>VOFD01000479.1_pt1:332500-1138000 | contig 1138000 bp, 1367 predicted proteins | sample 5384101 | NCBI WGS metagenome assembly VOFD01 (sample SAMN12384723, study PRJNA508395) | human gut metagenome | isolation source: healthy gut C | host: Homo sapiens
TCGCAATGCGAGTGGTAGAGGAGCATTCTTAAAACCGACGAAGCTGTACCGGAAGGAGCAGTGGAGGGCGGGATAAGAAGAGAGAATGCCGGAATGAGTAGCGAGAGAAAGGTGGGAATCCTTTCGGCCGAATATCTAAGGTTTCAGAGTAAAGCTGATCTGCTCTGGGTAAGTCGGGGCCTAAGCACAGGTCGCAAGACGTAAGCGATGGATAACAGGTTTAGATTCCTGTACCACGCATTATCAGAACTGTAGGGACGCATGTGGAAAGCACGGGCCGGGAATGGAAAGACCGGTGCAAGCGGGGTAGGTGTACGATAGGCAAATCCGTTGTATAATCCGAAGACGTGATGTGGAGCGAAATAAAGTAGTGAAGCGTGTGAGCCATGTGCCGAGAAAAGCTGCTATTGTGTAATGCGTGCCCGTACCGTAAACCGACACAGGTGGATGAGGAGAGAATCCTAAGGCCGACGGAAGAAGCATTGTTAAGGAATTCGGCAAAATAGCCCCGTAACTTCGGGAGAAGGGGTGCCCCTGAAAGGGGGCCGCAGTGAAATGGCCCAAGCAACTGTTTAGCAAAAACACAGGTCTATGCGAAACCGAAAGGTGAGGTATATGGGCTGACGCCTGCCCGGTGCTGGAAGGTTAAGAGGAGAGGTTAGCGTAAGGCGAAGCATTGAATTTAAGCCCCAGTAAACGGCGGCCGTAACTATAACGGTCCTAAGGTAGCGAAATTCCTTGTCGGGTAAGTTCCGACCCGCACGAAAGGCGTAATGATTTGAGCGCTGTCTCGACAATGCATCCGGTGAAATTGAAGTACCAGTGAAGATGCTGGTTACCTGCGCCAGGACGGAAAGACCCCATGGAGCTTTACTCCAGTTTGATACTGGGATTCGGTACTGCATGTACAGGATAGGTGGGAGACGAAGAAGGATGGACGCCAGTCTGTCCGGAGTCGCCGTTGGGATACCACCCCTGTAGTACTGGGTTTCTAACCAGTTGCCATGAACTGGCAATGGGACAATGTCAGGCGGGGAGTTTGACTGGGGCGGTCGCCTCCGAAAGGGTATCGGAGGCGCTCAAAGGTTCCCTCAGAATGGTTGGAAACCATTTGAAGAGCGCAAAGGCAGAAGGGAGCTTGACTGCGACACCGACGGGTGGAGCAGGTACGAAAGTAGGGCTTAGTGATCCGGTGGTATTAAGTGGGAATGCCATCGCTCAACGGATAAAAAGCTACCCTGGGGATAACAGGCTTATCACTCCCAAGAGTTCACATCGACGGAGTGGTTTGGCACCTCGATGTCGGCTCATCGCATCCTGGGGCTGAAGCAGGTCCCAAGGGTTGGGCTGTTCGCCCATTAAAGCGGTACGCGAGCTGGGTTCAGAACGTCGTGAGACAGTTCGGTCCCTATCCGGCGCGGGCGGAGGATATTTGAGAGGAGCTGTCCTTAGTACGAGAGGACCGGGATGGACGGACCACTGGTGTATCTGTTGTCGACCAACGGCATGGCAGAGTAGCCAAGTCTGGAAGGGATAAACGCTGAAGGCATCTAAGCGTGAAGCCCCCCTCAAGATAAGATATCCCCTTCGGGAGTAAGACCCCTTGAAGACGACGAGGTAGATAGGTGAAAGGTGGAAGCATGGCAACATGTGGAGCTGACTGTTACTAATAGGTCGAGGGCTTAATCTGGTTAATAACTGAGAAAAACAAATCGGATTTGTATGAAGTTTTGAAGATACAAACCTTTATATGGCCCGGTGGCTCAGCTGGTTAGAGCGCCGGCCTGTCACGGCGGAGGTCACGGGTTCGAGTCCCGTCTGGGTCGTTTATAGTGAGTCTTTATTCATGGATGATTAAATCAGATGAATTTTTTAACACTCATTACAAGTAACGCGTGGGATTTTAGCTCAGCTGGGAGAGCATCTGCCTTACAAGCAGAGGGTCACAGGTTCGAGCCCTGTAGGTCCCATTTAACTAATTCTTTTATTAGTTATGCCGATGTGGCTCAATTGGCAGAGCAGCTGATTTGTAATCAGCAGGTTATCGGTTCGAGTCCGATCATCGGCTTTATACAATTTAATATTGAATTGTATTATGGGCAGATTCCCGAGTGGCCAAAGGGGACAGACTGTAAATCTGCTGCAACTTGCTTCGATGGTTCGAATCCATCTCTGCCCATTACTCTTTATAGAGTAACTAAATACTATCGCGGGATGGAGCAGTCTGGAAGCTCGCCGGGCTCATAACCCGGAGGTCATAGGTTCAAATCCTATTCCCGCAACTCGATGCGTAAGCATTGTGCCCAGTTAGCTCAGTTGGTAGAGCAACGGACTGAAAATCCGTGTGTCTCTGGTTCGATTCCGGAACTGGGCATTTTAATTTATTATGGGATATTAGCTCAGGTGGTAGAGCACTTGACTTTTAATCAAGTTGTCCGGAGTTCGAATCCCCGATGTCTCATTGAAAAACGTCTCTCTTAGAGAGGCGTTTTTTAATGCAAGACATCGGAGGGTTCGAACTCCGGACCACGTATTTTAATTAGTAAAACTGCACAAAAAATAATCGAAAATTTGTGCATGTTTGTTAACACTTTCAGAGGCCAAGGTGATACTATAATAACTGTAAAAACCCCCCAATACATTATATATTTTTTACTATCCCCATAGTAAAATACCTTTCCTAAAAGACAGCAGAACGATGGCTGTCTTTTTTTTTTACTATATTTTAAGAAAAAGACAGCCAAATATTTATTATCTATTATTCTTTTGCAAAGTCGAAATTCTACAGTTGAAATGCTAAAATTACATTATAAAAATTACACCGTTAGATTTACACCGTCAGATTTATATTGCTTCCTGTCCGCAGTGATGTGTAGTAATCATCATATGACGAGCTGCTCATCTGGCGTGAGACACGATACAGACTGCTTGTGAAGTCATTGTCATTTCCGAACAGAGAATTAAGAGTGTCTGCGTCGGCCTTTTTGACAAGCTCCTCATTTGCTTTCAGGGTCCCATCATTGTTTATTGTGATGCCAATGTTCTCAAGCTCGTCGCTGTATTTGCCTGCCAGCTTTTGAGCTGCTTGGCATAACGCTTCATGGAGCTTGAACTGCTGTTTGAGGCGGAATCAATGGAATTGTTGTATGTGTCAACAAGAGCCATGACTGTCCCGCGGATGTTATCGGTATTTTCGTCGTCCGAATACTTGTAGTTCTTTAATTTTTTAGCTGCGCGGTGCAGGGCGGTTGAATCATCGTAAGCGAGCTCTGTAATACTATATTCTTTGCGTTTGGATGATTTCATGGCATCGCGGTTGTTTGAATAAAAATTTCTCATAAAATATGTTGCTGAAAGATTTGTTGCTGAACTTACTCGTGTACTCATGTTAATCCTCTTTATATTTTTAAATTTTAAAGTTTAAAATAATTGCGTTATAACTGCGATTTTAGGTTCTATTTTGAACGTATAATCGCACTTAAATAATTGTTATAAATATTTTATCGGATATTTGCACGAAAAAGTTTACTTATGCGATCAAAAGAAGTAAAATACAAAGGAATGCGTAGAATAAGAAAAACGCGATTATGCAATCGAAATGCTACCAGGCAAAGAGTAACAGAACATAATGTAAAAAACATAATGTACTAAAACAAAATGTAACAAACATAAAGTTACAAAAAATGCAACAGACATAATGTAACCAAAGGAGGATATGGGGCATGAGTAAAAAACTTTCGGTACAACATCAAAAGGAGTGGAGGCATCGCTTTACGAAATCAGCAATGGCGGTGGATTGAGAGTACTTTTGACAGACTATGGCGCTGCAGTTGTATCTATTTTTGTAAAGGACAGGGATGGCGATGAGAGAGATGTCATTTTAGGATATGACAATGTAAAGTCATATGAGAAGGAGTACTGCTATTTTGGTGCTACTGTCGGTAGATATGCAAACAGGATTTCTGATGCAAAGGTTAATATTGATGGAGTGGAATATAAGCTTGAGGCTAATGACAATGAGAACAGTCTTCACAGTGGCTCAAATGGTTTTTCTAAGCGCTTCTGGACTGTTAAGGAGCAGAAGGCAGATGAGATTACCTTTGAGATAGAGGATGCAGATTTGGAGCAGGGCTTCCCTGGAAATGCAGTCGTTGATGTGACATTTAAGGTAACAGAAGAAAATGCACTTGCTATTATATATAATGCAAAGGCAGATAAGACAACTACCTTCAATATGACAAACCATAGCTATTTCAATCTGAATGGTCATGCATCAGGAAGCGTATACACTCACACATTGCAGATAAATGCTGAGCATTACACACCTGTAAAGGATTCCAAGGCTATTCCTACAGGTGAGATTGCACCGGTTGAGGGTACACCATTTGATTTTACAGAGGCTAAACCAATCGGAAGAGACATTGAGGCAAATGATACACAGCTTCACTATGGAAGCGGATATGATCACAATTTTGCAATAGACAAGACCGCTCCGGGAGTAGAAAAGGTTGCAACAGCATACTCACCTGAGAGTGGCATACAGATGGAGGTATACACCGACTGTGTCGGAATCCAGCTTTATACTGCTAACTTTATCGTGGGACAGGAAGGCAAGAGTGGAGTCAAATACAATAACCGCGATGCATTCTGCCTCGAGACACAGTTCTATCCAAACTCAATAAATGAGACCAACTTCAGTACACCTGTTACAAAGGCAGGTGATACATACCACACAGAGACAGATTACAAATTCTCTGTGAGATAAAATGCTTCTGTTTGCATGCAAGTATGTTGCAGAATATTAAAAAGCCCACCATATTGATGAAATTTATCATTAATATGGTGGGCTTTCTTAAGCTTTGTTTAATCAAACACTGATACAGTGGCTTTATTTCCGGAAATGTGGTATAAATATATTTATATTTATATTTATATTTATATTTATATTTATATCTATATTTATGTGTATATTTATGTGTATATTTATGTGTATATTTATGTGTATATTTATGTGTACATTTATATGTATATTTATATGTATGAAATACATTGATAAATATAGATAATTATTTATACGACTTCGCACACGCAAACCTGCATTACCGCCGGCATATGGTGTGTTCCGAAGAAATATATGAACTGCCACAAGGTTCCATTAAACTTCGGTAACAATAGAAAGTAGATTGATATAACAGACTATCCGGATACATTTTGTGGCTGACTTCATATATTTCTGAGGAATATACCATATGCCGGCGCACCCTCACAGCCTGCAGGTGCGAAGTCCCTACCCCCAAAAAAAATAAAATCGAATAAATATATAGCACAGAGGAAACAAACCATGAAAATAGTATTTTTAGATTCCAAAACAATTGGTGACGACATCGACCTTTCCGAATATGACAAGCTCGGAGAGGTTGTCAAATATGATTTTTCAACAACAGAGGAAGCAGCGGAGCGCACAAGGGATGCTGATGTGATTGTTTTAAATAAGGTCGAGGTAAATGAAAAATCTATAGGACAGGCAAAAAATTTAAAGCTCGTATGTGTGACTGCAACAGGCACAAACAATCTGGATAAAGAATATCTGGCAAAAAGAGGCATTGAATGGAGAAATGTCGCAGGGTATTCTACAGAGACCGTGGCGCAGCATACGTTTGCACTGCTATTTTACCTGCTTGAGAAGCTGAGATATTATGATGATTATGTGAAGAGCGAGAAATATGTGGGTGATACGTCGTTTACGCATTTTTCCAATGTTTTTCACCAGATTAGCGGTATGACCTGGGGCATCGTGGGGCTTGGAAATATCGGAAGACGCGTGGCTGATATCGCAAAGGCTTTTGGCTGCCATGTGGTTTATTATTCTACATCAGGAAGAAATTCACAGCCGGGCTATGAGAGGGTGGATTTTGATACTCTGCTTGCCACGTCTGATATCGTGTCGGTGCATGCACCGCTCACGGATGACACACTTGGTCTGATGGACAAGGCTGCGTTTGAAAAGATGAAAAAATCTGCTATATTTTTAAATCTTGGCAGAGGTCCTATAGTGAATGAAGCGGATCTGGCACAGGCGCTTATGGATGGAGAGCTGGCGGCGGCAGGTCTTGATGTGCTGGCGCAGGAGCCTATGAGTGAGGACAATCCGCTCCGTGCGATAAAGGATTCAAACAAGCTGATTATTACACCGCATATTGCGTGGGCAAGCGTTGAGGCAAGAACAAATCTGATGCACATTATATACAGTCAAATTGAGGAATTCTTTGCTAATTAGGAAATATAATTTAAAATCAAATCGCAACATTAAGAGGCAGCATTAAGAGAAAGTCTTAAGAGGAAGCATTAAGAGGCAGCCTTAAGAGGTAATATTAAGAAGCAACATTAAGAGGCAATATGAAGAGGCAGAAATGAGCATCAAATTTGAGATAACAAAACAAAACAACATACATTTTGGAATTGCAGCAGTGGCGGCCGCGTTGGTAGGTTACTTTACATCGGCAAGCTGGTGGGTGATTCTTTTGTTTGCGGCAGTATATTTTGGACTTGTAAATGTGAAGCTTGAGCTTCCGGTGAAGCTGTCGTGGCTTTGGGCTGCGATACTGCTTGCCATCGGAGCGATACTATCTGTTTTTTCGGTGCAGTATGTGCTGCTGACAGATGAGGACTTTGTGAAAACCACCGATATGGTGTGCGTGGTGAATGTGGTTCTGGCGCTCGCCATATATCTGGTGATACTTTTTATCACAAACAACACGAGGCTGACATGTACCATAGCATCAATTGCCATACTCGCGTTTGGATTTATAGATTACTTTGTCTATGAATTTCGTGGTAATGAGTTTACGTATGCGGATTTGAAGTCAGCGGGAACAGGACTTTCCGTCGTGACAAAATACAAATTCGTCATAGACTACAAGTTTTTGTATGTGATTCTGGCGGCTGTTTTGTATATCATGCTGGTAAGGCGCATAGAAGTGCAGTTCGAGTCGGCTGTCCATATGCGGATTATTTCGATTCTTCTCACAATAATATGTGTGCTGTATGTCATCATGAATTCCATGTCACTGAACACTGAGACCTGGGAGAAAAAGGGCACGTACAGAAACGGCTATCTGCTGAACTTTGTGCTCGGCATAAGGGACAGCTTTGTGAAGGCGCCTGATGGCTACAGCAAGGCAGCAGTTGACAAGATAGCAGGCAATTTCAAGGAAACGGACGGCTCATATTCGCAGTCTGATGCGAAAAATCCGACAATCATTGTTATCATGAATGAGTCGTTTGCTGATTTGTCGGTGGTGGGAGATTTTGAGACCAACACGCAGGTTACGCCGTTTATGGATTCTCTGAGTGAAAATACGCTTAAAGGCTATGCTCTTTCGTCCGTGTACGGTGCGAAGACGCCAAACTCTGAGTGGGAATTTGAGACAGGAAACTCGATGGCATTTCTGCCGGACGGCTCGGTGGTTTATCAGCAGTATATAAATGATGACCCGACCTCCATAGTCTCAAACCTGAAGAATATCGGCTATACGACGGTTGCGATGCATCCGTACTATGCGACAGGCTGGAGCAGGAACAAGATTTATCCGCATCTGGGCTATGATGAGACTTACTTTATAGATGATTTTGACCAGACAAAGATACTCAGGGAATATATCACTGACCAGGAGCTCTATGATAAGATTATTGACCGCTACGAGAAAAAGAGCGATGACGAGAAGCTTTACATCATGGGTGTCACGATGCAAAACCATGGTGGCTACGGTGAGAGATATGACAACTTCAACCAGGAGGTTTACAAGGTTGGAGCGTCATACACCGATGCGAACCAGTATCTGTCACTTTTGAATGAGAGTGACAAGGCACTCGAAAATCTCATCACATACTTTAAGGGCGTGGATGATCCGGTAGAGATTGTATTTTTTGGAGACCACCAGCCGGGATTATGCAATGATTTTATCAAGCTTTTTAAATGGCAAGGGCAATTCCGGACTTACGGAGCAGGAGCTTGAGAATCTGTACAAGGTGCCGTTTTTCATATGGACCAATTACGAGACGGATGCACAGACAGTTGATGTGACGAGCCTCAACTACCTGTCCACACTGACGCTTGAGAGAGCCAACATAGATCTGCCGGCATACAACCGATTCCTCGCAGAGCTGATGGAGAAGATTCCGGCCATAAATTCAAGGGGCTATTATTCGAAAAAGAATGAGTGCTTTATGCATGTGGATGACGCAACAGGAGACGAGGCAAAATGGATAAAGGCATACAATATCCTGCAGTACAATTCGATGTTTGACGAGAAGGACAGAAGTTCACTGTTGTTTCCGTACCTGAAATAATGTGATGATTTGAAGCAGCCATAAATACACATATGAGAAAATGAATTAATATAACTATTCAGGGAGCTAATAATGAAGCTAAGTGATTTATTACAATTTGATAACATAATTGTGCAATGTCATGATAATCCGGACGCAGATGCACTGGCAAGCGGCTTTGGAGTCTATGAATACCTGAGGCTGAATGGAAAAAGTCCCAGACTTGTATACGGAGGCAGGAATATCATACACAAGAGCAATCTGGTGCTTATGGTAGACAGTCTTGGCATACCGATAGAGCATGTGGATTTTTTAGACAATCCGCAGCTGCTTGTGACTGTCGATTGTCAGTACGGTGGTGGGAATGTCACATTTTTCAAGGCAGAAAATGTGGCTGTCATAGATCACCACAGAGTATCGGGAGAGCTTCCTGCTATGAACCGTGTCATGAGCTATATGGGCTCATGTGCGACAATTGTGTGGGATATGCTGCGTGAGGAGGGCGTAGAGATAAATCGAAGCCTGGCAACAGCACTGTATTATGGACTTTACACCGACACCGGAGAATTTACCGAGATAACACATTCGCTTGATAGGGACCTGCGCGATGAGGCGGATTTTGACAACACTATAGTGGCCAAATTCCGAAATGCCAACATGTCGCTTGAGGAGCTGGACATAGCCGCAACAGCTTTGCTGGGGCGCGATTATATAGAGGAATATCGTCTGGCGATCGTAAAGGCAGGGGCATGACCCGAATGTACTCGGCATCATAAGCGATTTTGTGCTGGAGGTGGATGCTATTGACATATGTATGGTATTTTCAGTGATTAAGAATGGAGTGAAGCTTTCGTTTAGAAGCTGCATAAAAGAGGTGAGCGCAAGCGAAATGGCGCAGGAAGTGTGCAGGGACATAGGCTCCGGCGGAGGACATTATTACAAGGCCGGTGGATTTATTCCGATGGATCTGCTGATAGACAGCTATAATGTCTACTGCAGAGAAAAAGACTTGACACCAAGATTTCAGTACAGCAGCGATGGTACACGCAAGCGTCCTTCGGATTCTGCAATCAAATCTTTTTTTTTGGAAGAGAGGATTTTTGATTATTTAAACGATACAAAGATAATTTACGGAGAAGATTTTGATACGAGTGGCTTCAAAAAGTGGATTATAAAAAACGCCCGATACCGATGGGATATATCATTGCAAAGGATATACTGCCTGTGAGCTGCTGCATGGGAGTGCGGACAGCTAAGGGGGATATCTCCACACCGGTTGGTGAAGATACGGTAGTCATAATAGGAGAAGACGGCAGTGTACGGATTTCAAATCTGGACAGGCTGAACAAAAGCTTCAGGATATACAAGGACTGGCGGTTTACTGTGAAACAGACAGATTATGTCCCGAAGTTCAAGAATAAGGATACGGAGACTATAGTGGATGGAATGGCACATGCCAGAGTGTGCATACCTGTTGAGGCGGATTTTTCAAGGGCATTTGTGCTAAAGCACAAGGTAAAGCTATTTAGGAATAAGGATGACAGCAGTTATATATCAGGCAGACCCGGAGATATTATGGTTCTGCCAAATGATGATAGGAATGAGGCATATATGATAAGCAAGACAGAATTTGAAAAAGACACATATAGCAAAGGGTGAGGAGGAAAACCGTAAAAAAGCGGTCGTTTTCGACCTTGATGGAACACTTCTCTATACACTTGAGGATTTAAAAATGCAACAAACTATGCATTAAAACAAAATGGCATGCCGGAGCGTACACTCGACGAGGTGCGCAGATTTGTGGGAAACGGTGTAAAGCTTCTGATGAAGCGCGCAGTGCCACAGGGAGCAGACAATCCAAAGTTTGAAAAGACATTTTCGGATTTCAAGGAATATTATGAGGCTCATTGCAATGACAATACAGCACCTTATGATGGAATCATGGAGCTTTTAAAGGAGCTTAAATTAAACGGCATAAAGCTTGCTATTGTTTCAAACAAGCTTGACCCGGCGGTAAAGGAGCTCAATCAGCTTTATTTCAAGGAGTATATGACATCGGCAGTCGGCGAGATGGAGGAAGAGGGTATACGCAAAAAGCCGGCACCTGATATGGTGCAGAAGGCACTTAAAGAGCTTCAGGTGAGTGCAGATGAAGCAATCTATGTGGGGGACTCCGATGTGGATATCGCCACAGCGAAAACTCAGGTCTGGAGTGCGTATCTGTCACATGGGGCTTCAGGGACGTAGAGTTTTGAAGGAGCATGGTGCAACAAATCTGATAGATGAACCGGTCGAATTGTTAAATTACGTATAATCAGGAGAACTTTGATTTATGCTTTCAGAAAAGGGATTATTGATAATTGAAAAGCTGGCAGAGCACAACAATGAGCTTGTCACATCAAAGGCTCTTGCTGCGTCCACAGGTATGTCGGAGCGAAGTGTGAAGACATATCTGAAGGAGGTGGCTGATTTTTGTGAGGAAAACTCTATGACGCTCGACAGAAAGCCGGGCAAAGGCATGAAGCCGTGCTTTAGCGATGCGCAGATAGGAAAGATTCTGGATGTGGCAGGGCGGAAATCGGCAGCAGTATCGCAGAAGAAGAGACAGAACTACATATCGTATATTCTGCTAAGTGGCTGGGATACATACACGTATGCGCTTTTTTCGGAGGAGTTAAACGTCAGCAAAAATGTCATCATGGATGATATAAATGAGCTTGACGCAGAGCTTCTGCTCTTTGGCATTAAGGTGCACAGAACGGCGGGTTACGGAATATATGCGACAGGCAGTGAGCTTGATATCAGAAAAGCCATGAGGCATTTCTGCAGGTATCCAATCAGTGATAAGCAGGTTATCAAGACCGATGACCACAGGCTTTCAAGACGCGCGGCCGAGGTGATAGCCAATAATTTCAGAAGCGTAAATCTGTCGATGGCAGTTGACATGATACATCATGTGGAGAGACGCTTTGATATCATCTTTACGGATTACACATTTCAGATGCTGGCAGAGTACATAGCCATTGCGCTTTTCAGAGTGGATGTGGAGAAAGAGCTGAAGTCCGGCGAACAAGAGCAGCAGGTACAGAAAAATGGATTCGTAATGACAGAGCATGAGAACATGGCAAAGGAAGCAGCAGGCTTTCTGGACAGACATCACGGCATCAGCCTCTCACAGCCTGAAATCATGTATCTGGCAATGCTTTTTTCCTGTGCCGAGGGACAAAACCGTGTTGTCATGTCCTGTGAGGAGGCACTTAGCATAGAGGATGAGATGATAGTGTATCTGTCAAATCTTCTCGCAGCCAATCTGATTGAAAATGAGCATCTACGTGAGAGCATGCGTAGCTTTTTGCCGGGCTCCATTGCGAGGACTCATTTTGGCATAGAGATAGACAATCCGTTTCTTTCCGATATCACACAATCGTATGCCAGTCTCTTTACGGTATGCTTTACAGTATCGAGATACTACGAAAAGTACACAGGTGCCATGCCGAGCGAGGATGAGATAGCTTTTATTGCCTTGCAGGTGGGCGGAGCCCTGCACAGAAATCCTATGACAGTGCGCGCAGTGTTAATCGGTGCAGCAGGCTATGCGACCGGCAGTATAATAGCGGGTAAAATAGAAAACAGGGTGCCGGATGTAAGGATAGTAAGCATTTTGTCGTCAGACCGCATAGAGCATATTGACGAGTATGACTGCGACCTCATACTCTCGACCATAGACACACAGGCAGATATCCACAAGGATATGAGATTTCTGTATGTTTCTCCACTAATCAGTGCGCAGGATGAGAAAAATATCAGAAACAAGTGCTTTGAGCTCATGACCGGACAGAGCGCGGAGGTCAGCGAGTTTTCACAGATGCTGTCGGAGGAATTTATCATATTTGAGAAAAAGGCGAAAAACCGCAAGGATGTATTAAAGCGCGCGTGCCAGCTTCTCATAAACAAAGGAATAGTGCAGAGCGAGTTTGCGAGGGATGTACTGGAGCGTGAGAAGGTGGAGGCAACCGCTGTGGGCTGCAATATAGCCATACCGCACGGAAAGCCTGAGCATGTAAACCGCTGCCAGATACTTGTGATACGCCTCGACAAGCCGATAGAGTGGGGCGAGAGAATGGCAGACATGATATTTCTGCTCGCGATAAACTTTGACAGTGTCAACACGACAAAGGCATTTTTCCATGACTTCACAAAGCTTCTGAATGAAAATGGAGCGACGGACAGGTTCAGGGAGGCTGCTTCACCTCATGAGCTTTGTGTAGCTATCCGGAAGGAGCTGGGGTGGAACTGAATATCACATTAATACAAAATTGCACCAGAGATGGTGCAATTTTGCATTTTGGGGAATATTGAAAAAACTCATACCGCACAGTACAATAAAACCATAGAAAGCAACGGACATATGACAGGCTGATGAATAGCAGAGGGCGATACAGTTAATCATATGTGTGAGCGAAATAAACAAACAAACCAACCAACCAATAATTTTAAATTCAGGAGGACAAAACTATGGTAAGCAAGACAATGGTAGTAAAAGCAGCAGAGGGACTTCACATGAGACCTGCAGGAGTTATCGCAAGAGAGGCAGGCAAGTTTGATTCAGATGTAACAATTGTATTCGGCGACAAGAGAATCAACGCAAAGAGCCTTGTAAACATCATCGCAGCATGCATCAAGAAGGATGCAGAGATTACATTCGAGTATGAGGGAGCTGACGAGGAAGCAGCACTTGCAAAGATGGAAGAGCTCGAGGCAGACAACTTCGGAGATTAATCAACCAGCAAAGTCAATCGGAGGTGTGATATGTACAAAGGAATCGCCGGCTCAGAAGGAATCGGAATCGGAAATGTGGTCATTATCGAAGAGCATGAGATAGTGATTGAGAATAAGAAAATTACAGATACAGACGCTGAAATCGCACGTCTCCAGGGAGCCATTGAGAAATTTGTAAATGATACAAACGCCATGGCAGACAGAATGGAAAAAGACAGTCGGAGCAAAGGATGCGGATATCCTTCGCGGACATATCCAGATGCTTCAGGATCCGACCATAGAGGAGCAGATTACAGCGCTCATAGTAAGTGAGAAAATCACGGCAGAGAAGGCACTCGACCAGGTGCTTGAGCAGACAGCAGAGATATTTGCACAGATACCTGATGAGCTTTTTGCAGCAGAGAGCAACAGATTTCAGGGATATCAAAGCCAGAATCCTTAAGATTCTGCTTGGAATCGAGGACTACGATATCTCAGCAGCTCCGGCAGGCACAGTGCTCGTGGCACATGACCTGACACCATCCATGACAGCAGGTATCGTGGCAGAGAATATCGCAGGAATACTCACAGAGGTGGGCGGCAGAACCTCCCACTCAGCAATACTTGCAAGAGCTATGGAGATCCCGGCAGTTCTCAGTATTGACGGAATCTGCACATCTGTCAAAAATGGTGACAGAGTGGTACTCAACGGAACAAGCGGAGAGGCAATCGTAAACCCTGACGCTGAGACAGAGCAGAAATTTGCTGAGCTGCTTGAGGAATACAAAAAAAGAGAAAGAGCTCTTAAAGAAATTTGCGGGTGTGCCAACAGTATCGGCAGACGGCACAAAGGTAGAGCTTGTATGCAATATCGGAAAGCCTGAGGACGCAAAGAAAGCTGTAGAGTGTGACGGAGAGGGAATAGGACTTTTCCGTACAGAGTTCCTTTTCATGGACAGAGACACAATTCCTACAGAGGAAGAGCAGTTTGAGGCATACAAATCAGTAGCAGAGACAATGAAGGGCAAGCCTGTCATCATCCGTACACTCGATATCGGAGGCGACAAGGAAATCCCATATCTGGGCCTTGAGAAAGAGGACAACCCATTCTTAGGTTACAGAGCTATCAGATTCTGTCTCCAGAGAACAGACATCTACAATACACAGCTTCGTGCACTTGTGAGAGCCAGTGCATTCGGCAGGATAAAGATAATGGTACCGCTTGTGACAGGAGTAGATGAGCTTCGCAGTGTAAAGGCAATGGTAGCTGACATCATGAAAGAGCTTGATGCAGAGGGCGTTGCATACAACAAGAACCTCGAAATTGGTATCATGATGGAGACACCGGCAGCCTGCATGATGGCAGATGTGCTTGCAAAAGAGGCAGCCTTCTTCAGTATCGGAACAAACGACCTGACAGGCTACACAATGGCAGTAGACCGTGGAAACTCAAAGGTAGCATACCTTTATTCAGCCTTCAATCCGGCAGTGCTTCGCGCAATCAAGCGTATCATCGAGTGCGGTAAGAAAGAGGGTATCATGGTAGGCATGTGTGGAGAGGCAGCAGCAGATCCAAAGCTCATTCCACTGTTACTCGCATTCGGACTTGATGAGTTCTCAGTGAGTGCTACAAGTGTGCTCAAGACCAGAAAGACCATCGCAGACAGCAGCATGGCAGACTGCAAGGCATTGGCAGACAAGGTAATGGCATGCGTTACAGAGGCTGAGGTACAGGCAGTGCTTGCACAGCAGTAGATGCTAAATCCAAACAAGTATAAAAGTTAGTAAAAGAGTATAAATAAGAGTAAAATATAAAAAGTATAACATTGAAATTTATTATAAAGACGGCTGAACCGGTGGGGACCGGGACGGCCGTCTTTTTTGCATATGCAGAATGTGAGATAAATATTTAGTCATTTACGATTTGGTTATTTACGATTAACTAAATTACGATTGACTAAATCATATATAAGTAATAAAATATTGTGTATAGAAATGGAGGGAGAAGAGCTATGTTTATAGGAAGAGAAAAAGAGCTTGCAACTTTAAACGGATTATATAATTCGGATAAATTTGAATTCGCAGTAATCTACGGCAGACGAAGAGTGGGGAAGACAGCTCTCATAAGCCATTTTATACAGGATAAAAAAGCAATATATTTTATGGGAGTAGAGAGCAACGAAAAGCAGAATCTGGAGAACTTTAGTCAGGCAATCATGGAATATGCTTCAGGAATAATGCCGGGGACTTCATTTGTGTCATTTCAGGCTGCAATAGAATATGTATTTAAATTATGTGAAAATGAAAGACTGGTGCTTGTCATAGACGAGTATCCATATGTGGCAAAAAGCTTCGAAAAGCATGGCTTCAACCTTGCAGATGCTTATTGATAAAAATAAAGATAATTCTAAAATGATGCTTATATTATGTGGCTCATCTATGTCTTACATGGAAGATAATGTGCTGGCGTATAAGGCACCTTTGTATGGCAGAAGAACTGCCCAGATGAAAATACTTCCGTTTGATTTTGAGGATAGCTGCAAATATTTCAACGGATTTTCAGCAGAGGATATGGCTCTGATATATGGTATTGTTGGTGGTACTCCGCAATATCTTTTACAGATGAATGACAGCATAAGTGTAGAGGACAATATAAAAAATGTGTTCCTCAACCCCGCATCAGCAATCTTCGAGGAACCTGAAAATCTGTTAAAGCAGGAAGTCCGTGAACCTGCTGTATATAATGCAATAATAACAGCAGTAGCAACAGGCAGCTCCCGTATGTCGGAAATCGCAACCAAGATAGGCGAAACGACAAGTGTATGCTCACAGTATATGAAAAATCTGATTAATCTTGGCTTAATACGGAAAGAAACTCCATATGGCGAAAAGGAGTCCAGAAAATCAATATATGCAATAGCTGATAATATGTTTAGATTCTGGTATCGGTTTATACCTGATAATAATTCTATCATTAGCAGAGGTGCAACAGAACTTGCGTATAAAAAGAATTGCTCCAAATCTGTCAGATTATATGGGCAGGATATTTGAAGAAATATGTATGCAGTATCTGTGGAAATTGCTGCTTGATGGGGAAGCACCTGTGGAATTTAGCAATCTTGGACGATGGTGGGGAACGGATCCGCAAGAGAGAATACAGACAGAAATTGATATAATGGGTGATCAGGATAAAAGCACTGCATTGTTTGGAGAATGTAAGTGGATAAATGAAAATGTGGATGTAAAAGTACTCGAAAAGCTGAAGAAGAGAAGCAGATTATTTAGATATGAGAATGTCCATTTATTTTTATTCGCAAAAAAGGATTTACCCAAGGGTGCATTGAGGAAGCCGGAAAAATGGGAAATGTGTCGCTGGTGACATATGATCAGATATATGAATATTTAAATGATAGAGGGATAACTGCTTTTTAAGTATATATGGATTTTTTACTGAATTTAATCAAAGTTGAGGATATAAGATGTACAAGATATTAATAGTCGAGGATGATGAAACAATTCGTAATGGAATAAAGATATTATTAGAATTACAGGGATATTATGTCGATATTGCTGTAAATGGTGTGGACGGTTTAAAGAAATTCGATGAAACATATAGCCTGGTTATTATGGATATAATAATGCCGTTGTTATCAGGTATAGATGCCTGCAAAAAATTGAGGGAAGAATCAAGTGTCCCAATTTTATTTCTTACTGCAAAATCATCAGAAATAGATATAATGCAAGGCTTTGAAGTGGGCGGTGATGATTATCTTGTGAAGCCGTTTTCCAATATGGAGCTTATATCGCGTGTCAAGGCATTATTAAGGCGTAGAAATGTATATGATAGAGAAATAATTGATGACAATGCAGGAAATGAATATATAGACAGAAAAGATATAAGGATATACGAAAATAAGAATAGAGTAGAAGTGAATGGCATAGGTGTTAAATTTACACGAAAAGAGTATGAAATAATCAAATTGCTTGCAAAACATCCTGATAGAATATATACACTTGAGGTGATTTATTCAAATATTTGGGAAGAACTGTATACATATAATTCGGGAAATACAGTTATGGTACACATAAAAAATATAAGGAATAAATTCTATGAAATATGCAACAGGACTGTCATAGAAACTATATGGGGAAAGGGATACAAATTTGAAAAGTGATTTTAAAGCAGTAAAGGCAGTTCAAATTATATTTGGTGCAATAATATTATCGTGCTGTATATTTGGAGGGATATATGGCATAGGGATAAATGGTCTTACTCTTTTTTTTTAATAATTCAAGATATATTTATGACCATGAATCTCCATATGTTCAGGAATTTCAACAGTATGTGTCTCAGAATAATATAGCCGCATCAGATATATCGGAATGTGATGAATGGATGGATTATCATTGTGTTTTGTTTTGCATTATAGAAAAAAGATGGAGAAGCTGTATATAGTAAATTGAATGTAGATAAATTTATTGTATCAGCGAAAACATGTATGATAGTAGAAAAATTGCTAAATATCAACTACCGGTAAATTTTGCTGACGGAGAGGCTAATGTATATATATATGCCGGATATACTGAAAAGTATTATTTAGGAGTCATAATTTTAGGCATTGTAATATCAATCTTAAGCGGAGCTTATGTAATCTATAGATGTGTTAATAATATCATAAAAGATTATAAAGTAAATATTGGTAAGGCACATGAGCAGGAACGGAAAGCACGGGATGAAAAAGATCAATTGATGAGAAATATGGCTCACGATTTAAGAACACCATTAACGGGATTGATGACATACATTGATATCTTAAAATTGCAAAACAAATCAAATGAGAGTATTAACAAAAATTTGGATATTCTGACATCTAAAGTTAATGAATTAAGAGATCTTTCAAATCTGTTACTGGATTTTTCTATTGCAAGTTCAGACGAGAATATACATTTGGACGAGCCTTCTTTCGTAGAATATGCAATAGGAGATTATCTTTCTGAAATGCATACCATTATAAGCCAGAATGGTTTTTGTGTTAATATTGATGGCATTTATTGGGAAAAGGTTAAAGTTGCTGTAAATGGAAGTTTACTATCAAGAATATTTAGTAACCTTACTAATAATATTTGCAAGTATGCTGATATTGATGAGCAAGTGGTCATGGAAACAGTATATTCAAAAAATATATTTGAAATATGCATAAGCAACACGGTGTGTAAGGAAAAAAGCTTATTGGAGAGTACAGGATTAGGACTAAAAAATGTTGAGCTGTTGATGAGACGTATGCATGGCAGAGCAATTTACGAAACAAAAGAATACTGCTATTATGTAAAATTGCGATTTCCGATTACGAACTGAACTATAAACTTCAGAAATCTTTAGAAATTTTTAGAAAATTTCAGAAGTGCCTTTTCTTTTTCTTTAAAATATTGTGATACGATTTTTTTGTAGATATCTATAGGAACGATTAATAAGTAAATGAAAACGGAAGAGGAAAATATGCTATATATAAAAAAGTATTCGGGGTTTATTATTTCTATTGTTATTGGACTGCTCCTTTATGAAGAAGCAAATTACGCATATACATATAGAGCTGCAACTGCTTATTCTGATCATATGATATACAGACTGATACTTAGTATGGGATCCGGAAGCAGTGGCTGGAATGGAATCCTCTTTCCGATACTGGCAGCACTTCCTATGGGAATATCATATGTCAGAGAATATAGAAGCGGATATTTGAAGCTGCGCCTGCAAAAAATGTCAAGAAAAAGGTATGTTGCTGTAACATTAATACAAAACTCAATACTTGGCGGCTTGGGTTTGCTTATTCCGTATGTTGTATATTGTCTGCATTTATATTTTGAGTATGGAACTAAGGCTTACTTGAATATAAAAGAGGGAGAGACGGTTATTATGTTCCATCCTAAGCTGGCAGCCTCGAATACTATAGCATATGTTTGTTTACTTGGTACGTTTGTTTTATTGGCAGGAGTTACATTTGCTACATTTGCAATCGGCATATCGGCATGGATTAAAAACACTTTTCTGACGCTGATATTGCCATTTGTCCTTTGCATAGCCATGGCAATATTGATACCGGATAACAGATTTGATCTGCTTTTAATATTTGCACCTAATGGGTATGCATGGGCATCGGTTCCGATAATATTAATTATGTCAGGTATATTGATTTTAACCGGTATCATTTTGTTTGCGGTAGGAGTAAAAAATAATGAAAAGTAGATGGTTGCATTTATTAATAACTATATTCATTATTTTTAGCTATATGCAATTTGAATATGTTCGTTATTGTATGGAATGTGATGCCGGATATCAGGAGTATTCATATGTCAATGCAGTTATAAATATCGTTGGAGACAGATATTTAATATTGCTTGTCAGTGGGATTTTAATTGTATGGAGTATTGCCGGATTATTGGCGGTTACACGGAATGATTTTTATCTTAAATTGCGGATTGGAAGTGAACATAGGGCAAATGTCATTGAAGTAGTGTATGCATTCAAATACGCGGTTATCATTGCAGTTATCCAGTGGGTGGTAATTAATATGATTGCTGTTGTAAATAATTTTTATAATGTTAAGTCACAGATGCTTCATGTGACAAACGTGTATCAGCTATTTGGAAACTTATTGTTATTTTACTGGCTGCTTGGTTGTATTACTATTTTATTTAACAAATTGATAAATACAGGATGGGCAGCTAATATTTGCAGTATTGTGTGCCTGCTTATAAATGTTGTTATCAGCAATAGGATAAGCTTTAAAGATTCTTTCATTGGAAGACAATCATGGATTGCCCATTTGATGGTCACAGATGTAAAAACATATAGCTTTTATATTGTTTATTGGTTTGTAAGTATTGCGTTTGTAATAATGGTTATATTTTATAGAGCCGTTATACTAAACTGTTTTATAAGACTGATTGCAATATGTGTTAAGTCATATTATGGGTTTACGTTTATGGTAGCAGTTGTTATATGGAGCATATACGGATTTGTTTCAAAACAATATATGTCAGGCGTAACAGACTATTTTGCCGGATTTAAAAATCTTGATATTTTTTACTGCTATATCTGTTTTATCAAATGCCAATCTGGGTTTTATTGTATTATTTTTTTGACAAAGAACTTTTCGTTTTACTATATTCAATATGCCTTGAGAAAAGGAAATACAATTAGCTGGATGAAGCATCTGGCGATAATATTTCTGGTATGTACTTATCTGTATTACGGAGTGGGAATGATAGTAATAGCATTTATTTCGGGAATGGTAATAAATGCAAATTTGATAATTGAAATGAGTAATATGATTTTACAGACAATAGTATTGTTACTACTGGTATTTTTATGCTGGTTACATGAAGCCGGAGATAAACATATTGGATTTAAATTAAATTATATATATCTTTTTAACTATCTTTTTATATCTTCTTAAATGTCCGCAAAGCCTTATTTTATCGGCTCTACGGGCATTTTGCTTTTTGTGGTAAACCTCACATATCTAGGTCTATCTTCTTATATTTTCCCTGTCAATCGTGGTTAAAATCGTGGTAAATACTTCTTATGCGATTAAACGCTGAACCTCTGATTTCGCAGTATCTATGGACGCATGAGCATACCAGTTCATTGTGATACTGATATTTGAATGCCCCATGATATACTGTAAATCTTTGGGTTCATGTTCTTGCTTGCCAGCCTTGTGCAGAATGTATGGCGTAGCGTATGCGGTGTGATATGTGGCAAGGGATTGTCCTTGTGGTGCTTGTTGTATTTCTTTACCATACGGACAAATAAGGCGTTGTAATCAATCGCAACTTTAGGATTGCCTTTCGGATTGACGAACAGAAAATCTTTGTATCCGTCTATCTCTATCAGTTTCCCTTTTGTGCGTTTCCTTATGACCCGTTGAAATGCCTGTATTGTTTCTCTGCTTAATGGCACTTGCCTTATTCCGCTCTTTGTCTTAGGCGTTTCAATATAATAACCCTGTTCCTTACTCTTTAGTAACTGGTGGTCGATAATCACAACTTCATTCTTGAAATCCATGTCGGCTACTGTCAGTCCGCACAGTTCCGAGATACGAAGTCCTGTCTTTAACAGTATCAGCACATCATCATAATACTTGTGATACACGTTGTCCGTCTTAATAAATGACAATAAGGCTTGCTCCTGTTCCTCTGTCAATGCGACTTTCTCTTTGGTATCATTTTCTATGACTTCACTTAGCTTGAAATCAAAAGGGTTTTTCCTCACATAATCATCTTGTATGGCTATGTAGAATGACGCTTTTAACGAGCGTTTATGGTTGTTAATGGTATTGTAGGAAAAGCCTTTGTCTTTCATGCGTAACGCCCATTCTTTAGCGTCAGAGGGTTTTATCGTATCAATGCTCCTAGCACCTAACTTGTCCTCTTTCAATAACCGCATGAGTTGTTCCCGTTGTTTCTGTGTGCTTTTCTTCACATTTGTCCTCTGTGCGTTCTGTTTGGCATAGAGTTGGCAAAGCGTCATTTTCTTGCCTGTGCTGTCGATACCGTCCTCAATATCCCGTCTTATCTGCTGTTCCAGTTCTCGAAGTGAGGGTTTTTCCCGTTTTCCCTTTGGTGTCGGGTCTGTGGGTGTCAATCTCCAAGCATACACATATTTTGTGTTTCCCAATGCGTCCACATATTTATATAAGTATTTTCCGTCTGTTCGTTGGCTCTCTCCAGTATGCAGGATACGTCCTTTGCTATCCCGTCTTTTTTTTTCTTTCATGATGTCTGCTCCTTTCCTTATTGGAAAGAGCCTTGATATGACTTGTGTTTATCATAACACATACAAGGCTCATTTGCATTAGATTGCGTCCAATTTGTCAATAACCTTTTCAAACTGTCGGCGTTTAATCTGTATGCGGTTGCCATTCATAATGAGCCAGCCAGCGTCCTTGTTTTCCTCTGCCAATCGTCTTAACTTGTTTTCTCCAATACGGAAATATTTTGACGCTTCTTCAATGGTAAGGGTGTATTTTTTTCCCATACAGGAATATCGTTGTTATTCATCAGATACCCCCTTTCCCATGTTTCGTGTCATACTGGATATAGGGGATAAGGTCGGTGCGGTTTATCCTCTGTAAATGGGCGGTTAGTTTACTGGAAAGGGAATTGCTGTATCTTGCCCTGTCAAGCATAGTTCCCACTTTTTCCAGTCCACCTAATGCGTCATGTTCTTCTAAGAAGTAAAAACTTTTGACAGCGGAAATCACGCCACCCTCTGTGAGCCATTGCTGTGTTTCTTCAAGAGAATTATGTAGTTTCGGTACTTGCAGTTTCAAGACTTCCACAGCCCCTAAAAATCGTTCCCAAAACCGACACGTTTTCCATCTGCTCTTATTACTTTCATTTCTGTTTGGCACGACAAAGCGTAGGTTGTTTGCCAATAGCCCGAAAGCCAGTTCCCCAAGTTCCAGCGGTCTGTCTTTGAATGTCATGGCAAAAACATGAGCCTTATCATCACGCAGTTGCATTTCTGTCCGTTTCCAACTGCCGACTTCATCAAGTGTCTTATTATGTTTTGAACAGACTTCCTTATCCTTATCATAAAAGCGGTAGGATAATCCCGATTTACCAGCACCGATATAAACAGTCTTTGCGGTGTCGAAATCATCAAACTTGCTTTCGTCAAAGTGGTAGCCCTCACTATTAGAAATAAATTCTCTCTTTTTCGCATTTCTTCTTTATCTGCTCTATGGTAAAGAATGGCTTTTCGTTCTTATCATCAATGGCAATATCAAGTCTTGTGAAATGAAAGTTATCCAGTCCGTATCTTCGCTCACAACGTCGGAACATATCCCCAAAGGTATAATTCCTACTGTCGAGAATACGGAAAATATCATCACAACCTCTGCCAGTCATAACAAGATAACAGCCTAACCCTTGTGGGTTATCCTCTGTCTTTCTTGCGTCCCCCGATACATAAATATCTCCAATCTGCCAGCGTGCTTGATAAGTCTTGAATTTAACACTTGCCGGATAGACATTGAAAATATCAGTCGGTAAATTTAAAATGTGCATGATTACATCTTCGGCGGTTGCCGTTTCAAATACAATGCTGATGTAATCAATCTTAACGGATAAATTTTTGTGTGTAGTTATAGTGCATTGCTCCTTTCGTATGCCCCGTTTTTTGCGGGTAAAAATCGTGTTTTGTCCTTTATTTATCACAGTTTCTAGGTACTATGACATGTATGCGCAGGGCGGTGTTACATATACGCCCTTTATGAACGCCTAAAGGCGTTCCCTTTCTTCCTGTGTCTGATCCGTTCTTAACGCTCACGAGCCTTGTAAGGCTCGTGGCTAAACGGAACATCCCCAGTCAGAAACCTTATTTTCGGTCTGATAGTCTATGTTTATTCATGCTATCAAAATGAAAATACATCTTTTCTATGCTTACTCAAGCGTGTGATTGACCCTAGCGTGCTTAATCACTCTATCTGATACGATAATAACGCCATTAGAATTACTTGTCAAGAAGTTTTTGTTGACTTTTAGATATATATTAAGTATGATATGCTTATAAATACCAAGAAAAGCAACGAAAGGAGCGGTTATACTAAGTTATGGAGCATTATGAAAAGAAAATCAGTTTCTTAGGAGAGAACATACAGACCATAAGAAAGCATAGGGGAATGAAACAACAGGAACTTGCGGACAAAATCGGTATCAATATGCAGAGCCTTTCCAAGATTGAACGAGGCGTGAATTATCCTACCTTTGATACGCTGGAAAAGATAATGGACGTGCTGGGAGTAACGCCCAATGAATTATTATCAGGAGAATGGAAGTATATTGACCACACCGAACCATATATCATGGATATTATCAAACGGGAACAGGACTTCAATGTTTCCTTAGATTATCTGTCTGAAAATGAATTTTTCAATGATGAAAAAAGAATGCAGATTTTACATGGAAACCAAACTCATACAGTATATCCATAACTACATTACCAATGAGGTTACGGAGTTGGAAGAACTTATGGAAATCAAGCAGTTGATACAGCGTCAAAAACTGGAACGCATGATAAAAGTACATAAGGAAATGCGAGGGTTAGACCGATACAGAGAACAGCCCAAAGAGTATAAATACCATGACCCTTATGATGATTGGATATTCCGTCAGCTTGCAGATATAGACAGTAGACACAACATTCCCGACACTTCTCCACAATTAGATTTCAATGAGGCAGACTATGAAGATTATCTGAAAGAGAAATGGAACAGAGGTCTTTAATTTTCCTCTTGCATGGAAGATACAGCAAACAAAAAGCCCAGTAAAGAGTGCAAAGCACCACCAATGGTGGCAAGGCTCTTGACAGGGCTTTTTTTTTCTTTTCTGTGGTTGGTAATCAAGAGGAAGAAAAAGAAAAAGTGTGTATTTTTCAAGACAGAAAAATGTCAAGGGGGTGTGCTGATTTTTGTTGTGGCGGATATATGGAACTGTTATAATATGGATATGTTTAAATTACGTTATAAGCAAGAATATTCTGCTGATTTGTCAAAAAACATCATTGCAACTGCCAGTTGACATATTTCCATATCTAAATGGTGGCTATGCAACTGATAATATTGCTAAAATTACACCATGAAAGAAAGGAGTGTTAGCTAATGAATATGGCAGACAGAATACAATATTGAAGGACATCAAAAGGAATATCACAAGAGGAACTTGCGGATAAAGTTGGAGTTTCAAGGCAGGCTGTTTCCAAATGGGAAAGTGAACAAAGTACGCCTGACTTAGAAAAAATAATTATAATGAGTGATTTTTTTGGAGTAACAACTGACTATATCCTAAAGGGAATTGAACCAGTAGCAGACAAAGAACAAAAAAATAAAGAGCTTACGAGTAAGGTACTTTATATATCATCAACAGCTTTTGTTGCTATTGGGCTGTTTTGTGCATTTGGTAATTGGTATGCAGAACAAACAATGGAAGCAGTTTGGGGTTCAATGATTATTCAAGCTATAGGGATTGTTGGATATTTTATAGCGAGAATACTATCGGAAGAAAAATCCCCTTTTATGTAAATTGGCTTAATATAATCGGAGTTGCTTTTATGCCTATTTCTATGATTACAGGATATATTTCAGGATTGGTTTTCAAACTAGAAGGGTGGATTGCACCTTATCCGATAGGAATATTTCATACTTTAGTTTTCGTGTTAGTATTCTTTGTAGTTGTGATTGCAAGCTATATTATTCTAAAGAAACAAACAAAATAGTGATTACCTTTATTTTGCAAAAGCAGTTAGTCTTAGGATTGACTGCTTATTAATAAAAGACACCACTTCAATGTGTCAATGGTCTCTTTTTATTGCTATTTTATCGTCATATCAAGGCTCGTTCAATCGTGGTATATTCGTGGTAAAATGAGTGTTTTTCTATACTTCGAAATGCTTGAAAGTGTAATATTTATAGGGATAATCAAAAATCAGATATAAAGTTTATAATAATTACTATATGCCATATTGTGGCAGGAACATTATTTTCGTGGTTGCCGCTTACACAGGGGCTGTATATTTCGCATATGACATCTCAGCCTGAGTGTATGGTATTTCAAATGGCAGAGTGTCTGGTCATAGGATTGGGTGTTGTTGTAATGTTAAAAAATAAACAAGAGGATATAATTTTACGTAAGTGGAAGGCAGAAAATATATGAATATAGAGCTGGATAATGTATCAAAGAATTTTAAAAATCAGACCGTGTTGGAAAATGTCAATTTAAAATTGGAATCTGGGAAAATATATGGTCTTGTTGGAAGAAACGGTAGTGGAAAAAGTGTTTTATTGAAGATAATGACTGGGTTAATGGAGCCGTCGGATGGAATAATAACATACGGAGCCATCCATCTGAAAAAAGGAAAGCATGCAAAGGATGTTGGAATAGTGCTGGACTGCATAGGCTTCATGCCGGAGTATACTGCAAAGGAAAATTTACTTTTACTGGCAAAAATTAATAAGAAAACAGGAGAAGAAAGAATCAATGAAATTCTCAAACAGGTGGGCCTTGAGCCGGATTCCAAAAAGGTTTATCGTAAGTTCTCTTTAGGTATGAAGCAGAAGCTGGCAATAGCTCAGGCTTTTATGGAAGAGCCTAAGGTATTGCTCTTGGATGAGCCGATGAACGCACTGGATGAACAGTCTGTTCAGGATATGAGAATAATGTTTAGGGAATATGTGAATAAAAAACCTGCTATTATGGTTATAAGAAGTCACCATAAGGAAGACATAGAAATTCTGTGTGATCAGGTTTATAGTATAAAAAATGGATATGTGAATCTTTAGATTTCTTTAGAATTATTTATAATTCTTAAATGATTTTTCAGGTTATTCTTTATATGATTAACTCCTATTAGGAAAACACACTGTCAAAGGGGTTCGTAGCGGGGGTTAGCCCGCTACTGCGGTATCTTCCGTAGTGTTAATTTCAATGTACTCGGCAATCCGGCGGAGCTCGTCAGCAAAGTTGAATTTCACACTGATATTGCCGTTTTCGTAAACCTTGATATGGTCTACAAGCTCAATCAAAATTTCCCGGTTGAGTGTTTTAATGTTCTGGTATTTCATAAATGCCACAAGCGCGGGATGTTCATTGTCAACACCGTTTGCCAGTTCTGCCCGTTCAGCGTTCAGCCGGGTAAGCACCGCGGAAATATCAGAAGTCTGCCGTTCATAGTCAGCCTTCATATCCCGGTATTCCTGCTGGGTGATTTCACCGTCTTTCCAGTCTTGATAAAGAGACTGCTTGTACCGGGTCACTTTTGCCAGTTCCCGCTCTTTTGCGGCTATCAGATCGTCCAGTCGGAAAGACTGGCTTTTTTGATTGGAGCGGAATTGATCTGCGTGACGATTTCCGAGTAGGAAACAGCCAAATGTACCTGATGCTGTACAGCGAACAAAACAGCGGCCTCCAGCCGTTCATGCTTGATTGAGTGCATGGAGCAGGCTGTCCGGGAACGGTTTTTGTAGGTTGAGCAAGAATAATATACATTGTTGTTCTTGCCAACGCATCGGGTAATGGCCCGCCCGCAATCGGCACATTTCAGAAAGCCGCTGAACAAATGGACTTTCCGGCCTTCGGGAGAAGTTCGGGTGTCACGCTTTAACAGAGCCTGCACCTTGTCAAAGGTTTCATAGTCGATAATGGCCTCATGCGTTCCAGCCACTTCCACCCATTCCTCGCGTGGAACAGCCTCAATCTGGTGTACCTTGTAGCTTTTCACCCGGCTTCGGCCTTGGGCTAAATCCCCGGTGTAGGTCGGATTGGTAAGAATGGAGTGGATCATGCGGACTCCCCACATAGGATCGTCATACCCTCTCGTCGAAACAGGCAAGCCCTTTTGTACCTTGTAAGCCGAGGGGCTCGGTACGCCGTGTTCGTTCAGGTACAGCGCGATAGCACGTTTTGATGACCCTTGAATAAGCATTGTGAAAATGAGTTTGACATTTTCAGCAGCATCGGGATCAACAATCAGCCTGTGCTTGTCCTTTGGGTCTTTGATATAGCCGTAGGGGGCGAACGAGCCGATATACTGGCCGTTGCGCCGCTTATAATCAAAAACCTGCCGGCTTTTCTTTGAGGTCTGGTAGCAGTAATTATCATTCATCACGTTAGTTATCGGAACGATGATATTTGAAACGCTGTCGGGGTTCTTGTAGCTGTCCACATTCTCAGCAAGGCTGATAAAGCGAACACCCATTTGAACAAACAGGTTATCGATCAAACTTCCGGCATCGCTATAATTTCGTGCGAAGCGGGACAGGTCTTTTACTATAACGCAGTTGATTTTACCACTCATGACATCCGCCAAGAGCCGTTGAAAATCTTCACGGTTGGCGTCCGTTCCAGTATGACCATCATCCACATATTCCGTGATGCTTTCAAACTCGTCAATGTTTCGTCGGTAAAAATCGTTCAGTAGGTCACGCTGGTTCTTTACGCTGTTGCTATCGTCTTTTCCTTTTTTCAAATCTTCCTTTGAAAGCCGGATATAGATGCCCAGCCGCCAGCGCCGGATGGTATAAGAGGGAGAGAAACTCTGCTGAAACCCTCTGTTTTTAGTTCGTGACATTGTTCCTCCTTCCCTATCACATTACACTTATATTATAACTCTGTCCGGGGAGGACAACAAGGATGGCTCCGCCTCGGGACACTTTGTCTCGAAGAAGCAAAACGAGCTGTAACCGAAGTTACAGCCCGCTTCTTTGCCGCAGCAGGAAATCCGTCAGCTTATCTTGGAGAGATGGCCCGCTTTCAGCAAATTCAATTTTCACGCCGACACCACCGATGCAAAAGCAGTACGGATTTTTGGCAATCTGTAAAAACCTTGTTATGCGCTCTTTGCGGGAAAGGGCGTTGTCAAAGGTCATACCGCTCACATCAGGCAGGGACTCGGCAGCCACCGCGCCAATGTCAACGCTTCTCATTTGTTCAAGTTCCTGTGTAGTTAATTTCACGGTAAACCTCCTTCGCAGATTGATAGAACGCCTCCCGCTGTTTGGTGGGGAAACGCAACAGGCCAGCACCACCGGGATGCTGGCCTGTTGCCTTACTCCACCTTGGGACACTTTGTCTCGAGGTTTATTATAGTTTTTGAATATTAGAGAGCGCCGCACATATTTACTTGGCCTGTCCAAAGACAATCGTTATTTCCTGTGCGGCGCTCTCAACGCAAGTAAAGCGACAAGCCCGGAGGAACAGGCAGCCAACCTGTTCAGCACCGGATCATGGCCTTGGGATGGCCGGGCCCATTTACAGTGTTGGTGTTGTTCGCTCAATCTCTTAGAAACGGCGGCTCTGAAAATCAAAGCCGCCGTTTCAAATGGGCGTGTCAAATTGTCTGCTCTACGACGGCTTTTTTTCTTTTGCCGTCGTAGAGCAGATCATTTCAATATTCGATTGAAGTATCGTTATTCGGTGTTAAGTTCTACTAATACAACCTCTGGACGATTATTAAATCGGAATGGAATAATACTATTTCCAAGGCCGCGGCTAACAACCATATTTGTCTTTCCGTCTGTATAAAGACCGGAATCATATTTAGGAAACAGCCCTTGATTGGGGGCAACAAGCCCCCCAATAAAAGGCAATCGAAACTGCCCTCCGTGTGCATGACCACATAAAACCAAATCAACACCACAGCATACATAGGTTTCAAATAACTCTGGCCGATGTGATAGCAGTATAGTGTAACTGTTTTCGTCATCAATGAGGCTATTCAATTTTGTGTTGACCATGGCTGGTACTTCATTAAACATATCGCCCTTAATCGTAAAGTCAGGATCAGAAAGCCCGATAAGGGTAATCATTTCGTTGTTATGCACTAACTGTATTGCTTCATCTTCAAGGACAGTTACGCCAGACGCTTCAAGCCCTGTTTTGAATTGATCATAATGTGAGAAGTTAGCTTCGTGGTTTCCAGTTACAAAGTAAACAGGAGCTATTTGAACAGCTTTTTTTACAAAATCAAACGCAATCTCAATGTCTGCATGTCCAGCATCGATTAAATCTCCAGTTATCACAATAATATCCGGTTCGTGTTCAGACAGCAATTCTATCAATTCTGTATTGCTTTCTCCAAATTCAGCATTATGCAAGTCGGACACTTGTGCAATCTGAAAATTAGAAAAGGCAGATGGTATGCGATCACTGGAGATATTAACTGTACTTACCATCAATGCTGAATTGCCCCATACAGTACAGATTATCAAAACTAGCAGTATCGTTGTTAATACACCAATCTTCACCAATACTCTGGTGGAAAGAATTTTTTTCATTTTTTCCTCTCTTTCATCAACTTAATTATAAAAAAACCAGCTTACAAACAGGTGAATTTCAGCTTACGAATTTGTAAGACAAAAGCGGGCGGCTTCTAAATCCACCCGCTTCAAAAGTAGAATTACTGTGCGCTGATTGTGTCAACAATGGACATATTGTGTATTCTCTTGATTGGCCCATGCACAGCCAGAATTACAGAGCTTACGACAATCAACAGAATAACAGCTACCTCTGGTAATGGGGAGTCCAAGCATCCCCCATTTATAACTGATCAACATTTCGAACAATACCTTGTTGCTTAACAGTCCCAAAATGGTGCCAACTATACCGCCGATTATGGTATAAGTAAAGGCTTCTGCAACTATCATTTTCCTAAGCTGTCCCATGCTAACGCCGATGGCACGGAAAGCGCCATACTGTTTCAACCGTGCAGACACACTCATGGAAATACTATTGATTATGTTAAAAACTGTAATCAATGCAATCAAAACGAGAAATCCATAAACGAACAGCCAGAAACAATAATATGTTCCCATTGTACTGCTGTTTCCCATACGTTCATCGGAGAAAGTAAATGAGGAATCCACCATTTGATGGATAGCATAAACATCTTCGTCTGTTGTGCCTTTCACTAACTGCACATCAATAACCGTGTACTTTGATTCACTAGTAATTTGCTTAAATGTATCCTCTGAACAAATAATTGTTCCAACACCGGCAGCACTGTAAAACGGACAGTCGGACAACATTCCCACGATTTGGATTTCTTTTACTTTGTCCGTTTGTATTCAACGATACAGTATCGCCTAATTTGTATTGTGTTCTGTCGAATTATAAACAATTAAGCCCGTCCCTAAATCAGTTTTGCACAGATTCAAGAGAACCTTCTAACAAATAGTCTTTCGCCCAATCAAATTGATGCTGCTCATAAGAGATCAAATCCACCTTTTTTTCAATACCATTTGTTACAGATGGAACCTCGTAGGCAAACATTCTTCCATACGCTAAATCCACAATAGAATTTTCTTTCAAATCTTCTAAAAATGTTTTGTCAATGGCGCAAGAATTATCAGGGCTTATGATAGATAAATCTGCTGTCCATGGATGAAGCGGCGTTAATGTATGCTGCATAAACTCGACCGTTACGGAAAACGATAAAAAAAGGATAATACTAAGAGCAAATGAGCTTGTCATCAAAAGTAAGTTTTTTCGGCTTGCTTTTGCATGATGAATCCCAAGTGCAGTATCAATCTTAAATAGCTTTGTGTATTGGCGGCATTTCTGGCGGGTCTCAAAGTCATTTGCGTTACCGGAAACCGCTGCCAGAGGAGATACCTTTGCCGCCTTTTGGGCCGGGGAATAAGCAGCTAACAAAACCGTAAGTAATCCCACAACGATTCCTGCCAAAATGCTCGGAATGCTCAAACCGAATGTAGGCATCGCCTCGAAATATTCCGGACTAAGGAAACGCAAAACCGCACACAAGACCCAAATGACAACTACACCGATGGAAATACCCACAGGGATTGCCAAACGACACCAACTAAGCGCCTCTTTCCGTACCAGACGCATAACCTGTTTTGGCGTTGCACCGATACAGCGCATAAGGCCGAAAAACTCTGTCCGCTGAGCCACATTGCTGTTTAGGCTGCTTGCAATCATCATAATGCCAGCTAACATTACCAATACAAACAATACAGCCGCAGCCAAGTACACTTGTAACAAAAAGGGGACGCGGCTTTGTCCAAGCAAGCCAAGCAGATTATTGTTGGAAGATATTTGTTCATTCGATAAATTGCATTGTTCTTTCAAATCTGCAATTTCCCCTTGTATATTTCTTGTGTTTGCAAATTGAGTAAAAAACATAATGCCGTAATCATTCGGCTCCCCGTCTGATACATTCGGATAAATCGCGCAGTAATCCTCTGTGTTCAAAATAATGCCGTAGGAGTCGCCACTCATGATCGAGTCTGTATTATTCATAAATCCAGATATGGTAAATTTCAGTTTATCACCATCAGGAGTTTCGACGGCAATGGAATCGCCAATCGCAACACCCATTATCTGTTTTACATTTTCAGTCACCAACGCTTCATTACTTGCCTGTGGAAAAACGCCATCTTCAAGTTGTCCAGCCCAGATTTCGGTTATATAGCTTTCATTACAACCGCATATCGCTACTTTTTTTCCTCCTAAAGTGTAGCCTAAATCTCCACGATAATTAAGTACACCATACGGCGAAAATACTTTAACATCGGGGCGTGAAGCGATAATTGACGCTTCTTCATTGCTGATATTTTTGATGGCGATATGCCAGTTTCCATATTCCTGCTGGGTCTGCAAAATCTGGCTGCGGACGAACATATCTGCCATGCCAAAAATTGTAGTAACCAGAAATACCGCCAGCACAATGCAGAAAATGGACATCCTGCTTTGCTTCCTGTGGATCTTTACAGATATGGGAACAAGGTCAAGATAATGCTTCATTCTTTTTTCCTCCCAAATCCGTCAAAACGCCATCGGATACTCGGAACACCCGATCAACGGATGCTGTCAAATTTTTATTGTGGGTAATCATCAGAATCGTTTGCTGATAGCGGCGGGATGCCTGTGTAAGCAAAGCCATGACATCCTGGCTATTTTTACTGTCCAGATTGCCAGTAGGTTCATCCGCCAAAATCAGTTTGGGCTTTGCGATTAACGCCCGTCCAATGGCGACACGCTGCTGCTGTCCGCCGGATAGTTGATTCGGCAGGTGGTACCGACGTTCGGTAAGGCCCAAGAGATCCAAGATTTCTTCTACCGCTGCCGGATCTGGCTTGCGATAGTCCAAGAGAAGCGGAAATATGATATTCTGCTCCACATTCAGCTCGGAAACCAACTGAAAGGATTGGAAGATAAAACCGATATTACGACGGCGGAAAATCGTGCGCTGTTCCTCTTTCATGGAAAATAGGTCTTGTCCATCTACCAAAATGTGGCCGGAAGTAGGAGTGTCCAAAGCTCCAATACAGTTCAGTAATGTGCTTTTGCCAGAACCGGATTCACCCACAACGGCAGCAAATTCGCCTTTATCCAGGGAGAGGGAAACCTTCTTCAACGCTTCGACTTTCGCCTCACCCTTGCCATAAGTTTTATATAAATCTTGTACTTTCAATATTTCCATAGTCATCAGTACCTCCTTTCTCAAAAGGATAGCAAAAACAGCTTACAAGCAGGTGAATTTGACCTTACAGTTCCGTAAGGAAAGATAGTGTAAACAGCGTACCTTTTCCAGATTCACTTTGTACGGAGATAACACCGCCTTGCCCTTCAATAATGGACTTGGCAAGGGGAAGCCCCAGCCCGATTCCTTGTGTATCAATGGAATGTTTGCTGCGATAAAAGCGTTTGAAGATGTGGTGAATATCCTCCGGGGCTATGCCACTCCCATTATCAGAAATGAAAATCTGAAACATAGCAGGAGCGCGATTCCATGTAATACGGACAATGCCGCCAACTTGTGTGTGATCCAGCGCATTTTTTACGATGTTTCCAATTGCTTCCCCTGTCCATTCCATATCGCAAATAAGCTTTTGCTCACCGCCGCCATCGATCTGAATCTGTTTATTCTCATTTTTAGCTCGTGCAGTTAATTCATTGACGGAATGAGCTATCAGTTCGGACACACGGCAACTTTTTTTCTCAAAAATGATGTTTCCCGTATCCAGTCGGGTTATCTTCAACATGGATAAGATTAACTGCTCCATACGCTTTAGAGAAATGCCCATCTTCGCCGCAAACTGCTTTACCGTTTCCGCATTTTCCGGCTCACTTTCAATGATCTCCTGATACATGGCGAGGGCTGCCAGAGGCGTTTTGAGCTGGTGAGATATATCGGATATGGTATCTTTCAAAAACTCTTTTGCTTTACGTTCTGTTTCATTTTTGGATTGGAGCATAGTTGCAAGCTGTTCTACCGAAGAAAACACTTGGTAGATAGCCCCCTCATAATTCTGCGGTAAATGACAAGAGTAATCCCCGTTGATGTAATTTAGCAATATTTTGTCGGCCTGTTGATACAACCGCTTCCTTTTCCAGAAAAAAACGAATATTCCTACGGCAAGCACAAACAGAAAAAATAGCACAGTGCATAGCATGGTGCAGAAAGCGGAACGCTGAAATTGATTGAAATAAGGACGCATACTGCTTTCTGACTGTTTTCCCAAACCCGCAGCCGCTAATAATGACCTACCATCTTCACTGATGTCTGTGTTCGTAAAGGCAACTGCAATCACTTCTTTCGGAACACCCTGTTCCAAAAGCGAGGATGAAACCGCTTCATCGTGTTTGAGCCACAGGGCTTCCACACCGTTCACCTGATAAATAGTCAAAACGGTTGCTGTACCTACAAATAGCAGAGCAAACAAAGTCAAAAATAGCAGGAACCCTTTAATCTGCCTATCTTGGCACAAACTCATATAGACACCTCTTTCCATTGGTAGCCGAACCCACGGATGGTTATAAGGTGTTCTGGATGGGAAGGATCGGTTTCCACTTTTTCACGAAGCCGCCGTACATAGACGGACAGGGTGTTATCATCCACAAAATTTCCTGTATCATCCCACAGCTCATTTAGAATGATGTCCCTTGTCACAACACGATTTGCGTTTCTTACTAGCAGACAAAGCAAACGATATTCGGCGCTTGTCAAATCCAATGCTTTTCCCTTTAAGGTTGCACGGCTACCCAACAGATCAATGGTAATGTCGCCACATTCCATAGAAGTGTTTTTTTCACTTTTGGAAACTCCGGCCCGACGTAGCAGCGCCCAGATACGGGAACACAATTCCCCCAGCTTGAAAGGCTTGGTGATATAATCGTCCCCACCGCTATCTAATCCACGAATTATGCTGACTTCTTCATCCGATGCAGTCAGGAATATAATAGGTATCTGCTGATTTTCTTTTCTTACTTTTTCGCATATGTCAAATCCTGTTCCATCTGGTAGGGTGACATCCAAAATCAATAGATCGTATCTGTCGAGTTCGGACAAGTATTGTTTTGCCTCACATACAGTACGGGCAACTTCAACATCAAATTCATTCTTTTTCAAAGAGTAGACCAAGCCATCTATTAGACTGACATCATCCTCCAATAGCAATATTCTATTCATGTTTTAATTCCTTTCCTTGTTTTGTCCTTCCGTCAATCGGCTTTTCTGCGTTCTTTGGGATCAGCCAAACACCAGCCATCTTTACAGCGCCGGGGATACGCCCGGCAGCACAATAGTAATTTACTCTACGAGGTGTCACGCCCCATTTTTCGGCGGCCTCTTTTAGTGTCATATAATCCATTATGCACCTCCACAGAGTACATTATAGTTCTTTGTCTCGAACAATACAAGCATATCAGGTGATGTTATGAAGATTGAGAGAGATGAACGACGATTTGATTTTCGCGATATTGGGCTCGCCATCAAGAGGGCGCGGGAAGCCAGCGGGATGACGCAGGAGCAACTGGCCTATATTGTTGACCGGGCTCCGCGCACCATCATGTATAACGAGAATGACGGCCAGCACCCCAGCCTCAACACTTTTTATCAGATGGTCACAATGTTTGATATATCGGTAGATCAATATTTCTATCCGTCCAAGAATAAAGGGAGCGAGTGCAGAAAGCGGATTGACGCCATGCTCAACGCCCTGGACGAAAAGGAATTGAAAATTGTAGAAGCCACGATCCAAGCGATGAAAGCGTCGAAAGAAACGGAGGAAACGTAAAAGAAAGCGTAACCTCCGTTTTTTTGCGCCATGTTGCGGGTTGCGCGTTTTGGCAAGCAATTCGGGTGTGGCCACACTCCGAAATTTTTGCAGGCCGCAGGCCCGCAAAAATGCTTGTTGGGGAGCTCCCCAAACCCGCTGGACTTCGGGACAAATTGTCCCAAAGTCCCGGTGCGCTGCACCGTAGTCTGCGGCCCGTCACTATCGTTCCTGGGCCTTATTCTCACGCTCGTCCGTTATGCCGAGCAGATGATCAATGTTCGCTTTTATTGCCACGGCCTCCCGCATTTGCCGCTGGGCCTCCCGGTATTCTGCATAAAGCTCTTTCTTTTGTCGCGCCAGCTCACGGCGGGATTTTTTTAGTGCTTCAATTTTAGGGAGCTTTGCGCCGCCCAGTATGGTGTTCATGGTATCCTTTGCCGCCCGGTAAGTGGCAAGCTCCGCTTCATGCTGGGCCAGATACTTTTTGCTGTACCGGGCCGCCTTGTAGCCATCGAACACCGGGCGGGTCTTGGCATAGTCCACCGTGGCAGCCATCAGCTCCGAGGTTTTGGAAAGAGCCTCCTCCGTTGTGCGGAGCTTGTCAGACAGCTTGTGAAAGCGATCCACCGCCGCCTCGGTGCGGGCCGTCAGCGCCGCATAGTCTGTCAGATGATGCTCCTGCAAATACTGGAGCGCGGCAGCCATCTGTTTTAGGTTATAGACTTTGGCCCACCGCTCATAGGCCGGGCCCTTGCCCTGGGCCATGCGCTCTTGAATGTCGATGATCAGATTAACTCGCCGTGGCGGAACCGTGGGCTCCTCTGGCAGCTCAGGGAGTGGACGTTCCCCGGCAATTACTGCCTTGATGTCCTCCGGGTCAAATCCGGCTCCCAGTGTAGAAGCCCGGAGCCGGGTCGGTTTTTCCTGCCCGGGCGCAAGGAATGAGATGACACCGCCGCGTCCCTGTTTCACCGCAAAGCCGGACTCCTCCATGAGACGAAGAAAGTCGGCGAAGTCTGTGGGCTTTTTTCTCCAAAGCGGCGACAACAGCCAGCCGCACCCGCTGCTTGGCAGAGGGCGGCCTTTTCCCCGATCCACTGGCCATAGTGGAGAAAACGGCCCTTGCTGTGCTGTTTCGGATTTTGAATGACCGACAACTCATGCTCGATGCACACCCGGTCAGAGAGCCGCCGCAGGGCAAAGGACGAACCAATAAAATTATGAAATTTCCGGGAGCGGTCAAAGGCCGTCGAATTGAAATAAATGTGATTGTGAATGTGGCCCTTGTCGGTGTGGGTGCAGACGAAAAACTGGTACTTGCCCTTTGTCCAGCGCATGGCCGTTTCATAGCCGATTTTGTTTGCCTCCTCCGGCGTGACCTCACCGGGAGGAAACGCCTGCCGGATCTGAAAGAACAGGGCCCCGCGAGACACGGCCCGGCCTGTCTCTGCAAGGTATTGACTTTTTACCAGAAGAAACTCGGCGGGGGCCGTGTTCGGATCGCAGAGATAGGAAGATACGGCTCCCAGCTTTTCCGGGTTCAGGCCATAGGTGAAACGATCCTCCATCGTTTGAATTGCACTTTTTCCCGCCGCTGTTTTATAAGGGCGGATGTAGGTGGTCGCCGTAGAAATCCCTCCTTCCGGCAAACAGTATTTTTACTTTGGGACACTTTGTCCCGAAGTAGAAAAAGCCGGGGAGCGGTATCAACCACTCCCCGGATGGGTCAGAGCTCTACCAGCGCGGAGAGCTGTTTCAAGAGATCAGACAGCGGCCCCCACAAAGCGGCATAGTCCCGCTGCAAGGCCGCGAGTTCTTCGGGATAAATCGCGCCGTAGGTGTTGGCCTGAATTGCCACTTGGTTCAGATTGTTGGAGCACCGCCGCTGGAGCGACACCAGCTCACGAACGGGCGAAAGGTCAACATGGAGCACATAGCCATTGAGGGCCATTTTCCGCATATAGGCCCCCATATTGCGGATGCCCGCCTCGGCCATGCGCTCCCGGATGAGCGCCTGCTCCTCCTCGGACACCATCACATGAAGATGGACGGGGCGGCGGCGCTTTCTTTGTCACCGTTCCTCCCGTTCCAGGCTCCGGCTGGTCCGGGGCGGCTCCTTTACCTTGTCCAGCGGCTTTTCCTGTTCGTCTGCCGGAACAGGGTGCGGCAAATGAAATTCACGGTGCAGGCGCAGCACCTCCAGTACAGACAATTCCTGTTCACGTTTCTTTTCCATATACGCACCTCCTTATCTATCGCCACGGTCAGGCTGCCTCCGCTGGGGAGCCGGAGCCTCCGGGCCGCGATCCGCCTCCGCCAACTTTGCCGCGTTTTTCATCTGCTCGGCAATCGGACGGGGCCTGTCGGGATTATCAGGCGCAGGCCGCAGTTCATAGTCGGATGCCTGTTTTTCTGTCAGGGGGCGGGTATAGGTAAGATAACCCCAAGCCAAGAACGAGCCATTTTCCACCGGGATGCGCTGATCGTAATTGAAGATTTCATCCGGCTTGTTATAAGGCGGCTTCGGGAATGTCCCGATGTCCACAGGCCGCTGGGTGGAATAATACTTGTAAAGGCCGGGGGCCTCGGTCTGCCTGATCCCGACGTTATAAATACGCTGATAGTCCTGCACCCGGTCTGAGAAATCCTGTTCCATCGCGGTGCGGTCATTTCCATAGTGACCCCATTCATACTGCCGCTGGCCGTCCTTGTCATCATAGCAGGCCCATGTGACATAGCGGGATGGCGCGGTGGGATGTTCCCCCAGCGCAAAGCCCCGGCCATTTTCCAGCATCACAGCCTTCAAAATGGAATAACCTTGATTTTTGTCCATAGTACACCTCCCATCATCGAGACATTTCTTTGTTTTCTCTCTTCACAAACGGCTGGAGCTGATAAGGGCTTGTACCGTCCTCGGGCCGCAGAAAGTCTATCCGGGCCGCAGCACGGATGGCGTTCTGGTTAAGCTGCCGCTGCCATGCCCCTTGGCTGGGAGCCCACTTAAAGCCGTTGCTTTTCAGTTCCTGCCGCTGATCGGCATCGGGCTTTTCCTCGAAAATAAGCTGCAAACGGTTTTCAGCCTCGTTGATTTTGGCCTTGCCTCCGGGGAATGTCCAGCCAGCAAACTCGGAGCGGCTGCTCAGTTCCTCAATGCGCTGGCGTACACGGCGGATGTTGGCGTTGTTGTTGGAAAGCAGATAGGCGGGGTATGGCTTGCTTTTGTCCAAGTGCCATGACTGCGCCATATCTGCTTTGAGCTTTTCGGCCTGCTCCGGCGTAAGCTCCGGGCAGCCGTCCAGCGTTTTGTGTTTCCGAAAATACGCATTGACCGCCTTCATGGTGGCCTGCTGGGACTCCAGCCCCTCCAGCTTTTTTGTCAGCTTTTCCACGGCCAGATCATCGTCTGCGCTGATCCCGCCCATACCAACAGAGCGGATTTTATCAAGCAGCTTTGAAATCTCCGCATACTCTCCATAGTTGCGATCCCGGGCGGCGTTCTGCTTGTGCTTTTTTGCCACAGGAAAATTACCGCCCCCGGAGATCAGAATAGAGGGCACCCGGGCATCAATCACATTGCGTTCATTCAGATTTTCCGCAAGTTTCCGGGCATAGCGATCCACCAGAGCGTCAATCTTATCGTGGTACATGGGATCGACACGCGCTTTCTGGCGTTCCGCCGCTGCATACGCTTCATCGACCATTGCCCGGTAGCCCGCCGTAGCGGAGCCCGGCTGATAGTCAGAAAAGCTGTTCATATCTTTTGCCCGCTTTGCGGCTTCTTCATTGATCGGATAATATTTCGGCATAGTACCTCCTTCCACAAAAGCCGGAACTTTGGGACAAATTGTCCCAAAGCCCCGGCAGCTAAAATGTTGACAGCATCTCACGGAAACAGGGGCGGACGTAGAAACATACGCCTCCCGCAGAAAAAGGCCTTAAAAAGCCTTGTCACAGGCGGGTTTGGGGTGTCCTAATTGTCAACACATCAGCCCCGCTTTTTTCGCATATATTCCCGCTGCTGTCTGCGGTGTGCCACCTTTGCACAGGCCGCCGAACAATAGGTTTGCCGTCCATCAGGAGCCACGGCTCTGCCGCATACCGGGCAAGCCTTGAAATCCGGCCTTGGCCCTTCTGCCAGCAGCGCAGCCTCCAGCGCCGGATCAAGGGGCAGGACGGCCTCCCGGAAGTAGCGGCAGTACGCCCCCGTCCAGCATTTCCCCAGCATATAGCACTCGCAATCCAGCGGCAGGCAGCCGCAGTCCCGGTCATAGTTGGCACACCATTTTGACACCAGCCTGCGGATTGCCGCTTTTTCTGTCCGGGTCAGTTCTCGGCCCACAGCATCACCTCCCGTTGCCCGGTGGTTTGAGCTGCTCCCGGTAGCAGAACACGCAGCCGATCCCGCGCCAGTAAGGGCAGCCGTCACAACGGGAGCCCTTCGGCGGCAGGCTGGGCGGCACACCCTTAAAGTAGCTTTTTTCTTTCATAAATCCCTCATAGGGGTTGTTGGTAAATCTCATTCATTATCCTCGCTTTCGGTATCGTCCTCGTCCCAAGGCGGCCCATCGTCCTCGGGATCGTCATAATCAGCCAGTTCCTCGCTGTAATCCTCTTCGGGTACAGCAGCTTTTTCATGCTTCGGGCGGTAAATTTTGAAGTACCAGCCTGCACCGCCGCCCAGAACAGCCACTGCCAAAATCAGCAGAAGCGTCCCGGTATTACTTTTCTGCTGGGGCTCGGGTTCCGGCTCCTCCGCAGGTTCCGTCACCGGGGCGGGTTCAGGAGCCGTGCCAGCACACTCGGTCATGTTGACCGCGCAGACCTCGCAATCCGTATGGATGGCTCCGGGCGCACATTTTTCTGTGCAGGAGCAGGCCGGAAGCTCTCCGCCAGCGGCCTCCAGTGCCGCCAGCAGATCGGCCTCGTCCACCATGTTCAGAAAGTAGGTTTCGTACTGCTCGCCCTCCTCATCCACGGGCTTGTCATAGTCAATGACGATATAGAACGTGTTGCCGCCGCTGGTCTGCACCGTGATAAACTGCTTGTTGGTGTGCTCGTCATAGAGCAGATCGCGGGTTACAAGGTTGCCCTCCTCGGAAAAGCCCTCGCCCGGCGTAATAGTAGGCGCTGGCTCCGGGGCCGGAGTTTCTTCCACAACAGGCGGTTCCTCATTCCCACTGTCCGAATAGGCGTAGGCCGGGATTGCAAAGCCGCATAAAAGAACGACGGCGCAAAGCCCCGCCGCCAACATACGAAAGTGTTTCATATTCAGTTTTCCTCCTTCTTTTCTTCTTCGGACTTCGGGACACTTTGTCCCAAAGCCCCGCCGCCTTTCAGCTTTTCAAACAGTAGCGGGAGCTCCGCAAGGGGGATGCTCATGCCCCGCACGATGTCCACGATCTCGCTGTTTTCCGCCTCCAGCTTGTTTTGCTCCAGCTCTTTCAGCCGGGCCTGCTGTTCGCTGATTTTGGCCTTGACCTTATCAATCTCGGCCTGGATTTTCTGGCTTTTTGCTGTCGCCATAGATAACCTCCAATCATGGTAAACGCCCGTAGGCGTAGAAATGAGACTGCCAGTAGCTTGTATTTAAGTTTGCGTAGCCGATGGGATCTCCACAATGCAGCATTTTCCCGTCACCCACATAAATCCCACAATGGCTCACGCCCGGCGTGTCATAGGTGCCCTTGAAAAAGACCAGATCGCCGGGTTTCGGATTGCTGGTCGGCGTACAGATGTTATAGAGCCCCTGGGCTCCCAGGCGGCCCACATTCCAGCCGGAATGATTGATCACCCAGGACACGAAGCCGGAGCAGTCAAAGGACGTGGCCGGGGAAGAGCCGCCCCACACATAGGGATAGCCGAGGTATTTCTCCGCTTCGGAGAGCATGGCGGCAAAGGTTTCATCGTCCAGATATTCCCCGGGCACTTCGTAATCACCGGGTTTCCCGGTAATGTACTTGTTCACATAGGGAGAATCCGGGAACAGATCGGGGCGGTTTCCCAGCGTTGCCATATAGATGGCATACCGTGACATCTGCTCCTCGCTCATGACATATACGGGCACATGGGATAAATCAAAGTTCTCCAGCGTAACCGTACAGATGTAATAGTCGTAAGGCACCTGATAGGTGTCCGTATGGGAGTTGCCGTCCTCGTCCGTCCATGTGTCGGTTTCTGTGCGATACCGGGTTTCCACCACCACATCCTCGGTGAGAATGTACTGGCGGTCAAAGAGCATTTGCAGCGTTCCCTGTACCTCGTCTATTGTCCATTGTCCCTCATGGAGCGCACACAAAAGAGAAAGCAGCACATAGGGATCATGTTCGATTTCATCCAGATCGAAGTGGTATTCGTCATAGTCATGGGTGCTTTCATAGGTGTCCAGATAGTGCTGCAAATCATCTTCCAGCGCACAGTAGGCAGCTTCGGCGGCCAGCATATCCCGATCCTCACAAGGATAGGTGCTGGCCCATAATGCACCAGCCCCGGCGTTCCCCAGCATAAGCATGGTAGAGGAACAGGACTGCATTGCAAACAGGAGCAACACACAGAGCACCGCGACCACGGCACCTGCGGGATGACTTTTGACAAATTCCACTGCCCGGGCAGTCAGGCGTTCTGTGGCTGTGGCAGTTTTCCCAGCCGCAGCCGCGCCCTGCTTTGCAGCCTCCTTTGCCTGCTTGCGGTATTGCCTGCGGAGCCGTTGTTTCTGCCAGTAGCGGGTAAGCACATTTTTCGTCAGCTCCGGGTGCTCCTGTGCGGCGGTGTGAAAATGGTAGTCCGCCGTGTACTTGGTATAGCGAGCCTCGGCCTTGCGTACCACCTTTGTTGGATGTTCCCGGACTTTACGGCGCACAAAGCGGGAGCCATGCCGCAGCGCGGTTTCTCCCACAAGCTCAGAACGGTGTGCGCCTTCCGTGCCGACATTTTCCTGTTCCACTTCAAAAATTTTGCCATGCACGAAGCTGTGAACGGAACCACTGGCAACACGGCCTATGCGTTTCACCGGGCCGGGCTTTTTCGGCGGCTTTTGCTTTGCCAGCTTCTCCCGGGCCTGTTCCAGCTTTTCGCCTTGGGACTCCATGCGGAGCTTTGCCGCCGCAGCCTGTTCCTGCTGGCTCTTTTTGCGGAACTTGGACTTTGGGACACTTTGTCCCGAAGTGTCGGAAGCCTCCGACCCGGGCTGCTCCCCGTCAGGGGGCGTGGGCGGTCTGCGACCAAGCCTCCTCCTTGGCCTTATTCGGTTTTCGCTTCATTCTTCATATCCTCCGGGCGGGTGGTCAGCAGGTCATAGATCTCCCCGCGGGGGAACCGATCCACAAAGGGGATGGTCACATCCCCATAGAACAGCAGGCCCTCGCCGGAATTAGAGTGGGTAATGTAGGAGAGCTGATGCTCGGAAATGCCGAGCTGCTTTGCCAAAATCGCCCGGTCACTTTGGGCCTGGGACAGCAGGATCATAAAGTCCGTGTTGTCCAGAATGGCCTCAATCTCCCGGCTGGCCAAAAGGTCTTTCACATTCTGCGTTAAAGCAGACGGCACACATCCTTTTTTGCGGAGCATCTTCCAGACGGCCACAAAGTAGCTGGCGGTCAGCGGATCCCGGAGCAGGATATGGAACTCGTCAAAGTAGCACCAGGTCGCCGCGCCCTCGTGGAAGTTCTGATCCACCGCCTGGGAGACAAACTCGTTTGTGATGTGCATGGCGATCTTGCGGAGGTTTTCTCCCATGTTTTTCAGCACGATACACACCACCCGGCTGTCGGTTTTCACATTCGTGGGATGGTTAAACAGGTTGAGGGAGCCGGTGCAGTAGAGCTCAAGGGCGGTTGCCACACGCCGGGCTTCGGGCTCCGGCTGGCGTAAGAGCTCTTCGTACAAATCCTGCAACAGCGGTGTTTTTGCAGTTTCCAGTCCGAGCGCCTGTTCCCGGTACACCAGCCGCACACAGCGGTCAACAACTGTCTTTTCGATGGGCTGTAAGCCCTCCTTTCCGCCTACCACCAGCTCGCACAGGGAAAGCAGGAAATCCGCCTTCATGGAAAGCGGGCTTTCCCCGGCGGCCATATTGAGCTCCACATCCATGGGATTGAGGTGGTGCGGGCTGTCCGGGGCAATCTCGATCACCTGGCCGCCCAGCCTTCGCACCAGCGGAGCGTATTCGCCCATCGGGTCAACCACGATGATCCGATCCTGCGGGATGGTGAGAAACACATTCAAGAGCTCACGCTTTGCGGCAAAGCTCTTGCCGGAGCCCGTAGAGCCCAAATACATCCCGTTTGCCGATTTCAGCTTTTTGCGGTCAGCCATGATGACATTGTGAGAAAGTGCGTTCATGCCATAGTAGAGGGCCTGCCCAGCCATGCGGAGCTCCCTTGTCATAAAAGGAATAAAGATGGCTGTGGAGCTGGTGGTCATACCGCGCTGGATTTCTACCTCGTTGTAGCCAAGAGCTAACGAGGAAACAAAGCCCTGTTCCTGTTGCCAGTCCAGACGGCGCAGAGCGCAGTTGTATTTCTGTGCGATACCGCCCACGGTAAACACATCGTTTTCCAGCCGCTGCCGGGTGGGGGCAAGGTTTACTACCGTAAAGGTCAGCAGGAACATCCGCTCATTGCGGGATTGGAAATCAGCCAGGAGCTCCGCCGCGTCCTTGCTGAATGTAATCAGGTCAGGGGAAGAATATCCGGGTCATAGCCGGAGCGCACAGCCTTTCTCTGTTCCTCCACTTTCATTTTTCCGATGTCCGAGATTTTCCCCTTGATGGTCTTAATTGCCTTGAGCTGATCCACGGTCTGAATGTGCATGGTCACGGTCATTTCCGCATCCAGCTCCAAGATTTCCGCCAGCAGCTTATCCGAAAGCTCCGATGCCATAATCTGCAAGTAGGACACCGCGCCCCAATACTGGCCGATACGGAATGTGCGGGACTGGCGGAAGTCGAGACTGTCCGGGGCAATAAAGTCTTTTGTGCCAAGCCCGGTCTGCGGGATGTCTTTCCACGAAAAGCGGAACGCCTCGCGGCTCCCCGGATGCATCTGGCTATGAAGCAGCGCCAGGCGGGCCCGCCCGTCCATCGGCTCACAGGGAACACCCAGCCGCTTGAAGTTGCCCATCACATCGGCCTCCACGCGCTCCAGGCGGGGGCGGGCCTCCGCGATCCCTTCGGCGGGTATGCCGAAAGTGATGTATTTGGAGCGTTCAATGCCGTTGTTGCTTTTGGCAATCTGATTTTTCAGCATCCCGGTAAATTCCTCCCGGACGCTGTTAAAGTCATCATCCGCCTGGGGGATATTGACCTTATAGCGGCTCCGGGAATGGGAGCGGCGGTTGATAAAGGAAAGCTGGAACGGCAAGGAGCTGTCAAAGTAGTTGAGGAACGAGCTCCAGCCGCCGAAAATGGCCGTCTGATCCTCGGTGGACGCCACGGAATAATTGATGTCCTCATATTCCACGGTCTTTGTGTAGAGCCCGCCGGGGAGCTGGCACACCCCGTCCGGGTGCATCGCCAGATAGGGGATGGTCTGCTGGGCGGACAGGGCCGCCCGGCCTTTACCCTTGGCGGCGGCTCCGTTTTTCTTCTTTGTGTTTTTCAATCACATCCTCCTTTCCAGCGCCCGGCCCGGCAAAGGGCGCATAAATGTTTTCGGTTCGGTAGGCCCTGATCCCCGGCCTTAGAAACTTGGCCCGGATGATGTTTCGCACCACCTTTTCAAAGGGGAGCCCGTCTTTTTCATACATCGCCAGCAGGAACGCCGGGAGCATAATTCCCAGCATGAGAAACATCGCCCCGGTATTGCCGAGGGTGCCACGGGTCAGCAGATAGGCCGGAATCCCCACCGCGCCCGCACTGCCGAAGCAGACAAGCTGGCGTTTGGTGAGGTTGAAAGCCATCTTTGTTTTGATTTTGGATAAATCGTTTGGTACGTTTACATAGGGCATAGATCACACTCCTTTCTGTACTTCGGGACAATGTGTCCCAAAGTCCGGGATGGTTGGTGTTACTTCATTTCCCCACACAGCCCAGCCGGGCGGGGTCTGTCTGGCAAAGAGCTCCACCCGGGGCAGGTCGCCCATAAGGGTCACGATCTTTTCCCGGGCCTCGTCCGGCTTTTTGCTGTGGGCTTCAATCGGGGAAATGATGAATTGATGAATGTTGGCAGCCTGCCGCTTCGGGTGTCCCCTGGTTGCCAGCAGGCAGACCTCCGCGTTTCCCCTCGTCCAAAAGCCCAGGCCGTAAAACCAGCTATCAGCCTTCCGGTTCTTCTTCAGCCAGACGAAAGCCACGTTTTATAAGTGAAGCCCCACGCCTGGATCAGCCGCAGGGCCTCCGGGAGCTGGGGGAATGTCGCCCACATAAAAAGAGTGCGCTGTCCGGGGCGGCCAGATCAGCCACAGGCAACGCACATAGATCCTCAATGCTCATGGTGGGATAATGATTTTCCGCCGCGCCCTGTACTTTCTTAGCCGAGTAGCGCCAAGGGGGATCGGCGTAAATGATAGAATACTGCTGGATAATTACACTCCTTTCTCGCCAGAGCTTTTTACTGCCTGCGCCGCGCGGATGCGCTCACTGGCGGCGGCATAAAAGGCCGGGGCCGTTTCAAAGCATACAAAGCGGCGTTCTGTGTTGATAGCTGCAATCGCGGTTGTGCCGGAGCCCGCGCAAATGTCCGCCACCAGCTCGCCGGGGCGGGTATAGGTGCGGATCAGATACTCGCACAGTTCCACGGGCTTTTGCGTGGGATGAATGCCGCCAGACACCGTAGGCACAAATAGCATATTCCCCGGATAGCGGCGGCCATCGTTGGACTCCGAGCCCTGCCGTTCAAATTTCCCATAGTTGGAGCTTGTACCGCTTCGGGAATGAACGCGGGTATAAGGCTTGCCGTAAGTAAACTGCGGATTGTAAAGCGGGGCCTTCTGATAAAATACCAAAATATTCTCCGACTTTTTCAGCGGGGCCCGGTTTGCATTGAGAAATCCCGTCCCGCGCTCCTTGTACCAAATCCACTCATAGCGGAGCATGGAAAGGTTGGAGGCCCCCAGCACCTTGTCATAGGGGCACTGTGCAAAGAACAGCACCGCGCCCTTCGGCTTGACCGCCCATTTCACCGCCTCCCACAGTTCCGGGAGCGGCAGGGGCACATCCCAATAATTCCGGGTAGTGCCGTAGGGCGGATCGGTCAACAGCATATCCACGCTATGTTTGGGCAGGGAACGCAGGCCCTCGATGCCGTCCATGAGAAACAAGCCCTCCTTCGGGACACTTTGTCCCAAAGTGCGGCTATCGGTCATTGCGGGCCTCCTTTGCTTTGGCAGGTGCAGGCCGGGCGGCATTTTCTTTTCCAGCTTGTTTCGCGGCCTCGGCCATCTGCTCCTTGATCGGGGCAGGCCGTACCGCCTGGGCCCGTGCAACAAGCTGTTCCACCGCCGCATGATACGCCTCCACACCAGCCGCATTGATCCGTTCCTGTGTGGCGCGGTCAGGAATCCGAACCGTAGCCCGGTATCCCGTCCGGCTGGCAGGATCGGGTTTAGAGGGAGCGCCGAGGAAAATCCCGTTTTTTCCCGTCCACAACCTTAAAATCGTCGATGACCACACCGCCAAAATTGACGCTGGCGAAGCCAATCAACTTTCCCTGCGGCTCAATCGGGCGGACAGATACCGTGATCGGAACAACCGCCTCCTGCAAGACGGCATCCGTCCGCATTTTTACTGCCTCGTCAATGCTAACGCCCTTGACTTCCGCAAGCTCCGCGATGGGAGCATCAAACAGCCAGCGCCGTTCCTCCGCAGCAATCTGCTCCGGGGTCAGCAATACATCGTCCTTCTTACTCAGATAAAATTCCTCCTTTCCGCTTGCCGGAGCAGGCTGGGCGGGGTCGTCCATCAGCTCTTTTCTTTGCAGGACGGCCTCTGTTTCCGCCATAAAGCGGTAAGCGTCTGCCTCAGTAAACTCCTCCGGCGTTTTTCCATTCCATAAGCGCGTTCCGTCTGCCCCGTATCTTCTCGGCATAAGCACCACCTCCTGTTAATGAGCGCCAAAGATACGCTGGGCAATGCTCCCTGTCTTAAAGAGCATGAAGCAAAGCAAAACCGTGTAGCCCACAGTTCCCCAAATCGCCCCGATGGGATCGCCGCTTGTTGCGATGCCTTGAATGAGCACCGCGTAAATTGCAACACATACAAGAATCAGCAGCCCTTGAAAGCCCACGGCAAACAGGGACTTGATATAGTTCTGCCCGGTGCCGCCAAGCTCCCGGTTGGAAAGCGTAGCAACGGGGATGGGGGCCAGACTGGTCAGCAGATAGATTTCCAGCATCCTGCCATACACCAAAACGAAAATGATAATCCCCATCGCCTTCATCGTAAATCCAATGAGCGCAGACTGTAGCCACAGCCCCAAAAGCGGCCCCAAGTCCATCGCCTCCAGCGAGGTCTCAAGTTCGGCAAGCATATCCGCCGAAACATCGGTAGAGCCTTGAATGAGCCCGCCTGCCTGCGCGATAACGCTCTGCGACACATCGAACACAGCCATGACGATATTGAATGTATTTGACAGGATCAGGATTGCACAGGCCGTTTTGAACATCCATTTATAGAGGTTCGCAACGTCAACCTCGTGCATATTGTTTTTTTCCAAAAGCATCTGTATGAGCTCATAAGTGGCAACAAAGGTCAGCACCATTCCGGCAATCGGCAGGATCACCGTTTCGGAAAGCTGTCGGATCAGGGAGAAAACCCCGGCGTGCCACGCCGCCGGGGTAGTCCCTACCTGTGCCGCAATCTCTCCGACTTGGGTATTGACGGTATCAAAAAGCCCTTCGAGGTTCCCCATGATGCCGCCAATCAGAAGCTCTTTGAGCCAGTTTGTGAGCCAGTCGGTGAGAAAATCCATAAGCGCCTACCTTAAAACAGGCCAGACAGCAGAGGGATCAGCGTGGTGCCAATGAGGATGATGCCGCCGCCCGCCATGAGCTGCTTCATACCCTGGGACTTGGAGCCTGGATTATCCGAGCCGTAGCCCTCCAGCAGATTTACCACGCCCCACACGCCAAGGCCAGCGCCGAGGGCAACAACGAGGGTCTGCAAAGTGTTGATAGCAGAAGCGAAAAATGCCATATAAGCCTCCATTTCTCCGGATTTTCCCGGTAACAAAAAAGCCGCCCATACAGGCGGCAGGTTACAAACTTCGGGACACTTTGTCCCAAAGCGTTTATGCAAAGGCGTCTGGATCGTCGATGTCGTCATAGTTGAGGATGTCCTCGTCCTCTTCCGTGAGCGCATCGTCCGGCACAGCCACCTCATACATCTCACACGCCTCGTTAAGCCCGGGCCGCCTGCGGCGGTTAATGAGCCTGTCGAGGTCAAAAGCGTTTTTCTGTTTATCGGCCTCCGCCGTATAACGGTAGTTCGGATGCCGTTTCAGATCATACTTGGGAGAGAAGAACGGGGGCAGGCCCCGAAGCTGCAAAATACATTTGTCTCCCGGCATGGTTGCAAGCTCGGCTGGGGTCATCAGCTCCCGGCCCAGCCGCTGGTTGTTTTGACTGTAGCTTTCCGACTGGCCACGGGAGCGGCTGTCCGTCTGCATGGAGATGGTGGCTTTTCCCAGCCAGTTTTCCGATATTTCCTTGATGGTGCTGGCCTCACGGCCTCCCAGGAATACCACGCTGTCCATATTTCCGAGAATTGTTTCCGCGTGTTTATCGTAAATGGCCTTGCACTGCGCCAACTGTTGATAGAGCAGGCAAAGACTCACCTCGCGGGAGCGGATAACCGCGACCAGCTTTTCGAGCTGGGGCACCTGTCCCGTGTTGGCCGCCTCGTCCCACAGCACCCGCACATGATGGGGCAGGCGGCCCCCGTGAACATTGTCCGCCCGTTCACACAGGAGATTGAACATCTGCGAAAATGCAAGTGCCACTAAAAAGTTGTAGGTCTGCGTGGTATCGGAAATGGTGAAGAAAACCGCCGTTTTCCGATCCCCGATGCGGTCAAGCTCCAGTTCGTCATAGCTCATGATCTCCCGGAGCTGGGGGATGTCAAAGGGGGCCAGCCGGGAGCCGCAGGAAATCAAAATGCTTTTCGCCGTCTTGCCGCTGGCCAATTTGTACTTTTTATACTGTTTGACCGCGAAGCAATCCGGCTTACGCTTTTCCAGCCCGGCAAACATATAGTCCACCGCGTTCATATAGGACTCGTCATCCTCTTTCACGTCCATGCCGGAAATCATGTCCACCAGGGTATTGATGTTCCGATCCTCGGCGGGGGCCTCGAAAATGATATAGGCAATCAGGGCGCAGTACAAAAGCGTTTCTGCCTTCGTCCAAAACGGATCTCCCTCCTTGCCCTCGCCTTTGGTGTTGGCAATCAAGGTATTGACGAATTTCAGGATGTCAGCCTCGTTGCGGATATAGGCCAGCGGATTATAGTGCATGGATTTTGAAAAATCAATGCTGTTGAACACCTTGATTTTGTACCCGCGTTTTTGCAGGAAACCCCCGACCTGTCCCAGCACACCACCTTTCGGATCGACCACCACATAAGAGGAATGAGCCTGTAAAAGCTGGGGCGTGAGCCAGAAGCGGGTTTTGCCGGAGCCGGACGAGCCGATGATACAGCAATTCAGGTTTCTGGCATTTGCGGGGATTTTCGGGCGGGTGTTCATGGTGAGAAACTCCGTCCTGGTCAAAATGACGTTGTTTTCAAACTTCGGATCGACAAAGGGCTTGATGTCTTTTTCCGTTCCCCACCGGGCGCTGCCGTATTCTGCATCCCGCCGGAACTTCTTAGCGTTCTTGCTTTTGAAATAGATCAGCAGCCGGAAACCAACGGCTCCTACAATACCGATAAGCCAATCCAGCGGGGCAAGACCGGGTGCAAAGTCAGCAAAGGCCGGGCCAATCGTCTGGCCCAGCCCGATGAGCTTATGTGCAAAATCGTTACCCGCCGCCAGCCGGTAGGCCGTTCCCAGCTTGAGGAACGCCCACAGGATGAACAGATAGGGAATGTTTGGAATGAGATATTTTCTGATCTTATCTGTCCTCATGGGCCACCTCCTTTGCACGTTCTTTCTGTTTCGGCTTTTCTTTGGAAAGCTGATCCGCCGCCTGTTGCAGTTGTTCCCGGATGGGAACACGGTTCGATTTTGCTTTGCTTAACACCTTCCGGGAATACTCAGAAAAGCAGGCGGTCATTGCGTCTGCCTGTCCAGCCTTGAAAAACAGCAGGTATTTGTCCGGCCCGGTTTTATAGAAGGCATAGTCCACATTCCATTTCCGGGCCACGCGGTCAAAGGACTTGGCATCCCCGGATAGCTCAATGCTGTTTGTGGCTGTGCCGTGGGCCATGAGCTTTCGCACACTTTGTTTGCCATGCGGTACTTGCCGCCCACGGTATGCCTTGCGGATCTTCCGACCCACCATGCCCAGCACATACGCCAGCCCCCGCGCCGTCAGCTTGGTCGTTTTTACAGATATGGCTATCGTGCGCCGGGAAATATCTTCATCAATCAGTTACACCGCCTCCTTCCTTGGGACAATTTGTCTCGAAGTGCCATCACCGATCCCCACGGTCTTTTTTTTCTGCATTTGACGGTAGCCCTCCAAAGAAGAACCGTCTATGATTTCCTGATAAGCGGCCATTTGCTCCCGGATAGAGAGCTTCGGGAAAGAGAACACCTTATGCTCCTTGGGAATATCCTGCAAGCCGTGATACACTTCCACGAAATGATCGCTTTCTTTGACAACATAGCCGCCCGGGGCAAAATGGCCGTTTTCGTGGATGCAGGCATCCCGGCCATACGCCTCATAATCGAAATACGGTTTTACCTGATCCGGCACATCCAACATTTCCAGATCGTCCACATAAATACGCCCCAGCGTTTCCTCATCGGATACGCCGGGGTAAAAGCCGTAACAGTCCAGATTTTGTGTCAGATTGATGATGTCCCGCACCGAAGAACAGTGATCGCCGCTGTCGAGGACGGCCTCCAGTGTTTCCAGCTCCGATGAGGTAAGCTCGGAAAGCAGGCAGGCCAGATGATTGAGCTCGTCCAGATTTTCATATTCGCTCAAATAGTCATAGAGCCCCAGCACATCCCCATCGAAAGAGGTAATAAAAATTTCCTGATAGCGGACGCCATCCACGCCGATCCGTTTCAAGAGAGCCTCCACCTCCTGGGCGGTTGTGGGAAATTTCAGTGTTTCACCCACAAGCTGGCCCTCGCTGTACTTTCCGGCGTTGGTAACGTAGGCTTCAAACAGGGCCGCCATCAGCGGCGGCCCTGGCCCTTGACGGTCAGGATGCCCTCAAGGGTAGTAGCGGTGATCCCCAGCCGCTGGGCAACGGCAATATCATTTTTCATGGCTTCGGTCATACTGTGTCCGCAGACAACCAGCACATGAGAACGGCGGAGCAGATCACGGCTCATGTCGATGCCGCTTTTATGCTCCTCGGGAACAGCATCATTGAGAAACAGGGGCAAGTACAAAGGCGGACAAATAGGAGAAAAGCCCGCCTCATACACGGTGCGGCAATACTGCGCCGCCAGTTCTGCGTTTTCGCTATCGCCGCCGAGCCATGCAGCGGTGATATAAGCAAGGGGTCGTTTCATCGTTCATACCTCCGATATTTTAATAAGAAAGTTCAACCCAAACCCCACGCCCTTTCCCAGTCTTGGGAAAGGGGGCGGCTCTGAAGGATATACCCCCGCCGCTTGCCGGGGAAATAGCACAGCCGGGGCAGACCGTCAAGGGCGAGCCGCCGAAAACGGCGGTGCGCTGCACCCTTGACGGCCCACTCCCGGCTGTACTAAAAAACAGGCGGCGACGGGGGATATATACCACCAGAGCTTCTGCGCGAGGGCGGGGCCCTCGGGACAAAGTGTCTCGAAGTTGTTACTTGTCAAGTTCCTGCTTTTTCGGGGCTTTTGCCAGCTCCGGCGGCTGTTTTTCTTTCCAGTCATCCAGCAGGGACATAATCTGTTCTTTCATTTTGGCGGGAGTTACCTCCTTGCCAAAATACTTTTCCAGTTCCGCAGTAGAAATAATCACGCCTCGATCCTCCTTTTTCTGTTCTGATAAGATGCCGTCAATGACATCGCCGTTGAGCTTGCCTTCCTTATCCAGCTCCCGGAGCCGTTTAGCCTGGGCCAGCGAGGGCGAAGCCTGCTCCCCGTCAATGGAAACAGCAATAAGCCTCTGATTTTTTGGCTTGATGTAGGACAGCTCCACGGCAGGCATGAAGCCCATCTTTTTATCATCTACCTTATCCAGAAGCTCCGGCACAAGGGAGTTGAGCCGCAAGTAGCGCATGACCTTTTTATAGTTCATTTCATGCGCCTCGCCTACAATCTCAACCGAGCGTTTCCCGACATCGCCTTCCGCAACGCCTTTCAGCCGCCCGCCCTGATGCTTAATGTCCTCAACCTCAAGTTCCAGCAGCGCGGCCAATTCACTGGGGAGCATCCCGTCACGCTGCTTGTTGCTGTCCTTCATGGCCTGTACCGCTTCGTGGTCGGTCATTTCACGGACAATAAAGGGCATTTCCTCCAGGCCCGCCAGCTCACTGCCGCGACAGCGCCGATGGCCCGCCACAATCTCATAGCCGTTTCCGTCCTTTTCGGGGCGGGCAAGGCCGGGAACCATTACACCGTTTACGCGGATAGAAGCAACGATTTCCTGCATCTTCGCATCGTCCCGTACCTTAAAGGGGTGCGGACGGAATGTGTGAAACGGATGAACCTCGGAAAGTTTCAGATAAACCAGCTTGCCTTCCTCAACCGGGCGGGGCGGTGTAGTCGGCTCGGGAGCCGTCTGTTCCACAGCAGCAGTTTCCTTCGGTGCCGTATCCTGTGCGGGCTTAATGGGCTCCTTGGCATCCGGGGCCTTTCCATCGCTTCGGGACACTTTGTCTCGTTTGGACGGCTTGGGCTTGTCAGGGGCCGCCTTATCCGCCTTGGGTGGGCGGCCCTTGCGAGCCCCAGCCGATTTCTCCGCTTTCTGATTTTCAGTCGCAGCCTTTTCCGCTTTCGGCGGACGGCCACGGCGCGGCTTTTTCGGTTCCTCTGTATTGGCGGGCTGCGGTGTTTCTCCGGGGGCTGCCGCCTCCGGCGCTTCGGGGGTTTCCGCCTTTTCGACTTCGGCGCGGGCGTTCTGTCTCTTTTCCGCCATAAGCTCATTGATTTTGTCAAAGGACACAACCACATCGCCGGACTCAGGTATGGCAGGCCCGGTCTGTTCCTGCTGGGGCTCAGACGCTGCGGCCTGTTCGGGTGTGGTGATAGGCTCGGCGGCCTCCGGGGAAATATTCTCCGCAGGGCCAGTATTCAATTTTTCATCGGCCATTTACGATCCTCCTTTTCGTTAAAGTTGCACAAATTTGAGCGCTAAAATTTTGTAGTTATTTTTGCGCCTCCTTTCCGTCTATCCACGCAAAAAAGCCGCCCGTTTTTCATGCCGGACGGCTTTTTGCGTAATGTGATAGATCAAATATTATTTTTTCTGGTTTGCAGGCTCCGAAAAGCCTTGTATTTACAGCGTTCCTAATAGGAAGTAATCATATGTATATAGTATTGTAAAGCCATAGATGTCTATGGCTTTTTTAATGTTTGGTAGTATTGAGGAGATGGGATATGATAGAAACAGCTATTATATATATGATTTGAGGGTCAAAAGGTATTCTGTTAAAGATACCTTATAACCATAAATTTGTACCTTGAAAACTTCACATAAATGAGGATTTTATTCACTAAAAGTGGTATTATATATCGTTTATAGCAAGAAGTATCAAACGGTTAGAATAAAGCCGGCATTGATTGAACAATAAAGAAGGGGGAAGTATGTAGTGGAAAAAAATAGAAAACAGATTATTATCTGCGCAGCGATTGTCGCTTGTGTCTGTGTAATCAGTGTATTAATTACATATAACATATTACAACAAAAAAATCATCTGACAGTGGAACTCTATTATGGAACTTTTGATTTTTCAGAGTATCAAAATGTTAAGAGTACCAGTAAATTAGCCATTATACATGATAGCGATGAAAAACAGGGTGAATATGAAATGGAGATAGAGAATACTGATAAGGTTGAAACGGGAATCTGGAAATGGAAAGATGATGGTTATATTACCTTGTATCAGGATGATAAAGCAGTTGCAAATCTAGTGTATATGAATGGTAAATATCTTTTCTTGGATGCCGATGTTGAAATCCAAAAACTTAAAAAGATATCTGAAACGGCAATAGTAAAATAATTGAGGAGATGGGATATGATAGAAACAGCTATTATATATATAAAAAGAAATAAAATAAAATCTTTGATTATCATACTGATTATCGCGACAATAATCCTGGGTGAAATTATTGGCCTGCTATTAAGCAATGCCTCGGAAAAATCTGAGAGAGATGCATATTTATATAATGGGGCAGCCTTAGTAATTGAGGATGATAATGGAGGCTTTACAAAGAGTGATTATGATGAAATCAGAAAAGTAAAATATGTAACAGGACTTGGGGCGTGGAGAGAGCTGATTGCAGACCCGGTGGATACAGAGAATGTAAAGGAACATAAAGGAATAGATCCGGAGAATAAAGATGTAAGCAATCGGGCTGACAAAATGGTGATTATTGCAAATATGGATGTGCAGCAATATAGCCTGTTTTCATGGGAAAAAAATGTATCTCTTATTGAAGGGGAATTTCCAACCTATAAAAATAAAGGAATTATTGTAGAACAGCGATATGCGAAAAAAAAATAACCTTAAGGTAGGGGATGAAGTTAAATATACTATAGGAGACCAACCGGAGGTAACGTCTTTACAAATATGCGGAATTTATAAAGTGGACAGTGACTTCTGAAATATATGACTCAAATGAAGAGGGGACCTCGGTATACATACATAGTCCATATAATTCTATATATGTAGATTATGATTATATTGTAGAGTTACTAGGGTTAGAGTACACCGCGTCAACGGGAAGTGAAGTGTATATTGATAAGATAGAGCATATAGATGCGGTAAAAACCCAGTTAAAGAAAATGTATGGAGATAATGTGGAAATATATGATAATACTTCTAATTATCTCGATTCAGAATGTAAAGTCGTAGGATTGATGGGAAAAACATCAAAAATAATTTGCTGGATGATAATTATAATGGGGGAATTGTTTTGTTAATCATTTTCTCGTTTTATACTATCCAATACCAAAAAGATACAGGCCTATTTATGGTACTTGGAAGATCAAGAAAATGGTGTATAGGTAGATTTGCATTTATAGGAATGATATATACAATTAGCGGTTTGCTTTTTGGGTGTGCTATTATACTGTGTGTTTGGCAATTTCATATGTAGCATTATAAGTGGTATAGGTAAGAATGTCATAATTAATAGTACAGACAGAGCTATAGGTGGATATGATACACCCGGAATATTTCAAGGCTTTGAGGTACGTATAGAAATGAGTGCTTTTTTTTACTCTGAAAAATATTATAATTCTATTAATAATTTCGTTGGTTAATTGGATTGCATTTATGGTACTGCCTGTTGTAACAACTGTTGAAGAAAATGCAAAGAAACTGTTAAATTCGAAGGGATAGTGGTAAATATGTTGGAAATGATTAATGTATCGTATGCATATAAATCTAAGAAGGAAATTGTGCATGTGCTGGATAAAGTTACATACAGATTTGAAATAGGAGAAATGTATGGAATATTTGGTCCGTCAGGTTCAGGAAAGACAACGTGCTTATCTTTACTTGCCGGTTTAGAAAAACCGGATGAGGGAGAAATTTTGCTGGATGGAGAAAATATACAAAACATTGGTGGAAGAAAACTGCGCCAAAATAGTATATCATTGGTTTTTCAGGATTATCAGTTATTTGATTATATGACTTCCCTTGAAAATGTAATGGTTGCAGCCCAGATAAGCTTACCTGATGTACCTAAAAAAGAATTGCTTAAAATGTGTAGAGACAGTCTTGTACTGGTTGGACTTGATGATAGTCAGATAACCCGAAAGGTTACGGAATTGTCAGGTGGACAGCAGCAAAGAGTTGCAATAGCGAGGGCGCTGATAACAGATGCAAAATATATTCTGGCAGATGAGCCTACAGGAAATCTGGATAAAGAAAATCGAAGAAAAATTGTCGAATTGTTGCAGCAGATAGCTCATGAACAGGACAGATGTGTTATAGTAGTAACACACTCGGATTATGTAAAGAAAAAATGTGATATTTGCTATGAAATGGGAGATGACGATGAGGAATAAATGGTGGCAGGCATGCAAAGAATTATTAGGGAGATCGGGGCGGAATATACTAATTGCTATTTGCATATTTATACTGACACTGTTTTGCGGAATTGCAACATTTCTAGATTCGGCAATAGAGAGTTTTTACAAATCTTTTGCAGATATGGCGGGATGTTGTGTTCTTGTTGAATTAGACGATTTTTCTACTTTAGATGATTGGAAAGATATTTTAGAATATGCAGATAATAATAAAAATGTTGTAGGATATAATAATGCATTTACAAGTGACATTATATGTGAAGCAGTAGATTTTGAAAATGTACCGTATACAGAAAAACAAAGTGATTTTGAGGAAAATAAAATATATGTCAGTGGAAACATAAATACTTCTTACAATGAATATTTCAGTAGTGGTATCTTTAAGATTTCAAAAGGAAAATATCCGATGTCAGGTGATAAAGGGGCAATGATATCAGATAAGCTCGCCTCTGAAAATAACCTGTCAATTGGCAGTAATGTATCTATACAGTATGAAAATAATACAATCAGTATTAAGGTAATTGGGATTTATACTGTAATAAATACTCCAAAGACACAGGTGAGCGATGGCTACTATAAAGAAGTAGCTAACAGTATAGTATTCACTGATTATAATTCGTATGTTGAATTAAACAATGAAGCAAGCTGTTATGGGATGAATTTTTTCAGCAAAGACTATAAAAGTACATCACTTTTATATGATGATATGAGTAAAATGTTTCAAAATGTTCCGAATTCGGCAGTTGTAAATCAGGTTCTGAATGAAGAACTGCAAATGACAGATGTAATATCAATGTTAAAAAGTATGACAAGTGTGACATTGAGCGTTATGTATATTGTATGTGTTGTGGTTATGTCGTTACTGACTGTTTTATGGCTTAAAGGGCACTCAAAAATGATAGCAATATACAATACACTTGGACAGAGGAAATTTAGGACAATTCAAATTCTGTTATACGAGATTTTGATGATAACTATTCCGGCACTTGTGGGTGCAGGAATATTGACATTGGGGCTGCTTAATAGATTTTCTGTCAATATTTTTAAATACTTTGTTGAATTTTGTGAGATTTCAAATTTTCAAAAAAGCTTTTCACTTGATATATGGAACTTTGAAATGAATATCTGGCAATTTGTGTATAGAATCGGGCTTTTGGAAATTAGCGTTATTTTAATAACTATGATTGGAAGCTGTATTTATGCTAATAAGGGTTTGCGCACATTAAGGAATAATTAGGAGCGGTTATGTGGTATAATCTTTTTGATGTAATAAACATGTATAATATGATAGGAGCATATAATGGACAAAATTCTTGTTGTTGAGGATGATAAAACAGTATACAGTGGCATAAAAAAGCTTCTCGAATTGCAGCATTATAGTGTGGTAATTGCACAAAACGGTATGGAGGCTTTGGAAAAAATAGATGAATCGTTCAGCCTTGTAATAATGGATATAATGATGCCGCAGTTGGACGGCATTGAAACCTGCAGGAGAATGCGTGAAAGACACAGTGTTCCGATATTGTTTTTATCAGCAAAATCGGAAGAGCTGGATAAGCTGGAAGGGCTTGAAGTGGGCGGTGACGATTACATGACTAAGCCATTTTCAAACATGGAGCTTATTTCAAAGGTTAAAGCTCTTATCAGACGATATCGGGTATATGACAGTGGAAGTGCAAATCGCACAAACAAGGATGAATCTATAGAGACAGATGGACTTAAACTGTTTACGAATCGAAACAAGGTTGAGTTTAATGATAATGAGATAAAATTAACAGGAAAAGAATATGAGATATTAAAATTGCTGATGAAAAATCCTGACCGGATACGATTGATTGAGATGATATACGAGATGGTATGGGATGAGGCTTTTTACATATAATGCAAAAAGAATACTGTTATGGTACACATTAAAAATCTTAGGAATAAGCTTATAAAAGCATGTGGCGATGCATGTATACACACAGAATGGGGAAGAGGATACCGTTTTGAGAGATGATTTAAAGAGAGTAAAACAAAAGCTGTCTTTGACATTTGCAATTGCGATTATAGGCACATGCGTTGTTTTTGGACTATTATACTATCTGGGAATTGATTTGTTGAGCTATTATATTGAAGCTGGATCTTGTATGATATACTATAATGAAAAGCCATATATAGACGAGTTTCAACAATATGTATCTGATAATGATATAAGTACTACAGATGTCGAGCAATATGATGAATGGATGTCGGAGCATGATGTTGCGTTCTATAGTGTTCAGGAAATGGGGAAGGTAATATACAATAAATCAAATGTAGATAAGCTTATATCTCCGGCTAAAAATATGTATGATTACCGATTTACAGGAAGCTATGAGCTGCCTGTCCAGTTCTCCGATATTGAGGCGGAAGTATTTATATATACAGGATTTACGGAAAAATATTATATTGCTTTTATGATTTTTGATGTGGGATTTTCTCTTATGCTGGGAATTGTATTTGTGTATCTACGCATCAGAAAAATTATAGCGGGCTATCAAACAGAGCTTGAAGCATCACAGGAACAGGAGAAAAAAGCGCGACAGGAAAAGGATGAACTGATGCGTAATATGGCTCATGACCTGCGTACGCCGTTGACTGGTGTTATGACATATGTTGATGTAATGAAACTGGAGAACGAAGCATATGCCGAGAATATGAAAAATCTTAATTTTATAAGTGAAAAGGTATTGGATATCAGGACTCAGGTAGACAATCTGCTGGATTTTTCAATTGCCGGTTCACAAAGACCTGTTGAATTGGATGCATCAATGGATGTTGAGTATATATTTGGAGATTACCTCTCAGATGTGTGTGCTCAGCTTATGAAAAGCAATTATGAGGTTGATGCAGAAGGAATAAGCTTTAAGCAGGTAAAGGTTGCTGTTAATATGGCATTTTTGACAAGAATATTTTCCAATCTGACGGATAATATATATAAATATGCGGACAATAAGAAGCCTGTTGTTATGAAAACAGCTTTTACGAAAAAACATTTAGCGTTGAAATTGGCAATGGTGTATGTGACAATAAAACACTTCTTAAAAGTGCCGGGATAGGGCTTAAGAGCGTGGATGCGATGATGCAGCGCATGAATGGAAGCATGAGCTTTAAAAGGGAACATGGGAAGTTTTGGGTGAAACTTGAGTTTCCGATTGTGTAGTGAATATTTTTTTTTCATGAAAACCTCCATACTGATAAAAAAGAAGTATGGAGTTTTTTTATGAGCAAAAAAATATAGAGAATCATGATTCTGTGCTCTTGCTTCAGGATTGCATAGCAGGCTGTAAGATGGCACTTGAGAGCATGGACGATATAAGAGAACACACAGATGACAAGCAGCTTCGTGAGCTGATAGACAAGTACTATGATGAGCACACCGGGCTGTCAGTGGATTGCAGGGATATGCTTGACAAAGCAGGTGCAGATATTAAGGAACCGGGTGTGTTTGCAAAGATGGCTGCGAAGCTGCAGAATGCAATGAAGATGGCAGTGAATGATGATCAGTCCCAGGCAGCAAAACTTCTGACGGAGGGCTGTAATATGGGCATAGAGACAATCAGCGGCAGTCTCAATGAATATCGTGATGCTGATTCAAAGAGTGTGGCGATTGCAGAGAGGCTCAGGACGCTTGAGGAAAAAATGGTGGGAGATTTGCAGCCACTATTATAAAAAATATAAAATAACGGCTGTTGTACTGATTTGGTACAACAGCCGTTTATGCGTAGCTGTCAAGCATCATGCCTGAATAAATTGACGAAATATATGGTGTGTTGAAATTGTGCCCGGGATTCTTATATGCCACAACAACCTTCTGCACATAGTTCATAGGGTTGACTGTCACAGAGTTTGCTTTGTCACCTATTGCATCCTTTAGTGCTGTAAGAGTGTTGAAGGTGTCATCAGCTCTGTCCGGACTAAGCGCACCGGCGAGGATATCGCGGTCAATAGTGAGCTTGCCGTCATCGTCTGTCATGAGACCGATGTAGGAAAGCTTTGACTGTGAGCCCTTTGTGATGGAGCTTATATCACGAAGCAGCCTTGTGGCATCTGCAGAGTCGGTCATTGAATAATCATCTGCCACGTCTATCATCTTATTGTATGCGTCAACCAGAGTCTGCACATTGTCGGCAACTGCATCGGAATTGGCCTTAAAACCGATGGCTGCGGCACCTGTATCTGTGGTCGGCTTTTTGAGCGTGAGCTCAAAGGTGTTATTGATGGTAAAGGTGTTGGACAAGGATGAGTGCGCGGTGCCATTCAGCGAAAAGTCAGAATTGTGGGCAGGGGATGATACCTTATCAATACCCAGCTGCTTCATCATGCTTATGGACTCTGCGTTAGCTGACGGTGCCACACTAAAGAGAGAATCCTCAGTCTCACTGAGACCTGTCTGCATTGATGTAAGCTGAAGCGCTGCCTTGCCTGAGTCATCATGGACTATGTCTGCCTCAATGCCAAGACCGGATGCGTTTATGAGCCTCTTGAGCTTGTCCTGCACCTCGCCGTTTGTTTCACCGGTGCTCACTCCGAACTGGAACTCATAGGATGATGCATTGGTATTTATGTCAAAAGAATAGCTGCCCGGTATAAAGGACAGGGCCTTGCTGTCTAAGTAGCTGCCGGTATTGACCTGTGGTGCGGCGAGCTGCCTGACGTCTATATCAAAGCCGTCTGCTCCTTTATTCTCTGAGCCGTCACCCACGTAGCGCACGCCTACAGCATCCTCATTAGATGACTCCGCAACCTTCTTCTGGAAGGAGTCAGAGGAGTCTGCGTATTTATCAGAAAGCGAATCCACGGCATTTAAGATGGCCTTAGAGCTTTCCTTTATATCGATAGCATATTTCTTGGCCTCGGACATATTGGAAATCTTGTACAGAGGGGACTCTTTATTTGTCTTTATTATTCTGTTGTATATCTTGCGCAGGTCGCTTTTCTTGTGCGAATCATAGCGCGATACCTCTTTATTGGCATAAGTGCTGGCATAGTAAGCATAGGCACTGTCTATCTTTGCCATAAAGACCCCTCCTTTCATCCGTGAAAATCGTTTAATCCGTTAAATGGTAATCCTTTAAATATTATATTGTATAGCTGCGATTACTAATGCTTAACTGCAGCTATAATAAGCTATGTAAAATTTTAAATTATCAAATCCTACTTATACACATATATTATATCGTCATAATTGAGGATTTACAACAACAAAATACTTGAAAAATTCAGATAAATGTACTATATTTAGTTATGTATCTGTAAGATTTATAAAAATTAATTGCTGCCGGACATACAAAAGGTACAGACAGCGGCACTGTTCAAAAGAATTTGCAATAAATTTTAAAATAGCTATTGACGGTTACGGCTCAACTGTGATATAGTATACAGGCTTGGAAATAGGTCTTTTTTTTTATGCCTTTTTTAAGGGTACAAACAACAAAGAATTTAAACGGAGGTGGAAGTCGTGCGTACAAAGATTACATTAGCGTGCACAGAATGTCAGCGTCGTAATTACAACATGACAAAGGACAAAAAACTCATCCGGACAGAATGGAAACCAAGAAGTATTGTAGATTCTGCAAGACTCATACATTACACAAGGAAACCAAATAGTCTAGGAACTGAGTGAAGGAGTACATTATGGGACAGAATGAAAAAAGTCGAAAAGGCTCCAAAAACAAGCTGGTTTTCAGGTCTGAAAGCTGAATTTCAGAAGATTATCTGGCCTGAGAAGCAATCGGTCATCAGACAGACCATTGCAGTACTGGCGGTTTCAGTAGTTACCGGTCTTATTATTGCGCTTCTTGACTGGGGCATCCAGCAGGGCGTAGATTTCCTTATTGGTTTACATTTTTTAAAACGGAGGCAAAGTGATTATGACAGAAGCGAACTGGTATGTAGTTCATACCTATTCAGGTTATGAAAACAAAGTCAAAGCTAATATTGACAAAACAATCGAAAACAGACATCTTGAGGACCAGATCCTTGAAGTACGTGTTCCGTTGGAGGACGTTACAGAGGTGAAGAACGGTGTTCGTAAACAGGTTTCCAAGAAGATGTTTCCAGGCTATGTTCTTATTCATATGATTATGAATGATGATACATGGTACGTTGTACGAAATACCGGAGGCGTAACTGGATTTGTAGGTCCGGGAAGCAAACCGGTGCCTCTCACAGAAGCCGAGATGAGACCTTTGGGTATTAAGACGGAAAACGTGGTAGTTGATTTTGCTGAGGGTGACATGATAGTCGTTATCGGCGGTGTCTGGAAGGATACAGTCGGTGTTATCACAGCTATGAATTATCACAAGCAGACAGTTACAATTAATGTAGAGCTGTTCGGTCGCGAGACACCGGTAGAAGTAAGTTTCGCAGATGTTAAGAAAACAAATTAAGGAGGCAATTCCAAATGGCAAAGAAAGTAGAAGGATATATCAAATTGCAGATTCCTGCTGGCAAGGCTACACCAGCTCCTCCAGTCGGACCTGCACTTGGACAGCACGGTGTGAACATTGTTGAGTTTACAAAGCAGTTTAATGCAAAGACAGCCGATCAGGGCGATTTAATCATCCCTGTAGTAATCACTGTATACGCAGACAGAAGCTTCAGCTTCGTTACAAAGACTCCGCCTGCTCCGGTACTGATCAAGAAGGCTTGCAAGATTCAGTCTGGTTCAGGCGAGCCAAACAAGAAGAAGGTTGCTAAGATCACAAAGGCACAGGTTCAGGAAATCGCTGAGCTTAAGATGCCTGACTTAAACGCAGCTTCACTTGAGTCTGCAATGAGCATGATCGCTGGTACAGCAAGATCAATGGGTGTTGAGGTGGTTGACTAACACTTAGCGAAGCCAACATACCCCTAAAGAAGTTGCAAATTTATGCAACCCAAAATAATAACAAAGAAACGTAAATGTGGGAGGGTCCTCTCCCGATATTACCACCAGGAGGTTATTTTTTCATGAAAAGAGGAAAGAAGTATCAAGACGCTGTTAAGGCATTTGATAAGAAAGAGCAGTACGATGTTGCTGACGCTATCTCTATCGTAAAGAAAAATGCTACAGCTAAATTTGACGAGACAATCGAGCTTCATCTTAGAACAGGCTGCGACGGACGTCACGCAGAGCAGCAGATTCGTGGTGCTGTAGTATTACCTAACGGTACAGGTAAAACTGTTAAAGTTTTAGTTTTCGCTAAAGGGAACTAAGGTTGACGAGGCACAGGCAGCAGGCGCTGACTTCGTTGGAGGCGAGGAGTTAGTTCCAAAGATCCAGAACGAGGGTTGGTTAGACTTTGATGTGATCGTTGCAACACCGGACATGATGGGCGTTGTTGGACGTCTCGGTCGTGTACTTGGACCGAAGGGCTTAATGCCAAACCCGAAGGCTGGAACTGTTACAATGGATGTTACCAAGGCTATCAACGACATCAAAGCTGGCAAGATTGAGTACAGATTGGACAAGACCAACATTATCCACGTGCCAGTAGGAAAAGCTTCTTTCACTGAGGAGCAGTTAAGCGACAACTTCCAGACCCTTATGGGTGCTATCAACAAAGCGAAACCTTCAAGCTTAAAAGGACAGTATGTAAAGAGTGCAACTCTTGCATCTACCATGGGACCTGGCGTTAAGTTAAACGTGGTTAAGATTACACAGTAAGATAGTTAAACAGTTACAGTAAAACAATTTACAAGACCTATCAAACGCCAAGCAAAAAAGTTTTGCGGAAAGTAATTGACATCCGTAATATAGTTTGATATAATTGCAATGCATATTGCCGAAGACAGTAGGTGCCGCAAGGCGTAATCGTAGAGCCTGCCGAGGGAATTTTCGAGATTTATCTTGAATTTTGACTTGTACCCTTCTGTCGACAGGCAGGAGGGTTTCTTTGATTAATAAATCAAATACCTCATGTCTTTTATGCGAAAATCTAAAAGGAGGTAAATGAATCGTGGCAAAGGTAGAACTTAAACAGCCAATCGTAGATGAGATTTCCGGTGTTATCAATGGTGCACAGTCAGTAGTAGTTGTTGATTACTTAGGACTCACAGTAGCAGAGGATACTCAGTTACGTAAACAGTTAAGAGAAGCCGGTGTAACTTACAAGGTATACAAGAATACTTTAGTAAACCGTGCAATCCAGGGAACAGAGTTCGAGGGATTAAAGGATGTCCTTGAAGGACCAAGCGCATTCGTTGTATCAACAGAGGATGCAACAGCACCAGCTAGAATCTTAGCTAAGTTCGCTAAAACAGCTCCGGCTTTAGAGATTAAAGCAGGCGTAGTTGAGGGAACATTTTATGATGCTGAGGGTATGAAGGCAATCGCCGCTGTACCTAGCAGAGATGAGCTTCTTGGAAAATTGCTTGGAAGCATTCAGTCACCTATCACAAATCTTGCTCGTGTACTCAATCAGATCGCAGAGCAGGGGGGTGGCGCTGCAGATGCAGCCGTAGAGGCAGCACCAGCAGAGGATGCTGCAGAGGAAGCTCCAGCAGCAGAATAATTCAAATATTATATTTGAACCTTATTATCATAATTAAATTTTTAAATGGAGGAAATTATAATGGCAAAGTTAACAACAGCAGAGTTTATTGATGCTATCAAAGAGTTAAGCGTATTAGAGTTAAATGATTTAGTAAAAGCTTGTGAGGAAGAGTTCGGCGTATCTGCAGCAGCAGGCGTTGTAGTTGCAGCAGCAGGAGCTGACGGAGCAGCAGCTGAGGAGAAGACAGAGTTCGACGTTGAGCTTACAGAGGTAGGCGCAGAGAAGGTTAAGGTTATCAAGGTTGTTCGTGAGATCACAGGTCTCGGACTTAAGGAGGCTAAGGACGCTGTTGATGGCGCACCAAAGGTTATCAAAGAGCAGCTTGACAAGGCTTCAGCAGAGGATGCTAAGGCTAAACTTGAGGCAGAGGGTGCTAAGGTTACTCTTAAATAGTCGGATAGGCTACGAGCGGAGTAAAAACATAAAAAAGAGCCAAGGGCAAATTCTATTTGCGTTTTGGCTCTTTTTTATGTTTTTATTGCGCGACAGTCGGAGCGCGTCCCGAAAATGCCTGAGCATTTTTGGGACCTCTGCTCGTAGCCTATCCGACGGCGAATGAAAAAATAAAAAAGTACTTGCAATTGTCGGTGATTTGTTGTATAGTATACGTTGCACTATTGTGGTGCAGTGGCATTTTTATGCAATTTTTTAAATGATGCAAATTTGTCAATAGGTAAATTACACTAAAATGCATTCGCAAATATGTGCACAAGAGAAAAACCACAAGATATAGTAACTGGGGTGGTTTTTGAATCATTATCTAGATACTTGCTAGATTAAAATAAAAACGAGAGGTGAAACGTCAATGGAGAAAAACAGAATACGTCCAGTGAAAGCTGGAAAGGGCATACGTATGAGTTACTCAAGACAAAAAAGAGGTTCTGCAGATGCCAAATCTGATTGAGGTCCAGAAGGATTCTTATCAGTGGTTCTTAGACGAAGGTCTCAAGGAAGCTTTTGCGGATATCTCTCCAATCACAGATTACAGCGGAAAGCTTAGTCTTGATTTTGTAGATTTTACATTATGCGAAGCTGATGTAAAGTATACAATTCCTGAGTGCAAGGAAAGAGATGCAACATACGCAGCTCCTTTAAAGGTTAAAGTCAGACTTTACAACAAAGAGACAGATGAGATTAATGAGCATGAAATTTTCATGGGTGATCTGCCTTTAATGACAGAGACCGGTACATTCGTAATCAACGGTGCAGAGCGAGTTATTGTCAGTCAGTTAGTTCGTTCTCCTGGTATTTATTACGGAATTGCTCATGATAAGCTCGGAAAGACCCTGTATTCTTGTACTGTTATTCCAAACCGTGGTGCATGGCTTGAGTATGAGACAGACTCTAACGACGTTTTTTATGTAAGAGTAGACAGAACACGTAAGGTACCTATCACAGTACTTTTTACGTGCACTTGGAGTAGGTACAAACCAGGCTATTCTCGATATGTTCGGAGATGCGCCAAAGATCCAGGCATCATTCAGCAAGGACCCTGCAACTACAGAGCGTGAGCCACAGGGAAGCTATGAGGCTGGTTTATTAGAGTTATATAAGAAGATTCGTCCGGGTGAGCCACTTTCAGTTGAGAGTGCAGAGAGCCTTATTACAGCAATGTTCTTCGATCCTAGAAGATATGACCTTGCCAAGGTAGGACGTTATAAGTTTAATAAGAAGCTTGCTTTAAAGAACCGTATCAGTGGACAGGTTTTAGCTGAGGACGTAGTTGATCCTTCTACAGGTGAGGTTATCGCTGAGGCAGGTACTGTTGTTGACCGTGCGCTTGCCACACAGATCCAGAACGCTGCCGTTCCTGCTTTATGGATTCAGACAGAGACAAGAAATGTCAAGATCCTTTCTTCTATGATGGTTGACATCAGAAGCTGGATTCCTGAGCTTGAGGATCCTAAGTCTATCGGTGTTACTGAGCTTGTTTACTATCCGGTGCTGGCTCAGATTCTCGAGGAGTATGATTCTCTTGAGGACAGAATCGAGGCTATAAAGAGAGATATATCTGACCTTATTCCAAAGCATATTACTAAAGAAGATATCTTCGCAACTATCAACTACAATATGCACTTAGAGTGGGGCGCAGGAACAGATGACGATATCGATCATCTTGGCAACCGTCGTATCCGCGCGGTGGGCGAGCTGCTGCAGAACCAGTACCGTATCGGTCTCTCCCGACTGGAGCGTGTTGTTCGTGAAAGAATGACTACACAGGACTTAGAGGGAATTTCACCTCAGTCACTTATCAATATAAAGCCTGTAACTGCCGCTGTTAAAGAATTCTTCGGTTCTTCACAGCTTTCACAGTTCATGGATCAGAACAACCCTCTTGGAGAGCTTACTCACAAGAGACGTTTATCAGCACTTGGACCTGGTGGTCTTTCAAGAGACCGTGCCGGATTCGAGGTTCGAGATGTACATTACACTCACTACGGTCGTATGTGTCCTGTAGAGACTCCTGAGGGACCAAACATCGGTCTTATCAACTCACTTGCATGCTATGCGAGAATCAATGAGTATGGCTTCGTAGAGGCTCCATACCGTAAGATTGACAAGACTGATCCTAAGAACCCGGTAGTCACAGAAGAGGTTGTATACATGACAGCCGATGAGGAGGACAACTACCACGTAGCACAGGCTAATGAGAAGCTTGATGCCGAAGGACATTTCGTACGTAACTCAGTTTCAGGTCGTTACAGAGAGGAAACTCAGGAGTACGATAAGTCAGCATTTGATTATATGGATGTATCTCCAAAGATGGTATTCTCAGTAGCTACAGCTGATTCCGTTCTTGCAGAACGATGACCCTACACGTGCCCTCATGGGATCAAACATGCAGCGTCAGGCCGTGCCGCTTCTGACCACAGAGGCGCCGGTAGTCGGTACCGGTATGGAGACGAAGGCCGCAGTTGACTCAGGTGTCTGCGTAGTTGCAAAGGCAGACGGAGAGGTATTATCTTCAGAGTCAAACCGCATTATCATAAAAAGAGACTGACGGAAACAAGAGAGAGTATATCCTTACAAAGTTCTCTCGTTCTAACCAGTCAAACTGCTACAACCAGAGACCTATCGTATTTAAGGGTGACAAGGTTAAGGCAGGCGATGTTATCGCAGACGGTCCTTCAACAAGTCAGGGAGAGCTTGCTCTTGGAAAGAACCCGCTTATCGGATTCATGACATGGGAAGGATACAACTACGAGGATGCGGTTCTTCTTTCAGAGCGTCTCGTAGAGTATGATGTGTATACATCAGTTCATATCGAGGAATATGAGGTAGGTCACGTGATACAAAGCTCGGACCTGAGGAGATTACACGTGATGTCCCTGGTGTCGGCGACGACGCACTCAAGGACCTTGATGAGAGAGGTATCATCCGTGTAGGTGCAGAGGTTCGTGCCGGTGATATCCTTGTAGGAAAGGTTACACCAAAGGGTGAGACAGAGCTTACAGCAGAGGAGAGACTTCTTCGTGCCATCTTCGGTGAGAAGGCAAGAGAGGTTCGTGATACATCACTTAAGGTACCTCATGGTGCTTACGGTATCATTGTTGATGCCAAGGTATTTACAAGAGAGAACGGCGATGAGCTTTCTCCGGGAGTAAATCAGTCAGTACGTATCTACATTGCACAGAAGAGAAAGATTTCTGTCGGTGATAAGATGGCCGGACGTCACGGTAACAAGGGTGTCGTTTCCCGTGTGCTTCCTGTTGAGGATATGCCATTCCTTCCAAACGGACGTCCACTGGATATCGTACTTAACCCACTCGGTGTTCCTTCACGAATGAACATCGGTCAGGTCCTTGAGATTCACCTGAGTCTCGCTGCAAAGGCACTTGGCTTCAATATCTCAACTCCTGTATTTGACGGAGCTAACGAGGTAGATATCGAGGATACACTTGAGCTTGCAAATGATTACGTAAATCTTCCGTTCGATAAGGAAGAGCTTGAAAAGGATTTACAGGCTGAGCATCCATACTGGAGCGCAGATGCTGAAATCTTCTACGATAAATATGTTGATACACTCCGTGAGGATGTTATGGAATACCTTTCAACAAACAGAGCTCACAGAAGCTTATGGAAGGGCGTTCCGATTTCCAAGGATGGAAAGGTACAGCTTCGTGATGGTAGAACAGGTGAGTGCTTCGATGGAAAGACAACTATCGGACACATGCATTATCTTAAGCTGCATCACCTTGTTGATGATAAGATCCATGCACGTTCAACAGGTCCTTACTCATTAGTTACACAGCAGCCACTCGGCGGTAAGGCCCAGTTCGGTGGACAGCGTTTCGAAGAGATGGAGGTTTGGGCTCTTGAGGCATATGGTGCTGCATATACACTCCAGGAGATCCTTACAATGAAGTCCGATGATGTTGTTGGCCGTGTCAAGACCTACGAGGCTATCATCAAGGGTGAGAATATCCCTGAGCCTGGTATTCCAGAGTCATTCAAGGTACTTCTCAAAGAGCTTCAGGCACTTGGTCTGGATGTCAAGGTACTTGATGAGAACAGAGAAGAGGTTGAGCTTATCGAGACAAGTGAGTACGGTAATACAGATATCAACTCAATTATCGGAAACGATAAGGACTATGCATTCGAGGACAGTGAGTCATTCGCAGAGCATGGTTTCTCAAAGAAAGAATTTGATGACAACGAAGAGCTTGTTGACATAGAAGAGGAAGAGTCTCCTGAGACAGCGGATGACGATATTTTTGCTGATGAAGTTCTTGATGACGAAGAATAATTAGAAGGGAGTGCCAAAATGCCAGAAACAAATAATATAGAAAATAATCAGGCAATGCAGTTTGATGCGATTCAGATTGGATTAGCATCTCCTGAAAAGATCAGAGAGTGGTCACATGGCGAGGTTAAAAAGCCTGAGACTATTAACTATAGAACATTAAAGCCTGAAAAAGACGGTCTTTTCTGCGAGAAGATTTTCGGACCAACGAAGGACTGGGAGTGTCATTGTGGTAAATACAAGAAGATACGTTATAAGGGTGTTGTCTGCGACCGATGTGGCGTAGAAATCACAAAGTCAAGCGTTCGTAGAGAGCGTATGGGTCACATTGAGCTGGCTGCTCCCGTATCGCATATCTGGTATTTCAAGGGTATCCCATCACGTATGGGACTCATCCTTGACTTATCTCCACGTGTACTTGAGAGAGTACTGTACTTTGCTTCATATATTGTGCTTGATCCAGGTGAGACAAAGCTTGCATACAAGCAGATTCTCAACGAGTCAGAGTACCAGGAGGCATGCGATACTTATGGCCGCTCAGCATTCCGTGTAGGAATGGGTGCTGAGTCTATCCATGAGCTTTTAGCAGCAATCGATCTTGAGAAGGATTCGGCAGAGCTTAAGGCTGAGCTTGAGAATGCTACAGGCCAGAAGCGTGCACGTATCATCAAGAGACTTGAGGTTGTTGAGGCATTCCGTGAGTCAGGAAACAAGCCTGAGTGGATGATTATGACAGTTATTCCTGTTATCCCACCGGATCTTCGTCCAATGGTTCAGCTCGATGGAGGACGTTTCGCAACAAGTGATCTTAACGACCTTTACAGACGAATCATCAACCGTAACAACCGTCTTAGAAGACTTCTTGATCTTGGAGCGCCGGACATCATCGTGCGCAATGAGAAACGTATGCTTCAGGAGGCAGTTGATGCCCTGATCGACAACGGACGCCGTGGCCGTCCGGTTACCGGTCCTGGAAACAGAGCTCTTAAGTCTCTTTCAGACATGCTCAAGGGAAAGGGAGGACGTTTCCGTCAGAAACCTTCTCGGAAAGCGAGTTGACTACTCAGGACGTTCGGTTATCTGTGTAGAGCCAAAGCTTAAGATTTATCAGTGTGGTCTTCCAAAGGAGATGGCTATCGAGCTTTTCAAGCCATTCGTTATGAAGGAGCTTGCCGCTAACGGAACCGCACACAATATAAAGAGTGCAAAGAAGATGGTTGAGAGACTTCAGCCGGAGGTATGGGATGTCCTTGAGGACGTCATCAAAGAGCATCCGGTTATGCTTAACCGAGCTCCTACACTCCACAGACTTGGAATCCAGGCCTTCTGAGCCAATCCTTGTAGAGGGTAAGGCAATCAAGCTTCATCCACTCGTATGTACAGCGTTCAACGCCGACTTCGATGGAGACCAGATGGCTGTACATCTTCCACTGACTGCTGAGGCACAGGCTGAGTGCAGATTCATGCTTCTGTCACCTAACAACCTGCTTAAGCCTTCTGATGGTGGACTTGTAGCCGTTCCTTCACAGGATATGATCCTTGGAGTTTACTACCTCACAATGAGAAAGCTCGCTGATTACAAGGACGATCCAAAGATGGTTGCACAGGTGTCATCAGACACTGTATACAATGATATTGAGGAGCTTAGAAAGCTCACAACTCCTGATGAAAATACAGGAAAGGCTGAGCTTGGCTTATATGACCTCATCTGGTTTGAGGATGTCACAGACGGAAACCGTCGTGTGCTTTGCAGACCGATAGATCTTCTCGGCCGTTACTATGGAAGTGTTAATCTTGCAATGCTCGCTTATGAGAACAAGGAGATTACTCTTCACCAGAATATCTTTGTACACCGTACAGTAAAGCTTCCTGACGGCACAGAGGTTTCAGGTTTTACAGAGACAACAGTAGGACTTTTGATATTCAATGAGAACATTCCACAGGATCTTGGTTTTATAGACAGATCAAAGGCTGAGAATGCACTCAAGTTTGAGGTTGAGTTCCACGTTGGTAAGAAACAGATCAAGCAGATCCTTGAGAAGGTTATCAACACACACGGAGCTACAACAACAGCAGAGGTTCTTGACAATGTCAAGGCTATGGGATACAAGTATTCAACCCAGGCTGCCATGACAGTTTCAATTTCAGATATGACAGTGCCACCACAGAAGCCACAGATGATCGCTGATGCACAGGACACTGTAGATAAGATTACAAGACAGTACAAGCGTGGACTTATCACTGATGAGGAGCGTTACAAAGAGGTTATCGAGACATGGAAGGATACAGATGATGCCCTTACAAAGGCACTTCTTACAGGTCTTGATAAGTACAACAACATCTTCATGATGGCTGACTCCGGAGCCCGAGGTTCTGATAAGCAGATCAAACAGCTTGCAGGTATGCGAGGACTCATGGCTGATACAACAGGTCGTACAATCGAGCTTCCTATCAAGTCATGCTTCCGTGAGGGTCTTGACGTACTCGAGTACTTCATGTCAGCACATGGAGCTCGTAAGGGACTTTCAGATACAGCGCTTCGTACAGCCGATTCAGGATACCTTACAAGACGTCTCGTAGATGTTTCTCAGCATATGATCGTTCGTGAGTCAGACTGCTGTGCAGGCACAGGACGTGAGATTCCGGGAATGGTTGTAAAGGCATTCATGGAGGGTCGAGAGGAAATCGAGAGCCTTCAGGAGAGAATTACAGGTCGTTTCTCTTGCAATACAATCTGCGATAAGGATGGCAATGTAATTGTTAAGGCCAACCATATGATTACACCAAAGCGTGCAGCAAAGGTTATGGCAGAGGGTGTTGATGAGAACGGTAATCCAATCACACAGGTTAAGATCCGTACAGTGCTTACCTGCCGTTCACACATGGGTGTATGTGCTAAGTGTTACGGTTCAAACCTTGCAACAGGTCAGGCAGTACAGGTTGGTGAAGCAATCGGTATCATTGCAGCACAGTCAATCGGTGAGCCTGGTACACAGCTTACCATGAGAACCTTCCATACAGGTGGTGTTGCCGGTGAGATATCATCACACAGGGTCTTCCTCGAGTAGAGGAGATTTTCGAGGCACGTAAGCCTAAGGGACTCGCTATTATCACAGAGCTCGGCGGAATTGCCACAATCAAGGATACAAAGAAGAAGCGTGAGGTTATCGTTACAAACAACGAGACAGGCGAGACAAAGGCTTACCTCATTCCTTACGGCTCACGTATCAAGGTTGTAGACGGACAGGAGCTTGAGGCCGGCGACGAGCTTACAGAGGGTTCTGTAAATCCACACGATATCCTCAAGATTAAGGGTGTTCGTGCAGTTCAGGATTACATGCTCCGTGAGGTACAGCGTGTTTACCGTTTACAGGGTGTTGAGATTAACGATAAGCATGTCGAGGTTATAGTTCGTCAGTGCTTACAGAAGATCCGCGTAGAGGAGCCGGGAGATTCAGATTTACTTCCGGGCAGCATGGTTGATGCCCTTGACTTCTTAGAGCTCAACGAGAAGCTTGAGGAAGAGGGCAAGGAGCTTGCAGTTGGTTCACAGGTACTACTTGGAATTACAAAGCCATCTCTTGCAACCAACTCATTCCTGTCAGCAGCTTCATTCCAGGAGACCACAAAGGTTCTTACTGAGGCAGCAATCAAGGGCAAGGTTGATCCGCTGCTCGGCCTGAAGGAGAACGTTATCATCGGTAAGCTCATCCCGGCAGGAACAGGTATGAAGATTTATCGTAATATCAAGCTTGACAGCGATGTAAACGATGACGATACACTTGATTTTGATGATGATGATTTTGCGGATTTCGCAGAGGAAGAGGCAGTCGGAGTCATTGATACAGATGCTGAATCAGTTGATGAAGAATAATTACTGATGTTTGTACTTAAGCTACAGAAGCTGTTACAAACCAAAAACAAAGAAGTCCGGGAAACCGGACTTCTTTCTTGTATTATATTGAAAACAAAATTGGTCTTGACAAAACAGACAAGGATTTGTATAATATTTTAGCGTGCATAAGATTGCACTGCTTAAATAAAACAGGAGGTGAAAATAATGCCAACATTTAACCAGTTAGTGAGAAAAGGACGTCAGACATCTGTTAAGAAGTCTACAGCACCTGCACTTCAGAGAGGTTACAACTCTTTACAGAAGAAGCCAACCAATACTTCTTCTCCGCAGAAGAGAGGTGTATGTACTGCTGTTAAGACTGCAACCCCCAAGAAACCTAACTCAGCACTGAGAAAGATCGCCAGAGTACGTCTTTCCAACGGTATCGAGGTAACTTCATACATTCCTGGTGAGGGACACAACTTACAGGAGCATAGCGTTGTTCTGATTCGTGGTGGCCGTGTTAAGGATTTACCAGGTACACGTTACCATATCATCCGTGGTACATTAGATACAGCAGGTGTCGCCAACAGAAAGCAGGCCCGTTCCAAGTACGGCGCCAAGAGACCAAAAGCTGCTAAATAATTTAGCAACATTGTGTATCACAAACAGAACTAAAGTAGGTTAGTGTTGGGATTAGACCTGCAGATGCAGGATTTCACTATATGAATACAATTCCGCACGAACACATTAGAGAGACACATGTGAGTACCGATGAATTAATCCACAAATATCATGATTAAGGAGGGAAGTAACGTGCCACGTAAAGGACATACTCAGAAAAGAGACGTATTAGCAGATCCAATGTACAACAGCAAAGTAGTTACAAAGCTTGTTAACAGCATTATGTTAGACGGTAAGAAAGGCGTAGCTCAGAAGATTGTATACGGAGCATTTGCTACAGTAGAAGAGAAGACAGGAAGACCAGCTCTTGAAGTATTCGAAGAGGCTATGAACAATGTAATGCCAGCTCTCGAAGTAAAAAGCTAGACGTATCGGTGGTTCCACTTATCAGGTTCCAATCGAGGGTTCGTCCGGATCGTCGTCAGGCTTTAGGCCTTCGTTGGTTAACAGCATTCTCACGTGCCAGAGGAGAGAAAACTCAGGCTGAGAGATTAGCCAACGAGATCATGGATGCAGCCAACAACACTGGCGCAGCCGTAAAGAAGAAAGAAGAAATGCACAAGATGGCTGAGGCTAACAAGGCATTCGCACATTACAGATTCTAGTTTCTGTAAGAAGCTTACAGCTTTGCTTTTGATTCATGCAGCGGACCGGATTTGTAACAGAGTCCGGTTGTGCATAGGACACTAAATATAGGAGGAAAAAACCTTGGCTGGAAGAGAATATCCGTTAGAGAGAACTCGAAATATCGGTATCATGGCTCACATCGATGCCGGTAAGACGACATTGACAGAACGTATTCTTTATTACACTGGTATTAACTATAAGATCGGTGATACTCATGATGGTACAGCTACCATGGACTGGATGGAGCAGGAGCAGGAAAGAGGTATTACAATTACTTCCGCAGCTACGACTTGTCATTGGACACTTGAAGAGTTCACTAAACCAAAGCCAGGAGCACTTGAGCATCGTATCAACATCATTGATACTCCAGGACACGTAGACTTCACCGTAGAGGTTGAGCGTTCACTCCGTGTACTTGATGGCGCAGTTGGTGTGTTCTGTGCAAAGGGTGGTGTTGAGCCTCAGTCAGAGAACGTTTGGCGTCAGGCTGACACATACAATGTACCTCGTATGGCGTTCATCAATAAGATGGATATCTTAGGTGCAAACTTCTACGGAGCTGTTGACCAGATCCGTACAAGATTAGGAAAAAATGCTATCGTACTTCAGTTACCAATCGGAAAAGAAGATGAATTCAAAGGAATCATCGACCTTTTCGAAATGCAGGCTTACATCTACAATGATGAGAAAGGTGACGATATCACAGTTACTGATGATCTTGGAGATATGGCTGATCAGGCTGCAGAGTACCGTACAGAGCTCATTGAGAAAATCTGTGAGTTAGATGACGATCTCATGATGCAGTATCTTGAGGGTGAGGAGCCATCTGTAGAGGATATGAAGAAGGTTCTTCGTAAAGCAACATGTGAGTGTACAGCAGTACCTGTATGTTGTGGTTCTGCATACCGTAACAAGGGTGTACAGAAGTTACTTGACGCTATTCTTGAGTACATGCCAGCTCCTACAGATATCCCATCTATCAAGGGAACTGATATGGATGGTAATGAAGTTGAGAGACATTCATCTGATGACGAGCCGTTCGCAGCACTTGCATTCAAGATTATGACTGATCCATTCGTTGGAAAGCTTGCATTCTTCCGTGTGTATTCAGGAAAATGTAAGGCAGGTTCTTATGTATTAAATGCAACAAAAGATAAGAAAAGAGCGTGTAGGACGTATCCTTCAGATGCATGCAAATAAGAGACAGGAATTGGATGAGGTTTACTCAGGTGATATCGCTGCTGCTGTTGGATTTAAATTTACAACAACAGGTGATACAATCTGTGATGAACAGCATCCGGTTATCCTTGAGTCTATGGAGTTCCCAGAGCCAGTTATCGAGCTCGCTATCGAGCCAAAGACAAAAAGCTGGACAGGGTAAGTTAGGTGAGCTCTTGCAAAGCTTGCAGAGGAGGATCCTACATTCCGTGCTCATACTGATCAGGAAACAGGTCAGACAATCATCGCTGGTATGGGTGAGCTTCACCTTGAGATCATCGTTGACCGTCTTCTCCGTGAGTTCAAGGTTGAGGCAAACGTTGGTGCACCTCAGGTTGCTTACAAGGAGACATTTACAAAGGCTGTTGATCAGGAATACAAATATGCTAAGCAGTCAGGTGGACGTGGACAGTACGGACACTGTAAGGTACGTTTCGAGCCAATGGATGCCAATGGAGAAGAACTTTTCAAGTTCGATTCAGAGGTTGTCGGTGGTGCTATTCCAAAGGAGTACATCCCATCAATTGGCGAAGGTATCGAGGAGGCTACAAAGGCCGGCTCTCTTGGTGGATTCCCAGTAGTTGGTATCCATGCAACAGTATACGATGGATCTTACCATGAGGTCGATTCATCAGAGATGGCATTCCACATTGCCGGATCTATGTGTTTCAAAGAGGCTATGGCAAAGGCTGCACCTGTATTACTTGAGCCTATCATGAAGGTAGAGGTTACAATGCCTGAGGAGTACATGGGAGATGTTATCGGTGACGTTAACTCTCGTCGTGGACGTATCGAGGGTATGGACGATCTCGGCGGTGGAAAGATTGTACATGCATATGTACCACTTGCAGAGATGTTCGGTTACTCTACAGACCTTCGTTCTAAGACACAGGGACGTGGTAACTACTCAATGTTCTTTGAGAGATACCAGCAGTGTCCTAAGAATGTACAGGACAAGGTTCTTGCTAACCACGCAAAATAATTGCAAATTAGCAAACAATTTATAGTACAAATGATGAAATATATACTATATATGGTATAAAAATCAAAAATAAAGGCATTTCCCCTTGAAAAAGGGGGATTTGCCGTAAAATTTACTTGAAAAAAAAAACTTTGATTATTTCGTATAATCAAAGCAGTCGGTAGATTATAAAAATAGCCCATGGGGCATAAGTTTAAGGAGGACGTTTCAAAATGGCAAAGGCTAAATTTGAAAGAACAAAACCACATTGTAATATTGGTACCATCGGTCACGTAGATCATGGTAAAACAACTTTAACAGCAGCTATTACAGCAGTATTAGCAGCTCGTGTCGCTGGTAACACAGCTACAGATTTCGAGAACATCGATAAGGCTCCGTAAGAGAGAGAGCGTGGTATCACAATTTCTACAGCTCACGTTGAGTATGAGACAGAAAAGAGACATTACGCACACGTTGACTGTCCTGGACATGCTGACTACGTAAAGAACATGATTACTGGTGCTGCTCAGATGGATGGTGCTATCCTTGTTGTAGCAGCTACAGATGGTGTTATGGCTCAGACTAAAGAGCACGTTCTTCTTGCTCGTCAGGTAGGTGTTCCTTACATCGTTGTATTCATGAACAAATGTGATATGGTTGACGACCCAGAGCTTATCGAGCTCGTTGAGATGGAAGTTACAGAGCAGCTCGAGGAGTATGAATTCACAGATTGTCCTATCGTTAAAGGTTCTGCGCTCAAAGCTCTTGAAGATCCGAACGGAGAATGGGGAGATAAGATTATGGAACTCATGGACACAGTTGATGAGTACATTCCTAACCCGGAGCGTGACACAGATAAGCCATTCCTTATGCCGGTCGAGGATGTATTCACAATCACAGGTCGTGGTACAGTTGCTACTGGTAGAGTAGAGCGTGGTACACTTCACCTCAACGACGAGTTAGAGATTCTTGGTGTTAGAGATGATGTTCAGACAACCGTTGTAACCGGTATCGAGATGTTCCGTAAGCAGTTAGACGAGGCTCAGGCTGGTGATAACATCGGTGCATTACTTCGTGGTATCAACCGTGACCAGATCGTTCGTGGACAGGTTCTTGCTAAGCCAGGTACTGTTACCTGCCATCACAAGTTCACAGCTCAGGTTTACGTTCTGACAAAAGACGAAGGCGGCCGTCATACACCGTTCTTCAACAACTATCGTCCGCAGTTCTACTTCAGAACAACTGACGTAACAGGTGTTTGCAACCTTCCGGATGGTACAGAAATGTGCATGCCTGGCGATAACATCGAAATGACTATCGAGTTGATTCACCCGGTAGCTATGGAGCAGGGTCTTCGTTTCGCTATCCGTGAAGGTGGACGTACTGTAGGATCAGGACGTGTTGCTACAATCATCGAGTAATACAATCTTAATATGGATTTGTTATCGTAAGATAACGTTGTGTCTAAACGTAAGATACCCGTAGAACTTCGGTTCTACGGGTTTTTCTGTATCTTTAAAGAGAGAATGATTTGAAAAATTATAAGTAGAGAAATAGTGAAACATTTATCAGCAAGATGAAATACAGATAAATTTATAATTAAAAAATAAGACCAGCGGTGCCAAAACGGTGCCCAAAAAGAAACTCCTGCGAATGTTTGCCATTCACAGGAGTGATTTTTTACCAGCCTTTGATCTGTTTGATTTGTTCAGCACGTTCTGGATCACGATGATATTGTAATTTCAGACGGATAGTTTCCACAACTTCCTGTCTGGATTCATCATCAAGCTGATAGAACGATGTAAGCAGATTATCTACATCAGGCATACTGTTTTCTTACCGAAAAGGTACATCAGCGGATACATAGAATTTTTTAAGTAAGTCTTTACACGACTTGCGTCTAATGCTCCGTTCAAACCGTCTGGAAGTGTAGGATAAATCTCTTCTTCCTTAATTGTGCCAGAAAATGGACTGGCAGAACATATCTCATTCACATCAATTTGCAATTCATTCGCAAGTCTTAATGCAAAATCAAATCGAATATTGGAATCTTTTTGAATAATTGAATATAAGGTTGTAGCACTGATTCCAGTTGCTTTTGCAATTTTGCGGACATTTATAAGTGGTTAAGAGATCTGATGTATGCGTAGAAAATGGAAAATATGTTACAAATAAAACGAGAATTTGAACTCAAAATTTGGGAAAAATAATGAAAATAACTTGACATTTGAAAATAAGAGATGTATTCTTAAGATAAATTCAATAAACGAGAGGTGGATAAAAATGTTTAATCTTGAAGAATTGAGCTTGGAGTTTGTAGAGATTTCTGAATTAAAAACCTCTAAGAACTTATTTGGACCAGTTATGTACGGAACAGGTGTGAGAATGTAGTTTGTAGAAAAGACTTGCTCTATGTAAAAAGAAATATAGAGTAGGTCTTTTTTTATTTAAAAAGGATTATAGGAGAGAATATATGAATAAATTAACTACAGCTGTATGGGAAATAACAATGGGTTGTAATATGCGTTGTAAACATTGCGGTTCAAGTTGTGCAGAAGCGCTACCCGATGAGTTGAATACATCAGAAGCTCTTGAGGTGTGTGACCAATTAAAAGATTTGGGATTAAAAGTTATTACATTATCTGGAGGGGAACCTACGACACGTAGTGACTGGCATATTATTGCGAAAAGATTAGTAGATAATGGCATATATAACAAGTATTATTACAAATGGTTGGTTGATTGATGAAAACTTTATTCATAATGCGATAACATCAGGAATTAGAAGTGTCTGTTTAAGTATTGATGGTCTTGAAAAAACTCACGATTTTATACGGAGATCGGGATCATTCAATAAAAGTATTAAAGCATTGAAAGAATTAAGAAAAAATAATATTTCGACATCAGTAATAACTTCAATAAATAAAGAAAATATATGTGAATTGGAAGAACTATATCAATTATTAAGTGATTTGGGAGTTAATAGTTGGCAGTTACAGATTGCATTACCAATGGGGAATTTTGCAAAACGCCCAGAATGGCTTATAGAACCTCAAGATATTCTTTCTATTATTGATTTTGCATATAATAAAATTGGAGGTAAGTTGTTAATTGTTTTGGCAGATTGCATAGGTTATTATAGCAATAAAGATATAAAAGTAAATGAGAATTTTCTTAATGATAATTGGTCTTGGACAGGTTGTGGAGCAGGAAAGCATGTAATTGGTATTCTGCATAATGGAGATATTGTTGCTTGTACTTCTATTAGAGATAAAACATTAGTAGCGGGAAATATTCGTGAAAAATCTTTAAAGTCGATTTGGGAAAGTCCGGACTCTTTTAAGTGGAATAGAAATTTTGATAGTAGTAAGTTAAAAGGATTTTGCAGAGAATGTCGTTATACAGAACGATGCTTAGGAGGATGTAGTAACAGTCGTTATTGCATTAACGGCTCATTTGAAAGTGAAAATAGATACTGTGCATATAATGTTGAAATGAAAAAATGGAAAAAATATTTGGAATCACTTAATGATATATCAGAAATTGATAATGTTATAGAAAAAGCAGCAGCTTTAAAACATCAGGATCTTTATAAGATAGCTTGCGAAATTAAACAATCTAAATTATGATTAGAGAGGTAACAAATATGAATAAACATGAGTTATATCATAACCACAATTATGTTTATCTGCTGACTTCTAATATTATTACCGCTGTGGTGATTCATTAGATACAATACTTTTTACATGGTTGGTATATTTACTTACAAATAGTGCAGGGTGGTCTGCGATTATTTTTGGTATTAATCAAGCTACTTCTGTAATTATTCAACCATTTATAGGTCCATTAGTCGAGAATATGAATAAAAAGAAAGTGTTAGTACTTTCAGATATAGCTCGAGTTCTGTTAGTTTTGTATATATTATATGTATATACACAAAACATGCTTTCACCATTAATATTGGTTTTTATGACAATATCCATTTCATTAATAGAAGCATTTCATATGCCAGCAGGGGTAGCAGTTATTCAGCATGTACTTCCTAATGAACATTATGATAAAGGTGTAAGTGTCAATGTGTCTTGTACCAAAATAGCAGTATTAGTTGGAACTGGCTTGTCAGGCATAGTGATTAGTTCATTTGGAATAGGTATTTCTTTAGCGATAGATGCTTTGATATTTTTAATATCAGCGTTGCTTATAGTAAAAATAGAATTTTCTGTTCAAGAAGAAAAGAAGACAAACCGAATAATTGGCAGAGAATATTTAATTTCGCTTAGAGATGGATTTAGTTATGTATTTGACCATAAGAAGCTATTAAAACTATGTTTTTTATGTATTCTAATTAATTCAGCAGTGGTTCCATTTGATGCACTGCTCGCCCCGATTGCAAGAGAAATGTTTAGTGGAGATGCCAAAATTGTTTCATTACTAAGTGTAAGCGTAACTATTGGTACTATTTTGGGATCATTGACTTTTGCAAAAATGAAAGAGGAGAAAAAAAAAAATAATACACTTGTTACATTTTGTGGAATTGTTTTAGGTGTATACTATGTTTTTATTGCATTTGTTTCAAAATATATTGCAAATCCTATAACTCAAAAATTACTGTTGCTAATCGGTTCGATAATAATTGGTGCAGCATTGGGATTAATGATTACTTATGTACAAGTGAAATTTGTAAAAGAAGTTACTAAAGAATATATAGGACGTTTCTGCAATTCGATTTTCACTTACATACGCATGCGCGCCAGTGGTATCTTTTGTGATTAGTATTATATACAAAGTTACTGTTGTTGATACAAGTTCACTTTTTGTGGGATTTGGTATTGTAATAATAATTCTTTTTCTTTTGGCAAATAAGATTACGTTTTCTCCTTTGAAGAAAGGCGATAAAAGTTATTAGAAATTATTTATATGAAAAACTGGCTGCTTTTTGGCTATAAATTAAAGCTGATAGAGAAGAGTATAAACAACAGAAGAGAAGCTTTTTGACTGAGGCTTCCGGTGCCAAAACGGTGCCAAGAAATCAGGCAAATAAAAATAAATAGTACAAATCAGTCGTTTTTCACTGTATTTTGAGAGAAAACCATAAAAAATATGAGGTAAAATGATATTAAAGTATCGTGAGGGTGGATGTACAGTAGGATCTGGACGTGTTGCTACAGTTATCGAGTAATATACGCGAAAGCAATGAATAAAGTGCCAATCAAGGCGATAAAAAAGAGACTGCAAGCTTGCTTGCAAGTCTCTTTTTTTTATCGCCCTGGAAGTGGGCATTTTACGAATGCCCGCGAACGAACGACGAAGTCGTGAGATTGGCGCATATACAAGAGATTTGTTAGCGCAAGATAACATTGTGTCCAAACGTAAGGTATCCCAGAAGCCTCGTGTTTTTGGGGGATTCTGTTTCATTTTTCAAGGCTGTTCTTTGATAATTTGAGAATAGAGTTTTGAGGTAGAATGTGATAGAATGTAAAAAAAAATCTATATTTATTTAGATAGATGAAGCATCAATAACTATGAAATGCTAGAAAAAAATAATGATGTATAAGAAAGGCGGTCTATATGGGAAAAAGAATAATTTCTGTGTTATTAATTGTTGGGATTTGCCTATCTGTGACTGCATGTTCGCCAGTGGAGAATCTTTTTGATATTATGAATCGGGTTACTGATAATGATAATCCTTTGAGTGGAAAAAGTACAGATGAAAGAATTATTATGTCCTTGAAAGATACATATCCAGAACATACTTTTTCAGCAATAAATTCATTTGACAATGATAAGGGAGAAGGACTTTTTTCTGACGAAAAAGGAATAAAATTCAGGGTACACAATCTTATTTATAATAATACATATCATTTTGGTTGTGAAGATGATTATTTGGCAACAATCTTAAATGAACAAAATTATATTAGCCAGGCATCAGATATAGCTACAAAGTATGGATATGCTTTAGCATATGATGAAGAAAATGAAATTGTATCTATCCAATATGCGGAAGATTTTCAGCAAACAGATGATTTTTCATATTATTCAAAAATGGTGTATGAAATTCTAAATGTAGTGGAGATACCAACGGTTGTTGATCCGGATACTGAGTTTTCAACGGGAGAAGTTAATTATTATAGTCGCCCTTGCATGGGGACATTGTTGTGTGATATTACCTATCATACTTCCAAAACAAGTTTGAGGATTAGCTTTGAAGATAAGGATTTATCTGAAGAACAGATCCAAGCAAAATTTAAGGAAGAATACCAATGGCTAAAAGAAACACAAGAATAACAACTTAATATTATGATGAGAATAGACGATGAAAAATACTTATGTTGATACTTTTGGTGTCTACAGTATTGCTGTCAGGTTGTGGGAAAACATTTTTGAGTAGATTATTTAAATAATAACATGAAGAATATGCTGAAATTCTTACGGCTTTTTTTTGCTGCGGCAAATCAAAATGATACAAAGAAAATAGAAGAATTATTTGCTCTAATATAAGGGGAAAAGAATTTCAAAAAGAAGTGGATGATTTTTTGGAATTTTACAACAAAAAACAGCAAAAGATGGGACATGGGATAAGGATGTTATTTTGTTAGGAGTAAGGGGAAGTCAGGATAGACATCTTTATCGTGTCATGCATTCTTCGATAGAATTAAAAAAGATAATAAGAATTATTACATTTATATGGAAGTTGTTACAGCGAATAAGGAAAATCCAGAAAATAAAGGAATCAGATTATTGATTTAGCAACGAAAAAAGCATATGATGACAGATATTTTCTGTGGCATTCAAAAAAAAGGAAATTTATGCGCAGGAAAAGGCTTGTGAAGTTCTAGGAGATGAAATCATTAAATTAGAAGTGTGTAATGAAGAAGTGATTGAGACGATTTATGAAAAAAATTCTGAAGAGAATTAAATTGAATTTTTATTAGTTGGGGGAGGAGGACATGAGGATGCTGTGCAAAAAATGTCATACAGAAATGACAGTAATGCAAGAAGACAATGTAAGTGGGTTGATTTGTCCGAAATGTGGATGGAATATAATCACAACAAAGATTGATGACATTATGCTAGATACACAGCTATATCAATTATTTGTTTTAAAGAATGAACATATAAATAGGAATCAAATTCGAATATTATCAAAAATATCGGGGATGCGGAGTGTATTTCTGTGGAGGAAACGATTGAGAGGATGAAGGGGGGAAGAACAGAATGGAAGATGTTATAAGAAAATATTTTCAATGCTGGTTGGATAAAGATATTAATGATGTAAAAGAGATTTTTAGCGATGATATTATTTACAGTGAGTGTTATGGTCCAGTATATAAAGGCATTGGACAGATAATCAGATGGTTTGATGATTGGAACCGGAAAGGTACTGTTTTGCAGTGGGATATAAAGCGTGTGATTGCGTCAGGGAATACAGCTGTTGTGGAATGGTATTTTGAGTGTGACTACGAGGGCAATGTGGATGGTTTTGATGGGGTTACTATTGCCGAGTTTGATGCGGATATGAAGATTTGTGATTTGAAGGAGTTTCAGTCGAAGGCAGAGCATAATTATCCGTATGGGGAATGAAAAGGAGCATTGAAGAACTATGAATTTCGAAAAGTATAACCTTTTTGAAGAATGTGTGGCAAAAATGTTTTCCGAAGAAGAACTTGTTGTATCCAGGCAATACAGAACAGAGAAGAACATGGAAATAGACATTTTGTTGAAAAGAATGAAATTAAATATTGTATTGAGATAAAATATTCGCCGATACAAGATAATGCCGTTAGGCAAATACATACCATTGCAAAGGAATGTAATGCGGAAGCTATATTAGTGACGATATATGAATTGGAGTTAGATCATGTACTTGCATAAAGAAACTGAAATATAACATATTGAAGCCTCTTGCGGATGAGTTAGGGCTTGTGATTCGTAACTTCGACTCTGATTGATAAAGTTTTTGCTGTATGCGATTACTACCTACAGGGCAAGGCTCACAGAAATGCAAGACATTTGTATGATATTTATAAGCTGACAGAGCGTGTGAAATGTTGAAAAAGCATTATAAAGAATTGGTGGAGAAAATATTTGCCTAATATGTTTTCTGCCACAAAAGGTGCAAAATGGGGTAGGAAACGAAGCGATGGGGTAGAATATGTAATTGACATAGCGGTCTGAATGGCATATTATTCATACAAAGGTCTCCATTCACCTTATGGTTTTGAACTATAGAAGAGATGAACATTAAAGAAATTATTATGTTATAGTTTGGACTGGTCGAAAGACCTGATAAACTCAGGAGGAACACAATGGTTAAACACATTATTTTATGGACACTCAAGGATGAGTACACAGAGGCACAGAAGGCTGAAATACGTGCCGGCATAAAGGAAGGCTTAGAGGGACTTAAGGGACAGATTCCGGGAATGATCGACATTTCAGTTCGCACAGATTATCTTCCGACATCTACCGTAGATGTGATGCTTGATACTACATTTGAGGATGCTGATGCACTTGCAGCGTATGCAAAGAATCCTAAGCATGTTGCAGTGGCGGATACCAGGGTGAGACCATTTACTGCAAATAGGGCATGTATGGATTTCGAGGTGTAATAAGTGGGAAATTAGTGTATTTGACTATAAATCATTTCCGAAATTAGGCGATATGTCAAAAATGACGAATATTGTCAAATTATCATTGAAATAGTACTATGGTAATGATATAATAATCTTACTGTATAGAACGAAACCTAAATGAGAAAGGGAGAATTACATATGGGTGAGGAAGCTAAAAGCAAAATAATGGAAATGCCACTTCAGCAGAGATTGAAATATGGCTATAAGAAAGTATTGGATATGCTGCTTGTATCGGGAGGCATATCAATTGTTGCAGTTTTATTGGTTTATTTTGGTGCAAAGGCTAATATCTTTGGTGCCGAGTCGGGAACAGTTGCTACATTTTTCCTGGTTATAGGACTGGCCAATGTAATAATAGTTGGAATTGTAGCTACAATGATTGCGAAAAAAATCAGTGATCAGGTTATTGATTCTGTGCTTGAGCCGTTACAGCAGATTGAGGTAGTGGCAGGAGAGCTTGTTAATGGAAACCTTCACAGCAATCTGGAGTATCATACAGATGATGAGATTGGCAAACTTGCACATGACCTTAGAAAGTCTATCAGGACACTTGGCTCATATATTGATGATATCGACCTGACTATGAGACAGTTTGCTGATGGCAATTTCAACTTCAAGCCACAGGTGGAGTGGAAAGGCGATTTTGTAGGAATTAAGGAATCAATCGTTGCTTTCGAGGAGAGCATGTCAGATACAGTCAGTGGTATTCAGAGAGCTGCCAATGAGGTTTCAAACGGTGCTGGGCAGGTAGCTGCCAGCTCTAGTGACCTTGCGCAGGGCGCAACAGACCAGGCCGCTGTTGTTGAGGAGCTTACAGCAACACTTGCTTCTGTAGCGGATCAGGTAGCTGAGAATGCTGAGCATGCAAAGGAAATCAGCCAGAAGGTTGACGGACTCGGAACTGAGATTATGGATAGCAACGGACAGATGCACGAGATGGTTACATCCATGAATGAAATCAATGAGGCATCTCAGGAAATCGGTAAAATCATCGCAACAATCAATGAGATTGCATCCCAGACAAACCTTCTTGCACTCAATGCTTCTATCGAGGCAGCCAGAGCAGGAGAGGCAGGAAAAGGCTTTGCAGTTGTTGCAGACCAGGTTACTGTACTTGCTGAGCAGAGTGCAAATGCTGCTAAGGAGTCAGCAGCTCTTATTGAGTCTTCAGTCAAGGCTGTTGAAAAAGGAATGGTTATTGCAGGCAAGACAGCATCACAGCTTGAGGAGGTTGCAGGCAATTCCAAGACTATTACAGATGAGGTTAATGGAATCGCAGAGACACTTGAGACACAGACAGATGCTATCAAGCAGATTAATAATGGCGTAGAGCAGATTAACGATGTAGTTCAGACTAACTCAGCTTCTTCACAGGAGTGTGCAGCTGCAAGTCAGGAGATGAGCAGTGAGGCAGAGAGCTTAAATGAGCTTATACGTCATCTGAGAGTTGCTGAGCAGTAAGCATATTATATTGAATAGAATTATTGATGGTCACAATCAGCAGTGATTTGACGGTAACCGGATGTTACTGTTAAGACTGAGATGTGAAGCAGCAATATTAATATCCCCACGTTTATTTCCATGTATATGGCGAAAAACGTGGGGATATGTTATTATATGAGTATGACATTAAAAGATAGAATACCAAAAGAATTTTATAGCTTATTCCGCACGAAAAATATGGATGCATACATGCAGATAGTTGTTGCGTTATATGAGGAGAATAACGAGGTCTATGCATCACTGGGACTGACACGTGAGGAGTGTCAGATAATCATAGCGGATACCATATCAAAAACAGGCATTGTATGGCAGACTGATTATAATGAAGATGAGAGTAATAAAGATAGTGACAGCATGGATAATCATGATGATTATAATCCTGATCTGGAAATTGTCGATGTATATGACCAGACCAGCTTCGCATACACCCTGACACCATCAGCTATATTGGGCAGGCTTATAAACTGGGGCTGGATCAGGAGTGATTTTGATGAAAAGCTCAACACATATGTGATTGCATTTCCTCAGTACAGCCAGATGTATGCTGAGCTATTTAAAAAGCTGCTTGTGGATGATGACAGCAGGGAGCGTGAGAGTATTTTGGCTGTTTACAGTGCGCTTTTTACATATTTTTCAGACCCGGAAAAAAATAATGATATTCTGAAAAATGCTTTGTATACGTCAAAAAATCTTGGTCAGCTTTTATCAAATATGCAGGATGGTATGAGGGCATATTTTGATGAGCTGTCACGTATGAAGGATTTTATAGGTATACAGAAGGTACTGATTAAGGAAATTAATAACAGTGATAGCAGACGTTATGCCATCCTTACAACCACGGACAGCTTTTTATCGTTACAAGGAGGCTGTAAAGGAGCTTATAAGTAAAATCCTTAATCAGAACGATGACAGAAGGGCTGAGCTTGAGGAAATTCTTTCACAGACTACACCCGGTACGTTTGAGAGAAAACGCTATGAGTACAGCGTGGAGTACTGTGATAAGGCAAGTGAGCTTGTTTATAAGGTGGAGCATGAGTTTGACCTGATTGAGAGAAAGTACAACAAGCTTATTGAGCAGAAGACGATTTTTGCAAAGAGGGCGCTTGCAAGGATACACTATATCCTGCAGGAAGGCGCAGATGACGAGGATAATATAGTAAAACTCATTAACCTGATAGATAAGAGTGATAAAACAGATGAGATACTTGGAGCTCTTCGAAACAGAATGAAGTTCACCAGACAGTTTTACAATGTAACGGACGACAGCTTTCCGGGAAGAAGAGAGAGAGGAAGAAGTGAGTTTGTTCCGTTTGTTATTGACGATGCTTCGGCAGGCGAAGATGATATGGCAGATTTTGTGCCGAAGCCATTGTATACCAAAAAGGAGCTTCAAAGCTTCAGAGATAAAAATATGCGTGATGGCATGTTTGTGACAGATGAACAAACTGTGGAATCCATGGAGGATCTGGAAAAGCTTCTGTTTTTATGGCAGGAGGAGACCAATGAGCGCATTGGTGAGGATACGGTGAGTCTGGATGGAGAGATAACAAAGAGTGATGGTGTAAGCTACTCAAGGCTTGTAATATCCAAATCGGACTCTAAACGAGAAGCATAGAAAAGAGAGCAATGTATGTTTGAATATATGGAGAATGTTTCGCCAAATGAGGCAGAAAATATTAGAAAAACTATTCAGGATCTGTTGAGGCAGACCTGTATTTTGCAAATGAAGTGTGACCCCGTTACATTGATTCAAAGAGACAATCAAGGTATCAGGTGTGCCTTAGAAACAGAGAGTTTATCTCTGATTATCTGGCTGTGCTTGACTGCGAGCTGGTTCATGACCAGCAGGAGCATCTTTTCAGGATAACGGGTGATGGTGTCATGCTCGAGAAGATGACTCTTCTTACTGCAAGGATTGTCATTATAATGAAGATGATATACAGGGATAAAATCATGGGCGAGGGGCTTAATGCGACAACAACGAATCTGGCAGAGATTCGTGAGTATGGCAGAAATACCAATCTGATTACCAGAAAGCTCAATAATCAGGAATGGTCAGACGCTCTTTTGCTTATGAAAACACATCAGATGATTGACCTGCCGGGGGCTATTGCCAACCTGGAGGACAACACACCAATCTATATTTATGGCACAGTAAATATATTCTGCTCAGCCATGGATATAAATGAGCTTGTGCGCATGTACAGTGATGAGGTGGAGCTGATTAAGTATGATAACGAGTCGGCTGCAACACTTGAAGCTGACGGATTGAATACAGAAGGCGATTCTGTAAACCATACCCATGAATTTGCCAAGAACAGTGAAATGGAGGAGTTACCAATTGAGTCAGTCTAAGAAGATATTTACCAGAATGTGTCTAAACAACTGGGGCGGAATAAATCACAAGGTTTTGCAATTTAATGAGTATGTCAATTTGTTCAGTGGTAAGAGTGGCTCGGGAAAATCAACCGTCATGGATGCGATTCAGGTAATCCTCTACGGCAGCTTCAGCCCCACCTTCTTGAACAAGGCTGCAGATGATGCAAAAAACAGGAGAAGTGTTCTGAGCTATTTGAGGGGTGAGCAGAAGGATGGCTCCGCAAATCGTGGCGACTGTGATTTTTGTTCGGTCATAGCGCTTGAGATAGAGGATACAGGCAGTCATACGTTTACATGTATAGGAATAGCATTTGAGGTACGAAAAAACGATTCTGAGATTAAGAGATTTGTGTACTTCAGTCATTCTGGAAGGATGCCGGAGCCTTCATATGTGACAGCGGACGGCTTTTGCTATTCAAATAATGATATTAAAAAGCTTGTAAATACTCGCTCACAGTCAGCTGACAGACGCGCCAGAGGGGATGTAAACCGTATTTACGCATCGAAGGAGGCATACCTTGGCACATTATATGATGTGATTTTAGGATATATTGACCCGAATCGTTTTATCACAATGGAAAAAAGTGCTATTGCACTCAGAATGACAAATGGAACAGGCCAGTTTATACGTGATTATATGTTTCCAAAGAGTGACTCGGGCACGATAGAGACTATCAGTGAGCAGCTTGATGCATACAGACAAATCAGGGAAAAAATAGAGGATATGCGCAAGCGTATTGAGCTTCTTAAGGAAATAAAGGAGTCGGGGCAGGAACTGGTAAATATCCAAAGCGATATTGTCATGGCAGAGACAATGATCAGGTGCATAGATATCGAGGATATGCGTGCAAAGATTCAGGCAGCTGAGGATGATAAAAAGCGTATTGAAGAAGAACAGGACAGGCTTTCAGAAAAGGCAGAGGATATAGCCGGGCAGCAGGCAGATCTGCAGCAGGAGTATATTCAGGTATGTGCGGATTTGAAATCGAGCGACTTAGGAAGCAAAAAGGATCAGCTTAGGGAGCTTGAGAAGAGAAGTCTCATGCTTACCGACAACAGCCGTCAGTGGATTAAAATCACAAACGGACTAAAGGCCTGGGATGAGGATGAGGTCATCACAGATTATGTGAGCAATGCAGTTTTAAACCTCATTGAAGAGATTGTGGATGGCGATGTCACGGAGGCAAAATGTCAGGAGCTTCATTTAAAGCTTGAGTCTATAAAGAAGGATATCGAGGATGAGCTCGAGGACAATACTTCGCAGAAAAATGAGATAACAAAGGAGCTTAAAGAGAAAAAACGTCTGGTTGATGATATGAAGAACAACCGCAAGTCGTACAGTGAGAGCCTGCGTTCGGCAAAGCTGCGCTGCAGAGAGACTTAAGTGATAGATTTGGCGAGCCTGTGAAGGTACAGGTATTTGCGGATATGTTTGACGTACAGGACGAGGAATGGAAGAATGCCATAGAAGGACGTATGGGAAGGCTCAAGTTCTCACTTATCACAGAGCCGCGTTATGCGCATACTGCTGCTGTTATTTTCAGGGACATGAAGCAGTTTGAGGATGTCGACCTCATAAATTCCAAGGCTATTATGGACAGTGAACCAAAGGCCATGGATGGTTCGCTTTATGAGGCGGTGGATACAAAGGAAAAGTATGTAGATGTCTGCCTGAAAAGATATCTGGGACATATTATAAAGTGCCGGAGTGTTGACGAGCTTGAGCAGGTACGAGATGGAGTTACACCGGACTGCTACTCATACAGCAACTTTATTTTCAGACATCTGAAGAAGCGTGATTATACTACAAATGCCTGCATCGGAGGCAGGGTATCCAAGGCAAGACTTGCTGAGTATGAGGCAGATGTAGATAGACTTGAGAAGGACCAGATACAGCTTATGGGTATTATTTCAAGTCTCAAGGCACAGAGAGATTTTGAGTGCTTAAAGGGGGAGCCGGAGTATTTTGTGGGCCTTTCTGAGGCGTCAGATGAGCTTAAAGCAGTTAATTCGCAGAAAAATGAGCTCGAAGAGATTATTAGGACAATGGAGAATGGGCAGTACAAGGAGCTAAAGGAGAAAAAGAGGCTTCTTGAGAAAAACATTGATGCACTTAAGAGTGCTTTTTCACTGAATCAGCAGCAGATAAATGAAAAGATAAGCCAGCATGAGAAAATCATAGGTGCAAACGAACAGCGGAGAGCACAGCTGGAAGATATGTTACAGGGCTATGTTGCCAGGGAGGAGCTTGAGAAGCAGGTGCAGGATATGCTGCAGCATAGCTCAGGAGCATCGGTCAAGAGCAAACAGCGTGAGAAGCTTATTGAGCTGCAAGGCGCAGACGGAAATGGTGGCAGGCAGCAGTCGTGTGTGGAGACGTTGCAGACTGCCCGCTACAGGTATATAAAGGAGTTTCCGTCAGGTCAGTTCAGCGGAGCCGAGAAGTCAAATAAGGCATATGAGGAGCTGCTGGAGAAGTACGAGAAGGATTATGAGCCGGAATATGAGAGTGAGTTTGAGGAGCAGTGCAAGGTGATTTACAAAAGTCTGAGAGAGAATGTCATCGGTACAATCCACGGTGATATCAAGGCTGCAAAGCGCCATGCCTATGAGATAAACAGGCTTCTTAGGGAGACTAATTTCTCAGACAGTACCTATCAGATTAAGATAGAGCCGGCAAAGAACGAAAACGGTCAGTTCTATGATATGCTTATGGCGGAAGAGCTGGACAGCAAAAATCCGGATAATGGCGGAATAGCTGGACAGATAAGCTTTGGTGAGGATGATTTTTATAAGAAATATGAGCAGAAAATTAAACTTTTGACAGACAAGTTCATGCCGCCAAGGGATGAGGATGAGCATCTGCGAATGCAGAAGCGCAAGGAAATGGAGCAGTATGCGGATTACCGCAATTATCTGTCATTCAGCATGTATGAGCAGGTTACGGACGAAAACGGTCGTGTCATCAGGGAAAACTTTGTAGATGACATGGCAGGACGTGATTCGGGCGGCGAAGGACAGAACCCTAAGTATGTTGCGCTTCTTGCGGGCTTTGCGATGCTTTATATGCAGCAGAGCAATCGTGATTCAAAGATTAAGCTGGTGCTTTTGGATGAGGCATTTTCCAAGATGGATAAGGAGCGAAGTGCGGTGTGTCTCAAGTATGCAAGGAAGATGGACTTGCAGCTGATTGTCTGTGTACCGGATGAACGTCTGCAGTCGCTTATCCGAAATGTGGACTGTGTCTATGGCTTCAGGCGGCATAATAATCAGATTTCTATGATGCATATAGACAAGGGCGATTATCTGAAATTGATGGAGGGATAGATATGGCATATTATATAGCAGAAGGTGCCGTTGTTAAGGGTCAGGTGACAATGGCTGACGGAGCAAGCGTATGGTATAATGCAACTGTAAGAGGCGATTCAGAACCGATAGAAATAGGCAGAAATTCGAATATACAGGACAATGCAGTGGTACATGTGGACTTAAGCCACAGTGTCAGAATCGGTGATAATGTGACAATAGGACACAGCGCAATTGTTCACGGGGGTACTATAGGCGATAATACACTCATCGGCATGGGTGCCATCGTGTTAAATGGAGCAAGGATTGGTAAAAACTGCATAATAGGTGCGGGCGCTCTTGTCACCCAGGGCACCGATATTCCTGACGGAAGCCTCGCATTTGGTTCTCCGGCAAAGGTGATCAGGGCACTGACCGCTGATGAGATAGAGGAGAATCATCGCAATGCCATGCATTATGTGGAGATTGCGAGGGAGTCGCTGATTTAATATTGGACGGATTATTTACATAAACTTTGCAAATGGGTGGTAGCGGTTTTTACATAAAAAAAATAAAATCGTAATCTGGGACATACAAAACAGGGAAGGTATAATTTATGAAATCAAAAGAAGACAATACACAAAAAGAAAACCAAAAAGCTCTCATCAAAGGAGCTCTCATGGGTATTATATGATGTGGGAAATTCCGCATACACACTGCTTGCGTGTGCGCTCATACCGATATGGTACAAAAAGCCTTGCCGTTGGAGATGGTGCAGGGCAGATTTCATCTGACAGGGCAACCGCGTATTATGCGATGGCAATAGCTGTGATGACAGTTGTATCAGCACTTATCGGGCCTGTCTGTGGTGCGATAGCAGACCATATGCGCATCAAAAAGGCTATTTTTTCCACGACAGTAGTTGTAGGAGTGTCGGCATGTATACTTAACGGTTTTACACCTACATGGGTGCTGTTTCTTGTTATCTATGTGCTTACAAAGATATTTTACAATGCATCGCTGGTGTTTTATGACTCGATGCTTGTCGATGTGACGACAAAGGATAGAATGGACGAGGTGTCTTCCTACGGCTATGCCTGGGGATATCTGGGCTCGTGTGTGCCGTTTCTTGTTTCACTTGCAGCGTACATCTGTGGACCGGATATGCTTGGATACATATCAAACCGCCTGTCGATGATAATAGGCTTTGCAGTTACAGGAATCTGGTGGTTTGTTGTTACAATTCCATTGTTTAAGAGCTATAAACAGGTGAATTATGTATCGGATGCAGCAGACAAAGATATTCATAAGAATTTTGAAAATGATGCATTTATAAGAGACAATATCAAAGAGAAAAACAAAACAAACAAAAATCCGGGAGTCCTAAGACTTATAGCTGACGCATTTGCACAGATTTTGGAACAATCAAAAAAATAGCTACAAAAGATAAAAAAGTAGGACTGTTTTTGGTTGCTTTTTTTTCCTTTACATAGATGGTGTAGGAACTATAATAGATAATTGTATAAACATAGGAACTGATTTAAAGCTTGATTCAGTGGGACAGGTAGTGTTTTTACTTTTTACACAGATAGTGGCATGCATCGGTTCGCTTGTTTTTGGAAGACTGTCACAGACGTACAAAACTACAACGCTTTTGTATGTCTGCATTGCGGGATATTTTGCAGTTTGTCTATATGCACTTACACTGCATGATCTGATTGGCTTTGGAATCATGGCATTTGGTGTGGGATGCTTCCAGGGCTCATTGCAGGCGCTGTCACGTTCATATTTTTCAAAGATTATTCCTCCTGAGAACTCGGGAGAGTATTTCGGAATCTATGATATTTTTGCAAAGGGAGCTTCATTTTTAGGCTCGCTTGTCATCGCGTCAGTAAAGCTTGCAGGCGGCACGAATGTGGCGGTTGCAACTATGGCGATATTCTTTGCAGTGGGATTTGTATTTTTAAGGCTTGCAGACAGATATGATGCACCGAGGCATGAAAATAACTAAAATAAAAAGCAACGAAAGAAGGCTTAAAGCATGATAAACACAGAGGGAACAAAGGTCTGGGCTCACAGAGGAGCATCCGGATATGCACCGGAGAACACACTTGAGGCATTCAAGAAGGCAGAAAAGATGAAGGCTGACGGCGTGGAGCTTGATGTTCAGCTCACAAAGGATGGAGAGCTTGTGGTCATACACGATGAGACCGTGGACAGAGTGAGTGGAGAGAAAGGCTTTGTAAAGGACTATACACTCAAGGAGCTAAAGCGCCTTAATGTGTCAAAGCACATGCCGTCCTATGACAAGAAGACTCGCATTCCAACACTTGATGAGGTGTTTGACCTGCTCAAAAACACAGAGATGACCATAAATATCGAGCTCAAAAACGGTATCGTACAGTACAAAAATCTGGAGAAAAAGGTACTGGCGCTCGTGGAAGAGTATGATATGCTTGACAGAATCTGGTGCTCATCATTCAATCACGAGTCGATTGTGCGCATGAAAAAGCTTTGCCCTGATATGAGGTGCGGTCTGCTTTTTTCTGACATTATAGTAAATCCGGCAGAGTATGCAAGCGAGCTTCATGTGGATGCGCTCCATCCGGCAACCTACCATATGCAGGATGAAAACTACATTGACAAGGCGCACGGAAGAGGACTTAGAGCTCATGTATGGACTGTAAACGAAAAGCATGAGATGAAGGCACTTGTCAAGGCAGAAGCAGATGCAATTATCACAAATTATCCGGATATTGCTGTTGAAATAGTTAAAAATGCCTAGAAAACATATAAAAATGCATAGAAATTTAATTTATGTAAAGCTGAGTAAAGAAATGTAAAGTTTTTACCATGATTTTACATAACTGCGTTTTGGACTTTACATTAGCTTGATACTATTAACTTGTTGAATAGTTATTGATTAATTTTAATAATTTATCATGCTAATGGAGAGATTAATTATGTTGAAAAAGAAATTACCAAAGAAAGCGGTCGTCATAGGAATGATGGCAACGATGATAACAGGCTGTTCACAAGAGGTACAAACTACCCATGTGGATGGCCTTAATTCATATAAAAATGCGTCACAGAGGTGGTAATGCAGCTTGCGGTAAAAGAAACACTCAGATGTGCTGATAATGTTGAAGAAATGTTTGTAAATTTGCATGAATGTATTGACAAAAAAGACAAAAATATCGAAAATGAACTTAAGAGTGCACGGACATTGCAGAAGCATTATGTGCTGTGCGGTATAGCGAGAATTGGAATATTATCAGATGATATCAACGGAGAGGTAAATATTGCATAGGGATAGAGTTTTGAAGGCACTTGCACAGCTGCTTGTCGGGGTGGAAAATAAGCTTCATCTGGCAGACAGAAGGAGACGCCGTGAGGATAAACTGATAGAGCGGGCAAGGCTGCTTGAAATGCAGCGGGCACAAAATAAAACGAACTTAAAAGACGCAGACGCGAATGGAAAAATATCATATAGAATAGGAGCATATATGCAGATGAAAAAACTGGAAGAAGTTTACACAAACAGGGAGCTGTCATGGTTACAGTTCAATGAGCGAGTATTAAATGAGGCGGGAAATCCAAGAGTACCGCTTGCAGAGAGACTGACTTTTGCATCAATCTACCAGACAAATCTGGATGAGTTTTTCATGGTAAGAGTAGGATCACTCATGATGCAGATGAATTCAAAGGAAAAGATTTTCGAGAACAAGACCAAGATGTCGAGTGAGGAACAGGTATCGGCAATCCTTGACAGAGTATGCGAGCTTGAGAAGAAAAAAGCAAGGATTTACGAGCAGCTCATGGGTGAGCTTGAGCCAAAGGGCGTGCGCATAATCAATTTCAACAAGCTGTCAAAGGATGAGGGTGATTTACTGGAGGCATATTTTGATGCACACATTGCACCTTTCCTCTCACCAATGATTATAGGAAAGCAGCAGCCGTTCCCATTCCTTGCAAATAAACAGCTCTATGCGGTAGTGCTTTTAACCACGCAGAAGGGAAAGAAAAAGACAGGCATAGTGCCATGCTCAAACAGCGTATTCAAGCGTCTGATTGAGATACCTACAAGACCGGGCACATTTATGCTGTCAGAGGAACTTATTTTACACTTTGTATCAAAGCTCTATCCAAAGTATGTAATCCGGGAGAAATCAATCATGCGTGTGACACGTAATGCAGATATCGATGCGCAGAGCATGTATGACGAGGATATGGATTACCGTAATATGATGGAGGAGCTCATTAAGAAGAGAGTGCGTCTTGACCCTGTAAGAGTTGAGCTATCAAGAAAAATCAACCGCAAGGCGATTGACGAGCTCTCGAGCTTCCTTGAGATTGGCAAAAAGCATTTTATCAGTGTAAAAACACCGCTTGATATGTCATTCGTATTCCAGCTTCAGCACTATCTGCGGGATAAGCAGGAGCTTTTCTTTGAGAAGCGTACACCGCGTGACACACCTGAGCTTTCGCTCAAGGAGAGTATACTTGGACAGGTTGAGAAAAAGGACGTGCTTCTTTCATATCCGTTTGAGAGCATGAAGCCGTTTATCAAGATGCTTAACGATGCAGCAGAGGATCCTGATGTAGTTTCTATCAAGATGACACTATACAGAGTGGCAGACAAGAGCCAGATTATCGATGCACTTATAGAGGCTGCAGAAAACGGCAAGGAAGTTATCGTGCTTGTCGAGCTGCGTGCGAGGTTTGATGAGGCTAACAACATAGAGATGTCACACCGCCTTGAGGACGCAGGCTGTCAGATACTTTACGGACTCGGTGATTACAAGGTACACTCAAAGCTCTGCCTCATCACAAAGAAAAAAGGGCGATGGCTTTGAGTACATCACTCAGATTGGTACAGGAAACTACAACGAGAAGACCTCGCGTCTTTATACAGATTTATCCCTCATCACTGCAAATCAGGAGATTGGAGCAGATGCATCAAGGGTGTTTATGGCGCTTCAGAGAGGTGAGACTGTTTCGGACGGAGATGTAAAACATCTGCTTGTTGCCCCAAAATGCCTGCAGAATAAGATTGTTGACATGATTGATGAGCAGATTGCCAATAAGAATGCAGGAAAACCGGCATACATCGGAGTTAAGATTAACTCTCTCACTGATAAGGTGCTTATAGACAAGCTTATCGATGCTTCTCAGGCAGGCGTGAAGGTTGAGCTTATTGTCAGAGGAATATGCTGTGTGAAGCCGCAGGTTGAGAATGCCACAGAAAACATCACTGTAATAAGTGTTGTAGGAAGATATCTTGAGCATTCACGTATATACAGATTTGGTGTGGGCGATGATGAGAAGATTTACATTGCGTCAGCAGATTTTATGACCAGAAATACCGTAAGACGTGTGGAGGTTGCAACACCGGTATACGATGCACATGCTAAGGACAAGATCCGCCATATCTTCGATACAATCATGACAGATGACGAGAAGGGCAAGGAGCTTTGCGCTGATGGTGAGTATGTGGACAGAAAGATAAACAGCACACCGATAGATTCGCAGGAGCAGTTCTTTGAGGAAGCATACAAAAATGCCGATAAGAGTGCGGACAATCAGTAAAATGAGGTAATTGCATAAAGATATGGAATATATCTTAAGCTTATTGGAGGAAAGATAGTATAATGGGAAAAAAAAGAAGCAAAGACAAATGCAATAAGAATACTGGAAACAATGAAGATTCCATATGAGGCACGCACATACGAGTGCGATGACTTTGTGGATGCAGCTCAGATAGCAGACAAGCTGGGTCTTGACCACGCAGGCATGTACAAGACTATCACGACAGTCGGCAAAAGCGGCGGATCCTATGTGTTTGTGGTACCGATAGATGACGAAATTGATTTCAAAAAAAGCCGCAAAGGCAGCAGGTGAGAAGTCCATAGAGATGCTGCATCTCAAGGATTTGACAAAGGTTACAGGCTATATAAGGGGCGGCTGTACATCAATCGGAATGAAAAAACAGTATCCTACATTTATCCATGAGGCAGCTAAGGAGCAGGACAAAATCACGGTCAGCGGAGGCAGGCTTGGGCTTCAGATTACGTTGTGACCGGATGATTTGTGCAGGGCGGCAAAGGCAGAGTATGCAGATATTATAAAATAATTAAAATGAGAGTTCTTTTTCCTAGGCTTTTACACGTCAGTGTGTTATAATAAAGAAAGCTGGCGATTGCTAAGACAGACGGTTTGGCGAATAAACCTACATTGCAATCGTAATAATAGAACTAAAGCAGAGGAATAATAGAGATGGAAAAAATTATTTTAACAGGAGACAGACCAACAGGAAGGCTCCATATAGGACATTACGTGGGCTCACTTCGCAGAAGAGTTGAGCTTCAGAATTCAGGAGAGTATGACAAAATATTTATCATGATTGCCGATGCACAGGCACTCACAGACAATTTTGACAACCCTGAGAAAATCAGACAGAATATCATAGAGGTAGCACTTGATTACCTCTCAGCGGGACTCGACCCGGCAAAGTCTACACTGTTTGTGCAGTCACAGATACCGGAGCTTACTGAGCTTACATTTTTCTACTCAAATCTCGTTACAGTATCGAGACTTCAGAGAAACCCTACAGTAAAGAATGAGATTAAGCTAAGAAATTTCGAGGCAAGTATACCGGTTGGATTTTTCAATTATCCAATCAGCCAGGCAGCAGATATCACTGCTTTCAAGGCTACAACTGTTCCGGTTGGAGAGGACCAGCTCCCAATGATAGAGCAGACCAGGGAGATTGTCAGAAAGTTTAATTCTATCTATGATGAGGTGCTCGTTGAGCCGGATGTGCTTTTACCTGAGAATGAGGCATGCTGCAGACTTCCGGGTACAGACGGTGGACAGAAGATGAGCAAATCATTAGGCAACTGTATCTATCTGGCAGATACAGAGGCAGATGTAAAGAAGAAAATCATGAGCATGTATACAGATCCGACACATATCCAGATTTCAGATCCGGGACATGTGGAGGGCAATACAGTATTCACATATCTTGATGCTTTCTCTAAGCCGGGGCATTTTGAGGAGTATCTGCCGGAGTATGCTAACCTTCAGGAGCTTAAGGACCACTATACAAGGGGCGGTCTTGGCGATGTGAAGATTAAGAAATTCCTCAACAACATCATGCAGGAGGAACTTTCACCTATCCGCGCAAGAAGAGCAGAGTATGAGAAGGATATTCCGGCTGTATATGAGATACTAAGGAAGGGCAGCGAGACAGCAAGAGAGACTGCAGCACAGACAATGGCAGAGGTCAAGCGCGCCATGAGGATAAATTACTTTGAGGATGCAGAGCTTATAAAGAGCCAGAGTCAGAAATACGCTGAGAAGTAATATCTTTTATTTCAAAGACAATACGTTAGTGATGTCAAAATATTTTGTGGCATTATGTGTGTCATAAAAGCCACGGGGAGGCACCATGGTCAAGTTTTACAGGACAGATGACAAATTAATACATGAGCTGGATACGATGCAGGGAGGTACCTGGATACAGATGGTCAACCCTTCTGTAGCAGAGGGACAGATGGTAGCGGATGAACTGAATGTTGATATTGAGGACGTACTTGCAGCACTCGATGAGGAGGAGAGCTCCCGTATAGAGCTGCAGGATGGGTATACGTTGATTCTTGTGGATATACCTTCGATAGAGACTAGGCATGACAAGGAGTCAAATACCACAATCCCACTTGGCATCATACTTACAGATGATGAGATAGTGACAGTCTGTACAGAGGATACACCGGTGCTTCAGGTATTTTTAAATAACCGTGTAAAGGAATTTTCCACCAAGAAAAAGATGCGCTTTGTATACCAGATTCTTTACAGGATATCTGTACTGTATCAGAACGATCTGCGCATCATAGACAAGATGCGTACAGAGATTGAGGAGAGAGTCGGAGAGGATACAGAGGAGGACGATTTGATCGCACTTCACGAGCTGGAATCCACACTCGTATACTTTGCCACATCGCTTCGTGCTAATGGAGTTGTGTTAGAGAGACTGACCAGATACAAGCGCCTTGAGCAGTATCCGGAGGACAAGGAGCTTCTCGGAGATGTAATTGTCGAAAATAAGCAGGCTATTGAGATGACGGGAATTTACAGGGACATCATAAATGGTACCAGAGAGCTTATGAGCACGGTCATTGACAACAGACTTAACAATGTCATGAAGTCGCTCACAATCATCACACTTATCATGGCTATCCCGACGGTTATCTCAGGAATCTATTGTATCAATGTCAGCTCAAAGTGGGTACCGCTTGCGACGACAGCACATGGATTTATGATTATAATAGGTGTTATGGTTGTCATATGTGTGCTGATACTGATTTTACTGAAGAAAAAAAAGAATATTGTAATATATTGCGTATTCATTAAAGGCCGCAGTGTTTCATAGAAAATAATGAAATACTGCGGCTGATTTTATTTTAGAACTGATTAGCAGATACTTTCAAAGCGTCCACTTGCACCACAAGGCAGCACGAGTCCGTTTGAAGAAACCGGAAGACCAATTTCGCTTGCGGTTACTTTACCATCAAACTTTTTAAGCGCAGTGCTTATCATATAGGTGAGCACTGCAGGCTGAAAGCCAGTCGTATAGGAATTAATAAGGAAGAAAAGCGGCTTGTCGGTAAGGAGCTTTGCACAAAGCTGCACAAGCGGATATACGCTTTCCTCAATTTTCCAAATTTCACCCTTAGGACCTCTGCCATATGACGGCGGATCCATTATGATGGCATCGTAATGATTGCCACGACGGATTTCACGCTCAACAAACTTCACACAGTCATCCACAAGCCATCTGATAGGTGCGTCACCAAGACCGCTGCTTACAGCGTTTTCCTTAGCCCATGTGACCATGCCCTTTGAAGCATCCACATGTGTGACAGCGGCGCCTGCGGCAGCGGCAGCAAGAGTGGCACCTCCGGTGTATGCAAAGAGATTTAATACCTTTACATCACGACCGCTTTTTTGGCATCATAAATCTTCTTTGAAAACCAGTCCCAATTGGTAGCCTGCTCAGGAAACAGACCGGTGTGCTTGAAGCTGAATGGTTTTAAGTGGAATGTGAGCTCCTTATTAATAGGAAGAGAGTAGTTTATGGTCCACTCCTGCGGCAGATCAAAAAACTCCCATTCACCACCGCCTTTCTTGCTTCTATGATAGTGACCGTTAAGCTTTTTCCAGTTCTTATTAGTCTTTGGAGTGTCCCAAATTACCTGAGGATCGGGACGCAGCAAAATATATTTAGACCAACGCTCAAGCTTTTCACCGCATGAGCAGTCAATAACCTCATAATCTTTCCATCTATCTGCTAACCACATATGTTTATATTCCTTTCTTATCTGCGTGTAAAAAATAAACTACACGTTGCCATTTAATCGTGTTTCTTCTATAATAATATACGTGCAAAAGTGTAATTTTTCAATGGAATATTACCCGAAATAAAAAAATAAATTTTTTTTGAAAAAAGTATTGCAATTATTGGAAACGTCATGTATAATATCACTTGCTGTGGCATGATAGCTATGAAGTTTGAAGTTACTGTCCATGAGACAGAGAATTCGGCGGAGCGAATGTCAAGTTAGGAAACTGACGGCAAGTCACTGTACAGAACAGATATGGTCTACAAAATGTAGAAACAACGTGTGAAAGTCCACAGGACACACACGGAGATGTGTACAGTCACCGCTTGTCGTACTGAAGTTAAAAGTGCGAAAAGGAGGCGACTTTTTTTATGGCAAGTCAAGTAATGAGAATCACACTGAAGGCGTATGATCACGAGTTAGTAGATTCAAGCGCAAAGAAAATCATCGAAACTGCTAAGAAGACAGGAGCACAGGTGAGTGGTCCGGTACCTCTTCCAACAAAGAAGGAAGTTGTTACTATTCTTAGAGCTGTTCACAAGTACAAGGATTCCCGTGAGCAGTTCGAGCAGAGAACTCATAAGAGACTGATCGATATCATCAATCCAACACAGAAGACAACAGAGTCTTTATCAAGGATTGAAATGCCAGCTGGTGTTTACATTGATATCAAAATGAAGCAGAAATAAGCTTCAACAATTAATTAGTATATCCCCGAATGGTTTATATAGAAGATACAGTGCGAAAGCATAACGATCTAGTAGGCTGCTCTAGGATGAACGGTTCCGCTACTTGTTCCGGCTAATTCTTCGCGGGCTGGGTTGACAGGCAAGAGGCGTTCCGCTGTAGAAAACAGGAGGTAAAACAATGAAGAAAGCTATTTTAGCGACAAAAGTCGGAATGACCCAGATCTTCAATGCAGATGGTGTATTAGTACCTGTAACTGTATTAGAGGCTGGTCCATGTGTTGTAACACAGGTTAAGACAGTAGAAAACGATGGTTACAACGCTGTACAGGTAGGTTTCGGCGACAAGAAAGAGAAAGTCGTTGAGAAGGATGCCAACGGTAAAAAGAGCGTAGCACACAGACATGGTGTTAACAAGGCTCAGATGGGACACTTCAAAAAGCAGGTGTTTCAGGAAAGAGATTCGTTCGCGAGTTCAAATTCGAAAACGCAGATGAGTACAATTTAGCAGATGAGATTAAGGCTGACATCTTCGCAGAGGGTGACAAGGTTGATGTAACTGCTATTTCCAAAGGTAAAGGTTTCCAGGGCGCAATCAAGAGATTAGGCCAGTCAAGAGGACCTATGGCTCATGGTTCTAAATTCCATCGTCATCAGGGTTCTAACGGTGCTTGTTCTTCACCAAGTAAGGTATTCAAGGGAAAAGGAATGCCTGGACACATGGGTAGCGTAAAGGTTACAACTCAGAATCTTGAGGTTGTAAGAGTTGACGCAGATAAGAACTTACTGTTAATCAAGGGCGCAGTTCCAGGAGCTAAGAAAGCTCTCATTACAGTAAAAGAGACTACAAAATCTGGTAAATAGTGCAAAGTAAGAAAGGAGGAACTTTACGATGGCTAACGTAGCTGTATATAACATGGAAGGCAAAGAAGTCGACAAGATCGAGTTAAATGATTCCATTTTCGGCGTAGAAATTAATGAGCATTTAGTTCATATGGCTGTTCTTCAGCAGCTTGCAAATAAACGTCAGGGAACTCAGAAAGCTAAGACACGTTCTGAAGTTCGCGGTGGCGGAAGAAAACCATGGAGACAGAAGGGAACAGGACATGCACGTCAGGGTTCTACAAGATCTCCACAGTGGACAGGTGGTGGAGTTGTATTCGCTCCTACTCCTAGAGATTACTCATTCAAGCTCAACAAGAAAGAGAAGAGAGCAGCTCTTAAGTCTGCACTTACATCAAGAGTTGTTGAGAACAAGTTCGTTGTAGTAGATGAGCTTAAGCTTGATGAGATTAAGACAAAGAAATTCGTAGAAGTATTAAAAAACCTCAATGTTGAGAAGGCACTCGTTGTATTAAATGATATGGACGAGAAGGTTATCGCTTCTGCAGCAAACATCCCGACAGTTAAGACAACTCAGACAAATGAGCTTAACGTATTCGATGTATTAAAATATGACACAGTAGTAGTTACAAAGGCTGCTGTAGCAACAATCGAGGAGGTATATGCATAATGGCAAACGTACAGTACTATGATGTAATCCTCAAACCAGTAGTAACTGAGAAGAGTATGAATGCAATGGCTGAGAAGAAATACACATTCCTTGTTCACCCGGATGCAAACAAGACTATGATCAAAGAAGCAGTAGAGAGAATGTTCGAAGGAACAAAGGTTGCCAAAGTTAACACAATGAACTGCGAAGGCAAGAACAAGCGTCGTGGAATGGTAACAGGAAAGACTGCTAAGACAAAGAAGGCTATCGTACAGCTTACAGCAGACAGCAAAGATATCGAGATCTTCGCAGGACTGTAGACCGAGGCTAAAAGCAACTTAATGAAAGCAAGCGTTAGCGTAGCTTGAATTTAGTGCGAGGCCGTTCTGTGAGATTGGCGAAAACGAGCTGATAAGCGAAGTTTAAGCTTAGCGAACAGAACCACAGAATGATATGCGTCAGAAAAGACGCGATAATGAAAACATATCGAAAGGAGAAACAAAATGGGAATTAAGACATATAACCCATATACACCTTCCAGAAGAAATATGACTGGTTCAGATTTCTCAGAGATTACAAAGACAACTCCTGAGAAGTCACTTGTTACTTCTTTAAAGAAGAACGCTGGTCGTAACAATCAGGGTAAAATCACAGTTAGACACCAGGGTGGTGGAAATAGAAGAAAATACAGACTTATCGATTTCAAGAGAAATAAGAAAGACGGTATTCCAGCAACTGTAATTGGTATCGAGTACGATCCAAACAGAACAGCAAACATCGCACTTATCTGCTATGCAGATGGTGAGAAATCATATATTCTTGCTCCAGCAGGACTTACAGACGGAATGAAGGTTATGAGCGGTGCTCAGGCTGAGGTCAGAGTTGGAAACTGCCTTCCACTTGAGAACATCCCAGTTGTTACTGAAATCCACAACATCGAGCTTCATCCTGGAAGAGGCGGACAGATGGTTCGTTCGGCAGGACTTAGCGCACAGCTTATGGCTAAAGAAGGCAAATATGCAACACTTCGTCTTCCTTCAGGAGAGATGAGAATGGTTCCAATTCAGTGCCGTGCTACAATCGGTGTAATTGGAAACGGAGATCACAACCTCGTAAATATTGGTAAAGCCGGACGTAAGCGTCACATGGGTGTTCGTCCAACAGTTCGTGGATCTGTTATGAACCCTAACGACCATCCACATGGTGGTGGAGAAGGTAAGGCACCTGTAGGACGTCCAGGACCATGTACTCCATGGGGCAAACCTGCACTTGGCTTAAAGACCAGAAAGAAGAACAAACAGTCTAACAAGATGATCGTTCGTAGAAGAGACGGTCGTGCAATCAAATAATTAGGAGGTTGAATAAATGGCACGTTCATTAAAAAAAAGGACCATTTGCTGATGAAAGCTTACTTAAAAAAAAAGTAGATGCTATGAACGCTTCTGGTGACAAGTCTGTAATCAAGACATGGTCACGTCGTTCAACAATCTTCCCTTCATTCGTTGGACACACAATCGCTGTTCATGATGGAAGAAAGCATGTTCCTGTATATATTACAGAAGATATGGTTGGACACAAATTAGGTGAGTTCGTAGCAACCAGAACTTACAGAGGACATGGAAAAGACGAAAAGAAATCAGGCGTAAGATAAGATTTATTGAAAGGAGGTTTCATCCATGGCAAAGGGACATAGATCCAAAATGAAGAGAGAGAGAAATGAAGTTAGAGATACAAGACCTTCAGCAAAGTTATCTTATGCTAGAGTGTCTGTACAGAAAGCTTGTTTCGTTTTAGATGCTATTCGTGGAAAGAGTGTTAACGAAGCACTTGCAATCGTAACATACAATCCTAGATATGCTTCAAGCTTAGTAAAGAAATTATTAGAGTCAGCAATCGCTAACGCAGAAAATAATTATCCGGAAAAAGAACTATAAGGCAGAGAACCTTTACGTTGCAGAGTGTTTTGCAAATAAAGGACCAACAATGAAGAGAATTCATCCTAGAGCACAGGGTAGAGCTTATAGAATCGAAAAGAGAATGAGCCACATTACAATCGTGCTTGATGAAAGATAGGAGGCAAACATGGGACAGAAAGTAAATCCTCATGGCTTAAGAGTTGGCGTTATCAAGGACTGGGATTCCAAATGGTATGCAGAGGGTGATTTCGCTGATTACTTAGTAGAAGATTATAATATCAGAACATTTTTAAAGAAAAAATTATACGCAGCTGGTGTTTCAAAGATTGAGATCGAGAGAGCTTCAGACCGCGTTAAGGTTATCATTTATACAGCTAAGCCGGGTGTTGTAATCGGTAAGGGCGGAGCTGAGATCGAGAAGTTAAAAGCTGAAGTTCAGAAGCTTACAGACAAGAAATTAGTTGTTGATATCAAAGAAGTAAAGAGACCGGACAAGGATGCACAGCTTGTTGCTGAGAACATCGCTTTACAGCTTGAGAACCGTGTTTCATTCCGTAGAGCAATGAAGTCTTGCATGGGAAGAGCTATGAAGGCCGGCGTTAAAGGAATTAAGACAACATGTTCAGGTCGTCTTGGCGGAGCAGATATGGCTCGTACAGAGACATACAATGATGGAACTACTCCACTCCAGACAATCAGAGCAGATATCGATTATGGATTCGCTGAGGCAGATACAACTTACGGCAAGGTTGGCGTTAAGGTTTGGATCTACAAAGGCGAGGTACTTCCTACAAAAAAGCAAACAAGGAAGGAGGAGCTAAGTAATTATGTTAATGCCTAAGAGAGTAAAACATCGTAAACAGTTCCGTGGTTCCATGGCAGGAAAAGCTACAAGAGGAAACAAGATCACAAATGGTGAGTACGGTATTGTAGCACTTGAGCCATGCTGGATCAAAGCAAATCAGATTGAGGCTGCCCGTGTAGCTATGACTCGTTACATCAAGCGTGGTGGTAAAGTTTGGATAAAGATTTTCCCAGAGAAACCTGTAACACATAAGCCTATGGGTGTTCGAATGGGTAAAGGAAAGGGTGCCCTTGAGTATTGGGTAGCTGTAGTTAAACCAGGTAGAGTATTATTTGAAATCTCCGGAGTACCGGAAGACGTAGCGAAAGAAGCTTTACGTCTTGCTACACACAAATTACCTTGCAAGTGTAAAGTAGTTTCTCGTGCAGATTTAGAAGGCGGTGAGTCAAATGAAAACTAGTGCATACGTTAAAGAGTTACAGGCACAGAGCGTAGAGCAGTTACAGGCACAGCTCGTTGATGCTAAAAAAAGAACTTTTCAATTTAAGATTCCAGAATGCAACTAACCAGTTAGATAACACAGCAAGAATCAAAGAGGTTCGTAAGAACATCGCTAGAATTCAGACTGTTATCACTGCAAAGGCTGCAGAATAGTTTATCCTATCAGAAAGGAGATTTTAGACCGTGGAAGAAAGAAATCTTAGAAAAACACGTGTGGGTGTTGTTGTGAGCGATAAGATGGATAAGACCATTGTTGTAGCGGTAAAAGACAACGTGAAGCATCCGCTTTACAAAAAGATCGTTAAGAAGACTTATAAATTAAAAGCTCATGACGAGAAAAACGATGCAAAGATCGGTGATACAGTCAGAGTTATGGAAACAAGACCTTTATCTAAAGATAAGAGATGGAGACTTGTAGAAATCATGCACAGAGCAAAATAATAAAAAGGAGGCTACAAGCATGGTACAGCAGGAAAGCAGACTCAAGGTTGCTGATAACACTGGCGCTAAAGAGTTACTTGTTATCCGCGTGATGGGCGGCTCTACCAGAAGATATGCGAACATCGGTGATGTAATCGTTGCTACTGTTAAAGATGCAACACCAGGCGGTGTTAAAAAAAAGGCGATGTAGTTAAAGCCGTAGTTGTTCGTTCCGTAAAGGGCGCACGTCGTAAAGACGGTTCCTACATCAAATTCGATGAGAACGCAGCAGTTATTATCAAAGATGATAAAACTCCGAGAGGAACCCGTATATTTGGACCAGTAGCTCGTGAGCTTCGTGAGAAGCAGTTCATGAAGATTGTTTCCCTGGCTCCGGCAGTCTTATAGGAGGAACGTCCATGGCAACTATGAAAATCAAAAAAAGGCGACCTTGTTAAGGTTATCGCTGGAAAAGATATCAACAATGAGGGCAAGGTAATTGCCGTAAACGCAAAGAACAATACACTTCTTGTTGAGGGAATCAACATGGTTACTAAGCATACAAAACCAAGTATGTCAAATCAGCAGGGCGGTATCGTTCATCAGGAGGCTCCAATTGATGCTTCCAACGTAATGCTCATCCATGATGGAAAGCCTACTCGTGTAGGATTCAAGATGGATGGAGACAAGAAAGTTCGCTTTGCTAAATCAACAGGCAAGGTTATCGACTAATTGGAGAGAGGAGGATTAAGACATTGAGTAGACTTAGAGAACAGTACGAAAATGAGATCAAGGACGCAATGATCAAAAAGTTCGGATACAAAAACGCAATGGAAATTCCAAAGCTTGACAAGATCGTAGTTAACATGGGTGTTGGTGAAGCTAAGGAAAACGCTAAGGTTCTTGAGGCAGCCGTTAAGGATATGGAAGCCATCACAGGACAGAAAGCAGTTACAACTAAAGCAAAGAATGCTATAGCTAACTTTAAAATCAGAGAAGGAATGCCAATCGGATGTAAGGTTACATTACGTGGTGAGAAGATGTACGAGTTTGCAGATCGTCTCATCAACTTAGCATTACCTCGTGTACGTGACTTTAGAGGTGTTAACCCGAACGCGTTTGACGGTCGTGGAAACTATGCCCTTGGTATCAAAGAGCAGTTAATCTTCCCGGAGATCGAGTATGATAAGGTAGATAAGGTTCGTGGTATGGACATTATCTTCGTTACTACTGCTAAGACAGACGAAGAGGCACGTGAGTTACTGGCACAGTTCAATATGCCATTCGCCAAATAATAGGAGGAATTTTAATGGCTAAGACAAGTATGAAAGTAAAACAGCAGCGTAAACCAAAGTTCTCTACCAGAGCTTACACACGTTGCAGAATTTGTGGACGTCCACATTCAGTTTTAAAGAAATACGGAATCTGCAGAGTATGCTTCCGTGAGTTAGCATACAAGGGACAGATCCCAGGCGTTAAAAAAAAGCTAGCTGGTAAGCCTGAAAGCAACTTAGTGAACACAAGCGCATATGCGCTGTGTGAGCTTAGTGCGAAGAGAACTTCCTTTCAGCAACAGCTGTTTTATAAATAACTATATTAACAAACATATTTAAGGAGGATATCGTTCATTATGATGATGACAAGTGATCCAATCGCAGATATGCTTACAAGAATTCGTAATGCAAATACTGCGAAACATGATACAGTAGAAATTCCTGCTTCTAAGATTAAAGTAGCAATCGCTGGAATCCTTGTAGATGAGGGATTCATCGAGAAATACGACATCGTTGAGGATGGAAAAATCAAGACAATCCATGTTACATTAAAATATGGTGCTGATAAGAACGAGAAGGTTATTACAGGCATCAAGAGAATTTCTAAGCCGGGTCTTCGTGTATACGCAGGCAAGGATGAGATTCCTTCAGTACTTGGCGGACTTGGAATCGCAATTCTTTCCACAAACCAGGGTATCATCACTGACAAGGAGGCAAGAAAGCTTCAGGTTGGTGGCGAAGTATTAGCTTTCGTATGGTAACCCCTAAAGATCTTAATTTATATTAAGTATAATTTATTAAGTATCCATATTCGATGCATCCATGATGTATAGTAGGGATACAGCAAGTAACATCTTAAAGTATAACCTGACCACAAGGTCAGAAATACTAAATAACTATTAACCTAATATCAAATATATAGGAGGTACGGGCATGTCACGTATAGGAAGAATGCCAATCGCAGTTCCTGCTGGAGTAACAGTTGAAATTGCAGAAAATAATCATGTGACTGTAAAAGGTCCAAAGGGTACTCTTGAGAGAACTCTTCCATCAGAGATGGATATCAAATTAGAGGGTGAAGAAGTAGTAGTTACAAGACCTAATGATTTGAAGAAAATGAAATCCTTACATGGATTAACAAGAACACTTATCCACAACATGGTTGTTGGTGTAACTGAGGGTTATACAAAGACTCTTGAGGTTAACGGTGTTGGTTACAGAGCTTCTAAGGCTGGAAAGAAACTTACTCTTAACTTAGGATATTCTCATCCGGTTGAGATGGAGGATCCAGAAGGACTTGAGTCAGAGGTTCAGGATAACAAGATCATCATTAAGGGTATCGATAAAGAAAAAGTTGGCCAGTACGCAGCTGAGATCAGAGATAAGAGAAGACCTGAGCCATATAAGGGCAAGGGAATCAAATATGCTGATGAAGTTATCAGACGTAAAGTTGGTAAAACTGGTAAGAAATAAGTAAAGGAGTGAACGAAAAATGGTTAGTAAGAAATCAAGAAGCGCAGTTCGTGTAAAGAAACATAACAGAATGCGTAATCATCTTGCTGGTACAGCACAGCGTCCTCGTTTAGCTGTGTTCAGAAGTAATAATCATATGTACGCTCAGATTATTGATGATACAGTTGGAAATACACTCGTTTCTGCATCAACACTTGACAAGGATATCAAGGCAGAGCTCGAGAAGACTAATAACGTAGATGCAGCAGCAAAGCTTGGTACTGTAATCGCAAAGAAAGCATTAGATAAAGGTATTTCAACTGTTGTCTTCGATAGAGGCGGTTTTATTTACGCAGGAAAAGTTAAAGCATTAGCTGAAGCAGCAAGAGAAGCTGGCTTAGATTTGTAGGAGGAGACAAACATGAAACGTGAAATCATTGACGCTAGTCAATTAGAATTAGTTGACCAGGTAGTTGACATCAAGCGTGTAACAAAGGTTGTTAAGGGTGGACGTAACATGCGATTCACAGCTCTCGTTGTTGTTGGTGACAAGAACGGCCATGTAGGTGCAGGTCTTGGAAAAGCAGCAGAAATTCCTGAAGCTATCCGCAAGGGTAAAGAGGACGCCATCAAGAGCATGGTAAATGTTAAGTTAGACGAGAACAACTCTATTACACATGATGTAACAGGAAAATATACAGGTGCTTCCGTATTATTAAAGAAGTCTCCGGATGGTACTGGTATCATCGCTGGTGGTCCTGCACGTTCAGTATGCGAGATCGCTGGTATCCAGAATATCCGTACAAAGTCTTTAGGATCAAACAATAAGCAGAACGTAGTACTTGCTACTATCGAGGCTCTTAAGCAGTTAAGAAGCCCTGAGGATGTTGCAAAGCTTCGTGGTAAATCTGTAGAAGAAATCTTAGGTTAGGAGGAACGCTAAAATGGCAGATAGAGTTAAATTACATTACATTAATCAAATCTACAATCGGTGCTGTTCCTAAGAACAAGAAGACTATTGAGGCTCTTGGTCTTACTAAGTTAGGCAAAACTGTAGAGTTACCAAACAATGCAGCTACACAGGGAGCTGTTCGCAAAGTAGCACCATACGTAAAAGTAGAAGAAGTTTAAGAATAAAATAAGGAGGTACCGTGATGGATTTATCTAATTTAAAAGCGGCTGAGGGTTCAGTTCATAGTGATAATTTCAGAAGAGGACGCGGACACGGATCAGGAAATGGTAAGACTGCTGGTAAGGGACATAAAGGTCAGAAAGCTCGTTCCGGCGGAACAAGACCAGGTTTCGAAGGTGGTCAGATGCCACTGTACAGAAGAATTCCTAAGAGAGGTTTCAAGAATAGAAACACTCTTACAATCGTACCTATAAATCTTTCAGCTCTTGAGAGATTCGATAACGATGCAGTAGTTTCAGTTGAGACATTAATCGAGGCTGGAATCGTTAAGAATCCTAGAGATGGCGTAAAGATTCTTGGAAATGGAGAACTTACTAAGAAGCTTACAGTTCAGGCTAACGCTTTCAGTGCTAGTGCAAAAAAGAAAAAATTGAGGCTCTTGGTGGAAAAGCAGAGGTGATCTAATGCTAGAGACACTCCGTAATGCATTTAAAATAAAGGATGTCCGTAATAGAATCCTTTTTACATTCATGATGCTTATTGTCATCAGAATCGGAAGCGAGCTTCCGATTCCTGGTGTCAAGGGCTCCGTATTTCAGAGTTGGTTAAACAGTAAATCAGCAGATGGTTTAGGCTTTGTTGATGCTATAACAGGTGGATCATTCTCACAGATGTCAGTATTTGCGCTGAATATTACACCATACATTACATCTTCAATCATTATGCAGTTGCTTACAATTGCTATACCTAAGCTTGAAGAGATGCAACGCGATGGCGAGGATGGCAGAAAGAAAATTGTTGAGATAACACGTTATCTTACAATAGCATTAGGCCTTCTTGAGTCAGTCATGATGGTAATTGGTTTTTACAGACAAAATTACCTTACAGAAAAGACACCATTGACTGTTATTATGGTCGTTACTTCACTTACAGCAGGTTCAGCTGTACTTATGTGGATTGGAGAGCGTATTACAGAAAAGGGTGTAGGAAACGGAATATCAATAGTATTGACAATCAATATTATTTCACGTATTCCAGAGGATTTAAGTACACTTTGGTCACAGTTCATTGCTTCAGCAGCGAACGTTCCAAAGGCGATTGTTGCAGGTCTTATCATAGTAGCAATAATTGCTGCAATGGTAGTATTTGTAGTATTGCTTCAGGATGCACAGCGCAAGATTCCTGTACAGTACTCAAGCAAAATAAGAGGCAACAAGCAGATGGGCGGTCAGCAGACATGCATTCCACTAAAGGTAAATACCAGTGGAGTTATCCCGGTGATCTTTGCACAGTCTCTTATGCAGACACCTGTTATCATTGCCAGCTTCCTTGGAAAAGGCAATGGAAATGGAATAGGCTCTAAGATATTAAAAGGATTATCACAGTCTAACTGGTGTGATCCAAAGGAGCCGGTATATTCAATCGGACTTATTGTTTACATTGTGTTGATTATAGCATTTGCTTATTTCTACACAAACATTACATTCAATCCGCTTGAGATTGCAAACAATATGAAGCGTTCAGGTGGCTTTATACCCGGTATCAGACCTGGAAAGCCAACCAGCGATTACTTAAATCAGATATTAAACTACATTGTATTTATTGGAGCTATTGGACTTGCGTTTATCGCATTTGTTCCGATATTCTTCAATGGAGTATTCAACGCAGATGTATCCTTTGGTGGAACTTCAATCATCATCATTGTCGGAGTTATTATTGAGACATTGAAGCAAATTGAATCACAGATGAGAGTTCGATACTATAAAGGATTTTTAGATGATTAATTGTACATTGGAGATACTGAATTCAGTATCTCCATTCGTGCTATCAACAAGTTTGTATAAAAGGAGAAAATTTTTATGAAGATCATCATGTTAGGGGCACCTGGTGCCGGTAAAGGTACACAGGCAAAACAGATAGCTGCAAAATATTCTATACCACATATCTCTACAGGAGATATATTCCGTGCAAACATCAAGAACGGAACAGAGCTTGGTAAGAAGGCAAAGACTTACATGGATCAGGGAGCACTTGTTCCGGATGAGCTTACCTGTGACCTTGTTATGGATAGAATACAGCAGGATGATTGCAAAAACGGATTTGTATTAGACGGTTTCCCAAGAACAATTCCACAGGCAAAGGCGCTTGATGATGCTCTCACAAAGATTGGGGAGAAGATGGATTATGCCATCGATGTAGATGTTCCTGATGAGAACATTGTTAACCGTATGGGTGGAAGAAGAGCCTGCCTCAATTGTGGTGCAACATATCATATCGTTTTCAACCCAACAAAAGTTGAGGGCAAATGTGATGCATGTGGCGCTGACACAGTACTAGAGATGACGACGATAAGCCTGAGACAGTTCAGAAGCGCTTAGCTGTATATCATGAGCAGACACAGCCGCTTATCGAGTATTATGACAAGCAGGGTATTTTAAAGTCTGTAGACGGAACAAAGCCTATGGATGAAGTATTTTCAGCCATTGTAGGTATTTTAGGTGAATAATAATGTCTGTAACTATCAAATCAGAGCATGAGATAGAGCTGATGAGGGAGGCTGGCAGGATTCTGGCGGCCGTTCATCAGCAGCTCGGTAAAGAAATCAAACCGGGAATGTCCACTAAGGATGTGGACCGGCTGGGCGAAGAAATGATTCGTAGTTATGGATGCGAGCCGTCTTTCTTAGGATATTGCGGATATCCGGCCTCCATATGTGTTTCAGTAAACGAGGAGGTTGTGCATGGTATCCCGACTGATGAGCGTATCTTACAGGAGGGCGATATCGTGAGCCTTGATGCTGGTGTTATCTACAAAGGATACCACTCAGACGCAGCCAGAACAGTAGGCGTAGGAGAGATTTCAGAGGAAGCAAGACTTCTTATAGAAAGAACACGTCTCAGTTTTTTTGCAGGAATAAAGAATGCAGTTGCGGGAAACAGACTGTATGATATTTCAGGAGCCATACAGCAGCTTGCCGAGTCTTTTGGATACGGAGTTGTATATGACCTTGTTGGTCATGGCATAGGAAGCCATTTACATGAGGATCCTGAGGTGCCGAACTTCAGACCACAGGGCTTTAGAAAAGGGCTCAGACTTAAGCCGGGCATGACACTGGCGGTTGAGCCAATGATTAATGCAGGTTCACCGCATGTGGTGTGGATGGATGACGAATGGACAGTGGTTACTGAGGATTTATCGTTGTCGGCACACTATGAAAATACCATACTTATTACAAAAGGAAAGCCGGAGATACTTTCTCTGACAGAGGATGAAAAAAGCAGCCGGATTTCTGGAGCTAATCTAATAATAATCATAACGAAACCCAAGGATTTATTTACAGGAGGAATCAAAATGTCAAAAGCAGACGTTATCGAAGTTGAAGGTGTTGTAGTTGAGAAGTTACCAAATGCGTTTTTTAAGGTAGAGCTTGAGAACGGACACCAGATTTTAGCTACAATCAGTGGAAAGCTTCGTATGAATTTCATCAGAATTTTACCGGGAGATAAGGTAACAATTGAGATGTCACCATACGATTTGACAAAGGGCAGAATTATCTGGAGAGATAAGTAATTTTTACAGATGATTTTTTAAAAAAATATATTGACTTCCCTTAAGTGTCCGTGTATAATGCTATCTGGACACTTTTGGAAAAGTACCTGAAAAGGACTTTTATAGAGAAAGGAGGATTTGCTGTGAAGGTAAGATCATCAGTTAAACCTATTTGCGAAAAGTGCAAAGTTATCAAGAGAAAAGGAAGCATCAGAATTATCTGTGAGAATCCAAAGCATAAGCAGAGACAGGGTTAATTAGTACAAATATTTGACCCTGTTATTTGTGCTTGGTTTATTAAACCTTTTTTCACATCATTATGTGCGGCTGCAGCGAGATATTTATCATCGCTGTTCATAATAAACAGAGGCATTCTGGTTTCATATTATAATACCGAGTGATATGGAACAAAATGCAAATATGGGAGCGCATATGGCTACACACATTTCAGGACGTGCAACCGTAGCTGTAGATACATATGTGTTTCGGAGAGTATACGTCAAGTTGCAGATGTATCGTTACTATAGTAAATAACTAAAAATTATGGAGGTGTAAACACACATGGCTCGTATTGCAGGTGTAGATTTACCAAGAGAAAAACGTGTAGAAATCGGCTTAACTTACATCTACGGAATCGGAAGAGTAAGTGCAGACCGTATCCTTGAAGCAGCTAATGTTGATCCAAGCACTCGTGTCAGAGATCTGACTGATGACGAAGTAAAGAGACTCAGCGCAGTTATTGATGAAACAATGACAGTAGAAGGTGATTTAAGAAGAGAAATCGCTTTAAATATCAAGAGACTGCAGGAAATTGGATGCTACAGAGGTATCCGTCATCGTAAAGGACTTCCGGTTCGTGGTCAGAAGACTAAGACCAACGCCAGAACACGTAAAGGTCCTAAGAGAACAGTAGCAAACAAGAAGAAATAATCACTTAGATAATAAGTGAAAACGCCACTTGAACGTAGTGCGCGTTTAGTTCTGCGGACGAAGAAGCAGAGCTTCATTATAACTTAAATAAAGTTTAGAAAGTAGAAAGTAGGTTAGTTTAAATATGGCTAAGAATGTTGCAAAGAAAACAACTAAAAAGCGTGTAAAGAAAAACGTTGAACACGGACAGGCACATATACAGGCATCATTTAACAATACAATTGTCACATTGACAGATGCTGAAGGAAATGCTTTATCATGGGCAAGTGCTGGCGGTCTGGGATTTAGAGGTTCAAAGAAATCTACTCCATATGCTGCACAGATGGCAGCAGAAACAGCTACAAAGGCAGCTTTAATCCATGGATTAAAGACAGTTGACGTATTCGTTAAGGGTCCAGGATCAGGTAGAGAGGCAGCTATCCGTGCCCTTGCTACATGCGGTCTTGAAGTTACATCTATTAAGGACGTAACTCCAGTACCACACAATGGATGTCGTCCACCAAAACGTAGAAGAGTCTAATCAGGAGGTATAGATTAAAATGGCAGTTAATAAAGTACCTGTACTTAAGAGATGCAGATCACTTGGTTTAGAGCCAAGTTATTTAGGATATGATAAGAAGTCTAGAAGAAACCTTACAAGAGCAAACAGAAAGGTGTCTGAGTACGGACTTCAGTTAAGAGAAAAGCAGAAAGCTAAATTCATCTATGGTGTTTTAGAGAAGCCTTTCCGTAACTACTACAAGAAAGCAGATCAGATGAAAGGATTAACAGGTCTTAACCTTATGACAATCCTTGAGTCAAGAATTGACAACGTAATTTTCCGTCTTGGTTTCGCAAGAACAAGAAAAGAAGCTAGACAGATCGTTGATCACAAGTTCGTTACAGTAAACGGAAAAGTTGTTAACATCCCTTCATACCTTGTAAAGGCTGGCGATGTTATCGAAATTAAAGAGAGCAAAAAAGAATACTCAGAGAATGAAAGATATCGTCGAGGTAGCTGGCGGAAGAATCGTTCCGGAGTGGTTAGACGTAGATGCTGAGAAATTACAGGGAACTGTAAAAGACTTACCTACACGTGAGCAGATTGATGTTCCTGTAGATGAGATGCTCATTGTCGAGTTATATTCTAAGTAAAATTAGGTTGATTTGCCGGGGATTTATTTCCCGGCTTATCCACTCTGTGATAACATATAACAACGATACCCGAGAAGGAGAGAATTTGAAGTGTTCGATTTTGAAAAACCAAAAATTGAAATCGCAGAAATTTCAGAAGACAAGACATATGGCAGATTGGTTGTAGAGCCATTAGAGAGAGGTTACGGTACAACACTTGGAAACTCTTTAAGACGTATCATGCTTTCTTCTTTACCGGGCGCTGCAGTAAGCCAGGTCAAGATTGATGGTGTTTTACATGAATTCAGCTCTATTCCTGGTGTTAAGGAAGATGTTACAGAAATCATCATGAATATCAAGAACCTTGCAATTCGCAATAATAGTTCTACAAATGAACCAAAGGTTGCATATATCGAATTCGAAGGTGAAGGCGTTGTTACAGCAGCCGATATTCAGGTTGATTCAGATATCGAGATTTTGAATCCTGAGTTAGAGATTGCACACTTGAATGGTGGAGCAGATTCTAAGCTTTACATGGAGCTTACAATCACTAACGGCAGAGGTTATGTCGGAGCAGAGAAGAACAAGAACGAGGATACACCAATCGGAGTTCTTGCTGTAGATTCAATCTACACTCCTGTTGAGCGTGTTAATCTTACTGTAGAGAATACCCGTGTAGGTCAGGTTACAGATTACGATAAGCTTACATTAGATGTATTTACAAATGGTACATTGGAGCCGGACGAGGCAGTCAGCCTTGCAGCTAAGGTGTTAAGTGAGCACTTAAATCTGTTCATCGATCTTTCAGAGGCAGCACAGCAGGTTGACGTTATGGTCGAGAAGGAAAACGATGCTCAGGAGAAGGTTCTTGAGATGAACATCGATGAGCTTGAGCTTTCAGTTCGTTCATACAACTGCTTAAAGCGTGCAGGAATCAACACTGTTGCAGAGCTTATCAATAGAACACCTGAGGACATGATGAAGGTTCGTAACCTTGGTCGCAAGTCTTTAGAGGAAGTTTTAGCAAAATTAAAAAGAATTAGGTTTAGAGTTAAATCAGACTGAGGAATAATTCATTCGAATAATCCTTGCACTGATTCTTCTAAATAAATTGGTCATATATAAATTTTAAATATCATATTTATGTTTATGTGTGACAAAACTCATAGCGGCAGGGCCAGTAAGACCAAAGAGCGTGACCGTGTCTGATACATGAGTGGCAACTGATTTGAGCATTTGCTTTTTGAAATAAGGCAAAGCTTTATCACAACAAGATACGATGTCTGGCAGTAAGACCGAAGAGCGTGACCGGATGTCCCACAAATGGAGGAAATTAAAATGGCAAAGTATCGTAAATTAAGCAGAACCTCTAGCCAGAGAAAGGCTTTATTAAGAGGTCAGGTTACACAGCTTCTTGTTAACGGAAAGATCGTTACTACAGAGGCTAAGGCTAAAGAAGTTCGTAAGATCGCTGAGGGTCTTATCGCATTAGCAGTAAAAAAGAGAAAGACAACTTCTGAAGAGGTTACTGTTAAGGCTAAAGTTGCCCGCAAGGACAAAGATGGCAAGAGAGTCAAAGAAGTTGTAGACGGTAAGAAAGTTACTGTTTATGACGAAGTAGAGAAGAAGATCAAGAAGGATTCTGCTTCACGTCTTCATGCCAGAAGACAGATGCTTAAGGTTCTTTACACAGCTAAAGAGTCTGACGGCACAAAGAAGGGAACAAAGACTATCGATGTAACAAACAAGTTATTTGATGAGATCGCTCCGAAGTATGCAGATCGTAACGGTGGTTACACAAGAATCGTCAAGATCGGTCAGCGTAAGGGTGACGGAGCTTTAGAGGTTCTCCTTGAGTTAGTTTAATATTTAATCGGTATAAATCTTAGACTAAATTAAACCAGAGATTTGAGTGGATGACACTCACTTCTCTGGTTTTTTATATTACTAAGATAATTATTCTAAACTTTGAGAAAAACTGATGCGTTTTACTTGCATGTATAGTTCGACTGCCTTTGGTTTGAATTCGTAACTGTAACGCATAAAAATACCCCTTTCACTGGATATCCAGTAAAAGGGGTACATATTAATTTCACACGGCTTTTTATAAATGCGCTTAATTATTTATTTTTTGCTGCAGCCTGCTCGTCATTGTACTTCTGAACACACTTCTTGATTCTGTCATATGGTGAGAGAAGATCACTGATAGAACAGTCGTGGTTTAATGTATCAATGAGGTATGCGATGTATTTGCTCATGTCACAGCTGATATAGTACTCCTTAGAGAGAAGCTCAGGTGACTGGTAGATAAGGTTTGTTGTAACTACTCTGTAGATGAGACCCTCCTCGTATGCTTTGTCAAATGAAGCAAAGCCGTTTGTAAAGAGACCAAATGTAGAAACAACAAAGATTCTGTTAGCTTTACGCTTCTTGAGCTCTCTTGCTGTATCTATCATACTCTCGCCGGAAGAAATCATGTCATCGATGATAAGAACATCCTTACCCTCCACATTTGTTCCAAGGAACTCATGAGCTACGATAGGGTTACGTCCGTCAACGATACGGCTGTAATCACGGCGTTTGTAGAACATACCCATATCAACTCCGAGTACGTTTGCAAGGTAGATAGCACGGTTTGTAGCGCCCTCATCAGGAGAGATAATCATAAGATGGTCAGCATCAATAGTGATATCCTTTACGTTCTTTAAAATGCCCTTAATGAACTGGTAAGAAGGCATTACATTCTCAAAGCCGTTCAGAGGAATAGCATTTACCACACGAGGGTCATGAGCATCGAAGGTGATGATATTGTCTACACCCATGTTGATAAGCTCCTGAAGAGCTAATGGACAGTCAAGAGACTCACGGCCTGTACGTCTGTGCTGACGGCTCTCATAAAGGAAAGGCATGATAACTGTGATTCTTCTTGCTTTTCCGCCGGCTGCAGCGATTACACGCTTTAAGTCTGCGTAGTGGTCATCAGGTGACATGTGGTTTGTCTGACCGCATACTGTGTAGGTAAGACTGTAGTTTGTTACATCTACCATGATGTACAGATCATAACCACGAACTGACTGGTTGATAACACATTTAGCCTCGCCGGAACCGAATCTAGGTGTAGAAGGCTTGATAATATAGCTGTTTTTGTAGTAGTCCTTGAAAGCACTCTCGTTAGCATGCTGGTGCTCTCTGTGCTCTCTCCAGCCCTGTAAGTATGCATCTACCTTCTGGGCAAGACCTATACAACTGTCGGTTGCAACAAGTCCAAGTGTACCGGTTGGCATAGTCTCCAAAATTCTCTCATCGTTTGGCATTGTTATTCCTCCATATAACCATATAATAAATAAACTAAATATATAATATAAAAAGCGCTATTTGGAAAGACGCTTTTTAATTCGTATGTCATCTCCAAAGAGCTTGATAAAACTATAATTGCTTGAAATTCTTGAAAGTGTTCTCTCGGAGTAAATATCTGCTATCTGCTCCAGATTCAGATTAGTGGAAATAATAGTAGATTTCTGTCGCAGTATGCGCTCATTTACACAAAGGAAAAGCTGTGATGTGGTAAATGAGTTGGAAAGCTCGGTTCCGAGATCGTCTATGATAAGTAAATCACAGTCGAATATATTCTGGTGCGCTGCGATGGCATCTGTATCCTTTTCAAACACACCTTTGCTTAATATATCAAATAATTGGAATGCTGTAAAGTAAATTACGGAGTAACCTGCATCTAAAAGCTCTTTTGCAATGCAATTAGATAAAAAAGTCTTTCCGACACCGGTATTACCGTAGAAAAATATGTTTTTAGGTTTGTTTTCAAAATTGTCTATAAATTCATGACAGTTCGTCACTGCAAGCTTTGCTGTGGCAAGAGCAGACAGCCCTGTCGCAGGATTTTTCTGCTCATCTGAGTAATAATCGAATGAGAGCGTGGAAAAATTCTCTCTTGATAAAATCTCCCTGATATTGGACTGCGAATAAACGGTATTGATAATAGCCTGTTTGAAACAATGACATTTCTGACCATCTATATATCCGGTATCATGGCAATCTGGACAGGTGTAAATAGGCTCAAAATAATCAAGCGGATATCCGAGTGTGGATAGCAGTGCAGCACGCTCCTCCTTATAGTCCTCGATTGCAAGGCGTAAAGCGGCAAGAGCATTATCATCACCGTCCATAAGCCTGTACGCCTGCCTGACAGATGCAGATGCAATCTCTGAGTCAATCTCCCTGAGGCGGGGCGCCTTGCGATAGGCTTCCTCAATACGTTTGTCATGTATGTATTTGTTCTGAAGCTGGCGTTTATCGTAGCCTCGCATTATCTCATCATATTGAGCATTGGTAAGTGCCATATATCCTCCTTGGGATGTGTAAATCTAACTTGAAAAATCATACCGTAGAATTCAGAAACAGCTTCTCCAGCTTGTCGTAATCATTGTTTCGCTGATTGAAGTTGTTAAATTTATTCTTGGAACTTGAATTATTGTTTTTTGGTTTTGAGGAACCGTTTGCAGCATTTGTGCCTTGTGATGAGCCTGTAGCAGAGGCTTTATTGGCCTTGGCAAAGTTGGCATCAAGCACTTCAACATCCTTTAATGTATGTACATCCTTTTTCTTCCAGTTCGCGAGTATCGAGTCTGTGTACTCGAAGCTTGGCTTCTGGATAGCTGAAATAGTTTTACTGCAGGCGGCTTTTACAAGCTCTATATCGAAACCGTATTCGCCGACCCATTTGTTGATGAGTGACTCAGAGTCAACCAGATTGCGGCCTGTGATGCCTAGAGCCTTCATTACAGAATAGTAAATCTGTGAGTGAGCGGCTGCATCGTCCTTTGCCTGGTCTACGGTCTTTATGCCGGCATCGGCCCAGCCGAGAGCGACCTTGTTCATGTAACGAAGGCTTGAATGTCCTTTGGTAATGCAGTACTCTACGAGATATTCTACCAGGTCGGTAGAAAAATGAAGCTCGTCCAGCCAGTAGAGCACCATATTGGTGTCTGTGGATGAGAGCGTATGCTTCAGATATGTCTCTATAATAAAGAAAAGCTCTGAAATGTCAGGATTCTTTCTAAACTCCTTAATCTCATCAAGTGTGTATTCCTTCTGTGAAGAAGCAGCTTTGTCAGGAGTCTGGCTCTTAAGCTTTTCCACAACAGAATCATGCATCCGAGTATTCACGGTAGAAATATTCTGTGCAGCATTATTAACCACGCTGTTTTGCAAAATATTCTGTGCAGCATTATTAACTACGCTGTTTTGCAAATTATTCTGCGCGGCATTATCAGCCACAGCGCTTTGTATATTACTCTGAGCAGCCTGCATACCGGATACAGAAAGACTGCAGAGGTTGATTCCCATAATCTGGCCATCAGCGCCGGTTTGCACCTGCAAAATGCCCTCAGAGGCCCAGTAATTGAGGGCACGTATGATGTCGGCTTCAGTATTGCTGAAATGATCGGCAATCTCTGAAATAGTTGCTATGCCTGCCCCGGAGCCTGTCGCACGGAGCAGATAAAGGTATACCTTGACAAACTCACCGTTTGCCTTTGGCATGTATTGATCTATAAAAATATCTGACACAGTAGTGAATGATGTTGCTATGTCACTGCTAATGTTTATCGCTGTCATATAAAAAACTCTCTTTCGCTTAACCTGTGAGCAATTATAGCACAATATTTTAACCGTGTGAAGATGGTAAAAGTGCTACAAGCCTTGTAAACTCGGGCTTTCCGAGTCCACAAAAAAATGTGGATAACGTGGATAACTGTGTAAAATAATTGAAAAATCAATGTATCACAGGGTATATAAGCTGTTGAAAATTATTTAAAAATCCACACACAAAATGAGAGTTGTTAACATTTTGTATGTGGATAACGTGGATAACTTATTTCTTAAGCAGGTCTTCGCCGATTTCTACTACATTTCCGGCACCCATTGTTATCAACAGGTCACCGTTTACACAATTTTCTGATAAAAATTTCTCGATTTCCTCAAATGATGGGAAATAGTGCGCATTCACACCTTTTTCGAGCAATAAATCCAGGATATCCTTAGATGAGATACCATATGTGTTCTGCTCACGCGCAGCATAGATATCAGCAAGCACCACAACATCTGCCATTGAAAGAACATCGGCAAAATCATTTAAGAATGCCTTGGTTCTGGAATAGGTGTGTGGCTGGAAGCAAAGGACAAGCCTGTCATGTGGATATTTTTGTGCGGCTGTCAGTGTTGCGCGGATCTCGGTTGGATGGTGAGCGTAGTCATCAATGATTGTGACGCCGTTTACCTTGCCCTTGTACTGGAAACGTCTGTCAGCACCGCCAAATTTGTCAAGGCCTGTGAGGATAGACTCCGTATCTAGACCGAGTGTGGTGGATAAAGCTATGGCTGCGAGCGCATTGCTTACATTGTGAGCGCCCGGAACAGAGAGTTTTACGTCGAAAAGTGGACTACCCTGTCTCATAGCTGTAAAAGATGCACAAGCTTTATCGTCATAGGTTATATTTTCCGGATAGAAATCATATTTTGAATCAAAGCCATAGGTGATAATCTTCTGAGGAAGCCCTGCGACAATCTCCTCATAGCGGTCAATCTCACCGTTGATGATGGTAGCACCGCCTGCGAGAGTGTTTGATGCATACTCGCGGAAGGAATGCCTGATGTCGTTGATATCCTTGAAGAAATCCAGATGCTCAGCCTCAATATTTAAAATAATGCTGTAGCGTGGTCTGAAATTCAAAAAGCTGTTTGTGTACTCACACGCCTCAGAGATGAAGTACTCTGAATCGCCCACACGCAGATTGCCGTGGATAGATGACAAAATACCACCTACGGAAATGGTAGGATCTGTCTGGGCGGCGAGAAGAATCTCGCTGATCATGGAGGTGGTGGTAGTCTTGCCGTGGGTGCCGGCTACAGCGATAGAATAATCGTAATTGTCCATAATCTGTCCGAGAAGCTCGGCTCTTGTAAGCATTGGAATACCGGCTGCCTTTGCTGCGGCAAACTCAGGATTGCTTTCGTGGATAGCTGCAGTGTAAACCACCAGGTCGATACCGGATGTGATATTGTCTGCGCTCTGGCCATATATGACTTTTATGCCCTTGGCAGCAAGAGTTTTTGTGAGGTCTGATTCCTTTGAATCGGAGCCGGAAATTGTAAAGCCCTCCTCATGCAGAATCTCTGCGAGACCGCTCATGCTGATACCGCCGATGCCTATGAAATGGATGTGTATTGGTTTGCTGAAATCTATTTTATACATTAATTTTACCTGCCTGATTTATTATAATTTATATTGTAACTATTAAGAATCGCTGAGAACAAAAAGCCGATGCGTCATGATTGCATGTAAGCAACAGATTTTCTTGTTCTGAATAGTTACTTTATATTAATTATACAACTAAATATAGTATTTGCAAAGGAAAAAAATAAGGTGAAAGCAGGCATGACTTTCAAATGATAAGAAACATAGCAGGTTAAACAGATATACGATAAATGGCACTTGTGCAAAATGTCGAAAAAAAAAGAAAAATATTATTTGATTTTGTGAAAAATGTTGAAGTGGTAATGCGGCTGTGGTATAATTTTTTTATAAAAATAATTCATCCGGACCATATGAATTTTATGGGGTTAAAGTATATGGCAGTAACTGCAATTTATGCAGCAGCAACTATAATTTATATGGAAACAATTGTGATTTATTATGGAAGCATTACAGATACGGTTATTACAGAAACAAGTGGTGGGGACCGGATGGGCACAACAAAAATTAGGACAGACGAGGAGTGATAACGTGATTAAGAAAGAAATGATAGCCATGCTTTTAGCAGGCGGTCAAGGCAGCAGACTTGGTGTTCTGACAGCGGACGTAGCAAAACCGGCAGTTTCGTTTGGTGGAAAGTACAGAATCATAGATTTTCCGCTTAGCAACTGCATCAATTCAGGCATTGATACAGTGGGTGTACTTACACAGTATCAGCCACTCAGACTTAACAGCCACATCGGAATAGGTATTCCGTGGGATCTCGACAGGAATAATGGAGGAGTGGCAATACTGCCTCCTTATGAGAAGAGCGGCAACAGCGAGTGGTACACAGGTACAGCCAATGCAATCTACCAGAATATGAGGTATATAGACAGTTACAACCCGGACTATGTGTTGATACTGTCAGGAGACCACATTTACAAGATGGATTATGAGGTGATGCTTGATTTCCACAAGGAAAACAATGCAGATGTGACCATAGCAACCATGCCGGTGCCTATCGAGGAGGCCAGCCGATTTGGTATCGTCATAGCCGATGATGATAAGCGCATCAATGCATTTGAGGAAAAGCCGGTTCATCCGCGCAGCAATCTCGCATCAATGGGTATTTACATATTCTCATGGCCGGTGCTAAAGGAAGCATTACTTGCACTAAAGGATCAGGAAAACTGTGATTTTGGCAAGCATGTCATACCATACTGCTTTGAAAACGACAGACGTATGTTTGCATACGAGTTCAACGGATACTGGAAGGACGTAGGTACACTGGGCTCATACTGGGAGGCCAATATGGAGCTTGTGGACCTCATTCCGGAGTTTAATCTGTACGAGGAGTATTGGAAGATTTACACAAAGAATGATGCAATCGAGCCACTTTATATAGCCAAAGGAGGTCATGTGGAGCGAAGCATCATGGGTGAGGGCTGTGAATGCTATGGTCATGTGGAGCATTCTGTTATAGGTGCCAACGTCAAGATTGGAAGAGGCGCAGTAATACGTGATTCCATCATCATGTGTGACACGGAGATAGGCTCCAATGTCACGATAGACAAGTCCATCATTGCCGAAAATTGCAAGGTGGGCGACAATGTGACACTTGGCTTCGGACAGGAGAAGCCGAACGTATTAAATGAGAGCATATACTCATTTGGGCTGGTCACTATAGGAGAAGATTCTGTGATACCGGACGGGGTAAAGATAGGCAAAAATACAGCAATCTCCGGTGTTACATACGAAGAGGATTACAAAGACGGTGTGCTTGAGGGCGGAGAAGTTATTATCAAGGCAGGTGACGGAAAATGAAGGCAATAGGAATAATTTTGGCCGGCGGCAACAATAATAGGATGAAGGAACTGACAGCAAAACGAGCAGTACCGGCCCTGCCGGTAGCAGGCAGCTTCAGAAGCATAGATTTTGCGCTCAGCAGCATGTCAAACTCACATATACAGACTGTCGCAGTACTGACCCAGTACAATGCACGCTCACTGAATGAGCATTTAAGCTCATCAAAATGGTGGAATTTTGGCAGAAAGCAGGGGGCTTATTCCTCTTTACACCTACAGTCACAGCGGACAACAGTGACTGGTATAGGGGCACGGCAGATGCGATGTATCAGAACATTGATTTTCTCAAGAGACGCCATGAGCCATATGTCATCATCAGCAGCGGTGACTGTGTATACAAGCTGGATTTCAACAGAGTGCTTGATTTTCACATCGAGAAAAAATCAGACATTACAGTGGTATGCAAGGACATGATGTACAACGACGATGTCAGCCGTTTTGGTGTGGTACGCATGGATGATGAGTCAAGAATCACAGAGTTTGATGAAAAGCCAATCGAGGCCTTATCCAACACCATTTCCACAGGTATCTATGTCATCAGGAGACGACAGCTCATAGAGCTTTTGGAGGCGGCAGCTGAGGAAAACAGATTCGATTTCGTAAATGATATCCTCGTGCGCTACAAAAATGTAAAGAAAATATATGGCTACAAGATAAATTCATACTGGAACAATATCGCCGATATTGATGCATACTTCAAGACCAATATGGATTTCTTAAGACCTGACGTCAGAAGCTATTTCTTCAGGGAGGAGCCGACCATCTGCTCAAAGGTGGACGACCTGCCACCGGCCAAGTTTAATCCGGGCTCAGACATTTCAAACAGCCTCGTATCAAGTGGCTGTATCATAAACGGAAGCGTGGAGGATTCGGTGCTTTTCAAGCAGGTATTTGTGGGCAAAAACACCACAGTGAAGAACTGCGTGATACTCAATGACGTCTACATAGGCGACAATGTGCACCTCGAAAATTGCATCGTAGAGAGCCGTGGAACCATCAATCCAAACACCTGCTATTGTGGTGAGGATGGAGTCATGATAGTAAAAAAAAAAAAAATGTAAGATATGTAATTTAAAAACAGACCAGGGGGACAAAAATATGCAGATTACAGACATCAGAATTCGTAAGGTAGAAAAAAGAGGGCAAGATGAAGGCGGTTGTGTCAATCACAATCGATGATGAATTCGTGGTACATGACATCAAGGTAATCGAAGGAGAAAAGGGACTTTTCATCGCCATGCCAAGCCGCAAGGCAAACGATGGCGAGTACAGGGATATAGCCCATCCGATTAACTCTGCCACACGCGAGAATATCCAGAATATGATTCTTGAAAAGTATAAGACAGAGATTGAGAATGTATAAAACAGTCAAATGTTGTAGCAAATGTAAATAATAATTTTGGTATGTGTATATCAGACGAAATCGCGCAAGTGCATCGAAGGAAATTGGCTTGCGCGGTTTTTGTGTAATAAGGGTTTGATTAGAGAATAAAAAGTAAGCATATATTCATTTTAGACCCTCGTCTTTTAGAGAGAAATTTGATGACAAACTGTCCTCTCTGTGCTACAATCAACTCAAAGCATTATATTTCTGTAAATACGACACCACAGCATATTTTATCGGTGCGTATCACTTTGAAGAGGGCAGACCACTTCGCATTTTTCGACAAAGACATGGAAATTTTCAATGCTTTATGTTACCAGTTAATAGCAGGAAAATTGAAATGTCAGATGTGAAAACATTGCGAGAAAAGAGGGGGTAGGGATTTTGCCGGCTTTTATATAAGTGATTATTGTACACATCATATACGTGGAAAGCATAAGTATACAGTATTTTTATTCGACTTCAGATTTTCCTGCTCACACAAGAAGAGGAGGTTAATTTGGGTACAAAGGACTCGAAGGCAAAGGAGTATTTGTCGGACAATACGAGGTTTAGTGAAATCTGTAATTATGTATTGTTTGACGGAGAGAAGGTTATCAAACCGGAGGATTTAAAGGAATGTGACACCACAGAGGTGTTATCAGTTTTCGGTATTGATAAGAAGCAGATTGTTAAGCAGAAATGGAGAGATTTGCTAAAAAGTGTTTCCGTGAAGCATACAGGGCAAATGTATGTTATCTTAATTGGAGCAGAAGCGCAGACAGACATTCATTATGCGATGCCTGTTAAAACTATGATTTATGATGCATTGAATTACGGAGAGCAGGTCAACGAGGCAAAGAAACGCCACCGGAAAAATAAGGATTACAGGTCTTCGGACGAGTTTTTGTCAGGCTTTACACTTGATGATAAGCTGACACCGGTGATTACAATCACACTGTATCTTGGAACTACACAGTGGGATGGGCCAAGAAGCCTTGCAGAGATGATGCCACAGATGGATGAAAGAATACTCCCATTCATCAATGATTACAGGATTAATTTGCTGAATCCACTGGAGATTACAGACTTTTCCAAGTTCGAGACAGGGCTCAGGCCATTGTTTGAGTTATTGAAAAATGCGTCAGATGAGGAAAAGCTGAATGATTTAATTACAAACGACGAAACCTTCACAAGGGTTGACGTTGAGACAGTAGCAGCTATCAATCTGTTTGTAGGAACTGACATTAAGTATGATGAAAAGGAAGGTGGTAAATATGTGTAAGGCATGGGATGATCATAAAAAGCTTGGCATTCAGGAGGGCATGCAGAGAGGAATGCAACAGGGAATGCAGCAGGGCCGTCTTTTTGAAATTTATCTTTCTGTACAGGAGGGAGACTATTCTGCAAAAAAAAGAGGTGCCGAGAAGGCAGAGATGTCGCTTGATGAATTTGAAAAAGCGATGAGCAAAGCAGGATATAAAATTCCTGAGCTGGTATAATAATCTAAATATATTTCACACAAACCGGTCTATCCGTGGTACAATAAGCCACAGACAGACCGGCTTTTTAGAGTATAGCTACAATAAAAGAGGATAGACAAACAGATATGTACAAGACGAAAATAGATAATCTGGATTTAAAACAGATTGCTGACAGTGGTCAGTGCTTCAGATGGAAGAATACAGGAGAAAATGAATACACAGTAGTGGCATTTGACAGGGCGCTTCGGATTAAGCAGGATGGGAATGAGTTTGAGCTGGATTGTGATGAGGCAGACTGGAACAATATATGGAAAAGCTATCTGGATATGGATACGGATTATGCAGGGATTGCAAAGCTTATAGCAGACGGAGATGACGCGCATCTGAAAGAGGCGTATGCATATGGCAGTGGTGTGCGCATTTTAAGGCAGGATTTGTGGGAGATGATTGTTACTTTTATGATTTCCCAGAATAATAACATAAAGCGAATCACAAACAGTGTGGATTTACTTTGCAGGCGGTGCGGACATAAAATAGATGGCAGTGCAGAGGGTGAAGAACTGTATACATTTCCCAAGCCTCTTGAGGTACCGGATGAGGTGTTTGATGACAGGAGCATGGGCTTTGGCTATAGGGCACCGTATCTGAAGGAAATATATGAGTATGGCGCTAATAATCCTGACTGGCTTGATAATCTGCGCAAAATGAGCTATGATGAGGCGATGGAAAGCCTGCTTTCTCGCAAAGGAATTGGCAAAAAAGGTGGCGAACTGCATATGTCTTTTGGTTTTTGCATCATGTGGATGCGTTTCCGATAGATACGCATGTAAAGCAGCTTTTGGACAAATATTATAGTGATGGCTTTGATTTTGAGCGCTACAAGGGTGTGGCGGGAATTATCCAGCAGTATTTGTTTTATTTTGTATTGTAAATGATATGAGAAAGAGAAAGGATAAACGATGTACGTTATAGTAGGACTTGGAAATCCTGACAAAAATATGAGCACACAAGGCACAATATCGGATTTGATGTGATAGATGCGCTTGCGGATAAATATAATATAAGTGTGACAGACAAAAAGCACAAGGCGCTCTGTGGAAGCGGAGTGATTGAGGGCATGAAGGTGCTGCTCGTGAAGCCGCAGACATACATGAACTTAAGCGGCGAGTCTGTTGCTGAGGTGATGAATTTTTATAAGCTTGATCCGGATGAGGAAATGATTGTTATTTTTGATGATATTTCGCTTGAGCCGGGGCGTATCCGTATCCGCAAAAAGGGCAGCGCCGGCGGTCACAACGGGATTAAGAGCATCATTGCAATGACCGGCACACAGGGCTTCAGCCGTATCAAGGTCGGTGTTGGAGAGAAGCCGCAGGGCTGGGATCTTGCTGACCATGTGCTCGGGCGTTTCAGTTCTGAGGACAGGGCAAAGGTGGAGGAAGCTATCGGTCATGCGATGGATGCAGCAGTTCTTATGATGCAGGGCGAGACGGATAAGGCTATGAACATATATAACTAGCTGGAAATCGACAAGGTGATTTTGAACAGACAGAAATGGAGAATTGAAAGTGAAAGCATTTACAGAGCCACTCCTTTCCCTTGCGGGCTTTGAGGAGATGACAAAAACGGCAGAAAAATCGTCCGGACTTATATCTGTCACGGGATGTATAGATGCGCAAAAATCACAGATGATATATGCCTTTGGAGGCCACAGGAAAAACAAGCTTATTGTGACCTTTGGAGAGCAGAAGGCGAAGGAACTGTACGATGAGTACAGTTTTTTGACAAAGAGGTGGTGTATTATCCATCAAAGGATGTGCTTTTTTACCAGTCGGATATCAGGGGCAATCTCCTGACAGCAGAGCGTATCAGGGCTTTGAAGGCTATCCGTGAGCAGGAGAGAGTGACGCTTGTGACCACCTTTGATGCGCTGATGAATACGATGGCGCCTATAGAAAAGATGTGGGAAAACGTGCTTACACTTGAGCAGGGACAGCTTTTGGATTTGAAGGAAATTCAGGCTGCTCTTATCAGAATGGGCTATGAAAAAGAGTATCAGGTCCAGACTATGGGACAGTTTTCTGTCAGGGGCGGTATTCTTGATGTTTTTCCACTGACGGAGGAGAATCCTATCCGAATTGAGCTGTGGGGAGACGAGATAGACACCATCAGATATTTTGACTGCGAGAGCCAGAAATCCATTGAAAATATTGATCGGGTGAGCATATATCCGGCGGCAGAGCTTGTACTTAGCGATGAGAAAAAAGGCCGGGGGAATTGACAAGCTTAAGGCAGAGGCAAAGCGTGTGTCTGACAAGCTTAGAAAGCAGATGAAGACAGAGGAAGCACACAGAGTGACTGTGATGGCAGACGAGCTTACCGAGGAGTGGGGAGAACTGTCCATGTATGCAGGCATGGATGCTTTTTTGTCGTACTTTTTGACGAGAGAGTCGGGATTTTGGATTATTTTAATCCATCGGACAGCCTTATATTTTTTGATGAGTTGACCAGATGTACAGAGCAGGGAAAGCTTACAGAGACCGAGTTTTCAGAGAGCATGAAGCAGAGACTTGCGATGGGATATATACTTCCGGGGCAGATGAACGGTCTTTTTTACAGAGAAGGAGATAGTGGCAAAGCTTGGGAAGTATTCGTGCATCGCACTCGCTGCGCTTGATAATAAAGCAAACGGACTGCACCAGCTGGGAAGCTATGGTATTCACTGTCAGAGTGTCAGCCCATACAATAACAGCTTTGAGCTTTTGATAAAGGACTTAAAGCGCTATAAGAAAAACGGCTACAGAGTCATTCTTTTATCCGGTTCAAGGACAAGGGCAAAGAGGCTTTCAGAGGATATCACAGACCAGGGAATCACATGCTTTTACACTGAAAACTACGACCATGAGCTTTTTGAGGGGCAGATTATGGTCTGCTACGGCAAGGTGAGAAGAGGCTTTGAGTATCCTATCCTAAAGTTTGCCGTGATTACGGAGTCAGATATTTTTGGGGCGCAGCAGAAGAAAAAGAAGCGTCACCGCACCTATGAGGGTGAAAAAATACAGAGCTTTACCGATTTGTCGGTTGGGGACTATGTAGTGCATGAAAACCACGGACTAGGTATTTACCGCGGCATTGAAAAGCTTGAGGTGGACAAAAAGGTAAAGGACTACATCAAGATAGAGTATCAGGGTGGCTCCAATCTCTATATTCTTGCCACCCAGCTTGACATGATACAAAAATATGCCGGAAAGGATGCCAGAAAACCAAAGCTCAACAAGCTTGGAGGTCAGGAATGGACCAGAACAAAGAATAGAGTCAGAGGTGCGGTAAAGCAGATTGCGGGAGACCTGGTGAAGCTGTACGCACAGCGTGAGCAGCAAAACGGATATGCCTTCGGTGAGGATACGGTATGGCAGAGAGAGTTTGAGGAGCTTTTTCCTTTTGATGAGACTGAGGATCAGATTCTTGCAATTGAAGCCACAAAGACTGATATGCAGAGCCATAAAATAATGGACAGACTGATTTGCGGTGATGTCGGCTATGGCAAGACTGAAGTCGCAATCCGTGCGGCATTTAAAGCGGTACAGGAGGGCAAGCAGGTGGCATATCTTGTGCCGACAACCATTCTTGCCCAGCAGATTTATGATACGTTTTCGCAGAGGATGAAGGATTTTCCGGTGAATGTGGATTTGATGTGCCGTTTTAGAAGCGCAGCGGAGCAGAAAAAGACGATAGAGAAGCTTAAAAAGGGTGAGGTCGATATCATTATCGGAACACACCGCATACTCTCAAAGGATGTACAGTTTAAGGATCTGGGGCTTTTGGTAATCGATGAGGAGCAGCGCTTCGGAGTGACTCACAAGGAGAAGATTAAGCAGATGAAGGTCAATGTCGATGTGCTCACACTGACCGCTACACCGATTCCGAGGACACTCCACATGAGTTTAATCGGCATAGGGGGATATGAGCGTGCTTGAGGAGCCGCCGATGGACCGTGTACCGATTCAGACATATGTCATGGAGTACAATGATGAGCTTGTCAGAGAGGCAATTAACAGGGAGCTTGCTAGAAACGGACAGGTATACTATGTGTACAATAAGGTGCGCGACATAGCAGACATAACAGCAAAGCTGCAGGAGCTGGTGCCGGATGTGACTGTTGCATTTGCGCACGGACAGATGAAGGAGACGGAGCTTGAGCGCATCATGTACCGTTTCATCAATGGTGAAATAGATGTGCTTGTATCCACGACCATTATAGAGACCGGACTTGACATCTCAAACGTCAATACAATGATTATACACGATGCGGACAACATGGGACTTTCACAGCTTTATCAGCTCCGCGGACGAGTCGGCAGATCTAACCGTACTGCGTATGCATTTCTCATGTACAGGCGCAACAAGATGTTAAAAGAGGTGGCAGAAAAGCGTCTTGCAGCGATAAAGGAGTACTCAGACCTTGGCAGCGGCTTTAAGATTGCCATGAGAGACCTTGAAATCCGTGGTGCGGGCAATCTGCTCGGTGCGGAGCAGAGCGGACACATGGAGGCAGTGGGCTATGATTTGTACTGCAAGATGTTGAGCGAGGCTGTAAAAAAGAGGCAAAGGGCATCGAGGATATCAGTGATAAATTTGACACGACGGTGGATATCGTGACCGATGCTTATATTCCGGCAGGTTATATTGCAAACGAATTCCAGAAGCTGGATATATACAAGCGTATTGCAGGCATAGAGACAGAGGAAGAGAAGGACGAGATGCTCGAGGAGCTCATAGACAGGTTTGGTGAACCAACAAAATCAGTGCTCAGCCTGCTTCGCGTGGCAAGGCTCAAGGCGTTGGCACATGCCGTATATATCACTGAGATAAAGCAGACCGGCTCACTGATAAAGCTTACCATGTTTGAACGGGCAAGGATAAATCCGGAGAAGATACCGGAGCTTATTACCCAGTATAAATCCTCCCTCAAATTCAATATGGCAGAAAACCCATATTTCACATTTGATTTAAAAAATGGCAGCGTGGCAAAGAAGCGGGATGTGCTTGATGTGGTGGAGGAACTGGTTTCGCAAATGCGTAAGGAACTGATTACGGCTGAATAGTTACCCGAATTTTGGAATCATGTAGCATATAGCATAGGAAACACCACATGCTTTACGCGAAATTGACGATAATTTACAAAGTTTAGAAAATGCTTGCCAGCAGGCCCGAAAAGCTCTATAATATACGAGCGATACTATACCAATTTTAAAGAGGATAGATACAATGAAAGCGAAAAAAGTAATAGCCATGTTATTAGCTGCAACACTCTCAGTTACAGCTTTTACAGGATGTGCAATAAATAAAACCGCAACAGTTGCGACATTAGATAAAGAGGATATCAAGCTTGGGCTTGTTAATTTTATGATAAGGTACCAGGAGGCCGGTTATGATGACATGTATATACAGTACATGGGCGAGGGCTACTGGGACAAGACAGTATCAGGCAATAATACTGTGCTTGAAACATGGAAGAAAAATGCTATCGAGGAGGCTCATGAGCTTTACACATTAAAGGCGCATCAGTCAGATTACGATGTAGAGGTTTCTGATGATGAGAAAAAAGGAAATCAAAAAGGCCGCAGAGAAGTTTATGAAGGCAAATTCCGATGATGTGATAGACGAGATGAGTGCTACAGAGGAGATTGTCGAGGAATATTTAGAGCTTCGCCTCATAAAGAGTAAGATGTATGCTGCAATCATCAAAAATGCTGATTCAAGCGTGACGGATGAGGAAGCCAATATGGCTGCATACACCATTGTGAAGCTTGATTACAAGGGTGCATATGACTCTAATTACCAGTATCAGACATATACAGATGAGCAGTCAGCACAGATAAAGGCACAGGCAGATGCAGTGGTAGAGGCGCTTGCAGGCGGATCATCTTAGAGGATGCAGCCAAGGCAGCAGGCACTACAGCCACAACAGGCACATACGCCACATACGTTGATCCGGATGCGGAGAAGACAGATGATTCAGATAAGAAATCAGATGACACAGAGTCTAAAGAGAGCTCAGAGTCATCGGACAGCAAGACAAAGGACAGTGTATACACTACAAACAATCTTGATCAGAGCGTTGTAGATGCACTCAATTCCCTTGAGGAGGGACAGACCTCAGACCTCATCACCACAGACAGCACTTACTATATCGTAAGGCTCGACAAAAAGACCGATGATAAAGCAACAGAGTCAAACAGGAAGACTGTAAAGGGCAATAAAGAGGACAAATATTACAATGGCATCCTTTCAGGATGGCAGGACGATGAAAAATGGTCTGTAAAGCAGAAGCAGCTTGACAAGATCAAGATTCACAATTATTTTACTACTACCAAGAAGGACAAAAAGGCAGCAGACACAAGTGCTACAGAGAGCACACAGCAGTCAGAAAGCACCAATAGTACAGATACAGAGAATACTGAGGCAGTAGATGGAACAGAAAACTAATATCGTACTTATAGGCATGCCGGGAGTTGGAAAGAGTACCATAGGCGTAATACTTGCAAAGGTGCTGGGATACAGCTTCCTGGATGCGGATTTACTGATACAGGAGCAGGAGGGAAAGCTTCTGCGTGAGATAATTGAGGAAAAGGGCACGGACGGTTTTATAGAGGTAGAGAACCGTGTCAATGCTTCTATCAGGGCTGATAGGGCCATTATAGCTACAGGCGGTTCGGTGGTATACGGAAAAGAGGCCATGGAGCATCTTAAGGAGATAGGCAGAGTTGTGTATCTCAAGGTTTCTTATGCCATTTTGGAAAAACGACTTGCAGACATAAAGGGTAGAGGTGTAGTATTAAAGAAAGGGCAGACTTTAGAAACCCTTTTTGAAGAGCGCTCAAAATTGTATGAGCAGTATGCAGACATCGAGGTTTCCGAGGATGGGCTTGATGTGGAGCAGACAGTAGAGAAGCTGGTGGAGGCACTTGAATTATAGTGCTTATTTATCGTGATATGATTAGATAATAGTAGCTGCTGCGTCATTTATTAAAAGCAGCACCGGCACAAATGGCGGCTTAAATACGTCGTCATAAATGAAATTTGTAGTTGGATGTATAACAATAGTGTAAATTGAGAATAGTATATTAGGAGGAAGTATACTCCTGAATTCATAGAGGTGGAATATGGAACAGTACGTAATCAAAGGTGGAAATCCTTTATACGGTGAAGTTGAAATTGGTGGAGCTAAAAATGCTGCACTTGCTATTTTGGCCGCTGCCATAATGACAGACGAGACTGTAACTAGATAATTTGCCAAATGTAAGGGATATCAATGTCTTACTTCAGGCAATCGAAGAAATCGGCGCACATGTGGAGCGCGTGGATATACACAAGGTAAAGATAAACGGTTCATTTATCAGGGGTGTAAATGTCGATAATGAATTCATCAGACGAATCAGGGCATCATATTATTTAATTGGTGCATTACTTGGAAAATACAAGCATGCAGAGGTTGCGCTTCCGGGAGGCTGTGATATCGGAAGCAGGCCGATTGACCTTCATATGAAGGGCTTCCGCTCTATGGGAGCAGACATAGACATAGCTCATGGCCTTGTCATCGCCAGGGCAAAGGAGCTTAAGGGCACACACATATATATGGATAAGGTTTCTGTAGGTGCCACAATCAATATTATGATGGCTGCAGCCATGGCAGATGGCAAGACTGTTATCGAGAATGCGGCTAAGGAGCCTCATGTCGTTGACGTGGCAAACTTCTTAAACAGCATGGGAGCGAATATCAGGGCGCAGGAACCGATGTCATCAGAATTGTAGGTGTGGAGAGATTACATGCTACAGAGTATTCTGTCATTCCGGATCAGATTGAGGCCGGTACATTCATGTTTGCAGTTGCGGCAGCAGGAGGCAACGTGCTGGTAAAGAATGTCATTCCAAAGCATCTTGAGGCCACCACAGCAAAGCTGTTGGAGGTAGGCTGCCAGGTAGAGGAGTTTGATGACTCAGTCAGAGTAATATCAGACGGACATTTAAGGCATACACAGGTCACCACACTTCCATATCCGGGCTTCCCGACAGATATGCAGCCACAGATGGCGGTGCTTTTGGGTATCGCTGAGGGCACCAGTACAGTGACAGAGAGCATATTTGAGAATCGTTTCAAGTATGTTGACGAGCTCACCAGAATGGGAGCTGATATAAAGGTAGAGAGCAATATAGCAATCATAAGCGGCGTGAAAAGATACACAGGTGCCAGAGTGAATGCACCTGACCTAAGAGCAGGAGCAGCACTGGTTATAGCAGGTCTTGCAGCAGAGGGAATCACAGTGGTTGATGATATCTACTATATCCAGAGAGGCTATGAGGCACTCGAGGAGAAGCTTACAAAGATTGGTGCAAAAATTGCCAGGGTAGAGGATGAGAAGGAGCTTCAGAAGTTCATACTCAAGGTATCGTAATAGATATATACGTAAAGCATGAAATGTAAACACAATATAAATGCAATATATAAAATAAGAACCGGCAGCATCTTACTGTAGATGCACGGTTCTTATTTTTGGTTATTTTATAATTTTTTTGAGTAACTACTCCGTAACCCTTTTGATTATAAATCGGCTTACATCACAGATTTGATGAAAAACTCGCGGTTTGTGGACAAATCAAGTATACTGCCGTCATCAAAACGTACAATAGGGCGTGACAGTTCATGTGGGTTGAGCATCACAATATTACAGAACCGGCTGTCGTTGAGCATTACACGGTTGCTCTGGTATGTGGTAGCAAGCTTTTTCAAAAACAAAAGCAGGAACTTTGTATTGTACTTTGTAAAACCTTCACTCTCAAAGCTTGATATGACAGCGAACGGACAAAGTGGCGCGCGATAGCGTCTGGCAGCAGTCATGGCATCATATACATCGGCGATGGCTGTTATCATGGCAAAGTCGTCAATCAGTGAGCTGTCAAGCTGCGAAGGATAGCCTGAGCCATCACAGCGCTCATGATGCATGAGGGCTGTGCGCTTTATTCTGGAGTCAATCTGCAGATCCCTAATCAAATCAAAACCAAACTGTGTGTGTTTTTTATGAGCGCAAATTCTTCATCTGTGAGCTTGTCAGGCTTGTTTAGCACATCATCGGGAATCTTGCATTTACCGATATCGTGAAGTACTCCTGCGATAGTAAGCGTATTCACATCTGTCTTTTCCATATGAAGCCATCGTCCGATCATCCTTGTAATAAGCCCTACATTCAGACAGTGTGAGTACAACGGGTCTGCAATGGTGCGCTTGTTAGAGCATGTCAAAGGTCTCGATTGTAGTGCCGCACGATGAGGAAAGGTCAATGACAGCAGTAAGGAGCGCAGCCTCATCAAAGGATTTTTCACCGGCACAGATTTTGCCAAAGGTATCCTTGATTTGATTTATGCATGTGAGGTATTTGAGCTGGAAGCCTAGGAACTCTTCTGAGGCCTGAACACGCTGGATGTTGGTCACCATCTCATGTGCGCGGGTTTTTGGTACAGGTTTTACCTTGTCTCGCTTTGCTGTATTTTCGCCGGCTTGCGGTGCTGCTGCATAGGATGGGTTTTGAATTGAGATGCTGCCTACCTTATATAGCTTCATTTTGTTGATGAGCTGACGGGTGAGTGGTGTGCCGGGCAGTGCAAGTATCTGCCCCAGAGGGGTCTTTATCGGTTCTGCTGCCACCATACCAATCTGCGCATCTTTTATGCTGATTTTAATCATGAGTTACTCCAAAAATTTATTTTGATATTGTGTGTTTAGTACTATAAATACAAATTTAAGTATAATTACAAAAATTATGAAAGTCAATAAAGGAAGAAAGAATAATTGCATAAAATAGCTTATAAATAATGAATAGGGTATCGAAAATGGATTATTGATAAATCTGTATCGAAAATGATACTTGACATATATATCATGTGGTAGTAATATAGCTGACAGAGATTTGAAAAATTCTATATTGTAACTTCTCTTATTCAGAGTGATGGAGGTACATAGGACCTGTGAAGTCACGGCAACCCCGTTAGAAAACAGGAAGGTGCCAACCTGAGCGAGAAATCGAGCAATAAGAGGATTTTTATTATCTTAATTTTAATCCACTTATTTGCAGTAAGTGGTTTTTTTATTGGAAAAATATTGGTCACACAGTATGAAAGGAGCAACAGATAATTAATGGAGAAAAGATTATTTACTTCAGAATCAGTAACTGAGGGACATCCGGATAAGCTCTGCGATGCAGTATCAGATGCCATCCTTGATGCATGCATACAGCAGGACCCGATGAGCCGTGTCGCATGTGAGACAGCAAGCTGTACAGGCTTCATCCTTGTAACAGGAGAGATTACCACAAAGGCAAAGCTTGATATTCCTGCAATCGTCAGAAAAACAGCACTTGAGATCGGATATGGTGACGGAAAGAAGGGACTCGACGGAAACTCATGTGCAGTAATGGTTTCAATCGACAAGCAGTCTGCTGATATCGCCATGGGAGTTGACAAGGCACTCGAGGCAAAAGAGGGCGAACTTACAGACAACCTCGACACCGGAGCCGGAGATCAGGGAATGATGTTTGGATATGCTACAAATGAGACTGAGGAGTACATGCCATACCCAATCGCACTCGCTCACAAGCTTGCATTCCAGCTCACAAAGGTTAGAAAAGACGGCACACTTACATACCTTCGTCCGGACGGAAAGACACAGGTTTCAGTAGAGTATGATGAGGCAGGAAAGCCGGTAAGACTTGAGGCAGTTGTACTTTCAACACAGCACGACGAGGATGTTACCCAGGAGCAGATCCATGAGGACATCAAGAAATATGTATTTGATCCAATTCTTCCAAAGGATATGATTGACGATGAGACAAAGTTCTTTATCAATCCTACAGGACGTTTCGTAATAGGTGGACCACACGGAGATGCAGGTCTCACCGGTCGTAAGATTATTGTAGACACCTACGGTGGATATGCACGCCACGGCGGCGGAGCTTTCTCAGGAAAGGACTGTACAAAGGTAGACCGTTCAGCAGCATATGCAGCACGTTACGTAGCAAAGAACCTTGTAGCAGCAGGATTTGCTGACAGGTGTGAGATTCAGCTTTCATATGCTATCGGTGTTGCACAGCCAACATCTATCATGGTTGATACATTTGGCACAGGAAAGCTTGCAGATGACAGAATCGTTGAAATCGTAAGGGAGAATTTCGACCTTCGTCCGGCCGGAATCATCAAGATGCTTGACCTCAGAAGACCTATCTACCGCCAGACAGCAGCATACGGACACTTCGGACGTACAGATATCAAGCTACCTTGGGAGGCACTTGATAAGGTTGAGGACCTCAAGAAGTATCTCTAAACAATATGTGGGGCTTCGCGCTTTTTAGGTTGTGAGCGCCGGATAGTATACATTATATTTCTTAGAAAAAGTTAGAAAGAATTTAGAGAAAATTTAGACAGAAGTTATCGGATATATGATATAATTAAGTCATGGGACTGACATTGAGTCGGTTTCCATGGCTTTTTATTTTCAGGAGGAACGGATATGAGCAGAATTTTGATAGTAGAGGACGAGGTTGCAATTGCTGATCTTGAGAAGGATTATCTGGAGCTGAGCGGTTTTGAGGTAGAGGTGGAGAATGATGGCACAAGCGGTCTCGCAAGGGCTTTGGCGGAGGATTTTGATCTGTTTATTCTTGACCTTATGCTGCCGGGCATTGATGGCTTTGAGATTTGTAAGCGGATTCGTGAGAAAAAAAGAACACACCGATACTCATGGTTTCAGCCAAGAAGGATGACATCGACAAGATAAGAGGACTCGGACTCGGTGCAGATGATTATGTCACAAAGCCGTTTTCACCATCAGAGCTTGTTGCCAGGGTAAAGGCTCATCTGGCCAGATATGAGCGCCTGATCGGAAGCGCCACACCTGAAAATGACATCGTTGAAATTCGTGGCATCAAGATTGACAAAACAGCCCGCCGTGTGTGGGTAAACGGAGAGGAAAAGCAGTTTACCACAAAGGAATTTGATCTGCTCACATTCCTTGCTGAGAATCCAAACCATGTATTTACCAAGGAGGAGCTCTTCAAGGAAATCTGGAATATGGATTCAGTAGGAGATATCGCGACAGTCACTGTACATATCAAGAAGATTCGTGAGAAAATCGAGATGAACACTGCAAAGCCTCAGTATATTGAGACTATTTGGGGCGTGGGATACCGTTTTAAGCTGTAGTGATTTTTAAAAAATATAGTAGATATTGTAGTATTAATAGGACATATCAAATTCAAATGCGAAAGGATATGTCCTTGTTGTATATATAAAGTGGCTTATTAATTTATTCAAATGGAGAATACTATGAAGATAAAAACAAAACTTGCTATATCATTCTGCATAATTATTTTTGTGCCTGTTGTGCTCACCAGTATAGTGCTTGTGGGTTTCAATAAGATTCAGCTAAAGGCCATAAACAAGACATATGGCATGGAGGATGCGGGCATGCTCGCGCTCACTGACACGGTGCAGTTTCTGAACAAGGTGACAGGGCGCACATATGATGAGCTTGAGAAGACATCGCTCATAGAACCATCCAGGCTTCTTGATAGTGATTATCTGACTAAGATAAATAAGAAGCTGGAGAAGAAGTATTCATATCTCATAGTGAAAAGTGAAGGAGAGCTCATTTTCAATGGTGGAATTGACAATGATGATATTTTGAGAAAGCTTCCGCGAATATCCAATAAGCAGAGCAGCTCTGATGTGAGCAGCTATATGGACAGTGATGACAAGGTGCTCATAAAGCAGCTTAATTTTCGTGACAGTGATGGTGACGAGGCGAGTCTTTATATAGTGACATCAACCGCGTGTGTGATCCCTGAGGTCAGGACTGTTTTGATAGAGGGAGCATTTGCACTTGTATTGATACTTCTTACTACGGCTGCCATGCTTATAGTGTGGATATACAGGAGTATCATCACACCGATAGAGAGGCTGCGTATTGCCGCTGAAAATATCAAGGATGGCAATCTGGATTTTGAGCTTGAGACGAGCCCGAGCGACGGAGAGATTGGCGAGCTGTGTACTGCGTTTGAGCAGATGCGTGCGCGCCTCAAGAAAAATGCCGAGGAAAAGGTGACGAATGAGTCTGAAAACAGAGTGTTAATCAGCAATATCGCGCATGATTTAAAGACTCCTATTACTGCGGTAAAGGGCTATGCCGAGGGCATACTTGACGGAGTGGCAAACACCCCTGAAAAGGTCGATAAATACGTCAGGACCATTTACAATAAGGCAAACGATATGGATAAGCTCATTAATGAGCTGACACTTTACTCGAAGATTGATACGAACAGGATTCCATACAATTTTGCGAAGATAAATGTCACAGATTATTTTAATGACTGTGTTGAGGAAATAGGACTTGATCTTGAGGCGAAAAATATAAGGCTTTCATATGAGAATCACGTGGATAGCAACGTGCTTATCATTGCTGATCCGGAGCAGATTCGCCGTGTGATTAATAATATAGTCGGCAATTCGGTGAAGTATATGAACAAGACACAAAGCTATATAGATATCAGGATAAATGATGTTGGTGACTTCATACAGGTTGAAATCGAGGACAATGGACGAGGAATCAACCAGAGAGATATGCCATATATTTTTGACAGATTTTACAGAGCGGATGCGTCGAGAAATTCGGCTACCGGAGGCAGCGGCATAGGACTTTCCATCGTAAAGAAGATTATAGAGGATCATGGCGGCAAGATATGGGCTACCAGCAAAGAGGGTGATGGAACTACCATGTTTTTCGTAATCAGAAAGTATCAGGAAACACAGGATATGAACCGACAGTAAACAAATAAACAGGATATTGACATAAAAAGTAAAGCTATAATTATAACAGTTAGATATTAGAATTTAAAATTAAGAGCTCCCGATTGACAGCGCAAATAGTGTTGTCAGCCGGGAGCTTTAATTATTGGAAAATAGTACTGTTATTATACAATAACTTCGATATAATAGTTTTCGGTGCCGTTTATAATAGGACGCAGATATAATAAAAATTAAAACCAACCACAACGTAAGGGGCGTAAGTCACAGAGTCCGGGTGGGCATGCCACGCTCTCGCGGACGCGAATAGCGGAGCAGCTTAGAAGCTGTAGAATTATGCCCATGAAACCTAGAAATGTCCAGCCATGGACGGCTGGGCAAGGCGTTATGCGCCATGGACGGCGCATAAAAGCCGGTTTCGTCAAGCATAGAAAAACCCCAAGGCATAATTCGTGCAGAATCTTAGCTGCGAAGCGTAGCGGAAGCGAGAGCGTGGCATGCCCACCCGGACTCTGTGACTTACGCCCCGCCCCATGGCCATTATGATACAAAATTCTGAATCCTAAAATAAGTTAAGGAAAAATACATAAAATATTTGAAAAATAAAGTCTGACGTAGTAAAATAGTAGCATTACGCGAAAGAACCATGGAGAAATCGAAAGGGGGACAAACATGCATAAATTCAGACAAAAATATATAGGAGACAAAGCATTTTATAAGCGCTATCTCATGCTGGCCATACCAATGATAATCCAGAATGCAATCACAAATCTGGTAAGCTTTCTGGACAACATTATGGTAGGACAGCTTGGTACAGAGCAGATGTCGGGAGTAGCAATCGTAAACCAGCTCATATTTGTGTACAATCTGGCTGTATTTGGGGCGGTGTCAGCGGCAAGTATATTCGGAGCACAGTATTTTGGCAAGGGATCATAAAGGGCATATGTATTCCTTCAGATTCAAGCTGTATGCAGCGCTGCTTGTTACAGCAATAGCGATGACACTGTTTATCACGAACGGAACAGGTTTCATATCACTTTATCTGACAGATACGGCAGGAAACGGTGCCACGGAGGTAGCACTGGCATATGGAAAGGAATATCTGGAAATTGTTATGATAGGTCTCATACCGTTTGCGGTGACGCAGGCCTATGCGACAAACATAAAGGAAACAGGACAGACTTTTGTACCGATGATTGCAAGCTTTGCAGCAGTTGGAAGCAATGCGGTGCTTGATTTTCTGCTCATCTTCGGAATAGGACCGATACCAAAGCTGGGTGTGGCGGGAGCCGCTATTGCCACTGTGATGTCGCGATATATTGAGACAATAATAGTTGTGCTGTGGGCGCATAAAAACAGGGATAAGAATAGATATCTCGAGGGCGCTTACAGAGGAATAGGAATGCCGTTTGGTGAGTTTAAGACTATATTCATCAAGGGACTGCCACTCATGCTCAATGAGCTTTTATGGGCAGCAGGCATGACAACGGTTACACAGTGCTATTCAGTACGAGGACTCTCGGTAATCGCAGGTTTAAACATTGCGACAACGATAACAAACCTTTTCAATATCGTGTTTATACAGCTTGGCGCATGCATCAGCATAGTTGTAGGGCAGTATCTTGGAGCCGGTGAGCTTGAAAAGGCAAAGGATGCGGATAACAAGATGATAGTGTTCAGTGTGTTCTGCTGTTCTGTAATGGCGGCGGTCATGCTTCTGGTAGGCGGATTTTTCCCTCAGATATATAACACAACAGATGAAATCAAGTCACTCGCAACAAGCTTCATAGCGGTATCAGCGATAATTATGCCGTTTTGTGCATTTACACATTCGTCGTATTTCACACTCCGCTCAGGAGGCAAGACACTGGTCACATTTCTGTTTGACTCCGTATTTACGTGGGTGATAGTGGTGCCGGTGGCATTTGTGCTTGCCAAATACACTGCACTTGGCATAGTAGCGGTGTACTTCCTCGTGCAGGCCACAGAGCTGATAAAGGTAGTCATCGGATACTTCATGGTGAAAAGCGACGTGTGGCTCGTGCAGATGGTATAGGAATGTAAGTCATTATCTTGCGTAAAAGTAAAATAGAAGTTATACTGTAGCAAAAGTCAGCATAACAGTTCTAACCCAGAATGAAACGGAGCATAAAATGAGCGAAGAAAAACAGCACAAGCGCCGCGTGCACTATAGCGGAAAATATCCCAAAAAATTTGAGGAAAAATACAAGGAATTAAACCCGGAAAAATACAGGGATACAATTGAGCATGTCATCAGCAAGGGAAATACCCCTGCGGGCATGCACATATCCATAATGGTAAAAGAAATCATAGATTTTCTGGACATAAAGCCGGGACAGACAGGCTTTGATGCCACACTCGGATACGGTGGCCACACAAGGGCAATGCTTGAAAAGCTTGAAGGACAGGGACATATGTTTGCTACAGATGTTGACCCAATCGAGTCTGAAAAGACAAAAAGCGTCTCGCTGAAGCAGGCTTTGGAGAGGATATTCTCACCATAAAGCTTCAGAACTTCTGCACAATAGATGAGATTGCAAAGGAAGTAGGAGGCTTTGATTTCATACTTGCCGATCTGGGAGTTTCATCAATGCAGATAGATAATCCTGAGCGTGGATTTTCGTTTAAGGTGGATGGACCGTTGGATCTGCGTCTTAATCCAAATTCCGGTATCAGTGCGGCAGAGCGGCTTGACAATATATCCCGTGAGGAGCTTTCGGGTATGCTCTATGAGAACTCAGATGAGCCGTATTGCGAGGAGCTTGCAAAGGCAATCACAGACGAGATCAGGAAGGGCAACCGCATAGATACGACCACAAAGCTTCGTCACATTATAGAGCAGACACTCGATTTTCTGCCTGAAAAGGATAAGAAGGACATAATCAAAAAGACCTGTCAGCGCACATTCCAGGCGCTTCGCATAGACGTAAACCATGAGTTTGAAGTGCTATATGAGTTTATGGAAAAGCTCCCGGGAGCATTAAAGCCCGGTGGAAGAGCTGCCATTCTTACCTTCCATTCAGGAGAGGACAAGCTGGTCAAAAAGGCACTCAAGGCAGGATATAAAGCAGGAATATACAGCGACTATTCCAAGGATGTGATTCGTCCATCAGCACAGGAATGTGCTCAGAACGGACGTGCCAGGTCCACGAAGATGCGCTGGGCGGTTCGTGCGGAATAGAAAAAGAATAAAAATAGTTCTAAAACACTATTGCTTTATTGAGAAAAAATAGTCTACTATGAACGTGTTATATGACTGACGGATAAGTGGAATAACCACATGAAATATAACAAATAAGAGCCGACCGTCTGGGCGATAAACCCGGACAGTTGGCTCTTTTTGATTATAAAATCAGCCATGGTCGTGTAAATAACCAGGGAATGTATCTCAAAAGAAACAACAGGGATATTGACAAAAATACTGTAGTAAGTATATACTAACCACAGTTAAACAAAACTAATCAAACGAAGTAACATTCATACATTTTAAGGAGGATATTACAATGATAGAGATGAAAGAGTGGGATGGATTTGAAGGACGTCTTTGGAAAGAGGAAATCAACGTCCGTCAGTTTATTCAGGACAACTACACTCCATACGACGGAGATGAGAGCTTTTTAGCTGATCCGACAGATGCTACAAACAAGCTGTGGGATGCGCTTCAGAAATTACAGAAAGAAGAGCGTGCTAAAGGCGGCGTTCTTGACATGGAGACAGAGGTTGTAACAGGAATTACAGCTTACGGCCCTGGATATATAGATGAGTCATTAAAGGACCTCGAGCAGATTGTAGCTCTTCAGACAGATAAGCCGTTAAAGAGAGCATTCCTGCCTTACGGTGGAATCAAGATGGCAGTACAGGCTGCTGAGACATATGGTTACAATGTAAGCGACAAGCTCAAGGAAATTTTCACAAAATATCATAAGACACACAACACAGCAGTATTCGATGCATACACACCTGAGATGATGAAGGTTCGTCATGCAAAGATCCTTACAGGTCTTCCTGACACATACGGCCGTGGACGTATCGTAGGCGATTACCGTCGTGTAGCATTATACGGACTTGATTATCTCATCGAAGAGAAAAAAGAAGGATAAGGCAAACTGTGGCTGTGGACAGATGACAGATGATGTTATCCGTTTAAGAGAGGAAATCGCAGAGCAGATTAACTGTCTTGAGGATATGAAGAAGCTTGCAGAGATTTACGGATATGATATCTCAAGACCTGCAACAAAACGCAAAAGAGGCAGTTCAGTGGTTATACTTCGGATACCTTGCAGCAATCAAGACACAGAATGGTGCAGCAATGTCAGTAGGACGTGTATCTACATTCCTTGACATTTACATCAAGAGAGATATGGACAAGGGCATCCTCACAGAGCAGGAAGCACAGGAGCTCATCGACCATTTTACAATGAAGCTTCGTATGGTTAAATTTGCACGTATCCCTTCTTACAACCAGTTATTCTCCGGTGACCCGGTATGGGCAACACTTGACGTGGCAGGAACAGGTGTGGACGGACGTTCAATGGTTACAAAGACAGACTTCCGTTTCCTCCATACATTAGAGAACATGGGACCTGCACCGGAGCCAAACCTCACAGTATTCTACTCATCAAAGCTTCCTCAGACCTTCAAGGATTATGCAGCCCGCATCTCAATTGAGACAAGCTCAATCCAGTATGAGAACGATGACGCAATGAAGCCTGTATGGGGCGATGATTATTCGGTCTGCTGCTGTGTATCTGCGACAGAGACAGGAAAAGAGATTCAGTTCTTCGGAGCTCGTGCAAACCTTGCAAAATGCCTTCTTTATGCGATCAACGGCGGTGTTGATGAAAAATCAGGTGAGCAGGTAGGACCAAACTACGCACCTATCACAGCAGAGTACCTTGACTATGACGAGGTAATGGCGAAATACGACAAGATGATGGACTGGTTAGTAGACATCTATGTAAATACATTAAACCTGATCCAGTACATGCATGACAAGTATTACTATGAGGCAGCAGAGCTTGCACTCATGGATACAGACTTAAAGAGAACATTTGCAACAGGAATCGCAGGATTCTCACACGTAATCGATTCTCTTTCAGCAATCAAATATGCAAAGGTTAAAGTAGTCCGTGACGAGAGCGGACTGGCAAAGGATTTCGAGATCGAAGGAGACTTCCCAAGATACGGTAACGATGATGACCGCGCGGACGAAATCGGTGTATGGCTTCTTAAGACATTCATGGACAAGTTAAAGAAGCATCACACATACCGTGATTCAGAGCCTACAACATCAATCCTTACAATTACATCAAACGTAGTATACGGAAAAGCTACAGGAGCAATGCCTGACGGACGTAAAGCCGGAGAGCCACTCTCACCGGGAGCAAACCCATCATACGGCGCAGAGCAGAACGGACTTCTCGCATCCTTAAACTCACTCACAAAGCTTCCATATGAGTGGGCGCTTGATGGAATCTCAAATACACAGACCATCAATCCGGGAGCACTCGGAAACAACGAGGGAGAGAGAATCGACAACCTTGTAAACGTAATGGACGGATACTTCGATCAGGGTGCACATCACCTCAATGTAAACGTATTCGGTAAAGAGAAGCTCATCGATGCAATGGAGCATCCTGAGAAGGAGGAGTACGCAAACTTCACAATCCGAGTATCAGGATACGCAGTTAAGTTCATCGACCTCACAAGAGAGCAGCAGCTCGATGTAATCTCACGTACATGCCACGAGAGAATGTAATATAAAAAAATATCCAACATTCCAGAATGTGCAGGCCAAGTGCCTGCATATTCTGATTTTCTAAATAACACCACAGCGTAAGGAATTTTCGGAAGGTGTGTAAAAGCCGGTCGCGTCAAGCATAGAAAACCAAAATCATAATTCATACAGCCTCTTAGCCCGAAGAACCTGAGCATTGAAAAGTCCCGGCTGGCGGGTTGCCGAAAATTCCGTACCATAAAATAAAAGTAGTAGCAACAACCTAGGAGGAGAAAATAAGTAATTGAATATATTGTTAAATGTGATTAAATGTGTTTAAATATACTCAAAGGAGTAAATTATTATGAATACATCAAATATCACAAATTATAAGCCAAAAGATTTTGCTGAACTGTTAGGTGTGTCTGTTAAGACATTGCAACGCTGGGACAGAGAAGGAACTTTAAAGGCAAATCGAACTCCAACTGATAGGCGTTATTATACCTATGACCAGTACCTTCAATTCAAAGGTATAAATATCGAAAATGACCAACGTCAGGTAGTTATTTATGCCAGAGTGTCTACAAGAAATCAAAAAAGATGATTTACAGAATCAAGTTGCATTTTTTGCGACAGTTTTGTAATGCTAAAGGTATTATTATAGACCAGTGTATTGAGGATTATGGAAGTGGTCTTAATTACAATCGTAAAAAGTGGAATGAATTATTAAATGAAGTAATGGAACAGAAAATAAAAACCATAATAGTAACCCATAAAGATAGATTCATCAGATTTGGATATGAGTGGTTTGAAAAATTCTGTATGAAGTTCAATACAAATATAGTGATAGTGAATAATGAGGAACGGTCGCCTCAAGAAGAACTGGTGCAGGATCTTGTTTCAATCCTCCATGTGTTCTCTTGTAGGCTGTATGGGCTTCGTAAGTATAAAAAACAAATAGAAAGAGATGAGGAGATTGCTAAAGAGCTTCAAAACAGAAATCAATCCGACGATTGAGCAAAAAATCAAGATTAACAAGACTATTGGCACTTGTAGGTACGTCTATAACTTCTATCTCGGTCACAACAAAACTTTATATGATAACGGTGAAAAGTTTATGACTGGCAAGAGTTTCAGCGTATGGCTTAATAATGAGTATATTCCTAATAATCCTGATAAAATATGGATTAAAGAAGCATATTCAAAAGCTGTAAAAAAGTCTATTGAAGATGGATGTACTGCATTTACAAGATTTTTTAAACATCAAAGCGCTTTTCCTAATTTCAAAAAGAAAGGTAAATCTGATGTAAAAATGTATTTCGTAAAGAACAATACTAAAGACTGTAGATGTGAGAGACATAGGTTGAACATACCCACTTTAGGTTGGGTACGCATTAAAGAAAAAGGTTATATACCAACAACTAAAGACGGATGGAAAATCAAAAGCGGTACAGTATCCGTCAAAGCAGACAGATATTATGTGTCAGTTCTTGTAGAAATTCCCGACGTTAAGATTGCTAATAATAGCAATGGTGGTATAGGAATTGACTTGGGTTTAAAAGACTTGGCGATTGTTTCCAATGGTAAAACTTATAAAAATATCAATAAGTCAACAAGAATTAAAAAATTGGAAAAGAAACTGCGTAGAGAACAAAGATGTCTCTCACGAAAATATGAGAACTTAAAGAAAGGAGAGTCCACTCGAAAAAGAATATACAAAAGCAAAAGCTCAAAGTACAAAGACTTCATCATAAAATAGATAATATCCGTACTGATTATATCAATAAATCAATAGCTGAGATAGTGAAAACCAAGCCATCTTATATAACTATTGAAAATTTGAATGTATCAGGAATGATGAAGAACAGACATCTTTCAAAGGCAGTTGCTTCGCAGAAGTTTTATGAATTTAGAACCAAGCTTAAAGCAAAATGTGATGAAAATGGTATTGAATTAAGAGTCGTAGACAGATGGTATCCATCATCCAAAATGTGTCATTGCTGTGGTGCTATCAAGAAAGATTTGAAGCTTTCAGATAGAATATATCGTTGTGATTGTGGTTATGTTGAGGATAGGGATTTCAATGCTGCTCTTAATCTAAGAGATGCTTTAACTTACGAAGTTGCATAATAAACGCAAACGTAGGTATGTACCGTGGGCTTACACGGGAATTTACGACTGTGGAGTGTACACGAACTTGTGAGTAGCGTATTGTTTACAATCGCCAAAGCATACACATCGAAGCAGTAAGAAGTATCCGCAAGGACTTTAATTTCTCGATGTGTTTGAGTATATTTGAACACATTTTGAGTGGCAGGTAAAACATGGGAGAAACACTAGGAAGAGTACACTCGGTAGAAAGCTTCGGCTCAGCCGACGGCCCGGGAGTGAGATATATAGTATTTTTGAAGGGCTGCAATATGCGCTGTAAATACTGCCATAACCCGGACACATGGGCCAAATGCGGCGAAAATGACGGTGCAAAGCTGATGACACCGCAGGAGGTGCTAAAGACCGCCATGCGCTATAAAGCGTACTGGAAGCAAACAGGTGGCATCACAGTAAGCGGAGGTGAAGCACTTTTGCAGATAGACTTTGTCACAGAGCTATTTAAGTTTGCAAAGGAAAAAGGTGTAAACACATGCCTTGACACATCAGGAAATCCGTTTACCGTGGAAGAACCGTTTTTCGGCAAATTTAATGAGCTGATGAAATATACAGATCTCTTCATGCTGGACATCAAGCATATAGATGACGAGGAGCACAAAAAGCTTACGGGACAGACAAATAAGAATATCCTTGATATGGCACAATATCTCTCAAAAAACGGTAAAAAAATGTGGATACGTCATGTGCTTGTGCCTGGAATCACCACGGATGAGAGATATTTAAAGCAGCTTAGAGAGTTTATCGACACACTTAAAACGGTGGAAAGGGTTGAGGTGCTGCCGTACCACACACTTGGGGTGTTCAAGTGGAAGGAGCTTGGTATACCATATCAGCTTGAAGGGGTGGAGCCTCCTACAAAGGAACAGATAGAATGTGCAAAAAAGAATATTAAATTGTCAGAATTAGTTTTTTAATACCATTGCTAACAACTCATTGAGTTGATAAAATATAATAAGTAACTATTATTTTATACCGATGCTGCCTTCGTTTGTATGTGAGGTGACACTTGGCTATATGCTTGCGTATCGCAACTGTAAATGTGCTGAACAGTTAAAAGTTACAATAACAATTTGTGGGAGTTACAACATGGGAAAACCAGATATTATTTACGAAGACAACGACATTATCGTCTGCTATAAGCCGGCGGGAATTGCTACACAGACCAGGCGTATAGGGCAGCAGGATATGGAGAGCTTCATAAGAAATTACAGGGCGGCTAAAAATGAGCCACCCTATGTTGGCATAGTGCATAGGCTCGACCAGCCGGTAGAGGGAGTGATGGTATTTGCCAAGAATCAGAAAGCCGCGGCTTCTTTGAGCAGACAGATAAAGGAGCATACAACCGAGAAATATTATCGTGCGGCAAGCAGAGGGCAGGGAGTGTCAGGAGCAGATAAGGAAGAAGATAATAAAGAAGATAATCATGATCTGGCATGGCATACTCTCACAGATTATATCTCTTTCGACAAGCGTACCAATACATCTAAAATCACAAGCGAAAAAAAAAAGACAGGCAGGCAAAAACAGTGCTTCAGTACAGGATAATATCAAATGAATGCAATAAAACAGAATTTGACATAAAGCTTCTCACAGGAAGGCACCATCAGATACGTTTGCAGCTTGCAAATATCGGCTATCCTCTGATTGGAGATACCAAGTATGGGAAGACTGTCTCAAATAACTCAGGAACGGGAAGCAAATCAGGACGCACCGGTTTCGGTGTGAGGGAGCAGCTTGCACTTTGCTCATACAAGATTGTTTTTGACCATCCTGCGACAGGGGAGAGGCTGACATTTGAACTACCATAGTGCTGTTGGGAATAAGATGAATTAAAGGATCATACATTCAGAAAACAACTGAGTGTATGGTCTTTTTTTATATGGAGAAAAATACAGTTGACAATATTATTTATATTATCTATTATAAGTTCATAGGTTAGTTACTTGAGTGGTTAACCATGCAACCATACCGAAAATATGAGCGAAATTAGCTGTGTAGCAGCGATGCTAAACAGAGTGCAGATAAAAAGTACAAATATCGTGCGGTTTTGTGAATGTGTGTGGTGGTTCTGGATAGTTACGATAATAAAAAGTACAACAAGTAGGTAATTGCGGAACAAGTGCGCACTCCTGATTAAAAAGCGGTAAGAATTCTGCAACGTAGGATTCTTAAAGATGAAAAGTAGGTGATTCCAAATTTAGACATGACAAAAAAACTTCCCAGATAAACTGCGAAGAAAAGATTATAAGCATATGGAAGATCAGGCAATCAAAGGCTTTAAACTCCGAATGTATTGGTACTGATGAATCTTATCAGCGACAATTACAGTAACAAGCTGGGTGATTCCGGCAAGAAGTAAATCAGCATGAAGCGTTTTCTCATTCTGGGTCTTACGATTCGCAATGCAGAAGCTATCTTTGAAATGATTGATCGACTTTTCTACATTTACACGGATCTTGTAGGTATCTTCCCATTATTTCGAGCCACGTTCTATGCCAGGATAGGCACGGAGAGGAATAAAAGCATTACGAAATCCAATGTCTTCGAAGATCGTAAATCCAACAAGAAGTCCTGTTTAAAACGTGTAAATTTGGAACCATCTGGAACAGCATCAAAGTCGCAGAAATCACGAAGTTCCTGAGAGTACTCTAGGAACGCAAGCAGGAGCGTATCTGTCGGGATTGAAAAAATACGCTGGAGTAGAAGTGCCTTGAGCATCGGATAAAGCTGGTGCTTTCGAGGTATTCCGGTTGAAGCGTGGAAATGAGTAACAAAAGAAACAGGAACAATTTCATCAAGGTTAATGGCTTCATCAAGAAGTGAAAGAAACTGGGAGTTGTATTGAAGAAGGAGCATTTAGAGGGATGCACTATGAATGATGTTTTTATTGCTAACTTTTGCCATAATGGTGTTTTGTCTGGAGCAGATGAAGCACCAAATAGGAAGGAGGCGGAATGAATGGGAACAAAAATAATGTTATTGGGTATAGCAATCATTCTTGCGGCAATTGCTCTATCCATAGATAATATCATTGCGTTTGGAGGTGGTGTTTTAGGTCTGATTGTTGTTATTATCGGTTTATTTAAGAGCGATAATAACGAAGATAAGTCTTAATAGTTTTGCATCAACAAACCACGATTTGTAGACGGAGGTACACAACATGAAAAAAAATCAGCTTAGTGGTTTTTCAGGCTTTAACAATAGTGTTAGAAGCATTACCACTGGGAGCAGTTTGTACTTTTGCTCCATCTCCAACAGAAAGAGTAAGAGAAACATTTTCATACTTTAGTCTTATACCGTTTGGATATGCAAATTTTGCTCCACTTATTACAGCCATACTTACTGTTGTTATTTTGTTGCTTTCGTTGATTTCTTTGAAGAAAGATAGCGTTTTTAACGCCTTGTTTGTTCTTTCGATTATTACAGCAGTTATTTCTCTTATGCCGTTGATGTATGGATTAAACAATTACTCCCTTGTAGGAGCCCTTATAACGATAGCCCTTGTAACAGAGAGCATTTTTGTTAAGGCACAACAGAAATAATGCGAAAATCCCAGTTTTTTAAGGTGAAAAAAGTTTAAGTAAAATTAGAAGTTATAAGAAGTGGAAAAGGAGGACAAGTTAATGATAAAAAAAATAGCCATTGTACCCTATGTAACTAATGGGAGAAATTCACAGGTTGGACATGATGGACATTTTAATATTTTAAAAAAAAAAAGAGAAGTACTGTATTAAAAAGAAAATTTACAGTCTGCAATTAAAGCAAAAAATTGGGAAGCGGAAGTAATTGTTGATGTCAATCACGGAGATTTACAATCGCTGAAACGAGAAGGAGTAAACTTGTTTTTAATTCCAGAAGATATTGCTAGGTATATAGACTACAGCAGTGTTAGTAAGGATGAGTGTTTCAAATTAACACATGATGAATATGAAAGCGGAAATATAGATAGAGTAGTGAAATACATAGAAGAAAATTGAAACATAATCTCTTAGAGGAGCTTATCAAATCGGAATTTGTGGAGAGATTTCCTGAGTTTTCCTTATTTTACAGGCTTTTTAGCCCCTTAGATAGTGAAATGATATGTATTTTCCCTTATTTTTACCCTTGTGAGGAATCCGCAAGGGAAATAAGGGAAATTTTTATTTAAGCGTTGCTCGCTACTTTATCAAGAAGTCTTGCGGAATCCCGCTTTGCTTTTCTTGTAGAGTGAGCGTAAATGTTCATTGTGGTACTGACATCGGAATGTCCTAACAGTTCCTGTACATCTTTCGGAGCAGCTCCATTCGAGAGCAGGTTGCTGGTGTAGGTATGTCGTAACTGGTGAAAGTGAAAATCTTCAAATCCTTCCAGCTTTTTTTGATACTGACCTGCAAGCAATGCCGAGTGTACTCGGCAGTTCCAGACTGCCATCCGGTCTGAGGCAGACAAAGGATATTTCTTTATAATCTGCCGGGACTTCCTGTGTTCCGTCAAGGTGATAGTATTCATAATACACCCTGTTTTTCACATGCACCTCTTTGTAGTAGTTGCGGTGGTAAAGTTCCCCGTACTGCATCCGGCTTTTCAGTTGTTCCCGTCTTGCTGCTTTCAATATTTCAGTCAGCGTATCTCCAAAATCAACAATCCTTACTTTCTTTCGCTTGGTCGTTCCAATCACATTTTTATGCTTTGCACCGTCGTAACGGATACTTCTTTTAATGGTCAGGCATTGTTCTTCAAGGTTAATGTCCTGCCATGTAAGACCACAGGTTTCCCCGATACGGAGTCCAGCATAATACGCAATCTGAATCGGCAGAATGGCAGGTGGGTTTTTCTTTTCCAGATACTTGATAAGCTGCTCGTAATCCTCATGTGAAATCGGCTGTGTACCTTCTTCTACCTCATCATCAGAAAAGAGGTCAACTTCCTCTGCCTGTCGTTTCAGCTTGATATATTGCATTGGATTGAAACTGATTAACTGTTTTGGAAATACTGCAAAACGGAAAGACTGCTGTAACACTGCGGAAAAAGAATGGATATAATCTTTACTGTATCCCTTTCTCACTTTTCCGTCTGGAAATTCACCACCGAATGTAAGCAGATCAAGAAATGCCTGTAAATGTTCGGCAGTAACTGTTTTCAGTTTACGGTCTGCAATCGGGTGTTTCTTAGTGCAACGGATTGCACCAAGATAATTTTCCACTGTACCGTTGCTGAGTGTCCCAGTTTTCAGTTCTTCTTCTGCCCACATGTCCAGAAGTTCCCCTACGGTAAGATTATCTGCCTTTGCAACAAACTTCTTATCTTCGTAGTCTTCCAGTGCCTTGCGGAGAAGCTTTTCCGTCTCACTTTTACTTTCGGTTCCGGCATATTCTTTCTGAACCATTTTACCGCTTGCGTCCTCTACATAGAAGCGGTAGTACCATTTCTTGCCTTTCTTCCTTACAGAACCTTTTGCCATAATCGTATTTCTCCTTTCGATATCGGCAATCGGAACTGGTGAAATGCTTCTTGCGTGTAAGTATATCACAGCTCCGGTTGTCTTACTATACCGATTCAGAATCCTCATACATAACTTCGGATAAAAGATTGGCAAGCCTTTGTTCTGCCGCTTCCGGTTTCTTTGAATAAAGCCTTACAACATCTGCCATATCGTTAAATGCGTTGACAGTATGTGTGATCTCCCTGAGAAACATAATCTCGTTATATTCCTTATTGGATTCAAACCCCATTACTTTTGCAATGTCCGCTTCTTTGGTATTTCCTTTGAAATTCTTACAAGCGAACTGGAACGAATCCAGAAACAGTTCATATTGCTTTAACATTAACAGCAGTAAGTCTTTAGAAAAAGCGTCTTCTGTTTTCGTAAGATCAAGAGGTAACTGTTTAAGAATATCCGTCATGGCATCACGAATCTGTAATTCTCTTTTATCCGTAATGTCTGTTTCGTATTCGTCCGTCTCACCTTTCAGCCATTCCACAGATACATGGAGAGCTTCTGAAAGACCTTCCAGCACCATTTTCTTTGTATTGTCAATCGTTCCGGCTTCATATCTCTGAATCGTAGATGCAGTCACACCCATCTTTTCAGCGATATAAGGCTGTGTCAGATTCAATTCTGTACGGCGCTGTTTTGCCCTGCTGCCGATCAGCTTGCGTAGTTCTTTATCTTTCATGCTGATGTGCCTCCTTTTTCGGTATGTCATTACTATACCACATAACAAAATATATTGCAATATGCAATTAAACAATAAACAATATAATTTCGTAATGCTTGACAAGATGATATAAACACGCTATACTGACAGCACAAAAGAAATTGCATAATGCAATTTATAAGGAGGTGGTCACATGACGCAAAGAAAGATTGCCTTATCTATTGAGGAAGCTGCGGATTATACGGGAATCGGCAGGAACACCCTGAGAAAACTGGTGGAGTGGAAGAAACTTCCGGTATTAAAGGTCGGGAGGAAGGTCCTGATTAAAACGGATATGCTGGAACTTTTCATGGAAGCCAATGAGGGCAGGGACTTAAGGGATAAAGGAAATGTGAAAGCCGTCACAAGAAACGGTTCAACTTAAAAAAGCGGTTCCCGAAGAAACCGCCAAAGGTTCTATCAGACCGGAGCCATGATATACCTACACGCAAGCAGATTATACCATGTACTTCGTCTGACAGACAACAGGAAACTTATGTTTGGTAGAAAAAAGAAAGGACGATGATATTTATGGCAAGATCAACAAAGAGTTATGAGGAGCGTATGCTCCAGTTGGAAAAAAAAGAGAACAGGAAAGCCTTGAGAAAGCAAAACAGTATGCAGCACAGAAACGGGAACTGAAGAAACGTCAGAAAGATGTGGAAACAAAAAACGAACCCACAGGCTCTGTCAGATTGGCGGTGCGGTGGAATCAGTGATTGGTTCTGCGATTGAGGAAGATGATATCCCAAAGCTGATCGGCTTCTTAAAAAGGCAGGAAGCAAATGGGAAATTCTTCTCAAAGGCAATGCAGAAAGAGCCAGTTGCAAATACGGAGGAAGTGTAATGCCGGAGGGAGTGGAGTTTCCATTCCCTTCATTGCTTTCTTTTTTATGAAGGGCGCACTTATGGACAACCAGAGGTCGTCCGTATAAGTTTGCCACAGGTGGCAACCGGTCTGCGCTAACGCTTGCCGGGCTCGTTCCGTCGGCGGGCATTTCATGCAGACCTGCTCATGTCGCAGGAGGCACTCTTCGCCAGAGGGGCGCATTCCATGCAGGCTGTTATGCACAGAGCACTCTTACGCAGAGGGCGTTCCGGCAGATACCATTTTCTTTTACAGGAAACGTTACTTGCCGGAAATCAAAGCCGGATACGGCAGAAAAGGGGAAACGGATCATGGCGATTTTTCATTATACAGTAAAGATTGTCGGACGCAGCAAAGGGAAATCCATCATATCAGCGTCTGCCTATCTCAATGGTGATGTAATGAAAAATGAAGAAATAGGCAGAATCAGTTATTACACTTCCAAAAGAGAAGTTGTTTATACCAGCCTGATGATGTGTGAAAATGCACCGCAGGAATGGCTGAATGTACCTGCTGAAAATATCAGACGGTTTCAGAAATCTGTCCGGTATAAAAGGGCAGACAACAAAGAAGTTGTACTGGAGAAATTCAAACTTACTTTTCAGAAACAGTGCTTATGGAATGAAGTTTTGAAGATTGAGAAAAGTTCAGACGCACAGCTTGGCAGATCGTTTGAGTTCTCACTTCCAAAAGAATGGAATCGACAGGAACAAATTGAATATACAACGGATTATATTCAGAAAAACTTTATAGACAAAGGCATGTGTGCAGATTGGAGCATTCACGATAAGGGCGATGGAAACCCACATGTGCATTTACTTGTAACCATGCGTCCCTTTAATCCCGACCACTCATGGGGAAACAAAGAAGTCAAAGACTGGGAGTTTGTCAGAGATACTGACGGAAATATTGTGGTTGATGAATCCCATTCGGACTGGTGGCAGGATAAAAAGAACCCTGACCGTCATGGAATCCGAATCCCGGTATTGGACGAAAATGGCAATCAGAAAGTCGGTGCAAGGAACCGTAAACAGTGGAAACGGGTGCTGACCGATGCTACCGGATGGAACAATCCAAAGAATTGTGAATTATGGCGGAGCGAATGGGCGAAAGTCTGTAATGACCATTTATCAGTAGAACAACAGATTGACCACCGTTCCTATGCAAGACAGGGAAAATTAGAAATCCCTACAATCCATGAGGGTGCTGATGCAAGAAAGATTGATGAGAAATTCCAGAGTGGACAGGTGCAGACAGCTTCATGGAAAGTAGAGGAAAACCAGATCATAAAAAGACAAAATGCACTGCTGGATAAAATACAGACCAGTTTCGGAAAAGTATCCAGTGCATTAACACAATGGAAGGAGCGATTGCGTGACATTAGAAGAAAGCCGGGAAGTCATTCCCATGATGGAGACAATGATAAACCAGATCGAGGAACAGCAGAATCTTATGGCAGAGATGATACAGGAATTACAGGAACGACAGGCAGCTTCTGTTTTTTCAGGAGCAGAACCAGAGTTTAAAAAACTTAAACAGCGAATTATCCGGGCTGCTGAATCTTTTGCCAGATACAGAAGAACTGCTCTCCCAGATCGAACAGCAAAAAGTCAGAATCGAACAGTTGGAAAACGAGAATCAGCAATGGCAGGAATTAACGCAGAAGCTGAACAACGAGAACAGCTTATTACTGACATTAAACAGCAGATAGAGAAAGCGAGGGATATTGATGAACGAATGCGTAAACTTAGAGAACGTCGGGCAGGTGGAAGAACTTTTGCTGATGACAGAACAGATGCAGGACGAACTGGATCAGAAAGACCAGACAATTTTGGAACTGAACAAGCAGCTAAGCGAATCGCTGACCTTGAACGAGAAATTGAACAGCGAAAACAGAGCCGAGAATATCGAAGCATTGTGGACAAGATTAAGGCAAACAGAGGAACGATTGACCAGCGAGACAGACAGCAGGAAAAGAGCCGACGCAGAAGTCGTGGCATGGAAATTTAAGTACGAAAAAGCGGAGCAGGCAAAACGCTATGCACAGACACACCAAAAGACGGTAGAGGTGCCTGTCGAGAAAAAAGTGCCTTATGAGAAATGTGAAAAATGTGACCGTACTGCTTACCGGAAAGCAAAAGAAAAATGCGATAATCGAAAAAAAATTCAGTTGGAGAAAAAATATAAACAAATGACAACAGGTTATGAAAGCCTTATGTTCCTGTTGGCATGGTACAGCATAACAACAACACTGTTCACAGCTATCCTTTCTCCGGTTTTTCTTAACGACTGTATCACCTTTTTCGGTACGATTGGTAAAGGAATCATAAACCTGTTTCGAGAATTTGTTACAGGAGCAGATTCTTTCGGACAGTTAAGCAATGGAATCTCAAACAGTATCGTTTCCGGGATTGTGTACTGGCTGATCGCGGCTATTGTTATGGGAATTTTATTTATAATAACCGGATTACTGATAGTTGGGATAATCTTTACTTTGGCGAATGGATAAAATTGTCATTCCGATAAACCTGTACCTTGCCGACATTGACAGACAGGCACAGGAACGCTTTGAAAGGCTCATAGAGGGTATGAAACAGGCACAGGGCATAACAACAGCTAAAGGCAGAAAACGCCTTAGAATGGACAGGATGCCTCAATAACATAAGGGCTTGTGCGAGGGAGATTGTGGAAAAGGAAATTATTTTTGCATAAACAGATGATTAGTGGCAGGGGAAATCCTGCCGCTTTTTCTGCTTTAGTTTGTCAGCTTGACAAATAAAGGGTTAAGGAATATAATTAGATTCAGTATTATACAAGGAGTTAATAAATATGCGGCAAGGTATTCTAAAATAAACTGTCAATTTGATAGTGGGAACAAAAAAAAAGTAGCAGTCCGTTTCACTTTTAATATGGGGCTTAGTTTTTTGTACCCAGTTTAAGAATACTTTTATCATGTAATTTTATATGCCCGAAAACATATAAGTGTTTTGGGGCTATTGGAGTTATTTACCCAGTGATAGGAGTATTTATCACTGGGTATTTTTATGCCCTTTTTTGGGTGTTGATAGGAGGAAAATCACATGAAAATAATTAACTTAGGCATTCTGGCTCACGTTGACGCAGGAAAGACAACATTAACGGAAAGTTTATTGTATACCAGTGGTGCAATTGCAGAACTAGGGAGCGTAGATAAAGGCACAACAAGGACAGATACAATGAATTTGGAGCGTCAAAGGGGAATCACTATCCAGACAGCAGTGACATCTTTTCAGTGGGAGGATGTAAAAGTCAACATTATAGATACGCCAGGCCATATGGATTTTTTGGCGGAAGTATACCGTTCTTTATCCGTATTAGACGGAGCAGTATTATTAGTTTCTGCAAAGGATGGCATACAGGCACAGACCCGTATACTGTTTCATGCACTACAGATAATGAAGATTCCGACAATTTTTTTCATCAATAAAATTGACCAAGAAGGGATTGATTTGCCAATGGTATCGGGAAATGAAAGCAAAGCTTTCTTCGGAAATTATAGTGAAGCAAAAGGTTGGGCAGCATCCCCATATAAATGTAACGGACAATGACGATATGGAACAGTGGGATGCGGTAATTATGGGAAACGATGAACTATTAGAGAAATATATGTCAGGGAAACCGTTTAAAATGTCAGAACTGGAACAGGAAGAAAACAGGAGATTCCAAAACGGAACGTTATTTCCCGTTTATCACGGAAGTGCTAAAAACAATCTGGGGATTCGGCAGCTTATAGAAGTGATTGCCAGTAAGTTTTATTCATCAACGCCTGAAGGTCAATCTGAACTATGCGGGCAGGTTTTTAAGATTGAATATTCAGAGAAAAGGCGGCGTTTTGTTTATGTGCGTATATATAGCGGAACATTGCATTTGAGGGATGTTATTAAATATCTGAAAAAGAGAAAAATAAAAATCACAGAGATGTGTGTTCCGACAAACGGTGAATTATGTTCATCCGATACAGCCTGCTCTGGTGATATTGTAATTTTACCAAATGATGTTTTGCAGCTAAACAGTATTTTGGGGAACGAAATGCTGTTGCCGCAGAGAAAATTTATTGAAAATCCTCTCCCTATGCTCCAAACAACGATTGCAGCAAAGAAATCTGAACAGCGGGAAATATTGCTTGGGGCACTTACAGAAATTTCAGATGGCGACCCTCTTTTTAAAATATTATGTGGATACTACAACGCATGAGATTATACTTTTTTTTTGGGGAAAGTGCAGATGGAAGTCATTTGTGCCATCCTTGAGGAAAAATATCATGTGGAGGCAGAAATAAAAGAGCCTACTGTTATATATATGGAAAGACCGCTTAGAAAAGCAGAATATACCATCCACATAGAAGTCCCGCCAAATCCTTTCTGGGCTTCTGTCGGGTTGTCTATAGAGCCGCTCCCTATTGGAAGCGGAGTGCAGTATGAAAGCAGAGTTTCACTTGGATATTTAAATCAATCGTTCCAAAATGCGGTTATGGAGGGGGTTCTCTATGGCTGCGAGCAGGGGCTGTATGGATGGAAAGTGACAGACTGTAAAATCTGTTTTGAATATGGATTGTATTATAGTCCTGTAAGTACCCCCGCAGACTTTCGGCTGCTTTCCCCTATCGTATTGGAGCAGGCTTTAAAAAAAGCAGGGACAGAACTATTAGAGCCATATCTCCACTTTGAAACTTATGCACCGCAGGAATATCTCTCACGGGCGTATCATGATGCTCCAAGGTATTGTGCAGATATTGTAAGTACTCAGATAAAGAATGACGAGGTCATTCTGAAAGGAGAAATCCCTGCTAGATGTATTCAAGAATACAGGAACGATTTAACTTATTTCACAAATGGGCAGGGAGTCTGCTTGACAGAGTTAAAAGGATACCAGCCAGCTACTGGTAAACTTATTTGCCAACCCCGCCGCCCGAATAGCCGTATAGATAAGGTTCGGCATATGTTCCACAAGTTAGCCTAACAGCTTGCATAAGTCGTATAAAATGAGATTTGAAAGGATTAGAAGCTAATTATGATGAAATGCGAATGGATATTATGTCCTGTTTGTGGGAGCAAAACCCGTAATAAATAGGAAGGACACTGTTTTGAAGAATTATCCCCTTTATTGTCCAAAATGCAGACAAGAAAGATTGATTAAAGTTGACAACTTGAAGATAACTGTCATCAAAGAGCCAGACGCTTAAGACGCAGAGCCGATGAAATTGTGGAACAATTCACGAATCATCGGCTCTTTTTGTTTCGTATTTGAAAGAACAAACTCACCAAATAAAAAACGATATTCACCTGAAAATCCTTTTTTCGGGCGGTTGCCCAATAAAACGATATAGCACATCAGGGAATGGCGGGGTTATTTTGTTACAATCTCCATACAACAAGTATTTCCCATAACCGTAAAGGTCACAAAGCCTTTGCGGTTTTTCTTTTTTGTCGTTTTTGGTTTGCCGCAGGACTATTATTGGTGTTAAGTGTCGTTCGCCGCCTTTCAATCTGGATTTTTATGTTTTCAAAGATTCAGATTGATTGGAGGAAAAAAAGAATGGCATATAACAACGGACGTGAGGACAGGAAGTGGCGTATCTGGAAAGAAGCCGAGGAAAAAGTGTTGCGGGAACATGGAGTTGATGAAGCTACCATCGAACAAATCCGTATTGACGACAGGGCAGACTTTAATTCCAACAGGCGGTTTTACCATTGGACAAGCGATTTCGGGGAATACCTTGAGGGAATGGCAGACAGGGAACAGTCAGCCGAAGTAAAGACCGTTGAAGATTTACTGGGTGAAATCGAATATGAAAAATCAGGCATTACTTACGGTGGACAGGCGTACACTGCAAATCGTTCTGCTGAAAATGAAAGGGTATTCCACAAAAGAGATTGCCCCGCTTGTGCATTTAACGACGGGTGCTATCTATGCACGGTTAGACCATCTTAGAAAAAAGTTGCGGAAGATTTTATAGTCATCTAATACAGCATGCTTTCTTATGGGCTATTGGGTGGGGGGGATAAAATTCTCCCACCCAATTTTAGAATAAGTGAATAAAATCCCTGTCCATAGAGAATACTAAAAAGTTTGTGCAAAATCTTGACAGCCATATTGCCGCTATGGTATTCTGAAATACCAATGGGGAAATTGGAAGATTGAAAATTAAATAAGCACATAGATATAAGATTGAAATGTCAGCCAATCGGCAAGGCTGACATGGGTTTTGAATTTCAAAGCCGCTACATAGCATTGCGAATCAGAGCGGGAGGGAATCCTCTTGTCGTTCGTGATGCAGTGTGGCGGCTTTTTTCATTTATCCAAAAGTCAAAGGCAATAAAATCCAGAACGGAGGTGGAAAGGACATAGGATTTCCTTTTCGGAGGGTAAAGGCAGGCATTAAGAAAGCCGTTACACAGAAAAATGCTCTGCGGAGTTGTCCACAGAGATAGCGAGCATCGGATTGTGTCAGCCACAATCCAATCCACACCCTAAAGGCGTGTGGACTAACTTAGGGGACAACCCCTAGCTACCCCGATAAAAGGAAAAATAAAACTGGAGGATTAAGAAAAATGAGTAGAGAAAAATCAGAAAAAGTATGCATTACTTTTTAGATTGAGCGAAGAAGAACATGAAAAATTAAAGCAGTATTCATCCGCCTGCGGTCTGTCCACCGCAGAATTTATGCGTCAGTTATGCAGGGGAAACGCACCGCAGCCATAGCCAGAGAAAGAATTTTGGGAACTATTAGGCACGCTTTACGAAGTACACGTAGCCTTTAAAAAGTGTATCCCCTACGCCCCTTCCGCTGATGAAATATGCAGGGAGATTGAGGATTTTATCTTGGAACTGCAACGGAATTATACCCTCCCACAGCAGTTTGACATGGAAAAATTGACGGAACAGGGGGCAGTCTGATATGGCGGCAACGAGCCTCTGGCACATCGAAGGACGGTTGAAAGACTTAATTTCTTATGTGGAAAACCCAGAAAAGACCGTGCCGAATAAGGAGATGCAGGACTTCTTTGACGTGTTCTCCTATGTGAAGAATCCACAGAAAACGGACAATGGAGAGTTTGTTTCCGCCATCAACTGTTTAAAAGAAACAGCGTTACAGCAGATGATTCTAACGAAAAAGCAGTACCAGAAGACAGGCGGGTATATCGCTTGGCACGGCTACCAGAGCTTCAAGCCAGACGAAGTAACGCCCGAACAATGCCACGAAATCGGCTTAAAACTTGCGAGGGAAATGTGGGGCGACAAGTACCAGATAATCGTTGTCACCCACCTTGACAGGGGGCATCTCCACAATCACTTCTGCTTCAACTCTGTTTCCTATCTGGATGGGAGCAAATATAATTACTCAAAATCGGAGCAGAAACGGCTAAGGGAAACGTCAGACCGCTTGTGCAGAGAGTACGGATTATCGGTGATTGAGAACCCGAAGAAAGCACCGTCAAGACCGCTGTATCTGGATGAAAAGAGCGGCAAGCCGACACGCTACAACGTCTATCTGGAAGATTTAGCGGAGGCAATCAGCGGCAGTCGGGATATTCCGCACATGATGAAGTATCTAATCGACAAAGGCTACGAGGTTGATTTTTCGGGCGGGCATTGGAAAATGAAGCTGCCGCAGTATAAGCATTTCACAAGATTAGATACGCTTGATGAACGCTTAACGCCCGATTTTATCCGTTCACATTTAGGCACAAGGGCAAGATATGGGAACTACAAAGCAAAGATTTCCTACTCTCCCCATATGCCCGAAGAATATAAAAAGGCGTGGCGACCACACCAGAAAACAACAGGCATTTTCGCGTTGTATTATTACTGGTGCTATCAGTTGGGGATATTTCCCAAAGGCACGGACTACAAGCCGACAAGCCCGCTTATGAAAGAGGAGCTTCGGAAACTGGATGAGATTACCACACAGGTACGCTATATGTCGGAGCATAACATCTCCACCCTCTCCGATTTGCACGCCGACAGGGAGAAGAACCAGACGGAAATGGACAGGCTTACCAACTATCGGCGGCATTTGCAGAATAAGATACGGCGTGCTTCACCCGCCGAGAAAGAAACGCCGAGAAGAAAAAAAACGGGGTGACGGAACGGATAACGGAGCTGCGAAAGCGGCTGAAATATGCGGACGGGATTGAAAAACGCTCTGCCCACATTGATGACTGCTTGAACCAAATCCACGATACGGTTGAAAATCAAAGGTCAAACCCGACTGGCAGGACAGACCGCAAGAGGGAGGACGCATTGCGATGAGCAGACTGACAGAACAGGAACTTACGGAAATTTTAGACTCGGTATCAACCGATGGTCCGACAAAGCATGTTAATGGATTTCGATTTTCCGGGTGTTGGTTTCCCGCTCCAATTCGTGTATCAAGATACGGTCGATAAACTCATGGACGTTTTCATAGGTCAATTCCTGTATGTCGCTGTATTTCCCGACAATCTGAATAAACCTTGATATATCCCTTTTTCGCTCGGTAACGGTTGCGATCTGCTGTTGTAACTCGTCTATCCTTGCGGCAAGGGATTTCTTTTCGTCCTCATAGCCGGAAGTTAGAAACACAAACCGTTCATCTGTCAGTCTGCCTAATGCGTTGTCCTCATACAGCTTGCGGAAAAGCGTGTCAAGTTCGGTCATACGCGCCTGTGCTTTGAAAAGTTCCTTTTGCTGCTGCGCTAATGCCTTTCTCGCTTCCATGTCGCCGTACTCGGTAGCTTTACAGATAAAGTCCTGTTCGTGTTCCTTAACATACCGCAAAATCCGCCGCATATCTTCCAGCACTAAATCAAGAAGTACGTTTTTGCGGATATAATGAGAGGTACACTCGCTGCCTGTCCTTGCCCTGTTGCGCCATGCGCCGCAAGAATAGGAAAACTTGCGCGGCTCGATATTTACGCCCTGTTGGTAATACATCTTATGTCTGCAACCAGCGCAAAACAGCAAGCCGGAAAAAATATCAATCTCCGCTGCTTTTGTCGGGCGGTGGCGGGTAGCAATCCGCTTTTGCGCAAGTTCAAAGGTTTCCTCGTCAACAAGCGGCTCATGGGTGTTTGGGAAGAAATAGCGTTGTTCTTCTTCGTTCTTCCGGGTCTTTTTCGACTTGTAGGATACCTTGTGAGTTTTCGCGGTTATGGTATGCCCTAAATATTCCTGCCTTGCTAATATGTCATAGAGCGTTTTGTCCGGCCAAGTATAGGGGGCGATCATTGCCCGCTGATACCGCGCCTGTCCTGTACGCTGATAGCGCAACGCTCCAATCGTCAAGACTTTGTTTTCCGCAAGCCATTTTTGGATTTCGCACATACGCACGCCGCTAACAAACATAGCGAAAACCTGTTTGACAATCGGCGCGGTTTCCGGGTCGGGTATAAGGTGGTGGCGGTTGTTCGGGTCTGGGATATAGCCGTATGGATATTCCCCGTTGACGCGCTCGCCTTTTTGCGCCTGTGCCTGTTTAACTGCGCGGATTTTCTTGCTTGTGTCGCGGGCGTAAAACTCGTTAAACCAGTTCCGCAAGGGGGTAAACTCGTTATCCTCCCGCGCTGTGTCAACTCCGTCGTTGATCGCGATATAGCGTACTCCGTTTTCGGGAAATACAATCTCTATGAGTTCGCCCGTTTTCAGGCCGCTTTCTTTGTCAAGGAACAATAGGCTTTGTCGGCCTGCAAAAGCACATCAACAGCGGATATGCTTTTGCGGAACGACAAATAGCCCATAACGGGAAGCGTGGAAAGGGGACACGCTCCCCGCATGGGCTAAAAGATTATCCTACATGAAAAGCAAGGGTGCGGGTAATAAGGCGCACTTGCAGCCTGTTACGCATTTCCTCGTCCACATAGGAATAGGTATTGCCCGCGTCGTCTTTCAGCGTGCGGGTACAAAGTTTCGCTATGTAACCCTCGTAGTGCTTCAAGATCGCGCACATGGCGGTTGTGTCGCCGTTTGCCGCTGCGGAAATGACAGGGAACGGCAACAGATTTTCAGACTTCCTAACGGTATTCATCATCTGCTTTTCCCTCCAAATACTGTTTGATTTTCGCAAGCGCGGATTTCCTGTGCCGGAAAACCGTCGTGCGTACAACATTCAGCAGTTCGCCAATTTCCGCGTCGCTCATATCCAAGAAGTAGGACAAAAGGATAATGTCGCGTTTCCTTTCGGGCAAAGCGTTAAGGGCTTCGGCAAGCAGTTCATTTTTGACGAGTACATCAAAGCCGGACACTTGAAAACGGAAATAATCGCTTTGTATTCGTCCGTTGTGAAAAGCTGCGCGAGTTCGCTTTCGCTCAAATCCGAAAAGGTACTTCGCGTGCTGCGCGTTTCGCAAGAGTGCGGCGGTGGCTTTTCGCTTCGCCAACCAAAGTTTTCTTTGCTAATGCGTCGTACTGATGTTGTATTCTTTCCTTGTCGGAAGAAGATAGCTCCATAGAGTTCACCTCCTTCCCGCGTGGAGTAGAGGACGGGAGTTAAGGGCTTGTCCTCTCTGCCCCTTTCGCTCCGTACCCGTTCGGGAGATGGCTCTTAGTGCGCTTTTCAGAAAAAAGTTGAAAAAAGCAAAATGCGCCCGTCCGCAAGACGCGGACGAGCGCAAAGGAAATGTAAGCAGTAGTTAGATGTATTGACAGTTCACACTCATAGCCGGAATATCCCGCTTGCGGAGCATAGCTTTTTTTGACCGCAAAGCATTAGGCGGGTTACAGTAAATAAAAATGGACACGGCGATACCTCCCCGATACCGCCGTATCCTTAAAAAAGGGCGACTTTAATACACTACCCGCAATCCATTCTATAATAGGGAACAGCGGCTTTTGCGCAATATTAAATAAAAAAGCCGATAACACATAGGTTTTTTGACCTAATGCGTTATCGGCTCTGCGTCTATGCGTCTGGCACTTTTAATCATTTTTTTTTGAATTTATTATATGTGTTAGCTAACTGTCCACAAGCCGCGTTAATCTCTCTGCCATGAGAAACTCTCATAGTAACTTCAAGTCCTGCTTGCTCTAATTGATGTTTGAATGCAACTATTTCCCGTTTCTGTGGTGCTTTAATTCTTGAATTGCTTGTTGGGTTGTATTGTAACACGTTAATCATAACTTTTTTGCCCCGAAACCATTTTGCAAGTTGTCTTACATCTGAGGGCCGGTCATTTATACCCGGTAAAAGCAAATACGCAAAGACAATTTTGCGATTATGCCTTTCAGAATAGGATAAGGCTTGCTTAACAACATCTTCAATAGCATATATGCGCATGTGAGGAATAATACGATTTCTTGCAGATTGTGTTGCTGCGTGTAAAGATATTGTCAACTGAATTTTAAGATGTTCCTCGCGCAATTTTTTTAATTGATCGACCGGACCAACTGTTGATATGGTAATGCCGTCGGTTGGAAAGTTGAGCCCATATCTATCTCGGAGAATATGGATTGCTTTTATCAAGTTGTCATAATTGAATAAAGGCTCTCCCATACCCATAAAAACGATACGGTTTACTTTTCGACGCAACAATATAATCTGTTGTACGATTTCTGACGATGTTAGATTACGAACAAAGCCATTTCGCCCGGACTCACAAAAAATACAACCAACAGGACAACCGACTTGTGTGCTCACGCAAACAGTTCCACCATCTCGCCGCTTGATAAAAACCGTTTCAATGTATTTGTTGTCTTTCAGTTCGTAAACATACTTTTCAGTATCACTGCTTTTGCAAATATTTTTTACCAACATTGATAGATTTTTTTTGCGTGGTAATTGCTTATATAATTCTTCATATAAGGCTTTTGCTTCATTCTCGCCAATAACTTCCGACATTTCTTTGTAAGTAAATCCGTATGGATCATTCCGTACTTCCGCAGGCGTATATTTAGGTAAACGTTTCATTTTTATATCCTTTCTTCTAAATAATAAAAGTTTGTTTTTCTGTATTTTTGATTACAATCTCTAATTTTTCTACATCAATGATATGCGTCAATTTGCATTTAGGGCAGAAAAGAGGAAAATCTTTTAATACAGTATTATGAAATACTTGAACTCTCGTCTTTCCGTTACAAATCGGACATTTTATCCAATATTTTTTAAGCATTATATTTCACTCGTCCTTTTTACACAAAAAAATGCAGGTCAATCCTCAACATGAGCATTGACCTGCATTTATAATGCACAGAGCAGTACAACAAAACTAAGGCATAGCTTGCACTATGTCTATACTATATCTATACGTCGTTAGTTTTTTGTATAGCATCCGCAAAATAAGCATGACAAAAAAGCCCATGTTGAAAATGGGAAAATCCTTTTTTTCAATGCTTATCTAATACGCATGCTATGCAACATAAACGCCGCCTCCTTTTACATAAATTTTATTTTATCAGAAAATCAGTCTACTGTCAATACACAACAGGAGCTAAAAAAAATATACAGTTATGATACGTTAACAGAGCATATGTGGTTTTGGTTTTATAAAATGTTGTTCTGTAGGCAGAGGAATAATCTTACCACCACAGGAAGAGCACTTGCATATATCTTTATTATAAAGAAGACGGATAATGGCAGGTGCATCCATATCTTTCAGCTTGGAAATATATTTTTTGCAACCAAGGATGTTTCTGCATAGGGTAATCTTTTTTTTTCTTCTTATTTCTGGATGAAAGAAGACCATAGTGCCTGATACGTACAAAACGTTTTGGAGGAACATGCATTAAAAATCGACGGATAAATTCCTCGCCGGATATGGTGATCTCTTTCCAAAGCCCTTGGTTTTTGTAATCTTTAGCGGAAAAAAGTAACTGTAGATTCTGTCATGTCTTTGATACGGTAGTTGCTGATAGCAATCCGGTGGGTGTATTTTCCAAGGTATCTGATGACAGATTCGGCACCGTCAAATGGTTTCTTGCAATAAGGAATCCATTCCTTTGTATAGCAGGTATTTAACAATTCCTTGAAAGTATAGTGGTTTTTGTAAGGTGCAGCCGATCCATGAAATTCAAGCCTGTCATTTTCCCAGAGCTGCTTAAGTTCAGCCATGTATTTTCCACGAAACGTTTTTGAGATTACCTTAATCGGAAGGAAAAAATCTTTCCCATTGTCTTTCCAATGATTTTTCACATCCAGCCCTCCACCAAGAACAATCGCATGGATATGAGGATGAAAATTCATGGTACTTCCCCATGTATGGAGGATACAGATATAGCCGATATCAGTCGTACCAATACTCAATGAGAAGGTCTAAATTTTTTTGAGACAGAATCGTATACCTGTCAATTCTGCCTTTGGTTTCACGAACATGAATTGTCATGTTGGTACGGGAAATGTCATCATCCCAGACAGTCTTCAGCACCTTTTTTTATATAAGAACTTTATTGCAGACCGATAGTGATTGTGAGTTTCAGGAGACCTTCCTTCCAGACGTTTGTCAGTAAGAAAACTTTCCGCATCTTCAAGTGTAAGATCAGAAACATTTTTTCCAATCCAACGAAGGAAGTAACTGACATCAGAGCAATACAGTTGAATAGTTCTTTCACGCATGTTACGTTTTTCCGCTTCATTGCGGATGGATTCAAAAATATCTTTATACATAATAAAACCTCCAGAATAAGTAGTGTTAATAATTATATCTACCTATTCGGAGGTGCATTAGCGTCATAATTCCGATTGCGGAAGAGACTGAAAAATGTTATTCTTATCATAGGCAGTGGAGCTTTCTTAGTTCAGTTGTTTCGTGTGGTAACTTAACAATAACGGATTATGGAAAGTAATTCCACTGCTTTTTAATAAAAAAATAAAACTGCGCCACAGCCTTGGCAGGCCATCGCGCAGCGATTTTGTTCAATCGAAAGTTGACAAAGGAGTTGAGCTGATATGAAAAAAAAAGAAAATCATCCTATTGCTGTCTGTTGTGATAATTCTTTTGATGGGCATTGTTGTATGGTTTAATATTCCACTCGACTTGATGGACTTAGACCCTAATGAGGTCATGGAAATAGTTGTTTTCAATGGCAATAGCGGAAACGCAACACATATTACCGACAAAGAGCAGATTCAGCATATTGTCGAAAATTTGAATGGCGTCGAATTAAAGCGGTCAAAGCCGTCTTTGGGATATATGGGATATAGTTTCAAAGTTACTATTTATTTGTCTGATGGCAACGAGGCAGGCGATTGGAATAATTTTATTATCAATTCAGATGATACAATTAGAAAAGATCCATTTTTCTATTCTGTTACAAAGGGAAATATTGATTACAGCTATATTGAAGGTATCGTAGAATAACAAAAATTTCAGCTTGTCGAGCTGGAAAATTTGAATTTATGATAGCGGAACGAAATCTGTGGAGGGGGTGTTCTCATGAAATTAGTCAGTCCGAAAACATTGCTGGCATCGTTGCTGGGTTGCACATTTGTTGTTATGAAAGTGATGACTTTTGACGGGCTGGTGGATATGTTTTGGATCATATTGATCGGATACCTGACCGTTAAAGCCATAGTTACAGCGTTTTCCCAGGAAGCCTATGATGAGGATATAAGGCAGGCACAGCAGGGAAAGGTCTTGTACCGTGACCTGTTTGGCAAATTCGCATACATTGCAGCAGATGTCCCGATTCTTTTGATTCTTTTGGCGGGCCTTTTGGCTTCGGTCTGTTCCGTAACAACGCTACTCAGAGCCACCCTGATGGGACTTCTGCTGATTGCAGTGGGATATGCTATCTGGTTCAGTTGGTATGTTTCAAAGCATAAACGGCTGCGCATGAAAAACGGTGAGTGGGGTACAGGGATTTTAAGTGCAGAAGACGAGAAAGCGTGGAAACGCTCAAATTTGTGGCACGGTATAATTCTCGGAATTGCCGGGGTGTTGTTTGCTCTTTATCTCATTTTCGGAGATCCGAGGATTTATTTCAATAACGCCAAACTGGAAAAAACACTAACCGCTTTGGAATGTGACAGCATCACTTTGGAGGAGATTGTCCCCTTTGAATGGACCACTGTATATACCTTTGATCCCTATACCTCAAAGGAACGCATTGAGCGAGTGGTCGGTTCGAAAAGCCCCGCTTTGAAAGAAAGTGTCAGCGAGGGTATGAACCATGTTGTGTTTATAAACAGAGGGCGGGTGGTGGCCAGCGTCTGTACCCATCCCGCAAGCACTGGGTACTATTTGAGCTTTACCGGCGGAGAAAATACATATTACAGTTATTCAGATGGTGGATATTCCCACATTGAGTACGGTGATGAGATTGTCTTTGAAGTAATGCAGGATGATGGATTTGTCAGGCTGTACGCTCGTGTTGAGAAATAATGTGTGGTCGCATATTGAATTATTAATGGAGAGGTGACAAACAAAGCGAGGGATAAATCCCAGCTTGTCGAGCTGGAAAATATGAATTTGAAAGGAGACATAACTATGAAAGAATATCAACATCTAATAGGTAAAATTATTATAGCGACTGCAATTATAGTTGCCGCAATTATTATAGCGGGTGCTATCGATAGAGCAGGAGCAAATATCCAACGTGGTCTGGGGTATTTAGGAGATGCACTACTACGATAAATTTAGATTTTGGAAACTGGACTGATTTGCGAGGTACAACTTTTAATGGATAAAAAAAAGCGACTACTTATTCTAATATTTGTATTAATATTAAGCGGAATTGTTGTGATATTCATACATAAAAAATGGTTCCATGAAAGGAGATTCTATTATGGAAGAAAATGCTATTTCCGGAGATGATAATACTCATTGGTTCCATTCAAACGGTATCATCACATCCATAGATAACTCTCAAAAAAAAAAAATCTGTGTTGATATCAGTCAAAAAAATAATTTTTTGATGGTACCAATATTACATTAAATTGCAACAAATCATCTCTCGACATTACATATTTAGAGGCTGGTCAAGAAATTACTTTCTATTTCTTTGAGAATAATGTACTTGACACTGAAGTTGCAATAGAGAAACTAAATATCGTTACACCATAACCTTTAGGGATTAGATAGTGTTCATCTAATCCCTTTTATTATGCTATGACATAATATTGGCACATCTCTGTGATTGAAGTGTAAATTTACACATGCTACAATAAGTATTGCTTATAGTTTTTTTTATTTTCAGCACCTATAAATGGTGCTTTTTTTGTACCCGTAATTCATTCAATCACTGACAACTTGTTCTAAGTATTTTATACGTACAGCATACTTTAACCATATACCAAACGTAAACTGTACATACAGCCATACGTATAACGTTTTCTATTTGTATAGAAAAGATGCGGAGCATGTGAATGAAATTCTGAATCAGGAGAAATCAATCTATATTTAGATAAGCGAAATGATAGAAAACGACATACTGCGGGATGTGCTTTTGGAGGATGAGCGCGTGCCGAGCACAAACGAGCTTGCAAAGCTGTATGCGATAAATCCGTCTACAGCGGCAAAGGGCATAAATATACTTGTGGATGCAGGAATTTTGTATAAGAAAAGAGGGATTGGAATGTTTGTGAGTGACGGAGCAAAGGAAGTAATAAGGACAAAGCGGAAAGCCCGTTTTTGTTAAAGTTGAACAATATAACGTAGCGAAAAAACAAAAACTAGAAAAATTTTCGTCTACATGACGAAAAACAGTAAAATTTTTAATGTTTATCGAAAAATATTCTATAGTGATTCACGAAATATTTTTGTATACTAGCCTTACCAACAAAAAACAAAGGGGGACAAAAATATATGAAGAAAAAATTTGTTGCAATCATGATGGTAGCTGCTATGGCAGCGTCAATGGCCGCTTGTGGATCAGATGGGGGTTCTTCTGATACACAGAAAGGGGGAAGCAGCACAACGACATCAGATGTTGCAAACAAGGACAAGCCACTTGTGTGGTTTAACCGTCAGCCATCAAACAGCTCAACAGGAGAGCTTGACACAACAGCACTCAACTACAACAAGGATACCTATTATGTAGGTTTCGATGCTAATCAGGGAGCTGAACTTCAGGGAGAAATGGTAAAAGAGTATATCGAGAAGAACATCGATACGATCGACAGAAATGGGGATGGAGTTATCGGATATGTACTTGCAATCGGTGATATCGGACACAACGATTCAATTGCAAGAACAAGAGGTGTTCGTAAGGCTCTTGGAACAGGCGTAGACAAGAGCGGCGAGATTGACAGTGCTCCGGCAGGAACAAACTCAGACGGAAAAGCAGCTGAGGTTCAGGACGGCAAGATTACTGTAAACGGCAAAGACTATGTAGTAAGAGAGCTTGCTTCACAGGAGATGAAGAACTCAGCAGGAGCTACATGGGATGCAGCTACAGCCGGAAACGCAATCGGAACATGGTCATCATCATTTGGCGAGTCAATCGACGTAGTTGTTTCTAACAACGATGGTATGGGAATGTCAATGTTCAATGCATGGGCGAAAGACAACAAAGTTCCTACCTTCGGTTACGATGCAAACAGCGATGCAGTAGCAGCTATCGCAGAGGGCTATGGCGGAACAATCAGCCAGCATGCTGATGTTCAGGCTTACCTCACACTTCTGTGTACTTAGAAACGCACTGGATGGTGTAGATGTTGATACAGGTATCGGCACAGAGGATGATGCAGGAAACGTATTAAGCGATGATGTATATGTTTACAAGGATGATGAGAGATCTTACTACGCATTAAATATTGCTGTAACAGCCGATAACTACAACGATTTCACAGATTCAACAGTTGTATGGGCACCTGTTTCAAAACAGCTTGATTCAGGAAAGCACCCTACAAAGAAGGTATGGCTGAATATCTACAATGCTTCAGATAACTTCTTAAGCTCTACATATCAGCCACTCTTACAGAAGTATGATGATCTCTTAAATCTTGATGTTGAGTACATCGGTGGTGATGGACAGACAGAGTCTAATATCACAAACAGACTTGGAAATCCAAGCCAGTACGATGCATTCGCAATCAACATGGTTAAGACAGATAATGCAGCTTCTTATACAGCTCTTTTGAACCAGTAAAAGTATTTAAAGCACTTAGTTGGGGAGGGAAAAATCTCTCCCCAAAATAAAGTGTATACAGACGACAGCAAATATAGAGTTAGGAGCAGGAAGTATGGGCGATAAGAATAATGAAAACATCTTATCGATTCGTGGCATGAGCAAGTCATTTGGACGAAACAGGGTTCTTGACCACATCAATTTAGATGTGAAAAAAGGTACTGTAATGGGTCTCATGGGGAGAACGGAGCCGGTAAGTCGACAATGATGAAATGTCTTTTTTGGTACATACCAGAAGGACGAGGGAACTATATATCTGGACGGAAAAGAGGTAAGCTTTTCAGGTCCTAAGGATGCACTGGAAAATGGAATAGCGATGGTGCATCAGGAGTTGAACCAGTGTCTTGAGAGAAATGTCGTAGACAATCTGTTTCTCGGAAGATATCCGGTCAATTCATTTGGTATGATTGATGAAGGACGCATGAAAAAAAGAAGCGTCTGAATTATTCAGAAAGCTGGGAATGACAGTTAATCTCGAGCAGCCGATGAAAAACATGTCAGTATCACAGCGACAGATGTGTGAGATTGCAAAGGCAATATCATACAACTCAAAGGTTATAGTATTGGATGAGCCTACATCATCACTTACGGTACAGGAGGTTGAAAAGCTGTTCCAGATGATGAGGATGCTTCGTGACCAGGGTATTTCACTTATCTATATTTCTCACAAGATGGATGAGATTTTTGAGATTTGTGATGAGATTTCGGTTCTTAGAGATGGAAATCTGGTCATGACAAAGAGCACAAAAGAAACAAATATGAATGAACTGATTGCAGCGATGGTTGGACGAGTACTGGAGAACAGATTCCCTCCGGTAGACAACAAACCAAAGGATGTAATCTTGTCAATACAGCATCTTTCGACAAAGTACGAGCCACATCTGCAGGACATCACATTTGATGTGCATGAGGGGGAGATATTTTGACTATACGGACTTGTCGGAGCAGGTCGTACAGAGCTTCTTGAGACGATTTTCGGAATCAGGACAAGAGCTGCGGGACGAGTATATTTTAAGAACCAGCTTATGAATTTCACCTGTGCAAAGGAGGCTATGGACTATGGCTTCGCACTTATCACAGAGGAAAGAAAAGCAAATGGACTTTTCCTTAAGGGAAATCTCACCTTTAACACAACAATCGCAAATCTCGGTTCTTATAAGAATGGACCGGCACTTTCAGACAGCAAGATGACAAAGGCCACCTCTGATGAGATAAAGATTATGCACACAAAGTGTATGGGACCGGAGGATATGATTTCGGCTCTGTCAGGAGGAAACCAGCAGAAGGTTATCTTTGGTAAATGGCTTGAAAGAGGACCGCAGATATTCATGATGGATGAGCCTACCCGCGGTATCGACGTAGGCGCCAAATATGAGATCTACGAGCTTATAATCAATATGGCAAAGCAGGGTAAGACAGTCATTGTAGTTTCATCTGAGATGCCTGAGATCCTTGGTATAACAAATCGTATCGGAGTCATGTCAAACGGACGGCTCTCAGGAATTGTCAATACAAAGGAAACAAATCAGGAAGAGCTGTTAAGACTCAGTGCAAAATACCTATAATAAAGGGAGAAGACGGATATGGCTAATAGTAAGATTTTAACGGCTGAGCAGGAGCGTGCTCTGCGCCAGCCTATCGACGAATATGTTGGTGGAATACAAAAAAGAAATTGATGCACTCAGAAAAGACGGAACTACAAAGGTTGTAGAGTGTCAGTCAGCGATAGCAGGCATCAAGAGAGATAAAACTCTTTCAAAGGGCGAGAAAGAGTCAGAAATAGCAGCCTGCGAGAAAGAGCTTCAAAGGCAAAGGCTGTTGAGGCAAAGAACAAGGATGAGATTTCAAAGCTCATTGCCAAGGCTGAAAGCTATTTAAAGGAAAATTTTGACTCAAAGTATTACAATGCCGTTAAGGCAAGCTGTGAGGCGGAAAAGGCAGAGGCGCTTGCTGCTCATAATGAGAGAATGGCAGAGCTTGATAAAAAGCACAAGGCTGCTCTTGCAAAGACATCAGACAGTACTGAGATAAAGGAAGAAAACTACGTACACAAGAATCGTATTTCCAATGAGAAGCTTGAGCTCGAGAAAGAGTATCAGACGATCAAGGACAAAAAGCATGAGGCATACAGCTACAAGTATCACCTGATTGATATGCTTCGTCTTTCAAAGTTCACATTTATGGAGAAAAGAGCTCAGAAATGGGAGAATTACAAGTATACGTTCAATAGGAGAAACTTCCTGTTACAGAATGGTCTTTATATTGCAATTATACTTATATTCATAGCGCTTTGTGTCATAACACCGATAAAGAAGGGCACACCTCTTCTGACATACAACAACATACTGAATATTCTTCAGCAGGCTTCACCGAGAATGTTCTTAGCACTTGGTGTTGCAGGACTTATCCTCTTAACAGGAACGGACCTTTCTGTTGGACGAATGGTTGGTATGGGTATGACAACAGCCACAATCATCATGCATCAGGGTATCAATACAGGCTCTGTATTCGGTCATATATTTGACTTTACAGGAGTACCAACAGGTGCAAGAGTGGTTATCGCATTACTTGCATGTATCGTGCTTTGTACATTCTTCACAAGTATTGCAGGATTTTTTACAGCGAAGTTTAAGATGCATCCGTTTATCTCTACCATGGCGAACATGCTTGTTATCTTCGGTATCGTAACATATGCTACAAAGGGAGTTTCATTCGGTGCTATTGAGCCGGTTATCCCTAACATGATTATTCCAAAGGTAAATGGTTTCCCAACCATCATCATCTGGGCAGTAGCAGCAATCGCAATTGTATGGTTTATCTGGAACAAGACAACCTTTGGCAAAAACCTCTACGCAGTAGGCGGAAACGCAGAGGCAGCAGCAGTTTCAGGTATCTCAGTATTTGCAGTAACTCTCGGCGCATTCGTGATGGCCGGTATCCTTTATGGATTTGGCTCATGGCTTGAGTGTGCAAGAATGGTTGGTTCAGGTTCAGCAGCTTACGGACAGGGCTGGGATATGGACGCCATCGCAGCCTGTGTAGTTGGTGGTGTATCATTCACAGGTGGTATCGGTAAGATATCAGGTGTTGTAACCGGTGTATGTATCTTCACAGCACTCACATACTCTCTTACAATCCTTGGTATTGATACAAACCTTCAGTTCGTATTCTCAGGAATTATCATTCTTGTAGCAGTAACACTTGACTGTCTGAAATATGTACAGAAGAAATAATATCGCAGGAAAATTTCTTTTTCATACTTCCAAAATGATCAGCAGAGATGTCAGGGTGGCATCTCTGCTTTTAACAGTTACACTTTTGTTTATGTAAAGCTACAAAAGAATATATCAGATGTGGTATAATACTATACAGACACATTTTAATATCCGGGGGATAAATTTATGCTACACACGGATTTTATGGTGTATGCAGTTCAATAATTACAAGCAGGGAGAAGACATAAAATGTATACATTATTACTAGTTGATGACGAAGAGGATGTAATAGAGGTAATCGAGAGAAAGGTATCCTGGGAGCAGATTGGTTTTCAGGTGGTAGGACATGCGGGAAATGGCTTCAAGGCGCTTGAAATGATGGAGGACATGCAGCCGGATGTTGTGATGACTGACATACGTATGCCTTACATGGACGGACTTGAGCTGTGCAGTAACATCAGGCAGAGGTTTCCTGCGACGAAGCTCTTGCTTTTCACAGGCTTTGACGATTTTGAGTATGCAAAGGAGGCAGTACATCTCGAGATAGAGGAGTATATTTTAAAGCCACTCAATCTGGCTGAAATCACGGAGGTATTCAAAAAGCTTAAGACAAAGCTGGATGATGAGCTGAACGAGAAGAAAAACACAGACATATTGAAGCAGTATTATGCAGCATCACTGCCTGTTTTGCAGTCAAACTTTTATACGACACTTATCGAGGGACGCATACCGGAAAATGAGCTGGGCAGGTACATGCGTGACTATAAGATTGTGCTTGAGGGACCATATTACTGCTGTATTATCATACATACCTCCGCAAGTCAGATGCCGCAGGGCATGGATATCAGACTGCTTGCAGTGTCAGTAGAGCGACAGGCACAGGCTGATTTAAAGGAGCGCTGGAATGGCAGGATTTTTAACTATCTCGGTGATACGGTCATGATAGCCCAGCTTGTGCAGCAGGAGGATATCTCTGAGCTGACAGATGAGTGCGACAGATTCTGCAAATATGTAAATCATGTAATGGGAGCAAAGGTAACTGTCGGAATCGGACAGGTGTGCGAAAATGTACAGGAGCTGGTGAGCTCTTATCAGAGTGCGAGGGAGGCAGTATCCTACAGGGTGCTTTATGGCAGCAACAGGGCAATAAACATGACAGAGGTTGAGCCACAGCGACGTATATCAAAGGATGGCGATGAGGGAAATGAGCTGTCATATTTATTTAAAATGATTTGTATCGGCAAGATAGAGGATGTAGAGCAGGCTGTGGAAGCGTATATGCAGCACAATTTTATGTCGCAGCAGTCACTTGAGAACTACCATGTGGCAGTAATGGAGCTGATCAGTGGGCTATATCACTTCATGAGCAATAATGAGCTAAATGCGCAGGAAATATCGGGAAGTGTAGGCAGGCTTTATAATGAGCTCTCCAATTTTGAGCCGGTAGTGCTCAAGCAGTGGCTTTTGGATTTTTCAAGCAGGCTGCACGACGATATGGCTGATGCCAGATACAACTCCAAGAAGTCACTCATAGACAGTGCAAAGGATTATGTGCACAGGAATTACAGAAGTGACCTTGGACTTGACGATACATGTAAGGAATTAGGAGTATCTAACTCGTATTTTTCAAGTCTGTTCAAGAAGGAAACCGGCAGCTCGTTTGTGGAGTATCTGACTGATTACAGAATGGACAAGGCTGCCAGAATGCTTGTGGAGACAGACGACAAGAGCTATGTCATAGCCCAGAATGTAGGCTATGCGGATCCGAACTATTTCAGTTATGTTTTTAAGAGAAAGTATGGGGTTTCCCCATCCAGGTACAGGACAGAGTATGAGAAGAATAAGGTATAAATCAGGCAATATACAATCCATAATAATGCTCTCATTCTCACTGCTGTCGCTTGCAATAATGCTTGTCACAGTTGTGGTGATGTATATAAAATTTGCCGATGCATCGCAGGACAGTATCATAGAGAGCAATCATAAGGTGATGGACCAGACAATAGACAGTGTGGAAAGCTATCTGGTCAATATGAGGCAGGTTTCGGATTCGGCGTATTATAATGTAATAAAGGAGAATGATATTTTAAAGCAGTCTGACAGCATACACGATGGCATGAGCCTGCTCTATGAGTCAAACAAGGAATATCTGCGCAGTATTGCCTTGTATAATCAGTATGGAAGCCTTATAGCTGCAGAGCCTGTTGTGTCCCAGAAGGAGGACCCGAATGTGACAAAACAGGACTGGTTCATAGAAGCTATGGAGCGCATGGAAAATATACATTTTTCAACACCTCATGTACAGAATCTGTTTGACGATGGTTCCATGAGATATCATCTGGTCATATCATCAAGCCGTGCCGTGGAGCTGACCTCCGGTTCAGAATCACAGATGGGTGTGATGCTTGTGGACATGGATTATTCGAGTGTATCAAGGATGCTTGAGAGGATAAATACATCGGGAAAATGACAGTATTATTATCTGTGTGATGCAAAGGGCAATATTATTTACCATCCGCATCAGATACAGTTTGATGGAGATGTTCCGGAAAACAGCGATGTTGCGGCAAAGTGCAAAACAGTATATATGATGATTATCTGAATGGAGTGCATCGTAAGATTATGGTAGATACAATCAGCTACACAGGCTGGAAGCTTGTATGTGTGATGCCATACTCCATCTTTACCAATAAGATGGCGGATGTGAAGCAGTTTGTTTTTGTTATAATGATTATTATGGCTATGATGTTTGTGTGGATAAACAGAGTGATAGCTATACGTATTTCAAAGCCGATAATGAAGCTGGATGATTCTGTGAAAAGGTATGAGAATGGCAATGAAGCAGATATTTATGTAGGTGGTTCCTCAGAGATACGGCATCTGGGATACTCTATACGTAATTCATATAAGCAGAACAATGAGCTTATGAAAAAGGTTGTATGGGAGCAGAACGAGAGGCGAAAGAGCGAGCTTGATGTGCTCCAAAGCCAGATTAATCCACATTTTTTGTATAATACTCTTGACTCCATCACATGGATGATTGAAGGAGGCAAAAACGAGGAGGCCTCGTTTATGATTACGCAGCTTGCAAAGCTTTTTCCGTATCAGTCTGTCGAAGGGACATACCATAATACCTGTACGAGATGAGCTTTTGCACGCAAAAAGCTACATGAATATTCAGAAGGTGCGCTATAAGAACAAATTTGAGGTGAGCTTTGATGTAGACGAGGAAATAATGGACTACTGTGCGGTGAAGCTGGTGCTTCAGCCGATTTTGGAAAACGCACTAAATTACGGAATCAGAGAGCTGGACGATTTCGGAGAGATAGTAGTCGGAGGCCAAAAAGTGGGAGAGGATATCATCATAACGGTATCAGACAACGGAATGGGCATTCCGGAGAATGAAATTCCACTTTTGCTGACAAATACGGACAGGGTTCACAAGAAGGGCTCGGGAGTGGGGCTTGTTAATGTAAATAACAGGATAAAGATACTGTTTGGAGAGCGCTATGGCCTGCATATAGAAAGTGAGCTTGATGAGGGAACAGTTGTGACAATCAAAATCCCGGCAATGTCTATTCAGAGGAAAACAGACTTCAATTTGAGGAGCATCATATAGCATGAAGCAAGTACAATTGCCTTGCTGCATGGGAGGTGTGAGAGTGACAGTGAAAAATAAATGGACAAATATGAGCAAGAATAAGAGAAACTTCATCATAACAGAGCTGCTGCTGGGAGTACTACTTGTGATAGGAATAGGTTTTATCGCATACAATAAGCTCAATGAGAAACCGGAGCGTATTGCAGTTGTGATGGCTGATGTGGATGAAAGCCACAGTGCTGCGTTGAAATATGGCATGAAAATGGCGGCCTCTGAGTATGGTGTGGATGTAGTTATGATAAGTAAGGAAAATCTGAACAACATGTCAGATGAAATTGATGTCATAAAGCAGGAGATAAACAAAAAGCTGATGCGGTCGTTTTCAAGCCGACAGCAGAAAAAATGACAGAAGAAAAAAAAGCCTTAATACACTTATCCGGATAAATAAAAAGACACCGATAATGGTAGTCGGAGACCAGGCGGGAAGCGAGAGCTTTAAGTCGTTAAATACAGTGGAGTTTGACCAGTACAGCATGGGTGTGGAACTGGCACAAAAGCTTCTTGCTGACAACAACGGAACACTTTCAGGTAAAAAAATAGGAATCTATTGTGAAAACACTGAATCCGATGCCTGTAAAAAACGCATTGATGGCATAAAGGATACTCTCGCGGAGAGCGGCTGTGTTGTGATGTGGATTGTATCAGGTGTTTCGGATACCGGGGAGAAAATAAATCTGCAGTCACAGAGAAAGGTTGACATAGTTCTTGCAATAGATGATGCAAGTGTGGTTGAGGCGGCAAAGGAAGCCTCTGATAATAATCTGCAGGGTGCACTGGTATATGGGATAGGAAATTCAACAGAAGCTATATATTATCTCGATTCGGGCTGGACAGAGGCTCTTATCACACCTGATGAATTTGCTGCCGGATACAAAAGTGTTGTAGGACTGGTCGATATGCTGCGTGGCAGTAGAAAATATTCAGTAGAGGAAAAGCCGATATCTTACCAGCTTCTTACCAGAAAAAATCTGTTTGATGAAGAAAACAAGAAGCTTTTTGTATGCAATCAGCCAGTAGTGGGGGAACAATAAATGAGAAGCAGAATAAGAAATACTATGATGATACTGTGTTTTGCACTGATATTGTCATTTGTCTCGTGCAGCAGCACAAGAGTTGACGAGAAAAAACAGATATATATAGGCGTGACCTGCTATGACCAGAAGGATACATTTATCGGGGAGCTGATAGAAACTTTCAAAAAAAAGGAGTGCGCAAGTCTTGATACAGACAAATACGATATCAGCATGACAATCATGGATGCTGCAGGCTCACAGCGTGCACAGGATGACCAGGTGCAGGAGATGATAGAGGACGGCTGCAATGTGCTGTGTATTAATCTGGCAGACAGAACAGATTTGTCGCATATTATAAATGCTGCAATGGAGAAGGACATCCCGATTATTTTCTTTAACAGGGAGCCGGTTGATGAGGATTTAAATCGCTGGGATAAGCTGTACTATGTCGGGGCCAAGGCAAAGCAGTCAGGTCAGATGCAGGGGAACTCATCGCCGATTATATAAAAAATAATCCGGGTGTGGATAAAAACGGTGATGGCAGGATACAGTACGTCACCCTGGAGGGAGAGATGGGACATCAGGATGCCATCGTCAGGACAGAGAGTGTGACAGAGAGCATGAAGAATAACGGCCTTCAGATAGAAAAGCTGAGCTGTCAGATAGCAAACTGGAATCGTGCTCAGGCGCAGAACCGTATGACACAGCTTATAGGTCAGTATAAAAACAGCATAGAGCTGGTTATTGCAAACAACGATGCAATGGCACTCGGAGCGATAGACGCATACGAAAAGCTTGGTGTGACGGAATCGAATGTACCTGCATTTTTTGGAGTGGACGGCACAGACGATGGGCTTGAAGCAGTGCAGCAGTCGAAGCTTGCGGCAACAGTCTACAATGACAAGGAGGGACAGGCAAGGGCTATGGCTCAGCTTGCCTATCTGGCAGCCACCGGGGGCAGCATGAAAAACATAAAGTTTGAGGATAAAAAGTATGTTTATCTGCCGTATGAGAAGGTGACCCCTGACAATGTAAATGAATTTGTGAAGGATGAACAGTGAGCTTATTTATGCTCGTTCCTCCACTCCCTCGGAGCCACTCCGTAGATATTTTTAAAGGCGCGTGAGAAATGAAGCTGATTTTCGTATCCAACGGCAGAACCAACATCTGCGATGGATAAGGAGGTCAGCTTTAAAAGCTCTGTGGCCTTTATCATACGATAATTCATGAGAAATTCCTGAGGTGAATGTCCAACGGAATTTTTGAAAATTTTGCCCAGATAGCTTCGGTTTATGCCGCAGACTCTGGCAATATCTTCGATTGATATATCATTCTGAAAATTCTGCTCGATATAATTCATTGCTTCTTTTATATAAAAATCACTCATTTTCCCACCTGGAACGAGTTTTGCTGATTTGGCTGACTGCATCATATAATCCAGAAAAAAAAAGGTACATATGCCCAATCAGGTGATACGGTGATTCTGAGGGGTGCCTTGTGATGTAGAGCATTTCCTCAACAAGTTTTTCGCGGATATCCTTTGAGTGTGTGTGATATACAGGATTATTTTTGGTAAGCTCTGTTGTGGTGAGAGCCTCCTTGACGCGCAGACCGTCAAACTCAATCCATATGTATTCCCAGGGAAGCTTGTCATCTGCGATATAGGTATTTATCTGGCCGGGAAAAATCAGAAAGCCCTGCCCGCTTTTTTATGTTGTAGGTTTGTGTAATGCCCTTTGCATTATCGGCCATCAGAGTGCCGGTGCCGGACAGTACATAGTGGAATAGATAGTGGTTTCTTGTGGCAGGACCAAATGAGTGTCCAGGTTCGCACTGCTCGTGGCCGAACTGGTACATACACAAATCTATGAAATTTACATTTGGAAAAATATTGAAGGAAAGCTTGTCCATGTGAGTCACTCCTTATTGATTAATACTATAAATATACCCTTATGCGACATTATATGCAATTATAGCATATTTTATAGCATATTGATATAAAAAAGCAAAAATAAAGGTATTTATTGTATGCATAATGGTATGTTATAATCAGTTTATCAGGAAAAAGAGCAAATAAAACAGAAAAGGAGTGAAAAAATATGGCAAAAAAGAAAGATTTGTCAGGCTATGGCGGTTGTGCTGGCACTCGGAATGTGCACGACAGGACTGACCGGATGTGGAAATGAAAAGCGGGCGGACGGAAAAACTGAGATTGAGGTGGTTTCTTATAAGCCGGAGGCTGTTAAGGCTTTCGAGAAGATTGAGAAGCAATTTAATGAGACTCACGATGATATTCATCTGACTATTTCATCTCCGAATGAGGCTATGACTATTTTAAAGACACGCTTCATCCGTGAGGATTATCCGGATATCATTGCAATAGGTGGAGATATCAATTATTCAAATTTCCTGGATGCAGATTTGTTTGAGGATATCTCAGATCTGGATGTAGTGGACACTGTAAAAGAGGCATATCTGGATATGGACAAGGAGCTTGAGTTCATTCCAAAGGATGGCACCTATGCACTTCCTTACGCCGCAAATGCAGCAGGAGTGCTTTACAACAAGGATATGTTTGCGGAGAATGGCTGGAAGGTGCCTACAACCTGGAGTGAGTTTACAGCACTGTGCGATGAGATAAAGGAAAGCGGAACACTTCCTTTGTATCTGGGCTTTAAGGATACATGGACATGTCTGGCACCGTGGAATGCTCTTGCAGTAGGCCTTTGTGATTCAGACACCTGTAATCAGGTAAATATGGGAAATACGACATTTGAGGAGGCATATTCTCCGGTTGCCGACAAGATACGCACATTACTTGATTATGCAGAGGACAATCCATATGCTTACAGCTACAATGACGCATGTACAGCCTTTGCCAGAGGTGAATCTGCCATGTACACGATAGGAAGCTATGCTATTCCTCAGATTAAGTCGGTTAATCCTGATATGAATATCGGTTCATTTACTTTCCCGGCAAATGATAATGAGGCTGACAATGTGTTAAATTCAGGAATAGATTTACAGTTTTCAGTTATGAAGGCCTGCAAAAATAAGGAAGCAGCATACGAGGTGCTTGAATATCTGTACAGCGATGAGACAATTCAGACATATCTGGATGACCAGGGCGGAATTGCCTGCAAGGATGGAGATTTCGCAATACCGGATACACTGAAGGATATGCAGGAGTATATAAAGGACAACCGTATGTCGGATTATCAGGATCATCATTATCCAAGTGAGATGAGCGTGGATGCCATGATTCAGACATATCTGCTTGACACAGGCGACAATGCAAAGGAGAAGTTCTTAAAGAAATTTGATTCAGACTGGAAGCGTTACAACAGAGATCTGATTCGTGAAGTACAGGATTACCAGAAGGAACAGGAGGATGCAAAATGAAATATGTCAAATAGAGACAAGACATTCTGGGCAGTTGTGATACCTGTTGTGGTTTTATTTTTCGCATTCAACACACTGCCGATGATAAAGGGTGTGATTTACAGCTTTACAAACTACAAGGGCTATGGCTCATATGATTATGTCGGACTTAGAAACTATACAGACCTGTTTACCGACGCCAGAGTCGGAAAGAGCTATCTGTTTACCTTTAAATATGCGATTGCAGGAACAGTACTTGTAAATGTATTAAGCCTTGTAATGGCAGTTGCGTTAAACAGCAATATCCGCGGCAAGAGTGCATTAAGAGGTGTTTATTTCGTACCGAATATCCTTGGCGGACTGGTTATTGGTTACATTTTCAGCTTTATTTTTACATATATTCTGCCGGTAGTAGGAAATACCTTCAACATCGGTTTCTTACAAAACAGTATTCTGGCGAGTGAAAAATATGCATGGATTGGTGTGCTGATTGTCGGGGTATGGCAGGCGGTTGCCATGAATACCATCATTTATATATCCGGACTGCAGACAGTGCCTGAGGATGTTTACGAAGCCAGCATGCTCGACGGAGCAAGCAAATGGAAGCAGTTCTGGAAGGTTACATTTCCACTCGTTATGCCATTTGTTACAATCAATCTGGTGCTCAGCACAAAGAACTTCCTCATGGTATTTGACCAGATTATGTCATTGACAAAGGGCGGCCCGGCGCAGAGCACTGAGTCAATCTCATACCTGATTTACAGAAATGGTATGGATGGAGGACAGTTTGGCTTCCAGAGTGCAAACGCAGTAATTTTCTTTGTTGTAATTGTGGCTATTTCACTATTCCAGATGGGCGTTATGAATAAGAAGGAGGAGCAGTTATAATGAAAAAACAAAAATCAAACTGGGTACTTACCATCGTTTTAATATTGGGAACCTTAACCGTATTTTTTCCCGCTGTATATGGCTGTTATCATTGCCTTCAAGAAACCGAGTGAGATGACAAATGATGTCGCAGGAGCTCTTTCATTCCCTTCAAAGTGGAGCTTTTCAAACTTCACAGAGGCTATGAAGGTGACTGATTTCTGGCATTCTCTCGGAAACAGCTTACTTATCACTATTGTGACCATTGTTCTCGCAATCCTTATCCATTCGATTGCAGGATATGTTAGCGGACGAGGCATGGCAAGGAAAAAGAGCTTCCGTTTCATATATCTTTACATTGTAAGCGGTATGTTTGTGCCATTCTCAATTCTCATGATGCCTCTTGTAAAGCAGACTGCGCAGATGGGACTTGGAAACAGGGCAGGAGTTATCATTTTATATCTTGTATTTTACATGCCAATGAATGTATTATTATATAGTGGATACTTGAAAAATATCCCTATGGCACTTGAGGAGGCTGCAGACATCGATGGCGCAAGCACATGGACAACATACTGGAGAGTTGTATTTCCTATGATGAAGCCTATGCATGCGACAGTAGCCATCCTGACAGCACTCGGTACCTGGAATGATGTCATGACACCGCTTGTCATCATGTCAGGAACAGGACAGAATACACTGCCGCTGGCACAGCTGAATTTCCAGACACAGTTTGGAACCAACTACAATCTGGCATTTGCATCATATATTCTGGCTTTGATACCGATACTTATATTCTATATAATCTGCCAGAAGCAGATATTAAACGGTGTTGCAAACGGTGCAATCAAGGGATAATTTTTAAACACTATTTTAACAATGATATGGAGTGATTTTATGGCAATTATATTTAATCCAAACAAGAAAATTTTTACTTTACAGACAGCTCACACCACATATCAGATGCAGGTGGACAGACTGGGCTATCTGCTGCATCTGTACTACGGAGCAAAAAGCACATGTGATATGGACTATGTTCTGACATATGCTGACAGAGGCTTTTCAGGCAATCCTTACGCAGCAGGCATGAACCGTACATATTCGCTTGATACGCTGCCACAGGAGTATCCGACACTTGGCACAGGCGATTTCAGAAATATTGCGCTTGATATCAAAAACGAACAGGGCACTGAGAGTGTTGAGCTTCTTTATAAGAGTTATGAAATCAGAGATGGAAAATACGCTCTAAAGGGACTTCCGGCAGTGTGGGCATCTGATGACGAAGCGCAGACTCTTGAAATAGTTCTTGGCGATGATTTCGCAGGCGTTGAGGTGCATCTGCTTTATGGCGTGCTCGAGGCTTGTGATGTCATCACAAGAAGTGTGCTCATTAAAAATACAGGCAGTGGAAATATTACAATTGAAAAGGCTCATGCTGCCTGCCTGGATATGGTTTACGGAGATTATGATGTGATCAGATTCTACGGTAAGCATGCCATGGAGCGCAATCTTGAGCGCACACACTTAGGACACGGCACACTTTCATTCGGAAGCCGCAGAGGAACCTCCAGCCACCAGTACAATCCGGCAGTTATTCTCGCACAGCGCGATACTACAGAAAATGCAGGAGACTGCTATGGTATGCTTTTGTATATAGTGGCAACTTCTCATGTGAGGCAGAGAAGGATCAGATTAACCAGACACGCCTTTTAATGGGGCTTTCCGATGAACTGTTTTCATATCCGCTTGCGGCAGGAGAGACCTTTACAGTGCCTGAGGTGATTATGTCATACTCGGCAGACGGTTTCTCACAGCTTTCCCATCAGTACCACACCTGCATCAGTGAGCATGTGTGCAGGAGCAGATTTGCACATGAGGCAAGACCGGTGCTCATCAATAGCTGGGAGGCTGCTTACTTTGACTTTACCGGCGATACGATAGTAGACCTTGCAAAGGAGGCCGCATCACTGGGCATAGATATGGTGGTCATGGATGACGGCTGGTTTGGAAAGAGAGATGATGATAATTCATCACTCGGAGACTGGTTTGTGAATGAGAAAAAGCTTGGAGGAACGCTTTCAGAGCTCATCGACAGAGTGCATGCACAGGGAGTGAAATTTGGAATATGGATTGAGCCTGAGATGGTGAATGAGGACAGTAATCTGTACAGAGAGCATCCTGACTGGGCTATCCAGATTCCGGGAAAGCTTCCTGTACGCTCAAGAAACCAGCTTATTTTAGACTTTTCGAGAAAAGAAGTCAGGGACAATATTTTCAATCAGATCTGCGCAGTGTTTGACCAGGGAAAAATCGACTACGTGAAGTGGGATATGAACAGAAGCATGGCTGATGTGTATGCAGGAAATCTTGCATACGACTATGTGCTTGGAGTTTATGATTTTATGGAGCGTCTGGTGACAAGATATCCGGATATACTTCTTGAGGGCTGCAGCGGTGGCGGTGGACGATTTGATGCAGGCATGCTCTACTACAGTCCACAGATCTGGTGCAGTGACAATACAGATGCCATAAACCGCACAAGAATACAGTATGGCACATCGTTCTTCTATCCGGTATCATCCATGGGAGCGCACGTATCGGCAGTGCCAAATCATCAGACCGGCAGAGTGACAAGCCTTAAAACAAGAGGCATCACAGCCATGGCAGGAACCTTTGGCTATGAGCTGAATCCGGCCCTTCTTTCAGATGAGGAAAAGGAAGAAATCAGAGAGCAGATCAAGACCTTTAAGAAGTATGAGATGCTTATAAATGAGGGCACCTACTGGCGCCTTACAAGCCCATTTGAGGATGAGGTGGCTGCGTGGATGTCTGTTTCAAGGGCAAAGGACAGGGCACTTGTGAGCGTGGTTTGTCTGTATGCGGAGGCAAATGCGGCTACTTACTATGTGAAGCTTAAGGGCTTGGAGTCTGATGCAGTATATATTGAGGAAAATACCGGCAGGCAGTACACAGGTGCAGCACTGATGAATGCCGGAATACCGCTTCCGTTTGCTACAAAGGAGTATGAGGCATATCAGTTTTCATTTATCAGGCTTGATGAGGCAAAGAAGCTGTATGATGAGATAAAGAAGGTGTGCGGCAATCTAAAATTAAGTGAGGCTGACACTGCAGATAGTTCTTCTGATAAACGTATTGTAATAAGCATCTACGGCGGCTCAGGCTCAGGAAAGACAACGATTGCAGCAGCCCTGCAGCAGTATTTTCTTAACGATAATACAGCCTGCTATGTGCTGACCGGGGACAATTATCCACACCGTATCCCGATGAGAAATGACGAGGAGCGCCTTAATGTGTATAACGAGTCCGGCGAGGATGGCTTACGTGGATATCTTGGAACACCTAAGGAGATTGACTTTGACAGGATTAACAAGGAGCTTTCAGAGTTTAAGGAAGGAAAAGATATAATTGGGATAAAGCATATGGGCCGCGAGGACGGTGATATCTCATATGACGAGACTGATTTCACAGGAATTAAAGTGCTCATCCTGGAGTGGACCCATGGAGGAAGCGAATACCTTAAGGGTGTTGATATACCTGTATTTTTGGAGAGCTCGCCTGAGGAGACAAAGGCACGCCGCATTAAGAGAGGACGTGACGAAAACGCCGCAAGCCCTTTCATATGCCGCGTGGTAGAATTGGAGCAGGAAAAGCTTGATTTGCAGGGAAAAAATGCGCGTATCGTAGTTGGAAAGGATGGCAAAGTCTATGAACAATAAACCTATGCTTAATGCATATCCTGACAGTCTGGGCGGTAAGCTTTCCGATATCGCAGCGCTGCTCAAAAAAAGAAGGAAATGCAGGACACATTTTCATCATTTTATATTCTGCCAAGCCTGTATCATTCGGATTTGGACCGCGGATTTTCGGTCGTGGACTACAATCTGAATGAGGAGCTTGCGACAATAGAGGATTTATCGCAATTGAAGGAGCTGGGGATTGACTTAAAGCTTGACTTTATTTTAAATCATGCTTCGGCACAGTCACCACAGTTCAAGGATCTTGTGGAAAAGGGCGATGAGTCGGAGTACCGCGACTTTTTCATAGACTGGAACAAATTCTGGGAAGGTCATGGAGTCATGACGGACGAGGGCTACATACAGCCTGATGAGTCATGCTTAAAGCAGATGTTTTTCAGAAAGCCGGGGCTTCCGATTCTCATGGTGGAGTTTCCGGATGGACGAAGGGTGCCATACTGGAACACATTTTACCAGGAGGTGCATGGCAGAGATTATCTGGGGCAGATGGATTTAAATATAAAGTCCGAAAAGGTGTGGGATTTCTATCGAGAAACACTTAAAAAAAAATAGCATCTTACGGTGCGGCTATTGTGCGGCTTGATGCATTTGCCTATGCGCCTAAAGCACCGGGGAAAAAGAATTTCCTGAATGACCCTGAGACCTGGGAATTTCTACAGCAGATCCATGAGCTTGCAGCTCCGCTTGGGCTGACTCTGCTGCCTGAAATACATGCGGCATATGAGGAGAAAATATACAAAACCCTTGCAGATAAGGGCTATGCCACATATGATTTCTTTTTACCGGGACTGGTAATTGATGCGATTGAGAACAGGAGAGCAGATTATCTTGCAAAATGGGCGCATGAGGTTGTGGATGATAAAATCTCCACTGTCAATATGCTTGGCTGCCATGACGGCATACCTCTTCTGGATTTAAAGGGTCTGCTTCCGGAGGACGATATTCGCTCGCTTATAGATTTGATTGTATCTCGTGGCGGCATGGTCAAAAATCTTCATGGACAGAAGAATATATATTATCAGGTCAATGCCACATATTACAGTGCGCTTGGTGAGTCTGACAGCAAAATGCTTCTGGCCCGTGCTATTCAGATGTTCATGCCGGGCAAGCCGCAGGTATGGTATCTGGATCTCTTTGCAGGCAAAAATGACCATGAGGCAGTAAGACGCGCAGGAGAATCAGGACACAAGGAAATCAACAGGACAAACCTCAGTGCATCCGATATTGGGGAGGCACTAAAAAAGGATGTTGTTGCAAAACAGCTTGAGCTGCTTCGCATGAGAAATACCCATAAGGCGTTTGAGAAGGGAGCTGTCATCACAGTAGCAGGAGAAGGACCAAAGCTCTCAATCCGCTATGATAACGGTGAAGCGTATGCGCTTCTTACGGTGGATTTTGAAGCCGGAGCATATGAGATAGAGCTGAGCTGATTTGTGTATTACTTATATGAAGCAGTTAGAATATATTTATCATAAAAGATGCGATATCAAAAAGGAACCGGATTTTCCGGTTCCTTTTTTGCTGCGTAGAATTATTAACATTCCAGTATTTATCAGCTGTTAAGTATGTGTAAACGATTTCATGAATTAGCTTTGAAAACCTGTACTTCTGGTGTTTATATTGCACTCAAGCAAACGAGCTACAGCCGTTGCTGGAAGAAGCAAAAAAAGAAGTGGATGGCTCATAGAGGATAATAAAGAAAGAGAGGTTCATGATGTTAAATGTCATGGACCTCTCTTTCTTTAGGGGAAAATTATAAATGTTTCAAATAATTTTCTACATTCTGATACTCAACGCCATTTTCCATGACGGAATCTTCACCACGATAGAGCACACATCGCTTGGTAATCTGGCCAAATCTCTGACTTGTTTGATTCAGTTTCTCTTCGTCAACTAAGAAGCGGGCTTGCATTGGAACAATTTTCGAGCTGTGTTTTATTTCGTAGCATTCACATGTATTGAGTTTAGCATCGTAAATTACCATATCGTATTCGCCGACAGCAAATTGCAATTTGAAAACACGTTGATGCCTTTTAGCCGATTTGAATGTTTCTAAAAGTACGATGTCTTCCATCATACGACCACGCACTTCTTCCAAAATACGTTCAGAAACTAACATTTTTTCGTGCTCGCTCAATGTAGAGAATAATTCATCTTTTGTCAAAGAATGAACCAATGCCTGTGCCTGGCAATAACGCATGCCTGGTTGCGTGAATAAAATATTCTCTAGTGGTTCGGCACTTGGAATTACCGTTTCTCGTGGAACGTCAACAATCAGGTCAAGTGCTTTCAAATATTCTTTGATTTCCTCTATGTGAGCATTTGTAATACCAATAGATTGTTCTTCTTTATTGTGAATCTCCAACATATCCATTAATCGTTTGGTTACTGCTTCTGTATCGATTTTATCCAAAATATCTGTACGCTGTTTGGGATTACGATCTCTTCGCAAAACATCAGCAGCTGAACCCAAATCATGAGATTTGAATTTGTCGGTCAGAATACGAATAAGGAAACGATGATTCATATCCTCAATGATTCGATTGATAGCACCTGTTAGTTCACCTGCCTCATAGAGTGATTGGAGATGACGGAAATATCCTCCGTCTTGACAACAACTCAGGGAGTGCTGGATATTTTTACAGATTGCGGTATCGATATAACGCCGTGTGGATTCGTCATCACGGAACGAAGCATCCTCTGAAATAACGTCTTTATCATCAAAATCCAGTTCTCCTGCACGAAGTGTGCCGCCATAGCGAATATACTCGTCAATACTGTCGATACCGAGTAAACGACTATGTTCACGGAATGGAATAAAGGTAGTGTGAATCGTAACAGCTCGATCATAAAGTTCCTGATGAAGCGCAAACCAAAGCCAAGAGAATCTGTTCCGGATAAAACAATTTTCATACCTTGTGCAGCGTAGATATCAGAGAATAGTGCTGCTGAATCAATAAAGTCGGGCATTAGGGTTACTTCGTCAATAAAAACATATTCATATCCCAGATCAAGGAGTTTGCCCAAATCACGATTCATCGCTGCCATGGTATCGCTCCCTTTTGCTTTGATGTATGCTGATTTTGCGGACTGTGATGGAGTCATTCCTAAAACAGCCTGACGCAGCATCGTTGTCTTTCCTGTTCGTCGCAGACCAAATACCAAGCATACACGATCTGTTTCCTCACTGTTTAAATATGCCTGTAACTGTCTGAAACAATCACGTTTTCCCCAGTTTTTTACACCTTTTGTCAGTGCCAGAAGACGTTCTCCGATAATGACAGAAGTTTCAAAATCTGTAGATTTAGATGGATCAATAGAACTGTGTTGTTTCAGTTCTTTCAATTCTTCTTGAAGCTGTTTGCGCCTTTCAACACCTGCAAAAATTTCTTCGCGTCCGTTCTTTTTAATGTACTTGCTTTTGCTTTTTCCATTCTCTGTCCATTGCAGATAAGGCTGCTCTTTGCCGTAAATTTTCTTCATGTTGATAGAACCTTGTGGTAAGGCTGCTATCTCGTTTTCTAATTCATAAATTCGTTTGTAGATATCCATAATATCACCCCGTTTCTTACAATCTATTATAACCCATTTTGAGTGAAACATCAATGGGTTATAATGGGTTATAACGTCAAAAAATGTGGAAGTGAAACGACTACTTTTTTGTCGTGAACAAAAGATTGTGAAATCAAGATGGATAAAGTATAATAATCATAAGTTATTTTTCTGGGAACTATGCGTATTGTTGTAAAAAAAACAACGGCATTGTAGTATAGTTAAAATGTATTGATAAGCCGGAAGAGCTGCTGCAGATATAAGAGGTAACAATATGGAATACGAACACATAACCCACTCCTTTAAGCCTGTCTATGACAAAAACAGCCGAATCCTCATCCTCGGCACGCTCCCATCAGTAAAATCCCGGGAGAACCATTTTTATTACGGCCATAAGCAGAACCGTTTCTGGAAGCTGCTTGCGTATCTGTTGGATGAACCGGTGCCGGAGACGATAGATGAGAAAAAATATATGCTGTTGAAAAATCACATAGCCATATGGGATGTGATACAAAGCTGTGACATCAAGGGTTCGAGCGACAGCAGTATCAGAAATGTGGAGCCGACAGATATAAGAAAAATCCTTGAAACAGCCGATATAAAACAGGTCATTGCAAACGGAAATAAAGCAGGGGCACTTTATAAGAAATATCAGCTTCCGCTGACAGGCATGGAGGCAGTTACATTGCCGTCCACAAGCCCTGCAAATGCGGCATGGACCTTTGAAAAATTATGTAATACTTGGGGAGAATATATAAAAACACATGAAAACAATAGAATTTGATACACATTTTTACAAAAAGCTGTGGACACTCATGGTTCCGATAATGGTGCAGAATCTGATGCTGGCGCTGGTGGCGGTGGCAGATGCTTTCATGCTTGGAGGACTGGACCAAAACTATATGTCAGCGGTTTCGCTTGCCACACAGATACAGTTCATCCAGAACATGTTTCTATCAGCAGCTACAGCAGGGCTTGCAATACTCGGAGCACAGTATTGGGGCAAGCAGGACATAAAGGCGCTCGATGACATATTCGCTCTTGCAATCAGGATATGTGGCATAGTATCGGTGCTGTTTTTCGTGGCATGTGCATTTTTTCCACGATATCTGATGCTTATTTTCACAAACGAGCCGGTGCTTATAGATTATGGTGTAAGCTATCTGACAATAGCTTTTTTTCATATTTATTGACAGGTTTTTCACAGTGTTATATAGTCATGATGAAGATATCAGAGCACGCGGGTACTGCGGCTGCAGTCAGTTCTATTACAGTACTTATAAATATCGTGCTGAATGCAGTCTTTATCTATGGTGCATTTGGCATCGAGAGCATGAATGTGTGGGGAGCGGCACTTGCCACGCTCATATCAAGAGTATTGGAGCTTATGCTTTCAATCACTTTTTCGTATAGACCGGGATATATCAGGCTTAAAATTAGAGAGCTTTTGGTGAGGAACAAGGAGCTGTCAGCAGATTTTATGAAGTGCTCCGGACCGATTCTCGGAGCAAGCCTTGTATGGGGAATAGGCTTTACATCGTACTCTACATTTATGGGACACATGGGAACAGACGCGGCAGCGGCCAACTCCGTCGCAGCGGTTGTGCGTGATATCATATGCTGTCTCAGTGCAGGTATATCAAGTGCAGCAGGCATTATGATAGGAAATGAGCTTGGCGCAGGAAATTTAAAGCGTGGAAAAGCATATGGCATCAGAATGGCAAAGCTGTCATTTTTGTGTGGAGCTGTTATGACAGTGCTTATGGCGGTTTCAGCACCGGTGATTTTACATTTTGTAAAGCTCACACCGCAGGCTGCAGAGTATCTGAAGCAGTTATTCGGTGTACTTGCCTTCTACATGATTGGACGATCGGTAAATGAAATCATCATAAACGGTGTCTTTGGTTCGGGAGGAGATACGATGTTTGATATGTACTCTCTTGCTGTTACGATGTGGGGCATAGCGATACCGCTTGCAGTTGCAGGCACATATTTCTTGGATTGGCCGGTGGTTGTGGTGTATGCGTGCACCTGTGTGGATGAGGTTGGAAAGATACCGTGGACACTTATACATTTTAAGAAATACAAGTGGGTAAAGGATTTGACCAGATAAGGGAAAAGGATGAGGATAATGCAGACATTAAAGCTGTTATTTTCAAAAATTACAGATGATGATCCTATATATGAGAAGAAGGATGTTGTGGAGAATATATTTGTGTTTCGTATGCTTTTAGTGTGGCATCTGCTATATACATTTGTATTCATACTCAATTGCCTTAATATATTTATTGTCGATAAGCATATTTTTGCCACAGGATATATTTTATCATGTGTTCTTCTGCTGGTGTTTATTGCACTGCTGGTGATAGTTGGACTGGATCACGCCTGTGCAAAGTATTTGTGTATTTCAGATGCCGGTTTTATAGTGCTGATAACGAGCTCATCGCTTACATATCATATGGTAATAGTGGCGATGTTACCAATTGTAATTGCAGGTGTATACTCGTCAAAGTACCTGTCGAGATTTGCATTTGTTTTTTCGATTTTTAATATAGCGCTTAGTACATATGTGGGTTATTATTTTGGAGTGTGCGATGCAAATATGGTATTGCTTACTACAACATCACTTAAGCATCTTCAAAAGGATGGAGTATTTTTGCTGAATGAGGTGAATAAAAATCCCGGACTTACGCTTTTTATGTATTATGTCTTTCCACGTTCGCTTATAGCAACAGGATTTTACAGTGTCAGCAATGGCGTAAACAAAATGCTTCGAAGAACAATGGAAAAAGCGCACCGTATAAAGCGAGAGGCAGCAATAGACGATATGACGGGCCTTTACAATAAAAATAAGCTCCTTGATGACCTTGAAAAGCCACAGGAACCTGACAGAAGGGTTGCAGTCATATATTGGGATGTAAATGAGCTTAAGTTTGTGAACGATACATACGGACATGAGATGGGAGACCGTCTAATAGCGAGAATAGCGGGAACTATCAGACTTGTTGCAGCAAATGATAATGATAATGTAAGAACATACCGCTATGGTGGCGATGAGTTTATCATGATCATACCGGATGGGACTGAGGACGATGCACTTAGCTTTATTGACAGATGGAATAAGCTGATGGAACCAATCCAAAAGGACAGTAAAATCCCAATTTCCGCGTCAGTAGGTTATGCCTGCGGCAGATACGCCGATATCAATAAGATTATCTGTGAGGCGGATGAGAAAATGTATGAAAACAAGCGTGTGCACAGGGAGTAGGTAATGTATTGGCTTAATAAAGCGAGATGACGGATTGCCGGTCAACAATCTCAACATCCATAATCTCACCAAAATTACTGTATGATTCATTGTCATGTATTTTCTTTAGGAGAAGCTCGGTTGCAAGCCGGGCTTTTTTGGTACATTTTGTGATACCGATGTAAGCTTCGGTACGGTGTACTGGCATAGATTCAAATTATCATAGCCTATGACAGATAAATCAATCGGGACACGGTAACCGCCGAGACGCGCACCCTCCATGATGCCGATAGCACATATATCGGCAGTTGTTACCACTGCTGTGATTGGTGACTTGCTGCCTGCAATGGCACGGCCGGCTTCGATACCGCCCTCATATGAAGGTGGATAGCTGAAAATATATTCAGGACGGAAAGGAATATGACTGTCCTCCAAAGCTTTTTTGTATCCGTTAAAACGTTTGGTGAGGACGATATTTCCCTCATAATCAGCTACAAATGCAATCTCGGTGTGCCCGTGATTTATCATATATCTGGTTGACAAATATAAGCCCTTTTCATCATCAGATATTACATTTATGAGATTAGGGTGAGAGTAATTGCTGTCAAAGGTAGCAATAGGGCAGATGGCTGCATCCATCAATTTATCAAGATTTTCAGCAGAGGTGGGGAAAACCAGAATCATCCCATCGACATTCCAGTTCTTAACCAAAGATAATATATCTGAGCTTCTGGATACTGATTGAAGCATGGTGAAGTATCCGTTTTTGTGAAGCTCTGTCTCTATCGTACCAATCATTGTACTGACATATGGGTTCTCAAAATAATTGTATCCTGAAGCATAATCTTTATCCTCTAAAAATATAACAACTCCTATAATGTGTGAGGAATTGTTTGAAAGACTTCTAGCGTTCATATTCGGAACATAATTATATTCCTCTATAATTGAATTGATTTTATCCCTTGTTTTCTGTGAAACACGGCTTGTCTTTTTTGTTGATTACATTTGAGACCGTCATCGTGCTCACGCCTGCCATTTCAGCAATATCCTTAAGTGTCATATAAAACTCCATTTTATTCAGTATTATAATTTTTTTACTATAAAGTTTATACATAAACCGAATGTAATTCAAAATATAGGTTTATAAATTATCTTAAGTATACATTTTTATTTTGCAAATAGCAATCTGTTTTTGCAAATATTTACACATAACCCTAATTTATATGTGAAAATGCACAAAAATTATATGAAAATAATATGAAAAGTGATGAAAAAACAAAAAACCATTGACGAATGTACAAGGCAGTGTTAGATTATAGTCAGATTTAGCGCTAAACTAATTTGGACGAAAAAAGGATATTGAATTACGAAAGTGAGGATTTCTATGAAAAAGAAACTTATTGCAACAGTTATGGCAGCTACAATGGCAGTGACAGCGCTTACAGGCTGTGGCAGCTCATCGGCTTCATCAGCCAAAAAAAGACATAAAAGTACCAACAGAGCCATTTGGCGATACAGTGAAGTATGACCCTTCGGTTGAGATTAATGATGGAAAGGATATCTCAATTGACATGTGGGAGTGGGGAAGCGATGAATTATTTCAGGAGATTATTGACAGATACACAGCTATTCATCCTAATGTAACGATAAACCTTGTGGATAATCCATGGGATGATTACTGGACAAAGCTTCCTCTGGCACTCGATGGCGAGAACGGACCGGCACTCTTCAATGTACATAACAGCTATCATGAGAATCTTATCAACTATATGGCACCGCTTGATATTCCTGTTGAGGATTTGGAGCAGGACTTCAATGGAGTAAGCGCCCATGTGATTGATGGCAAGGTTTATTACATTGATTACGGAATGATGACAGGCTCTGTTTATTACAACAAGGATATGTGGAAGGAAGCAGGACTTACAGAGGATGATATTCCAAAGACCTGGGATGAAATGATTGAGGTGGCAAAGAAGCTTACCATCAAGGACGGAGACAAAATAGTCCAGGCCGGACTCAATTTCAATAATGATTTCCACCAGAATTACCTGCTGGGACTTAACTATCAGCTTGGTGAAAACTTATTCCAGGAGGATGGAAAGACACCTAATGTTAATTCAGATGCGATGAAGAAGGTTATGCAGATGCTTGTTGATATGTATGACAAGGATCAGATCGGTTCAAAGGATTTTGGCGAGAACTGTGCAGACAGCTTTGGACAGGGACAGTCGGCAATGGTTATTCAGTGGGGTCATTACTACAATACACTTAAGACCACATGGAGCGATATAGATTTTGGTGTATTTGAAATTCCTACATTTGACGGAAATCCATATGCATACAATAGATATAATGGTGAGTCAACATTCGGTGTAAACAAGAATGCACCTAAGGACCAGCAGGCAGTGGCACAGGATTTTGTAAAGTTCTTCCTCTGCGATGATGAGTCTCAGGTAGCTTTCAATCTTGCCATGAGTACATTCCCTGCAAAGAAATCCCTTGCAGATAATGAGAAAATACTTGAAAACCCATCACTTAAGGTACTTGCAGAGCACATTGACCACTATATCTGGCCGGGCCCGATGCCTTCATGTGTTGAGGATAATATGAAAAAGGCCGGAGAGGACATATTCTACAATGGAGTGGATATTGATACGGCTTTAGACAAGGCACAGGCTGATATTATAAAGGATATGAAGAGCAGTTCATTCCAATCAGTCGAGAATCTATATGAGTTTGCAAAATAACGGGTAGAGATTCACAACTACGGAGGATTATTAATGTTTAAAAAATCACATCCATTACAAAGTAAAAGTGAAATAATTTTAAGAAACATAGTTGTTTTAGCTATGGTAGTTTTCTTTACAGTATTTTTGATAATACCAATCGGTATAGCATTTGCAGGAAGCTTTCATGAGTGGAATCCGCTAAGCGGAACATACAAGTTTTTGGGGCTGGAAAATTATAAGCAGGTGTTCACGAGCAAATTGTTCGGCAAATCAATGTTCAATACAGTGATCTTTTCAGCAGTTGTAATTGTTTTCAGAGTCGGTCTGGGACTGGGAATCGCGTATGCTATTTATTCAACGCTTATAAAGCATAAGAGCTTTTTCAGGGCAGTTTACTATATGCCCGTAGTGACACCTATGGTTGCAGTGGCATTTGTATGGAAGTTCATGTACAATCCACAGATCGGAACCATCAACAAAATATTCGGACTCGACATCAACTGGCTGATGAATCCGAAAACTGCTCTGATCGCAGTAATCATAATGACCATCTGGAAGGATTTCGGATATGCGGTTGTTATGTATATGGCAGGCCTGTACTCACTTCCGGCAGATGTCATGGAGGCAGCACAGGTTGACGGAGCGAGTGGCTGGCAGAAATTCAGATACATTACATTGCCATTGCTTAAGCCTATGACACTTTTTGTAGTCATTACATCAATTATCTCGTATATCCAGGCATATGTTCAGATACTCATCATGACAGAGGGAGGACCGGGAACATCAACATATCTGGCTTCTTACATTATTTATGATGAGGCCTTTGTCAAATACAACTTTGGATATGCATCAGCACTTTCATTTGTGCTTTTTGTGATTACCGCAGTGCTTACCGTGCTTTCTTTCAAAGTATCGGGCAAGGAAGAGTAGGAGGAAAATATCATGAGAAAAAAAAGTAAGCAGTATAGTTTTAAATGTATTCCTTCTATTATTGGGCATTGTTACAGTTTATCCGTTTATATGGATGCTATGCTCATCATTTAAGCAGAATAAGGAAATAATGGCGTTGCAGCAGCATCTGCTTCCACAAGAGTTTACAATAGACAATTACATCAGCATGAATTCGCATTTCAATTTCATGAGGTTTTTGGAAACAGTTTGTTTATCACAATTGTTGTAACCCTGCTTGTAGTATACACCAGTACAATCTGTGGCTTTGTATTAAGCAAATATAAGTTTAAGGGCAGAAATATCCTATTTGGCTTTGTATTGGCTACTATGATGATTCCATGGTGTGTAACAATTATTCCAAAATACACTATGATTCAGAAATTCGGATGGATGGACAGCTATAAGGCACTTATTATTCCGGCTATGTTCAGCGGATTTGGAATATTTATGATGAAGCAGCACATTGAGACCATCCCGGATGAGATTATTGAAGCTGCCAGAATGGATGGCGCTAATGAGTTTTATATCTTTCACAGGATTATATTTCCGATGGCAAAAAACGGAATTTCAAGTATAGCCATTTTTCAGTTCCTGTGGACATGGGAAGACTATCTGTGGCCTTACCTTGTAATCAATACCAAGGAAAAGCAGCTGTTGGCAGTAGGCTTAAAGATGTTTAACGGACAGTATTCTACAGATTATGGTGCACTTTTTGCGGCAACGGCAATATCTATCATACCGGTTTTACTGATATATCTGTTCTTCCAGAAGCAGTTTATCGCAGGAATTGCTGCATCGGCTGTCAAGGGATAACGTAATTTATATGAGAGGGAGTATTTCATGCAGGAAATATACAGAGTAAAGACAAGTCCGGTGGCATTATCGGACAATATGATAACAGGTGAAAAATACAGGATTACTTTCCTGACAGAGGCGCTTGTACGTCTGGAATACAGTGAAGATGGTGTGTTCGAGGACAGGGCAACACAGACAGTATTGTTCAGGGATTTTCCAAAGACCGACTATCATGTGGTGCGAGGCGCTGATGGAATTGAGGTTCATACATCAATGCTTCACCTGATATATAATGAGAAAGAGTTCTCATCACACGGACTGAGCATACAGATCAAGGGAAACCTGAGCGCATATCACAGCATCTGGCATTATGGCGAGAAGGTGGATGATCTGCAGGGCACAGCGCGTACACTCGATGACGTAAACGGAGAAACCAAGCTTGGACACGGTATCGTTTCGCGCTTTGGATATTCAGTTCTTGATGACAGTAAATCACAGATTTTACTTGATGATGGATGGATTGAGCCAAGAAAAAAAAGGTGTGTCTGATTTGTATTTCTTTGGATACGGACATGATTATAAACAGGCGCTCAATGATTTTTACAGGCTTTGCGGCAAGACTCCGATGCTTCCGCGATATGCACTGGGAAACTGGTGGAGCAGATATTATAAATACTCAGAAGAAAGCTATATGGAGCTGATGGACAAATTCGATGAAAAGAATATCCCATTCACAGTAGCTGTAATAGATATGGACTGGCATCAGGTTGATGTGGACCCTAAATATGGAAGCGGCTGGACAGGATATACTTGGAACAAAAAGCTTTTCCCGGATCCGAAGCGCTTTCTTGGAAAGCTCCATGACAGAGGAATGCATACTACCTTAAACGTACACCCTGCGGATGGTGTGCAGGGCTGTGAAGAAATGTATGTTGATATGGCAAAGGAAATGGGCGTGGACTATGAAAATGAGGATCCGGTTGTATGTGATCCGGCAAGCCCAAAGTTTATGGATGCATATTTTAAGTATCTTCATCATCCGAGAGAGGCTGAAGGTGTGGATTTCTGGTGGATTGACTGGCAGCAGGGCAGCAACTGCAAGGTTGAAGGATTGGATCCGCTATGGATTTTTAATCATTTTCATTATCTCGATAATAAAAGAGACGGTAAGCGTCCAATGACATTTTCGCGCTATGCAGGTCCGGGAAGCCATAGATATCCGATTGGATTTTCGGGAGATACACATATTACATGGGAGTCGCTTGATTTTCAACCGTATTTTACAACGACAGCGACAAACATCGGATATGGATGGTAGCGCCATGATATTGGCGGACATATGCTTGGCTACAAGGATGATGAGCTGACAGCCAGATGGACACAATATGGTATATTCTCTCCGATAATGCGTCTGCACAGCTCATGCAGCGAATTTAACGGCAAGGAGCCGTGGCGATTTAAAAAAAGAGACTGAGGAAGCGATGGAGGCGGCGCTCAGACAGAGGCATTGTATGATTCCGTATCTGTATACCATGAACTATCGCAGCTATGCCGAGAATATGCCGCTGATTGAGCCTATGTATTATGAGTATCCTGAAAATGCAGAGGCTTATGAGGTAAAGAATCAGTATTTCTTTGGCAGCCAGCTTATGGTAGCACCTGTTACAACTCCACGTATTAAGGGACTTAATGTGGCAAAAACCAAAGTATGGTTCCCGGAGGGCATCTGGTATGATATCTATACAGGCATGCGCTATGATGGTGGAAGAATGCTGGAGGTTTACAGGGATTTGAGCAGCATACCTGTGTTTGCGAAGGCGGGAGGCATACTTGTGTGTGCAGATGCTGATGAGCTTGATGCAAGATCTGTTATCAAAAATCCTGATGTATTATGTGTCAGGGTATTCCCGGAGGCTGATGGTGAGTTTGAGCTATACGAGGATGACAATGAATCCTGCGGATATGTGGATGGCAGATGTGTGACCACAGCTATGAAATATTCTGCGGATAAAGATATGTTTGTCATTTCTCCGGCAGATGGAGATACATCATTAATACCTGACAACAGAACCTATAAGCTTGTCTTTGAAAGAAGAACCGAGACAGCAGCCGATAAGGTAAAGGTATCTGTGGATGGTAAAGAGGTATTGGCAAAGAATAAATATGATGAAGAAAACAGAAAGCTCATCGTTACTGTAAATGCATCGACAGCGAGCAAAATAAGCGTTGCAATATCGAAAGACACAGTAGCGCTTGATAATCAACTCGAAAAAAGATGCTTTGATTTCCTGAATCAGGCAGAGATAGGCTTTGTGCTAAAGGATGAAATCTACGGTCTTATTACATCGGGAAAGAAAACAACAGTGATTTTATCAGAGCTCAAGGCAAAGGAGCTTGATACAGAGCTGTATGGTGTATTGACAGAGATACTTACAGCCTGAGGCAGTCACCGGTCATACTAGGTGTGACCGGTGACTTTCTTTGTTGTAAAAATTAAAAATGGATGATACTATTATAGTAAACGGAAGTATTTTTATAAGAAACATCAGGAGAAACTATATAATTCAAGGGAGGATTATGCAATGGGAAATTCATATAAGAACTGTAAAATACAGGACAACACAGCAGAGCTGATCTACGAGAACGGCAGTCTGTTTGTTACCATATTTGAAAACAACATAGTGCATGTTGCACAAAAACCCGGCATCGAAAGTGTTGCAATAGAAGAGGGCTTCATTCCGAAGGCTGCCACACCGGACGTAACCTGCAAGGATACGTCTGATGCCAAGGGGACCGCAGCAGAAGCCGGTGTAAGCGATGCAGCAGCTAAAGCAGTCATCCGCGCAAGGGATATTACTGTATATGTGAAGGATAACGAGAAGCTTGATATTTATTACAAAGGGAAGCTTGTGCTTTCAGATTATGAAAAAGCACGCAAAAAAGAGTGAGAAGAATCCGTACGAGGATCTTGCCATCGCAGAGCTTGAGGGACATACTGTCGGGAAAGATGAAGAAAAAACTGACGCTGTTACCATCATCAAAAAGCTTGGAAAGGATGATGCTATTTACGGTCTGGGAGATAAGCCGGGATGCCTCAACAAGCGTGGATATTCATATGTAAACTGGAACACGGATGATCCTGCGCCACATGTGGACAGCTTCAAATCGCTGTACAAATCCATACCGTTTTTTATCGTGCTGGGCGATGAATATTGCTATGGAATTTTTGCGGATAATACCTACAAGACAACCTTTGATTTCGGTTATGAAAACACAGATTACTATTTCGTCGAGCATGAGAAGGGCGAGCTGGACTACTATTTTATGCCGGGAAATGATATGGCAGAGGTGGTAGGACTTTATACATCACTGACAGGCACCACACCGCTTTATCAGAGATGGATATACGGCAGCCATCAGAGCCGCTGGGGCTATTACACGCAGGATGAGGTGCTTGATATAGCTGACAAATTCCGCGAGCTTGATATCCCATGCGATGTGATACATATGGATATCGATTACATGAATGGCTACAGGGTATTCACCTTTGATGACAAGAAATTCCCGGATGTAAAGGGTCTTTCAGAGAAGCTTGCTGACAGGGGTGTAAAGCTCATATCCATCATTGACCCGGGTGTGAAAAAAGATGAGGACTATTTCATGTACAAAGAGGGCATGGAGATGGATGCATTTGCACATGATACAGATGGCAGTGTATATGAAAATGCTGTCTGGCCGGGAACATCGGTATTTCCGGACTTCACAAAGCAAAGCGTCAGAAGCTGGTGGGGAGACAAGACAAAGATACTTCTCGAGCACGGTATCAGTGGCATATGGAATGATATGAATGAGCCTGCAAGCTTCAACGGACCACTGCCGGATGATGTGCAGTTTGAGTATGGAGCACATGAAAAGGTTCACAATATTTACGGACATTTTATGGCAAAAGCCACATATGAGGGACTTGCGAAAAATGATGGTGGAAAACGTCCGTTTGTACTTACCAGGGCTGCGTATGCCGGAAGCCAGAAATACTGCGGTGGCTGGACCGGAGACAATCACAGCATCTGGGCGCATATAGCACTTTCACTCGAGCAGGTGTGCAATCTGTCAGTCAGCGGACTTGCCATGTGCGGCAGCGATATAGGCGGTTTCGGAAGTGATACTACACCGGAGCTTCTTGTCAGATTTTATGAGGCAGCAGTATTTGTGCCGTTTTTCAGAAATCATTCAGCGATGGGAACACGCAGACAGGAGCCTTGGAAGTTTGATGAGACTACGATAGATGCAGTCAGAAAGACAGTAAAGCTCAGATACAGATTTATCCCATATATCTATGATCTGGCACATGAGTGTGAAAAGACAGGAGCACCTATCGTGCGCCCGCTCGTATACGAGTATCCTGCAGATAAGCATGTGAGAAATATTTCCGATGAATATATGCTCGGAAGCTTTTTGTACTGGTTGCACCTGTGATCGCACCGGGCAAGGAGGCAAGAGAGGTTTATCTGCCTGACGGCGACTGGTATGATTACTACACAGGCGAAAAAATACAGTGGCGGCAGATATATTTTAGCAGATGCACCACTTGATAAAGTACCTGTCTTCATAAAGGCAGGAGCCATTATTCCTGTTGCAGACGGAGAAATCCGCTCTACAGAGGACATTACAGAGGATAAGATCAGCATACTGACATATCCGGGCAAGGGCAGCTTCGTGCATTATCAGGATGACAATGAGACGTTTGCATACAGAAACGGTGCGTACAATGCTGTTGAGTATACACTGGATGGGGATAAGCTCGAGAAGAAAGTGTTGCATAAGGGATTGTAAAAATACATAACCTTAAATTTAAAATTCAATATCAACCTCAACAGGGCAGTGGTCTGAACCGAGCACATCGGTATGGATTGCTGCCTTTTGCAGCTTATCATTGATGCGCTTTGATGTGATAAAGTAGTCGATACGCCAGCCTGCGTTCTTCTCGCGAGCCTTAAAACGGTATGACCACCAGGAATATATACCCTCGGCATCCGGATAAAAGTATCTGAAGGTATCGGTAAAGCCGGAACCTAAAAGCTCCGTCATTTTAGCACGTTCCTCGTCTGAAAAACCTGCATTCTTGCGGTTTGTTTTTGGATTTTTCAGGTCGATCTCATTGTGTGCGACATTCAGATCACCGCACAGTACGACAGGCTTTTTGGCATCGAGAGTCTTAAGGTATTCACGGAAATCATCCTCCCACTGCATACGGTACGGCAGCCTTTTCAGCTCATTCTGTGAGTTTGGAGTATAGCAGGTTACGAGATAGAAATTGTCATATTCAAGTGTGATGACACGTCCTTCCCTATCATGCTCCTCAATGCCTATGCCGTAAGATACTGATAATGGCTCATTTTTGGCGAAAATGGCTGTGCCCGAATAGCCTTTTTTCTCGGCATAATTCCAGTACTGGTGATAGCCCGGCAGGTCAAGGTCAATCTGTCCCGCCTGTAGCTTGGACTCCTGAATACAAAAAGAAATCCGCATCTATACTGGTAAAAAAATCAAGGAAACCTTTCTGGACGCATGCGCGCAGTCCGTTTACATTCCACGATATAAATTTCATGTCTTAATCCTCCATATCACTGCAATAAATTATCATATATTTTTCGCTTAAACATGACATTTTCCTAATAAAATTACAAAATCGCATTTTTTATTTTGATGATTTACTACAAAATCGCATTTTCTTTTTTGGCAATTTTACTACAAAATCGCATTTTTTAAAAAGAGGTTTGAATCTGCAGATTACACTTTTTATATAAAATCGTTACTGTTTACACCGAACAGTGTGACCAGCAACATAAAATACGTATAATAGAGGAAGAAAATACGCAAGATAATACGCAAGATGGAGTCGGTTCATAAGCTGCACCAAGCTGGTGCAGAAATCAGAAATATGTGAAAATATGACATAAATATAATAAATCCGCTACACTATATCATATGATTACGCACATGATATAGTGTAGCGGATTTTATTGTTGATTATTTTAAAGCTCAAGTAAAATTTTTTACAGCACATCGCTTCCATCAGGAATCTTTGAGATGATAGTTCTGTTGATCCTGATTAAGAATAATGTCGAAACAGTAAGGGATATCACCTCTGCTATAGGAAAAGCCCACCATACAGCGTGAAGTCCACCGAGCTTTGAAAGGATGTATGCTGCCGGAATTAAAACCACAAGCCGACGCATGATTGATACGATCATGGAAAAGACAGCCTTTCCCAAAGCCTGGAATACTGTGCCGACGATAATACAAAACCATGCGATGAGGAAATGCACTCCGATTATTCTGAGCGCCGGAACACCGATTTTGAGCATATCGTCAGAGGCGCTGAACATTCCAAGAAGCACCTTTGGTATGAACTCAAAGCAGGCAAAGCCAAAGAACAGCAGACAGAATGCGGTTATCAGGCTGACCTTTATTGTCTTAACCATACGCTTTCTGTTCTGTGCACCGTAGTTGAAGGCGATGATAGGTGTGATTCCGTTGTTCAGTCCGAATACAGGCATAAAGAAGAAGCTCTGCAGCTTGAAATAAACACCGAAAACAGCAGCGGCAGTCGATGAAAAGCCGATAAGTATTCTGTTCATGGCATATGTCATTACTGAGCCTATAGACTGCATAATGATCGACGGAATACCGATAGCATAAATGGTTCCCATGATTTTGAAATCCGGGCTGTAGCCCTTGAAGCTCAGCTTGATATCATGATTGAATTTGTGGTTGCAGACAAAAGCAACAACGGCGGCCACGCACTGTCCCACAACGGTTGCCACAGCAGCACCGGTAGCACCGAGCTTAGGGAAGCCAAGCAGTCCAAAGATCATGATAGGATCCAGAATGATATTTGTGATGGCACCGCAAAGCTGTGAGGTCATGCTGAAAATAGTTCTTCCTGTCGATGTAAGCACCCTCTCAAAAAAGATTTCCGCAAAAATACCAAATGAAAAAATCATAACAGTACTCAGGTAGCTCACACCCATATCCATGATTTCGATATCAGCATTTCCAATCTGACTCATGTAAAAAGGCTTTACGATTGTAAGTCCGAGAATCAGAAATATTACGTAGCTGAATGCATATAGCACGGCACCGTTGATGCCGATTTTGTTGGCCTCGTCGTATTTATGGGCGCCGAGGGACTTTGACAGCAGCGCGTTTACACCTACACCTGTACCGGTTGCGACAGCGATGATGAGTGTCTGCAAAGGGAAGGCAAGTGAAACTGCTGTGAGTGCGTTTTCGGACAGCTTTGCAACGAAAATACTGTCCACGATGTTGTATAGAGCCTGTACGAGCATGGAAATCATCATAGGCAAAGACATGTTAAATACAAGTCTGCCGATAGGCATGGTTCCCATCTTGTTCTCTGTTACAGGGGCTGAATTTGTTTCCTGACTCATAATTCCTCCTATTGTAAATGATTGTTAATTTAAAACTCCTACATTATATATGTACGAAGCTTTAGTTATTAAAATTAAAATCACCGGTAGATTAGCCGGTGTTTAAAATGTGCAACAAAGCGCCAATTACATATAATACCATGACTGCAGGATACTTTCAAGGTATTATATAACTGTTAAATCATATCATAATAGTTAATGAAAAAATGCCTCAAAAAGTATAGCATTGCAGGGTATAAATTACGATAACCGCTTGACAAAATGACAGAGAGATATATAATTAGTTCAAAAATGAATAATTCAAAAATGTATAACGAAGCAGCAAAATATGAAAAGAAAAGAAGGAATATCACATATGAAATTTAACTTTGAGTTTGCAGAGAAGATTTCGCGAACCTACAGCGATGAGTGCAGACCACTGTGCCATGAGCTAAAGCTTCCGCAGACAGCCTTTGATATACTCATGTTTCTGGCGAACAATCCGGAATATAAGACGGCAAGGGATATAGTTGAAATAAGAAAAATCAAGGCAAATCTTGTGTCTGTAAATGTTGATAAGCTTGTGAATGAGGGCTATCTGAGAGAAAACCTGTGGAAAATGATAGGAGGAAGACGGAGCTTGTCTGTACAAAAAAGGCCGGGACTGTCATTGAAAGAGGAAGGCGTATACAGCAGCAGTTTACAGCAAATCTGTTTGCAGGGGTAGATGAGGAGCAGAAAAAGCAGCTGACGATTGTTATGGAACAGCTTGAGAATAATATGGATGAAATAATCAGGAGGAAATCACACAAATGAGCACATTAATAACTATAATAGTAACATTTTTTGCCGGTATGGGCGCAGGCCTTGGAACCGGCTTTGCGGGACTAAGCGCAGCAGCAGTAATAAGCCCTATGCTCATTACATTTTTGGGAATGGATCCTTATATGGCAGTGGGAATAGCCCTGTCGTCTGATGTACTTGCCAGCGCAGTGTCAGCCTATACATATGGAAAGAACAAGAACCTTGATGTAAAAAACGGGCTCATAATGATGGTCACGGTTTTATGCTTCACGGTTGTCGGGAGCTATGTATCAAGCCTCGTGCCGTCAGCAACAATGGGCAACTTTTCGGTATTTATGACATTTTTACTCGGAATCAAGTTTATAGTCCGTCCTGTCATGACAACAAAGGAGGCCATGCAGGGAGTTTCAGCTAAAAAAGAGAGCTGTCCAGTCAATCATCTGCGGCGTGCTTATCGGATTTATCTGTGGCTTCATAGGTGCGGGAGGCGGTATGATGATGCTCCTCATCCTCACATCGGTGCTTGGCTATGAGCTTAAGACTGCAGTCGGAACGAGCGTATTTATCATGGCATTTACAGCCTTTACAGGAGCTGCCTCGCACTTTGCCATCGGTGGAAAACCGGACTGGTTTGTGCTGCTTTTATGTATTGCATTTACACTCCTTTGGGCGAGAATTGCAGCGGTCTTTGCAAACAAGGCATCCGCAAAAACCTTAAACCGTGCCACAGGTATTGTGCTTGTAATACTTGGCATCGTGGTATTTGCATTTTCACTTCTGAGCTGATTTTTCTTGAATATATAACTGCAAGCCCCGGCTGCCCGACCGGCACACACAGCTTCCCCCGCGTGCGAATAGCGAAGCTTCTTAGATACTGTAGAAATTATGCCATGAAACACAGAAACGCTCCTGCATGGACGCAGGGGCGAGGAGAACCGCGCCACGGACGGCGCGTTTCGACGGTTTCGTCAGGCATAGAAGCCCTTCAAGCATAATTCCGTACAGTATCTTAGTAGCGCAGCGTAGCACGCGGGGAAGCTGTGTGGCCGGTCGGGCAGCCGGGACTTGCATCATTACATAAAACAAGATAAAAATCATCATACGTATTTTGAGGGAATTGCGAAAAAATCATACCATTTTGTGCAAAACCACATATTTAATAGAAAGATTCACATAAAGATTATTGAGAATACAGTATTGTGCCCTTAGAAAAATAGTACTATACTAAATTCATCTGACGAATTCAGACTTGAGTATAAATAATAATATGATTAAAGGGTCAAAAGGTATCATAAGATAGGAGGAAATAACTAAACTATGTCTTCAAAAAAAAAGATGCGATGAAAAAGAAATTGGAAAACATGCATTTGGGTGAAAGGATTAACTATGGCTATAGAATGGTTATTACCATGATGCTTATTTCGGGACTGCTTTCGATTGCGGTCATTGGTGTGTTGTTTTTCAATATGTTAAACTATGTAAACAAGGTAAATGCTGCCGATCAGGCGGTTAAGACATGTAGAATAAATGTAAATGCAGCGGCTAGAAATGTAAGAGAGATGGCACTTAATCCTGACAAATCAACATATGACGACTATGAGCAGGGCGCAAAAGAAAAGCTTGAAGATGTTGATGTGCAGTTAAAAACAATAAAAAAATCAGGTATCGTTCCTGAGGATCAGTATAATGAATATTCAAAGGCTCTTTCTGACTGGGCGAATATCGGATACTCAATCATGGATAAGATTAAAGCCGGACAGAAGGATGAGGCTGTTGATCAGATTATCAATGAGTGTACACCAAAGTTAAATAAAACAGTTGAGCTTGCAAAGGAAATCAACAAGCTGACTGACGAAAGAAGCCATCAGGCAGTTGTAAGGACATATGTATGTGCTGCAGTCGGACTCATAGTCATCATTATCTGTCTGATATGTGCATGGCAGTTGACAAAGAGAACAGGAAAGATCGTGCTTGATACAATCCTTGAGCCATTACATGCAATCGAGGAAGTGGCAAAGGAGCTGACAGAAGGAAATCTTCACAGCACACTTGATTACCGTTCAGAGGATGAAATCGGTAGATTGGCACACAGCATGAGAAAGTCTATCCGTATTCTCGGCTCATATGTGGATGATATAGACAGGTCGATGAAGCTCTTTGCGGACGGACATTTTGATGCACAGCCGGAAGTAGAGTGGAGAGGTGATTTTGTCGGTATTTTAAATTCGTTTATGGAATTTGAAAAAAGTATGGCAGTCACCATAAAGGGAATCCAGAATGTATCAAGCGAGGTTTCAAGTGCGGCAGAGCAGGTGGCTGCAAGCTCAAATGACCTTGCAGACGGTGCAACCAATCAGGCTGCGGTTGTAGAGGAACTGACAGCGACGGTTGAGGGAGTTTCAGAGCAGGTGGAGCAGAATTCAAAGAGTGCAAAGGAAATCAGTGGAAGAGTGGATGAGCTTGGAGGTGCAATTTGGGAAAGCAATGGAAAGATGCAGGAGATGGTTACATCTATGCATGAAATAAACGAAGCCTCTAAACAGATAGATCAGATTATATCAACCATTAATGAGATTGCATCACAGACCAACCTGCTTGCATTAAACGCTTCCATTGAGGCGGCAAGAGCGGGAGAGGCTGGAAAGGGATTTGCAGTTGTGGCAAATCAGGTAAATATGCTTGCCGATCAAAGTGCACAGGCTGCAAAGGAATCAGCTGCGCTTATAGAGACATCTGTGCAGGCTGTTGAAAAAGGCATGAATATTGCAGAGCAGACAGCTTCACAGCCTGAAGAAGTAGCAGAGAAATCTAAGGTGATTACAAAAGAGGTTACTAATATAGCTGATACACTGGAGACCCAGACCAGTGAGATCAAGCAGATTAATGAGGGAATTGAGCAGATCAATGATGTCGTACAGACCAATTCAGCAACATCAGAGGAATGCGCGGCTGCGAGCCAGCAGATGAGCAGTGAATCAGAAAATCTGAGTGAAATGATAGCAAAATTCAAAATCTCAGACATTGAAGAGTAATATAATAGAAGGTGAAATTTAATGAGGGCTTTTGATGCATATAAAATACTTGACGAGCAGGAGGCAGGAAGTCTGATAGACTTAATTGCACCTTGTATGGATGATTATCTGTATATTATAGATTTAAAGAATGATACACTGAGGATATCACAGTCAGCGGTAGAGCGTTTTATGCTTCCTGATAAATTTATGAATGATGCAACAAAGCATCTTCGTACATTGGTTTATGAGAAAGACCGTAAGCTGCTCGAAAATCACAAGCGTAAAATATATGATGGAAAAGAAAAAAGGTACAACGTGCTATGTCGTTTGATGAACAGCAAAAATCTCCCGGTATGGATTAACTGCCGTGGGGAGGTCATCAATGACGAGGCGGGGAAACCACGATATATTATAGGCTGCATGAACGAGACAGGAACAAGGCAGCGAGCTGACAATATCAGTGGGCTGTTAGGTGAAAAGGAGATGGCATCATATCTCTATTCACAGCCTAAAGAGAAGCTGTCAGGTTATTTCATACAGATTGGAATTGACGATTTTGGGATAATCAATAATGTTCAGGGTCAGATATATGGCAACTACATACTTAAAAGAGTGGCCGAATGCATAGCAGAATGTCTCTCAAGCGGTCAGAAAATATATCATCTTGTTACAGATAAGTATATGCTTGTGGATATGCTTAGCAAATCGCAGGATGATGTGGTGCAGTTGTTCAAAAGGATAGGTGAAAAAATTGATGAGTTTATAGTTGATGAAAACTATAAATCAATCTTTTTTCGATTTCTGCCGGAGTGACAGATATATCAACACTGGCAGAGGACGCAATAGAGTGCAGGAAAAAGTCGGATTTTTCTTTAAAATGCGCAAAAAAAAAGAGGCGGAGGAAGCCTTTATTTCTTCGAGGAAGAGGATTATAAAGCGTCATTGCGCAAAAATACCATCCTGAGTGCGCTTCGTAGCGCAACTGTAAATGATTTTGAAGGCTTTGAGGTATATTATCAGCCTATCTTAGATAGTGCTGATCGAATAATCGGTGCAGAGGCACTTTTACGGTTTTTCATGCATTCGGATGAGGGCGATGAAATGATTTCCCCGGTTGAGTTTATTCCTTTACTGGAGAAGAGCAGGCTCATCATTCCGGTTGGAGAGTTTGTATTGAACGAAGCAGCAAAAATGTGCCGTGAAATGCAGCAGTATATTGCGGATTTCAGGGTAAATATCAATGTATCATATATACAGATTATGCGTGGAAGTATGGCAAATAAAATCCTTACTGCTATCCGGGCAAACAATCTGAGACCTGAATCCATCTGTATCGAAATGACAGAGAGTGGATTCATGGATATGACGCCATGTTTTTGCAGCTTCAGGAAAAAGCTTGATGAGAATAATATCCAGTTCATAATAGATGATTTTGGAACAGGCTATTCAAATCTTCGCTATATCAGTGAGATGAACCCGGACTATGTAAAAATAGATAAGGATTTTACGGCAATGGCGATGCGCAGTGAAAAGGACCATGAGCTGTTCAGAAAGATTATAGAGATGGTTCACAGTGTAAATATAAAAATCTGCATTGAGGGAATTGAGAAGGAAGAGTGGGCTTGCGCAATGAAAGAAATCCATGTAGATTATATGCAGGGATATCTGTATGGCAGACCATGCGAAAAAGGCGTGTTTTTAAACAACTATGGGATATAAGGAATATTTTCCGGGAGTTACAGACAAAAAGAATGCCAATGAAATATTTGAAAGAATATTTAAACGAACAGAAAAACTAAACATCAAGGTATTGGGCAACAGGAGGCAAATCACATGCAAAATTCCAAAGAACTCTTTCCCAAAGGATTGCAGAGAGAATTATCAAATACATACTGGAGGAAAATCTGCAGCCGGGTGACAAGCTTCCGAACGAAACCGTAATGTGTGAACGGCTGAATGTTGGAAGAAGCTCTCTGCGTGAAGCTATGCGAGCACTCGCATCACGTAATGTAATCACCATACGCCAAGGCTCCGGTTCATATGTTTCCGCCACTCCCGGGATGATTGATGATCCATTCGGCCTGACCTTTGTTGAAGATAAACAAAAGATGATTAAAGATCTGATGGAAATCAGATTTCTAATCGAACCATCCATAGCTGCCATGGCCGCTATCCGTGCAGATGAGACAGATATCCAAAACATACTTACTGCATGTGAAAATGCCGAAAAGCTCCTTCTTGCAAATAAAAATCACACTGAAAAGGATATAGCATTTCATGCTGCTATTGCCTTAAGCAGCAAAAAATATAGTTGTTCCAAAGCTGGTTCCTATCATCAACAGTTCAATTCCTCTGATCAGTGATTCTAAAGAATACACCATGCGTGATGAAACCATCGAAATTCATCGTGAAATTGCAGATGCAATTGCAGCCCACGATGCCGTCCGTGCCCACGATGCGATGTATCTGCATCTGATCTACAACCGGAAGCATATAAAATCCATAAATTAATGACTGTCCGGTTATCACCAGCCACACTGCGATGTGACCGGCAGTACCATATTTTATGGTTCTGGCGCTTGAAATAGTCGCACAGCAACCTGTTTACGTTATACATCATAAGTCATTTTGGTTGAAATGTTAAAGTGTTGCTAATGATAAAACATAAAGTTTATATATTACTACATAAGAAAGAAGGATGAAATTATGTATGAAATGAAACCAGAATATTATATCGGAATAGATATGATTGATGAAGAGCACAAGCAGTTATTTAAATATGCCGATGAAGCTTATGAGCTGCTTCATGATGAATTTACACCCGATAAATATGATAAGATGGATATCATCTTGGAGAAGCTGCGCGACTACACGGTAAAGCACTTTGCTGACGAGGAGCAGTACATGGAATCAATCCATTACAAGAAGATGTTTACACAGAAGGTTCAGCATATGGAATTTGTACAAAAGCTGGATGAGTTCATTGAGCATCACAGTGATGAGGAGATAGATCAGGATGAGCAGATTATGGGAATCCTTAAATACCTCACAGACTGGCTGATAAACCATATCCTGTATGTTGACTGCCAGATACCGAAGCCACAATAAAGTACCTGAGTTTTAGCAAAGAGTAAGTACCGCAGGTCACCGCCTGCCGGGCAACGCACATACTCCCCGTAAGCGAATAGCGAAGCGGCTTAGATACTGTAGAAATTATGCCATGAAACACAGAAATGCCCAGCCATGGACGGCTGGGCAAGGCGTTATGCGCCATGGACGGCGCATAAAAGCCGGTTTCGTCAAGCATAGAAAGACTGTAAGCATAATTTCGTACAGAATCTTAGCCGCGCAGCGTAGCTTACGGGGAGTATGTGCGTTGCCCGGCAGGCGGTGACCTGCGGTCCGTAATTTTATAGAAAAATATAGCGTAATCAGCATATATTTGGTATAATTTGGATATGAAAAATAAGCGAAGATTTGCAATGGTCTCAGTTTCAGTAATCGTAGTAGCATTGATTCTCGAGGCGGGAATTTTGAAATATGTAAATGATGCAAATGCATATAGGCTATCAAAGGTGCTTCTGGATCGTGTTGTCACTGTGCTCAATAAAAATGACCAGAGTGAGGAGGAACTTATAGAATCGTTAAAGGACGATTATATAGTCAGGGCAAAGGCAGTGTCATATATCGTAGATGCAAAGCCACAGGTAGAAAATGATGTGGAGGAATTGCAAAAGATAGCAAAGCTGATGTCGGTAGATGAGATACATCTGTTTGATGAAACAGGTTGTATAACCAGCGGCAGCGTGCCAAAATACTTTGGCTACAGCTTTGATTCGGGGACTCAGATGTCATATTTTAAACCAATGCTCACCGATAAGAGCCTTACGATGTGTCAGGATATCACACCGAATACATCAGAGGGAAAGGCAATGATGTATGACATTACCTGGAATGAGGCTGGTACAATGATGGTACAGGTGGGTTTGAAGCCGCAAAGGCTCTTAGATGAATTGAAGCAGAATGAAATATCTACAGTGGTTTCTGACATGCCTGTGTACAAGGGCATGGAAATATATGTGGCAGATGCAGATACAGGACTGGTTAAGGGGGCCACAGATTGTGACAAAATAGGAAAAAACTTCCACGATTTAGGCATTCCAACAGATATTAAGGAAAGCGATAAGCCAACAGTAAGGCAGATTAGCGTAAATGATTCAGGCTGCAGATGTGTAATCAGGAGAGGTGACAAATATATAGTGGCTGTCACCATTGACAAATCCTTTTATATGACGAACAGCGTAGTAGCACTGCTTGTAGTTGGCATATATCTTATACTCGCATCGTGCTGTATTATGTATATGTTTTCGAAGATTATGAAGAAAAAAATATGAGAAAGAAAAAGCTGCTGTATATATCGAATACTGATGCACTTACAGGGTGCCTGAACAGACATGCCTATGAGACAGATATCAATAAGCTTGATTTGAAAAAAGAGTGGATATATATATCACTTGATTTAAACAGCTTAAAGCATGTAAACGATACATATGGACATGCTGCAGGTGATGAGATGATTTGCGCAGCCGCAACATGCATGATGGCAAGCTTTGGTGAGTTTGGCAGGGTGTACAGAATAGGCGGAGATGAGTTTGCTGTGATAATTACACAAAAGCCGGATGAGCTTGATGCTATGACAAAGCATTTCGACAGCAGTGTAGCTGAATGGAGAGGAAAAATCGTCGATTCCATGACCATCTCATACGGATGTGTAAGAAGTCTGGAGGAAGACTGGGAGTTTGTACACGATATTGCGAAGGAAGCAGACAGGAGAATGTATGCAAGCAAGGCACGCTATTACAGTGACAGTGACATAGACAGGAGAAAGTAAATTAAAAATAAAGATTCCATCATTCCGGATATGGTATTGATGGAATCTTTCAGGTGGGAAAATAAATAATTAGTGGAACAGCTCTACAATAAATACCGCCACACAGGAAGCCACGGCCACGGTTGTAAGCCCCTTGCCCTTTAATGCAAATATCACTGCCGCGATAAGTCCTGCTGCTGCACCAACCCACCAGTTAGTAGCATAAAACACTGCCGGAATAGTCATGGCGGTTAAAACTGCATACGGAATATAGTATAGAAAAGATCGCACGAAGCTGTTGTTGATCTTTTCTTTTATTGCGATAAAAGGAATAACGCGGATCAGATATGTGGAGCCCGCAAGTATGAGTAAATATATAAAAAATACACTGTTTTTCATTATGTAAAATCTCCTTATACGCTTATTATCAAATATTTAATAAATCATTCCTTATCAGTATCATCTGCAACCGGAAACAGCAGCGAACCGATAACTGCAGCCACAATGGCTACAACAGTGATGGTGATACCGCTTGAAATCCTTGACAAAAACGGTACGTAGTAAAACATGCAGCTAAGCACGAGTGCAAGCAGCACAACAAACACGACCGCACGCGATTTCTTCATCTCAGGAACCACGATAGCCACAAACATGCCATAAATAGCAAGACTCAGCGCACTCATAAGCCTATCCGGCAGAATGCTTCCCAGTATAGCACCTATCAGCGTACCGACAGCCCAGCCGATGTATGGAAGAGTTGAAAGTCCTGCAAAAAAGCTTCTGCTCACAGAATCCTCCTGGCTTGCCACGGCAAAAATTTCATCAGTCATCATAAAGCCGAGTATCCATCTTGAAATTCCGCTAAATCTGGAATCAGCCTTCTGACCAACCGAAATCGACATAAAGGAATATCTTATATTAATAGTAATCTGCGAAATAAGCATCTGGAAATACTGTCCCGGATGCATCATAATTCCGATGCCTGCAAACTGTCCGGCAGATGTGACAGTGGTCATCGAAATGAGCACAGCCTGCCACCAGGATAGTCCATATGACACCGCCATAATTCCAAAAGTAAATGAAACTGACAGATATCCCAGCGCAATCGGGATTCCTGCTGTCAGTCCTCGTTTATAGTTTTCCATTCTAAATTCTCCTTAGCATAATACAACAACATGTTATTCTAGCACAAATTTCATGAAAATGCACTTTCAAATTGTTTGTACCACTTTGCAATCTTGCAGCTGCGAACCCTGTAACTGCATAAAGACAAGAATGTTTTCTGCGTAAAGTAACTTATTGCTATATTACATCTGTATGAATAAAGAAAATATATTGACAAAAAATGTGCAAATTCAATAAAATTATTAACCATAAGGGCACACTTATGGAAACGTAAGGTCGCAAAGCCAGAGTCTAAAACAGTTACATGTAGTAATGACAGTTCGGCTGCAACAACCGGTGAATACCGGTTGCTGCAGCCTTTTGTATGTATGAAAAGTTTATTGAAGTATGAGGTGAAAAGATATGAATGGTGACAGGCTTATGTATTTTCAGCATACAGATATCAGCAGGGTTGTGTTTGAAGGGTATGTAGATGATGATGAGATAATGATGTGTGACAACATCGTTAATGCCATGGAGAAAACAGAAATAGAGCGCGCAGATGTAAGAAAACTCAAAAGAAGCATGGTGAACTGATATGGCAAAAATAGACCTGATAATAAATGAAAATGACAGAAAACAGGGAGATTATATTAAAAATGGTATTGGACTATCAGATACAGCTGTGATACCATAAAACTAGGAGATGAAAATGGAAGGGTTTCAGATAAATTATACGGATCTCAGCGATCTGTTCTGGGAATATAAGCGAAAAATTGAAAATCTAATTGAAAATATTGATAACTGCATAGAAAGAATCAATATGTTTACGGAAAATGCAGTATTTACAGGAAAAACCGGAGACGCAGTAAAAGTTATCTTGGTGAAGCACATATAACAATCCTGTCAGGCATTAAAGTAACTGCACAGAAACTGCTTGACAATATGGCAGCATACAAGGATGGATACCGTGCCATTGATAGCTCGACGAACTTCAAACTGGATGAAGAAGCAATACAGGAATTCAGGAAAAAACTGGCATCAAACTATGAGGATACTGATGAGTATACGGGCAAAATAAGAAGTGCACTTTCAGAAGTATCGGACATATCTGATGTGGGCATGCCGGACAGTAACGGAGTATTTGATATCCATGAGCAGATGGACAGCGACCTTATAAAGCTTGTCTCAAATGTAAACAGCTACGAGAGAGAAAATGTGGTACGGCTTGAAAATTCAGTAGAGCTGCTTCTGGAAAATCTGCAGTCATGTCTTTCAAAAATAGGCCTTAGCCAGGGTGTGATTGAGAGCTATGAAACAGGCAGTTTTATCACAGGTAAAGATGCAGGTACCTTGAACACGGGCATTAAAATATTTGGAGACCTGCATGAGAAGAATAAAGAAGCATACGATGAAATCTATGAGACAGAACAGAAGATAAAGGATGAAGCCGAAAAGAGAAAGACACAGGGAATCTGGAGGACGGTTGGAGGAGCAGTACTAATTGCGACGGGTGCAGCATGCATAGTGCTGACAGGAGGTGCTGCAATACCAATAGTAGCTGACGTTGCAGTAGCAGTAGGAAGCGGAACAGCAGTATTCGGAGCTGCAGATGCCATAGAGGGCACTCAGGATATTTATTATGGAAGCACAGGTGACATTGACAGCACGGCAGTAAACGGCATAAAGGATGACCTGTTTCAGGGAAACGAGGATGCATATTATCTGACAGAAAATGCCTTTGCATTTGCGGCATCCGCAATGATTCCAATCGGGCAGGCATCTACAGCGGGAAATCTGACATTCAATAGCACAGCAACAATAGTCGCCAAAGAAGGCATCTCAATGGGAGCCGGAGCCGGTGCGCAGAAGATAACCACAGATGTGACAGGAAATGATACAGCAGGAATGGTTGCCGGTATGGTTGCGAGTGGAATGACAGCAAAAGGGCTGAATGGAATTGAAGCAGAGGCGAACAAGCTGGCGAAAGCCCCAAAAGGGATTGATGGAGTAACCGAGGGAGCTGGAAATTTAGTGGAAGATGTGGGGAAAGCCGGAAAAGGGCTAGAGGGAGCAGCCAAGGGAGCCGAGAGTGCAGCGGAAGATGCTGGGAAGGTTGTTGAGACCAGCTATGGGAAGTCAAGGGAAATGATTCAATGTAGTGATATTAATTCAAAAGAAGTAGCTAAGGTAGAAGAAAAAGTGCCCGTTAGCGACGCCGTAATGAAAAGTTTAGAGGGTAGTGGATTGACTTCTGATAGAATTAAAGAAATTCGTGATTTGCCAAAGCCAGATTATTCAAAAGGGGAATTTGTAAATCGTGATGTGAACAAGCCTGACCCTAAAACATATTTAAATCCAGACTACTATCAGAAACATTTAGAACCGTTTGAAAAAACTGGTTGCTATAGAATTCAAAGAACCGATCCAATGTTACCAGATGATCAATATGGTGGTGTTTTGGGACATAATAGTGGCTTGTTTGTTACCTCTGGAGAAGACATGATGAAGGTCTTAAAAGAGGCAGATGGTGATGTTTCAAAATTGGAAAAAATATTTGGAATGGATGAAGGTGATTGGGGTAAAAACCCTGTAATCATACGGGTTGATGATCCGCAACATTTAAGAATTCCAGATGGTAATGAAATGGGAGCTTGGACAAAATACTACATTCCTGGTGGATTTACTTCTGGAAATCAAGCAGAAGCTGTTATTGATTCAGTCCCTAGAGGAGAATATCAGGTGATGAAGTTTAATAATCCAGAGTTAATGAATTGGATGAAAAAAGGAATAGGTGAGTGATATGGAGATATTAAAGAGAGACCAAGGTATAATTGTTCTTAATCAATATGGAAAGTCATATATACGCTTTATGGCTGGTGGTATATCAGATAAATTGTATCAGATTGAGATTTCTCAAGAAGAACTAGATTTAGTTATGAATTCTTCAGTAAATGGTGAGTTAATAGTAAATAGGCATATGAATTTGGAGCCAAGCTTACCAGATGGGCTAGAAGATAGAGTTATAATTGATTATTTATCTTTTTCGACCGATTACTCTGATAGAAGAAAGCAGGCTATATTGGATAAGCTTCACAAATATGGGGATATCTTCAATGAATTTTATTATTATGTTTTAAGAGAATCATTCGAAGATGGAGTTGTAGAATCTGGATATTATGCAAGTAAGCTAGTAGAAGATTTTTTTCTTTGAGTCCGTTGGGCGCGTACAACTATCTTATTTATTTGAGAGAAAATCCACAAAATGCTCTTGCAGATTTAAAAGCAGGATTACCAAGAAAGTAGGTGTGTAGATGAGCGGACCCAAGGTTGATTACGCTAAATTGCGCGAACAAGAGATGGCTAGTCTTGCAGAGGCAAGAGGGCGTCGTCTCAAGGTGGCGGATAAAATTCAAAAAATGATTAATCAGATTGATTCATGCTTAGGGGAGATGTGGATTTGATGTTGCAAGATCCCCAGATTGGACCAAGTTGTAAAAAAAATACAAGAACTTCAGGCACAGTATAAAAAAGAATTGCAAGCTCTTTATAATACCGTAAAGCATGGAACAGAGTTGTTAGATGTTGACGCTATATTGCATGGAGGAGAGGTTTTATTAAGAAGATTTGGCGAAAATACTCAGGAAGAGTTACAGATTATTAATAAGCTTGTAGCTACAAGTCAACAGTATCAACGATTTGCAAGAAGAAAGAGAAATTCTGGCTCAAACAAAGCGAAAGAAAATAGTTAGAATTTCTAATGATAAAGGCGTTGATATTGCTGTTAGCGATGCAGATATTCAGGAGCAAATATCTGTATTTGATGATGAAATAAAAGAATTTATGACTAGTCCTATGACAAGCAAACATAATTCAATTTTATTGATAAACCAAGATTTGCATGAATTAGAGGTCAGTGATTTAGATAATGATCGTAAGAGTAAAAAAAGAATTCAAAGGTTATGGCTTGCTGTATTATTTGGATGATGAAGATGAAGTATATAGTGATGAATTTAGGGTTCTAGTATCTAAGAAAGGTAAGTGTGGATGGAAAAGAGATGAAAATTTTAGTCCATGTAGCATTATGATAGAGGAGTTTGATTAATCTTTACACATGCAAACTAAGCCTCCCCACGGGCAGGCTTAAATCCTAGTCTCACTACCAGACATTTAACAGAACTTCTTAGGTTCATAAGGTTTACTATCCCGTAACACGGCATAAATTACGGTGGTAAGCTTTCTTGCCACGGCTCCTGTGGCAGTTAAGTGATGTTTACCTTGGTCACGTTTCTTTTTGTAATATGCATTCAACGGGCTATTGTGAAAAGAGCAGGTGGTAGCCGCAAGAAAAATGGCATGTCTTAAGTAAGGTGAACCACGTTTTGACATATGGTTATGTGTGCTGTTAAATTCACCCGACTGACGTACAGTTGGATCAATGCCAGCAAAGGCAATTAATGAAGAGGAATTTTTAAATCTGCTTATATCACCGATTTCAGCAAGAATAGTAGCAGCACCAATTATGCCTATTCCGGGAATGGTATGAAGATAACAATCAAACTTCTCGTAGTACTCAAGAATCTGGCAGTCAAGAGCTTCAATCTGCTTATCAAGAAAATTCATTCTGTCAATGAGCTGTTTTAACTGGAAAGAGAAAGCATCCTGTGCTATCTTAATACCAAAGGTATCAGCTGCAGCTTCTTTGATGGAAATGGCTTTAGCTCTGGTAAGTCGGTTGTGGCTCTTATCTTTTATGATTTCAAAGAGCTCATCTATTGGTGCATTCTCAATATTCTCAGGGGTGAGATACTTTTCCAGAATGCCCATGGATGTGCTCACCCAAAGAGAAGAAAACTGTTTTTCATACTCTGGGAAGATTTGTTCCATAATTGTACCGATTCGGAGCTTAATTTCAGTTCTGGAAGAAATGACAGAATCACGATAACGACATAACTGACGCATGGCAAGGATGTTTTCATCAGCCATGGAAGTAGTCCCAAACTGACCGAAACGTATCACTTCTGCAATTAAAAAAGAGTCAATTGAATCGTTTTTGGTTTGTCGTATATACATTTTTCTTAAAGAATCAGACTGGATAGGATTGATTACATAGATGGTATATCCTTTTGCTTTTAGAAATGAATAAATGGGATACCAGTAATGACCTGTAGCTTCCATGCCAAATACACAAGGGGAATTACCGATGTTTTTGAAGATAAAGCTCATAAGAGAATCTGCACCTTTGTGTGTAGTTGCAAAGCGAAGAGAACGGCCGATTTGTTTGCCTTCAGGTGAAACAATGGATGCTTCATGATGATTTTTGCCAATATCAATGCCTACGATGTACATAATTGAAATCCTTTCTAATGTGAATTGTAAGTAGATAGAATACTCACTACAATGCGGGTTACAATCTGGTTAGATATACGAAGTACAGCACATATGCGGCCAACATCCAGCTAATACGCAAAATCCTGCAAAGCAGAGGGAGCAGTCTCAATGAACGAAGTCACAAGTGCTTCAAGAGTGGTGACGCACACCTCTATCTATTACAGGATAATGGTGAAATAGGAATAAAAGAAAAGCAATAGATAGAAAAAGACTGCTTTGATTCCTATGTGTTTAGCATACCAGAGTGGTAGTAAGACAATTGATGATATAATTGACGGCTTGCCAGAAACTACTAACGGAAAAGGCGTTGCTAGGAACTTTGAATCAACAGGTGATTTTGAACAGACAATTAGGGATTTTGATGCCCTAAATCCTATCGACGTTAAAGAAATTCAAACAAAATATGGATCAGGAAAAGTCGGTAAGTTGAGTGATGGAACAACAGTTGTTGCTCGTCCAGGTAGTACAACAGGAGGAGCGACTCTTGAAATAAGGGTGTCCAATAGGAAAGTGTACAAAATTCGATATTAGGAGAGATAAAAGATATGGAAAAATGGAAAGAAGTATTTGGTGGTATAATTCAAAAAGCAGTTTACCAAGTGCAACTAATAAATGGTGAGAAACAAGGACTAACTATAAAACTGTCAAGTAGTCAAACATGCGTAATGATTAATTTCGGTATGGTTCAAGCAGTACGTATGCTAGATGAAGGAATTGTGCAAAGTAACCTTTATTCTGAAAATGAAATACGGAAATATAAGGATAATGATTTTCGGAATATAATTTATGAAGTACAAGATGGTGAATTTTCAGAACAAATAAATCAAATTTCTGATGGTTATGGAGAGGCTTTAAATTTAAAACATTATGTAGTGATTACTCAGAATTACAATATTGATATTGTAACCGAATGGGAACCAACAATAGAAATTTCAAAGATGTAATAATTCTGGACATTTCTCTTAAATGTTAGATATGGAGAATTGAATGACCACGCCACTGGGAGATATAGAAATATGCATAGATGGAAAAACAATTAAATATACAGCACAGAACATGGGCATGATGGATAGGCTTTGTCTCGATGTAGATGGAAGATTTTGTATAAAAGTCGAATTTGTACCGGATGGCGAAAGACATACGATATCATGCATAATAAAAAGTCATATTCCATCTGACAAGGATGGAGTAGAATCTGGAGAACAGCTTGCGTTGAAGTCTTTTTATAAAGGGCACAGCAAGCTGTTCGATTCAGTCTTTATGAGTGGCTGATCGGAAGGAATAAAAGCACAGCGGTCAATATAGGATCCAATTACATATTTTTTAGTTTTTCCTGCAATTCTTCTATTTGTGATTCTATAGTCGCCAAAGAAGGCATCTCAATGGGAGCCGGAGCCGGTGCGCAGAAGATAACCACAGATGTGACCGGAAATGATACAGCAGGAATGGTTGCCGGTATGGTTGCAAGTGGAGTGACAGCAAAGGGGCTGAATGGAATTGAAGCAGAGGCGAACAAGCTGGCGAAAGCCCCAAAAGGGATTGATGGAGTAACCGAGGGAACCGGAAATGTAGCGGAAGATGTTGGGAAGGTTGTTGAGACCAGAGTGGTAGAACAACTGTTATATATGGGTCAGATGATATAGCTAATTATCAATATAATATGATTGAAAATCCAGGACCGTTAGCAGAAATGCCAAATCAACCTGCAAAGAATTTCTATGGTGGCAGATACAATATGGAAGTATTACAGGAAGATAGAATAATGTATTGAGCAGGTAATGCTCAAAATCCGTATGGAAGATGGTTTACGAGTGAGCCAAGCTCTTATATAGATAATGTATATGCGATTAAAATACCAAAGGGTACTACTATTTATACAGGACCAGTCGGACCGCAAGGTGGAGTATATGTGGGAGGATGTAATGTTATGCAAACCTATATAGATGCACCATGGACTTTTGAAGTTGTAGGAAAAACACCGTTACAATAGATTGGAGATAGAAGAATGATAAGAAATGAAGCGCTTTTGCAGTTGCGAGAGGCGTATATAGAGATTGGCAAAATGGTACAAAAATATGGATATGGACAATATAACGGGATATTAAGAATTCTTATGGGACAAGTTAATTGTATTGACTCGGATGAGAGCGATGGTGAAAAAATGAAATATCTGATAGAAAGCTATAGTAAACTGTTTGCTTCGAGAGGCGGGTTAAGCGATTTCATTATTTATGATGCAGATGTTCAATTAAGAAATCAGTTGAATGAGAAATATAATGACGAAGTAAAAAGGGCTTGGAACATTATGAAAGACTATATTTAATAATGTTCCATCGTATTGATGCAGCCGGAAGCATACAGAATGATTACCAGTATGATGCGTTTGGTCAAAGGATTGCAGGACAGGAAAACATCCCGAATCGTCTAAGGTATAATGCACAGATTGAGGATGACCTGACGGGACTTTACTATCTGCGTGCACGTTATTACAATACGGGTATCGGACGGTTCACGCAGGAAGATGTGATCTATAATGATGGACTGAATCTGTATGCTCACTGTAGCAGTAATCCGGTGATGTATGAGGATCCGAGTGGCTATTCTGCAAATGTAACAGAGTCTGTAGGTGAAGAAAAATGAAATATAGAATAGAAGAATATAAACAAAAATAGAGGAATGGTAAAATGAAGGTTGTAGTAGCAATTGATTCATTTAAAGGAAGCATGACAAGCATGCAGGCCGGGATGGCATGTAAAGAAGGCATATTGGCGGCAATACCGAAAGCAGATGTGGTGGTCAGACCACTTGCAGATGGCGGAGAGGGAACTGTAACCGCTTTGGTAGAGGGCATGAATGGCACATATGAACATGTTGATGTAACAGGACCGATGGGACAAAAGGTGCACGCAACATATGGAGTACTTGAGGATGATACGGCTGTTATGGAAATGGCAGAAGCGTCGGGAATCACACTTGTTGAAGGTAAACCTGATCCGTGGAAAGAAACCTCATTGGGTGTGGGAGAGATGATATTGGATGCTGTTCACAAGGGCTGTCGGAATTTCATAATCGGAATAGGCGGAAGCGCAACCACTGAGGGTGGCATAGGAATGCTGTCGGCGCTCGGCTATGAGTTTTATGATGAGGATGACAATATTCTTCCACCGGTATTTGGCTCGCTTGCAAGGGTAAAAAAGATCAAGGCTGACAAGGTTCCTGCAGAATTAAAGCAGTGTCATTTCAAAATAGCATGTGATGTTACTAATCCACTGTGCACAGAGCAGGGCTGCGTATACATTTTTGGAAAGCAAAAGGGCGTACAGGAGCATGAAAAGGCACAGATGGATAAAATGATGAGACAGTATGCAGACTGTGTTGAGGAGTATGCGGGAAAAAAGATTCAGCGAGACACCGGGAGCAGGCGCTGCGGGAGGTCTTGGCTTTGCGTTTCTTTTTGGACTTGAGAACGTGGAGCTTAAATCCGGCATAGATATAGTGCTAAACGCAATACAGCTTGACAAGGAACTGAAAAATGCCGATATCGTAGTGACCGGAGAGGGCAGGCTTGATGGACAGAGCGCCATGGGAAAGGTGCCTGTCGGAGTGGCAAAAGCAGGCAGAAAAAACGGCTGTAAAGTAATCGCACTAGCAGGGAGTGTCACTGACGATGCAGTGGCATGTAATAAAGAAGGCATAGATGCGTTTTTCCCTATTATAAGAGGGGCAACAACGCTTAATGAGGCTATGGATATCAAAAATGCTCAAAAAAAATATGAAAAACACTGCAGAACAAGTTTTCAGGCTTATTGACATCAGCTCGCTTATGGAATAATATATGTTAGTAAAATTGTGCGTGGTGCAGGGGCCGGATGAGATATAAAAGCCCCGTATATCATAGAATATTTAAATAAAAAAGGAGAAAAGCAATGGCTAAGGAAAAAAAAATTAGTAGAGGCCATCACTTCCATGGAGGAAGTTTCACACAATGGTATACAGACGTTGTGAAGAAAGCAGAGTTGATGGATTATTCATCTGTAAAGGGATGTATGATCTTTAAGCCCAATGGTTATGCCATCTGGGAGAATATACAGAAAAATCTCGATGCAATGTTCAAAGAGACAGGTGTAGAGAATGTATACATGCCAATGTTCATTCCGGAGAGCCTGCTCCAGAAAAAAAGGATCATGTTGAGGGCTTTGCACCTGAGGTTGCATGGGTCACACAGGGCGGACTTGAGACACTTCAGGAGAGACTTGCAGTAAGACCTACATCAGAGACACTTTTCTGCGAGCTTTTCAGCAAAACAGTACAGTCACACAGAGACCTTCCAAAGGTATATAACCAGTGGTGCTCAGTAGTGCGCTGGGAGAAGACAACACGACCGTTCCTCCGCTCCAGAGAGTTCTTATGGCAGGAGGGACATACTGTTCATGCAACAGCCGAGGAGGCAGAGGCACGTACAGTACAGATGTTAAACATCTATGCGGATTTCTGTGAGAAATATCTTGCAATCCCTATGGTAAAGGGAAGAAAGACAGACAAGGAGAAGTTCGCCGGAGCAGAGGCTACATACACAATAGAGGCACTCATGCATGACGGAAAAGCACTCCAGTCAGGAACCTCACACAACTTTGGTGACGGCTTCCCTAAGGCATTCGGCATCCAGTACACAGACAAGGACAATAAATTACAGTACTGTCATGAGACATCATGGGGCGTTTCAACACGTCTTATCGGAGCTATCATCATGGTTCACGGAGATGACTCAGGACTCGTGCTTCCACCAAAGATTGCACCAACACAGGTTATGGTCATTCCAATCCAGCAGCAGAAGGACGGCGTCCTTGACAAGGCATACGACCTCAAGGACAAGCTCTCAAAGGATTTCCGCGTGAAAATCGATGCAACCGACAAGACACCTGGCTGGAAGTTCGCAGCACAGGAGGTTCAGGGAATCTCAACACGTATCGAGATTGGACCAAAGGATATCGAGAAAAACCAGTGCGTTATCGTCCGCCGAGACACAAGAGAGAAAATCGTTGTCTCACTCGATGAGGTCAATGAGAAGCTCGCAGAGGTACTTGAGACAATGCAGAATGACATGCTCGAGAAGGCAAAGGCATTCCTTGCAAGCCATATAAACGATGCACACGACTACAATGAGTTCAAGGCAATCGCAGAGACAAAGCCTGGCTTTATCCGTGCTATGTGGTGTGGAGACGAGGCCTGCGAGAACAAAATCAAAGAGGACACAACAGTTACAAGCCGTTGTATGCCATTTGGTGACCAGGAGCAGATTTCCGACGTATGCGTATGCTGTGGAAAGCCGGCGCATAAGCTCGTATACTGGGGCAAGGCATATTAAATTCGCGCCTAATAAGCTCTGCCGCAGGAGGTATTTACTCTCACCAGACTAAGGAGTTATGAGAGCATGTGTCACAGTTGTATGCTGTGGTAATGTGCCCCTCCGGCGAGCGTCATTCAAAAAAAAAAAAGGAGAACTCAATGATGCGCATAGATTTACCGCAGAATGTCAACTTCATAATAGACACGCTCTACGAGCATGGCTTTGAGGCATATGCGGTAGGTGGATGCGTGCGTGACAGTCTCCTTGGCAGGACACCGCAGGACTGGGATATCACCACATCTGCAAAGCCTGCGCAGGTCAAAGCGATATTTGACCATACGATAGACACAGGTATCCAGCATGGTACAGTCACGGTCATGCTGGAGCATGTGGGCTATGAGGTCACCACCTACAGGATAGACGGAGAGTACGAGGATGCACGCCATCCAAAGGAGGTTACCTTTACCTCCAATCTGAAGCTTGACCTGGAGAGGCGCGACTTTACAATCAATGCCATGGCATATAATCACAGGGCAGGGCTTGTCGATGAATTTGACGGCATAGGAGATTTAAAAGCACATGTGATCAGATGTGTGGGCTGTGCGCACGACAGGTTCAGTGAGGATGCACTCAGGATGTTTCGTGCGGTGCGATTTGCAGCCCAGCTTGGCTTTGATATAGAGGCACAGACTAAAGCAGCCATAAAAGAGCTTGCCCCTGCCTTGTCAAAGGTCAGCGCAGAGCGAATCCAGGTGGAGCTTGTGAAGCTTCTGACATCAGATCATCCGCAGATGATGAGAGATCTGTATGAGCTTGGACTCACAGCGGTATTCATGCCGGAGTTTGATGTGATGATGCAGACACCTCAGCACAATAAGCACCATATGTACAGTGTCGGAGAGCATACGCTTCATACATTGGAGCATGTGCGAGCTGACAAAATCCGAAGGCTTACCATTCTGCTTCATGATGTGGCAAAGCCGGTGTGCATTACGACAGACGAGGAAGGCCAGAATCATTTCAAGAAGCATCCGGTTGTGGGAGCTGATATGACAAGAAAGATACTCAGGCGCCTTAAGTTTGATAACAGGACTACAGACTGTTGCTGTAAGCTCGTAAAGAGCATGATGACCGTCCGGCCATCACGGAACGCAATGTAAGGCGTGCCATGAGCCGCATAGGAACAGAGCTTTTTCCGCTGTTGTTTGAGGTGAAAAGAGCCGATACACTCGGACAGAGCATGTATAAGCGCGCAGAAAAGCTTGAATACATCGCAGAATATGAGCGTGTATACAGGAAAATCCTCGCAGACCACCAGTGTGTATCAACAAAGGAAATGAAAATAAATGGCAGCGACCTGATTAAAATGGGAGTAGAGCCGGGACCGAAGCTTGGCGATATCCTGGACAGGCTTTATGAGCAGGTGCTTGATGACCCATCGCTCAATGAAGCACAAAAACTTAAAGAGCTTGCGAATAAAATAATAACCTCTCTCATATGATTAAAAAGCATCTGAATAGTTATGATGCATTAATCATATGAGGGGGGATTTTTTTTGTATAATCAGCCGGAAGTGGCTTTGGAAAAATATGAGCTTACAGTAAGCAGGATAATAAAGGGCAGAGGAGCATATATATGTGACACAGGCATCGGGCAGAAGCTGCTCGTGCCGTACAGAGGGCATGAGCAAAGGGCATGCACCCTGCGGGATACGCTGGCATTTATCCAGAGAAACGGTATGGATGTGGAGCAGATATCACAGACAAAGGAGCAGTGTATCATATCGCGAGATAACTGTGAGGACGCATACATATTGAAGGATTACAGAGCAGGCAGAGAGTGCAGCACGGACAGCATAGATGATATGCGTGGCGGCAGCAGGGCATTAGCGCAGCTGCACAATATATTGGAAAAGTATCCTCTGCCTTCGGATATCGAGGTAGAAAGCCTGCACGAAAAGGCTCAGCGAAAATGTGCGCAGATAGTAAAGCTTAAAAACTACATACTGCGTCGCAGCAAGACAAATGCTTTTGAGCATCTGTTTTATGAATGCTATGAGAGATTCTTAGAGCAGGGGCAGAAATCGGCGGAAATATTGTGTGAGCTGGAAAATAGTAAAACGTCGGTTCCGATATACTGTCACGGAGCCTTCAACCAGCACAATGTCGTGTATACACAGTCCGGAAGATGGCTCCCTGTCAATTTCGAGACCATGCATCCGGGATATCCGGAAACTGATCTTGCGGAGTACATGCGCAAGATGCTCGAAAAAAATCACTGGGATACAGCGGTTGCAGATGCAATTTTTGACAGCTATTGCAGCGTAAGAAGTCTTGATGATACATCAATGAGATTGCTTCAAGCACTGCTTTTGTTTCCTGAAAAATTTTGTAAGCTCTGCAATCACTATAGTAACTCGCGCAAGTCATGGGTATGCGACCGTGATGTGGATAAGCTTGCACAGCTCATACAGCTAAGCGGGGAGCGCGAGGAGTATCTGCATGCCCTGCATGCCATAGTGTAAGCAGTAATGCATATATATAGTGAATTTAATTGAAAAGTAAATGACTATGCGATATATTATTATTGTAGAAAAACGTTTAAAGCCAGCTATTAAAGGAAATACAGATGAAGAAATTTAAAAGATTATTTTGCATAGTATGCATGCTTGTGCTGTCACTTGCAGCATGTGGAAAACAGGACACGGATGATGGTGTAAAAAAATTCTATAACAGCATGAATGATACGACGGAGGCCGTGGGAGAAAGCACGCAGTCCGGTTTGAAAGCTGCTGCGGAGGAAAACGGAAAGTCCGTTAAGAAAAGTTCAGATATTCTCATAGTATCGGACATAAACAGTGCCAACGAGACGATCAGGGTATACAATTACTCGACAGGAGTGCAGTATCAGTATTACTATGGGCTGACCACCGGCTTTTTTCGACAAATATGGCAATCACATGTCAGTTTCAGACATACATCAGGGTGATGTGGTTGACATATCAGGGGCAGATTCAGACGGCAAGGCAAAGCGGATACAAAAATCCGATAAGGTGTGGACAAACGACGCAGTGACCAATTTTTCTGTGGATAAGGATAAGAGCGTGCTTGAAATCGGAAATAGCAGCTACAGGCTGGGGGAGCGCACCATGATATTTTCAGGCTCGGATGTCATAGATACTGACAGCCTAACGGCGCAGGATAAGCTGGCTGTTGTCGGGATTGACAAGGATATAGTGTCAATTTCTGTCACGACAGGGCACGGCACACTGCAGCTTAGCAATACATCGCTGTTTGAGGGCAGCTTTTTGCAGCTCGGAGACAGGATATTTGCAGAAATCACTAAGGATATGTCGCTTGATGTGCCGGAGGGCAGCTATACGCTCGCTGTGGCCAACAACGGCTGGGGAGGCAGCACGGATATTGAGATAAAAAAGAGGCGAGACTACAAAGGTAAATTTAAATGATTTAAAGGGTGAGGGTCCTAAAAAGAGCAGCATCCTTTTCGAGGTTGACGTGCAGGGAGCAAAAATATATGTCGATGGCAGTGAAATCGACTATACGAGCCCGGTTGAGATAACATACGGAAAACACACGCTTAAGGTAACAGCCGATGGCTATGACACCTGGACGAGGACGCTTTACGTGAACTCAAAGGAGGCCACCATACAGATTACGATAAATGACGATACGGACAGCTCTGCAAACGATTCATCAGGTACCAAAACTAACAGCACTGGCAGTTCACAAGCCACCGCACAGACACCTTCCGAGACAGCCTCAGAGAGGGCTGATGAGAAGGACAATCAAAGTACATCTCAGGGCAGCACCACCGGCAGCTCGCAGAGTACAAATTCATCACGGGGAACCAACAATAAATCCTCTGACAGTTCCAAAAATAGTCTGACAAATAAGGACATATCCGATTATCTTTCAACATTAACCTCTTTATTAAGTTCAAAGTAAGGTTTTAAGAATGGTAAAAGTACATAAAAGCCTAGGAAATAGCGCATTTTCCTTGACAAACCCCATAAAAAAACAAGTATATATATTCTTGTAGGTAATTTGGGAATACAGCTCGAATTATATAAATTATGAAAATCCAGAGGAGGAATTTTATCATGAACAAGCAGATTTAGTTGCAGCTATGGCAGAGAAGGCCGGAGTATCAAAGAAGGATGCAGAGGCATCTTTAAAGGCATTCACAGATGTTGTTGCAGAGGAGTTAAAGAAAGGTGAGAAGATCCAGTTAGTTGGATTCGGTACTTTCGAGGTATCTGAGAGAGCAGCAAGAACAGGAAGAAATCCACAGACTGGCGCTGAGATGACAATTGCAGCATCTAAGGCTCCTAAGTTCAAGGCTGGAAAGGCTTTAAAAGATTCTCTTAACTAATAAGTTAGACTATCACGGAGTAGAAGAATGGGTGAAGCCTTTAAGGCTCCGCCCATTTTTGGCTATATCCACTGAAATCAGGGTAATGGTTATGAATTGATTTATTATAGGTAAGACACAGAGGTAACAATGAGATTAGACAAATTTTTGAAGGTATCGCGTCTGATAAAGAGACGTACAGTGGCAAATGAGGCATGTGACGCAGGCCGTGTCACAGTAAACGGCAGACCGGCAAGGCATCTGTAAATGTCAAGGTCGGAGACATAATAGAGATAGCATTTGGACAAAAGACAGTCAAGGTTAAGGTGTTAAATCTCCTTGACACAACAAAGAAGGAAGAAGCAAAAGATCTTTTTGAGTATATATAGGTTATATTTTCATGAATCCCGGCATATATTTACATATGCGATTCCACAGATGGCATGTATATGTGCGGCTGTCTATGGAGCATATTAAAAATTATGTGAGGGACAGGAAATGGAAGAAATATCAGGCACAAAGAGTCATAAGCTTATCTTGAATAATCGCAGAACAGGCAGCTTTACAGGCATTTTGGATGTGCTCTCCTTTGATGTGGGAGAGATACTTTTGGAGACGGAGCTGGGCATGCTTGACCTAAAGGGCAAGGATCTTCACGTAAACAGGCTAAACCTTGAGAAGGGAGAAGCCGATATAGAAGGTGAGATAGACATGATTACGTATTCGAAGGTACCGGAGGTGACCGGAAAGAAAGATAAAATGTTTGGAAGGATATTCAGATAAGCACCTAAGGAGGAATAATGAGTAAACGTCGTGCAAAGAGAAGGGGCGGAACTTTAAGTGTTTCCATCATAGTTATAGCATTTCTTGTGGTTATGGTAGTCCAGGTTGTGCAGCTAAAGCAGAAGGAATCTACATATGCCGCACAAAAAGCGGAGCTTGAAAAGCAGTACACTAAAGAATCGGAGCGTGCTGATGAGATAGAAAGCATGCAGCAGTATATGCAGAGTGACCAGTACATAGAGGATATAGCAAAGAGCAAGCTGGGGCTTGCGTATGACAATGAAATAATTTTCAAGGAAAAGGACAAATAATTTTTGAAGATATAGTTGCGCTTTTTCGCCAAAACCTTCATTTTTGACCACATATAATCGTTGAAAAAAGATGGAGGCAAAAAGATGAGGATTGCAAATTTAAAAAAGGCTGTGTGGGGGCTTATGGCATTTGCATCCACACTGGTGTGTGTGATGGATTGTTATCCGCTGATACCTGCAGTGTATGGAGTTTATTGTCTGAGTAGTGGACATACGATTATTTTTTACATAGGATTAATTATTGGAATGGGATACTTTATATCGATACCGTCGATATGTAAGTATCTCTTTATTATTGCGGTGATTTACTTTGGGGAAAGGCTCTTTGTGAGAAAAAGCAGTAAAAACGGATGTCTGACAACAGCCGTTGTAGCAGCCTGTGCCACGGCGGTGATGAATCTGTCGGTAACATTTCTGGGAGGGCCGGATACGGATGAGATAGTGTTGTCGATAGCAGAGAGCCTTGTTGTGTTTTCGATGGCCTTTGCGCTTTGCAGAGCATGCGAATATTTAAGGGCTCTTGAGCACAATGAAAACCCGGTCATAGCAGGACTTCTGCCCGACAGGGAGGAGGCATTTGCCACAGCAGTTTCAGGACTTTCAGGCATTATTTCGACTGCAAATGTCATGGCTGTAAAATGTACGGCAGATAAAATCCCTGATGAGAGTGAGAAAATACAGCTTGAGGTGACAGGGAGACTTTGTGCATGCTGTGAGGGCTGCAGTGTGTGCTGGACAAGCGGGGCTTCGATTTCCGACAGTATAAAAATGCTTGCTGATGCAGTGCGCAAACGTATGAAAACAGAGGAAATTGTGCAAAACAGATATGTGGATGGCTGCCCGCACTATACGCGCATGGTGGAAGCCGCCACGGAGGCATTTGCCCGTATTGAGCTAAATGAAGCCTGGTACAGGCGTCTCACAGAAAACAGACGCGTCATAGCCGCACAGCTTGACGCTATGGCAGAGCTCATGGATAGCTGGTGCAGGGCTGAAAAATGTATTGATAAAAAAAAGAAGGCTGCGTCTTTCAAGAGTTTATGTATATACAAAAAAGAGGCTGGTATACAGGTGGAAAATGCCCATATTTATGAGAACGCAAGGCAGCAGGTATGTATAAAGGCAGATGTCTGCACCAAGATAGATGGTGGGATTGAAATTTCAAAGTATGTGCAGGCGGTTTCACGCGCCATGGGAGTGAAGCTCAGGCAGGCACATGGGACAGTTTCAATAATATCCGATGAGAGGACATCTATTGTGCTTTACGAGGAGAATCAGTTCTATGCACTTTCGGGGGTGGCGACCAAAAAGAAGACCGGCTCTCAGGCAAATGGCGACAGCTGCAGCATGTTTCAGCTGGATGATGGCATGTATCATGTATGTGTATCCGATGGCATGGGCTCGGGCAAGCAGGCGCAGGCCGAGAGCACACTGGTGGTGGATTTGCTTGAAAAGCTTTTTGGAGGCCGGCTTTAGCAGGAAAGTGCCCTAAAGCTGATGAACTCTGCCATGGTCATATCGGCGGGCGAGGAGTCCTATTCCACGGTTGATTTTTTGCTACGGTAGACATGTACACAGGTGAGCTTGAGCTTACCAAAACAGGCGCCGCACCGTCATTTATCAAATCAGGGAAACAAGTAAGTGTTATAGAAAATGAATCCTCCCGGCAGGGGTCGATGTCTGGCAGGAGAGCAAACATTCAAAAAATACACTTCAAAGTGGCGATTTCCTTGTCATGGTGACGGATGGTGTGCTAGAATATCTGCATGTAAAGGACAGACAGGGGAAACTTATGGATATCATCGCAGGCGTCAAAAGTGACAATGCAGGCGTGATGGCGCAGGAAATTCTGGACAGGGTGCTGCTTGACACAGGTGGATACGCCATGGATGATATGACTGTAGTTGCAATAGGAATCTGGGAAAAATAATGATTAGACGGACAAAAGAATATATTCTGGAAAACAAAATGATAAAAAATCACAGCACGGTGCTTGTTGCGCTGTCGGGCGGTGCGGATTCGGTCTGCCTTCTGCTGGTGTTAAATGAGATAAAAAGACAGTGCGCAAATGAGCTTGATTTTGCGTTGGAGGCAGTACATGTGGAGCATGGCATCAGAGGAGCCGAGAGCAGGGAGGATGCGAGGTTTGCGTCAGACCTTGCGAGAGGCTTAACATACCGTGCCATGTGCATTCTGTGGACGTACCGCAATATGCAAAAAGTCATGGACTCGGACTGGAGGAGGCCGCCAGGATATTGCGTTATGAAGCGTTTGAAAAGGAAGTCGCCAGGATATTGCGCTATGAGGCGTTTGAAGAGGAGGCTGGCAGATATCCTTGCGAAACTGCCGATGCATCAGACCAAAAGCAGGGTAACAGCAGGCAGGCAGTCGTTGCAGTTGCGCACCATATGGAGGACAACGCAGAGACAGTTCTTTTTCAGATGCTGCGCGGAAGCGGAGCGAAGGGACTCGCCGGCATGCATCCGGTTTCCGTGAAGAACGGTGTCACCTATATCAGGCCGCTTTTATCAGCAACACGCGCACAGATAGAGGAATATCTAAAGGAAAACGGACAGGCTTTTGTCACCGATGCCACAAACACTGACACAGCCTACTCCAGAAATAAGCTGCGCCATGATGTGTTTCCACTGCTTTTGCAGATTAATGACAGGGCGATTGAGCATATCAATGAGAGTGCAGGACAGCTTGCGGTGATGAATGATTTTTACGAGCAGCAGCTAAAAGAGGCGTGTGACAGCATGGTTTCAAAAAAAAAAAGAAGGCAGGGTGATACTTGAAATCAGTCGCTTTGAGAGCCTGCATCCGGCATTAAAAAGCGGAGTAGCGCGCGAGTGTATACATCTGGCGTCAGGGCGGCTCAAGGACATCACGAGCACGCATATCGGTGCCCTTGTGAAGCTTGCAGGGCAGCAGTCGGGCAGAAAAATCAATCTGCCGTATGGTATTATTGCGGAAAAATCATTTGGCGAGGTGATACTCTTCGCCGAAAGGTGTGACGATGAAAAAGAAGAAATTCACATTACGCAAAAAGAGCTTGAGGTACTGAGTGCCACGGGAGAGCAAAAAACATAAAGCTTTCGGCAGATGGCTCATATGTCACACTTTGTATACAAGATTTTAATGGTAAAATGGACGAAATTCCCAAAAACCATATACGAAATGGTTTGATTATGATAAGATGAAGAAAGGCTTTGAAATAAGAACAAGAAAAGCCGGTGACTATATAATTGTGGATGACGAGGGCCATCATAAGAAGCTGAAGCAGGTATTTACAGGTGATAAAATTCCTGCACAGCAGAGAGCGGGGCTGTGGCTCATAGCCCATGAATCACTGGTGCATGCCATTATCGGATACAGATCCGGCTGCAGCGCACTTGTCACACCACAGACAGGAAAAGTACTTAAGATCACATTTTACGGAGGAAAACAAAATGGATTTTTCAAAGAAATATGATATTTCGGTTTATCTGACAGAGGAGCAGCTCAATAAGCGTATTGCAGAGATTGGAGCGCAAATCACAGAAAAAATACAGGGGACAGTCAGTATATCTCATTTGCATACTCAAGGGCTCAATATTCTTTACCACTGAGCTTGCAAAGAGAATTGATTTGCCTATGACTATGGATTTCATGTCGGTATCCAGCTATGGCTCAGGCACAGAGTCATCAGGCGATGTCAAGATTAAAAAGGACCTTGAGCATTCTATCGAGGGAGAGAATGTCATCATCATAGAAGACATCATTGATTCGGGAAATACTCTTAGCAGGCTTTCAAAGCTCCTTGCCAAAAAAGAAACCCGAAGAGTCTCACAATCTGTACACTTTTGGACAAGCCTGAGCGCCGTGTGGTTGATGATGTAAATGTAGACTACGTGGGCTTTGTGATTCCTGATAAGTTTGTGGTAGGCTATGGCCTTGACTATGATCAGAGGTTCAGAAATCTGCCTTACATCGGCTTCGTCGAGGGCGAAATAAAATAAAAAGGAGAAGTAAATTGAATAAACAAAAAGCGGTATGCGCGGAATAGGCGTATACATTATCATTGTATTTGCAGTAATCTGCATCTGGTACTGGCTGAGCGCCGGGGCTACATCAAACTCTTACACACAGAGTCAGTTCGAGAAGGATCTTGACAAGAATCAGGTGAAGAGCGTAAAGGTAGTGCAAAACAGGGAGATACCGACAGGAAGTCTGGAGGTGAAGTTCAAGGATGGCACATCAAAGGTGCTTTATGTATCAGATGTAAACAATATCGAAAAGACCATGACAAAAGCAGGGTACACCGAATATACAGTTGCGGATGTTCCGGCTGAGAGCTGGATTATGACACTGCTTCCGTATCTTCTGGTATTCGGAGCCATGTTCATACTCTTTGCAGTGATGAACAACAACGCAGCAGCACAGGGCGGCGGTGGCAAGATGATGAACTTCGGCAAGAACCGTGCGAAGCTCACTACACAGGAGGAGAACCATATCAAGTTTTCCGATGTAGCAGGCCTAAAAAGGAGGAAAAGGAGGAGATTGCAGAGATAGTTGATTTCCTTCGTGATCCGGGAAAATACACCAGACTTGGAGCAAGAATCCCAAAGGGTGTCCTTCTTGTAGGACCTCCGGGAACAGGAAAGACGCTCCTCGCCAAGGCCGTAGCCGGAGAGGCCGGAGTGCCGTTCTTCTCCATTTCAGGCTCGGACTTTGTGGAGATGTTCGTCGGAGTCGGAGCCTCACGAGTGAGAGATTTGTTTGAGGATGCCAAGAAAAATGCGCCTTGTATCGTATTTATCGATGAGATTGATGCAGTAGCCAGACGCCGTGGCACAGGAATGGGCGGCGGACACGACGAGCGTGAGCAGACATTGAACCAGATGCTTGTCGAGATGGATGGCTTTGGTGTCAATGAGGGCATTATCGTCATGGCAGCCACAAACCGTGTGGATATACTTGACCCTGCTATCATGCGTCCGGGACGTTTCGACAGAAAGGTTGTAGTAGGTAGACCGGATGTGGGCGGCAGAGAAGAAATTTTAGGTGTCCATGCCAAGAAAAAACCTCTTGCAGAGGATGTAGACTTAAAGCAGATTGCACAGACTACCGCAGGCTTCACAGGTGCAGACCTTGAGAATCTGATGAATGAGGCAGCAATCCGTGCAGCGGGCGAAAACAGAGAATATATCACACAGGATGATATCAGAAAATCCTTCGTCAAGGTTGGTATCGGAGCTGAGAAGAAGAGCCGTATCATCTCTGACAAGGAAAAGCGCATCACAGCCTACCACGAGGCAGGACATGCAATCCTTTTCCATCTGCTTCCAGATGTGGGACCTGTATACACAGTTTCAATCATCCCTACAGGAGCAGGCGCAGCAGGCTACACCATGCCTCTGCCTGAGAAGGATGAGATGTTCAACACAAAGGGACGTATGCTTCAGGAAATCGTAGTAGACTTAGGCGGTCGTGTCGCAGAGGAGCTTGTGTTTGACGATATCACAACAGGTGCATCACAGGACATCAAGCAGGCTACAAAGCTTGCGCGCGAGATGGTTACCAAATACGGTATGTCAGACAATATCGGCCTTATCTGCTATGCTGATGATGAGGAGGAGGTCTTCATCGGACGAGACCTCGCCCATGCAAAGAACTACAGCGAGGGCATAGCATCGGCAATCGATGTCGAGGTAAAGCGTATCATCGACGAGTCGTACGACAAGGCAAAGAGCATGATAGCAGAGTACCGCGATGTGCTTGACAGATGTGCAGCACTTCTTCTTGAGAAGGAGAAAATCACAAGAGATGAGTTTGAAGCACTGTTTGACGAGGACAGCAAAACAACAGTTGGACATAATATTTAAAAAATAACTATACTTTTGTGCAGAATCACTATATGAAAAATATTAAATATAACTAAAGTAGTATACAAATTGCATAAAAACAAACTACGATTTTTATGCAATTTGTGAACACTTATCGTTATAACCGTGATATTATAATAACCGTAAAAACCCCCCAATACATTATATAGTTTTTGCTATACCCCATAGTAAAAATACCTTCTCCTAAAAGGCAGCCGATCGCAGGCTGTCTTTTTTTAATTTCTATATTATAGCTACAAAGTAAGGGATTGTGTGCCCGGGATGGTGCGGTGGGGGATTGATGCCCTTACTGGAGCGCATAGAGAAGTTGCTTAGAGTCTGTCGGAATTATGCTTAGAGGAGCAGAAATGCCCGGCCATGGACGGCTGGGCAAGGCGTTATGCGCCATGGACGGCGCATAAAAAAGCCGGTTTCGTCTGTCATAGAAAGATTAAAAGCATAATTCCTACAGACTCTTAGCAGCGTAGCGTAGCGAAAGCGAGGGCATCAATCCCCCACCAAAGCACCATCCCGGGCGCGCAATCCACGTATTAAAGAAAATAATTTGGTTACGATAAAATATGCTTGCATAATCACATCTATTGTGATAAACTATGCAAGTATCGTAATTAAATACATGGGCAGATTCCCGAGTGGCCAAAGGGGACAGACTGTAAATCTGCTGCAACTTGCTTCGATGGTTCGAATCCATCTCTGCCCATTAAAAAACCTCAAGTCGTATGACTTGAGGTTTTTTTGTGTTATTCTGAAATTATCATTTAATCGGCCTGCGTCCCGGTGTCGGTAAGCACAGACTCCCATGCCATCGTATCAGGCCAGTCCTTTGTATCAAAGCCATCACGGATACATCTGCTGTAGTAGTCCAGCTTGTTTCGTATCGGCGAATCATCTGTGAATCTTGCATCATTATAGATGCCGTTAATATAATCATCTATCGCGGTTCCGAATATTTCAGAGCGGTCCTCTGTTGCAAAGGTCATGCCGTAGGAATCAATGAAATACCCGGATATGTGATTCGATGGATCATCCGGATTGTAGTTTGCGTAGCTATCATCATAAGAGAAGCTGTCAGGGTTAAAGCTGTTCCATTTCCTCTCAGAAAACTCGCTCTTTTCATCGTAGGTGTGTATGAATGTAAGTCTCTGGTCAATCAGATGGGAAATCTCATGGCCTACAGTGTAGCTGAAATCCCAGCTGTAGTTGCAGTTTAGAACCATCACATTGTGGTTGTTTATTATATTTACGAAGCCACTTGGCTCATTTATCATACTGAGTGGCCTGATGAAATATCACCGCACAGATAGATTCGCATGCCTCTTATATCGCCATAACACAGCTGTGTGAAAAAGTCATCAGGGAAACAGTCAAGTATTTCCTCAAGCGAATCCAGAGCAATCGACAGCTTATCCTTGTTCTTGAATTGATGGATATCGTAGTAATCAATTCTCTTTGGCACCTCAGGCCCGAAATATATGGAAAAGCCGTATTTCTGTTCAAGGGCTGTGATACGTGCATTTATGTCGGATAAATCACCCCAGTCATATGACGCGGTGTCAGGTATCAGAGTGACCTCGTCGCCGTATGTATTGTAGTCGGAATCCTTCCCGGCCTCTTCCATAGCTTCCTGATTTTCATCGGTACTGTCAGCGGGGGCTATGGCAGAATATGGGGATACATATGAGCCATCATCGCGTAAGGCCTGTAGCAGTGTATCACAGTCATTGTATGACGTGATTTCGGCTTTGCTGTCATTCTTGCCCTTGTCGAGTGACCAGATGAGAATTTCCGGGTTGCACTGCGCTGTGTACAAAAGCATCATCACACAGTTTGCATCAGGCAGATATACCGAGTTGGCAGAACAGTAGGTCTTGGTATCGGCTGCCGCAGAGTCGGATGAGCTGTCGGACATTTTGCCTGTGTTTCGAGTCGCCAGGTTGTATGAAAAGGATGAACTGACACCGGTGGCGGGTGAATATTTATAGTAACTGATGATGTTGTCCGAGGATAAATCCTGGCATCGTATGAGCATGTCACCATCCTCTGCCAAAGTCACATCCACCACATCCGGCAGTGAAAAAAAAAGCTGTTTTCTCCATCGGATGAATGATAGTTCCAGATATTGTTGGCCGTATCTGCCTCGATTACAAAGCCCTTTGAGTCGACACATGACATGGAAAAACTTTGTCCTTCGTAGGTTGAAAGCACTGTGTTATCGTCAATCCTTATATCAGAGACTGCATATTTGTAGGTATCGGGTGTGACACCTGACACGAGAGCGTATTTTCCGTCAGCGGAGGTGGCAATCTGTGAGACATCATAATAATTGCCGGGATTCGGCACATCGCCATCATCAGAATCTGATGTATCGCAATTGCCATCATAGTCCTCAGGATTATATTTGCAGGTTTTTATCTCCTTTAAATCCTTATCATAGATTGTTGCCCTGCCGGCATCGGAATTGATGAGCCAGAGTCGGTCACCTTTTATCATGTAGTCATCACAGTCGGTTTTGTCGTGAGTGAGGCTTGCCGTGATTTCATTGGACCAGGGATTATATACATCAAATGAATACTGAACAGATTGATCATCGGTCTCTATGATGGAATTATTGTAGCTGCCCTGTCCTACCATAAGGATGTTATCACCAAACTGTCTTGTATCATTGTACGGCTGCCCCTCAAAGGCGACATTGTGCAGGATAGACGGATTGCTGCTTCCTTTAACACTTGTGGTATCCTCCCAAAACGCAGGTGATTTTGCAGAATAGCCTGCTTTGTGCGGGACTCTTAAATAGATAAGAGACATCCGAAAAAGAGCAGGCTGTCATGGAGATTGCACTGAAAAATACCAGCGAATATGTAATTAAAGTGGTTACATGTTTGCGTTTGAACAATTTTGACTCCTTTGGAAGGTGGTGTATATGCAGGCTATTCCTCAGCAGCATGTGCGGTGGAAACTCGTGCAGTAGATTCTCTTTCAATCAGCATCGGACGTAGCTGTGTGCGGCTGATTGGAATATGGTGAATGAGCGAATTCAATATAATATATGCACAGCGGCCCAGATCATTACGCTCCTGTCTGATAGTGGTAAGAGGAGGGGTAAGGGCTGCGGCAAACTTGACATCGTCAAAGCCTACCACACTTATATCATTTGGCACATTGAAGCCGTGCAGCTGGCACTCTAAGATAACACCCTTTGCTATAGTGTCGCTTCCGCAGAGGATAGCGGTGGCACCTGCTGCAATAAAATTTGAAACGTAATACTGTGCGGTTTCAGGAATATAGTAGCCGTGTCCCATGAGCTCCGGGTAGATTTCAAGACCGGCATCGCGCATAGAGTTTTCAAAGGCTTCCTGACGCTGATCTGAAACCAGGGAAAAAAGAGAACCATTGATAAAGGCAATCTTTTTATGACCCAGATTGTGCAGATGCTTTACAGCCATGTCAATGCCCTCGTAGCTGTCGGTGCCTACATAGGCTACATTGGGATTGTTTTCTATATAGTTATCAAACAAAACGGTAGGCATTGTAGTATTTTTGAGCTGCTGCATCCATTCATCGTGAAGAGCAAAACCTACCAGAAATGCGCCACAATAGCCATTCTTTAATATATATGTATCATATTTTTCTTCTGCCTGAAGCTGAGGTGTGACAGGGATGATGTCCACGTCCCATTTGTGCTTAAAAGCATTCTGTTTGAAACCAAGCACTACATCATATCCGAACTCGTCGATAGACTCGTAGTTCATATTTTCAATAAACAGAGCCAGCTTGCGGTTTTCTACCTTTCTGGAGCGCTTTGTGCTGTAGCCCATTTCGACAGCAGTGTCTAAAACTGTCTGACGAAGCTCCTCACTTATATCGCTGGCACCATTTAATCCCTTTGAAACAGTGCTGATTGACACGCCCAGCCGGGCGGCAATATCCTTAATAGTAGCCATAGTATTTGTCCTTTCTTATGTGATAATTAAATTATACATTTACTATCAGAAATAGGCAATATTTTCTGTAATAAATTTTTCGAAAAAAATCTTCGAAACTGTGGTAATAACTACCAAAAAATGAATGTAAATTACGTGAAAAATGGCAAAAATGAGTTTAAAACCACTAAAAAGATTGACAAATCTGACAATAGGAAATAAAATAATCTCAGATACGAAAAAAATAGAAAATTTTAGGAAAGAGGAATGGTAATTTGGAGGCCAGAGAAAATCTCAGAGGCTCCGGAATACTTCTTTCAATCTCGAGTCTGCCGTCACCATATGGTATAGGTACTCTTGGGAGAGAGGCTTACAATTTTGTTGATCTCCTTGGTGATTTGAAACAGAAGTACTGGCAGGTTCTTCCGGTTGGCCCCACCATATTTGGCGATAGTCCATATCAACCATCATCAGGCTGTGCGGGCAATATCTATTTCATAGATTTAGATAAGCTGGTAGATGAGGGGTTGTTAGAGAAGGAAGAGATCCTGGGGTATAACTGGGGCACAGACGAATCAGAAATTGATTATGCAGCATTACATCAGAACAGATGCAGGATTTTACAAAAAGCGTTTGAAAGATTTGATACAAATGCACAAGAGTTTCAGGATTTTGTAAAAAACAGTCGGAGTGGCTTGAGCAATATGCATTATTTATGACACTGAAAACCGACAATTTATACAAAAATTGGAGCGAGTGGCCAAGCGAGTATAGAAATCCGCAAACGGTTGCGCTTGAAAAGTACCAAAAAAAGAATTATAATACAATTACTTTTTGGAAGTTCTGTCAATATAAATTCTTCGAGCAATGGGAGGATTTAAAAAATTATGCTAACTCAAAAGGTGTCTACATAATAGGCGATATCTCATTCTATGTAGGATATGACAGTGTAGATGTGTGGGCAGAGAGACAACTCTTTATGATGAGCGCAAACGATACACCAGAGTATGTTGCAGCTGCCGGTCCTGATAAGTATTCAGAGAGCGGACAGGTGTGGGGCAATCCGATGTATGACTGGGATGCCATGAAGGAGGACAACTTCTCATGGTGGAGAAAGCGAATGCGTGTATGCAGAGAACTTTTTGATATTGTCAGGATTGATCATTTCGCAGGAATTGTGAAAGCATATGCGGTACCGTACGGACAGGATAAGAGCCTATCCGGGAAATGGTTCAAGGGACCGGGACGCAGGCTTGTCAATGCAATTAACGAAGAGCTTGAAGGGGTTAATGTAGTGGCTGATGATTATACATCAGCAAGCCTTTTACCGGGAGTGAAAAAACTCCTTGAAATCTGGCTGGATGGGAACTAAGGTCATGATGTTTGCTTTTGATGGTGATCCGACAAACGAATATCTGCCACACAATTATACCGATTCACATGTAGTTGCATATATTGGCACACATGACAATGAGACGATAGTTGGTTCATTCAGTGACAAGACAGATTATGAGCTTACTTATCTGTATGAGTATCTGAATATTGAAAATAAATCACAGGTTCCAAATGCTCTTATCAGGGAGCTGTATCACAGCACCGCAGAGCTGGCGATAGTCCAGATGCAGGATATATTAGAGCTTGGAAATGAGGCAAGGATGAATTATCCTTCGACAGTCGGACATAACTGGAGATGGCGCATGACAAGTAAGCCACACAGATTGGACAACGAAAAGATAGCCTGGATTAGAAACATTGCGGTGGTTTACCGCAGATAATTAATTTGATATAAGTTGCACGGCAATTTATATATATATTTTTTTTACATTTTATATTCAAAAAGGAGAGGATATGAAGAAGAAAGTATTAGCATCTTTACTTTGCGCTTCTATGGTAGCAACAATGTTTGCTGGATGCGGAAGCGGCAACGGAGGAAATGGAACAGAGAAAGCCGACAAGAAGGACGGCGGTAAGGAGACCATTACAGTAATGGGACCTGCAGAGGATTTAGACGATGCACAGGGCGCTTGGCTTAAGACAGAGTGTGAGGCATTCGCTAAGGCAAATCCTGATTTCAACATCGAGTTCAAGTATGTTACATCATCTGAGAGTGATGCAAAGGACGTTGTTACAAAGGATCCTAAGGCAGCAGCTGATGTTTACATGTTTGCAAACGATCAGCTTGAGCCATTAATTAAGGCTAATGCTATTGCTAAGTTAGGCGGAGATACAGCAGAGTATGTTAAGTCATCTAACTCAGAGGCTATGGCTGCAACAGTTACATATGATGGAGACATCTACGCAGTTCCTTATACATCAAACACATGGTTCATGTACTATGACAAGAGTCTTCTCTGAGGATGATGTAAAGAGCCTTGACACAATGCTTGAGAAGGGTAAGGTTTCATTCCCATTTGATAATGGCTGGTATCTCAATGCATTCTATGCAGCAAACGGATGTACAATCTTTGGAGACGGAACAGACAAGGCTGCCGGATATGATTTCGGTGGAGATAAGGGTACAGCAGTTACAAACTACATCGTAGATTTATTTGCTAATCCAAACTTCGTAATGGATAACAATGAGGGATCACTTGGTCTTGCAGGACTTAAAGATGGTTCTATCAACGCTTACTTCAATGGTAACTGGAACTATGCCAAAGTTAAAGAGGCACTTGGTGAGGAGAACGTTGGTGTTGCAGCTCTTCCTACAATCAATATTGGTGGAAAAGACTGCCAGTTAAAGGCATTCTTAGGATCTAAGGCTATCGGTGTTAACCCTAACTGCAAGAACCAGGAAGTAGCAGTTAAGCTTGCAGCATTCCTTGGCAGCGAGGACGCACAGCTTGCTCACTTCAAGTTAAGAGCACAGGCTCCTGTAAACAAAGATCTTGCAACAAACGAGGAAGTTGCAGCAGATCCAGTAGCAGCAGCTATGGCTAAGGTTTCAACTGATTGTTCAGTAGCACAGCCTATCATTGATATGTCAGGTTACTGGGATGCAGCTACACCATTCGGTGATGCTTTCCAGAACGGTGCAGAAGGTCAGATTACAAAGGACAATGCAGCTCAGAAGACAGAGGACTTCAATACTCAGCTTAATGATTCTCTTAAATAATTAAGTAGATCAGATTATGATTCCAAGGTTCCGGGTAGCCGGAATCTTGGAATAAATTAGTTTAAAGGATTGGCATATATAATGCATGCCAGGAGGAAAAGTATGTTAGGAGCAAACAAAAAGAAAAAAGTTTCGGAATTTGCTACTCCGTATACTGTTGGCAATGCCCTCACAAAAGGCGGAGCTACAGTTAAGCTATCGGCACTCGTAATGGGACTTGCCAATATGGCTCATAAGCAGATTATAAAGGGTCTGATTTTTCTTGCTATAGAGATTGCATATATAGCATATATGGTTAGCGCTGGTGCTTATTACATTTCCATGCTGCCTTCACTTGGCTGGAGAAAGCAGGAAGAGGTATTTAATGAGCAGAAGCAGATTTATGAATATGTTGCGGGCGACCAGTCAGTATTATTACTGTTATATGGCGTCATAACAATTGCCATCACAGTATTATTTATTTACATGTGGTGCGAGAATTTAAAGAGCGGATATAAGGCAGAATGCCTTTCAAAAGCTGGAAAAGAAATCAATTCTTTTGGCAAAGATGTCAAGGATTTATTTGATAAAAACCTACATAAGACACTTATGTTTCTCCCACTTATGGGAATATTTGTTTTTACCGTTTTACCATTGCTGTTCATGATTCCAATGGCCTTTACAAATTATTCGGTAAAGGGTGATCATCTGGTATTGTTCGACTGGACAGGCTTCGCTTCATTCGGACAGGTGCTTGGACTTGGTGGTAAGCTTGGTAAGATATTCTGGAGAGTACTTGGATGGACAATCTGCTGGGCTGTATTTGCAACCTTCCTTTGTAACTTCCTTGGACTCATTCTTGCTATCGTTATCAATCGTAAAGAGACACATTGCAAGGCTTTCTGGCGTACATGCTTTGTTATCTCAATTGCGGTACCGCAGTTCGTATCACTCCTTGTAATGAGACAGATGTTCCAGCCACAGGGTGCTGTTAATAACCTGCTTTTGGAGTGGGGCTGGATTGATAACCCGCTTCCATTCTGGACCAACACTATGTGGGCGAGAGTTTCTGTTATTCTCATCAACTGCTGGGTAGGTATTCCGTATACCATGCTTCAGGTTACAGGTGTATTACAGAATGTGCCTTCAGAGCTTTATGAGGCTGCAAAGATTGATGGTGCAAACGCAGCACAGATCTTCTTTAAGATCACACTCCCATATATCATGTTTATCATGGGACCATATATCATCACACAGTTTACCGGAAATATCAACAACTTCAACGTTATCTACCTGTTATCAGCAGGAAAGCCTACACCTGTCGGAGACAGTGCAGGAAAGACGGACCTTCTGGTTACGTGGTTGTACAAGCTGACTATTGATAATCAGGAGTACAATATCGGTGCCGTTATCGGTATCCTCACATTCATTGTACTTTCTATCGTAGCGCTTGTTACATACAGAAATACAAAATCATACAAGGATGAGGAGGGATTCATGTAATGAGTAGTGTAGCAAAAGCAAAAAGACCTATGTCTGCCGGACGTGCTAAGAAAGTAGCAAAGAATTCCCTTGTTCATATCATTCTTGGAATACTTGCTGTAGTATGGCTGTTCCCGATTTTCTGGATTATTATGACAAGCTTTAGAGCTGAGAGTGGTGCTTATACAAAGTACTTCTTCCCACATGGCCTTACTTTTAGCAACTATACAAGGCTGTTCACAGAGACTACACTGTTGAACTTCCCTGAGAGCATTTTTTAATACACTGTTTATATCAGTGTTCTCATGCATCATTTCAACAGTATTTGTACTTTCTGTTGCGTATTGTATGTCACGACTGAGATTTAAGATGCGTAAGCCTTTCATGAATCTGGCTATGATTCTTGGATTGTTCCCAGCCTTCATGTCAATGGTTGCAGTATACTTTATCTTAAAGGCTATCGGACTTACAGATGGCAGTATGCTTCGAATTTCATTGATTCTGATTTACTCAGCAGGAGCAGGAACAGGCTTCTATATCGCAAAGGGATTCTTTGATACTGTGCCTAAGTCTCTTACTGAGGCGGCTATCCTTGACGGATGTACACAGTTCCAGGTATTTTACAAGGTTATCCTGCCACTCAGTAAGCCAATCGTAGTATATACAGTACTTACAGCATTCCTTGCTCCATGGCTTGATTTCGTATTTGTAAGGGTTATCGTTGGTCCAAACGACAAGTATTGGACAGTATCTCTTCTCCTTTACAACATGCTTGAGAAAGAGTTTATAAACGGATGGTTCACAAGATGGGCTGCTGCTGCAGTTGTTGTATCAATACCTATCTCAATACTTTTCATCATCATGCAGAGATTCTACGTGGATGGACTTACAGGAGCTGTCAAAGGCTAATTTGGTTTTATTTAGGCCGCTGCACTTTTGTGCGGCGGCTTTTGGTTTATATAGATGGCAAATTTTTGGGGTGTGTGGCAAACTTAGCACTTTCAGGTTGTGTGGTGCCGGCATGGCACACAGTATATTCCTCAGGAAAATATGAAGTCAGCCACGGGCTTTCTTTGCTGCTTGGATTTGGAGGGATGAGGTGTGTGGCTTGTTTGTGGGGGCATGGTACCCCGTGGCAGTTCATATTTTTTCTTCGGAACACACTGTGTACCCTCCGGCCGGAGGGTACCGTGTGCTAAGTTTGTTGCTACCTTATGAAAGATGTGAGAATTGAGTTAACTACATACTTATGAGTAATGCTGGCTGCGTTGCAGCGTCGCAAAATATCCGGTGGACGATTGTTCAGTGCGTATTGAAATGGAGTGTGGACAAAGCAAGAGAATCGTATGTTTTAGCGAATATGTGTAGTGATTTTGTAGATACAAATTTGCTCAGAATTTAGTTAAGAAAAGGAGTGCGTATGATTAATAATAAAATAGGCGGCCGCAATATGGTCGGCAGGGCTGTGAATAGATTGGCGGGCAGGTTGACTGCTGTGGCATTGACGGCAGCTATGGCGGTGTCGATGCTTGCGGGATGTGCTGCGGGTGGAAAGAATACCGAGACGGCAGCAAAGAAGGAGTACAAGCCTTCTGCTATGGAGCAGATGAATGCGAAAAATGATCCTAATGTGATTCAGGACAATTACAGGACCTGCTATGAGGTTTTCGTATACAGCTTTTTTTTTTGACAGTGACGGTGACGGCATTGGGGATTTAAAGGGACTTACAGAGAAGCTTGACTATATCGAGGGACTTGGCTGCAATGAAATCTGGATGATGCCTATTATGCCTTCTCCTTCATACCACAAGTATGATATTACGGATTATATGAATATTGACAAGCAGTATGGTACTTTGGATGATTTTGATGCGCTTATTACGGAGTGTCACAAGCGAAACATCAATGTGATTATTGACTTTGTAATAAATCACACATCTAACGAGCATCCGTGGTTTAAGGCGGCTGCTGATTATATCAAGTCGCTTCCTGATGGGGCAGAGCCGGATCCTTCGGAATGTCCTTATGTTGATTACTATAATTTTAGCAAAACCAATACCGGAGGCTACAACCAGTTGCCTGGCACGAATTGGTATTACGAGTCACAGTTTGTAGACAGCATGCCTGACCTTAATCTGCAGAGCGAAGCTGTAAGAGGGGAGATTGACAAGATTACATCCTTCTGGCTTGACCGCGGCGTGGATGGCTTCAGACTGGATGCTGTGCTTTATTACAATAATAATAACCAGACTGAGACTATAGATGACCTCACCTGGCTTGTAAACAATGTGAAGAGCAAAAAGGCCGATGCTTATATGGTTGGTGAGGGCTGGACTACATACAGAGAGTATGCGAAGTACTATAAGAGTGGAATTGACAGTATGTTCAACTTTGATTTTTCACAGCAGGATGGATATATTGGAAAGGTGTTAAACGGTACAGCAAATCATGGTGCCAGCACATACGGCAATGCTTTGGTTGATGTGGAAAATGAGATAAAGAAGTATACAGACTCATACATTGATGCACCTTTTTATACAAATCATGATATGGGACGCAGCGCAGGATACTACAACGGAGATAATGCCGAGGAGAAAACCAAGATGGCGCAGGCCATGAATCTCCTTATGCCCGGAAATGCTTTTCTGTATTATGGAGAGGAAATCGGCATGAGAGGCACAGCCAATGATGAGACGAAGCGTCTTGCCATGAGATGGAGCGGGGATTCAAAAGCTAAGGGAATGTGTGTGGGACCTCAGAATGCAGAAGAAACCGAGCAGACATATGATACCCTGGATAAACAGATGGAGGATCCATACTCTATTTACAACTTTGTGAAGCAGACAATATCAATAAGAAATGCTTTCCCGGAGATAGCACGAGGTACAAATACCTTTGAAAAGGATCTGTCAAATGATAATGTATGTATATTTACAAGAGAGTACAATGGTGAGAAAGCAGTGCTTATATTTAATCCATCAAAGGATGAAGCAAGTGTGGATGTGTCATCGCTTGGAGTAAATGATGCTGTTGCAATGCTTCAGACTACAAAGAAAGCCCCGTCGTATAAGGATGGAGCGGCAAAGCTGCCGGCGTATTCGGTGCTTGTTTTGAAGTAAAAAATATTTGATGGGAATAAAAATTTAATAGTTTAAAGGAATTTGAAGAAGAAATATGAAAAACCGCCCGACTGGGCGGTTTTTCAGCTATACCATTTCATGAAGCATATCTACAATCACTTCTCTGCAATGAGCTCCGAGATGCTTTTGTTCCTCTTTACTGAGTGCTGCCGGATCAATAGGAGTGCCGTATTGGATAACCACATGCCTCTTTTTTGACCCATGGAAGGTGATCCTAGAATATTTCATTTGTTCCCATGATTGCCATTGGCACTATCTTGCATTTGCTCTTTGTGGCAATCTTGAAAGTACCTTCTTTGAAAGACTGTACCTCTGTCAGGTCATCTTTGTTTTTGCAGCGTGTGCCCTCAGGAAATACACATATGCTGATGCCGGATTTGACCTGATCTATGGCTGCAAGCACGACCTTTAGTCCCTGCTTGATGTCATCGCGGTCAAAAACAGGCAGTGCAGGCGCTTCATCCAGAGTCCGAGCACCGGTATTTTTGTAATGCTTTGCTTTGAGATGTAGCCGGTCAGATGTGGACATCTGGAGTAGGTGATTATGATGTCAAAGAAACTACGGTGATTTCCTATATATAGTACAGCCTCGTCCTTTGGCACATTTTCCTCCCCTATAAATTCAATGTCTGCTCCGCTTAGGAATATGATGACACGGAAAGCCCACTGTACCAGGCGAAGCTGTGCCATATCGGCCCATGCCGGGGCAAATTTGTGTATTATCCACATGGCTCCGAGCACCGGAAGACCGAGCAGCAGATAGAAAAATACGAATATTACGATTAAAACTGAACGCATATTTGACCTCTCTTTTTCATACTCTATATAAATTGTAGTTCAATATTTGATATTATATCATATCATAAGCGATATGATAAGAAAGAGAGGAAAAAATGTCAGAAAAATTGAGAAAAATTCTGGTGGTGGCTGCAGGTGTGCTTGTTATATTGGAAACGACAGTGATTTCGGGCTGTCGCGCAAATATTTCAGGCACGGAGAGTGACAGGATGGTTGAGTACACGGTGATTTGCGGGGATGAAATCCCGGAGGAGTTTAAAAAGCAGATAAATGAAAACAAGGCAAAGGCGATGAAGCTGACGTACAAGGATGATGAATATTTATACATAGCGGAAGGCTTTGGCACAAAGGAGACAGGTGGCTACAGTATTACGGTTAACCAGTTTTATGTTAAGGATAAGGCAATGTATTTTGATACGCGTCTGATAGCCCCGGATAAGGGCGAGAAGGTCAGCAATCAGGCGAGTTATCCGTATATAGTAATAAAGACGGAATTGAGTGAAATGCCTGTTGTGTTTGAGTGAAAATTTCGTAAATTGTGTTAAAAGTTGCGAAAAAACTGACAATCAGTACTAATGCCCTATTGCTATCACTGCGATACTTTGCTATAGTAAAGTTACTAGATATTGTGGTGACATATTTATATATTCAAATATATTGATTGATATAATTGTTGATTAATTTGCCCTGTTTTATATTTATACAGAGATTGATTTCATATATATGACACCGTCGTTACAATACTGGTTACCATGAGGACTATAGTTATGTGCCAGTGGGCATACCCACAATAAGGAGGCTTAAAATGGAACAGACAGAAATTAGAAAAGTCAGAGCATCAATTCACCAGCAGTGTGGCAACAGGGTAAAAATCCAGCAGGATCTCGGCCGCAACAAGGTTGACATCCAGGAGGGGGTTATTCAGCAGGCATACCCAAGTGTGTTTACGGTTCTGATAGATGATGAGTTTGAGCAGAATCCGCCACAGCTCTTATCTTTCACCTACACTGATGTGATTACAAAAGATATAAGGATGCAGCTTTGCTAGTATCATGAAGTAAAGATGTTACATCTTTATTATAATGATCATGAATTTAAATATTTGCATCTGCATAAAGTTACTCCATCTTGAATATGTATTTTATATACATATTTGAAGTGGGGTATTTTTTATGGAATTAATTACACAAAAAATCAGACAATGCATAGAAAAGGTAAAGGATATGTCGCAGGTTGGCTTCGACAGGGATTATGTCATAAAGGACAACAAGCCTGATGTTTCCAAAGTGGTTTGCCAGAACGGGCAGGTAAAGATTGACGAGATAAAAGCGTCAGGCGAGAATATCTGGTTAAGTGGAAGCATTGAATTTGAAGTGCTGTATACGAGAGAGGAAGTTTTTGAAGGCGATGAGCCGGAGGAAAATATCGGCGGAAACAGAGTGGAGCATATAAAGGATGCAATACCGTTTCAGGAGAAGCTTGTGCTTCAAGGAGTCTGCGAGAAGGATACGGTTCGTGTGTATACCGGGCTTGATGAGCTTACGGTTGGGGTTATCAATTCGCGAAAGCTCTCGGTCAGAGGCATTATAAGCGTGGAGCTTTATGGAGAGAGGGAAGAAAATCTTGAGGTTGCACAAAGGATTGATGACAAGGATGTGGAGCAGCTTATGGGGCAGATGAAGGTGCTTAAGCTTGACAGTGTTGTAAGGGATATTGTCAGAATTAAAAATGTCGTTACCTTGCCAAAGACCAAGCCGAATATATTCAAGCTCATATCAAGTCTTGTTGATATGAGAAATCTGGAGTATACATACGAGCGTGACCATATCACACTGACAGGCGAGTGCCATGCGTGTATAGTGTATCTGAGTGAAGAACAGGAAATTTGCTGCTTTGAGGTGCAGGAGGGGTTTTCAAATGAAATACGCTGCGAGGGTGATAATGCCGGAAATATTGCCTGGCTTCGCACACAGCCTGCCATGCATCAGGTTGAGGCGGAAAATGATTATGACGGAGAGCTCAGGCAGCTTTCGATTGAGGCAGCGCTTGCGGTGGATGGAAAGGTCTGGAGTGAGGAAACAGTAGAGGTGCTCAATGACATGTACAGCGTATCATGTCCGGTAAAACCTGTGTTTGAAAAGATGAAGGTATGCAGCCTTCTTATGAAAAATGACACAAAATGCCGTATTTTGGAGCAGTTGTACAGAGAAAACAGCAAAAAGAGAATTTTAAGAATCTGCGGTACAAAGACGCAGGCCGCTATTGCACAGATAAAAAATGCAGACACAGGAATTATTGTGTCAGGTGTATTGCAGGTGAACTGTGTGAATATTGTGGAGGATGATGGCTGTCCGATAGAGATGCATACAGACTCTGTGCCGTTTGAACAGTTTGTTGAGATACCCGGCATGGATGCCCACACCTGCTGCGAGGTAAATCTACAGGTAAACCAGGTGCAGGTCAATCTACTCGACAACAGCGAATATGAAATTAAGGGTGTTGTCAGCATAAACGCTATTGCCCTGCAGCAGGATGAAGTGTCAGTCATAACATCGGTGGAGCAGGAAAAAATAGCGTCTGATACTGAAGAGGAAGCAGCTCTGGTTGGCTATATAGTGCAGAAGGATGATAAAATGTGGGACATTGCAAAAAGATACCGCACCACTGTTGAAAACATAATGGAAATAAACGCTCTGACCTCAGATAGCATCAAACCTGATGATAGACTTATAATAGCGCGCATGTGAATCATAAATTAGTGGCAAAATACCTTTTGACCTTTTAATCATATCATTATATAAAATGTGGAAAATTCTGTAAATTTACAAAAAGATGTGGAAAAAAGATTCATTTTGTGCGATAATATATCCGAATGTATATTGAACATAAATTGTGGAAGGAAAGGTCAATCTGACCGTCGTATTACAGGAGGAATAAAATGAATCAGAAATGGACACGTGCTATATGTACTGTGTTAACATCGGCACTCGTTTTTACAGGACCGGCAGTAGAGGGCACTACATTTAGCGGATACATAAACAGTGGACTTGAGAAGGTATATGCCAAGACACAGAAGCAGAAGGATGCAGAGAAGAAGAAGTCACAGGCTGAGCAGGATCTCAAGGATAAGAAGAATGAGATTAATGGTTTAAAGGATCAGCAGCAGACTACTGCTGATGATATAAAGAATAAATCCGCAAAGCTTGATGAGATTCTTGCAGCACAAAAAGAAGCTTCAGAAAGATATCACAAGCAAACAGGCAGAGATAGAGCAGAATCAGAAGGATCTTGCAGCAGCTCAGGAAAAGCAGCAGGAGCAGTATGACGCCATGAAGAAGCGTATACAGTTCATGTATGAAAACAGCGCTGAGGACAATATCTGGACAGCAATTATTGAGTCAAATGGTATCACAGATATGCTCAATCGTATAGAGTACGTGTCAGATGTATATGATTCGGATCGTGCTCTTATGGATTCTTATCAGGCAGCAGTTGAGCAGGTGAAGGAGATTGGTACTAAGCTTGACAAAGACATGAATGAGCTCACAGCCATGCAGGATGACTATGAGAAGCAGCAGGCAGATGTCGAGGCGGCTATAGTAGCTCTTGAAAATCAGAAGGAGCAGTATGCAAGCCAGATAGCTCAGGCACAGCAGCAGGCAGATAATTATCAGAATATCATTACGGCACAGGGCAAAATCATTCAGGAGCAGGAAGCAGCGGCAGCAGCTGCAGCCGCAGCCGCTGCCAGAGCGAACAGCTCATCAAGCAGTCCAAGCTATGATGGTGGTGGAGCCGGTAAGGGCGGAAGTATTGCCAGTGACTATGCAGCAGGCGGTGGAAAGAACCCGGGTGCTTCAACAGGAGTTTCAGGAAGCTCTGTAGTATCATACGCTATGCAGTTTGTGGGCAATCCATATGTATGGGGTGGAAACAGTCTTACAAACGGTGTAGACTGTTCAGGCTTTGTACATGAGGTATATGCACATTTTGGTATCAGCACACCGAGATATTCACAGGCATTTAAGTCTGTGGGACAGGCCGTATCCTTCGATAATATACAGCCGGGAGACGTAGTGGTATATCCGGGACATGTAGCTATATATGCAGGTGGTGGTGTTATAGTGGAGGCACAGTCCACAAAGGCAGGAATCACAGCAAACAGAAGCGTACAGTGTCATACAATACTTGCTATACGGCGTCTTGTATAGGATGGTTAGGAGCCGATAAGTATATTTATTATACTTACCGGCTCTTTTTTTTATCACAAAGAGCTGAATGGTTACCAATAAAGTAAGGGGCGTAAGACGCGGACATGCCTCAGATGCAGGGGCTCTCAATAAGCGACTAGCGGAGCTGTTTAGAGGCTGTAGAATTATGCACATGGAACACAGAAATGTCCTGCCATGGACGGCAGGGCAAGGTGTTATGCGCCATGGACGGCGCATAAAAGCCGGTTTCGTCGAGCATAGAAAACCATACAGGCATAATTCGTACAGCCTCTTGACAGCATAGCGTTAGCGCATTGAGAGCCCCTTGCATCTGAGGCATGTCCGCGTCTTACGCCACGAACCAATGTTAGTAACCGGCAACAAACTCATTGTAATAAATAATAGCAATTTCCAACCATAAGGTGTATTATAGAGATAGACGGCACCAATTCGCACAAAACGAACTAGCAAGCCTGTAAATAAAGTAAGAAAAGCAGGAGGAACAAGCCATGCAGATGGAACAATTACAAAAAGACATGATTGCAGCAATGAAAGCAAGAGACAAGGTAAGAAAGGATGCTATATCCTCACTTGTATCGGCAGCCAAAAAAGGCGGCAATAGATGAGGGCTGCAGAGACAATATACCGGAGGAGCTTGTCAACAAGGTCATCCTTAAGGAAATGAAATCCGTGAAGGAGCAGATTGACACATGCCCTGCCACAAGAACAGATCTGCTTGATGAGTATAATACCAGATATGCAATCTTTTTGAGGAGTACGCTCCTGCAATGATGTCGGCAGAAGAGGTAGAAAAGGAGCTCACAGAGCAGTTTTCGGATGTAATCGCAACAGGAAACAAAGGACAGATAATGAAGGCAGTCATGCCGCATTTCAAGGGCAAGGCTGACGGAAAGGTCATAAATCAGGTGGTTGCAAAGCTTTGCGCAAAATAAGAAAACACATCACAACAATTATACTTGCAGTGCTGGCTGTCATAGCCGGCGTGTATGCATATAATTATCATGATATGAAGCAGAATATTGTATACAATGAGCATCTGGAAGATGTGGCTGTTAACGTGAATGGGAAAGAGCTGACATTGCGCGATATGGCATTTTATGTGGCATATGAGGAGATGAATGTCGAGAAGCAGGCTCTTGTGTATGATTCCGATAATCCAAACAAGTATTGGAATATCCACACAAACGGTGAATTTGTCCGTGTTGCAGCGCGCAAAGCAGCTATGTCCATGGCCATTCACGATGAGATTTTTTATGAGATGGCCAAAAAAAAGAGAGCATTACACTTACTGACGACGAGAAAGCAGCTTTGAAAAATTCCGAGAAGGACTTCTGGTATGATTTGTCTGATATAGATGGTGCAAAGAAGCTTGGAGTCGAAAAAAAGGATATTTATTCGTCCATGGAAAAGTCTGCAATAGCCCGGAAATATCAGGAAATATATGCAGGGCTTGACAATGCCGATATAACGGATTATGATTTCTCGGGAGGCAGATATGAGAAGCTGCTGGAGAAAAATAACTATAAAATAAAAGAAAAAGTGTGGAAAAGAGTCGATATGGGAAACGTTACTCTTGATCACTAGAAAGAAGATTTTATGTCAACAAAAATTGGAAGAAATGACCCTTGCTGGTGTGGCAGCGGAAAGAAATATAAGACCTGTCATGCGGCATTTGATATGAAGCTTGAAAAGCTTGCTGAGGCACATCATAAGATACCGAGCCATTCAATCATCAAGACACCTGACCAGATAGCGGGAATCAAGGAGAGCGCCAAGATAAATGTCGCAGTGCTCGACTACATAGGAGAGCATATCCACGAGGGTATGAACACAGCAGAGATTGATAAAATAGTCTATGATATGACCACCAGCATGGGCGGCATCCCTGCACCGCTCAACTATGAGGGGTATCCTTACAGCGTATGTACATCAGTAAATGAGCAGGTTTGTCACGGATTTCCTTCAAAGGACGTCATCTTAAAGGATGGTGACATCATAAATGTAGACTGTTCTACAATTTTAAACGGATATTTTTCGGATTCATCAAGAATGTACTGTATCGGAAATGTAAGCCCTGAGAAGAAAAAGCTCGTTGAAGTCACAAAGGAGTGTGTGGAGCTTGGACTCAAAGAGGTAAAGCCGTGGGGCTTCCTCGGAGATATGGGACAGGCGGTGCACGACCATGCATTTGCAAACGGTTATACAGTAGTGCGTGAAATCGGTGGACACGGAGTGGGACTTGAATTTCACGAGGATCCGTGGGTAGGCTACAACACCAAGCGCGGCACCGACATGGTCATGGCACCCGGCATGATATTTACCATCGAGCCAATGGTCAACATGGGCAAGGCCGATATCTACGTAGATGACAAGAACAACTGGGAAGTATACACCGACGACGGACTTCCATCAGCCCAATGGGAAATCATGGTACTCGTCACAGAGGATGGCCATGAGGTGCTGAGCTGGTAAACCGGTAAGTATTATCAGAGTGCTATTATTAGCAGACATTAGTTCATAGGTGACAACATTATAAAGGGCGTGTGAAAAACGAAGGTTTTTCATACGCCCTTTTATATAACAATAAGATAAGCAACTTGGTTAAGCCCTGTCCGGGCGCAGAAACGCCCTCTCGGAAGCGTTAGCTTCGGGAGAGCATTTCTGCATCCACGGACATGGTTTATAAACTCATCGTTAATTGCTTCGCATAAGTACCCTAAATTTACCGGAGAGCATGCAGTGTGTTCCGAAGAAAAATATAAACTGCCACGGCGTTCCATAAAATGTGGATACGACAATTCATAGCAAACTATCAATAAACTATCCGCAAATGCTGCCGTGGCTGATTTTATATTTTTCTGAGGAATATACTGCATGCTAGGCCGGTCCTCACAGCCTGAATATGCGAAGCCATATAAAACGAAGCCCCATAAGCGATGTCCTATGATGCGTCCCTACAGATTTGTATTCACCCCATTTATGGTCGCATTCTCATTCTCCCTCATAGGAATGACGAGACACTTCTCCCCATTGATGACCTGCGCATGAATCTGTGAAGCCTTCTCCGGCTTTACATGAAGCACCACATCATAGGTCTTAATTTGAGCAGTATAACTATCAATCTCCTCCTGCTTCTCAAGAAGCTGTGAGGTGCGCTCCTCAATCTGATTATTTTTCTCCTGGATAACAGAATCCTTCTCCTCAAGCTGTGCGTTTTTCTCGTTGAGCTCGAGAGTTAAATCACCGACCTGGCTCTCAAGAGCAAGCTTTTCCACACGGATTTCGTTAGCGGCAAGAGCCTTTGAATCAATGACATTGGCTGCGATAGGCGGCTTGTCACCGAAGGCCTCGTTGACGGATTTTTCGATGCGTGAAATTTTTTCCTCAGAGACATGGCAGTCACTAAGCACCTTGTTCATAGCCTCGCTGTCGAGAATGAACGGATCGTCGTCATCATCGTGAGTCTCAGCGTAGTCATCAGCCATCTCGGACAGATTCTGTTGGATATCAAGCAGCTTGTCATCTGTGCTCTCGTCCTCGGCACCTAGCACATTTCTGACAATTGAATGGAAAGCCATCTTCTGCTCAGTAGCTGTGCGCTCCACACCGCAGCCGAGACCGTTTGTCATAAACTCGGAGTGAGGCTCCTTGGTATTTGTCGTATAGAAAAGAGTGGAGTGTATGTCAGTGCTCCTGTCATTGAAGGCAGGGAATAAAAAGCCTGTCTCAGGTGCGCCGACCACCCAGTCCCTTATGCGGGCTCCGATACGCTGCTCCTTTTCCAGATAGCCAAGGCCCGGCTTTGAAAGTGTGACAGGGCAGCTGGCGCAGAGCATGTATTTGTACACCTCCTCGGACTCATCCACGTTGATGTTGTCCTTTGTACGTGTCATGACATCGTAGCTGTCGAGATACAAAAGAATCAGATAGTTCCCGGCCTCATCGTAGGTGTCGATGACCAGATCATAGTATGTATCGAGCAGAGTCTCATCATTAAGCTCGCTGTCGCGAAGCGCCATGAGAATCTGCTGGCGGCCTCCGACCTCTTCCTCCTCAAGCGGAAACTGCAGATTGAGCAGGTTGTTTCCGAGAGTGCCGGAAAGCACCTTGTTTGAAATCTCCAGATATTTGTAGTATTCATCCTCCTCCAGAGTGAGAAATTTGCCACCGAATTTGCAGACTTTTTCATGGTTGCAGTCCACGTAGCAGCCGACCAGACGACTGAAGGTTGCCTGGTCTTTTTTTAATCTTCGTTTTAGTTCCAATACTTCTTTTTTGTTCATATTATCCTCGCATTATTTTCATACCATTCAAAAATTTCCGTAATCACATTATATGTATGGAATAAATATTTGTCAATTGAGCGGCACCTTTTATGTCCTGCTGTCAATCAAGAAAAAAAGATGACAGACCAACCACAAAATGCTATAATTTAGGAAATCAACGGATTATGATATAAAGGCTGACACAGAGACATCCACAGGTGTCTCTGTTCTTGGATTGAGGCATAAATGGAGCAGAAAATGACAAACAATCACATTACAATAGGCATTCTCGCACATGTAGATGCGGGAAAGACAACCCTGTCTGAGGCCATGCTTTACAGCACCGGGCAGATTCGCTCACTCGGGCGCGTGGACCATCAGGACGCATATTTGGACAACGATGCGCAGGAGCGAGAGCGTGGAATAACCATTTTTTCAAAGCAGGCAAGGCTTGATATTTCGTGTGGCACAAATGCGGCAGATACAGCACGTACAGCAGATGTAGCACGTACGGCAGATACAGCTCGTACATGGCATGTAGTCATGCTTGATACACCGGGGCATGTGGATTTTTCGGCAGAGATGGAGCGTACCCTTCAGGTGCTCGACTATGCAATACTTGTAATCAGCGCAACTGATGGAGTGCAGGGGCACACGCGCACACTGTGGAGACTTTTAAAGCACTATAACGTGCCGACATTTATTTTTGTAAACAAGATGGATATGCAGGGCACGGATGCGGAGAAAGTGCAGGCAGAGCTAAAGAGCGAGCTGAGTGATGGCTGCGTGGATTTTTCTTCACAGGATTTATTTGAGGAGCTTGCCATGTGCAGAGCCTCTTTTCGATGAATTTATGGAATCGGGAGAGCTTACAGATGCACATATTGCGCAGGCGGTGGCTCAAAGGGAGGTGTTCCCCTGCTTTTACGGCTCGGCACTTAAGCTTGACAGAGTGGATACGCTGATTCAGGGACTTTCGAGGTTTATGTGTGAAAGAAATTATCCTGACGATTTTTCTGCCCGCGTATACAAGATAGGCAGGGATGACAGAGGCAGCAGGCTGACATTTTTAAAGGTTACCGGAGGCTGTCTTAGAGTCAGGGACAAAATAGAGTACAAAGCGCATGGCGGTGACGAGGCGAAAGGCCTTTTGATTGAGAAAATCGATCAGATAAGAAAGTATTCCGGCGAAAAATATGAGATAGCTGATGTGGCAGAGGCGGGGGAGATAGTTGCTGTCACAGGTCTTAGCTCGACATTTCCGGGGCAGGGGCTCGGGTTTGAGCAGCAGTCCAATATGCCAATCCTTGAACCGGTACTAAACTATAGGATGATTCTGCCGGATGATGTAAATCCGGCGGCATTTATGGAAAAGCTAAAGCAGCTTGAGGAGGAAGACCCACAGCTTTACATAGTGTGGGTGGAGGAGTTTAAGGAAATCCATGTGCAGCTCATGGGACAGGTGCAGATGGAGGTGCTTGTGCGTCTCATAAAGGACAGGTTTGGTGTTGTTGTCACGTTTGGACCGGGAAGCATTGTATATAAGGAAACGATAGCAAGGGCTGTCGAGGGAGTTGGACACTTTGAGCCGTTGCGCCACTATGCAGAGGTGCATCTGCTTTTGTCGCCGGCGGAGCGTGGCAGCGGAATCACAGTCACATCCACCTGCAGTGAGGATGTGCTCGACAAAAACTGGCAGCGCCTCATAGCCACACACGTTGAGGAAAAGGAGCACAGGGGTGTGCTCACAGGCTCAGCGCTTACCGATGTGAAGGTCACGATTCTTACAGGAAGAGCACATGTAAAGCACACGGAGGGAGGCGATTTCCGTCAGGCTACATACAGAGCAATCCGTCAGGGACTTAAATCCACAGAGAGCGTGCTGCTTGAGCCATACTACAGCTTTATCCTACAGGTGCCGATGGAGTATGTCGGCCGCGCAATGACAGATCTGGAGCAGAGATTTGCAAGAGCCGAGAGCCCGCAGTTTGCCACAACCGCTGCGAGGGAGATGGCAACAATTACAGGAAAGGCACCGGTTGCGACAATGCAGGATTATGTGAGTCTGGTGCATGCGTATACAAAGGGGCTCGGGCACCTGACACTGGAGCTGTGGGGTTATGATGAGTGTCACAATCCTGCGGAGGTGATTGCGCAGATGCACTATGACAGCGAGGAGGATTTCCGCAATCCGACAGGCTCGGTATTTTGTGCGCACGGCTCAGGCTACGTGGTGCCGTGGGATGAGGTCCCGGAGCATATGCACCTGCCGTATGTCTACCACGGAGATGAGTCTGAGGAGGCACTTGCAGCGAGTGTACGCACACAGAATGCATTTTCAGCGGAGGATGCGCAGGCGCTTGCCGGAAACCGCCGCAGGATGAGCTTTGAGAAAGCTGTTTTAGGTATGTCATCAGTGGAGCTTGATGCGCAGCTTGCAGATGTTTATGCCAGGGAGTTTGGCATGGGCAAAAACGATATTGCAGAGGATCAGAGGCGCAAATGGTCAGGTAAAAAGAAAAATGAGTATGAAGGCCTAAGTGGTAAACCACGCACCGTAAAGCATGATAAGCACGGCAATCCGATTTATCCGAAGAAATCCCCGGGGGAAGAGTACCTGATAGTTGACGGATATAATATAATATTTGCATGGGAGGATTTAAAGGAGCTTTCACGCATAAACATTGATTCGGCGAGAGATGCGCTGAAGGATGTTTTATCGGATTACCAGGGCTATAAGGGCTGTCATCTGATCCTTGTGTTTGATGCGTACAAGGTGAAGGGTAATGCCGGAAAAGAGAGACCTTCCACAATATAGAGGTTGTGTATACAAAGCAGGACGAGACAGCGGATGCATTTATCGAAAAGACGGTGTTTGGAATACGTGACAGGTACAAGGTAACAGTGGCAACCTCGGACGGGCTGGAGCAGCAGACGGTCATGAGCCTGGGGGCACTGCGAATGTCAGCCCGCGAGCTTAAGGAGCATATTGAGATGACGAAGCGTGCCGGGATGGAGGCATTCATATCACGATAAACGGTCATGAATGGTAACAATATGTGTATAAAGAGATGTTTATAAAGACATTTGTATGTCATAAGCAGAGATATTATAATAGTAAACATGCAAGAACATCAGAGATAAGGAGACAAGAAAATGGTAGTAAACGAAAGCATGTACCAGCTCGGAAGCGTGCGCTCAGCAATCAGGGAGCTTTTCGAGTATGGTAAAAAAAAGAGCAGCAATTGTAGGTAAGGAAAATGTATATGATTTCTCAATAGGAAACCCGAGCATACCGGCTCCGCAGATAGTAAACGACACAATAAAGGAGCTGTGACAGATTATGATTCTGTTGCGCTGCACGGCTACACCTCAGCACAGGGAGACGTGGAAACGAGAGCGGCAATAGCTGAATTTTTGAACAACACACACGGCACACATTTTAATGCGGACAACCTTTACATGACAATGGGAGCAGCGGCATCGCTGTCAATATGCTTTCGGGCGTTGACAAGCGACGCATATGATGAGTTTATTACCATAGCGCCATATTTCCCGGAGTACAAGGTATTTGTGAATGCAGCAGGAGCAAAGCTTGTAGAGGTGCCTGCAGACACAGAGCATTTTCAGATAGATTTTGATGCTCTTGAGGAGAGAATCAATGCGCACACCAGAGGTGTCATAATCAATTCACCAAACAATCCATCCGGCACAGTTTATTCCGAGGAGACCATCAAAAAGCTTTCAGACCTCCTTGAGAAAAAGTCTAAGGAGATAGGAAGACCGATATTCATCATCGCAGATGAGCCATACAGGGAGATAGTCTACGACGGAATCAAGGTACCGTTTGTGACCAGATATTACGACAACACACTGGTATGCTACTCATACAGCAAGTCACTTTCGCTGCCGGGGAGAGAATAGGATACGTCCTCGTGCCTGATGAGGTGTACGATAAGGCAGAGCTGTATGCAGCAGTCTGTGGTGCGGGAAGAGCACTCGGTTACGTGTGTGCACCAAGCCTGTTCCAGAAGATGATAGTAAAATGCCAGGGGGCAACCGGTGATATCAATGCCTACAAAGAAAAAACAGAGACCTTCTGTACGAGGGACTCACAAGGATAGGCTATCACTGCTTCAAGCCGGACGGAGCCTTTTATATGTTTGTAAAGGCACTCGAGGATGACAGCAATGCATTCTGCGAGAAGGCAAAGGAGGAGGATGTGCTCGTAGTAGCAGCAGACGGCTTTGGCTGTCCGGGCTGGGTGAGAATATCATACTGTGTGGACAGGGAAATGATAAAGCGCTCCATGCCTGCGTTTGAAAAGATATACAACAAGTATAGTAAATAATAGTTACAAAAAATAATCCAAAAAAGCGCCGAAAATTGTCTAAAAAATATGTAATTTTCGGCGCTTTTATTATGCGGTTTTCACAAAGTTGTCTCCGTGTGACCGTTGTGTGACCATTGTTTTGTATAATGGAATGAAGAGTGGGAATATAAATAAAATCGTAACGGAATAGTTACAAAAAATACTATAGAAAAGGAGATATGAGAGTGTTTAATAAAAAACTTAACAGGTTACTAGCAATCATGCTAGCTTCTGTAATGGGTGCGACATCGCTTCCGGCAACACAGGTAAGTGCTGATACACCCTCTTCAGAGTATGATATATCTAACGACGCAGCTTCGGATGATATATCTGACAGTAAAATTCCAGATGAACAGGATTCGGATAATAATGCCACCGAGGAAAAACAGCCACAGCAGCTGACGGTAGAGTATACACCGGCGGATGATATTTATGTGGGGAACAAAGTTGTTCCGGTGGTAAATCCGACAGGGCGGATGCAGCCGTTGACAATTTAAAATACACTGTTGTAGAAGGCAAAAATCTGATTGAAAAGGATACAGACTTTGCATCAAACGGTATATGGACAGCAAAGGATACCGGAACTGTAAGGATAAAGGTGACAAAAGCAGAAGATGACAAATATAAGTCAGCAGAGGCAGAATATACTGTTACCATCAAAGAATATGATTACAGCAGTATGAATAACAGCCTGACAGGGACAATGCTGCAGGGTACACAGTTTTATGTAGAAGCACCTACATTATCGCTGGCAAGTGACAATCAGGCGGTATATGTGGTTAGAAAAGGTGATGAATGGATTGAAGCTGATAAATATCAGCTTATGCCACAGCAGGGTGATAACAGACAGACTCTTGTAATAGCACGTAAGGACAAGGAAAGCGGAGCTATCACAGATATTGGAAGTCTGCGGCTCGACTACAAATATGATACACAGCCTCCAAAGATAACATTGAATCCAAAGGAGGATGATAAACCTGCTTTCACAAAGGATGCTGTGGATTATTATGGAAATGTCAGAAAAGTAGACATGAATATCCACGATGTCTCTTTGGATGATGGTTCCACACAGCTTTGGGTAAAGGTTGATGACCGGGAAGAATTCGATGTATTTGATGTCGATAATGCCCAGAAGCTGATTGATGCAGGAATAGAGTATAGTGAGTGGATCGTGACAGGGGCTGATTATAGCAGCTGCATCACATTTGGTACAAAAGCGGATGAGGAACACAAATATCAGATAATCGGAATGTATGCGAAGGATCAGGCGGAGCATGAGTGTAATGATACAAGCTCAATAGAGCAGCCGTTTTATGTGGATAGAAAAGCGCCTTCAGGTACTATTGGATATGATGCTGATTTAATAGACAAGCAGAATATGGTCAGTCAGCAGGCATCAAATGTATATGGACAGCTGGAGGATATCAGCGGAATAAAGCAGGCATTCTACTATGTGAATAAATCAGATGAAAGTGGCAGTATTTTAAATGATGAGCAGGTAAAAGCGCTTGATGATTCAGCATGGAAGCCGTTAGAGCTTATTGAGGATACATATGATGCACGATATAAGTACAAGATTAATACATCTGATCTGAAGGATACTTCATATAACGTATATGTAAAGGCTCAGGACAATTGTAATGGCGAGACAGCATTTTTCTCCACATTGAAGCTGGTTGTTGATACCCTGCCACCGGAGCTTACAGTGTCCCAGGATACCATGACAGCAGCCGATGAAAAAGGCTGGCATAAGGATGATATAAGCTATATCGTTAAGGCTGATGACAGCTTATCAGGAATTAAGAGTGTTGAATACACTGTATTTGATGGGAAAAGGAAAATTGTATCAGGACAGACTGTTGAGCTTGACGCAAGCGGGGAAGGAAGGATAACCATTCCGGCAGCAGAGCAGTTTAACGGAACGGATCTGATGCTTTCAGTAAAAGGCAACTGATTATGCCGGTCTTAAGACAGAGGTTAAAGGTGACAGCTTCAAGTTCAGCATGGACAGTCAGTCACCTGATGTCAGTATAGAGCCGGAAGCGGGCAAAAACAGAAAATATTTCAATGATGATGTCCGTATAAAAACAAGTGTAGCTGACAGCATTTCAGGTGTTGTATCAGCAAAATACCAGATAGTGACAGATGATCAGTCAGTATCGGATGATGAAGGTGCATGGAATGAGCTTGATGAATCAGGAATCATAAATGTATCGGCTGAGGCTTATCTGGATAAAAAGGTAGATGTATATGTTAAAGCTGTTGATGAGGCAGGAAACGTGACTGTAGCGGATTTGACAGCAAGCGGCAGCCAGCCATTTTATATTCACAAGGCAGCGCCTGTAATAACAGTGACATATGGTACACCTGAGCAGCCGGATCCACAGTGCATCAGCAGTGTAAAAGGCACTGAGTATTACAGGGAAAACAGGATTGCAACCATTTCGGTAAAAGAGAATGAGCTTTTCTTTGACCCAGATGAAACAAAAATCAATGTAAAGGTTGATGGAAATGAACAGACACAGTCAGATGCGTGGTCTGAAAAGTCATACTGGGTAAAGACAGGCGAGGGAGCAGAAGCTGTTTACAGTAAGCAGCTTGTATTCAATGCAGGACACAAGTATGAGCTGAGTGTCAGTGCAAAAGATTTGTGTGGTAATTCAGATAATGGATTTGAGATAGAAGGAGACAAATCAGCAGAGTTTGTAATTGACGTACAGTCGCCGACAGGAAATATCAGGTTTGACGGACTTTCAACAGGCATGGATACCGTGTGGGATTTATTGCTGCCAAAAGACAAATATGAGATTTCAAGATTTGCTGCCAAGAAGGTCAATATTGCCGGACAGCTTGGAGATGAGCATGGCGGCATCAAGTCAGCAGAGTATTTCGTTTCAGCAGAGGATGCAATAATTGACGTAGACAGTATTCAGGAGGCTGACTGGAAGACACTTGACAGCCATGAGGATGGCACCTTCAGTGAACCGATAGAATGCGAGAACAAAAACTGCGTGGTATATGTCAGGGTTACAGATTTAAGCGGTAATGTTTCATATATCAGCACAAATGGATTGGTAGTTGATACATGCGCACCGGCAATATCAGTCATCACACCTGAGACAGCATCAGGAGTGTACAGTGCAGATGTGCCGGTAAGTATAGAGGTATCAGATGAGAATGCCACAGGAGTTGCATCAGGAATAAAGAGCGTAAACTATACGGTAACAAATATGGGACAGACGACACAGGATGGAACATTATATAGCTATGATAAGACAGCAGCGGGCTTAAAAGATCTGGAAAATCATGTAACAGAGCAATTTGACATAAGCGCGGCTTCAAACAACAGTAATGAAGTGCGTATAGATGTTACCGCAACAGACAATGCAGGAACGGCATACACAGTAACAAAATACATAAAAATAGATACAACAGCACCAACAGTGCAGGTAAGCTATGACAATAACAGTGCAGATACATCATTTGGAGACACAGCATACTTCAAAGCACCGCGAACAGCAACCGTAAAAGTAACAGAGCGTAACTTTGATGCATCAAAGGTAGCAGCGGAAATAAAAGCCGCAGCAGGTAAGGCACCTGCTCTTTCAAACTGGAGCACAGAAGGTGGAAGCGGTAACGGTGATGATACAGTACATGTTGCCACAATATATTACGGACATGATGACGATTACACATTTGGAATCGGAGTAAAAGACATTGCGGGAAATGCCGCAGCAGGAGTGGATTATGCAAATTCGCTTGCACCGACAAGATTTACAATTGATACGACAGCACCTGTTATTTCGGTAGTATATGATAACAACAGTGCATCAAACGGAAACTATTATAATAACAAGAGAACAGCAACTGTGACAATCACAGAGCACAATTTTGATACAAGCAGAATAGCACTGAGCATGACTGCGCAGGATGCAGGAAAATCAGTAGCAGCACCGGCATTTGGAAGCTGGTCAGATAATGGTGATATACATACGGCAACATTAAGCTTTGATGCGGATGCCACATATACATGGTCACTTGCATATACAGACAAAGCCGGCAATAAGGCAAAAGACCTTGCAAAGCAGGAGTTCTGCATAGATACGACAAAGCCTGTTGTAACAATCAACGGAGTAACCCCGGGCTCAGTAAACAATAATTCAGGAAATATGTCATTTGTAATAGAGTGCACAGATACTAATCTTGAATACTTTTCACCGGTGCTTACAGTTGAGGTATATGAAAATAGCAGATTCGTAAGAAAAACGATTACCGGAAATGTGATATCAATTTCAAACGGACAACGTGTAGAGTTTAGAAATCTCAATGAGGATGGAGTGTATTCACTGACATGCCATGCACAGGATAAGGCCGGAAATTCTTATGAAACAGTCAATATTATAGATGCAGGCGGAAAGCAGGTGACAGAGACTGCAGGGCAGGGAGAAAAATTGATGGATTTCTCCATAAACAAAGGCGGTTCAATCTTCTCGCTGGATGACAATACGATGAAGCTTGTAAAGGATTACTATGTGCAGAAGGTATACCATGATGTGGTAGTCAGAGAGATAAATCCGGATGAAGTTACCAGCTGTACTGTCAAAGTAAATGGAAAAGCACTTAAGCAGGGAACAGACTTCAGTGTGAATAATGTAAGTGAAAGCGATGGCTGGCATAAGTACGAATATGTGATATCAAATGCGGTATTTGAAAAAGAGGGTCAGTACAATATCGTTGTGGAGACAAAGGACAAAGCAGATTCAGTTGCCTACAGTGATGTGAAGAGTGTAAATATTGAATTTATTGTGGACAAGACAGCACCTACATATACATTGACAGGTGTAGATAAAAACAATGAAAACTATATTGGCTCAAAGAATGCAGTATTGATGCCGAAGGATGATGGCGGAAAGCTTGGACGTGTAAAGATTACTGTAGTGGGCTCGGATGACAAAGAAAAAAAAAGGTTATCAAGGAAATGTCGGGAGACGATATGCTTGACTATCTGGACAAGCATAACGGAAAGATAGAGTTTGAAGTACCTAAGGAGGTGCTCTCTGCAAAAGACGGTGATTCAAGGCTTATGGTAGAGTGTGCAGACTGTTCTGTTGACGAAGGTGGAAAGACCAATAAAGTGAAAAAAAAAATATATGGTAAGGATACAGAAGCAGATACAGAGATTGCCGAAGATGATGTACCTATGGAATCAAATTCGTCAGATGTCAAATCAGTAGAAACAAACAATGATAAGGCAGTATATATAATTGAGCAATATTATTATTTGTACTTATAATTGCGATATTGATAATCGTTTATTATATGAGAAAAAAAGATGAAAGAAAAGAAAGACAATGATGAGCAATAAGATAATTACCTATGTATTTACATTACCATGTGGTGGTGTGGGAAAAACAACAATGTCTGTGGCATGCGCGAAAGCGCATGCCCTTCAAGGCAGATGGCAACGAAGATTTTGAATTCTGGGAGGAGTGAGTATGAGATTTGAAATAGCAGCTGACACGGACAGAGGAATCGTAAAAAGAAACTAATCAGGATAGTCTGCTGGTAAAGTGCTTCTCAACATGCAAAGGAGACATGGCATTTGCAGTATTATGTGACGGCATGGGCGGCTTATCGAAGGGTGAGCTGGCCAGTGCCACTGTAGTCAGAGCATTTGACAGATGGAGTGACGAGCAGCTGCCTGAGCTTTGCAAATCGTCGAACCCGGATATTGACAGTCTGATTCTGGAAAGACAGTGGGATGAAGTAATACAGCAGCAGAACGAAAAAATAAAAGCATATGGCAAAGCACATGCAGTAAACATGGGAACAACAGTGGTAGTGCTGCTTGTCACGCAAAAAGCCTACTACATTATAAACGTGGGCGATTCCAGAATATATAGCCTTTCAGACCATATAGAAAGGCTTACGACAGACCAGACATATGTACAGCGGGAAATTATGAATGGAAATATGACACAGGAGCAGGCTATGAGAGATCCGCGAAGGAATGTACTGCTGCAGTGTGTCGGGGCATCAGCAGAAGTAAAGCCGGAGTACAGGACCGGGGCAATGAAAAATGGAATGTCACTTCTGCTTTGTTCAGATGGCTTCAGGCATGAGGTATCAGAACAGGAAATCTATGAGATGCTGAAAACGGCAGCGACTGTAGATGGGCAGAATATGCACGACAGACTGGAGCAGCTCATCAGACTAAGCATGCAAAGAGGAGAGCGCGATAATATAACAGCAGCGCTCATAAAGGCACAGTAGGAGGAACAGATGCTTGAAATAGGCTCTTTAATTGACGGAAAATACAAGATACTAAACGAAGTTGGACACGGCGGAATGAGCGTTGTGTACCTGGCTATGAATGAAAGGGCAAACAAACAGTGGGCAATAAAAGAGGTCAGAAAGGATGGAGTAAAGGATTTTGAGGTGGTAAAGCAAAGTCTTGTTGCGGAGACCAATATGCTCAAAAAACTGAGCCATCCCAGTCTTCCTGATATTGTCGATGTCATAGATGAGGATGACAGATTCCTTATCGTTATGGATTATATAGAGGGAAATTCTCTCAAGACAGCATTGCAGGAGTACGGAGCCCAGTCGCAGAAAAATGTGATAAAGTGGGCTAAACAGCTGTGCGATGTTCTTGGATATCTGCACTCACAGAACCCGCCAATCATATATCGTGATATGAAGCCGGCAAACATAATGCTAAAGCCTGATGGAAATGTGGTGCTTATAGATTTTGGAACAGCAAGGGAATATAAGGAAAATAACATAGAGGATACAACATGTCTTGGCACGATGGGATATGCTGCACCGGAACAGTTTGGTGGAATGGGGCAGACAGACGCGAGAACAGATATATATTGTCTGGGAGCCACAATGTATCATCTTGTTACGGGAATGAATCCCTGTGAGCCACCTTACGAAATAAGGCCGATCAGAGAAATGACCCAACATTGTCAGGTGGTCTTGAACGTATTATTACAAAGTGTACACAGCCGGATCCAAACAACAGATATCAGAGCGCAGCTGAGCTGATGTATGACCTTGAGCACTATACAGAGATTGATGACATGTATAGGAAGAATCTAAAGAGAAAGCTTGCGGTATTTATCACCACATCAGTTTTGACGATGCTGCTTGGAACAAGCACAGTATTAAGCTATTGTGCGGCAGAACACAAAAAAAATGAAAACTATAATAGCATATTAAAAGAAGCGGATACCTATGACAATTATGACAATGGATATTACACGGCTATAGTCACCGACCCGACAAGGACGGAGGCATATCTTAAGCTGAATGACAAACTGACAGACGATTTTGTGCTGGACAGGGATGAGGCGCAGATATTGAACAGGCTGATGGTAGGTATAGATTGCAAGGACCACAATGGCCGGGTGCATACATATGATGTCATGGCAAAGCTGAAAGGAAAAAATCCAAAGGGATATGAGGATGTATGCTATAAGATTGGTGAAAGCTTTTTATTCTACTACGAAATCAATGTGGAAAAAGACAGATACTCCAGTGCGGCGCAGTGGTTCAAGGAAGCGAAGGAAAATCATCCGGAGGCAGGAATATACTGTGAGATATCAGATTGTCTGACATTGATTAGCCAGTATGATGGAGCAAAGATAAAACAGACAGAAAAAACATATGAAGAATACAAAAAGCTATGGAAGCAAATAAATGAGCTATATGCAAAATCAGAGGATTTTGACAGCTTAGACGCAAAGATTCAGGTATGGAATGAGATAGATGATATAGTTGACACAAATATCACATCATTTATAGCAGTGACAGATAAGGATAAAGTTATGGATTTATTACAGACAATAAAGGACAAAACAGAAAAGCCGGATAAATCCATAATGCGCGAGCAAATAACAGGATTGCAGGATAATATAGACAAACCAATTGAGAAGGCACAGAGCGTGAAGGCGGAAAACAAAGATGACTTATAATCAGTACAGGATGATATTTTACGTATCCTTCACCGCATTTGCCATAATGCTTATAGCTTCAATAGTCATACTTATAGTGCTTGAAATACCTAAGGTCATAGGTACACTTACCGGAAAATCTGCCAGGAAAGGAATTGCAGCAATTGTACAAAAGCAGACAGCGGGACATATTGACATAACATCGTCCGGTCCGATAGCACCGTCATATAACCTGGCAGGGGAGAATAAGAAAAAGCCGGGATATACACAAAATATAGATGAAACTACTGTGCTGGATGCACCGACAGAAGTATTGCAGGATGAAACCACAGTATTGGAAGATATAACCGAAAAGCTGCAAAAAACCAATATCAGGTTCGAAGTAACAAAGAAAATAGAATTTTTACATACGACAGAATGTATCTCATAAGGAATGGAAAATAGCGAATGTCTAAATTAAAAGTAAGCATAAAAAAATCGACCGTTACTGCCATGATGAAGGCAGGACGAAAGGAAAGAATAAATGAAACCGAACTAAGCCAGCTAGCCAGAATAAAACCATGTGGAATCATGCATGTGACAAAAAACAAAAAAAGACAGTGTCATATATACGTGCCCTGCAAATATAAATCTTACCGATAGATTGAAAAAAGCCATAAGCAAATATGATTTCTTTTTCATGATTGAGCAGATAGTAATAATGGTTCAGGATGTATACAATAACGGACTGAACGTAAACAGTGTTCGTTTTAATATGGATGACGTATACATAAACGAGATGACAAAAGAGATGTACTTTATATATTTTCCGATAGTGGGAGGACAGGAAAGTGCAGATATTGTCGGGTTTATAGAAAACATAATTTATACAATGACACCTGTTATCAATGAGGATACGAATTATATATCCAGATTTATGTATTATGTCAGAAGCTTCCATGGCTTCAACGGCAATGCAATAGAAAAATATATCTCACGCGAAGAGCGTGCAGTTGTGAACGTGCTGAAAAAAACAAAGCAGTGACAATGCAGCAACAGATAATGCAGCAACAGACAATGCAGCAACAGATAATGCAGCAGGTAATGCAGGGCAGCATGGATGGAACTACAGTGTTGTCAGATGATGGCATATCCGTACAGCAGATACAGCAGATGCAACCGGTGAACTATCATTTTGCAAGTCTTACAAGGCAGGTAACAGGTGAAAAGATAGAGCTTGGCAAACCATCGTTTGTGCTGGGAAAGAATCCGGAAAAGTCAGATTATGCGGTAGCAGACAATACGAATATCAGCAGGGTGCATGCAGTGATAACCATGCGAAACGGACGTTATTATGTAATGGACCAAAATTCTACCAATGGCACATTTATCAATGGAAGGATAATAAAGGCGGGGCAGGAAACAGAGATATTACCGGGAGACTGTCTGATGTTAGCTAATGAGGAATTTATATTTAATGAATAGCTTTAAATATAAAAGGTGAGGAGAATAATACTATTATGGAACTAAAAGAATTAAGTCGCAGAATATCAAGGTACCGGGCAAATGTAGAAAATCTGCAGCTTGAGAAAAACAGGCTGCTTAATGAAATAGATGCTTTGGATCAGGAAGCATTGAAAATAAAGGAATATAAATGGCAGGCGCAAAACCGGTTTAAATGCAGAGTTGATAATATAGCCGGCATGGACAGATATAGCAGTCGTAATATAACAAATCTGAAGGGCAGACTTAAGAGTATTAATTCATTAAACGACGGAAAATCGTATGTAGCCAATGCGATGAATGCTATAGATTCAATGCTGAGAGATGTAGAGAATGCAATCAGGAGCAGAAATGACAGGATATATGAAATAAATCAGCAGCTGTGTACATATGAGGACAATATAGAGCAGCTGAGAATAAAAAAAAAGAAGAATGGAGAGTAAGTAATGGGACAGTACAATTTAAGGTTTGAGCAGGAGGAATTTACAGAACTTGTGCGTTTATACTCAGAACTTGCAAAGATTGCAGATAGACAGATGAACGAATATCAGATGATACTTGATATTATAAACACAAATGCGGTTATAAGCGGTGAATTGCACGATAAGCTGGAAGTGTACGAGGATGCTGTTCATACATATCAGAGTATACTGGGAGAATCCTTCAGGGAAATGTCAAAAAAACTTAATGAATTTGTGAGAGATGTAGATGAGGCAGATGGAGATATATATGGTATAGGAACATATGAAGCGTATTAGAAGGAGGGGTGACGCATAATGAAATTTAAGGATTTTACGCAGGAAGCATACGATGACATACAAAGCTATATGGGAGGAGAAGAACAGTGGGAGGAAATAAACAAAACCTACGGTGTAGTGGAAACCAAAGGTATATTTCAATATGATTATGAATCACAGCTAAGAAACGCGGCAACAGAATATCAGAGACAAAATGAAGAGGCAAGCAATAGTGTAAGAAGGATGTTTGATAATGTAAATGGAGTGGATGATCTATATGCAGCCAGGTTTCGGGACGAATATATGGACTTGGAAAGGTACAGCACTGCAATTAAAGAACTGGCAGCTCTTATTAATGTAAGATCCGTTGAGAATATATATACGATGGATTGCCAGACATTGAAAACAAAAGCTGGTAATATACAGGCAAAAGTGGACTCGAAGATAACAGAGTATTATAAAGAGCGATTCTATTCAGTGGATTCTAATGGAAAGACAGTTATGAACTGGGACGAAATAAACTATGAGATGCGGAAGGAATTTGTACCAGATGCAGAGCTGCAGGCACTTGTATCAGTATTTCCAAAGCTGTCCACAGATGATGAGGAAGAAACCATAGCAAATATAGAGAACATGCTGCGCGCAGGTTATGGAAACGCCAAGGATGATGAGTGGATAGATAATGCAGATCTGGAAGACCCTAAGTATTACAGTGTGAGTGTCACGAATACATTTAAGAGGGCGGTGGATATATATAAGACAAGTATGGATATAATTGACTATTACAGCGAAAAATGTGCATACAGAAACGACGAGATTAGTGATGAAGCGCTTGAAGAGATGAAAGAGCAGTACAGAGTGTCATCCCTGTTTAAAGCAATGGTTGATAGCTACCCGACAATAGGAGTTGCATATAATGGAAAAAACGATGGATTTACAATACATTCCGATAAAGAGAAAAATGTGACCGTATCCGTATGCCTGAAAGAGCTGCCGTTTGATGTAAGCATATGCAATATTACAGACAGCAATGACAGGGAGATATTGGACAAATATTATAACGTCAAGGTAACAAATGGAACTATTAATGAAAAAGTAGGAAAAAGAAAATGAGAAGGTCAATCAGATAGATGCGTATGGAATGGTAGATAATCAGATTGTAAGCCATGTACTTCCACACGGCATGATTGAGAATACAAAGCAGAATCTTGAAAATCAAAAGGAAGAGGAAAAGACTGAATGCAGAGTATTTTTTTGATGTAACAAGTAATACTTTAAAAGGTAAGATTATTGATGAAGCTATAGGCCTTTCAGCGGTAATAATAAATGAAACCGTAGGAGATAAGATTAACAAGGCTAACGCAGCAATAAATTATTTGAATGACTTAAATGCAGCATATGATGAAAATAATGAAAATGTACAAAATAATGCAGAAATTGATGAAGCAAAAGACAGACTGACAGAAACAGACTTTACATGTCAGGACATGATAGAAGATGCCAATTATTTCGGCATGGATATGGAGATAACCAGGGTAGGTGACACCTATATCTGTGATAATATCACGATGGATGTGGAGAAAGTGACGAAGATGGTGGATGCATATAATGCACAGGCAGAGCCGAAACAGCAGGTAAGTATTGATGACTTGGAGGACTATGCCAGGGGAGCAGGTGATAAAAATCAGAGAGAGGATGACGAAGACTATAAGGCTTTGTGCAACAGAGTGTCAAACTATATTGATTACGTTATAGAAAATTGAGATAACAATAAATAGGCATGAATGCAACGCATACAGAAAGGAAAATTTATTATGAAGAAAGCAATATCAGTTCTTATGATAGCAGCATGTATGTTATGTATGGTGACAGCATGTGAAAAAAAGGATAAGAAGGAAAATGACACATCAGCAGCACAGGCAACAGAAACAGATTGCACGGCAGCAGAGCGTGTGACCACAGAGCCGGAAGGTGAAATCACGATATCAGAGATGATAGATCAGAGGATTAAAGAGGAAGGGAAGATAATGATATATAGGATGCATTTTGGTCCGTCAAAGACTCCTTTGGAAATAACAGAGGATTTAAACGTAAATATTATATCGTATGATGGGAAAGAACTTATCGATTATGGAAATAGCTCTAATCGCAGAGGGGAGACCAGACTTGGTGACATAATACATAATAAAGTGGATTATTCAACATATAATATAGGCGCATATGGTGGAAACTGGAAGCGACATCGTTATGTGTCTGGTGGAGACGAAAAGTATGTGGAAGAAGAAGGCTATGTACAGCGCGAAATCACTACAGATGATTCGGGAAATAATACCCAGATGGAGACACTGTATTCGTATTCAAAGGGAACTCTTTATACAAGAGAGGAGGGAAGTGAGGTATGGAATCAGACAGAGAAAGAGGACAGTCTAGATATAGTATCATTTGGAACATTTGAGAGGATAAAGCTGGATGGAAAAACATACATGACATTCTGCGTAAGAGATAATTTGAATCTGATAAAGTATTATATAATTCCGGACAATAAATTCACAGAGAACAAGACAGTTGTATATGACACTCCGGGATCAGAGGGAACCACAGTCAATACAGTGGATTACCTCAAAAAATACCAGGCGGTTCCCAAAGAGGAACTGGAGCAGATGATAGTTTTTCCGGGCAGTAAAAAGCAGAAAGCTCACAGGCTGCAGATTAAATACGGTATGATTGCTTATGCAGTTATATATAAAAATTATTTTAAGGAGGACATGAAAATGGCATCAGGACAGATCAGAATGACACCTGACACAATGAGAGAAAGGGCAGGAGAGTACAGGACAGAAGCAGATAATGTACAGAGCGTAATCGACAAGATGGACAGATTACTTGAAACCCTGCTCACAGAGTGGGAGGGCTCAGCATCAGAGGCATATGCCAACAAGTTTGCAGAGCTCAGACCTTCATTTGTAAAAGGAAAAGAGCTGATCGATGATATCGCAGCGGCATTTGACAAGACTGCAGAGGCAGTAGAGTCAACCGATACACAGATAGCAAATCAGTTCAGCATGTAAAATTCATTCAATGCCGGATTCCACACCACAGGCTGTGGTGTGGAATTGTATTGTATTTGTATTGTGGCTTTATTTCAAGAGCAGCAGAGCTGCTTTTTAAAATAAGACCATAATTTTATACATTAACAGGAGGACAGAAAAGTCATGATAAAAAGCGGAGACAGTAAAGAAATAAGACTTAAGGAATTTAGCTATGCGCTGGAGAGAATGGAGGTTTAAAATCAGGAAATGAGCTGACTAATAAGATAGTGGAAATACAGGGAACCCAGATACACAGCAAAGGAGACAGCGTGCCGGAAATAGAGAGCATAAATACTTTTCTGACAACAATTTCATTTGCCGTGGAGGATTTATTTAATAATACATATGAGGTATTGAATAATTCGTTAGAGCAGTATATAGCCTCTGATGAAGCGATTGGAAAATTATGGGAACAAATACAGAACGATAATGACGAAAAGGACAGTTCGGACCCATTCAAGGATGTAGTTATTAATTTTCAGTCAGGACATGATTATAGATTAAATGAGATATTAGGTGACGTTAAATTGAAAAACTAATCCGGAGCAATTACATCATGATGAGATTGTTTAGGGCTTTGTGCAACAGAGTAAAGGCATATATGAAGTACGTTTTGGAAAATTGAGATAACAATAAATAGACATGAATGCAACGCAGACGGAAAGGAAAATTTATTATGAAGAAAGCAATATCAGTTCTTATGATAGCAGCATGTATGTTATGTATGGTGACAGCATGTGAAAAAAAGGATAAGAAGGAAAATGACACATCAGCAGCACAGGCAACAGAAACAGATTGCACGGCAGCAGAGCGTGTGACCACAGAGCCGGAAGGTGAAATCACGATATCAGAGATGATAGATCAGAGGATTAAAGAGGAAGGGAAGATAATGATATATAGGATGCATTTTGGTCCGTCAAAGACTCCTTTGGAAATAACAGAGGATTTAAACGTAAATATTATATCGTATGATGGGAAAGAACTTATCGATTATGGAAATAGCTCTAATCGCAGAGGGGAGACCAGACTTGGTGACATAATACATAATAAAGTGGATTATTCAACATATAATATAGGCGCATATGGTGGAAACTGGAAGCGACATCGTTATGTATCTGGTGGAGACGAAAAGTATGTGGAAGAAGAAGGCTATGTACAGCGCGAAATCACTACAGATGATTCGGGAAATAATGCCCAGCTGGAGACACTGTATTCGTATTCAAAGGGAACTCTTTATACAAGAGAGGAGGAAAGTGAGGTATGGAACCAGACAGAGAAAAACAATAACCTTCCGGTAGTATCATTTGGAACATTTGAGAGGATAAAGCTGGATGGAAAAACATACATGACATTCTGCGTAAGAGATGATCTGGATTTGATAGAGTATGATATAATTCCGGACAATAAATTCACAGAGAACAAGACAGTTGTATATGACACTCCGGGAACAGAGAAAACCACAGTCAATACAGTGGATTACCTCAAAGAATACCAGGCGGTTCCCCAAGAAGAACTGGAGCAGATGATAGTTTTCCCAGGCAGCAAAAAAGCGGAAAGCTCACAGGCTGCAGATTAAATACGGTATGATTGCATATGCCAACAAGTTTGCAGAGCTCAGACCTTTATTTGTAAAAAGTTTATCAGAACAAGAGGAGAAGCAATATGGCAAGTCTGTTAGAACGATTAAAATATATATAATAGAAGATATTTTTGGAAAGAAAACCTATGCAGAATCTCAGAGAGATAAATATAAAAAAGTAGTAAGGAATTTGGAAAAAGAGTTAAAGAAAACAGACAATTTAAGTGATGTTATGGCTCAATTAGCAACAGATTACAATACAATGGAGATGAATCCGGATTCTGCTCAGGGAAAACTCAGCGACACTTTTGTAACAAAGGAAAGTGAAAATCGCGAGGCAGTAGAAAAACTGGGGGCTGATTTTAAAGAAATAATTGCAGAAGTAAAATCAAAATTGGAATTTGCAAGAGATGAATATAATTACTGGTGTGACGAAGCAAAACGTGAAGATGAGGAAATGAAGATATATCAGCAGCAATATTATGAAGAGGAAGAGAGATTAAGAAGAGAAGCTGCGGAGGAAGAGGCAAGGCGAAAAGAGAAGCGTCATAGGTTGATTAGTTAGTTATGGGAAAGGAGAAGGTATGCAGGATTTTAAAATGTCAGGAAGCAATATGAATGAACTGCTGACTAACATGAAAGCAATAAAGGAAAGAATAGATGATTCCTACGATGAATTGACCCTGCTTATGTCGCGTATTGAGAGTGATAAATTGTGGAAGGGGAAAGAAGAAACTACTTTTATGGCATATATGGGGCTGATGCAACAATATCATAAAAGTTTTTCAAAGGCTAACGGTGACAATCCGGTGCAGCAGGCAATCGATGCATTAAAATCTCATGGTGACAGAGTAGATGATTTTTATGATGAATTTCAGGAGTATAAGGATATGGAGGACATGTAATGAGATTTACGGAGCATGAAATGGTGTTTTTTAATAGTATTACAAAAGGAAATGATGTATTTGGAATTCCATTAAAATTCCGGACACAGAAAAGTCACGAAGAGGAAGTTAAAAAACTATAAATGGATTGATAGAAAAGGGTGTGCTTGCATCTGAAACAGAATTGACGAAAATGGGATTTTTGCCGGCAAGAGCATTGGAATGTTATAGGAAAGCCGGAATCATGTTATTATAAATTATTTACATATTGCACTTTTGGAACAAAGAGAGGCGATAGTGATCATTCCCTTGAAAAATAGAGAATATGAGATGTTACGGCTGCCGAGAGTCGCTGTCTTATATTTATTATTGAAAATATATCCGGTATTACAGACTGGAACAGTATCAGAAAAGGAGCTTTTACAGCTGCAAGACATTGATTCTTTTTTAAGAGAAGTAAAAGACTGCAAAGAGAATATCATGATAGGAGAATTTCAGGATAATGCATTAACAAAAGAATGGCTTTATTATTGGAAGAATAATCGGATATTTGAGTATGACCTGAATCGGCAGATAAAAAAGAGAAGTGGATGCAGTACAGGTAAGAAGAGAATTACTGAGACTTCTGGCAATTGATGAGGAGGTAAAAAATTATGCGTAGTAGCGTAGATACGGCCTGCAGCGGATCCTCAGAAGAAATAAAAATAGGTGCCGGTGTTTTGGATTATATAAGTGAATTGGGAAATATCCAGGCAAAGATTTTGGAGGCATATACCTATAGTGAACAGTGTGTACAAAATATAGAATCAGAGGATACATATCAGGGGAGGCCAGAGAGGAGATGCTTGCATTTTTTAAATCCCTAGCCAGTAATATGCAGAAAATGACATTTTTGTATCAGGCGGCAGGAACGTACATTCAAAATGCTTATAATACTATGTATTATAATGAACAGCAGGTTGTGGAATGGGTCATTGGACAAATTGGAGGAAATGAATAAAAGTTATGGAAGAAGAAATAAAAAAAGCATACATGGATTGGAGTGAAAAAGGTGTAAGCTATTTAAATTGTATGTATGTGTATTATACTATGATGGATGTGGACGAGGCACTGCAGACCTGTGATACCATTTTAGATGAAATTGACCTGGGAATTGACTATACATCTAGGAAAAAGGATATTGACAGGCTTTTTAGAGGGGCATGGAACCCTTCACCGTTATATTGATGTCTTAAATTGTTACGTGGATGATAAGCTGGATCAGCCTTTAAAGAAAGATTTCAAGAAAAATGCTACAGAAACAATCAGCCGAATCCATCTGGAAGACTTTGAGGTAGATAATACACTGGGACTGACAGAAAATAATTATATAACCGGCGGAATGGGATATGCCGGAACCATGGTAGAACAGGAAAAAGCAAAGCTGACTTTTGCAGATTTTATTGGAACTTCTGACGGAAAGGCGGATGGAAATGGGCTTCATATGGCATATACCAATGGAAGTGTAGAAGATTTTGCAAGTATCTTTGCAGCACAGTATGAGGCAATGAAAGCATCTGGAGCTTTGGGAGAAGACAATAATCTTACCCAACAGGAATTTTTGGAGCAGTTTTATAGGCAGGGAGAATTTACCCATGACAGCAGTAACCCATTTTTAAACTTTGTTTCGTCCGTGTTGGATATCACAATTATCAAACCTGTCATAGAGGCATGTACCGGAGAAGATTTGATAACCGGAGAAGACCTGACAGACATGGAACGTGGACTTAAGGTGGTCTTTGCAATGGTGGATTTGGTTACGCTTGGAGGAGCCATTGCAGCAACAAAGTTCTCGGAAATGGGATTAAAAGAAGGACTTAAGGCATTTGGAAAAACAGCCCTGATAGATTTTGCGGGAAATACAGCAGCCTGTGGTGTGGGAGCACTGGGAGAAACCTTTGACTGGCCGGTGCCTATAACAATGATGCTGAGTCTTGCAGCAGGAATCACGGTAAGTATTTCGGGAAATAAGCTGTTATTTAAAAATGCAGATGGGATAGAGATTGGGTCGAAGACGCTGAGCGATGATGAAATTAAGATTGTTGAAAAGGAGATAGAAAAAAATACCAGAACGGAAATTCTTTCAAGTGAAGAGGCAGAAGAAATAGCCTTTAATGCAATTCAGGGGGCAGATAAAGCTGATACAGTTGTATTGGGTAAATTCGACGCTTTAAAAGATGCAAATGAAAATTTTGTTTATGATGCAAATGGAAATCTTATACCAACAGATAAATCTTATAATAAAGTTGCAGAACAAATGGGAGCACAGTATTTTCAGTTGGATAATTGGGATGAACTTGCTGCTAAATATGATGATAATGAAATTTGGAAAATAAATGAAAAATTTTTAGATATTCAAATTGCATCTGGTAGAGAAATATACTTGTCTGCAAATCCAGAAGAATTTATTGATGGTACCTCATTTTATTCTAAAGAGCTTCAGTATTTAGAAAAGCATGGATATCATTTTGTGAAGGAAGGAGATATATGGCGTGCTGTTCAATAGCGAATTTTACGAGTTATATGTTAATACATTTGAAAAAAAGTATAAAAGATATGTTTGGAACAGATATGAAACAGCGAGTAAAAACTTGTGCATTTCAACATATGGGAAGTTTTATTTTATCTTATGAGTATGTTCCATTAAATTATATTATTACTATAGAAAATGAAATGCGAACATTTAATGTTACCATAGAGGATAAAGAAAAGGCTTCGACTCCTTTAAGTAGAATAAAAAAATACGAAAGTGGTTTAAGTCAAGATAATATACATGAGGTTATTTGTTTATTAAAAGAAGTATTAAGAGAAAATGACTTTGATTTGTATATATACAAGGATGATAAAGTTTATATTAAGAATAAGCAAGGAGTAAAAAGAATAAAAAGAGTAAAAAGAAGTCAATAAAAGACTGACTATGGAGGTATATAAATGGAAAACAAGGTCTCAGAAAGATACTTAACATTAAGAGAACGGGTTTTAAGATATTCATATCGGGATATGAATTTAAGTTTGGACAACGATGAGCAGGTGTATATAGCAGTGTTTGATATACCATTAAAAAGTAATATTATTGGTTTTCAAACACAAACGTTAGCACTGGTTTTTGGACTTAATACGCATATTTACCATGGGAGCGGAAATGTTATGGTAGATTTAGAGAAAAATGCAGAAGTAATGAAAGCCATGCAATCTGTACTTATAAGTAGCCATCAGGTACTGGGCAGTATGGAAAAAACCGAGAACATAGAGTATTACGAAAGCAAAAATGTAAGGGTGTATCTAAAAACCAAAAAGGGTATTTATTTTAAGGAATTAGAAGGGGATAGTAAAGAAGATAGATTTTTATTAATGCTAATGAATCATGTATTAGGAGCGATTTCACAAATAAAAAAGGAAAATTATGAACTATGATGTTTTAATTAATACTGCAATTGAAAAAAATGAGGTTTTACAGTTATTACGTGGAGAAAAAGAATATGAAGTTATAGTGTCAGAATTTTCACCAGATATTTTTCCAACAGATATCACATCTGTGTTAGTAGAGTGTTTTTATAAGCAGATTAAAAAGATTGAAAATATTGAAAAGATTTTTACAACAGGACTTGAAAAATTATTATTAGGAGATGCCGGTGATGTTTATATAGCAGTATTATACTTTGATGCTTGTATTTTTCAGGAAGAAAAAATAAAGCGACTTTTACATTAGATAGAAAAATAATTGCAGAGAAGATAAGAACAGCACTAAATGAAAAAAAGGAACAATTGCAGGAAAGTGTTACATATAAGAATGGAATGACAAAAAAGAATCCATGGAAAAATATTGAAAATTTTAATAATTACTATTGCAAGAAGTACGACTTTAATATTATTGAATAGGAGATGGCAAAGAAGATAGATTTCTATTAATGCTAATGAATCATGTACGGTAAGTATTTCCGGGAATAAGCTGTTGCTTAAAAATGCAGAGGGGATAGAGATAGGGACTAGGACACTGAATAATGATGAGCTTAAGAGGATTGGTCAGACGATAGAGGAAGGGAATTATTCAAATTTAACAGATTTGGTATCGGCAAAAGAAGCAGAGGTGTATCTGCATTTTCTGGAAAGTGGAAGTACTGCGGGAATGATAGAGGCAGAACTTAGAGCAGTGCGGAAGATAGAAGAACTTATTCAGTCGAATAAGATAGATTATAATGGGATATTAAGGATACGAAATAAGACGGTAAAGTCTGATGTTGAAGTAGTAAGAAAAAAAAACAACAGAAGACAGTGTAGAAGATGTGGGGAGACCAGCTATGGATGAAAATGTAATTGAAATAAAAAAACAGGTTAGAAAAGTAATTGAATTGTTGGAACAACGTATAATACTTGAGCCTAACAGACCTATTCTAAAAACATTATATGATAGATATATGAAAGCTGAAGAAATTATATCAAGTAATGAAGATATTAGTAAAATTATGATTAGTGGTGGGTGTAGAGCTTATTTAGATGCGTTTAGTGATTATATGAATCCTTTATTAGGCGAAATGGATAAAGCAGAGAAAATGCTTTCTAATTTAAAAAAGTAGTGTTGAAAGAGGATGCTTGGTTATTTATATGTTTATTCTTTCGGACTCCCAACAACCTATAACTCCTGCACGTCTAATAATTAACCATCATGGCTGCCCAGAAGCAATTAAGAATCCATGAATTAATAGACGCTAGCGAAATTTTGCCGAGTTGGGTATACGAACGAACATTGAAAAATGACATGCTGATGTAACGCACTCTTAGTAACAAAATGTTGCGAAAGGGTGCGTTTTTCTGTGAAGGTATTTTTATAAATGGTAAGGATATTTTATAAAAGTCAGTATTACAAGCGGTATTTCAGACATAAAAAATGGTCTCTAAAAAGCGGTAATCCATTTACAGATTTTCTTCGTTATACTGATAATTTTAAGAGATGCATTTCTGTATAATGATGAAATCGTTGTACTCAGACCAAAGTGTCGGACAAAGTTTTTAGCCTTTTCTGGAAAACTATACAGTATCTGCATTTCTGCTAATGGAGAAATATAGTTGCTCCACGGAACTGATGTTTTTATAGGTGCTAGAAAACCTTATTTTATCTGAATTTATGTAAGAAGCATAGAACCCTGCATTATTATTTCGATACGAGATTTTATATTAGTTTTCTTCATATTGTGGTGGTATGAGAAGAATATCTGTTTGCTCATTTTTATAGCACAGAACTGTTAGAATGTACACTAAAACCTAAGGAAGATAAGTGTTTTTCAAGATTTGATGGCAATTCAGTTTCACTTCAAGATGAATTATGACATTCAGAGACAGGTTACTAACAATTCGCTGGGTCTCATAAATACAGACAACTTAGACAATGATGGATAATCTCCTGCAATCTCAAACCATGGAATGCTAAAAAACGGTACAGAGTACAGAATGCCAGTAATGGAAAATATGTAGAGCAAATTTCAAATATGTGGTAGAATTTTAAGCAGATGAAACAGTCGGCTTTGGGAAGTGTATTTATTTTTCAAAAGAGAGGCATCGGCTTGGATAATTATAAGGGTAAAGAGTTTATGTCAAGACCAGCTATGGGAAGTCAATAGAAAATACAGAGTTTTTTAAAGAAAATGGGGGATTGGATGCTTCGGATTACATTTCAATTCATTCACGAAAACATGTATGATCCTGATACTGTATCTACACCTAAAAAAACTCAATATGGAAAGGCTGTTAATGTTGGAAAATTGTGTGAAGATACTATTATGAAGCTGGATGAAGTAATTTATAATAAAGATCAAAATGTAATGATATACAAGAAAGAGTACCTTTTTAATATTAGTACGAGTGATACACCAACTGGTACACACAGAGTGTTTATTCCATTAAATACGCAAGGTAAGAAGACCATTAGAATGAGCCAATTTCCGTTGGTTGGAGGTAATTGAAATGAAATATGCAATTGAAATAGCTCTGAATAGAATTATTCCTAAAGAAATAAAATCAATCATTGCAACCCAAAGGATACTGGATATATTAATTGATGGTGTAACGGAAAACTTTGTAGTTATTCCAATGGACGAAATGTTAGAAGTATATAAAGAACAGGAAAATTTATTTGATTATGATGTCATTCCGTTTGCTATTTTAGATGATGATTATTTATGTCTATATTATCAGAATAATGGAATTTCAATTATTTATTGGAGTTCAGAAAGAGCACTAGAATCAAAGAATATGGCAATCTTTCAATTATATTCATCTTATGAAGATTTTGTAAAAGATTGCATCACAACTAAGCCTCCCCACGGGCAGGCTTAAATCCTAGTCTCACTACCAGACATTTAACAGAACTTCTTAGGTTCATAAGGTTTACTATCCCGTAATCCTCACTTCAATGCGGGTTACAATCTGGTTAGATATACGAAGTACAGCACATATGCTGCCAACATCCAGCTAATACGCAAAATCCTGCAAAGCAGAGGGAGCAGTCTCAATGAACGAAGTCACAAGTGCTTCAAGAGTGGTGACGCACACCTCTATCTATTACAGGAGAATTGTGAAATAGGAATAAAAGAAAAGCAATAGATAGATAAAAAAGACTGCTTTGATTCCTATGTGTTTAGCATACCAGATTGGTAGTAAGACACCTTCTGAAATTGCAAGGAGTTGGCAAGGAAGGAGGAAAATATCCAGGTATAGATGACTATGTTGATATTACCGTTGAAAAGGGTACTGTTTTATATCGAGGAGAACCGAATGGAACGGAGTATTTTACAACTTTAGATGCAATTGAACAGTCTGGCAGAGATGCAACGAAATTATTTGAAGGGTTGCAGGTGGAGAAAAATCCTATACATGGCTATAGAGGAGAAATGCAAGGCTATATATTTAATGAGGATGTTGCGAGTGCATATGGAATAACAAACGCAAATCCGCAATTTGGAAAAGGAGGATTGCCACAATATTATGTTCCTGATGTTCAAGATTTGATTGATAAAGGGATATTACCTCCTGTTGGTAATATTAAATTAAATAAGTAAGGGAGGAAGCTAATAATGCTAGATATCAGCAATGGATTTTTTAAAATATCAGATAAGCTAATAATTTTTCCTGGCTTTTCATTTGAACAGTTTAAAAACACAAGATTCTATAAGAATCAAGATGGGTTGAGAATTTTTTTAGATGAACAACAAATCATTGATAATAGGAAATATATTGTAAGTTTATTCTTTAGGAATGGGAAGATATATATGATGTCTTTGATATGTTGTGATAAAGAGTTTTCGGAAAAAGATGAGGATAAAAGAAAAATATTACACGATGATATATTAAATGAATTAGGTATTAATCAGCAGATGGAATATAGCTGGGGAAAAATATCATCAGATTATGATGCTAGAAGCAATGTAAGCAGTATTGATATTATGTATTTTTAATTAAGATTATTCTTTTGGAATCACGATAAGCTAAAACTTTTGCATGTGCTGGTTATAAAGTTCCGTTGTTTCTAGGAGGAGAAGATAGCGTAAATAATCTTGAGGATAGTGATATGGAAGTGTATTGGAGCGTACTAACGCAAGTAAAAAGTAGATTATAATGGCTCTTCAAGGGTAATGGTGGGGTAAAACCCTCTACAACCCCAGTGTTTATCTAAAGTATCAGATTTATGAGTATGGAAGAAGAAATAAAAAAGCATACATGGATTGGAGTGAAAAAGGTGTAAGCTATTTAAATTGTATGTATGTGTATGATATAATGATGGATGTGGACGAGGCACTGCAGACCTGTGATACTATTTTAGATGAAATTGACCTGGGAATTGACTATACATCTAGGGAAAAGCAAAGCTGACTTTTGCAGATCTTATTGGAACTTCTGACGGAAAGGCGGACGGAAATGGGCTTCATATGGCATATACCAATGGAAGTGTAGAGAATTTTGCAGTGGTGGATTTGGTTACGCTTGGAGGAGCCATTGCAGCAACAAAGTTCTCGGAAATGGGATTAAAAGAAGGACTTAAGGTATTTGGAAAAACAGCCCTGATAGACTTTGCGGGAAATACAGCAGCCTGTGGTGTGGGAGCACTGGGAGAAACCTTTGACTGGCCGGTGCCTGTAACAATGATGTTGAGTCTTGCAGCAGGAATCACGGTAAGTATTTCGGGAAATAAGCTGTTATTTAAAAATGCAGATGGAATAGAGATTGGGTCGAAGACGCTGAGCGATGCTGAGGGTAAAAAAATCGGGGATGTGTTGGATGAAACAACAAATTCTAGCTTTGCAAATAAAAATTTGGGAGAAGTGTTAAAACAGCAGAGATTAACATTCTGTTGTTGCAATATTCGATGGTAAACATTTTAAAGAAGTGAAAGGAAAATAGAAAATGATAAAAAATGGTGAATTTTGTATATATAATGATAATGAGTACGAATTAAATGAGGATAGCGATGGAAACTTAATTATAATTACAACAAATCGAGCAATAATTGATGAAACATTTGTTGATAAATATAATAGTGGAGTGTATAGTAAGGTGATTTTGCCAAATGAAATTGGAAAGGCATATGATTGTCAAACTTATGGAGTTATAAAGGGGAGTAGAGTTAATGTAGAAAAAAGAAAATGAAGAATATTATTTTGTTGGAACAGCAGATTGTAAAGTAGCAGAAGCTCTAGGGTTACAAAGATGTGACAAATATTATTATGAGGGAAAATTTCCAAAACAAGATGTGGAGATTATAGAGAAAAAAGAGAAGATAGAATTATAACGTGAACAATTAAATTGTAATAAAACATTACCAACCTAAAATTGACATAAAAATGCAAATACGATAAAATTTTGCATATAAAAGGGCACACTTATGGAAACGTAAGGTCGCAAAGCTAGAGTCTAACACGGAGTAACATTTATGTAATGACAGATCGGCTGCAACATCCGGTAATATCGGACGCTGCAGCCTTTTTGTATATAAAATTTTACCTAAAGGGAGGAAAAATGAGAAATATTACTTTTGCAATTTACAAAGGAATCGAATACTCTGCTGGAATTAAAAAAGATGGTAGAATTGTTTTGCGGTCAGAGGATGATGCTAGTAAAAAAAGAGGGGTTTGTAGAAAAAGAGATTGGAAATAATAGAATATATATAAAGTATGTTCAAAAAGATGAAATTGAGGAAATATATGATAAAAAAACATATGCTGTTTATGAAGGATATAAGTTTATAGTAGTTGATGAAACGGAAAAACAAATTTTAATATTAACAATGAAGGGTGATTACCAAGAGTGGATTCGTTTAGGGATGGAGTGCATAGATAAGGGGATGTATCATAAACTGTCCCCTTTGTCAAGGACATTTTGAATTAGTGTAGTGCCTGTTTTTTAGACATCTACACTAAAGTGATATCCTTGATTTTGGACATTCCCTGGTTTGGTTCCCCACAGAAGTGGACACATGACATTTTCGGTATCCACGGAAATGGACATACCATCCCATCCAGTGTGATATTTAGTTGGTTTATTTATTATCATCTATATCAACTGCCGATGCACCAAGCTCTTTAGGATCCTTTTTTATGGCTGGCATGGCAGGAACATTAGGAATATCCAGAGGATATTTACCCGTAGTAACAAATTTGTAGAATTCATTAGGCGACAGCCTGGCAAGATGCCATTGATACCGCCGGTTGTTGTAATAATCAATGTAGTTATCAATGATGACCTGAACATCAGCAAATGATGTACATTCAGCAAGCTCAGGCTTGATATGGTCTTTCATGTGGCCGAAGAAACTTTCCTGTGGGGCGTTGTCCCAGCAGTTTCCCTTGCGTGACATGGATTGGCGCAGTTTTTTGTCATACAGGATATTGATAAATTTGTGGCTTGTATAATGACAACCCTGATCCGAATGGATGATGGTTTCAGCCTGCAGGGACACTCCATGATATTCTACCAGTTTATTGATGGTTTCCAGAACGAAATCAACCTCTAGTGATGGACTGAGCACATAGGACAGTATCTGCTTAGTAAAGGCATCCAGGACAGTAGATAAATAGGCAAATGTGCCATTATAGGGCAGATAGGTGATGTCTGTCAGCAGGACGATCCGTGGACCATATGCTTCAAATTCACGTTGAAGCAGGTTATCTGCGACACTGCTGGTTTTAAGGGCTTTGCCATCCGCCTGTAGGGATTAGGACCTCTATAAGGGCATGACAGATTGAATTTATCCATCAGACGCCGGATCTTTTTGAGATTCATAACCACGGGTGGATCCATGTGAAGAAGAGCCATATAGATGCCTTTTGCGCCTTTGGAATAACCGTGCATTTTATATGCAGTAAGGATTTGTTCAAAGTCCTCTCTGTCCTGCTGTTCCCGCTGCGCTCTTGCCGGGGCGGCATTCAGCCATGCATAATAACCGCTTCTGGAGACTCCGGCCATAGCACAAAGTGTTTTTATGGACATGGTGTTATGACTTTGTTGCATGGTATTGTAGATTATTTCAAAAATACAGGAAGAATCGTTCATGAGCAATGCACCTACTTCCTTGTAGTTCTGATTGAGGAAATTTTTTTTAAGAACTCCATTTCCTGTTTCAGGTAATCTACTTCCTGTTGCAGTTGCTTGATTTTGTCAGCATCTGAGTTGTTTTTTGAACCGGTGTCATCGGAAGCATCAGCAGCTGGTACACTACGAGGCCTGTAGCCTTCGTGAAATTCGCCGTACTTTTTATATTCGGTACGGATGTGATTGGAGATGCTCCATATGCGGCGTTCTCCGATGATACTAATGTCAAAACCGTGATCTTCAAGGATTTTTCTTGGAGAAGTACCAGATTTATATTCTGCCAGAAATATCTCCTTGAATTCCTTAGTAAGATTGATCCTTGTATCAGTAACACTGTAGATATAAGGGTTTTGACGAAGTAACTGTTGTTGTTCCTCAGTAAAAATTTTTCTGCCCATGAAATCCTCCATTTCTGTGATTAGAATATCACATTTGGAAGAGGGTGTCCAAGAAAAAGGTGTTACTTAGGGGTGTGTTTATAAACAGGGATACAAATGGTGAGGGTGTCCTAAAAGTAGGTACTACACTAATTCGCGTGTCCACTGTTATGGGTATATTATATCAAAAATGGATTAATAAAAATGAGGCGGAAATTGAAGTATTAAAAGAAAAAATATAATAAGTGTATTGTAATTATGGGAAGAACGATAAAAAACGGTAGATTTTGTATATATAATGGAAATGAATTTAAGGTAAATAAGGATAGTGATGGAAATACAATTATCCTTACTAAAAATGATAAAATAATCGACTCAACATTTATAGATAAATACGGAAGTGGTGTTTATAGTAAAAAGTTTCATTAGAAGAAATAGAAGAGTTGTACAGATATGCAACATATGCAGTAATAAACAATTATAAAGTTAATGTAGAAAAAGAAAATCAAGAATATTATTTTGTGGGAACAGCAGATTGTAAAGTAGCAGGAGCCTTGGGGTTACAAAGATGACACCACCATTCACGGGAAATTAATAAGTTAAGATTGACGGATGTAAAGGATTTAACAAAGGAGCAAATCGCACAGATGAAGGCAATACGCGAGGCAGTTCCAAAGATAGATGCTAACACTTATATTCAAAAGACAATACCGGCTTCGGATATAGACAAGTATATAGGAGAAGATGGCTGGTCTACAATTGGCGGTTATGTGGCAAGATATGATGATGTATCACACATAAAAGGATATGATAATGTTGTGGAGTCGTCGCGACTTGATTATGTAACAGGTGATGGAGTAAGACCGTATCCGGAAGGTGGAGATACTTATGCATATATTAAATTCAAGACAACAGATGCAGAAAAAATAAAGACACCATATGGGGAAATATTCGGTGGAACAAATACAGATGGTCCTCCTTGTACATTAAATGGATTTACAGGTGCAAGGAATGGGCAAATTATACCCGAGTGGTCTTTAAGTGGTGAATATGTAAAACCTAAGAAAGGTGCGGAATTACATAAAGTTGTTAATGGAAAAGATACTGTTGTTGCAATATTTGATGGTAAACATTTTGTAGAAGTGAAAGGAAAATAGAAAATGATAAAAAATGGTGAATTTTGTGTATATAATGGAAATGAGTACGAATTAAATGAGGATAATGATGGAAACTTAATAATAATTACAACAAATCGCGAAATAATAGATGCAACGTTTGTTGATGAATATAATAGCGGAGTATATAGTAAAATAATTTCGCCAAATGAAATTCAAGAAGCATATGAGTGTAGAACTTATGGTTTGATTAATGGTTATAAGGTTAGTATTAGGAAAGAGTTGAAAGATACTTTTTTTGTAGGTACAGGTGATAGAAAAATTGCTGATATACTTGGATTGAATAGAACAGATAAGTACTTGTATGAGAAAGAAATTGCCAAGGATAAAATAGAAGTAGTTCAAGAAAAAAAAGAAAATAGAAGTATGATTGAATCAAAATAATGCATACTGCACGGGAAAACTTGAAAAATGATGAATAGAAGGTAATAAAATGAAAACATTAGGAAAAATAGCAATATAAGTATGTAGAATTAAAAGATGTAGATTGTATTGTTAAGAAGTGGACACCAAATAAGGAAAATATATGATAAAACATTACTAACCTAAATTGACATAAAAATGCAAATACGATAAAATATTGTGTATAAAAGGGCACACTTATGGAAACGTAAGGTCGCAAAGCTAGAGTCTAACACGGAGTAACATTTATGTAATGACAGATCGGCTGCAACATCCGGTAATATCGGACGCTGCAGCCTTTTTTTGTATATAAAATTTTACCTAAAGGAGGAACATGAAAATGGCATCAGGACAGATCAGAATGACACCTGACACAATGAGAGGAAGGGCTGGAGAGTACAGGACAGAAGCAGAGAATGTACAGAATGTAATCGACAAGATGGACAGATTACTGGACACACTGCTCACAGAGTGGGAAGGTGCAGCATCAGAGGCATATGCCAACAAGTTTGCAGAGCTCAGACCTTCATTTGTAAAAGGAAAAGAGCTGATCGATGATATCGCAATGGCACTTGACAAGACTGCAGAGGCAGTAGAGTCAACCGATACACAGATAGCAAATCAGTTCAGCATGTAAAATTCATTCAATGCCGGATTCCACACCACAGGCTGTGGTGTGGAATTGTATTGTATTTGTATTGTGGCTTTATTTCAAGAGCAGCAGAGCTGCTTTTTAAAATAAGACCATAATTTTATACATTAACAGGAGGGTGTGAATGAATATGAAAAAGTATAGGAGAAAAGAATAAATGTTTAATCGTGATTATTTAGAAAAATTAAAGCAGTATGTAGGTAAAGATATTCAGTTGGTAGAGAGTGACAATGAAGTCCATATCTGTTTGGATTCTGAAATTCAATATTTTTTAAGAAAAAAAGGAACAAAAGTATATATTGTATGTTAGTGAAAGAGGAAAGGAAACGGAAGAAAAAAAGATATACATCAGAAGTGGATATGAAAAGAAATTTTGCATTATGGGTAAAGAGTAATTTTAGTGAAAATATTAAATATCCATTTTCAGGAAAATTTAGAGAAGTTACCAGTGTAGAAGAACTAAGAATATTGATGCAGCAATATGCAGACGAAAAGATGTATTCCATAAATGACCCAAAAGAAGAGAAAATTAATATATTGAAAAGTGAAGATGGTCAGTATAGTATTTTCTTTTTGGATAAAAACGGTAAGAAATACATATTAGAACAAGAGACAGAAAATCCATTTGTGTTCAAAAGATTTTATAACGAAGTAACTTATTATGGTGAAACGATGAGACAAATTAGAGAGTATGAGGAAGTTTTTGAAGATAAGTTAGAAGATGATGTGAAAATACAGTTGTTAGGCTACTAAATGAAAGAGGGAAAATGAGTATCAATTTAGAAAAAGCATATTTTAAAAAGTTGGAAGAATATGTTGGAAAAAAAAATTAAATATTGTTTCAAATGAAAAGGAAATAACAATTATATATGATGTTGAGACATCTTATGTCTTGCAAGAAAAAAAAATATTTTATTTTTATTGCATACAAAGGAATGAGCGCATAACAATAGCTGAATATTATTCAGAAAAAGAAATGGAAACAAATTTTGCAATTGCAATAAAAGGTTTTTTTAGTGAAGGAATAGATTACAGTGGTTTAGAGAAAATAGAAGGTGTGGTAAAACTTTCAGATGTTAATGAAATAATGAAGTTACATATTGGTGAAAGTTATTACTCAATTATGAATCCACAAAAATTAAAGATTAATCTAGAAGAAAAAGGGTCAAATAAATATAATATTTATTTGCTTGGACCAAATGGTGAATGTGAGTATATCGAAGAAAATGAAGAAGCTCCGTTTGGGTTTGAGAGGTTTTATAATGAAGCGTTGTATTTAAAAGTGATATTAGAACGAGTTAGAGGGTATGAAGCAATATTTGAAGAAACATTAAGTGAAAAAAGAGATATATGATATTATTAAGTAAAGTGTGTCGTAATTGATGAGAACAAGTGACATAGGAGGTTCAGAAAAAACTTAAAAAATGCAGAAATAGGAAATAGTGGAGGAAAGTATAATGACAGTAGAAGAAGTGAAAAAGATTATTGATGAAGAGTTTAAAAGGAGGAAATCTGTTTGAAAAAAAGGAAAAATAAAGAGAATGAAATGGTAATTATGAATGTTGCAGAGCAATGGTTGGTATATGCAACTGATGAGAGAGCAAGTAAAATAACAGGTTCAGAAAAAAGTTTAAAACAGAGGAAGAGGCATTAGATAATTTTATTACAAGATTAAGGGCATTAAATGTATTAAAAAACTGAGGTAATTTACGGAAGTAATACGTTTAATGGTTCAGTTATCTACGGAAGTAAAATTACGCTTTATACACGCAATGAGCTTTTAACATTACCAACCTATAAATTGACATAAAAATGCAAATACGATAAAATTTTGCGTATAAAAGGGCACACTTATGGAAACGTAAGGTCGCAAAGCTAGAGTCTAACACGGAGTAACATTTATGTAATGACAGATCGGCTGCAACATCCGGTAATATCGGACGCTGCAGCCTTTTTTGTATATAAAATTTTACTAAAAGGAGATTATAGTAGATTGGCTTCATATAAAGGAAAAGCAGCAGTTGAAGGATGGGGAAAGGAGGAGCAATACAGTATGAACTTTCGTCAACGGTAGAATTAGAAAGATTAGGATTATTAAGAGAAATAAACTAGTATGGAGGTCAGAAGATGAAAATAGAGGATGCAAGAAAAATAATACAAGAGGAAAGTCTTCAAGGTTACAATTTATGCGAAGAACGAGAAAATAGAGAAAATGAAGTAGTGCTTAAGAAAGAAAATGAAAAATGGATAGTATATGTGACGGATGAACGTGCTAGTAAAATTACTAACTCAGTTGATAAGTATAATACGGAAACGGAAGCAATAGAGGATTTTATAGAAAGGTTGCGGGCAGATAAAGTACTATGCGAGTTGTAAAAGAAATAGTATTTACATAATTGAAAAATGTTGTTACACGCAATGTGCTTTTAACATTACCAACCTAAAAATTGACGTAATAATGTAAAGAGGAGCATCGTAATGGAAGATAGTGAAAAGGTTATTGTAAATTTTGTGAATGAAAATAATGGAAAAAGACATGAATTGAAATCCCCTTGAATATAACAGCAAAAGCTCTGGTGACTGCATTAAACAAAGCATATAATCTGCAAATTGATGAAGCCAATGAGAATGAATGTTATATGGCCTGTGAGCAGCCAATTGCATTTTTGAAAGGAAACAGGATGCTTGAGGATTTTGGTGTTAGGAATGGTTCGACAATTATATTTGGGAGAAAATGAAAATGGAAAATTATGGATGGTCAATAGAATTAAATCCGGGATATGTCCTGATAATAGGGAATGCACCTGATGCACATATACAGCTTGACAGTGCATATGGTAGAGCTGTGAGAGTAGGATTGCAGGTGAAAGATGATATATCATGTGCTATGTTATCGGAATATAGTTCGTCATACAACACATTAGTAAATGGAAAAAGTATTCAAAGGATTGCAACAGTAAAAAATCATGATTTCATATCAATAGGAGATTTTACTGCATATTACAATAATGGAAAATTTTCTTTGATTATGGAGCTATCAGAACAAATGGAGTTGAGGTCAGACCGGAGAGCTTGGATATACATACAACATATCCTGTCTTTATTCGTAATACGCGAATACAGGCAAAAAGAGATAAAACTCAATAGAAATATTGGATCCGGGTACTATTCCCACAAAACCGGAACTCAATCTGGTTACTTCATTGATGCCTTCGATTATTATGTTTGCTCTGGTAGTGCTGCTTAGAGGAGTGATGAGCAAGTCAAATGGAGCTTTTTGTTGCATTTAGTATATGTTCCATGGGTGTTGGAGTCTTTACATCCATATTTGGTATTATAAATAAACAAAAGAAGTATAAGAAAGACCTTGTAAAACGAAGAGACACATATCTTGAATACATAGCAAAAAAAAACGTAATGAGATAGAAGCTGCAAGAAGAGAGGAGTTAGATTGTCTAAACGCTCAGTATTATAGCATAGAGCAGGATATTGAACATATAGAGAATTTTGACCCGGTATTATTTGATCGTATATCTACAGATGAAGATTTCCTTGAGGTGTATCTGGGGAGGGGAAACGTTGAGTCATTGCGGCAGGTAGACTATAAAAACAAGAGAAACTTGAGGTTGGAGATGATCTTAGCAGTCTGCCTGAGCATGTGGCAGGAGAATATATGGATATTGAAAAGGCGCCGGTTGTGATGAGTCTGAAGGATGCTAATGCGGTGGGGGTTGTCGGAGATGCGGATTCGTTGTATTCGATGATGAAGAATATGATTATGGATATTATCAGCAGACAGTATTATGGTGATATCTGTATATATGCATTACTTGATGATAATATCGGAAAGTATAATTGGCTTAGGGGAATAAAAGCTTTGAATAGCTCGAATGGCAATAGAAATATAGTTTGCGATCAGGAAAGCAAAAACAGAGTATTTGAAAATTTGTATAAAGAGCTTTCTATACGAAAAGATGAAAAAGTACATGGCAGATTTAATATAATAATTGTAATGCAGGACTATGGCATAAAGAGTCATCCTATTTCAAAATTTATAGAGCATGCATCAGAGCTCGATACTGTTTTTATATTTTTTGAATCAAAGCTGTCTTTGCTGCCATTATATTGCAGCCGAATAATTGATATATTCGACAATGAGCATGATATATGATTCGGTCAATAAGACGCAAAAAAGAAATATTTTGAGTATGAGAATATACCTGATTGGCGTGTACAGAAGGCGGTCAGCATTTTGGAACCTGTGGAGTGTGAAGAAATAAGCCTGGCAGGCTCTTTGCGTAAGAACATATCTTTGTTTGAGCTGCTTGGAATCAACTCGGTGCAGGCATTGAATTTGAAGGAGAGATGGAATTCATCAAAAATATATGAAACAATGGCAGTTCCGTTGGGAGTAAATGTGAAGGATGAGATTGTTTATCTAAATCTGCATGAGAAATTTCACGGCCCGCATGGACTTGTGGCAGGAACAACGCTCAGGAAAAAGTGAGATTTTGCAGACGTTTATACTTGGGGCAGCAACGTTATTTCATCCGTATGAAATAGGTTTTGTGATAATTGATTTTAAGGGTGGAGGAATGGTTAATCAGTTTAGAAAGCTGCCTCATTTGATTGGTGCCATAACAAACATTGATGGAAAGGCAATAGACAGATCACTCAGGTCAATAAAGGCTGAACTGCTGAAAAGACAGAATCTGTTTGCACAGCTCAATGTTAATCATATAGATAAATATATAAAGGCATATAAAGAGGGACAAGCAAAAGTGGCATTACCACACCTTGTCATTATTGTAGATGAGTTTGCTGAGTTAAAGGCAGAGCAGCCGGAATTTATGAAGGAGCTGATTAGTGCAGCCAGAATAGGACGAAGTCTGGGAGTTCACCTGATACTGGCAACACAAAAACCGGCAGGACAGGTTAATGACCAGATTTGGAGTAATTCAAAGTTCAAATTGTGTCTTAAAGTACAGACGCAGGAGGATAGTAATGAAGTCTTGAAATCTCCTTTAGCCGCAGAAATAAAAAGAACCGGGCCGGGCTTATTTGCAGGTCGGAAATAATGAGATATTTGAATTGTTCCAGTCGGGATATTCCGGCAGCCCCGAGAGCATAAATGGTGAAGATGATACACCGTTTGATATATATGAACTTGATTTTTCGGGAAAAAAGAATTTGGTATATAAGCATAAGCTCGAGAATTCAGAGCAGTCAAGGTCACAATTGGAGGCGGTCGTCGAATATGTAGATAAATACTGTAAAGCCGATGGAGTAAAAAAAACTGCCGGATATATGTCTGCCTGCGCTGGAAGAAGTGATAGTATATGATGCCGAACTGGCACATAATGATACCCCTCTTTCCATGACTGCTGTAATAGGAATATACGACGATCCGGACAGGCAGAGACAGGGGCGGACAGTAATAGAGATAGGTAACAAAAATACTATTATCATAGGAGCATCGCAGTTTGGCAAGACCAATCTTCTCGAATTGATAGTGAGGAATCTGGCAGAAAACTATTCACCGGAAGAGCTTAGCATATATATTATTGATTTTGCATCAATGGTACTTAAAAATTTTGAGAAGCTGGCTCATGTAGGAGGTGTAGTATGCCCATCTGACGATGAAAGGTTGAAGAATCTGTTTAAATATCTGAGTGAACAGATAGAAGAAAGGCGTGAAAGACTGCTTGAAGCGGGAGTAAGCTCATACACATCATATCGCGAGGCGGGATTTACAGATATACCTCAGATAGTGGTACTCATAGACAATTATACTGCATTAAAAGAACTGTATCTGCAGGATAGTGACATACTGCTCAATCTGTGCAGAGAAGGTGGCTCTGTAGGAATAAGTTTCATTATTTCAAATTTACAGACAACAGGACTGGGATATAAGTATCTGGCAAACTTTTCCGGCAGAATAGCTATGTTTTGTAATGAATCAAGTGAGTATATGACTCTTTATGGAAGCTGTAAACTCAGACCGGATGAGACTGCTGGCAGGTGCCTGACAGAAATTGATGGGGAAATATACGAGTGCCAGACATTTTTAGCGTTTGAGGGAACTAAGGAAATTGAACGTGTTAATAATATGCATGCATTTGTAGATCAGATAAATGCTGTATATGGGGATATCACTGCTGACAAGATACCGGAAATTCCTGAATTGCTCACACCGGACTATGTGGATCACACATTCAGAAGAAAAAAAATGATGAGAATATTATAGGAATTGCATACGACACAGTCGCCCCGGTTTACACAGATCATAATAAATGCAATATCATAACTATCTCCGGAGCTGATAATATGGGCAGAACAAATTTTATAAAATATTTTGCGTTGCAGATGTTAAACAGCGAAATAGATACTCATATATATATAGCTGATGATTTCAGGCGCAAGCTGTCTGATATCGGTCAGGAAAATGTAAGCTATGATCTGGATCCGGATGAATTTATACAGAAAATAATAATGATAGAGGTTCTCTTAGAGGAAAAATATAAGAGACTCATCCATCAGGAAAATCCGGAAAAAGAAAACACCCTGATCATAATAAACAGTCAGGAGGTATATACAGCGATATCAGATAGCAAGGATGCTCTTAATGCTCTTAAAAATATTATGGGCAAATATAAGGTATTAAATGTGTATCTCCTGTTTGGGGCAGTACCAAATGCACAGATAGCATATGGTTCGCCTGATATATATAAAATGATGAAGGAGACTAAAAGCATACTGTTTTTTGATAACCTGGATAATTGCAAGATAGTGGATATACCGCTGGCTATAAAGAGAAAGAATCAAAAGAAAATCGAACCGGGTGATGCATATTATATATTCGAGGATGAGGTCAGTAAGGTAAGGATACCACTGGTCTCAGATTAAAACTGATATGATTGCATAAGCAATTATATATAAAATATTATTTAAAGGAGAAAATAGAAGATATTTTTGGAAAGAAAACATATGCAGAATCTCAGAGAGATAAATATAAAAAAGTAGTAAGGAATTTGGAAAAAGAATTAAAGAAAACAGACAATTTAAGTGATGTTATGGCTCAATTGGCAACAGATTACAATATCATGGAGATGAATTCGGATTCTGCTCAGGGAAAACTCAGCGACACTTTTGTAAGTGTAGGACGATTTGTCAGTGAGGATAAAGTAAGAGGTTTTGTGATCTTACCATATACTTTAAATCACTATGGATATTGTTGGAATAATCCGGTGGATTTCGTAGATAGGGATGGAAATTTACCTACAGTTGTAATCGGTGCTGTAATTGGTTTAGCCGCAGGTGCTTTGGGGGAAGTGGTTTCGCAGACAATTGATGGTGTCCAATCAGGTAAAAGTGTTTTAGACAGTCTTTTGGATGTTAATCCTGGGAAAGTAGTATTAGAGGCAGGAAAAGGTGCAGTTACTGGTGCCGTTGCTGGCACGGGTGCGGGGTTATTAGTGGTTGCAGGTACTTCTGGTGTAGTGGAATTTGGAGGAGACTTATTAGATCAGAAAGTCCTTCAAAAAAAAAAAAGAAGATTTGGATTATACACATGCTATAAGTAATGGGCTGTGGTCTGCAACAACAACCTTGGTTGTTGGCGGGATAACAAATGAAATATCAAATGTTATTCATCCGGAAGCGAAGACCGGTACAATGGACTATCTGTTTGGAAGAGATAAGGCAAAAGCCGTTGTTAAAGCTCAATATAATAATGCAAGATCGTCCAGTTCCCGTGCAAAATACTGGAATAGGTTGGAGAAAATAAAATTACAAAAACATTAGGAACAATCAAGTATGGCATAATAGAGACAGGAAAGACTATCATAGATGAAATAAAAAATGAAATTTATAGAGATGAAGTAAATGAAGATATAGTTGAAGAAATAGATAAGAAAATTTCTTGTTCTGTTTATTAGGAGGGATTAGCGTGATTGATGTAATAATAGGAATAATAAGTGTGAGTTTTTTGTTCTTATGGTTCGTATTTTTATGAAATTTAACAGTGCAACATATAAGAACAATTTTACAAAAAATGATAACTTTATCGTAGAAAATGTAAAGGTGATAAAAATTGTAATTGCTGTGTGTACATGTATCATTGGTGCAATATGGTTGCTTTTTGTACTAATTTGTTCAAAAAAAAAGGTGCGGAAACAGGAAATTTAATACCTACTTTGATATTTACTTTAGTTTTTATAATTGCAATTTATTTTTCTATGAATATGGCAAATTGGCGTTTGATTATAGAAGGAAAGAATATTACACATATTAATTGGCGTGGAAAGGCTACGCACTATAACTTTGAGAATATAAAAATAAAGGTGTGTTCAAATTTGACAATAAAAGTTTACGAAGGTAATCGCAAAGTTATTGTGATTGATAGTAATATGAAAAATTTATCTTCTTTTTATGTCTTGGGCGGATGCATACAAAATTCAAGAATTTAAATGCCAAAAATGGCGAGGTTGAAAGTTTTGTGAAAAAGGCGGTGAAATTAATGATAAGAGATTTTTCAAATAGTGCTAAGAAAAAATTATTAGAATATGTTAAAGATGCAACAGAAACAACATTATGGAGAAAAATCGGTGACAGAATTGGGGATGCTGGGCTGCAAATCCAATACTGGTTTGGTGCATTGAGTATCTCAAAGTACATTGACAATTTGGATGCATTGAAAAAGAATGAAACTAAAATGGATGCAATTGAAGCAGCCGGTAAGAAAGCATCTTCATTAACGAGAAAAACTCAACAGAGACTACTATCGGAAAGGAATTCATTGTTAAAAAAATATGGTTTGGAAAAATTAAAATCAGGATTTTTCTCTAGCAAATCAGGATTCTCAGGAGTTGTGGATTCTGTAAAAAAAAATATGCATTTATGATATTTGGGATTAAAACAACAAAAAGCATCGTTAAGGATTTGTTGAAAGGAATGTGTCCAATATATACAAGCGAGGATGAACAGACGCTAGTTGAATATATGGAAGATTATTTTGGTACTTTATACGGAAAAGTAACAGGAAAATGTCCGTTATATTCTTAAAATATGTAGGGGCGTAAAACACCCTCTACTCTAACAGGAGGTATTATGTCATTTGTATTAAAGATTTTCTTGAAAGTATTATTGTATAGTATAATTGTTATAGTTGTAAAAAGTATTATCGGTAAGATACAAGAACCTTCAGCTGGTATTAAACAAACAGAATTGGGTGAACGATTTATTGATTGGAAAATTTTTTCAAACATTTATATGATTGTAGGGATTGGTTTTACTTGTATTCTTATTTTTGCATTAAATATGACATCAAACTATAATGTGTTAGTTATAGCTTTATTTATCCTGCTTATAGTTCTGTTTTTTTTAATGAGTTTCTTATATGGACGTGTCTATGTGAAAGTAGGTAAAGATAGAATTTATTGGAGAAAAATGAATGGTAAAGAGTGTAACATAAGATATGAGGACATCACATCTCACGTTGTTGATGAAAGTGGGAATGTGAAGCTATATCAGAATAATAAATGTATCTTAGCATTTGCTACAGGAACACATAAAGTGTTTGTTACAGAAGTTTTGAAAAATCATAAAGTTCCAATGAAAGATAATGGTAATACACCATTGATTCTTGAACCTAAAAAAGGGTATATCATTTTATATGGTGTGGGCTTCTTGTGTTCTGCTATATTGTGGTTACTATGTACAGGGTATGGTGTATTTGCTGGATTTTTAATATTCTTGATTAACAGTGTTATTTTGTTTATATTATTTATAACTTCAACAAGACATAAAATAGTTGTTGAAAAAAACAAAATAATCGAAAAGAAATTATTAAGAAATAAGTCAATCGAGTTTGTTCAAGTGGAATATTTAAGTCTGAAAAAAGATAATGAAGCGGAAATAATTTGTATTCATTCTAATGCCGGAGGGATGATTAAAATTCCAAAATCATACAAGAATGTTGAGATGTTTGAAGTGCTGATAGCTAAACAACATTGGAAATGGAAATAGGAAAAATAATACAATAAAATTTAATAAAAAAGTATGAGGTGAAGAGGGATGACAGAGAAAGTTAATTTTTTACCATTGGGAAGTATCGTAGTTGTAAGTGGAGGTATTAAAAAGTATGTAATTGTTGCAAGAGCTCTGAAAGTCAAGATAAATGGAAAAGAGCAATTTTTTGACTATGCAGCATGTGCATACCCAGAGGGAATGGTGGGGGATAGACTAATGTATTTCCAGCATTCCGATGTTAGTAAGGTGGTTTTTGAGGGATTTTCAGATGATGATGAGAAAATGATGTGTGCCAATATCCAGAAGGCAATGGAGATGTTGGAGATTGAGCGTGCGGATGTCAGACAGTTGAAGCAGAATATGGGGAACTAAGATGGCTAAAAAGTATGACAGAAACAAATATCAAAATTTAAAGAATCAGAAGGCAAGTAATGAACATCAGCAGGAAGTATGTCAATTGGAAATCATGAGATTGATGCGAAAATTGACAGATTGCGGGATGCATATAATACGTTAGATGATGCGAAAGAAGCCATTGATGATATCAACAAAAATCAGAAGAATATGATAAGTTCAGATCTTTATCAAAGTTTATGGACTGGCAGCAGGGCACAGTATTTCTATGATTTATGTGAGAGTGGGGATCTTTACACAAGTTATGATGGATATGTTTCGAATATCGATGATGCAGAGGATGCAATCAACTGGGAAATAAACGCATTAAACGAGAGAAAGAATGAAAAATATGGTATCTTATCTGGCCTGGTCAATGCATGGGATGATTTATGTACAAGAATCCGTAATTTCTTTAATTAGTTGATGGGAATGAAAAAGGAAAGGAGATAGACAAGTGGGAACGATTTTAGATTACGTAAGTGTATATTCGAATACCAATGCGATAAGAACAGCTTCGCGGTCTGTAAGCTTACCGGCTTCCGCAACGGAAATCAAAGGGCAGTCGGATGCAATGAAAAAGCTCCAGGAAGATTATGAAACGTTAAAGAGTGCGGTAAGCCAATATAGTACTACTTTGCAGATGGACTTAATGGCAATTGATTTATTAGTTGATTCACAAGTGCAAAAAAAGATAAGAATCAAAGTGAGCTTTTTAAGCAGGGCACCGGAATATTTGACACATGTTTGACACCATAAGAATGACAGGAGAGGAAAATGGAAGGGTTTCAAATTAATTATACAGATATCTATGATTTGTTCTGGGAGTACAAGACAAATTTAGAAAATCTGATGAATAAAATTGATACTTGTGAGAACTGCATTAATTTTTTTTATAAAAAATGCAGTGTTTACCGGAGAAACAGGAGATGCAGTAAAAAGTTATCTGACAGATGTACATATCACAATGCTTTCAAGTATAAGAGTCACAGCGCAGAACCTGCTTGACAACATGACATTATACAAAGCCGGGTATTATGATATTGACAATTCTACAAATTTTAAACTTAGCGAGGAGGCAATCCGTGCATTCCGGACAAAACTAAGCACCAATTATTCGGATACGGAGTCTTATACCGGAAAAATACAGGGAGCAGTTTCTGGCATTTCGGATATATCGGGTGTCGGTACACCAAGTACGAATGGTGTATTAGAACTACATGAGCAGTTGGATCAGGAATTATTAAATCTTATCACAGAAGTTCAGAGCCATGAGAGCAGTACCGTGACAGCACTGGAGAATTCCGTGGAATTGTTACTATCGAGTCTGAATACCTGTATTGCAAAAATCGGATTGAACACAGCTGCAATTGCAAGTTATGAAAGCAACAGCTTTTATACAGATAAGGACGTGTATGCACTTGCCAATATCAGTGAATTGTTTTATCAGCAGCATGAGGACAATAAAGATGTATATGATGCAATCTGTGAAGCGGAACAGAACCTAAAGGATGCAGCGGAAGAACGTGAGACGCAGGGAGTGTGGAAGACCGTTGCCGGAGTGGGTTTGCTTGTAGTAGTAGGCGGAGTATGTATAGTCGCATCATGGGGAACAGCAACACCAATTGTTGCAGCCGCAGAGGGTATTGTTGGAACCGGAACGACTATTTTTGGAGTCGCAGATTCTGCGGAAGGTGCCCAGGATATTTATTATGGAAGCATCGGAGATATTGACAGTACCGCAGTAAATGACTTAAAATATGTGGTATTCCAAGGAAATGAGGAAGCATATTATCTGACAGAAAGTGTCTTTGCATTTGCAGCATCCGCAATGATTCCAATCGGTCAGGCGGCCTCAGCAGGAAACCTGACATTTCGAAGTGGAGCAACAATCGTTGCAAAAGAAGGAATTGCAACAGCAGCAGGTGCAGGAGCCCAGAAGTATACGACGGATTTAACTGGAAACCAGACCGCAGGAATGTTAGCAGGTATGGCAGCAAGTATGGCAACTGCGAAAGGACTGAATGGAATTGAAGCAGGAGCGAAGAAACTGGCGAAACCGAAGCTTGGAGATGTTGGAGACGGCGGAGGTTCAGCGTTTGCAAGAAATAATTTAAAATCTGTGTTAGCTAATGAAAGTTTGACATTAGATGAGTTTAATACACTTCGTTTAGCAGATGTAAATGAATTGTCAGCAGAACAAATTGGAAAATTAAAAAATATAAGAGAAGCAGTGCCTAAGATTGATAGTAATACAGTGATTCAAAAAACTATTCCCTTTGAGGATATAGGAAAATACATAGGAGATGACGGATATAGTACTATCAGAGGCTATATAGCAAGATATGATGATGTTTCACATATTCATGGTTATGATAATGTTGTAGAATCATCAAGATTAGACTATACAATAAATAGTGATATTAGACCATATCCAGAAGGTGGAAATGCATATGGTTATATTAAATTTATGACGGATGATGTGGATAGGATTGGAATACCGTATGGAACAGAATTTGGTGGGGAAATACAGACCCTGCCCCATGTACACGTAATGGATTTACAGGTGCAAGGAATGGAGAAGTTATTCCAGAATGGACAGTTGATGGTAACCTGGAACCAATAGAAGGTGCTGAATTGCATAGGGTAATTGATTCAGAAGATTCTATCGTAGCTATTTTTGATGGCGAACATTTCAGAGAGGTGAAAAAATGATAAAAAATGGAAAATATGCTTATTATAAAGGAAATGAATATAAATTTTCAAGAGATGCTGATGGTAATTATATTATTATAACATCAGATCTAAAGAAAACTGATTGTACATTTAAAGATAAATATAATACAGGAGTATACAGTAAATTAGTGAATATATCAGATGTAGATGAAATTTACAAAATTGCAACTTATGGAAAGGTGAATGAAGAGAGGGTTTCAATTATAAAGGAAAAAAACGGAGAATATTTGGTTAGTACAAATGACTGTAAGATAGGGGAAAAGCTGAAGTTGGATCGAGTTGACAAATATGCATATGAGGGATGGTTAAATTCAAATATAGTAAAGCTTGATGAGGAAAAAAAGTTATAAAATAATTGGTTTACATGAGCAGTTGGATCAGGAGCTATTGAATTTTATTACAACAATCCAAAATCAGGAAAGTAGTACCGTAACAGCGCTGGAGAATTCTGTAGACTTATTAATTTCGAGCCTGAACAGCTGTATTGCAAAAGTAGGGTTGAACCAGGGAACAATTGCAAATTATGAAAGCAACAGCTTTTATACAGATAAGGACGTGTATGCACTTGCCAATATCAGTGAATTGTTTTATCAGCAGCATGAAGACAATAAAGATGTATATGATGCAATCTGTGAAGCGGAACAGAACCTAAAGGATGCAGCGGAAGAACGTGAGACGCAGGGAGTGTGGAAGACCGTTGCCGGAGTCGTATTGGTTGGTGTTGGGGTGGCATGTATTATTGCAACTGCAGGTGCAGGAGCCCAGAAGTATACGACGGATTTAACCGGAAACCAAACCGCAGGAATGATAGCAGGTATGGCAGCAAGTATGGCAACTGCGAGGACTGAATGGAATTGAAGCAGGAGCGAAGAAACTGGCGAAACCGAAGCTTGGAGATGTGGGAACTGACGGTGGCGCAGTATTAAATGATGCGGATGTGGGTTCGGCTGTAGAGGGTGGAAGTACATCTTCTTATTCAGGAGAAGAATGGTGTAGATATTTTAGGGAAACTTATGGCTCAGACAAAGTAGTATGGGAAAATGCAACGCCATCTCAGTTGGCACGAAGTTGGCAAGGAACTGGAAAATACATAGGAGTTGATGATTATGTAGATACTGTTGTTAAAAAAGGGACAATACTGTACAGAGGAGAACCAAATGGAACAGAGTATTTTACAACATTGGATGCCATTGAGCAATCTGGAGGAGATGCAACTAATGTTTTTGAAGGATTGCAGGTTGAAAAGCATCCTATACATGGGTATAGGGGGAGATGCAAGGATATGTCTTTAATGAGGAAATAGCGAGTGCATATGGAATAACTAATGCAAATCCGCAATTTGGAAAAGGAGGGTTGCCACAATATTTTGTACCAAATGCAAATGATTATATACAAAAAGGCATTTTAGTTAAGGTTGATAATATTACATTAAGAAAGTAGGAATTTTAGATATGATAGATGTTACGAATGGTGAAGTAAGTACGCGAGAAGGATTAGTTATCGGGCCCAATTATTCATTTGATAAATTTAAAACAACAAAATTTTATAATGGACAAGATGGAGTTAGAATAATTTATTTAGACGAGCATCAAACGATTTATGGCAGGCAATTTATTATGAGTTTATTCTTTCGAGATGGAATAATTTATATGGTGTCTTTAATTTGTTGTGATGAAAAATTTTCTGAATCAAACGAGAGAGACAGAAAAAAGATACATGATAAAATTTTAACAGAAATGGGATTACTTCAAGGTGAAAAATATCAATGGGGAAAGATTGTATCAGAATATGACGTTAGAAGCAATATTAGTAGTATTAACATATATTATACTTAATTATGGTTATACTTTAGGACTTTCTTAGAAGTAAAATCTAATAAATCCAACTACCTCCATAACCATTGCCGAAGGCAAAACTTTTCGGTGACCGATTACTATAAATTGAGTCAGAATTCCGTAGAGGAATTCATAGGTTAAAGCGAAATTTGCCCCTAGGTATACGAAAGAACAAAACTTCATAACGAGGATGATAAATGAATCAGTTAGAAATACCAGATATTAAAGCTAAAATTACAGTGACGTGAAAAGATTTTTTATGGAGTGGATGTCGACCAGCTCATAGTGGCGGTCTCTATTTGACAACAGGATTACATACATATAAGAGAATACAGGAGGAAATCAAGTTATGGGAATTTTTGATGCGTTTAAAAAAAGAAGGAGAATGATGAGCCGGCAAGCTTTGTGCTTGGAGTTGAGGACAGGTTTGCTCTCTTGAACACAAAGGATATTGTGGTCGTGGGCTATGTGAAGGGAACTGTGAGAGTGGGGGCAGCAGTCTACGTAACCAACTTCTCGGATGACGAGGAGGGGGAAATATTACTGACGACAGTGCTTGGAATAGAGCTTGAACCCGGGAAAAGGGCAGATGAGGCCAAGGATTGTCATGTGGGATTAAAGCTGGAGTGCGCGGCAGATTTTCCGTTTCGATGTGGTACTGTGCTTTATTCGAGACAGGCAAGCGTATCCGATGTTCATGATGCATATGTGAAGGCGTTGGGTAATCAGATGGTCTTTCACAGACAGATCGAGCTGACACAGGACGAGCTTGACCGTATGAGCATCACGGACGGTGCAGAAATGTGGCGACTGTATAGCTGGTATAGATGCAAGGTACTGCCGACAGCTACTGATGCAGATAGAGCGAAAGATATGCAGAAGATAGCAAAGCTTGCAGAGGCAATTGTGACCAAAATGCTCTCTGTATCACAGATATATTGTGTATACAGCAAAATAACCGGTGAACCGGCCATGTTTTCAGAAACGGTTGATCAGAAAGATGGTACTTATATGTGTACACCACCGGATATATGGATACTCACAAAACCCTATAAGGATGTGATAGGAGCAACATTCCCAGCTGAAAAATACGAAATAAGAGAGATAAAAAACGATCAGAGCAATGCGATAAGCGACTTTTTTGGAAGCATTTTTTATATGAATGGAGCCTGCGGAGTGCGTGTGGTCAATAGTAATACCTCGATATCGGCAGAGAAGATAGTCGAAAAGCCGGATTTTAGCAATCTTCCAGAGATAAACAGACCGGTTATGAATCCGGATCTGGAGAGATGGATTTTACTGATAGCGGAGCTTGGACACCCAGATACACCGGATAAGGAGCTGATCTATAAGCTATATTTTTCTTTCATGTCGAGAGAGCTTGTGAAAGCAAAGTTTTTAATTCCAATGAAGGCAGACAACGATATGCCAAGTCCCGACGAAAATGGCAAGGTGGTAATTGAGAAGGATACGACCATTGCACTGGCTACGATTGAGGGTAAACATGGTCGTCCTGCGGTGCGTATGTTTACAGATTGGAAGAGGCTGCGACAGGGCATGAAGGGCGAGGGTTGGAATGGATTTATACAGCCGATAGAAGGCATGATAGGCTCGTTTGACTGTGCCATAAATCTCACGGAGTATGACAAGGCTGGCTGTTATATAGATGAGGAAATGTTTAGGGGATTTAACTGATTTAACCGAGAATTGGTTAGATAAAGTTAGTATTGCCATAAAATAGAGATACTGAGGAAAAATATGTGAAAGGAGTGTGCTTATGGGGGTGGCAACAACTGTACGAGATGCTGCTAATATCAAACGCGCAAATGAAAATGAAACAAGACGAGAAATGATTGCTTCCTGGTATATTACCATGTCAGGCATCCCTTCTTCAGAAAAGGAACAGTTAGAAAAATCTTTGAGATACAATCTTTGGGCAAGCTTGATTCGTTTTATTGTTCTTAATTTTGTCCTTACATGTGTATGGTTTTTTGGGTTTGGTCTTGGATTTGATGCGATTAAAGCTGCAACAGGCCAGCAATTAAAAGGAACTATGACTGTGACAGGTGTAGTTCAGGAGGATGGACTTACATTATCTGTTAAGGATCCGAATAAAGGAAAGCACGTTGTCTATTCATTGACTGATCTTGGGGTAGATCCCACTGGATGGTCTTACGGAGGACGTCTTAACACTTACTGGTCTAAGGATGAAGATAGTGGAGATTACAGTATCATCGCAGTTATACCGGAGAAAGCAGCCTCTCGTGTACAAGGATTGGAAGACGCAATTCTTATGACAGGATATTTTTCTATAATTGTAATAGGGCTGCTTATATTTTTTGTTCGACGTAGAAAATATACCTCATGGTATATTCCATTTTATTGGCGAATGGAGAAGTTTTGTTCAGAAAACCAGATCTACCACATGTATCCAGGATATAATACAGAAGAGGCATTTATTGCCTATGGAAATGAGCATGCTGATACTTTTTCGCGGCAGTTTGCAGCTACACAGTTAACGGAGATGGAAAAGAAGAAAAAAGAAACGAGAAATCGTAATCGGAGTTGTTTCAGCATTAGCTATTATGGCTGCTATCATTCTAGTAATCTGTCTGGGAACCACTATTCAGTCAATTGCTGACAACAGAAAAAATGACGACAGAACAGTGAAGGTACTTGAAGAACTTCAGACTGCAATTGATGGTGGAGAAGAACCATTAGGAGAGGAATCCGAGCGTTATAATTTTGCTAATATAGTGAGCAGAGCACGTGAGAGTTTTCCAGATGAAGATGTTTATTATAAACTGGTTACTACGGATGACTATGTGGCATTGATTATTACGACAAAAAAGAAGACAAATGTTTATATTGACAGATATACTCCGGTTGAAGGAGCAGTTGGCGATTTAAATACTATCTACAAACTGGAGATTTCGATGGTATCGAATGTAATACAACCATATGATGTGTTGAACAATTATACAGGTATTCTTTATAAATGATTTTTGGGTGAAAAGTCTGCTTTAAATACGATGATTCCCAAAAAGAAACCATAGTAACCAAAATAGCTGATAATCTAAATTTCCAGAAAACTATTTATATCCACATTGATGATAAAGAGTTCCCCAATGGTTCTGTGGAAAAGAAAGCAAAATTGTTCGGTTATGGATTTGGCTCAATTTTCCTGGTAATAGGAATTGTATGCATAATGAGCTTGTTTTAAAAGGGGTATAAGATGAGTAATAAATTATATAAAGAAGATACAAAAAAAGAAAAAAAAGAAAGAAACAGAAATAGGAACTTTCATGGGGCGTATTATTTATGGATGTACTTTAAGCTTGATTGCAATTTTGCTATTAATTGCTTTCTTTGTACCATCCAATATTAATGAGCCCAGAGCATTCACTGGATTTGTAATAATGATTATTGTGCTATCCATTTTTGCGGCGTACGGAATAGGACTTACGTTATTAAGTAAACATTCTATTAAATTCAAAGATTGGTTTGAAAGGATATGATGAAACTCTATAACTTAACACCACCCGAAGATATAAATAATACAGAACGATTTGTGATTTATCGACCAAACTTCTATAAAGGGGGATCCATAGTAACAGTATTGGTGTTTTTAGGATTCCTAATCATGACAATTGTAGTTGCAGATAACAGACCAGATTTATATCTGTTTTGGGTAGTATGCCTAGTTTTTTCTGTCATATCAGCTATACATACATGCACATACAAATATACTATAGAAAACAGAAAAATCAGATATAAATGGCTGTTTGGAAAAGAAAAAGTAATCGCTTTTTTCAGAAATAGACAAAATCACTCTCGAAGGCAGTCCCAATAGTGAATGTGGGGTGATTTATAAGAAAGGTGTGAAAAAGCCTTTTATGAAAATAAGGATGATAGATAAAAATGCAAACAGGTTTAGATATTTAAACATTAAATAAATTCTTGGAGGAAAGGTATGGAAGGAGAAGGTTGATTTATGCAATCTTATGAAATTAATCAAGGCAAACGAAAAAAGGCAATTAAGCAGGTTGTGAAGGCCAATGTAAAAACATCAAAGGGGCATGCGGACGATTTCTTGGACTAGCTAAGCTGCTAACCGGGACACTGAAAATCATTATGGTTGAATTCATAAAGTTTTTTGCTGACAGCCGCGAGGCGCAGTGGATTTTCCTTTTATATGTTTGTAAAGGCTCTCGAGGATGACAGCAATGCATTCTGCGAGAAGGCAAAGGAGGATGACAGGGAAATGATAAAGCGCTCCATGCCTGCGTTTGAAAAGATATACAAAAAATATAATAAATAATAGTTGATTATAACGAATAAAAAATACGCAAATGCCGAAAATTGTCTAAAATTGTACAGTTTTCGGCATTTTCAATGTATACTTTTTACAAAATCCGTGGAAAAGGGCTCCGTGTGACCGTTGTGTGACCAAAGAGGTGTATAATCTTATTCAAGAGGAAAACGTATAAATAAAATATGAGGATAAGAACGCGTGCTTTGAGATAAGGAGCCGGAATATAATAGATTATCACAGAGCATACATAGGGACGAAAATGGAATTAAAGCCAGAAGCATTTAAAGGGATAATGTTTAAGGTAAATGAACGGAAAAAATTTTTTGAAAAAAATTAAAAAAATACTTGCATTATTCGTTTGACCATGATATTATAATACACGGTTCGTTGGTCAAGCGGTTAAGACGCCGCCCTCTCACGGCGGAAACACGGGTTCGATTCCCGTACGGACTGCTAAGTATTTAAAGCCGGTACATTCATGGAAGCATGATGTACCGGCTTTTTCGTTGTATATATTCATATGAGGCAGAGCTATTTATGAGCAGCTGCAGCAGCTGTATGCTTTTTGAAGCCGTCAGGCGCTTTTGTGATGCGAAGGGCAACGACAATTATTGCGGCAGCAAACAGAAGCTGTATTCCCATGCATATTGAAATAAATCCAAGCTCCTTGACCGGATGAAAGTCAATACTTTTACAGCCTGGTTGTACCAGTAGGCAGGCAAAAAGTGAGCGGCCTTTATGATGCCATCACTTAGAAATTCCTCCGGTACAAATATACCGCACAGGAATGCCATGCCGAGTGACACTGTGTTCGCAAACATGTTCAGTATCTCACTGTTTGAGGTGATTTTACTGATGAAAAAGGCAAATGCCAGTGAAACAAGCATGTAGCAGAGCATGTTGAGTGTGAACAAGAAGCCTGAAAACGAGAATGTGCTGCCTTTAAACATGATTGTAGCTGAGACAAAAATTACAGCGCATACCACAAGTCCGGTTAAAATCACACCCAAAAGCAGCTCGCGGTTGTAGTTTGCAAATTTATAGGATGAGCAGGATATTCTCTCCTTGATTTCTTTTTTTTGGAGAAAACCTGAAGGACAGGAGCTATACCTGCAATCATCATGACAAGAAGCACCCATCCCAGATAACTGAAGCAGTAGTATATCCCTGAGTGCGAGGCGACACTTTTGCCGCTGAGCAGCGAGACAGAAGCCTTTTGGCTTAGCGCGGTGTTTACTGCGGCTAGAGCATCAGATTCAGAGTAGCCGGAGGCGAGGTAGGTATTGTACGTTTTCGTAAAGCTGTTTATGGCAGACTCAAAGGTGGTCGCTGCCTGCGTGCCGGGTATGGTCACAACATCGAGACTAAAGCCTTCTTTTATGATGAGAACACAGTTTACGTTTCTGGCAAAAAGCTCATCCTGCATAGTTTCCTTTTTGTCATTTTTAATATTTTTTTGATGCATGTCTTTTTAAGATAATCTGTCAGGGCTTTGCTTTCTGAGGATTTGTCGTAGTCAAATACTGCAAATTTGGGCTTGGTAGCCTCATAATCACCTTCAGCTTTGTTTGTGCGTGTCGCAGTGAGAACGACCATGATACTTATGAATATGGACAGGTACATAATCATCTGGCCCATATGTCTGTTGAGTATTTTGAAATATGATTTAAATACTTGCATATTTTTTCCCCCGAAGCAGTACAAAGGCAATGATTAAAAGAATCACTGATTCTACTGCCATTATTGATATATTTCTGAAAAATCTGTCGTAGCTGTCATATACGTTGAGCGAGTAAAAGCAGTCGGATATGAGACAGGCTGGGTTGAGGCGGTTAGCAATCGGAAGCTTGTGCTCAATCATATCTTTTATACCGTTGGCGCATAGATCCGCAAGCACGGAAAGCACCATGCCGATTCCGACAGAGATACCGATTTTGCTGCCCTCTGTAAGCTTAGGAATGGCACCTATTATCACTCCGATTGAAAGACCTATCATGCAGCCGAAAAACAGTGTCAGGATAATTGCCGGATATTTGTTTCCGAAGTCCACACCGAGTAGTGTCAGGTAGACTAATGCAATTAGCTCGACAACAAAATGGATGATTAAGAGTGAGATATACTCTGAAAAAATCAGTATGTTTTTGCTTAGAGCTGCAAGGCTTTTTCGCATGCCGAGAGGACTTGTGTTTGCAAGCAGACGGTTTGTGGCTGTCACAGCTGAAAATGAGGCGAACAGGCAGCTCATCGCAAATACAGCGTAAAAGTAATTGGTGTATTCATCCTGATTTCCCGATGAAGGAGAAATCTCTTTATACTCTGATGTGGTGTCAGATAGTCCGGCAATTTCAGCCTCAAGTGCAGCCGGATTTGTCTTTGCTATGTTTGTAAATACGTTTTTTGCTGTTTGTACTGTGTCAGGATGCATTCAAGTATTGTGGCATTGTATGAGTTTTCATCCACTACAAGTGAAGCATCCTCTGTGTAAATAATGCCGGTCACTTTTTTGTCATTTAGAGCTTTTTTGGCTGCTGAGCTATCCATTAGCTTCATGTTTATGAGGTCTGAAAATGAATTTGAACTGTCGTCCTTGTCGTTGGATTTACTGGCTGAATCAGTATGGTTTACATCGAGAGACTCAAGCACGCTCATCAGAGTGTCATCATTTTCAGATTCAACCACTGCTACATTTATTGTCTTAAACATTTCATCCTTTTCAAACAGATTTCCGAATGCCATATACATAAAGGTGGCGAGCAACAGTGGAAATGCAAGTGTCCAGAACAGCGTGACTTTCAGGCGGAACATGCTTAGCATGGTGTATTTTGAGTTGTGAAAAAATAATTTTAGTCCATTCATTAATCCCTTAGCTCCTTTCCGGTAATCTCTAAGAATACGTCGTTAAGAGTCGGAAGCTGCGTGTACACCTGACCGAAGGACAGATTATTCTGCTCTAGATAATCAAGCACATGGATTATATTTTGGCGTCCGCCACTGAAATAAATCCGAAGCTGTCCGTTTTCAAAGCTGACCTGATATGCATTGTGCAGCTGCTTTAATGAGTCAAGCTGTGCTTCTGACAGGTCTGCAATTTCTACGTTTATTGTCTCTGTATTTTTGATCATGCGCTTTAGCTCATCCTTTGTGCCGAGCGCGAGAGCCTTGCCCTTGTCCATGATGAGTATTCGGTCACAGAGCTGCTCAACCTCCTCCATGTAGTGTGAGGTGTAGATGATTGTCGCGCCATCACGGTTTAGTTTTTTGATGCCCTCCAGAATCTTGTTTCTGCTTTGAGGGTCGACAGCCACGGTCGGTTCGTCGAAGAAGATGAGCTTTGGCTTGTGTGCTATGCCACACGCTATGTTGAGACGTCTCAAAAGTCCTCCTGAGAGCTTCTTTGGCAGAAATTTGCTGTAATCCGCTATGTCCACGAAATCCATTGCTTCCTTAACATATTTTTCGCGGAGCTTTTTGTCACTCACGTAAAGACCGCAGAAATAGTCGATATTTTCATATACAGTCAGCTCGTCGTACACGGCCACATTCTGCATGACCACGCCGATTTCGCGTTTGATATCGTAGCTGTTTGAGTGCATTTTTTGCCCAAATACCTTTATATCTCCCTTGTCGTATGTGAGCAGGGAGAGTATGCAGTTTATAGTTGTGGTCTTTCCTGAGCCGTTTGGACCGAGCAGTCCAAAGATTTCTCCGCTTTTTACAGTCAGGCTGAAATGGTCGAGTGCCACAAGCTCCTTGTAGCGTTTTACAAGGTTGGTTACTTCTATCGCATTTTTGGTTGTATCCATTGAATTGCCTCCATAATGTTGTATTTTCTTGGTGCAAGCCTGATATCTGGCTCAATAACAGATTACTATATGGCGTGCCGGAAAGTAAGTGTCAAATGTCACATTCGTATTTATGTTTGGATGAGGCATTGTTGTGTAAAAAATGACATTTGTCATAGTGACGTTTGATGGAATTTGTTGTAAGCTTATTTTACGGAAATGGAGGCCTTTGATGTATAAGATATGTAGTCAGTTTTTAATAGTTCTATCATGCGTGATGCTTATGGTGGTATCCCTTCAGGTCGATTACGTCATGATAGCGTGCATACTTACAGGAATAATCGTGTGTACATTTATAGACATGCAGGATGTGCCGCAGATGTATCCGGCTAACGAGAGCGAAAGGTAGACCGGGCTTTTGATTTGATTCTGGCGGTTTATATTCTGTCCGGATTATTTTTTGCACCATCATTTTTTATGCTGCCGTATGCAGCGATGGTATTCAGGAAGAAAAAAATACACGGCGTCGAGGATGGCTGCAGCCTTAGTGGGGATAGCTGTATCGGTGGACTGTATTTTAAAGATAAAACATATAGCACCCGGGATTTTTTATATCCTGGAGGTTGTACTTCTCATGGCTTTTGCGGTAATGCTTTCGTATTTCACAGAGCTGCTTTTGGGGTATCAGATGAAGCTGCACAGCATGAGAGATGCGTCCATGGAGCACGATATGCTTATGGAGCAGATGAATCACCAGCTTATCGAGAAGCAGAATGCGCAGATATACAATGCCACGCTAAAGGAGAGAAACCGTATCGCAAGAGAGATACACGACAACGTGGGTCACATGATTACGCGCTCTATTTTGCAGGTGGGAGCAATCGGTGTGATAAATACCGATGAAGCTTAAAGCGCCTATCGCAGACCTAAAGAGTACACTCGATACGGCAATGGACAGCATGAGAAAAAGCGTTCATGATTTGTACGATGAATCGGTCGATTTGCGTCAGGCGCTTGCGAAGCTTAAGCCTACAGACAGTGCATTTGCATTTTTACTCGAATACGACTGTGAGGATGATGTGCCCAGAGATGTCAAGTATGCTTTTATTGCAATTGCAAAGGAAGCGGTAAACAACGCAGTTAAGCACAGTAACGGCGATGAAATCAGGATAATAGTCAGAGAGCATCCCGCCTTTTACCAGCTTGAGATAATGGACAACGGCACATCGGCTGTCGAAAGAAGACTTTCGGGAGAAACAGGAGATGGAATAGGCATAAAAAATATAAAGGAGCGTGTTGCAGCGATAGGAGGAACCATGCGGATAAAGGCAGACGATGGTTTCATGATATTTGTGACGCTCATGAAGAAGTGAGGATATACAAAATGCCTGAAAATCAAGGCATGAATAAGAAAGGAACAGGACATGAAGATAGTAATAATAGATGATGATAATCTCGTATCACTTTCGCTGAATACAATACTGAGCGCACAGGATGACATAGAGGTGTCTGCGGTTGGAGACAGCGGGCAGCAGGCGGTAAAGCTGTACGAGGAGCATATGCCCGATGTGATGCTCATGGATATAAGGATGCAGGGCATGACAGGTCTTGAAGCAGCAGAAAAATACTCGGAAAATATCCGGATGCCAAAATACTTCTTCTGACCACATTTTCGGATGATGAATACATAGTAAAAGCAATCTCGCTGGGGGCGAAGGGCTATATATTAAAACAGGCCTTTGAGAGTATTGCCCCGGCACTTAGAGCTGTAAACAACGGACAGACAGTGTTTGGAACGCAGATAATGGACAGGATACCACACCTGTTCGGAGCTGATGGTAAAGCTTCATCAGGCACCGGTCAGGTCCGGTTCATTGACGCAATGAAGAGCTATGATATAAGTGGCAAGGAGCTTTCAATCATAGAGCTGGTTGCAGAAGGACTAAACAACAAGGAAATAGCGGATGAGCTGTATCTGAGTGAGGGAACCGTACGAAACTATATCAGTGTCATACTTGAAAAGCTGCAGCTGAGGGACAGGACACAGCTTGCATGCTTTTATTATAAAAAGTATGGTATAACATGAAACTTTTTCTATGGTGTGGGACACATATATAGTGAAGGGAGGGATGCAGATTGATTAATCAGGCACAGGATGACTTTTTTAATGAGCTATATGCCTCAACCAATCAGAAGGTTTTAGCGTACATCATTGTAAAATGTGGAAAAACTGAAGATGTAGCAGATATATTTCAGGAAACCTATACAGAGGTTGTTAAAATAATAAAAAACATGGAATATCATATTTTAAGCAGCCGGATGCACTTGTAATGCAAATAGCAAAGAGAAAAATTTTTCGTCATTATAAATTAAAAGAAAAGCTTCGTGGCATTGAGGAAATGAACGATTATAATATTTTGTCGGCAGATGAAAATGATATAGCTGTACAACAGACTTTGTTTGACGATATAGCAATATCAAAAGAAACAGTACAAAGTGTGTTTACATATCTTTCTGCGAAGGATGAACTTACTAAAAAAATATTTTATCTATATTATTATATGGATAAAAATATTTCAGAAATAGCACTCCTTTTTTTCTGTAAAGGAATCAACCATAAAAAACAGATTATATCGTACCATAAGGGAGCTTAGGCAAAATCTGGATAAGGAGGATTGATGCAGAATGAAAAAAAAATGATATTTTTAGACAGGCAGCGCAGCATGAAATGCCTGATATTGAGCAGGTAAGAAAAGAATGTATCGAGGAATTACATACCACTCACAGCTCAAAACGATATCCTGCATATTTTGCTGCGATAGCGGTTGTGACTGTAGTTGTCTTGTGTATGTGTATCACGCCGGTGAGGTCATTTGCAGCCGATATGATTGAACATATTCAGGCATTAATTGATGTTAATAATGATTCGGCACGTGATCTGGTGTATAGAAAATATAGCGGTCCGACTGTTTATTTGGAAAAAGATGAAACGGTAAGCATATACTCATATACCGGTTATGAGGATGTATATATTTTGCTGGCGGAGGCAAAAGAAGCTGAAAAACTGGGAGCTATAAGCAGAGACGTTAAGGTGAGCTATAAAGTGCCGTATAGTGGGGAGTATTATATTCTTGATGGAGAAAATAAGGAGAATATCACAGACCGGGTTATTGTAGAACATGAGGGAGGAGCAGAAGATAATTTGAAAATTTCTCAATAAGGAAATCTGCCCTTGCAATATACCCCACTGGGGTATATAATGCTCTTGAAGACAGATACCCATAAGGGGTATGGTTAGACATATACAACAAATGTGGAATGAAGAAAGAAGGGAGGCACACATGGCAGAAAAAGAAACCAAATGCTGTTGCTGCAACCAAGCAAAAAAGAGCGGTCAGAGAAGGAATATAAGGATCTCATCAACAGGCTTAGCCGTATAGAGGGGCAGATCCGTGGAATCAAGCGTATGCTGGATGAGGATTGCTACTGCCCTGACATCATCACACAGGTGGCGGCCGCAAACGCTGCACTCAACAGCTTCAATAAAGTTCTTTTGGCCAATCATATAAAGACGTGTGTGGCAGATGACATAAGAGCAGGCAAGGATGAGACAATAGATGAGCTTTTTGAACACACTGCAGAAGCTCATGAAGTAGCATTATAAGAAGGCAGGTATAAAAATGAGTACAATAATCACAATATTGATAATAGCAATAATTGCCGCACTGGTAATTGTGGGCTTAAAGGAGACAATCAAGCATTCAAAGGGCGAGGGCGCCTGCTGTGGCGGTGGAGCCATGAAGGAGGACGAGGAAGCCACAGTGAAGCTTGATGGCGAGATAGTCACGAGAGCAGATGTGCATATAGACGGAATGCACTGCATGAACTGCAAGAACTCAGTCACGCTCGCTGCAGAAGATGAGCGGAGTATCGGCAGATGTGGATTTAAAGCATGGCGTGGCACATGTTGAGGCAACCAGAGAGCTAAGCGATGAGGAAATCACATTTGCCATCGAAAGACTGGATTTCAAGGTAACAGGAATCGAGAGAATTTAGAAAAATGGTTCTCAATAGTTAGATTCGAATAGTAGAAAGAAGGAAATACAGACAGTATGAAGCAATATACAGTTACAGGAATGAGCTGTGCGGCATGCTCTGCCAGAGTGGAAAAGGCTGTCTCTAAGGTTGATGGTGTGACGAGCTGCTCTGTCAGCCTTTTGACCAACTCGATGGGAGTCGAGGGAAGCGCGACAGATGCGCAGATAGTGGAGGCAGTAGAGCAGGCGGGCTATGGAGCGAGTCCCAAAGGCACAGCAACAGAATCAGAAAATGACAAAGCGAATAACAGCTTAGAGCAGCTAAAGGCAGCGCAGGATGCGCTTGTAGACAGGGAGACACCGAAGCTGCGCAACAGGCTTATAGCATCGCTCATATTCTTAGTTGTTCTCATGTATTTTTCCATGGGACACATGATGTGGGGCTGGCCGCTGCCGGCGTTCTTTGAAGGAAACCATGTGGCGATGGGGCTTTTGCAGCTTCTGCTTACAGTGGCGGTAATGGTCATAAACCAGAAGTTCTTTATCAGTGGCTTTAAGGGCTTGATTCATGGCGCTCCCAACATGGATACGCTTGTTGCGCTTGGCTCTGCGGCATCGTTTGGATACAGCGTGTATGCACTTTTTGCCATGACAGCTGCGCAGGTGAATGGCGATATGGATGCGGTCATGTCATATATGCATGAGTTTTATTTTGAATCCGCAGCCATGATTTTGGCACTGATTACTGTCGGAAAAATGCTTGAAAGCGCACTCAAAGGGCAAAACAACAGACGCTTTAAAGAGCCTGATGCAGCTTGCCCCAAAGACAGCAACTGTTGTAAGGGATGGCGTGGAGCAGGAAATCTCTGTGGATGCAGTGAAAAAAAGGGCGATATTTTCGTGGTCAGACCGGGGGAAAATATCCCTGTGGACGGTGAAATAATAGATGGAACAACCGCTGTCAACGAATCGGCACTCACAGGAGAGAGCATTCCTGTGGATAAGCAGCCGAAAGATGCAGTAAGCGCTGCCACAGTGAACCAGTCAGGCTTTATAAAATGCCGCGCAACCAGAGTAGGCGAAGACACCACACTCTCACAGATTATACAGATGGTTTCTGATGCCGCAGCGACAAAGGCACCTATTGCAAAAATCGCTGACAGGGTATCGGGAGTATTTGTGCCGGCGGTTATTACAATTGCAATCATTACAATAATAGCATGGCTTATAGCCGGTGAGACCGTGGGCTTTGCGCTTGCCAGAGGCATTTCGGTACTCGTGATAAGCTGTCCGTGTGCACTTGGACTGGCAACTCCTGTTGCGATAATGGTAGGAAATGGCAAGGGCGCAAAGAGCGGTATACTTTCAAGACAGCGGCAAGCCTTGAGGCAACAGGCCGCACACAGATTGTGGCGCTTGATAAGACAGGCACCATAACAAGCGGTGAGCCGAAGGTGACGGATATCGTGCCGGATGAGACATTTTTGAGGAAACCGGCAATCATGCCGGAGCGCTTCTTGCAATAGCCGCATCAGTCGAGGCCAAGAGCGAGCATCCGCTTGCAAAAGCCATTATGGAGCGCGCAAAAAGGATGAAATCGCTATCGCAGAGGTAACAGATTTTAGCGCAGTTGTGGGAAATGGTCTGACGGCAACACTTGCAGGCAAAATAATAAAAGCAGGAAATCTTGCTTTTGTCAGCAAATTTGTAAAAGTGTCAGATGATATGCGCGCGAAATCTGTCGAATTTTCAAAGGAAGGAAAAACTCCTCTATTCTTTGCTGCAGATGACAGGCTTTGCGGTATTATAGCCGTTGCGGATACTATAAAGGAGGACAGTCCGGAAGCTGTCAGACAGCTTAAAAATATGGGAATCAGAGTTGTTATGCTCACCGGTGACAACGAGCAGACTGCAGGTGCCATCGGAAAGCAGGCGGGAGTGGACGAAGTCATCGCAGGGGTGCTTCCGGATGGCAAGGAGGCTGTCATAAGAAAGCTAAAGAAACAGGGCAGGGTAGCCATGGTTGGTGACGGAATCAATGATGCGCCGGCGCTCACACGTGCAGATATGGGAATTGCAATCGGCGCGGGAAGTGATGTGGCAATAGATGCCGCGGATGTTGTCCTGATGAAGAGCCGCCTGATAGATGTACCGGCAGCAGTGCGGTTAAGCCGTGCTACATTGAAAAATATACACGAAAATCTGTTCTGGGCATTTTTCTATAATGTAATAGGTATTCCACTTGCGGCCGGTTTGTGGTATCCTTTATTAGAATGGAAGCTCAATCCGATGTTTGGAGCGGCGGCGATGAGCCTGTCGAGCTTCTGCGTTGTTACCAATGCCCTGCGGCTGAATCTGTGCAGGGTATGATCCTAAGCATGACAGAAAAGCAAAACCAGATAGAAAAGACAAAGCAGATAAACCAAATGAAAGTGAGGAAAAATCAATGACAAAGACAATGAATATCGAAGGAATGATGTGCTGCCACTGTGAGGCAAGAGTAAAGAAGGCACTTGAGGCACTTGATGCAGTAAGTGAGGCAGCAGTAAGCCATGAGAGCGGAACTGCAGTAGTGACATTAAGCTCTGACATCTCGGATGAGAAATTAAAGGAGACTGTAGAGGCTGAGGACTACAAGGTTACATCCATTCAGTAATCAGTCAGACAGTATAGCAATATGAAGAAATATATAGCATTGGTATTGGCTGCAATGCTGGTGCTTGGGATTTTTACAGGATGCGGTAACAATGGCAACAAAGAGACTGAATCACAGACCGGTGATAAAGCCACTGAGTCGGTGAACTCTACAGAAAATAATACAGAGGACAGCACGCAAAGCAGTACGGAAAATCAGAATGAGGCCGACACAGAGCTGCTCACTACAGAAAACGGACAGGAGAGCTCAGTTCTTGCCTGTCCGTCAGTAAACGGTAAGCTACATGTGGAGGGCAGCAAGCTCGTTGATCAAAATAACAACGAGGTGCAGCTTCGCGGAGTCAGCACACACGGTCTTGCGTGGTATCCACAGTATGTGACCAATGATTGCTTTGCCACGCTGAAAAGCTGGGGAGCAAATGTGGTAAGGCTTGCCATGTACACCTACGAAAGCGGCGGCTATTGCACAGACGGAGACAGGCAGCAGCTTGAGACACTTGTGCAAAACGGCGTGCAGTATGCACTCAACAATGACATGTATGTCATCATCGACTGGCATGTGCTAAACGATGGCAATCCAAACCGCTACAGCGATGTGGCAAAGACATTTTTACCAAAATGGCACAGCAGTATGCCTCATACAACAATGTGATTTACGAGATTTGTAATGAGCCGTGCAACGGTGCGACCTGGGGCGATGTGAAGTTTTACGCCAGCGAGGTCATTCCGTCAATCAGAAGCTACGACAAGGATGCAGTCATACTGATAGCCACACATAACTGGAGCCAGGATGTGGATGAGGCAGTCAGGGACCCTGTCACAGGCTATGACAATATCATGTACACACTGCATTTTTATGCCGCAACTCACAAGGAGGACCTGCAGAACAAGCTAAAATCGGCGGCAGACGCCGGACTTCCGATATTTGTATCGGAGTTTGGCATCTGTAGCGCCGACGGAAACGGTCAGGTGGACATAGATTCCGCAAACAACTGGATCAGCCTGCTCGACAGCTACGGCATCAGCTATGTGTGCTGGAATCTGTCAAATAAGGACGAAAAATCAGCGCTTCTAACCCCTGCCTGCGATAAGACAAGCGGCTTCACCTATGATGATCTAAGTGATGAGGGCAAGTGGCTGTACGGCGTGCTCACAAGTCATGTGACACAGTAAACACACGGAATATGAAAATATTCGGAGATAATCGGCTGTACGTCAAGCGGCGCACCTGTTAATGCCGGGATAGAAGCCTTCATGCGCTCAGCCGGCATGCACATGAGGCAGATGCAGATACTTCTCCCTGGTGGCAAGTCCGCCGCGGATATGGCGCTCTGACTTGTTGATATCGAGAATGTGACGCGCTTTTGCGGCAAGCTCCGGATCTATGCGAAGCAGCCTGTCAGCATCCGTGATGTCCTTGTGCACAGTGGATTTGCTGATGCCAAACTGCTTTGCGGCCTGGCGCACCGTGGCGTTGTTTTCAACTATGTAGTTGGCGATTTCGACCGCCCTTGTCTCAATATATGATTTCAAAAAATACTCCTGCATATTCTGTTGTTACAGTTTATGCAGGAGTATTTTTTTTAATATTACACACAGCTTGTAAATCTATTTATATTAAGCGTATGCAGCTGAGATGAGCTCAATACATTTATCGTATCCAAGCACAGAGCTGTTGAGCACCAGGTCATAATTTTTCCTGCTGCCCCACTCCTTGTCGGTGAAGTATCGGTAATTTACCGAGCGCTTTTTATCGACATCCTTTAGCAGCTTTTTGACCTCGTCATCGCTCTTATGGTAGAGCTTTTTTATTCTTGCAGCCTTCTCAGGCTTATTTCCCTCTATAAAAACATTCAGCACATCATCCCTGTCAGAAAGAATGTAGTCTGCGCAACGTCCCACAATAACGCATGGCTCTTTTTGCGCAATATCCTTGATGAGCTTCTGCTGAATATTGAAAATCTGGTCGGAAAGAGAAACTCCTGTTATGTCGCGCCCCACAAATGCATATGAAAAAATACTTCCGGCAGGTGCATATTCGCCCTGGTTTGCGACAATCTGCTCAGAGATACCGAGCTCTTTTGCCACATGCTCAATTATTTTTTTATCGTAAAACTCAATGCCGCATTTTTGAGCAATCTGCTCGCCGATAAAGCGACCGCCACTGCCAAACTCTCGGCTTATAGTGATTATTTTAAAACTCATGATGAAACCTCCCAGCCTATAAAAGTGTTTATAATTCATTATAACGTAATTGCACATAAAAATAAAATCAAAACAGAAATTTAACAAAATCGCTTGCAGATAAGCACTCCGTAATCTATAATGACATAAGAAAACATGTTGCTTTTACGTAATCAATGAGATGGCAGCAGATAACATATGTTATGTTTTTTTTGTTATTGTTTACACCACAGTGTGGCAAACAGCAATTACGTGACATTTCAAAGATTGTAAAACAGCAGCATAGCGAATAAACAATTAGGAGGAAAACATGGATCAGGAAAAGGTCATAGTCATAGACTTTGGTGGTCAGTACAATCAGCTTGTTGCGCGCCGTGTCCGCGAGTGCAACGTGTACTGTGAGATTTACTCATATAAAATAGACATTGAGAAAATCAAAGAAATGAATCCACAGCGCATCATCCTTACAGGAGGTCCAAACAGCTGTTATGAAGAGAATTCTCCATCATACCAGAAAGAGCTGTTTGAGATGGGAATACCGGTGCTTGGCATCTGCTACGGTGCACAGCTTATGATGCATAAATTAGGCGGAAAGGTAATCACACCTGAGGTTGGAGAGTATGGAAAGACAGAAATCACATATTCTGCAAACGGCGTGATGTTCAAGGATCTGCCATCAGAATCAGTATGCTGGATGAGTCATTTCGACAGAATTGCAGAGGCTGCACCGGGCTTTGAGGTAGTTGCGCACACTGCAGACTGTCCAATAGCCGCAACACAGAATGTTGAGAAGAAATTATATGCAGTACAGTTCCATCCGGAGGTACTTCACACCAAGAACGGAACACAGATGATTTACAATTTCGTCCGTGGCGTATGTGGATGTGCAGGCACATGGAAGATGGATTCATTCGTCAAAAACACAATCGAAGAAATCAGAGAGCAGGTCGGTGACGGCAAAGTGCTCCTTGCACTTTCGGGTGGAGTAGATTCATCAGTGCTCGCAGCACTCCTTGCCAAGGCAATCGGCAAGCAGCTCACCTGCGTATTCGTAGACCACGGACTTCTCCGTAAGAACGAGGGCGATGAGGTAGAGGGCGTATTCGGCAAAGGCGGTTCGTTCGACATCAACTTTGTCCGCGTCAACGCACAGGAGCGCTACTACAGCAAGCTTGCAGGCGTCACAGAGCCTGAGCGCAAGCGTAAAATCATCGGTGAGGAATTTATCCGTGTATTCGAGGAAGAAGCTAAGAAAATCGGAAAGGTTGACTTCCTTGCGCAGGGAACCATCTATCCGGACGTAGTGGAGAGTGGACTCGGCGGAGAATCTGCAGTCATCAAATCACACCACAACGTAGGAGGTCTCCCGGAGCATGTCGATTTCAAGGACATCGTGGAGCCACTCAGAAACCTCTTCAAGGACGAGGTCCGCAAGGTCGGACTGGAGCTCGGATTACCTGACTATCTCGTATTCCGTCAGCCATTCCCGGGCCCGGGCCTTGGAATCCGTATCATCGGTGAAGTTACAGCCGAAAAGGTACGCATTGTCCAGGATGCAGACTGGATTTACAGAAGCGAAGTGGAAAAGGCAGCAAAAAGAGTACAAAGAGGCCCACGGCGAGGAACCATCATGGATGCCAAACCAGTACTTTGCAGCCCTTACCAACATGCGTTCAGTAGGTGTCATGGGTGATGAGAGAACATATGATTATGCCGTTGCAGTCCGTGCAGTCCGCACCGTGGACTTCATGACAGCCGAAGCAGCCGAGATACCGTTTGAGGTACTTCAGACAGTGATGAGCAGAATTATAAATGAGGTAAAGGGAGTCAATAGAGTATTCTATGATTTGACAAGTAAGCCACCGGGAACTATTGAATTCGAATAGCATCCACAAGTTCGGGACGCCTTATAAATAGGGTGTTCCCGAACTTTTTTGCTCTGCTACTAATTTGCTACTAATAGCAACTACTCTTTTTTATCGTTTTCGTGTGCTTGTCATTAACTTTAATAGCAAGAAATCCTGATGACTGCTGGATTTCTTCTATATGATCTTTCTTTGTGGCATCTTGATGATTTTCCCTGATGCGGTATTTGGTGGTACTAACGCAGGTCCAAACAGAGGTCGGATTGTTACATCTGAGCCGTTGCTCTGAGTCTGAGGTACTTCACAGGTTATACCTGCTGCTTCAAGCAAAGGGTTATCAGATGGAGGCTCAGGCGTTGGCAAATCTGTTGCCTGCACTGATTCTAGACTATGCACAAGTTCCTGCTGTTTATGTGGAAACAGATGGGAGTATGTGTTAAGTGTTGTGGATACTTTTTCATGTCCAAGCCTGTCTGCTAACATCAGGGCATCACAGCCCTGATTAATAAGTAAGCTGGCGTGCGAATGACTAAGTCATGAACGTTAAATTAGTTATTATATTTCATTTTTTGGTGTATTATTGAAATTATATCACTATATCGCTTTTATTATTTTTGGTTATCTGCTATAATTGAAATAAATAAAATAGATACTGAGGGATAAAATGCATCCATATACCGGAGATTACACCGAACAAAAAAAAATGGAAAGTTGAATTTTATATACTATACTTTCACACCGCGTCCATTGAAAGGTAATACATTTTTCAAAATAGATGATGAACTGATGGCGCTTTTGATTGAGGCACATCACAATCTTGGACTATTAGAAGGGGCTACTTCAGTATGCACCAAATAAAAACTCATTTTGTGAATTGATGCTCTTAAAGGAATGCACTTATTCCAGAATGATAGATTATTATGATGCATTAGATTTTAGAAATATATTAGTTAAAAGAGAGGTTGGAAAGGGCGCTGTCGAGTCTATAAACAATTTAATGTCAGCTTATAAATCAGCCGTCGATATGCAGTTTGCAGCTCAAGAATACAGCAAAATATGTAGCATCGCTTTATATGGCGATAAAGCAGAGCAACAAATAGGTATACGCAACACCCAAACATTTTTACAAAGCGCAATATCAAACTTAAAAACTTATAACCCACAGCTCCAGAAGATGTTTTGCCATCATTGGCCGATATTTCTGCTTACCTCTATGACAGTGAGGATGATCCTTTGATTCAAGCTGCGTTAGTACACTATCAATTTGAAATGATACATCCATTTGAGAAATATAATGGAATTGTCGGACGTATTCTAATATTCATGGTGCTGAAAAAAATTGCAGACAAAGCGTTATCTGGGCTGTGTCTATCTGAACACCTATTCTTTAATAAAAACAAATATTTTGATATACTCAGTTCAACACAATACAGCGGCGGTTATGTGCGTTGGATCAAGTATTTCATACGGATTATCAATGAAGCAGCTCAAACCAGTATAGATCTGCTCAAAAAATACGAAGAAACAATTAAACTGGATGAAGAAAAGTTAAGAGCCAAAGTACCGAAAATAAAAAGTTTTTGGAATGTGTATGAGTACCTTAAAGTATCTCCTGTTACCAGTATTCCTATTACAGCAGAGCATCTAAACTTATCATAATTCAGTTTCTAAGGCATTTGCTACATTGCAAAAATATAATATAATTATGCAAAGAAACAATAGCACGAGAAATCGAATATGGGAATATACTTGTCTTGATTTTATATTTACTTTACCAAGTATCAATCAAGTAACATGTAATTAGTTGAAAAAATAATGTGGAGGCAGAAATATGAGTGAGTTGCTAAATGGCATATTTGAATGTCTTGATATAAATAGCGGTACTGGTTTAGCTACAGAAGACAATTTGCAGAGCATGACTTCCTTTCAAAGACTATTTTATACACAAGTTCATGAAAAGATAGGAATTGACGCTGTATATTTTCTTCGCGATGTAAACGGAATTGCTAAAGTTCCGCTTATCTATTTTTCCGTTATTCAAAAATATGATGCGAAACAAGTCGCAGAGTTACATCGTCTTTCTTGGAATCTCGGAGAGGCTCCGTTGTTATTCGTGGTGACTCCAGATGAAATTTTGATTTATAACAACTATGAAACACCACAAGTCATTGAGAATGGGAATCTTGATCCTACTGCAGGAATAATTGAAACATTAAGTTTAACAGATGGATTGGTTTCACAGCAACTTGCCCTAAAGAAGTATCATCGTTCATTGCTTGAAAGTGGCGAATACTGGCGTGAAAGCATGACGAGGTTTAATGCTCAAAATCGAGTTGATGCCACACTAATATCAAACTTGAGAATAATGCGCAGAACGTTGATCAATCAAATCAGTAAAAGATGCGATAAGAGCAAAGAAATAATCACGGGGGTAGTTCACGCTTTGCTCAGCCGGTCGATTTTTATTAAATATCTGGAAGAACGAAAAGATTCAAACGGAGAAACCGTATTTCCACAAGATTTTTATTGCAATTTTATGGAGTCAGCAAAACGGTATACTGATGTGCTGAACAGTAAAGAAGCAACTTATAACTTATTTAGAATACTTAAAGATAAATTTAATGGTGATACACTGCAAGTCTCAGAAATTGAAACAGAGATCATTACTCAAGATGATTTGGATGAGCTTCGCACATTTATTTTAGGTGACAGCGAATTAGAGAGCAGACAACTTACCTTATGGCCGCTTTATAGTTTTGATATTATCCCCATTCAGTTAATCAGTAGTATCTACGAGCTGTTTTTTTTCATTTGTCAGACGAAGAGGATGAGAAAGGAACATATTATACACCTCTCCATCTTGTCAACTTGGTCATGGATGAAGTGTATCCCTGGGAAGGCGAATATAAAGATATATCATTTTTGATCCTTCATGCGGTTCGGGCATTTTTTTAGTTGAAGCATATAGAAGACTTGTTTGTAGATGGATGTCACAAAATGCTGTTCAAGCAATCACCTGTGATCAACTAAATTTTCTCTTGAAAAACAGTATTTTTGGTGTAGATATTAATGAAGAGGCAATTCGAGTCGCCTCGTTTAGCCTTAGTTTAGCAATGTGTGACTTCCTAGATCCACGAAGCATCTGGGATAAGCTTCATTTCCTCCTCTATTAGGTAAGAACTTGATTTCAAGTGATTTTTTTCGATGAGGATAAATCTTTTAATAAAGAAAGATATGATGTCATTGTTGGTAATCCACCTTGGCAGAGTAACATTACCGAAAAAACGAAAGAGTACTTGAAGAAAGTAAATCGTGTTATAGGTGATAAGCAAATTGCACAGGCATTTTCTATCAAGTGTTCAGAGTTGTGCAAACAAAACGGAATTATCTGTCTCCTTATGCCTAGTAAAGGATTGCTTTTTAACAGGTCAGATAAAAGTAGGATGTATAGAGCAAATCTTTTTTTCAGATAACAATGTCCTAGCGATTATAAATCTATCAGTATATAGAAAATTTTTATTTGATCACGCTAGTGGACCCGCTGCTGCCATTATCTATACTCCTAAAAGGGAAGAGCTTAAGCAACCAATAATTTATTGTACACCAAAGCCAATTTATACAATTGAAGATACCAGGAAGTTTTCTATTGATCCTACCGATATATGTAGAATTCCGCATGACATTATTGATGACGATAGAATTTGGAAAATTGCAATGTGGGGAGCACCTAGAGATCTTGAATTAATAGGAAAAATGCAAAGCACTTTTTGCACCTATGGCATCATTTATTGAAGAAAATCACATGACAACTGCTGAAGGGTTCAAAAGAGGAAATCGGAAACATCAATGTTATGACTTCACAGGTCTTCCATTGGTAGAAGCAAAATCCTTTAAACCATATTATGTTTCATCCGACGAACTTCCGATAGTTGATTTCCATGACTTTGAGTGCATTGTTAAAAACGCTAGAGAAATTTTTGCTGCTCCACACTTGATAATTAAACAGAGCCATAAAAATGGAACATTTCTTTCAGAAGTGTTGGATTATGATGCTGTGTTTAACCATAGTCTTTTGGGAATTCACGGTGAAATTGAACAGCTTAAGTACTTGAGCGTGATAATAGGCTCAAGAGTATTTTCGTATTATCATATACTTACAAATAGAAAGTGGCTAGTAGAACGGGATGAGTTAGAGGCCGGGGACATCTGGCAAACGCCAATCCCAAAACCCAACAATGCCGAACTCACAGAAGCTTGCAACATCTTTGATAAATTAGTGAAATCACCAAAAGAGAATTACCTGTTGGAACAGTTTGCACGAAATATGTATCGTTTGAAGGAATATGAGTGCTATCAAATAGATGATGTTATTGACTATGTTTACGACTATTTTAAAAATAAAAATCGTTCAGTATCTTTTTCCAAACCAAGCATTAATAACTACAAACTATATTACGCTTCTCTAAAAGGGATACTGACTAGGACATTTGGAACTGGCATGGGCTTTTCTGGCGACCTATATTTGGGCGTTGCCCCACTATCTGTGCTTGTGTTAAATGTTGAACATTCCACTACAAAGGATCTAAATGTCATAACCAATAATGATCAGCTTAATGAAATACTCCTAAACTTGGACCGTTCATTGGTCGATAATCAACAAATGGTTTTCGTGAGAAGAAACCTCCGTATTTATCAGAGAGAAAAGATTTTCATTGTTAAACCAGCGCAACGCAAATATTGGACATATTCTGCTGCCTGCAGAGATGCAGATGAAATATTTGAAGATATTTCCAAAGCATGGAGGTGATTTTATGAGCAGTATAAGAAATATAACAGCATCCTCAGCCGTGCCGGACGATTTGGCAAAGCGACTTGGTCCTGCTGGTATCAACGAAATATTATTGACTCTATGGCAGGGTTATCATGACATGATTGTGGATACAAGCATTACTATCACTGAAAACACTGAAGAAGATGATATTACGCAGGAATGGTATGGGAAAATATCGCTACGCTGGACCAGTGAAAATAGAGCTACTATTCTACGAATAAACAGCATTGGTCCAGTACATCAATACCAAGATCCCACATTAAAAAAGAAGCGTGGATATAAGCCCACCATTGATTTTTGTTTTCGTGATTGGGATACTTCAAACAGTTATTTTGGCGCAGAATGCAAGAATCTATATAATCATAAGAAAGATAAAATCAAAAGATATGTTGAGACAGGAGTTAAAAATTATACCTCAGGACGGTATGGTTCACAGTCATCAGAATCTTCAATTATTGGGTATGTGTTAAGTGGAAAGATTCCAGAAATTGTAAACGAACTTGTTTCTGAAATTGCAAAAGTTACGCCAGTAAGCAATTTGTCCCGGGAGTTACGCTATATGGAACCGCAGTACTCTTCACAGCATATGCGGAATCTTGATAATCAAGAAATAACCATACATCACTTGTTTTTTGATTTTTCGCATTAAAATATATGCCTGTTGTTTGAAGAATAAGGTTTCTGCCTATTATGTTCCACTTGTATAGATAGTGAGTAAAAAGTAGAGATTTCAAGCTATCAAATCCATGTTGGTAGCTTGGGATTTCTGCTTTTCAGAATTATATTTTTTGTCGTGGGCTTGACATAAGGGTGCCTGATATCATGAATTCGGATCTTCTTTACACCTGTGTTTTTACAACCTCTTATCATTTCGTGTGAGAGATATGATTTTGTTACCGGGAACAGCCTTTCATTTGCGTCAAGCATATATCTTGACTGGATATAGTCTGATAGTTCCTGGCAGAGAAAATCCGGAATCGGAATCTTTCGCTTACTTTTTTTCTTGTTTTAGGTGATGTAAATACATCCTTTCCTCCTATCCGCTGATATGTTCTGTTGATGGATATTAGCTTGTTATCAAAGTCAATATCAGTAGGTGAGAGAGCAAGCAATTCACCTTCACGCATACCTGTCCAGTACAGGACTTCAAAACAGATATATGATAATGGCTTGTCTTTTACGCCCTCACGGAAAGCAATATATTCATCGTAAGTCCAGTAATCCATTTCCTCAGCTTTCGCTTTTCCAATAGTGCCTGCCTTGCCGCAGGGATTGGTGTTGAGATCATAGAATCGCTTGGCGTAATTGATGATGCTATTAAGCTCTGTTAATCTTTTTCAGATAGGTTTGTGAGTAATTATTAGGCGAACTCATAAGCTTCGCCTGCCATCTTCGCACATCAGAGGCTTAGATTTCATTTATTGGCTTGTTATCGAAAAATGGAAGAATATGCGTCTGTAGTACCGTCTTTTTTGTCAGAAGAGTTGACGGCTTAAGTCTTGCAGCCATATCCTCCATATAAATTTCATGAAGGTTTTGAAATGTCATGTCAGGATTGGCAGACTGCTTTTTCCAGAAAGTCCCTTTCAAATCCTAAAGCTTCCTTTTTTGGTGGCGAAGCCTCTTTTCCACTTCTGTTTCTTGATTCCCTGCCAGTTCGTGTAATAGAACTTGGCGAACCATTAAGGCTGATATATTTGGATTTGATATTGCTGATGTAAGTGGAAGCATAAGGTTGTTCTCGGATGTAATGAAAAGGCTGGGGATAAAGCTGGATGGAGACGAAATGTATGAGAAATTCCAGAGAATTTATGATGAGAGTGTTGGTAGAGATGCTGGTAAAGATAAAGCAGAAGATAAGATGTGGAATAGGGGCAGAGGAAGGTAATTCCTCTGTCTCTTCCAGTTATGTATTAGATAGAAAAATATTGATTCACAAATCGAAATATTGGCTATTGAAGGAAGTATAGAAAGTCGCGAGAACGTGCGAAAAAATATTGAGAAAATATTAGATATATGGTATGATGTGATATAGAATTGTTTGATGAAATTTTATATGGAGGATTAGCAATGGCAGTATCATATAAGCGATTGTGGATAAAATTAGCCGAAAAAGAAATGAGCAGAGCGGATTTGAGAAAAAAAAAAGCAGAAATAGCACCTAATACCATGACAAAGCTTGGGAAAAATGAATATGTTGCTATGCCTATTTTAGATAAAATATGTAAAACATTAGGGACGGATTATGGCGATATTATGGAGTATGTTCCGGATAAAGAAGAATCAACGGGTGACAGGTAGCGAGTACGGATTATGGGACAAGCAGTTTAATAAGATATGTTATGTAGTTTGGTTTAAATCCGTTTTTTGGGAAAGGGGCACTTTGTATGGATATATTTGAAGGTCTTTCAGAAAGACAGAGAGAAGCGGTTGAAACAATAGACGATGATTTAGAAATTATCGCCTGTGCTGGTGCTGGAAAAACCGGTGTTGTAACAAGAAGAATTGTGAATATTCTTAAGTCAAATCCGGGTGTATTGCCTGAGAATATAGTAGCATTTACGTTTACAAAGAAAGCAGCGGAAGAATTAAAAGGTCGTATTAATGCTTATGGAAAATCTGTATTAGGGCATACAAAAGGATTCGCACATATGTATGTTGGAACAATTCATGGTTTTTGCATAAGAATGTTGCAAGATTACATACCTGAGTTTCAGAAGTTTACTGTATTAGATGAGATACAAACTAAGTTATTTGTAGAGAGATACTATGAAGAATGTGGTATGCAGGATTTGGAGTTGAAGAAGTATGTAGAAACTTCTTTATATCTCAGTTATGAGTGTATTGAATGAAAACTGGTTTGAGCAGAATAAGTGGGATGAGAAGACTCGTATTGCTTTTTGAGAAATATCGCAATAAAATGTATGAAGAAAAGAAATTTGATTATTCCTTGATTCTTCGAGAGATGATAAATCAACTTGAAACAAACTGTGAATTTGCTGAAGTTATAAAAAATAAAGTGAAGTATTTAACGGTTGATGAATATCAGGACACAAATCCTATACAAGAAAAGTTGATAGAAATATTAAAGGGATTTGGTGCGAATATCTGTGTTGTTGGTGATGATGACCAGACAATTTATCAATTTAGAGGAAGTGCTCCTCAAAACATCCTTACATTTAAGGAAAGGTACAATATAAAAAAATACATCGTATTGGATAAGGATTATCGAAGTACGGAAGGCATCGTTGACGTGGCAAGAAGAATAATAGTCAATAATGACAGGCGGTTGCCAAAAACAATGACTTCAGGTTGTAAGACGAAATATGATATAGGGGACCTTGCGTATGAAGAGTATTCGGACATGGAAGATGAATTTACATTTATAGCTCGGAGAATTATGAAACTTCATGAAATAGGTATCCCTTATTCAGAAATTGCAATCTTGCTACGAAAAAAAAAGAAAAGTCAGTGGGAAGATTGCCGAAGTATTGGAGGCATATGATATTCCATTTGTTGTAGAAGGTGTGAATGATTTATTTGAGACAAAAGAATGTAACGCAGCAAAGGGGATTTTTGATTATTTAAATGGCGATATTCCTGCAACGGAGCTTTTTGAAAGATGGTTGCAGATAGACTATCCTCTTGATAAAAAAAGAGGTAGCAGATGCAATGCAGTATTTGGCAACTATTGATGTAAAAGAAATAAAGCTATATTCTGAATTTAATATACAGACTATTTATCACGAATTTCTTCGACGTATTTCCTTAACGGAGGATGGCAGAAATGAAACAGAAGTGATTATGTATAATTTAGGAAAATTTAGTCAGGTTATTGCGGATTATGAGATTATTAATTATACGCAAAAACCAAGAACAAAACTCAATAACTTCTGTTCCTTTTTGAAATATACGGCATCACAATATTATCCGGAAGGATATATGACCAATTCCTACGCAAAACCAGATGCAGTTAGTATTATGACCGTACACCAGTCCAAAGGATTGGAGTTTGCAGCAGTATTCATTCCACAGCTCAATAGAAATTTCTTTCCAGCACAGCGTGTTGGTGGAAAGGGATTTGGCATGTGATTGATAAAGCGTGGATAACTAATGCAGATAGATTTGAAGGCGATATTGAAGAGGAGAGAAAACTTTTTTATGTGGCGGTAACCAGAGCAAAGAAATATTTATATTTGACACGATCGGTAAACGGTCATGATAAATATATTTCTCCATTTTTAGAAGAAGCAAAGGAATCATCCTATTTAGTAAAATATGACGGAAACATACAATATAATCCGGAGCATCTACCAAATATGAAACAGGAAAGCATGCCGATTTCATTAAACTTTTCTTTGCTAGAGGATTATTTTGAATGTCCTTATCGATTCAAGTTGTCTATGTTTTATGGATTTGAACAGCCTATTGTACCGGCACTTGGATATGGAAATGTTTTGCATGAAATTGTGAAAAATATACATATTGCGGCGATGAACGGAGAAGATTTGACCAAAGACGATGTAAAGAGAATGATAGATGAGTCATTTTACTTTCCATATGCGACTCGAAACTGGAAGAAAATATGTATAAGAGTGTTACAAGAGCAATTAATAACTATGTGGAACATAACCGTAATGATATGGAAAATGTTTATATGGCGGAATCGGATGTTGAAGTAGATATGGGGGATGGTGTCAGGGTAAATGGTCGAATTGATTTAGTAAAGAAAATCAATTCGGATGGCAAAGATAAAATAGCGATTGTTGATTTCAAAACTGCGAACAAGGAAGTAGTGGAATCAATTAATAAAGAACAATTAAAAATATATGCGTTAGGATATCAGGAGCTAACTGGGGAAAAGGCAAATTACATGGAAGTCTATCAGTTGGACTCAGAGAAAAGAATAAAAGAAGATGTGACGGAAACAGTAATCCATGATGTTCGGAAAGAAATTACCGATGCGGCAGCAAACATTAGAAACAACAATTTGCCGCGGAAATGTAACAAAGAAAATTGTTCAAAATGTCATTTGAATCATTTGTGCTTAAGTAAAAAGGAAAAGAAACAATACGCGATTTAGGAGGAAATCATGGCAAATTTATCACAGATAAAAAAGAGAGAAAATGTTGAAATTTTTGGAAACATTGAAGGAACAGCATAGTGATGATGAATCACTAATTGCGATTAATCAGATAGAGAATGAATTGACATCGAAAAAATATGGACTCGTATGGGAAGAACATGAAGAAGAAGTGGATGTAAAAATGCGTACACATATTCCGGTATTTACAGAAGTAGAAGATAAGGAAATTGTTGGAAATCAGAAAGCGAGCAGTATAATTTTCTATTGGAAGGGGATAATCTGCATTCACTTAAGTTGTTGGAAAAAAGACACATAAAGGGAAGATAGATGTAATATATATTGATCCACCTTATAATACCGGAAGTAAGGATTTTATTTACAATGACGTACAGGTTGCATATGAAGATACGTTTAGGCACAGTAAATGGTTATCGTTTATGGCATCCCGTCTTAAACTTGCAAAGAGATTGTTAAGTAAGAAGGGAATGATTTTTATAAGTATTGATGATAATGAGCAGTCACAACTTAAGATTCTGTGTGATTCAATTTTAGGTGAGAGTAATTATATCACCTCTCTTATCTGGCAGAAGAAAAAAGGTGGCGGCAATGATTCTCGTCATGTAGCAACTGAGCATGAGTATGTATTGTTTTATGCATTAGATAAGGAAGCATTGGATAATATATTTATTCCATATGGTGACGAATACCTTACACGTTATAAAGAAAAAAGATGAAAGAGGGCGTTTTTTTGGGATACGTTTAAAAGAAAATCTGGGAAACAGTATTATCCAATCAAATGTCCTGATGGTACAATTTTAGAAAAAGATGAAAATGGAGAACCTATTAGCTGGCTTCGTTCAGAAAGTCGTTTTTTATCTGATTTAGAACAGGGAGAGGTAAGAATTATAAAAATCAAGGATAATTGGACGGTTCATTTTAAGCAAAGACAACCAGAAGGTTATAAACCAAGATCACTCATGACAGAGTATGGAACAACTTCAGACGGAGCAGCAGAATTGAAAAAAATATTTAATAAAACCAATGTTTTTAGCAATCCTAAACCTGTTGATTTAATTAAGTTTTTTTTAATTAAGTTCTGTGCAAAAGATGATGCTATAATTTTGGATTTTTTTGCAGGTTCTGGAACTACCGGACAAGCTGTTCTTGATTTGAATAGTGAAGATGGTGGAAATAGAAAATTTATTCTTTGTACCAACAACGAGAATAATATTTGTGAAGAAGTTACTTATCAACGATTAAAAACAGTTATAACCGGAAAAAGAGAAGATGGAAGTGAATATTCCCAAGGACAGAAAGTAAATCTAAAATACTATAAAACAGATTTCGTAGATAAGGAGAGCGAAGAAATATATGATGACCTTCTTGAACATATAAAGGAAATGATTCAGTTACAGTATGGAGTTAAAGTTGATAATCAAAAGTATATTATGATTATGGATGACGATGAGATGGATGAATTTGAAAAACATTTTGATGAATACAAGGATATAGAAGTGGTATTTATCAATCAGGATGTATTATTGTCGACATCCCAAGAGAAGTTATTGCAGAATATAAACACAAAGATTATTCCAAATTGCTACTTTGATTTTGAGCTAAGAGAGGTAGGAGAATTATGGTAGAAAAAAATTAAGGATTATGAGTTTCAGACACAATGCGTGGAATATCTGATAGATAAAACAGTTGAAACCACAAGTAAACAGGTCATTACTGTGAAGGCACCAACTGGTGCAGGAAAAACAATCATTCTTATTAAATATGTAGATGAGTTTCTGAAAAATACAAGCAAAAAAAAATACAGCGTTTGTATGGTTATGTCCGGGAAAAGGAAATCTGGAGGAACAGAGCAAAGAGAGAATGGAACAGTTGGCACCACATATAGATACAAGAAATCTTATGTATTCTATGATGGTAGGATTTGAACCGGGAAGTGTTACTTTTATCAACTGGGAGCTTGTTACGAAAAAAGGAAATACTGCATTAAAAGATAGTGAAAGATCGAATTTATTTGAAAAGATTGCAGAAGCCCACAAAGATGGAACGGAATTTGTAGTGATTATCGATGAAGAACACCTGAATAATACGAAAAAGGCAGATGATGTAATTAGTGCATTTGCTGCTAAGAACATTATTCGAGTTTCTGCTACCGCAAATAAAGTCCCGCATCAGGAATACTATGAAATTAGTGAAGAAGATGTTATTGCTGCAGGTTTGATAACCAGAGCAATTTATGTCAATGAGGGTGTGGATGAGCGAAAAGAAATCTTGAATGATTATGAGTATTTACTAGATTTGGCGGACGATAAACGAAAAGAGATTGCGGATGCATATAATAAACTGGACGTCAAAGTAAGACCACTTGTGCTGATACAGTTTCCTATGGGACAGCCGGAAACAATTAAAGCAGTGGAAGAAAAGCTGGATAGCATGGGATATACCTACGATAATGGTATGGTCAATATTTGGATGAGTGATGAAAAGATTGTCAGTGATGATTTGACTAAGTTGGATGGTTCACCTGCATTTCTGTTAATGAAGCAGGCAATATCTACTGGATGGGATTGTCCAAGAGCAAAGATTCTTGTGAAATTGCGAGAAGGAGGCAGTGAGGATTTCCAGATTCAAACCATAGGTAGAATCCGTCGAATGCCTGAAGGCAAACATTATGGGCCTAATATTCTGGATTATTGTTATATCTATACATTAGATACGCAATACAAGATGGGATTGCTGTCTGCACTTGATAAAGCATATCAGGTACGTAGGTTGTTCCTTCGGGATGAAGCAAAAGACTTTACTCTCACAAAGGAAATGCGAGATTTGGATTTCGATGGTCTTGGAGAACGTGAAACGTTAGAAAAGGTATATGCTTATTTCAAGGAAAAGTATCATTTGGGTTCTGATAAGAAGGTAAATCAGGAAAATTTTGAAGCGGGCGGTTACAACTTTAGCCATGAAATTGATAATAAAATTCTTCAGGGAATATTTAGAACAACAGAAGATCTTGCACGAAGTGATTCTGATGACAAAATCAAAATTAAGACAACTGTGAATACACATACACATGGTATTTACCTGTTACACTCTGTTGATGAGATTAAAAAGGTTACGGGTATGCAGTCTCAGAAAGTAAAGAATATTCTTAGGAGAATGTTTAGCAAGGGGAAAAAAAGAGAAAGTACAAGTTAATTGAATTGGAGAATTCGGATTTTTTATGCATTTGTGATTAACAATGTAAAGCAGCTTAAAATGGATTTTAAGAATGTAACTGCTCAAATGGGTGGTAAGCAGATGACACTTGTACTTCATCCAAAAACTTCAGAGTTCCACATTCCTGAAATGGAAATATATAAGTATAGCGAAGTAAAGAATCGTCAATTACTGCGCATGAATGCCTACAAAGAGTACACGAATGAATTTATTACGGATAAGACAAGAAGTCATCCAGAAAGGTTATTTGAGCGTTATTGCGAAAAAAATGATTCGGTAGAATGGGTTTATAAAAATGGTGATACCGGTCAGCAATATCTTTCTATCGTGTATACGGATGCTTTTTTTAAAGCAATGGCTGTTTTATCCGGATTACATTATTCACTTGAAAGATGGTACAGATTGGATTATCGAAACAAAGGGTGGAGAAGCTTCCGGTCACAGTAAAAATATTGATTTACAGATAGGAAACAAATTTAATGCATTCAAAGAGTATGCAGAAAAAAATATAACATGCACTGGGGATTTGTGCGGGATATTGATGATGAGCTGTATATCAATAATACGGAGTTCGTTGATGACATGTCTGATGATCGGTGGAGACCATTGGAGGATGAACTGTAAGAAAGGGGATAGAGAAAATCTGTGGATAATTGGTGCAATATATTAGACGAAGGAATTCTGAAATATAATGTGAGCTTTGCTTCAATGTTTGTATTAAACTATGAATGTCTTAAAGAATATGTTATCGGACAAATTAGAGAGTTTTATTCAGAAAACATACATTTTGAAGATGACAAAATGGTGTGCGAAGAATCATTGAGCTATAAAAGAGAAGTAAGAACTCTAGATAAAAACATAGAAAACGCATCTTTAAAATGGTTTATAAAAGAAAATGTAATTACACATGAAGAATATGAAATATATCAGAAAACTCGGCAAAGAAGGAATGATATAACACATGAATTGTTAAAAAATCTGAATAAAGGATTTAATGAACAAGATGTGAAATTATTTTCATCATTATTAGACATGTATCGGAAGATTGACAAATGGTGGATAAATGAAATAGAAATCCCCATATCAGGTAATGAAATACCTGACGATTATGATATGGAGAAAGGAAACTATGAACAAGCAAAACACGAGAAATTTACAGAAATTTGTAGTATGTCATGAAATATCAGATGAGGAATCAAAAGATATTGAAATGATGATAAAAAGCTTTTTTCTGAATATTTGGTTGCAGTTAATCCAGAGTATGTTTACAACAAAACATACTTGGGAGCATTTGTAGAAGACTTTGTTTTGTGCCAAAGAGCGTTAAAATTAAAATATCAGATATTATCAGATAAGATTATAACTAAATTAGAAAAAATGGGAATGGAAAGCGATTGCTCAATCAGGATTGACAGAGCTTGGATATATGAAAAAAAAGGAAAATTAAAACTTAGCAATTCGATAAACCCATATTATGTAAAAAAAAAAGATAAAATTCAAGTTGAAATAGAATTTATGCATGATAAAGGTTTTGTAATTGCTGAGGAAATAGATATTACAGAGGAATATGATGAAACTTTAGAAAAATGTATTTCGAAGTTTGTATCTAGAAGAGGGGAGGTACTTGGGGATGAAATATAATGAATTGGATATTTACAGTAAGTTGTTTAGCAAACAGAATATATATTTAGCATTGTATTCTGTCGATTCATATATTTTAAATAGGGAAATATTGGATGAGGATGATAAAAAGAACTAAATAAATTGAAAGATAAATTTGATAAGGAAAATATAGAAAAATGGATTGAAAAGATACAGATTCGTTTACACCAATTGATAGATGAGCAACAATATTTGCATGCACATATATTTTTTAAACCAAAGAAATATGATGAAAAGAAGGATAAAGTTGTCTTTCGTCCGTTACATTCTGCTTGTTTACTTGATCAGATAACTGCGGTTGCCATGCTTAATATTTTAATTTATGATTTTGATGCTGATAATGTAATTTCAATGTCAAACTTGAGTAGACTTATTCCGCATAATTTTTATGGCAACAGAGTGGCATATGAACCAGAAAAGTTATTTAAACCGTGGCAGGAGCAATATAAGGAGTATACCTCAAAAGCGAACGATTATTATAAAAGATTTCATGACAACGGCGAATACAAATGGGAAGTGAACTTAGATATAGAAAATTTCTTCCCATCTATAAATCCTATAAGTTTATATAATTATGTAGTGCAGCAAATCCCGGTTCAATATTTGGAAGCCGACAAAAAAACATTATATAGAATCTTGGAAAAACTAATTTTTGTTGAAATAGATAAACTTAGCAAGGAAGAAATGGATATATATTCAAGTGGAAAAATAACGGATAGTTGTAGATTTGCTATGGGATTGCCACAAGGACTGCCTCAAAGTTATTTTTTGGCAAATCTTTTTATGGTGGAGGTTGAGAAAATTTACAAAAATGTTTTTCCGGGTGAAATGTTTTTTTATGTTGATGACTCAGTAATATTTACCAATGAAATAAATGATGTAAATGATTTTGGTAAAAAAATTGAAACAATCAACAGGGATGTTTCTACATTGATGGATAAGTTATATAACATTACAAATAATAGTCTCTCTAAGGAAGTAATAGATTTTGTAGGGAAAAAAAGAGATTTTTATGAAATAAACATTCATGAACCAGGTGAGAAAAGTACAATTACTAAAATTGCAGATGGAAAAGAGGGAGAAGTTTATATTCATTGTATTGGTCGTGAAACATCAAAAACAGCATTTGATATAAATACAAGCTTTTCAGATGAAGAAAGCAGAATATTGTTGAATAAAACAGGATGTATTTTGGAAGTTATAAATAGTGAACTAAATCAAGTTACATCTGAACTTAATGATGAAAAATTGAGTGAAGATGATAAGAAATATAAGGCATCATACAAAAAGAAATTGATTAGATATAAAAAATTTTTTAAGTATAGAAATAAAGATCTTCAATTTAGAGGAGAAGAAGATACTGAGTTAATTCAGAAAGAAATTTTGCGTGATTTAGAGTTTTTAGACAAAAATAATAGGAATAAGAGTCTTACGGAATTCTTTGATAAGTATAATGAAGATACTTTAGGAGCAACACTAAGTTTCGTCTTGAAATCAATGAAAGAGAAGGGAGAGGATTATTCTGTAATTGTAGATAAAATTCTTGAATTAAATAAATTATTATTTGGAAAAAGCAATAAAAAAACTTCGTACTTATATGCGGCATATAAGATTTACATTGATGGGAATGGTAAAGCTTTAACAGAAGTATCTTGGTATACAACATTAATCAATATGGTTAAAGAAAAAAATATATATGTGCGAAAAAAGACAGATAATATTAGAATTCATTTAGTAAAAGATGAATTAAAGAAAGTATGTAATGAATATCCGTTAAAAATGCTTATGGGAAATGATTTTTTTGAAATCTCAAGTTTAGTTACAACTAATTCTGATGAAATGCAAAGGAAATGTATTAATGCATATATATCAAGTTTAATGCAAATTGAAGTAAGTGATGACGTTGTCTTGCAGAAGAAGAACAATAGAAAAATTACATACTCGGAACTGAGGGTATTAATTTATTTACGAAATAATAATTTCTCACTTGATGAGTTTAGAATTCTAAAAGACGATTTTATGAAAGATGAGTATCAGTATGCAATTGATTATTCAATTATTCAGGTGTTAGGGGAATTTAGAACATTTGTAAGTGTACCACTATATATTGATAACCTGATTTTGGTCCATAAATACACATGTGATATATGGAAAAATGGTTCAAAACATTTGTATTTCTATACTCTTCACAATCAAGAGCATGCAGTGGATTTAATTCAGAATTCAATAAAGATCATTCGTGCAATTGACTATATAGATATATCAAAAAATGATTATTATGTTTTGTTTATTGCATGCTATTTACATGATATATCGATGGTTACATTTCCAGATTTGGATGACATTCAGTCTGGAACTTTTTTGAAAGTAATAAAATATACTCGGATTTTGTTAATGACATTCGTGAAGCATTAAATGAATCGGATTTAGCAATGCGCCCCGTAAAGAGATTACTCAAAGAATATTATATGAAAATGGACTCATTTTATGAGAAGTTAGTACGTGAGAGTCATGCAAAAAATAGTGCTTTGGAAATAAGAAGTCGAAATGAATTAGGCTTTATTGATAGTGCACTTAGGGAAATTGTTGCAGAAGTATCAGAAGCACATGGATACAATGTAAATGAAGTCTACAAAATAAAATCAAGTGCAAGTTCAAAATTATGGAGTCAAAAATTTACAAAGATTATTTTGCGACTAGCAGACTTGTTGGATATGAGTAATTATCGTGTATCAGCATTAGTATTGAACCATAATTTAGATAATATGGGAGAAACATCAAGATTTCATTGGCTTTCACATTTAGTTACAACGGGGTATGAAATAGAGACAATATACTATTTAAATAAAGATAAAACGATGAATTTTTTGGAACAACATAGTATTGTTGAAAAAATTATACTTACAGTTTATGTAGAGTTACCGCAGATGACACATGAGGAATCAAGTAATTGTAAAAATAGATGTTTGGAAAAAATAGATAAAACCACAATACATTTGGAATGCGGAAAAGAATGCAATAGTGATAAATGTAATTTTCTTTGCAAGTGGTTTGTACAAAAAAATGAGTATTTGTTCTTAGAATTATCAGCATTGCAAGAATACTTAGAATCACTTCCAGATAATTATTTTTTGCCAAAGATAGAGGTGATAGTAAAATCAAATGAAAAAAAAACAAGCTATCTCCAAAGCAATTTACATTATTAAAAAAAAATATGTGGATGGAAGATAGTTATATTTATTCATAGAAAGAAGGTGACACGATGAATATGCAAGAATTAAAAAGCCTCATTTATCAAGGTGAAAAAATAGATGTAGAGTGCAAAAAGGCAGAGAAGAATGTGCCGAAATCCGCCTACGAATCATATTCTGCATTTGCTAATACAAAGGGCGGCTATATTATTCTAGGGGTTGAGGAAGATAAAACCAAGACCAAACTGGAAGAACGATTTATAATACAGGGCATTGGCAATCCTGATAAGCAAAAAAGAGGATTTTTGGAATACCATTAATGGAAGCAAGGTAAATGTCAACATACTGAAAGATGACGATGTATTCAAGGTGGAAGACGATGGCGTTACAGTGATTGTTATACATGTTCCACGAGCTGAGTTTAATATGCGTCCGGTGTATGTGGGTGAAAATCCATATAAGGGAACATATAAGAGAAATCACGAGGGTGATTATCATGCTACAGAACATGAAATTAGAGGAATGATTCGGGATCAGAATCCGGAAGGTAATGATAGTGTTATTCTGGAATACTACACGATGGATGACATCGATAAGGAAACACTCAGAAAATACCGCCAGATTTTTGAAATCAGAAATGATGGACATGTATGGAATCCACTTGATGATAAATCGTTCCTCGAAAAGCTTGGTGGATATAGGAAAGATCGTAAGACAGGTGTAGAAGGATTGACACTGGCTGGGCTTATGATGTTTGGCACAGGTCAGGCAATTAGAGAAAAGTTTTCTAATATATTTATGGACTATCGCAATGAAACAGAAGTTACAGTAGATGTTCGATGGAATGACAGAATCACTTATGATGGGACCTGGGAAAATAATCTCTTTAATTTCTTTTCGAAGGTTACACCTAAACTGACAGAAGATTTGCCGAAACCATTTAAGCTGGAGGGAATGCAGCGTATTGATGAAACACCTGTTCATAAGGCAGTTAGAGAGGCATTTGTGAATCTTATTATTCATGCGGATTATCTGATGGATGCAGGAACATTGAAGGTTATTAAGAGAAATAAGTCCTTTGAATTTACGAATCCAGGAATATTGAAATTGCCGATAGAAGATATTTTCCGTGGCGGTAATTCAAAACCACGTAATCCGCATATGCAGACTATGCTCAGAATGGTAGGCTTTGGAGATAATGCAGGCTCAGGTTTTCCTACGATTCTTGCAACATGGAAAAAAAGAGGGATGGATAGAACCGGAACTTATTGAGGATACAAGATTGAATCAGGTAACTCTTGTGTTGAAGATGGTTAAGGAAGAAAAAACGCAGGAACAAGATAACTTCAATCAAAAAAATGAGCGAAGTTTGAGCGAAGTTTTGAGCGAAGTTTTAAAAAAAAGATTTTGATAAAGTTTTGCCGATAATTGAAATCTTAGAAGAAAAAAGGATGTGTAACTCCTAAAGAAGCCGTGGAAGTATGCAATAAATCAACAGCAACGGTTAGAAGGTATATGAGCATATTGACTGCTACGGGAATGGTTGTTGCAGCGGGTAATACCAATAATAGTATTTACCGGGTTGCTGGTACGATGTAATAAAATGTTTTATTCAGAAGTATTAAAACTGTGTATATTTGGTTAGTCACAATCTAGTCCCAACATAGTCTCATGAGATTTGATACTGGATGAGACTGTAAAAAGGTAAAAAAAATACAATAAAACCAGCAATTATGAGAAAATACAAAAGTTAGTCTCAAGTCAGTCTCATTTTTATAATGAGATTTTGAGACTGAGATGAGACAATCTAAAATATTTTTTGACTGGTGAATTACTGTTTACACCAGTATGTCAGGTAAAACTAGGAAGTGACCAGAAAGCAGGGTTCTGATGATAAGTTTGACATGATTTCTGGTACGACAGGATTGCTCGGTCGGTTCGCAGCATGAGTGCCGCTGGCACTCGCTCACCCACTCGGAGAGCGCAAAACCTGCTTGCAGGTTGCATTTTTGTTGGCATAGCCGACAAAAGTGCTTTTGCGTTATTTTCGGGAAAGTAACAAAGCCTATCGGCCGAAAAGAGAGGATGTGATTTTATAAGACGGACGATTAGCGCAATGGTGGGGAAGGCTCAGTCAACCATAACAGCCGCAAATTCAAGGCAGAGAATGTGGATGGAGAACGCGCACACTTCAATATAGATTATTGCAATGAGAATATCAAACAGGCGTTAGCCAAGCAGGGGTTTAAGGGCGGCAGTCGTGGAGATACAGAGTGGAGCCAGTGGGTACAGTCCGAAAAAGAACAGCTATTATCGGCTGAATATCACAAACAGCAATCTTCACCGTGAAAATGAGAGATTGACAAAAACGAATGAGAAATTGGCGGGAGAGAATGAAAACCTCCGTGCGGAAAACAAAAATTATAAACTGCTGAAAAAGGAGTTCGGAAGTAAACAGATGGATAGCCTTTTAGAGCAGGCAAAGGAATTTGCAGTATCTCAAAGAGTATAAGCAGTTTGTTTATCTTAATCTGCTGACAAGCGGCAGGTTGAACGAATACATTGCAAGCGTGGATGAACAGGCAGAGGATATGTTTTCTCGGCTGGTAAAAAGAATATGCCGACAAGCAGGGAGTAACAGAACAGCTAAAGGCAGAAAATCAGCTTATGAATAATATTCGTAGCAGAGCAGTAGAGATTATAGATGTAGAATTGATTTATGTTTAGGAGGACAAGGCGGCAGATATAATGTTAAAAGTAGTTGCGTGCGCACGCATATTGATGTATAATACGTTCTGATTGGAGGTATATATCTATGAAACTATTAAAATGGCTTTCCGTAACAGACCGATTTTACAAAATCTATTTGGACAAGCAACTTGCCCCCTATGGAATCAACAACAGTCAATATATGTTCTTAATCAAAATCTGTCGTTCGCCCGGTATTCTACAAGATTCTTTGTTGAATATGTTCTATGTTCATCCAAGCAATATTGTACGGACGGTTGCGACATTGGAAAAGCAGGGAATGATTACACGTTCTCCCAATGATAAGGATAAGCGGACATGTAAATTGTATCCTACAGAAAGAGCATTGTCTATTATTGACGAGATACAGATGATATGCGAAAAGACAGAAGTTCTTTTATTGCAGGGTATGAGCGAATCAGCAGAACCTTTTTATGGATTTCTTAATACAGGCGGGCAGAAATATCACATCGGAACTCCATATAGAGAGAAAGGGGGAGGAGTTCAATGACTGAAAATCCTCTGGGCTATGAAAAAATTTCAAAGCTGTTGAAAAATTTTGCTGTTCCCAGTATTGTGGCGTCTCTTGTCGGCTCAATCTACAATATTGTGGATCAGATTTTTTTATTGGTCAAGGGGTCGGTTATTTGGGAAATGCAGCAACCAATGTTGCCTACCCGTTTTCTACCATCTGCCTTGCCATTGCACTACTGGTCGGAATTGGCAGTGCTTCCCGTGTTTCCCTCTGTCTTGGATGCAAAGAGCCGAAAGCTGCCGCCAAAGCAGCGGGAAATGGTATTGTTCTGATGGGAATTTTCGGAATTATTTATTTGCTGGTTGGAGAAACTTTTCTGTCTTTGCTCCTAAAGGCATTTGGGGCAACGACAGATGTATTTCCATATGCAAAGCAGTATGCCAGCATAACATTGATTGGAATGCCGTTTCTCATTGTAACGAATGGTATGAGCAATTTGATTCGAGCAGATGGAAAACCAAAGTATTCAATGGTCTGCATGGTTGTGGGAGCTATTATCAATACCATTCTTGACCCTATTTTTATTTTTTTGCTTGCGATTGGGGGATTGCCGGCGCAGCTTGGGCAACGGTTATTGGGCAAATTTTTTTTCTTTCATACTCGCACTCCGTTATCTATGGCGTTTCCAAACAATCCATTTTGAAAAAGAGTCGTTTTTATTGGACATTAAAGAAAGCCTGAAAATTTGCAGCATGGGGATAAGCAGCAGCTCAAATCAGATTGCAGTTACCGTGATTCAAATCATTCAGTACAATTCGTTGACTTATTACGGCGCATTAACAAAATATGGAACGGATATTCCCTTGGCAGCTTGCGGAATTGTTATGAAAACAAATGCCATAATCCTTGCGATTGTTGTAGGAATCTCGCAAGGGACACAGCCGATTATCGGTTTCAACTATGGAGCAAGGCAATATCATCGGGTACGGGAGGCTTACATGCTTGCAATAAAGTGGAATCTTGTTGTTTCCACTATTGCTTTTATCGCATTTCAATTTTTCCCGCAATCTATCATTTCACTATTCGGAGACGGGGACGAGCTGTATTTTGAATTTGCTGTTTTGTTCATGCGTACCTATCTTTTCATGGTGTTGGTAAATGGTGTGCAGTTGCTTTCTTCCAGTTTTTTTACCGCAATAGGAAAATCGTTAAAAGGTGCTCTGTTGGCATTAACAAGGCAGACCTTTTTGTTGATTCCGCTTACCCTGCTGCTCCCGCTTCGTTTCGGAATTATGGGAGTATTGCTTGCGGGACCTGTTGCTGATTTTTTTCAGCGTTTATGCTATCTGTTGTACTGGTGGGTATAGAATTAAAAAAACAAAAAAATGACATGTAAACAGCAAACACTTGTGAATGTCAAGCACTTTGTTGTTTAGTGCAAATTAAGATGGTATCTGAATAGAAAAATAGAAAAATACAGTATGCTAAATATTTTACAAGGCTTGGAATCATGTTAAAAAGACATGATTTTAGGTCTTTTTATGTCTTGATACCTTTTTGATACTTTTTCTCTCAGAAAAAATAAGAAACTATTGTACCTACATTCGTGCCTATCTGGATTATCTGACAAATATTCTTCACAAATCACCGGAAGATGTTTCCTGGGAAGAACTGCGTGATCACATCAGATGGTTACAGAAATCTAGAAATATCATAAAGAAAAACTGTATGATTGGGAAGTAGGGATTTAATCTCTACTTCCTTTTTAGTTTACATAACAAAAATATCCTGTTTATTTTGCCAACTATAATATGAAAGTGATTTTGATAAATTGATGAATGATATGAAAAAGGATGATGCTATCCATTAGTACCACAAAATTTCTTATTGCAGAATTAGCGGTTGCAGATTATAATTTCCATAGGTGGACAACAAACCGACAGAATATTATTCTGTGAATAGCAAACCAACCTGCAAACCACCAGAACTGCACACAATAATGAAAAAATGCAATGGTACTGGAATGGTACTAAAAATATGTGAAACGAAAAATAATGTGTGGAAAAAGACACATATTATCAATACAAAACAGTATAGATAACCATATTAAAACAACCAGAATCAAACCAAACTTTGCGAGTTTGAATAACGGACTTATCACAGGGCACACTACATTATCCTGTAAAAGGCAAAAATGATTATCCTTTCAGCAACAGAGAGTAATACCGCAGCGTAGCTCTGTTGCTTTTTTTGTCATTTCTGCTCCGGTCACACAGGATTCTGACTCAGATAAAATGAGGCGTAAATAAGCAACGTGATATCGGCAAAAGCTGTAAAAATCCACGTTGAATTTTACAGCTTTTGTATATAATAGAAGTAGACGAAACATCACTGCGTGAGTTTGCTGCGAAACTACAAGGGCATGGGTAACACTGCGAAACGTTGATATTTCCTGGTGTTGCAGGGTGTGTGGGATGCTTTGGATGATGCTGCGAAAGTGACATTGCGATAGTGCTGCTGTGTAAGATGATACTGTTATATGGGACGCAATAGAAGTTGGGTTGTCAGGATTACCACTGTGGAATGTGCTGTGGAATTGCGCTGCAGTGCCGGAGGGTTTTGCAGTGTGGCTTTGCAGTGTGGCTTTGCAGTGTGGTTTTGCAGTGGGATGTGAGGATAGTGAGGATACTGGGTTTTGCCCTTTGAGGATAATGGGGTGTGCCCAGGAACAGGACTAAAATGCCGAAAGCCTGTATTTATGCGGGGTTTCGGCATTTGTTTTATCAAATGGCTCTAGTTTGGCTCTATTTGTGGGGAGAGTAATAGCAAGATTAAGGAGAAATTATGAAAAAGATAATTATATTAAGAGGTAACTCTGGAAGTGGAAAAACAACAGTAGCTAGAGCGTTACAAAAGAAATTTGGATACATACAATGATGATTTCACAAGATGAGATTAGGAGAAATATCTTGTGGGTTAAAGATGGCGTTGATACTAAGGCATTACCACTTATGATAGAACTTATGAAATATGGGTATGAGCATTGTGATGTGGTTATTTTAGAGGGCATCATGTATGATGAGTGGTATAGTCCTTTGTTTAAAACGGCAAATGAATTGTATGGAATGGATATATATGCGTACTATTTTGATATACCATTTGAAGAGACGGTCAGGCGGCATAATACACGAGATAAATAACAGGAATTTGGTGAAGAAGATATGCGTAGATGGTGGAGAGAAAAGGATTTTTCATCAGTTTTTAATGAAAAAATTATTACATCTGACATTGATGCAGACAGGATTGTTGAAATGATATATATAGATTCAGCAAATGAAGGATAAGGGTATTACGTATGGCAAGAACAGAAAAAGTGATAATGACAAATATGTGTATGGTGTTTAGTGAAAATAGGGTACTTGCTTGATGGAAGGCTAAGTGAATATCTGCATGATATTGATGAGGAATGCCATGAGATGCTGGATAGGATTGTGGAAAAGATGAAGGAGAAACAAGGCGTGACAGAGCAGTTAAAAGCTGAGAATCAGATGATGTGGGTGGTGAAGATGAATAACATTATTGCTTGTGCGGAGGAGATTGTGGTGAGTGAGGTGGCGTATGTGTGATGTAGAGGGCAGCTGGGCGGCTGTCCTTTTTGCTATTTTAAATTTAATTAATCCCTAAATTATATTTTTTGTGAAAAAAAGTTGCATAAAAAATAATTAATGATATAATAATGATAAGTAAAGAAGAAAAGTGACTTGGAGGAATGAGCCATGATTATAGAGATAAGAGCAAAAAACTGTTATGCATTTGAGGATGACATTACATTTTCGATGAAAGCAGATATGCGAAATAAAAAATTTGGAGCAAATGTTCACAAAGAGAATAATTTTAATGTCCTTAAAACGGTAGGAATATATGGACCAAACAATGCCGGTAAAACATGTCTAATCAAGTGCATTAGGGCAATAAGAAATGTACTTTTAAATAAGAAGAATGGACTGATGCCAAATATATTTACTGATAGTGATGTATGCGAGTTAGGTGTTACATTTATGGCATCTGGAAGAAAGTTTTCTTATGATTTTAAGTATGATGCAGAAAAAAGAAGAATATATATATGAGTCATTTTCGGAGATATTTAAAGATCAGTACAACAACGAAAAGGGAGTTTGTTGGTTGAAAAAAGATACTGTTAGTGAAATATATGAGTGTATTGATGAATCTGTTCAGAATATGATTTCAGTTGTATCGAAGAATAATTTGCTATGCTATGTGGTAGATACAAGTAAATTCGAACATATCAACGAGATGAAGCAGATTCTTGTCGGATTTGCAGAAAAAATTGATATCATCAATATGAATAACATACCTATGCAGCACACGATTGAACTTATGAAGAATAAGAATCAGTTACAGCAAAAGGTTGTTGAGTTCATAGAAAATGCTGATTTATATATGGATAATTTTGAATATGTGGATATGGATAAGATACAGTTGAAAACTGGTGAAGGTGACGAAAAGCCAGATGAGAAAGTGCTTGATATTCCAGAGAACATTATGGATCAAATCAGATTGGTTTCTACTTATAAGGGAGTCCATGTGCCAAGTATGATGTTTGACTCCACAGGAACAAAGAAGATTGCAGCTATTGCCAGCTATGTAATTGAAGCACTTGAACAAGGCAGGATTTTAGTCGTGGATGAGTTGGATAGCAGTATTCATTTTAAGCTCACCAGGGCGATTGTTGCGATGTTTAATAATGAATTAAATACAAGTGCACAGATGATATTTACAGTACATGATATAAATCTTATGGATTGCAAGAGAATGTTTCGAAAGGAGCAGATTTGGTTTGTTCATAAGGATGAAGAAGGGGTGTATGTATATTCACTTGCAGATTTTACAGCTCAGCAGGGAGTACGAGATACGACAGATGTTATGGAAAAATATAGGAAAGGTGCGCTTGGCGCTTTACCTGATCCTGAATTGATTAACTCATTGCTTAGTATTAAAAAAGTGGTGTAAAGGGGGATGATGCCGATGCCAAATAAGCTCCCTAAGTTTTTGGATAACCGTAAAATCTGTATTATCTGTGAAGGTAATGAGGAATATGAGTATCTAAATCGATTAAAAAATTTAAAAATATGGAATGAGCAATATGATATTTCATTGGTCAATGCCGGTGGAAATGGTAATATCCCAGCGAGGTATCAGGACCGATATCAAAATGGAGCAGATGAACTTGTACTTGTATTTTGTGATACAGAGAAGAAGCCTCACGAGCAGTATGAGGACATTAAACGCAAAATTAATGAGTTTCATGGTGTGGATAGTGCAGCGAATGAAGTGATTATATTTGGTAATCCATGTACGATGCAGATTATATCTAAACATTGGACCGATGAAAATCTGAAATCTCCGGCAAAACCAGTGAATGCTCCCTTGATAAAGGAATATACAGGGGTGGAGAATTACAAAGGAAGAGCAGACCAGATTCAGAAAGTTATGGAACATGTTACTGTGAAGAATTACAAAGATATGAGCCGACGAGTGAAAGATTTGGATTCGGATGATTCTGTTACTGGCAGCAGTAATTTTGGAAAGTTCATAAAGCTGTTTGAGAGTGATGACAGTGGGTGGATTGAGGAGATTAATGAACAAATAGAGTAGTATAAGGAGAGTACAAAAGTTATATTATGAACAAAGTGAATGTGATAAAACAAAATTTGGAGTTCATAGGTAAAACGTGGATGAAGTGTATTGGCACATTTGCAAGTATATTATCGCTTTTCTTTTTTGTTTTGGACTTGGGATGATATACGCATTACGTCAACGCAATATAAATGTGTGATAATAATATTATTATGTGTGCTTGCACTCATACTTGCAATCCTATGGACGTGTATTTTTAAGAGAACAAAGACAATTTGGGAAAGTCCATCTGGGAAAATAAAAGTATGTTATTCTGATATTATGAAAGATGGGTTTGACAAAAGGAACAAGGAAGAAAAGTTATTTGTAATTCCGGTTAATTCATGTTTTGACACTATTGTAGATGAAGATATATCAACATGTTCAAAGCCATTGGTATCACCTAATTCGTTACATGGAAGATGGATAAAAACAATGGTTAATAAGGGATTTACTATAGAAGAAATAGACAACAAGATACATAATTGCTTGGAAATGCAAAATTTACTGCCCAAAAAGTATTATTGCTGACGAAGATAAGGAACGTGGGAAAAGAGAAGTATATGAGTTAGGTACAGTGGCGATGATTAGGGGAAATAACAATAGTACCTTTTTGTTACTTGCAATTTCGGAATACGATAAAGATAATATCGCTCATACTTCTGTCGATGATTTAGAAATGTGCATAAAGTCACTTCTTAATTTTTACGATCAACATGGTCAAGGGCATAGATTGGTAATTCCATTGATGGGAACAAACCTTTCGAGAGCAGGATTGTCACATAATGATTCACTGAGAGTAATAACATCGTTATTTCAATTGTATGGAGATAAAATACATGGAGAAGTTGATGTTGTTATATATAAAGGAGATAAAGATAAAGTAACATTAGACATATAGTAAAGGAGAAATTTAATATGTCATATCAAAATGCAAATTATAGTGCGTTTTATGTTTCGGAACCATTTAGCGAAAGTAATTTAGGGGCAAATTCAACACATGATTTTGTTTACTACAATATGTTAAGAATGTGGAAAGGAGAGGATAATAGTTTTCCCTTTAATGATGCACATGATAAGACATATAATGTGCGAGATGGTAGTGATTGGGAAAAGACTCTTAAGCCTAGACTTCATACAAGACTTGACAATTCTAAGAACATTATTTTATTTTTAAGTTCCATTACTGCCAATAGTCGTGCATTGAGGGAGGAAATGAATTACGGAATAGGTACAAAAGGTTTACCGGTAATTGTAATTTATCCAGATTACGACAAGAAGTCAGATATAGTTGATAGTAATGGAAATTTCAAGAAGCAGATTAAAGATTTGTGGGATAAGTTGCCGGCTTTTCGTGATAATATGTCTTCGGTAGCTACATTGCATATTCCATGTACTAAGAGCGTTATTATATCAGCATTGAATAATGAAGATTTTATGGTAAATACAATGGCAGATGCTGAAAAAAATATTATTATAAACCATAAACAATGACATTTTGAAAATAACGAAACTTGTAGTGATTGCAAAATGCTTGCAAAAAAGTTCCGAAACGGCAAAGAATATGTAGAATTTTAAGAATAATCATACCAAATATAGATGTTTGTGATTTAATTAGATACAATATATAGTTGCCAAAATTGAGTTTGAATAGAGAACATATCCTCACAAAGCTTGTATTTATGGGCTTTGTGGGGCTTTTTTTATTTTGGATTGGGGATGAAATGGGGATGTTTCACTCCGATTTAGTAAAATTTGACTCTAAATTTTGACTCATAGTGTCAAGAAACCTTTGAAACATACGGATTTGAGAGTGGGGATATAGTTTCGAATAGAGCCAATTTTTCAGGTTCGGTTTTATTTTGCGGTAGCCGGTCAACCTTGCTTATAGTATAACTGGTTATAGTTTATATGAAAGGAAACGGCTACAGTGGTCATTGGGAGATTAAAGAGTGAATACAGAGTATAGGTTTTAAAGAAGCAGAGTGGGATAAAATTTTGGACTAACAGTCCAATGCAATTATAGTTCCTATAAGATATCATATAATCAAAAGAAGAGGATTGGTGTATATCTTATGGGGACTAATTTTTATTTGATGAGTAGAAATAAAAAGCTAATGCGAGAGTAAATTATAATATGCTTTTGGGGTAGAGCAGAGTCAGTTGAAAGGCTGGCTCTAATTTTTTGCACTTTTTTAGCAGACTGGCGAATAACTGTGCAGTTCATATAACTTCTTAAGAAGGATTCCAAACCATGCATTTACGCACTATGAAATAATGATTCCTCTGCATATCCACGATTCACTTTACGTACCTGAATTATATATTGCAAACAGGGAAATAATCGCAAGATATTGCGATTGTTATTGATGATGTAGTGATTCTGTGATATCATATAAAAATATGGTACATGAAAGCGGAGGTCAAAATGAAAGTATTGGTAATGAATTGTAGTCCTGTAAGAAATGGAGCAACAGCAGAAATTGTTAATATAGTTACTGCTCGTCTGGAAAAGAAACATGATGTTAAAAATATATGTATTGATGATTATGATATAAAATTTTGCAAAGGATGTAGAACTTGTCATAATACAGCAAAATGTGTTCAGAATGACGATGTTGATAGGATAATTGAGCAATATGAATGGGCTGATATTGTTATATCTGTCTCTCCGTCGTATTGGGCAGATGTACCAGGACAATTTAAATCTTTTTTTTATTGATAGATGCACTCCGTGGTGTAACACACATGAACCGCATGCCAAGATAAGTAGTGGTAAGAAGGGATATGTTATCGCATTAAGAACTGGACCGGGAATGAGGGAATGTGAGAGGATTATTGCAACCATAGAACATTTTTATGGACATATGGAAATTGAATGTTGTGATAGTCTTGGTTTGTGTTCGGTGGAATATAAGGAAGATTTGGACTGTAGGAAAGAAGAAATTATAGAATTTTGTAACCAGATAGAGTAAGTGGTTTATTGTATCTTACAAATATTTCAGAAAGAGTTAAGGATAGGTGGTAAAATTTATTCGAAAAGCTACTTTAGAGGATGTTCCCCAACTTGTGAGCTTGGTAATTCAAATTTGGAAATCACACACAGTTGAAGATTTAACAAAGATTTTTTGCGAACATATAAGAAAAGGTAAAAATATTATTTTTCTTGCTATATCAGAGGAACATATAGTTGGATTTGCACAATGCGGATTAAGGTTTGACTATGTAGAGGGAACTGATTCTAGTCCGGTAGGATATTTGGAAGGCATTTTTGTTTTAGAAGAATATAAAAAAAGAGGTTATGCGAAAGAATTGTTAGGAGAATGTCAGAATTGGGCAAAGGATCAGGGGTGCCTTGAGTTTGCGAGTGACTGTGAGTTGGATAATGAAGATAGTCTTAAGTTTCATTTGAAAATGGGGTTTGCGGAAGCAAATAGAATTATTTGTTTTACGAAAAGTTTAACAGATTTAGAGGAGTAGTATGTGATGGCAAAAAACTATAAATATAAAAAAGCAACCATAGCAGACATAGATGAACTTGTAAAAACTAGAATTATCGTCATTCGAGCAGCTAACAAACTATCGAATGATGTGGATATGTCATTGGTGGAAAAAGAATCCTATGAGTATTATAAGCGTGCATTAGAAACCGGTGAGCATATTGCATATTTGGTGTATGATAATGGGGCATTTGTCGGTGCAGGTGGTGTCAGCTTTTATCAGGTTATGCCGACCTACCAAATCCAACAGGTAAAAAGGCTTATATTATGAATATGTATACAGCATCGGAATATCGGAGACAGGGGATTGCATTTCATACATTAGATTTACTGGTAAAGGATGTAAGGAAACAGGGCGTATCACAGATTGCTTTAGAGGCGACAGAGATGGGACGGCCATTGTATGAAAAGTATGGATTTGTAAAAATGGAAGATGAAATGGAGCTGATAAAATGACAAGAGTTTATTTCGTGCGTCACGCACAGCCGGAACACGATTGGGAAGAAGACAGAACAAGACCTTTGACGGAAGAAGGCAAGAAAGATTCTGCAATTGTTTTGGAATTTTTGAAGGATAAGAAAATAGATGCGTTTTATTGTAGTCCGTATAAACGTAGCATGGATACAATTGCAGAGGCAGCAGATTTTTTTCACAAAAGAGATTATAACAGATGAGAGATTGAGGGAGCGTGAAAAGGGACTTGATGGAAACAACCACGGAATGTTCCAAAAACGGTGGGCTGATCACAATTATCATGAAGAAGGTGGAGAGTCCATTGCTATGGTGCAAAAAAAACGTAACATAGAGGCACTGAATGAGATTTTATCAGATAATACGGATAAAGATATTGTTATAGGAACCCATGGTACTGCCCTTAGTACGATATTGAATTTTTATGACAATAATTTTGGATGTGAAGATTTTTTAAGAATTATTGACTGGATGCCATATATTATCGAACTGGACTTTGAAAGCAGCTGTAACGAAATGGAATTTGAATGTCCGAGTTACAGTTTTAAGCTGATTGGCAAACAGGAACATTGTTATATAGAGAAGGAATTTAAAGGTAAGTAGCGTGCGGATAAAAAGTAGTGAGGAATAGATGAATACACAATATTATATGGTCATTATCAAGGGTGAAATAAAGACATCCGAAATAATGTCATGTGGTTACAATAGAAATACCCAAAAATGGGATGTAAAATTCAATAATGGAAAAACATACTCGTATGCATATTTGTGGAAAAGTTGACTGATCCGGAGGTTTTGAATCCTAACATGTATCGGATTAGCAGAGAAGGACGAGAGTTCTTTGATGTTAATGCAATATATGTATTTAGAAGCGGAAGGGAGTCTTATTGGCACATTTGTTTTGGCGATGGTAGTGAAAGAGATTATCGTCGGAGCGACTTGCATATTATAGAGTCATGTCTTGCCCAGAGTCAGTCATCAAATGTATTTGAATATATAAAGCAAATTGCAGGTTTGAGTAATCTTAAGAATGAAGAGACTGGTGAAAAATTATTGTCTAAGAAGTTTGACAAGATTTCTTTTGTGGGTAGTGATGTGGCCTTAGCAAAGTATTTGAATCCATCGTCATTGCAAGGGAAAAGAACAGAACGCGAATACATTCCGATTTTCCCATTTGGATGCAATAACAGTCAGTATAAGGCTGTAAAAAATGCCATGGAGAATCAGATCAGTGTTATACAGGGACCTCCAGGAACGGGAAAGACACAGACGATATTGAATATTATTGCCAATATATTAATGCAAGGGAAAACGGTACAGATAGTATCCAATAATAATTCGGCAACGGAAAACGTATATGAAAAATTATCTTCTCCAAAATACAATTTAGGTTTTATTGCTGCGACATTAGGAAGTTCTAAAAATAAGAAATTATTTGTTGAGCATCAGGACGCTGCTTATCCCGACTTTTCGTCGTGGAAAACGGGAGAAGATCCAAGTGTTTTGCAGAAGAAAATAGCAGAGCAATCCAGTCAGTTAAAAAGTGTTTTTGCTAAGCAGGAAAAATTAGCGTGTTTAAGGCAGGAACTTTCACAGTTGGTTACTGAACAGGAATATTTCAATCAATATGTTAAAGAATCAGATGTTCATACAGATAGTATTAAGTTCAAGAAAAACTATCTTCAAAGCAATGGATGGTATTGTGGCAGGAGTGCCAGTTGATTTCAGAAGAGAAAACGGCAATAGGATTTTGGTTTAAGATAAAAGCTTTATTTAAATATGGAGTAACCGATTGGAGTATTTATAAGCAGGATATTTCAAAGATAATTACAACCTTTCAGGCTATGTACTATCGTGCAAAGCAGGCGGAGTTGTCTGCGGAAATTGCAGATATTGAAAAGTATTCAAATAGTGTTAATAAGAATTTGCTTGAGGATTTATGCAAACAGTCAATGGTTGTCCTAAAAGACAAACTGGCAAGGAAATATGAAGGTAACAGTAGTAGAAAAACTTTTAGTGAAGATAATTTGTGGAAGGAACCATACAATGTACTGGCTGAGTATCCGGTTATATTAAGTACAACATTTTCATCAAGAAACAGCCTGAATTCAGATGTGGTGTATGATTATCTTATCATGGATGAGGCATCACAGGTAGATATTGCAACTGGTGCGTTGGCATTGTCCTGTGCAAGGAATGTTGTTATTGTGGGTGATACCAAGCAACTTCCTAATGTTGTTACAGATGATATAAAGGCCAAAGCAAGCTATATATTTGACAGATTTAATGTGAGTGAAGGATATCAGTATACAAACAGTTTTCTGCAATCCATTTTGGATGTTATGCCTAATGTAACACAAACATTGTTACGGGAACATTATAGGTGCCACCCTAAAATAATTAATTTTTGTAACCAGAAATTCTATCATGGCGAATTGATCATAATGACAACAGATCATGGTGAAGAAGATGTATTGTCAGTAGTAAAAACAGTAGAGGGAAATCATGAACGTAACCATTATAGTCAGCGCCAGATAGATGTTATTAAAAATGAGATTATACCAAAATATGTTTCAAATCCGGAAGAAACCGGAATTATTGCACCGTACAAAAATCAGGTAGAAGCATTAAGCAAGGAGATAACAGATATTGATGCTGCTACAGTGCATAAGTTCCAGGGCAAGGAGAAAGAGAATATTATCATATCTACTGTGGATGATGAAATATCTGATTTTGCAGATGATCCATATTTAATCAATGTTGCTGTATCAAGAGCCAAAAAAGAAATTGATGTTGGTTGTAACTGGAAATGTGCAATCAAAAGAGCACAATATAACAGATTTGATTGATTACATTCAGTATAATAATTTTGAGGTTACTGAAAGCAAGATTTATTCGATTTTTGATTACCTTTACAAGCAGTATACTGAGGAAAGAAGAGTATACTTGCAGAAGCACAAAAAGTATCAGAATATGATTCGGAAAATCTGATGTATTCATTGATAGAGGACATTATCTCAGCTAACAAGTATTCAAGCTTGGAAGTTGTTTGTCATTTTCCGTTGAATATGTTGATTAAGAATCCAGAATTATTAAATGAGCAGGAATGTCAGTATGCAATGAATCCAGCAACACATTTAGATTTTCTGATTTATAACAGAATTGGTAAAAAGCCTGTGTTGGCGATTGAGGTTGACGGATATGAATACCATAAAGAGGATACCATTCAGGCTTCAAGAGATTTATTGAAAAATCATATAATGGAGCTGTACGGAATTCCATTACTGAGATTTAAAACAAATGGTAGCGGTGAAAGAGAAAAGATTGTAGAGATGCTGGATAAGTTGGTTTGATAGCGTGAAAAGAAAAAGGAGAAATTACCATGGCTGTATCTTATAAACGATTATGGAAATTATTAGTGGATAAAGAAATGAGCAAATCGGATTTGCGTAAAAAGGCAGAAATTGCTCCTAACACAATGACAAAGCTTCGCCGTGATGAAGAGGTGAGCCTTACAATTCTTAGCAAAATCTGTAAAACCTTACATGCAGATTTTGGGGATATTGTGGAGTATGTGCCGGATGCAGAAATATGGGATTTGTATAATGAGAACCGAGAGCTTCTGGGAAAAGACCATATCAGAGGAGAACAGTTACCGATAGACGGATACCATCTGGTGGTGCATGTCTGGATCCGTAATTCTAATGGACAGTACCTTATCTCGCAGCGTTCTGCAAACAGACCAACACATCCTTTGATGGGAATGTGTAAGCGGTTCGGTTGTAAAAGGTGAGGATAGTTTATCAGGAGTAATTCGAGAGGCAAAGGAAGAGGTTGGCATTGATTTGATGCCGGAAAATGGACAAGTGCTTTTTACAAAGACACGAAAAATCATAGATGGAAAAATTTATAATGATATTATGGATGTTTGGCTGTTTGATTACGATGGAGAGGTTGATTTAGGCAATGCCACAACAGATGAAGTGGCGCAGGTTGCATGGATGAATCGGGAGCAGATAAAAGAATTATTTGATGCAAATATGTTTGTAGATACATTGGAATACTTCTTTACGGAAGTGGACAAGCAGTAATTTGGAAAGTTGGTGGATATATGAAGGAAAAAGAACATCAATCCATAGAGTGGAAGGAGTCATGGCAGGATGAGTATTTAAAATGGATTTGTGGATATGCCAATGCCTATGGTGGAACAATATACATAGGTACGGATGACGATGGTAATGTTGTAGGTATTGATAATGCAAGGGATTTATTAGAGAGAATTCCTAATAAAATTACGGACACAATGGGAATCATTGTAGATGTAAATTTGTTATATAAAGGTGAACTTGAGTATCTGCAGATAATTGTTGATAAATATCCATCTTTAATAAGTTTTCATGGGAAATATTATTATCGTTCCGGAAGTACCATGCGTGAGATTACCGGAAAGGAATTGGAAAGAGCTTTGTTAAAAACGCAGGGAAGAACATGGGATGGTGTGCCTCTGCCAAAACTGTCAGTATCTGACTTAAAGCAGGATGCAATACAGTTATTTAAAGATAAGGCAGTGAAAAGGGGAAGGCTTACGAAGGAAGAAGTCAGTGTGGAAGATACTATCTTGATGGATAACCTGCACCTAATTGATGAAGATGGATATTTGATAAGAGCAGCAATGCTTGCATTTTATAAAGATCCAGAGAAGTGGGTAACAGGCTCTTATATCAAAATCGGCTATTTTGGAAAATCAGATTCGGATTTGGTGTACCAGGATGAGGTGCACGGTCCGTTGATAGAGCAGGTGGATAAGACTGTGGATTTGGTTTATACAAAATATTTGAAAGCACTGATTGATTATGAGGGTGTCCAGAGAATTGAGTAGTTTATGTTTCACAAGGACGCATTTCGTGAGATTTTGTTGAATGCCATTGTTCATAAGGATTACAGCAGTTGCAATCCAATTCAGATTAGCGTTTACAAGGACAAGATATACATTTGGAATGATGGAGAAATGCCGCCAAACCTAGACTCTACGGACAAGCTGTTTATGAAGCATTCTTCCAAACCATATAATCCGAAATTGGCAAATGTCTTTTTCAAAAGCGGTATGATTGAAGCGTGGGGAAGAGGATTTGAGAAGATTAGGGAAGCTTGTGCGTTGTATGATGGACCATTGCCGGAGTATGAGATTAATGAGTCGGGGATTATGGTGCTATGCAAGGCTTGTGATAGGTATTTGGAGTTGTTAAGAGATGATAGCCGCATCCTGACCATTATCCTAACCAAAATGGTCAGGATGTGAATAAGCTGATTATCGATTTTTGTAAAGACCCGAAGTCGGTCCAAGAAATAATGGATGAATTTGATTTTGATAGTAGGACGAGTTTTAGGAGAAAGTTTTTAACACCTATGTTGAAAAAAGGTGTGCTGAAGATGACTATACCGGAAAAGCCATCAAGTAAAAATCAGAAATATTTTTCGTAGGAAAATAAGCTAACCACATCTTAACCAATGTGGTTAGGTTAATACATATTCTTATAGATAGTATCATCGGAAAAGTGCAATAAAATATATGGGAGGAATAAAAAGTGAAAAAGAAAATCTTAATACTTGTAAGCATATTAGTGGTGTTTCTAGCTATACCTCCATTTGTAAATTATTGGGTGTCGACGCCTTCATCTATAGGATTTATACCAATAGAAAAGCAGGAAGTTTGGATTAGTTTCTATGCCTCATTAATAGGTAGTGGAATAACATTGCTAGGTGTTGCTTTGACTATTTGTTATACCGATTTTACTAGGAAAGAAGATTTTAGAAAGCATGAACATTTTTTAGAGTTTGCAAAAGTAATCAGACAACCCGGATTTACAGGTGAATTATAAAGTAGTAGTCTCAAGTCAGTCTCATTTTTGAAATTATTTGTTGAGACTGACTTGAGACTGAGGAGGTTCAAAATCATGGACATAAGCAAAAAGGATTGGAAATTATTTCGAGAAAAATTATCAGGTTGGCAGGAAAAATATATGGAAGGTCTTGTTAAAGAGTATGCAAATTTTCTGAATGATGATAAAAAGCCTGCATCAGAGAAATTCTGGGAACTTGAAAAACGGATAAAAGAAGATAAGCGTCATCCGGGTGTTATCATGGAACTGAAAAAATCAGAGGTAATATGGGATATTGTTCGTCTTATTAGACTGAAAGTAATTACATATAATGATTTATCAGACTTTAGTGATGAATTACAGAATGAAGTAAAAAGAATACTTGAGATGTATAGATAATTACGGAAAGGAAGGTATGACCAATGCGAGATCCAATAGAGAATGTGACGAGATTGCAGAAGCAGCTAAATAATCTGCAATTGGAGAATCAGGTATTAAAGAATATATTGGATAAAGCAGGATTGTCATATCAAAATGAACTGGCAAGTATAAGGGAAACGGAAAAGAAAGAGGATTTTGATCCAGAACAGGGTAAAAGGATTGTGCACCCAAAAGAGATTACAGACAGGATGACAAAGCTCTTTTTTCTCATTCTTTTGGGGAAGAACAGATGTATATGCGAAAAGAAATGTAAATAAAAACGGAGAGGCGGCATATTATCCGCAGTGTGATAATTTCTGGTCAGATAATTGCCATAGGAAATTAAATACACATATAGACTGTAAGGATTGCAAATATTGTTCGTATACAAGATTAGATTTATCAACTATATTGACGCATTTGAGGGGAAACTCTTATGTTGCAAAAGATGTAATTGGTGTATATCAATTATTTAGTGATGGAACATGTAGGTTTCTGGTGTTTGACTTTGATAATCATGAGAAGAATGCAGAAAAAAGGGACTTTGCAAATACAGATGATACATGGATTGAAGAAGTCGAAGCTATGAGAGATATCTGCACATTAAATGGGATAGAACCTTTGGTAGAACGTTCTCGTTCAGGAAAAGGTGCACATATATGGATATTCTTTGACAAGCCAATATCGGCGGCAGTGGTTCGTAAATTTGGCTTAGCACTTTTAGATAAAGGTGCAGAGCAGGTGAATTTAAAGTCATTCAATTATTATGACAGAATGTTACCAGCACAGGATTCCTTAGAAAATGTGGCAATAGGAAATCTGATTGCATTGCCATTACAGGGAAGGGCGTTGAAAGATGGCAATAGTGCATTTGTGGATGGTAACTGGAATGCTTATCCTGACCAATGGAATGCTTTATTAAGTAAACCTAAGCTTTCAGAGGAATTTCTGGAGAATAGGGAATGGACATTTACAGCAGATGACCTTGAAGCATCCAGTGATGAAGAAAATAGGGAAAAGCCATGGGATAGAATGAAAAATTTTGCAAAATCAGATGTTGATGGGAAAATGGACATCACATTATCAAATGGTATATATGTCGACAGCACGAATCTTAAGCCTGCGATGCAAAATAAGATTCGCAGAATGGCAGCCTTTAGTAACCCAGTATTTTATAAAAATCGTGCGATTGGAACATCTAATTATGATACTTCGAGGTGGATTTATCTTGGAAAAGACCATCTTGGTGGATACATACAGATTCCAAGAGGATTACAGGATGAATTAATAGCAAATATTGATAAGGCAGGAATTGAATATACTATTGATGATGAGAGGCAGCAGGGAAGAAATATTAATGTAAAATTCAATGTAGAACTACGACCTGAACAGAACAAGGCGTTAAAGGAACTGACTAAGCATGATAATGGAATACTTCATGCTGCAACAGCATTTGGGAAAACAGTTGTATGCAGTGCAGTAATTGCAGAAAAGAAAGTGAATACTCTGATCCTGCTTGAATCATCTGCACTTATAGAACAGTGGAAAGATGCTCTAAACAAATTTTTAATTATAGATGAAGAACTACCCCAGTACAAAACGAAAACTGGAAGATTAAGAACTAGAAAAAGTCTGATTGGAACATTGCAGGGAGTACATGATTCGATGACAGGGATTGTTGATATTGCAATGGTCGGCTCACTTTGCAAAAAAGGGAGAGTTTCATAATTTGCTGAATGATTATGGACTTGTGATAATTGATGAGTGTCATCATTCTGCCTCTGAAACAATAGCAAATGTGCTAAAAGAAGTAAAAGCAAGGTATGTATATGGTGTGACAGCAACTCCGAAAAGAGGAGATGGACTGGAAAAAATCAATTATATGCTGATAGGACCTATAAGATATAGTTACACAGCAAAGGAGAAGGCTATGGAGCAGGGGATACAACATCTTGTATATCCGCGTTTTACCAGAACTGTTCCACCAAGAGGTGTACTTATCGGTAAGATGCATCCAAATGAAGCTTATGAGATTATTCACAATAATGATATAAGGGATGAACAGATTATTGAGGATATTAAGAATTGTGTATCAGTAGGCCGCACTCCAGTTGTTTTATCCCGATACAAGGATCATTCAGAGAAACTGTACGAGCGATTGAAAGATTATGCAGACCATGTATTTTTAATGACAGGCAACAACTCAAAGAAAGAACATAAGAAGATTTTGGAACAGATGCATCAGGTTGATAAGGCGGAGTCTCTGATATTAATAGCTACAGGTTCACTTGTAGGAGAGGGGTTTGATTTTCCAAGACTGGATACACTTTTTATGGCAACACCTGTATCATTTCGAGGAGTTGTTGAACAGTATGCTGGTCGATTGAATCGTGATTATGCTGGTAAAGAAAATGTAATAATATATGATTATGTAGACAACCATATTACAATGTTTAATAACATGTATATGAAGAGACTTAAAGCATATAAACAGATTGGATATGAGATTGCAGGTGGTTTGCATAATGATAAACAGACAGCTAATGCAATATATGACGGTGATAATTATGCTGAAAATTATCATAAAGATCTACTTGGTGCGAATAACAATATAATCATTTCAAGCCCTGCAATTAGTGGGACAAAAGTTTATGAACTTATTAACCTGCTAAAAGAAAAGCAGTTATCAGGTGTTCAGATTACGATAGTAACATGGGCACCGGATTCCTATGGATTTGGAGATGCATCATACTGGATGCAGCTACATGAAGAAATGCGCAAAGCTGGTTTCTACATTAAAACAGTAGAAGAGTCATGTGAACGATTTGCTGTTATAGATCAGGAAGTTGTCTGGTATGGAAATATTAATCTTTTGGCGAAGGATAAGGTTGATGACAGTATTATGAGGGTTTTGAGTAAAGAGATAGCTAGTGAATTGATGGAAATTACATTTGGAGATAATGGTTGAGCTGAATAGGACTAAAACATATGGATTCCATAAGATGTAAAGAAGACGTTTCATGAGAATAGAGAAAGGAATGCGTTTATGAGCAAAGAATTACAGATAAGAAATAGCACTGTGGATTTTCTAGTTTTTACACGAGATGCAGGAGAAGAAGGAATAGAAGTCAGGGTTCAGAATGGCAATGTTTGGTTGACGCAGAAGGCGATCTCGCAGCTTTTTGATGTAGATAGAAGTGTGATTACAAAACATCTGAGCAATATTTTTAAAGAGAGAGAATTAGATGAAAATTCAGTTTGTGCAAAATTTGCACAAACTGCGGATGATGGGAAAACATACAATTATAAGTTCTATTCATTAGCAGCTATTATTGCTGTGGGGTATCGAATTAATTCAGAACGGGCAACGCAGTTCAGGACATGGGCAACCAAAGTGTTGGATACATTTACAAAGCAGGGATATGTGCTGGATAAAAGCAGATTGATTAACGGACAGATTTTTGATGAGGATTACTTTGAACATCTTATTGCTGAAATTCAGGAAATCAGGGCAAGTGAAAGAAGATTTTACCAGAAAATTACAGACATATATGCAACAGCAGTTGATTATGATAAAAACTCGCAGGTGACTAGAGAATTTTATGCAACAGTACAAAATAAAATGCATTATGCTGTTCATGGCAATACGGCGGCAGAGGTGATAGTGGCAAGAGCTGATCATAATAAGGAACATATGGGACTTAAATCATGGAAAAATGCGCCTGATGGTAAAATAGTAAAAACAGATGTGTCAATTGCAAAAAACTACTTGGAAAAAGAAGAACTTGCAGAATTAAATGAGATTGTGACAATGTATCTTGATTATGCAACAAGACAGGCACGAAGACATATTCCTATGACTATGGAAGATTGGAAAACAAAGCTTGACGCATTTCTTAGATTTAATGATGCGGATGTACTTCAGGATAAAGGAAAAGTAACAGCAGCTATTGCAAAGGAATTTGCAGAAAGTGAGTTTGAGAGATACAGAGTTATACAGGATTCACTATATGAAAGTGACTTTGATAAATTGATGAATGATATGGAAAAGAATGGTATTACCTATTAATACCACAAAACTTCTAGTTGCAGAAGTAGTGGTTGATATTATAATCTCCTTAGGTGGACTTGTAAACCATCAGATTATTATTTCTGAATAGTAAACAAACCTGCAAGCCACTAGAATTACACACAATAATGACAATATAGCAATGGTACTGGATTGGTGATTATTTCACATCAGGAGCACCGGAGCTAAGCAAAGCTTAGCTCCGGTGTCCTGATGTGAAATAATCAGATATAGTGGTAAATGAAAAGATGACATTGGTTGGTTATGTAAAAAATTGTATTAATGTACGAAGATTTGATAGCTGCCTTTTTGCTATATGACATATTGTTAAATTTATAGAATTAAATATTTTTTATGAAAAAAAGTTGCATAAAAAATATTTAATGATATAATAATGATAAGTAAATAGGAAAAGTGACTTGGAGGAATGAGCCATGATTATAGAGGTAAGAGCAAAAAACTGTTATGCATTTGAGGATGATATTACATTTTCAATGAAAGCAGATATGCGAAAAAAAAATTTGGAGCAAATGTTCACAAAGAGAATAATTTTAATGTCCTTAAAACGGTAGGAATATATGGACCAAACAATGCCGGTAAAACATGTCTAATCAAGTGCATTAGGGCAATAAGAAATGTACTTTTAAATAAGAAGAATGGACTGATGCCAAATATATTTACTGATAGTGATGTATGCGAGTTAGGTGTTACATTTATGGCATCTGGAAGAAAGTTTTCTTATGATTTTAAGTACGACGCAGAAAAAAGAAGAATATATATATGAGTCATTTTCGGAGATATTTAAAGATCAGTACAACAACGAAAAGGGAGTTTGTTGGTTGAAAAAAAGATACTGTTAGTGAAGTATACGAGTGTATTGATGAATCTGTTCAGACTATGATTTCTGTTGTATCGAAAAATAATTTGTTATGCTATGTGGTAGATACAAGTAAATTCGAACATATCAACGAGATGAAGCAGATTCTTGTCGGATTTGCAGAAAAAATTGATATCATCAATATGAATAACATACCTATGCAGCACACGATTGAACTTATGAAGAATAAGAATCAGTTACAGCAAAAGGTTGTTGAGTTCATAAAAAATGCTGATTTATATATGGATAATTTTGAATATGTGGATATGGATAAGATACAGCTGAAAACTGGTGAAGGTGACGAAAAGCCAGATGAGAAAGTGCTTGATATTCCGGAGAACATTATGGATCAAATCAGATTGGTATCCACTTATAAGGGAGTCCATGTGCCAAGTATGATGTTTGACTCCACAGGAACAAAGAAGATTGCAGCTATTGCTAGCTATGTAATTGAAGCACTTGAACAGGGCAGAATTTTAGTCGTGGATGAGCTGGACAGCAGTATTCATTTTAAGCTCACCAGAGCGATTGTTGCCATGTTTAATAATGAATTAAATACAAGTGCACAGATGATATTTACGGTACATGATATTAACCTTATGGATTGCAAGAGAATGTTCCGCAAGGAGCAGATTTGGTTTGTTCACAAGGATGAAGAAGGTGTATATGTATATTCTCTTGCTGATTTTACTGCACAGCAGGGAGTACGAGATACGACAGATGTTATGGAAAAATATAGGAAAGGTGCACTTGGAGCATTGCCTGACCCAGAACTAATCAATTCCTTGATTAGTATTAAAGGTGATGTAAAGGGGGATGATGCCGATGCCAAATAAGCTCCCTAAGTTCTTTGATAAGCATAAAATTTGCATTATCTGTGAAGGTAATGAGGAATATGAGTATCTAAATCGATTAAAAAATTTAAAAGTATGGAATGAGCAATATGATATTTCATTGGTCAATGCCGGTGGAAATGGTAATATCCCAGCGAGGTATCAGGATAGGTATCAAAATGGAGCAGACGAACTGGTGCTTGTGTTCTGTGATACTGAAAAGAAACCTCATGAGCAGTATGAGGACATTAAGCGTAAGATTAATGTGTTTCATGGTGTGGATAATGCTGCAGATGAAGTGATTATGTTTGGGAATCCTTGTACGATGCAGATAATATCTAAGCACTGGACCGGTAAAAATTTGAAATCTCCAGCAAAACCGGTGAACGCTCCCTTGATAAAGAAATATACCGGAGTTGAGAATTACAAAGGAAGAGCAGACCAGATTCAGAAAGTTATGGAACATGTTACTGCGGAAAATTACAAAGATATGAGTCGCCGAGTGAAAGATTTGGATTCGGATGATTCTGTTACTGGTAGCAGTAATTTTGGAAAGTTCATAAAGCTGTTTGAGAGTGATGATAGTGGGTGGATTGAGGAGATTAATGGATATTTATAAAATAATTTAATTATGATCGATGGAAGGAATGAAAATATTAGCGAAGAACATAGAAACAAATATGGTTTAGGTACAATCCGTAATTTGTCATCTGGCTGCAAGACATTACTTAATATCGTAAAGCATCCTGATAAGGTGGTAAATGTTGAGGAATGTGGACCGAATGTTCTTAGAATCATTTTTTCTATGGATAATATAAAAATTTACATGTCCAGACCAACGCTTTTTGATATCGCGGATGATGTGCAAATCCGCTTCAATGATTCGGATATAGTTATAGGCGGCAGAGGATATAATGCCTGGTTGAAAGGTTGGGAAGAGATTGATTTTGAAACTGTAAGTAATGTGGCAGTTCGTGAAATTCAGCAAGTAATTCAACAGATTATTTTATGCATGAGATGAAAATGAATAATGATTATCAGATAAAAGAGCGATGTAGTTTATATACACCGCTCTTTTTGATTGGCATGGTATTTTATTTTTCTAGCAGCTTGCGTGCATATGTAAGTATTCTGCCTTCTACATTGCTGTCCTGCTTGATCATTTTGATGAGTGAATAAAGCTCAGGATCATTGGATGAAGAAACAATAATGTAATCAGGATCTGTCTTATCAGATGCTCCGTAAAGATAATCTATGTTGCAATTAAATGTCTGCGCAATGAAACCGACTGTAGGATAAGAGGGTTCACGTTGTCCATTTTCATAGCGGCCATATACCATTGGCGAGATGTTAAGGCGACGTGCGGCCTCTGCTTTATTTATATTTAGAGTATTTCTGAGTTGGATTAATCTTTCAGGTTGAAATTTCATAGGTAAGCTCCTTCTTAAAAATCGATATTCAAGTGATTGAATGTAATCATAAAAGATTATAAATTATAATTTTGGGTTTTTCAATGTTTACGTTGACAATAACCATTGGATATGATATTATTTCAATAACCAATGGTTATACGAATGGATGAATAGAGGGGAATAAAATGAAACATTATATTGAGATTCAAAGACTAAGGACACAAGACGTGGTCGTTGATGATACGTTGACACTTGAAAAGAACACGGATGCATTTATACAGGGAGATATAATCAGTATCACTGAGAAAATAGATGGTGCCAATTCAAGTATATATTATGATAAAAAGCTGGATAGACTGAGATGTTTTAGCAGTAAAAATGAACTTGATTTCAGCAACCAGTTGAGAGGTTTTTTGACTTATGTTGAGAGTCTGGATAAGGAGCCGTTTATTAAATATCCGAATTATATATTTTTTGGAGAGTGGCTTGTGAGCCATACGGTCATTTATGATGATTCCAATTATAACAAATGGTATTTATTTAGTGTGTATGATACAGTTTCAGGCAGATGGCTGTCACAGGATTTTGTTAAAAAATTTGCAGAAAAAAATGATTTTTGTTATCCGCATGAATTATACTATGGACCATTTATTAGCTGGAACCATTGTCTCAGCTTTGCCAATGCCCCGGCATATGGCACGCAGCAAGAGGGAATCGTCATAAAGAATCAGACTGCACTGGAGCAGGAGAGAGGTCCGCATATATTAAAATATGTAAATCCGGAGTTCAAGGAAACGCAGAAGAAGAATCATAAAAAGAAACTTGAAGATCCGAATAAATTGAACGAAAAAGCAGAGGCAGAAGAGTATATACGCATGATTGTAACAGATGCAAGGGTTATGAAGTGCTATCATAAGCTTGTTGATGATGGAATTTTACCGGAGAAATTTGAATTGAAACATATGAAGCATGTTGCACAAAATCTACCAAAGGCTGTGTATGAGGATTGCGTGAAGGAAGAATTGGAGATTTTAAAGAAAGCCGGTGAATTTGGAGGCAAACTTTGCAGTAAGGTGACAATGGAAATTATTAAAGATAAATTGAAGATTGGTTGACTTTTTTGGCAGGAATTGTTAGTATATAAATGAAAGTTTACCACTGACCGATATGTGGTATATAAATGGTCGGGTTGAAAGTTTACCACTGACCGATATGTGGTATATAAATGGTCGGGTTGAAAAAGTCTTTTGCCGTAGTGCAAGAGACTTTTTTTTGTGGAGATTAACAAATGATAAGGAATGGTTTTTATATTATCAAAGATAGCTTTTTTTCGGATATGTCGGATCCATATTTGAAAGGAAATAAAAAAAACAAAATAGACCACACTACTATTGTTTTGAAGATAGCAATTATAATGGAATATATTGGATGATTCCTCTTTCAAGTCGGATTGATAAGTATAAGAAAATAGTAAGTAAAAAGAACCGGTAAAGGAAGAACCTGTGATATAATTCACATTGTGAAACTTGATGATAATCATGAAAGCGCTTTTCTGATACAGGATATGTTTCCAATTTCAGAAAAATATATAGAACGGGAATACACTATAGCAGGTAATCATCTTCGTTTAACCAGTGAACATGCTGCAAAAGAAATTGAACAAAAAGCAAGAAAAGTTTTGGGAATGCTGAAAAGAGGAATAAAATTTACTCCAACCCAACCAGATATACAGAAAATATATGAGAGGCTGCAACAGGATTTACCAGCAACACATTTGTAATTTTATAATAATCCGGGGGTATTTTCACTGTTTCCACCTATAATCCCAAAATGGTTTAATAACGTTTGCTAACAATGCCTATTGTAAATAAAAGCTATCATCATTACAATAGAGATTAGAAATGCTTCGAACAATATGAAAGGCATAAAACTAATATGAAAAGACACACAAACATAATTATCACAGCCGTGGCATCGCTGCTTATCGTCACACTTGCGGGCAGAGAATTCATTAAAAATCATAAGAAAGAGTCTAATGATAAATCGTCTACGAATGTATCAGAAAATACATGTGAAGATATACCTGACACAAGTATATCTGACACAAGTATATCTGATACGTGTGTAGCTGATATGAATACATCTGACACGAGTACATCTGAAACAGAGATCCTGAAACAGACTTATGAAAATAATAAAGAGCAATTTTATATATCCGAAATTCCGGATGACATTTTTGAAAAAATGCAGGGCAAATCCTACAAGGCAGATTGTACACTCCCCAGAGAAAATCTGCGATATATACATGTACTACACGTAGGCTTTGACAATCAGGTGCATGAAGGTGAGCTGGTTGTCAATAAAGATATCGCAGATGATGTACTTGAAATATTTAAGGAGCTCTATGAGTCCGGATATCAAATAGAAAAAGTCAGACTCGTTGATGAATACGATGCAGATGATGAGGCATCTATGAGCGACAATAATTCATCGGCCTTCAATTTCAGATTCATCTCCCACACTACAAAGATATCGAAGCATGGAATGGGAATGGCGGTGGATATCAATACTCTATACAATCCTTATGTCAAAACAGTCGATGGGGAGCTTTCGATTGAGCCTGCAAATGGCGCAGATTATGTTGACCGGAGCAAGGATTTTTCGCACAAGATTGACCATGATGATTTATGCTATAAGCTGTTTACGGAGCATGGTTTTGAGTGGGGAGGCGATTGGTCCCATTCAAGGATTATCAGCACTTTGAAAAATAATGCTGATAATTTCTACGGAAGCATATGACCTGCAGCCAGGTACAGCTCATACCATTCCTCGCGAGTCAGAGTAATATCGCATGCCGCGATAATTTCCTTCAGGCGGCTTTCACTTGAAGTTCCGGTAACAATCTGCATATTTGCCGGATGGCGTAAAATCCATGCGGCCGCAATAGTAGTATCGCTGACATTATATTTTTCGGCTATCACATGAAGTTTTTTATTCAGTTCCGGGTATTCGTCGCTTCCGAGAAAACAGCCTTTCCATGCCGGCATCTGAAACGGAGACCATGCCTGAAGAGTAATGTTGTGGAGGCGGCAGTAGTCGAGCAGACTTCCGTCGTGATCAATTGAACCGGTTGTTTCCATATTGACTTCCATACCATTTGCAACGAGATTGGAAACCGGAATGCTGAACTGTACCTGATTGGCAACGAGTGGCTGGCGGACATATTTCTGCAGCAGTGCAATCTGCATCGGCTTGTGGTTGGAAACACCGAAATGGCGGACCTTTCCGCTTTCAAAAAAGAACATCAAATGCAGCGGCAACTTCTTCCGGTTCTACGAGTGCATCCGGACGATGAAGAAGCAGAAGATCAAGATAATCTGTATGAAGCCTTTTTAAAATACCATCGACAGATTTCAGAATATGCTCCTTTGAGAAATCATAGAAGCCTTGGCGGATGCCACATTTTGACTGCAGGTAAATATCTTCCCGTTTCAGGGATGGATCGCCGGCAAAGGCTTCGCCGAACACAGTCTCGCTCATGCCGCCGCCATAGATATCCGCATGATCGAAGAAATATGCGCCCTGCTCCAGAGCGGAGTGGATAAAATGATTCATCTCGTCCTTTGATTTTTCAGAAAGGCGCATGCATCCAACTGCAACTGAAGGAACCTTTCGCAGGTGATTGCCTAAAATTGTTTCTTTCATAGTAAAAATCTCCTTTGTAATTATTTTCTAATTCCCATAATGAGTGCGGCGTAGCCCCAATCCCATATGAGCTTTGCAAAGCTGTTTTCCAGATATTCGCGTATGTCATCATCATCATATCCTGTCATGCGTGAGATGATGACAATATGCTCTCTGATGGTTTCATATGTCAACGGACTATTGGCATTGTGACTGTACCACAAGAAAAGACTTTGACGTATAGCCGTGTATTCAATCATAATCCACTGCATTTTGATAATCATGTGTTCAATAATCTTTTTAGTGGATGCTGCTTCAGGCGATATCAGGTCGGAAAACAGCTCGTTTGCCAGATAATTGCGAAAAACAATGTCATAATCTGTGAGCATTGAGCAAAATTGTTTCTGCGATGTTTGCAAGGTGCGGCTCATGGAATTATCGTCTGACTGTGAATAAATATTGGAGTATTTACAAGCTTCGGTCAGTACAGGCTGAAGAAAGGCTGTATACAAACCCTCTTTGCGATAATTTACTGATAAATCCTGAAGCAGCTCATTGCATTCGATAAATGTATCTTCGTCCATATGGATATCTTCCATGGCGGTATTCAGTTCATTAAGCGTATGTCCGGAAAAATATTCCTGTATATGTGCTTTGGTGATCGGCTGGTTTTTATATAATTCCAATAAAATGTAAAGCCCGTCAAGCAAAGCCTGCTCCACTGAAAGCCCTTGGTCAGATATCAATTTAATCAGATTATCACGGATTAAAAATGCCGGAGATAAATTATCCATGGTCTCGGATATTACAGGAAATGTGACAGGTTTTTCGCACCACAGGTCGATAACTGCCGGACAGCACGGCATGAGTGTTCGTTCCTCATGTGTTGAAAACCGGTGGATTTCTCTGGGAAACAGTGCACATGTCTCTGAAAGCACTTCATCTGAGTATGTCATTACAAGATGACATAGCTTATCCTTTGAAAGAAACGGACACCGATGTTTTTCGTCTAGTTTAATAACCAGACTGCCATCCTTATGGCATGTGTAAGAGCTTAGATTGTCACTTTTTCCAGACACTTTATCAGCAGAAAGCTTCTTCCATTTGCGGTTTGTAGCGTCATCTACTGCAATTTTCCACTCCTGACAGCATGTGATACTGCATTTGTCAGCAATACATTTGAAATTGTTGTAATAGTCCGGTTGATAGTTTTTCATGTTTTTCCTTTACTTATTTTATACAGATTTGTGAATAGAGCATAGTATAGCTTGTTATTATCAATCAATCACATGATGATTCAGCCATTTTCTTGAGTGGAATCTGGCAGTAAATATAATAGAACGAAGCGTCCAGTCACAAGCCATGCCAATCCACACTGCAATCGGACCAAAGCCCCATACACGGCAGAGGTATATGCACAGACTTACACGGCAAAGCCACATTGTGCAGCAGGATACAATCATGGAGAATTTAACATCGCCTGCGGCACGCAGTCCATATGGCGGGATGAAGGATGGTACCCAGCAGATTGGCTTGGCAATTGTGATAAAGGTAATCATCTCAAAGCAGAGCCGTGCACGCAGGTTCCATTCCGGCAAGCATTGTAATGGGCTTTGTGAGTATGAAAATAATCAGACAGCTGGCAATGATTACGACCTCAGACACCAGTGATAGTTTTTTGATATAGTAGACAGCTTCATCCTTTCTGCCGGCACCCAGACACTGTCCTACAACAGTCATAAGACCTATTCCTATTCCGATAGCGGCAATACCATTTAAGTTTTCGAGGATATTGGTCATGGCCTGGGCAGCGATGGCCACGGTTCCAAGAGTGGATACAGTAGACTGGATAGCCAGCTTTCCAAACTGGAACATGCTGTTTTCGATTCCTGATGGGATACCGATGAGCAGGATTTTTTTAATCAGGCCCCATTCAGGGCGTATAGACATATAGTTCTTTATGAAAATCGGTTCATTTTCCCTTCGAAGCTGTATGATAACGACAATCGCGCAGAATATTCGGGATACGAGAGTGGAAATAGCAGCTCCCTCAACACCCATACCGAAGCCGAAAATCAGAATAGCGTTGCCGCCGATATTCATAAAGTTTGAAATAACAGATATGACCATAGGATTGCGACTGTTATTCTGTGCGCGCATAATGGATGCGCCGGCATCATAGAGACCTATAAAAGGAAATGACAGCAATGTAAAAAAGAAATAAACCTGTGAGTTTCTCATTACATCAGCTTCAACAGCGCCAAATATGGCACGAAGCAGCGACTTTCTTGTTATCAGACAAAAAGCAGATAAAAGTACAGACAGAAATGCCATGACAAAAAATACCTGTCTTGCAGCATGGCGGGCACCTTTTGTATTGTGACTTCCCAGATACTGTGAACAGAGAATCGCACCACCGGCGGCAAGCGCTGAAAGTGCCTGTATGACAAGGATATTGATTGAGTCTACAAGCGAGACAGCTGAGATAGCGGCAGAACCTACATTGCTGACCATCATTGTATCCACAGTTCCCATAAGAGAGGCCAATAGCTGCTCTATTATTATCGGAACCAAAAGCTTTCGAAGCTGAGTATTTGTATAAATATGATTGGTTGTAGTATTAAGGTTTGCTGTTTTTATTTTATCTGAATGTAAATTTGTCATATCTGATTACCTTTATTGCTATATGATTAAAGGGTCAAAATACCTTTGGACCCTCATATCATTATATATTTTACGTGTTTAGGTTAGTACGATAAATTCGTAATGTCAATAAGGAATATTTAAAGTGCTGGCAAAGTGTAAGTAATGAAATTATTTAAAATGTCAGTAACTTCTGTTTTTTTGAACAATATTGCACAATCCTCTTTTATTTTGAACCAAAAAGTTATACAATAGTACCATAGTAAAAGGCATCAAAACTAATTACAAAATTAAATCACGAGAGGTATCAACATGAAAAAAGCAAAGAAACCACCTCTGTACAAAAGCTTCGGCTATGCCTTCGAGGGCATATTTACATGCATCAGAAATGAGCGCAATATCAAGATACACTGCACTGTCGCGATACTTGTAGTGATAGCAGGAGCGGTACTTGGGATAACACCGACTGAGTGGTGCATCTGCCTGACGCTATTTGGACTGGTGATAGCCCTGGAGCTGGTCAACACTGCGATTGAGTCAGTTGTAGATTTGGTAACGACAGAGCGAAAGCCGCTTGCCAAGACAGCTAAGGACACGGCAGCAGGAGCAGTGCTTGTGGCTGCAATAATGGCTGCGCTAGTTGGACTTATCATTTTTGTGCCAAGGATTGTTTCTTTATTATGATTAATCATGAATGAGCAGCGAATATTTTTGATGTTCTTTATAAGGAGCTTATTCAGAGCAATCAATTTTAAATAACAGGAAACGGAGGATTTTACCATGGAAAGACTTACAGACGGATTAAAGAAGATTTTACTTGCAGGAATAGGAACAGTGGCAGTGACTGCTGAGAAATCAAAGGAAGTGCTTGATGAGATGGTCAAGAGAGGTGAGCTGACTGTCGAGCAGGGCAAGGTGCTCAATCAGGAGCTTAGCACAATATCAAGGACACAGTAAAGAAAAATGTAAATGTATCTGTTAAGCCACAGTCACCGGAGGAGCTCGAGGAGCTTTTGGACAAGATGACACCTGAACAGATACAGGCTCTAAAGAGCAAGCTTGCACAGATGGATGAGGCTGACGTGGATCAAGAAGCTGATGAAAGCGTTTTCGAGGATGAGGACATTGTAACAGATACTTCAGCCGATGGAAAAAGTGCTTCCGGTGGAGAATCACAGACAGCGGATATAAAAATAGAAGCTGAGGACGATAAAGAGGAAAGCGTGAACTAGTATGGATGGCCGCCTGAAGGAGATGACAGCGGTACTGAAGAAGTACAAGCTCACGCATGGACTTACACCCGAAAAATTCAGACTTATATTGCAGGAGCTGGGACCTACCTATATTAAGCTTGGACAGATAATGTCGCTTCACTCGGATATTCTGCCAAAGGAATATTGCGAGGAGCTTATGAAGCTATGCTCAGATGTGGAGCCTATGCCGTTTGAGCAGGTGGAGGCTGTCATAGATGCTTCATTTGGCTATTCATGGAAGGATGTTTTTGCTTCAATAGATAAAAAGCCTCTTGGGGCAGCTTCCATAGCGCAGGTGCACAGGGCCACACTTAAAACCGGTGAGCAGGTGGTTGTGAAGGTGCAAAGGAAGGGCATTCACGAGGTGATGTCAAAGGACATGGCGCTGCTTCACAAGGCGGTTAAGCTTGTGCCGCCCATCTCTATAAAGGGCATTGTGGATTTTGACATGGCGCTTGATGAGATGTGGGCTGTGGCACAGGAGGAGATGAATTTCCTGCTTGAGGCATCCAATATTGAGGAGTTTGCCGGCAATAACAGGGATGTTGCATTTGTAGCCACACCAAAGCTTTACCGCAAGTATACCACATCACATGTACTTGTCATGGAGTATATAAAGGGCTTTAATATCGATGACAAGGAGGGGCTTTTAAAGGATGGCTATGACCTTGAGGAGATAGGCAGCAAGCTGATTGACAACTATATCAGGCAGGTGATAGAGGATGGCTTCTTCCATGCGGACCCGCATCCGGGTAATGTAAAGATAAGGGATGGCAAAATTGTCTGGATTGATATGGGCATGATGGGAAGGCTTTCTGAGCATGACAAAAAGGAACTGAGCAATGCTGTTTACGGCATCGCCATGAACGATATCGGCATGATAGAGGATGCGGTGCTTGCAATTGGTGACTTTAAGGGTGAGCCTGACAGGGCAAAGCTGTACAAGGATATCAAGATAATCATAAATAAATACGGCAGTCTGGATATGGGGCAGGTCGATATTGCAGAGTTTATTCAGGAACTTTTGGAGGTAATGAAGAACAACCGCATTGTTATGCCGCACGGTTTTACAATGCTTGCTAGGGGAATCACTCAGATAGAGGGCGTGCTTGCGGATATTGCACCGGGCATCAACATGGTAGAGATTGCTTCTGCAAGGATAAGGCAGGAGATGCTTAAATTTTGATTTGATGGGCGAGCTTAAAAAGCCGGGAAGACAGCATACAAATCAGCTCACCGCATGGCAGAACTGCCGGAGAGAATGGCGCAGATACTCGAGGAATATCAAAGAGGGCAGACACGCATAAATTTTGACATGCATGCTTCTGATGAGCTTGCGAGGCTTTTACACAGGCTGGTGAGAAATATCGTCATGGGCTTATGGGTTATGGCACTTCTAATCAGCTCAAGCATAGTGTGTACCACAGATATGACACCTAAGATACTTGGCATACCGGCGCTTGGTGTTATGGGATATGTGTTTGCATGCATCATAGTGCTTTTATACGATTGTGAAGCATTTCATATCCAGACGATGATAAAAAAGCAGGATTCTGAAATTAATCAGAAATCCTGCTTTTTTTAATTACGTTATATTATTTCGATGATTTTTTACTCTTTGCTTTTTTAGAATCCTCATCAAGATGATATTTGTCCTGATACATGGTGAACTGACCTACAAATGCAGGCTCCTGTCCGGCCTTAAGCTCATTGAGATAATCATGTGTCTCGAATGATGAGTTGTGTGTCTGAATCAGGCATACAGCAATGTTTGAGCAGTGATCCGAAGCTCTCTCACAGTTTGTGATGTAATCTGTGAGGAATACGCCGAGTCTGCTGTCACATTTGCCCTTCTGAAGACGCTCGATATGATAATTTCTAATCTCCTTGGTGAGATCGTCAATAACCTGCTCAAGCGGCTCAACCTTGACTGCTTCTGTCAAATCGTTTTTGCTAAATGCCTCTACAGTGAGAGTGAGAATCTCGCGTAGAGCATTATTGAGCACCGTGAGCTCTTTTTTCTTGCGTTCTTTGAAAATTCAAGCTTGTTGTCATTAATCTGCTTGGCAAGCTTTGCCATATTTATCGCATGATCTCCGATTCTCTCGAAGTCATTGATTGCATGAAGCATCTTTGAAATCTCGTTGTTGCCGTCCTCAGAAACATCCTTTCCGGATAAGTGAATGAGGAAGGTGTCAAGCTGATCCTCTAAGTAATCAAGGCGCTCCTCCATGACTTCAATATCATCAAACTTTGAATCTGAGTAATTGTCAAAGAGATCTAAAGCATTCTTGAAGCTGTCTCTTGCAAGCTCAGCCATCTCGTTTGTCTTCTCAAGACATTCTTTGACAGCAAGTCCAGGTGAGAGTAAAAGTCTCTCGTCGAGTACAACCTGTCCGTCTGCGTTGTCAGTTGTGACAAGCTTCTTAGCAATCTTTACAAGGGAATTGCTAAACGGAAGAAGGATAATAGTGGTAGCGACGTTGAAGATTGAGTGGAACACCGCAATCATTACAGGAGTGATGCTGTCATTAAATAATGTCAGATCAACAGCATAACGTGCGATACAGTATACTACAAGTCCTATTGCTGTACCGAACAGATTGAAGCTGATGTGGATGATGGATACTCTCTTGGCGTTTTTGTTTACGCCGATTGACGAAAGCAGTGCAGTCACGCATGTACCGATGTTCTGACCCATGATGATCGGGATAGCCATGCTATATGAGATAGCACCTGTCATGGCTAAAGCCTGCAGCACACCAACTGATGCGGCAGATGACTGGATGACTCCGGTAAATACAGCACCTACAAGCACTCCGAGGAATGGATTGTTAAAGGTGGTGAGCAGTCCGGTAAATTCAGGCATATCTGCGAGTGGTGATACAGCGCCGCTCATGAGCTGCATACCATACATGAGTACGGCAAAACCTGCCATGATGATTCCAACGTCCTTGCGCTTTTCCTTCTTGCTTCCCATAATCATAATCACAGCGATAAGCGCGATGACAGGGGAGAAGTTCTCAGGCTTTAACATCGAGATGAACAGATTGTCACTTTCGATACCTGAAAGACTAAGAATCCATGCGGTGAGAGTGGTTCCGATGTTGGAACCCATGATGACACCAACAGTCTGGGCAAGCTCCATGATGCCGGAGTTTACGAGTCCGACAAGCATAACAGTAAGTGCGGATGAGGATTGGATTGCAATAGTGACTATTGCTCCAAAAAAAATAAGCTCTTGATAGGGTTTGAGGTTACCTCCTTAAGTATCTTTTGGAGATTGCCTCCTGCGAGCTTCTCAAGACTGCCTGACATAACATGCATTCCGAAAAGGAAAAAGGCAAGTCCACCGCATAACTGCAATATAGAGTAAATGTTCATGTTTACCTCCGTTTGTAAAAATAATTTGTTTTACTATTTGCTCCAGTTATACATATTTAGTTTACACAAAACACATATAACATAACATAATTTTTACATTCTATCAATATAATCTGAAATTTTAATAAAAAAAGTGATATTCACTTTTGAACACTTTTGAAAACGTTTTAAAATTTATGTATATTTATGTTTTCTTGTGTTTACTTTTGAAGGAAAACGTTGTACAATTACAGTATAATAATTTAAGGTAATTATTCAGAAATTTACATTACAAGGTGGAGGTATATTATGTCAGACGTAAAGTGTTATTGAAAGCGGCAGGGCTGTGCTCGGAATAGAGTTCGGTTCTACTAGGATAAAGGCGTTGGTTATCGGGGAGGATCATGCTCCTATAGCCACAGGTGCCCATGATTGGGAAAACATGCTTGTGGACGGCATCTGGACATACAGCCTGGATATGATTTGGGAGGGCATTTCAGACTGCTACAGCAAAATGGCGCAGGATGCAAAGGAAAAGTATGGTGTTACCATCAAAAAGCTTGCGGCAATCGGTATTTCCGGCATGATGCACGGCTATCTGCCTTTTGACAAGGAGGATAATCTGCTTGTGCCATTTCGGACATGGAGAAATACCATCACAGGTGAGGCTGCAGCAGAGCTTACTGAGGTGCTTGGCTTTAATATTCCGCAGAGGTGGAGCATAGCGCATCTGTATCAGGCTATATTAAATAAAGAAGAGCATGTATCAAAGATATCATATTTCACAACATTGGCAGGCTATATTCACTGGCAGCTCACAGGTGAAAAGGTCATGGGTGTCGGTGAGGCATCAGGCATGTTTCCTATCAATTCGAAGACCAGGGATTATGATGCGGCAATGCTTGATAAATTTGCAGCATTAGATAAGGTAAAAGAATATCCGTGGGATATAAGAGACATTCTGCCAAAGGTGCTTACGGCTGGAGAAAAGGCAGGTACGCTGACAGAGGAAGGAGCTAAAAGGCTTGATGTAAGCGGCAATCTGGAGAGCGGTATATTGCTTGCACCGCCGGAGGGAGACGCAGGCACGGGAATGGTCGCAACCAATTCTGTTGCAGTGCGTACCGGAAATGTATCAGCGGGTACATCTGTATTTGCTATGGTGGTGCTTGAAAAGGCACTTAAGGCAGTTCATGAGGAGCTTGATATGGTCACCACACCATCGGGAGATGCGGTAGCTATGGTGCACTGCAACAACTGTACGTCAGACTTAAATGCATGGGTGGGATTATTCAAGGAATTTTCAGAGCTGTTTGGCATGGATATAGATATGAATGACATATATGGAAAGCTCTACAACAATGCACTTACAGCCGATAAGGACTGTGGCGGTCTTGTAGCCTTTAACCTTTTCTCGGGAGAGCCTGTAATCGGACTCAACGAGGGCAGACCTATGTTTGCCAGAAAGCCGGATGCAAGGATGAATCTTGCAAACTTTATGCGCACACATCTCTATGCAAGTCTTGCAACACTAAAAATCGGCTGTGATATTCTATTTAAAGAGGAAAAAGTAAAGGTAGACACACTTTACGGTCATGGCGGTCTGTTCAAGACAAAGGGTGTGGGCCAGAGCATACTTGCAGCAGCCATGGACGCACCGGTTGCGGTCATGGAGACAGCCGGAGAGGGCGGTCCGTGGGGCATGGCAGTGCTCGCAGCTTATATGGTGAATAAAGCAGATGGAGAGCCTTTGGAAAAATATCTTTCAGACAGGGTATTTAATGGCGAAAAGGGCATAGTAATGCAGCCGGACCCTGACGATGTAAAGGGTTTTGATGAGTACATAAATACATATAAGGCGGCAATTGAGGCAGAGCGTGCCATGGTAAAGGCGCTTCCGCTGTAATAGCAGTAAAAAAAAATAATAAGAGAGGAACAAAAAATGCTTGAAGAATTAAAGAAACAGGTTTACGAAGCAAACATGGAGCTCCCAAGAAGAGGGCTTATCACATATACATGGGGCAATGTCAGTGGAATTGACAGAGAAACAGGCTATTTTGTCATCAAGCCAAGTGGAGTGGATTATGATGTGCTCACCCCTGATGATATGGTAGTCATGGATCTTGAAGGAAATAAGATAGAGGGAAAATACAAGCCTTCGTCAGACACTGCAACACACTTAGAGCTTTACAAAAAGTATCCGGATATCGGAGGAATTGTACATACGCACTCACCTGAGGCAGTTGCCTGGGCACAGGCCGGCAGGGATATTCCGCTCTACGGCACCACTCACGCAGACTATTTCCTGGGCTCAATTCCATGTGCGAAATCTCACCACAGAGGAAATCAACGAAGCCTATGAGAAAAACACAGGCCTTGTCATCATAGAGACATTTGAGAACAGAAAAATCAATCCTGTATACACACCGGCTGTGCTCTGTCAGAATCACGGACCGTTTGCCTGGGGAAAGGATGCGGCTGAGGCTGTGCACAACGCCGTTGTCCTTGAGGAAGTGGCAAAGATGGCCAGACTCACAGAGTCAGTAAATCCTGACGTGAAGCCAGCCCCGGACAACATAAAGGAGAAGCATTTCTACCGTAAGCATGGTGCTAACGCATACTATGGCCAGAACTGATTTGTAGCTGTTATACGGCCCGCAGTATTCATATTATTTTGTGTTTACATAGCACAAAAAATGTGATAAATTTTTATGTAAAGTACAGTCTCAAATGACTGTAAATAAGACATAAGGTGGTTGATAGAATGGTACTGGCAGTTGAGATAATAGTCTGCTGCTTAATATTTGGCATATACAGAGTAATACGGATAAAGCGGGACCCGGCATATAAGATAAGCAATATGCCCGAGAAGCTGCAGAAAAAGGTCATGCATATGCGTGGCTACAGAAATCGGAATATCCGTATCATGACAGACTGGGAGAAGTTTGTAAAGAAGCTTCCGACACTTATATTCTGGACGATAGCGCTTGTCATACTGACATCAATAGCAGGGGCAAAAAGTTTTTCGACGGGCTTTGTGTTTGCGCTTTTGATATGGATGGCAGTCCTATTGTTTCTTGAACTGGTAGTATACTGTGGCTGGTATGCACATACACCGAAGGTGTGGATAAAGGGCACCGAGGATATGGCGAAAAAGACATATACCAATTATGCACATTATATCGGACTGATACCACAGAGAGCTCTGATGGGAATAGTGGTTGCTATTATAGTGGGTCTTGTGATAGATATGATTCCAAGGCTTGACAACAACAATTATTCGCCGAAATATACAGAGATAGAGGATACCTTAAAGGCAGCCTGTGACAATTACAGGATTCCGGGCATGGCTGTTGAGGTGGTAGATGCAGAGGGCGTGCTTTTCTCCGGTACATATGGGGAGTGCAAGAGCCTTGACACGCCGTTTATCACCGGTTCACTCAGCAAGTCGTTTACTGCGGCATGCATCATGAAGCTGTATGAGGGAGGACATCTGAATATTGACAGCCCGGTAAATCCTTATCTGGATGCAGCTGAGGTATTCAAAAATCCAAAGGATGCGACAAGGATTACAATAAGACAGCTGCTCAATCATACCAGTGGACTTGGCGTGTACCAGCATGTGGGAAATGCAAAGATTGTTGGCAAAAATGGAGAATATACCTATGCGAATGTCAATTATGACATACTTGGTCTTATAGTGGAAAAAGTATCAGGTGTTAGCTACAGCGATTATCTGACAACGACATTTTTTACACCACTTGGCATGACTCACAGCAGCGCAGCCTATGCAAAAGCGAAGGAGGATGGTCTGATTACAGGCCACAACAATTATTTCGGTTTTTCGGTGGAAAGCGATGTGAAGTATCCGCTCAGCGATTCGTGGTCCACTGTACCGGCGGGCTATATTGCATCCAGCGCAAATGATATGGGAAAATATCTGCAGATGTATCTGCGTGGCGGCTATGGAATACTCTCTGACAAGAGCCTTAGCACAATGTTTCGGGCAACAGTTCCTATGGATGAGTCCGGTGAGACAGGCTATGGTATGGGCTGGGTGCGTTCGGATAAATATGTTGAGACAGTGTACAATCATACAGGTCTCACGGAAAACTATATCGCAGACATGTATCTGCTTCCGGAGAGCGGTGTGGGCGTTGTATTCCTCGCAAATACCAATGACTATATGGTCACAAACAATCTGATGAACAAGGTAACCTCAAAGGTTGTGATGACACTTATGGGATACGCAACAGACGAGCTTGACCCAAAGGATTATGTCGATGCGCACCTGTTCTATGACCTTGTTTTTGCAGCATTTATATTGGTTGCGCTGATGGAGATTATCAAGTCGCACAAATGGAGAACAGACAATAGCGGAAACCTGATAGCAAATATTTTCCTGCATCTGTTTTTGCCGGTGGGCATAGTTATTGCGCCTATTGTCGGAGGCATACCATACTGGGTAATAAAGGATTATGTTCCTGATTTGTTTATTGTTTCATGCCTGAGTGTAGTACTTCTTGCAATAGGTGGAATCCTGAAGCTTAAAAACAGGAGAAATTCATAAGATAAAAGCAGAAGAAATAGAAATGCGGCTACTGTAATATGTAGCCGCATAATTTTTTGACCATAGCATCGTGGGAGGAGTCACAGCACACTCCGACAGTACATGAAGAGTATAAGCCGGAGGCTTTGACAAATTCATTGTCATCTGCTGAAAGCCTGATACCACAAGGATATTCCTTACCATCTATTGTCACATATGCAAGCCTGTCCTTATATTTTTCAAGGACGGCTTTATCCAGATATTTGCTTATATCTTCAAAGCAGACATTTTTGGCGTAATAATCAAAGGTCTTATCATCCATAAAGCATATATCGTATTCGTTAGAAGCAAAGTATGCTGTGAGGACTGCCATGTTCTGATAGTCTAGGCCGCTTTTGTCTACATCGACACAGATATTTTTGTTTAAGGCAATTTCATCCTTTGACAAATCATAGCCGTTATCTGTGAGAAAGTCATTGAAAATATCGGCGCCGCTGTCCTCTGTGGTGCTGTTTTCTGCATTTACGCATAATACGCTCAAAACAGTATTTTTCTGCGCAAGCCGACCATGAATAAAGGTTGTGACTGCTATGATTCCGATAATGACAAGAAATATCGGTATTTTGTAATAGTCCCATATATATTGTATTTTCTGACTGAATGTCAGCTCCTTAAAAGGTGTCTTTTGTTCCATGATTTTATCTCCCTCTGATATGATGTGCTGTAGTTTAAAAATATTATAAGGTAATTTATAGAAATTTACCAATAAACATTCTATTAACTGCCTTTTTTCTTTTTAGATTATTATGCTATAATGAGCCAAAACACAGATAATACAAAAGGAGAATAATATGAAAGCAAGCCACAGAAAAGATGTTATAATCGCCAGACTGATTTTTGCAGCAATATGTCTTTTTCTTATTGCCCTGATTGCTACAATAGTGATTACCGTTACCTCAAAGGGCGGCAAAAAAAAAGGAGCAGGACAAGGCACAACAGAATGCAGTTAGCGAAAGTGAAACTGACAGTGCCGGCGATAGTGATACGGAGATAGGCGCCATATATCTGCCACAGCAGACTACAGAGGGTACCGAAAAAACTTACGTCACTACTACAAGCAGTGTAAACATGAGAGAGAAGCCTGATAAAAACGCAAATATAGTTACTGTTATAGGACAGAATGTGAAGCTTGAGTTTGTATCAGAGGACAATGGATGGACACAGGTTATCTTCCAGGGACAGACAGGCTATGTCAGCTCTGACTACGTCAAGTCAGATATGGCTGACAGCACTACAGACAGCGGCACATCAGGTGCGGCAAATAGCGGGGCTGCCAGTCAGGGTACAGCAGATGGCAGTACAACAGGAGCTGCAGATAGTGCTGCACAGTCACAGTAATAGATACGTGGTGAGGTAATGTATATGACAGGAATTATATGGGCATGTGCTGCAACATTTATTGCAGCATGTGTGCCTATTTTGGCCAAGGTTGGAACTAAAAAGACAGACCCGGCGCTGGCGGGAAGCATTGCCGGGATTGTTTTATGTGCGTCTATATTTTTTTACAGGAAAGATAATATAATGGGAAGCAGCCTGATTGCACTCGGCCAAAGGAGCGTTATATTTATACTTCTGGCAGGGCTTGCAACAGGGCTTTTTGGCATCTGTTTTTTTAAATCCATACATGAGGGCTACACATTTCAGGTTACAGCTATAGTTAAATGCAGCTATATAATCACGCTTGCAGTGGGATTTTTTCTGTTTCATAACACTCCTGACACTTTTGACTATATAGCGATTGCACTCATGATTGCTGGAACGGTTATTTTAAATCTGGATGGAACCGGTATTTTGTTTGCGCTTCTTGCTGCAGTTTGTGCGTCGGCAGCACATATTCTGGTGTCACTTGGCGGGATACAGCCGGATAAGGGCTTTATTGCGTTCTGGTGTGTATTTATAGGAACGCTGGTGCTTATTATATTTACTATTGCAACAGGAGGCATGAAGAAAATCAGATCCATGTCATTTGTTGATGGTATATGCCTGATTCTTGCAGGCATTGCATACCCGTTAGCATATGATTTTTATGGCAGGGCAGTTTCAATGTCCGGCAGCTATGCAGGGTATATTTTTAATTTGACGATTATTGTGATGATGATATGCTCCAGCGTGATACTGAAGGAGAAGGTATCGGGAAAGAAATTCCTGGGCGCATGCATTTTTATTGCAGCATTGTTTGTTATAGCATGCAACTAATAGCTGAATATAGCATATAATGATTAAAAAGAGGTTTTTTGATGTTACCTTTTTTATAAAACATTTCCGTTTATGGATTACTATAAAAATGAGGATGCATTTGCAAAGGACCTGGGGATGATAAAGGATATGTATCCGCATGATACGGCGATGATACAGTCTGCAGTAGAGCAGCGCATGGATGAGCTGGAGTATGAGGGCAGCTTTATCTATGATGAGGTGCCTGACAGGCAGCGTCTTTTCGATGAGGCAGACAGGATTGCCGGCAGATTTATCTCAGAGCCAAGCAGCAGGTGCTTTATCTGTACAATCGCGGGCATACTTTTTAACTGTGAACTCTGCAGACGCAGATGCAGATACAGAAGGTACCAAAGATTCTGGTAGATATAAGGATATGATTTTATGAGTAAGAAAGTGATAAAGCCGAAAGTACTTATAGTAGTATTTATTGCAGCATTAATTACATTTTGCATAACTACAAACAAGGGAAATAAGGATATGACCACGAAGCAGGCGGATGCAACGCTGCCGGTTATGTCATTTAATCTGGATAAAATAAAGATAAACACCCTCCATGGATATACTACTGAGATGGATCCGACAAAGATGCGCGATTGCGTTATTCCAATTTCGGATGACAGGAAGCTCCCATTATCCATTTCAACATATGGCATGGCTGTTGACAGGATATCATACAAGATCAGAAGCATGGATGGCAAGAGGCTGGTGGCCGATGACGAGATATCTTCTTTTTCTAATAAGGATAATACTATTCAGGCGGACGTAAGCATGCCGAATGTTATGGATGAAAATACTGAGTATCTTTTGGTGTTTACCATCACAAGCGGTCAGGATAATGTATATTATTACAGCAGGATTATGCAGACCGATGGAAAGGCTGCTGCAAAGGTTGTTGAGTTTGCAAAGAAGTTTCATGATGAGACGTTTATAAAGGATGACAAATCCTTCTTTACAACATATATGGAGACAACAACCGGTGACAGAAATACGCTTGCACATGTGGATCTGACATCTACGGTGAGTCAGATTACCTGGGGCTCAATGGCCGCTGCACAGTATACGAATCCTGTCATAGCCCTAAAGGAAATAAACGATTCTTATGATGTGGTTACAATAGACTATGTGATGAGCTGTGTGGACGGTAAGGGTGAGACTGAGTATTACAATGTAAGAGAATATTTCAGGCTGCGCCAGACGGAAAGCCGTATGTACGTGCTCAACTATGAGAGAACGGCAAATCAGATTTTTAACAGTGAAAACAGCTTTATATCGGATTCAGGCAGCGTAATGCTTGGTATCAGAAGCAGTGAGGCAGAGTACAGGGCCAATGAAGCAGGCAGTGTGATATGCTTTGTCCAGGAGGGAGATTTATACTCCTATGATATCAACAATGGAATGATAATCAAGGTATTCAGCTTCAGGGACGCTGAGGGCATTGATGAGCGTGAAAACTGGAATCATCACGATATAAAGATTGTCAGTGTAGACGAAGCGGGCAGTATTGATTTTGTGGTATACGGATATATGAACAGAGGCACCCACGAGGGAGAGGTGGGAACCGGTGTGTACCATTATGACGGCCTGGCACATACTATAGATGAGGAAGCGTTTATTCCTTCTAAGACATCATATGAGGTGCTAAAGGCTGAGATGGGCAAGATGTTCTTTATCTTAATGAGAAGAATGAATTCTATCTCATGATGGATGACAGTCTCTATAGGATTAATTTAGGCTCGATGTCAGTAAAGAAGGTGGTTGAGGGCTTGTCCACAGGCTCTTACTGCGCATCGGAGAGTAACAGATACTTTGCATGGGTGGATTCTGCAAATCAGTACTCATCAAATACCATAAAAGTGATGGATTTAAAGAGTGGCAAGACCTTTGAGGTCAAAAAAGGGCGACGACCAGTATCTGCGTCCGCTTGGCTTCATAGGTGAGGATTTCATATATGGACAGGCGAATGCTGCTGATGTGGTCTCTGATGCAGCCGGAAACACAAATTTCCGATGAATGGCCTTATTATTCTTGATACATCTGACCAGTCGGAGCTTAAGACATATACCCCTTCGGGCGGCTATGTCGAGAAAATTTCTGTGGATGGATATACGGTAACGATAGATCTGATTGCACAAAACAATGGTGTGTATGCAGAAATCGGTCAGGATACCATTATGAACCGGGAGGCTGATTCGAAGCAGAAGATAGCTCTTGATACGAGTCAGTCCGATACAAAGCTGACGGTCAGCGCTATTAGTATAGCAGGTGGTAAAAAGCCGGATAAGCTGAAGCAGCTGACAGCACAGATGACTATAAATTCGCATGATACTACTGTTGATTTAAAGTTTGATGACAATACAGTCCATTTCTATGCTTATGCAAAGGGGGATGTGATTTTTGCATCTGATAATATCTCGGATGCCATAAAACAGGCAAATGACAGCATGGGAGTGGTAATTGACTCAAACCAGCAGTATGTATGGATGAGGGCAAGAAAAAATGCAGTAAATGCATTTGCGAATATTGCATGTAATGAAATCGATAAGGATGCTGACAGTGTCGTGAAGTCAGTAAGTGCAATGCTTACCTACAATGATGTTACGGTAAGTGTGTCTGAGCTGATTGGAGCAGGCAGCAGTGCTGTTGATGTGCTCAAAAACAACCTGCCGGACAAGGAAATCCTGGATTTACAGGGAGTGTCTTCTGAGGATATTATCTTTTATATCAGCCAGGGCAATCCGGTATTTGCGATGACGGGAAATACGTCGGCAGTGCTTGTGACAGGATACTCTTCAAATGGAGCTTTATATATTTATAATCCGGATAATGGCGCAACAACATCGATGAGCTATGAGGATGCTGACAGAATGTTTTATAATGGTGGCTTGCATTTTATCACATACATGACAAAATAAACAGGATAATGTTGTAATAATGCTGATTTTGTGACATTAAATGTAAGCTCCTTAGGTAAAGTTTAACAGAAATTTTCATAAGGATTGAAAAGCGGTTACAATTGGGATATATTAAATAAGTATGAAACAGGTTTAATACTTTTTGTTTAAGGAGAACGTATGAGTAAGAAGAGTATTGTCGTTACAAAAGTATGTGAAGGTCATGATAATCCAATCGCAGAGCTTGTTCAAGTGGCATGCAAGTTCGATAGTGAGATTACATTGGAGAGTGACAATCGCAAAATCAATGCAAAAAGCATCATGGGTATTATGGCATTTAATCCTTCAGATGGAATGTCTGTTGATATTGTTACAAAGGGTGATGATGAGCAGGAAGCTTTAGTTGCAATTGAAAATTTTTTAGTATGTGAATAATGAGCATGAGGAGGAAAATAGTATGCGTAAAAAAAGAATAACTCAAAGACAGTTAAGCAGGCAGTAAAGCCGGTTGAAGTTAAAAAAGAGGAAACAGTGGCACAGCCGGTTTCAGGGCCTAAGGCTGATGCAAAAGCCGATGTAAAGGCTGAGGTAGAAAAAGCCGTAGAGAACAACCGAGAAGGTTGAGAAGGCTGTTGAAAAGACAACTGAGAAGGTTGCTGAGAAGGCCGCTGAGGTTAAGGCTGATGTAAAGGACACTGTTAAGAAGACAACAGCAAAGGCAGCAAAAGCTGCAAAGGCAGCTAAAGAGGCAAAACCTGCAAAGAAGGAGCCGGTAAAGCCGGAGATTATTGTTCAGTACCAGAACAGCGAGGTTGATACAGCAGCTGTCGAGGAGCGTGTTAAGGCTCAGTTCGTTGCTGAGGGACACAAGGCAGGCTTCATCAGAAAGCTAAACATCTACATCAAGCCGGAGGAGTATTCTGCATACTATGTTATAAATGATAAGTTTTCAGGTCGTGTAGATTTATTCTAGTCAGACATTATTAGGGAATACATATTTTATCTAGCGCATAATAAAAGCCGATACATTTCGTGGAGACACGGTGTATCGGCTTTTGTTTTGTGTATAAGTATGTGTAAAAGCAGCTGTATGACAGTTTAAATGCATTATGAAATACTTAGTGGACAAACAAAAAAGGGTAACAAAAAGCGGGTGATGGGAATCGAACCCACGTATCCAGCTTGGAAGGCTGGTGTTCTACCATTGAACTACACCCGCATAGGAATATTTAATTTGTTGTATAATGCCCAGTTCCGGAATCGAACCAGAGACACACGGATTTTCAGTCCGTTGCTCTACCAACTGAGCTAACTGGGCTTGTCTCACAACAAAAGTTATTCTACACGATTTGTCTGTTGATGTCAATATTAAAATCGAGAAAAATTGGATAGTTACAATAAACAAGAAATGTAGTATCGAAAACTATATAAAATAGAAAAAGATATAATTTTACCTTGACATGAATACCATACAGAGTTACCATGTGTATATGTTTGATTATCAAATAATTTGAATATCAAACAGAAAAATGGAATTTATACATGTTCGGAGGTACATATTATGTTGAGAGAACTGAGAATCGGAGATATGGTTGCCAAGCTTCCTATCATTCAGGGAGGCATGGGAGTTGGAGTGAGTCTTAGCAGACTGGCCGGAGCTGTTGCTAAGGAGGGTGGTGTAGGAGTGATTTCCACCGCGCAGATTGGCTTTGAGGAGCCGGAGTTTGAAAAGGACCAGGCAAAGGCTAATCTGATTGCTATCAAGAAGCATATTAAGAAAGCAAAGGAGCTTGCCTGTGGACATGGAATGGTAGGTGTCAATATCATGGTGGCTTTAAAGCATTACAAGGAGCATGTTCTGGCTGCGGTTGAAGCAGGTGCTGATGTTATTATAAGCGGGGCAGGACTTCCAATGGAACTGCCTGAGCTGGTCGATGAAAAGTCACATACAAGGATCGCTCCGATTGTTTCTTCAAAGAGAGCAGCAAATCTGATTCTTAAAATGTGGGCACACAGATACAACCGCACAGCGGACTTTATTGTTATCGAGGGACCAAAGGCCGGAGGACATCTGGGATTTTCCAATGAGCAGCTTGCAGATATGGAGCATATGGATTATGACAGCGAGATTAAGGAGATTATCAGCTGTGCAAAGACATATGAGGAGAAGTTTAAAAAGCACATTCCGGTAATTGTAGCAGGCGGAGTGTTTACACACGAGGATGTCATGCACTGCATGGAGCTTGGAGCCGACGGAGTGCAGGTGGCGAGCCGTTTTGTGGCGACAGAGGAGTGTGACGCATCTGATGCCTATAAGCATGCTTATCTGAACGCGAATGAGTCTGATGTGCAGATTATACAAAGCCCGGTCGGAATGCCGGGGCGTGCTGTCAGAAATGAGTTTATCAGGGGGTTGGAAAAGGAAAAGCAGCATATCACAAGGTGCTATAATTGTCTTGAGAAATGTAACCCTGCAACAGTGCCATACTGTATTACGAAGGCACTGATTGCAGCGGTTAAAGGAGATATGCAAAACGGTCTGGTATTCTGCGGTGCCAATGTGGGCCGCATAAACCGGATGACTACGGTCCACGAGCTTATGAGTGAGCTTGTGGGAGCATAGGCAGTACATCCTCACAGTAGCAGCGAAGCACTTCACCTACACTCCATGCCTGTGCATAGCAGCCACGGCCGTTGTGAGGGGCATCGCCGTCAAATATCTCGCATATTGAGCCGATACAGTTGTTGAGCAGATGCTCCCTTACAGGTTCAAGCAGCTTGTCAGCGCATAAAGCGGTCGGCTTCGTGCGGCCGTGTACCTTTACATAGGCACTGATAAAACCACCGAGCAGAAAGCCCCAGGCTGTTCCCTGATGATAGGCGTGGTCGCGCTTTGAGAGAGAGCCAATGTAAATCGGATGGTAATCCTTGTGGTCAGGATCGAGCGAACGCAGTCCACAGCCTACGTACAGCTTATCCATTACCGTATCCACAATTGCTTTTTCACGCTCCCTGTCAAGCATGGTAAATGGCAGGCTTACGGCATAAATCTGGTTTGGACGGATTGTATCGTCATCCTCGTCAACCACATCATACAGGCAGCCTGTGTTTTCATTCCAGAAGCGCTTGTTGAAGGAAGCCTTTACGAGAGAAGCAAGCTGTCTGTAGCTGTCATCGTTATCGCCAAACCTAGCCTGAAGCATATCCATGGTACACAGTGCGTTGTACCAAAGTGCATTTATCTCGACGGGTTTGCCATGACGAGGCGTAGCAACCCAGTCACCGACACGCACATCCATCCATGTTACCTGGTCGAGTCCGCTTCCGGCATGAATGAGCCCGTCCGTGTCCATATATATGGAAAAATCAGTGCCTTTTTTATATGTAGATATGATATCTTTTAAGCATGGATAAATATCATTCTTTATAAATTCATAGGCATCGGGAGTGACCACATATTCAAGATATTTGTAGACAGCATAAAAAATACCACAGTGATGCATCTACAGTATTGTAGAGAGGCTCAAGTCCGCTGTCCGGGAACATGTTCGGGATGAGCCCGTCCTTACAGTACTTGGCAAAGGTCAGTAGTATATCGTGGGCTTTTTCAAAACGGCCGGTGCAAAGTGTCAGGCCGGTGTATGAAATCATAGTGTCACGGCCCCAGTCTGTAAACCAAGGAAGTCCGGCGAGCACCGTGTCATAGCCTGTTGACTGTCTGTGTGCGATGAACTGGTTTGCAGCCACAGTAAGCTTCACGGCAAAGTCATCAGTGAAGCCGCTTCTTTTAATCAGCTCATCGGTGTAGTCAAGCTGCGCACGTAGTATTTCAAAAGCACTTTCGTTATCAGAAACAAGGTGTTTGGCGAAAGCTGTGCCTGCGTTGCCGTTACAAGCTTCAAGCGGTACGATATCGCACATTACAGAAAAATGCATTGAAGCAGAGGCAGGAATATCCACGCTCACGTCATATGGGCAAAATGCACAGTCGAGGCCGGGCACTTCATTGTCCACCTCGGTCTGAGCCTCAAGGTCACAGATATACTTGTAGTCTCTTTCAATAAGCTCTCCGCCTGAAAAAGCAATGCGGATACAGTGGTCATCCTGGCTTTTGGAATGAGGGTAAAGCCATGCTCCTGCTTTTTGACCTCGAATTTTAATGAATCGACGGTGGAACTTTCAGAGTGCTCACGGAAGTTCATAAGAGGCGTGATCAAAAGCTTAGCCGCTTCGCCTTTGTTTTGAACCTCATATGCCACGGCAGCGAGATTTTTTCCCTGTGCCAGTGCGATGTGTTTTTTATGGTGATATCACCGGCCTCATATGTAAAGCATATGGTTCCATCGTATGTGAACTCTCTTATATATTGGATGCCGTCTGTGTGGCATCCGCCCTTGAACTGGTCACTTGAGAGGTCGTAGGTGTGGCTGTCTGTGACTATTTTTTCGTTTGTCTTAGAGAAGCTGACGTATCTTTGCACAGGAGCATGAAGGCTTGCAATCAGATAGCCCTGATGCGTACGGTTTATCGCACCGGTGACTGAACCACCGGCATATCCGCCAAGGCCGTTGGTTAAAGCCCACTCCCTTCTTATGTTGTTTTTGAAATCATTTTGCAGTTTTAAGTTAAATTGCATCTTAACCCTCCGAAATTTCACTAAATTTTTATAATATTTTAACCTATAACTGTGAAAAAATCTATACGAAACGGCAAAAATCTGTTATCATTATAAGGATATATATTTTCAATATGCAAAGGAGAATTATAATGGAAGTATTTACATTGATTGCACGTAAAAAAAAAATGTGGCGCTGGTATTTGTTTCGTACCTGCTTGTAGCTCTTGCTGCGATAAGTCTTCTGACTATCTGCATCGGCTTTGCACCGGGTATTTTATTTGCAGTAGTATTTGGACTTATTGCATATCTTATGATAATGGCACAGAACACCGAGTTTGAATATTCATATTTTGACGGAGAGCTGCGCTTTGCCAAAATTAAAAACAAGAGCCGCAGAAAGCGCCTTGGAATATACAGCATGGAGTCTGTAGCAGCAATCGCACCGGCAGGTGACAGAAGTGTATACAATTACGAGAATGGAAATGAGATCAAGAAAATAGACTATACCTCAGGTCAGAAGGATGTACCTTATTATGATATCGTCATCAAATCGCCTTATGAGAACGTACTTATAAAGGCGGAGCTTGATGACAAGTTCCTCACAGAGGTTGAGAAAAATACAGATCAAAGGTTAAAAGAAGAGAGGAGTAATTACTCCTCTCCTTCCAAATGGTACATTTTGGATTTTGTTTTGCCGGCATCGTATCCGGTTGAGTATCCTTTGTTGCCGTTTAACAGTCTCAGACATTTGGGACAAAGAGTGCCGAAGGTAACAGGTGCACCGCACCGCTGGCAGTGAAGACCGGCTATAGTGGAGGCTGATTCAGACTGCTTGTACTCGATGCGGCCGTCCTTTATCCAGCTCTTTACCTGTCTAAGCGGTATCTTAAAATGTTCTGCAACCTCGTATTCATTTACGTCGTGGGTACGGATAAATTCCTTTACCTCGCGGAATAATGCCAGATCAAGGCATCGTGGGCAGAGATTCTCTTTATAGTCATGTGGCAGAGGCCTTTTACAGTTTTCACATACTTTTGTGTTGTTGTTAAAAAGACTTTTAGGATTATCCATAGGTGCCTCCTTAAGCTTGTTTTATTCATTATATCATAACAGATTTTATAAAGAAAGTAGGGACTTTTATAATGTCAATTGCAGTTTTCGATTCAGGAGTCGGCGGAATAAGCGTCTTAAAGAGCCTGGTTGAAGTGATGCCTAACGAAGATTTTATATATTATGGTGATTCAGCAAATGCGCCTTATGGTACCAAAACACTTGAGCAGGTGCGAGCTTTGACCTGTGAGCATGCAAAGGAGCTGATTTTAAATCAGCATGCAAAGGGGCTTGTTGTCGCGTGCAATACAGCCACCAGCGCGGCAGTGCGTATATTAAGAGAACAATATCCCGATGTTCCTATCGTAGGGATAGAGCCTGCAGTCAAGCCTGCGATGCTTTTTATGGAAAATCCGAGAGTGCTTGTGATGGCTACACCTATGACTATCAGGGAGGAAAAACTTAAAAAGCTTATGGACAGATACAGACACTTGGGTGAGATTATTCCATTGCCTTGTCCGGGACTTATGAATTTCGTTGAGAGAGGTGACTTGTACGGTGATGATGTGAGACAGTATCTCGAGGAACTTTTGTATTCATATTCGCATGGTGAGATAGATGCGGTTGTGCTGGGATGCACACATTATCCGTTTGTCAGAAAAATGATACAGGAGGTGCTTGGAGATAGGGTGCGTGTGTTCGATGGAGGAAACGGTACAGCGCGTGAGATGAAAAGACGTCTCGCAGAAAAAGGTCTGCTGACAGACAGCACCGCTGCAGGTATTGTGGATTTTCAAAACAGCCTGACCGGACAGAGCCATGAGGATAAAATACAGCTCTGTAAGGCACTTTTTGACAAAAAATTTAGTTGTTATTTACAAAATATTACAAATCTAAAAAAGTATAAAATAATCACGACCTTTTTAATAAAATATTTCTAAAATGTACATTGTTAGGACATAATTACCACATATACTTATATCTGTAAGAGGAACAAAACCTTTTACATTATTCCCTTTTTATTAATAAACATTTTCATAACTAAACTCCTCGAGAAAGGATCGCGTTGTTACCGCGTGTAACATCGCGGTCCTTTCTCACGTTTTGCATGCAGGCTGCGGAGACGCAGCCTTGCTGTTTTAGCTATGCACAACGCTTCCACATATATCGTTCAGCACACACATGTCACAGTGCGGTGTGGTTCGGGCAGTGCATACGGCACGTCCATGATCAACCAGCCTATGGCAGAAGTCATTGCTCTCCTCGAGCGGGATGATTTTCCAAAGCTCCATCTCCACTTTTTTCGGGTCCTTTATTCCATCTACAAGTCCTATACGGTTGCAAAGGCGTATGCAGTGTGTGTCGGTGACGATGGCAGGCTTGCCGTACACATCACCCATAATCAGGTTGGCACTCTTTCTGCCGACTCCCGGCAGCTTCAGCAGATCGGTCATATTGTCAGGCACAAGACCGCCAAAATCATCGCGAAGCATTCTCATGCAGGCACTTATATCACGTGCCTTACTCTTTCCCAGGCCGCATGGACGTACAATTTCTTCTATGTCGGAAACATCAGCATCGGCGAGAGCCTCGATGGAAGGATATTTTTGAACAAATCCACCACGACTACATTTACGCGGGCATCAGTGCACTGGGCTGCGAGCCTGACTGATACGAGGAGCTTCCAGGCCTCGTCGTACTCAAGAGTGCAATCGGTGCGAGGATATGCGGTTTTTAGTCTTTTTATTACTTCAATGGCTAATTTTTCTTTTGTCATATGAGCCTCCTTATATTTGTTTTGTAACTATTCAGTAACTTTATTTTATAGTATACAAAAATGCGCGGAGATTGTAAAATGGATTTACATGGAGCGGATTACGTGAGAGGAACGGTGTGAAACTGGAAAATATGAATAACGCATATGCAAATAAAAAATGTACAAATAACATATATATAAACAACAGATATACAATAGAAGTAACCAGGAAAAGAATAAAAAACATGTATCTTCGTGTGAAGGACACGGATGGCACACTATCAGTGAGTGCTCCTTATGGCATGAGTGATACAGAAATCAGGAAATTTGTGGAGAGCAAATCAGACTGGATTGAGCAAACCACACGGGAAATGCTTGTTGCAAGACAGCTTAAGGAACAGGAACCGGTTTTGGCGCCATTCATGGAGAGAGAGCTGCGCAGGGAGCTTAAAATGCAGCTGCAGAGGCTTATCGACAAATGGGAGCCTGTTATGGGAGTTAAGTCAGCCGGCTTTACGATAAAGAAGATGAAGACAAGGTGGGGATCATGCAACGTTAAGTCACATCATCTGAATTTCAACCTTCTGCTGGCTAAGGTGCCGTCGGAGTGCGCAGAGTATGTGGTGGTTCACGAGCTTACACATCTGCTTGAGCCAAGCCATAATGCCAGGTTCTGGTCGCTGATGGAATATTATCTGCCGGAAAGCAAAAAGCTGCGTAAACAACTAGCTGGCTTTTCTGCGCAGGATATGATATGATATTGTTAAAGACTCACTTAGAGAAAGGAAGCTTCAAATGGAATTTTGGGATATATACGATAAGGATAAAAAACCGACAGGCCGTACAATGAAAAAAAACGACTGGATACTTAAGGATGGAGAGTATCATCTTTCAGTGCTTGGCGTGATTCACAGACCTGATGGCAGGTTCCTTATCACACAGCGTGTCATGACAAAGGCATGGGCACCGGGCTGGTGGGAGGTTTCAGGAGGAGCCGCACAGGCAGGTGAGAGCTCATTTACCGCAGTCTGCAGAGAGGTGAAAGAAGAGGTGGGCCTTGATGTATCACAGTGTCCGGGAGGGCTTGCCTATACCTATCACAGAGAGAATCCGGGCGAGGGTGACAACTATTTCGTGGATGTTTACCGCTTTGAGCTTGATTTCAAGGAGTCTGACGTACAGATTCAGACAGAGGAGGCACTTGGGTTTAAAATTGCCACACTCGATGAAATAAAAGAGCTTGCTGCGCAGGGAGTGTTCCTGCACTATGACAGCATAAAGCAGGTATTTGAAAGTTAATTGCTATGATTATGATAATAAGATAACATAGAATTATAAGATTACATAGAATTATAAGGAGCAGATTATGGCATTACCAAAGGATCCGGTTATGCTGCTTAGCTTTGTAAACACACAGCTTCTGGGACAATTATTCAGGATTGAAGGAGCTTGCGGCAGCATATGATATTGATGAGAAAGAGCTTTGCGACAAGCTTGCACAGATTGATTACAAATATGACGAGACTGTCAATCAGTTTAAGTAGATTTTCAGCATACATATTAAAAGTGATGGAAGGATAAGATAATGGAGACATGCTGCGATTTTTGTGCATACAATGAATATGATGAGGATGATGAGGAGTATTATTGCTCGGTAAATATGGACGAGGATGATATGGCGAGATTTGTCCAGAGCAGCTATAAGCGCTGTCCGTTTTACCGCTCAGGCGATGAATACAGGGTTGTCCGTCACCAGATGTGAAGCATTATAACAAAATATAATAAATATAATTAAAAAATAAATTGCATTAATCAATTTAAGGCTGTATAATAAGTTGGTTATTTTAAAAATTAAGAATTTACAAATATACAAAGCATATTGATAAGGAGGAAAATTATGCCTGTAAAATACGTGTTCGTCACCGGTGGAGTTGTTTCCGGTCTTGGAAAAGGAATTACCGCAGCGTCTCTTGGACGTCTTTTGAAAGCTCGTGGTTACAAGGTAACAATGCAGAAGTTTGATCCTTATATTAACATTGACCCAGGTACTATGAACCCTATTCAGCACGGAGAAGTTTTCGTTACAGACGATGGTGCTGAAACTGATCTTGATCTGGGACATTATGAGAGATTCATTGATGAGAGCCTGACAAAGAACTCAAACGTCACCACAGGAAAGGTATACTGGTCAGTATTACAGAAGGAACGTCGTGGTGACTACGGCGGAGGAACAGTACAGGTTATCCCTCATATCACCAATGAGATAAAGAGCAGATTCTACAGGGATTTCACATCTGAGGATACCACAATCGCAATCATCGAGGTGGGCGGTACAGTCGGCGATATCGAGAGTCAGCCGTTCCTCGAGGCAATCAGACAGTTCCAGCATGAGGTGGGACACGACAATGCCATCCTGTGCCATGTGACACTGATTCCATACATCAAGGCGTCAGGAGAGCTCAAGACAAAGCCTACACAGGCAAGTGTAAAGGAGCTTCAGGGCATGGGAATCCAGCCGGATATCATTGTATGCCGTTCAGAGCATGAGCTTGATCAGAAGCTTAAGGACAAGATTGCGCTGTTTTGTAATGTACCGAATTCACACGTATTACAGAACCTTGATGTGGAGTATCTCTATGAGGCACCACTTGCCATGGAGCAGGAGAATCTTGCAAAGGTTGCATGCGAGTGCTTGCATCTCGACTGTCCTGAGCCGGATCTTGCAGACTGGAAGCAGATGGTTGAGGATCTCCGTCATCCTGATAAAGAGGTCAAGATCGCACTTGTCGGAAAATATACAGCACTTCACGATGCATACATTTCAGTTGTTGAGGCACTGAAGCATGGCGGTATTCCTGAGCATACCACAGTTGATATAAAGTGGGTTGACTCAGAGGAGCTTAATGATGACAATGCAGCAGAGGTATTCAAGGGTATTCAGGGAATTATCGTTCCGGGAGGCTTTGGAGACCGTGGTGTTGAGGGCATGATTGCAGCAGCTAAGTATGCCAGGGAAAACAATATCCCATATCTGGGACTCTGCCTTGGAATGCAGGTGGCAATCATCGAGTATGCGCGCCACGTATGTATGTTCCATGATGCACACAGTATAGAGCTTGATCCAAACACTACTCATCCGGTTATCGCACTTATGCCTGACCAGAACGGAATAGAGGATATCGGAGGTACACTTAGACTTGGCTCTTATCCATGTGTACTCGACAAGACATCAAAGGCATACCAGGTATACGGTACAGAGAATATAAGCGAGCGTCATCGTCACCGTTATGAGGTCAACAATGACTACAGAACAGCTCTCACAGAGCATGGCATGAAGCTTTGCGGTACATCACCTGATGGCAGAATCGTGGAGATGATTGAGATTCCGGAGCATCCGTGGTTTATCGCCACACAGGCACATCCTGAGCTTAAGTCACGTCCGAACCGTCCACATCCGCTTTTCCATGGCTTCATAGAGGCGGCAAACAAGGTGAACAGATAATTTTTCGTTGTATTTAATACAATATTTAGAAAGTGCGGTTGATTTTGACCGCACTTTTTCTTATAATAAAGTGAAGCTTCACACTTTATATATTGTGAGGAGACGGTTTCATATACAATATATTCCTTGGAAAATAAGAAGTCTGTATTGGTATTTTTCGGGGGATAGGGTTTTTTGGGAATGACTATAAAAATTACAGGTCAAAATTGCCTTGAAGCTTGTAATAAATAAGAAAAAGAACGGAGAAAATATGGATAATCAGGGACCTAATAACTATAATTACAACAATGGCCCGGGCAATTATGGGTCCGGTGGAAACGGAAATAACGGTGGTAACAGACCTGGTGGAAACGGTGGCAGAAATAACCGTGGCGGACAGGGTATCATGGCATTTATCCTGCTGACACTCGTGGCATTGTTTGTGTATGCACTTATATCAAACAGCATATCGCATGCCAGCACACAGGAAAAGTCATACAGTGATTTCATAAAACAGCTCGACAAGGGTAATGTCAAGAGTGTTGAGTTTGATTCCTACGAGATAGACTACAAGCTTGTGGATGACGGACACAAGGATTATGACATCACATATTACACAGGCCGTGTGGCTGATGATGAGCTTGTGCCGACACTCAAAAAAAGCAAAGACCTCAGAGGGCAAGTCTATTGAGATAAAGGCAGCGATACCTGATAATACATCTACATGGATTTTTAATATATTAAGCTTTATAGTTCCGCTTATTTTACTGTGGGTGCTTTTAGCATTTGTTTCAAAGAAGATGGGCGGCAGCATGGGGATGGGAGTCGGCAAATCGACTGCCAAGGTATATGTGGAGAAGTCCACAGGCGTAAACTTCAAGGATGTTGCGGGACAGGATGAAGCCAAGGAATCTCTCCAGGAGGTTGTTGATTTCCTTCACAATCCTAAGAGATATACAGATATCGGAGCAAAGCTTCCTAAGGGAGCGCTTCTCGTGGGACCTCCGGGAACAGGTAAGACACTCCTTGCCAAGGCAGTAGCAGGAGAGGCAGGAGTACCGTTTTTCTCACTTGCAGGTTCAGACTTTGTGGAGATGTTTGTCGGAGTCGGAGCTTCGAGAGTGCGTGATTTGTTCAAGGAAGCACAAAAGATGGCACCATGTATTATCTTTATCGATGAGATAGATGCAATAGGAAAGAGCCGTGACAGCAGATACGGCGGTGGCAATGACGAGCGTGAGCAGACATTAAACCAGCTCCTTGCAGAGATGGATGGCTTTGATACATCAAAAGGATTACTTATATTAGCAGCAACTAACCGCCCTGAGGTGCTTGATAAGGCACTTCTTCGTCCGGGACGTTTTGCCAGAAGAATCATTGTTGACAAGCCTGACTTAAAGGGACGTCTGGAGACCTTAAAGGTACACTCAAAGGATGTCAAGATGGATGAGTCGGTAGACCTTGATGCACTGGCACTTGCCACAGCAGGACTTGTGGGCTCAGACCTTGCCAATATGATTAATGAGGCTGCCATCAATGCAGTCAAAAACGGCAGACAGCTTGTAAACCAGTCAGATCTCTTTGAGGCCTTCTGAGCTTGTAGCAGTCGGTGGCAAGGAAAAGAAGGATCGTGTCATGAGCGATAAAGAGAGAAAAATCGTCTCATACCATGAGGTTGGACATGCACTTGTATCAGCCCTGCAGAAAACACAGAGCCTGTACAGAAAATCACAATCGTACCACGTACCATGGGCGCACTCGGATATACACTCCAGACACCTGAAGAGGAGAAATACCTTGAGACAAAGGATGAACTTCTCGCCAAAATCACAACATATATGGCAGGTCGTGCAGCAGAGGTGCTGGTATTTAACTCAGTCACAAGCGGAGCCGCAAATGATATAGAAAATGCCACAAAGATAGCCCGTGCCATGGTAACTATGTACGGAATGTCAGATAAATTCGGCATGATGTGCCTTGCAACAGTACAAAACCAGTACTTAGAGGGCGGAGCAGGATTAATCTGCGGAGAGAATACAGCATCGCAGATAGATGATGAGGTACTCTCAATCATAAACAGCAGCTACGCAGAGGCCATGAAGCTCCTCGATGAAAACAGAGAAATCCTCGACAGTATATCAGATTATCTCTACGAGAAGGAAACAATCACAGGTAAGGAATTCATGAAGATGTTCCGCGATATGAAGGGACTCCCTGACCCGGACGAGGAAAAAAAGATGGTGAAGAGAGCAAAGAACATGAAAATGCACAGAATGATGCACAGAAAGATACGACATCAGCAGCAGATCCACTCCTTCGTAACGCAACAGACCAACCTGCAGATACAAATGAATCTTCCGAATATACAGCGCCGGATGATAATACATTGAATAACTAGTACCTTATAGGTCAATTTTCGAACACAACGAGCAACCAAGCAATTTTCGCGCAGCGAAAGAGCGAAAAAAGAATTTCGCACAAAAAAGCGCAGTAGAAAAAGAGTTTCGCACACATAAACTGAAAAAAGCCGGAGGAATACACTGTGTGCCATGCCGGCAACTTCACAACCTGAAGGTGCGAAACTCCACAACAACCCAAAAGAGCGAATATGGAAAAAACATTTGATATCAAAGAAGAATTAAAAAAACTCCCGGATGCCCCGGGAGTTTATATTATGCATGACAAGGATGATGTAATCATATATATCGGCAAAGCCAAAAGCCTGACGAAGAGAGTACATCAGTACTTTCAGGCGAGCCACAATGAGGGCATCAAGAAAAAACAGATGGTAGAGCATATAGATCATTTTGAGTATATAGTCACCGACTCTGAACTTGAGGCCCTTGTTTTGGAGTGCAACCTGATAAAGGAGCATACACCAAAGTACAATACTATGCTTCGTGATGACAAGACATATCCGTACATCAAGGTGACACTGGGAGAGGACTATCCGAGGGTGCTGTTTTCGCGTCAGATGAAAAAGGACAAATCCCGTTACTTTGGTCCGTATACGAGTGCCTCTGCGGTGAAAAGCTCGATAGATCTGATAAACAAAATCTATAAGCTTCGCACCTGCAACCGCAGGCTGCCGCGTGATATAGGAGCAGACCGGCCGTGCCTCAACTATCATATACACCAGTGCAATGCACCATGCCAGGGGTATGTGACGAAGGAAGAGTATGCTATATCTGTAAAGGGCGCGATAGATTTCTTAAACGGCGACTATGAGCAGACAATAAAGGCTCTTAGCGATAAAATGCTAAAGGCTTCAGAGAGCATGGAGTTTGAGAAGGCGGCTGAATACAGGGATTTGATAAACAGTGTGAAACAGGTAGCACAGAAGCAGAAGATAACAAATGCCGACGGCGAGGATAAGGATATCATAGCACTTGCAAATGACGATACTGATGCAGTGGTGCAGGTATTTTTCATAAGAAACGGAAAGCTGATAGGCAGAGACCATTTCCATGTGAGGGTTGGAAGCGAGGAGGCTGCGGATGATGTGTTAAATAACTTTGTGAAGCAGTTTTATTCCGGAACACCTTTTTATACCGCGCGAGGTCATGCTGCAGAGTGAGATAGAGGATATGGCTGTTTTGGAGCAGTGGCTCAGCGAAAAGCGAGGCAGGCGGGTGAATATAAAAGTGCCGCAGAAGGGCATGAAGGAAAAGCTTGTTGAGCTTGCCTACAAGAACGCACTCTTAGTGCTCAGCCAGGATAAGGAGCGGATAAAGAGAGAAGAGGGGCGCACAATAGGAGCTGTAAAGGAAATCGAGGGACTTTTGGGCTTACATGGATTAAACCGTATGGAGGCCTATGATATTTCCAATATCAACGGCTTTGAGACCGTCGGCTCCATGATAGTGTATGAGAAGGGCAAGCCTAAAAAGAGCGATTACAGAAAGTTTAAGCTTCGCACAGTTACGGGACCTGATGATTATGCGTCAATGCACGAGGTGCTCACACGCCGCTTTACACATGGCATGGAAGAACAGAAGCAGCTTGAAAAAGATGGTTCTCCACAGGAAATAGGCAGCTTCAACCGTTTTCCGGATATTATAATGATGGATGGTGGAAGAGGACAGGTGAATATATGCCTTCAGGTGCTTTCCGAGCTGGGGCTCGACATACCTGTGTGTGGCATGGTGAAGGATGATTTCCACCGCACAAGAGGTCTTTATTACAACAATGTGGAGATACCTATCGACCGCCACGGCGAAGGCTTCAAGCTCATCACGAGAATACAGGATGAGGCGCACCGTTTTGCAATAGAGTTTCATAGGTCACTGCGCTCAAAGAGTCAGGTACATTCGGTGCTTGATGATATTGAAGGCATAGGGCCGGCGCGCAGAAAGGCGCTCATGCGCCGTTACCAGTCGCTAGAGAAGATAAAGGAAGCAGATGTCGAAGACCTTATGCAGACAGAGACCATGAACGAAAAAGCAGCACAGGCAGTGTATGCATTTTTCCACTCTGCCACGTAGATTTTGAAGATAATCTGTGGTATACTAAAAAACAAATATACATCAAGGGGGACCGCGAATGGATGCATTACACTCAGTATCAGTTGCAAAGGTAGCAGAATTGCTCGATCTCAACAATCTCACAAAAGAGATGAACCTAAAAGGAGAGGGCGATAGAGTGCTCGGACGTCAACAGACCGGCGCTTCAGCTCTCAGGATATTTTGATCATTTTGAGGAGAGACGAATACAGATTATCGGAAATGTAGAGTATACTTATATAGAGAAGATGAGCGACAGCGAGAAAAAAGAGCGCTATAGCCGCTTCATGGAGTTTGATATACCATGTATCATCTTCTGCAGAGATTTACAGCCGGATGAGATATTTATGGAAGAGGCCAGAGAGCACAGCATACCGGTGCTGTCAACAGGTCGTTCCACATCAAGCTTTATGGCTGAGCTCATCTATTGTCTTGGTGAGCAGCTCGCACCATGCATCACAGTGCACGGCGTGCTGGTAGATGTATACGGCGAGGGAGTAATGATCACAGGCGAGAGCGGTATCGGAAAGAGTGAGGCCGCACTCGAGCTCATCAGACGAGGCCATCGTCTCGTGACGGATGATGTGGTGGAAATCAAGAAAATTAACGAGCATACGCTCATGGGCACATCGCCTGAGATTACCAGACATTTTATAGAGCTTCGTGGCATCGGAATCATCGATGTCAAGACACTTTACGGAGTAGAGTGTGTAAAGGAAAAACAGCAGATAGACCTCGTAATCAAGCTCGAGGACTGGAAGAAGGAGGCAGAGTACGACAGACTCGGCCTCGAGGAAGAGTATGCCGAGTATCTCGGCAACAAGGTAGTGTGTCATTCACTGCCAATCAGACCGGGACGTAATCTGGCGGTCATCGTAGAGACAGCAGCAGTCAATCACAGACAAAAGAAGATGGGCTACAATGCAGCTCAGGAGCTGTATCGCCGCGTCCAGGCAAATCTTACAAAAAATTCGGAGGTATAATAAATCATGGCAATAGAAAAGAAAAACGCCTGGGAAAAATATCCCCAGGGACCTGAAAGAGAAAAAATTATTTGCATTTGCAGAGGATTACAGAAGGTTTATATCCGGCTGCAAGACAGAGCGCGAGTGTACGGCAGCAGTTTATGCTGACGCCACAGGACACGGCTTTGTGGACCTTGATGAGCTCATCGAGACAGGAAAGAGCGTAAAGGCAGGAGATAAAATCATAGCAAACAATATGGGAAAGGGACTGGCACTGTTTATCGTGGGCAGTAAGCCTCTTGAGAAGGGTATGAATATCCTCGGAGCACATATTGATTCACCTAGAATGGACTTAAAGCAGGTGCCTTTATACGAGGACACAGACATGGCACTTTTAGACACACATTACTATGGCGGCATCAAGAAATATCAGTGGGTCGCACTGCCACTTTCACTTCACGGAGTCATCTGTAAAAAGGATGGCAGCACAGTGACAGTCAATATCGGAGACAAGCCAAATGATCCTGTAGTGGGTGTGAGCGATCTGCTTATTCATCTGTCAGGCGAGCAGATGGGCAAGAAAGCTTCAGAGGTCATAAAGGGCGAGAGCCTTGATGTGCTGATCGGAAGCATACCGGGACCAGAAAAGGACGAGGACGACAAGGATATCAAGGAGAGAGTAAAGGCCAATATCCTCACAATACTTTCACAGGAGTACGGTGTGGATGAGGATGATTTCCTTTCAGCGGAGATAGAGGTGGTACCTGCCGGAGAGGCAAGAGACTACGGACTTGACAGAAGTATGATCATGGGTTACGGACACGACGACAGAGTGTGCGCATATCCTTCATACAGAGCTATGCTTGAGATAGAGGGCGCACCGGAATATACAAGTGTATGCCTGCTCGTGGACAAAGAGGAAATCGGCTCAGTGGGAGCCAGCGGCATGCAGTCACGCTTTTTTGAAAACTGTGTGGCAGAGGTGATGAACCTAGCAGGAGACTATAGCGAGCTTGCAGTCAGACGTGCACTGAAAAACTCAAAGGTACTCTCATCAGACGTATCAGCAGCCTTTGACCCGAACTATCCATCGGTTATGGAAAAGAAGAACTCGGCATACTTCGGAAAGGGCCTTGTATTCAACAAATATACAGGCGCCAGAGGCAAATCGGGCTCAAACGATGCCAACGCAGAGTATGTTGCAAGGCTTAGAAATATCATGGATACAGCAGATGTTTCATTCCAGACAGCAGAGCTTGGAAAGGTAGATGAGGGAGGCGGCGGAACAATCGCATATATCCTCGCAAACTACGACATGAATGTTATTGACAGCGGTGTGCCGGTGCTCAATATGCATGCGCCATGGGAAATCATCAGCAAGGTCGATTTATATGAGGCATTCAGAGGCTACATTGCATTTTTGAAGGAAGCATAGGCTAAAGGAATATAAGATGAATCAGACATTTGTAAAAAGTGTAACAGAACAATTGCCGAAGCTTGGTCTCCTGCAGGATGAGCCGATGAAAAAACATACGACCTTCCGCATAGGAGGCCCGGCAGATTACTATGCAGAGCCTGATATGAGCCGGATTTCAAAGCTTATAGAGATGGCTAAGGCATGTGATATGCCGGTTACAGTGATAGGAAACGGAAGCAATCTGCTGGTAGGAGATAAGGGCATCAGAGGTCTTGTAATTGGTATTGGAAAAGGCCTGTCCGAAATCGAGGTGACAGAAGCTGTGGCGCAGCAAAGCACAGCGCAGGACTTCACAGCACAAGATAACGGTCATATCATCACAGCGGGCGCCGGGGCTATCCTTGCAGCAGTGGCGGCAAAGGCAGCGGAGGCATCGCTTTCAGGTCTTGAGTTTGCATCGGGCATCCCCGGAAGTGTTGGAGGCGCGGTAGTCATGAACGCAGGAGCCTACGGCGGAGAGATAAAGGATGTCCTAATCGATGCCACAGTGCTCACAGCAGAGGGCGAGCTAAAGACTGTCACAAGGGATGAGCTTGACTTATCCTACAGGCACAGTATAGTCCCGGAAAAAGGGCTATATAGTGATGTCAGCCAGATTCAGGCTCACACCAAAGCCTAAGGATGAGATAAAGTCATATATGGCAGAGCTTCGCACAAAGAGAGTGGAGAAGCAGCCGCTTGAGTACCCAAGTGCAGGCAGCACCTTTAAGAGACCGGAGGGCTATTTTGCAGGGAAGCTTATCATGGATGCAGGTCTTCGAGGTTACAGCGTGGGAGATGCACAGGTGTCGGAGAAACACTGCGGCTTTGTGGTCAATAAGGGCGAAGCCACTGCAGTGGATGTCCTGACACTCATAAAAGACGTGCAGGAAACAGTTTTAAAGCAGTTTGGAGTAAAGCTCGAACCGGAAGTTAAGATGATTGGAGAATTCTAGTGAAATTTGTAATAGTGACGGGCATGTCAGGTGCCGGAAAAAGCACAGCAATGAAAATGATGGAGGATATGGGATATTTCTGTATAGACAATCTGCCTATACAGCTATTAGATAAGCTCATAGACTTTTCAAATACTTTCCACAGTGATGTGTCCAAGGTGGCAGTCGGCATAGATGTGCGAAACGGCTCAGGAATTGATGAGATTCCACAGATGCTCGAGCAGCTAAGGCAGAAAAACTTTCCGTATGAGATACTATTCCTCGATGCTGAGGATGAGGTGCTCGTCAAGAGATACAAGGAGACGAGGCGTAATCACCCTCTCGCAGGAAGTGAGCGCATCAATAAGGGTATCGTGCTTGAGAGGGAAAAGCTGCAGTATTTAAAGGACAATGCTGACTATATCATAGACACAAGCCAGCTTCTCACAAGGGAGCTTAAAATTGAGCTGGAAAAGATATTTGTGCAGAATGAGGATTACAAGAATCTCTTTATCACGATACTTTCCTTCGGCTTCAAGTATGGTATACCGTCAGACTCTGATATAGTCATGGATGTGAGGTTTCTGCCAAATCCCTACTATGTGGACGGACTACGCGCGAAAACCGGCAATGATAAGGAGATACAGGACTATGTCATGCAGTTTCCGGAGGCAAATGAGTTTATCGACAAGCTTGATGATATGATAAAGTTTCTCATTCCAAACTATATCTCTGAGGGTAAAAACCAGCTTGTTATATCTATAGGCTGCACCGGAGGCAAGCACCGCTCGGTAACGCTTGCAAACGAGCTGTACAAGAGGCTTAGCGGCTGTAATGACTATGGACTTAAGATAGAGCATCGCGACATAGGAAAGGATGCATTGAGAGGTAAATAACATGTCATTTTCCAGTGATGTAAAGGAAGAGCTGGCAAAGCAGATATCAAAGAGCAGGCACTGTCAGCTCGCTGAGCTTGCAGGCATTATAGAGCTTTCGGGCCGTATCAATGAAAAAACAAAGGGACTTGAGCTCGACACCGAAAATCTGCTGCTTTTAAATAAATATGCCACACTTATGAAGCGTGCCTTTGGTACAGATACCACAAAGGCGCTGGATGAGCAGGATACCGGAAAGATACTTGCAGCGCTTAAAATCACGGCACAGCCTGTCAACAGACAGACCGCAGACGGACGGCTTCTTATGCAGACATGCTGCAAGAGAGCCTTTATCAGGGGAGCTTTCATGGCAGCAGGCTCGATAAGCGACCCCAACAAAGCGTACCATTTTGAGATAGTGTGTCATACGAAAGAGCAGGCGAAGCAGCTTCAGGAGCTCTTGTGCGGCTTTGATACGGATGCCAAGATAGTAGAGCGCAAGGGGCACTATGTAGTGTACATAAAGGAGGGCGCCCACATCGTGGACAGTCTCAACATCATGGAGGCGTATGTGTCACTCATGAAGCTGGAAAATGTGCGCATATTAAAGGAAATGCGCAACAGTGTAAACCGTAAAGTAAACTGCGAAACCGCAAACATCAGCAAGACTGTGAATGCGGCAGTAAAGCAGATAGAGGATATCAGACTGATACAGAAAATGAGAGGACTCGATGATTTACCGGCGCAGCTTCGGGAGATGGCGCTGCTTCGGCTTGAATATCCGGATGCACCGCTAAAGGAGCTCGGAGGATATCTGAATCCGCCAATGGGCAAATCGGGAGTCAACCACAGGCTTAGAAAATTATCGGCGATTGCGGAGGAACTGAGATAGATGAAGAAAAAGCTTTTATTTGTATTTAATCCCAAATCAGGCAAGGGGCTCATAAAGGAGCACCTGGTAAATATCGTGGACATCATGACAAAGGCCGGATACAAAATCACCATTTATCCTACACAGTGTCAGGGAGATGCCATAAAAAAGGTCAGGAAAAATGCTAAGAAGTATGACCTTGTAGTGTGCAGCGGCGGAGACGGTACGCTCGACGAGGTAGTGACCGGCATGGAGCAAAGCGAGGTAAATGTACCGATAGGATACATCCCTGCGGGCAGCACCAATGACTTTGCAAACTCTCTCGGCATACCAAAAAATATGGAGGAGGCCGCAAGAGTTGCCGTAAACGGTACTCCATTCCCGTGTGATGTGGGAGGCTTCAACGGAGATACCTTCGTATATGTTGCAGCCTTTGGCCTTTTTACAGAGGTATCCTACCAGACCTCGCAGCAGATGAAAAATATACTGGGACATGCCGCATATATTTTAGAGGGTGCAAAGCACCTGATGGATATCACCTCGTACAGGATGAGGGTGAGCCATGACGGTGAGATAATAGAGGATGAGTTTATATATGGAATGGTGACCAACTCGCTTTCGGTAGGAGGCTTCAAGGGCATATCAGGTCCTGACGTACTGCTTGATGACGGCCTTTTGAGGTGACACTCATCAAGAATCCAAAAACCCAATAGAGCTCAATAAGATACTTGCGGGACTGGCAAACCGTGAAAATGACAATGAGCTCATCTACTCCTTCAAGACCAGTGAGATGCATGTGGAGAGTGAGGAGGAGGTACCGTGGACACTCGACGGAGAGTTTGGCGGCAGCCACACGGATCTGACCATCACTAATCTGAGCAAACAGATTACCATTATGTGCTGATAAATACAAAATCGGATATAAAATAGTAATAGTACACAATTTTTTGTCTGATTGTGTTAAAAATTTAACTTTATTTTTATAAGGTTATGTAATATAATAACATTAGCTTTTAATTAACAGGAGGAAAAAATATGTTAGTATCTGCAACAGAAATGCTTAAGAAAGCAAAAGAAGGACATTACGCAGTAGGCCAGTTCAACATCAACAACCTTGAGTGGACAAAATCAGTACTTTTAACAGCAGAGGAGCTTAAGAGCCCTGTAATCCTTGGTGTATCTGAGGGTGCCGGAAAGTACATGACAGGCTTCGGTACAGTAGCAGCAATGGTTAAGGCTATGCATGACGAGCTCGGTATCACAGTACCTGTAGCACTTCACCTTGATCACGGCACATACGAAGGATGCTACAAGTGCATCAAGGCCGGCTTCACATCAATCATGTTCGACGGATCTCATTATCCAATCGATGAGAACGTTGCAAAGACAAAAGAGTTAGTATCAGTTGCTCATGCAATGGGCATGTCTATCGAGGCTGAGGTTGGTGCAATCGGCGGCGAGGAAGACGGAGTTGTTGGAATGGGCGAGTGCGCTGATCCTGACGAGTGCAAGAGAGTTGCTGATCTTGGTGTAGATATGCTCGCAGCAGGTATCGGTAACATTCACGGTAAGTATCCTGCAAACTGGAAGGGTCTCAGCTTTGAAACTCTTGACGCTATCCAGCAGAAGACTGGTGTTATGCCATTAGTACTTCACGGTGGTACAGGAATCCCAGCTGACATGATCAAGAAAGCAATCGACCTTGGAGTATCTAAGATCAACGTTAACACAGAGTGCCAGTTATCATTTGCAGATGCTACAAGAAAGTACATCGAGGCTGGTAAGGATCTCGAGGGCAAGGGATTTGACCCTCGTAAGCTTCTTGCTCCAGGTGCTGAGGCAATCAAGGCAACAGTTAAGGAGAAGATGGAACTCTTCGGATCAGTTGGAAAGGCTGAATAATATTATTGCAATTTAGTATTTTTGCACATACTACTTTACAAAATATTTATATCTTGTAGTAAAATTTTATAAAACTTAACTTTTTTAACATAAACACTTGATTTTTGATACTCAAAGGAGTATCTTAATTTCAGAAATAATGTTAAGCGAAATGAACGAGGGCGTTCCACCATAGATGGAGTGCCCTCTTTTTTAATAAACTAAGAAGTCCGGCATAAAACAAGAATATTTGAGTTTATATGTTGTGCAGCTGTTTAAACATTATTTGAAAATAACAATTCACTCAAGGGGATTGATGAACAGAAAGGATGTAAGATATGAGCGAACAGGAATATTTCAACGTAGCAGACATCTTTGGAGAGAACGTATTTAACGATGCAGTTATGCAGGAGCGTCTTCCAAAGAAGGTTTACAAGAAGCTCCATGAGGTTATGGACGAAGGAAAGGAGCTTGATCTCGAGACTGCTGATGTTATCGCACACGAGATGAAGGAATGGGCCATTGAGAAGGGTGCAACACACTATACACATTGGTTCCAGCCACTTACAGGCGTTACTGCTGAGAAGCATGATTCATTTATCACTTCTCCAATGCCAAACGGAAAAGTACTTATGAGCTTTTCAGGAAAAGAGTTAATAAAGGGTGAGCCGGATGCGTCATCTTTTCCTTCCGGTGGACTTCGTGCTACATTTGAAGCAAGAGGATATACCGCATGGGACTGCACCTCACCGGCATTCGTAAGACAGGATGCGGCAGGCGCAACACTCTGCATTCCAACAGCTTTCTGTTCATATACAGGCGAGGCTCTTGATCAGAAGACACCTCTTCTTAGATCAATGGAAGCAATCAACGATCAGGCACTGAGACTTCTTAGATTATTCGGAAATACAACATCAAAGAAGGTTACTCCTTCAGTCGGACCTGAGCAGGAGTACTTCATCGTAGACCGTGAGAAGTATTTACAGAGAAAGGATCTCATCTTCACAGGACGTACACTTTTCGGAGCTATGCCTCCAAAGGGACAGGAAATGGACGATCATTACTTCGGAGCGATCCGTGAAAGAATCGCTGCTTACATGAAGGATGTAAACAAAGAACTCTGGAAACTTGGCGTTTCAGCTAAGACACAGCACAACGAGGTAGCACCTGCACAGCACGAGCTTGCACCTATCTATGCTGAGTGCAACGTAGCTGTTGACCACAACCAGCTCATCATGGAGACACTTAAGAAGGTGGCAGGCCGTCACGGACTCCAGTGCCTACTTCATGAGAAGCCATTCGCAGGAGTTAACGGTTCAGGAAAGCATGACAACTGGTCAATCACAACAGATGATGGTATCAACATGCTTGAGCCTGGCAAGACACCACATGACAATGTACAGTTCTTACTTGTACTCACATGTATGTTAAAGGCAATCGACGAGCATGCAGCACTTCTTCGTGCGGCAGCAGCAGATGTAGGAAACGATCACAGACTTGGAGCTAACGAGGCACCACCTGCAATCCTTTCTATCTACCTTGGAGACCAGCTTGGAGACGTATTGAACCAGCTTATCGCAACAGGTACAGCTACACACAGCTTAAAGGGTGAGAAGCTTGAGACCGGTGTTAAGACAATTCCTGATTTCATGAAGGATGCTACAGACCGTAACCGTACATCACCATTCGCATTCACAGGAAACAAGTTCGAGTTCCGTATGGTTGGTTCACAGGATTCTGTTGCACAGGCCAACATCGTGCTTAACACAATCGTTGCTGAGGCATTCTCAGACGCTTGTGATATACTTGAGAAGGCAGACAACTTTGACCTCGCTGTACATGATCTCATCAAGGATTACGCAGTAGAGCACCAGAGAATCGTATTCAACGGAAACGGATACTCAGATGAGTGGGTAGCTGAGGCAGAGAGACGTGGACTTCCAAACATCAAGTCTATGGTAGATGCAATTCCTGCATACGTTGCTCCTGAGTCAGTTGCAGCATTCGAGAAGTTCGGTGTATTTACAAAGACAGAGCTTGAGAGCCGTGCCGAGATCGAGTATGAGACATATGCAAAGACTATTAATATAGAAGCAAAGGCTATGATTGATATTGCCGGAAAGCAGATTATTCCTGCAGTTATCAAATATATTACATCACTTGCACAGTCAGTTAACTCAGTTAAGAGTGCAGTTGCTGATGCAGATGTATCTGTTCAGTCAGAGCTTCTTACAGAGAGCTCAGCTCTTCTCTCAGATGCACAGGTTGCACTTGCAAAGCTTAAGGATGAGACAGCAAAGGCCGGTGCTATGGAAGAGGGCAGAGAGCAGGCTGTTTACTACAGAGATGTTGTAAAGACTGCTATGGATGCTCTTCGTACTCCGGTTGATGAGCTTGAGATGATTGTCGACAAAGAGATGTGGCCAATGCCATCATACGGCGATTTAATTTTCGAGGTTTAATCCTTGTAGTTTAAGGCCCAAAGCTTACGGAAAGCTGTTTAGAGCGGCATATATGATTTAATTTAACATAATAATAAAATGGAGACATTTTGCTGAACCACGAAGCTGTGGAAATTGGTGAAGTGTCTCTATTTTTTTATAAATTTTATTTTCGATAAAATGAAAAAATGAAAGAAGAAACAGGAAAGAGAGGACATTACTATGACAGAAGAGATTAGTGGAGTAATTTTCGGAGTCTGGTTCCTTATTGGAGCAGCATTGGTTTTCTGGATGCAGGCAGGTTTTGCTATGGTAGAAGCAGGTTTTACCAGAGCAAAGAATACCGGTAACATCCTTATGAAAAACCTCATGGATTTCTGTATTGGTACAGTTGTATTCATACTGATTGGTTTTTCACTTTTATTAGGTGAAGATGTTCTTGGTTTCATCGGTAAACCGGGATTTGACATTTTTACATCTTACAAAGATTTTGACTGGTCAAACTTTGTATTCAACCTGGTTTTCTGTGCGACAACAGCAACTATCGTATCAGGAGCTATGGCTGAGAGAACAAAATTTATTTCCTACTGTGTTTATTCAGGAGTTATTTCAGCACTTATTTACCCAATCGAGGCTCACTGGATCTGGGGCGGTGGCTGGCTTTCACAGATTGGCTTCCATGATTTCGCAGGTTCATGTGCCATCCACATGGTTGGTGGTATCAGTGCTCTTGTAGGAGCTGCAATCCTTGGACCTCGTATCGGAAAGTTTACAAAGGATAAAAACGGAAAGATTACAAAAGTAAACGCTATTCCGGGTCATAACATCACAATCGGTGTACTTGGTGTATTTATCCTCTGGCTTGGCTGGTATGGATTTAACGGTGCAGCTGCTACATCTGTAGATCAGTTGGCATCCATCTTCGTAACAACAACGATCGCTCCGGCAATCGCAACAGTAGTATGTATGATCTTTACATGGCTCAAATATGGCAAGCCTGATGTGTCAATGTGTCTGAATGCTTCACTTGCAGGACTTGTAGCTATCACAGCAGGCTGTGATGTAACAGATGCACTCGGTGCTATTATTATCGGTTCCGTAGCAGGACTTCTCGTCTGCTTCGGTGTATGGTTCCTTGACAATGTACTTCGGGTGGATGATCCTGTAGGTGCTGTCGCAGTACATATGATGAATGGTATCTGGGGAACAATCGCTGTTGGACTTTTTGCCACAAACAGTGCTCCGGGATATTCAATCGCTGATTCAAAGGGCAACGAGCTCGTAGGACTTTTCTACGGCGGTAGATTTAAGCTTTTAGGACTCCAGCTCACAGGCTTTGTTTCTGTTGCAGCATGGACAGTAGTAACTATTACAATCGTATTCCTTGTTATCAAGGCTACACTGGGACTTAGAGTTTCAGAGGAAGAGGAAATCATCGGACTTGACCCAACAGAGCATGGTCTTCCATCAGCATACGCAGGATTTGCTATCATGGATGTATCAGGTGATGTTATGGATGTCAATGAAAATACAGACCTTGGTTCTTCAGAGTATGCAACAGCTCCTCAGGCAAAGAAGGATGCAGCAGTGCCTGTTGTAAATGCAACAACACCGGCTTCAGCAAGCGGTATCCACAAGGTTGTTATTATTTCAAAGCTTACAAAGTACGACAAGCTTCGTAAGGCTATGAATGACTTAGGTGTAACAGGAATGACAGTGACACAGGTTATGGGCTGCGGTATCCAGAAGGGTGCCGGCGAGAAATACCGTGGAGCTGAGCTTGATGCGACATTACTTCCAAAGGTTAAGGTTGAGGTAATCGTTGGCAAGATTCCGGTAGAAAAGGTTATTGAGACTGCTAAGAAGACTCTCTACACCGGACATATCGGAGATGGTAAGATCTTCGTTTACGACGTGGCACAGGTTGTCAAGGTTCGTACAGGCGAGGAAGGAATTGAGGCATTACAGGATGTAGAGTAATGCAAATTATTATCTAATCCCCTTAGCATATATACATCAACAAAAACCCCCGAGGATATGATCCTTGGGGGTTTTGCTTTAGATAATTAAGTTGTGAATCGTAATGGTTAACGATGAGTGTTACCGGATGAACCGGAGCTGCCGGTATCAGTACCACCTGAACCTGAGCCACCGGTACCGGAAGCACCGGCTCCAGAGCCGCTTGAACCGGAACCGCCAGTGCCAGTACCGGAGCTACCAGTACCAGCACCTGAGCCAGCACCGGTACCAGTTTCAGCCCCACCTGTCTGTGCTCCAGCCGCAGTGCCATCAGTACTGCCCGGTGTAGTACCGGAATTGGTAGGATCCGTGGTGGTTGGTGAGCTGTTAATCAGCGATGTTGCATCATGTAATGTACATACGGTATTCATGAACGTATCATCTGCCATGAATTCATACTCAGGGCTGCCTGATACAGCGCCTGTTATAAATACCTTTGATGTTTTATTCGGACAATACGGACTGGCAATTGCTCCCGAATCGGCACAAATCTCAAGTGCAACATGATGGTCGCAGCTGTCTGTCGGCACAGTGTCCGTATCAAAATATTCGGTTGTCAGCATTGATCCACGAGGATCATTGTCACATATTCCATCTAGAGGAACAAGTCCTGATTTGCTGCATACCGTGGTATTTGTTATACCATCCGGCTGTACAAAGTCTTTGGTTTCAAGCCCTTCATGGATTCTGCTCATGGCATTCCTCCATATATTCTTAGGGTAGGACGTGAGCTTGCCGGACTGTTTTGAGTTGTCATCATAGCCGCCCCATACGACACATGTGTAGTATGGTGTGTAGCCTGCCCACAGGCAGTCGCGGTTGCTGGTTGTGGTACCGGATTTACCCGCCTGGGCTATCTGGCTGTCAAAGCGCGCCAGCTTTCCGGTTCCCTGTGTCAGAACATCCTTCATGGCATCTGTAAGAAGCCATGCCGTAGTATCCTTGATTACAGTACGTGTGTTCTGCGTATTGGTCTTGTCAAGTAATACATTGCCATCGTGGTCAAGAACCTGAGTGTAGAACTTTGGCTCTAAGTATACTCCGCCGTTGGCTATAGTAGCATATGCACCTGTGAGCTCAAGGTTTGTGACACCCTTTGTCAGTCCGCCGAGCGCCAGTGACAGGTTTTTGTCGGAATCGGTGAGAGTTGAAATACCGAAATCCTCCGCATATTTGTAACCGAGCTCAACCCCGATATCCTGTAAGGTTTTGACTGTTACAATATTGATGGACTTTGTTATTGCCCATCGGATGGAGGTAAAGCCTCCGAAAGATTTGTCATAGTTGTTAAAGGTTTTTGAACCTACTGTAAACGGTGCATCATCCTGCACGGATGCAAGTGTTTTGCCGCCTGCATCGAGAGCAGCAGCATAGCAGCCGATTATCTTGAAGGTAGAGCCGGGCTGTCTGCATGTATCTGTGGCTCTGTTCCATGTTCTGTTGCCGGATTTGTCACCGCGACCGCCGACCAGTGCCTTTACTTCACCGGTGCTCTGGTCGATGACTGTCATGGCAACCTGCGGCTCCAGCGTGATATTGACAGATTCAGAACCCTCCACGATGGAATCGCCCTCCTCAAGTACATCCTGCTCGTACTGTGCAATAGCTGCGTTACATTCATCAGGGCTTGAGTAGTTGATGCCGAAATCATCATTGTTGGTTTTCTTCTTATAAAAAGAGAGCATGGTTTGGTTCGTGTAGGTCTTGTACGAACCGTCTGCCTTTTTTTACTTCTGAAGGAAAGCTGGAACGAATACTTTGCGTCGGACGGATAGTTGGATGGATTGTTTGCCTCCTCGTCGCATATAGTCTGCATAGTAAGGTCCTGGGTCGATTTGATAGTCGGTCCGCCCTTGTAAATCAGCTTGTAGGCTTCTGTCTCAGAGTAACCGGCGGCTGTGAGATCATCGAACACGTTGTCGATGAGCGCATCAATAAAGTATGTGTTCACAGAGCCTGAGCCTGCGGTGTTGTACTCAGCAATTCTTGAGTAGACATCATCGGACATGGCCTCATCATATTGCGCCTTGGTGATATAGCCCTGATCCTTCATGTTATTTAACACCTTTTCACGTCTCTTGGCATTTTTGTCAGGGTGAGTGATAGGGTTATAGCCGGATGGATTCTGAGTGATACCTGCGATGACGGATGCTTCGGAAAGCGTGAGCTCTGAGACATCCTTGTTAAAGTACTTCTTGGATGCGGCCTGCACACCGAGGGTATTTGCCCCCAGATTGACCGAATTCATGTAGTTTTCAAGAATCCAGTCCTTGTCTTTTACCTGCTTTTCAAGCTCAAGGGCAAGGTACTGCTCCTGAATCTTTCTCTGAAGCTTTTTTCTACAAAGGAAGTTTCGCTTGTCCAGCTGGTCAGTACGTTGTTCTTGATGAGCTGCTGTGTTATTGTGCTGGCTCCCTCGCTGAATCTGCCCTTTGACAGACCGGAGATAAAGGCTCTTCCGATACCATGCAGGTCAATGCCGTTGTGGTCGTAAAAGCGTTCATCCTCGATTGCAACAAAAGCATGCTGCAAATCCAGGGGAATCTCATCGATGGTGACATACTGCCTGTTTGCCCCTGACCTACGAGTGTGGCGGTTTCTTCTCCGTTTGCCGCCAGAACGGTAGTTGAGTAGCCGGTAGGAGTGACATCGATCTTTGATATGTCAGGTGCGGAATCAATGATTCCCTTCATGACACCGATTCCTGAACTGATGCCGGCTGCGCCTGCTACAATTACTACAACCAGAAGAATCTTTAGAACAATGAGCTTGACCTTATTTTTGACCTTAGAGCTCTTATTGTCATATTTCCGGAGCAGCTGCATTGTAGCTTTTTTTGCCGTAATTCATATATAGGCCTCCTTGTCATTATAAAGATTTGTAATCTTGTTTGTATATACTGTGATTAGAAAATAAACAGTATACATTATTATATCAAATATAGCATTTAAATGCAATTTACAGATTGGTGTTCATATTATATAATACAGGTAACAATTATAAAGTGTCTTTAAGATGCATGAGTGTAATCAGGCAATATCAGGATGGAAAGAATATCATATGTCAGAAAATACTATAAGCCTGTACGTGTACAAGGGCGGACAGGGTGAGATAACAGAGAAAAAATCGAGGTTTATAGCAACCGTAAGGCCGGTAGAGTCTGAGGATGAGGCTGTAAGCTTCATCAATGAGACGAAAAAGAAATACTGGGATGCAAGGCACAACTGCAGTGCATTTGTTATAGGAAAGAGACAAGAGCTGACCAGATGCTCGGATGACGGGGAGCCTGCAGGCACCGCAGGCCGTCCTATGCTTGATGTGCTCCTTAAGGAAAATATCCATAATGCCGCTGTTGTAGTAACGAGATACTTCGGTGGGGTGCTGCTTGGCACAGGCGGACTGGTGCGTGCGTATCAGCAAGCCACAAAGGCGGGGCTTTCGGCAAGTGAGATAATAGAGAAGAAGGATGGTGCAGTACTGTTTATCAGGACGGACTATACCGGAATCGGAAGACTTCAGTATCTGTTTGCACAGGAGAAGATTACGGTGATGGACACAGCGTATGAGGCGGATGTGCTCGTGAAAGCCGTTATCCCGGAAAATGATAAAAAACGCATAGAGAAAACAATCATAGAGCAGACAAACGGCACGGCAAAGCTTGAGTGGGGCGATGAGGTGACATTTGCTGAATATGATGGCGAGGTATTGCTGTTTAAAAATTAGCTGGTGCTCACATTTTAGCAGGACAAGCAGAATTTATATTCAATTACATTTAATTAAAATAAAAAAATGCTTGACACTATATAGCCACATGTGTATAATATCTTTTGTTGAGACAACACATTGGCCCATCGCCAAATGGTAAGGCAACGGACTCTGACTCCGTCATTTCAAGGTTCGAATCCTTGTGGGCCAGCTAAAGAGAACTTCGATAGAAGTTCTCTTTTTTTTTCTTGTGTAATAATGCGATTTGTTATAAAATAAAAACGTATATGACTTAAACAGTTATAGAAGGATGGTGTGATATGAACAAGAATTTTTTAAGAATTATTAATCTTATAGAAGAACTCGGCTCTGAAAAAAAAAGACACCAATTACTATACAGCAATACCAGGATATCATTAATAAAAGCTCAAATCTTTGGATGTCCAATGGTGTGGATGAAGCGTTTAGATTTATCAGAAGTTACTTCAATTTTATAGACTAGAGGAATTAGATATGGCTTTTTCATTTGACAGCAGAATACGTTACAGCGAGGTGGATTCGTCATGCAGACTGAGCCTTACGGGGCTTACCAATTATTTTCAGGACTGTAGTGTGTTTCACTCACAGTCACATGATGTGGGAATCAGATTTCTTGCGGACAATCATATAGCATGGGTGCTTTCATCATGGCAGATATGCATAAACAGGCTTCCACTGCTTAATGAACAGGTAAAGATATCCACATGGGCATATGGTATGAAGGCGTTTTACGGTTACAGAAATTTCACGCTTGAAGATACAGGCGGCAGCACACTGGCATATGCCAATTCTGTCTGGGTGCTTGTTGATACACAAACCGGCAGACCGGTGAAGGTGCCTCAGGAGTTTGCGGATACATACGGTCTTGAGCCGCAGCTTAAGATGGAGTGTGCAAAGCGCAAGCTTCATATTCCTGATGATATGGAGAAAAAGGGTGAGATTGTGGTTCCTCAGTTTTTTATAGACAGCAACCATCATATGAATAATGAGAAGTATGTTATGCTGGCGCAGCAGCTTCTGCCGAATGATTTTGAAATATCTGAGCTTCGTGTGGAGTACAGAAAAGAAGCAAAGCTTGGTGATACAGTTATATCATACGCGAAGTACACATCAAAGAGTGTGACAGTGGTGCTTGCGGATACGGATAAAAAACCGTATTCGGTGGTGGAGTTTTTGAGTAAGCCGATACCGGGAAAATAATTATAATTCCATTATTTAACAACGATACAGTTTTGATACAGAAAGGACGGAAAAACATGAGATTAGGAGAATATCAGGAGTTTGTATGTGTAAAGAAGGTTGATTTTGGCATATATCTGTCAACATCTTCGGCTTCGGAGGAGAGGGTACTGCTTCCGGCAAAGCAGATTCCGGATGGAGTAAAGCAGGGGGATAAGCTTAAGGTCTTTGTATACAAGGACTCTAACGACAGACTTATTGCTACGACAAACGAGCCAAAGCTGACACTTGGAGGTTTATCAGTGCTTACTGTCAAGGAGGTGACTAAAATAGGGGCGTTCCTTGACTGGGGGCTTGAAAAGGACCTGTTTCTTCCTTACAAGGAGATGGTCAGAAAGGTCAGCGCCGGAGATGAGATACTTGTTACATTATACATAGATAAAAGCCAGAGGCTTTGCGCTACCACAAAGGGTATTTACCATATGCTGAGCACCGATTCGCCATACAAAAAGGATGATATGGTTTCAGGCCGAGTGTATGATTTTAGCGACAATTTCGGTACATTTATCGCTGTGGATGATAAATATTCAGCCAAGATACCGGTTTTTGAGAATGCCGCTTATCTGAAGCTTGGAGATGTGATAGAGGCAAAGGTCACTGATGTCAAGGCGGATGGCAAGCTGGACCTGACAATGAGGGAAAAGGCATATATTCAGATGGATTCCGATGCTGAAAAGCTCCTTGAGCTGCTTGATTCATACGCAGGTGTGCTTCCATTTTCGGAAAAGGCAAGCCCGGAGGTAATCAAGAGAGAAACAGGACTTAGCAAAAATGCATTCAAGCGTGCAGTTGGTCATTTGTATAAGGAAAGAAAGATTGATCTAACAGATGGCAAAATCCGTCTTAAGAAATAACAGTCTTTTTAATAAATTTTAACAGGAAAGAAGGGCAATAACATGAAAAACGTTATCAGTACAGACAAGGCACCGGCAGCAATCGGACCATATTCACAGGCTATCGAGGTAAATGGTATGGTATATACTTCCGGAGTGATACCGGTAGTTCCGGAGACCGGTGAGATTCCTGAGGGCTCACAGGCACAGGCAAAGCAGGCATTTACAAATCTGTCACATCTGCTTGAGGCAGCAGGAACAAGCATGGACAATGTGGTAAAGACTACAGTTTTCATCAAGGAGATGAATGACTTCGGTGCAATAAATGAGGTATATGCCACATTTTTTTAACGGAGCATACCCTGCAAGAAGCTGTGTTGAGGTTGCAAGGCTTCCAAAGGATGTAATGCTTGAGGTTGAGGCTATTGCTGTAAAATAAAATTATTACATAAGTATTTCGTGTGACATAAGTCCTGTTCGTTGGAAAAAGTCAAGATTTTCTTAAGAATTCACTAAGAAAACGTTGACATATATATGTTGCTTTGTTATAATGACAAAGTAATATTTGTAACAAATTCGTAATAACTGTTACAAATTCATACAACGGAGGGTAAAATGAAAGTAAATTATGTGAAACTCACAGCCGGGGTACTTACAGGTTTTATGGCTCTGTCATCAGTGCCATATGCAGTATATGCGGCTGGACCTACTGCAGGAGTAGCTAGTTATACATCAGATATTGTTAGTACATCAAACACTCTTACAGCCGGTGTTACATCTATGTTGACAGATGTAATGTTAAAAGGTGATGAGACATCAGAGACTGCAACAGATGTTGCGACAACAGATGCTGAGCCGGTTAAATCAGCATATGCTGATACAGCAGTTGCACAGGTTAGCGACAGCGTTAATATACGTGCGAGTGCAGATGAAAACAGCGAGTCTCTTGGAAAGCTCTATAACAATGGAATTGGAACAGTACTTGAGACAACCGATAACGGATGGTACAAAATCCAGTCCGGTTCAGTAACAGGATATGTAAAAGGCGATTATGTTGTAGTTGGTGACGATGCACTTGTACAGAGCGCAGGACGTCGCGTGGCAACAGTCAATACTGAGACACTCAAGGTCAGAACAACAGCATCTACTGATGCAGAAGTACTTGGTCTCGTGTCCGGAGAGGATGATCTCACAGTTGTGGATGAGTCAACAGCTGGATGGGTAGGTGTATCTACAGCAGACGGTACCGGATATGTATCTACAGATTATGTGACACTCGATACAGAGTTCACTTATGCTGAGTCTAAGGAAGAGGAAGCAGCAAGACTTGCCAAGGAAGAGGCAGAGCGTAAGGCGGCTGAGGAAGCAGCCAGAAAGGCTGAAGAGAAAGCTAGAAAGGCTGAGGAAGCAAAAGCAGCCAAGGCAGCAGCAAAGAAGTCATCTAAGTCTTCAAGCAAATCATCAAGCAGTTCTTCATCAGAGAAGAGCTATAGCGCACCAAGTGGTTCAAACGGACAGGCTGTTGTTAATTATGCATCACAGTTCGTTGGCAATCCTTATGTTTACGGTGGCTCAAGTCTTACAAACGGAACAGATTGTTCAGGATTTGTAATGTCAGTTTATGCACAGTTTGGCATCAGCTTACCACACAGCTCATCAGCAATGAGAAGCGTTGGATACGGTGTGAGCACAAGCGATATGCAGCCTGGAGATATCATCTGCTATAGCGGACATGTTGCTATCTACTGTGGTGGAAACACTATTGTACATGCAAGCAACCCATCAGACGGTATCAAATATACATCACCGGCTAACTACAAATCAATCATTGCAGTTAGAAGAATTTTCTAATAAATTCATGCCGGATAGGTAAATATGAATCTATAAAGACCTTCATCTCATCGAGATGGAGGTCTTTTTTACATAGAGAAAATTTATTTTTGTTTATGATATTTGAAATAAGTGGCCTGTATGATATACATATATGTTTAAAAACGGGACTAATTTAAACAGAATGGAAAACAGGGCTGTCAAGCGTAATTTTTATTACATATATCAAAATAGCAACATGCACAAAAAAAGTAGATATGCTAAACCCGGTAAATTCGGATTGGGGATAAATGTGGATAACTATCAACAAAAGTAAACCTCAAAGTGCCCTAAAAATGAGTTATGCACGGAGTTATGCACATTATCCACATTTTTGAATGTGAGCAAAAGAACAACTGTTTTGTAAAGTTCTGATAAAGTTGCACTAAATTAGTAATATTTCGGAAATAATATTGACATTTTAATTGTAAATAATATGATTAAAATGCTTTATAATTGTCGGACAACTTGAAAAGTGTTGATTATGTAAGTTAATTTTGTTATACTTCAAATTATGATTAAAAAGATAGATATTGCAGGGCTACAACTTGATAACTATACAGTACGCGAGATGCTCATGAGAGTCGACAGTACGTATTTCAGAGAAGATACTCACTACAATAGAGGAAGTGAATATGGATACGCTGGCATTGGCGGAGTCTGATGAAGAGGTGAAGCAGGCGCTGGAGGCATGTGATTATTCTGTCATTGCGGATGAAGGCATACTAAGGGCGGTATCGGCAGATACTTTGCAGCGTCGGCATGAGATAGAAGATCATGACTTCTTTTATGAGTTTTTAAGAGGCTTGAGAGAAATGATAAAAAATCTTTGTGATTGCAGAGTCGCAGAAAGCTGTTGATGAGGCTGAGGAATTTCTGCTTGGATTATTTGACAGAGCGCGAATATCCGGCAAGGGTGTTCTTGATGACTCACCGGGATGCAGCGAAAATCTTGTCAATGAAATTAACATCGTTTCACCTGATGTGATTGCATCATTTCTTCCGTCTCCGTCACAGGAGAAGTTCCTTTTACACAACAGGGAAAAGCTGTTGATGAACCTCTGGTACGGAATCGGAAATAATAAGTTCATGGGGAAAAAGCATGGATTTATTGGAAAAATAAGAAAAATGCTTGATGTGAAGCGCCTTACGCATCTTATCAACACCTATGAACATAGATAAAACAGTTAGATATAGTTAATTCTTATAACAATAGAAGAAAAAATAATGAGGAAATGTGTAAAAATTGTACATTTACCTCTTTATTTTTTTTGTGCGAATGTATTAAAATAATAGCAAGTATTTATGCAATTAGTTATAAAGTGACTGTGAGGGCAATGCACAGTTACAAAAAGGGGAGAAGGAGAACGATTTATGATTTCCAATCAGATACTTCAAAATACAATTGATGGCCTTAAAGGAATTACGAGAACCGATCTTTGTGTGATAGATGTTGAGGGCAAGATTCTTGCAGCTACATTTCCGAACGCAGAGGCGTTTATAGAGCCGGCACAGGCCTTTGTTGCATCACCGGCAGACAGTCAGGTGATTAATGGATGCCAGTTTTTCAAAGTCTTTGATGATCACCAGCTGGAATATGTGCTTTTAGCTTATGGTGACAGCGAGGATGTCTACATGATAGGCAAGATTGCAAGCTTCCAGATTCAGAATCTTCTGGTTGCGTACAAGGAGCGATTTGACAAGGATAATTTTATAAAGAATCTGCTTTTGGATAATCTCCTTCTGGTTGATATATACAATCGCGCGAAGAAGCTTCATATTGATATTGAAGTGCGACGGGTAGTATTTATTGTTGAGACAAACAGGGAGAAGGACGGCAACGAGCTTGAGAAGATCAGAAGTCTTTTCGGCGGCAAATCAAAGGATTTTGTTACAGCTGTTGACGAGAAGAATATAATAGTAGTGAAGGAACTGGCAGAAAACGAGACCTATGATGATCTCAGAAAGACAGCCGAGGTGATTTTGAATCTGTTCAGATCCGAAGCGGATGGGGTACATATTGCATATGGTACTGTTATCAATGAGTTGAAAGAGGTGTCACGCTCATATAAGGAGGCCAGGATGGCTCTCGATGTCGGAAAAATCTTTTTCGAGGAGAGGAATATTATAGCATATTCCCAGCTTGGAATAGGCCGTCTGATATATCAGCTCCCGATTCCTCTATGCAAGATGTTTATCAAAGAGATATTCGATGGCAAATCCCTGACGATTTTGATGAAGAAATATTATCTACTATAAATAAGTTCTTTGAGAATAGCCTGAATGTATCTGAGACTTCAAGACAGCTCTACATTCACAGAAATACTCTTGTATATAGATTGGACAAGCTTCAGAAAAGTACAGGGCTCGACCTTAGAGTGTTCGAGGATGCCATCACATTTAAGATTGCCCTTATGGTAGTCAAATATATGAAATATATGGAATCAATGGACTATTAAGGAGAAAGTAATGATTAAACTTGAACATGTCAGTAAGGCATATTCTGCAGGTATACCTGCTCTCAATGATGTCAATCTCGAGATTGATGATGGAGAGTTTGTTTTCGTATGCGGAGATAGCGGATCCGGTAAATCCACTTTGATTAAGCTTCTTTTAAAGGAGCTTGATCCTACAGACGGAACGATTACTGTTGACGGAAGGAATCTGACGCGCATTCGCCACAAGCAGATTCCTAAATACAGAAGAAATGTTGGAGTCGTTTTCCAGGACTTCAGATTATTAAAGGATAGGAATGTTTATGAAAATGTAGCTTTTGCACTCAAGGTTATCGGTGCATCCACAGCTGTTATTAAGAAAAAAAAGGTGCCACAGATGCTTTCTATGGTAGGGCTTGCTGCAAAGTACAAGTCAAAGCCGAGAGAGCTTTCGGGAGGAGAGCAGCAGAGAGTAGCTATTGCAAGAGCTCTTGTCAATGAGCCGAGCATGCTGCTTGCTGACGAGCCGACGGGTAATCTGGACAATAACAATGCGTGGGAGATTATGAAACTGCTTGAGGAAATCAACGAGAAAGGCACAACTGTTATCGTTGTAACTCATAATCTTGAGATTGTTAAGGTTATGAAAAAACGTGTTATCACATAAAGAAAGGTCTTGTTGTATCTGACAGCAAGGATGGTGATAGTGATGAGGATTAATACGTTTTTTTATTCAATCAAGCAGGGATTTAAGAATATTTTCAGAAACAAGATGTTTTCACTGGCATCCATAGCGACAATGGCAGCCTGTATTTTTATGTTTGGTCTGTTTTATATAGTTGTGACGAACTTCTCAAGCATGGTTAAGACAGCTGAGGAGGGTGTTGCTGTCACAGTGTTCTTTAATGAGGGCACTACAGAGGATGTAATAAAAGCGGACAAGGCTCAGATAGAAAAGAGGGCTGAGGTTGGCAAGGTGGATTATCAGTCAGCGGCCGATGCATGGAGTGATTATCAGAAGGAGTATTTTGAGGGCTACGATGATGCTGCAGCTTCCTTTGGCGATGATAACCCTCTCAGTAATTCGGCAAATCTGCAGGTTTATTTGAATGATGTCTCTATGCAGCAGACTCTTGTCAACTATATCAAGGGGCTGGAGGGCGTCAGAAAGGTAAACCAGTCGCAGGATGTGGCTAATACACTGACCGATTTAAATAAGCTTATCAGCTATGTATCGGGAGGTATCATTCTGATTCTTCTGTGTGTTGCGATTTTCCTTATAAGCAACACAGTTACTACGGGTATTGCGGTCAGACGAGAGGAAATAGCTATCATGAAGCTTATTGGAGCGACTGATTTTCTGGTCAGGTCTCCGTTTGTGGTAGAAGGTATTCTCATTGGACTGATAGGATCAGCGATTCCTCTGGGATTGCTCAGTGTCATGTATGGAAAGACTTGTGCATATATTGCTAATAAGTTTAGCTTTATAGGAAATATGATGACATTTATCCCGACAAAGGAGATTTTCTCTACACTTGTACCGGTAGCGCTTATACTGGGCGTTGGAATTGGCTTTTTGGGAAGCCGATTCACAATTCGGAAACATTTAAGAGTATAATAATAATTATGACGGCCTGGCTCCGATCGGAGACAGGCTGTTTTAAGTTCATATCATAATATAGAGAGGACAGGACTGAAATGGATAATTCAAACAACAACGGCTTAGAATACGATGATAATTCAGATATGAGCGATAAAAAGCCTCATAGAAAGGGATTTAGAAATGGGTTCGGTGTCGGTATTGCTACAGGTATAGTGACCACCATTGTGCTTGAATTGATTGTGCTCTTTGCATACACAATGATTACAGGCAGGAGCGTGCATACCGTTGCAAAAAGCGCAGATGTGCTTGATGACAAGACCGTGCAGAAAATCGATGAGCTTGCGAACTACATAGACGAGTACTACTATGAGGATTACGATAAGGATGATTTGGAAAACGGTCTGCTACATGGTGTGATGGAGGGGCTAAATGATCCTTATTCGGTTTATTATACCGCGGATGAATATAAGGAGCTGCAGATTAGTACGACAGGCACGTATTATGGAATCGGGGCTGCGTTAAAGCAGGATCCGAATACAAAGCAGGTGACAGTTTCGAAGGTATACAGTGGTACACCTTCTGAGGAAGCGGGACTTAAAAAGGATGACGAAATAGTCTCTGTTGATGGTGTCGAGGCAACATCCGAGGATCTCACAAAGCTTGTTGCCAAAATCAGAGGTAAGGAGGGCACGAAAGTTACGCTTGAAATCAGGCGTGGCGGGGAGGCTGACCCATTTACTGTTGAGGTGGAGCGTAAAAATGTTGAGCTGCCATCAGTGGACAGCAAGCTGCTTGACAATGGAGTGGGATATATCCAAGTCAGCGAGTTTCAGACAAACACGGCAAGTCAGTTTGAGGATGCACTTGACGGACTTACAAATCAGGGTATGAAGGGCCTTATAGTGGATTTGCGTGCTAATCCGGGAGGACTACTTACCGCAGTGACAGAAATGGTTGACAGACTGCTTCCTGCAGAAACAGTTGGCAAGCTTCCGGCAGGAACTGTCGTGTATACAAAGGATAAAAACGGAAATATCCAGACATTTGGTGATGACGATGGAAAAGATTGACTGTCCTATCGTAGTGCTTGTCGATGAAAACAGCGCAAGTGCATCTGAAATTTTTGCAGGAGCCATGAAGGATTACAATGAGGATGGTTATATTGATGCCACACTTGTAGGTAAAAAGACATTTGGAAAGGGAATTGTACAGACTATCTACAATCTTTCCGATGGCGATGCTGTAAAGATTACCACATCGAAGTACTACACACCAAACGGTCACAATATCCATAAAAAGGGTATCGAGCCTGATGTTGAGGTCGATTATGAATATACAGGAGATACAAATGCAGACTATGACATGCAGTATGATGTACAACTTCAGAAAGCGATTGAGGTGATGAATGAAAAGCTTAAATAAGATTGCATGCTTTCTCATGCTGTGCTGGATGGCAGTCATCTTTATGTTTTCGGCGGAACCTGACACCGAGTCGTCTGAGCTCAGCGGCAGCGTCAGCTATCGCATAGTTTCTGTGGTCAATACTATTACCGCAAGCCACTGGGATGAGAAGGAGCTGCTCGATAAGGCAGAGCTTATAGACTATCCGGTGAGAAAATGTGCCCACATGAGTGAGTATGCCATTCTCACATTGCTTGGCTTTTTAACATTTTCGTTCTTGCTTGGCAGAGGAAGATTTTTGATTCCGATAGGCGTGACCTTCCTATATGCCTGCACAGATGAAATTCACCAGCTGTTCGTGCCCGGCCGGGCCGGCAAGTTTACCGATGTGCTGATTGATACCACAGGCGGTATCATTATGCTGCTATTTATTGCGCTTGTTACACATGTGGCGCGTAAGAAGCATACAGCAGGCACTGTGAAATCGAAGGTGTGATGATAAGTAACAAATTTAGTTGCAGTTTTCTAATATAATCGGTATAATAAAGGTATTGACGCTGGCCGAAAAAACATGGCAGATAACATATTCTTTTTAAATATGTGCCACAACCAGCTTCCCGCCCCGTAAACCCAGGTTTACGGCCGGCACACAGCATGTTCCGAAGAAAAATATGAACTGCCACGGGGTTCCGGAAAAAATATGAATGAAACAAAGTGAAAATAAAAAATCACTATCCGAAAAAAATCCCGTGGCTGACTTCATATTTTTCAGAGGAATATACTGTGTGCCGGCCGCACCCCACAACCTGAATGCGGGAAGCGTAGTTAGAGCCATAAAGCGTCTAAAATGTAAAGAAAGAGGTGATTCTGTGGTAGAGTTGGATAATTTCAAGTCCACGCTCCAAGGCTACAAAGCCCCACTACAGGAAGTGAGGGATTCACTTTGACCTGGCTAATAAAGAAGAAAAAATCCAGGAATTAGAGCGAGAAATGGAAGCTCCTGACTTCTGGGATGACCCGGAGAAGTGACAGAGCAAGATGAAAGAGCTTAAGAGTATGAAGGATGATGTAGCTACATACGCAAAGCTCAAGGAACAGTACGAAGATATAGAGACGATGATTGAGATGGGCTATGAGGAGAACGATGAGTCACTCATACCCGAGATACAGCAGATGCTTGATGATTTTGAAAGCACATATGACGGTATCAGAATGAAGACTCTTTTGTCGGGAGAATATGATAAATGCAATGCGATTCTGAGGCTCAATGCAGGTGCAGGTGGTACCGAGTCGTGTGACTGGGCGTCCATGCTGTTTCGTATGTACTGAAGTGGGCTGATAAAAAGGGCTTTACCCTTGAGGTACTCGATTCGCTTGATGGCGATGAAGCCGGTATCAAGTCCATTACCTTCCAGGTAAATGGAGAGAATGCATATGGGTATCTAAAGTCTGAAAAGGGTGTGCACAGGCTTGTTCGTATTTCGCCGTTTAATGCGGCGGGAAAAAAGGCAGACCTCATTCGTATCATGTGATGTCATGCCGGATATTGAGGAGGATCTCGATATTGAGGTGAAAGACGATGATATCAGAATTGATACCTACCGCTCAAGTGGAGCAGGAGGACAGCATATCAATAAAACTTCGTCTGCTATCCGTATCACACATTTTCCATCAGGGATCGTGGTACAGTGTCAGAATGAGCGTTCACAGCATATGAACAAGGACAAAGCCATGCAGATGTTAAAGGCAAAGCTGTATCTTTTAAAGCAGGAAGAAAATGCTGCAAAGGAGGCGGGCATCAGAGGCGAGGTCAAGGAAATTGGCTGGGGAAGCCAGATACGTTCGTATGTGCTTCAGCCTTACACCATGGTCAAGGATCACAGGACAGATGTGGAGACCGGTAATGCGGATGCAGTGCTCGATGGCAATATAGATATATTTATCAATGGTTATCTGAAGTGGCTTGCAACACGTTCGGATTAAGGAGGCAAATGTGGGTTTAGTTATAACTGTGGCGATATTAGCAGTTCTGACAGCTGCCGGAGTGACCGTTTACATTAAAGTCAGACGGTTGTCTGAAAGTCTTCTTGGTACACCTGATGTCACAGAGGGCATCAATCGTATCAGGGAGAATGTCTCTACGACTCCCAAGTCGGTTTCAGGCATGACGCGCCTTATGGAGCCACAGATAAAAAGGGATTTTCCGGAGTTTGTCTGGGAACAGTTTAAGAGAATGTCAGAAAGAGTGCTTGTGTCAGCACTTTGTGCAATCACGACTGAGGATATTTACAAGCTGGACCGTGAGGCTTCTGATGAGGTAAGACAGCAGGTGCTGGGGCGTATAGACAGCAATGAAGCAGCTGGCTTTACAGAGCATTTTGACGAGATCAGGGTGCATCAGACTGAAATCTCAAACTATGTGAAAAGAGATGGAAGGTGCGTCATCAGTATACAGAGTGCGGTTGAATATTTTTGCTACAAGACTGCCTCAGGAAAGCTTGTCAGTGGTGATAAAGAGTATAAAAAGCAGACCAGATACAATATGGAGCTTGTATACATACAGGATATAGATATGCTGGATAATGCAGGGATAGGCAGTGCAGTTGGCACTACATGTCCGAATTGCGGTGCTCCGGTCAGAAGTCTTGGAGCAAAGAAATGTGAATATTGTGGCTCATATGTTGAGCCTGTCAATATAAAAAGTATGGAAGCTGCAGAGCTTTCATGAAGTTGATTACAACCATATCTAAGGAGGAAGAAAATGGGAATTATTAAGGCAGTAAAACAGGCAATTGGAGGCGGCTTTGCAGATACATGGCAGGAGGTTATTGAACCGGATAATATAGGCGACCAGACAGTCTATGCCAGGGGTGTGCTGGTAAACAGGGGGCAGAATAAAAAAGGCTCTGACGATATTGTTTCAAACGGCTCTATCATTCATGTATATGATAATCAGTTTATGATACTTGTTGATGGTGGCAAGATTGTAGATTATACAGCTGAGCCGGGCTACTACAAGGTGAGCAATTCATCTATGCCATCACTTTTCAACGGACAGTTTGGGGATTCTTTAAAGGAAACCTTTGACCGTGTGAGATTTGGTGGACAGACACCACAGTCACAGAAGGTTTATTATATCAACCTTCAGGAAATCAAGGGAATCAAGTTTGGTACGAGAAATCCTATAAACTACTATGATACATTTTATAATGCGGAGCTTTTCCTTCGTGCCCATGGTACATATTCCATCAAAATTGTGAATCCGCTTCAGTTTTATGCAGAGGCTATTCCAAAGAATATGGATCATGTGGAGATTACTGATATCAATGAGCAGTATCTGTCAGAGTTTTTAGAGGCATTACAGTCTGCCATCAACCAGATGTCAGCGGATGGTACAAGAATTTCATTCGTCACAAGCAAGGCATCTGAGCTTGGAAGATATATGGCCAAGTGTCTCGATGAAAGCTGGAATCAGATGCGTGGTATGGAGGTACAAAGTGTTGGTATCGCCAGCCTTTCATATGATGAGAAGTCTCAGGAGCTCATTAACACAAGAAACGAGGGCGCAATGCTCTCAGATCCATCTATTGCACAGGGATATATGGTCAAAAATATGTCAGAGGGTGTCAAGAACGCAGGCAGCAACAGTGGTGGAGCTATGCAGGGCTTCATGGGTGTCGGCATGGGAATGAGCACCATGGGCAATATGATGAATGGTTTTACACAGATGGCACAAAATAACCGGTCAGCCGGAATGAATGCGCCGGGAAATGGTGCAGCAGGTATGGCAGCAGGAGTGGCTTCAGGTGCCACACAGCAGGAGGATGCGTCAGGCTGGACATGTGAGTGCGGACAGAAAAACACAGGTAAATTCTGCAGTAATTGCGGCAAGCCTATGCCACAGGAGATTACAGAGTGGACATGTGAGTGTGGACAGAAAAATACAGGTAAATTCTGCACAAACTGTGGCAAGCCATTACCTGTAAACACAGAGTGGACATGTGAGTGTGGACAAAAAAATACAGGTAAATTCTGCAGTAATTGTGGAAAACCAAGAGCATAAGATGTTGCAAAGCTGTAATCTTTGTGTTAAAATCTTTGAGTCAAGGACAAATGTCGGTGTGTGACAAAACACACACCGGCCATTTTGGAGGTAACTAAATGGCGGAGAAATCAAACTACTTCGTTTTACGGGCAAAGGCTGTACCGGAGGGGCTGCTTAAAGTAGTTGAGGCAAAGAGACTGCTGGATTCGGGCAAGCTTGAATCTGTGCAGGAGGCAACAGATGCTGTTGGCATAAGCAGAAGCTCCTTTTACAAATATAAGGATGATATTTTTCCTTTTTTATGAGGGGCGTAAAGGGAAGACAGTGAATCTTGTCATTCAGATGGATGACGAGCAGGGCATACTTTCTGTTGTGCTTAAGTCGGTAGCCGATGCGAAAGCAAATATTCTTACCATACACCAAAGTGTACCGGTAAATGGCATTGCGTCACTCACGTTATCTGTGGATGTATTTCCCGAGTCGGATGATGTGGATGATATGGCAAAGCAGATTGAGTCCTTAAAGGGCATACATTACGTAAAAATTTTAGCCAGGGAGTAACAAAAAGATGAAGATTGCAGTTATGGGTTACGGCACAATTGGATCAGGTGTCGTAGAAGTATTAGAAATCAACAAAGAAAAAATCGCAAAGAGAGCAGGAGAGCCAATCGAGGTCAAGTATGTGCTTGATTTAAGAGAGTTCCCGGGTACACCTATTGAGAACAAAATAGTTCATGATTATAAGGTTATTGCAGAGGACCCTGAGATCGGTATAGTTGTAGAGACAATGGGAGGCGTTGAGCCTGCATTTACATTCGTAAAGGCAATGCTTGAGGCAGGAAAACAGGTAGCAACATCAAACAAGAACCTTGTTGCTGCAAAGGGTGCTGAGCTCATCAAGGTTGCCAGGGATCATGGAGTGAACTTCCAGTTTGAGGCCAGTGTCGGTGGTGGAATCCCTATTATCAGACCTCTCAACAAGTGTCTCACAGCAGACGAGATTGAGGAAATCACAGGTATCTTAAACGGAACAACCAACTACATGCTTACAAAGATGACAGAGGAAGGTGCAGACTTTGATGAGGTATTAAAGGATGCTCAGGATAAGGGCTATGCAGAGAAGGATCCTACAGCCGACATAGAGGGATATGATCCATGCAGAAAGATAGCCATTCTCACATCGCTTGTTGCAGGACAGCAGGTGGATTTCGAGGATATCCATTGTGAGGGTATCACAAAGATTACACCTGAGGATATTAAGTATGCAAAGGCAATGCACCGTGCAATCAAGCTTCTTGCTTCAAGCCGCAAGGTGGGTGACAGCTATACCTGTCTCGTTGCACCATATATGATAGATGACACACATCCGCTCTCAGGAGTAAATGGAGTGTTCAACGGCGTATTTTTATGCGGAAATGTGCTGGGAGATGCTATGTTCTACGGCAGTGGAGCAGGAAAGCTTCCAACAGCAAGTGCTGTAGTGGCAGATGTTGTTGATATGACAAAGCATCAGACCACAAATATTTATATCGACTGGAAGCCTGAGAAGCTCACACTTGTAAGCTATGATGACAGTGTAAACAGCTTCTTTGTGAGAACTGACTCACCAAAGAGCGAGGTTGAGGCTGTATTCGGACATGTAGACTACATTGAGGATGTGGTTGACGGCGAGTATGCATTCACAACAGGCGACATGACAGAGAAGGATTTTGCCGACAAGGCATCAAAGGTAAACGTTATTAACAGAATCAGACTGTAAAGGACAAAAATATGGTAAAAGGCTTATACACCGCTCACACCGGTATGGTTAATGAGATGAAGCGCATGGATGTTCTTGCGAACAACCTGGCCAATTCCGATACCTATGGATTTAAAAAAGAGGGAACCACCTCGCATTCATTTAAAAATGAACTTGCTATAAAGATAAAGGATACATCAAACTACGGACTGCACAAAAATCTGGGCAGCATGACATACGGAGTGCATCTCGGTGAGACGTATACCGACTGGGATGAGGGTAGCTTTAAGGTGACTGACAATCCTACCGACTTGGCTATCGGTGGAAAAGGCTTTTTGCCGTTGCATTTACTGACAAATCAGGCCAAACAAGTGTAAAGTATACCAGAGACGGTGCTTTCAAGGTCAATGCTGACGGTTATCTGGTCACAGCAGACGGAGACCATGTGCTCAATGCGACAGGTGCGCTGAGTGGAGACGGCGGTGAGGCAAACTGGGTAAAGGTAGACCCGAATGAAAAGTTTTCGGTAAACTCACTGGGATATATCACACAGAACAATCAGTTAGTTGGCACTATCGGCGTTGTCGATGTGGATAATTATGACTATATTGAAAAATATGGTGAAAATCTCTACAATCTGACGGCCGGGGGTAATATTATAGCTTCCGATGCCGAAATAGAACAGGGAGCCTTGGAAACCTCAAATGTCAATGTAGTAAACGAGATGGTCAACATGATTACGATACAGCGTGCATATGAAGCCGGACAGAAGGTTATTACATCTATTGATGAGACATTAGACAAGGCTGTCAACAATGTAGGAAGAGTATAAGGAGATATGCCATATGATGAGGGCGCTTTACACAGCCGCAACAGGTATGCGTGCTGAGCAGACAAATGTAGATACAATTGCAAACAATCTTTCCAATGTCAATACGACAGGCTTTAAGGGTCAGAGGACAGAGTTTAAGTCTCTTTTATATCAGACGATACAGACCCGTTCTACATCCGGAAATGGTGATGCAAAGCCGGTAGGAGCGCAGGTGGGGCTTGGTACCCGTGTGGCTGCAACCACATCCACTTATACTCAGGGTCCGCTCAATTCTACGGAGAGGCCTACTGATTTTGCTTTGGAGGGCGATGGCTTTTTTTTTGCAGTGAGAGATACTGACAATCAGACCTATTACACGAGAAACGGTGCCTTCACATGGAGCCAGTATGGAAACGGACAGACTATACTTACTGATTCACAGGGCAATCCTGTCATGGATACAAACGGTAATATCATAGCTGTGCCGGCAGGTGTGTCTGCTGAGAAGATGAGCTTTGGAGAGGATGGTGCGGTAGGTTATATGACTGCACAGGGCAATTATATTAATCTGAATCAGCGAATTGCTGTGTATCAGTTTAATAACCCGTCAGGTCTTGAAAAGCAGTCAGGAAGCCTGCTTGCAGCAACAGCCAATTCGGGCAATCCGATGCTTGAAGCTGCAAACCCAGCTCTTAAAAACAGCAAGGTTGTGACAGGATATCTTGAGGGCTCAAATGTGCAGGTAGCTGACGAGATGGTTAATCTCATTGTGGCACAGCGTGCCTACGAGCTCAATTCAAAGGCCATCACAACAGCTGATTCGATGCTTGAGACAGCAAATAATTTGAGGAGATAGTAGCATATGGATATAAGCGCAGTATCAACACTTGCAAACTCAAATAATACATCTGCGGTGGCAGACAAGCTTAAGAATAACGTAAAAAATCTGTCATCAGACTCTACAGAGGACGAGCTCAAGAGCACACTTAAAGATTTTGAGTCTTATTTTGTGGAGCAGGTCATAAAGGAAATGAAGGATTCCATGACACTAAAGAGTGATGATGAGGATTCCTCTATGTCGCAGTACAAGGATATGTTCATGGACACTGTCATAGAGCAGATGAGTGATACGATAGTGGAGAAGTCCGGTGAGAATATCACACAGCAGCTTTATGAGCAGATGAAGCGCAACTACAATATATCATAATAATTGATAATAAAAAGCCGGTTCGGCATGCTTGCATGTGGTTACCGGCTTTTTTTAGTGCAAACTTAGTAATTGCAGATACGCATGCTCTAGGGTATAATATTAAAAAAAATAAAACTATTCAGAGTCACAATAAAAACACACAGATACGGAGAAGTTCAATTGGAAACCGAAACAGTCACAGGATACGTTGATCATATAATATACAGAAATGCAGAAAACGGGTATACGGTACTTGTTCTTGTAGTGAACGAGGAGGAGCTCACATGTGTGGGCACTTTTTCGGACATTGCTGAGGGGGGAAAATATAGAGGCTCACGGTGAGTATACAGAGCATGCCACCTATGGCCGACAGTTTAAGGTAGTAAGCTTTGAAGAGAAGGAGCCGGAGGATGAGATGGCTATTGAGAGGTATCTGGGCTCAGGAGCCATACATGGTATAGGACTTGCACTCGCAGCACGTATTGTCAGGCGATTCAAGAAGGATACCTTCCGCATCATAGAGGAAGAGCCGGAGAGGCTTGCTGAGGTAAAGGGCATCAGCCAGAGAAAGGCTATGGAGATTGCGGACCAGGTCAATGCAAAAAAGAGACTTAAGGGAAGCCATGATTTTTTTGCAGCAGTACGGTATCAATATGAATCTGGCTGTGAAGATATATAATAAGTATGGCGGAGAGATATACAGCGTGCTCAAGGAAAATCCGTACCGCATGGCGGATGATATCGACGGAGTTGGTTTTAAAACTGCAGATGAGATAGCGGCGCGGGTTGGCATCAAGACTGATTCTGATTTTAGAATAAAAAGCGGTATACAGTATGTTTTGCAGCAGGCTGCCATGGACGGACACACATATCTGCCGATGGAGGAGCTTACGAGGCGTGCTGTATATCTGCTCGGAGTGGAAAGCTCGCAGGTTGAGGCACATTACATGAATCTGGCCATGGACAGGAAGATTGTCATGCAGCTAAAGGATGATATAACCCAGATTTATGCTAACACCTTTTATTATATGGAGGCAAACACGGCAGCCATGCTAAAGCAGCTTGATGTGACGTATGATGTGCCGGATATCGAGATAGAGGCTGCAATTAGAAATATAGAGAAAAAGACAGAGATGGAGCTCGATGAGCATCAGGTAGAGGCGGTGAAGGAAGCAGTCAGAAATGGCCTTTTAGTCATTACTGGAGGACCCGGAACAGGAAAAACTACCACTATCAATACTATTATCAAGTATTTTGAGCTGGAGGGCATGGATATTTTTCTGGCTGCACCGACAGGACGTGCGGCAAAACGCATGAGTGAGACGACAGGCTACGAGGCGCGCACAATCCACCGTATGCTTGAGTTAAACGGCGGCATGGACACAGGAAGCACAGCTGGCTTTGAGAGAAATGAAAGAAATCCTCTCGAGACGGATGTAATCATCATAGATGAGATGTCGATGGTTGATATATCACTCATGTACTCATTGCTAAAGGCGGTTGTGGCAGGTACGAGACTCATACTTGTAGGAGATGTGAACCAGCTTCCGAGCGTGGGACCGGGCAGCGTGCTAAAGGATATTATTGATTCAGGTGCCTTCCACACGGTAAAGCTTACAAAGATTTTTCGTCAGGCGAGCACGAGCGATATTATAGTAAACGCCCACAAGATAAATAATGGAGAAGAGGTATCGTTAGATAATAAGAGCATGGATTTCTTTTTTCTAAAGAGATATGATGCCGACAAGATAATAAATGTTACATTACAGCTGATAAAGCAGAAGCTTCCTAAGTTTGTAAATGCTACAGAGTATGATATACAGGTGCTTACGCCTATGAGAAAGGGGCTTCTCGGAGTGGAACGTCTAAACGGTATATTGCAGGCGTATATGAATCCGGCAGACAAGAGCAAGCGCGAAAAAAAGAATACAGGGGCACGATTTTCCGCGAGGGCGACAAGGTGATGCAGATAAAGAACAACTATCAGATAGAGTGGGAAATCAGGACAAAATTCGGACTTTGTGTGGATAAGGGCATGGGAATCTTCAATGGAGATACAGGTATCATTGAGGAAATCAACGATTTTGCCGAGACCATGACCATATCCTTTGACGAGGGCAGAAAGGTGGAGTATCCGTTTAAGCTTTTGGAGGAGCTTGAACTTGCATACGCGGTCACTATACACAAGTCGCAGGGAAGTGAGTATCCGGCGGTCGTTATACCTCTTTTGAGCGGCCCGAGAATGCTTATGAACAGAAATTTGCTCTATACGGCGGTTACAAGAGCAAAGAAATGTGTTACCATAGTGGGTGACGAACAGACATTTTATGAGATGATACAAAACAACTCACAGCAGAGACGCTATAGCGGGCTTAGAGACAGAATAGTGGAGGAGACTATCTGATGAAAATAAGAAAACTTACAAATGAAGAGATAAAAGGGGCATGTGCATTTGCGGTAAGTATATACAATATCGCAGTCAGAGGCTGCTTTCGGACACAGGACAGTCATCGATATTTTGATGAATATATGGACGCAGACAGGCTGACGGACGAGGAAAGGACCGGTGTTCTTGTAGTATTTGGTGCGTTTGATAGCAATGTGCTGTGCGGAGTGTGCGGCATGACAAACGAGGGGCATATCACCATGCTGTATGTACATCCGCAGTATTTAAGACGTGGAATTGGCAAAAAGCTTCTGGAGAGAGTCAGGATATATGCGCGCATGCAGCTTAAGCTCGTGCAGGTGTCTGTAAATGCAATGCCGGCATACACGGCAGACTACTTCAGGCGTGTGGGCTTTAAGAGTGCATATCAGGGCGGCTTTTGCAATGGACAAGGCGATATGTACGTTCCTATGACAGCAAAAAGCATATATCAGGTGGAGTATACACCGCGACATATAGCTGATAAGACTTTTATTGCAATTTCAGTTGGCTTCACATGTCTTGTATTTTTCTCAGGCGTGATATATGCGGTATGCGCGGGGCTTACTCCGTAACGCTAAGATGCAGTTTTAATGGGCTGCAATAGTTGCCGGTCATGCTCTAGTGTGAACAGTAACTAATATTGTATACATAAATATGCATATTTATGTAACAAAAAACAGTTGAAAAATCGGCTGTATTATGATACACTTTTTACAATTTAAGCAGATATACTATGCAACTACACTTTATAAGAAAAAAGAGACGCCCTCTTTTTTTTGCGCAGACGTAAGGTTAGTTGCAGCTAAGAAGCTTATGGTTACAAAGTATAACACGAAAGGGCAGGGTAAAGATGAAAGCATTTTTAATTCTTGAAGATGGTAATGTATTTACCGGAACCAGCATTGGTTCAACAAGGGAAGTCATTAGTGAGATAGTATTTAACACATCAATGACAGGATATCTGGAGGTACTTACAGATCCTTCCTATGCAGGACAGGCTGTTGTAATGACTTATCCACTTATCGGAAATTATGGAATCACACCGGATATGGAGTCAGAAAGACCATGGCCGGATGGATATATAGTAAGAGAGCTGTCGCGTATGCCAAGTAATTTCCGCTGCGAGGGTACTATACAGGATTTCCTCGAGAAAAACGATATTCCGGGAGTGGCCGGCATTGATACACGTGCGCTTACAAAGATTCTCAGGGAAAAGGGTACTATGAACGGAATGATTACCACAAATGAGAATTACAATCTCGATGAGATTATTCCAAAGCTCAAAGCATATACTACAGGCAATGTGGTTGACAAGGTCACATGCACTGAGAAAAAGGTTTTAAAGGGCCAAGGAAAGAGGGTTGCCCTCATGGATTTCGGTGCCAAAAACAACATCGCCAAATCACTCAATGAAAGAGGCTGTGAAGTTACAATTTACCCTGCACACACAACCGCTGAAGAGATACTTGGTGACAATCCTGACGGAATCATGCTCTCAAACGGACCTGGAGATCCAAAGGAGTGTGTAGATATTATAAAGGAAATAAAGAAGCTTTATGACAGCAATGTGCCGATTTTTGCAATCTGCCTCGGACATCAGCTCATGGCACTTGCAACAGGCGCAGATACACACAAGATGAAGTACGGACACAGAGGTGGAAACCATCCGGTTAAGGATCTTGCAACAGGCCGTGTTTATATTTCTTCCCAGAACCATGGATATGTGGTGGACACAGATAAACTTGACCCTAATGTGGCTGAGCCTGCATTTATAAATGTCAACGACGGCACTAATGAGGGACTTAAGTATGTGAACAAGAATATCTTCACAGTTCAGTTCCATCCGGAGGCATGCCCTGGACCACAGGATTCAGCATATCTTTTTGACCGCTTTATTAACATGATGGGAGGTAACCAGTAATGCCAAGAAATAATGATATTAAAAAAGTATTAGTTATCGGTTCCGGTCCAATCGTAATCGGACAGGCCGCAGAGTTTGACTATGCAGGAACACAGGCCTGCCGTTCCTTAAAAAGAGGAGGGCATTGAGGTATGTCTGGTAAACTCAAACCCGGCAACTATCATGACTGATAAGCAGATTGCGGATCAGGTATATATAGAGCCACTTACTCTTGAGTCATTAAAAGAGATTATCATAAAAGAAAAGCCTGACAGCATCCTTCCTACACTCGGTGGACAGGCAGGACTCAATCTTGGCATGGAGCTCGCTGAGTGCGGCTTCCTTGATGAGCAGGGAGTAAAGCTTATCGGAACAACAGCAGAGACCATCTTTAAGGCTGAGGACCGTCAGGCCTTCAAGGATACCATGGAGAAAATCGGTGAACCAATCGCGGCTTCACAGGTTGTAAAGAATATCGAGGATGGTATCGCATTTACCAACAAGATTGGTTACCCTGTAGTTCTTCGTCCTGCATTTACACTCGGCGGTTCCGGGTGGAATTGCTCACGATGAGCAGGAGCTTATCGACATACTTTCAAATGGACTTCGCCTGTCACGTGTCGGAGAGGTTCTTGTAGAGAGATGTATCGCAGGCTGGAAGGAAATCGAGTACGAGGTAATGCGTGATGCCAACGGCAACTGCATCACAGTATGTAACATGGAAAATATCGACCCGGTCGGTGTGCATACAGGAGATTCAATCGTAGTAGCACCTTCGCAGACCCTGGGAGATAAAGAGTATCAGATGCTGAGTACTTCCGCACTCAATATCATCAACGAGCTTCAGATTACAGGAGGCTGTAACGTACAGTATGCCCTCAATCCTGACTCATTCGAGTACTGTGTTATCGAGGTAAACCCTAGAGTTTCAAGATCATCGGCACTGGCATCAAAGGCTACAGGATATCCTATCGCCAAGGTTACAGCCAAGATTGCACTCGGCTATCACCTCGATGAGATCAAGAACGCTATCACACAGAAGACATACGCAAGCTTTGAGCCAATGCTTGATTACTGTGTAGTCAAGATTCCAAGACTTCCGTTCGACAAGTTCCTCACAGCAAAGCGTACACTTACCACTCAGATGAAGGCAACCGGAGAGGTTATGAGTATCTGCAACAACTTCTGAGGGTGCCCTTATGAAGGCTATCAGATCTCTCGAGCAGCATGTTGATTCACTTATGTCTTATGACTTTACTGGTCTTACAGATGATGAGCTTGAGAAACAGCTTGCAGTTGTTGACGACAGACGTATCTGGGTTATCGCAGAGGCGCTCCGCCGTGGAGTTAAATACGAGCATATTCACGAGATTACTAAGATAGATCTTTGGTTTATCGATAAAATCGCAATACTTGTTGAGATGGAGAACCGTTTAAAGACAGAGGAGCTTACAGTTGACCTGTTAAAAGAGGCAAAGCGTATCGAGTTCCCTGACAATGTTATCTCACAGCTTACAGATATTGATGAGGCTGATATCAAGAAGATGCGTTACGACAACGGCATTGTGGCAGCCTACAAGATGGTTGATACCTGTGCCGCAGAGTTTGAAGCAGAGACACCATACTACTACTCAGTATTCGGCAGCGAGAATGAGGCGGCAGAGACAAATCCACAGAAAAAGGTGCTTGTACTTGGTTCAGGACCTATCCGTATCGGACAGGGTGTTGAGTTTGATTACTGTTCAGTCCACTGTACATGGTCGTTTGCCAAGGAAGGCTGGGAGACAATCATCGTAAACAACAACCCTGAAACAGTTTCAACCGATTTCGATATTGCAGATAAGCTGTATTTTGAGCCACTCACAGCAGAGGATGTTGAGAGCATCGTTAATATTGAAAAGCCTGACGGAGCTGTTGTACAGTTCGGTGGACAGACCGCCATCAAGCTTACAGAGGCACTTATGAAGATGGGTGTCAAGATACTTGGAACAAAGGCTGAGGATGTAGACGCAGCCGAGGACAGAGAGCTCTTCGACGAGATTCTTCAGAAGACAGGCATCCCAAGAGCAGCAGGTGGTACAGTATTTACAGCTGAGGAGGCAAAGAAGGTAGCAAACGAGATCGGTTACCCTGTACTTGTCCGTCCTTCATACGTGCTTGGCGGACAGGGCATGAAGATTGCATGGAATGATGATGAAATCGAAGAGTTTATCGGTATCATCAACACAATCACACAGGATCATCCAATCCTTGTAGATAAGTACCTTATGGGTAAGGAAATTGAGGTTGATGCAATCTGTGACGGTACAGATATCCTGATTCCGGGTATCATGGAGCACATCGAGCGTACAGGAGTACACTCAGGAGACTCTATCTCAGTTTACCCTGCACATACTATCTCAGAAAAAGCAAAAGAGACTCTGGTTGAGTATACAAAGAGACTTGCACAGGCACTCCATGTTGTTGGTATGATTAATATCCAGTTTATCGATATGGATGACAACATCTATGTTATCGAGGTAAACCCACGTTCTTCAAGAACAGTACCATACATCAGCAAGGTTACAGGTATTCCAATTGTAGACCTCGCAGCAAGAATCATCATGGGTGAGACAATAAAGGGCATGGGCTACACACCTGGACTTGCTCCGACAGCCGATTACATTGCAATCAAGATGCCGGTATTCTCATTCGAGAAGCTGCGTGGCGCTGAGATTTCACTCGGACCTGAGATGAAATCAACAGGAGAGTGTCTTGGAATCGACAAGACCTTCAATGGTGCGCTTTACAAGGCATTTGAGGGTGCGGGAGTCGAGCTTCCTAAGTACAAGCAGATGATTATGACTGTAAAGGATGCCGATAAGCCTGAGGCAGTAGGCGTTGCAAAGCGTTTTGAGAAGCTTGGATACAAGATTTATGCTACAAGAAGTACTGCAAAGTACTTACAGGAGCACGGAGTAAATGCTCTTCGCGTAAACAAGATATCACAGGAGTCTCCAAACGTCATGGATCTTATCCTTGGACACAAGATTGACCTTGTAATCGATACACCTACACAGGGTAACGGAGACAAGACAAGAGACGGCTTCCTTATCAGAAGAAATGCAATCGAGACAGGTGTTTACTGTATCACAGCCATGGATACAGCGAATGCACTTGCACATGCATTAGAGACTGCTTCTGACAAGAAGACACCGGTTGATATTGCAACAGTTAAGAATCTTTAAAAGTATATAGAATATATTTTATCCCCGGACAGTATAGCGGATATGCTGCCCGGGGATTTTTTATAAAATGAAAAATATGATATGTTATGCCTGTATGCATGCCGCAGGTTATAATAGCATCGGTTTTTGTTAATCTGACGGAATAGTATAAGTAATACGTGTGAAAAATATGCAAAGTTTAATAGAAATTTGACAAATTATTAACAAAAGCAATTGATTTTTACATAAATTTGTAGTATAATAACTTTGTTAAAAAAAAATTAACAGCACGGATGTGCAATACAATTTAAAGGAGATAATATAATGGCAAAGAAAGTTGTATTAGCAGGCGCTTGCCGTACCGCAATCGGCAAAATGGGCGGAGCATTAAGCAATACTCCAGCCGCAGATTTAGGTGCAATCGTAATTAAGGAGGCTTTAAACCGTGCAGGTGTTGCTCCTGAGATGGTTGACGAGGTTAAGATGGGTTGTGTTATCCAGGCAGCACAGGGACAGAACGTTGCACGTCAGGCTTCCATCAAGGCAGGACTTCCGATCGAGGTTCCGGCTATCACAATCAATGTTGTTTGTGGATCAGGTCTTAAGTGCGTAAACGACGCTGCTACAATGATCATGGCCGGTGATGCAGATATCGTTGTTGCAGGTGGTATGGAGAACATGTCCATGGCTCCTTATGCCATGACGAAGGCTCGTTTTGGATATCGTATGAACAATGCGACCATCATTGATACCATGGTAAACGATGCACTCACCAATGCATTCAACCACTATCACATGATGATCACAGCTGAGAACGTATGTGATAAATACGGCATCACTCGTGAAGAGCTTGATGAGTTCTCAGCAAACTCACAGCAGAAGTGTGAGGCAGCTATCGAAGCTGGTAAGTTCAAAGATGAGATCGTTCCTGTACCTGTTAAGGTTAAGAAAGAAATCGTTGAGTTCAAAAAGGACGAGGGACCTCGTGCCGGAACAACAGTAGAAACTCTTTCTAAGCTTCGTTGCTGCTCAGGTAAAGAGGGCGGACTTGTTACAGCTGGTAACGCATCAGGAATCAATGATGGTGCTGCAGCAGTAGTTGTAATGAGCGAAGAGAAAGCTAAGGAGCTCGGTGTTAAGCCATTAGCTACATGGGTAGCAGGAGCACTTGGCGGAGTTGAGCCTGAGATCATGGGTGTTGGACCGGTAGCTTCTACAAAGAAGGTTCTTGCAAAGACAGGTCTTTCAATTGATGATTTCGATCTTATCGAGGCAAACGAGGCATTTGCTGCACAGTCAATCGCTGTAGCAAGAGATCTTGGTTTCGATATGAGCAAGGTAAATGTAACGGTGGTGCTATCGCACTCGGACATCCTGTAGGAGCTTCAGGCTGTCGTATCCTTGTTACATTATTACATGAGATGCAGAAGAGAGGATCTAACAGAGGTCTTGCAACACTTTGTATCGGTGGTGGAATGGGATGTTCTACTATCGTTGAGAAGTACTAATTTTCTTTGCCAATAGATATATGAGGGGATGCAGGTGCATCCCCTTGTAGTGTGAATTAGTTTATTCACATCAGTTTATATATATATGATTAAGTTATGCTGCAGAGGCTTAGCACTTAAAGCTTTTTGCACCATAATATATTTTAGGAGGAATTAAAATGAAGGTTGGAGTTATCGGTGCTGGTACAATGGGCCAGGGAATCGCAAAAGCATTCGCACAGGTAGATGGATACGAGGTAGCACTCTGCGATATTAAGCAGGAGTGGGCTGAAGGCGGAAAAGACAAGATTGCAAAAGGATATGCAAGACTTGTAGCAAAAAGAGAAAATGACACAGGAGAAGGTTGACGGCATTCTTGCAAGCATCACTCCTGGTTTAAAAGAAGATCTCTGCAAGGATTGTGACCTCATCGTTGAGGCTGCTTTCGAGGATATGCAGGTTAAGAAAACTACATTCGCTGAGTTAGACAAGATTGCTAAGCCAGAGTGTATTTTCGCTTCAAATACATCATCACTTTCAATCACAGAGATTGGAAACGGACTTACACGTCCAATGATCGGTATGCATTTCTTCAATCCTGCTGACCGTATGAAGTTAGTAGAAGTTATCGCTGGTGTTAACACACCTGTTGAAACAGTTGATGCAATCAAGAAGATTGCAGAGGAGATCGGCAAGACACCTGTACAGGTTAACGAGGCTGCTGGTTTCGTAGTAAACCGTATCCTTATCCCAATGATCAATGAGGCAGCTTTCATTAAGATGGAAGGTGTATCTGATATCGCAGGTATCGATGCAGCAATGAAGCTTGGTGCTAACCATCCAATGGGACCATTAGAGCTTGGAGATTTCATCGGACTTGATATCTGCCTTGCAATCATGGACGTACTTTACAATGAGACAGGTGACAGCAAGTACCGTGCATGCCCACTCCTTCGCAAGATGGTAAGAGGCGGAAACCTTGGATGCAAGAGCGGCAAGGGATTCTACGTTTACAACGCAGACCGCACAAAGACACCTGTAGACGCAATGTAAATGAGATTAAAACAAAATATAAATTTCAAGGAGAATAAATCATGGATTTCACTTTAGACAAGAAACATGAAATGGCTCGCGACCTTTTCAAACAGTTCGCAGAGACAGAAGTTAAACCTCTTGCACAGGAGACTGACGAGACAGAGGTATTCCCAGCAGAGACAGTTGCTAAGATGGGAAAATATGGATTCATGGGCATCCCGGTACCGAAGGAGTACGGCGGACAGGGCTGTGATCCACTTACATACGTTATGTGTGTAGAAGAATTATCAAAGGTTTGTGGTACAACACAGGCGTTTGTATCTGCTCATACATCACTTTGTATCGATCCTATTATGACATTCGGTACAGAGGAGCAGAAGAAAAAATATGTTCCTGACCTTGCTTCAGGCAAGAAGATCGGTGCTTTCGGTCTTACTGAGCCGGGCGCTGGTACAGATGCACAGGGATGTCAGACAAAGGCCGTTTTAGACGGAGACGAGTGGGTATTAAACGGCTCTAAGTGCTTCATCACAAATGGTAAGGTTGCAGATGTTTACATCGTAATCGCAATCACAAGCGTAACAGAGGATAAGAGAGGCAGAAAGAAGAAGAACTTCTCTGCATTTATCGTAGATAAGGGAGCTCCGGGCTTCTCCTTCGGAACCAAGGAGAAGAAGATGGGTATCCGCGGATCATCTACATACGAGCTGATCTTCGAGGATGCACGTATTCCAAAGGATGCATTACTTGGAAAAGAGGGAAGAGGTTTCCCAATCGCTATGCATACACTTGATGGTGGACGTATCGGAATCGCTGCTCAGGCACTTGTATTGCAGAGGGCGCATTAGAGAGAACTATCGAGTACACCAAGGAGAGAAAGCAGTTCGGTCGTACGATTGCCCAGCAGCAGAATACACAGTTCAAGCTTGCAGATATGGCTACACGTATCGATGCAGCTAAGTATCTTGTATACGCAGCAGCTATGAAGAAGGCAGAGTTTGCTAAGAACCCTAAGGTTTCTTACTCAGTAGAGGCAGCAAAGGCTAAATTATTCGCAGCAGAGACAGCTATGGCTGTTACAACAGAGTGCGTTCAGTTATTCGGTGGATACGGATATATCCGTGAGTACGATGTAGAGCGTATGATGCGTGACGCAAAGATCACAGAGATCTACGAGGGAACTTCAGAGGTTCAGCGTATGGTTATTTCAGGCTCATTACTCAGATAGTTAAGAGAGCTATCATAACTGTAGAGCTACTTAGAATAAATAAAGGAGAACAAATACATGAATATCGTAGTATGTATTAAACAGGTTCCTGATACAAAGGTGGAGTAAAATTCAATCCTGACGGAACTCTTGATAGAGCTGCAATGCTTACCATCATGAACCCGGATGACAAAGCAGGTCTTGAGGCTGCCCTTAGAATAAAAGATGAAACAGGCGCAAAGGTTACAGTTCTTACAATGGGACTTCCAAAGGCTGATGCAATCCTTCGTGAGGCAATGGCAATGGGCGCTGATGATGCAGTTTTAGTAACAGACAGAGTACTTGGTGGAGCAGATACATGGGCTACCTCCACCACAATTGCCGGTGCATTAAGAAATCTTGATTATGATTTAATCATCACAGGACGTCAGGCTATCGATGGAGATACTGCTCAGGTTGGACCACAGATCGCAGTGCATCTTGGACTTCCTGTAATCTCATATGCACAGGATATCAAGGTTGACGGAGATTCTGTAGTCGTTAAGCGTCAGTATGATGACGGATATCACGTAGTTAAGGCTAAGATGCCATGCCTTGTAACAGCACTTTCTGAATTAACGAGCCACGTTACATGACTCCAGGTGGAATCTTCGATGCTTATGACAAAGTGATTACCGTTTGGGGAAGAGCAGACCTTAAGGATGTTGACGATTCAGATCTTGGACTTAAGGGATCACCTACAAAGATTGCTAAGGCATCTGACAAGGTACCTAAGGGAGCTGGAGAAAAGGTTAACCTTGATCCAACAGAGTCAGTAAACTATCTCATGGAGAAATTCAAAGAGAAACATATCATCTAGTATGGAGGAACCAAAAATGGGTTTAGAAGAATATAAGGGCGTATATATCTACGCACAGCAGGTAGACAATAAGCTTAGCGACATCGCCTTTGAGTTAGTCGGTAAAAGCTAAAGAGTTAGCAGCAGATTTAAATACAGAGGTTACTGCAGTACTTCTTGGATCTAACGTAAAGGCTCTTGCAACAGAGCTCGGTGAGTACGGCGCAGACAAGGTAATCGTTGTAGACAATCCTGCACTTGAGACATACAGAACAGAGCCATACGCACATGCACTGGCATCTGTGATCAATGAGTACAAGCCGGAGATCATGCTGGTTGGCGCAACTGCAATCGGCCGTGACCTCGGACCTACTGTTTCCGCTCGTGTGAAGACAGGTCTTACTGCTGACTGTACACAGCTTGAGATTGGTGATTTCCCAATCAATGCTATGCCTGGACAGGAGCAGAAGCACAATCAGCTTCTTATGACTCGTCCTGCATTTGGTGGAAATACGATCGCTACGATCGCATGTCCGGACAACCGCCCGCAGATGGCAACCGTTCGTCCTGGTGTTATGCAGAAGCTTCCTAAAGAGGCTGGCAGAGCAGCAGAGGTTATCGAGTTCAATCCTGCACTCGAGGAGAACAACCGTTATGTTGAGATCATGGATATCGTTAAGGCAGTTGGTAACGTAGAGAACATCATGGACGCTAAGGTACTTGTATCAGGTGGACGTGGAGTTGGAAGCGCTGAGAACTTCGAGATGCTTCGTGACCTTGCTTCATGCTTCAAGGGTGGTATGGTATCATGCTCTCGTGCAGCAGTAGAGAACGGCTGGTTAGCACAGGATTATCAGGTAGGACAGACAGGAAAGACTGTACGTCCACAGATTTACTTCGCAATCGGTATCTCAGGAGCCATCCAGCACGTAGCAGGTATGGAGGAGTCTGATCTCATCATCGCCATCAACAAGGACGAGGATGCTCCAATCTTCGATGTAGCTGATTACGGCTTAGTAGGAGATTTAAAGAAGATCGTTCCTCAGCTTACAGCAGCTCTTAAAGAGGCAAATGCTGACGCATAATAATGCAATAAAATTACATTACTAATACATTTAAACACAGTACTGTTTATCGCAGTGCTGTGTTTTTTTGAACATAAATATAGCATAATCTTTGTTATACTACGACATCTAGTCGCATATTATAAATTTACCCCCACATTTATGAAAAATTCAGCTAATTTTACAATTGAGACATTTATCCCAATGTGATAGAATAACAACGTTCAATCAAATGTGGAGGAATTGGATTTCGAAAAGTTAAAAACTTTAGCGCCATGCACCGGCAGGTACGTAAAATGATGCCGGTTAACGAGGTTTCAGGTTATCGAAAATTCGGCGGATGCCTGGACGCATATATGGATGCGTATCTCGAGCCAAATATGATGGAGACATCAAAACAAAGCGAGAGAACCATAAATATCAAGTAGCTATTCAGTCCAGAACAGTTACATATTTGTACATTTAAAATTATATATCGAAAAGGAGATCTAACACTATGTGTGGAATTATAGGATTTACAGGCCGTTTAGAGGCACAGAAGATTTTGACGGAAGGACTCGCAGCGTTAGAGTATCGTGGATACGACAGTGCAGGTATTGCTTATTTCAAGGATACTGGCAAGATTTCTATTCGCAAAACCGTCGGAAAGGTTAAGGATCTTCTCGCTATCTGCGATGATGAGAACAATTCAACCTGTGGAATCGGACATACAAGATGGGCAACACACGGCGGAGTTACCAATGCCAATGCTCATCCTCACAAGGTTGGAAATGTCGCACTCATCCACAATGGTATCATTGAGAACTACCACGAGATTGTAAACAAGTATGATCTTGCAGACTCTCTTATATCTGAGACAGATACAGAGGTAGCAGCGGCTCTTATCAACAAGCTCTATGACGGAGATCCAAAGGCTACTATTAAGAAGGTAGTAGCAGAGCTTCAGGGTTCATTTGCGTTCTGTATCATGTTCAAGGATCAGCCGGGAAAGATTTTTGCTGTCAGAAATGTAAGCCCGATGGTTGCAACATATTGCGATGACGGAGCATTTATTGCATCAGATCTTACAGCGTTTATCAAATATTCGAAACGCTATTTTATACTTCCAGAGTACACTATCATGACAATGACTGCTGATGGAATCGAAATGGAGGATTTAGAGGGTAAACAAGTTGAGCCTGATTATCTTGAGGTAAACTGGGATGTGACGGCAGCTCAGAAGGATGGATATCCGCATTTCATGATCAAGGAAATTCATGAGCAACCAACAGCTATCACAAGGACTATCACTCCAAGAATAAAGGATTCACTTCCTTGTTTTGAGGATGATAATATCCCGGATTCGTTCTTCGAGGATATAAGCGACATAACAGTTGTAGCATGCGGTACAGCCATGTATGCTGGAATGGTCGGAAAAGCTCTTTTAAAGAACAAGTTTGGTATTCCTGTTTCTGTTGAGATTGCATCAGAGTTCAGATATGAGCAGCCTGTTCTCACAGACAGGTCAATGGTTTTTTTGTGTCACAGTCAGGTGAGACAATCGATACCTTAGAGGCACTTCGTCTGGCTAATAAATCTACTAAAAAGACGCTTTCTATCGTCAATGTAAAGGGTTCAACAATAGCCCGTGAGAGTAACTATGTACTTTATACACACGCAGGTCCTGAGATTGCCGTAGCAAGTACCAAGGCATACACAGTTCAGGTGGCAAGCTTTTTACCTGATTGGATGCAAGCTTGGTCTTGTATCCGGCCGTATGACCAAGGAAGAGGCAAAGACATTTATTGAGAATCTGCAGGAGGTTCCAAATCTCATTGAGTCAGTTATCACACAGGCACCTGAGATTGAACAGCTTACGAAGAGAATGACAAATGCTACAAATGCGTTTTACATAGGCCGAGGACTTGATTATGCATTAAGCATGGAGGGCGCACTCAAACTCAAAGAGATTTCTTATATTCATGCTGAGGCTTATGCAGCAGGAGAGTTAAAGCACGGTACAATCGCGCTCATCAGCGAGGGTGTTCCGGTTATCGCAGTTGCTACACAGAGCCATGTATACAGCAAGGTCATCTCAAATATCCGCGAGGTAAAGGCGAGAGGCGCATACGTTATCCTTCTTAGCAAGGACAAGGATATTACAGATAAGTCAATCTGTGATGTGCATATCTCACTCCCACAGGCACCGGATGAGTTTGTGATTTTCGAATCGGTTATAATCTGTCAGCTTATCGCTTACTACACATCAACAGGAAAGGGCTTAAACCCTGACCAGCCACGTAACCTTGCAAAATCAGTTACAGTAGAATGAATAATTTCCCCGGACATTTATACGATGTCTGGGGATTTTTTTAACGCTTGTACGATAGAATGCAGCATATGTAAGACATAGATGTATATGTCGGTGATTTGCACGGCACCAACACATTTTGTTAAAAAATTGTTAAAAAAATAACAAAAACTGCTTTACACACTTCTTGCACGGTGGTATGATACATAAATGCGGGTTACTCATACGAGAATCCAGCAGCCATACAATTTTCATGTGCGCTCTTATGCCGTGTGACAGAATCACAGCATAACAGAATTAGGACGAGACCCATATGGGCTTTTACCAAAAGGAGGAAAAACAATGCGCAATTCAAAAACAAACGAACTTGTACTGACAGGTTTATTCACAGCCATTATCATTATCATGGCATTCACACCACTCGGATATATTCCGCTCGTAGTTATCAACGCTACGATTATTCACATTCCGGTAATCCTTGGTTCACTTTTCTGCGGACCTAAAAAGGGAGCATTCCTTGGATTTGTATTCGGATTTACCAGTTGTCTAAAGGCAACTATAGTCGGAGGAACTCTTTCATCCTTTGTATTTTCGCCGGTGCTTGCCGCATCCCTGGTCGGAACCTCAGGTATATTTAAGAGCTTATTCATAGCATTTGTTCCAAGAATTTTAGTAGGTGTTATACCTTATTTTGTATATATAGGCATCAAAAAGGTGCTTGCGTCAGAGAAGAAAAAAATCTCTGGGGCACAGTTTTAAATGTGCTCATGTCAGTATTCCTTGCATTCGAGTATATGCATTCCTCGGCAAGATGTCAGAGTCACTTTCACAGGCAGCCGCTTTAGGAATCGGCATAGCAGTCGGAGCTGTAGTATTTATAGTAGTTGAGGCTGTATTTATCAGAAAGAGCACACAGGTTATTCCGTTTGTATATGCAGGTGTAGCCGGTGCCATGACCAATACACTGCTTGTAATGGGCTCAATCTTCGTGCTTTACAAGGATGCTTATGCAGATGCAATCGGTGTGGCAGGAAACGCGGTGCTGGGTGTTATCACCGGAGTCATCAGCTTTAACGGAGTAATTGAGGCAATAGTTGCCGCAATCATCGTATACCTTGTTGGATTGGTTTTAAATACTATCAAACCAATTGCAGCAAAATAAATTCAGATAGATTTAAAATAAATGTGAAATTGTATGTACGGCGGACTGATAAGGTCCGCCTGTTTTATAAGCAGTTGGACTAGGAATGGTAAAAAAGCATTTGAGTTAAAAGAAAGGCATGATACAAGGTGAAACATATGCATGAAATAGACATAATGGATATCGGCGGATTCAAAATAGGCCAAGCCGAGGACACTAAGGGCTTGACCGGCTGTACGGTATTTCTTTTTGATAAACAGTCACCGGCGGGAGTTGACATAAGGAGGCGGACCGGCTTCGCGGGAGACGCCACTTTTAAATCCTGTGGCAGACGCAAAGGGTATACATGCTCTTGTACTGTCAGGCGGCTCTGCCTTTGGTCTGGATGCAGCGGGAGGCGTGATGAAGTATCTCGAGGAGCGCGATATAGGCTTTTGATGTGGGAGTCACAAAGGTGCCTCTTGTGGTGCAGTCGTGTATTTTTGACCTGGTAATAGGTGATAAAAATGCAAGGCCTGATGGCAAAATGGCATACAAGGCTTGTGAGAACGCTTCTTATGATACCTTTTACAGGGAAATTATGGAGCCGGAATGGGCGCAACAGTCGGCAAATATATGGGGCGTGAGCGCAGCATGAAGAGCGGAATAGGAGCCTATGCAGTACAACTTGGAGAACTAAAGGTTGGAGCAGTGGTGACACTGAACGCACTTGGTGACATATATGATATAGATACAGATAAGAAAATTGCCGGAGCACTGGATGAAAATGGGCTGCTTTTTATGATGATGACGAGACAGCGTATTTTGAGGCAGCGGCGAAGATTCAGAATATGTTTACAGGAAACACCACAATTGGTATAATAATAACAAATGCAAAGCTTGACAAGACCGCACTCAACAAGGTGGCATCCATGGCTCACAATGGTTATGGCAGAGCAATCAGACCCGTGCATACGATGGCAGACGGAGATTCAATCTATGCTGTATCAGTGGGCAGTGTGCCTGCCGATATCAATCTGGTGGGGCCAATGAGTGCCTATGTCATGGCAAAGGCCATTGCCAATGCAGCTAGAAGTGCAAAGTCTGTGGATGGCTACAAAGCATTTTGCGATGTAAACAAAAAATGACTGCAGAATAATAGTTTTATACAGAGGTGAAAATCATGTTAAAAGGAAAAACAGTAGTTTTGGGAGTGACAGGAAGCATAGCGGCATACAAGATAGCAAACCTTGCGAGTATGCTTGTAAAACAGCACGCCGATGTCAACGTCATAATGACACACAATGCAACAAATTTTATAAATCCAATCACATTTGAAACTCTCACAGGCAACAAGTGCCTCGTGGACACATTTGACAGAAACTTTGAATTCAATGTAGAGCATGTGGCGCTTGCAAAGAGGGCAGACATCTTTATGGTGGCACCTGCATCAGCCAATGTGATAGGCAAGATGGCAAACGGAATCGCAGACGATATGCTTACCACCACAATACTTGCAGCCAAATGTCCTAAGCTTGTTTCTCCTGCCATGAACACCAATATGTACGAGAACAGGATTGTGCAGGACAATATCAAAAAGCTCGAGCACTACGGCTTTGAGATGATAAAGCCGGCTGAAGGATATCTTGCATGCGGAGACACCGGTGCAGGAAAAATGCCGGAGCCACAGACACTTTTCAACTACATAATGAGGACAATAGCCTGTAAAAAGGACCTGGCGGGCAAGAATGTGCTCATCACAGCCGGAGCGACGCAGGAAAAAATAGACCCGGTACGTTTTATCACCAATCACTCAACAGGCAAGATGGGGCGTGCCATAGCAGAAAACTGTATGCTCCGCGGTGCGCATGTTACACTGGTCAACGCTTCAGTATCGGTTGAGCCACCTATGTTTGTAGATGTGGTAAATGTGACATCGGCCGCAGAAATGGCAGACGTGGTGAAATCAAAGGCTGCTGAACAGGATATTATCATCATGACCGCAGCAGTAGCGGATTTTTGCCCATCACATCCGGCTGATGAGAAAATAAAGAAAAATGACAGCTCATATGAGTCTGTAATTGAGCTTGAGCGCACAGAGGATATCCTTTCATACCTCGGAGCACACAAGGCTAAGGGACAGCTCATATGCGGTTTTTCTATGGAAACCCAGAATATGCTTGAAAACTCGAAAGCAAAGCTTGCAAAGAAAAATGCAGACATGATAGTGGCAAACAACCTAAAAGTAGCAGGCGCAGGCTTTGGAACAGATACCAATGTGGTCACGCTCATCACGGCTGACGACTGCACAGAGCTTGAAATCATGGACAAGAGCTGCGTTGCAGCAAGGATTATGGACCGGTTGCTGCAGATGTAGAGCTTCGATTTTAGGTTGAGAGTGGGTGCGTGGGATGCGGATTATATATCCCACATGTTCGGAAATTTCGATAAAAGTTGAGTAAGTGCATGGAGCAGTAAGATAAATAGAAGAAGTATATTAGTGCATGGAACGCTCGGTGCACAGATTGTATGTCGCTACGTTCGATTTACTCCCACTAGACTAAGGAGTTATGAGAGCGGAGTGATATATAATCTGTGCACCGGGCGCTTCATGCACTTACAGAATCTGAATTCGAAGCGCTCCATGCACAAGCGATTATATAAGCCGTTACACTGCGCAGTCCACTGTCGGCAGCTCCCCTGTCACATCGAGGAAGAGATTTGCAAAGGTCTGCTCATAGTAAGGCTCCACCCAGAGCAGGCCGATGCCGAGCGACAGCACGCAAAGCACAAGCATACCGATGAAGCTTACGTTAATGTAAATGACTCTGAGTATGTTGCCGCGAATCAGCTTTATTGCATGAGTCAGACATGCAAATACTGATAAATCATCACGCGAGAGCACCAGATACAGGTAAAACGGAAACAGAACCAGTACAATAAAGCTGAGCACGGCACTTGCAGCATATAAAGCGATAGCAATTCCAATGGTGTCACCGCTTAGTTTGAAAAAGTTTCTGGCTACAAGGAAAGGCGCCTTTGCAATCATAGAGATGGCATAATATATGATGTATGCTCCAAAATATCTGTTGGAGTGATTCATAAAGCAGTAGAAGACATCGCTGATACGGCACTCTTTCTTTCTTGCCATATTAAGGTGGAAACGTATGAGTCCCATCTGCAGCACGCCGACCACGATAGATAAAAGCACCTCGGCAATGTAGTAGATGACGGTCTGAACTTTTTTGTGGCATATACATTTCCGAGCAGATAGGTAAACGGCAGGTCACTAAACAGATTTATGAGTGACAGTGAGAAAAACGCTCATGCTAAGTCTGTATCTTCCGTTCAGGTTCTCTCTTGATATTCTTTTTTAATTCTTTGGATTTCTTTTTTGGGTTCATTATATTTCTCCTGAAATAATAGTTTTGAATTAATGCTTAAGTTAGGCTTAAATTAATGTTTAAATTAATGTTTTGACAATTGTCAGATATATAGCATATACTTGTATTCATATGGTTACACAAAATCACAGGAAGGACCACACATATCATGCAGACAGATGAAACAATCGACAGGTATTTCTATATAACGGGCTGGATATGCATAGCTATATTTGCGGCTCTTGCGGCAGTGATTGGAGTATGTGGTACGCAGATACTCACAAAGGTGCCTCCATGTCCGCTGCACGCATATACAGGTTACTATTGTCCGGGGTGCGGTGGCACGAGAGCCACATTTGCGCTGCTGCACGGACATCTGATAAGGTCGTTTGTACTCCATCCGTTTGTGCCGTATACAGCCGTTTTGGAGGCTGGTTTATGCTGTCACAGACACTGCAGCGGATAAGCCGCGGCAGGCTGCACATCGGAATGCACTTCAGGCCATTATATATGTGGCTTGCACTTGCCATTATTGTGGTAAACTGTATAGTCAAAAAAATATGCTTATATTATTTTGCGGTATTCATCTGCTGAAGTAGCTCATTGTAGTCGATACCGGTCAGGTTCTGGTATTCCTTTAATATACCCTCTATGCTTCCGTATTCGTGAAGCATGGCGGCAAACGAACCGATATAGATAATAAGAGTGATAACAACAGCGGCAAACGCAATCCAGAATGAGGTCATAGCCATGCTGCTCATTGAGGTGGCACCGCCTTTTGACAGTAACGCAAAAATCATGGCAAGCGAGCCACATATGATAGACACATAAATACAGCTGCACGACGCGATGGCAATTATTGAAAGCACAAGTGCTGCAACCTCCATATTGCGTGAGCGTTTATTGTAGAAATTGTTGTTGGGATTAAAGCCCGGCCCATAATTGCTGCCGAAATTATAGTTATAATCCTGATTATAATCAAATTTTTGTGGATCCATAATAAAATTCCTTTCTATAAAGTTGATTTTATTGTATCACTTCATTTATAATACGAAAAGAATAAGTTTTTTAAAGAGGTAAAAAATGGATATTATTGCTGCAATTGCAGAAGAACTGCAGATTAAAAAAGGACAGGCCGAGGCCGCTGTCAAGCTTATAGATGAGGGAAACACCATTCCTTTTATCGCCAGATACCGAAAGGAGGCAACCGGCTCATTAAATGATGAGGTGCTCAGAAATCTCTTCGACAGACTGACATATCTACGTAATCTTGAGGACAAGAAGCAGACAGTGCTTGCAAGCATTGAGGAGCAGGGCAAGCTTACGGATGAGCTTAAGAAGGCAATCCTTGAGGCACAGACACAGGTGGCGGTTGACGATTTGTACAGACCTTACCGTCCGAAGAGAAGAACCCGTGCCACAATCGCAAAGGAAAAGGGCTTAGAGCCACTGGCACAGACCATTTTAGCGCAGGAATCGTCTGTTGATATCATGGCAGAAGCAGCTAAATATGTGGATGCAGAAAAAGACGTGGCAGATGAAGCGGCTGCACTTGCCGGAGCAAAGGATATCATTGCAGAGAACGTATCCGACAATGCCGGTTACAGAACAAAAATCAGAGAGCTTACCATGCAAAAGGGGCGTCTTATATCGACAGCCAAGGATCCAAAGGCGGAGTCTGTCTATGAGATGTACTATGAATTTGATGAGGCTCTTTCCAAGGTGGCAGGTCACAGAACACTCGCAATTAACCGTGGTGAGAAGGAAAAAATCCTCACAGTAAAGATAGAGGCACCGACAGAGGATATCATAAAATATCTTAAAAAGCAGGTTATCACAAATGATGGAGCGCCTACAGCCGCCGTACTCACAGAGGTAGTGGAGGATGCGTACGACAGGCTTATTGCCCCTGCCATAGAGCGTGCAGAAACAATCTGACAGAGGAAGCAGAGGATGGAGCTATAAAGGTATTCGGAAAGAACTTGGAGCAGCTTCTCATGCAGCCTCCAATTGCAGGACAGGTTGTGCTTGGATGGGATCCGACATTCCGTACAGGCTGCAAGATTTCTGTCGTAGACCCTACAGGAAAGGTGCTCGATACCACAGTAATCTACCCGACGGCACCACAGAACAAGGTCGAGGAGGCAAAGGCCGTAATCAAAAAGCTCATAGACAAGCATCATGTCACACTTATCTCACTTGGAAACGGAACAGCATCGCGTGAGTCAGAGCAGGTGATTGTAGAGCTGTTAAAGGAAATTCCGGTAAAGGTGCAGTACATCATAGTAAATGAAGCAGGTGCGTCAGTATATTCAGCCAGCAAGCTTGCCACGGAGGAGTTTCCGAATTTTGATGTGGGACAAAGAAGTGCCACATCCATGGCGCGTAGACTTCAGGATCCGCTCGCTGAGCTTGTAAAGATTGATCCAAAGTCAATCGGAGTCGGACAGTATCAGCACGATATGAACCAGAAAAAAAAAGCTCTCAGAGGCACTCGGAGGAGTTGTAGAGGACTGCGTAAATAAGGTTGGTGTAGATTTAAATACAGCATCAGTTTCACTGCTTGAGTACATATCAGGCATCTCAAAGACAATTGCCAAAAACATCGTGGACTACAGAGAGGAAAACGGTAAATTCACATCACGTTCACAGCTTCTTAAGGTAGCAAAGCTTGGACCGAAGGCATTTGAACAGTGTGCAGGCTTCATGCGTATCTCAGACGGAAAGAACCCACTTGATGCCACAGGCGTGCATCCTGAGTCATATGATGCCACAAAGGCAGTGCTTGAAAAGCTTGGCTACACAATGGAGGATGTAAAGAACAGAAATGTAGTTGGAATCTCAAAGAAGGTATCTGATTACAAGGCGCTCGCAGACGAGGCAGGAGTTGGTGAAATCACACTGCGTGACATCGTAAAAGAGCTTGAAAAGCCGGCAAGAGACCCACGTGAGGATATGCCAAAGCCAATTCTAAGAAGCGATGTCCTTGAGATGAAGGACCTCACACCGGGTATGGTATTAAAGGGAACAGTCAGAAACGTAATAGATTTCGGATGCTTTGTGGATATAGGAGTACACCAGGACGGACTTGTGCATATCTCAGAGATATGTGACCGCTATATCAAGCACCCGCTTGAGGCTGTCAGTGTAGGGGACATAGTAGATGTGCAGGTTATGAGCGTTGACCTCAAAAAGCAGCGCATCCAGCTTACCATGAAAATCGGACAGGGTACAGACAAGGCCGGTAAGTCAGAAAATAGCGGCAGTGGCAAAAACAATGTCGATAACAAGGCTGACAGAAGTAATAGAAATAACGGCGGCAGGAATAGCAGAAACGATAGAAATAGTACAGGCAGCAAGAATAATAACAACAGAAACAATAAGCCACACTACATAAAGGGCAAGAAAAATAATTTCTTTGACAATATTATTCTTGATAATTAAAAACACCTTGACAAAACACTTCAAAGTGCATATCATAAATTTGTAAAAAAATAGGAATTCTTCAGGGCGGGGTGCAATTCCCCACCGGTGGTACAGCCCACGAGCCGCAAGGCATGACCCGGTGCGATTCCGGGGCCGACAGTACAGTCTGGATGAGAGAAGATTATTAGGTGTTATTACACTGTGATATTAAGTCCCGGAAGATTTTCTTCCGGGATTTTTTTTAAAGCAGCTATTCAGATTTTAGATAGCTGCACTCACAATATCCTCAGGATTCCTTAAGCATCAAAGGAGTGTAAAATGGACGTAACAACAAACAACACAAAATCAAAAGTAAACATCAGACTTTTAGTCGGCACAGGAATGTTAAGCGGACTTGCATTTGTACTTCAGTACCTCGAGTTTCCAATTCCAATCATGCCGTTTTTTATTAGGTTTGATTTTTCAGACCTGCCTGCACTTATCGGAGCATTTGCATACGGACCGTTAGCAGGAGTGATTGTAGAGTTTATCAAGAACCTGCTTCACTGTACAGTAACACAGAGCTTTACGGTAGGAGAGCTTTCAAACTTTATTCTCGGAGCAGTATTTACAGGAACGGCAGGGCTTATATACAAGAAGAACAAGACTAAAAAGGGTGCCATCATTGGTGCGATAGTCGGCTCAGTTATAATGGGAATCATCAGCTTCCCGTCAAACCTGTTTATTGTATATCCAGCATATGAGAAGTTTACACCAATAAATGAAATCATGGATGCATACAGCAAACTTCTCCCATCAGTAGGCAAGCTGTGGCAGGCACTTTTAATATTCAATGTTCCGTTTACCATCGTAAAGGGACTTATATCAACACTTATCACAGTGCTTATATACAAGAGACTGTCACCGGTTTTAAAGGGCAGAGGATAGAGAAAATACCTGACACAATATATATTAGTCACAAACATAAAGAGCGCAGTCAATTGCGCTCTTTTTTTTTAAAGGAATGTTATAATAAATCCAAATATTTAGTTGGGAGCAGGACATGAAGCTTGAATTTGATGTAAAAGTAACAGAAAAGGATTTATATTCATTTAATATAGAGCAGGCGTACAAGGGCAGTCAGGGTGTCATATCATTGCTGTTTGCTGTGCTCTTGGCTGCGGCAGCAGTGTTAAGCGCACAAAAAGGCAATACGGAGTATGTGGTGCTTTATATTATAGTTGGTATTCTGGTGCTGCTATATGTGCCGTTTTCACTCAAGGGCAGGGTAAAGATGATTATGAAGACAAATGAAGTTTTCTCAAAGCCACTGCATTTTGAGGTAGACGAAAAGCACATAAATGTAAGCCAGGGAGATGAGAGGGCGCAGCTTCCGTGGGAGCAGGTGTACAGATTCGTGGCAAATGATAAGAGGATACTTATATTCAGCAACAGGAAGAATGCATACATTCTCTCAAAGGAGCAGCTGGGAGACAGCTATGAGCCGTTAAAGGAGCTGGCAGGTAGTACACTGGAGAAATACAGACTGAAAATCAAATAAACAAAATAGATATAAGATAAAATAAATAGATAAGGGTATAAGCTGGTAATATGAGTAGTGAAGAAAATATAACAGTAATAGAAAGCTTTTCGGCAGATGATACGCATGCACTTGGGGTTACGCTTGGACAGCAGGCAAAGCCGGGGGATGTGTGTACACTTGTGGGTGATTTAGAGTGGGTAAAACAGTGCTCACGCAGGGCATAGCAGAGGGACTTGGCATCACAGAGCCGATAAACAGCCCTACATTTACAATAGTGCAGGTGTACGAGGAGGGCAGGCTGCCGTTTTATCATTTCGATGTATACAGGATTGGTGACATCGAGGAGATGGATGAAATAGGCTATGAGGATTATTTCTACGGAGATGGGCTTACGATGATAGAGTGGGCAAATCTCATTGAGGAGATACTCCCAAAGAAGAGAAAAGAGATTACTATTGAAAAAGACCTGGAGAAAGGCTTTGACTATAGAAAAATAACAATAAAAGAGGTTTTATAATGAAGATACTTGCGCTTGAAAGCTCAGGGCTTGTGGCCAGTGTGGCTGTCGTATCGGACGATAATCTGATAGGAGAATACACGATAAATTATAAAAAGACAAATTGGCAGACGCTTCTTCCGATGCTTGATGAGGTGGCTAAGATGACAGAGCTTGACCTTAAGACAATAGATTTTATTGCAGTCTCAGCAGGACCTGGATCGTTCACAGGGCTTCGTATAGGCTCTGCGACGGCAAAGGGACTTGCACTGGCACTGGATAAGCAGATAGTTTCTGTACCTACTGTAGATGCGCTTGCATACAATCTGTGGGGCAGTGCGGATGTTGTGTGTCCGCTTATGGATGCAAGAAGGCAGCAGACCTATACAGGGCTGTATGATTTTACTGATGGCAGGATGAATACCATTTTGCCACAGTGCGTAGTGATGATAGAAGAGATAGTTGACAAAATCAATGCTCGGCCGCAGGGTGATTTTCCTTGGAGACGGAGTGGATGTGTTCAGGGATTATATAAATGAGCACGTAAAGGTGGACTATGACTTTGCACCTGCCATGTGCAATAAGCAAAGAGCATCGGCTGTAGCATGTCTTGGACAGGTGCTCTATGAGCAGGGCAGGGCAGAAAATGCAGCAGACCATAAGCCTGAGTATCTCAGATTATCACAGGCGGAGAGAGAGAGACAGGAAAAGGAGAGAGATTTTAGAATATGATAATAAGACCCATGGAGCCGGAGGATGCAGACTCGGTGGCGCAGATAGAAAAAGACAGCTTCACACAGCCCTGGAGCAGACAGGGATTTTTGGATGCCATGAGGCTTCCGGAGAATATCATGCTTGTGGCACAGGAGGATGGCGAGATACTGGGGTATCAGTGCACATATGTGTCATTTGATGAGGGAGAGCTGACCAATATAGCAGTCAAAAAAATCAGCACGAGGAAAAGGTGTGGGTGCACATCTTATCAGATGCTTGCAGGAAAAGGCAAAAGAGTCAGGTGTTGAGCGCATTGTGCTCGAAGCCAGGGTGACTAATGAGGCTGCGATATCACTGTATCAGAAGATGGGGTTTGTAAACCTTGGAATCAGAAAAAATCTATATGAGCATCCGGTAGAGGACGGTGTCATCATGTCCTATACTGCGGAGGAAAATTTATGTTAGACGTGTGTTTACTTGGAACAGCAGGCATGATGCCTTTGCCAAACAGATGGCTTACGGCACTTTCACTAAAATATAACGGCAGCAATATACTTATTGACTGCGGTGAGGGAACGCAGATTGCGATGAAGGAGGCCGGAATCAATTTCAAGCCGATAGATATTTTATGCATCACCCACTTTCATGCAGACCATATCAGCGGATTGCCGGGGCTTCTGCTTACTATGGGAAATGCGGAGCGCACCGAGCCGCTTACCATTATTGGACCTAAGGGGCTTACAAGGGTTGTCACTGCACTTCGGACGATTGCGCCGGAGCTGCCTTTTGAGATAAAATGCATAGAGCTCAATGAGCAGGATGAATATTTTGAGATGAACGGATATCATATACATGCATTCCGCGTAAAGCATGCGGTGCTGTGCTATGGCTATTCGGTTGAGATAAAGCGTAGTGGCAGATTTTCCGTGGAAAGAGCAAAGGAAAAAGAAATTCCGATGCGCCTTTGGAATCCTCTTCAGAAAGGCAATACCGTTGAATTTGAGGGCAGAGTGTATACTCCGGATATGGTGCTTGGACCGGCAAGAAAGGGCATAAAGGTAACATATTGTACGGACTCAAGGCCACTTGAGCACATAGTGGAGGCAGCAGAGGGATCAGACCTTTTTATCTGCGAGGGTATGTATGCTGAAAAGGAAAAGATAGTAAAAGCAAAGCAGTATAAGCATATGACCTTTTACGAGGCAGCAGACATGGCAAAGAGAGCCGGCGTGAAGGAGCTGTGGCTTACACATTTTTCGCCGTCACTTGTCAGGGCAGATGACTATATGCCACAGGTGAGGGATATTTTTGCAAACGCATATCTTGGAAAGGACGCAAAGAGCGTGGAGCTCATGTTTGACGAGGACTAAGGAGGGACGATATGAAGAAAACAGGTATAGTTATTTTAACAATAGCGCTGATTGCCGCGATATGTGGTTCGTTTTATGTCGTAAACGACAAGTCTAAAAGGGCTAATCAAAAGGAAAAGGTACTGACCGAGGTACAAAGAATAACAACTAAGGATCTCGACAAGAACCATCCGCAGACACCTCGTGAGGTGGTGAAGTTTTATAACAGGATTGTGAAGTGCTACTATGGTATGCAGTATAGCGATGAAGAGCTTGATGTACTCACCGACCAGGCGCTTAAGCTTTTTGATGACGAGCTTGCAGCAAACAATCCAAAGGATACCTACAAACAGTCTGTCACGGCAGATGCGCAAAGCTACAAAGAACAGGGCATTACACTTGCTCAGACAGGAGTGTGTGACAGCAATGATGTAAAATATGTCACCGATAATGGTAGTAAAATTGCATATGTAAAGGCATCTTACTTCATGAAGGAGGGCAGCTCGTATTCTAAGACATATCAGGAATATGTACTCAGGCAGGATAAGGAAGGCTGTTGGAGGATTCTTACATTTTATAAGATTGCGGCAGATTCTGATACGGAAACAGAATAGAGTAATATAATTAAGATTGGTGTAATAAAATGACAGAAAATACAGAAACAAAAAAAAGAAATTAAAATACTTGCAATCGAAAGCTCATGCGACGAGACTGCGGCAGCAGTTGTAGTAAATGGACGTGATCTGCGAAGCAATGTGATTTCATCGCAGATAGCTCTTCATACTTTATATGGAGGGGTAGTTCCGGAGATCGCCTCAAGAAAGCATATTGAGAAAATTAATCAGGTCATAGAGCAGGCACTTTCAGATGCACATATGACACTTGACGATATAGACGCAATAGGCGTAACATATGGTCCGGGGCTCGTAGGAGCACTGCTTGTAGGCGTGGCAGAAGCAAAGGCCATAGCATACGCAAGAAACATTCCTCTTGTCGGAGTGCACCATATAGAGGGACATATCAGCGCCAATTATATAGAAAATAAAGACTTAGAGCCGCCATTTCTGGCACTCGTCGTATCAGGAGGACACACGCATCTGGTGAGAGTGGTAGATTACGGTAAATATGAGATCCTCGGACGCACGAGGGATGATGCGGCAGGAGAAGCGTTTGACAAGGTAGCGAGAGCAATAGGACTTGGCTATCCGGGCGGTCCTAAGATAGAAAAGGTTTCACATGAGGGTGACCCGCACAGCATAGAGTTTCCGAGAGCAAAGATTGTGGGCGGAGTTTATGATTTCAGCTTCAGCGGACTTAAATCGGCAGTACTCAATTATTTAAACGGCTGCAGGATGAAGGGACTGGAAATAAACCAGGCAGACGTGGCAGCATCGTTCCAACAGGCGGTTACAGATGTGCTTGTCGGACACGCTGAGAATGCCATAGATGAGTTTAAAATGGACAAATTTGCCATTGCGGGAGGCGTTGCTTCTAATGGTATTATCCGCCATGCGATGGAGGAAATGTGCGCGCGCAAGGGTGTTAAATTCTATCGTCCGTCACCGATACTGTGTACAGACAATGCTGCTATGATAGGTGCGGCAGCATACTATGATTTTATAGCAGGTAAGAGGTCCGGACTTGATCTGAATGCGGTTCCGAATCTAAAGCTTGGTGAATGATTCTGTAATTGCTTCCGGTTACACCGGGGTGCAAACATAATGTGCAGATTTATCATGGATAGGAAAATAAAAGAATATGGATAAGAAGAAATACACAGCAATCATACTGTCAGCCGGTACAGGAAGCCGGATGAAAAGTAATATGCCAAAGCAGTATATGGAGCTTTTGGGGCAGCCTGTGATTTATTATAGTATAAAAGCATTTGAGGATAGTCCGGTGGATGAAATAGTCATAGTCTGCAGTGCAGATTATATTGAGTATTTCAGACATTCGATAATTGAAAAATATGGCTTTAAGAAGGTGAAAGCAATAGTGCAGGGGGCAAAGAGCGCTACAACTCTGTATATGAGGGGCTTAAAGCAGCAAACGGCACGGACTATGTGCTGATCCATGACGGCGCACGCCCTCTGGTGGATAATGAAATAATAGTCCGTTCTATGCATACGGTTGAAAAAGAACAAGCATGCGTAGCAGGAATGCCTGTAAAGGACACAATAAAGGTGTCAGATGAATTGGGATATTCAGCAAATACTCCTGACAGGAAAAGTCTGTGGCAGATTCAGACACCGCAATGCTTTGAATATGATTTGCTGGCTCAGTCCTATGATAAGCTGTTTAGTGACATGTCAAATGGGAAAAGTGTGCCGGCAATTACGGATGATGCAATGATAGTAGAGTATGGGAGTGACACAAAAGTAAAGCTCATAGAGGGCTCGTATGAAAATATAAAGGTCACAACTCCCGAAGATATGGGGATTGCAGAACTTTTTTTTAAAGAAACGCAGAAAAATGTAAAAAAAAATAGAAATTAGTGTTGACATATTGTAACATTGATGATAATATAAATCCTGCGCTGAACAAGTGCAGACAACTAAACAATTAAGTATTAATTGTGACACGCAGGGGTATCGAAGTGGTCATAACGAGGCGGTCTTGAAAACCGTTTGTCCGCAAGGGCGCGTGGGTTCGAATCCCACCCCTGCGCTTTCTTTTTTTGTCTTAAAACAGATGTGCAAAAGAAAATAAAAAGTTCTTGACAAATGAAAAACATTTTGATAGAATAAACAAGCTGTCGCAAGACAGAGAACTTAAAACAGAGTTCAAAAAATAAAAAATTGCTTGACAAACGAACAGCGATTTGATAAAATAATCAAGCTGTCGCAAGAGAGCAAAACAAAGAACATTGATAACTGAACAGTGAGAAACCTTGAAAGATTTTGAGAATCAATCAGAACGCTTCAATGAAAATTGAAGACCTTTAAAACAGTAAATTCAGATTCTATCTGACTGAACGAATTAGCCAAGTTTAACTTGACTGAGATCAACTTTTTAACATGAGAGTTTGATCCTGGCTCAGGATGAACGCTGGCGGCGTGCTTAACACATGCAAGTCGAACGAAGCACTTTATTTGATTTCCTTCGGGACTGATTATTTTGTGACTGAGTGGCGGACGGGTGAGTAACGCGTGGGTAACCTGCCTTGTACAGGGGGATAACAGTTGGAAACGGCTGCTAATACCGCATAAGCGCACGGCACCGCATGGTGCAGTGTGAAAAACTCCGGTGGTATAAGATGGACCCGCGTTAGATTAGCTGGTTGGCGGGGTAACGGCCCACCAAGGCGACGATCTATAGCCGGCCTGAGAGGGTGACCGGCCACATTGGGACTGAGACACGGCCCAAACTCCTACGGGAGGCAGCAGTGGGGAATATTGCACAATGGGCGAAAGCCTGATGCAGCAACGCCGCGTGAGCGAAGAAGGCCTTCGGGTTGTAAAGCTCTGTCCTCAAGGAAGATAATGACGGTACTTGAGGAGGAAGCCCCGGCTAACTACGTGCCAGCAGCCGCGGTAATACGTATGGAGCAAGCGTTATCCGGATTTACTGGGTGTAAAGGGAGCGCAGGCGGTGCGGCAAGTCTGATGTGAAAGGCATGGGCTCAACCTGTGGACTGCATTGGAAACTGTCATACTTGAGTGCCGGAGGGGTAAGCGGAATTCCTAGTGTAGCGGTGAAATGCGTAGATATTAGGAGGAACACCAGTGGCGAAGGCGGCTTACTGGACGATAACTGACGCTGAGGCTCGAAAGCGTGGGGAGCAAACAGGATTAGATACCCTGGTAGTCCACGCGGTAAACGATGAATACTAGATGTCGGGTAGCATAGCTACTCGGTGTCGTCGCAAACGCAATAAGTATTCCACCTGGGGAGTACGTTCGCAAGAATGAAACTCAAAGGAATTGACGGGGACCCGCACAAGCGGTGGAGCATGTGGTTTAATTCGAAGCAACGCGAAGAACCTTACCAGGTCTTGACATCCTTCTGACCGGTACTTAACCGTACCTTCTCTTCGGAGCAGGAGTGACAGGTGGTGCATGGTTGTCGTCAGCTCGTGTCGTGAGATGTTGGGTTAAGTCCCGCAACGAGCGCAACCCTTATCTTTAGTAGCCAGCGTTTAAGCTGGGCACTCTAGGGAGACTGCCAGGGACAACCCGGAGGAAGGCGGGGATGACGTCAAATCATCATGCCCCTTATGATCTGGGCTACACACGTGCTACAATGGCGTAAACAAAGGGAGGCAAAGCTGTGAAGCCGAGCAAATCTCAAAAATAACGTCTCAGTTCGGACTGTAGTCTGCAACCCGACTACACGAAGCTGGAATCGCTAGTAATCGCAGATCAGAATGCTGCGGTGAATACGTTCCCGGGTCTTGTACACACCGCCCGTCACACCATGGGAGTTGGGAATGCCCGAAGCCAGTGACCTAACCGAAAGGAAGGAGCTGTCGAAGGCAGGCTCGATAACTGGGGTGAAGTCGTAACAAGGTAGCCGTATCGGAAGGTGCGGCTGGATCACCTCCTTTCTAAGGAAATCGAGTAGAGAGTTTTTCACTGTTGAGTTATTAATGATTATTTAATAACAAATAACACTGAGGTAAGCTGAGGAAGTTCGACTTTGCTTGCGCAAATCGAACAAGTTTCACACTAAGCTCGAAAATACCTCGCTAAGTGTTCAAACTTTTGGTGGCGATGCGTTTTTGGGAAACACCCGTTCTCATCCCGAACACGATGGTTAAGACTTAAACGGCCGATGATACTATACTGGTAACGGTATGGGAAAGTAGGTGGCTGCCAAATTACAACGGGGGCGTAGCTCAGTTGGGAGAGCACCTGCCTTGCAAGCAGGGGGTCAAGAGTTCGAATCTCTCCGTCTCCATCGTCGATGTAATAAAACTGTTAATCGACATTGTACCTTGAAAACTTCATACAAATGATTTGATGAATAAATATTCTATTCTTAAGAATATCTAACAATCAAGACATCCGAGAAACAAAACCAAGTTGTGAACAACAACAAAGTTCTTTAAGTTATTAATGATGCAACGCTATGCATCGAAGAGATTAAGCAAAAAAAAGAGCGCAGGGTGGATGCCTTGGCACTAAGAGCCGAAGAAAGACGTGATAAGCTGCGAAAAGCTGCGGGGAGATGCAAATAATCCTTGATCCGCAGATGTCTGAATGGGGAAACCCGGTACGAAGAACTCGTATCATCCATACGCCAATCCATAACGTATGGAGGGGAACCCGGTGAACTGAAACATCTAAGTAGCCGGAGGAAGAGAAAGAAACATCGATTTTGTTAGTAGCGGCGAGCGAAAGCGAAAGAGGCCAAACCGGAGTGCGTGCACTCCGGGGTTCGGACCGCATTTAAGATTCAGTGATTCTAGCAGAAAAGTTTGGGAAAGCCTGCCGGAGAGGGTGAAAGCCCCGTAAGCGAAAGGAGAGCTGACTGAGCGGGATCCAGAGTACATCGAGACACGAGAAACCTTGATGGAATGAGCGGGGACCACCCCGTAAGCCTAAATACTACTTAGTGACCGATAGCGCATAGTACTGTGAAGGAAAGGTGAAACGGACCCCGGGAGGGGAGTGAAAGAGAACCTGAAACCCTGTGTCTACAAGCTGTGGAAGTTCTTTAAATGAACAACCGCGTACTTTTTTGTAGAACGGTCCGGCGAGTTGCGGATACTGGCAAGGTTAAGCACTTAAGGTGCGGAGCCGAAGGGATACCAAGTCTTAACAGGGCGTTAAGTCAGTGTACGCAGACCCGAAACCGGGTGATCTATCCATGTCCAGGTTGAAGTTGTCGTAAAAGACAATGGAGGACCGAAGCCACATCCGTTGAAAAGGGTGGGCATGAGGTGTGGATAGGGGAGAAATTCAATCGAACCCGGAGATAGCTGGTTCTCCTCGAAATAGCTTTAGGGCTAGCCTCGATTTAGTCTTATGGTAGAGCACTGAATTTCCGCGGGGGCGTCAAAGCTTACCAAAGAATATCAAACTCCGAATGCCATGTAGATGATGATCGGGAGTCAGACTGCACGAGATAAGTTGGGCAGTCAAAAGGGAAAGAGCCCAGACCACCGGCTAAGGTCCCAAAGTGCGTGTTAAGTGGAAAAGGATGTGGGAATTCGAAGACAACTAGGATGTTGGCTCAGAAGCAGCCATACATTCAAAGAGTGCGTAACAGCTCACTAGTCGAGAGTTCCTGCGCCGAAAATGTCCGGGGCTGAAACACGACACCGAAGCCGTGGACTCGCAATGCGAGTGGTAGAGGAGCATTCTTAAAACCGACGAAGCTGTACCGGAAGGAGCAGTGGAGGGATAAGAAGAGAGAATGCCGGAATGAGTAGCGAGAGAAAGGTGGGAATCCTTTCGGCCGAATATCTAAGGTTTCCAGAGTAAAGCTGATCTGCTCTGGGTAAGTCGGGGCCTAAGCACAGGTCGCAAGACGTAAGCGATGGATAACAGGTTTAGATTCCTGTACCACGCATTATCAGAACTGTAGGGACGCATGTGGAAAGCACGAGCCGGGAATGGAAAGACCGGTACAAGCGGGTAGGTGTACGATAGGCAAATCCGTCGTATAATCCGAAGACGTGATGCGGAGCGAAATAAAGTAGTGAAGTCCGTGAGCCATGCGTCAAGAAAAGCCGCTATTGTTTATACCGTACCCGTACCGTAAACCGACACAGGTGGATGAGGAGAGAATCCTAAGGCCGGCGGAAGAAGCATTGTCAAGGAACTCGGCAAAATGGCCCCGTAACTTCGGGAGAAGGGGTGCCTGTGAGAACAGGCCGCAGAGAATAGGCTCAAGCAACTGTTTAGCAAAAACACAGGTCTATGCGAAACCGAAAGGTGAGGTATATGGGCTGACGCCTGCCCGGTGCTGGAAGGTTAAGAGGAGGGGTTAGAGCAATCGAAGCTTTGAATTGAAGCCCCAGTAAACGGCGGCCGTAACTATAACGGTCCTAAGGTAGCGAAATTCCTTGTCGGGTAAGTTCCGACCCGCACGAAAGGCGTAATGATTTGGGCGCTGTCTCAACGATACACCCGGTGAAATTGAAATACCAGTGAAGATGCTGGTTACCTGCGCCAGGACGGAAAGACCCCATGGAGCTTTACTCCAGCTTGATACTGGGATTCGGTATTGCATGTACAGGATAGGTGGGAGGCTGTGAAGGATGGACGCCAGTCTGTCCAGAGCCGCTGTTGGGATACCACCCCTGCAGTACTGGGTTTCTAACCAGTTGCCATGAACTGGCAATGGGACAATGTCAGGCGGGGAGTTTGGCTGGGGCGGTCGCCTCCTAAAGGGTATCGGAGGCGCTCAAAGGTTCCCTCAGAATGGTTGGAAACCATTTGAAGAGTGCAAAGGCAGAAGGGAGCTTGACTGCGACACCGACGGGTGGAGCAGGTACGAAAGTAGGACTTAGTGATCCGGTGTATAAAGTGGGATTGCCATCGCTCAACGGATAAAAAGCTACCCTGGGGATAACAGGCTGATGCCGCCCGAGAGTTCACATCGACGGCGGGGTTTGGCACCTCGATGTCGGCTCATCGCATCCTGGGGCTGAAGCAGGTCCCAAGGGTACGTCTGTTCGCCCATTAAAGCGGTACGCGAGCTGGGTTCAGAACGTCGTGAGACAGTTCGGTCCCTATCCGGCGCGGGCGTAGGATATTTGAGAGGAGCTGTCCTTAGTACGAGAGGACCGGGATGGACGAACCGCTGGTGTATCTGTTGCGAACCAATCGCACGGCAGAGTAGCCAAGTTTGGAACGGATAAACGCTGAAGGCATCTAAGCGTGAAGCCCCCTCAAGATGAGATATCCCTCCATATGGAGTAAGACCCCTTGAAGACTACAAGGTAGATAGGGCAGAGGTGGAAGCATGGCAACATGTGGAGCTGACTGTTACTAATAGGTCGAGGGCTTAATCTGGTTACTGAGAAAACAAATCGGATTTGTATGAAGTTTTGAAGGTACAAACCTTAATAATCCTCGATAGCTCAATGGTAGAGCACTCGGCTGTTAACCGAGTTGTTGTAGGTTCGAGCCCTACTCGGGGAGCTTTTTTGCATTTTTTTCTTTTTCTTAGGCTCCATGGTCAAGCGGTTAAGACACCGCCCTTTCACGGCGGTAACAGGGGTTCAAATCCCCTTGGAGTCATTTTTAGCACAGCAATGCGCTGAGTTAAAAGTCATAAGTCGTATGCCGATGTGGCTCAATTGGCAGAGCAGCTGATTTGTAATCAGCAGGTTATCGGTTCGAGTCCGATCATCGGCTTCTTGGACCTTTAGCTCAGTTGGTTAGAGCAATCGGCTCATAACCGATCGGTCCCGGGTTCGAGTCCCCGAGGGTCCATTAAATTTTTCTTGCATTTTTGTGCAAACTGTGATATTATATATCACGCATTAAGCATTTGGCCTAGTGGCTCAGTTGGTTAGAGCGCCGCCCTGTCACGGCGGAGGTCGAGGGTTCGAGTCTCTCCTGGGTCGTTTGTAGTGAGTATCTGCTACAATTTTATATGGGATCATAGCTCAGTTGGGAGAGCACCTGCCTTACAAGCAGAGGGTCATAGGTTCGAGCCCTATAGGTCCCATTTATGCCGCAGTGGCGGAACTGGCAGACGCCCGGGACTTAAAATCCCGTGCGAGTAATCGCGTACCGGTTCGATTCCGGTCTGCTAAAATACTTTCGTATATATAGAAAGAAGGCATCATAGACTGGCTGAATGCTCATGAAGCTGAGTCTTGGTGCGTGCTTGATGATGAGATTTTTCCGAATTATGAGCAGTTGCAAATCGTGGAAAAGTTAGTTAAGACATGTTACATGGATGGACTGACGGATGACTGTGTTAACGAAGTTATTATGAAATTGACAGATGATTTCATGGATTAACTATGAGCCAAGGAGTCTGAAAGAAATTGCAGAAAACTATCAAAATATAAAATAATAGTGGACGAATTTGATAATATTGATTTATTGGTAGATAAGTTATTTGGGGATGCTTTGCAATAATTTTATTTATTTCTCAACATAAAAATTGTAATTTCAAGTGATGGAGGTATGTTAAGTGCATATCCAATAAAATAGTATATAGAAAGGGAAAATATATGGACGTATTAAATAAATTTTTACAAGCAGAAATAAATTCGAAAGAGTATTATGAGAGCATTATAAATTTTATTAATTTATATGAGATAAGAAAAGGTGAATTTGAAGGAAATGAGTATGTTATTATGAAGATGGATAGGGATAACTTTATAATATTCTCTGAGTATGATGATGGGGAAGGTGGTATACAGATACCCTTTTCACTATCAATTTATAAAAATAGCTTATTGGATGCAATTAATAGTTATGCTCAAGAGAAAGGTGTTATTTAATTAGGGTTATACTTGCCATAAGTTCGTATTTTCACACCAAAAAGTTTGTATACAAAACAGGGTTGTGATTGCGTGGCGTGGAGCCGCAAGCGCAGGACTGGTTTCATCAGCAGACAGGGCGGATATGAAAGCCCCCGTCCCTCGTTTTTCAAGATTTTCTTGCAATTAAGTTTTACTTCAAGATGGATTATGACATTCACAGACAGGCTACTAACAATTTTATTGCTATATTACATCTGTATGAATAAAGAAAATATATTGACAAAAAATGTGCAAATGCAATAAAATTATTAACCATAAGGGCACACTTATGGAAACGTAAGTTCGCAAAGCCAGAGTCTAAACCAGTTACATGTGGTAATGACAGTTCGGCTGCAACAACCGGTGAATACCGATTGCTGCAGCCTTTTTGTATGTATGAAAAGGAGCTTTTACAGCTGCAAGACATTGATTCTTTTTTAAGAGAAGTAAAAGACTGCAAAGAGAATATCATGATAGGAGCATTTCAGGATAATGCATTAACAAAAGAATGGCTTTATTATTGGAAGAATAATCAGATATTTGAGTATGACCTGAATCGGCAGATAAAAAGTGAAGTGGATGCAGTACAGGTAAGAAGAGAATTACTGAGACTTCTGGCAATTGATGAGGAGGTAAAAAATTATGCGTAGTAGCGTAGATACGGCCTGCAGCGGATCCTCAGAAGAAATAAAAATAGGTGCCGGTGTTTTGGATTATATAAGTGAATTGGGAAATATCCAGGCAAAGATTTTGGAGGCATATACCTATAGTGAACAGTGTGTACAAAATATAGAATCAGAGGATACATATCAGGGGAGGCCAGAGAGGAGATGCTTGCATTTTTTAAATCCCTAGCCAGTAATATGCAGAAAATGACATTTTTGTATCAGGCGGCAGGAACGTACATTCAAAATGCTTATAATACTATGTATTATAATGAACAGCAGGTTGTGGAATGGGTCATTGGACAAATTGGAGGAAATGAATAAAAGTTATGGAAGAAGAAATAAAAAAAAGCATACATGGATTGGAGTGAAAAAAGGTGTAAGCTATTTAAATTGTATGTGTGTGTATGATATAATGATGGATGTGGACGAGGCACTGCAGACCTGTGATACCATTTTAGATGAAATTGACCTGGGAATTGACTATACATCTAGGGAAAAGGATATTGACAGGCTTTTTAGAGGGGCATGGAACCCTTCACCGTTATATTGATGTCTTAAATTGTTACGTGGATGATAAGCTGGATCAGCCTTTAAAGAAAGATTTCAAGAAAAATGCTACAGAAACAATCAGCCGAATCCATCTGGAAGACTTTGAGGTAGATATTACACTGGGACTGACAGAAAACAATTATATAACCGGCGGAATGGGATATGCCGGAACCATGGTAGAACAGGAAAAAGCAAAGCTGACTTTTTGCAGATTTTATTGGAACTTCTGACGGAAAGGCGGATGGAAATGGGCTTCATATGGCATATACCAATGGAAGTGTAGAAGATTTTGCAAGTATTTTTGCAGCACAGTATGAGGCAATGAAAGCATCCGGAGCTTTGGGAGAAGACAACAATCTTACCCAACAGGAATTTTTGGAGCAGTTTTATAGGCAGGGAGAATTTACCCATGATAGCAGTAACCCATTTTTAAACTTTGTTTCATCCGTGTTAGATATCACAATTATCAAACCTATCATAGAGGCATGTACCGGAGAAGATTTGATAACCGGAGAAGACCTGACAGACATGGAACGTGGACTTAAAGTGGTTTTTGCAGTGGTGGATTTGGTTACACTTGGAGGAGCCATTGCAGCAACAAAGTTCTCGGAAATGGGATTAAAAGAAGGACTTAAGGCATTTGGAAAAACAGCCCTGATAGACTTTGCGGGAAATACAGCAGCCTGTGGTGTGGGAGCACTGGGAGAAACCTTTGACTGGCCGGTGCCTATAACAATGATGCTGAGTCTTGCAGCAGGAATCACGGTAAGTATTTCGGGAAATAAGCTGTTATTTAAAAATGCAGATGGGATAGAGATTGGGTCGAAGACGCTGAGTGATGCTGATTTGAAAATTGTTGAACAGACAATTGAGGGAGAGAATTATTCGAATTTGACAGAAGTGGTATCGGCGAAAGAGGCAGAGGTATATCTGCATTTTCTGGAAAGTGGAAGTACTGAGGGAATGACAGAGTCAGAACTTAAGGCGGTACAGAAGATAGAAGAACTTATTAAATCAAATAAGATAGATTATGATGGAATATTAAAGATTCGAAATGAGACGGTAAAGTCTGATGTGGAAGTAGTAAGAAAAACAACAGAAGACAGTGTAGAAGATGTGGGGAAGAATGCAGCGGAAGATGCTGGGAAAGTTGTTGAGAGTGGTACTTCATCAGAATTAAAGGTTATTGGAACTTACGATAATAATAATTATTTTACTAGAGCTGTAGAGTTTAATGCAGGTTCTGAAGGAACAGGATTTACTTATAAGGTATATCAAAGAAATGATATTGATTGGAATATAGTTAGAACAACTGGGCAAAGAAAGGAAGAGGTTTGACTAACGCACAAGCCGCTGAAAAGTATGGTTTGGCACCTATTCTTAATGATGGTTATGTTGCCACATTGCATCATTCACAACAGAGAAGTGTTGGACCATTGTTTGAAGCTTCTACACGTTATCATAATATTTCCAATGCTAAAAAGGACCGCTCCATCCATATAAAGGTCAACTTAATCCGTTTAACCCGATGGATAGTAATACAAGAGGTTTATTCCAAAAGGATTCTATTGAATATTGGAAAGCAAGAGGAAGAGATGCTATGAAAGGAGTACAATAAAATATGAGCATTATAAGTAAGTTAAAAGAAATTTTGGATAGTAGCACATATGCAAGAGAAAATCCAGATGAGGTAATACAAACTTTTCAGCGATTAAGTGTGAAAGTATCTAAAGATGTCGAGGAGTTTTTTGTAAATTTTGCAGGACCATTTTGGGAAGAAACATTGGGTATGGAATTTCTTGATATAGTTGAAGATGAGATAAATATTGAGAGTGTGACGATGGAATGTAGAATAGAGCATTCATTTCCTGTGCATTATCTTGTATTAACAGAAATGGTGGCAAATGAAGTAATTGTGCTAAATACCCTAGATGATAAAGTGTATAGGGTGGATTTTGAAGGCGGTGATGAAAAGTTACTGAATGGTGTATTGCAAGCTGAATGGCAGAGTTTTGAAGAGTTCTTGATTGCATATTTTGACTTATAATATGTTTAAGTATGTCTCTACTTAAGTATGTCCACCACCTAAAAAAATAATCATGGTCTTTAAATTAATCGAAACACCTCATACGAAGTAATGCTAGTTGTGAAGATTAATTTAGAGACCTTTCTAGGGCGAAATTTGCCATCTGGGTGTACATAAGGACATCCAGATTCAAAACTTAATTTTGTTTCAGCAAAGATGAAGAACGCATTGTTTTCATGTCACCTGTTGCCGTGAAGACAATGCGTTTTCTGTACAAACTGGTGAAAAATAATCTCAAAAGGCGGCATTTTAGATATAAAATTGGTCAAAAAGCGGTAATCAAAAGGGAGATGTTTTTCATTTTGGCGGAAGTGGAATGAGAAGTATCTCCGCATATTCTAAATAATGCATTTAGACCAAAGTGTTGGACAAAGTTTTCAGACTATGTGGAAAACCATACAGTATCTGCATTTCTGCTAATGGAGAAATATAGTTGTTCCACAGAACTGATGTTTCCATAAGTGTTTGGAAACCTTATATTATCTGATTTTACGTAAGAAGCACCGACCTCTGCATTTATTATTTCAGTACGAGGTTTTATATTAAATTTCTTCATATTGTGGTGGTATGAGAAGGATATCTTTTTACTCATTTTTATAGCACAGAACTACCAGAATGTATATTGAAAACATAGGAAGACAAGTGTTTTTCAAGATTTGTTTGCAATTAAGTTTCACTTCAAGATGAATTATGACATTCACAGACAGGCTACTAACAATTTTATTGCTATATTACATCTGTATGAATAAAGAAAATATATTGACAAAAATGTGCAAATTCAATAAAATTATTAACCATAAGGGCACACTTATGGAAACGTAAGGTCGCAAAGCCAGAGTCTAAAACAGTTACATGTGGTAATGACAGATCGGCTGCAACATCCGGTAATATCGGACGCTGCAGCCTTTTTGTATATAAAATTTTACCTAAAGGAGGAACATGAAAATGGCATCAGGACAGATCAGAATGACACCTGACACAATGAGAGGAAGGGCTGGAGAGTACAGGACAGAAGCAGAGAATGTACAGAATGTAATCGACAAGATGGACAGATTACTGGACACACTGCTCACAGAGTGGGAAGGTGCAGCATCAGAAGCATATGCAAACAAGTTTGCAGAGCTTAGACCTTCATTTGTAAAAGGAAAAGAGCTGATTGATGATATCGCAATGGCACTTGACAAGACTGCAGAGGCAGTAGAGTCAACCGATACACAGATAGCAAATCAGTTCAGCATGTAAAATTCATTCAATGCCGGATTCCACACCACAGGCTGTGGTGTGGAATTGTATTGATTTGTATTGTAGTTATATTGTGGCTTTATTTCAAGAGCAGCAGAGCTGCTTTTAAAATAAGACCATAATTTTATACATTAACAGGAGGGTGTGAATGAATATGAAAAAGTATATAATTATTTTTTAGTTTTTTGATTGTTATAATGGGTATAAAATTATTTAGAAATAACTTTGTAGCAGTGAATAATACTGAGAATAATATCAAGAGTAAAGATGTTGAAATTGTAGATACTGATAAAATTATGATTTTACTGAAATAAGTATAGTCTTTAAAAATACCAATAATGAATCAAATGATATCGAATTGGAATATCTACCAAAAATAGAATGGCCTAAGCATGATATTATCTGGAATTTGTATTTATATGATGGAAGATCACTTCAGCAATTCAGTAAATTAGATGATATATACTATATGAAGATAAACTCAGCTGCAGAAGTAAATCTCACATCATTGGATAATGTAAGATATCTTGAAATACATGATGCTGATATTACAGAAAAAAGTAATATTGGTGATATGAAAAAGCTTATAAGTGTAACTTTTCAAAATTGCACTGTTGATGGTATTGGAGAGTGCTCAAAACTTGAAAATCTAGCGCAAATAGTGATTTATGATGGAGAGTGTATGAGCCTTTCAGGTCTTGAAACCTGTAATAATGACATTTGTTTAGATATTCCATATGTAAAAATAAATCAAAATGCGATTAATGATCTACAAAATGTTAATATATCAAGTATGATAATAGACAGTGATTTTGAAGGTAATCTGTCACAGTTGAAAAATATATCCATGATAGATGTATTTGGAGAAAATATTTCTCAACAGCTTATCAGTAATATTTCAGAAATTGATTCATTAGAGAAAATAAAACTTCATGGTTCCATAAATAATGAAGATATTGCAATAATGAAACAGAGTCAAAATCTGAAGGGATTAGACATTAATGGATTGGACATTTCAGATTTGACACCGGTTGCATCTCTGACAAATATCGAGGAGCTTGATATCAGCAATACAAATGTTACGGATCTATCACCACTTAAAGATATGCCTAATCTGAAGAAACTGATAGCAGAAAACTGTAATATAGATGATTGGTCACCGGTAAGTGATATAGATGAGGTTATAAAATAAAGATATGTAGTGTATGGGAAAACTTGAAAATGGTGAATAGAAACATTACCAACCTAAAAAATGACGTAACCCATTTTTAAACTTTGTTTCATCCGTGTTAGATATCACAATTATCAAACCTGTCATAGAGTCATGTATTGGAGAAGACCTGATAACCGGGGAAGACCTGACAGACATGGAACGTGGACTTAAGGTGGTCTTTGCAATGGTGGATTTGGTTACGCTTGGAGGCGCCATTGCAGCAACAAAGTTCTCGGAAATGGGATTAAAAGAAGGACTTAAGGCATTTGGAAAAACAGCCCTGATAGATTTTGCGGGAAATACAGCAGCCTGTGGTGTGGGAGCACTGGGAGAAACCTTTGACTGGCCGGTACCTGTAACAATGATGTTGAGTCTTGCAGCAGCAATCACGGTAAGTATTTCGGGAAATAAGCTGTTATTTAAAAATGCAGATGGGATAGAGATTGGGTCGAAGACGCTGAGTGATGATGATTTGAAAATTGTTGAACAGACAATTGAGGGAGAGAATTATTCGAATTTGACAGAAGTGGTATCGGCGAAAGAGGCAGAGGTATATCTGCATTTTCTGGAAAGTGGAAGTACTGAGGGAATGACAGAGTCAGAACTTAAGGCGGTACAGAAGATAGAAGAACTTATTAAATCAAATAAGATAGATTATGATGGAATATTAAAGATTCGAAATGAGACGGTAAAGTCTGATGTGGAAGTAGTAAGAAAAACAACAGAAGACAGTGTAGAAGATGTGGGGAAGAGTGCAGCGGAAGATGCTGGGAAAGTTGTTGAGAGTGGTTTAAACTCTCCATCTGAATGTAATATATCATCGAAACAATTTGGTAAGAAATTGGGAAAACATAAAACAGATTATCCTGATTTGAGTATGGATGAATATAAAAATTTAATAGATGATGTATTTAAAAGTCCAGATAAGATAATTCAAGATGTTGAGAATAATGAGTTTTTGTATTTAAAAGGAAATAATCTGTTAAGAGTTACAAATAATGGAGAGTTTGTAAGTTTATATCCTGGAGCAGAATCTAGTAGGGTGCTTTCAGCTATTGAAAAAGGAGGGACTATATGGCCGAAGTAATAGAAATTAATTTGATATGTGAGGATGTACTAAGTTATGAAATTCTATTTTCGTTTATCCATAAACAAGCTGAAATAGACTATAGTAGTAGGGTTATTGAAGTAATGGATAATTGGGAATATGAGAATTCTTATGTTGTTAATTCAAAAGAGGATTTAAACAACATGATTAATACTAAAATTGTGTGTATTACAGAAAAAAGCCAATGAAGGTTATGTAGGATTGAATATTGAAAAAGTTGAAGACAAGTTTTGCTACACTATTTGGTTTAATCTGGAAAAATATGAATCTGTAAGTGATTATTATCAGTTGATTAAAGCGTTTATTACATTTGTGAAACAAAGAATAGTTAATAAATTTACGCTTTGTGCAATTGGTAAGGAGGTTGTTTTTGAGTTTCAAGGTGACTATAACACACTTTTGAATAATTCCCACAATATAGATATCTGGATTTATGTAGATGCTTTGTTTGACTTTGAAAAAGACACTTATGATTCTAATTTAATAAATTATGAATTAATTAAATTAGATGATTACGAGATGTTAAGAAAGAAGCACATTGATATAGACCTTAGTAATTAAAAATGTTATACAAATAAGAGGTGATTACTGTGTTAATAGTAAACTGTCGAAAGCCCCAAGAGGGATTGATGGAGTAACAGAGGGAGCCGGAAATGTAGCGGAATATGAGGGGAAGATTGTTGAGGGTGGTACAGATGTACTTGATGAGATTAAAAGAGTTGACGAAATAAAGGTTGAATTTAATTATAATTCAAAATATGATGAAGCTGAGTTTGCCCGACAATTAGCAGATCAGCAAAAGGGTATGAATGAATTGACAGTTCGGGAATATCTCGATAATCGTCAAAAGTACATTGAACAAGGACGTGCAATAGAAAGCAATGCGGCACAGCAGGCAGCAAGAGAAAAGGCATTTGTAGATAAAGTGGACGAATTGCAGGATGCAGGATTATCTTTAAAAGAAGCAGAAGAACAGGCTGAAAAATGGTTGGATACGCAGGCAGCTGTACACAACCCCGATCAAGTGGCTGGTGGATATGCAAGTAATGTCGGTGGTGTTGGAGATAAAGGTGTTAACTCTTCAATCAGTTCACAGTGGCGTTACAGAATTGATGATGTTGATGCACAAATAAAAAAATGGCAGAGAGTATGTTTGAAGCAGAGAAAAATTCAACATATCTTAATGTAAAGCTGGTATATAAAGGAGACTAATATGTTGCAAATTGAAAAAGGTCAAGATATAAAACAGGAAGTACTTCAAAGATATAAAACAATATTACCTGATGAATTAATAAAAATATGGGAAGATAATGGATTGGCAACATTGATGGGAGGATATCTAAAAGTAGTAAATCCAGAAGATTATCAGGAGCTGCTTAAGGAAACATATTTTAGAGGAAAATTTCGGTTCCGATACTAGTGACAGCTTTTGGGGATATAGTAACATTTGAAGAAGGCCAATATATTGGTATAGTGAAGTACAAAAATGGTAATTTCGTCATGCTCATAAAAAATTTTAAACGTTTTATACAAAACCTTGGAGATGACTATTTTATAGAAAAGTATTTTCAGATACCCCAGTATATAGAAGCAGTAAATAAATTAGGTAAACTGGAGCAGGATGAGTGTTTTGGTTATGTGCCATTATTGGGATTAGGTGGTAGCGAAAAGGTTCAAAATCTGAAAAAAGTAAAAATTAGAGAATACATTGAATTAATATCACAGCTGGTGGGAAAAATCGGAATGTAGTAATGTTTATAAAAGAAAAATAGCTCGAAATGAGTATTTGAACTAGATGAGTTGGGGAAATGGTGGTGGAACACAATATGATTTAATTGGGCAAGAATTGGTAATTTTAAGAATGAGAGGCGTTTGGAGGGAAAAATAAATGTATCAATACGATAAGAAACATATTGAAATCAACGGAAATATTTATGACTTTGACTTTGATATTCGAACTGTAATTCAATATAAGGAAAGGTTTATAGTATTACTTGGGATTCCATTTAATAAAACGGAGATTAATAACATTTACTGTTTGGATGCTCAGGCAAGATTAATTTGGCAATCAGAGGATTTATCTATTCGATATCCGGCGTTAAAAAATCTTCTCCCTTATGAGCAGATGGGAATAAAAGATGATACTATTTTTGCGTCAGATTTCTATGGACGTAATTATAAAATTAATGTAGATAGTGGGAAGATAGAGGAATTTGATGTTGTTAAGTAACAAAAGTAGGGACTGTCTTGCAGAGAAAAGAGAATGGCATTGTAATGTGTAAGACAAAGGAGACTAATATGTTGCAAATTCAAAAAGGTCAAGATATAAAACAGGAAGTACTTCAAAGATATAAAACAATATTACCTGATGAATTAATAAAAATATGGGAAGATAATGGATTGGCAACATTGATGGGAGGATATCTAAAATTTGCATCAAGTATCATACGTCACCATATATTGGATTTGATGTATGGTCAGATGAGGAAGATGTGGATTTATTTTATCAGATTGAACAATCGTATAAAAATATTGAATATTATAAAAAATTTACAAAGTAAAAATCATTCAAAAGAACAGCAACAATAGTCGTCAAAGAAGGCATCTCAATGGGAGCCGGAGCCGGTGCGCAGAAGATAACCACAGATGTGACAGGAAATAATACAGCAGGAATGGTTGCCGGTATGGTTGCAAGTGGAGTGACAGCAAAGGGGCTGAATGGATATGTTGACCCAAGAAATATTCCCCCAAGTGTTATTGAAGATGCTATTTCATCTACTAAAGGAATTCCTGGAAATAGACCTGATACATTTATTCACGAAACAGCAGATGTTAAAATTGTTATTAACTCTGCAGGCAAAGTTATTACAGTCATACCAAAATGATAGGAGAATTAGAAAATGTATATAAAATATGATGAATCTGAGCTTTTTGAATTTTTTGAATGTGAGCCAGTACCTGTTGGAGATGATGATGCGGGAGACTTGATTTTTACGTATAGTGATAATGAATTTAAATTGATTTTATTTTTATCAACATATGAAATGTATGTGAATATATCTATTACGTACAAAGACAATATAGTCTATAGTCAAAAGTATAGTAATGTATTGGAGATTAATCAGATAGAGCGGCAAAATATTAAAATTGTACTGAAGGATGGAAATACCCTTATACTAAAGAAGAATCCTCAAATTGGGGTAATCGCTGAATAAAGAACGATTTTAAGAGCATATTCAGTAAACTATAATTGCTATTGTATCTAAGGTGTCTTATATTATTGATGATTTAAGAAGCATCTAAAAAAGACTAATTAAATGATTAACCCCAAAATAAATTTACAATATTTTGGGGTTATGATTTAGTATTAAAAGCGGTAATTTCGATTTAAATATTGCTTCAGAAGGCGAGTGTGTGAAACTTTTTCTGTAAATAGCTACTAACAGTAAGGTCTTCTATGATAAAATCTAAATCATAGGAGGCCTATTATTATGGCAAGAAGAGAAAAGAAACCTGTACACAAAGTAGTAATGACAGAAGGAAAACGAAACATCATTCAGCAGCTCCTTCAGGAGTATGATATTGAAACCGCTGAAGATATCCAGGATGCTCTCAAAGATCTCCTTGGCGGAACACTCAAGGAAATGATGGAGGCAGAAATGGAGGAACATCTTGGGTACGAAAAATCTGAGCGTTCAGATAATGATGATTACCGGAATGGATATAAATCAAAGCGTGTAAACAGTAGCTATGGCAGCATGGATATCGATGTTCCACAGGACCGTAAATCAACATTTGAGCCACAGATTGTAAAGAAACGTCAGAAGGATATTTCTGACATTGACCAGAAGATTATCTCCATGTATGCCAAAGGAATGACAACCCGGCAAATATCCCAAACCATCGAAGATATCTACGGTTTCGAGACATCAGAAGGCTTTATTTCAGATGTTACAGATAAAATTCTGCCTCAGATCGAAGACTGGCAAAATCGACCGCTGGATGAGGTATATCCAATCCTCTATATTGCATATACAGAATTACTTAATTAGGAGGAATATATGTCAAGAGAAGCAATTTTGGAAATAAACTGTAGTAGATATTCTGAAAGGATTATAGATGTAATAAATCTATTTAATGAATCAGGGTGGAAGTATTATGATTTGGAAAATAATATTGAATATTTGCCGTTAGGAGATGAGGATGAGTTTGATTGGCAGAAAAAAAATTCTTTCAGATAGCGAACTACAAGAAATAATTAATAATAAGCAGGACAAATTCGAACTAGTAGGTCTTAATTTGTATTATGAAAATTCTGATGTGGGGATAACATTAATGGCTAAAAATACTAAAGAAATAATAATTGATTTAAATATTAATAGAAAAACAGTTGAGAATAATAGGGATCAATTACAGATATCGGATGGTACTTTAATAATATAATACAAAGCTTTTTTTCGAAAGAGGATGTCCTATTGATAGTATTAAGTTTGAAGAATATGTGGATTAAATCTATTATGGTTATACTTTCGTACATCCAACAACCTACAAAAGTTTATTATCAATTTGAGGGAATTCCGAGTCAGGAAGTACTTGATAAATTATACGAGTATAGCGAGAGATATGGGGTTGAGGTAATAATAGATGGCATTATAATTAGTAAAATGGAGATAATGTGATGAATGAACAATGGTTTTTATTGGGGGATATACATGGCAGCGCACAGCCGGTTCACTATTTTTATCAAAAAAATAAGGAAAGATTGAGTTTGGATTCATCAGAAAACTATATGATTCTACTTGGTGATGTTGGTGCAAATTTTGCTCTCACTGGTCAGAGAGATCATAAATTCAAATCAGAGCTTTCAAAACTGCCATTTACCTTTATATGTCTAAGAGGAAATCATGAAGCCAGAGTAAAAACGGTTATGGACAAAAATCCTGATGGATGGGAAACAATATCAAAATATGATGGTTCCATATTTGTTGAGAAAGAATTCCCTCACATTGAGTATTTAGCAGACGGACCGGCAGTATATAATTTTAAGTCTTATAAAACTTTATCTCTGCCCGGTGCTTACAGCGTGGACAAGTACTATCGTCTAGCCAGACATTTGACGTGGTATAAGGATGAGCCATTAGATGAAAAAGAAATGGAACTAGGAAGGAATTTGTGCAGAAACGAGGCACCGTTTGATTTAGTACTTTCGCATACATGCCCATATCCATATGAACCAACAGATTTATTTCTTGCAGGACTTGATCAGAGCACGGTTGATTCAACCATGGAAAGGTATCTGGGCGAGATAGAATTTAATTTGGATTATAAGAGATGGGCCTTTGGACATTTTCATGCCGACCGGCTGTATCCATGGGCTGATGGCAGACAGATGCTGATGTTATTCAACGAAAATGTTGTAAATCTGGATAAATTTATGAATATGACCGAAAAACAGTCATTTAAAGATATTATCGCATAAAAGAGAAAAATTTGACACAAAAGCCTAAACCGCATCAATTCTTTGCAGGAGCTTTATTCGTAAACACCATCCTTCTTCCAGCATTGTTTTATATGGAAGCTCCAAAATTGGCTATTGTCATAAAGTAAATATTGATTGAGAAATTAGTGTAAAGAGGTTATAATTAAATCAAGAAATGATAATTTTTGTAAGGTAATGAGGAAAGGCGGTGTATCACATGACTATGTTACAGGAGCAGGCTGTTCGGATGATTCAGGATATGTCCGATGATAATGTAGGTTTTTTACTCGAAGTGATTCAACGATTAATACCAAAGAAAACATATACCAGTGTTATTTATCCGTCTCAGAAATCCGATGAAAAAATGCATGCGTTTAAAGAACTGGTAGCGACAAGATATGAGGCAAAAAATATTTGCCGGATGACTTTGATCCGGATGTAGAGTTGGAAGCCGCAAGAAAGGAAAGATATGGTAGTATTGATTGATACGAATGTAATTATTGATTTTCTTGTTGCAAGAGAACCGTTTTATGAAAGTCTCGGTAGAAACAAGAAGATATGGTTTAATATATCAAATAAATAACATAATTGAGGCACGGAGTATTAATTCCGTGCCTCAATTGTTTTATCCGGATTACCTTTCTGTTGTAAAATAAAGGGCGTTATTTCAGTGCAGATATAATTTTGAAATATGGCTTGAAAAGGCTGTAATATTTCAGACCATCTGTTTCACCGTAGCTCTTTGTGATGGCAGATCTTATGCCATTGAGATTCTTTTTTGTTTTATTCTTGTTTTTTTCAAGAAAATCAACAAAATTTCCGGGATCATTAATATCACTGTGTGCGAAAATTATACCTGTAAAACGCTCTACCTTCTTTTTACGCGTGAGCTTTTCAGGCGTAAAAGAGTAGGATTTGTCTTTTATGGTTTTATAAATTGTCTGACCCTGTTTCATACCATAAACATGAACCAGCGTCTCATGAAGCTTGAGCAGATTGTCTTTTCCCATGCAGTTTAGGAAAGAATCTACCTCAAAATGGTCGAAGTCTTCGGATACTGCCGATACTTCAGAAATATCTGATGTATCAATGCTGTCCGTTGAGAATTTAGCCTCATCTGCTTCGTTTTTATTTGAGCTGTTACCAGAACCGTTATGAGGTGTCTGTTCGTCAGTGAATGGTAAGTCATCATTAGTCATAAGCTTATCACTTGACGGTAAGTCATCGTTAGTTGCAAGCTCATCACCTAACGGTTCACTGTCTGTATAGCTGCTATGATTGCCATCGATAAGTTCATTCAGATTGTAAGACTTTGCGGTGATAGCATCGGTATCAGTATCAGTATCGGTATTGATATTGTTATTGACGTTATCTTCCCTGGATGGAATATCTGCTACTACCTGATACTTGATGTTTTTTTTCTTCGCTGGACAGCCTGTTTGCAGAAATTTACATTGAATCTGCGTACAGCGAATCCCTTATCTTTCCAGAACCTTACAGCAGGGTCATAGCCTGTGTCATTGCTCATTATGATGTACTCATCAGCACATGACTCGGCTGATGCAGCATCACATTTGTTTTCACTGAATGAACCAGCGCATCCCATCAGATATCCCATATATGATACGAGCTGAAAATCAAGGGCATTCGTGCCCTCATAGGATTCCTCAAATCGGATATTTATTTTGTTATTTTCCATAAGTCTGATGACTGACATGTATGACATGTGAGGGGATTTCTTAGTGTAAAAAACAATAATTTCGTCGTCCTCATCTGCCATATCAAACAGCATCAGCCAGTTGTCGTTGACATTTTCGCTGTCTACTAAAAAGTGTCTGATAATAATCACCATTAATCCGGACAAAGGTATTGTAGCATGTGTAGGAGAAAATGGCAAATAATATAGATTTAAGTAAATGTTAACAATACAAAGAGTGCAACATATGATATAATTTTAATATATCTTGAAAATGAAGGGGAATAGAGTTGGCAGATATTGAAATAAATAAATCAGATATTGATGAAGTTAATGATGTGATACAAGAAACAGATGAAGAAGCATATGCGTTGGATTCTGAATTTACAGAGGAAAAGGAATATAAAACAGTACAGAAATATGAGCTTGTGACGATTCTGTCGTATCTTATAGGTGTCAGAAATGAGATACTTGATCATATGTGCAGTGATGAGCATGTGGAGCTTTTAAACAGCTTAAGAGAAAATAAAAATGCGAGGATACTCAGATATCTGTGTAAGGCGCGTACAGGTCTGCTGCGCAACTATAAAAAAACAGACAATGAAATAAAATATAATCTGGGTAATATAAACAGGATGGAGTGGTTTGATGCAGAGAATATAAATAAGCTTGAGAGCTGGGAAGTGCATATTATATTGTATAATTCATCGGCTGACAAGTATTGCGTACATATTAACAAGCTGATAAATGAGCACGTGGATGCATGTAAAAAGCTTTTCCCAGACTGGATAAAATGGGAGTATATCAGGGATTTGTTTGTCATAGTGGATTATGAAAAGCCAAAGAAGCTAAAGGCAGAGTTTACTGTCTATAAAGAGCACAGAAAAGAGTATCCATATGGGATGTATATCCACTGGCGCCCGGATGGCAGGGGAAATTTGCTCAATTCTGACGGAAGGATTTTAAAGACAATATACAGACAGCATGGTGATTATTTCAACGACGGTTCAAAATACAGGGATGCAGTGGAAGATACAAAGGAAAATATATATGAGTTTATCCGTGAAAGCATGCGTGTTGTGATAGTTGTGGATTGTGAAAATTCTGATGTATACAAGCTGTATGGAGTATTAAAAACTTAAATTCTGAGCAAATGTCCAAAATAGAAAAAATTATACTCTATGATGATTATCATACATCCTGTGGATGGGACTGGCTGGAAAAATTCATACATATCCCTGTATTCCATGAGGAGGTGGAGCGTGTGACAGACCGGAAGTCGCTTGTTGATATAAAGATGACTGCGGGAGTGTGTGAGGCATATTATAAGGACAACATAGACTCGTTTATTTTGTGCTCAAGTGATTCGGATTACTGGGGACTTATTTCATCTGTAAAGGATGCTCATTTCCTCGTGATGTACGAATATAGCAAGTGTGGACAGTCAATCAAGGATGCACTTACAAAACGATGTATTTTTCACTGTTCAATAGACGATTTCTATACAGGAAATGCAAGTGATTTAAAGAAAAAAGTCATGATAAATGAATTGAAAAATCTGACAAATGATATTGTCGGAAAGAATGGCTGGGAGATGACAAGACAGATATACGAGAGGACTAAAATTACATCGACAGAGCGAGAAATGAAGGATTTTTACAATAAATATGTTAAGTCATTGAGGTTAAAAATTAATGAGGACGGAGTATTCGAGATTGTGGTCAATGAATATTGATTATCGTAAAACTGTTTTATGTAATTATTGTCGGTCACACATGTATTGTGTGAAGGTTAAGCCTTATTTTAGCGGAAAGAGTGGGAAAGTATGATGAAACCGATGCTTGAAATCTGCTGTGGCAGCTTTTCGGATGTGAAAACAGCATATGAAAATGGTGCGGACAGGGTTGAACTGAACAGTGCCCTATATATGGGAGGGCTGACACCTACACTCGCCAATTTAATATATGCAAAGGAAAAATGCAATATACCGGTAGTGACAATGGTTCGTCCAAGGGGCGGCGGATTTTGCTATTCGGATGAAGAATACGACATTATGCTTATGGATGCAAAAATTCTTTTTAGAGCATGGAGCAGACGGTATTGCGTTTGGATTTCTGACAGAGGAAAAAATGCTTGACAAAAAGCGCACGAAGGAAATGATAGAGCTCATTCATGAGTATGGCATGGAGGCTGTGTTTCACCGCGCCTTTGACTGCATAGATAATCAGGACAGTGCAGCGGAGAGGCTTATTAGGCTTGGCGCAGATCGTATTCTCACAAGCGGTGGCGCAGCAAATGTATGGGATGGCAGAAAACAGCTTAAGCATCTTCAAAATCAATATGGAAAAGATATTACGATTCTGGCCGGAAGCGGCGTGAATGATACCAATGTGAGACAGCTTATCGAATACACAGGTATTACGCAGGTGCACAGTTCGTGTGGCTCATGGAAGTGTGATGTGACAGCAGCGGGTAATGCAGTAGATTTCTCGTATGATGAAGCGATGAAGAACTGCTATCAATGTGCGGATGCAGGGAAGGTTAGGAAGCTTGCGGAAGAGGTAAGTGGAGTGTAATATTAAAGCAAAAGATTATAGAAGTTCGGAGGAAACAATTAATGGCAGAGCAGGAAAACAATAAGGATTTAATCAGTGTACTTTGGAGTGGCGCTGATGTACTTCGTTCTAAAATGGATGCGAATGAATATAAGAATTATCTTTTGGGAATTGTATTCTATAAATACCTATCAGATTCATTTTTGATTAGAGTATATGATTTGATAAATGATGAGAAACCGGAATCGCTCAAGGTGGCACTTGAGGCATATAAAAATGAGTTGAAGGGTGAATATGCTAATGATTTGCTTGATGAATTAAAGCAGGATCGTAAATATGTAATTGAGCCTGAGCTTACATATACATGTTTTGCAGAGGATGCAAGGAATAATTGCTTTAATCGTGAGCAATTACAGAAAGCATTCAATAATATTGAGCAGAGCGGAGAGTTGTTTGTGGATTTGTTTTCCGACATTGATTTGTATTCAAGCAGGCTTGGAGCGGGAGACCAGAAACAAAGTGATACAATTGCAGAACTGATAAAAGTAATAGACCAGGCGGATTTGCTCAATTCCGATGGTGAAATACTTGGAGATGCATATGAATATCTGATAGGACAGTTTGCGTCAGAGACTGGTAAGAAGGCGGGAGAATTCTATACACCACAGGCAGGCAGTCAAAAATTCTTACTAGAATAGCAATAACAGGACAGGAGAATGTGAAAGGTTTGTCAATCTATGATCCATGTATGGGCTCAGGTTCGCTGCTTCTTAACGCAAAGAGATACTATAAAGGTGATACAAACTATATAAAGTATTATGGACAGGAACTGAACATGTCTACATATAATCTGGCGAGGATGAATATGTTCCTGCATGATATAGCTGCGGAGAATCAGAATCTGCATCATGGAGATACTCTTGATGCAGACTGGCCAACTGGTGAGGAAACTGACTTTCACATGGTACTTATGAATCCGCCGTATTCTGCAAAATGGAGTGCTGCATCAGGATTTTTACAGGACGAAAGATTTTCAGAATATGGTGTTTTGGCGCCAAAATCAAAGGCTGATTATGCATTTTTACTTCATGGACTTTATCATCTGAAAAGCAATGGAACAATGGCCATCGTTTTGCCACATGGAGTGCTTTTCAGAGGTGCAGCAGAGGGAAAAATAAGAGAAAAGCTCCTTCGATCAGGAAACATATATGCGGTTATAGGATTGCCGGCTAATTTATTTTATAATACGTCTATTCCTACATGCATTGTTGTACTTAAAAAGCATAGAGATGGCAGAGATGTACTGTTTATTGATGCGTCAAAGAAGTTCATTAAGGGCAAAAAACAAAACGAAATGTCAGACGAGCATATTGATGAAGTTATGGATTTGTATAACAGAAGGGAAACTGTAGACAAAGAATCCTATCTGGCAAGCTTTGATGATATTGAAAAGAATGATTTCAATCTAAACATACCGCGATATGTAGACAATTTTGAAAAGGAAGAGGAAGTCGATATAAATGGTCTGCTCGAGGATATGCAAAAAACAGATGACGAGATAGGAAAGGTCGAAGGTGAGTTTGTGAATTTGTTAAAAGACCTGACATCGTCCGATGAAAATATAATGGCATCGTTAAATCGTTATATTGATATGATTGAGGGGTGATTTGTATGGACAAAGATTAGATTTAAAGGGTTTACTAAGGATTGGGAACAGCGTAAGCTGGGGGATATATATGGTTCGATTGGAAATGCATTCGTAGGAACAGCTACTCCGTACTATGCAGAACATGGACATTTTTATTTTGAATCTAACAATGTAAAAGATGGACAGATAAATCATAACTCTGAGATTTTCATAAATGATGAATTCTATGAAAAGCAAAAGGACAAATGGTTACATACCGGAGATATGGTTATGGTTCAGTCAGGGCATGTTGGACATGCAGCTGTAATCCCTGAAGTATTGGACAATACAGCAGCTCATGCCTTGATTATGTTCAGAAATCCTAAAGAGAAAATTGAACCTTACTTTTTGAATTTTGAATATCAGACTGATAAAGCCAAAAAGCAAATTGAGAACATTACTACTGGTAATACCATAAAACATATCCTTGCATCTGATATGCAGGAATTTGTAGTTGATATTCCAAAATATGAAGAACAGAAAGTGATTGCGAGCTATTTTTGCAACCTCGATAACCTCATCACTCTTCACCAGCGAAAGTGTGAACAGACAAAAAAATTGAAAAAATATATGCTTCAAAAAATGTTTCCTCGAAATGGAGCAAAAGTTCCAGAAATTAGATTTGATGGATTTACTTACGATTGGGAACAGCGTAAGTTTTTCTGAATTGTATGCTAGGTCAAGTGAAAAGAATGATGGTAGCATAGGAATGGATAAAAACATCACTGTAGCGACCATGCAGTTCAAGAATGATGTTAAGGTTTCTACTACGGAATATCTCAAAACATATTATACATTTAAATTAGGGGGATATAGCATTTGAAGGTCATCAGAGTAAAGAGTTTCGATATGGCAGGTTTGTTGAAAATGATATAGGAAACGGTATAGTTTCTCATATTTTTGCTGTTTTCAGACCTATTCAAGAATATGATTTATATTTTTGGAAGTATGCAATCAATAATGAAACATTAATGCAGCGCATTCTTAGAAGCACAAAAGCGTCAACAATGATGCATGACTTGGTCACTAATGACTTTCTAAATGAAACATTTTTAGTGCCGTCAGTGAAGGAACAAAAGCAGATTGGAGCATTTCTCAATAAGCTTGATAATATCATCACTCTTCACCAACGTAAGTGCGATGAACTTAAGAAAATGAAAAAATATATGTTACAAAATATGTTTATATAATCATTTGATATTAGAGTTATGAGATATCTTGAAGGAAGGGAGGGGGTAAGAATGTCACAGGGAATTAAAATGGATACAATAATTTTATATCATGGTTCTCCTAACAAAATAGTAACACCGGTATTTGGTGGTGGAGATGATAAACATGATTATGGTCGTGGATTTTATCTGACAGAAAACATAGATTTAGCAAAAGAATGGGCGGTTTGCAGACCTAATGAACAGAATGGATGGGTTCATAAGTATGAGTTAAATACAAGGAATCTAAAAATTTTGGATTTTCAGGAGAAAGATGTTTTATCGTGGCTTGCAGAGCTTATGAAACATCGCGATGCTGCTGATTCCAAGCGTTATAGGATGCTTGCAGCAAAGTTTATTGATAAATATGGTATTGCTACCGATGCATATGATGTGATAAAGGGATGGCGCGCAAATGCATCATATTTCTACATTGCAAAAGAATTTGTCCGAGATAATATTGATATAGATATTCTTGAAGAATTGCTTTCGTTAGGCGGATTGGGGATTCAGTATTGTATTAAGACAGAAAAAGCATATGCAAATTTACGCGAGATAGAAAGTGATTTACTTCAAGTTGAATACAATGAATTTAACAATAAGTATAATCAAAGAGATATTGAAGCAAAAAAAAATGCGTAATTTAGTAGATTCAGATGCAAATAAGGTTACGAATGTTTTTAGTACATTGTTTTAGAGGTGAGAAAATGGGCGCATATTCAGAAGCGTATCTGGGTGACGTGGTGGAAAATCAGGGAAAACTATTTGATTTTGTGGCACAGTCTTATCCTGATAGTGATACAGAAGATTTTATAAATACGTATATGAAAAGTAAAACCAGAAAGAACATTGATGATGCGATGGCTTATGTTAATACTATGGATGCAAAAGAACTGTGGAAATACTTTTCAGACACAGAAAAATATAAGTTAAAGCAGGGGAAAGCAATCGAAGGATTTATGCCTGATTGGATTGGTGAATTTTATGCTTATTATCAGTGGTATTATGATATTCCAAGCGCAGAGGTAATAAATAAAGTACCGGTCGATTTTCTGAGGAAGGCTTATTGTGGACTTCATGATTTAGAGCTTGATTTGGCGGTAAAAAAGGTAGGTAAAGTATAAATGAATATAGTTTGTTTTCATAATCCAAATGAGGAAAATGGATATCTTAGTAACTGGTATTTAAGTGAGTTTGAATGTGATGGAATAAGATTTTCATCAATGGAACAGTACATGATGTATCAAAAAGCAAATTGTTTTGGTGATACAAAAAATAGCGGAGAAGATTCTTGAAACTACAGATGTTGCACAAATTAAGGTTTTGGGAAGAAAGGTTTCAAATTATAATGAAACAATCTGGAATGGAAAGCGACAGATTGTTGTTTACAAAGGAATTTGTGAAAAATTTCAAAATCCTGAATTGAAATCAAGACTAAAGGCTACAGGTGATGCGGTTTTAGCGGAATGTGCTGTGAGGGACTGCATATGGGGGATTGGATTGTCAATGACAGATCCTAAAAGATTAGAAATAGAAAAGTGGAGAGGAAAGAATTTGCTTGGATTTGCACTTATGATGGTGAGAGATGGAATATAAAATATGAAAGATAAAATTCTGATTACTTTTAAGAGCATACATCCGTGCTTTTAATTATTTTTAGGCGTGTGGTAATTACTCACGTCTTTTATATTATAAGTGATGAATAGTGGCATCACTCGTTATTAGCGTAAGTCTATTTGGATATGGTGAATAAAACCAACAGTTTGGGAACAGCGTAAGTTGAACGAAGTGGCGGAAAAAATATGCGTAGGATTTGTCGGAACATGTGAGAAATTCTATACAGATGAATCAGGAATTCCTATGTATAGAACAGGGAATCTTAACGGATTATCTTTAAATAGAGATGATTTGAAATATGTAACAAACGAATTTCATCAACACAACCAAAAATCACAATTAAAAGCAGGTGACATCCTTATTGCTAGACACGGAGATAGCGGAAAAGCTGTAAATTACGAGAATTCTGAAGAAGCAAACTGTTTAAACATTGTTATAATCAGACCAGATTTCAAGAAATGTAATTATAAGTTTCTGACAAATTGTATCAATAGTCCAGAGTGCCAGAAACATATCAAATCGCTTTCGGCTGGTAGTACACAGGCAGTCATCAATACAAGTGAAATCGAAAAATTGGGAGTTGTAATACCTGCAAATATTGATGAACAGAATAGAATTGCAAGATATTTTTCCACCCTCGACAACCTCATCACTCTTCACCAGCGCCAGACAGATTTTTATAAAAAACCCAATTTCTACTTTATCTCTTCGTAAGCCAATAAAAAATTATAAATGTTGAAAACGATTGGGAACAGCGTAAGTTTTCTGAATTGTATGCTAGGTCAAGTGAAAAGAATGATGGTAGCATAGGAATGGATAAAAACATCACTGTAGCGACCATGCAGTTCAAGAATGATGTTAAGGTTTCTACTACGGAATATCTCAAAACATATTATACATTTAAATTAGGGGATATAGCATTTGAAGGTCATCAGAGTAAAGAGTTTCGATATGGCAGGTTTGTTGAAAATGATATAGGAAACGGTATAGTTTCTCATATTTTTGCTGTTTTCAGACCTATTCAAGAATATGATTTATATTTTTGGAAGTATGCAATCAATAATGAAACATTAATGCAGCGCATTCTTGCTAGAAGCACAAAAGCGTCAACAATGATGCATGACTTGGTCACTAATGACTTTCTAAATGAAACATTTTTAGTGCCGTCAGTGAAGGAACAAAAGCAGATTGGAGCATTTCTCAATAAGCTTGATAATATCATCACTCTTCACCAGCGCCAGCACAAATTACATCTGAACATGCTTTTATAAACTGTTTTTTATCGTAAGTAACATCGTATCTATACAAGGGTTACCATAAATTTGACAACGAATCAAACATAAACCAACCTCAAACAAAGCAAGCCTAATTATGGTTACATCAGCGTAAGCAGTACTAATAAAGGAGGTAGCGTATGCTAGAGGATATGAGCAAGGATGCATTATTTTACAACTATTACGCACAGTGGATAGAAGTGTATAAGAAAGATGCAATTCGTGAAGCCACTATGGCAAAGTACAGGATGACTCAAAAGTGGGTGGAAAAGCTGGCTCCGGAGCTTAAGGTTTGTGAGCTGACAAGGACCGCGTATCAGAAGATACTAAATGATTACGCAAAGGAGCATGAGAGACAGACAACACTTGACTTCCATCATCAGCTAAAGGGTGCGGTAATGGACGCTGTGGATGAGGGGCTGATAGAGCGTGATCCGACCAGAAAGGCTATCATCAAGGGTAAGACACCACGTGAGAAAAAAAGATTAAATATCTCAATCAGTTTGAGTTGCATACTTTGATAGCTGATCTGGATATAAAGGAAGAGCCGAACTGGGACTGGTTTATTTTGCTTGTGGCAAAGACAGGGATGCGTTTTTCAGAGGCGCTTGCCATCACACCGAAGGATTTTGATTTTGGAAGACAAACACTTTCTATAAGTAAGACGTGGGATTATAAGGGTAAGGGCGGTTTTCTACCGACGAAGAATAAGTCATCTGTGAGAAAGATTCAGATTGACTGGCAGATAGTAGTAAAGTTTTCTGAGCTGGTAAAAGGGTTGCCGGAGGACGAGCCTATATTTGTAGGAGAGGAAAAGATTTATAATTCAACCGTCAATGATGCTCTCACCAGACACTGTAAGGCCTGTGGGATATCGGAGATTTCCATTCACGGACTTAGACATACGCATGCGTCGTTGCTTTTGTTTGCCGGTGTTTCTATAGCCAGTGTGGCGTGCAGATTGGGGCATGCGAGTATGACAACAACGCAGAAAACATATCTGCATATCATTCAGGAACTGGAAAACAAGGATGTGGATCTGGTAATGAGGACTTTGTCAGGACTGTAATGTAGCTTTTTTTAAACAATATGCTTACGCTGATTTTTGATATAAGTAATTTTGTGGTATTTTATGCCTATATTTGCTATAATAAATATAGTTAGTGTTTAGGTTTTGAAGAAGGAGAAATTATCATGCCGGAGTTGGAATCGATAATAGAGCAGAAATTGATTGAGCAGTTGATATATGGGGATTCGCAGTGGACGTACAGGCCAGATTTAAAGACAGAAGCGGATTTATGGAACAATTTTAAATATATTTTAGAGCAGAACAATAAGGACAGGCTGGATGGTGAGCCACTTTCTGATTCAGAGTTTGAGCAGGTAAAGAATCAGTTGCAGTTCTCAACATTTTATAAGGCTGGAGAGTGGCTGGTAGGCGAAAACGGCAAGGTCATGGTGCATGTACAGCGTGATACTAAGAAGCTTCATCTGGTTGTGATGAATCATGAGCATATTGCAGGTGGCAGCAGTGTGTATGAGGTTATAAATCAGTACAGTGCATTGAAGGATGATGAGGATGCCGCATCAAGAGACCGTAGATTTGATGTGACCTTGATGATAAACGGTCTTCCAATGATACATATTGAGCTGAAAAACAGACAGCATTCATATATGGAAGCATTCAATCAGATAAAGAAATACATTGGTGAAGGGCAGTTCAGGGGATTTTTTCGGCTGTTCAGATGTTTGTTATAAGCAACGGTGTTGACACGAAGTATTTTTCTGCAGCAAGTGATACGGAGCTAAAGAAAGAATTTATCAGCGGATGGGTTGACAGGAACAATCAGCCGGTTTCTGATTATATTGATTTTGCAAAAAATGTCCTTAAGATTCCACAGGCACATGAGATGATTGCAAGATATACGGTTTTAGATAATGAAGCTAAGCGGCTTATTTTGCTTAGACCATATCAGATACATGCTATTGAGGCAATTCGTGAAGCATCACGAACAGGAAAGTCGGGATTTGTATGGCATACTACAGGCTCGGGAAAGACGCTTACATCATATAAGGCAACAAGAAATCTCCTTATGGATATTCCGGCGTTGGATAAGGCTATTTTCCTTATAGACAGGAAAGATCTTGATGAGCAGACAAATACGTCATTTAGTTCATATTCTCAGAATGATTCAATTGATGTGGATAATACTGATAATGTGACTGATTTGAAAAATAAACTTAAATCGTCTGACAGACAGATGATTGTTACAACAATTCAAAAGATGCAGATTCTCATTTCAAAGCGTCTGAAGGAGGGCACACCTGAGTATAACAGGTTAAGAGGATTAAAAATAGCTTTTGTGGTGGATGAGTGTCACAGAGCTGTATCTCCGGCTACCAAGAGAATAATCGAACGCTTTTTTGGAAAGTCACTCTGGTTTGGCTTTACAGGAACACCACGTTTTCCGGAGAATCCTTATCCGTTGATGGGGGATTTGCCACGTACAACAGAGGAATTATACGGAGCATGTCTGCACAAATATACTATCCAGAATGCTATTCATGATAATGCTGTTTTGGGATTTCAAGTGGAGCACGATGGTCCAAAGGATGTGACGGATGAGACTGACAGCAGCCGATATGAAAATGAGACGCATATGCTCAAGGTGCTTGAGGTTATTTTAAATAAGTCATATCATAAGCTGGGGTTTCAAAATGGAAAAGGCAAGACCTTTGAAGGGCTTTTGACCACAAGTTCTATTTCGCTTGCACAAAAATATTATGAGCTGCTCACAAGGGTGAAAAACGGAGAAACATCATTAAAGATAGATGAACGCATAAAGCAGGTTTTACCGCACTTCCCTAAGTTTGCCATCACATACTCTGTGACTGAAAATGAGGACGGTTCGCAGGTCAATCAGGAGAAGATGAAGCAGTCTCTTGATGACTACAACGCTATGTTTGATACAAAGTTTGATATTTCACAGATTACTTCATACAATAGTAATCTAAATAAACGACTTTCTAGAAAAGATCCTAAGTATAAGAGCAGAAACGAACAGCTTGATCTGGTTATTGTTGTGGATCGTCTGCTCACAGGCTTTGATGCGCCATGCATGTCGACAATTTTTATTGATAGGCAGCCGATGGGACCTCACGATTTAATACAGGCCTTTTCCAGAACTAATCGTATTTTTGACAAAAAATCAAAGCCGTATGGACAGATTGTGACGTTTCAGGCACCGGTACTTTTCAAGAAATGTGTGGATGATGCTGTCAAGCTTTACTCTGCAGGAAGTACAGAGGATACACCGCTTATTGCAGAGTGGGATGATGTGGAGCCTGCTTTTAAGAAGGCGCTCGCGGCACTTAGAATTGCAGCTCAGACACCGGACGACATTCCGTCAATGTCAGATGATGAGAAGCTTCATTTCATGAAGATGTTTCAGAGCTTTGACAGACTTTTTGCGCAGCTTAAATCCTTCAGCAGATATGATGAGAGTATGCTTGATGATTATGGAATTACTGAACAGGAATATATAGACTATGCAGGTCATTACCTGAACATAAAAAGTGAGATTGGGCCAGACCCGGGACCGGACCCGGTTAATCCGCCAGTAGAACCGGAAATAGACTCAGATTATGAGCTTATGGCATACAGTAATACAAGGATTGATTATGAATATATCATCAATCTCATTCAGAATATCGTCAATCCTGAGGAGGATGGTGATATCACTCCTGAGGAAAAGCAAAAGAAGATTGATGAGGCAAAGCAGTATGTAGAGGATCTGCGTAAGGATAATCCAAAGGTTGCAGATATCATGTCACATCTGATTAATGAGATAGAGCTTGATGAGAGCAGATTTAAGGGCAAATCAATTTTAACATTGTTGAAAATATGAAACATGAATGTATAGAACAGGTTGTGAGTAATTTCTGCCTGCTATGGCATGCAGACAAGGATGATGTAATGTATGCGGCAACACATTACCGCAATGGGGTTATCCCTAATGAGAGCGCCATAAAGGCATCTATTAATTATCCTGAGTACAAAAATACAGTGGAACATTCTTTACCTAAATTCAAGTACTATGCTAAGTTTTTTGCAGAGCTTAGGAGTACGCTGGATGACGAGATTAAGCCTTTAGTGTAAAGAAATGTATTTCACAACACTTATAATACATATACAATTAAATACCGGATCGTGTTATAATATGTCTGTCGGCGGATTCGTCGGCAGCCTTTTTTTAAGGAGAGTAAAATGAGAGTATTAACAGATTTAGAGCCAAAGAACGTTTTTTCGTTTTTCGAGGATATATGCAGTATTCCTCATCCATCATACAAGGAAGAGAAAATCAGTAATTATCTGGTGGAGTTTGCAAAGGCAAGAGGCCTTGAGCATTACCAGGATGAGCTTCACAATGTGATAATCATAAAGGAAGCATCAGAAGGATATGAGGATGTGGAGCCAATCATACTGCAGGGGCACATGGATATGGTTTGCGAGAAGGCACCTGACTGTGATAAGGATATGGATGAGAAAGGCCTGGACCTTTTGATAGATGGTGATTTTATCTCGGCAAAGGGCACTACACTCGGTGGAGATGACGGTATCGCGGTGGCATATGCGCTTGCTATTTTGGACGATGACAGCCTTTCACATCCACGTCTTGAGTTTGTATGCACTGTATGCGAGGAGGTCGGCATGGAGGGTGCTACAGGCATCGATGTGTCTATGCTTAAGGGAAAGAAGCTTCTTAATATGGACAGCGAGGAGGAGGGAGTGATGCTCGCAAGCTGCGCCGGCGGATGCAGAGCCGATGTGAAGCTGCCTGTAGAGAGAGAGACAGTGAGCGGAACAAAGCTTACTGTGAGCTTATCAGGTCTCACCGGCGGACACTCAGGCTCAGAGATTGATAAGGGAAGGGGCAATGCCAATACTCTTATGTCCAGACTGCTTCGCGACGCATCGGCACCTGTAGCTATAGCTTCTATAGATGGCGGCAGAAAGGATAATGCCATTCCAAGAGAGTGTACTGCACAGATTATTGTAGCACCTGATGAGGCTGCGGCAGTGAAGGCTTCGATAGAACAGGCAGCAGCTGAGATTGCGGAGGAGTTTAAGGCATCTGATCCTGACATTAAGCTTGCTGTGTCAGAGGAGACTGACTGCAGTGAGTCAGCTATAAGTGCAAAGGACAGCGCAAGGGTTATCGCACTTATCGAGGCACTGCCAAACGGTATCATCAGAATGAGCCGGGAAATAGATAAGCTTGTTGAGACCTCACTTAATCTGGGAGTTTTAAAATCAGACGATGCTGCTGTCACTTTAAGATACGCAGTCAGAAGCTCTGTCGGTGTGGCTAAAAAAAAAGCCTTAAGAACCAGCTTGTCTGCATAGCAGGCGCTTTTGCGGCAGAGGTTACATTTGAGGGTGATTATCCTGCATGGGAGTACAAGAAGGATTCAAAGCTCCGCGAGGATATGGTACGGATTTTTGAGGAGATGTATGGCAAAAAGCCTACAGTTGAGGCTATTCATGCCGGTGTCGAGTGCGGACTTTTAAGCGGCAAGATTGAAGGACTCGACTGCATATCAATGGGACCGGACATGTATGATATCCATACGACTGAGGAGAGGCTTTCAATATCCTCTGCAAAGAGGTCATATGAGTATATACTCAGAGTGATTGCGTGCAAATAAATATTTATTCAAGGCTTTTGATAAAGGAAAGAGGTGTCATATGATACCTCTTTTTAAATGCCCTGTGAAAATAGCTCAGATTGTGAAATCCGACAGACAGTGAGACATCTAAAATTGAGGTGTTGCCGCGCTCGAACTGTTCCACGGATTTTTCAAGACGCACATTGTTGATATACTGCACGCAGGTCATGTTCATGTGTTTTTTGAAGAAACGCATGAAGTGGTATTCACTGAAATAGCAAAGCCCGGCAAGCTCTGAAACCTGGATGCTTTCGGCATAGTGCACCTCGATGTAATCGAGCACATTTTTGAGCTTATCGGAGGATGTGTTGACACCAAAATCAGCATTTTTTTCACTGTATTGCAGCAATAGAAATATTGCCTGAAGCAGAAATGCCTTTAGAGCCAGCTCATAGCCGAATTCCTGACGGGAGTATAGATTTGTTATGCGCATGAAGCATTTGCAAAGGGATGAATATGCCGGATGCTTCGGTGCAATCAGGTAAGGCATGGCAAACTCATGGTTGATTAGCGGAGTCAGATATCTTGAAGAGCATATATCGGTATTGTTTCCACCTAAAAAATTGATATGGAATACATACGTTTCCGAGTAAAATTCGTCGCAGTCCCTTATTGAAATGGAATGCAGCAGCAGTGGCGGGATAAAGATGATATCGCCTTCCTTTGCTTCATATTCGAGCAAATCAATCTGATAGGTGCATGAGCCCTTTGTAATCAGTGTGAGCTCTGCCTCATCGTGCCAGTGTGTAGTGATGACAGGGTAATCTGCTGCAAGTCTTGTTATATATTTTTGAACGGGGAAAAATACTTCTCCGTGCTTTGCGTTTTCTTTCTGCCCGAGGGCAGGCGGATTATTGTTTTTCATATTGTTGTTTCTCCATAGCTTTTAAAAATATACCCTTTAAAATTATAAGAGCAGTATTGTGTTATAAAATGAAAAAATATTGCAAGAATTTATACTAAACACTTTCTATAATAGCAGTATAATACATCAAGACAAAGTGCTCAAGATGTAAATGAGAGCAAAATTTATGATTAGATAAGAGGTACACATTATGGAGAGAAAATGGTGGCATGACAAGGTGGCATATCAGATTTATCCAAAGAGCTTTCTGGATACAAACGGTGACGGAATAGGAGATTTAAGAGGTATCATTTCAAAGCTGGATTATTTAAAATCGCTTGGAATTGACATCATATGGCTGTCTCCGATATATAAATCGCCATTTGTGGATCAGGGCTATGACATATCTGATTACTATGCGATAGCGGAAGAATTCGGAACGATGGAGGAGTTTGACGAGCTGCTTGCCGAGGCAAAGAAGCGTGATATGCACATCATCATGGATCTGGTAATAAATCACTGCTCGGATAAGCACGAATGGTTTCAAAAGGCACTTAAGGATCCGGATGGAGAGTATGCTGATTACTTTTATTTCAGAAAAGGTAAAAACGGCAATCCGCCGAGCAATTACCGCTCGTATTTTGGCGGAAGATGCTGGGAGCCGGTGCCGGGAACGGACAAATATTACCTGCACATGTTCGCAAAAGAGCAGCCGGATTTAAACTGGGAGAATGAAAAGCTAAGACAAAAGCTTTATGAGATGATTAACTGGTGGCTTGATAAGGGCTTGTCAGGATTTAGAATAGATGCGATAATAAATATAAAGAAAAAATCTCGATTTCCCTGATTTTGAGCCGGATGCAGAGGATGGACTGGCTGCCTGCTATAAGATGGTTGAAAGTGCAGAAGGTGTCGGAGAACTCTTAGAGGAATTAAAGAACAATTCATTTAAGAAGTATGATGCATTTACGGTTGGCGAGGTATTCAATATGAAGCCTGAGGAGCTGCCGGAGTTTATCGGTGAGAATGGGCATTTTTCAACGATATTTGATTTTTGTGCACAGTGCTTAAGTGATGGAGAGCATGGCTGGTATGATGCACCGAAAATAGATTTTGATACATGGAGAAAGACCATTCTTGGTTCACAGCTTGAGACAGAAAAGTACGGCTTTAAGGCCAATATTATAGAAAATCATGATGAGCCGAGAGGTGCCTCAAGATTTTTACCAAAGCATGCTCAAAATCCTGCCGGAATAAAGATGTTAGGAACTGTCAGCGTACTGCTTCGAGGCATTCCGTTTATATACCAGGGACGGAAATCGGTATGCAAAATGCCAAATGGAACAGTATAGATGAGTATGACGATATAAGCACAAAGGATCAGTACAAGGCAGCACTTGCAGCAGGCTTATCAAAGGAGCAGGCACTTGCAGCCTGTGGAAGGATGAGCAGGGATAATGCAAGGACACCTATGCAGTGGAGTGATGAGGCAAATGCCGGTTTTACCACAGCAAAGCCATGGCTTAAGGTCAATGAAAACTATAAGGCTATCAATGTTGCGGCGCAGGAAAAGGACCCTTCATCTGTTTTGAACTATTACAGAAGGCTTGTGGCACTCAGAAAGTCAGATGAATTTAAGGAGCTGTTCACCTACGGCAGATGTGTTCCGGCATATGAGGATACAGATGGCATCATGGCTTATTACAGAGAGGATGAAAATAAGCGCGTGCTGGTTGTGGCAAATTTTGGCAGTAAAGAGGCAACAAATCAGGCTGGATGGCAGTGTGAAAAAGGTGCTTTTGTCCAACGCAAATGATGCTGAAAAGAGCACTGTTTCAGTGGGAGCATCCGAGCTTAAGCTTGAAAGCTGTGAGGTTTTGGTGGTGCTTGTAAAATAGCATAATTTGATACAGCATTAAAGAAACTAGGCTGAATTTTTACAAAAAGAGACAGCTAAAAGAGATAATGAAGAGACAAGGAGGGCATAATGAGCAAAAACAATAATGAAAAATGGTGGAAAAAGGCGGTAGTTTACCAGATTTATCCAAAGAGCTTTCAGGATTCTAACGGAGACGGCTTTGGTGATTTACAGGGTATCATCAAAAGACTTGATTATCTTGAGACCCTTGGAATCAATGCAATATGGCTGTCGCCGGTATTTAAATCACCGCAGGCGGACAACGGTTATGACATTTCGGATTACAGGGATATTGATCCGACGTTTGGCAGTCTCGATGATATGGAGGAGCTCATAAACGAGGCAAAGAAGCACAATATAAGGATTATGATGGATCTTGTCTTAAATCATTCTTCAAACGAGCACAGGTGGTTCAAGGAGGCTAAAAAGAGCAAGGACAATCCATACCATGACTACTATATTTGGAGAGACGGAGATGAAGGCGTGCCGCCAAGTGATATGAAGGCTTGTTTCGGTGGAAGCGCATGGGAATATGTGCCGGAAATCGGACAGTATTATTTCCATCAGTTTTTACCGGAGCAGCCGGATTTAAACTGGGAGAATCCAAAGGTCAGAAGAGCAATCTACGATATGATTCTCTGGTGGATGGACAAGGGAGTCGGCGGCTTCAGACTTGATGTAATCGACCAGATAGCAAAAGAGCCGGACAAGAGAATCACCATAAATGGACCAAGGCTTCAGGAATATTTTAAGGAACTGAGCAGGGAGACATTCCAGAAGGGCGACCTGATTACCGTGGGTGAGGCATGGGGCGCAGACACAGAGCGTGCAAAGCTTTACAGCAATCCGGATGGCAGCGAGTTTTCTATGGTGTTCCAGTTTGAGCACATAGGGCTTGACCAGAAGGAGGGCGGCGAGAAATGGGACCTTGCACCGCTTCCGTTTAAAAAGCTCAAAAAGATAATGGCTCACTGGCAGAATGAGCTCTACAACTGTGGCTGGAACAGTCTGTTCTGGGACAATCATGACCTGCCGCGTATCGTGTCAAGATGGGGCAATGACAGGGAGTACAGAGTGGAATCTGCAAAGATGCTTGCTATATTGCTGCACGGCATGCAGGGTACACCATACATCTATCAGGGCGAGGAGCTGGGCATGACAAATGTACAGTATGATATCGAGGATTATAAGGACTGTGAAATCATAAACATGTACCATGAGCGCCTTGAAAAAGGATACTCAAAGGATGAAATCATGAAGTCCATTTACGCAAAGGGCCGTGACAATGCAAGGACACCTATGCAGTGGGATGACTCGGCAAATGCCGGCTTCACCACAGGAACACCTTGGATAAAAGTAAATGACAATTACGACAAAATAAATGCCAAATCACAGGTGGATGACCCTGATTCAATCTTTAGCTGCTACAAGAAGCTTGTTCAGCTGAGAAAGGATTATCCGGTATTTGTTGATGGTAAATTCACACGTTTACTTGAGGATGATGAGAATATTTTTGCATACAGCAGAAAGAATGAAGAAAAAACCATGATTGTTGTGTGCAATTTCTTTGACAAGGAGATACCAATGCCGCTTGCAAAGGAGTGTGAGGGCATGGAGGTGCTGATATCAAATTATAAGGATACCTCTGATATGTCAGTGCTCAGACCTTATGAGGCTAGGATGTATATACGATAGATAAAATTGATACCGCTTGTTTTTATAAAGGTGTTTTATAAAAGCAGGCGGTATTATTGTATTTTTTAAGGATAATGTATATAATAAGTTACCGAAAAAATTCAATGGACCATGAAAGGAACCAATTCCATGTTTGATAAAATAATAATAGGCAGTGGTCCGGCAGGACTGTCTGCAGCAATATATGCAAAGAGAGCCAATCTGAATGTGGCAGTAGCAGAAAAAGAATACGAGGGGACAGGCCAGATAGCCGAGAGCGGAAATGTGAACAACTATCTGGGGCTTCCAAACATAAACGGATACGACCTGGGAGAAAAATTCAGGGAGCATGCAGTGTCTCTTGATGTAGAATTTATCGAAAAAGAAGCAGTGCAGATAGAAGCAGTGCAAAATGGTGAGAAAGAAGAATCAGTGATATACAGAGTGAAATTCGATGATGACACGATAGCAGAGGCAAGAGCGCTCATCTATACCGCAGGAGCATATCCGAGAAAGGCAGGAGTGCCGGGAGAGGATGAGTATACCGGAAAGGGAGTATCTTACTGCGCAATCTGTGACGGGGCATTCTATAAAGGAAAGACAGCCGCAGTGCTGGGCGGCGGAGATACCGCTTTGGATGATGCATTATATCTGTCCGATATATGTGAGAAGGTCTATCTGGTTCACAGAAGAGACAGCTTCCGAGGTGCACAGAGCACAGTTGAGCTCTTAAAGCAGAAAGAAAATGTAGAGCTTGTCCTAAACGAAACAGTGACAGAAATATATGGAGAAAAAAAGCCAACAGGCATAAAGCTTAAAAGTGGCAGGACACTGGCTGTAGACGGAGTATTCGTGGCATATGGCTCAGTACCGCAGTCAGAGCTTATAAAGAATCTGGTGCAGCTTGATGAGAGAGGATATGTAGTGGCAGGTGAGGACGGCATCACATATGCTGCAACAAAAAATGGTGACCATGATAGAAGCGTCCAGCCGGGACTGTATGTGGCGGGAGATGTCCGTACCAAGACACTGCGTCAGGTGGTAACCGCAGTATCTGACGGAGCAAATGCCGCAACGACAGCCGCAGAGTATTTAAGGGACATTAATGGATATAAATAAAATATATAACCACGCACAAATAATTTGTATAACTGATAGCATTGACTTTCAACACACACGTTTGTATAATAATCTCATCAATTCCTAGTAACACAATAGACTATGTAAGAATTAACGAGAAGAAGAAAACAATGAGATTTAATACAAGCTTACTTCATGCCGGCGTGACAAAAGAGACAAATGGCTCTACACTGCCACCGGTATATCAGACAAGCGCCTTCGAGCAGGAGAGCGCGGCAGATCTGGAAAAAATATTTGAAAACAAAGCTCCGGGCTACTGTTACACAAGAGTTGCCAATCCTACGATTACAGCTTTTGAGAACAGAATAACAAAGCTCGAGGGAGGAATAGCATCGGTGGCATGCGCATCAGGCATGGCGGCACTGATGAATACCTTCTTAAATATACTAAGCAGTGGAGATGAGCTCATCTCAAGCGCCAGCCTCTATGGTGGCACAATAGATTTGTTCCATGATCTTGAGGCCTTCGGCATCACAACCAGATATGTCGAGAACAACAACTGGCAGCAGATAGAGGACAGCATCAATGAGCATACCAGACTGATTTTTGCAGAGACTATCGGTAATCCCTGTCTGGATGTCACAGATATTGAGAAGCTTGCAGAGATAGCACACGCACATGATATACCGCTTGTAGTTGACAATACCACATCGACAGCTTACCTGATACAGGTTTTAAAGCATGGAGCTGATATCGTGGTCAATTCATCTTCCAAATATATCAATGGAAGCAGCAATGCAATCAGTGGTATTCTGACAGACTCAGGTAAGTTCAAATGGGACAAGAACAGATACCCAGGGTTTGCAGATTATGTGAAGTATGGACCTATGGCATTTGTCGCAAAGCTGAGAAACAGTCTTTTCAGAAATATGGGTGCCTGTTTAGCTCCGGTGAATGCATACTTAAATATTATAGGACTTGAGACACTCGGTCTTAGAATGGAAAGAGAATGCTCTAATGCACTCGAGCTTGCGTCGTGGATAGAAAACAATTATCCTGACATAAGGGTTAATTATCCGGGGCTTTGTAGCAGCAAATGGCATGAAATAGCAAAAAAACAGCTCACAAACGGCTATGGAGCAATCCTTACAATCAGGGTTGGCAGCAAGGAAAAGGCATTTAAATTTATAGACAGCCTGATGATTCCATACACACTCAGCAATATCGGAGATACAAAGACACTTGTCATTCATCCGGGCTCCACAATCAGTCTTCACAGCACAGATAAGCAGAAGGAGGATGCAGGAGTATTTGAGGATCTTATAAGAGTCAGCGTGGGTATCGAGGATATAGATGACCTCAAGGAGGATTTTGCACAGGCTTTTGCAAATATAGCTGATTAAGCCGTTATAATAAGGTATCAATGTGTATGCAAATGAGAGCGTGCATATGCATTTACATATAAAACAAAACATTAACATATTTACACAGTAAGGAGACTAAAAATGGCGGAGAAAGTTGATTACGCGGCCCTAAAAAAAAGGGTGGATTTATGAGACAGAAGCAAAAGGGCTGTTTCTCGCTTAGAATTGCGGTTGTAGGAGGAAATCTTACAGCAGAAAATATCAAAACAGTAGCAGAGGTTGCTGAGAAATATGGACACGGATATGTTCATATGACATCGCGTCAGGGTATTGAGATTCCTTTTATCAAGGTTGAGGATATCAATGTGGTAAAAGAGAAACTGGCAAAGGGCGGTGTAGGAACAGGTGTCTGCGGACCGAGAGTACGTACTGTCACAGCGTGTCAGGGCTCAGAAATCTGTCCTAGCGGATGTATCGATACATACACTCTGGCTAAGGAACTTGATGAAAGATACTTCGGAAGAGAGCTTCCTCACAAGTTCAAGTTTGGTGTCACAGGCTGTCAGAACAACTGCTTAAAGGCCGAGGAAAACGATGTCGGAATCAAGGGCGGCATGACAGTAGAGTGCAGCCATGACGATTGTATCCAGTGTGGTGTATGTGTGAAGGCATGCCGCGAGGGTGCACTTTCGATGGAGGATGGCAGGATTGTCATCGACAGAGACAAATGTAACAACTGTGCGCGCTGCGTAAAGAGCTGTCCGACAGATGCATGGAAGGGAACTCCGGGATATATCGTATCGTTTGGAGGACTTTTTGGAAACCACATCTATAAAGGAGAGCAGCTTGTTCCGATTATCCGCGACAAGGAAACTCTTTTCAGAGTGACAGATGCAGCAATTAGTTTCTTCGAGAAGCATGCAAACGGTGGTGAGCGTTTCAGACTTACTCTTCAGAGAGTGGGCGAGGAAGAGTTCAAAAAAAGAGATTCAGGCAGCATACGAGGGTAAATAATCCCCATGTATAGCAGAAAATATCCGGCATGCATAAACAACAACGGTTACGGCAAAAATATAATAAATATGAGTATAGGAAGGGAGCTGCAAAATGGCAGATATAGCATTCGACGATCAGGTAGATATAACTGACAAGGTTTGCCCTCTTACATTTGTAAAGGCAAAGGTAGCAATAGAGGAATTAGATGACGGTGAGGTGCTTGCAATCCGTATGAATGATGGAGAGCCGGTACAGAATGTTCCAAGAAGCATGAAGGAAGAGGGACACAAGATACTTAAGCTCGAGGACAACGAGGATGGAACATACACTCTTTACGTCAGAAAGGTTGAGGACTAATTATGGCAGCAAGAATTTCAAAGGCTGATTTCGATGAAAAAGTATTAAAAAGCAAGCTTCCGGTAATTGTTGATTTTTACTCGGATTCATGTGTGGCCTGCAAGAAGCTGGCACCGGTTCTCGGAGATATCGAGGATGATTATGAGGATAAGCTTCACGTATACAAGGTCAACACAAACTTTGACGGAGAGCTCGCTGATGAGTATGAGGTGACTGCGAATCCGACACTGCTTTTCGTAAAAGACGCAGAGGTCTTAGACAGAAAGGTCGGCGCACAAAAGCCTGCCGATTTGAAAGCGTGGGTTGAAGCATTATTATAGTTTTTAGATTATTATATAAAGCAGTCTGATACAGGATAATAACACATACAGATACCACAATCTGTGACACAGGAGGAAATAAAATGACTATCACAGTAGCAGGAGAGAAGAAAAAGAATATAAGGATGGACTTACATTACCGGAGCTTATCGAGCTTGAGAATGTAGATATGCCTGAGTATGTAACAGTTTCAATAAATGAGGAATTTGTTGCCACAGAGGATAAGCCAAAGACAGTGCTTAAGGATGGCGACAATGTAGAGTTCCTTTACTTCATGGGAGGTGGATGCTAATGGCAATGACTGATGAGCAGATTGAACGCTATTCACGCCACATTATCCTTAATGAGGTGGGCGTTAAAGGTCAGAAGAAATTATTAAAGGGCAAGGTGCTTATTATCGGTGCCGGCGGACTCGGAGCTCCGGCAGCCATGTATCTTGCAGCAGCAGGAGTTGGCACAATCGGTATTGTGGATGCGGATGAGGTAGATTTATCCAACCTGCAGAGACAGATTATCCACGGAACAGCCGATGTGGGAAAAGCCAAGGTAAAGTCAGCAAAAGAGACAATGAACGCCATGAACCCGGATGTTCAGGTCAATACATACCGTATGTTTGTAGATGCGTCAAACATCAGAGAGCTTATCAGGGATTATGATTTCATCATCGATGGAACTGACAATTTCCCGGCAAAGTTCTTAATCAACGATGCATGTGTGCTTGAGAAAAAGCCGTTTTCACATGCAGGAATCATCCGTTTCAAGGGTCAGCTCATGACATATGTGCCGGGAGAGGGACCTTGTTACAGATGTGTATTCAAGAATCCGCCACCAAAGGATGCAGTGCCTACATGTAAGCAGGCAGGCGTTATCGGAGCTATGGGCGGAGTAATCGGTTCGCTTCAGGCTATGGAGGCTATCAAGTATTTAATCGGTGTTGGAGAGCTGCTTACAGGATATCTGCTTACATATGATGCACTCACCATGGAGTTCCACAAGATTAAGCTTCCAAAGGATACACACAACTGTGCAGTCTGTGGCGACCATCCGACCATTCTCGAGCCAATCGACTACGAGCAGGAGGTCTGCGAGGAGACAGCGGGCCGATTTGATGCACCTCGTACACAGGAATAAAAAGACAGTAAGGAAAGGAACGATATGAGTATCATAAGAATGAAATATCCGTTTCTGGATGAAATAGCAAAATATGCTAAAGAGCATCTGCCGGAGGAGGCGTGCGGTCTGATAGCAGGCAGTGAGGACGAAAACGGTCGTCTCATCACAAAGGTATATTACCTGACGAATACAGACCATGCCGAGGACCATTTCACAATGGATCCAAAGGAGCAGCTGGCAGCCATAAAGGACATGAGAGCAAACGGCCTTAAGCCGCTTGGCAACTGGCATTCACACCCGTCTAGCCCTTCAAGGCCATCGGATGAGGATATAAAGCTTGCATACGATCCAAGTGCGAGCTACATGATAATGTCGCTTATGGCAGAAAATCCTGTAATCAACTCGTTTCATATCGAGGGTGGACAGGTCGCGAAAGAGGATTTACGAATATATTCTGATGAATATTACTTCTAAATCATATGTTAATGTTTTGAGTCGCAGCGAAAGCTGCAAAGAAAAGTCAGCTTCATCGAAGATGGCTTTTCTTTTTAGAGAAAGATGTTATTATAGCATGTATATTTAATAAAACGAAAGAGCGTTCGAAAATGAAATAAAAAACGAAGGAACTTACAACATGTGCACTTTTTGCGGCACTTATTGCAGTTGGAGCATTTATCAAGATTGATATTCCGCTTCCTATGTACACCATGCATTTTACATTACAGTGGTTCTTTGTGCTGATGGCGGGATTTCTGCTCGGGGCAAAGCTGGCATCGCTTAGCGTGATAGTATATTTGTGCATCGGACTGGTGGGAGTGCCTGTATTTGCGGCAGGCGGTGGTCCTACATACATTTTAAGACCGGGCTTTGGGTTCCTCTTAGGCTTTGTGCTTGCCGCATTTTTAATCGGAGCTATCACAGAAAAGCTTAAAAAGACCAATGCGTTTACACTCATTCTTCCGGCAACGGTCGGACTGGTGGCATATTATACAGTTGGAGCAATATACTTTTACTGCATGAAGAATTTCTATGCGGCAACACCTGTCAGCTGGGGCATCGTAATAGTAGATTACTGTCTGATAACGGTTGCACCGGACTTTATATTATGCGTATCGGCAGCAGTGTTTTCTGCTAAGCTTCGTCCTGTTTTTGCAGGAATATTAAACGGTTACAGTGTGAAGAATAAGGTGGAAAATAAAGCATAAAGAGTATAATAAAGTATAAAATAAGGCATGAAATAATGTATGAAATAAAGTATGGATATGGTATTACAGGGAGATAAAAATGGCGTATTTTCCGATGTTTGTGGATATGACGGAAAGAGAGTGTCTGATCGTCGGCGGTGGAAATGTGGCATACCGCAAGGTGATCGTAATGCTGGATTTTGGCGCGAAGGTCACGGTTGTGGCAGAGGATATATGCGAAGCGTTGAGAACTCTTATAGCTGATGATAGAGCAAATAAGGGCAGCTTCGGATTAGATGCAGCAAACAAAGAAGGCAGTCAGGTGGAGTCAGATGCAGCTGACAGAATTACGATTATAAAAAAGAAAGTTTAATCAAAAAAGACTGTGACGGCATGGAAATGGTTATCGCTGCCACTGATGACAATGCTTTAAATCATGAGATTGCAGAGTATTGCAAAGCTAAGGACATCATGGTAAATGCGGTCGATCAGAAGGCTGATTGCAGCTTTATTTTTCCGTCATACATAAAGGAAAAGAATCTTGTTGCGGCATTTTCGAGCGGAGGAAACAGCCCTGTGCTGACCCAGTATCTGAAAGGCAAAGAGCAGGAGATTCTTACTCCGTTTCTTGGTGAGCTGAACGAATACATGGGACAGATCCGCGAAAAAGTAATAGCGCAATATGACACGGAAGCCGAGAGAAAGCGTGTATTTAAAGAAATCTTGTGTGCAGCTATTGATAATGGAAGGATTCCGGAAATATAGTTTAAAGTATGGTATTACAGATTTTAAGTTGTTGTTCATTTATAAATGATAAATGGAAAATGGCATGATCCGTAGGAGAGTAAAATGAGGTATTTAATAGGAACGAGAGGCTCAAAGCTTGCTCTTGTTCAGACTGATTACGTGATAGATAAGTTAAAAAGAGCATATCCGGATGATGATTTTAAGGCTGTTATCATAAAGACAACAGGCGATTTAGAGCAGAAAAAGGCACTCGATAAGATTGGCTCAAAGGGTATCTTCGTAAAGGAGATAGAGGACGAGCTTTTTATTGGGAAAGATTCATATGGCAGTCCATTCCATGAAGGATATGCCTGATGAACCGGCAGCAGGGCTTACATTTGCAAAGGCATGGAAGCGTGAAGATCCAAGAGATGTTTTGGTGCTGAAAAATGCCGCTTCACTGGATGAGCTTCCTCATGGTGCCGTGATAGGAACCGGAAGCAAGCGCAGAAAGTATCAGCTTTTAAAGCTGCGTCCTGACCTTAAGGTGGTTGGCATACGCGGAAATATCGATACAAGGCTTCGTAAGCTATATGATGGTGAAATTATATATGAAGAGGTTGCCGATAATACTGTAAATAACAATGAGATAGCTAACGAAAAACAGAATAAGTATAACGAATACAGGCTGGATGGAATCGTACTTGCAGCGGCGGGAATAAAGCGTATCGGAAGAGATTCTGAGATCACACAGTACTTTTCAGAGGATGATATGATTCCGGCTCCGGCACAGGGCACACTGGCGCTTGAGCTACGTGCTGACAATGCTAAGCTGATGGCAAAGCTTGATGCTTTGTCAGATGAGAAAACAAATCTGTGCGCAGGCATTGAGAGAGAATTTTTAAAAAGCAAATCGGTGGAAACTGTCATCTGCCTGTGGCTGCATACTGTGATATTGTAAGAGAAAAAAGACCGCGGTAATGACAGCAACAAAAATAACAGGCTAAAGCTTCTTGCGATGTTTGGTTCAGAGGATGGAAAACAGCTTGCAAGGACAGAGCAGGTATGGGATATGACATCAGACAGAAACAATATTGTGGAGCGTGCGGTGCACGATATTCGGTATAAATTGGAAAGTAATTAGGAAAATCATGAGAGAAAACACAGGAAAAGTAGTATTAGTTGGAGCAGGACCGGGAGATACGGGCCTGCTCACTTTAAAAGGAGAAAAATATATAAAACAGGCGGATTGTCTGGTGTATGACAGGCTGTCATCACCAGAGTTTCTTTCAATGGCAAAGGCAGGCTGTGAGCTTATTTATGTGGGCAAGGAAAATCACAACCATGTCATGAAGCAGGATGCCATAAACGAGCTTTTGTACGAGAAATCAAAATATCATGAGCTTGTAGTCCGTTTAAAGGGCGGAGATCCGTATGTATTTGGAAGAGGCGGAGAGGAAGCTCTCTACCTGGTAGATAGAAATGTGGAGGTAGAAGTGGTACCGGGTGTCAGTTCATCGGTTGCAGCGCTTGCGGCTGCAGGAATACCTATCACACACAGAGGCATAGCAAAAGGCTTTCAGGTCATCACTGCGCACAGCAGAAAGGATGAGGAGGCAGATATAGACTATTCCCTCCTTACAGATGAGACAATCACCTGTGTATTTTTGATGGGACTTGCGCATGTAAAAAGCATTGCAGCAGGGCTTATGAAAGCAGGACGAAGATCGGATACTCCGGCAGCAGTGATATCGAACGGCACACTTGCTGCGCAGCGCAAATGTATAGGAACGCTTGCGGATATCGGAGAAAAGATTGAGGAAGCAAAGCTGACATCACCGGCTATAATCGTTGTGGGGGATGTGGTTTCACTGAATGACAGGCTTGATTTCTTTGAAAAAAGACCGCTGTTTGGAAGAAAAATCACAGTACCGTATATCAAAACAAACGAATTGATAGCAAAATTACAGCAGCTTGGAGCAGATGTCACACCGGTTAAGACAGGCATAATAAACCCGATAATAATTCCTGATTTTGCCAATAAGGTAAGATCGGCTGACTGGATAGTTTTTACAAGCAAAAACGGTAAGATCATTTTTCTATAATCTGGAGCTGGCAGGTGCAGACATCAGGCTTATAGCAAATGCAAGGTTTGCAGTGGTGGGAAAAGCTACAGAAAAAGAGCTTGCAAAGCACCACATAAATGCAGATATTATTCCGGCAGAACAGACCGGAAAAGGACTTGCAGATGCAATGAAATTATGTATGCAGTATGCCTATGGGAAAAGTGATGAGGATACATTTGATTTAGGGAAAAAATAGTACATTGGATTTAAGCAATGATAATATATCTGATAAAATGTGTAAAGTCTGCATTTTCTCGGCAAAGGAGGCTTCACCTGATCTTGAGGCAGGGCTTAAAGAAATATGTGAATTAGAAAAAATTGATGCATATGTAAATGAGCAGGCATATGAGGGTATTCCTGAAAGCATTGGAAACATGGTAAGTGAAGCTGTTTTTACAAGCGCATCAAATGTGGAAAGATTTTTTCATATGCTGCCGGAGAATGCATACGTGGAAACAGCATACTCAATAGGTGAAAAAACAACAGCAGCATTAGAGCAGCACAATGTCAGAGAGATAGTACAAGCTGATGACAGCAGTTATGAAGCACTGGTAGATAAAATATCTTATAAAGATGCTTTTAAAGATTAAGAATTTATGGTGACAAAAGTTATATAAAGTTATATAATAAATGCAAAGTTATATAAGGCTATATAAACTTATATACGAAACAAAAAGTTATATAAAGTTATATAAGGGGAAAACAAAATGCAAAATCCATTTACATTATCATTCGGGAAAAAACCACTGCAATATATATCAAGAATCTCACAGACCAATCAGATAGTAGAGACATTTAGGTCAGAAAATCCTGCAAACCAGCTTTTTATGATAACCGGGGTAAGGGGATCGGGCAAAACGGTTATGATGACCAATATAGTATCAGAGATAAAGAAGGATGAGGAATGGCTGACAGTTGAGCTTAACCCTACGAGAGATATGCTTCAGAGCCTTGCAGCTAAGATTTACAGTATGCCTCAGATGAATAAAATATTTGTCAATGCAAAACTGGATTTTTCAGCGTTTGGACTGGGCGTTTCCATAGAAAATGCAGCACCGGTTACGGATATAGAAAATGTGCTGGAATTGATGCTTGAAAATATAAAGAAACATAATAAGCGGTTACTCATTTCAGTTGATGAGGTTATGAACTGTGAATTTGTAAAAGTATTTGTCAGTTCATTTCAGATATTTCTGAGACAGGATTATCCTATTTTTCTGCTTATGACGGGGCTGTTTGAAAATATATATGATCTGCAGAACGACAAGGCACTTACATTTTTGTACAGGGCGCCTAAGATAATGCTTGAGCCACTTAGCTTTACAGCAGTCAGGAAACACTATATGGATATTTTTGAACTGGATCAAAGAGAGGCAGACAAAATGGCAGCTCTTACAAAGGGATATCCTTTTGCATTCCAGGTATTGGGATATCTTTACTGGGAAAACAGGGATGATCACACGATAGAAGATATTTTACCGGAATATGATCAGTGCCTTGATGAGTATGTGTACAGTAAAATCTGGTCGGAGCTGTCAGAGCTTGATAAAAAAAATATTGTTGGAAATATCAGTAAGTGGTGAAGAAAAGGTAAAAGAAATCAGAGAAAAACTGGATATGAATTCAGGATTATTCTCGGTATATAGAGACCGGCTCAAAAGAAAGGGGGTTATAGATACCTCTGAGTACGGTAAAATTACTCTCACACTTCCACGATTTGAAGAATTTGTCAAAACGCGACAAATGTAATATACTATATCCAACTGAAACATTAACATAATAAAGGAGAAGCACAATGAAAGAATACAGTATAGGTACAAAGTGTGTACAGGCAGGCTATGCAGCCGGAAACGGAGAGCCGAGACAGATTCCGATTATTCAGTCAACTACATTCAAATATGACACAAGCGAGGACATGGGAAAGCTTTTTTGACCTTGAGGCAGAGGGCTATTTCTACAGCAGACTGCAGAATCCAACCTGTGATACGGTAGCAAGAAAAATCGCAGCTATGGAGGGTGGCACTGCTGCCATGCTCACATCATCAGGACAGGCAGCCAATTTCTATGCCATGTTCAACATATGTGAGTGCGGAGACCATATCGTGGCATCATCATCCATCTATGGAGGCACCTTCAACCTCATCGCGGTAACTATGGCAAAGATGGGTATTACAGCTACATTCGTATCTCCTGATGCTACAGAGGAGGAGCTGAATGCAGCATTCAGACCAAACACAAAGCTTATGTTTGGTGAGACTATTGCCAATCCTGCGCTTACGGTGCTTGATATAGAGCTTTTTGCAAAGGTGGCACACGAGCACGGAGTACCGCTTATAGTGGACAATACCTTCCCGACACCTGTAAACTGCAGACCAATTGAGTGGGGCGCAGATATTGTCACACACTCTACCACAAAGTACATGGACGGACACGGAGCCACACTCGGCGGAGCAATCGTAGACAGCGGCAAATTCGACTGGATGGCACATGCAGATAAATATCCGGGACTGTGCACACCTGACGACAGCTATCATGGCATCACATATGCAGAGAAATTCGGCAAGGAAGGTGCGTTCATTACCAAATGTACAGCACAGCTTATGCGCGATTTTGGTTCTATGCAGTCACCACAGAATGCATTTATGCTGAATCTTGGCCTTGAGTCACTTCATGTGCGTATGCCAAAGCATGTGGAAAATGGACAGGCAGTGGCTGAATTTTTGGAAAATCATCCAAAGGTTGCCTATGTAAACTACTCAGGGCTTCCTTCAAACAAATACTATGAGAGAGCACAGAAGTATCTTCCAAACGGAGGCTGCGGAGTCGTATCATTTGGCTTAAAGGGCGGCAGAGAGGCAGCGTCTGCATTTATGAAGGCATTAAGGCTTGGTGCAATCGAGACACATGTGGCAGATGCGAGAACCTGCTGCTTAAATCCGGCAACAAGCACGCATCGTCAGATGAATGATGAGCAGCTTAAGGAAGCAGGAGTGCCGGCAGAGCTTATCAGAATAAGCTTAGGTCTTGAGGACAAGGTGGATTTGATTGCAGATATCTCAAACGCACTCGATGCTATAAAATAAAACATATATTCATAAAATACACAAAAAAGAACAAAATTAGTAAAAAAAACAAAACTTTACGAAATGACTTACTAATGATATAGTAGTGATAGGTATGAAAGAGTTTTAATAATTATTTTATTTTTGTGGGAATTATTATGAGTAATAGATTTGATGATGAAAACAATATAGAGATGGATATAAAGACCGCATTCGCATCCTGGGGAAAGTATGTTTTTAAGTGCTTTCCGCAGGAATGCCGTTTGAGGTCTTTTTTTTTATCAGAGGATTCATTAGATGACTCAGAAGAGAAAAATGTGGATATTATAAACAATCCGTTTATAGACAGCATGGTTGACAGGGATAATCTGCTGAAGGCTGTTAAACAGATTGCAGAGGGAGAAAAATTTGCTACTGTAGTACTGCATGCCAAGGAAGGAACAGATACCTACAGGATATCATTCAAGTCGATTTGCTTTGATGATGATGGCAGAACAGTTGAGGCAATAGGGCTTGCTGAGCAGCTTGATGAGCGTCTTAACGAGAGTGAGATGGTGAATGCTTTAGGAAGCAACTTCAACAGTATCTACTATGTAGATGTAGACAACAATAAGATGTATCCGTACAGGATGAATCCTTCTGTCCGTGCTATGTTTGGAGAAGTGCTTGAGTCAAAACCGGGCTATAATGAGATGATGGAACAGTATGTAAATGCTATCGTCTTAGAAGAGGATAAGCTTCACATGCTTTTAGAGACATCAATTAATAATCTGCGCAGGCAGTTTTTGATAAAGGATACCTATCAGCATGATTACCGCATCGTGAGGGATGGACAGGTACAGTATTGCAGAGCAAAGTTTGTCAATGTGTCTGGCGTGGGAGAGCTGCACAAGATGATAGCGGGCTTTTCGGATATAAGCCCGGAGAAGCAAAGAGAGCTTGAGCGTATAGCGTATGTGGATGCAGTGACCGGAGGCAACAATTACGAGAGTTTTAAAAAGAAGCTGCGTGACAGAAACGTATCAGGATATCTGATTTCCATGGATATTCACTCCTTCAAGATAGTGAACTCCATCTGTGGTGTGGCAAAGGGCGATGAGGCGCTTAGATGGATTTCTGAAAATATACGCGGTGTTGTAGGATATAATGACATATCAGGTCATATAAATGCAGACAGATTTGTTATTTTCTTTGCGGATGACAAGATAAATAAGGTTATCAGAAAGATAGAGACCATCAATTTACAGCTTATTAAGGTTTCAGAATCCTTAAAGATTCCAAAGATTCAGCCATACTTTGGTGTGACAAAATGGGAGCCGGGAAAAAAGGTTGAGGAAGCATACGGCGAGGCCAACTTTGCCAAGAATCGGATCAAGGAGCGGAAGGACGTGCTCTATCAGATATACAGTCAGGCCGATACAGAAAGGATTGTCGAAGAAAAGCAGATGGAGGATAACTTCTACCGGGATTTAAATGACAATCATTTTGAGATATGGTATCAGCCCAAGTATGCTCCAAAGACCAACAAGCTGGTCGGTGCAGAGGGACTTGTCAGGTGGAGAAGAGAAAATAATGAGATTATTCCGCCATCCAAATTTATACCGCTTTTTGAAAGAAACGGCATGATTAAGGCGCTTGATGAGTATGTATTCCGCGAGGTGTGTACACATCAGAGAAGATGGCTTGATGAAGGGAAAAAAATAGTTCCTATCTCAATCAACCTGTCCAGAGCGAGCCTGTACTTTGAGTCTGTGGTTAAAAGATATCATGATATAGCAAGAAGAATCGGCATATACACACATCTTGTGCCTATAGAGATTACAGAGAGTGCAGCGGTCGATAATGATGAAATCAAGAGTATTGCGGATAAATTCCATGGCAATGGATTTCCACTTTTGGTGGATGATTTTGGCTCAGGCTATTCATCACTTGTTACCCTCAATATGAAGTGCTTTGATACACTCAAAATCGACAAGAGCCCGATTGACTATATAGGAGATTCAAATGGTGAGAGGCTGCTTGTGCACACGATAGCACTGGCCAAGGAGCTGGGAATCTGCGTGACCGCCGAGGGTGTTGAGAGTCAGGAGCAGGTAGAGTTTTTGAAGAATATAGACTGCGACAGTATACAGGGCTTTTATTATTCAAAGCCACTGCCGTTAACAGAGTATGAGATGCTTTTGGATTGATAAATATAAAAAATATAAGCAGTATAAAAGAGCCGGTCATGTGACCGGCTCTTTTGAGGGGAGTATAAATAATTAATAAGAGGTATAACATTGAAAAGATTTCTCTCTTCGGAAACATTATAAAATAACAGTAATTAAAAAGCAATACTTTGAAACACAAAATAATATAATTTTAACAAAACGAGTTAATTTATTAAAGAGCTAAAGTACTAAGCACCGGCTGTAATGATTTTGGTGATTTATCGCAGTTCACATCTCATAATAAAATGAATATCATAATGTAAATTCGTATTTTGGCGTATGGATGTATGAAATTTAAAATAGTTTATGCGGATGAGCTTTATAAGGTGCAAAAAGAAATGAATGCACTGCTTATAGATATAAGAACAAGAGAGGAATATGACAGGTCGCACTGGAAAGGCGCACTCAGTATGCCTATGGATATCACGGATTCATATGAGAGTGAACTCGATGCGTCACAGAGTGTGATTTTTTACTGCACGCATGGTGGAAGCAGCATGAAGCTGGCCAGATATCTGGGAAATCGCGGTTTTGATACAGCGACAGTCATAGGTGGATACAATGCTATGTGCGGATATCAAAAAAAGTTGCAGAAATATGGCTGAAACTATTTAAAAAAATTGAAATTTATGCAACAATATTAGATAACAATGTAAAGTACAATTATAGAAAGGCAGTTACACAATATATGAATAGATTTGAGCTTGTTGTGCCATGTCATTTTGGCCTTGAGGCAGTAGTCAAGAGGGAGATATATGATCTGGGATATGAGATAACACGTGTGGAGGACGGCAGGGTATCGTTTGAGGGCGATGCTGAGGCTATATGCAGAGCGAATATATTCTTAAGAGGCGCAGAGAGAGTATTACTTCAGGTAGGACGCTTTAAGGCTGCCACATTTGATGAGCTTTTTGAAAATGTAAAGGCTCTCCCATGGGAAAATTATATTCCCAAGGACGGCAGATTCTGGGTGAAAAAGGCTTCTTCCATAAAGAGTAAGCTTTTTTTCACCATCTGATATACAGTCTATCGTGAAAAAGGCTATGGTTGAGAGAATGAAGAGGTCTTATCACATTGACTGGTTCCCGGAGGACGGAGCACAGTATCCGGTAAGGGTTTTTCTGTACAAGGATGAGGTGATGGTGACACTTGATACATCGGGGGATTCCCTTCACAAGAGAGGATACCGTCTGGCAACGAGCAAGGCGCCGCTGACTGAGACACTTGCAGCATCGCTCATCATGCTTACACCATGGCATGCAGACAGAATACTTGTGGATCCGTTTTGTGGCAGTGGTACATTTCCGATAGAGGCAGCCATGATGGCAGCAAATATAGCACCCGGTATGAACAGGGAGTTTACAGCTGAGAGCTGGACCAATATCATACCAAGAAAGCTGTGGTATGAGGCTGTGCAGGAGGCAGAGGATATGATAGATAAGGATGTGCAGGTGGACATCCAGGGCTATGACATTGACCCTGATGTGGTGGCTGCAGCCAGGGAAAATGCCAAGAGAGCCGGAGTGGAGCACATGATTCATTTCCAGCAGAGGGCTGTGGCTGACCTGCATCACCCGAAGAAGTACGGATTTATTATCTCAAATCCTCCATACGGTGAGCGACTCGAGGAGAAATCAGCGCTCCCGGCACTGTATTCACAGATTGGAGAAGCTTATAAGAGGCTTGATGCATGGTCGATGTATCTGATTACGAGCTATGAGGATACAGAGCGCTATATCGGCAGAAAAGCTGACAAAAACAGGAAAATCTACAATGGTATGATAAAGACATATTTTTATCAGTTTATGGGGCCTAAGCCTCCGAGAAGGAAAAAAGGATTAGCAGGGTATATGAAATATTCAAAGAGATATATTGCATTTACATTAATCTTGGCACTTATCTTTGTGTCTAATTTTTACATATATGCAAAGGACAGCTCTACACTTGGCGCGTTCAGAGGAGCACAGATAGATAATACTATATGGAGTCCGCTTGTGGCTGCTGATGTAAATGGAACCACCATCAGGCTTAGGATAGAAAATAAGGAGTATACGAGCGAGGATGAGCATGTGTATATGGATGAGAACAGGAATATAATGGTTCCCGTGTCTATGCTTCGCGATGCACTAAACAGCAGTGCACATGTATACAATAAAAATGAGCTTCTGGTGGAAAAGCACAGTCTGACAGCTGATTTCAAGCTGGCAGATGACAATGGCTTTGTACAGTATAAGGGACAGTTTTATGCAAGCTTAGACAAGCTGTCTAAACTTTTGGATATGACCTGCAGCTTTGATACGGCGACAAATACGCTTACTATGACAGACAAATCCGAGGGTGTATCAACGGTGCCAACAAAGTATGATCTGAGGGAAAGACAGCGTGTGTCACTAATCAGGGATCAGGGCAGCTACGGCACCTGTTGGGCTTTTTGCGGCCACAAGTGCACTTGAGTCAGCCCTTATGCCGGAGGAGCAGCTTTTGTTTTCCGTGGATCATATGAGTATGAGCAACTCATTCAACGTCAATCAGTATGACGGTGGAGAGTATACCATGGGAATGGCATATCTGGCAGCATGGCAGGGACCGGTTTATGACGCGGATGATCCTTACGGAGATGGAGTGACACGCGATGATCTTGCAGCAGTAAAGCATGTGCAGCAGATGCTTATCATAGATGGAAAGGACTATCAGGGCATAAAGGAGGCTGTTTGCAAATATGGTGGTGTGCAGACATCGCTTTACAGTACAATAGCAAGCTCAAAGACAAAGACGCCTTATTACAATAAGCAGACTAATTCTTACTGTTATATGGGTCAAGATAAGCCAAATCATGATGTGGTTATAATTGGCTGGGATGACAATTACCCTAAGGAAAACTTCAATGTGGATCTGGAAGGAGATGGAGCCTTTATATGCCAGAACAGCTGGGGCAGCAGTTTTGGAGACAATGGGGTGTTCTATGTGTCATACTACGATACAAATGTGGGCACGCACAATGTTGTTTATACAGATATAGAGAGTGCTGACAATTATGATAATATATACCAGAGTGACCTGTGTGGCTGGGTAGGAAAGATGGGCTACGATAAGGAGGATATGTACGGAGCCAACATATTTACCGCACAGTCGGCTGAATCGCTAAGGGCTTCCGGCTTTTATGCTACAGCAGCGGATACCTCATACAAGCTGTATGTAGTTAAGAATTTTGAGAATGAGTATTCTTTTTAAAAATAAGACGCTGGTGGCTGAGGGGTCACTAAAAAATGCAGGCTATTACACTGTTGATTTTGATGAGCCTGTTGATTTGGAGTCAGGTGAGCGTTATGCCATTGTACTTTATATAAATACACCGGGCTCGACTCATCCGATGGCTATAGAGTACAACTCGGGAGAAGCATACATGTCTACGGTCAATCTGGATGATGGCGAGGGCTACATCAGCTATGATGGTGTGGCATATATCAATGTAAAGGAAAAACAGGATTGTAACCTCTGTATAAAGGCCTTTTCTGATAACAGATGATATGTACAGAAATATTCTAAAGATAATAACAGTATTTTTCGTTATGCTTGCACTTATCGTGCCGGTCACGCTTGAAAAGCTTCCGGCTATAAATGAGAAGTATGATATGGCAAAAGCACTGGAGGATAATGTGCTGCAAAACTATGTCAAGGCTTCCACAGATGCAAAGCAGGAGAAGAACCCTGATGAGATATTGCAGAAGGGAGCCGGCTTTGAGGATGATTTAAGGATAGAGCTGCCGGACGACTCAGAAGGGGAGCGCCAGAGTATATCGGTGGAAACCGATGCCCTGACGCAGACGGTCTATGTAAAGCTTAAGGCTGATGTGGACAATTACTCTACGAAGTATTCCATGACAGGCAGGTCAAATCATATAGACTCCATGCAGTATTACCGCAAAGGGGCAGATGGTGTGATAGCTATCACTACAGACAAGCTCTATCAGGTGAAGCAGCGCATAGAGAATGGATATCTTTATCTGAGCTTTGTCAATCTGCATGATATATACGATAAGGTCATCATAATAGATGCAGGTCACGGCGGTCGTATGACCGGTGCCGTGCGAAACGGAATAGAGGAAAAAAGCATCAATCTGGACATAGTGCTGGCACTTAAGGAACAGCTTGACAGCTATTCAGGTGACAAAAGGCTTGGGATATTCTACACCAGGAAAACAGATACCAATCCTACACTGCAGCAGAGAGCGGCACTTGCCAATAAGGCGGATGCGGATTTATTTATAAGCGTGCATTGCAACTCATATGAAAAGGGCAATTTCACCGCAGTTTCGGGTACGCAGGTGCTCTACAGCCAGTCAGATAACAGAGAGCTCGGAAGTAAACATCTTGCACAGATTTGCATGGATAACGTGACAGCTGCGACAGGAAACAGGGCATTTGGGCTGCTTCCTGCAGATGACATATATATAATAAGAACAAGTGAGGCTCCGGTTGCGCTTGTGGAGGTGGGCTTCATGACCAACAGACAGGAGCTTGACAATCTGGCCAATGCAGACTATCAGAAACAGGCAGCTCAGGGTATATACAATGCAATCATGCAGGCCTTTGATGAGGGCTACTAGCTGTATCTGGAAATTGTCCGAATAGAAAAAGAAGGAAGGAAATATATTATGACAAAAATCATATTTGCAACAGGAAACAAGGATAAGCTCAGAGAAATCAAAGAGATACTTTCAGACTGTGACGTGGATATCCGTTCAATGAAGGAAGCAGGTATCAATGTGGATATAGTGGAGGATGGGAAGACCTTTGAAGACAATGCGCTGATTAAGGCCCGCGCAATTGCGGCACACACAGATGCAATTGTTCTCGCAGACGACTCAGGACTTGAGATTGACTATCTGAATAAGGAACCGGGAGTATATTCAGCGCGCTATATGGGCGAGGATACTTCCTATGATATAAAGAATAATAACCTTATAGAACGCCTTGACGGTGTGCCAAAGGAGAAGCGTACAGCCCGCTTTGTGTGCGCTATCGCCGCAGTGCTGCCGGATGGAAAGGAACTTGTGACCAGACAGACTATGGAGGGCTACATAGGATGGGAGATAGCGGGAGCCAACGGCTTTGGTTATGATCCTATCTTCTATTTAGATGAGTACGGCTGCTCTTCTGCAGAGCTTACTCCCCAGCAGAAGAATGCCATTCGCGCCATGAGAGAAATGCTTGTGAAGGTGATCTAGAGTATAGGCGTTCAATTGCAACGTATACGGATAAAATGCCTGCCGGTAAGCTCTTTTAAGCTGTCCGGCAGCCACTTTTAAAAAAAATGTAAAAAAAAAAAAAAGTTGTTGACATATTCTTCCCTTTGCTATATACTAATTCTTGCGTCACGGAAAGAACGCAAACAAATCCTTCGGGGTGTGGCTCAGCTTGGCTAGAGCGCCTGGTTTGGGACCAGGAGGTCGCAGGTTCGAATCCTGTCACCCCGATTTCGTGCGGGTGTAGTTCAATGGTAGAACACTAGCCTTCCAAGCTGGATACGTGGGTTCGATTCCCATCACCCGCTTAGATATTGCAGTATTCGCAGTATCCCATATGAGTCTGTAGCTCAGCCGGACAGAGCAACGCCCTCCTAAGGCGTGTGTCGGGGGTTCGAATCCCTTCTGGCACATTTTTTATTTCATAGCAATTCCATATGGACCATATGAAGTAAATATGGTGGGTATGGCGAAGTTGGTTATCGCGCCAGATTGTGGCTCTGGAGGCCCAGGGTTCGAGTCCCTGTATCCACCCTTTGCATTAATGCAAATAGTGTCGTGCGCATTATATGCGTATCCGTGCGGCGCACGAGTATTACTCAAGGGCTATCGCCAAGCGGTAAGGCACAGGACTTTGACTCCTGCATTCGTTGGTTCGAATCCAACTAGCCCTGTTATAATTTGAATATATGGGATATTAGCTCAGGTGGTAGAGCACTTGACTTTTAATCAAGTTGTCCGGGGTTCGAATCCCCGATGTCTCATTAGCGTAAAAGAAGCCGTTCCTTGAACGGTTTTTTTTTGTATTTAGAAGAATGGAGGAATCGAACTCCGGACAACGGAGTTGACCGGGGTGTAGACCGATAAAAATATGTGGGTATTATATGCATTTGGATCCGCATTTTTTGCGGGTATAACATCAATACTGGCAAAGTGTGGTATCAAAAAACTGATTCAAACGTAGCAACTGCAATCAGGACAATTGTAGTTTTGATTTTTTCGTGGATTATGGTATTTGTGGTTAAAGCGCAGGGGCAGATTACAGCTGTGTCAGCAAAGACATGGATATTTCTGATGCTTTCAGGAGTCGCTACCGGAGCCTCATGGCTCTGTTATTTTAAAGCACTCCAGCTTGGCGATGTAAACAGAGTGGTGCCGATTGATAAATCAAGCACAATACTGACCATTATACTTGCATTTATCTTTTTTAAAGAGGAGATAAACGTACTCAGGCTGGTATGTGTGGTGCTTATAGCAATTGGAACGTATATGATGATCATCCAAAAAGGAGATATCACAGGAAGAGCAGAATAAGGCCAGGGGTTCCCATGGATGGCTGTTTTATGCAGTGCTGTCTGCTGTTTTTGCCAGCTTCACCTCAATACTGGGAAAGGTCGGCATAGAGGGAATCAATTCTAATCTGGGAACTGCAATAAGGACGATAGTGGTGCTTATTATGGCTTGGATAGTGGTATTTGCCACAGGAAAACAGCACACCATAAAGCATATAGAGAAAAAAAGAGCTTGGCTTTATCTGCCTTTCGGGACTTGCAACAGGCGGCTCATGGCTTTGCTATTACAAGGCACTGCAGGACGGACTTGCGAGTGTCGTAGTGCCTATAGATAAGCTGAGCATAGTTGTGTCAATTGTGTTTTCATATTTCGTATTTAAGGAAAAGCTGACGATTAAATCCTTTACAGGACTGGTGCTCATCATAGCAGGAACATTGATTATGCTGGTTTAAATATATAAAAACATCTTGACGTTTTTCTGTTTTTCTATTATCATTGTTAACCGAGGAAATATTTATAGTTGACAATTATAACGGATGATATGTATTATAATGATACTTATTAAATGAGAGAAGAAATACAGGACACGAAGGAGATTAAAATGGATCCAATAACACTGGCACAGGAGATAATAGACGGAAGAAGAATCACAAGGGATGATGACCTATCATTTTTCCTTACATGTGATTTAGACGAGCTGTGTAAGGGCGCAGATATGATCAGGGAGAAGTTTATCGGTGACAAGGTAGATTTATGCTCGATAATAAACGGAAGAAGCGGAAAATGCCCTGAGGACTGCAAATACTGTGCGCAGTCAGCACATAATCATACAAATTGTGAGGTTTATGATTTTTTACCTGAGGAAAAGATACTTGAGGCTTGCAGGATGAATGAGAGAGGGTGTAGACCGTTTCTCGATAGTTACAGCGGGAAAAGCGCTGACAGGTGAGGAATTTGACAAGGCAATACATGCATATGAGACTATGAAAAGAGAGTGCAAGATTGATTTATGTGCATCAATGGGCTTTCTTTCAGCAGAGCAGCTTCACAGACTGCACGAGGCAGGTGTCAGCAGCTATCACCACAATATAGAGACCTCAAAGCGTAATTTCCCCAATATATGCACCACACACACCTATGATATGAAGATTGAGACGCTTAAAAAGGTGAAGGCAGAGGGCATGTATGCGTGCTCAGGCGGCATCATCGGAATGGGTGAGACCTGGGAGGACAGGCTTGATATGGCAGTCAGTCTTGCAGAGGTAGGAGTGGATTCCATTCCGCTTAATGCGCTTATGCCGATTGCAGGCACTCCGCTTGAGGGACTTGAGCATATAAACGAGCCTGATATACTGCGTACAGTGTCATTTTTCAGGTATATAAATCCAAAGGCTGACATACGTCTCGGTGCCGGAAGGGCGCTGCTTACAAATGACGGAGAGCTTGCATTCAAGTCTGGAGCATCAGCCACAATTACAGGAAATATGCTTACGACAGTAGCGTGTGCCACAATCAGAAGTGACAAGGAAATGCTTGAGGGCATGGGCAGGAATGTGACACCTGAGTACATGAAATAAAGGTGATTATTCAGAATATAAAATATGTCAAAGATGCGTAAAATAGTATTAGTTTTGCGCATCTTTTTTAGTACAAATGACAGGTTTGGTTGCGGGGTGAAAAATTTTTATTATATAATGAAAATAAATAATTTAAGGAATTTGTCCGGTACAGCATGGAACATGAATAGGAGCGAATTAATATATTTCATTGAAAAATAAGAGGTTACGGGGGAAATATGTACAACGATAAAGGTAATACAAAATATCTGAAGCTGTTAAAACAAAATTATTCATCAAGTCAGGATGTAATCAAGGAGATAGTCAATCTTTCTGCGATTATAAACCTGCCAAAGGGCACGGAGTTTTTCCTGAGTGATATACATGGCGAGTATGAGGCTTTTTTACATATCATGAACAACTGCTCAGGTGTGATAAAGGAAAAGGTGGATTTGATTTTCAAGGATACGATTTCTGATTATGACAGACAGGAGCTTTGCACGCTCATATACTATCCAAGAGAGAAAATGGCCCTGCTTGATGAACAGGGCAAGATAGACAGTGACTGGTATGCTATGACGTTAAATGAGCTTATACTTGTCGCAAAGCTGCTCTCATCAAAGTACACCAGGTCGAAGGTCAGAAAGGCTCTGCCTGAGGAATATGCGTACATCATCGATGAGCTTTTGCATGCGCAGGAGGATGAGGATGCAAATCAGGTCAGATATCATAAGCAGATATTAAAGACTATAATTGATTTGGAGGATGCGGATGAGTTTATAATCGCTTTGTCTGCACTGATTAAGAGGCTTGCTGTTGACCATCTGCACATTGTGGGAGATGTATTTGACAGAGGAGGAAGCGCGGATAAGATTCTTGATCTGCTTTATGATTATCACTCGCTTGATATCGAGTGGGGCAATCATGACATTCTCTGGATGGGGGCGGCATGTGGCAATGATGCATGTATATGCAATGTCATCCGCAACAATCTGAAATACAACAATGTGGAAATTCTTGAGAATGCCTACGGAATAAGCTTACGACAGCTAATGCTGTTTGGCATGAAAACCTATGGTATAGAGGATGGAATTGAGGCTGCAAGGGCTGCCATCACAGTAATGCTTTTTAAGCTTGAGGGACAGCTTATACTTGCTCATCCTGAGTATGAGATGGGGAACAGACTGATGCTTGACAGACTGGATGATTTACAGGATGTGGGAGTGGACAGAAAGCGTTTTCCAACCGTCGATGACGAGAGACCATATGCGCTAAATGACGAGGAGGCTGTCATCATGAGAAAGCTGCACAGACAGTTTGTGACAGGACAGCGCCTGCACAAGCATGTCAGGTTTTTGTATGACAAGGGCAGCATGTACAATGTATACAATGGCAACCTGCTCTATCATGGCTGTGTACCGGTGGATAGTAACGGAGCCTTTGACAAGCTGTATATTGATGGTGAATTTTATCACGGGAGGGCGCTGCTTGATAAATGTGATGAGAAGGCAAGGGCTGCGTATGTGGACAATCCTTATAAAGATGATGTGGACTTTATGTGGTTCTTGTGGGGAGGAGAAAAATCACCGCTGTGCGGCAGAAGGCTTAAGACCTTTGAGATGGAATATGTTACAGACAAGAGCATGTGGGAAGAGCCTTCGAACCCATACTACAGCAGGTATTACGATAAGAGCTTCTGCTGTCAGATACTGCACGAGTTCGGGCTGTATGATGATGATGCGCATATCATAAATGGACATACACCGGTTCACGCAATAGAGGGAGAGAACCCTGTCAGGGCCAATGGCAAGCTGTTTGTGATAGATGGAGGCTTCTGTCGTGCGATGAACAAGAAAACCGGTATCGCCGGCTATACACTGATTTACAATTCACATGGTCTAAGGCTCAAGGCACACACGCCTTTTACATCGGTGGAGGATGCCCTGATAAATAATACTGACATAGAGACATCATCAGAGGTCGAGGAAAATGACAAGAGGCGTATGCTTGTGAAGGATACCGATATAGGAAAGAGGCTTATTGGAGAGATTGATGATCTGCACAAGCTTCTTGAGAACTACAGGAGGCTGTAGGGAACAGGCTTATAAAAAAGGGTTTGATTATTTCACCTGAGTATGGACATTTGGAGTTTACACTCCCAAGGTTCAAAGAATTTGTGTTGTGTAGATAATTATTGCACTGTCGGGATATAACCGGCAGTTTTTTTTTGTAAATGATTCAATTTAAATCTATGTAAAAATTACATAAAAAGTAATAAATTACAAAAATGCGTATACAAACCTACAAAACGTAAAACCATTTACATTGCTGTGTGCATTGGTTATAGTATGTGTGTAAATAAGAAACGCAAATAAATCTGGCCAGATATATTGCAATAAATAGAATGAGAAAAGGAGATACTATCATGAAAAAGTATAACGTATGTATTGTAGGTGGAGGAAGCACATATACACTTGGATTTTTAAAATCATTTGCACGTATGCAGGAGGAGTTTCCATTAAATAAGCTCGTATTATTCGATATTGACGGCGAGAGACAAAAGCCAATCGGACAGTATGGAGACATCATGTTTGCAGAGAGATATCCTGAGCTTGATTTTTCTTACACAACAGATCCAAAGGAAGCTTACCAGGATATGGATTTCATCTTTATGCAGATGCGTGCCGGTGGACTTCATATGCGTCAGAAGGATGAGCATATTCCACTCAGCTTTGGCAAGGTAGGACAGGAGACATGTGGAGCAGGCGGAATGGCATACGGACTTCGTTCATGTGTAGACATGATTGAGGCTGTTCACCAGATTCGTGAGTACTCACCTGAGGCATGGATACTTAACTACTCTAACCCGGCTGCAATCGTTGCAGAGGCAATCAGAAGAGAGTTCCCTGATGATAAGAGAATCCTCAATATCTGTGACCAGCCTGAGAATGTAGTTCGTTCGACAAGCCGTCTGTTAGGCTGCGACTGGGGCGATCTTGATCCTGTATACTTCGGCTTGAACCATTATGGATGGTTTACACATATGTATGACCGCAAGACAGGAGAGGATTTACTTCCAAAGATTCGTCAGATTGTAAAGGAAAAAGGCTTCCTTCCACAGGATGCAGAGCAGCGTGATCAGTCATGGCTTGATACATATGGCTTTGTACAGACAATGATGGAGGATTTCCCGGATTACCTTCCTAATACATATGACGGATATTACCTGTACCCTGAGTACAAGACAAGCCATTTAAACCCTGAATATACACGTGCGGATGAGGTAATTGCAGGCCGTGAGACCCGTGTATTTAAAGAGGCTGCTGAGGTAATTAAGGCAGGAAAGCTAGGAGACAAATTCCATGCTATCTCAGATGCCCATGCAGAGATGATGATTAAGGTTGCAGAGGCTATCGCTTTCAATACATTAGGACGATTCATCCTTATCGTTGAAAATAATGGTGCTATTGCAAACATGCAGGATGATGCAATGGTTGAGGTAGTTTGCGAGCTTGGTATCAACGGACCACGTCCTATGAGCGTTGGAAATATTCCGCAGTTCTATCTTGGCCTTCTTGTACAGCAGGTTTCATGCGAGAAGCTTCTCGTAGACGCATATTATGAGCATTCTTATCAGAAAGCGCTTGAGGCATTTACACTTAACCGTCTTATCAATGACGCTAAGGTGGCAAGAAAGATTCTTGATGCTCTTATTGAGGCAAACAAAGGAATGTGGCCTGAATTAAAATAATGTATTGCGTGAAAAACTTTAGGATAGGGATGGGTAAAATATATGAAAAGTAAAATAATGAAGTTCTTCTCCGATTTAGGAAGAAGCCTTATGATGCCGGTCGCTGCACTTGCAGCGTGTGGTATCATACTGGGAATCACATCTGCACTGCTTAAAACGCAGGTGCAGGATGCCGTACCATTTTTGACCGCATCGGTACCGCTTTTTATCATAACAACACTTAATAAGGTATCGGGCATTGTATTTACCCTTTTGCCGGTTCTGTTTGCTATTTCTATAGCATTTGGTCTGGCTAAAGAGGATAAGGGAGTTGCAGCATTTGCCGGTTTTATCGGATATTACACATTTCTGGTTGCCAGCAGCTGTATGATATCAACAGGAATAATGGATTTCAGTGCCATGAAAATATCAAATATTCTTGGCGTGGATACCGTTGATATGGGAGCTCTTGCCGGAATAATGGCTGGTCTTGTGACAGCAAAGCTGCATAACAAGTATCACAAGGTACAGTTTCCAGCAGCAATAGCATTTTATGGAGGCAAGCGATTTGTTGCCCTTGTTGTTCTTGTGTCAATGACAGTAATAGGACTTGTGATGCCTCTTATCTGGGCTCCGATTTCTGTTGGAATTGACGGACTTGGAAGAATTATCCGTTCATCAGGTGCGTTTGGAGTATTTATTTTTGGAACACTGGAGAGATTGCTGATTCCTACAGGTCTTCATCATGTGCTTAACTCATTGTTCAGAACTACGGCAATCGGTGGTACATACCATGGAGTAGAGGGCTGTCTGAATATTTTCTTACAGTTTTTGGATCAGGCACCTCTTTCTGATATGAAGCCATATACACAGTTTTTGGGACAGGGAAAGATGCCTTATATGCTGTTTGGTCTTCCAGCAGCAGCACTTGCTATTTACCGTACAACACCTCAGGATAAGAAGGCAAAGGTAAAGGCACTCATGATTGCCGGCGTGGCAGCATGTTTTGTTTCAGGTATTACAGAGCCACTTGAGTTCTCATTTATGTTTATAGCACCGGCATTATTTGTTTTCCATGCTATCATGGGTGGTATTTCATTCATGCTCATGTCATTGCTTGGAGTAATTGTTGGTAACACGGGTGGTGGATTTATCGACTTCCTGCTATGGGGAGTATTCCAGCCAGGCTCACACTGGTACTGGGTAATAGTTGTCGGAATACCATATGCATTTATTTACTATTTTGTATTCAAATGGTATCTGTCAAGAAAGAAGATTGTAGTCAGCGTATCAGATGATGATGATTCTGATGCAAAGTCAGATGAAAAAAGACAAATGAAGGCAAGAAGTCAGGCTCTAATAAGACAGCATTGCAGGTTATTGCAGGACTTGGCGGAATGGCGAATATCGTAGTTGTAAACAACTGTATTTCAAGACTGCGTGTTGATGTAAAGGATATGTCGCTTATCGATGAGGAAACACTTAAGAAAACAGGCTCACTCGGTATTGTAAAGACAAGTGATACACACATTCAGGTGGTTTACGGACCAAAGGTTGAGAAAATAGCTGATGCTGTGCGCGCGGCACTAAATGATAAGGACTGCGCAGCTGAGGTGGAAAAAGATACAGGATGAGAAGCCGAAGAGTACGGTTATTATTTCAAGCCCTATGACAGGCTTAGCCGAGAATCTGTCAAAAGCACCTGATGAGGCATTTGCAAATAAGCTGATGGGTGATGGTGCGGTTGTCACACCAAAAGACGGAACGGTTGTTGCCCCTGATGACGGAACGGTATTATTCGTATTCGATAAAAAGCATGCGATAGGCTTTGCAACCGATTCAGGCGTCAGTATGATAATTCACGTAGGTATTGACACTGTCAAGCTTGATGGAAAGGGCTTTGATGTAAAGGTGGAAACAGGAGCACATGTAAATAAGGGTGATGTGCTTATGCAGCTTGATCTGGATTTTCTCAGGGAAAATGCACCATCTATAGCATCTCCTGTTATTTGTACAGAGCTCAAGGAAAATCAGAGCATCAGACTTATAAACGAAGGCGAAATAAAGGCAGGGGAACCACTGTTTGCAGTTGATACATACTAAAAATTAAAAGTAGATATAACATTAAGAGCTAAATGAAAAGAGCAGGAAAATTGCAAATGATTTTCCTGCTCTTTATTAAAAAAAGCTTATTTTTGGGTTAAAATATATTCGATAATAATCTGGACAAATACAAATGCTGTCATTTTAGTGCGCAGATGCGTGTTTTCGGATGGAAGCTCCGGCGCAGTGATGCAGATGTCAGATGCTGCCAGAAGCGAAGAATCAATATCGACGCTTGAAATCCATATGATTTTCACATTCTTTGTATGGCAGCGCTTTGCGATAGGCTCATATATTTCCTTTTCTCCATAATTTGTAAATAAAATCAAGGTTGCATTTTCGGGGAAAGAGACTGATATTGCTAAAAGAAAGTCAATCCAGTCAATATATATGCATGGAATATCTATCGCATTGAACATGGAGTACAAATATCTGGCGGGCAGAGAGGAAAGACCGCGACCATATATATAAAGGGAGTCGCTTTGAGTTACCTCCTTGCATATGGTTTCAAGCTGCGCTGAATCAAGTCCGTCAATAAAATCCTTAAGTATGGAGGTATGATGCTGCATAACGCTCCAGGTGGAAAATCCGGTTGATTCTCTTGAGGCCTTTCTCAGGGAGTATTTTAGTTCGTTGAAGCCATTGAATCCGATTTTCTGGCAGAATCTGACTATTGTAGCATTTGAGATAAATAAATCCTTACATATGTCATTTAAGGACATGTATGGAAGGCTCTTTTCATGGGCTATAAAATACTCAAGTATGAGCAGCTCGTTTTCCGAGAAGTCTGTGGTATCAATCTGATGCAGAAGGTTCATTGCTGTTATCTCCTTTCCTTTGCAGGTTGAAATACTCCATGAATGAGCTTATTACAAAGAAGGAGCCAAGACGTGAGGTGAAATCGGCGCCTTCATATTCACGGGGCTTTGAAAAAAACCTTAGATTATAATCAGATACTTCAGCCAGGTCATTATTTTCTATGGATGAGATTGAGATTACAATCATGCCATGCAGTCGGGCTTCCTTAGCCAGATTTAAGGTGGGCTCAAAGCGTCCTGAATTGCTTATAAAAACAAAAACATTTCCCTTATCCACGGTCTGTATAAAGTGGTGTGCGGCCTTGGCAGCAGTGGTTTTGTATATTTTCTGGCAGCCTGATAAAAAAAGCATGCTTTCCAGATAGCTGACTGCAATGTCTGTAAGTCCGGCAGGACTGTGCAGGTAGATAGGACGGTTTTCTGAAAAAAGCCTTGCAATCTGAAACATGTCATCTGAATTGAGCAGGCTCACAGTGCTGTCCATTGAGTCTTTGATAGTATTCTTGATTATATCAAGTGATTTATCAGAGCCTTTGACCTTGTTATTGTCCTCATTATCAGAGCTTTTAAGGAAATATTTAAACTCCGAAAAGCCACTGAAGCCAAGCTTCCTGCAGAAGCGAAGTATCGTTGAGGTGGAATAGTTAAGTTCATTGGCAAACTGCTGGATGCTGATAGATGAAATGTTATCTGAATGATCATGTACATATTGCAGTATATCAAGCTCCTTGGTTGAAAGGGACTGCAAAGGAATGTTGAGGTTTAGCTTCAAAATAAGCACCCTCCCTTCTTGGCATTACACATTTTATTTATAGACTATGATAACATCCGAAGTAGCAAATGTAAAATAAAAGTGAATGTATGAGATTAAAATAGAAGATTGAAATAGAATATTTACAGTGGTAAAATCTACACATAAAATGAAAAGGAGCAGCATATGCCATACAACTATGAAAAAGTAAATCAAAAGCTTCTGGTTCCACAGATTGAGGATCAGCTTGTAATGTATATACAGCATGAGAATATTGGAATTGGCGCAAAGCTTCCCAGTGAGTACAAGCTGGCTGAGATATTCGGAGTGGGCAGGAGTACGATAAGGGAGGCTGTAAAAAGTCTGGTTACGAAAGGGATGCTTGAGGTGAAGAGAGGCTCCGGCACATTTGTGAAGTCCACGGAGATAGTGGTTGATGATCCGCTTGGCTTAGCACAGTTTGAGGACAAGTATCGTCTGGCGATGGAGCTTTTTGAGGTGAGGATGCTGCTTGAGCCTGATGTAGCTGCAGTGGCATGCCAGAAGGCAACAGAAGAGGACAAAAAGCGTATAAAGAGTCTGTGTGATGAAGTGGAGCAGCTGTATCTGTCGGGGCAGAACCATATAAAAAAAGGATATGGAGTTTCATGAGACGATAGCCAGATGCAGTGGAAATAGAGTTGTTGAGGTACTGATTCCGGTTATTCTAACAGCTATTACGACGTTTGCAAATCTGACACACAGAAAGCTGATCAACGAGACAATTGATACACACAGGGCAATAACCGATGCTATTTTAAGTGGAGACACCATGGGTGCAAAGTGTGCCATGATAATGCATCTCACATACAACAGACAGACTATTATAGACATGTCAGAGCAAAATAAAACTTGTCAGACAAGTTAGCTTAAACTTACCACGAGAATTAAATAAAATACACTAAAAACCAGTCATGTTAAACAGACATGACTGGTTTTTTTTTGTTACTTTTATGGAAAAAACTTGTAGATTTGAAACAACTTGATATGAAGTATTTAAGATTATATACTTTAGATAGATACAAAAGACGTCTGATGTATGTAGGGAACAACGTATAACAATTTAATGTTATGGAGGAAGAAAAAATGAGTGAAGCAGCGACATTAGATCCAACCCGATTGGTGATAGCCGCGATAATCGGATTAGCTCTGTTATTAGTTTTAATTATCAAATTCAAGGTTCATGCAATGATTTCCATATTGCTTGGAGCGATAACAATCGGTGTTGTGGCAGGTATGCCTCTTACCGAGATTGTAACAGCGGTAAATGATGGTATCAGTAATACTTTAAAGGGCATAGCACTGCTTGTAGGACTGGGCTCCATGTTTGGAGCAATACTGGAAGCGTCTGGCGGAGCACAGACACTTGCCGTTACAATGGTGAAAAAGTTTGGCGATGAAAAAGCCGCATGGGCACTTGGAGTAACCGGTTTAATTATAGCAATGCCGGTATTCTTTGACGCAGGACTTATTATCCTGATACCACTTGCATTCTCGCTTGCAAAGAGAACAAAGCGTTCCACACTGTTCTATGCGATACCTCTTTTAGCAGGACTTGCAGTCGGACATGCATTTATACCGCCTACACCGGGTCCTGTACTTGTGGCAACAATGCTCAATGTAGATTTAGGATGGGTAATACTTGTCGGTATAGCGTGTGGAACAGTTGCAATGATTATTGCAGGACCTGTATGGGGTTCGATTTGTGGAAAAAAATACATGGTTCCGGTTCCAGAGCATGTAGCAAGTCAGGAGGACATAGATGAATCTAAGCTTCCTAAGTTCAGCACAATCGTACTTATCATAGCAATTCCGCTTGTGCTTATCATTTTCAAGTCACTCGCAGGTGTTATCCCTGCAATGGCACCGGTAGCACCGGTATTTACATTCCTTGGCGAGCCGTTTGTGGCACTGCTTATTGCAACAATCGTGGCAATGCTTGTGCTTGGAAAGAGACATGGCTACAGCATGGAGGAGCTTGAAAAAATCATGACAAAGTCTCTTGAACCGACAGGACTTATCTTACTTGTAACAGCCTGTGGTGGAGTGCTCAGATATGTATTGCAGTACTCAGGACTCGGAGATTTGATTGGAAATGCAGTTTCATCTGCTAATTTACCAATAGTGCTTGTAGCCTTTATTGTAGCTGCGCTCGTACGAATCTGTGTTGGTTCAGCAACAGTTGCAATGACCATGGCAGCAGGAATCATAGCTGCAATGCCTGGAATATCAGAGCTGCCACCGCTATATCTGGCATGTGTTGTCGCAGCAGTAGCAGGAGGCTCAACAGTATGTTCACATTTCAACGATTCAGGCTTCTGGCTTGTTAGATCACTCGTTGGTGTGGATGAGAAAACAAATCTGAAGACATGGACAATCATGGAGACACTGGTTGGCTTCAGCGGATTTGTAGTAGCGTTTATTATTTCATTATTCGTATAGAAGAAAGGACACAGATATGCTTAGAAGTGAAGAAGCAAGAAAACTTGCACCTGAGATGGACCCACTCAGAATGGGTATGGGATGGAAGGTCAGTGACTTGTCTAAGCCACAGGTAATGATTGAAAGCACATATGGAGACAGCCATCCGGGCTCAGCTCACCTGAACAAATTTGTAGAGGAGGCTGTAAAGGCCGTGGATGAAAACGGCGGAAAAGCAGCCAGATATTATGCAACAGATATGTGTGACGGAATCGCACAGGGACATGACGGAATCAACTATTCACTGGCACACCGCGATGCTATCACCAACCTTGTTGAGGCACAGGCCAATGCAACAGTATTTGACGGTGGAGTGTTTATCGCAAGCTGTGACAAGGCAATGCCTGCCATGCTCATGAGTATAGGAAGATTAAAGGATATGAGTGCGATTATGGTGACAGGCGGAGTCATGGAAGCACATGCGCTGCCAAAGAAATATATCGTAGATGATCCTGCCTGCAAGATTAACGAGCTTCTGACACTCGAGCAGATTGGTAAATTTGATGCATGGGAGAAAACCGGTGTCATCCCTAACGAGCAGTTGGATTATTACAAGCACAATGCATGCCCAAGCTGTGGAGCCTGCTCATTCATGGGAACAGCATCTACAATGCAGATTATGGCAGAGGCACTTGGACTTATGCTTCCGGGTACAGCACTCATGCCATCCACAGCACCTGAGCTTAAGGAGGCTTCATACAATGCAGGAAAGCAGCTTATGGAGCTCATAGCAAAGGGCATCACAGCAAAGGATATTGTTACAAAGGAAAGCTTTGAGAATGCAATCATGGTTCATGCGGCTATCTCAGGTTCTACAAATGCAACTATGCATTTACCTGCAATTGCACATGAGTTTGGCATCCGGATAGATGCGGATACATTTGACAGACTGCACAGAGGTGCACATTATCTGCTCAACATCCGTCCTTCGGGAGACTGGCCGGCACAGTACTTCTACTATGCTGGAGGCGTGCCTAGAGTGATGGAGGAGATAAAGAGTATGCTCCACCTTGATGTGATGACAGTCACAGGAAAGACTCTCGGCGAGAACTTAGAGGAGCTTAAGAAGAACGGCTTCTACGAGCACTGTGACGAGATACTCCGTGAGAAGTCAAAGCTTTTTGGAAGAACAATTGACAGAGAGGATATCATCCATTCCTTTGACAATGCCAAGGGAACAGACGGAAGTATTGCGATTCTTAAAGGAAATCTGGCACCTGAGGGCTGTGTAATAAAGCATACAGCATGTCCTAAGGAGATGTTTAAGGCAGTGCTTAACGCTAAGCCGTATGACAGCGAGGAGGCATGTATCAGTGCCGTATTAAATGGGGAGGTAAAGCCGGGAGATGCCGTATTTATCAGATACGAGGGACCAAGAGGCAGCGGAATGCCTGAGATGTTCTACACAGGCGAGGCAATCTGCGCAGATCCAAAGCTTGCTTCAAGCGTGGCACTCATCACCGACGGAAGATTCTCCGGTGCATCAAGAGGTCCGGTTATCGGACACGTATCACCTGAGGCAGCGGCAGGCGGACCAATCGCATTTGTCGAAGAGGGAGATTTGATCGAGCTTGATGTTGAAAACAGAAAAATCGCAATTGTAGGAATAAAGGGCGAGAGAAAGACTCCAAAGGAGATTGATGCTGTTTTAGCAGACAGAAAGGCGCACTGGAAGGGCTTTAAGAGCAAATACCAGCATGGACTTTTAAAGCTCTATGCGCAGCATGCAGTAAGCTCTATGAAGGGTGCTTACATGGATTAATACCTGTTGATTTTATGATATTTGGATACAGAAAGGAATTATTATGAATACAATTATTGAGAAATTAAAAGAAATGCTTGTTGTCCCTGTAGTGGTACTTGACGATGTAAAGGATGCAGAAAAGCTTGCAGATGCTCTTGTAGGTGGAGGACTTCCTTGTGCTGAGGTAACCTTCAGAACCGCTGCGGCAGAGGAATCAATCCGCATTATGACAGAGAAATATCCTGATATGCTTGTAGGTGCTGGAACAGTTCTTACAACCGAGCAGGTGGATAAAGCAGTTGCAGCAGGCGCGAAGTTTATAGTAAGCCCCGGCTTTGATGCAGAAATTGTTGATTACTGTCTGGATAAAAATATCCCGATTTTACCAGGTGTAATCTCACCTTCAGAGGCAGCACAGGCTGTCAAGAGAGGTCTTAGTGTGGTTAAATTCTTCCCTGCTGAGCAGTATGGCGGAGTGACTACAATCAAGGCTCTTGCAGCACCATATACTATGCTTAAGTTCATGCCTACAGGTGGTGTGAGTGTGAAGAACTTAAAGGATTACTTAAGCTGTGACAAGATTATCTGCTGTGGCGGAAGCTGGATGGTAAAGGGCGATATGATAAAGTCCGGAGAGTTTGACAAGATAAAGCAGATGACAAAGGAAGCCGTAGAGCTTGCACACAGTATCAGAAAGTAAAGGAGAGTATAAAACCATGAACCTTAATTTAAAGCCAAAGAGTGAATGTAAATATGATGCAGTTTCATTAGGAGAGGTAATGCTTCGTCTGGATCCGGGCGAGGGAAGAATCAGAACAGCAAGATCCTTCAGAGCATGGGAAGGCGGCGGAGAGTACAATGTAGTCCGCGGTTTAAGAAAGTGCTTTAAGATGAACACAGGTGTCATCACAGCGTTCGCTGACAACGAGGTAGGAAAGCTCATGGAGGATTTCATCTGTCAGGGTGGTGTGGACACATCCCTCATCAAATGGATGGAGACCGACGGAATCGGACGTGTATGCAGAAACGGTCTCAACTTTACAGAGAGAGGCTTCGGTATCCGTGGTGCAGTCGGATGCTCTGACAGAGCAAATACTGCTATTTCAAAGGCAACACCTGATGATTTTGATTTCGATTACATCTTTGGTGAGCTTGGAGTCAGATGGCTTCATACAGGCGGTATCTATGCAGCAATCTCTGAGCAGACCTGTGAGACAGTGCTTGCAGCAATAAAGACAGCAAAGAAATACGGAACAATTGTATCCTACGACTTAAACTACCGTCCTTCAATGTGGAGTGCAATCGGTGGACAGGCAAAGGCGCAGGAGGTAAACAAAGAAATCGCTAAATATGTTGACGTAATGATCGGAAACGAAGAGGATTTCACAGCATGCCTTGGTTTTGAGATTGAAGGAAACGATGCAAACCTCAAGGAATTAAATCTTGACGGATATAAGAAGATGATTAATGAGGCAGCAAAGGCTTATCCTAACTTTAAGGCAGTAGCAACAACACTGCGTACAGTAAAGACAGCCACAGTCAATGACTGGAGCGCAATCTGCTGGGCAGATGGAGAGGTCTACAAGGCAAAGGATTACAACGGACTTGAGATTATGGACAGAGTCGGCGGTGGAGATTCCTTCGCATCAGGCCTCATCTATGGACTGATGACAACAGAGGATGCCGAGACTGCAGTAAACTATGGTGCAGCTCATGGTGCACTTGCCATGACAACACCGGGTGACACAACTATGGTAAGCGTCAACGAGGTTGAGGCTATCATGGGTGGCGCAGGCGCCAGAGTTCAGAGATAGGATATATCGTAAAAAGTGAGGAGGCAGAGTATGGAACAGAGATTTATAACAATGGGCGAAATAATGCTTAGACTGACTCCGCCCAACTATGAGAATCAGAATGACACATTCATTTGAGGCAAGCTACGGCGGAGCGGAGGCCAATATAGCACTTGCGCTTGCAAACCTCGGCATCGACTCTACCTTCTTTACGGTAGTACCGGATAACAGCATCGGAAAGAGCGCAATCAGAATGCTGCGCTCAAACGATGTGCATTGTGCACCGATTATTCTGTCGACACCGGATGAGACTCCGACACACAGACTCGGAAGCTACTATCTGGAGGCAGGCTTTGGAATCAGACCAAGCAAGGTAATCTATGACAGAAAGCACAGTGCGATAACAGAGTATGATTTTTCCAAGGTTGACTTGAAGAAATTGTTGACAGGATTTACCTGGTTGCATCTAAGCGGAATCACACCGGCGCTTGCACCAAACTGCAGGCAGCTTATTATGGACACCTTAAAGGTGGCAAAGGCGCTTGGCATTACGGTCAGCTTCGATGGAAACTTCCGCAGTACATTATGGTCATGGGAAGAGGCAAGAGACTTCTGCACACAGTGTCTGCCATACATTGATGTGTTAATCGGAATCGAGCCTTATCATTTGTATAAAGATCCATCCAATCATTCATTGGGTGATGTGAAGGATGGGATACCGCTTCATCTGAGCTACGAACAGGAAGACGAGATTTTTTCAAATTTTGCAATTCAATATCCTAATATAAAATACATGGCTCGTCATGTTCGTTATGCTCACAGCGGAAGCGAAAACAGTCTCAAAGCGTACCTTTGGTACAATGGAAGGACTTATGAGAGCAAAATGTTTACATTCACAATCCTTGACAGGGTTGGTGGTGGGGATGCTTTTGCATCAGGACTCATCTACGCTATGATGAATAATTATGAACCAATGGATATAGTGAATTTTGCAGTAGCAAGCAGTGCAATCAAGCACACAATAAGAGGCGATGCAAATATCACTGATGATGTCGAATCGATAAAGAATCTCATGAATATGAATTATGACATCAAAAGATAAATAAACTAAAATATGATTAAAGAGTAATCCGTCATGCCGGGGAATGCGCATGGCGGATTTTTTTTTCGTATGTAATTGCTTGTGTCTGATACATTTTAGATACAAGTAACTGCTAATATATAAACAGCCATGCATAATACAGGCTGAATATATGCTCCTTAGGATTGACAGCAAAAGAAGAATATGCAAAGATTTATAAAAGATTATAAATTTTAGAAGGAAAATGATGATAGAAATATTAATAGTAGAAGACGAAAAACCGATATCGGACCTTATCAGATTAAATCTCATGAAAGCAGGCTATAGCTGCACCTGTGCCTTTGATGGTATGGAGGCAGCAGACATTCTGGAGGAGAGAAATTTTGACCTGATAATACTTGATGTAATGCTGCCGAAGTTAAACGGCTTTGAGCTTATGGAATACATAAAGCCGCTTGGCATACCTGTTATATTTCTCACAGCAAAAGCCACTTTAGATGACAGGCTAAGAGGTCTCACGTCCGGTGCCGAGGACTATATGGTAAAGCCATTTGAGATAGTTGAGCTTTTAGCCCGGGTAAATATAGTGCTAAGACGTTATAATAAGATGGAGCAGCAGCTCACCTTTAAGGATATAGCTATCGATACGAAAAACCAGAATGTATCAAAGGCAGGGAAGCATATAGAGCTTACACCAAAGGAATTTGAGCTGCTTGAGCTTTTGATGCGCAATAAAAATATCACACTTTTCAGAGAAAAAATATATGAAGAAATATGGGGAAGTGAGTACTATGTCGAGTCGAGGACTCTCGATCTTCACATACAGAGACTGCGCAAAAAGCTTGATATAGGAGACAGCCTTAAAACCGTATTTAAGGCAGGATACAGGCTGGAAGAATAGAAAACTAAAGACCATTAAATATGGGTAAGCGTAATATACAAAAAAGAGGGATAAATGAAATTCAGGTACAAGGTATTGTTCACAAACTTAATACTGCTTTCACTTGGACTGGGGCTGGTGGGATACCTCATGATACCAAGAATTTTGAGCTGGCGAAGCAGACACAGCTTAAAAATGCTATTGTGCAGAATAATCTGGTACAGTCCTCTGTGGAGTATGAGCTTTTTTGCAGCTTTTTAAATTCAGTTTCCGATAATTCTGAAACTTCGAACAATAATACAGATAACAATAATGCAGAAAAGAGCAGCATTTCCGCATCATCAATAGTCGCGCAACTTCCGCAGATCGGAAGCCGTGTAAGCAGCAGTGTGCGCTCAAGGGATTCATTTTTCTACATATATTTTGATGGTGAAAAAGTATATACAGATGACAAAAGTGATGCAGGGATAAGTGATACACTTTTTAAAAATCTCACAACAGGAAACAAAAACTATGTGATAAAAAAAGAAGAATCCCAAAAGCACTATATCTATGTTACATCGCAGAGTGTGATAGATGAAAAAAATCTCTGGATAGTAAGTAAATGCGATGCATCAGAGGCGTATACACTGCTTGATGAGCAGATAAACTATTTCAGGCTGATAATAATAGTCATATTGATTGCAGAGTCGGCAGCAATGTATTTTATCAGCAGGTACATGACAAAGCCGCTCGAGAAGCTTAACCATGTCAGCGAGGAAATAGCGCAGGGGGATTATGCCACAAGGGTAAACGTAAAAAGTCATGATGAGATAGGGCTTCTTGCGCAGAAATTTAATATCATGGCGCAGGCAGTATCGGATCATGTAGACGAGCTTAACGATATGGTGCACAGGCGTGAGCAGTTTGTAGCGGATTTTACACACGAGATAAAAACCCCTATGACGTCAATCATTGGATGAGATTGCCGGGTATCAGCAGGAAATTGATGCGGGACTTATCACAGAAGAGGGCGTCAGCAGGGTGATGAAAAGTGAAAATGATCTGCTGGAACAGTATGAAAAGGCAGAACCGTCTGCACTTGATACGCGTGAAATAGCCACAGACTATACGGATTGTAATGAGTATCTGGGATATATTGGTAATGTTTTCTGTGAGCTTAGGTTTGGAATTGCTGAGGACGGTTCGCTTGAATATATTTCAGCACAGCCTCTTAAGGCAGGAAGTGAGGGGACATTATACGATGATAGTGAGTATGGCTATTACGGACCACCATCCTTTGCAGAGGAGAAAGGTGTAGAGGGATTTAACGGAGGCTCTACAGGTGGAGATACTACATCTTCATATGATAATGAGTGTGCATTATCAAAAGACGAAGCTATAAAAAAGGCAGAAGAATTTCAAAATAAATTAGGCAGGGCTTCACAGGTATATATAGGAACATCAGACTACGAGTGGAGCGCAGGAGTGATAGAGGATGGTGATGATACTGTAAAAACTGATGATAAAGAGAGCGTCATAAAGGATACAGCCTGGGGATATATCATAGATTATGGCGAGGGTGTGGATGGCATAGCGTTTTGCAAGTCACTCGATTTCACCCGGAATATGGATATATGGGATACACTCGATAATTATGATGATTTTATGCCATATGGCAGCAGTTCCTTTATTGTGACGGATCAGGGAGTGACGGAATTTACTGTTTCTTACCCGGTTGATATTGTAAATGAGTCAAAAAACGTAGAACTCTTGTCAATGGACACTATTAAAGAGATCATCAAGGATGACATGACAAAAAACTCAGATCAGTATGATTTTACACAAAATCACACTTACAACAATCTAAAGCTCGGATATATCCGTTTGAAGGATGCATCTGACAAGGATAAATGTACTTATGTTCCGGCATGGTGTCTGTCAAAACAGGATAAGGGCTACGACAGATATCCGGTGTATGTGAATGCGATAGACGGCACGATCATAAGGAGTGATGATCTAATATAAGATACTGTTATTGGCTGCAATAAAGTTTATACATGGAGTTACATTTTTAGATAATAGATCAGGTTCATATTTATTTGGAAAAGATGTGAAAAATATATGATTAATAAAAAAGAAAAAATATATAGGGCGTTTGACACTTGCCACTGCAATTACCTCTATTTTGTTTTCAGGATGTGGGGCGGCACAAAAGGAGCTTGCACAGACGGACAGAGCTTTCTACGAGAAAATATCATACCAGACAGTTACGGTACAGAGCGGTTCACTCACACCGCAGACTACCATCAGTCTGAGCGCGCAGGGCTATACCAGGTTTTCCTATGGTGCGACAAACACGGAGCTTACGCTTGAAAAGGTAAATGTGGCAGTGGGTGATCATGTGAAAAAGGGCGATATACTGGTGGCTTTTAAATCCGGGGAGATACAGAAAAAGATTGAGGACTACAGTGGGCAGATCAGTCAGAATAAGCTTCTGGCAGAGCACTACAGGGCTATTATGAAAATCGATGATACTCAGGATTATTCAAGCGATATAGCCCAGCTTGATAAGGATACAGAGGTTGCGCAGCTTTATCTTGATGAGGCTAAGGAAAAACTGTCGAGATATCAGATCACGGCATCAGAGGATGGTACGATCACAGCAATGGACAATTCACTTTGCGGGAGTTTTTGAACCGGGCAGCAATCTTATAACAGAAATCAGCGGAAACGGCAATTACGAAGCTGACAGACCGGAAGGTTATGACTTTAATGTAGGTGATGTATACACGGCAACAGCATCTGATATAGAGTTTGAACTTAAGGTAAAAGAGGTGGACGATAAAAAACTTGTTTTTGAACCGGTATCGGACATGTCGGCAGTATCGGATGCACAGATATTTTCCATGGAAGTGACGTGCCCCGCTATAGAAAATGCTGTGTATGTGCAAAAGGACGCAGTACATGAGAAGGATGGCAGGTATTTTGTATACACACTGGATGAGAATGGATACAGACAGGCGGTATGGATAAGTGTCGCAGATCAGGTGGGAGACTACCGGATCATCACAGAAGGACTTAAAAGCGGGGATGAGGTGGTTTTGCAGTGAAGATCAGAAACATTTTATCAAAAAAAAACTGGCAGTACTGGGGATATGTGTATCGTTTGTGGCAGGCGGCTGTGGAAAAATGACAGAAAGCAGTATACCAGAGCTTGAAGAACCTGTAGCGTTAAATGAAGCCTACAGACCTGTGGAATACGGTACGATTGGCTCCATACAGGTGCTGATGGCTACCGCAGTTCCTAGGGATTACTGCAATTACTACAGTGCCAACGTAAACATTTCACAGATATATGTGGAGCCGGGAGATACAGTAAATGTAGGGGATGTGCTTGCAGTCTGTGATGTGGATGAGGCAAAAAAAACAGTTGCAGCAATGTAATGATGCGCTGGCGCATGAGAATGAGACATATGAGATATCCGCTCAGATCTCGGATACGCAGATCAAATTATGGGAGAGTCAGGCTGCGGATACGGACGAATTTTCAACAGAACAGATTGAGAAAAAAGAGAGCACAGAAGAGGATTACAATACGCAGATTGCCACAGAACAGGAAAATGAACGGTACGATAAGCAGCTTCACGAATACCGAGTGCAAAAGATCAATGAACAGATGGCTTTATATCAGCAGATTGTTGATGATGGAACGCTTAAGGCAGCCCACAGCGGTCTTGTCACTTACACTAAGAAGCTGACAGATGGAAGGTCTGCTGCGGCATACGAGAATATAGTCATTGTCTCCGATACGGATGACCTTGTGCTGGATATAAAAGATACAGCTATAAATGAGTACAAATACAGCGATTATGACAAGAAATATGTGATAGTCGATGGCGAAAAATATGATGTCACCGAGTCTCAATATACATCAGAGGTTTTGGTACTTTCGAAGATAAACAACCGATATCCGGATGTGTGCGTGGAAAGCAGGGAAAAGCCGTTTCTTACGGCAGGACAGATGTATCCGGTATATTTTGAAAAGACAAAAGCAAATCAGGCACTTGTCGTGGGAAAAGATTCCATCTATAAGGATGGCGATACCAGATATGTCTATGTGAAAAATGATGAGGGCGGCCGCGAGAAACGCATCATAACAACAGGTGAGTCTGATGAAAACTATACACAGGTCACAGAGGGCTTAAAAGAGGGGGAGCTGGTTTACTATAATTCTATAGATCAGGTTCCGACAAAGTATAGCAAATATACGGTAACAAGGTCTGACTTTGATATAGCAAACTACGGTGTGCGCTACAGCAGATCTGACGCAGGGACGATGACCGAAACCTGTGATTATGAAGGGCAGATTGTATCGGTCAATGTGAAGCAGGACGATACGGTAGAAAAGGGCATGCTGCTTTACGTGGTGGATACCGGAGAGGGCAAAGCTGCTATAACAGAGGCGAAAAATGCGATCGACTCGGAGAATGAATCCTATGCGCAGAAGATTGCTGATTACGATAAACAGATAAAAGATTTATCTGAAGGTGGTAGCAGCGCAGAAGAAAATAACCAGGAGGATGAAAAGCCGGATACAGCATATGAAGAGCAGCAGTTGAAATTGAACTTACAGCTGCTTGATCTGCAGAAAAAACTTGCCAATACAGACCACACCTATCAGCTTTCCCGGCTACAGTCAGCATATGACAGCATAAGCGCTGGAAATGACGGCAAAGGAAATATTTCAGTATATGCCAAAAATGACGGAAAAGTTTCAAAGGTGAGTGTCAAGGCAGGAGATAATGTGGAGGAAGGCTCAGATATCCTGCAGATAACCGGAAAATCCACGGACGTACTGCTGGTTCAGGTAAAGGATAGCAATAGCTATAAAGTATATAAGGACAATATAGCAGATGTGGGAGAGCGCGTATCACTTGAGCTGGACGGTACAACGATCTACGGAAGCTGTATCGGTTTTGCCGGTTACGGTAGTGTTGCTGAAAAGGGATATATAAATCAGGATGATAAAGGTGTGCATATTACCGGAATCACAGATTCGGGATATGGAAATGCAGCATTTTATATAAAACTTGACAATGGAATACCGGATGATCTGACCAGGGCATCCGCTGTAAAGTTTTCTTATGTTTCTTTTAAAAAGGTGGTAGTGGTACCGACTTCGATCATACACAAGCAGGTCAATCCGATGGACAAAGATGATATATCCTACTATGTGTGGAAAATTGATGGGGACAGCGTGGTAAAGCAGCCGGTAATATTGAGCGATTATACATCAGGCAGCAATACACTTGTGCTTTACGGTATTGATGAGGGCGATGAAATATGTTTGGCTTCGTAATTAATAAATTAAAAAACAGAAAATGGTTAAATTTGTGTCTGCTTATGGGAGTGGCTTTGTTTATAGCACTTTTTGTGTGCCACCCTATGTTTGAAAAGGGTGCGGGAAATCAGATACTCGACAGACTTTTTACGGATCATGCCACACAGCAGAATGAGTATCCAGCACAGATGAGCCGCGAGGGAACATATGCGGTGGCAGATTATCCTGATTCGCAGTCAGTGCTTGATAAGCTGTCAGGATACGAAAAGAAGTGGACTGAATATGTGGATATAAACAAGGTTTCCTCACAGCAGCTTATCACACTCTCAGGAGGACGCGCAGATACAGAGTTTGGAGGACTTAACCATTATTTTACAATAGGATATCTGCCGGGACTTTCGGAGTACGCGGATGTTGTAAAATCTCAGACTGACACAGCCACATTCGAATGCAGTATAAGCGAAAAGACAATGGATCACTACGGACTTGTAGCAGGTGAAAAAATCTATTTACATGTACCTGATGGCAGTGGGAAAAAGGAAATTTCTTTCGTCATATCACAGATCTGCCGTGAAAAAGATATAAACGATCCATATTGGGCCAAGACGCTTTCGGATATGGGCGATGTGATATTTGTTTCGCAGGATGTTTTTGACGAAATGATGCAGTATTACAGCGAGGACAATATCAGCTACAGTGATTTTCTCATGCTGGATTACAGGCAGATCAACACGGAAAATGCCTCACTTTATGACGGTTATATGGAGCAGTTTAAGGATGCTGACAAGCTCTACAATGACAACATCCGTGATACGCTGGAGCGCTTTTTTACACAGCAGAAGACGATAAAGCTGATGCTTTGGGCGTTGGAGCTGCCGTGTCTTGTGCTTTTGATTTTATTTATAAGAATGATATCTGCACAGATACTTTCGCTCGAGGAAAATGACATACTTGTTTTAAGAAGCCGCGGTGCGACAAAATTACAGGTATTTATTTTGTACTTGCAGCAGTCGGGAATAATAGCGTTTGCGGGCTGTGTACTTGGAATAGTACTCGGATATATAATGTGCCGGGCTGCCGCATCTACAGACGGATTTTTAAGATTTACGGCAAAGGATATAGGCACTTACAAATTTGTATGGCAGATGCTTGTCTATGCGGTGGCAGCGGCAGTTATCATGGTGCTGTTTATCACAGTTCCGGTGTGGAAAAAACAAAGGATGCCATATCAGAGCGCAGCAGGGAACGAATATCAAAGAAAAAAGCCTCTTTGGGAGAAATGCTTTATAGACATTATACTTTTGGCTCTGTCAGCATATCTGCTTTACAATTACAACAAGCAGAAGAGTACGCTTGCGATATCTGTTCTTGAGAACAGGAGCATAGATCCTGTCATGATACTGGACAATTCGCTTTTTATATTTGCAGCGGCACTTTTGTGCGTAAGACTTACCGGACTTATTATTCTGCTTGTGGACAGGCTCTTTAAAAAGCATTTTTCTCCGGCAATGTATGCATCATTTTTACAGCTGAAACGAACCAGATACAATCAGGGATTTCTGGCAGTATTTCTTATCATGACAGTGGCTGGCGGTATTTTTGACGCGAATATGGCGCGCACCATGAACAGCAATATGGAAAAACGGATCGTCTACAATGTGGGTTGTGATGCGATATACAACGAAGATTTCAGACTCAGGATACAGAAGAATAAAGATGGCTCTGTAAGCTGGATGTATGACGAGCCTGATTTCGGTAAATACGAGTCGCTCAAAAATGAGGGCATCTGTGACGGGGTCACGCGTGTGCTTGAGGACGAGCGGGTAGACATTTCCGCAGGCAGTGGTTCGATTTCGGATGCATATCTTATGGCGATAAACACAAAAGAATTCGGTGAGACTGCGAAATTGCAGAGTGACCAAAATGATGATATTAATGACGCGCACTGGTTCAATTACCTGAATGAGCTGGCAAAAGAGCCGGACGGAGTCATCATTTCCTCAAATCTGGCAAAAGATATGGGACTTAAAGTTGGTGACAGCTTAAATTACTCAAGGTATGTACCGGAGGCTGTCGATGATGATCAGATCTACGCATCCGAGAATGCAAAGGTATGTGCCATAGTAAAAGGTTTTCCGGGCTACGAGCGTTACACCTATGAGACAGATGCAGAAGGAAATGTGACCGAGCAGGAGAAATACCTGATCGTTGCAAATTATGCTACGGTTGTGGAAAAGTTCGGCATGACACCGTACAGTGTGTGGATGAACCTGTCAAAAGGAAAAACGGTGGATGATATATACAAAAATTTAACATCCGCGCAGCAGCTTATAGACGAGATAAAAACTCAGCCACAGTGCAGATCACAAACGGTATGTTTACATTAAGTTTTATACTTTCACTGATAGTGTGCTCAGTAGGATTTTTGCTGTATTGGGTTATGACACTAAAACAGAGGGAGCTGCAGTTTGGTATATACCGCGCAATGGGAATGAGAATGAGAGAGGTAAAAGCAATGCTTTTAAACGAGCAGATATTTTTATCATTTCTGCCGCTTCTTGAGGGAGCAGGCATAGGTATAACTGCAACAGCGATGTTTGTAAGGCTCATATCGATCATATATCTGCCGCAGAAACACAATATCGGAGTAAATGTATATATTTATCAATCTGATATGCTGGAGCTTGCAGGAGTACTTTTCGTGGCTGTAGCCGTATGCTATGTGGTTATCAGCAGATTGCTTAAGAGTATGAAGATAGCACAGGCACTAAGGCTTGGAGAAGATAGTTAGCATGTAAAAAATGAGGTCGTGACATATGGAAAATGCGATAATTGCTCAAAATATAAAAAAGATATTTCAAGGCGGGAGATGGTACAACAGTCCACGCACTTGACGGAGTATCCATGGAGATAAAAAAAGGAACACTTGCCATCTTAAAAGGGCGTTCCGGCTCTGGAAAGACCACACTTCTTAATATCCTTAGTGCGCTTGATATGCCGACAGAGGGAAGTGTGCAGTTTCTGGATAAAAACCTCGAGCAGATGACCGAGAAAGACCGGGAAATGCTAAGGCGGTATGAGATGGGATTTGTATTCCAGTCTATAGCACTAATTCCCACGATGACGGCATATGAGAATGTGGAATTTGCCCTTAGACTTGCGAAAAATAAACGTCGGATACGGAAGAATTTGACTGATATGGATAATGACATTGGAGATGCAAAAAACGATGTGATAAATGAGAATACGCATGACAGAGTATCAGAGCTGCTGGAGCGTGTCGGACTCTCAAAGCGCATGGATCATATGCCGAATCAGTTATCGGGAGGTGAGCAGCAGAGTTGCGATAGCGCGCGCTGTGGTTCATCGCCCGAAGGTGGTCTTTGCGGATGAGCCGACAGGAGCACTCGATACCGCTGCTGGATTTGAAGTCATGCGATTGTTCCGTGAGTTGATAGACGATGAGGACATCACAATAGTTATGACCACGCATGATCCGAACCTGATGGAGCTGGGGGATGAAGTGTTTGAGCTTAGTGACGGCATAGTAATTTAAATTAAAAGGGGGAAACCCAGATGATAAACTGCGATGGACTGGTAAAAATATATGAGACAGACGATAAAAAGGTGATGGCACTGGAGGGGCTTGACCTGACGGTGGAAACAGGGGAGATGCTTGCGGTAATAGGAAAATCCGGCAGCGGAAAATCCACCCTTTTAAATATGATAGGAGGACTGGAAACTCCAACGGCGGGAGTGCTCACTATTGACGGAAAAGACATTTCCACATATTCAGAAGCTGAAATGGTAAGATACCGCAGGGACAAAGTAGGTTTTGTGTGGCAGAAAAGTGCCAAAAATCTGTTCCCATACCTGACTGTGCTGCAGAATGTCGAAGCCGTGATGATGTTTGAAAATTCAGGTAATACCGATAATTTAAAACACAGAGAAATTATAAAAAAGCGCAAGGATGATAGTAAAAGCTATGCCATTAAACTGTTAAAGGCAGTGGGATTACAGGAGCATAAGGATAAGCTTCCGGCTCAGCTATCGGGAGGAGAGCAGCAGCGAGCAGCGATAGCGGTGGCACTGGCAAATAAGCCGGACATACTGCTTGCGGATGAGCCCACCGGAGCCGTGGATACAAGGACTGCTGATACAATCTATGAGCTGTTTCATAAGCTGAACAAAGAGCTTGGTATAACCATCATCATAGTGACACACGATATGGCACTTGCAGGCCGTGTAGACCGCATAGTGCTTATATCTGACGGAAAGGTAAGTACGGAGAAATTGAAGAAACATCCTGCAATGGAATATACGGTATTGGATAAGGCACACAGGATAAAACTCACTGATGAGATGCTTGAGGCAGCGGGGATAGAGTCTAATAAGGTCAGGGTTGATGTGCAGGATGGAAGGCTTGTGATATCGCGGATTTAAGACATATTAAACGTTTAGTGTTATAGAGACACAAAATATATCATTTTCGGTTTTAACAGAGATAAAACCACTATTTCTATTTACACATTCTTTGACATTTTCAAGCCCATATCCGTGGATAACTCCGGCTTTTTTTTTACCGAAACCTGTGGAATAGGATTGGATATTTCATAAAGCAGCACATGATTTTTCTGGCGCAGCGTACATGAGATGGATGGTTTGTGACCTGCCGGAAAAGCATCGCAGGCTTCTATTGCGTTATCCATAGTGTTTCCAATGATTATGTACAGATCAACAGGCGAAATGTTGAGGTCAGTATCCAGCCATAGATTAAAGTTTATGGAGATTCCCAGACTGTCTGCTTTATTAGAGCCATAGTTTAGGATACCGTCAACAATGGAATTACCGGTATCAATCATTTGGTCAAGGCTTGAAAACTTTTTCTTTAAGGCAGAGAGCTGGCTTTCGGCTTCAGGTCGTGTTTTCGTAGAAACCAGATTTTCCATTGCCAGCATGTATTTTTTTATATCATGCCAAAGTGCGCGGGATTCGTCCTGACGAGCAATGATATCCTGATAGTAAAGCTCCTGTTTGGCAAGCTGCTCCTGTATACAGAGCTGATTTTTCTGTAATTCATAAGATTTCTTTACTATTTCCGTATATCCACAAACCACTATATTGATAACAAGCATACATATGGTGGTCATCACAAAGGTGGAGTATTTACCATTGTCAATAAAGGTAGTGTACTGGGCAAACAGAATAAATATGCTTGACAGATTGCAGAGCATGAGTGGTATGGCATGCAGTAGAGCCTTTGAATCAAATCGGGCATTGGTAAATAAAATAATTATGACCAGCAAAAACAGATGAATAATCTTGCTTGTGGTATTGTAGATAAGCCGTCCTTCACTTATTCCTAAAAGTTCATTTATTGAAATTCCAAGTCTGGAAAGTACAAACGCACCAATAACATCGGAAAACATCGACGTGACAAAAAATAATATAATAGTATAGGTGATTTGGAATATTTTGCATTTGAAGCGGAAAGTATAGCATAAAAACAAAAATAAGCTGATAATGGCAAGCCGTATAAACATAGGTGTATATAGGGTTGATAGCATTATGACCGCAAAGAGTGATATGCAAAATAGGATAATATATCTGCGGGAAGGGTATACAGGTCTAACCTCTTTATGAAAGAAGTAGAAAATAAGCAGGCATTCTATAATAATGGTATATATTTCAATTGGAAAATTCATTTGATGGTACCTCGTATCAAATTGTTAAAGCGCTCTTGGAAAATGGTCTGTTTTTTCCGCGAAAGTGGAATTTTGCAGCCGTCAGTCATAGTGACAGCAAGTGGTGTAAAGCTGTCCACATAATTCAAATTGATGCAATAGCTTCTGTGAATCTGTACAAATGAAGGATATGAAAAAACTGAAATCATATTTTCCATTGAATCCTTTATCTCCAATGTGGATGTATTTGCAAAATGAAAAATAATGTGCCGGTTCAGGCTCTCAAAATATATGACATCGTTTATAGAAATCATTTTCTGAGTTGAACCACATGTTACCGCTGCCTTTTGCGGAAGAATCTCGTCAAGAGCCTCCCTGACAACACTTTGAAACATTGTAATCGTTATCGGTTTGCATAGAAATCGAAAAGCAATTCCATATCCTCGGACTGCATACTGCAGTGCGTTTGTCGTAAAAACTATTACGGGACGAGGAGAATATCCTGCTAAAATAGAGCCAACTTCAAAACCATTTGGCTTATCCATTTCTATATCAAGAAAAATTAAATCATAAAATTGGGATTTAAAAGCCTCAAGCAGGGCAGAGGCAGACAGGAAAGTAGAAATATTGTATGGTAATTTGCATGATTTGCAGTAATTGTAAAGTATATCAATATCTTGTTGTTCATCATCACAAATAGCAATATTCATAAAAATAATCCCCTTATCAAAACAATTAAGCTATGAAGATTATAGATTATAAATTTTGAATTTACAAGATTAATTTAGGTTTTTAAATCATCCATCAGATTGAGAACAATATGTTTTTTGTCAATTGATAATTGTTTGGCATAGAGAGCTATCTGATTATCCAATTGCTGACTTTCAGAAGTATGTGTATCGGTGCCCCAAAACAATTCATTTGCGTCTATTTTGAGAGTGTTGATTATTTTTGATAAAACAGAAAGTGAAATTTTGCTTTCACCACGTTCGATTTGACCAATAAATCCGCAGGAGCAGTCTGCATATTCACTTAATTGTTCTTGTGTTAGATTATTTTTCAAATGGTAGAAACGTATGATTTTTCCTATATGCTTTATGAATTCTGTATCCTGCATGATTTACCTGCCTTCATATTTAAACTATAGATATTGTAGGTAAAAAAATTAATATTTTGAATATAGTATTACTACCATTTTACAATAGTAATACTACTATATATGCAAAAGGTGTGTATATTTATGTCGTTAGTGCATGAGCTATTGTATATACAGTGATGTTGAGTAGAATTGAGAGTGTAAAGAATAAAAACAAAGGAGCAAAGAATTATGGTTAAAAAAGGTATAGTAAAATTTTCAAAAATCGTTGCAACATTTACAATGGTACTTGCTGTTGTCTCTGTGAATGCAACATGTTTCTTTTTTTTTTCACATCAGCCAGATATCCCAGACTCATTGAAAAAAAGAAATGATTAAGAAAGCAAGTACACTAATTGTTGAGTTTTGGATTAAAAATGCAATAATCAAGACTGATGATAAGGAATCATACTGCTATGGTATGGAATTGATTTTGTCAACATTAATAAATGTTGCTTTTATGGTTATATTATCATATTACGTTATAGGATATCCTATAGCATTTATTCCGTACATAGCAGTGTATACTCCGTTGAGGTTGACAGCTGGAGGATATCATGCACGTAGTCATCTTAAATGTATCTTGTATACGCAGATTACCTTTATTGTATTTGTGATGTCTGCATTGGCATTGGCAAAAAAAAAAATATATGGTGTTTGATAGTGCTATATATGGTGGCAGTGTTAACTGTACTGAGATTGGCTCCGGTTGAAGCAGAAAATAAACCATTAACAGGAGAAGAAAAGCATAAGCAACAATTAAATACATGGGGATTTCAGACTATCATTTTAATTGTAATTGTTATAGCAGCAATTTTTGGAGTACTGAAAAATGAAATAGTGCTTTGTGTTATGGCTGCTAATATTTCGGTAGCGATTTCGTTGATTCTTGCAAAAATTATTGATTAAATGTCAAACGTGTACGAATTTGTGTCATTCATGTATCTATCATTGCTATTTAATCATTTTAGTATAAGATAAAATTTAAACATTAGTAATTTTATTAGATAGGAGAAAATAATTGATAATTGAAGGTGAATGGAGAGAGACAAGTTTAGCATTTATTGATTTTATAAAAATTAATTATAATGAAGACCCATATGATTACATGAAATGCATGGAAACTAAATAAAAAGAAAATTTATTACATAATGAAAACGATAGCACAGACTGGAATAAGAGTCGGAGAACTAAAGTACGTGACCGTAGAAGCTATTCAGGTAGGCATCACCATTGTTTGGAACAAAGAGAAATATCGGAATGTATATTTAACAAATAAATTGTGTGAAGAGCTGCAAATGTATTGCAGTGATAACAATATATCTGAAGGACCTATTTTTTGTGGAAATAAAAAAGGACAAACTATTACAAATGGAGCTGTATGGAAAAGCCTAAAATATTTAGCAATTCAAGCTGGAATACCACAGGAGTTGGTTTACCCTCATTCGTTTAGGCATCTGTTTGCAAAAGAGTATATGCAAAAGATTGGTGATATTTCTGAACTTGCTGATTTGCTCGGACACACTAGATTAGAAACTACATGGATTTACACTAAGACTACTTCAGAGGAGAAAAGAGTCAGACTAGAACACTTAGATTTATAAGTCAATATAATACGATATTATATTGACTTTGTCAAGTGTTAAAGTAGTAAAAATTCACAAATTTTATTAACAGATGTTCAGGAATATAGATAAAGTGTATGAAGAATAGAAGAAAGACAAGTTTTGTGAGGAGGTATGAGTCGATATAATATCGTATTATATACAATATGGCAAAATTGTAGAAATGCAATGACGCAAAACTAGAAGTCTACGATAATCTTTAAAAGATTATATAGATAGTTCGGTTACAGTGATTTTTTCACTGCAATTTTTATTTTCAACAGTAAATGAGGACGATTGAAAAATATTTATGGAAGGATGATGTGATGAATGTAGTGTTTATATCGGGACCACATGGTTGTGGAAAGACCGCTTTTATGGAAGCGTTACTTGAAAAAAAGTGAGGTGTATATAAGGATAGTTTTTTTTTGGATTTTGTGAATGATTTACCAGCAATTTCACATATGAGTATTTTTGAAAAATGTTTATTGCGACTGTATCATAGATTTTATACTGCACAACAGGCAAATCTCAAATGCAAAAAAAACAACGATAATAAAATTTTACTTGTGGATAGGAGTATTTATGATTCTATTGTTTATAATACAGTGGAGCATAATATGGGGACATTGACAGAGTTTCAATACAATTTTTTATCAAATATTGAACAGAAAGCTCTGGAAATAGTTAATCCATATACTGTGATATTGAATCCTGATTCAAAAAAAGTTGTTAATTATTTGGAACAAAGAGCGAAGAGAGGAGGTAGGGAAAAACGAAATAGATTGTGCAGAAGAGAAGATACATTGGAGTATATTTCGATGATGCACGATGAATACAGTAAAATCGCTTGTAATACTAATGTTCTATATCTTGAAGGTGGATTAGAAGAAAATGTAAAAGAGACAAATGAATGGATAAGAAAAATGTATATTTAAAATGTATGGAATTTTTAGAACATAGAAAAGGAGATAGAAAATGAAACCAATTTTTATTGCGGGGCCACATGGCTCAGGAAAAACAACATTAATATCTAAACTGATCGTAAAGTCAGACCGATTTATAAAAGATGATTATGAGATAGATTTTTCAAATGATATGGAGACATTGTCTTCGATGACTATATTTGAAAAATGCCTGATACGCTTATCACATCGATTTTATACTGCAGAATTGGCAATTAAGAAGTGCGGAATGTCTAAAGAAAATGATAAAATTTTGGTAGTGGATAGAAGTATATATGATTCATTAGTATATATTGAAGTTGAATATAAATTGGGCGAATTAAGTGATGAACAGTATCATAAGCTTCGTGAAATAGTTGATAATAGTTTAGCTATGATAGAGCCATATACAGTAGTGTTGAATCCGAATCCTGAAGAAATAGTAAGACGTTTGGAAATCAGAAGGGCAACTGGAACTAGAAAAAAAGAGATCAGATGTGTGCTCGCGAGGATAATGTTGATTATGTGGGTAAGATGAATGATGAATTTATAAAGATTTATTCTAATAAGAATGTCATTAATATCAACAACAATGAAGATGAAGATATTAAGAAAATAAATGATTGGATAAATGGTACAGTTTTGGCACAATCTAAGCCTTTTTGATTTGTGATATGAAGAAATATGTGATATTGGATATTGATAGGACAATTATTAATGGTACATCATGGTACCATGCATGCTCATGCCCAAATTTGTTGATAGATGAGTACAATATTGATAGATTTAAAGAATTAAATAATAAAATGTATGTTCATGGAACTTCAAAAGACAGGTATGAATTCCGAAAACAAACTTTCGAACTGATTAATAAAAAGAGTATCCGAGTCTGCTTATAGAAAATTATCAGAGTGCGGATGTGCAGATGAGATATTAATTGGACAAAATGTAAATGAAGTATTTTTTTGAGGCTGTAGGTATTTATACATATAAAAAACTAATGAAATCAGATGAAGATTGCAAAAAAATAGTGGATTTTATTTATAAATATTATTTTGGCGATATTGAGTTTATTTTTTTGACCAGTGGTTATGAACCATTTATGAAAGGCTTGGTAAAAAGAATATATGAAAAGCTTTCATAAAAATTGTACATGGAGAACTATAGGTTCAACAATTAAGTTTAGTAATGGTTGTATATATCTAAAAGAGGTAATGACTCAAGAAAAAAAAAATTCCAGTTTGTAAAAAAAAATCATTGATTATGGGAATAGGGTAGTCTTTTTGGCAGATGATTCGGTGGAAGAAAAAAGAACTGTTTAGTGTTGTATTTCGTAATGGCGGATATGCTTTTAATGTCAGATATGATGAAAAACTTCATGAATCAAATTGGCATGAGCTTATAAATGATATTGAGGATGAAAATGTCTTTTTATCATATCTCATGAAAAACAGTGAAGTAGCTCTATCGGATTGTAAAAAGTTCAAAATAATTTTTTCGACTTCATATGAATGAAATAGGTGTTAACTGTTTAAACGATATAGAGTATCAGATTTTTTTGGGAAGTTTCAATAGGGACAAAAAAATAGTTGAGTATATAAAAAAAGTTTCTCATAAAAAGGAAGAAAAATATTACTTAAGGGGACGATACTATTACTATTGGCTTCCATCGTATATAACCGGAAGTTTAGAAAGCAAGTATGCGGGGTGGAAGAAAATCGTGATAGATGGAATAGATATTATAGAACATATTGCTAGATACAATATCAAGGAAAACAAATATGCGTGCATACTATCATATGTAATTTGTGATCATTTATTATCTGTACTTTATTTGGCTATGTACTGTGCGGAAGAGGATGTACTCGATAGAGAAAGAAATGTAATTAGCAGTTACAGACACATTGAGAATTCAGTATGCATTCTAAATAAGATATTGTTTTCGGTATTTGATAATAAAATAGAGTTCTAACCTGGATTCTTTGGTAAAAAAGAATTGAAAAGCATTTCGTTTGAAGATATGGACATCATAAGAGAAAATGAAAAATTTTTATTGGAGCTTGATAATTACAACACAATATATGAAGCTGTTTATAATATTATTGATAATTTAAAGGTAAAAGCACAAAAAATTGACAAGGTAATATACTTTGCGTATGGTGGAATATCTTTGGGGTATGCATTTAAAACCATTATGAAAGAGCTTTTTGATAAAAATGTCGAATTACTACCAAGTCATTATAGTTCAAAAAGGAATAATACAGAGAGTGGCATTATTGATCGTATTCCAAGGTTTAAATGTGGTGAAAATGGTTGGATGGATGAATCAACAGTTTTATTACTTGATAATAATGTGACTACCTTTAAGACATTGAGTACTTCTAAATCATATTTACAGAAGAGGGGGAATAAAGTTTATTGTGCAGTAGCAGAGGTCGATTATAAGAATATATATAAATGGTTGCTGGGAAAGGGGGAGTATGAGGAAATGTGTCATAATTGGTTTGATGTGATTGATGCAAAACCAATTATGAATTATTTTAGTGCATATAATACATGGGGAACAAGTGAAACGAGTGCACTTCTGGAACAACTATATTCTCAAGATTTTATTTTCCAAAACACTGACAATCTTATTCCTAGAAAGATTCATAGTGAGCATAGAAAGATATGCAGAATTCATAATGTATATGATCTTAGACTTGCAATGGAAATGGGGGCAACTATGATTGGAATTCATGCTGTTATTAGTTGCAAAGATAAGTATTACAAAATAGAAGACTATCATGGGATAAAGGTTGAATACTACCCTAATCTTCCTGTGCCTGATTATGAAATAGAGAGCATCAGATATATGGTAAGGTGCCTTCCTGATGGGGTTATGCCAATATTAATTATAGAAAATAAACTGTCAGTCGAGGACATTATGAAAGTAATAAATATATATGGTTTAAATGTATTTAAATGCGGCATACAAATGCAGTTTAGAACTAATATAGAATATATTAATAAAATAATTGAAATGGGTTTTGAGCGTGTAATTGTTGCTGTTGGATTAATGCAGAAAGATGTAAAAGAATATCTTGAATTTGTAGATAAAGCTTTGAGAACTTCAAAAGACTTAATTCTGCTTGATATGTCAAGGCATCAGCCTCATGTAATAGTAAATGAAAAAGTAATTGACAAATATGATGTTAGTTTTGAGACAAAGTATAATTGTTTGAATAGAATTGTATCTTGTCTAAAAAACTTGAAACATCTGTTTTGTTAGCGGATGATATTATGCCGGATAAAATGATTCTATGTCAGTTGATGTTGCTTTCACAGGGAGTCAATATTATTGGGCTAGATATGCAAAATAATATTGAGGTTGATAAAACAGAGCAGAAATATTGCAAAATTAAAGAAAATAAAACATCTAAATATCATTATGCGAAGATAAGAAAATCTGTAGAAAAGATAAAAAATGGAATATTTTCGAGTAGCCTATAACAGAAATAAACAGCGGAGCCTGATTTTATAATAAACTATGCATTGAAGTAAGGATAAATGAGATATGGAAGAGAATATGAATCTTAAGATTAAGTTCTACAATAATCATTTTACGAAGAAAATTGATAACAAAAAAGGGATGAATATATATAATCAGAATGGTCAGGAATATCTGATAGTCGAAAGAGATTATATATATGATCTAAAACTGAGTGATAGTCTGAAGGATGATTACACTAGTAAGGTGATTAGTGATGGAAATCATCAATGTTCTTTTATTGTTGATTTTAATGGAATTGATAATTTCATAGCTTCGAAATCATTGATATTTAATGATTATGATGTAAGAGAACTTGTTATTAAACATTTAAATTTGGTAGAGGGAAAATTCAAAAGATTTGGAGCATCAGGTTCAAGACCAAGCGAAAAACATCCTGGAGGGGAAGTTGTAGAATTACAGACAATTGATGTGAAAATAAAACAGGATGTGCAGGAAGTGTAAGTGGATATTTGGATATGTCAAATAATGAATACAGTAAAGCGATTTCTTTATCTGAAGATGGATTAACACTTAGAGAAGAACGTACTGTCTATTCGCATACTATATGGATTCCCGAAAATAGCAAGCCTATAATAGTAAGGGTGCAATCAAATATAAAAGGATTAAGCCTGCTTTCTGTAATATTGGAAGAGTGCAAAAAAATGAAAATACATGCTTGTGGAATTTCTGTTGCAATTGATGGAATGAAGACATTAGGAATTAAAGGAAGGGTGTTAAAGAATATACCTATACAACCATTTAAAGAACTACAGGAAGCGACAGATATTGCTGTAGAGAAGGAATTTTTAATGCCTAAATGTTCAACATTTTTAATGTATGGAACCTTATATAACAGGTTTGAACCCGAATGGAGAGAATTTACTAAAGGAAGGCAATACGAAAAGAGAGGGCATTATCATGCAAAAATAAATGGAGACTATCTAGAAAATGTTCACGAGGTATTTCATGTCCGAGATGTATTCTTGAACAAAGAACAATGTGTGGAGATTAGTATCTATCCAGCAAGTAAAACATATAGGATTATACCTATAACAAAAAAAAGGTAACGAGTACATTACGTGTTCTTTTGAGAAAAATATAAATAAATATGTGGAAAATTATTGCAATTATGATTATTATTTATAAATAGTGTCTGCTTCGGACAAAATAAAATTGCCTTAAAGCACTGAAAATACTGACTTTATAACCATTTTATAGAAGTGCAAAGAAATATGCGCTTGCACAATAAAAAAGGCTTGCACTTGAGGAGAATGGTTATGTATAAATTTGATAAAAATCATCAGTTTGGTCTTGCAGATTTTAATCAGCCTATGGGTCTGAAAATGAATCCTGAAAACCGTTGGGTAAAGAAAGCTGAAAAGATTCCATGGGAAGCCATCGAAGAGAAATATGCAGCTCTCTTTCCTGGTAAGAAAGGAATGCCGGCTAAACCACTAAGGACTGCACTAGGATCCCTGCTCATACAAAAACAACTTCAATTCTCAGATAGAGAACTGGTAGAGGAAATACGAGAAAATCCATATTTTCAGTACTTCATCGGACTTCCCGGATACCAAGATACAATACCATTTGTTCCTTCACTTCTCGTGGAGTTTCGTAAACGTTTGACAGCAGAGGTGTTAGAAGAAATCGATTTGTGTGATGATCTTTCCAAACAGCTTGCAACAATTAGAACACTTGTTGAACAACAGCAATACATGTATGAAAACAAGGTTCATAGTGTTCCTGATAGAATTGTTAGTATCAGTCAGCCGTACATCAGACCTATCGCAAGAGGAAAAGCAAAAGCACCAGTTGAGTTTGGAGCAAAGCTTGATCTGAGTATTGACGAAAATGGCATTGCAAGATTAGAAAGATTATCCTTTGATGCTTACAACGAATCTGATGTATTCATAACAGCAGTTGAAAACTATAAAAGTCGAACAGGACATTATCCTGAAAGAGTTCTTGTAGATCAGATATATCGAAACCGTACGAATAGAGCGTTCTGTTCGGAACATGGAATTCGAATTTCCGGTCCTGCGCTTGGTCGTCCTAAAAAGGACAACAAGGTTGACAAAAAACAGGAATACATTGATAACAATGACAGAATAGAAGTTGAGCGAGCATTTAGTTTGGCAAAACGCAGATATGGTCTTGGTTTAATAACAGCGAAGTTGGATACCAATACCAAAAGCTCAATCGCTTTATCAATCATTGCAATGAATGTAAACCTCTTAACGGTGGTTTCGTTTGCTCAAATTTTAGTTTCATTATTTTCAAGGAACAAACTAATGCATTGCACTGTAAAATATATGAAAAACAAGTCCTATAAAGATTTAGCGATTTGTTGAGCAGACACTAAATATTAAATAAAAAAGGAAAAGGTGGAAATATCTATGGCAAACGAAAAAAAAAAATGATTGTTACTGATTTGGATGGAACTTTATTAAAGAATGATAAGACAATTTCAAAGAACACAATTGAAGCTATAAATGAGCTTAGAATGAGAGGTCATAAGTTTGTTATTGCAACAGCACGTCCATTGAGAGCAGCAAAAAATTTCTTGAAAGTGTAGAAACAGATGCTGGGATTTATCATAATGGTGCCCTTATCTATAAGTTAGGGGAGAAGATGGATGGATTTCAAATTGATAGCGTGAAAAAGCTAGTTGACCAAGTATTAAATAAATACCCGAAAGCTTCGATTGCAGTTGAATCGGATGATGTTTTATACTCCAACTTTAATGTTGAACATTTATGGCCTGGAACGGATTACATTATAACAGCAGCAGATTTTGCAGAGCTGGAAGAAGAAAAAAGGCAGACAAAGTTATAATAGAGGTTTCTTCGATGGAAGATATGGAGAGGTATAAAGAATTTTTGTCGGATGACTTATATATCCAATTGTCTGAGAACAAAATAGGAATGATTATGAAGAAGAATGCGACAAAAAGTAATGGTATTATATTCTTGGCACAAAGTTATGGAATAAACATAGATGATGTAATCTGTTTTGGAGACGATTATAACGACATAGATATGCTGACTTTATGTGGAACTGGAATTTGTATGGCAAATGGTGTGCAAAAAGCAAAAGACGCAGCAGATGTTCTGTGCGACACTAATGAAAATGATGGCGTTGCTAAGTGGATAAAAGAAAACATTTTATCTAATCAACAGTGAGGTACAAACTAATGATAGAAAAGGAGATTAAAATTCTTCTGTCTAAAGAGCAGTATGAAAAGATAGAAAAGGTTTTTTCGTGGAAAAAGAAATTTACCCAAATAAATTTTTACTACGGAGATTTGGAAAAAATTGATGAAAACGGTGAACTGACAGTAAGGGTGAGGCAGAATGGAGATAATTATAAGTTGCAGATAAAAAAGCCTGTGGTGTATGATGAGGCGTTGCATATTAAAGAGGAATATGAGAGAGATATAAAGGATCTTCCTGATAAAATATTGGGAGAGCAGCTTAAAGATATTTTGGGTATGGATTTTCCAGACTTTTATATGCTTGGAAAACTGGAAACTCAAAGAAAGGTATTTTATCCAAATCGAGATGTAGAAATTAGCTTGGATATGAGTACTTATTTTGGTAAGGTGGATTACGAGATTGAAATTGAATTTGGTAAAGAAGTGCCGAGTGAGCTGCTTTTATTACTCGCTGATAACGGAATTAAACCGAAAGAAAAGACTGATGGAAAGTTTGCAAGATTTATGAGTGGGTATCTAAAGATTAATAAATAGAAAAATATCTGTAACTAATCATTTTGTTAGATATTGTAATAATAACGGAGGAATTTAAGCGGACAGTATGAGAGAGATAATCAAAGTTAAGAATGTATCTAAAGTATATAAAATTAACAAGAGAAAAAGCGGATTGTTTGGAGCTGTATTAAACCTATTTGCACCAAGATACGAAAAGAAAAATAGCTGTGAGCGATATGAATTTCTCTATAGAAGAAGGAGAGGCGGTTGCATTTATCGGGTCGAATGGTGCAGGAAAATCTACAACCATCAAGATGCTGTCGGGAATACTTTATCCATCTGAAGGTGAAATTACTGTTGCGAGTTATGTTCCGTACAAACAGAGAAAAAAATATGTTTCAAATATTGGGGTTGTATTAGGACAAAAATCGCAGCTAGTATGGGATTTACCTGTGAGAGATGGTTATGAGCTTATTAGGCATATTTATAAGATTTCGAAAGAGGATTATGAAAAAAAGATTGGATGAGTTTATAGAAATGCTTGATATGAAAGAGTTCATAAATCAGCCAGTCAGACAGTTATCACTTGGACAGAAGATGAGGGCAGAGATAGTTGCTACTATGCTACATAATCCTAAGATAATTTTTCTCGACGAGCCGACGATAGGTCTTGATTTGGTAGCAAAGAAGAAAATACAGGACTTTATTAGAACAATAAATAAAAAATATAATGTTACAATCATTTTTACGACTCATGACATGCAGGACATAGTTTCTACTTGTGAAAGACTTATCATCATAGATAAGGGAAAAAAAGATATATGATGGTGCTGTAAAGAATGTGAAGGAATTATGTGATGATGTTAAGATTTTAAGAGTTGAGATGGCACAAGGGGACAAAGTTTCTAACGATGGTTTGCTTAACATAAAAGAATGTGATGAAAATATCGTTGAAATAATGTTTGAAAAGCCTAAGTTACAATTGGAGCGTGTTAGCAAATATCTAAATGATAATTACTTGGTGAAAAGCATCCGTCCAATGTCAAGTGAGCAAGATATCCTTGAGGTGGTTACGAAAGATTCACAGATGATTGTCGACACAACCATTTATGAAAGCGAAAAAAGATACATGATAATCACTTTAGGATAAAACTAAAGGATGTTAATACCCAACTTGGAGCAACACTTAACAAATTTGTTACCGAATATGATATTAAAGATGTTCTGATAAAAGAACCAGAAATTTCCGAGATAGTCTACAATATCTACGAGGGAAAGGTAGAGCTGAAAAAATGAAGTACTTTTATTTTTTTTGAAAAGAGCTTTAAAAAAAAATAATACCATATATCGTTTTGATTATTTTTTAGGATGTCTTAATGTATGTATACAGATATTCATTTCTTGTGAAATATGGAAAGCACTTTATATTACAAATCATGTCTCAGGGAAAGTATCACTGAATGTTGTTCTTACAAGTTTTATTATTAATCTTGGTTTATCTAATATTTATTCGATTGATGATTTGACGGTTCAGAGAAAATTTTGTGATGGAACGATCATTTGTGAGTTATTAAAACCAATTAACTATCGCATATATTTGTTGGCTGATACTGTTGGAAATATTCTATTCAAGCTTTTATTTAACCTTATACCATGTTCGGCAATTATGATTATAGTGTATAGAAATTATTTTATTTTCTGCATAAATTCATGTAGCTTATGTGTGTTTTTCTTAAGTATTATACTTGGATTCATGGTTCTTTGGGAAATTAGCTCAATTGTTCAAATGCTTTGCTTTTGGATTGTAAACGTGTGGAGTATATCGACAATTAAAGATGTTTTTATAAATGTTCTTGCGGGCACAATATTGCCAGTATGGTATCTGCTTGAAGCAATTCAAAACATCATAAAGTACACGCCCTTTGCGGCTATATACATAACTCCATTAAAAATTTATCTAAACCAGATGGGAACAAAACAACAGATAGAAGCATTATTGATGCAATTGATATGGATTATAATACTTGCATTGTTTGGAAATCTTTTTGTGGCATATGGGTAAGAAAAAACTTGTGGTGCAAGGAGGGTGATATCAATGAGAGATGCATTTTCGCTTTATTTTTATTACTGTAAAACATCTATGAAAGCTTGGTTTCAGTATAGGGTAGATGCTTTTCTTAGAATATTTGCGGTAATGGCAAGAGAGTCAACAGCCGTTATCATGTATATTACTTTTCTAAGTTTCAAAAACATTGGTGGTTGGACAATAAATGAATTGTTGTTTTTGTTCAGTTTTATGTTTTTGACATACGGAATATTTATTATTTTTTTCACCGGATTGAGGGATTTTCAGTATATGGTGATACAGGGTGATTTAGATAAGCTGTTGATTAGACCTCGGGGAGTGTTATTTCAGCTTCTGGCGTCTAATTCTGATTGGTTTGCAGCACTTGGTCATGGATTGCTCGGAATAGTGGTTTTTATATATTCATCTTCAAAAATAAGTATTGAATGGACTATGCAAAAAATTATACTGGCATGTTCATGTGTGTGCAGCGGTGTATTGATACAAGGGGCACTTTTCCTTATGTTTGCTTCACTGAGCTTTTTTATTGTTAAGACGGACAATTTGAGAAATGTTCTGTATTGGAACATTAAAAGTTTTATGGGCTATCCGATAAGTATATATCCAAAATTGATCCAATATTTTGTTGTCTATATAATTCCGCTGGCTTTTGTTAATTACTTTCCTTCACAGTTGTTGATGGGGGTTTTTAAGGAAGGTAACATTTTTCCAGCAGTGTACATTTCGATATCTGCTGCTCTTGGAATGGTTTTGTTCGGGTTAAGTTATCTTTTCTGGCGATTTAGTCTTAGGTTCTATGCCAGCACTGGAAGTTGATAATACAGAATTGTATAAAAGCTGAAAGGACAGAGATATAAGGTAAAAAAGGATAAATTATATCAAAGAAAGGAAATGAAAAAATGAAAAAGGAACACAGTCTGATACTGAAAGCAGTTTTGCAAAATAAGAGTGAGAAAGAAATCAGAGAAATTGATAAGATATTAGATTCTAATCTTGACTGGATTGAGATTGCAGGAATAGCACTTAATCACAGACTAGGAGGATATATTTACAAAGGATTAAATACATCGCAACAAAAAAAAGATGCCTAAGGAAGTGGTAAAAGCCCTTGAGTTGCTTGTAAGAGCACAAAAGAGCAGTTTGAAGAAAATCTTGAAGAGATATGCAAGGTAAATGATGCCTTAGAAGAGGCGAAGATTAAATTTGCAGTATTGAAGGGAGCATTTTTTGGATGCGAAATGTATGAGAAAGGAACAAGAAGATCAAATGATATCGACTTGCTTGTATACGAAGATGACCTTGGAAAACTAGATACATGCCTTAGAGCAATGGGATATATTCAGTCTAACATGTCTAATGGAGAAATGGTAGAAGCAACAAAAAAAAAGAAAAGATTATTCAGAGGATGAATTATCATGACCTTGTTCCGTATGTAAAGAAAACGAAAATGGGAATACTGGAGCTCGATATAAACTTTCTTTTTGATGGTAATAAGAATCTGATAGATAAGAATGTATATGAGATGGGTACCATGGTGTATAAAGGTAGATATAGAATAACAGGTCTTAATCCGTATACAAATTTAGCGTTTCTGTGTTGTCATTTTTACAGAGAAGCTACAGATACCATATGGACGGAAGGAAAACGTGACGTTACATTATATAAGATTGTGGATATGATGAATTTCATCAGATTTTACAGAGAACAAATAAATTACGATATAATGATTGAAGTTTTAAAGAAGTTAAATATTGAAAAGAAAGCATATTTTACTTTTAAAATCATGACTGAATTTTATGAGTATGAGTTTTTAAGTGAGATGCTTTCAAGGCTTGATGAGTATAAAAGTGGTGATGATGAGATGAAGGCAATTCATGATACTAAGAATAAAACAACAATTTATAGAGATGAAACATTTTTTGAAAAAACATTTGCGAGAGGATAAATAAATGAAACAGGTAAAGATTAATCTTACAGATGAATTGGATTTTAATGAGTACAGAAAACAGATTTGTTTTTTTTCCCAAAAATTACCAGTTTTAGACGGAAGGAAATAGTCTGATAATTGAGTGTGAGGATAATGCTAATACGGATAAAATCGAAAAAAGCAAATGATGCCTTAAAGAAAAACTTGGAAAGTAAAAAAAAGAGGATATTGTTATAGATGAGCACTTAAAAAAATGCAAGTATCATAATGATTTTTATAGGGATGGCTTTATTAAAAAGAATTCTGGCGGATTTGTATCACTTGAGGGTGATGCCGTAATTTTGTATGAATTTTTTGATAACGAATTTAGAAAAATTGCTGAGAAATTAGATGCTAAAGAAGAGAGGTATCCTATACTTTTAGGGATTGATACGATGAAAGATACAGGATATTACAGACGAAGTCCTCAGTATACTATGTTTTGCAGTGATGTTACAGAAGATTTTGAGGATTTGGAAAAAATGTCGAATGCTTCATTTGTGGATAAAAACTTGGATGAGGTTATTCAAATTCCATCATTCTCTCTATCTCCTTCTGCATGTTTCCATGTATATGAAAAGTATAGAGGACAGACAATGCCGCAAAATTCTGTTATTACTCTAAATCAAAGTGTATTTAGGAACGAGGGTCGTCTTAACTGGGAGGAGTTTGGACGTCTTAGGGACTATCATGTTAGGGAGATTGTTTTTCTTGGAACCCAGGAATTTGTTGAACAAACTAGGGAAAACATCAGAGAAGAAGTAATGACATTCATAAGAAAGATGAACATGGATGCATATATAACGGTGGCGGCAGATGCATTTATTATGCCTAAGATGATTAAGTATAAAAAGTATCAGAAGATGGAAAAGAGTAAGTATGAGGTGAGAGTTTCATATGACAAGGACCACACACTTGCGGCAGCTTCGCTAAATCTTCATGGAACTGCATTTACGTCACCATTTCATATAAAAGTGAAAGGAGTAGATAATCCTGTTTCTGGATGCGTGGGCTTTGGAATCGAAAGATGGATTTTGGTATTTCTGGCTCAGTATGGAACAGATTCAGCATGTTGGCCGGATGAGGTAAAGAAGTTTATTAGACAAAAGGGATAAACTTCTAATTATCAATCATAATAATTTATTATTAGTTGTGAAAAGACATCGTAAGATATAAAGATTAAATTTAGAAAAATCAAATCAGAAAGGTTGTTAATATGACCAGAGAAGATGTATTAAAGAAGGTAATAAATATTTATTCGGATATAGTGGAAGAAAACACAGGTGAAAGGCCAATAGTGGAAGAAAACACTGTGATAAGTAGAGAAGATGGCTTTGATTCACTTGGAATTGTAGATTTTTTTGTTGCTGTTGAGGAAGAATGTGGAGTTGACCTTGAGGATTCAATTGTGCAGATAAGAGAAGCAAGCGTTATAGAAAATCTTGTGGATATCATATATGGAAGGATATTAGGTTAAAATGACTTGCAAAGAAAAGATTATAATTGATATTGAGGATAATACAAGACAATATTATTTGGATGAAGTAACATGTTTTGAGAAACCGTTTGTGGTACTGCTGAATGATTACAAGAATAAATATGGCCAGTATTTTCTTTTTTGTTATGTAAAATATTACGGGTATATATGTATGGTAACAATGATGTTACGATGATGTAAAACAATGTTTAAGGTTGTTCATAAGAGATATTTTGGGATTAACGCCTATTGAGAGACAAGAGGAATTAGATATTATCTCAGCACTAATCCAGGAAATGGAAAAAGGAAACATAGTCATTTCAGCAGGAAATCTATATGCGTTGCCGTATTCAGAGATTCATTATCATGTTGATAATTGGCCTCATTTGTTTATATATAAAGGATACAATTATGATACGAAGATGTTCAGAATCTTGGATAACATACATATGCATACTACGAAATACAAAGATTTAAGATATTCTGATTTTTTTTCTTTCAGAGGATACAGTCAGGAAACTTTATGAAGAGCAGGGAAGGGTATATGACAGAGAATTTGGATTTGTTGTATTTAACAAAAATGAGTATTTTGGAGTTAAATCTGATAGACAGATAGTATTGACGATACTAAGACAGTTGTGTATGCCAAAGACAGGATTTAAGTACAGGCAGATAGTCAAGTTAATATCACTTAATGAAGCTCTCATTAATGGTAGTATTGACAACAGGCAGTTAAAAGATTTGGCAAAAAAAAAAAATATTAAATATCAATAAATATAAGACAGTTATGCTAAATGAATTGTCAATTAACATGATGGAAAATGGGTATGACACAATATATATCAACAGGATTAAAGAATTAGCAGATTTGTTATATGCTGAATGGTCAGATTATGTAACAGTTTCTGTTTCAAAAATTAAAAGAAAAAGATTTGATTCTCCTGAAGCGGTAACAGAATCAATTGAAAAAATGGAAGATGAAATTGTAAGTATAACAAAAGGATATATTGATTTTCTGAAAAAGACGAAGGAACAGATAGAGAAAATAAAAAGATTTCTAATGAAATAATTTTTGTTGAAGAGGGGAAAATCATATTCTCAATTACTGATGGAAAAACACATAATTTTTGGTTTGAAGATAAAGCGCCTAAGTACCCACTTTTGAAAAACTGTAATGACGATAAGATATTTGCAAAAGCTAGGATATTATTTAATCAAGAATCTGAGGAGAACTTATATCAAGCGGGTATATACGTTAAGAGTGCTGAAGATAAGGTTTACTATATGGCAATTGATAATGACAGAAACTGTATATTGGACACCATTGGCGAAAATAATCGCAAGGAAGAGTTTGATAATACAAACGAATATCTTATTAAAATGAATCTTGAGGCAGATTGTCTTAAAGTACAATTTATTTCGGATGCAAGCACTAAAGAGTTAAAGATGATGATAGAACGTCTTGCTCCTGTGGAAGTTGGGCTAATGGTAAAAACTTGGGGGAATGGTGGATTTTTAGAAGTTGATTTTAAGGAAAGTCAAGCAATTATTAGTAATAAATGAACGAATTTGTGATATTTTCTCAGTAAATTATCTCGGTTAAAATCGGTCTAAAGCTCAAAAGAATAGTTCCTATCACTTACTACACGCTTGCAGACTGATTTGGTCTCATTGAACTAATGTCGCGTGATCAAAGCCACTGTAATGAGATAGTGCTCTGGCATTTTCTATCATAGTATATAATTGCTTTCATGTTATCTCTTCGTTTGTGGCAGTGTGAAGATATTCATATCTTTTGTGAAAGACATCATATATATTTTTGGAAAAATGACATAGATTAGTATTTAGATTTGAAAAATGACTTTTGTTATATACAATATTATAAGTTTATGGGGAACGGCGGTGTTCTTTATCAAATATCTTAGAACGCTTGGTTTCTCAGCAACCAATGATATTTTCGCAGAAAATGCGTGGTATTTCAGAAACGCACTTGTTCGTGCCAATTATACCAATCTGCAAAAAGATATTCACGAAACGACAGAATATCTTGAAGTGTTCCTTAGAAATCTACTTTTGAACGAGAAAAACGAGCTTCATAATAGAAATTTGCATATAAGTGCACTTTTTAACAATAGAAAAGTAGACATTGGAAGTGAAAAAGTAGACATTCAAGACAAAAAGTAGACATTGAAAGTGTGCTTTCAGAAAAGGGAAAAGATTTCTCTAGGATAGTCTTTTTATTGAACTTTTTGTTGCATATATAAATGCATTTTTACAGCTGTTAAACCCTTTGAGATTTGCCCAAAGGGTGTAAACGTCAAACCATGCGCCAGTCATTAAAATCAACGCCGCCCATTATTGGCGACGTGGCTTCCTGCATTCGTCCGGAAGACTATCTGACCATGGCATGAGATAGTCCAGCCTACGCCTGTTTAAATGCGTGCCTTATTCACTTACCACAACCTTACAATCCTTCTTAAAGCAAGCAATTCCATACTTGATGAAATTGCGCATGACATCCTGCTTCAGCTTATCCACATATGACTTTTCTTCAATCTGTTTCAGTGCCTCATCGCAGGCTGCGTCCATATCGCCGTTTTCGGCATATTTAAGCTCTATCACGATGCCGGTTCTGTTGTTTGGTACTTCAACCAGGATATCACTGTAGCCGGTGCCCAATTCGGTGTTTGATTTGATGAGCCAGCTTGCTTTTGTAGCCCAGCAGACCGAGCAGGATACCGTGGTAGAAATTTTCTTTTTTATCTTTGGCAACTGCGGTATCCCTTATACTTATTGTATTCCAAAGATAATCGCCAAAAAGCTCTTCTATTTTTTCGGTATCCTTATCCACAAATGCATTGCAGAATTGTTCAAGTGTCTTTCCGTCATTTGCAGTTGTATCGCTGAACCATTCGCGGATTTTTTTTTATGAAAAGGTTTTTAATCTCGCGGTTTGGTATTGATAAACGCACCCTGCCATCGTCAGTCACGCCCTGCTTGGTCAGGTAACCGGTGGTGAAGAGCACACTCCACAGGTTTGCAATGCTTTTGTCGATTTCATCGTAGGTCAGCTCCAGGGATATTTCTTTTTCAATGTATTCGCCTGCTATCAGGCACTCTATCTCATACTTGGTTTGGACATTGGCCTTGTCAATGAAGTTTCTGACTAAAGCATTTTCACTTGAATTTGACCAGAAATCCTGCGGCTTTGCAGTAGGCTCCAATCTGAGCAGATCCACGTAATTTATCACGTCCCAAGGACAGTATACATTTGCATTTCCAAAGTGATATCCGTCATACCATTCTTTTTACATCTGCATAATGCTCTGAAAGATCAAAATACTTAAGTATTTCCTGAACCTCTTTATCTGTAAAGCCAAAGCACTCGTCATACATTGAATCCATGATTGAAACAATTTCAAAATTGTTAAGGCCTGTAAAGCTGCTTTCTTTTGATATGCGAAGACAGCCTGTCAAAATAGCAAACTGTAAGTAATCGTTGGTCTTTAGCGCCTGTCCGAACAAGCCTCTGATAAGAGAGACCATCTCATGGTAGTAGCCGTTATGGTATGCTTTGTCGAGTGGCACATCGTATTCATCTATCAGGATGACTGCCTTTTTGCCGTAATGTTTATATAAAAGCTTGGAGAGAAGCTTTAATGAAGTGGTAAATGTAGCATTGTCAAAAAATGAACTTTCCTTTTTCTATATAAAGTAATCCTTTGAACTGTTCTTTTTTTCCCAAACTGTCAATTTATCACTTTCTGCCAAAAAGGAGAATTTGCTGATTTCATTTCCTATGATGCTGGAGAATACCTGAAATGCCTCATCATATGATAAACCCTCGACATCCTTAAGTGAAATAAATATCACAGGATATTTGCCCATATACTCATCACAAAGAGATTTATTTTGTGAAATATATAATCCGTCAAACAGTGATTTGTCAGTGCCAATCTCAAAAAATGAGCGCAACATGCTCATGCCTAGAGTTTTTCCAAAGCGTCTTGGACGGGTGAACAGCGTTACTTCACTCCAAGTATTTAAAAACTGCTCAATAAACATGGTTTTGTCAATATAATAAAATCCAGACCTTCGTATATCTTCAAAATTTTCGATTCCAACAGGCAGTTTTAATATTTCCATGTGAGCCTCCCAAGTTAAAATATGATCGATACATTCGCATATAGTATAACTGATTTTTAGAGGAATTACAATTTCTATTGATTATCTAAAGTTTAGGGCATTTATGGTTATAATTATTTTGTTTGAAAAATACTGTGAGTTTGTCTATAATTGAGCTATAGATAATTTCAAGAGGTATAATACAATATGATAAAAATAGGTATTGAAAATAATTTAGAATAAGTGGTACTGTATTTATATAAACGAAAATTATTGATTGAATGTCAAACCTGTACGAATTTGTGTCGTTCATGTATTTATTGTTGAAGATATATGGATTATAGGTTATAAAGAAATTAATAACAGTTGAACAGTCAGGAACGGTTACAAACAGGAGTGACAAAATAAGGGGAATATGAAGAAGAATTTAAAAATTTTATTCATACAATTATGTGTTTTGGCAATAGGCTGCTTTATCGGAGAAGCAGTTTTCGGCTTGCCCAAATGGCTTGGACTTGTGATAGCAGGTCTTATGTTTTATTTGGTATTTTTTATAATACAGATTAAAGGTGCTATGAGTAATATCAAAGATGAAGTGTCAAGTGATGGCATAGCCGGAGCAAGAATATGCGGAGTCTTTATTTCTGCGATACTACTTGCATTTATATTGGGAATATATGTTTATCAAGCGGCTAATATAGCGATGACTATAGCCGGTGTGGTATTGCTTATATTACAGCGGAGAAAAATAAAAGGGTTTTTCTTTGAGAATCGCTGGGAGAATAATTTTTGGTTGGTGTATTTTGGTATTGCATTTATTATTTGTGGTGTTTTTTCTGTATTTGCTTGTCTGGATATTGCACCATGCACGGAGCTTTGTGGTGTTTACAGGACTATCGGTATCATAGTGTGGATTTTGGTGATTTTATGGACACTTCCGCCTGATACATGGTTGGCCAGATTTGCCACAAATAACTATAAGAGATATGAAGATAATTATGATTAAGAAAGAAAAAAATAGAGATTATTTTCTAATGAAAATTATCGGACAAAATAAGGAGGATAAATGAAAAATAGTTTCTAATTTGTCAGTAATGATTTTTGTCATAGGATGTGCAATAATGGAAATAACAACATGGTTTATTGATTCATATGTTATGTTTTATATAGGAATAATTATTGTTATAGTGGGAATTATTGGAATGATTATTCAAGGAAAGTTTAAGAAAGTAATTGAGTTTATTATAGAGTATTTTTAGAAAGTTTTGCTTTCAACATTTTACCACTTGATAGTTTATAGAGAGTAAAAATAGATAAAAAGTTAAGAAAAGGAGAAAATGAAAATGAAAAAAAATCTTGAACTTATTTTATTAATAATTAACTGGGTAATTGTTGCAATACAGGCATTTACTATATTTTTATATGGAAATAGCATAGGCCTGTTTATTATTATGCTGCTTGCATTAATAGCTCAAGTATTTAGTGTTTATGACAATAGAAAAAAATAATTATTAGATAGGATAAAATATATGAGCAAAATAATATATGTGTTAATTGCAATACTATTTATATGATTATTAATTTATTTATAGTAATAAAGAAAAATACAAAAATTTTACATTTTGCTGGTTCTATTTTGTTTTTACAAGTTTTTTTATTGTCGGTTGTTAATTCACATTTCATTACATTGAGTGAGTATTCTGTATGTGAATATATATTTTTATTTTGTATGACCATATATGCAATTTTAGTTTATTTTTTAGAAAACAAAAAAAGATGAAAAAATTCCCGAACTTTATTATAATATGTATAAAGTATCTATATGTATCACTGATACATACTGGTACACAATTCAATTATATAAACGGAGATTACATAAAATGAAACGATTTACCGCAATATTACTTACAGGCATGATGATATTTACCCTTGCATCATGCGGCAAAAAAAAGCACAGGATACACCGACAGAGCCTGCAACAGAGACACAGGCTGCAGAGAAGGTTGAGATGCCTACGGAAACAGAAGCTGTGACAGAGGTGGTAACAGAGGCCACAAAAGAAACACAGCAGACAGAAGCGCAGCAGGAAGAACAGACTGCCGAACAGCCGGACGAGGAGCAGAACAATTCAGGTGATAATAATTCCTCTTATCAGTATGTAGAAAGAGCATCCTATGAGAATGGAGAATCAGTATCACTAAATCCTTCATGGCAGTATGCAGACCATTCAGCGATAAATTCAGGCTGTGCGGTCATGTACAAGGCTACAGCAAACCGCAAAAACATAGTAGTAGGTGTCAATGCCGGACACGGTACAAGCGGAGGAACTTCGGTGAAGACACTTTGTCATCCGGACGGCTCGGCAAAGACCACAGGTGGTACAACAGGCGCTGGCGCAACAAAAGCAGTAGCAGTTTCAGGGGGTATGTCCTTTAATGATGGTACACCGGAGAGCTCTGTCACACTCCGTATGGCGCAGATACTAAAGGACAAGCTGCTTGCGGCAGGCTATGATGTGCTTATGGTAAGAGACGGAAGCGATGTGCAGCTTGACAATGTGGCACGTACTGTCATCTGTAATAATGCGGCAGACTGTCATATCGCTCTGCACTGGGATGGCGACGGACTAAGCTACGATAAGGGCTGCTTTTACATATCAGTGCCTGGAGGCATAAAGGGTATGGAGCCGGTTGCATCACACTGGCAGCAGCATGATGCACTTGGGGCAAGCCTGATAGAAGGACTGCGCGCTCATGGAGCAAAGATAAACGGTAATGGCTCAATGGCGATAGACCTGACACAGACCTCATACAGCACGGTACCATCAGTGGATGTAGAGCTTGGCAACGCATGCTCTGACCACAGCGATGCCACACTTGAAAATCTGGCAGACGGACTGGTGCAGGGAGTCGAGGGATATTTCTAGAATATAAAAAGTTACTGTTGTTTTTTTGTGTGTATTGGCACTAAACTAAAGTTTGCAAAAACAACTGAATAGCGGATTCAAATGAATAGGACGCATAGTGAGATAAATGCGTCCGGTATGATTTTGTCAGTATAGAGGTGTTATTATAGAAGTGGTACAGCAGATAGAGAAAGGGAATATTATGACAGACAACAAATCCGGGGAGATACTCATAATAGAGGATGACAAGGACATTAATGATCTGCTTGCGACAGCGCTTTCAAAAGCCGGATATAGGACAAGACAGGCATGGTCAGGCACAGAGGGAGAGCTTTTGCTTAAGCTGGACAGGGAAGCTTATGCGCTTGTGCTATTGGATCTGATGCTTCCGGGGCTTTCAGGGGAGGAGCTTCTGGCACGGATACGGCAGATGGATGCGTCACTTCCGGTGATAATACTTACGGCAAAGGATGAGCTGGATGAGAAAATCAATCTGCTCGTGGCAGGCGCTGATGATTACATCACAAAGCCGTTTGAGATAAAGGAGGTCGTTGCCAGAGTGGCTGTGCAGCTGCGTCATGCGGTGGCAGATGTGCCTTCAAAGTCGGGCAAGGCAGGAGAAAACCAGACAAAAGCAGAAAATGATACCGGACAGGGAGATACTACAAATACATACATAGCGGGACCCGTTAAAATAGAGCACAGACAGCTTGTGCTCGATCGGATTTCAAGACAGCTTTATGTAGCTGATAATGCTGTTGACGGCATCACAAAGCAGGAGTTTGCCATACTCGAGCTTCTCATGGCGCATCCCAGACAGGTGTTTGCCAAGGAGGACATATTTGAATATGCCTGGGATGAGCCGTATATTGGCGAGACAAAGACTCTTGATGTGCACATCAGCAATATCAGAAAGAAGATAAAAAAGCTGACCGATGACGAGTACATAGAGACAGTGTGGGGCATCGGTTACAAAATGAAAGAGTAAAGGTAAACAAGCTTTACTTTTTTTACTTTTTGTTAGCGATGTATTAGGATTTTACATTTATATTATGATTAAAGGGTTGCTAAGGAATAAAAGAAAAGGAGATTTGATTGTGAGTGAAATATTATTGCAGACAAAGGCACTGACCAAGCAGTATGGACACCAGAAAGCGGTTGACAATGTGGATATCCACATCAAAAAGGGTGCAATCTATGGATTTATCGGCAGAAACGGTGCCGGCAAGACTACCTGTATGAGAATGATCGGCGGTCTGGCAAAGCCGACAAGCGGAGAAATATCTATGTTTGGATACACAGGAAAGGATTTGTCGAAGGTACGCTCAAGAGTGGGCTGCCTGATTGAGGCACCGGGTGTATATCCCAACATGACGGCAAAGGAAAATATCGAGATGAAGTGCCGTCTCTTCGGCATCAGTAAAAAGGGCTATGCAGAGGGCATACTTGATAAGGTAGGTCTGTTAAATGTGGGAAAGAAAAAAGACAAAGAATTTTTCACTTGGTATGAAGCAGAGGCTTGGAATCGGCATGGCGCTGGTTGGAGAGCCTGACCTTTTAGTGCTTGATGAACCGATCAATGGGCTTGATCCCCAGGGAATTGCAGAGGTGCGTGATACGATTCAGAATCTGTGTGCACAGCAGGATATGACTGTGTTTATTTCAAGCCATATATTGGAGGAGCTTTCAAAGCTTGCCACAGATTACGGCATTATAAATAATGGAGCCCTGCTTCAGGAAATTACCAGAGAGGAGCTGCTTTCCAAGTGCAGTGAGAAGATTACACTGACAGTGGACAATCCAAATAAAGCAGTGCCTGTGCTCGATAAGATGGGCTTTGTGCACTACATGATAGTGGACAAAAATCATATAGATGTCTATGAGCGCCTGAATGATAGCGCCGCCTTAAATACAGCGCTGGTCACAGCAGGAGTTTCGGCGGCACAGCTAGCGGTCACAGGAATGGAGCTTGAGACATATTTCCTTAGTATCACAGGAGGTGCGACAAATGTTTAATGCGGTAAGAATGGATATTTACAGACTGATACATACAAAGTCAGCTTATGTTATACTGGTAATAGCTATGGCACTCGCAATAGCTATGAGCGGTATGACAGCTCTTGTCAGAAGCATGGCGACAGAGAGCATCGTGGAAACAACTGATGATGTCACTATGGTAAGTGAGTCAGACAGTGAGATAGCAGATGAATACGATACAGCATCAGCGGAATCGTCAAATGGACCAACGGCAACAGTCGGGCTTGAAATGGATGAATCCGACATGTCAGATGAGGTACCGACCATAGCAGATATGGTTGAAAGCGATATAGCGGGTCTTGACCTGGCACTTTTACTTGCAATATTTACGGTGCTCTTTTCAACAGCAGACCTAAACAGCGGCTATATAAAGAGCGTAGGCGGACAGGTGAAGTGCCGTGGAGTGCTGCTGTTTTCAAAGATGATAGCGCTTTCGGTATTTACACTTGTGGCTATGGCACTTGATGTGATTGTACAGTGTATTGCGACTCCGCTGTTTTTACATGGAGCAGAATTCGGAGATGCAGCAGACTTATTTAAGATGCTTGGCAGCCAGTATGTGGTCACACTTTTATTTGTATATTTTGTCATGGCAATGGCAATCATTATAAAAAACAATGTAATCAGCATGATTATCGCTGTGTGCATGTGTACAGGTATCTTTACACTCATTTTCAGTGGAATCAATATACTTATTGAAAAAATCGGAGCAAAGAACTTTGATATAAATGATTACCTTATTGTTAATCAGATTTCTGAGCTTGATCTGAGTGCGTCTGCAAAGACCGTAGGCGGTGCATTTGCGGTAGCCGCTGTGTGGGCAGTGGTGTCACTGATTGCAGTGTACGGTGTATTTAAACGCAGGGATATATAATGTGTTTTGAATGAGGAATAAAACATGATTTGGAAAATACTGACTGTAATACTTGCAGTTTCGGTAGCTGTCTTAATAGCTGTGCTCGTAAAAATAAGGGCACAGCTTCGTGACATTAATGAACAGCTTGATTTTTTATGCGAAAAGGATACAAATATGCTCCTTTTAACCGATACCAACATGGCTGATATCGGAAGGCTTAAGGAGCGCATAAACAGATTTTTAGAGCAATGGCACAGGCAGCGTGAGGCAGCAGCGAAAAAGGAGCAGATGATATCTGACACGTACACAAACCTGTCGCACGATATCCGTACTCCGCTTACCTCGCTGGACGGCTATTTTCAGCTGCTTAGGGATGAGACTGACAAGAGCGCGCAGGAGCATTATATAGATATCATCCAGGAGCGCATCACAAGCCTTAAGGATATGCTCGAGGAGCTTTTCATGTTCACAAAGCTTAAAAATGACAGCTTCAAGCTAGAGCTGTCTAATTGCTGTGTCAGCAGACTTTTAAAGCAGACAGTGTTTTCGTATTATGAGGAGTGGAAAAAGCAGGGCATTGAGCCGTCACTTGATATATGTGAGGACACGATATTTATCATTGCAAATGTGCAGGCGCTCAGGCGGGTGTTTCAGAATGTGATAAAAAATGCACTGGTGCATGGGCAGAAGAGCATCTGCATACAGATGAAGCAACAGGATTCGTGCAATTGCAGGGCTTCAGATGACGAGCGTACTTCAAAAAAAAAATAGGATTGTCCATATTTTGGTTTCAAATGATGTAAAAAATCCTGATGATATAGACGTGGACAAGGTGTTTGAGCGCTTTTACAAAGCCGATGAGGCGAGGAGTATATCATCGAGCGGGCTTGGGCTTTCGATTGCAAAGGAGCTTGTGGAGAGAATGGGCGGGAGTATTGAAGCAAGGCTTGAGGGGAAGAGGTTTGTTGTGGAAATACAGTTTGAATGTGAATAAGGTACTGAACAGTTACTTCAAGATTGATTATTGACAGAAATAAAGAAAACCAGTAAAAAACTCTTGACTTCTCACCAAAAATATTGTAGTATACGTTTTGTGCAAAACACAAGGGCTTGTAGCTCAGCCGGTTAGAGCGCACGCCTGATAAGCGTGAGGTCGGAAGTTCGAGTCTTCTCAAGCCCATCCTTGTAATAAGCGTATTATGAAAGCCACGGATTGCTCCGTGGCTTTTATTTACGTCTATATCTTTATTTACGTTTACACTTTTAAGTATATTTACACTTTTAAGTATATTTACACTTTTATGTGTATCTACACCTGCACAATGCGTCCGTGTCTGCCTATTCCTTTAAAAAATCCAGCATTAATTCCATCATACTTTTTTGAACTGCACTCAGAAATCATAAGCTGCTGCTTGTATTTGTAATCATCCCACTCTAGAAATGCTGTGACGTAGGGCTGTTCCTCCATTACACGCACAGTCGTATTTTTCTTGGAAAACACAGGGTATTTTCCGGTGTATCCCTTTTGAAGCAGCTCCTTTTCAAGCGCTTTACGCTTTTCTTTTTATGCGTTTATTTATCTGATTTCCGTAATTTCTCTCCGGATAATCCTTTGATGCCTTTATCACAAGCTTATAAATATACTGATAAAGTGGTACTCTTTTTGCATCGGCTAAATGTCTGCTCAAAAGCTTTTCCGTTTTCTCACATGGATTTGCCCTGTAGCGTGCAATGAGCTTAAGATAATCAGTGTCCGAAACCTCCCTGCAAAGCTCCTCCATAATGTCTATTCCCTCTGCCCTGGCAGGAAAATGATACTCCATCAAATCGCCCGGTACCGGTGTCCATCTGCGAAACGGTGCAAAGTAAATAAGGCTCTGGATAAAGCATTCTGTCTCGTTGCAGTATTCCTTTCCCATGTACATATACTTATCAGCGATTGTTCCTACCATATATACAAGCATGCGCCACTGCTCCTGTCCCTTTACCCAGAAATGTCCTATTTCATGGTATTTAAAGCATGCCTCATGTACATGCAAATTATCAAACCAGAGTGTGACCACATTGTCCTGCTGGTGCAGAATGAGTCCGTAGCCTTTTTCACTTCCTAAAACCAACGATGCCGAAATGATTTCTTCCTCGCTATGATAATCGCCCTTTAACACTGCATTTTCCACAGTAAGATAGCATTCCACCGCGTCATTCATGATATATGGGATTATATATTTGTCATCACTTCTGCATATATCAAATGAACCGTAATCAAAGAGTCTGCGAGCATGTAAAATGCGCGTGGCATATCCTCTTTTAAGCCGGGAAGTGCTTTTACTAAATCCTCGTAGGCCTGCATTGTGGTATCCTTTCGTATAGGAAAAATGATAAAAAAATAAGAATTTCAGAAGTAATAAAAACCTCTGAAACCCTTGTAAATAGTACGGGCAACAGGACTTGAACCTGCACGGTCTCCCACTAGAACCTAAATCTAGCGCGTCTGCCAATTCCGCCATGCCCGCATATATATGCCGCGTACAGTAGCGCATCTGCCTACAATTGAACGTTAGCAGTTCAATTGTCAAGAATTCCGCCATGCCCGCAAACACTTTGACAGTATATCATTTTGTTTCAGGTGTGTCAACATTATTTATCACATTATGAAAGCGGGGTTTCTCCATCTGTTTTATTTTTCGGATATTCGTTTGAGTGTGCACTAATGACCTCATTAATCCAGTCTACACACTGTTTTTTTCCGTCATCTGTAAATGGAAAGGTATTGTCAGTCTTTTTGCTGTCGTCGGTCAGGTCAAAAATATACGGCCCCGGCCATATCCATGCATGAAATATTGGCTCACCCTTTTCCTCGGGTGTATCCTCGGTGGCTTCCTTGATGACAGGCTCCTCACGCTTTATGAGAAAGCGCATGCCGTTCATCCAGCCGGTAAAGGTTGTTTTTTTTATAGTAGTTGAGATTGAGTGCATCGTCGTATGTAAGCATAGGTGGCTCCTTGATATATAATGATATGTAATTATACACCAAATATCCGTTTAATGCCAGAATGCCGCCGGTACTTAACAATTCAAAGCAATCATGCACTGAAAATTAATATTTTAATGCGAAAATAAAAATGAATAAAAATGTATAAATAATGCTTATAAGCTACATAAATTACCCTTATTAATGAGTATTATAAAAAATTGACTAATTTTTATGCAAAAATGAAAATAATATAGGAAAATATATCCAATTGACAAAGTATGATTTCTGTGTATAATAAAAGAATTGTTTGCGTCAGAACGACAGTTGTATCAGACAGCAAGATTAGGGAGTGTGTAATGACAATGACGTCATTCGCACTTTTTGCGTATTAGACAAAATACTTTGACGTGGTGCAGTGATAATGCTTTAAAAAATAAAAATAATGCATTATCGATACAAATCCAAGAGGGAGAGAAAAATATGGGTAAGTACATTGTAAAGAGAGTTATTCTCGCGATTTTTACAATCTTCATTATCAGTCTTATTACATTCTTTGCCATGAATGCAATTCCGGGTGGTCCATTCAATTCGGAGAAGGCAAAGAGTCCGGCGGTAATGAAAGAGCTTGAGGCACGCTACGGACTGGATCAGCCACTTATAGTCCAGTACAAGAATTACATGGCAGGCGTGCTGCACGGAGATTTCGGTGTTAGTCTTAAGACAGACCGTCCGATCTCAGATATCATTGGGGAGAGCTTCCCGATTTCAGCGAAGCTTGGACTTTTAGCGGCGCTAACTGCTATAGTATTCGGAGTGGTGCTCGGTTCGATAGCAGCGCTGATGCGAAACAGGTGGCCGGATCGAGTTATAGTATTCTTCGTCACACTGATTACGTCGATGCCGTCATTTGTCATCGCTACGTTATTACTTTATTTCTTCTGTATAAAGCTTGGTGTGGTGCAGGCCTTCAGCTCAGGAAGCAACATGATATTACTTCCGGTGCTGTCACTGTCACTTTCACCGATGGCATATATTACAAGACTTACAAAGACTTCAATGCTTGATGCACTCGGACAGGATTACATCCGTACGGCAAAGGCCAAGGGTGTACATCAGTACAAGATTATATTTGTACATGCGCTTCGTAATGCGCTCATTCCGGTCATCACATATGTGGGACCTATGATTGGTGGTATCCTCACAGGTTCAATGGTTATTGAGAGTATTTTCAATATCGGAGGACTCGGCTCCAAGTTCGTAAGCTGTATCACAAACCGTGATTACACAATGATTAGCCACAACACTTTTCCTTGCTGTCATCATGGTAGGCGCGAACCTCATTACAGATATTGTATACAAAGTGATTGATCCACGTATTAAGCTTGATTAAGGAGAGATAAAGATGAAAGATAATATGAAGAGAGCACCTTTCTCCACACAGATTGACCTTAGCAAGTTCGATATGAAGGATTTTGCCAAGGCATCAGATGAAGAGAAACGCCAGCAGGAGGTTATGGGTGAGTCAACTACCTTCTTGAAGGATGGTCTTAAGAGACTCCGCAAAAATCCACTGGCTATGGGTTCTATTATAGTTTTGGTTTTACTTATTTTGGTTATTCTTCTGGCACCAAAGATTGTGCCTTACGGCTATGCAGATATCGTTAAGGGTGCACAGAACTTAGGACCTTTCCAGTACAGTGAGGCTGAGCAGGCACAGATTGATGCAGGTGAGAAGCTGTTCCCGCACATTTTTGGCACAGATGAGCTCGGAAGAGACTATTTTATCCGTGTTGTTTACGGAGCTCGTGTATCGCTGGGAGTCGGTGTGTTTGCATCACTGCTTGTGCTTATAATCGGTATCATTTACGGTTCCGTATCAGGCTTCTGCGGTGGCAAGGTAGATATGGTTATGATGAGAATAGTAGATATCATTTATTCATTGCCGGATATGCTGCTCATCATTTTACTCGCAGTTGTATTAAATGAGGTGCTAACACCTGTAATAAAGGGTACAGTGCTTTCAAAGCTCGGTGTCAACATGATTGCACTTTTCATAGTGTTTGGATTGCTTTACTGGGTAGGAATGGCAAGACTTATAAGAGGTCAGATTCTTACCATTAAGCAGAATGAGTACATTCTCGCAGCAAAGTGTATCGGAACATCATCAGCCCGCACTATCAGAAAACACATTTTACCGAACTGTCTGTCAGTAATCATTATTACTACAGCGCTTCAGATACCATCAGCCATCTTTACTGAGAGTTATCTGTCATTTATCGGACTTGGTGTTTCGGCTCCTATGCCTTCACTTGGTTCGTTGGCAAATACAGCGCGTGGTGGACTCCAGAGCTACCCATTGCGTCTTATTTTTCCGGCGCTTACGATTTGTATCATTGTTCTTACATTGAATCTTATCGGTGACGGCTTAAGAGATGCATTTGACCCTAAATTATCGAAATAGTAAGGAGTGAGTAAGATGGAAGATAATAAGTTTGTTCTTGAAGTATCTGATCTGCACACTACCTTCAAGACCGATAACGGAGACGTATCAGCTGTAAACGGTGTCAGCTTTAAGCTTGAGCCGGGAAAGACTCTTGGAATCGTAGGAGAGTCAGGCTCAGGAAAGTCGGTTACAGCATATTCAATCATGCAGATTCTTGCTGAGAATGGTGCCATCACAGGCGGCTCAGTAAAATATAAGGGTGAGGATATCACCAAATTGAACAAAAAAGAAAATGGCAGATTTCAGAGGAAAATGCTGTTCAATCATTTTCCAGGATCCTATGACATCGCTTAATCCGGTATTTACGGTAGGCTACCAGCTTGAGGAGGCAGTGCTTCTTCACACAGATCGTACAAAGAAGGAAGCAAAGGAGCGCGCTATAGAGATGCTCACACTTGTAGGAGTAAATGAGCCTGAGAAGCGTGTAAATCAGTACCCTCATGAGCTTTCGGGTGGTATGAGACAGCGTGTCATGATAGCTATGGCATTAGCCTGTGAGCCGGATATCCTTATCGCAGATGAGCCGACAACAGCTCTTGATGTGACTATCCAGGCACAGATTCTTGAGCTTATGCAGTCACTGCAGGAAAAGCTTGGTATGGCAATCATCATGGTTACACATGATCTGGGTGTCATTGCTTCAATGTGTGATGAGATCATAGTTATGTACGGTGGCCGTGTGTGTGAGAGAGGAACAGCAGATGCCATATTCTACAGCCCGGCGCATGAGTACACAAAGGGACTGCTTCGTTCAATCCCTACAAAGACCAATTCAAAAACCAGGCTTGTTCCTATCGGAGGCACACCAATCAATATGCTCAACATGCCAAAGGGCTGTGCATTCTGCCCTCGCTGTGATGCCGCTATGAAGATATGTCTCACCGAAAAGCCGGAGGAAATCTGGGTTGGAGAAGATCATCTCGCATCATGCTGGATGAATATTAAGAATATGATGGAGGAGGGAAAATCAAATGAGTAATGAGACAAATAACAACGAGTACCTGCTCAAGGTAGACCATTTGAAGCAGTATTTCCCTGTTCATGACGGATTTAAAAAGATGGAGTTAAAGGCAGTCGATGATGTGTCATTTGCCATAAAGCCGGGTGAGACGCTTGGACTTGTTGGCGAGTCGGGCTGTGGAAAGACAACCGTAGGACGTACTCTTTTACGTCTGTACCAGCCGACAGCGGGACGCATTGAGTTCGACGGCAATGTATTGTTTGACAGTGAGAAGAAGATAGATGTGGACATGCTTCCTTACCGCAGACAGATGCAGATGGTATTCCAGGATCCATATTCATCCTTGAACCCGCGTATGACGGTAGAGGACATTATGGAGAGCCTCTCGATGTGCACAAGCTTTACAGTAGCAAGAAAGAGCGCCATGAGATGATTATGGATCTCATGGAGACAGTTGGATTAAACGCAGACCATGCCACACGCTATGCACATGAGTTTTCAGGCGGACAGAGACAGCGTATCGGTATTGCAAGAGCACTCGCGGTAAACCCGAAGTTTATCGTCTGTGACGAGCCGGTATCGGCACTTGATGTTTCAATTCAGGCCCAGGTAGTCAACATGTTTGAGGATCTGCAGAAGGAGAGAGGGTTATCATACCTGTTTATAGCGCACGATCTGCTTGTAGTGCAGCATATCTCTGATAGAATAGCTGTTATGTACTTAGGTCATATGATGGAGCTTGCAGATGCGGATGAGCTGATGGACAATCCAATCCATCCGTACACACAGTCGTTGCTTTCAGCGGTTCCGATCCCGGATCCTGAGACTGCCAGACACAGCAAGCGAATCGTGCTTGAGGGAGATGTTCCTTCGCCTCTTCGCATGCCTAGCGGCTGTCCATTCCGTTCGCGTTGTAAATATGCGACAGAACAGTGTGCAGCAGCACGTCCGGAGCTTACAGACAGAGGAAACGGACATATGGTTGCATGCTTCAACCGCTAATATAAGGTTTTTACCGGCATATAGCTTAAGCCACATGTGCCGGTTCTAACATAAATTTATTTTTCATATTAATTAATTAGGAGGAAGAAAGATGAAAAAGAGATTAGTAGCACTTACTCTTGTTGCAGCTATGGCACTTGGCATGACTGCTTGTGGAAGCAAGAGCGAGGGCAAAATATCTACTAACGACACATCTGCTAACGGCACTTCTCATACTGCTGTATCAGCAGGCGTAGACTGGACAAGCTATGACGAGTTAGTAGATTCTATCCGTACAGAAGCAGATCTTGCAAAGCGTGCAGAGATGATGCACCAGGCAGAGGATATGCTTATGGATACATGGTGTGTTATTCCACTTTACTACTACAATGACCAGTATATGCTCAAGGATTATGTCACAGACGTATACTCAACAGTAGAGGGTATGAAATACTTCTACAATGCAAAGAACACAAAGAATGCCGGAAAGTTAAACATCTTCATGGCATCAGAGCCTGATCATATCGATCCTGCATTAAACAGTACTGTTGACGGCGGATGTCTTGCAGTAAACAGCTTTGAGGGTCTTATGCGTTACAACGCTGAGGGCAAGCTTGAGCCTGCATGTGCAGAGAGCTATGAGGTTTCTGAGGATGGTCTCACATACACATTCACAATGCGTGATGGTCTTAAGTGGTCAAATGGTGATGAGCTTACTGCAAAGGATTTCGAGTGGTCTTGGAAGAGAGCCGCAGATCCTAAGACAGCAGCAGATTACAGCTACCTTTGCGCAGTATTCGCAGGATATGATGATACAAAGGGTCTTGCAGCTGATGATGTAGTTGCTTCTGAGGATGGAAAGACTCTTACAGTCAAGCTTAAGGCAGTTACACCATACTTCCTTGACTTATGTGCATTCCCATTCTTCTTCCCTGTAAACCAGAAGTCAGTAGAGGGAAATGATGACTGGGCAAACGATGCAAGCGACAAGTTCGTTACAAACGGTGCATTCACACTCAAGGAGTGGAAGCATGATTCAAGCATGACATATGTTAAGAATCCTAACTACTGGGATGCTGACAATGTAACAGTTGATGAGATGAACGTAATGCTTACATCTGATGATGTTTCAGCTTACACAGCTTACCAGAACGGTGACCTTGATTTCATCGATACAGTTCCTACAGCCGAGATTGAGGCAGCTAAGAAGACAAGCGAGTTCTACACAGTTGACAACCTTGGAACATACTACGTAGGCTTCAACATTAACTCTAAGCTCTACTCAGAACTTGGATTAGATGCTGACCAGGCTAAGGTATTCAGAAAAGCAATCTGTCTTCTTATCGATCGTCAGTACATTATCGATACAATCGCCCAGGGCGGACAGAAGATTGCCACAACATTTATCCCAGAGGGCGTTACAGATGGTAACGGTGGCGAGTTCAAGAACAAAGATTACTACGGCACAGATTACGATAAGAACTTTGAGGAGGCTAAAGAGCTTCTTGCTTCTATCGGATTATTAGATGAGAGCACAGGTCAGGTAAACCAGACTGTCGAGTTCTCATACCTTGTAAACAACTCAGAGTCAAATGTAAAGATTGGTGAGGCTATTCAGGCAGATCTTTCAAAGGTAGGTATCAACTTAAAGGTTGAGCAGCAGGAGTGGAACGTATTCCTTAACAGCCGTAAGGACGGACAGTTTGATTTCGCCCGTGAGGGATGGCTTATGGATTACAACGATCCAATCAACATGCTTGAGATGTTCACAACAAAATCAGGTAACAACGATATGCAGTTCGGTCGTTAATCTGATTTTGCTATCATAACAAAGCCGCTCGTGCCATTTGCACGACGATGCGAATAACATGAAGAGTATATAGGAAGTCATACAGTTATTGTATGGCTTCCTTTTTTTGCGTTTAAAGTGGGCTTTTCAGAGCGAAAAAAGGCTCTTTAAAAAATATGATAATGGTGTAAAATTATTATTGTATAGTTTTAGAATGATGTTTGAGGGTGTGTGATGATTTTAGGACTAAGTGATACGGAAAAGAAATTTAAGACAGCGATGGATACGGCGGGTGCCGATATGACAGTGGTCAACAGCTGGCTTAAGCTGTATGTCAAAACAAAAAAGAATTCCTCTGGTGTTGCAAAGCGCTATTATGGCGTGAAGACAGGTTTAAGCAGCCTGCTTTCAGATTTAAAGGAGCTTGAGCAACAAGTTATCGGGTATTGTGAGCTCACAGGAACCGACCGGAAGCACTTTGGAGAGCTGATAAAGGCTTGCAAAGCGAAAAGCGGCATGTTTGACGATGAATTTTTAATCAGCAAGGTGGACACGGATTTTCACACGACTCTGGACTCTGTTGTAAAGCAGGGGGGAGAGATATCTGTCATCCTTTGACAACGGTATCATTTTACAGAGTGAGATAGAGAATCTGATACACCTGACAAATGAGGGGCTTGAAAGGAAAAAGCCTGATTTGTTTGCTCTGTCATATTTCTATCTGGGGCACAGCAACAAAGAGCTTGCAGAGCTAAATTTCACACAAAAGACTAAGAGAGTGCATGAGATATATTACGAGGAGTTCTGGAAGGATATATTAAAGCAGCTTGAGGCATGTGTGAAGCAGGCTGAGGCCATAAACGATAAGTATGAGGGCACGACAGACCGGCGCACGGCAAGGATACTGTCGGAGCTTAATCCGCTGCTTGTGGGTGTTACAAAGCAATGGGAGCCGGAACAGACAGCAGAATACATACTGCGCGATATGTGCAGGATATTCAGGGATTGACATAGAAAATGCAGATTGATAAAGGAGCAGAATATGGATGTTATAATTTGGGCAATTATCTTAGGAGCTGTTTTTTACATTAACAAAAATCAAAGAGCGCAGGCAGTAAAAACACGCAGCCAAACAAACCGAGACCGCAGCAGAAGCAGATACAGCAGATATGGAACAGCATGCAGAATACAGTTCAGTCGGGTATGAATGCATTGAACCAGACATATCAGCAGAAACCACAGCCACAGATGCAGCAGAGAGCACATCAGCCTCAGAGACCACAGATGCAGCAGAGAGTACAGCCACAGCAGAGACCACAGCAGAGCAATCCGGATATAGTGCAGAGGGCCGTGAAAAATAACGCACGCTTTGCGGATGATACGACACAAAAAGAGCTTGAGGCTATGCACGGACATAGCGAGGCACAGCAGAGGATGGCTCAGGAGCACTCAAGAAACTGCCAGACACTGCATACCAAAGCGGCAGACGGTGCAAAGATTATAGAGGCTGAGACACAGAGCATGTTTGGCAGTGTTGAGGATCTGATTGCCATGGGATACAGCGGTAATCTGGAGTTTGAGAGAGATTTCCTTGGAGAAGGCTTAGACATGATTAACAACTTTTAAATAATAGGAAAAGAGGCAGAAATGATGGACAGAACACCAAAGCCCGGAGAGCTTTACAGGCACTTTAAGAATAAGCTGTATCAGATAGTTACAGTGGCGACACATTCAGAGACAGGGGAAAAGCTTGTGATTTATCAGGCTTTATATGATGATTTTGGGATATACGCCAGACCACTCGACATGTTTGTAAGCGAGGTGGACCATGAGAAATATCCTGATGTGAAGCAGAAATACAGATTTGAGAAGATCACACTTAAGGATACGCCGGAGGATATGTCGGGAAAGAGTATCTCTTCCAACAAGAGTATCTCTTCCAACACTAATGAGATTGCAGCTAATGCACCTGAAGCTGTGAGTGTTCAGACACAGGCATGTTATGAGCCGGCACCGGATGCAGATGAAGGCCAGGCACCGGATCCGCGTTTGCTGGAGTTCCCTTGATGCGGATACCTTTGAAGAGAAGTACAATATACTTATTTCAATGAGGGATATCATAACCGACCGCCTTATAGATGACATAGCGGTGGTTATGGATGTTGTAGTTCCTGAGGGTCCATTGCAAAAGCGGTATGATGATTTAAAGAATACGATAAAGACCAGGCAGTACTATGAATTTTCCAATCGGCTCAGATAGCTGTTGTGATATTTGCCGGATTCAGTGACATCCTCGCCAAACCAGTCAGGCGCTGTGAATTCATTTGCTGCGTCGACAGAGTCGAATTCAACCTCCACAAGTGTAAGAGGAGCCAGATCACCCTCAAATACATCAAGCTCTGCGGTCAGATCACCGTCAAGAGGTATGAGATAGCGTGTCTTTTTCGATGAGACGACCGTCAATCTTTTGGACAAGATGGTCGTAGGCTTCTTTTGTGAGAGGAAGATTGTACTCCTCGCGCACCATAAGACCGGCTCCCTTGTAGGTCATATAATAGCTGTCATTTGAGCGTCTGACTCTGACAACAGGCGAGGTGCACAGATAGCCCTGGGCGATTTTTTTTTGCTCGCGTAGCTGTCTAAATTGGAAGGAAGCTGTTTAAGTAAGTATTTTCTTTCGATTTCCATGGTATATCCTTTCAGGTTACTGGTAGATTTATAGTTACGGTTTATACTTTTGTTTTACCCTCATATCATTTATATATGATTATAATGACCGGTATTTAAAAATTCAAGGACGAACCGCAGCTTTTTTTATAGTATGATTAAAGGGTCAAAAGGTATCATAGTATTATCAAAGAAAAATAAAGGAGAAAAATATGATTAAAGTAGGAATTTTTATGGCAGACGGCTGTGAGGAGATTGAAGGACTTACAGTAGTAGATATAGTTAGAAGAGCAAAGCTTGAGATTGAAACCATATCAATCACGGAAAAAGCCGAGGTGACAAGCTCTCATCAGGTGACATTTAAGACAGATACCACAAAGGCACAGGCTGATTTTGACAGCTACGATGCAATCGTACTGCCGGGAGGCATGCCGGGTACATTAAACCTTGGCGCGGATGAGACCGTAGTAAAGACAATTAAGAGATTTGCCGCTGAGGGAAAGCTTGTTGCAGCGATATGTGCAGCGCCTAGCGTGCTCGGTGAGAATCATATACTTGAGGGCAAAAAAGCTACCTGTCATCCGGGCTTTGAGGAAAAGCTGCTCGGTGCACAGTGGCTTGAGCAGCCTGTAGTTGTGGATGGCAATGTGATTACAAGTCGTGGAATGGGAACAGCTATTGCGTTTGCACTCGAGCTTGTCAGATACTTCACAGACGATGCCACAGTAGAGCATATTCGACAGGGGCTGGTATACTAGACCGGCAAGCCCCTGTATTATAACAAAAGAGGTCACACACCAACCCCATGGTGCGCGGCCTCTTTTTATGCTTGCATTTGAAGCGTACATTTGAAGCCTGCTATTGCAGAGCTTATTTCATCTGCTGCTCCTGCTTCATGATCATCTGCTTGACCATCTCGCCACCGATTGAACCGGCCTGCTTAGAAGTAAGGTCACCGTTGTAGCCCTCTTTTAAAGGAACTCCAAGCTCTGAAGCAACCTCTTCCTTGAAACGGCTCATAGCCTCTTTTGCCTCCGGTACAGAAGCCTTTTTACTACTTGATGCTGCCATAATGCAATACCTCCTTTTAAAACGTTATACACAAGCTGTATGTGTATGGAAATATTATGCCGTAAAATGACAAAAATATGTTTTGGTATTGCTGACAATTTATGGAATTATACACAAAAGCAAATTTAATGTAAAAAACACTGGAAATAGTGGATTTGTTGTGTTATAATCATCCAATGACTGGGCTTAGCAGTTTAAAAAGCATGCCCACATTACATTTGATGTACATACCATTCATATATATTTTTAAGGAGGATAACGATTGACATGAGTGTACAGGTTGAGAATTTAGAGCATAATATGGCGAAGCTTACTATTGAGGTAGCAGCTGAGGAATTAGAGAAAGCATTGGATTCTGCATATCGGAAGCAGAAGAAACAGATTAGCGTACCTGGATTCCGTAAAGGAAAAGTGCCAAGAGCTATGATTGAGAAAATGTATGGAGCAGGTGTGTTCTACGAGGATGCAGCAAACATTCTTATGCAGCAGACATACGCAGGTGCGGTTGACGAGAGCGGTGTTGACATTGTTTCACGCCCAACAGTTGAGGTTACTCAGATTGAGAAGGGACAGCCTTTCATCTACACAGCAGAGGTTGCTGTAAGACCTGAGGTTACTCTTGGTAAGTACATGGGCGTTACAGTTACAAAGATCGACACATCAGTTTCTGAAGAAGAGGTTGTCGCTGAACTTGAGAACCAGAGAAACAAAAATGCAAGAACAGTTACAGTTACAGATCGTCCTGTAGCAGAGGGAGATACAGCAGTTATCGACTTTGAGGGATTTGTTGACGGAGTAGCTTTCGAGGGTGGAAAGGGTGAGAATCATCCATTAGAGATTGGTTCACACACATTCATCGATACATTCGAGGATCAGTTAGTAGGAAAGAACGCAGGCGATGAGGTTGAGGTCAATGTAACATTCCCTGAGAAGTATCAGGCAGCAGACCTTGCAGGAAAGCCGGCTACATTCAAGGTTAAGATCAACGAGATCAAGGCTAAGGAGCTTCCTGAGCTTGATGATGAGTTTGCACAGGATGCAGCAGGTGTTGATACATTAGCTGAGTACAAAGAGGAAATCAAAAAGAACCTCACAGAGAAGAAAGAGACAGAAGCTAAGAAGACTAAAGAGGATGAGGCTATCCAGAAGATTATCGATAAGTCAAAGATGGATCTTCCGGAGGCAATGATTGAGACTCAGTGTGAGACAATGGTTGAGGAGTTCGCTCAGAGAATCGCACAGAGCGGTCTTACAATGGAGCAGTACTTACAGTTCTCAGGCATGACAGTTGACCAGCTTAAGGATCAGGTTCGTCCTGAGGCTACAACACGTATCCAGAGCAGCCTTGTACTTGAGCAGATTGCCAAGGAGGAAAACATCGAGGTTACTGATGCAGATATCGATGCTGAGGTAGAGAAGATGGCTAAGGCATACGGCATGGAGGCTGATAAGCTTAAAGAGTACATGGGAGATGCTGAGAAGGAGTCTATGAAGAAAGACATTGCTATCACAAAGGCCGTAGATCTTATCATGGACAACGTTAAAGAGCGTGCAAAGGCAAAGAAAAAGGCTGATGCAGAAGAGTCTACAGAAGAATAAGATTTTTGAATCAAGATTTGATTGACTGGCTCAGAAGCCTATTTTCTGAGCCGGTCTTTTGAGCTTTTATAAAGGAGGTATTTTATATGAGTTTAGTACCATATGTCATTGAACAGACCAGCAGAGGAGAGCGCAACTACGACATTTACTCCAGATTATTAAAAGATCGTATCATTTTCCTTGGAGAGGAAGTAAATGAGACAACAGCCAGCCTTGTTGTTGCCCAGCTTTTATTCCTTGAGTCCGAGGATCCGAATAAGGATATCCACCTTTACATCAATTCACCGGGTGGAATGGTTACAGCAGGACTTGCTATTTACGATACTATGCAGTACATCAAGTGTGATGTTTCAACAATCTGTATCGGTCTTGCAGCAAGCATGGGAGCTTTCCTTCTTGCAGGCGGTGCAAAGGGCAAGAGATATGCTCTTCCAAATGCAGAGATTATGATTCATCAGCCATCTGGCGGTGCAAAGGGTCAGGCTACTGAGATTCAGATTGCTGCAGAAAATATTTTAAAGACAAAGAAGAGATTAAACGAAATTTTAGCAGCCAATACAGGCAAGCCATACGAGACAATTGCAGCTGATACAGAGCGAGACAACTATATGTCAGCACAGGAAGCCGCAGAGTATGGTCTCATAGACAGTGTAATAACAAACAGATAATCAGAAGTTAGATGAATTTAAGAGGGTACCCCATATGGGATGCCCTCATGCAATAAAGGAGTTAATAATGGCAGGAAAAAACGACGGAAAGATTCGCTGCTCATTTTGCGGTAAGACACAGGACCAGGTAAATCGTTTGATTTCCGGACCTAATGGAGCTTTTATCTGCGATGAGTGTATAGATATATGTGCCGAGATTCTTGAGGAAGAAGGCGTAGATGGCCATGAGGACAAAAGCAGCGCTAAGGATGATATAAATCTTGTTACTCCGGAGGAGCTTAAGGCGTTTCTGGACGATTATGTAATAGGACAGGACCAGGCAAAGAAGGTGCTTTCGGTTGCTGTTTACAATCACTATAAGAGAGTTCTGGCAGGTGATACATCAGATGTAGAGCTTCAGAAGAGTAATATTCTGATGCTTGGACCTACAGGCTCAGGTAAAACACTTCTGGCTCAGACACTTGCCAGAGTGATAAATGTTCCATTTGCTATCGCTGATGCTACAACACTTACAGAGGCAGGATACGTAGGTGAGGACGTGGAGAATATCCTATTAAAGCTTATTCAGGCGGCAGATTATGATATCGAGCGTGCAGAGCATGGTATCATTTATATAGATGAGATAGATAAAATTACAAAGAAATCAGAGAATGTCTCAATCACCAGAGATGTGTCAGGCGAGGGTGTACAGCAGGCTCTTTTTAAAGATTCTTGAGGGCACAGAGGCATCTGTACCGCCCCAGGGCGGAAGAAAGCATCCCCACCAGGAGCTTATTCCTATTGATACTACTAATATACTTTTTATCTGCGGTGGAGCATTTGATGGTCTGGAAAAAATTATCGACAGTCGTATGGATACATCATCTATAGGCTTCAATTCAGATGTAAAGTCAAAGACAGAGCTCAATGTAGGAGAGGCGTTTAAGCATGCACTTCCACAGGATTTTGTAAAGTTTGGATTGATTCCTGAGTTTATCGGACGTGTACCTATTACCGTTTCTCTCGAGGCACTCGACAGGGATGCACTTATCCGTATACTTAAGGAGCCTAAGAACTCGCTTATCAAGCAGTACACCAAGCTTTTTGAGCTTGACGGAGTAGGGCTTGAGTTCACAGACGATGCAGTAAATGCCATCGCTGACAAGGCACTTGAGAGAAAGACAGGAGCCAGAGGACTTCGTGCCATCATGGAGGCTGTTATGCTTGACCTTATGTATCGTATACCGTCAGACAAGAGCATCAGCAAGTGCGTAATCGACAAGGATACCGTTGAGGAAAACTTAAAGCTCGATGGTGAGTGTGTGCCGGAGGCATATATCGAGGAAAAAGCGGCATCATAAGTACATGGCGGTATTTTACAAAAGATACAGCATCGGATAATATAAATTGCACAGCGGTTTGTTATGCATGGCTGTGCAATAATACAGGAGATATAAGTGGAAGAACAGATTATGAATATGCCTGCAGTAGCGCTGAGAGGGCTTACTATTCTGCCGGGGATGATTGCCCATTTCGACATCAGCAGAGAGCGCTCCCTTCGTGCTGTCGAGGAGGCTATGGAGCAGGATCAAAAGATTTATCTTGTCACACAAAGGAATGTGGACAGTGAGGACCCGACTCAGGAAGACCTCTATCAGATGGGTATTGTTGCTGACATAAAGCAGGTTGTCAGATTACAGAATGATGTTGTGAGAATACTTGTAGATGGAATAAGCCGGGCAGCATTGCTTGGCTTTACCGGTAATGAGAAGTACCTTGAGGCAGAAATCTGTTATTGTGATAGTAATGCAGACAGCCTGCCGGATGATCTCAGGGAAGCCATGCTTCTCGGAGTCAGAGAGGCTTTTCACAGATATGCGGCAGTCGTCGGCAAAATCAGCAAGGAGCTTATCAGACAGATAGATCAGTATGAGGATCTTGAAAAGCTCATTGATTATGTAACCAACAATCTGCCGGTGTCATATGAGCTTAAGCAGCAGGTGCTTGAGGCAGAGGATATCAATGACAGATATCAGGTTATAGTATCATTACTTCTCTCCCAGGTGGAGGTTATTTCCATAAAGAATGAGCTTCAGAAAAAAGTAAAGGTTCGTGTGGATAAGCATCAGAAGGAGTATGTGCTTCGTGAACAGCTTGGTGTGATACGTGAGGAGCTGGGCGAGAATGCTGACTCGGAGGCTGATGAATATGAGAAAAAACTATCTGAGTTAGATGCGCCTGACTACGTAAAGGAAAAAGACGAAAAAAAGAGATAAAGCGCTTTAGAAATATGAGCAGCAGCTCATCAGAGAGCACAGTTGAGAGAGGCTATATAGAGACTGTACTTGAGCTTCCGTGGAACAAGATGTCTGTGGATAACAAGGATCTTGACCATGCAGCACAGGTGCTCGATGATGATCACTACGGATTAAAGGATGTCAAGGAGAGAATACTTGAGTTTCTGGCAGTCAGAAATCTGACAAGCAAGGGAGAGAGTCCTATAATTTGTCTTGTAGGTCCTCCGGGAACAGGAAAGACAAGCATAGCCCGTTCAATTGCGTCTGCACTGGAGAAGAAAATATGTGCGTATTTCTCTTGGTGGCGTGCGCGATGAGGCAGAAATCCGTGGACACAGAAAGACATATATCGGCGCTATGCCGGGCCGTATAGTAAATGGCTTAAGACAGGCCGGCGTTTCAAATCCTCTCATGCTGTTGGATGAGATAGATAAGGTGTCAAGTGACTACAAGGGTGACACATCAGCCGCTCTTCTCGAGGTGCTTGACAGTGAGCAGAACTGCAGATTCAGGGATCATTACATCGAGATGCCTGTAGATTTGTCGGAGGTGCTTTTTATTGCAACTGCAAATGAGGTTTCAGGCATTCCAAAGCCGCTTCTTGACAGGATGGAGCTTATTGAGGTGTCAAGCTACACTGAAAATGAGAAATTTCACATAGCAAAGGAACACCTAATTGAGAAGCAAAAGAGCAAAAACGGAATTAAAAAGGAACAGCTTACGATAACAGATGGTGCTTTAAAGGATATCATCAGGCTGTACACCAGAGAGGCCGGAGTCAGAAGCCTTGAGAGGACTATCGGCAAGCTGTGCCGCAAGGCTGCCAGGGAAATCTTCAAGGACAGCGAAGCTGCTGTAAAGGTTACAAAGACCAATCTTAAGACGTATCTGGGCAATCCGAAGTACAGTCCGGAGAAGAAAAATGATCACGCTGAGGTGGGAATCGTAAGAGGACTCGCATGGACCAGCGTGGGCGGAGTCACACTCGAGGTTGAGGTGAATGTGCTGCCGGGCAAGGGTGAGCTCGTGCTCACCGGTAAGCTAGGCGACGTGATGAAGGAGTCGGCACAGGCGGCACTTAGCTATGTGCGCTCAATAAGCGAAGAATATGGCATTGATGCAGAGTTTTACACGGAGCATGATATCCATATACATATTCCCGAGGGAGCAGTGCCAAAGGACGGACCATCTGCGGGTATCACTATGGCGACAGCCATGCTCTCGGCTATTACAGACAGAGCTGTCAGGGCAGATGTAGCCATGACAGGTGAGATAACACTGCGCGGCAGGGTGCTTCCGATAGGAGGACTCAAGGAAAAACTGCTTGCGGCCAAAGTAATCGGAATAAAAACAGTATGTATTCCAAAGGATAATGAAAAGGATCTGGAGGAGATTTCAAAAGAAATAACAGACGGCATGGAAATCGTGCCGGTGGAGAGATTTTCACAGGTGGAGAAGATAGCATTTGTAAAATAAGAATGAGGAAGAGATTATGGTAATTAAAAGTGTTAATTTAGAGACAGTTTGCGGAATTACAAGCACAATCCCTGACAATGAGTATAATGAAGTGGCATTCGCCGGCAAGTCAAATGTAGGCAAGTCGTCACTGATCAATGCGCTCATGAACAGAAAGTCACTTGCCAGGATCTCTTCACAGCCCGGCAAGACACAGACCATCAATTTTTATAACGTCAATGACGCCATGTATCTGGTCGATCTGCCGGGTTATGGCTATGCCAACGCCAATATCGAGATAAAAGCCAAATGGGGACAGATGATAGAAAACTATCTGCACACCTCCAAAAAGCTTCAGGCGGTGTTTTTACTTATAGATATAAGGCATGAGCCATCGGACAATGATATCATGATGTATGACTGGATGGTAAATCAGGGCTTTGCACCGATCATCATTGCAACCAAATCTGATAAATTGAAAAAAAGCCAGATTGCCGCACACATAAAGACTATCAAGGATGTGCTTCATGTGAAGCCCGGCACGGTAGTCATACCGTTTTCGTCCATGTCAAAGGAAGGCAGGGACGAAATCTGGAATCTCATAGATTCACTCGTGTTTGACGAGGAGACGCTTCTTGCCATGAAACAGGAGGAAGAAGCAAAGCGCGAGGCAAAATCAGCTGCAAAAAGAGCCGCTGCATCCCAGCCACACAAAAAGGAGCGCTGGAAGAAGACCGGAAAGCCGGTTGCCAAAAAGACTAAAGAACGCAGAGATAAGGCCAAGAGCAAAAAAAGCGTTAATAATCATAAAAAGAAATAAAGTTATAGAAAGAAAGGCGAATATTTAATATATGAAGAATAAATGCAAATTTGTAGGCATTATGTTTTTTTGTGTATATTGATAGTGTGTACGCTTGCGGTAATGGCATATGAGCACACAGCAGGTATGAAAGGCGCTGCCGGTGGAGCATCAAATGCTTCGGGCAATACAAAAAATACAGACGAAGCTGATGATATGCTTACAGTCGTGACATCCTTCTATCCTATGTACATTGCCACTTTAAACATAGTGGATGGTGTGGAAGGCGTGAGACTCGAAAACTTAAGCGAGCCACAGACCGGTTGTCTGCACGATTTTCAGCTAACACCGGAGGATATGAAGCTTTTATCCACAGCCGATGTTTTTGTAATAAACGGAGGCGGTATAGAGTCGTTTATGTCTGATGTGGCAAAGGCGTATCCGAAGCTTGATGTGGTTGAGGCCTGTGGGGATGTGGCACTTCTTTCTGAGGATGATGCAGACAGTGACCACGACCATGACCACGAGCAGACGCAGAATCAGATAGCGCGCACGATCATGACCATGGTGATGAGAATGCCCATGCATGGATGAGCGTGCCGCGTTACCGCACCATGGTTCAGACAATCGCATCCCGGCTTGCCGAAAAGGATGCAAAGCATGCTGATGAATATTATGCAAATGCAAAAGCATATGATGCAAAGCTTGCAGTGCTTGAAGAAAAGATAAATAGCATAAAGAGTCTTACCAATGGACAGAATATCATCATATTCCATGAGGCCTATGCATATGTAGCTGATGATTTTTCCATGAATGCATGCTATCTGTTAGACCTTGACGAGGAGCGCTCAGTCAGCGCAGGTGAGATAAAGCAGGTAATAGGTGCCATAAAGGATGACGGAGTGTCGGTAATACTCGCTGAGGAGCTCTACGGAAAGAGCATGGGAGATACCGTATCGCGTGAGACAGATGTGCATGTGATTTATATCGACCCTCTCAACAGGGGAGAGTACGACAAGGACAGCTATCTTTATGGTATGGAGCACAATATAGAGCTTATCAAAGAGGCATTTACTAAATAAAATTGGAGAAAATATGCGGAAAATAATACAGCCATGTGGCTTTCATTGCATAAAAATAAATAACCTTGGAGTGAGCTTTGGAGAGCAGACAGTGCTTGAGGATGTAAATATGCACATACACTGTGGCTCCTTCAATGTCATAATAGGCCAAAACGGTGCCGGAAAATCTACACTCATAAAGGCGATACTCGGCGAGATACCTCACACCGGTACGATTGAGTTCAAGGATACTAAGGACGGACATATGGCTAAGCTTAAAATCGGCTATGTGCCGCAGTCTGTCAATATCGAGAAAAATACACCGGTCAGCGTGTATGACCTCATAGCAAGCTACCGGTACAATTATCCTGTTTTTCTGCCAAAGAGCAAAAAGATAGAGGCAAAGATAAGGGAGACACTCGAGGTATTTGAGGCTGAGGAGCTCATCGACAAGCAGGTGTGCAACCTCTCGGGAGGACAGCTGCAGAGAGTGCTTCTTTCCATGGCAATCATGGACGAGCCGAATCTGCTGCTGTTGGATGAGCCGGTGTCCGGAATAGACCAAAACGGCATGGAGCTTTTCTATAAGACCATGGATTATTTAAAGACTCACTATGACCTTGCAATCATACTGATATCGCACGATTTGGACTATGTGGCAAAGTACGCAGACCATGTTGTACTGCTTGATAAGACCGTTGCAAAGCAGGGGACTGTGAAGGAAGTCTTCGAGAGCAAGGAATTTGAGAGAATTTTCTACACAGGAGAGGAATCCTGGGTGAGAGAGGAGGAGCACAAATGAATATAACCTCCTGGCTTCAATATGATTTTATGAGAAATGCCCTTATCGCTGTGCTCATCATCACACCGCTTTTTTGGCATAATGGGAACCATGATTGTAAACAAAAAGATGGCATACTTTTCAGATGCACTCGGACATTCAGCACTTACAGGAATCGCTGTCGGAGTGGTATGCGGCATGGCAGACACCTCGCTTGCCATGGTGATATTTGCGATAGTGTTTGCACTTCTTTTAAATAAGATAGGCAGTCTGAACACTGCATCGACAGATACCATTATATCGGTATTTTCATCGTGCTCTGTGGCGATAGGTCTTGCGATACTGTCAAAGGGCGGCAATTTCAGCAAATACTCAAGTATACTGGTGGGCGATGTGCTAAGCATCACAAAGACTGAGATAGTTTATCTAATTGTGATTTTTGTGGTCACTATAGTGTTCTGGGTGCTTTGCTTCAATAAGCTCAATGCCATATGTATACACAGAAGCGTGGCAAAAAGCAAGGGTATCCATGTGCGTCTTCTGGATAATCTGTTTGCGGTGCTTGTAGCACTCATAGTTATGCTATCCATCAAGTGGATAGGCATACTTATCATAAATGCTCTGCTTATATTACCGGCGGCTTCATCAAGGAATATTTCGGAAAATATGCGTGAGTATCATTTCTTTTCAGTGATATTTTCAGTATTTTCCGGTATAGTCGGCCTCGCAGTGTCATACTACACCAATGTGGCAACAGGCCCGATGATAGTGATTATTGCATCGGTAATATATTTTTCGACATTTATATTTGGCAGAAAGCTGAAAAAATAACGGCTAAAGCTATAAGCAACAGACGCAAAACAGCCGATACACAATATAAGAGAAAGACTGTTTAGCTATATCAGACGCTATACAGGTTGATAATAGTATAGCGGGAAAGGATTCCCGCACGCACATTACCAGGGAGGGATGAGAGATGTTAGATGCTATTTCAAGTGTAGTTTCAGCAGTAGCGGCGGAGAGTGTCACAGCAAAGGACGAGGCGCAGACAAAGAATACTAATACCGCTTCAAAGAAGCAGGATGCAAAGACGGATAAGTCGGATGCAAAGACTGCAGGCTTCAGTGAGGAGGCAGCTGTATATGAGAAATCAGACAGCAAGGATGATTCAAAGGATACTGCAAAGAGCACAGTAAACCAGAAGATGAGCAAGGCAGACAGAGATGCACTGGTACAGGCACTTAAGGATGATGCCAACGCCAGACAGCAGCAGCTTATCGAGATCGTCAGAAAGTCCATGACGGGACAGGCTTCAACCTGGGACAAGTCACAGGGCTTAAAGAGTCTGTTTGAGAATCTGACTGTAGATGCAGACACAATAGCGCAGGCCAAAAAGGACATCGCAGAGGATGGATACTGGGGAGTTGAGAAGACCTCAGACCGTATTCTTGACTTTGCAAAGGCACTGTCGGGAGGCGACAAGGACAAGGCTGATGAGCTTTTGAATGCATTCAAGAAGGGCTTTTCACAGGCAACAGGAGCCTGGGGAGACAAGCTGCCATCAATTTGCCAGGATACTTATGATGCCGTAGTCAAGAAGTTTGATGACTGGAAGAATGGCACAGAGGACACACAGGTACAGGGCTAGAAGCCGGATGTGTATGTAAAAGTGTCGTGATGGAACGAATATTATATAAGAAATCTGATTTATGAATTATGAAAAGGGGGCTGCACGCAGCGTGCAGTCACCTTTTTAGTGCTTGTATAATTTTTTGAGAGGTGTATAATAGAAGAATAGTATATAAGTATCATTATTCATGTGGAGGAAATATCATGAAATTAGACATGTCAAAGTGGAAAGCACTTAGCATCAAAAATCGTTTAAAGAAAGGCTTCAGACTGACTACATTTGTAGCATCGGCATCGGGGGTTATCGCGGGTATTCTTATGATTCTTGTATCAATGAGATATTCCAGCGCACTAACCTTTACGGATTTTCACAGGGAGATATAGGAAAGGTTATGGTAACCTTCTCAGAGACACGAAGCGCTACACGAGCTCTTATCGGTTATACAGCTTCTGACACATTAAGTAAGATGTCTGATACACATGATTCTAAAAAGGAATCATTTCAAAAATACTGGAAAGAGCTGCAAAGCTCTATAAAGACAGGTGAGGAGCAGGATATATATGATGATATAAACAGTAAGCTCGATTCATACTGGAGTATCGATGATGAAATCGGACAGTTAGGTAGGAATGCTACAGATCCTGAGACACAGAAGGAAGCCGAGGAGAGAGCAGTAGCAGATCTTGCACCTGCATATGATGAGATATATCAGCAGCTTGTTGCCCTTATGGATACAAAGGTAACAGAGGGAGATAATTTAAGCAAGAGATTATCATTAGTATCATATGCCGCATTTGGTATTGTTATTGTTATCATTGTCAGTTCATATTTTATCTCGATGAAAATCGGGGACGAAGTTGCAGTTGGTATTTCTAAACCACTCGATGAGTTAAAACAGAGATTACGTACATTTGCACAGGGTGATCTTGAGGCTCCATTCCCGGCAGTTGATTCACAAGATGAAATTGCTGATATGGTAGGGGTTGCGAAAAACATGGCAGCAGACCTTAAGACTATCATATCTGACTCTGACAAGCTTCTTGGAAAGATGGCAGAAGGAGATTATACAGTTTCATCAGACATGGAAGATAAATATACCGGAGATTTTATTGGACTTCTCATGGCAATGCGTCAGATGAAGACACAGATGAATGATGTTATGTCACATATCAATGAGATATCATCACTTGTTACAGCAGGTTCTAACAACCTTGCTCAGGCAGCACAGGAAATCGCAGAAGGTGCTATGGATCAGTCAGCAGCCATTGAGGAGCTTCAGGCTACATTTGCAGATATCACAGGCGGTGTTGAGAAAACATCTGAGAAGCTCAATGATACATACAGGATTGCACAGGAGTATGCTGAGGAAGCAGATCACAGCCATACAGAGATGCAGGGCATGGTTGATGTTATCGGACGCATCAATGATACATCTAAGCAGATTGAGAATATCATTTCTGAGATTGAGGATATTGCCAGTCAGACAAACCTTCTTTCACTCAATGCAGCTATCGAGGCAGCGCGTGCAGGTGAGGCAGGTAAAGGATTCGCAGTTGTTGCGGGACAAATCAGAAGTCTTTCAGAGCAGAGTGCCAAGGCTGCGGTTGACACACGTCAGCTTATAGAGAGTGCCATTGCGGTATCTAACGAGGGTAATGAAGCTGCAGAGCGCGTAAGTACTTCTATTGAAAAGGTTATCAATGGTATGAAGGAAGTTGCAGATTCTTCTCAAAAACTCAGCCAGATTGCAGAGGAGCAGGCAAAGGCTATGGAGCAGGCAGAGGCCGGTATTAATCAGATATCAGATGTTGTACAGTCCAACTCAGCAAATGCAGAGGAAACATCAGCAACAAGTGAGGAGCTTTCAGCACAGGCGGAGACAATGAACGAGCTGATTAGCAAATTTATATTGGAAAAGAAATAGAAAAATTGTACATACGAGTTTAGAGAAACTTTTTAAAAAAGCCCCACAAGCATTATCAATGCTGTGAGGCTTTTTGTTGTGGTGCGTTAGAGGGTTACTTTTTAAATCTAGTAAACATGTACTATGTGAATAGTGTTTTTTTGTGCAATACGTGGAAAATCTGAAAAGTAATGAAAATGAACAATTAAATGAGAATATTTAAATTTGCTCTTTTTGGCAGGGTGTGTTATAATCCTTGTATACAAAAAACAGAGGTAATACAATATGGGTAGTAATAACGATATTTCATTAAAAGCATTAGCCAAGATTAATCTGGGGCTCGATGTTGTGAGGCGCAGAGAGGACGGATATCATGAGGTCCGTATGATTATGCAGACCATTCATCTGTATGACAGGCTTGATATCAAAAGGACAAAGGAGCCTGGCATACAGATACAGACCAATCTGTCTTTTCTCCCTGTAAACGAGAACAATCTCATATACAAGGCTGCAAAGCTTCTGATGGATGAGTTTTCTATAACTGACGGTGTATCAGTGAAGCTGGACAAGCGTATTCCTGTTGCAGCAGGGATGGCGGGGGGGCAGTACTGATGCGGCGGCTATGCTTATAGGTGTAAACAGGCTTTTTCTGGGACTGACAAAGAGAGAGCTTATGGAAAGAGGTGTGCAGATAGGGGCGGATGTACCATACTGTATTATGAGAGGCACGGCGCTGGCCGAGGGCATAGGAGAGGCGCTTAGTCCTCTTCCTCCAATGGTAAAGTGTCCGGTGCTCATTGCAAAGCCGTCCATCTCGGTATCCACAAAATTTGTGTACCAGAATCTGAAGCTTGATGATACGACTATTCATCCGGATATAGACCGCCTGATAGATGATATAAAGGCTAAGAATCTGCATGATATCGCAGCACATATGGGAAATGTCTTAGAGACCGTGACCATACCAAACTATCCGGTGATAGACGAGATAAAGAAGCATATGCTTTCAAATGGCGCGGTAGGAGCCATGATGAGCGGTAGTGGTCCGACAGTTTTTGGATTGTTTGACGATGAAGATACCGCAAAGAAAGCGTATAAAGCCATGCGAAGCTCACATCTTGCCAGACAGGTGTATCTGACATCTGCACAATAATCGCAAATGATATGATACCGTGACAGCATAGCAGGTGCTTTATAGTTACCTTATTTTCTTATAGATGAGAATGATAATACAAGAGATAGGAGAAGTTTGATGACTGATAATTTAACTTTAAATATGGATGCATATCTGCCACTGCGTGATGTGGTTTTTAACACACTTCGTGAGGCAATTTTAAAGGGAGAGCTCAAGCCGGGCGAGAGACTTATGGAGCTGCAGCTTGCGTCAAAGCTTGGAGTCAGCCGTACACCTATACGTGAAGCAATCAGAATGCTTGAGCAGGAGGGGCTTGCAGTCACAATGCCGAGAAAGGGCGCAGAGGTTGCCAAGATGACTCTCAAGGATATGGAGGATGTGCTTGAGGTGAGAGAGGCTCTCGATGAGCTTGCAGCCAAAATAGCCTGTAAGAAAATCAGTGATGAGCAGCTTGCGAATCTAAAAACCATAAAGGACGAGTTCAAGAGGAGCATGGACTCAGGAGATGTGAAAAAAGATAGCTGAGGAGGATGTGAAGTTTCACGATGCTATCTATGAGGCGACCAGCAATGCGAAGCTTGTATCTATGATGAACAATATCCGCGAGCAGATGTACCGCTACAGAGTGGAGTATTTAAAGGACCCAAAGAATTATCCGATGCTTGTGAAGGAGCATGATGCCATCTACAGGGCGCTTGAGGCAAGGAATATGGAGCTTGTGACTACAGAAATGCATACGCATGTGGCTAATCAGGCGGTTGCTGTGAAGGCTGTGATACAAAAGCAGGATGAAGAGAAGAAATAAAACAGAAATATAACAAGATTATAGCAGACAAAGATAATAAAATACAAAATAATATAACAAAACCAGGGGCTGCCGGTTGCACTGACGTGTGAACGGCGGCCTTTTTTTTTAGTGGCTTAGTTAGTGGCTTAGATAATAGAAAAAATAAGTAATCAGGGATATTTGCGGGCTTGTATGGTCATACTATATCAGGGATTTTAAATCTTACGGGATTTATTGGGTATATAGGAGAGTTAAAGATGACCACAAACATAGATGAGAACATAAAAAGCTTCAGGCAGATATATTCTGACTGCTCAGATATCAAGATGCAGGAGATGTATCTGGGGCGTGATGCTTCCATAAAGTGTTTTGTTGCATATATTGAGGTGACATGTGCAGGCTCCGGTATCAATAACAGTGCGTTTGGACGATTTACATCATACCTTGAAGGGATAGACCGGGATCAGGTTAAGGAAGTACTTGACAAAAATCAGGCAGCTCTATCCGAATTTGCGCATCTTCATACGGTTAGAGAGGCAGCCCAGATGATGCTGACAGGAGACGTGATTTTTTTTGTGGATGGTTATCCGGATGCCTTCAAGCTTCCTGATAAGGGATATCCTGCCCTGTCAATTCAGGAGATTGATTCGGAAAAGGTCATAAGAGGCTCCAATGAGGGTTTTGCTGATTCCATAAAGATAAATACAGCACTTATCAGGCGCAGGTTAAGGAGCACACGCTTAAAGTGTAAAGAGGTGAAAAAGGGACTTCGAGGACACAGCAATGTGGACATACTATATGTGAGAGACCTCGTAAAACCGGGGCTTGTAGAGGATGTGGAAAGGAATCTGGACAGCTATGTGATAGACCATGTGGGAGATTCGGGAGTCATTGAACAGTTTGCCGAGGCGAAATGGTATTCACCGTTCCCACAGCTTCAGACCACAAAGCGGCCGGATGTGGCGGTAAATGCGCTCATAGAAGGGCGGGTGGTGGTGCTGTGCGATAATTCACCGATAGCGATAATACTGCCAACCACCATGAACAATTTTTTAAAAACCGCAGATGATTACTATAACAGAACGATAGCGGCAAGCTTTGCCAGATTGATAAGGTACGTGGCAGCCTTCATGTCATTTACATTGCCGGGGCTTTATCTGGCGGTCACAAATTTTCATACACAGATACTGCCGACACCTCTCATACTGGCGTTTTATGAAGCAAGACTCGGCTGCCCGTTTCCACAGCTCATAGAGGTGCTCATGATGGAGCTGTCCTTTGAACTGCTTCTGCGAAGCCGGCATAAGACTTCCCGGAGCCATGGGAAATACGATAGGCATAGTCGGAGGCCTCATAATCGGACAGGCAGCAGTGGATGCAAATTTAGTGAGCCCTATAGTGGTCATCCTGGTTGCATTCACCGCACTCTGCTCGTTTGCCATACCGAGTGAGGAGTTTGCATTTTCATTTAGGATACTCAAATTCGCTGTAATAATTATGTCGGCATGGCTTGGATACTTTGGATTTTTAATAAGTCTGATGGTGATACTTTTGCATCTTGCAAAGCTCAAAAGCTGTGGTTATCCATACATGATGCCATTCGTGGGCAGCGAGCTGACAGGCGGCGAGGATGAAAAGGACAGTATCATACGATTTCCGCTTCTGAAGACTTTGGAGGCGGCCTGTATTTGCAAGAGAAAAGGAGTGCAGGAAGCTGAAAGAAAATCGGACAAAATAAACTGTCCCCTTTGTCAAGGACATTTTGAATTAGTGTAGTGCCTGTTTTTTAGACATCTACACTAAAGTGATATCCTTGATTTTGGACATTCCCTGGTTTGGTTCCCCACAGAAGTGGACACATGACATTTTCGGTATCCACGGAAATGGACATACCATCCCATCCAGTGTGATATTTAGTTGGTTTATTTATTATCATCTATATCAACTGCCGATGCACCAAGCTCTTTAGGATCCTTTTTTATGGCTGGCATGGCAGGAACATTAGGAATATCCAGAGGATATTTACCCGTAGTAACAAATTTGTAGAATTCATTAGGCGACAGCCTGGCAAGATGCCATTGATACCGCCGGTTGTTGTAATAATCAATGTAGTTATCAATGATGACCTGAACATCAGCAAATGATGTACATTCAGCAAGCTCAGGCTTGATATGGTCTTTCATGTGGCCGAAGAAACTTTCCTGTGGGGCGTTGTCCCAGCAGTTTCCCTTGCGTGACATGGATTGGCGCAGTTTTTTGTCATACAGGATATTGATAAATTTGTGGCTTGTATAATGACAACCCTGATCCGAATGGATGATGGTTTCAGCCTGCAGGGACACTCCATGATATTCTACCAGTTTATTGATGGTTTCCAGAACGAAATCAACCTCTAGTGATGGACTGAGCACATAGGACAGTATCTGCTTAGTAAAGGCATCCAGGACAGTAGATAAATAGGCAAATGTGCCATTATAGGGCAGATAGGTGATGTCTGTCAGCAGGACGATCCGTGGACCATATGCTTCAAATTCACGTTGAAGCAGGTTATCTGCGACACTGCTGGTTTTAAGGGCTTTTGCCATCCGCCTGTAGGGATTAGGACCTCTATAAGGGCATGACAGATTGAATTTATCCATCAGACGCCGGATCTTTTTGAGATTCATAACCACGGGTGGATCCATGTGAAGAAGAGCCATATAGATGCCTTTTGCGCCTTTGGAATAACCGTGCATTTTATATGCAGTAAGGATTTGTTCAAAGTCCTCTCTGTCCTGCTGTTCCCGCTGCGCTCTTGCCGGGGCGGCATTCAGCCATGCATAATAACCGCTTCTGGAGACTCCGGCCATAGCACAAAGTGTTTTTATGGACATGGTGTTATGACTTTGTTGCATGGTATTGTAGATTATTTCAAAAATACAGGAAGAATCGTTCATGAGCAATGCACCTACTTCCTTGTAGTTCTGATTGAGGAAAATTTTTTTAAGAACTCCATTTCCTGTTTCAGGTAATCTACTTCCTGTTGCAGTTGCTTGATTTTGTCAGCATCTGAGTTGTTTTTTGAACCGGTGTCATCGGAAGCATCAGCAGCTGGTACACTACGAGGCCTGTAGCCTTCGTGAAATTCGCCGTACTTTTTTTATATTCGGTACGGATGTGATTGGAGATGCTCCATATGCGGCGTTCTCCGATGATACTAATGTCAAAACCGTGATCTTCAAGGATTTTTCTTGGAGAAGTACCAGATTTATATTCTGCCAGAAATATCTCCTTGAATTCCTTAGTAAGATTGATCCTTGTATCAGTAACACTGTAGATATAAGGGTTTTGACGAAGTAACTGTTGTTGTTCCTCAGTAAAAATTTTTCTGCTCATGAAATCCTCCATTTCTGTGATTAGAATATCACATTTGGAAGAGGGTGTCCAAGAAAAAGGTGTTACTTAGGGGTGTGTTTATAAACAGGGATACAAATGGTGAGGGTGTCCTAAAAGTAGGTACTACACTAATTCGCGTGTCCACTGTTATGGGTATATTATAAAATAAGTTGATGAAAATGGTAAAATTGTATTATTGTAATTAAACAATACAAATGATAACATATATATTATGTATGAATTTGCGCGAAAGGGAGAGAGGTTATGGAACAAAAAAAAGAAAAGAAGAAATAAGAAAAAAAGTATAATTGCCTGTGACAATGATATAGTTAAACTCAGATCACAGGCTGAAAATCTTGAAGAAATCATAAAAATCAAAAGTGCACGCAAAAACGTTTTGAGAGTGAATGCGATAAGTATGAAATCAAAAGGCAGAAAAAAAAGATAAAATTAGAGAATATGTCATGTTTAATACAGAATGTTAAGCTAGTTGAAAGATATGTAGGAAGAATGAGCGATCGAGTATCTGGCAATTGTTATAATGTTAACAGTAATAGATTATTGAATATGATGAAACAGATGGACAAAGAGATTCTTAATAATGAAAATATGTTAGAAGAAAAATATGACATGATTTCTTCAATAATGTATAAAAGACAAATCTTAAAGTATGAACTGAGGAGGTTGGGATAGTGGCAGTTATGAATCCTTTGGGAAGTAGAAATATAATTATTATTGATGATAATTATATAGGAGAGTATTCACAGGCATATATGGAGGTGGGAAAACAGATAGATGATATTATTATTAAATATATCGGAATATTAAAAGGGATTATAGATGATGGAAGTATGAAAGGACTTACTGCCGAAAAATTATATAGTTTTGCGGACACTGCAAGCATGTTACTATTTAAGACAGCAGGAGTTTTGTGCGATAACAATAAAAAGCAATATGCAAAAATTTATACAGGATATTGATGAGGCAGACAGAGAAATTTACTAAGGAGAATATGTTATGAGCAATGTTTTACAAATTGATAGAAATGGTATTGATGAAGCTGTTAACGACTTACAGGAATTGATAAATGAAATAAATGAAGTTAATATTTCAAAAAGTAAGCAGGAAGGTGATGAAGGCATGGCCTACACTGCCATACAAGAGGGAGAAAAGATAATTGAAAATGTAAAGACGGATTTACAAGGTCTTATACAGGCAACGGCTGATTTTATCGTAAAAATAAATGGTAATTTTGAAGATACAGACCAGAGATGTGCTGAACAGATAAAAGGAGAAGTAAAATAAAATGGGACGAATAAGAAAAATTTACACAGGAGGCTTATGATGCGTTGCAGTCAGGAGTTTCAGATGATGGTGAGATACTGGATTTTTTTTAGCGATATACCATTAAATATATCGAATTTTTTTAATTCGCTTGAACTTGAAGATGATTTGTCAAATTTTCAAAGCTATCTAAGAGATATATCAGATTTTGAGAATTATACAGCAAAAAAAGATTGATGATATTTTTAGGGATGTAATTAATGTTGATGAAACTTATGCAACAATATTTAGAGATTTTAATGATAGGATGACAGATTTTGATACTATAATTAATAAATTAAAAGAGTCAATTTCAGATGTGAATTTTGAGAATAACTTTTCAAAAGATGGATTTATAAATTCGCTTCCAAAGGAAACAGAGAATATAATAGGAGTAAATTGGAAAAATATATTAGATAAAGATGCCGATGACATATCAGATGAAGAATACAATATGATTGCGGAATATATTATTAAAAATGGTGATGCCGACATTTTAGAGGAAATTCTGGTAGATTGCTATACGATTAAGAAACCAAAGAACGGAGAAAGAAATCCTGTTGTTTTTGATAATGGTATTGAAGGAAAGACAGAAAAGTATTGGTACTCTTTAAATAAAAAATATAATGGGTTATCTGCAGCTATAAACAGGGTTACACAAATATGGATTGCAATAGGATATACATCAGAAAGTGATGAAAGAAATAGATGGATTTCTACAGCAGCACAGTATAATACTTTTTTTAAAGAGTTTGGTAAAAAAATAAAGACCTGGTTATGGTAAGAGAAATAAAGCTGGATGGTACTATAAAAGAGTTAAATTCTAATCTTATTGATATTAAAAATAATAAAGCCGGAGATTTGACTGCTGTGTATTATCCATATTTTGCACAGCCAACAATAATAGAAGGAGAAGTCAACAATAAAAAAGTAATGACCACTTCATTTGCTGGATTTGATCAGGGAGCACAGGATGATCTTGCGAACAAAGGGATAAAAAGTACATAAGGGCAAATGCAGGAGTTGATAAAAATACAAATATGCTTGGTACGCTGTCGGATAGTGTAGTAAATCAGATAACATCTTCGCTAATTGGTAAAATCCCGGGGTCTGGGATTATATCGTCAGTTTGTGATATTTGTGATAATAGTGAGAGTAAATTAGAAACAGCGGAAACAATATCGGTGAGTGAATTTGCCAATCACATTGGTTGGATTGTTGATGAATTTGGACTAATATGTGTTGCAAATGATGTAAATGAAAATCCAGAGACGTGTAAGATATATTTATATCCAGGACCGGAAACGAAAAAGATTGTTGAATCCTATAATAAGTACATGAAAGAGCATAGAGATTTTGCGATTGAAATTGGATATCCTAAAGATGGGATAAATATGTCTTGGTTTAATAAAACTAAAAAATATGAAGATATATATATTATTCTAAATAGTATAAAAATAATGAATAGAGATCCTTTGATTTTTAATGTGATTGAAAATTATAATGAGGGGGAATAGTGGTATGATAAAAATTTTTATAAAAAAAAGAATAATCTATATATAATGTTGGTAATACTTGTGGTAATATTCGTGGTGATACTTGGATATATATACATGAATCGTCATGTAAAATTTAAAGACTCCAACATGGCATATGAGATAAGCAGAACAATTGGACCAAACGTTAATCCAGAAAATGTAAAATATAAAGATGTATATGCTATAAAGGAATTGAATATAGGTTTTCCAGGAAAGTATGATACTTTAGAAGATATAAAACTTTGTAAAAATTTGAGGATATTAACAATAAATGGTGGAGGCGATAAATGGAAGCCATTAAAAAAAAGAGGAAGACATTGATTTTTTATTATATGAGCAGGCACAAAAGTATCAAAAAAGAATTATCAGATATAGTCCCAAGTTTGAAAAGAATAGAAATTTTTTCTTTTTCAAATTATTTGGAAAACTGTAATATTTCAAATTTTGATTTTTTAGCAAAATGCTGCAATATGAAAGTTATTAAGATTTACGATAGTACAGTTAGTGATTTCGGTTTTCTCAAAAATTGTTCAAAGGTAAAAAGAAATATACTTATGGGGTAGCAATATAAAAGATGCAGATGATCTAAAATCGCTAAAGAATCTGGAAACGATATGCATATATGATACCCCTCTGTCAAAAGATGAAACTGAGGTAGAAAGCCTGTGTAAGGCATTTCCAAATGCAAAGATATTCATAAGTGAGGATAAGGTGCAGAATATTGACATAAAAGAGGAATAGGGAATACCAGGATAAAAATGATAGATTAAGAATTGTATATTAATTGTATTTTATAGCCATACTTTACTTTGAAAGGAATTAAAGTATGGCTATAAATATGGGTAAAAGAGATACATTTGCACAAAACGAAAGCATATCGCCCCGCCAGCTATACAGGCTATACGTCTTTAATCTGCTTGGAGTCGGCACACTGGTGCTTCCAAACAATCTGGCGAAGCTTGGAAAGTATGCTTTTATCTCAATCGCACTCGGAGTTTTCATGGCATGGCTGTTTATGTGGATAGTAAGCGAGGTGCGTGAACGCAGGAAAACAATATATGACAGAAGCATTGATAAAACAAAATATGCGAAAATGTTAATTTATGATTTAATTATTGCAATATACGAACTGTCACAGGCCGCATTTCTTGCATGGATATTTGTAAAGCTGATACGTGACAGCCTTATACCGGATGAGTCATTTATAGTTGTACTCCTTGTGATAATGGCGGTATGCGCTTATGCGCTAAGTGGCGGAGTGGAGTGCCGGGCCAGGGTATACGAGGTAGGATTTTTCTTTGTGCTGATACCGCTTGCTGCTATGCTTTTGTTTGCGATATCGGATGTGAGATTTGACTATCTGATGATTAAGGACATAGTCGGTGTGGACTTTGGCATAGTGGATATATTTGCGGGTGCATACTATGTGTTTGCAGCATCCATTTCCGTGTTCAATATACTGTTTGTAAGGGAACGCACTGCCTCACAGATACGAGGGAGTGTGAGTAAAGCAATATTCACATATGCAGGCATTCTTTTTTTTATTGTATGCAGTATTGCTTGGAAACTTCGGAAAATATTCACTGTCGGAAATAGAGTTTCCGGCTGTCGTACTGATGAGTGATGTGCAGATAAAGGGAAGCTTCTTCAAGAGGGCAGATGCACTGATGCTGTCGGTGTGGTTTTTCACGTTGTTTTCAGTACTCAATATGAGCCTTTATTATGCGGTTTTAAGATGTGAGAATTTTGCTGAAAATACGGGAAAAGTTATATTTACATTTAACAAAAACCGGCATTCCTATAGCAATAAGCATTTTGGCTCTGACAGACAGAAAAGCCATGACAAGGAAAAAGAGCACTATGAGAAGCTGGTGCATCATTTTTGTCATAGCAGTCACAGTGACCTTAGCATATATTCTTGAAAGTGGAGATGAAATCGTGAAAAAATATCTTGGATTTTTAATGTGCATAGCGATACCGGTCATAGTAGTGCTGACGATAGGTCTCATGCTCACCGGCTGCAGTGCAGTGGAACTTGAGGAGCGCTGTTTTCCGACACTTGCGGCGGTCGATATTGTAGATGTAGATACTGACGAAATAACCGATAAAGAAGTAACTGATAACAAAGCATATGTTAGCCACAGAGATGTTTCGGCAAATGAAAATAGCGGATATATAGAGTTCTACTATAATATGGACAAATCATACGAACCGGAATATGCATATGATATCAAAACAGCCGTGGACAGCTTCGAGGATCGGCTGTCACAGAAAGCCGATACCAATCATTTGAAGGTGATTTTAATAGGAAAAACACTTAGAAAAGATAAAGCAGCTTATTCAGACTTCATGGAATATTGCAAGACTTCAAAAAAATTTCCGAGAAACACATATGTGTGCATAGCAGATGATATAAATGATATCTTTGATAACATGGGTGATTATTATGAGCAGAAAATTAATAAGGAAAATCATGAGGATGGTGAACCGATAATTACACTTGGCACCTTGCTGGATGACTATACGAATGAAATTCATGAAACCCGGTAAAATTTTCAAAAAGGATGAATAAACTCGTCAAATAAGGCAATACTTGTTTACATGAGAAAGAAAATAATAATAACAACTATAGCAATAATATCCCTTACGGCAGCGATAGCTGCAAAAAATCATACACCTGCCGCAAACACCAATAGTATAGCGTGTACAGCCGACATGCAAAAATCCATCGCCGGCAAAATCCTGCGTTTTCACGTGCTGGCAAACAGTGACAGCGAAGCAGACCAGAATGTGAAAAAGCAGGTGCGCGATGCAGTAGGGGCTTACATAGAGCCATATCTGTTGGAGTGCGAAAATATCGAAGAAACCAGAGCCACCGTAAATGACCATATGGACGAAATAATAGCGGTATCAAAGGAGACGCTTGCAGCAAACGGTTTTACATATGGCGCATCGGCAGAGCTTACACACACCGATTTCCCGGAAAAGACGTATGGGGACTATACATTTCCTGAGGGAAATTACGAGGCGCTTGAAATAACACTGGGCGATGGAGCCGGTCATAACTGGTGGTGCGTGCTGTATCCAAACATGTGCTTTAGAGGCAGTGTGTACGAGGTGGTAGAGGACGAAGCAAAGGAAAATCTTAAGGAGGTACTCACTCCGGACGAGTATGAGAGCATATTTGACAGTGGAAAATATGAAATAAAACTAAAAATCCTTGATATTTTCAGATAAAACAGTTAGTATATTCATGCTGAAAAAATATATTAAAAGAAAATATGTGATGAGAAATTATTAAAGCGTGAATTAATTTAGATATGCAAGAGGATAAGGAGAAAAAAATGACAAAGGATGTAGTAGTATCATTAAAGGGCCTGCAGCTCGCACCGGACCAACAGTCGGATGCGGTAGAGGTGATTGCCCCGGGAGAGTATTATATAAGAAATAACAAGCACTATGTGCTTTTTGAGGAGATAATGGAGGGTGAGACCCAGACACTCAAAAAAATATGCTTAAATTCAATGACAATTATCTTGAGTTCACCCGCAAGGGACCTATGAGTGTACATATGATATTTGAGAAGGGAAAGAAAAACCTGACATATTATTATACACCGTTTGGAAGTATCCAGATAGGTATTGATGCCACAAGCATAGAGGTAAAGGAGACTGAGGACGAGATAAGGGCAGAGGTAAAGTATGCACTTGATGTCAACTATGAATTTGTAGGCGACTGTCACATCAATATAGCTGTGAAGAAAAAAAGGCGCAGCAGTCAAAATTGCATAAAAGTCTGCCAAGCCTATGGGGTAAAAAATATATAAAGCATATATGGATAAAGCATATAAAAAACAGAGCATGTGAGGATGAAAGCCATCCCACATGCTCTGTTTATGTACATGAAAATTAAATCATGATATTATTTCTGCTTAGCCTTTTTTGGCAGCCTCTTTAGCAGCTTTTCTTTCAGCCTTTGCAGCCTCCTCAGCCTTGAGCTGTTCGTTGGCCTTGCTGTAGTTTTCTGCCATTCTTGCACGGAAGCCTTTCTTCTTCTTAGGCTTCTCAAGAGGTCCTCTGATACCGCGGACAGCTGTGATGTAGATACCGCTGACAGAAGCCTTAACCTCTTTCTTTAAAGGAATCTCATCAAAGATCTGCTCGTCTGCGATAAGAGACATGACTCTTGGTCCGACCTTGGCCTTGACTACAGGAAGCTTTGAGCGGCGCATAAGCTTTGGTGTCTGCCCAATAATCTGCTGTGGGAGACCGGCATCCTTTACCTTCATACGCTTTTTGTCAATGATTAGCATATTGACTGTCTGTGATGCAGCAGCTATCTGTTCGTCCTGCTCTTCCTTTCTTTTTTGTGCTTTTTTACCGAGGATTGTTAATACTATAAATGCTACCACAAGCACTACTGCGATAACAATAAGTACGATTAATGCTGGATTCAAAACGTATCCCTCCTAAAAATTTGCTTATTTAAATTAATTCTATCAAATATGCTAAAAAAAAATCAATCTTTATTGCAAGAATAGGTAAAACCGTAGTATACTAGAACTATATTTTGGAAAAGGTCTTTAGAAGACGCAAAGGGGTATTTATTAATGAAGAAAATTGCTCTTTTGGCTGATGGCTGGAGAAGATATGTAATATATTCGTGGGTTGAGGGTATCATGGGAGGCTCTAAAGAGCTGGGACTGGATGTGTGCCTGTATTTTTACAACACCAACGGAACCTGGAGTCAGGATTCAAAGTTTAACAAAGGCGAGTATGCGCTGAACGATTTGCCTGATTTAAACAGCTTCGACGGAGTGGTATTTGACTGCACCAATACGACCAACCTGGATGAGATACAGTATATGGTCAGAAAGCTTCAGTCGGTAAATGTGCCGGTAGTGAGTATCGGGTATAAGGTTGATGGGTTTTACTATGTAGGCAACGATAATAAGAGGCTGTTTCGCAAGGTAATGGATCATATGTACTATGCGCATGGCTGCAAAAGCTTTGTGTTTGCAGGTGGTCCGCCGTATCATTATGAGAACAGAATGCGTTTTGAGGCCTTCAAGGAGGCTTTAAGTGATTATGGCATACCACTTACAGCTGATATGTACATGTTTGGTGATTTTGATTATCAGACAGGTGTCAGGTATATGAGTGATTGGCACGAGAGCAAAAAGCCGTTACCGGATGTCTTTTTATGTGCAAATGACAATATAGCAGCAGGACTGTGTGCGACAGCAGAGGTTCTTGGATACAAGGTACCACAGGATTTTAAGGTCACAGGCTTTGACAATCTGGATAAGGCTGCGTATTTTAACCCACAGATTACAACAGTGGATAACAACAGGGGCAATATAGGCAGAAATGCTCTTGAGATATTTAAGGCGCTGTGGAATGGCACGGGCGATGCTTCTGATAAATACCTTGATTCTGAGTTTATCCCGGCTGAGAGCTGCGGATGCCCTAATACCGGCAGAGTGGATTATCGTAATTACATAAAGGATATTATCAAAGGCTCCGTTGCAAGAGAGCAGGAGGAGGATGCAGTAATGATCCTCCAGAAAGAGCTCGAGGAGTGCAATGAATACTATGATTTGTTTGAGAGATACTCTGACTATATACAGAGCATGAAGTGTGACGGAGTGTATGTGGTCGGTGTTTCTGATCTGGCAGCTGCAAGGAACAATGCACACTTTAGGAAGCATGGCTATGATATTGACGACGAGGTTGTACTCTATGCGGATGACAAGGACAATGGAAAGCTTGAGTTTAAGAGTGTAAATGACCTTATGCAGTACATGCAGAGTGTAGATAAAAACACCTGCTATATGTATTGCTCGCTGCATTTCAGGGACGAGATAGTGGGCTATGTAATACTCAGGAATCCTGAGTTTTTGTACGACCATCCTGAGCAGTTTGATATACAGTCTGCCCTGCTCAAGAGGCTTGAGAATCTTTTTAAGCAAAAGGTACTTGAGAATACAAATAATGAGCTTAAGAATCTCTACAACCATGATGCGCTCACAGGCCTATACAATCGTGTGGCATGCAATGAGATGGTCATTCCTATGTTTGCTGAGCTTGAAGCTCAAAATGTCGGCTGCACCATAGTATTTCTCGATGTGGATGATTTCAAGGACATAAATGATACATACGGACACCAGTACGGTGACGAGCTTTTAAAGACTGTGGCGAGGGTGCTTGATGAGCAAAAGCCTGAGGGAAGTATGGTATATAGATTCGGTGGAGATGAATTTATCGTGTTTATCCCTGGGGACAGACATGACACTGCTGAGAAGTATATAAAGCGCGTGTATGATATCATGGAGGAGCACAGCCTGTTTATCAGTCACGGCATCATATATACGAGGCCGGGCAGTGGTAAGAGCTTTGACGATTATCTAGTAAGTGCTGACACAAAGATGTATCAGCTTAAGCAGCAGCGCAAGCAGAAAAAGGATAGCAATTTCTTAAAGGGAGTGGATATTTCATCCGTTCCTATGATGGTTGACAATACTATACAAATAATGGACAGGGAAGGTCATGTGTGCAGGGTATTTGATTTTTTAAAGCTGAATAATGTAAATTCAGTCCGTCTGCGCATATGGAATGAGCCTGATAAGGTGCCGGAGTCTAAGGGGTATTGCAGTCTTACATATGTTCTCGAGATGGCTCATGTCATTAAAAAATACAAAATGCATTTTCTGCTTGATTTTCATTATTCAGATTACTGGGCAGATCCGGGACAGCAGAATAAGCCTGATGCGTGGAAGAATTTAAGCTTTGATGAGCTGAAGGAGGCAGTGCACAAGTACACATATGATGTGCTATACAGATTAAAAATCATGGATTGTACGCCGGATATGGTTCAGATTGGTAATGAAATAAGGAGTGGTATGCTGTTTCCGGATGGTGCAGTGCCACAGTACAGGCAGCTGGCTGCGCTTGTAAATGAGGGAATCAGAGCTGTCAGGGAGCTGCTACCGGAGACAAAGGTCATGATTCATCTGGATCAGGGAGGCAGATATAACTGTATTATGCCTTGGTTTGATTCTATGTTTAATGCGGGCATGCTGCCGATTGACGCGATTGGCCTTTCCTTTTATTCGTTCTGGCATGGTACCTTCATGGATTTGAAGGATACTATGAGCAGGCTCATAAAATTATATAATCTGCCGGTTTATATTGTGGAGACAGCTCATCCGTGGAGGCATTGCAAGGGAGATCATATCTCGAAGGAACTTATGGAGACTGCAGGCCTTGATGCAGGCAGCGCAGAGCAGAAGAAGTCTCTTGAAATAATCATGCAGATAGCAGCAGAGGTGTCAAAGGATACCGGAAAGACAGGTGTATACTACTGGGAGCCTGTCGGTGTGCCTGGTAAAGGCATGGGAACCTGGTTTGAGAATATGGGTATGTTTGACGAGCATGGCAGGGCTTTGCCGGGCTGGGATGCAATCAGGGACTTTGATCCGAAAAATCCGCCGATTAAAGAACTTGACAAGTATATTGAATCACTTTATGAGTATGAAGAAACACCGGAGGTGGAGGATTTCATGAAGCTTCTTATGATTCATGGAAATCTAATCTCAAATCCTGAATTCAAGGATGGATTTAATAATTGGCAGATTGAGACAAGCCTCGAAGAAGGACAGTATACACTGGGTAAGGATGGAGTGTTTATCTCTTCAGATGCCAATTTTGACTATTCGATAAGCCAGACGGTGGATATTGAATATACCGGTGAGTATATAGCAGCGGTTGACTATAGAGGAACCAATACAACAGGTGTCGAGGTCGAGCTGTTTATGGATGTGGAGGATGAAAGCGGCGTTCATACATATACAAGCGACATTTTCCCCGATGATATCAGGTTTGTGACACATCTGCTTAAGCCGGTAAGGCTGCAAAAGAATGCCAGGGTGACAGTAGGGCTTAGAATGCATACTCCTCCGGTGTTTGCAAAGATAAAGAAAATTTCACTCGTTGTAATTTAACCTGATATGTGATATTGTAGACAGGTATAGTGTTTTGCGGATGCGTTTTTGCCGTGGCAGGGCATTGTACTTATAAATAACATGACTTACAGATTTCAGGAGGATTCCAATGAGTGAGAAGAAGAATACAGGTAAGAAGGCAGTCATAGCAGTGATTGTGATTGCACTTATCGTGGTAATTATTGCGCTTGTTGCTGTGATAAGCGGCAAGAGCAAAAAGGGTGGCTCAAAGAGCGCAACAGAGTCTGGCACCGAGGCCGGCAGCGAGACGATGCGAAGCGGACAGTTTGACATAGACTACGCAAAGCAGGTTACAAAGCTTGCAGACTATTCAGGTGTTGCAATTACTGTCTCAAACGATTATGAGATAAACGATACAGCAAAGCAGACATATCTGACCAATGTGCTTCAGTCATATGGTGCAGATGCGTACAAGCAGGTTACAGATCGTGATACAGTTGCAGATGGCGATTATGTCAAGGTTGATTACACAGTATAAGGATGGCAAAGCATTTGATGGTGGCTCAGCTACAGATGTGATGCTTGATGTGACAAATAACAGCCAGGTCGGCGGTTCATCATTTATCGATGGATTTACAAAGCCTTTAATCGGAGCCAAGGTGGGTGACAAGGTTAAGGGTGACGTGACATTCCCTGAGGATTATGGCAACGATGACCTAAACGGACAGACAGTTACATTTGAGTATACAGTAAAGGGCATTTACTCAGCAGATCCTGTTGCACTTGCTGATATGACAGACGAGCAGGTCAACACAGTGTTTGGAAAGGCCGGAGTGACAACTAATGCCCAGCTTACCACACAGATTGAGAATGATTTGAAGCAGCAGCTCTACAGCGCTGAGGTAGACAAGATAAAGAGCTACATGATTGAAAACAGCACAGTCGAGATTCCTGATGAGTATCTACAGGCCAGACTCAATGAGTATATTGCTTCATTTACCAAAGAAAATGTCAAGGATGGACAGACACTTAAGAAATATTTAAAGTCCAACTACAACATGACAGTGGATCAGGCCACAGAGAAGTGGAAGGAGAATCTGACAGACCAGATAAAGACAGAGTTCATCTTTGGACTTATCGCTGAGAAGGAAAATATCAAGATGGATGATGATGCCTTCAACAGCTATGTGGATTACATCGTATCAGCCAGCAATGGTCAGTTCAGCAAGGCTTCTGAGGTATACAAGTATTTTGGAAGCGGACACAAGGATGAGGGAAAGACATACCTTAAGAACCAGTACCTTGTAAACAAGGCTATTGATACAGTCACAGAGAAAGCAAATGTGACATTTGAGGATGGCAGTGCAGCGCCGGATACTTCAAGTGGCAGCGCGGATGCCGAATAATAACGATAAATATGCTGCCTGTGGTGATGCGCAGGCAGCTTAAATGGAGGATTAGATAATGGAACTTACAAACATACGCGAGATTTTCCGCAACAAGGACAAATTCGCTGACAAAGAGGTGACTATCGGAGGATGGGTCAGAAGCAATCGTAATTCAAAGAATTTTGGATTTATCGTGGTAAACGACGGTACATTTTTTGAGCCAATCCAGGTTGTATACGGAAATGGCTTAGACAACTATGATGAGGTTGGCAAGATCAATGTCGGAGCTGCAATTATCGTAAGAGGTACACTTGTGCTTACTCCGGATGCAAAGCAGCCATTTGAGATTCAAGCCGCAGAGGTGACTGTTGAGGGTGCATCCACACCGGATTATCCTCTGCAGAAGAAGAGACATACATTTGAGTATCTTCGTACAATCTCACACTTAAGACCTCGTACCAATACTTTTGAGGCAGTTTTCAGGGTGCGCTCACTCTGCGCATATGCTATTCACAAATTCTTCCAGGAGAGGGACTTTGTGTACGTGCACACACCCCTTATCACAGGAAGTGACTGTGAGGGTGCAGGAGAGATGTTCCAGGTGACCACACTTGATTTGAACAATCTTCCTATGACAGACGATGGAAAGGTGGATTTCTCAAAGGATTTCTTTAATAAGCCTACCAACCTTACTGTTTCAGGACAGTTAAACGGCGAGACATATGCGATGGCGTTTAAGAACATCTACACCTTCGGACCTACCTTCCGTGCGGAGAATTCAAACACCACACGTCATGCGGCAGAGTTCTGGATGATTGAGCCTGAGATTGCTTTTGCAGACCTTGAGGATGATATGATGCTTGCAGAGAGCATGCTCAAGTATGTTATCAACTATGTGCTTGAAAATGCACCTGAGGAGATGGCATTTTTCAACAATTTCGTGGACAAAGGACTCCTTGACAGATTAAGAAATGTTGTGGAAAATGATTTTGCCCGTGTGACATATACAGAGGCTATCGACATCCTTTCAAAGCACAATGACAAGTTTGATTACAAGGTATCATGGGGCTGTGATTTACAGACAGAGCATGAGAGATACCTCACAGAGCAGATTTATAAGCGCCCTGTATTTGTGACAGATTATCCCAAGGAGATAAAGGCCTTCTACATGAAGCAGAACGATGATGGCAAGACCGTTGCGGCAGTAGACTGTCTGGTACCTGGAATCGGTGAGATCATCGGAGGAAGCCAGAGAGAGGATGACTACGATAAGCTTCTTGCCAGAATAAATGAGCTTGGACTTTCAGAGGATGACTACAAGTTCTACCTTGACTTAAGAAAATACGGCTCTGCAAGACACGCAGGCTTTGGACTGGGCTTTGAGAGATGCGTCATGTATCTGACAGGAATGGGCAATATCCGTGACGTAATTCCATTCCCAAGAACTGTCAACAACTGTGAGCTGTAATCACGAATGAATTTCATATATGAATAATTACCGCCCTTTGCACATATATATGATGTGTGGAGGGCGTTTTTATGTGGAGAAAAATCAAAGGTCCTGTGATAACAATATGTATTATGCATCTTACGGCGCTTTTGTGCCTTATCATACTTTCTATAGTACAGTGCTTTGTCGACATGGCGGAGTGGATAAAGTTTGCACTTGCCATGGCGGTCAATATAGTGGTGGGGCTTGTGTGCGGATTTTTGCTCAAATGCTGCTTTCACCGCAGACGTTTTATCAGGGTGACGGTCGTAGCATACTGGATAACGTATGTGATAGCAACAGTGGTCATAGATATAGGTGAATCCAAAAATATTTTCGAGCTTTTGATAATACTCCTTCTGGTAATGTTTTCAGCGCTTGTTTTTCGCTAAAAAAGGACTTTTCATATTGATAATGCTGTGATATAATGTTGAAAGCAAATATGATGTGTCAATGAGACATCGTTAAATGAAAAGGAGATAAAAATGAAACACGTAAAGACATTAAATACAAGAAAATTACAGAACACTGTTAAAAAGGGCGGATGTGGCGAGTGCCAGACATCATGCCAGTCAGCTTGCAAGACATCTTGTACAGTTGGAAACCAGACTTGTGAGCAGTACAAATAGTCATAGGTGAAGCGGATTTAAAGTGTGCGCTGATAGGTGCACACTCTTTTCGCAGTGTAATTTTAAAATGTGTATAGAAAGAGAGGAATATTGTAGTGGTTCATCAGTACAAGAACAACGGCTATAATATTGTCTTAGATGTCAACAGTGGCGCAATCCATGTGGTGGATGATGTCACATATGACGTTATTGAGCTGTTTGAGGACAACTCAGCTAAGGAGATTATTGAAAAGCTTGTGGACAGGTATCCACAGACGGAGATAGAAGAAGCAATACAGGAAGTAAATGAGCTTAAGGATAATGAAGAGCTCTTCACAGAAGATACATACAAAGAGCGTATCATAGATTTCAAGAAGCGCCAGACAGTTGTAAAGGCACTTTGCCTTCACATCGCGCACGACTGCAACCTTGCCTGCAGATATTGTTTTGCAGAGGAGGGCGAGTATCACGGCAGACGAGCTCTCATGAGCTACGAGACAGGAAAACAGGCACTTGATTTCCTGATTGCCAATTCAGGCAGCAGAAGAAACTTAGAGGTAGACTTCTTTGGAGGAGAGCCTCTCATGAACTGGGATGTGGTGAAGCAGCTTGTGGCATACGGCAGAGAGCAGGAGAAGCTTCATGACAAGCATTTCAGGTTCACACTCACCACAAACGGTGTGCTCTTAAATGACGAGATTATGGAGTTCGCCAACAAAGAGATGGATAATGTAGTTCTTAGTATAGACGGACGCAAGGAGGTTCATGACCGTATGAGACCTTTCAGAAAGGGTGCCGGCAGTTATGACCTTATTGTTCCGAAATTCCAGAAGTTTGCAGAGAGCAGACATCAGGACAAGTACTATGTGAGAGGTACATACACACATTTCAATACTGATTTTTCAAAGGATGTGCTTCATCTGGCTGATTTAGGCTTCAAACAGATTTCGGTTGAGCCTGTGGTGGCACAGCCTACAGATGAGTATGCACTTAAGGAATCTGATTTACCTGTGCTCTTTGATGAGTACGACAGACTTGCAGCAGAGATGGTAAAGAGAAACAAGGCAGGAAACGGCTTCAATTTCTTCCATTTTATGATAGATTTAGAGGGAGGACCTTGTGTATATAAGCGCCTTTCCGGTTGTGGCTCAGGAACTGAGTACCTGGCAGTGACTCCATGGGGAGATTTATATCCATGCCACCAGTTTGTGGGCAATGAGGACTTCCTTATGGGTAATGTCTGGGATGGCATCAAGGCCACTGACATCCAGGATGAGTTTAAGTGCTGTAATGTTTATGCCAAGGAAAAATGTCGCAACTGTTTTGCCAGATTCTATTGCAGCGGTGGCTGTGCCGCCAACTCATACAACTTCCACGGCACAATCACTGATGCCTATGATTTAGGCTGCGAGCTGCAGAAGAAGCGTATAGAGTGCGCTATCATGATTAAGGCAGCAGAGGCTGATATGGCAGATGATGCACAATAATTTGAATTTGTCACGGGAAACGGATAGCGGTATTTGTGACCCGTGTGCGAATATATTTGCCATCTGTATACCTATATGGATGGTAGCAAAATGACAGGAAGGTATAAGAAAATGAAAAAAAAGGAAAGAGTTGGGTGATTATCCTTGTGGCAGTCATTTGTATCGGCTTGCTGGGCTGGTATTCCACTGCAGTAATCACCGACACAAAGCAAAAGCAGGAGGCAACTGCTAATGGTGAGAGCACCAAGGATAAGGATTATCAGAATATCAAGCTTGGTCTCGACCTCTCAGGTGGTGTTTCAATCACCTACCATATCAAGGACAAGAATCCTTCAGACAAGGATGTAAATGATACTATCGCAAAGCTCGAGGAGCGTGCAGAGAGCTACACAACAGAGTACTCTGTATACAAGAGCGGGGATGACCGTATCACTGTAGAGATTCCGGGTGTTGACGACCCTAACAAGGTACTCGAGGATCTTGGAAGTCCGGGATCACTGTACTTCATCGCCCAGTATGACAGTGACGGAAATGCCAACTATACACAGGACACCGGTTGAGGGCGGCTACAAGCTCAACTATGATATTGACACCTTAAAGGCCAATGGCTCAGTCATCCTCGATGGTAACGATGTAAAGGATGCAAGCGCCCAGTATGACCAGTCATCATCTACATCAACCAAGGAGCCTGTTGTTTCATTAAAGCTCAAGGATAAGGCTATTGACACATGGGCAGATGCCACAAAGAAGGCAAAGGATGCAGGACAGTCAATCGGTATATACTATGATGATCATTTCATCAGCGTTCCTACAGTAAGCGCCGTTATCTCAGATGGTAACTGTGTAATCAACGGAATGAAGGATTACGACGAGGCAACAAGCCTTGCAACATTTATCCGTGTCGGAGCCATCAACCTCCAGCTCGAGGAGTTAGAGTCAAATGTTGTTGGCGCACAGCTCGGTGGAACAGCGCTCACAAATGCAGTAAAGGCTGCAATTATCGGAATTATCTTAATCATGATATTCATGATTGTGCTCTATGGTATACTCGGTGTGGTTGCATCTATCGGACTTGCACTCTACTCAATGCTTACAGTACTGTTTATTTACTGGTTTGAGATTACACTTACACTGCCGGGTATCGCGGGTATCATCCTTGGTATCGGTATGGCAGTAGATGCAAACGTTATCGTATTTGCCCGTATCCGTGAGGAAATCGCAGGTGGCAAATCAGTGCTTGCTGCAGTAAATGAGGGCTACAAGAAGGCTCTTTCAGCCATCCTCGATGGACAGGTTACTACATTTATCGCAGCACTTGTGCTTATGGTGCTCGGTTCAGGTACAGTAAAGGGCTTTGCATACACACTTATGATTTCAATTATTCTGTCACTGTTTACAGCTCTTTTTATTGCAAAATACCTTACAAGAGCATTTTACGGTGTCGGTGTCAGAGCTGAGAAGTTCTACGGCAAGGCAAAGAAGAGAAAGGTTATCCGATTTGTACAGAACAGAGTTAAATACTTTGTTATCTCAGGTGTAGTTATACTTGCAGGTATCGGCGGCATGATTTATTTCGGTGCTACAAGCGGCAATGCATTAAACTACAGTCTTGAGTTTGTAGGTGGTACATCAACCACTGCAGACTTTGGCAAGGATTATACAGCCGCAGAGGTTGAGAAGGACATCGTGCCTTCAGTATCAAAGCTCCTTGGCAATAGTGCAGTGCAGGTTACTACAGTCCAGGGCAGCCATGATGTCACATTAAAGACACGTACACTTTCACTCGATGAGAGACAGGATCTCGCAGCTCTTCTTGAGAAGGATTTCAATGTTGATGCATCAACTATAGAGACTCAGAGTATCAGCTCAACAATCAGTGGAGACATGAGTACAAACGCTGTAAAGGCAGTTATTATTTCATGTATTTTCATGCTGTTATATATCTGGTTCAGATTCAAGCACATCAGATTTGCTTCAAGTGCTATCCTTGCGCTGGTACATGATGTGCTTGTTGTTGTCACAGCATATGCACTTATCAGAATCTCAGTCGGCAGTACGTTTATCGCATGTATACTTACAATCGTAGGTTACTCAGTCAACGATACAATCGTTATCTTTGACCGTATCCGTGAGAATCTTCACGGTATCAAGAAGTACTCAGCAGATGAGCTTGCTGATATAGCAAACGAGTCCCTTACACAGACACTTTCACGAAGCATCAATACTTCGCTTACTACATTTGTTATGGTATTGTTACTCTTTATCTTTGGTCATACATCAATCAGAGAGTTCTCATTACCACTCATGGTAGGTGTGCTTTGCGGAACATATTCTTCAATCTGCATCGCTACAGAGCTGTGGTATGTTATGAAGCTTTATCTGGGCAAGAGCGCCATCAAAAAGCAGGCGGCTGCACCGGCTAAGGTTTCTAAAAAGCTAAGAATTAATAATTAATTTATGGCCCGGCCTTTAAAGGCCGGGCTATTGTTTTTTGTGGACTTATTAATATATGCAGATATGTTTATATATTTATAAATTTATGTGCGGAGTAATAGAATGGAGCATTATTTATATGAAAATTTTTCTGATTTATCTGCTTCTTATGAATATAGCAGGCTTTGCTGCGATGGGAATTGACAAGTGTAAGGCCAAGGCACACGCATGGCGCATCCCGGAGAAGACATTATTTGGGCTCAGCCTGCTGGGCGGAAGCGCCGGTACCTGGGCTGGGATGTATGCCTTCAGGCACAAGACAAAGCATTGGTATTTTGTAAAGGGGATGCCGCTTATTTTCTTTATCCATGTGGTTATTGCATGTGTTATCTACAGGAATTTCTATTAGAAATTTAATTATACAAGGTAACAAAATACTTAATGTAGGTAAAAAGTAACAAAAAAATGTAGCATATAAGTACATAATTGTGTATAATAGATAACAGGTACAAAACCACTACACAACTATCAAGGAGGGCAAAATAATGTGGGCATATGAAAGTGTATTTTATCAGATTTATCCGTTAGGTTTCTGTGGGGCGCCATTTGAGAATGATGGTGTTGGAGCACAGAATTTTGAAAGTGAATGACTGGATACCTCATATCAAAAAGCTTGGGGCAGATGCAATCTATTTTTCACCGGTGTTTGAATCTGATACACACGGATATAATACAAGGGATTATACAAAAATAGACACAAGGCTTGGCACAAACGAGGACTTCGCACAGGTTTGTGACAATCTGCACAAGGACGGCATAAAGGTAGTGCTGGATGGTGTGTTCAATCATGTGGGAAGAGGTTTTTGGGCGTTTCAGGATGTGCTTAAAAACAGAGAAAGCTCACCATATGTGAACTGGTTTGGTCGTATAGCGTTCGATGGCAATTCAAACTATAATGATGGATTGTGGTACGAGGGCTGGGAGGGCCATTACGACCTGGTCAAGCTTAATCTGAGAAATGAGGATGTAATCCAGCATATCTTTTCAGCGATAAAGGGCTGGGTAGACGAGTTTGATATAGACGGGCTGAGACTTGATGTGGCATACTGCCTCGACCATGATTTCCTCAGAAGACTAAGGGAGTTCTGCGACTCACTAAAGCCGGATTTCTTCCTGGTGGGGAGAGACACTGCATGGTGACTACAACCAGATTATGAATGATGCGATGCTTCACTCGGTAACGAACTATGAGTGCTACAAGGGGCTGTATTCCAGCTTCAATTCCATGAACCTGTTTGAGATAAATCATTCGCTTCTCAGACAGTTTGGACCGGAGCAGTGGACTCTCTACAAGGGTAAGCACCTGCTGTCATTTGTGGACAATCATGATGTGACAAGAGTGGCAAGCATACTGACCAATGAAAAGCACCTGCCTCTCATCTATGCACTTGCATTTGGTATGCCGGGCGTCCCTTGTGTGTACTATGGCAGTGAGTGGGGAGAGAAGGCAAAAAAAAAGAAGACGGTGACCCGGCTCTTAGGGCATGCTTTGAAGCACCACAGTACAATGAGCTGACTGAATGGATTTCAAAGCTCGCAGAGGCAAAGAAGCAGTCAAAGGCACTGTGTTACGGTAATTTCTATTCGGTTGTGCTCACAAACGGCCAGTGCGTTTTCGGTCGTGAATGTGATGGCGAAAAGGTATTCGTGTGCATCAATGCCGCAGACCAGTCGTTTTTCGCGGGCTTTGATATGGGAAAGGGTGATGCAACAGACCTGATTACAGGTGAGCAGGTTACATTAAACGGTGGCCTTGAGCTGCCACCTTACAGTGCATACTTTTTGAGATAACATTTGTATGGACAATAAAAGAAATAATAGAAGAAAAAATGAAAGAAAAGAGCTCATATGTGCTGTCACAGCCGTAGTGGTACTTTACACAGCTATGGAGTCGATAGGCATCACATGCCCCATTAAGTTCATCACCGGAATATCATGTGCAGGCTGTGGCATGTCGAGGGCATGGATGGCATTTTTACATCTTGATATAGCAAAGGCATTTGCATACCATCCGCTTTTCTGGCTTGTGCCTATTGCGGTAATAGTGCTTTTTGTGTAAATCTAAAATAAATATTAAAATTTATAAAATAATTATATTTACAATCATCATTATGTTTGCTATAGTTTATATATGCAGATTGATATGGTCAGGCGATGATGTAGTGGTTTTTGAGCCGCAAAACAATATCCTGTTTCGTATCATCCGTGTAATAAAAAGCAAATAAAAAAGGAGAAAGAAGATGTTTTCGAGAAATGTGGAAAAGAAATTCCTGATTCAACAAAATTCTGTCCATACTGTGGAGCACCTGTTTCCAAGGCACAGGATTTTGTCAACAAAGCAGGAGAGGCCTTCAATGCAGCAGAGCAGGAACTTGGAAGTGCATTTGATGAGGTAAAGCAGTCCTTCACAGGAAACAGTGCAAACCAGCAGAATGCAGGTGGACAGTACAATGGAGGCTACCAGAACAACGGAGCCGGACAGTACAACGCAGGTTATCAGAATAACGGAGCCGGACAGTACAACGCAGGCTACCAGAATAACGGAGCCGGACAGTACAATACAGGCTACCAGAACAATGGTGGTCAGCCTCCTCCACCATACAGGGAGAGAGAAGTTAAAGGATGACAGAGGTCTTGCCTCATACATCATTCTGTCTATTATTACATGTGGTATTTATGGATATTATTTCATCTACAAGATGGCTCATGATGTCAATGTAGCATGTGATGGAGATGGCGAGAATACATCAGGTCTCGTAGCATTTATCCTGCTTTCAATGATTACATGCGGTATTTATGCATGGTACTGGTACTATAAGCTGGGCAACAGACTGGCAAATAATGCAGGCAGATACGGACTTAGCATTCAGGAGAATGGAACCACTGTTTTGATGTGGTGCATATTTGGTACACTTATCTGTGGAATCGGACCATTCATCGCTATGTACATCCTTATCAAGAACTCAAATATGATCTGCAATGCTTACAACAGGACACATGGACTTATGTAATTTGAGTTTTGATTTAATTTAATTAAATAATTTGATTATATTATATCTAAAGCGGGAGGCAGTTTGCATTAAGCAGACTGTCTCCTTGATTTTTTGTATATTAAATAGACGGAAATCTTTATTTGTTAGCTTGTGATGTGAACAGTAACAGCAACATAATAAATATTATGGAAAAAGGCCGTTCAGACATTGACAAAAATTTGTCAAAGTGTTACTATTTTTTTATAAATTACGACAGAAATGTCGGTTATACATAGGTTTTTTAAGGAGGATTTATACAATGAGCGAGTTCAAAAATTTAACACTTGACGTAGCAGATCAGATTGCAGTACTTGCAATTTCAAGACCGGCTGCTCTTAATGCATTAAACAGTGAGACTCTTGATGAGTTAAATGTAGCATTAACAGAGATAGAGGCAAGAGACGATGTTAAGGTGCTTATCCTTACAGGTGGTCCTGACAAGAAGGGCAACGAGTTCAAGTCATTCGTAGCAGGAGCAGACATCTCAGAGATGGTTAATTTCACAGCACCACAGGCAAGAGCATTCGGAATCAAGGCTTCAGAGCCATTCTTCAAGCTCATGAATATGCGTCAGGTAACAATCGCAGCTGTCAATGGATTCGCACTCGGGGGAGGATGCGAGATTTCTATGGCATGTGATATCAGAATCGCTTCTGAGAACGCAATTTTCGGACAGCCTGAGACAGGACTTGGAATCATCCCTGGCTTTGGCGGTACACAGAGACTTGCTCGTTTAGTAGGAATGGGACGTGCTAAGGAAATGATCTTCACATGCGACAATGTAGACGCAGCAGAAGCATACCGCATCGGTCTCGTTAATAAGGTAGTAGCAAAAGAGGAACTTATGCCAACAGCTAAGGCTATGGCTGCAAAGATCATCTCTAAGGGAAGCTACGCAATCGCAGTTGCAAAGGCTGCTATCAACAACGGATATGATATGGATATCAAGAACGCTGTTGAGATGGAAGCAAACCTCTTTGGTGTTGTAAATGATACAAACGACAAGAAAGAGGGAATGGGAGCATTCCTTGAGAAGAGAGCTGCAAACCTCACAGATTTCTAAATAATGATTTGAATTATTTATTGTATATGAATTAAAATAGCCGGTGTGTTAAGCACCGGCTATTTTGTATGAATCAGATTAGATTATTACTCTCACGATAAACATAGTATCAGATACACTGTACTGGCATTTGCCGCCAAGTCTCTCAGCAGACTGTCTGATGCTTTTTTTGTACCAAGCCCATGCCCTCTTTCTGTTGCAACGGGCATATCGTTTATGAGCTTAGGCATTGTCGTTTTCATTGTTTTCGATGAAGGCAGCTATATTATTCAGAAAGTGTCTCATATCGTGGCGCAGCAGAGAAACATTTTTACCCCTTAAGTCTTTTTGACTTTATTATATAATTTTTTTTGTAAAGCGTAAACAACAGTCTTGAAAAAAAGAATGAAACGTATCTATAATTAGAGTACTGTTCACATGGCAGTGTTAATATATAATTATAGATTTACAAGAGGGAAAAATGAAGTCAAGAGCAACACAGACCAAAGAACTGGATATGGTGAACGGACCACTCGCAAGGAAGATACTGATTTACTCCATACCGCTCATGTTCTCAAACCTGCTTCAGGTATTTTTTAATATGACGGATGTGGCAGTGGTGGGAAAATTTGCAGGTGCAAGAGCACTCGGCTCGGTCGGTTCCACGACAATCATCATCACACTCACAACAGGCATATTGCTTGGCATGGGAGGCGGTGTCAATGCTGTCACGGCACTGCACATGGGAGCAGAGGACTATCAGAGGGTGCATAAGACCGTCCACACATCGGTCATTCTGTGCTTTATAGCGGGACTTTTACTGTTAGTGGCAGGCCTGGCTTTTTCAAAGCCACTGCTTGAAGTGATGAATACAAAGCCTGAGCTTATAGACGGTGCTACAGCATATCTGATGATATATCTGTGCGGTTCGCCGGCGCTTGCGCTTTATAATTTCGGCAATGGTGTGCTGAGCGCAGTGGGAGATACAAAGAGGCCTCTCATATACCTGAGTATCTCAGGAATTATCAATATAGTGCTCAACCTGTTTTTTGTAATAGTATGCAGACTCGGAGTGATAGGAGTAGCCATCGCAAGCATCATAGCACAGTACATCTCAGCGGCTCTCATCATCAGGTTTCTCCTGAAGACATACGGCAGCTACAGCCTGCGCATGAAGGATATAGCGATTGACAGGGATGCAGCTGCAGCAGTGCTTCGTATCGGAGTGCCGGCCGCGATACAGTACTCGCTCTTTGCCATAGCCAATATATGTATCCAGACATCCATCAACTCCTTCAGCCATGTGGTAGTGGAGGGCAATTCAGCCGCCACCAATGCGGATTGGCTCATCTATGACATGATGGCAGCATTTTACACTGCATGTACCAGCTTCATAGCGCAGAATCTGGGCGCGAGGAAAAAGGAAAGGGTGCTTAGGACATTTTTCATCACCCTGGCATACTCGTTTCTGATGGGACTGGTGCTTGAGTGGCATTGTTTATATTCCAAAGACCGTTCCTTTTGCTCTTTACGAGTGATGATGCCGTGATACACTATGGACAGATCAGAATCGGTGTGATGGCATTCGTCTACTGTGTATCAGCCTTCATGGACAATGCCACAGCCGCCGCCAGGGGCATCGGAAAAAGCGTTATGCCAACCATCATAGTTGTCATGGGCTCTGTCGTATTCAGGATTATATGGCTGCTCACAGTGTTTGCGTATTTTAAGACACTGCAGTCCTTATACCTCATATACGTCATTTCGTGGACGCTCACCGCAATCGCCGGCAATATATACTTTGCATACCACTACAGGAGAATTTAGCGGATAGCTATAATAAAACTGAATAGTAAGCGATAAGAACAGTCAGACATATGTGAGAGATGTGCCCGGCTGTTTTTGCGGTTTCGCGGCTGTCTCTCTTTTATAATAGGATAATAGGAATTTGCCTGATATTTTTATTGCCCTTTTGCGGTTTTAATGCTACAATCAAGCTAAAGCATTGTATTTCTGTTGAGCGACACCACAGTACATATTTTCATCGGTGCGTATCACTTTTCAAAGAATGAGTCAGGAAAATCGAGGCGTGTTTGGATATGGAAAATTCAAATGAAAAAAGAAGACATGAGAGCACTTATTATGGTATTTGTAATATGGCTTTTGTTATGGTGTGTTGATAATAGACAGTATTTTTTTGAGTATCTGCCGCATCACTCAGATTATGAGATAGTGGCAGCATATAAAGCTTTTAATGGTGATATGCGTGATAATATAATCAGGGTATATGTACCGGATAGGGATAATGCTATCGGATATATAAAGGCAGACTACACAGACAAAGAGGAAAAGCCTATATATGTAGGATACAGTAAGGAAAGGTCACCTCACGTTGTACGTAAAACACCGGCGCTTTCAAAAGGAATGATTTTAGCGGGAGGAATCATTCCGGCAGCAATAGTCCAATATTTTTTTAGAAAAAAGCATAAATAGTGTCCTTAGACACGCAGGAAATTTAGAGACCCTTCAGGATTGTCAGTGCCCTTCTCAAGCAGCGAGATGAGCTCTGAGATAGTCTGTTCGGTCTCTTCTTTTGTGGACGGAATCAGTGTATTGTCAAGCTTCACGACGAGCACGAGAAGCACAATCTCTGCAAGCGCATCAGGCTGTTGGCACACGATAAGTCCCTCAGCTGCTCCCTGCCTTATGATTTCACCGGTCACCGGCTTTAGCTCGGTAATCAGGTAATTGATGTATTTGTTGTGCAAAAATGCATTCTCCTGTACACAATTTCCGGCATCGGACTGGATTTTTAAAAAGGCGGCAGAGGAGTTGCGGCATGCCTGAAATATCATCGCCATGCGCACAAACGGAGAGATATCGGTGCGCTTTGCAAGCTCCTTTGCGGTGGCAAGCGGCTCTTCGTAGCTTTTTTGCCATAAGTGCATCAAAGATAGCCTCCTTTGATGAAAAATAATAATATATGCTACCTTGCCTATCCCGGCTGTCTGGGCGATTTCGCTGACAGATATCTGGGATATTTTTTTTGTTTCTAAAAGGGTTCTTAGCGCTTCAAGTATCTTCTCGTATTTTTCCGAATTTGGTCTTGTGGAATGTGGCATAGTGGATCCTCTTATATTAGTTACGTTTATTTTAATATATATTATCACAATCCATATGATTCTTCCATGAGATTTTACCGGGGGAATAGGTTTTGGTAAAAATGATATGATACGTTTGGATAGTTTATGAAAAAATAACAGAATAGTTTGAAAATGAAAATATTTATATTGACCGACGGTCGAAAAAAGTGATACTGTAATGAAGTAACAAGTTGACCGGTGGTCGAAAAGGAGAATTGATATGACTTATGCAGATATGTTTTCAAAGGTAAAGGGACTGTTTATGGAGTCTGATGTGAGCGATATAAGCGAGCACCTTGCTTTTCAGTTCAATATAACAGGAGAAGCAGAGGGAATTTTCTATGCCGAGGTAAAGGATGGTGTGCTGGCAGTGGAGCCGTATGAGTATTTTGACAGGGATGCGATTTTTTATATGCAGCGCTGAGACTCTTTTTAAGCTGGCAGAAGGAAGGCTTGATCCGAGTCTTGCATTTACAACAGGCAAGCTCAAGGTGGAGGGAAATATTGATAAGGCACTTCTGCCTGAAGCAGATTATAGACAGTAAGAAGGCGTAGGTGATGAAGATGAAGTGGGGAATAATTGCAGGTGTTTTAGGTGGTATTGCTGCAGCAGAGGCAGGCGGCAGTGCTTATTTCTACAGGAGGACCATGATGCGCTACAATGCCAAGAAGGAGCGCACGATGAAGATGTCGGGGTTTGACTGGGAGAGCTATTACAGCTTTATGAAGCCGCACGGAGAGTGGATGAGAGCACAGACTCATGAGGATGTGTGGATTAAGTCTGATGATGGATTAAGACTGCATGCCACATATTTTCCGGGGATAGATGGAGGTAATCCGGATAAAGCCGTCATATGCTTTCACGGCTACACAAGTGAAGCTATGTCTGATTACAGCAGCATATCCAATTACTATTTAAAGAAGGGCTATAGCATGCTGCTTGTAGATGCGAGGGCACATGGACAAAGCGAGGGTAAATTCATAGGCTTCTGGCTGCAAGGACCGCTATGATGCGCTTAAGTGGATTGACTGGATGATTAAGAAGGCAGGCAATGGCATAAGGATTGTTTTGATGGGAAATTCCATGGGAGGTGCCACTGTGCTTATGGCAAGTGGACTTAATCTGCCGGAGCAGGTGAAGGGAATTGTGTCAGACTGTGCATTTACCTCGCCTAAGGCGGTATTTACACATGTGCTTCACAGCATGTACCATCTGCCGGCTTTTCCGATGATTCAGATTGCAGATTTTGTGAACAGAAAAATGGCAGGGTATGGGCTTGATGAATGCAATGCTGCAAAAGAGGTGCAAAAGGCGAAGCTGCCTATTTTGTTTATCCATGGTGATAAGGATACATTTGTGCCATGTAGCATGTGTGATGAGCTTTATGCAAGCTGCGCGTCACAAAAGACAAAGCTGATAGTAAAGGGTGCAGGACACTGCGAGAGCTATTACAAGAATACGAAAGCTTTCGAGGACGCACTTGATAAATTTTTGGAAGGAGTTATGAGATGATGAAGACGAGAAAGGGACACAATGTATATCCGATTACGGTTGCACAAAAATTTCATTTGTACTATGCAAAGTACTGTCCGAATATGGCTGTGCTCAATATAGGTACAAGTCTGACAATTGGCACGGAGCTCGACTGGAACGTGCTAAGGGATTCAATCAACTACGCGTATGCCAGAAACGAGGCCATGCGTATCCGTTTTACAAGGGATAAGGATGGAGAGTGCTATCAGTATATTGCGGATGTGGATGAGGATTTTAAAGAGAGAACTGTCGATTTCAGGGATTTTACTGATTTAAACATGGAGGAGGCAGAGAATGAGATGCAAGGCTGGACACAGGTGCCGTTTGAGTTTGAGGACTCTCCTATGACGAAAATCGTGATGATAAAGATGCCGGATGGATTCAATGGAGTGTACTTCTTAGGTCATCACATGGTGGTTGATGCGCAGTCACTTATTGCATTTTTAAAGGATATTATTGAGATATACTGTAATGCCATGTATGAGGGAGTACCTTTTCCAAAGGATATGTGCTCATATATCGAGCAGCTTAAAAAGGATCTGGCATATGAAGCCGGAAGTAAGGCACAGCTTAGGGACAGAGAGTTCTTTGAGAAGCTTATCAGACAGTCGGAGCCAATCTACAACGGAATCGACGGCACAGCAAAGCTTGATGCGGCAAGAGAACTGATGCATGATAACAAGCTAAGGAGTGCATTCAATGCATCGGATGATGTCACCTCAGCGCTTGATATCTTTCATCTGGAGGCTGAGCCGACAAAGCGTCTTATGGATTTTTGCGAGAAATATCATATTTCGCTTGCTTGTCTGCTTCTCATGGGAATCAGGACGTTTTTCCAGAAGGAAAACGGCTTCGATGATGTCTCCGTAAACAATGCCATCGCCAGACGTGCGACACTCAAGGAGAAGAGGTCAGGCGGCACACGTATTCATTCGTTTCCGTTTAGGACGAGCTTTTCAAAGGATGTACGCTTTATCGATGCTGTGTATACCATCAGGGATAAGCAAAACGAGCTGTTCCGCCATGCAAACTACAACCCGACAGAGTACTTTGCACTGCGCTCAAAGACGTATCCGCAGCCAAAGGCGGGGCTTACATATGAGCCGATGTCGCTTACATATCAGCCTATGACCTTAAAGGAAAAGGGCTTAAACGACCTGGGAGATATAAAATACAAGACTAAGTGGTACCCGAACGGCATGACCACACAGGCCATGTATCTAACGGTAATGCACCGCCCGGAGGACAACGGACTGGATTTCAGCTTCGAGCATCAGGTCAAGGCAGTCTCACGAAAGCAGCTTGAGTATATGTACTATTACCTGTGCAAAATCATGTTCAAAGGTGCAGAAAACCCTGAGCTTACAATAGGCGAAATCATTAAATTAGTGTAGTGGATTAGGAAACGTATTAGGTAAAAGGAGATTATTATGTTTGATGAATTAGTGGAAATTATCTGTAATTATGTTGATGTTCAGCCGGCAGATGTGCACGAAGAGTCACGTTTTATGGAGGACCTGGGCTTTACGTCATTTGATTTCATGAGCATGCTCGGGGAGATAGAGGATACCTTTGATGTGGAGGTTGAGCAGACAAAGGCTGCAGAAATCCGCACAGTACAGGAAGCAATCGATTATCTTGAGACATTAAAAGACGCATAATGGGCGCAGATAGGAGAAAATATGTTATTTCACACAATTCCTGAAATTCTTTCATATGCAAATGAAGCTTACGGCGCGGATGACGCGATAAGATGGAAGAAATCCAAAAATGAGATAGAGTCAAGAACCTACAGTGAGCTTAAGAATGATACAGACAGCTTTGCCAATGCCATCGAAAAGCTTGGCAAAAAAGGGCAGCATATCGCTGTAATAGGCCCTTCATCATATGAGTGGATAGTATCATATCTGGCAATCACAGAAAGCGGAAGTGTTGCGGTTCCAATCGATGCATCGCTTCCGGCAGCGGATATATGTGAGCTTTTGGACAGAGCCGATGTGAGGATGCTTATATTTGATGAGGCACGTTCGGATGTGGCTGAGGCCGCAGCTAAAAGCTGTCATGATATAAATGTGTATGTGTCTATGAACAGTACAGAGCATTGTCCACAGGTGCTTTCGTTTAAAGGGCTTATAGATGACAACAGGGGAAGCTACGAGCCGGCAGTGGCAGAGGATGCGCTTTGCACTATCATGTTTACGTCCGGAACCACAGGAAAGAGCAAGGGAGTCATGCTGACGCAGAACAACCTGGCTGAAAATGCCACATGCCTTGACATGAAAATTGGACCTCACACGGTAATTTTGTCTGTGCTTCCGATACACCATGCATACTGTCTGAGCATGGATATTCTGAAAGGAATTTCACTGGGTTCGGTAATCTGCATCAATGATTCCATCATGCGCATGGCAAAAAATATACAGCTTTTTACTCCCGACATGATTCTTATGGTGCCTCTTATGATTGAGACATTTGCCAGAAAGCTCGAGGAGGTAAGGGCAGCAGGACTTCCTGCAGAGCCGGTCCGTAAGAAAATGTTTGGAGAGAGGCTTCATACAATCTGCAGTGGCGGTGCGTACCTAAATCCTGATTATGTTGATTTATTTGCAGAGTTTGGTATCACCATATTGCAGGGCTATGGCATGACGGAGTGTTCTCCGGTCATAAGCACAAATCTAAGCTGGGATATCCGCAAAAACTCTGTAGGCAAGCTGATGCCAAACTGTGAGGCAAAAACAGTTGACGGTGAGCTTTTTGTCCGCGGTACAAGTGTGATGCAGGGCTATTATAAGATGCCAAAGGAGACTGAGGAGACACTGTCGGACGGCTGGCTTCACACGGGTGACTTAGGCTATGTGGACGAGGATGGATATATTTATCTGACCGGCAGAAGAAAAAATCTGATTATCACCAAAAACGGTGAGAATGTGTCACCGGAGGAGCTTGAAAACGCTCTGAGCGTAAATCATCTCATAAAGGAAATCATAGTGCGTGAGTCTGAAGGAGTGATTGAAGCTGAGATTTTCCCGGACAGAGAGTATGCTCAAAATACAGGCATCGCCGATATAAGGCCAGCTCTGCAGGCGCTTATCGATGAGTACAATGTGAATGCACCTGCCTACAAGCGTATCTATAGCATTAAAGTGAGGGAGAGTGAGTTTGAAAAGACGGCTTCACGTAAGATAAAGAGAAGCTGATATATAAAGAGGAAGCCGATGCATGTGGCTTGCATCGGCTATATATGAAAAAAGATTAGTATGAGTATTGCGTAATTAATATGTTTTGTTACTTTTGTTTTGTTTCTTTCGTTTATGATGTTAGTATACAAATCAATTGTGAAAACCGTGTGTTTTGAATTTCACTTTTCTGTAAACAAAATATGAACAAACTGTGCAGTCCTAAGGTACCATAAAAAATCCTTAGACAATATCATGATTTTGTGTATAATTATAGTATCGGTATTTGTTATTGCATATAGGATAAAATTTTATGCATAATCAAACAGCGATATTATTTTTTTTACAAGGGGAAAAAGATGAAATTATTAAGTTTTGCAATCCCATGTTACAATTCAAAGGATTACATGGAGCATTGTATAGAGTCTATCCTGCCGGGTGGAGATGATGTGGAGATAATTATTGTTGATGACGGTTCAAAGGATGAGACAGCAGCGATAGCTGACAGATATGCAGCCGAATATCCTGACATAGTAAAGGCTGTACACCAGGAGAACGGTGGACATGGAGAGGCTGTAAACACAGGTCTCAAAAATGCCACAGGCAAATATTTCAAGGTCGTTGACAGCGATGATTGGGTGGATTTGGAATCATACAAGAAGATACTGGACAAGCTAAGGGAGTTTGAGCAGGAGAATACACAGATTGATATGCTTCTTGCCAACTATGTCTACGAGAAAGAAGGAGCAAGGCGTAAAAAGGTTATGCGTCAGACCGGCTTTCCACGCAATGAGATATTTACCTGGAGTGATATAAAGCATATTCACAAGGGACATTACATACTGATGCATTCGGTAATATACAGGACAGAGCTTTTGAGAAGCTGTGGACTCAAGCTGCCAAAGCATACCTTTTATGTGGATAATATCTATGTATATAAGCCGCTTCCGTATGTGCGCACGATGTACTATCTGGATGTGGACTTCTACAGATATTTTATCGGTCGCGATGACCAGTCGGTCAATGAGCAGGTGATGATACGCCGTATTGACCAGCAGATTCGTGTAAATAAGATTATGTTTGACGATGTCAAATTGCATGAGATAACAAATGAGATGTGCAGGAAGTATATGTACAGTTATCTTGAGATTATTACGACTATTTCTACTATTCTGGCAATTATCTCAGGCACCGATGAGAACATGGCTAAGAAGGATGAACTGTGGGCATACATGAAGGAGCACGATGAAGAAACCTACAAGAAGCTGCGCCATGGCGTCATGGGACAGTTAATGAACCTGCCGGGCAAGGGAGGCAGAAAGGTAGCTATCGGTGCGTATAAGCTGTCACAGAAGGTTGTTGGATTCAATTAGACGGATGTGAAATAAGGAGTATTATATGGATGAAGTATATAAGCAAATTGTTAATATAGCAAAAAAATATAATACAAAAAAAAGTAGTGCTGTTTGGTTCACGCGCCAGAGGCACGAATCATCCTAAAAGTGATATTGATCTGGCCATTTATGGATGTGAGGATTTTGGTGATTTATCGGATTGTCTTAATGAGGAGTTGTGGTCTTTACTAAAGCTGGACATAATAAATATGGATGATAAGCATATTTCACCGGTACTGGTGACAGAAATAGAAAGGGATGGGAGGGTATTGTATGAAAAAATTTGACCAGTATGTCAGCCACTTGAGGATATTGTCAAGGGCATTTGATGAAGACTTGACAAATGATTTTATTGTGAGCGGTATAATTGATAAATATTATATACAATTTGAGCTGGGCTGGAAGGTCTTAAAGGAACTGTTACGATATGAGGGCGCTAATCAGGCTGCAACAGGTTCTCCAAGAGAAATTATAAAAACTGCATATGCGTATTATGATTTTATTGATGAGAGTGTCTGGCTTGGAATGTTAAGAGACAGGAATGATACAACTCATATATACAATGAGGAAGCTGCACGTCAGCTTGTGAATAAGGTGCTTGACAGTTATATTCATGAATTTCAGGTGCTGGAAATGAAAATTAAAGAAAGATATTCAGATGAGGTATTATCATCAATTAATTAAAGTAAAGACCACAGAGCAAAACAGAGACTCTGTGGTCTTTTAATATTGCAATTAAATTACTCCAAGTGTGAGCATGGTATCTATGCAGGCCTTGGCCTTTTGTTCTTATATCGTCAGGCAGTATGATTTCTTCTCCGCCTGCTCCCTTAACACAATTGTATACATCCATCAGGGTAGTGAGCTTCATATTGTGGCATACGCAGTCTTTTTGAGAGCGGATAGAAGCTCTTTTCAGGGCACTCATACTGTAAGTGCTGCAGTATGCTGTTTTCAGTTCCGATGATAAATTCCCTGTCTGTGCTGTTTTTAGCATAGTCAATGATGCCGGTGGTGCTTCCGATATAGTCTGCAGCCTTTGAAACCTCTGCAAGGCACTCCGGATGTACGAGAAGCTTTGCAGCAGGATGAGCCGCTTTTGCTCTCTCAACATCTGCTATTGACATGCGCAGGTGAGTAGGACAGCCACCATGTACAAATTTGAAGGTCTTTTCCGGAACCTGTTCCTCAACCCATGCGCCCAGATTGCAGTCAGGGATGAAAAGAATCTTGTTATTGTCAATATTTTAACAATTTTTACAGCGGATGAAGATGTGACGCACACATCGCATATGGTTTTAAGCTCTGATGTGGTGTTTATGTAGGCAACCACTGTATAGTCAGGGTTCTCGGCCTTTAACGATTGTAAGAGCTCTACATCGAGCTGCTCCGCCATAGGACAGCCGGCTGAGCTGTTTGACAAAAATACATGCTTGTCAGGAGATAAAATCTTGCAGGTCTCTGCCATGAAGCGGACACCGCACATGAGCACATTCTTCTGTGGTGCTGTGGCAGCCTGCTTGCTGAGTCCATATGAGTCGCCTGTGAAATCGGCAACCTCAAGTATCTCGTGACTCTGATAAGCGTGAGCTAATATACAGATATCATTTTCCTTCTTTAATCGGATAATCTCATCCTGTAATTCTCTTGTTGTCATCATAATATGATATACCTCTTGAAATTCCTAGTGTGATTGAAGCACAGTTGTATCAATGTAAGCCCATTTTGGATTTTACATAAAGAACCGGCCAAAATAAATAAGTTACTTGTCATTATACTTAGCTGTAAACCAGCTGTCAACACAAAAGTTTTACAGGTGTCTTGTCAGTTGTAAATTTTAGTGTTATAATACGCCCATTACAGTAAATCGCATCCTGGGGGATGTTGCTAAAGAAGCGGCTACATCGGTGGATGCAGGTAAATAAAAAGAGGTAACATATTATGAATACAGATGTACTTATTAGTGGGAAGCGGCTGCTCAGGTCTTTATTGTGCGCTTAAGCTTCCAAGAGACATAAGAATTACACTGATAACAAAGTCAGATCTTGAGAGCAATGATTCATTTCTGGCGCAGGGCGGCATGTGCATGCTTAAAGAGCAGTCTGATTTCGACAGCTTTTTTGAGGATACCTTAAAGGCCGGCCACTACGAGAATGACAAGGAGTCGGTTGGGATAATGATAAACTCATCACCTGAGGTGGTGAAGGATCTTGTTTCATACGGAGCAGATTTTGCGAGAAATGTCGGCTCACTTGCCTATACGAGAGAGGGAGCTCATTCACACAACAGAATTATTTTCCATGAAGACGTGACCGGAAAAGAGATAACAAGCACATTGCTTGCACAGGTTAAGAAGCTTTCAAATGTGACACTCATGGAGTATACGACGATGGTTGACATCATCGAAAGGGATAACAAATGCTACGGCGCCATCATAAGAAAACAGGATGGCACGCTGGAAAAGGTGACAGCGGCATACACTGTCATGGCTTGTGGCGGAGTTGGAGGACTGTACAGATTTTCAACAAATTTCAGACATCTGACAGGTGACTCGCTTGCCATTGCAAAAAAGCATGGCATAGAGCTTAAAAACCCAGACTATGTGCAGATTCACCCAACGACTTTTTACACGAAAAAGCATGAGGACAGAAGCTTTCTCATTTCAGAGTCCGTAAGAGGCGAGGGTGCTAAGCTTTTAGACAAGAATATGAACAGGTTTGTCGATGAGCTCTTACCAAGAGACGTGCTGACCGGCAAAATCCGTGAGCAGATGAAAAGGACGGCACAGACTTTGTCTGGGAGGATTTGCGTACCATTCCAAGGGATGAGCTTGTATCACATTTTCCAAATATCATTGAACATTGCAAGGAGATGGGATATGATGTCTTCAAGGAGCCTATTCCTGTTGTTCCGGCACAGCACTATTTCATGGGCGGCGTCAAGGTGAATCATCACAGCCGCACATCCATGGAAAGTCTCTATGCAGTTGGAGAGACCGCTTGCAACGGAGTGCACGGAAGAAACCGTCTTGCGAGCAATTCACTGCTTGAGAGCCTGGTATTCGCAAAGCGTGCAGCAGGACAGATGGCGGAGCTTGGCTTTGTAAATGATGAGATAGCAGCCAAAAAGGCCGCAGATAGCATCGACCTCGCAGACTACAGCGATGAAAAAGCTGTAGAGAGAGAATACAGGAAGCTAGCCATGGAGGCTATAGAGGGACGCACCAGCGTAGAAAACGAATCTGGTGTCACCTACATTCAGGCATAGAATCTGTGTTCCAGCCTAGATGCGAGTGGACAGCCAAAGGCTGGCCATACGAGCGTCATCAAAAAATATTGGTAGAATACAGTCCATGCCTAGTAGAGGCAATTTTAAGTGCAGTAATAGCTGTAGTAACCAGGTTTCGCACTCGTAAATCTGTGAAGCCGGAGAGTACACAGTGTGTTCTGAAGAAAAATATGAACTGCCACGGGGTTCCATTAACGCAGTTAATGCGAACAAGTGGCAAATTATAAAGCACTATCCCCAAAAATCCCGTGGCTGACTTCATATTTTTCTGAGGAATATACTGCGTACTACCCCGGCACCACACAACATAAAAAGTGCGAAACCGTCATAAATAAGAATGAATTTGAACGAAAGGAATCTAAATATATGTACGATCAGGTAACACTGGGCCTCAACGTAGACCCATTCATATTAAGCGCATTAAAGGAGGACATCACAAGCGAGGACGTATCCACAAACAGCGTGATGCCACATCCGCAGGCAGGAGAGGTGGATTTAATCTGTAAACAGGATGGAATCATCTGTGGACTGCAGGTTTTTGAGAGAGTTTTCACACTGCTTGATGCAGATACAAAGGTAGAGTTTTACGTAAAGGATGGCGATAAGGTGGAAAATAAGCAGCTTATCGGCAAGGTTTACGGAGATATCAGAGTGCTTTTATGCGGTGAGAGAACTGCGCTCAATTATTTACAGCGCATGAGTGGAATTGCCACTTATACCAGTCAGGTTGCAGCGCTCTTAGAGGGCACCGGTATCAAGCTTTTGGATACCAGAAAGACAACTCCAAACAATAGAATTTTTGAAAAATACTCGGTCAGAGTCGGCGGTGGAAACAACCACAGATACAATCTCTCGGATGGAGTGCTTCTTAAGGATAACCACATCGGAGCAGCTGGCGGCGTAAAAGAGGCAATCGCCATGGCAAAGGACTATGCTCCGTTTGTCAGAAAGATTGAGGTTGAGGTGGAGAGCTTTGATATGGTGAAGGATGCGGTTGAAGCCGGTGCGGACATCATCATGCTCGACAACATGTCCACAGAGCTTTTAAAGCAGTGCATCGACTACATTGACGGCAGAGCCGAAATCGAGGTTTCGGGAAATGTTACCAAAGAAAATATTGCAAGAATAAAGGGTCTTGGTGTAGACTATGTATCAAGTGGTGCGCTCACACATTCAGCGCCTATTATGGATTTATCACTTAAAAATCTACATGCAGTATAGATTTTAGATTGCCGGTCGCACTATGCTGTGACAGTAATGTTTTACAGAAAGGAACGAAAATGAACGGTGATGAGAGAAGAAAAAAATAATAAATATTCTATCCTCGTCAAAGTCGCCTGTGGCGGAGTTGCGCTTGCAAAGGAGCTTGATGTGAGTCGTCAGGTGATTGTGCAGGACATAGCACTGCTTCGAGCAAACGGAGCCGCGATTTTTTCGACAAACAGAGGATATCTGATACAGGCGGATAAGCAGTATTCGAGAGTATTAAAGGTGGTTCACGAGGATGATGAAGTAGAGGAGGAGCTTTCAACAATAGTTGATGCCGGAGGCCATGTGAAGGACGTATTTGTATACCACAAGGTCTACGGAGTGATCCGCGCCAATATGGACATCAAGTCCAGACGTGATGTCAGAAATTACCTGGAGGAAATCCGCACAGGAAAGTCCAGCCTTCTTAAAAATGTAACTTCAGGTTATCACTATCACACAATATGTGCGGAGAGTGAAGAGGTGCTTGATGCCATACAGGAAGAGCTTAAGCAGAAGGGCTTCCTAGCAAAGCTGCAGGACTATGAGCCGGTGGATTTCTGGGGAGACAACGAGGACGAGGCGAAGGCTTAATTTTATCGTAAAGTTAAAGCGTAATATAATAATTGCCCGGGTGAAAGCCCGGGCTGTTTTTGCTTGTGCGCCTAGCGGCGCACGTTTCTAACGGGTTAAAGTCCCGAATCGCCCGGTAGTGGGAAGGATATAGCCGAAAGCAAGGGTGTCCATCGTGAGATGGAATCTGAAGGAAGCTGGATGTGAGGAATATACTAACTCACGGGCAAATCTCTGGTCTGACGAACAGAAATCTCATATGAGGTCATGCATGTGGGTAAGGCAGCAAGCCATGTTGAAGCCCGATAACTACACGGAATCATGCATGATAAATGAGGCAGATGGATGGAGAGGAAGAAACGTGTGGTACCTAGGGAGGTCTGTGCGGTATGCCTTGAAAGAGGTAACCATTGCATAAAGCAATGCTGAACACACAGAAGTCAGCAGAGGTCATAGTAGCCGAGAGGTGAAGGACCGAATCAGTAGGAGTCTTGAGTATGACCGAGAAAGGAGGAATGACCGTCTATGGCAGAAAACATTGAAAACAATGGCTGTTCGCAAAGAGATAATGCGGAACATGAAGGGTATGTGAAAGCGTCCAGGTCATTCAACCGGATATGGAAGGAAAGGGACAGTGCAGAGCCGAGACTTTTGGAAACGATACTGTATAAAGACAAATTTAACAGAGCGTATAAGAGAGTTAAGGCAAACAAGGGAGCGCCGGGAATTGATGGCATGACCATTGAAGAGGCTCTTCCATATCTAAAGGAACATCAACAAGAGATAACTGACCGCATTTATCGTGGAAAGTATACTCCGTCTCCAGTAAGACGAGTTGAAATTCCCAAACCAGATGGTGGTGTGCGAAAGCTTGGCATACCAACAGTGATAGACCGTACACTTCAACAGGCAATAACTCAACAGTTAGTGCCAATCTATGAACCGCTGTTTGCAGATGGTAGCTATGGCTATCGTCCGAACAGAAGTGCAAAAGATGCAATACTTAAGGTTAAGGAGTATGCAGAACAAGGCTATACATTCGCTGTAGTCCTTGACTTGTCAAAGTACTTCGATACTCTTAATCACGAAATTCTCATCAATCTTCTCCGAAAGAATGTAAAAGATGAACGTGTAGTACAGTTGATAAAGCGCTATCTGAAAAGCGGTGTAATGGAAAACGGAGTGGTCATTGACACAGAGGAAGGCTCACCACAAGGTGGAAATCTATCACCATTGCTTGCAAATGTCTATCTCAATGAGTTCGACCAGGAATTCCTGAAAAGAGGTGTTCCATGCATAAGATATGCAGATGACATCGTGCTTCTTGCAAAGAGCAAGCGAGCATCAGAGAGACTCTTGGAAAGCAGTACAAAATATCTTGAGGAGAGGCTGAAACTTACAGTCAACCGAGAAAAGAGCCGTACTGTCAGCGTGTTTGCAATACGAAATTTTAAGTTCCTCGGCTTCGCATTGGGAAGGAATGGAAAAGGCATTTATGTCCGAGTTCATCCGAAGTCATGGAAGAAGTTTAAGTCCAGACTGAAGGAGTTATCTTCCCGTAAGCGATGTCAGTCAATCAAGCCAAGCCTTGAGAAAATCAAAGTATATGCAAGAGGATGGCTTAACTACTATGGAATTGCAAGCATGAAGAACAACATAGATGACATCAACGGATGGCTCTATCACAGAATACGCATGTGCATATGGAAACAATGGAAGAAACCAAGGACGAAGGTACGTAACCTTATCAAGATGGGAGTACCCAAAGACTTGGCAATGCAAGCGGGTAATACCCGACGGGGACATTGGTTCGCAACGCATACAGTTGCAGTAAACATGGCAATGACAAAAGAAAGACTGATAAACAGTGGCTTTTATGATTTAGCTACTGCCTATCAGTCCGTGCACGTCAACTATTGAAACCGCCGTGTACCGAACGGTACGTACGGTGCTGTGAGAGGACAGCGGTTAGCCACCGCCTCCTACTCGATTTTATTTAATTTCCAGATTTTCACCTGTAAGCCCTATGTATGATCCCTCAGGAAGTCCACCTTCAGGATGTCCGATAAGCCATTTGTTTTTAGCTGCAAGAAGAGCATCTTCTCCGCCGGTGTGTGGATGTTCCAGGCATTTGTGCCTTTTGGAAGTACAACGGCTACCAGAAATCCGCCAGCAGATGCATTACATGGTGCGTAGTGCAGTGTTGTGGCATAAAGCTCGACTGCTGTTCCGGAAGGAATCCTGAAAGCTTCCATCAAAGAGGTATCATATGTATTTTCCACGGAGATATCCTGCTGTCGGCCGAGTATCAGTATGGCATCAGTTGCGGCAATATTGACCTCAGAGCATCTGTGATATTCAACAGCATTGAGCTTATGATTGTTGCCTATGCACCAGCCTATCTGTATAGGAAGCTCCCCGTATGTTTTCTGTTGTAATTCTGTAGCGCATTTTAGCTTTTCAAGTGCAGAAATGGATGGCTCATAAACCACATCGGCAGGAATTTCTACTGTCTGCATTGTGCTGACCAGCTCTGTAAGATCTATAGAGTCGATCACCTTTCCATATTTCTTAAAACATTCTTCTGTTATTTCATGTATGATCATTATATGGTCCTCCTGATTTTAAAATTATAGAAATTATAATGTATGACAGAGAAAATGTCAGCAGGATAAATTATTGTTTTATACCCTAGTTATTAGATATATTTATTTTAGGATTTGTAAAAATATTTTTTATGGAATATAATGACTATTATGCAATTTTATAGCAGAGACTGAACAAAAGAAAATAGGGAGAAAACATGGTATGATAAAAAGATTGGTTTCCGCAGCGGTTACAGTGGCATTGTTTATCGGACTTATAGCCGGTGTTACTTTTTCAATCGTCAGATAAAAAAGAAATAAAGCATTTTACGGCTTTTTTTTTTCTGTAGAAGGAGATAATATAGATCCGGATAATGATATAAAGCAGCTCATAGCAGAGCAGATCGGTGCTGAATGTGAGGAAACATGGCTTGTTGGACAGGATAAGGACGATGCAATAAATTCTCTCATAGCAACCGGGGAATATCCGGATTTTGTATTGGGTGAGACTGCGCTGTATGAGGCAGATGCACTCATTCCAATAGATGAATACTGGGACGATTATCCGAACATAAAAGAATATCTCAGTGATGAACAATGGGAAAAGTTAAGACAGCCGGATGGACACATATATTGGATTCCACCGTTTGGAATATCACATGGGGATGATGTGGAGATGCTGCATAATGGTGAAGCCTTCTGGATTCAGACAAGAGTATTAAAATGGGCTGGATATCCAAAGATTACAACGATAGAGCAGTACTTTGACCTGATAGAAAGCTATGTACAGGCAAATCCAACAATGCCGGATGGAACAGAAAATATACCATTTACGATGCTTTGTGATGACTGGCGGTATTTTTGCCTTGAAAATGTGCCGCAGTTTCTGGACGGATTTCCAAACGATGGAAGCTGTATGGTAGACACGGAAACCAAAAAGTGATGGATTACAATGTGACCGACACAGCCAAAAGATATTTCGGAAAGCTTAACGAAGAGTTCCGTAAGGGAATAATGGATCCCGGGGCGTTTAATGCCACCTATGATCAATATCTGGATAAGCTGTCAACAGGAGCTGTGCTTGGGATGGTCGACCAGTGGTGGCAGTTTTATTATGTAATAGATCCTGTATTCAAAAAACAGAATCTGGCACAGCTTGGGTGTGATTATGTTCCTCTTCCTGTCACGATTGATGATGGTATTCACAACAGATGGCATACAAACAGGATGGCAGAAATAGATTATTCTTCAGGAGTGTCCATTACCACCTCCTGTAAAGATATTGAAGGTGCGATGAAGTTTATCAGTGATCTTCTGGAACCTGATATCATAAGAGAAAGGTTCTGGGGAGAGGAGGGCAAGGACTATTCAGTCGATGAAAACGGTTTGTTTTACCTTACCAATGAGCAGGCAGAAAAAAAAATGACAGCTCATATAAGGCAGCGCATATGTGTTCGTACTCATACTTTCCAAGAGTGGAGGGAATGCTTGATGATGGTATAAATGCGTTTTCAATGGAGTTTCAGCAGGACGAGTTTTTCAGAAATCAGCCTGTGGATATTCAGGAATGTTTTAAAGCCTATGGAGTGGAAAACTATGTAGATATGCTTGGAAAAAATGAGGCTCCCGGCTCGTGGTATCCGATGTATTCATATTCAGATTCAATTCCTTTGACCTCTGAATGTGGGAAAGTAAAGAATAATATTGTGGCAGTAAAGAAAATATGGTTGCCGCGGGTTATCATGGCAGATGATTTTGATGCTGCCTGGGAGCAATATATGGAGGAGTACAATGCCTGCAATCCACAGATATATTTTGATTATTTACAGCAAAAGGTAAATGAAAATTAGCAATATTTGAATACTGTTTGGCAATTTATTAATAGAATAACAAGCCCCTGTTCGTTTACACTTGTATATATCAATAAACGAATGGGGGAATTTTATTTTGGATGATTTAAAAAATGGTGCTTTGTATATAGGCACGATACCATCATCAATGGACAATAACAGATGCTCGGTCACACTTGAGGATGATGGAAGTTTACTTTTTTATATTTATGCGCCAAATGCCAATAAAGTAGAAGTAGCCGGAATGGGAGGCTATTTCAGCTCAGAACGCATACAGTTAAAGCCTGATATGCAGGGTGGATTTTCGGCAAACATTAAAGATTTCCACTGGGCAATGCATTATTATTTCTGGTATGTAGATGATGTCTGTATAACAAATCCTCATGCGGCTATATCATATGGCTGTTTTGCTGCAATAAACACATTTGAAGTGCCAAAAGAGGGCGAGGATTTCTATTTTGTCAGGGATGTGCCGCATGGAACGGTAAGTCTGTGCAAATATACCTCACAGGTAAACGGTCACATAAAGGAGAGCTATGTGTATACTCCACCCGGATATGAGAGCGGAGATGGAAGGTATCCTGTATTGTATTTACAGCATGGTGTTGGGGAGAATGAGACCGGATGGGTATGGCAGGGTAAGATGAATTTCATCATGGACAATCTGATAGCAGACAAAAAATGTGTGCCGATGATCATAGTTGCAAGCAGTGGCTACGCATTTAAGGATAACGAATACCCTGTATTTTTTCCTGGAGATTTTGACAGTGAGCTTGTAAATAGCATAATCCCTTATATAGAGGAAAATTTTAAGGTCAAAAAAGGAAGAAAAACAACCGTGCTGTGGCAGGACTTTCACTTGGTTCAGGACAGGCTACGGATATAGCGGCAAGACACCCGGAGCTTTTTTCAGCAGTTGGAGTATTTTCAGGTGTTGCAATACATCTTATGAAAAAAATCATCGGCAGCCCATATCGGTTTGAAGCTGTCTTTATGTCGGCAGGAGATGAAGAAAAAAGAGATACTGCTTGGAATCAATGAGATGGTAAAGGAATTTTCACGACAGGGGAAAAACAGTACACCAAAAGTATATGAGGGCTATCATGAATGGCATGTATGGAGAAAGAGCTTTAAGGATTTCGCACAGATGCTTTTTACATGGGATGACGCAGAACTTGATGATATTGATAAAGCTGTCCCGGTCAGATCAAAGAATATTGATTTTACCACACCGGTACAGGCGGATGAGAGCATGGTATTTTTTGATCCGGTGTACAGGCAGATACAGTTCGAAAATGACGAGGATGGAAAACCGGCTGGCAAATATCCGGATGTCATACATGGTATCCGTGTGACGGAGGATAACAGCATTGAAGTAAATCTTTTTGCACCTGATGCAAAAAAAGCGTGAGCGTAGTTCTTGAAAATGGCACGGAGGAGCTTCTTTACAGATCAAAGAAAAATGATGGTTATTGGGAAAAAACAATAGGTAATCCGGCAGAGGGATTTAACTATGTGACATTTATGGTAAATGGAACACCTGTAGTAAACCCTGCGGCACCTGTAGGGTTCGGATATAACAGGGCTGTAAACTTTGCTGAGGTACCTGAGAGGAACTTTAGCTGGCATGAGCTTAAGAAAACAGAGCATGGTCAGATACATATCCATTATTCGTGTGATGGAGACGGACAGGTCAGTATTATGTTTATACACCAGCCGGTTATGGAGAGGATAATTGTGATACCGGCAGAGTATGTGTGCTTGAGTGTGCTGCGGACGAAAGAAATTTTTGCTGGATACATCAGGGAAAGATAGCAAATATCATGGATAATCTGTCGGGTGAAGGCAGGATAAAAGGAATTATGATAATAATGGCAGACAGCACGATATCTGATGATATCATCGGGAACATAACAGCCATATACGGAATTAGGGACAGTGCACGGAAAGAATGGTTCAAAAAAGGAGATAATGAATCCTGGACATCATGCAGACACAGATTTTTAAATTTCATGTGCGGGATACAGTAAAACAGCGACAAAAAGGAGAGAAAAATGGCAGGAGCATATAAGACAGGCAAATACAGAAATATATTCAAAGAGTATGGGTATCCGGAAGAAGAAATTCAAAAAAGAGTAGAGGATACTTTTAACACGATATTCTATGGGAATGATGATGAACGTTTTTATCATGAAGCCGGTGATGATATGGGATATATGGAGGATACCGGTAATCATGATGTGAGAACCGAGGGAATGTCATATGGCATGATGGTATGTGTACAGCTGGATAAAAAGCAGAGTTTGACAGACTGTGGAAATGGGTGCGCACATATATGTACATAGAAGATGGTCCGGCAAAAAATTATTTTGCGTGGTCATGTCAGACAAACGGAAAGCGAAATGCCGATGGACCGGCACCTGATGGTGAAGAGTATTTTGCAATGGCATTGTTTTTCGCCTCTAAAAGATGGGGAGATGGCGATGGTATATTCTGCTACAGCAAAGAGGCACAAAATATCTTAAGGGAGTGTGTGCACAAGGGTGAGCCGGGACACAGCGGAGAGCCAATGTGGGAGCCTTCCAACAAGCTGATAAAGTTTGTCACAAATATGGATTTCAGTGATCCTTCATACCACATGCCGCATTTTTATGAACTTTTTGCCCAAAGGGCTTATGAGGAGGACCGAGACTTCTGGAAAGAAGCAGCAGCTGCCAGCAGAGCATATCTGCACAGTGCATGCCATGAAAAGACAGGACTTAGCGCAGAATATGCAGATTATGACGGAAAGCCTCATACGGGGCATAAGGAAATATTTGGAAGACATGACTGGTATTACAGTGATGCATACCGCACGATCGCCAATATAGCGATGGATCATCTGTGGTTTGATGCAGATCCGTGGCAGATTAAAACGGCAGAAAGGCTTCAGAAGTTTTATTGTGAGGATCAGAAGGACAATTGGGATGGTGTATTTCTTATAGATGGTACACCGCTTGATGAGAAGGCACTTCATCCGGTAGCAATCATTGCTGTTAATGCAGAAGCTTCACTCGCAGCAGATGGAAAATATGCAAAGCAGTGTGTTGAAAAGTTCTGGAACACTCCGCTTAGGACAGGTGACAGGAGATACTATGACAATTTCCTTTACATGTTTGCAATGTTAGCACTTTCAGGAAATTACAGGATTTATTGATTTTAATATACAAGAACCTTAAGCTGGAATGATGAAGCGGTCATAAACTATAAAAGACAGGACAAATATCTATAATTTCTCCCGGTGCAAAGCACCGGGAGTTTTTGTATCATATAATCATTATAGCTGATAAAATCGACACAACAAGGAGGCAGCAAGATGGCAGGTCCAAAAGCACCAAAGGATCCGGAAAGAAAAAAGACCGTATTTCTACATCATGAAGGATAAGGATATATACGGCTCAGTACAGGAAGATGGAAGCATTATACATTTTATATATGAAAGCGACGGAAGACTGATAAACAGTGCACAGATAGCCGGAAATATAGAAAATAAAGAGGAACTGGGGCTGTTAGAGACGGTGGAAGGTTTTGGCAGGCTTGTACACAGCATAGGTGTATCTGTGGAAACAGATAATCAAAACGAACAGATCGAATTTGTGTTTCAGATGTACGGAAAGCAGGACCTGTACGGAGGCGGTACTAATCTTAAGGTAAAGCTGACAGGCGATGGAATGGAGAGAAAGATATACCTGTCAGATTATAAGTGGACACCGGATGATGATATACCGGGACAGATAAAGTTCATATTTAATACACCGGATATCATGGGAAAAGCGAGTGTCAGGCTGTATCTGAATGACGGCTATGAGGCTCCGGCAGATATTGAGGAAACAGAGGTGGATATGAACTCTGATGAATACTGCAGCATGATAAGCCATTCGCTTATGAATATGGGAAATGTATACCGCATAAGAAAAGCCATCGAAAAGACAAGAGCCGGAAAAGAGGTAACACTTGCATACATCGGTGGATCTATCACACAGGGAGCAGGTGCGACACCTATAAATACAGAGTGCTACGCATACAAATCCTATCAGCTTTTCCAGAGGCGTTTTTCTGCAAAGAATAATGTGAAATTCATAAAAGCCGGTGTGGGTGGCACACCATCGGAGCTGGGAATGATCAGATTTGACAGGGATGTACTAAGAGACGGACAGCAGCCTGATATAGTAGTTATTGAATTTGCTGTAAATGATGAGGGGGGGATGAGACAAAGGGTGACTGTTATGAAAGCCTTGTACGTAAAGTACTTAATCTGCCATGGAAACCGGCAGTCATATTGCTTTTTTTCCGTATTTGCAAATGACTGGAACCTTCAAGACCGCCTAAGCCCGGTTGGAAAGCTCTATGATCTGCCTATGGTAAGCGTGCTGGATGCGGTTTCCCCTCAGTTTGCATTAAAAATGACGAGGGAAGGGTAATAAGCAAAAATCAGTTTTTCTATGATATGTTTCATCCGAGCAATGCAGGCCATTCCGTCATGGCAGACTGCATAGAGTATCTTTTTGAAAAAATAGATCAGGCAGGGCATGCAAGTTTGAATGCATTTGAACTGGGACTGACAGAGGAAAAAATATTGCAGGAAAACCTAAATCTTGCACCGGTAATAGGAAACAGCTTTGAAAATATAAGACTGCTCGACAAAAAGGATATATATGCAAAGGCATATATTGACGAGGGTGGCTTCGATTCGACAGATACACAGCTGCAAAGCGTTGAGATGGATGATCAGCTTTCGCTGACTCCGGAATTCCCGTATAACTGGATGTATGATGGCACAAAAAATACATTAAACAGGGAAAAAGTGTATTTCGAGCTTGAGATGGAGTGCAGGGCACTTCTCCTTGTATTTAAGGATTCGGGAGAGGTAAACGTGGGAAAGGCGAAGGTATATGTGGACGGAGAGTATCATTTTACGGCTGATCCGCATATCAATAACTGGCAGCACTGCAATGCGGCAATAATATTTAACAATAAGACCAGTGAAAATCATGTTGTAAGAATTGAAATTGCAGAGGAAGACAGAGACAAGCAGTTTACGATACTGGGCTTTGGATATGTATTATAGGAAATGAGAGGTAAGAGACATGGTAACAGCAAAAAATCCAATACTTTCAGGTTTTTATCCTGATCCATCAATATGTAGAGTCGGGGAAGACTATTATCTGGTGACATCAAGCTTTGTGTATGCACCGGGTGTTCCCATATTTCATAGCCGGGATCTGGCTCATTGGGAGCAGATTGGCAATATACTTGACAGACCATCGCAGCTATGCGTGGAAAATGAAGAAATATCGAGAGGTATTTTTGCACCGACCATAAGATATCATGAAGGAACTTTTTATATGATAACGACCAATGTATCGCATGGCGGCAATTTTATAGTGACAGCGCAGGATCCGGCAGGACCGTGGTCTGATCCGTATTATTTGGGAGAAGAAGCAGTAGGAATAGACCCAAGCCTTTTCTTTGATGATGACGGCAGATGTTATTACTGTGGCACACGCCCAAACCCTGAAGGAGTACGTTACAATGGAGACTGGGAGATATGGATACAGGAGCTTGATCTTGGAACCATGAAGCTTAAGGGCAGGAGCATGGCCATATGGAAAGGTGCTGTAAAGGGCTGCATATGGCCGGAAGGACCACATATCCAAGATAAACGGATATTATTATCTGATGCATGCAGAGGGCGGCACTGGACCGGAGCACAGTATAACGATAGCAAGAAGCAAGGAGCTTTTTAAATGGTTTGAAGGATGTCCGAGAAATCCGATATTTACACACAGAAATCTGGGAATGGATTATCCGGTCATCTATGCAGGACATGGTGATCTGGTGGATGATATAAACGGAAACTGGTATGTGGTCATGCTTGCGTCAAGACCATGCAAAAAGCACAGCAGCATGGGCAGGGAGACCTTTATTGCAAAAACAATATGGGAAAACGAATGGCCGGTAATAGCACCCGGGATAGGACATCTTGAGGATACGGTAGATATACCGCTTGAAGAGTGCAGATTTATAGATGAGATATCAGAAAATGATTTTATAACTTTCTGCGAAGCCAAGCCTGATAAGAGGCTGGTTGGAATAGGAAAACGCAACGAGTCTTTTTACTCCCTTAAGGAAAATCCGGGAGTACTGAGACTGTACACAAACAAAGAGCAGATCACTGATCTTGGCACAAGCGCATTTCTTGGACTAAGACAGAAGGGCTATGAGTTTTCGGTAAAGACAGCAGTGCGTTTTATCCCACAGTCGGATAATGAGACGGCAGGACTTGTACTTTTCCAGAACAATGAGAATCATCTTCGCGCTGAGATAACAATGGAAGCAGGAAGGCTGGTATTTGTGGTGACTACACATATTAAGGGAACTGACAAAAAGATAGCAGTGGCAGATATTATGGAGTACAGCAGCATTACAGAAAAAAAAATCCACTGTGGAATATATGTATGATCTGTAAGGAACAGGAAGCATCTATATGGATAGGTACGGCCGAAAAGAGCGTAAAAGTCGCAGAAAAAATAAGTCTGCTGCCATATACCACAGAAGAAGCAGGTGGCTTTGTGGGCTGTACGGTCGGTATGTATGCATCATCAAATGGCAGCAATAGTGATAACTATGCAGATTTTTCATACATAATGCTCACCCAGTAAACATTTTGCGGAATTCAGTCGGGGTGCAGCCCTTTTCAGCTTTGAACACCCTTATGAAAGTGGATGGATTTGCAAAGCCTGACTGCATTGCAGCCTCGGTGACTGATATATTGGGATCAGCCAGAAAGGTCAGGGCAAGCTCTATTCTTTTCTGATTTAAGTATTTGTAAAAGGTATTATTGGTAAACTGTTTAAATAGCCGGGTAAAGTGATATTTACTGAATCCGGCTATTTTTGCGATTTCATCAAGTGTTATGTCCTCAGTGCAATGTGTATCGATATACTCACAGATATACAGAAAACGCTCCAGATATTCCTGCTGCTTGTGTCTGCCGACATTAAAATGACAACTGCTGGCAGTATGATGTCTTCCAATAAGGACAAGTACTTCAAGCATTTTGGAGTAGATCACGGCTTCTGATAGAAATGAGTCGGTCTGGTATTCATCTGCAATATCAAGCAGCAGTTTACGGATATTGCTGTGGATATCACCGGAAGTTTCGGGGTCAGCGTTATAGCAGGTGCTATAAGGGTAAGTATGGAATTTAATTCCTTTATTTTTGAGACAGCAGACCACTCAATCTGCAGGATAAGCCTTTTTCCGGTGTCAGGTGCGATAAGCCTGTGTTTTACACCGGAAGCTATAAAGATAATATCACTCTCATTAAGATGTACCAAATCATCCCCAATCTGCACTGTATAGCTGCCTTCAAGCGGCATGATGATCTCCATGGGAGTATGCCAGTGAATGGGATAATCTTCTACTTCCACATTTATAAAAAGCTTTACATTGCTGTTTTCTTTATATTTTACTGTCTCATGTATTCCATTCAGATTTTCGATCATATATACTTGTCTCCATACGGCTGATATTTATGCGCATTTGCATGAATATAGTTATTATAGCACAAATAGCAATTTTTGAACATTGTGGGGCAACAAGTAGAAAGAAAATACTGCATGAATCTGGTAAAATCATTATATAAATTAAAGGAGAAGTCACTATGAGTAAAAAACTATGGAATATGCAAAAAAACTCGTATCGCAGATGACAATAGATGAGAAGATAAGTCAGATGCTGTATGAGTCACCGGCTATAGAAAGACTGGGGATACCGGAATACAACTGGTGGAATGAGGCTCTTCATGGAGTAGCAAGAGCCGGTGTTGCTACAGTATTTCCTCAGGCGATAGGTATTGCGGCAGCTTTTGATACTGACCTGATAGAAAAGATAGGAGATGTTGTATCAACGGAGGGTCGTGGAAAGTTCAATGAATTTTCAAAAAAGGGTGATCACGGAATATACAAGGGACTTACCTTCTGGGCACCTAATGTAAATATATTCAGAGATCCAAGATGGGGCAGGGGACATGAGACATACGGGGAAGATCCGTACCTGACAGGTAAGCTTGGCTGCGCATATATAAGGGGATTACAGGGAGATGATCCGGATCACTTAAAATCGGCAGCCTGTGCAAAGCATTTTGCGGTACACAGCGGTCCGGAAGCCATAAGACATGAGTTTGATGCGAAAGCATCAAAACATGATATGTATGATACATATTTGTATGCCTTCAAGCGATGTGTAAAGGATGCAAAGGTTGAGGCTGTCATGGGGGCTTACAACAGGGTAAATGGAGAACCTGCCTGCGGAAGCAGGACACTGCTTAAGGATATACTGCGTGACGAGTTTGGATTTGAAGGTCATGTGGTGTCAGACTGCTGGGCAATACTTGATTTCCACGAACACCATCATGTGACGGATACAGTTGAGGAATCGGCTGCTATGGCTGTAAACAACGGCTGTGACTTAAACTGTGGAAGTGCATTTTTACATCTTAAGGATGCTTATGACAGGGGATTGGTTTCAGACGAGGCGATCACGGCAGCAGTAGAAAGGCTGATGGAGGTGCGTATCCGTCTGGGCATGATGAAGGATTATCCATCGCCATATGAGGACATATCGTATGAGGTTGTAGAATGTAAGGAGCATGTGGAGCTTTCTGTTGAGGCTGCCAGAAGAAGTCTTGTACTTTTAAAGAATAAGGACAATTTCCTGCCTCTCGACAGAAAAAAAAAATGTTAAAACTATTGCGGTTATCGGACCAAATGCCAACTCCAGGGATGCGCTTATAGGAAATTATTATGGTACCTCATCAAGATATATCACTCCACTTGAGGGATTGCAGCAATATCTTGGAGAGGATACAAGAGTGCTTTATGCAGAGGGCTGCCATCTGTACAAGGACAAAGTACAGGGACTTGCAGAGGAAAAGGACAGATTTAAGGAAGCCCTCATCATGGCAGAACAGTCAGATGTGGTCGTAATGTGTCTTGGACTTGATGCAACTATCGAAGGTGACGAGGGTGATGACGGAAATGAATATGCAAGCGGTGACAAGATGGGGCTTATGCTTCCGGGACTTCAGGAGGAACTTTTAGAGGCTGTTGCAGCAGTAGGAAAGCCGGTAATACTTGTGCTGTCAGCAGGAAGTGCGATAGATCTTTCCTGGGCAGAAGAGCATGTGGATGCCATTATAGACAGCTGGTATCCGGGAGCCAGAGGCGGAAAGGCTGTTGCGGAAGCTATATTCGGAGAGTATAGTCCGAGTGGAAAACTGCCGGTGACTTTCTATCAGGGCACTGAAAATCTCCCGGAGTTTACGGATTATTCAATGGCTCACAGGACATACCGCTATACAAATGAGAATGTGTTATATCCATTTGGATATGGACTGCATTATGGTGAGACAAACTATGATGGACTGTCAGTGGATAAAGCAGAAAGTGATGTAAACGAACCTGTTGAGGTGTTTGTAAATGTGACAAATGACAGCAGATATACTGTAAATGAGATAGTTCAGCTCTATATCAGGCACGTTGATGCTGCAGAGTATGAGCCGGGATATCAGCTAAAGGGGATTGAGGTTGTAAAGCTTGAGCCATATGAGACTAAAAAGTAAAGCTGACTCTTTCGCCAAGGGACTTTGCTGTGATAGAAGAGGATGGAAGCTGTGTAGCTGTGCCGGGAATTTATGAGATATCCGCAGGAGGACAGCAGCCTGATGACAGAAGCACAAAGCTCACAGGCAAGCGGACAGAGCGCATTGAGATCACAAGATGTGGAGAGAAAACAGGGGTAGATTATTAATAATAAATATGTTATTCTATAATTAATGACAAGTTAAAATAGACTTTAGGAGCGGACATATGTCGGCTCCTTTAAGTGATTTCAGAGGAATTGTTTATGAGAAGATCAATATGGAATGCCATTGAGAGAAAGCTTGATGATTATTCACTCAGAAAAAAAATTCTACATATTTTATGTACTTTGTGTCATGCTGCCGCTCATAGTGACTGATGCAGTGGTGCTTTCCATTGTAGAAAATGCTGAAAAAAGAAAGCAGCAGGCATGAAATGTCGAGCATAGCAAGTGCTGTGGGATATAATCTGAACAGCATGGTCAATAACGCAGAAGAGGCAGCTAAGAGTATCTACACCAGCAAGCGCATAGACGATTTTATATCAAAGGAATACACAAGCTCTGCTGAGTATGTATCAGAGTATCAGAGCTTCTTTCAGGATACACTTTTTGAAAACACACTTGGAATGAGCAATATAGTATTTTTCCTGTATGCTGACAATCCTACAATAGTAAATGGCGGAAAAGTAAATGATATGTCTGCTGTAAGAAATACGGATTCTTACAGACTTCTGGAGCAGAAGGAAAGCGGAGGACTCTTTTTTTGTATATGAAAAAGGCGTAGCCGGATTGTCAGATGAAAGACATATGATTTATATGAAAAAGCTGGATTTTTACTCATCTGATATCGAAAAGGTACTCAAGATAGAGTTTAATTATGGCAGCATGATGCGTACTTTTAAGAACATGAATTATGATAATGAAGTGCTTATCTGCCATGGAGATGACATAGTGCTGTCAAATGGGGCCTACAGTGGAGTCAACAAACCATTTAAGACATTGGAGGCGATTGGGAAAATAAGCGACTCCGTATACAGGCAGAAGCTCTCTTTGTATGGCTGTGATCTTGATATATATGTGTTTAAGACACGCAGTAATATATGGAGCATGCTTATGCACAATGCACCGATTATTGTTTTTCTGATGCTTATAAATGTATTCTTTCCACTTTGTCTGTTCAGTATCTTTAACCATTCCTTTACGAGCAGGATATTACAGCTTTCAAAGGTATTTAAGTCAGTTGACAGCGAAAAGCTTGTATCTATGACTGAAAGGGAGAGTAAAGATGAGATCGGCAGCATGATAAAAAATTACAACAGGATGGTAAGCCGCACAAATGACTTGATCCAGACTGTATATAAGAATAAGCTAAAAGAGCAGGAGATGCTTGTAAGTCAGAAAAATGCAGAGCTTCTTGCACTACACAGCCAGATAAATCCGCACTTTCTGTTTAATGCGCTTGAGAGCATACGAATGCACAGTCTGCTGAAAAAGGAAAATGAGACAGCTGATATGGTCGAAAAACTCGCCATCATGCAAAGACAGTATGTGGAGTGGGGAAATGATGCTGTAACCGTTGCAAAGGAATGTGAATTTGTAAAAGCCTATCTGGCATTGCAGAAATACCGGTTTGGCGAGCGGCTGAACTATAACATAGATATAGAAGCAGACTGCATGGAATGTCAGGTGCCAAAACTTACGCTTGTAACTTTTGTTGAAAATGCTTGTGTGCATGGCATAGAAAGAATAAAGCTGCTCCGGGCTGGATATTTGTGCGTATATTCAAAAAAGCCGGGTTCATGCACATAGAGGTTGAGGATACAGGCAGCGGAATTGATCCGGATGCTCTTGAAAAAATGAAAAGTAACATGAAAAATGCAGATATCGATATGTTAAAGACCGGTGGCAGAGTGGGCGTGATAAATGCATGCCTGCGTATCAAAATGGTAACGGAATCTAAAGCAGTATTTGATGTGGACAGTGAGGAAGGCTGCGGTACGACTGTGATGATAAAATACCGGAAACATATTTATAGGGAGATTTAAAATGCTTAAAGTATTATTGGTGGATGATGAGCCTTTTTATAATACAGGGGCTTAAGGTGATCATTGATTGGGAAAATGAAGAATTTGAGATAGCAGGAACGGCCTCAAATGGAAAGGAAGCCCTGCAGTTTCTGGAAAATGAGAATGTGGATCTGGTCATAGCCGATATAAGGATGCCGGAGATGACAGGACTTGAGCTGCTTGAGACTTTGAGAAAAGATAAAAAATCAGATGTGTATTTTGTGATATTAAGCGGTTATGCAGATTTTAGCTATGCGCAGCAGGCCATGCAGAATGATTGTACGGATTACATACTAAAGCCGGTGGATAAGGAGATGCTGCTTAAGGTACTAAACAAGGTTCTTGTGCTCAAAAACGAGAAAAACCAGATCAACGAGGATAACAAAAAGATGAAACAGGCATACCTTGCAAGACACCTGATATCTCTGATACAGGGCAAATATGATGAAGTAAACCTGAACTATGTAAAAGAAAATATGAGGTGTGAGGGTGGAGCAAGGTATGTTGAGATACAGATGGAGCAGCTTCCGGCAGGTGATGAGATACTCGATAGTGATATGAGAAGCTTACAGCGCAAGATGTACGAAAGCTGTGTTGCTTTTCTGGGGGCTGATTCGGCACATTGTGTATTTGATGTATCGGTAAATGAAAAAGTGTATGACATAGGCTTTATATTCTCAGATTATATGGCAGAGGAAGCCGCAAAAACCGAGAGAAAATATCTGGAGGATCTGAGAAAGTATATATGTGATAATACACAAAAAGAATATAGTTATGCTGGTCGGAAGAAAAGTATCAGATATATCAAAGATAGCCAGATCATACGGCAATGCATGTATGCTCAGGTCGTTTCAGGGCTTTCGCATAGTAAAGAACATATATTACTATGAGGATGAAGTAAAGATATCGGCAGATGGAATAGTGCTTTGTAAAGATAGTCTGGATAAGCTGTTAGGACAGTGGAACAGAACAACCATGTTGAGATAAGAAATGCAGTTGCCAAATTTTATGATGAGATGTCAAACATGGGTATGAATGGGGAAAGCATGAACTTAAATATTAATTATCTGTTGTTTCAGTTCATACACCTGGCAAGTGAGCAGGATGATAATGTAAATCAGCAGGAGATTTTGCGACTCATAAGTGAGAGCAGCTTTAAGACCGGTATTGAGAGGGGAAGCCGTGCGCATATGACCAGATTTTGCTGTGAGTATGGTGATTATCTGTCGCAGCTTAGAAAAAATGTGTCAAGAGGTGTGATCGGCATGGTAGAAAAGGAAGTAAGAGACAATTATGCCACGAACATCACGCTTAAGAGCCTGAGTGAGAAGTATTATGTAAACAGTGCATACTTAGGGCAGCTTTTCAGAAAAAAAAAATACGGACAGTCCTTTAAGGATTATCTGAACAATTACAGGATGGAACGGGCGGCAGAGCTTCTGCTTAGGACTGATAAGAAGATAATACAGATAGCAGAGGAAGTCGGATATCATGATATGGATTATTTTGTGAACAGGTTTATACAGGTAAAAGGCTGCACACCGGCGCGCTTCAGACGCCAGATGCAAAGTGGAGAATAATATATATTACTGCAAAACAGGGTAAATTATAGTTTTTCTAGAAACTATAGTTTACCCTGTTTTTGACTATAGTTACTCCGATTGTTTGAAAACTTAAAAAGTATAAAATTAAGTTATCAAAAGGGAGGACATTACAATATGAGAAGAAAAAAAAAATTGTAAGCATGCTGCTTGTGACTACCATGGCAGCAACACTGTTTGCCGGATGTGGCAATGATAGTGGCAAAAAAGGTGGCACTGAAACTGGAAGCGCGAAAGAGTTTGATGCATTCTTTGCTGTACCGGGATCTGAAATGAATGATGATAATGAAATCCAGAAGATCATCGAGGAAAAGACAGGTGTAAGGGTAAATGAAACCTGGCTTACCGGACAGAGCAGATGAGGCAATCGGAACAATGATCGCAGGTGGCGAGTATCCTGATTTCATTGAAGGTGCAAGCGGACAGATGCAGTTATATGATGCAGGCGCACTTGTTCCACTGGATGACTACATCGAGAAATATCCAAACATCAAAAAGCTTTTCACAGATCTTGAGTGGGAAAAACTTCGTCAGGATGACGGACATATCTATTGGATACCACAGTTTAGCTGCATAAAGGGAGACGAGAAAGTCTGCGCACACAATGACGAGGCATTTTGGATCCAGGCAAGAGTACTTAAATGGGCTGGCTATCCGAAGATTGATACATTGGATAAGTATTTTGACCTCATCGAGAAATATAATGAAGCAAATCCAAAAATGGCTGATGGAACAGAAAATATTCCATATACAATCCTTTGTGATGACTGGAGATATTTCTGCCTTGAGAATGCACCACAGTTCCTTGACGGATATCCAAACGATGGATCATGTATGGTAGATCCTGATACAAGAAAATACTTGACTATAATACATCTGATACAGCAGTTAAATATTTCAAGAAGCTCAATGAAGAGTATCAGAAGGGAATTGTAGATCCTGAGTCATTCACACAGACATATGATGAATATATCTCTAAGCTTTCTACAGGACGTGTACTTGGAATGATTGACCAGTGGTGGGATTTTGCATACACAGCAGGTGATGCAATTAAACAGGCAGGTCTTGATGAGCAGGGATGCGATTACATTCCGGTACCTGTAACAATCGACGGCCGTCCAAATCAGTGGCACAATGCAGGCGGCGCTTTCAACGAGTCAACAGGTCTTGCTGTTACAACATCCTGTGATGATGTAGATGCGGCCATGAAGTTTGTAAATGATCTTCTTGATCAGGATATCCACAATCTCAGATTCTGGGGTGTCAAGGGTACTGACTATGAAGTAGATGAGAATGGTGAGTTTTACAAAACAGCAGATGAGAGAAAGAAGGCTTCTGATACAGCATACAAGGCCTCTCATTTTTGCTCATACTCATACTTCCCACAGTACAGTGGAACAAGTGATGATGGAATCAATGCCAACAAACCTGATGGACAGGCAAGAGAGTTCTATGATGGTCTTAACAGTGATGTACAAGAGGCTTTCGATGCCTATGGTGTTAAGACATACGTTGAAATGCTTGGAACAAACGATGCACCTGGAGACTGGTATCCGATGTGGTCATTCTCTAACAACTTTAACACAAGCACTCCTGGTGGAGTAGCCTGGACAAAGATTGGCGAACTTAAGCATAAGGCTCTTCCAAAGGTTGTTATGGCAAAAGACTTTGACAGTGAATGGAATACATACATGGATGAATACAATGCATGCAATCCACAGGATTTCCTGGGTGAATTACAGACCGAGCTTGATACAAGATTAGAGCAGGCTGCTAAATTCAAATAAAGCTTAAATGAAATTTAAGGCAGGCAGATATAATAGCGTTTTATCTGCCTGCTGCCTTTAAGGAGTGGTGTCATGTCATTAACGAGAAAAAGAAAAAAGAAAAGGTCAGAGAACCTAGAACAAAAATTACATGGAAAGAAGTCAAACGTCAGAAAGTGCTGCTGTTCTGGGCAGCAATAATGGTGGCATATGGAGTTGTATTCTATTATCTACCACTCGCTGGCTGGGCAATGGCATTTCAGGATTACAAACCAAGACTTGGTATATTCCATTCTGCATTTGTTGGATTGGACAAATTCAAGATGCTGTTCTCGGATATGACATTTATCCGTGTTATAAGAAATACACTTGCAATGGGTGTTATCAATCTGGTTGTAACTTTTGTCACAGCCATTGTATTTGCAATCTTACTGAATGAGATTGCATCAAAGGGTGGAAAGAAAGTAGTACAGACTATATCATATCTTCCACATTTCCTTTCATGGATCATTGTAACAGGTATTTTACACGATATGCTTTCAGGAACAGGTATTGTAAATGAGTTCCTTGTAAATATGCATATTATAGACCAACCGATAAACTTTTTCGCACATCCGGGATATTTCTGGCCGATAGTGGCATTTGCCAATGTATGGAAAGAAACAGGATGGAATGCAATCATATATCTTGCAGCCATTACATCAATAGATCCTTCACTTTACGAAGCAGCATCTATTGATGGAGCGGGACGCTGGGCAAAGATCAAGTATGTAACACTGCCGGGAATCAAACCAACTATTATAATCCTTCTTCTTATGAATGTAGGTAATGTTTTAAATGCAGGATTTGAGATACAGTATCTCTTAGGAAACGGCCTGGTACAGGATGTATCACAGACTATTGATATTTATGTACTTAAATGGGGCATAAGCCAGGGAGATTATGCAATAGGTACCGCAGCAGGTATATTCAAGAGTGTGGTAAGTATAATTCTTATATTTATTGCAAATAGAATTGCCAAACATAATGGTGAAGAGCAGTTGTTTTAAGGAGGTCTTGTACGATGGCAGATATAACAGCAGGCTCTGTAAAGAGCAAAAAAAGGAAAAAGAAGATAAGTATATTTCCAATTGTAAATGGCATCATTATGGTACTGTTTGTGATCATAACGCTTTATCCGGTGCTTAATACACTTGCGATATCGCTTAATGATGGTACAGATGCATTAAGAGGTGGAATTTACCTCTTACCAAGAAAGTTTACCTGGAAGAATTATATAACGGTTTTACAAAAGATAATCTTATAACAGGAGCATATATTACTGTTGCCAGAACAATAATTGGAACAGTCTTAGCACTGGTGGCAAATGCAATCCTTGCTTTTATAATCAGCAGAAAAAGATTTTTGTTCAAAAGAGGTTTATCCCTGTTTTGGGTTATCACAATGTATGTCAATGGTGGATTAATCCCTGTCTTCCTCCTGTACAAGGGACTTGGGCTTACCAATAGTTTTTGGGTTTATGTAGTCCCTGGAATGGTCAGTGCGTTTAATATGCTCGTTATCAGGACCTATATGAATGGAATCCCTGAGCTTAGAGGAATCAGCGCAGCTTGACGGTGCAGGATATACCACCATTTTTCTGAAGATTTATTCCCCTCTCTGCAAACCGGTATATGCGACAGTAGCTTTATTCGTAGCAGTAGGACAGTGGAACTCATGGTTTGATGCAATGCTTTATAACCGTATGAGTACAAAGCTTACTACATTACAGTATGAGCTTATGAAGCTTCTTTCAGCTGTAACAAATCAGGGAGGATCAGCAGAAACATTGAAAAATGCTGTAGGCGCAGTTACACCTACCTCAGTTCGTGCCGCAGCAACAATTGTAACAATGCTTCCAATCATATGTATTTACCCGTTTTTACAGAAATACTTTGTTACAGGACTTACACTTGGTGGAGTTAAAGAATAAATATTTTTTTACAGAATGCCCGGCAGGATAACTGCCGGGTGTTTTTGGTGTAAATGTTTATTTGATTTGAAAGGAGAATTTTCTTCAAACCAGGAGCAAAATGAGAAAAAATACTTAAGGCAGATTGGCCCGCGTGCCGTATATCGTATTGCTGATGACAGGATGTATGAAAACAAGCGCAAATCAAAGATCGGAAGACAATAATCACCAATTTTTATGATAAAAATATTTACATTATCGTAATATATGATAAAATATTTCTAATACGAAACACAATGGCTACATAAACAATAGGATATATGGAGGAAGTTATGGACGATAACAATTATATGAACAATGACAACCAGTCGTCAGGCACACCGGACAATACAGATGTCTTCGGTCAGTCTTCAGGAACAGCAAATGGCTCAGACACATACAGCCAGCCGCAGGACACATACAGCCAGCCGACAGACACATATAATCAGTCTGTATCCCAGCAGGAAAGTGGGAATGCATATGGACAGTCATCAGACCAGACAGGCAGCACAGACGGATATGTCAATAATCCGGGCAGTGCATATGGTTATGCAAATCAGGGTACATACAATCAGAATCCAAATGCCCAGGGTGCATACAATCAGAATCCAAATGCCCAGGGTACATACAACCAGAACACATATGATCAGGGCTCATTTAATCAGTCAGCTTACGGACAGACGCAGTATGGCCAGCAGCCAAACGGACAGGGTGGCTACAATCAGACCGCATACGGACAGACAGCATACAATCAGCCACAGTATGGAGCTAATCCATACAACCAGCCGCCAAAGAACAGCAATGGCTTTGGTATAGCTTCTCTGGTACTTGGAATCGCATCTATTGTACTGTTTTGTACATGCATCAATTATGTGACAGCTCTGCTTGCTATCATTTTTGGTATTATACATATCATAAAGGGCAACAACAAGGTGTTTGGTATAGTTGGTATAGCAACAGCAGCTATCTCAGTTATAGTCAGCATCATATTCTGGGTTGTGGCAGGCGCAAATGTAAGCACAGATTTAGAAAAGGAGTTCATGAGGGGCTTTGATGAGGGCTATGAGTATTATAATGATGACGATTCCTATGAGGATTACGATTATGATTATGATTCTTATGATTATGATGATTTTGATTATCAGAATTTTGATTATGATGGCATTTATTAGAGTTAATTATTATCAAATTATTACAGAATCAATTACATCTTGACAACAGTGGCTTTTCAGTTATATACTTAAACACAGTTAGTAAAAGGCAGTGACGAAGACAGTAGAGATGGCAGGAAAGTCAAAGAGAGCCGGGGCAGGTGAGAGCCGGTATGAGTAGAGCCGTTTTGAAAATCACTTCTGAGCCGCAGGCTAAAATCGCCATACAGTGTTGCGAGAGTAGGTTCTGACGTATTCCCTACGTTACAGGGGCGGGTATGCAAGGGTATTTCCCTTAAGTACATTGTAATAGGTGGTATAGACGTATCAGGCACGCGTTCCTAATTACAGGAATGTGTGCCTTTTTTTGTGAATATTCCATAAACCGAAAATTCTAGTGGAGTAAGCCACAAGGAAGCCTCGTAAGAGTCAAATTTGAGGTGCATGTTGGGATGTTCACGAACAATATAGAATAAGGAGAGATAGTCATGTACAACAAAGTTGACACCAATATGAACTTCGTTGAACGCGAGAAGAAGACAGAGCAGTTCTGGAGAGAGAACAATATCTTCAGAAAATCTATGGAAAACAGAAAAGAAGGAGAGACATACACATTCTATGATGGACCTCCTACAGCAAACGGAAAGCCTCACATCGGACATGTTGAGACACGTACCATAAAGGATATGATTCCAAGATTCCAGACCATGAAGGGCAAATATGTGCCACGTAAAGCAGGCTGGGATACACACGGACTTCCTGTTGAGATTGAGGTGGAGAAGCTTCTCGGCCTTGACGGCAAGGATCAGATTGAGAACTACGGACTTGAGCCATTCATCAAGAAGTGTAAAGAGTCTGTATGGAAATACAAAGGTATGTGGGAGGATTTCTCCAACACAGTAGGTTTCTGGGCTGATATGGACAACCCATACGTCACATATGACGACAATTTCATTGAGTCAGAGTGGTGGGCTCTCAAGGAAATCTGGAATAAGGGACTTCTTTACAAGGGCTTCAAGATTGTTCCTTACTGTCCTCGTTGTGGAACACCGCTTTCTGCACAGGAGGTGGCACAGGGCTACAAGACAGTTAAAGAAAAATCAGCAGTAGTACGTTTTAAGGTAGTAGGAGAGGACGCATATTTCCTCGCATGGACAACAACACCTTGGACACTTCCAAGCAACGTGGCACTCTGTGTGAACCCTAATGACACATATGTAAAGGTAAAGGCTGTTGATGGCTACACATATTATATGGCAGAGGCACTTGCAGACAAGGTGCTCTCACAGCTTCTTTCAAAAGAGGACGCAGAAGCAGGCAAGAAGGCATATGAGGTGCTTGAGACATACAAAGGAAAGGATCTTGAGTACAAGGAGTATGAGCCGCTTTATGACTGTGCTAAGCAGGTTGCCGATAAGCAGGGCAAGAAGGGCTTTTTCGTGACATGTGACACATATGTTACTATGTCAGATGGTACAGGAATCGTTCATATCGCACCTGCATTTGGTGAGGACGATGCAAATGTCGGAAGAAACTACGATCTTCCATTTGTACAGTTTGTAAACGACAAGGGAGAGCTTACAGCAGAGACTCCGTTTGCCGGTATGTGGGTAAAGGATGCAGATCCTGAGGTATTAAAGGACTTAAGCGGCAGAAAGCAGCTCTTCGATGCTCCGAAATTTGAGCATGAGTATCCACACTGCTGGAGATGTGACAAGCCTCTTATCTACTATGCAAGAGAGTCATGGTACATCAAGGAGACAGCAGTAAAGGATGACCTTATCAGAAACAACAATACAGTAAACTGGATTCCTGAGTCTATCGGTTCAGGACGTTTCGGAAACTGGCTTGAGAATATACAGGATTGGGCTATCTCACGTAACCGTTACTGGGGCACACCACTCAATATCTGGGAGTGTGAATGCGGACACAGAGAGTGTAGGAAGCCGTGCAGAGCTCGCCGAAAAAGCAGGAGATCCAAAGGCTGCAGAGGTAGAGCTTCACAGACCATACATCGACGCTGTGACAATCAAGTGTCCTGAGTGTGGCAAGGATATGCACCGTGTACCTGAGGTACTTGACTGCTGGTTTGATTCAGGAGCCATGCCATTTGCACAGCACCACTATCCATTCGAGAACAAGGAAGTATTTGAGAAGCAGTTCCCGGCCAAGTTTATCTCAGAGGCAGTTGACCAGACACGTGGATGGTTCCATTCACTCATGGCTGAGTCTACACTCCTTTTCAACAAGGCCCCTTATGAGAATGTCATCGTGCTTGGACACGTACAGGATGAGAACGGACAGAAGATGTCAAAGTCAAAGGGCAACGCGGTAGATCCGTTTGATGCACTTGAGACATACGGTGCAGATGCCATCAGATGGTATTTCTACACAGCATCAGCTCCATGGATTCCAAAGAAGTTTTCAGGAAAGCTCGTGCTTGAGGGACAGCGTAAGTTTATGGGAACCCTCTGGAACACCTATGCGTTCTTCGTGCTGTATGCGAACATTGACAATTTTGATGCTACAAAATACAGCCTTGAGTATGATAAGCTTGCAGTAATGGACAAGTGGATTCTTTCAAAGCTCAACTCAGCAGTGGCAGGAGTGGATGAGTGCCTGTCAAACTACAAGATTCCGGAGGCGGCAAAGTACCTTCAGGAGTTCGTAGACGACTTAAGTAACTGGTACGTGCGCCGCAGCCGCGAGCGCTTCTGGGCGAAGGGCATGGAGCAGGACAAGATAAACGCATACATGACACTTTATACAGCACTTGTCACCATATCAAAGGCGGCAGCACCTATGATTCCTTTCATGACAGAGGATATCTACAGAAATCTTGTCTGCTCTATCGACAAGAGCGCACCGGAGTCAATTCATCTGTGCGACTATCCTGTAGTTGATGAGAAGCTGATTGACAAAAAGCTCGAAGCTGATATGGATGAGGTACTAAAGGTTGTAGTACTCGGACGTGCATGCCGTAACGAGGCAAATATCAAAAACCGTCAGCCGATCGGAAAAATGTTTGTAAAGGCTCCGGAAAAACTGGATGAATTTTATGTGGATATCATCGCAGACGAGCTCAACGTAAAAAGAGGTTGAGTTCACTGATGATGTATCACACTACACCACCTACAAATTCAAGCCACAGCTTAGAACAGTGGGTCCTAAGTATGGTAAATACCTTGGCCAGATTAAGGCAGTTTTAGCTGAGCTTGATGGTCATAAGGCCATGGAGGAGCTTAACAGCACCGGCTCTCTCAAGCTTGACAGCATTAGCGATGAAGTTGTATTATCTAAAGAGGATTTACTTATCGAGATGACTCAGATGGAGGGCTATGTGACACAGTCTGACAACAATATAACCGTTGTTCTTGACACCAACCTCACTCCTGAGCTTATCGAGGAAGGTTTCGTAAGAGAAATCATCAGTAAGATCCAGACAATGCGTAAGGACGCAGGCTTTGAGGTTATGGACCACATCGCTGTGACATACGAGGCAGATGAGAAGCTTTCAAATGTATTTGAAAAGTTTGGTGATGAAATCAAGACCGAGGTTCTTGCCGTATCAATTAAATCAGGCGAACTTAAGGGCTATGAAAAGGATTGGAAGATTAATGGTGAGGCTGTTAAGCTTGCAGTTGAAAAACAATAATCTCTGCACGAGAGGGAGCATTAATTTGCTCCCTTTTAGTGCCATAAGGAGGAATATGATGAGAGATAATACGTTTAGCAAAAAGGTGTTTATTAAGACTGTATCAGACAATTTAAAAAATAAATATCGTAAGACTATAGATGATGCCACACAGCAGGAACTTTATCAGGCTGTATCAGAGGCCGTAAAGGATGTCATCATGGATGAGTGGATTGCCACACAGAGAGTGATGGACAAGGACGATCCAAAGGTTGTTTACTATATGTCCATGGAGTTTTTGATGGGAAGAGCTCTCGGCAACAACCTTATAAACCTCTCAGCATACAAGGAGGTCAAGGAGGCTCTCAATGAGATTGGTGTGGATATCAATGCTATTGAGGACCAGGAGCCTGATCCGGCACTTGGAAACGGTGGACTCGGAAGACTGGCAGCGTGTTTCATGGATTCACTTGCCACACTTGGATATCCTGCATACGGCTGTGGAATCAGATACAGATATGGTATGTTCAAGCAGCAGATTTCAGACGGCTTCCAGATTGAGGTGCCTGACAACTGGCTCAAGGACGGATATCCATTCGAGCTTCGTCGTCCGGAGTACTGCTATGAGGTCAAGTTTGGAGGATATGTGCAGGAGAGCACAGATGAAAACGGAGAGCTTCATTTCGAGCAGAAGGACTATCAGTCGGTGCTTGCAGTGCCTTATGATATGCCTATAGTCGGTTATGACAACAATGTGGTCAATTCTCTCATGATATGGGATGCAGAGCCAAAAAACGGCTTCTCGCTCGAGTCCTTTGACCAGGGTGACTACGACAAGGCAGTGGAGCAGGAAAATCTTGCAAGAAACCTTGTTGAGGTGCTCTATCCAAACGATAACCATGTAAAGGGCAAGGAGCTTCGCTTAAAGCAGCAGTATTTCTTTGTATCAGCAAGCATCCAGCGTGCACTTGCAAGGTTTAAAAAGCATCACAGCGATTTAAAAGATCTTCCGAATAAGGTCGTTTTCCAGATGAACGATACTCACCCTACAGTTGCAGTCGCAGAGCTTATGAGAATCCTTGTGGACGAGGAACATCTGTCATGGGATGATGCATGGGATATCACTACAAGATGTGTAGCCTACACTAACCATACAATCATGGCTGAGGCGCTTGAGAAGTGGCCAATTGAGATATTCCAGAGACTGCTTCCTCGTGTATACCAGATTGTTGACGAGATAAACAGAAGATTTGTGATGCAGATTAATGAGAGATATCCTGGCAATGAGGACAAGGTAAGAAAGATGGCTATCCTCTATGACGGACAGGTCAAGATGGCAAATATGGCTATCGTTGCAGGCTATTCTGTAAACGGTGTTGCAAAGCTTCACACAGAGATACTTAAGAATCAGGAGCTTCATGATTTCTATGAGATGTTCCCTGAGAAGTTCAATAACAAGACAAACGGAATCACACAGCGTAGATTCTTAGCACATGCAAATCCACTCCTTGCAGACTGGGCAACAAAAAAGGTAGGAGCCGGCTGGATTACAGATCTTACAAAGCTTTCAAAGCTCAAGGCTTATGCGGACAGCCCTGTTGCACAGCAGGAGGAGTTTGCTGAGATTAAGAGAGCAAACAAGGTGCGTTTAGCAAAGTATATCAAGGAGCACAATGGTATTGATGTAAATCCGGATTCTATCTTTGATGTGCAGGTTAAGAGACTTCACGAGTACAAGAGACAGCTCATGAACATCCTTCATGTGATGTATCTGTACAACAAGATTAAGGAAAATCCGTCTATGGATTTCTATCCTAGAACATTCATTTTTGGAGCAAAGGCAGCAGCAGGCTACAGAAATGCAAAGAAAACAATAAAGCTCATCAACAGTGTGGCTGATGTGATAAATAACGATGCTTCTATTGGCGGCAAGCTCAAGGTAGTATTTATCGAGGATTACAAGGTATCCAATGCCGAGATTATTTTTGCGGCAGCAGATGTCAGCGAGCAGATTTCGACTGCCAGCAAGGAGGCATCCGGATCAGGAAACATGAAGTTTATGCTCAATGGAGCGCTCACTATCGGAACTATGGATGGTGCCAATGTCGAGATGTTCGATGAGGTAGGGGCTGACAATATGTTTATCTTTGGAATGAGCTCTGATGAGGTCATCTCACACGAGAACAGACATGACTACAATCCTGTTGATGTATATAATAACGATGCCGAGCTAAGAAAGGTAGTAAACCAGCTCGTAGACGGCACATACTCACCAAATGACCATGAGCTTTTCAGGGAGCTTTACAACTCACTGCTCAATTCACAGCAGGGACAGGTGGCTGACCGCTACTTTATCCTCGCAGACTTCCGCTCATATGCAAATGCACAGCAGAAGATTAATGATTATTACAAGAACAAGAGCGCATGGAGAAAGAGTGCACTGCTCAATATCGCACATGTAGGAAAGTTCTCTTCAGACAGAACAATCCAGGAATATGTGGACGATATCTGGCATCTTGACAGGATTACCGTAAATATGGCAGGAGTATAGGATTTTGGAAAAAGTTATCGCAAAGTCTGGTATCAGTGGAAGCACACTTAAGCTTATAGCCATTTTTACCATGCTCATAGACCATATTGCGGCAACGGTTATTCTTCAGATGATAAATAACGGGATAGGTGGACAAACGCTTATTGATATCTACTGGGTCATGCGTTCTATAGGGCGCATGGCCTTTCCTGTTTTCTGCTTCCTGCTTGTGGAGGGCTTCAAATATACACACAGCAGGGAAAAATATGCTGCGAGGATGTTATATTCGCGCTTATCTCTGAGATACCGTTTGACCTTGCAATAAACAATACAGTGCTCGAATTTAAGAGCAACAATGTGTTTTTTACACTGCTTTTAGGCCTGCTTGCCATCACAGTGCTTGATTGGCTTAAGTCGGTCGATAAAATAGAAAAGGCATCCTCTGCAGTCAAGTGGTTTTTTGTCACACTGATCAGGTGTATAGTAATGGTATCAGTAGTGCTTGTTATGATGATTATTGCAGAGTTTGTGCTTTGCTGTGATTATGGTGCGGCGGGTGTAGGGTGCATTGTCATGATGTACCTGCTTTCTTCAAACCGAGATGTTGCATTTGCCGTGGCAGTCATACTGCTTGGACTTTTCTCAGGTACCATAGAGTTTTTTGCACTTTTTATGCTTATACCGCTTCGCTATTACAACGGAAAAAGAGGCATTTCACTAAAATATGTCTTTTACGCCTTTTACCCGGTGCATCTTTTTGTACTGTATCTGATATGCAGGCTTGCTATGGCTGCTGCTGTTCACACCTAACAGAGTTACAGAAATACGCCGCGCCGAAAGTGTGCAGCTGGCGAATGTACACAAACCTTGAGCCGAAAACGACACCGATAAATTAGCAATTTGAAACGAGTTCTGCCACAGTACCCGCCGGGTGGCATACCCCATGAAGGGCGGGCGGCGATACAAAAATAAAGAAAGAGGAATCCAAATGTCATTTTGTCATCTTCACACCCATACCGAGTACAGTCTGCTCGATGGGTCAAACAAGATAAAAGAATATGTAAAGCGCGTCAAGGAGCTTGGCATGAACTCTGCCGCAATCACAGAGCATGGCAATATGTACGGTGTGGTGGAGTTTTACAAGACGGCAAAGGCAAATGATATCAATCCGGTCATAGGCTGCGAGGTATATGTGGCACCAAATTCGCGCTTTGACAGGGAGACAAGCCACGGTGATGACAGGTATTATCATCTGATTCTGCTTGCTGAAAATAATACAGGCTATGCCAATCTCATGAAGATAGTGTCAATAGGGTTCACAGAGGGCTATTATTACAGGCCGAGAGTGGATTTTGAGACGCTTGAGAGATATCACGAGGGGCTTATATGCCTGTCTGCCTGTCTGGCAGGAGAAATCCCTAGATACATCGTCAGAGGCTTTTATGACGAGGCAAAGGAGATTGCAAGGAAGTATCAGGACTGCTTTGGAAAAGACAACTTCTTCCTTGAGCTGCAGGACCATGGCATTGATGACCAGAAGCTTGTGAATCAGCAGCTTCTTAGGATGAGCAAGGAGCTTGAAATAGGGTTAGTGTGTACTAATGATGTGCACTACACCTACGAGTCCGATGCGGAGGCACATGATGTGCTTTTGTGCATCCAGACCGGGAAAAAGGTGTCTGACGAGGACAGGATGCGCTATGATGGCGGACAGTTTTTCGTAAAGAGCGAAGAGCAGATGAGAGCACTTTTCCCATATGCCACAGAGGCTATTGAGAATACACAGAAAATTGCCGACAGATGCAATGTGACGCTTGAGTTTGGCAATTACAAGATTCCAAAATATGAGGTGCCAGAGGGCTATGACAGTGCCGAAGCCTTTCTTACAGAGCTTTGCGAGAAGGGCTTTAGGGAGAAATACATAGGCTGTGGCGAGTACAGTGCAAAGGAACTTAAAAAGATACATGCAGATATGGACTATGAGCTTGGTATCATAAAGACCATGGGCTTTATAGAGTATATCCTTATCGTGTGGGATTATATCAACTGGTGCCGCACGCACGACTGCTGGGTAGGCCCGGGACGAGGCTCAGCGGCGGGAAGCAGGGTGTGCTATTGTACCGGAATCACGGATATTGATCCGGTTAAATACAATCTGCTTTTTGAAAGATTTCTTAACCCTGAGCGAGTTTCCATGCCTGATATCGATGTGGATTTCGAGTATGCGGAGAGATATCGCGCCATAGAGTATGTTCAGCAGAAGTACGGACACGATTCTGTAACACAGATAGTCACCTTTGGTACGATGGCAGCAAGAGGTGTCATAAAATCAGTCGGAAAGGCGCTGGATTTCCCATATGCAGAGACTGACAGGCTTGCAAAGATGGTGCCTCAGGAGCTTAATATCACGATTGACAAGGCTCTTCAGATGAACCCGGAGTTTAAGGGCATTTACGACAGTGATGCGAGAGTGCATGAAATGATAGATATGGCAAAAAGGCTTGAGGGACTGCCAAACCACACGTCCGTGCATGCAGCAGGTGTGGTAATCTATCCGGGTGTGGCGAGCGATTATGTGCCTCTTGGAAGGGCAAACGACGGAAGCCCTACCGCAGAGTACAACATGGTACAGCTCGAGGAGCTTGGCCTTTTAAAGATGGATTTTCTGGGGCTTCGTACACTCACGGTGCTAAAGGAATCTGTGAAGAATATCAAGGCATCAAGGGGGATTGATGTGGATATCGACCATATTGATTTCAACGATAAGGGTACACTTGACTTTATCGGAACAGGAAAGACGGAAGGGGTATTCCAGCTGGAGTCTGCCGGTATGCAAAGCTTCATGAAGGAACTCAGTCCACAGAGCTTTGAGGACATCGTGGCCGGTATTTCGCTATACCGTCCGGGTCCTATGGATTTCATTCCCAACTATATAAAGGGCAAGAACAATCCAAAGGAGATAAGCTATGTGACACCTGAGCTTGAGAGTATTTTAGAGCCGACCTACGGCTGTATAGTATATCAGGAACAGGTCATGCAGATAGTGCAGAAGCTCGCAGGCTATACAATGGGTCAGGCGGACAACATCCGCCGTGCCATGAGTAAGAAGAAGCAGTATGTCATTGACGCAGAGCGCCAGAGCTTTGTGTACGGAGACAAGGAGCGCGGTATAAAGGGCTGTGTGGCAAATGGCATAGATGAAAAGGCTGCCAACAGCATATACGATTCGATGGTTGATTTTGCTAAGTATGCGTTCAACAAATCACATGCAGCCGCGTATGCGAAAATCAGTGTTCAGACTGCATGGCTCAAAAACTACTATCCGGTCGAATTTATGGCAGCACTCATGACTTCTGTTATAGACAATTCAGCCAAGGCGGCGCAGTATCTTTACAGCTGTCGTGATATGGGTATTAAGGTGCTTCCGCCGGATATCAACTGTGGACAGGGCGAGTTTACTGCAGAGGGTGACCATGTCAGATATGGCATGTACGCCATAAAATCGCTTGGCAGGCCGGTCATAGACCAGATAATCGAGGAGCGGGAAAGTGGCGGCAGATACCGCACACTCTCTGATTTTATCGAGAGAACCTGCCAGAAGGAGCTTATCAACAAGCGTGCGATTGAGAATCTGATAAAGGCGGGAGCCTGCGATTCACTCGACGGCACGAGAAAGCAGATGGCAATGGTGTATGCATCGATTGTGGACAGGGTGCAGCATGACAAAAAGTCAACAATGGCTGGGCAGATGAGCCTGTTTGACCTGGTCTCAGATGAGGATAGGCAGTCATTTGAGCTTAAGTATCCAAATGTTGGTGAATATGACGCTGAGGAAGCACTGGCCTATGAAAAAGAGGTGCTTGGCATCTATTTAAGCGGGCACCCTCTGGAAAAATATGCAGCTGCCCTAAAGAAAAACATCACAGCAAATGCGATAGATTTTGTGCTTGAAGAGGAGAGCGGTGCCGTAAAGATAAAGGACAATGCGCACGTTGTAATCGGAGGCATGATAGCCACAAAGACGATTAAGTTTACCAAGTACAATCAGGCCATGGCTTTTATCACGATAGAGGACCTGACAGGAACTGTTGAGGTAATTATTTTTCCGAGAGATTACGAGCGCTACCAGAGATATTTACAGGACGATGCTAAAATATTTGTTATCGGACATGCGACAGTCGAGGATGAGCAGAACGGCAAGATAATCTGTGAGAGAATCATACCGTTTGATGAGCTTCCGAAGCAGCTATGGCTCAGGTTTGATACGATGGAGGACTATAAGAAAAATGAGAGCAGGCTTCTTGAGACAATCCGTGAATCTGACGGAGGAGATGAAGTCATAATTTACATCGCAGATACAAAGCAGATGAAAAAACTTGGCAGAAATTATTCCGTAAATGCAAATAATGAGCTCATGGAGCAGCTTTTGGAATTTTTAGACAAAGAAAATGCGAAAATTGTTGAAAAGAATATTGAAAAAATGTGCTAAAACAAGTACAATAGATTGGGATTAGAATAAATGATAATTTTTTAACATATGGAGGTTATACCAATGGCAAAAGAGATTAACACAATAGGTGTACTTACAAGTGGTGGCGACGCACCGGGAATGAACGCAGCGATTCGTGCCGTTGTTCGTCAGGCTCTCTCAAAGGGCAAGAAGGTTAAAGGAATCAAGAGAGGATACGCAGGTCTGTTAAATGAAGAAATCGTGGATATGGATTCAAAGAGCGTTTCAGACACAATCTCACGCGGTGGTACAATCTTACAGACAGCCAGGTAAGGAGTTCGTTACAGCAGAGGGACAGCAGAAGGGCGCTGAAATCTGTAAGAAGCATGGTATCGATGCTATCGTAGTTATCGGTGGTGACGGATCTTTCCAGGGTGCGCAGAAGCTTGCTGCACTTGGCATCAATACAATCGGTCTTCCAGGCACAATCGACCTTGATATCGCATGTACAGATTACACAATCGGTTTTGATACAGCCTGCAACACAGCTATGGAGGCTATTGACAAGGTACGTGATACATCTACATCACATGAGAGATGCTCAATCATTGAGGTTATGGGACGTGGAGCAGGATACATTGCATTATGGTGTGGTCTTGCAAACGGCGCTGAGGAAGTATTACTTCCTGAGAAGTATGACAACAACCTTGAGGCACTCATCGAGAGAGTAGCTCACGCAAGAGAGCTCGGCAAGCAGCATTACATCATCATCAATGCTGAGGGTGTAGGACATTCACAGGAGATGGCTAAGGAAATCGAGGCTGCTACAGGCATCGAGACTCGAGCAACTATCCTTGGACATATGCAAAGAGGTGGAAGCCCTTCATGCAAGGACCGTGTATATGCTACAATCATGGGCGCTATGGCAGTTGATTTACTCTGCGAGGGCAAGTCAAACAGAGTTATTGCCCACAAGGATGGCAATTTCGTAGATTTCGATATCGACGAGGCACTTGCTATGAAGAAGAGTGTAGACGAGTACATGTACGATATCTCTAAATCTCTGGTTTAGTACCTAATATAGTTACGATAAATATAATGCCCTTGTATCCGGCACATCAAATGCAGGTAATTGCGTGCATGTGCCGGTGCAGGGGCATTTATGCATTCGGAGAAAGACGAATGTTAATCATAAATGAGGGGCAAAATACTTTTTGACACTCATATCATCAATATAGAAAGAGAAGAAAATGATTACAAGTGCATCAAACAAAAGCATAAAAAAGGTGCAGGCTCTTTTAAGCAAGGCAAAGGAGCGGAAAAAGCAGGGCGTATTCGTGGTTGAGGGTCCAAAGATGAGCTTTGAGGCGCCATATGACTGGGTAAGTGCCGTATATATGTCTGAGTCATTTTTTTATGATGACAGGTTTAAGGAAGAGAAGAAGCGTTTCCTTGATAAAACGGAAATAGTGAGTGACTCGGTGTTTAAGAGCATGTCTGACACGCAGACTCCGCAGGGTGTGCTTGCTATAGTAAAGATGCCGCGCTATGAGATAGATGAACTTTTTAAGGGCGACAAGACAGAGCTTCTTGTGCTTGAGAGTATACAGGATCCGGGAAACTTAGGCACTATGATCCGTACAGGTGAGGGCGCAGGCGTAAGCGGCATTATAATGAACCGTACTACAGTGGACATTTTTAATCCAAAGACTGTGCGCTCAACCATGGGCTCACTCTACCGTGTGCCGTTTTACATCACAGATGACCTTCCGGAGACTATAGAGTATGCAAAGTCAAAGGGAGTTTCTCTCTACGCAGCTCATTTAAAGGGTAAGTGCTCTTATGACAGACCGGACTACACCGGAGCCTGTGGCTTTATGATAGGAAATGAGGGCAATGGATTATCAGATGAGATAGCTGACATGGCGGACACATATATCCGCATCCCTATGGAGGGAGCTGTGGAGTCGCTTAATGCCGCAATATCAGCCACTTTGCTCATGTATGAGTGCAATCGTCAGAGGAGGCTTTTGGGAGAATAATATGCGTATTTGGTTTAAGATTTATACTGACACGCACCTGATGCGTGATATTACAATAGAAAATGACAGTGACGACACACGTACACACAAGATCTTTAAGGCACTTGAGGATGCCTGCCTTGCATTTGACCTGGGAAAGCCCATCTGGCTTGACAGCAACATAAGTGATTTCAAGAGGCATGGAAAGACCCGCTTTACGAAGGATAATTTTGTGGAGGATATCGACTTTGATTTTCTCGAGATGCACATCATCGAGGAGGATTGATGCCTCATTATGGATATGATGAGTTATTATTGATATAATGACGGTCCGTACGCTGTGCCTGCAGCGTGCGGACCTGTGCACATACAAAATAAACAACATATAAAATAACAAGAATAAAAAAAATATATAAATAATAGGTATAATTTGCGAATTATGCGAATAAATATGCTATAATCGATTAAAAGAGTCTGATAAACATACAGGCGAATAGATCACAGGGAGGTTTTTAATGGAACAAGAGTTTGCGGAGGGCATTGATAGTTGGGAGACTATGATGTTTCTATACAATTCTGCACTGAAAGAGGTCAATACTAAGCTCGAGATATTAAATGACGAGTTTGTTCACATACATAATTATAATCCGATAGAGTACATAAAGTCGCGTATCAAGACTCCTGAGAGCATAGTTAAGAAGCTCAAAAAAGGGTGGCTACGAGAGCACCATAGAGAATATGGTCACATATGTAAAAGACATAGCGGGCATCAGAATCGTGTGCTCGTTCACATCTGATATATACCGGCTTGCTGAGATGATTGGCAGGCAGAATGATTTGACCGTCATATCGGTAAAGGACTATATGAAGCATCCGAAGGCGAGCGGCTACAAGAGCTACCACATGATTGTTTCGGTGCCTATTTTTCTTTCAAACAAGGTGGAGGACACAAAGGTTGAGATACAGATTCGTACAATAGCTATGGATTTCTGGGCAAGCCTTGAGCACAAGATATATTACAAGTTCGAGGGCAATGCACCTGAGTATATCAGCCGCGATCTGCGTGAGTGTGCAGGTATCGTAGGACAGCTTGATGCAAAGATGCTTTCGCTCAATGAGGCAATCCTTGAGGCCAAGGAGAAGCAGGAGCATGAGAGGGAGGAGAAAATACGAGAAGATGAACATCATTAATGTCGAAAATATAACAAAGTCATATACTGGAAGGAAGCTTTTTTCTAAAGCTTCCTTTTATGTACAGGAAAATGAAAAAATCGGTATCATAGGTATAAATGGTACAGGAAAGTCTCACTTTTAAAGATTGTGGCTGGTGATGAAGAGCCGGATGAGGGAACTGTCACCACAGCAAATCATATAGTGATAAACTATCTGCCGCAGAATCCGGAGTTTGACCCGGACGAGACGGCACTTGAACATGTGATGGGCCGTGTGGTTACCTCGCAGTTGGATGAGGACATGCGCTGGAGTATAGAAAGTGATGCAAAGTCACTTCTTATGAAGCTTGATATCACAGATATGACGCAAAAGACCGGTGAGCTCTCAGGAGGACAGAGAAAGAGGCTTGCGCTTGCAACAGTCGTACTTAAGCCGTGTGATGTGCTTATATTGGACGAGCCGACCAACCACTTAGACTACGAGATGGTGGAGTGGCTTGAGGATTATCTGCGCCGTTTCAGGGGTGCAATCATCATGATCACACATGACCGTTATTTTCTAGACAGTGTCTGCAACAGAATCGTGGAGGTGGACAAGGGACAGACCTACAGCTATGATACAAACTACTCGGGTTTCTTGAGCTTAAGGCAGCCAGGGAGGAGAGCGAGAGGGCAAGTGAGCGCAAGCGTCAGTCCATCCTTAGAAAAGAAATAGAGTGGATGCAGCGCGGCGCAAGAGCTCGTTCCACAAAGCAGAAGGCACACATCCAAAGATATGAGGCTTTACGCGATCAGAAAGGACCGCAGACAGACGGAAAAGTTGAGCTTTCATCGGTTTCATCGCGTATGGGAAGGACAACCATAGAGCTTCATGATATTTCAAAGGCATACGGAGATATCGTCTGTGTAAAGGATTTCACGTATATTTTCCTGAAAAATGACCGTATCGGTTTTGTAGGCAAAAACGGCTGCGGAAAGTCCACACTCATGAAGATAATCGCAGGTTTTATCGAGCCTGATTCAGGTGAGGTAGAGATAGGACAGACGATAAAGATAGGATATTTCGGTCAGGAAGTGGATATAGAGCCTGAGCTTCGTGTGATAGATTATGTGAAAGAAGCTGCCGAGTTTGTGCGCACGGCAGACGGACTTGTGTCAGCATCTGCCATGCTTGAGAGGTTTTTATTCCCACCGGAGCAGCAGTACAGCCCGGTAGGCAAGCTCTCGGGTGGAGAGAAGAGAAGACTCTATCTGCTTCGTGTGCTGATGAGCGCACCGAATGTATTGATACTTGACGAGCCGACCAATGACCTTGATGTCGAGACACTGGCTATTTTAGAGGATTATCTGGATGGCTATGACGGAATAGTCATTACGGTATCCCATGACAGGTATTTCCTTGACAGGATCGCAAAGCGTATTTTTGCATTTGAGGGAGCCGGAAAAATCGTACAGTATGAGGGCGGATACACCGACTATATGAATAAACGCCCACAGCCTGCATCAGGAAAAACCGTATCAGAAAATGCATCATCCACAGGAGCATCCGCTTCAGGAGCACAGGGAAATACTGCATCAGATGGTACAGACTCAAAAGAAGCCCGGAAGAAGAAATCCATGGAAACCTGGGGGCATGAGAAAAAGCTCAAATTTACCTACAAAGAGCAAAAAAGAGTACGAGACGATAGAGGCTGACATAGAAAAGCTGGAAAACAGACTTTCTGAGATAGATGATGAGATGGTAAAGAATGCCACTAACTTTGGTAAGTTAAACGAGCTCACAAAGGAAAAGGAAGACCTCGAGGGGCAGCTGATGGAGAAAATGGAGCGCTGGGAGTATCTCGAGGATCTGGCGCAGAAAATTGCAAATTTGACATAGTTCAAGTAATTCATTTTTTCTTAGGCTTCAACAGATTAAACAAACTCTGCGGTATGCCAAACCCGAATATGATACCAAGCACGATGGCACCCGCCACCTCAAAGGTTTCAATGCCCTTTGAGGAGGAAAGTGCCCTGTCGTTAGTAAAAAGATAATATGCTGTGTAAAAATTCCTGCTCCCGGCACAAGAGGAAAGATACCGGAAAGCAGATAAACTGTCACAGGCATAGAGCGTGCCGCAGCAAAAATGCGCGCCATTATCGTAAGGCACAGTGTCGCGATAAGCGATGGAAACACAACACCCATATCAAACTGAACCATTATATAGTAGATGATCCATCCAAGCGCTCCTGTAAAACCGCAGTAAAACAGCTCCTTTTTTGGAGCGGAAAAAATAACTGCGAACGATAATGTGGCAAAGAGAGCCACAATAAATTGTATTATAAACTCCATAGCTTAAAGCCCTCCAATATATTTCATCACAACAAATGGCAGACATGCTCCCACAGCAACACACACGGCTGTGATCAGTGCATCGAGCAGATGTATCGTACCGGACAGATAATCCCCGTTATAGATATCCCTGATAGATGTTGTAAATGCTATTCCCGGAACAAGTGGCATGATAGCTCCTATAATGATTTTATCAGGTAAAAGAGAAAGCCCTGTAAGTGTACTTGCGGTGGCAAGCAGTGTCACAAAAAAGACTGGCAAGAATATTGGTTATAATCCTTGTGAACTTATATTTTTTAAGACCAAACAAAAGCACCTGCTCCAGTGAGCCTATAACAAATGCAAAAACAAAGTCAAGCCAGCTTCCGCCAAAAAGATAGCAAAAGCAGGCACTTCCGAGCCCACAGAAGAAAATCTGTGCGCTTTTTTTTGTAATTAGGAATATTTTTGCACTGCTCAAGCCTGTCCCATGAGTCAATCAGGGAGATTTTCTGGTCACATATGTCCCTTGCGAGCTGGTTTAACGCGCTGATCTTTGCCAGATTGACAGCACCAAGCGGTACGTGGCGCACGATGCTGCAGGCATCCTCCTTGTTCTCATTTGCACTTGCAAATATTCCGTTTGACAGCACATATACGTCAAATTCCTCCACCTCATATGAACTTAGTATATGAACCACAGTGTCTTCCACTCTGTAGATTTCTGCACCGTTTCTGAGCATACAATCGCCAATTTCCACGGCGAGAGTCAGTATTTCCTTAGTGTATGCCATTTGTTACCTCACTCTTTAGATTAATTATATTTATTTTATGATGTTTACACGAAAAAAACAATATATCGCACGAAAAATATTGATTTAATACATGTGTATCTTTTAGTGTATAAAATCAAAATAAATGGAAATTATATACATATGAATATTAATCGAAGGGAGCATGAAAATGCCGGAGCATACTGATAGCTCAAAAGAAAAAATTCTCGTGTATATACGCGCAGAACAGCAGAAAACACTTCACCGCAGGCAGGTCTGCATCAATGACATAGCTAGTGTGTATTGCAAATATTCACGCTATGAGGGACAGATAAAGGGAATGATCGTGGATAAGATACGCGGTAAAAAAAGAGCGTGATATCTGTAATGAAAATAATAGAGCAGATCACGGAAATCTATGATGATGCACAGGTTATAAGCATTGGTGAGCCGGAGGTACTTGTAGAGTATGACGACAACAGCAAAAATAAGATTCTTGAAGCACTAAAGGTTGCAGCGGTGTGTATACTTATATTTTTTGGTTCAGCTTTTACAATCATGGCTTTCAATAATGATATTTCGATATCAGGTGTGTTTGAACATTTCTACAAGCAGATAATGGGAGTGGAAAAGCCACAGGTGTCGGTGCTTGAGGTGTTTTACTGTATTGGTCTGGCGGTTGGAATCATACTGTTTTTTAATCATATCGGAAAGCGTAAGCTATCCGACGATGTCACACCGATTCAGGTGGAGATGGATAAGCATAATAAGGATACGTGGAACACAATAATAGACAAGGTAAAGGAAAAGCAGGATGTTTGAATATATATTGCGTGAAATCATTTTGTCAGTGATAGCGTTTTTAGCAGGGGCAGGAGTGTCAGCCGGTGTATTTGCATTCGTACTCGTGATAGGAGTGGTGCCGCGTATACTTCGGTGCAGCAGGATAGAAAATATAATACTTATAGAAAATGTCATGATATGTGGTGTGGTGGCAGGGAATATATCGTCAGTGCTTGATACGGCATATAATCTGGGCTTTGCAAATATGCCCAAAGTACCTGTAAGCAACATCTGTGGGAATATAATTATTGCAATATTTGGATTGTGTGTCGGAATATTTGTCGGCTGTATTGCAGTTGCACTCGCAGAAATACTGCACACATTCCCTATTATATATAAGCGCATGAAGCTTCGCGCCGGTCTTGGGATTATAGTGATTTCTATGGCTATTGGAAAGGCAATGGGAGCACTTTATTATTTCCTGACGGGATTTGTTGCCACTTCATAGGACTCTCTTAAGTTATCTTTAGCTATATCATGCTATACTCTTGAAACAAAAAGCAAATAGGGTATAATGGAAATAACTTGGACTTAGAGGTATTCCAGCTAACTCGGAAAGGAATAATATGATTACATCAATAGCCAGACAAAGCATCATACTTAAATGCTTACGCCAGAAATCAGTGCTTGTAAGTAACTACGAGCTGTATTATACAGCAGGTCTTGCGAAGAAGTGCTTTGGAATCGCAGTCGATGCCGACATGGAGCCAAAACAGCTTCTTGAGGAATTGCAAAAACACATTGATAAGGTCTCTACATCAGATGAGCAGGAGAAGTATCTCATACATCTTCTTGGCAACTATGAGCCTGATGATACTCATGATGAACAGACTGTGGAGCTGTTTCACATGGGAGAGACCGAGGAGCATATGTGGCAGGTCTCAATTACATAACAGCATCCTTTAGAGAAGAAATAAAGACATGGGAAGAGCATCACCAGTAGTCTAAATGCCGCCGTAGAGCTTGCTCTGCGGCGACATTTTTGTATTCCAGGTCATATTTGAAGCAGTACAGAGGCCGTCTGGTATCTCTAACCCATTGTAACCTCGACTGTAACATCGTGTCCGGTTCCGTTAATAGCCGGAATCATATTGCCATCAATAGCAGCACCATCCACGATGAGCTTTGTCACACCCTTTTGTACGTGAGCAGGATTTCTGACGGTAATGTGGTAAGTATTGCCACGGAACTTGCGCTTAGCTGTAAAGCCATCCATAGTGTCAGGAATACAAGGATCTATGATAAGACCATCGTAGTCAGGACGTATACCGAGGATGTACTGTGAGACATCGAGGAAGGTCCATGCAGCAGTACCTGTCAGCCAGCTGTTCTTTGCTTCACCAAAGTTAGGCGCGTCTTTTCCGGCAATCATCTGGCTGTATACATAAGGCTCAGTGCGATGAATCTCGCTGATATCCTCAATGTATGCAGGACAGGTTTTGGTGTATACCTGCCATGCTCTGTTTCCACGACCGATAACAGTCTCGGCTATAGAAATCCAAGGGTTATTGTGACAGAAGATACCGGCATTTTCTTTGTATCCCGGTGGATAAGAAGAAATTTCACCAAGCTCCACATGATATCTGTGGTAAGGCGGCTGCAAGAGCACGATGCCATATTTAGTATCAAGATATTTCTCAACAGACTGCATTGCCTTAAGGCAGAGCCCTTCATCCTTTCCGATTTCAGCGATAACACAAAAGCCCTGTGGCTCAATAAAGATTTTTCCATCCTCACATTCCTTGGAACCAATCTTGTGCTTGTAGTGGTCGTATGCACGAAGATACCACTCTCCATCCCAGCCGGCATCCATGACGGTCTTTTCCATCTGTTTGATAGCCTTTTGGGCTGTATCCGCCTCGTCGCAAAGTCCCTTGTGTCTGCAGATTTTTACATAGTCTTTTCCATATTTTACAAACATGCCTGCGATAAATACAGATTCTGCATTTGGCCCCTCAGATGGTCCAAAGGTCTGGAAGGATTCACCCGGCTCTTCTGAGAAGCAGTTTAAGTTCAGACAGTCATTCCAGTCAGCACGTCCAATCTGTGGCAGACCATGAGGTCCGAGATGATTGATTGTATAGTTGAAGGAGCGGCGCAGATGCTCCATAAAGTCAGTTGCCTTTGAAGGATCGCTGTCATATGGTGTTGACTCGTCAAGAATAGAGTAGTCGCCTGTCTCCTTGATGTAAGCAGCGGCAGCAGCGATAAGCCACAGAGGGTCATCGTTAAAGCCTGAGCCTATGTCGGCATTGCCCTTTTTGGTGAGAGGCTGGTACTGATGATAAGCAGAGCCATCCTCAAACTGTGTGGCTGCGATGTCGAGTATTCTCTCTCTTGCTCTGTCCGGAATCAGATGTACGAAGCCCAGCAGATCCTGGCATGAATCCCTAAAGCCCATGCCTCGTCCGATGCCTGATTCAAAATAAGAAGCAGAGCGGCTCATGTTAAATGTCACCATGCACAGATACTGATGCCATACATTTACCATGCGGTCAAGCTTTTCCTCCGATGAAGAGATACTAAAGTGACCAAGCAGCTTATCCCAGTAAGCCTTAAGCTCTGCTAAAAAGCAGCGTCGGCTTTTTTCGGTGGTGTCAAATCTTGCAAGGAGTGCATCGGCAGGAGCTCGGTTTATGATTCCATCCTCAGCGCGTCCAACCCATTTTTTTCGTTTACAGGGTTTTCCACATATCCAAGTACAAAAATATATGTTTTTTTTCTTCGCCCGGCTCAAGAGCTACCTTCAGGTGATGAGAGCCGACAGGAGCCCAGCCGCTTGCAACAGAGTTCTTAGACTGATCATTTACTACAACGGAAGGCGCGCTGTTTTCGCCGTAGGCACCTAAGAATGAATCCCTGTCTGTGTCAAATCCGTCAACAGAGGCATTTACAGCATATACAGCATAGTGATTGCGGCGTTCTCTGTATTCTGTCTTGTGAAAGAGCTGGGAGCCACCGGCGTGAATCTCAACCTCTCCGGTAGAGAAGTTACGCTGGAAGTTGGTCATGTCATCCATGGCATTCCACAGACAAAACTCTACATATGAGAAAACCGAAAAGTTTTTTTTCTTATCAGATGTGTTTTTTAATGTGAGCTTATTGATCTCGCAGGTAGAGCCCATAGGAACGAAGTCGGTAAGCTGAGCCATTAAGCCGTTTTTTACTCCTGTGAAAACAGAATAGCCCATGCCATGACGGCATTCGTATGAGTCAAGCTCGGTCTTAGAAGGCATCCAGCCCGGATTCCAGATTGTGTCGCCATCCTTTATATAGTAGTAGTGTCCGTTGCTGTCGTATGGCACGTTGTTGTAGCGGTATCTGGTGAGACGCAGAAGCTTTGCATCCTTATAGAAGCTGTAGCCACCGCAGGTATTTGATACCAGAGAAAAGAAATTCTCACATCCGAGGTAGTTGATCCATGGTAACGGAGTCCTTGGAGAGGTGATGACGTACTCTTTGTTTTGATCATCGAAGTGTCCAAATTTCATATATAAAATCTCCTTTTTTATTAAATGTACGCAAACGTTTAAGCTGCTTATATATAGAAGTATATAATGCGGATATCTAAAAATCAAGCATAAAACAATAAAAAATAATGCTTTTATGACATATATACAAAAAAAAACTGCATATTATAGTTAAAAATGCTGATGAGATAATATCACTTAAGTAATTATAATTGTATAATAATTAAGACCAAAAGAGTAATCGTTTTAAATACATAACATGACACTATACAAAATGTACAATAAAAGATAATAAAAAGTGTGAAAAATGTTGAAAATGTAAATTAGGGATTGCAATAATAACGAATTGTGGTATAGTGAAGATACGAAAACGATTAAGAAATCAATTCGAAATGAGGAAACGATATGGTATCACTAAAAGACATAGCACAAAGATGTGGTGTTTCGACAGCAACGGTCAGCAAGGCATTACATGACCAGAAGGATATTGGCGCTGAGACCAAAAACAGAATAAAGAAAATAGCTAAGGAAATGGGATATCTTCCTAATGCTGCGGCCAGAGTTCTTAAGACAAAAGAGTCGAACAACATCGGAGTACTGTATTTCGATGAGGCGGCGATGGGACTTACGCATGAGTATTTTGCCGGAGTGCTAAACGGAATCAAGGCACAGGCTGAGATGCTTGGATATGATATTACATTTATCAATACAAGTCCGGTCGGAAAAAAATTATCATACGGAGCACTGTAAGTACAGAAATTTCGATGGTGTCGTAATCGTATGTGCAAGGTTTCAGGACAATGAGGTGCAGGAACTGATGAGCAGCGACATACCGGTGGTCACAATTGACTACGTACACTATAGCTGTTCGGCAGTAAGCTCCAACAATGTAAAGTGTATGGGCGAGCTGCTTGATTACATAATAAGCATGGGACATAAGAAAATCGCTTACATACATGGACAGGATTTTTCGAGTGTTACACGCGACAGGCTGGCAGCATATTACAGGGCACTTGAGAAGCATGGAATAGATATTCCTGAGGAGTATGTCAGGGAAGCAAGGTATCTGGAAACAGAGGATGTTGCAAAGCAGACAGAATATTTACTTGATCTACCTGACAAACCTACATGTATCATCTATCCGGATGACACGGCGGCAATCGGAGGCATCAATGTTATAAGAAGCAGAGGGCTTAGGATTCCGGAGGATATATCAATAGCAGGATACGATGGTACAAGAGTTTCACAGATGCTAAGCCCGAAGCTCACCACTATCAGACAGGACACTGACAAGATAGGCAGGGAAGCAGCGGACAGGTTGATAAGCATCATTAAAAAGCCTAAAACAGCACTTGTGGAGAGAGCTGTTGTTGAAGGAATTTTGCTGGAGGGGGAATCCGTAGGCAGAATTTAATATTTTTTTCCCTTCATCTTAAAAAGGACCGCTCATCCGGGCGGTCTTTTTTTGCGAGCAAAATGGCAGACGTTTGATTTATCCCCTCTTGACAGAATACGTTATACTATAAGTATGAACGATAAGAAACAAGGAATAATATATATCATAATGGCAGGATTCTTTTTTGCCCTGATGACATTTTTTTGTGAGGATGTCTGGAGATTTGCCGACCATGCAGAAGGCTTTTTTTCAGGAATGCGGTAGCAGCAGTAGCGGCTGTTATCTTACTTGCAAAAAGTGATGAAGGCTTCAAAATAAAAAAGGATAGCTGGAAGGGGCTTTTTGCGAAGCTTCTTTGGAACAACAGGGCTTATATGCAATTTCTATGCAGTTGACCATCTGGCCATCGCAGATGCCAATATTCTAAACAAATTGTCACCGTTTTTTGCCATAATCATGTCATATTTTGTGCTTAAGGAGAAAGCAAACAAGACAGAGTGGTTGTGCGTGGTGACGGCGTTTATAGGTGCTGTTTTTGTGGTGAAGCCATCTATGAATGTGCAGTTTTTTAATGCCATGATTGGTGTAATAGGCGGTTTTGGCGCAGGTGTAGCGTATACATTTGTGCGAGAACTCGGTAAGCAGGGGAGAGAGGACCTGTGATAGTCATGTGCTTTTCGGTATTTTCATGTATAGTGACGGCTCCGTTTCTGCTTGTCGGAGCAAAGCCTATGAGTGTATATCAGATTGTCATGCTGCTTTTTGCAGGAGCTGCCGCTACAGGCGGACAGCTTTCAATCACAAAGGCATACACCAAGGCACCTGCAAAGGAGATATCGGTGTTCGACTATTCGCAGGTTATCTTTGCCGCTCTGCTTGGCTTTGTCTTTTTGCAACAGATACCGGACTATCTAAGTGTGATAGGATATGTTATAATAATAGGCAGTGCAATTTTTAAATGGAACTATAATCTCAGATACGAGGAAAAAGTATGAACTACGCAGGAATAAAATATTGTGACATAGCAAACGGACTGGGCTGCCGCACTGTGCTTTTTGTATCAGGCTGCAGAAATCACTGTAAGGGCTGTTTTCAGCCGCAGACATGGGAATTTGACTATGGAGAGCCGTTTGATGAACAGATACAAAACGAGATACTCGACTCGCTTAAGCCTGCCTATGTGCAGGGAATTACCCTTTAGGCGGTGATCCTTTTGAGGAGGAGAATCAGGAGGCACTTGTGCCGTTTATGAGAAGAGTTAAGGAGCGCTATCCCAATAAGGATGTGTGGGCTTACACAGGCTATCTGTACGAAGAACTGTTAGAAAACGGACGCAAGCACACAGAGTATACGGATGAGCTTTTATCTATGATAGATGTCCTGGTAGATGGTCCGTTTATAGAGGAACAGAAGGATATCACGCTCAAATTCAAGGGCTCTGCAAACCAGCGTGTGATAGACATGGAGAAGACAAGAGCAACAGGAGAAGTGTCTATACTGGAATTTACGAAAATATAAATCGTTATGTGTGACTAAATTGCTGTATTGTAATTAGAAAAGAAGATTTGATAAGCGGATTTAAGAAGAATCTTTGATAAGCGGATTTTAAGAAGAGGATTTGAAATGAAGAAAAAATGTGACAAATTATTAGGAATACTGTGCTATGCGCTTGGAATTTTAGCGGCGCTTTATGTGGGAGGCTGGCTTATGCTGATTAAGCCTATTCATGTGATTATCATAGCATTTGGCAATGATATGCTGACACTTCCACTCTTGCTTAAGAGTATCATAAAGATAGCATTTTCTACGACATTTGCAGGGCTTGTGTGGTGCATCGGATACATAGGCTACAACTTTTTAAGGGAAATGAGGACCCTGACTGGGCGGCTATAGAAGCGCGCTTCAGAAATAAGCACAGTGATACAACAAACGAAGATTTACTGAAGGAGAGAGAAGTATGATAGTCCGTGTACCTGATTATTTTTCAGAGTTTAGCTGCATAGCCGGAGACTGCAAGGATAGCTGCTGTCTGGGCTGGGAAATTGATATTGATGAGGATTCATATGAGTATTATCAGACACTGCCCGGAGAGGTCGGAGAGCGTCTGAGAAAGGGGGCATATGAGACGGAGGATGGCGGGCACGGCATCCGTACAAACAATTGCGGTCGCTGCATCATGCTAAACGACAAGAATCTGTGTGATTTGTACATAGCAGCTGGCGAGGCATCGCTTAGTGAGGTGTGCACCGATTTTCCAAGGTTTGGCATAGAGTACAGAAACGTGGAGCAGAAGTGCCTGAGCCTTGCGTGCGAGGAGGTCTGCCGTATATTTTTCAGCAAAACAAAGCCTGTTAAGTTTGTAGAGCAGGAGCTTTTTGGCGACAGCGATGATGACCAGGGAGTCACAGAGGAGGAGGCTGCCTTTTTTGAGGAGGTGCAGCGCGAGCTGATCGCCATACTCCAAGACAGGACAAAGCCAATCGGAGTACGCGTGGATGAGTATCTTGACAGGGCAAACGAGTACCAGAAGAAGCTGAGCCAAAACGATGTTGAAAAGCATATAGACTGGCTTTCGTTTAATGATTTTTCATTTGAGCATTTTGATATCCGCTTCGGTATTATCAATGAGATGGAACTATTGCGCCAGGTGTGGCAGGATTTCAAGGATGATATGCAGACAGTCCTCACAGAGGCTGATTATGAAAAACGCATGAAGGAGTACATGACTAGCGGCGATTACCGTGAAAACGATATTGAGCAGCTTCTTGTATACTTTACCTTCAGATATATCATGAATGCCATCTATGACTCAAATATCATGGTTTATGCATATTTAAGCGTCATGTTTACCATGATAGTCAGGGATATGAATGCTACTCGTTTCTACAAAAACGGTGGCAGCTTCACCATAGAGGACCAGATGGAAGTGGCAAGGATCTTCTCAAAGGAAGTGGAGCATTCTGAGGAAAATGTGGAGGCCGCCAAGGAAGAAATCATCTGGGGATAGTTGATTTAGAGATTAAATATATAATTAAAAAACAATATACTTTTTTTATAGTTTTATATTTTTTAGATTTCAAAAGGAGCTTGCACAGAAATGTGAGGGCTCTTTTTTGTGAAATAATTAAAGCCCACCATTATGCCATAATCCTCATATTTTTGTGCTGTTTTGGGATTTATAGTGATTTCAGCTACTTTTTCTCGCAATTTTTCCAGCTTTTGGGCTGGTTTTTGGAAGCTGTTTTGGTGATTTTTGCAGTTTCAGCTACTTTTCTCGCAATTTTTTCGGCTTTAGGGCTGAATTTGGGGTGCTGCTTTAAAAGATTTAGGGATTACAGCTCCCCAAGGTCTGCCTACTATACTATCAATCTCTTGTAAACCATAAATTGGTACCTTGAAAACTTCACATAACCATAAATTCGTTCTTTATAAGTGGTACAATAGATGTAGAGAAAATGGAGAAAATCACGTCCAAATATACCGGTTGGAACATTACTATGATCCGGCTGATTACAATAAAGTGATTTACCGGCAGAGGAAGGACTATTATAACCGACGTCTCAAGACGATTCTGTTGGACGCAGACTGTTTGCTTCAAAAATGCAACGGTGGTTATGATGATGTAAGTGAATATCAGCTTCCTGTCCGTGCCTTTTTATTTGAAAAAACACAGGAAAAGTAAGAGCTTCCTTCAATAAAAACAATGTGAGAACTTTCCTTTCAAAGATCAGTGCAGCTCCGGGATTTCGAATAAAACCGGAAATAGCTTAAAAATAATTCACAAAATTTCAAATGAAAAATTATCTACTATATCTAGGACTTTTAGTACTAAAAAGATTTCGCATATATTACATAAAAATGAATAAATAGTAAATTTTAACAAAATTACGTGAATAAAATCTCTGTTTATCCCAATAGTCGAAAACCAACGAAAAGACTATAATATAAATACGAAAACGTGCGAAAGGGGATTTTCGTACAAACATAATAAGAAAAGGAGAGGAAATATGGGAAAGTTAAAAGAACGTTTTCACAGGAAAAATGGCATTGTAAGCCGTATCTTTAGTATGGTACTTGCGCTTGCTATGATTATGACTATGATTCCAGCAATCGGTGGTGCAACCACTGCATATGCTGCTAGCCCGACAATCCGGTTGTATTTGGACAAACCAAGTACATGGAATACACCGGTTGTCCATGTCTGGGCTGCCGGTGCTGCGGTAGATAACCATGGCGCAGGAAATGCCACCATTTCACAATGGGGGAATCAGGAAAAACCAAAGCTTGCATTTGAGAAAAGCACCGGGCTCTATTATGTAGATGTACAGAGCAGTGAGTGGACAGGCTTTCAGTTTGTTGATGCAGGTTCTACTGAGACAGCGGCACCGGAGATAAAGACAGAAGGAGCTGCAATTGAGCAGATTAAGACTTTTACTTCTGATACAAATCTTTATTGTTTATTGGATGACAATGGAAAATATCAGTGGTATAAGGATGCTTCAAAGAAGGAAACTTTGATTCCGGAGTCTGTACCAACAGAATGTGATCTGACTATTAATTATAAGAGCACATTAGGCGATGATGTTGCAGCATATATATATAAGGAGACTAATAAGCCAGCAGGTGAATGGCCGGGAAAAACCATGACTGCAACAGCAGGTCATGAAGGCTGGTATACAATGCATCTGACATTAGATAACAGTACAGATTATTCTCTTATCTTAAATGATGATGGACATGGAAACAAGTTAAAAGACGTAACACTTTCTACAAAAGGAAAGGCAGAAGCAGAGTACTGGTTTGATGGTTCTTTGTCAGAGACAAAACCTGCTGATTGGATATGTAACAACCATCCATTATCTTGCTTCAGGAATGGGAAGTACTATTTACAATTATATGTGGGGAGCAGATGCCTCTGCAACAGGAGCAGGTGTTGGAAAAGAATGGCCGGGCGGACAGATTTCGGCAAATGCTGATCATTTGGGATGGTATGATGTAGTATATACACAGGATGTAAAACAGAATTTCAGCTGTATTTTTAATAATAACAACGGAACACAGACGGATAATATTGATGTTTCTGTGACATCAACTAGTACTGAGCTCTGGGTTACCGGAACAAAAGGTGATACAACCGTATATAAAACAGCACCGGACAGCTGGGAGGCACCGGTTCCAGACCACACATTTACTATTTATTATTACAATGAGGATTTATCAACAGACACAGACATGGGAAAAGTTGATTTGTGGATGTGGAATGCCGGATTAGACGGTTCCTATGTTTTTGACGGAACATATTATGATGCTGAAAATAAAGTGACATGGTTTAAACAGACCATTACAGTTGCCGGCAGTAATGTAGGAAAAACGGTAGGATTAAAGGCACGCTATGATAATACAAAAGGATGGGATGGCGGCTCTGATACTGCAGATCGTTCTTTTTACAATAAGCGGTGATGAGAATGAGGTATTATATTATGTGGATGGTTCCGATCCGGTTCATGAGAAACCGGTAATCGTACCAACGGAAAAGAGATACCTTGTATTGGATTATGAGAATCCGGGATTAAAAGAAAAAGGTATTACACCACAGTTTTATACATGGTCATCAGGATATGCTTCAGTATTAACCGATTTTACATATGTAGGTGGAGATAAATGGACAGTAACAATCCCAGCAAAACCATCCTGCACAAAGGTTGATTTTTGTATTGCATTAGATTCAACAGGTGACCCATGGATTAAAGATGGTGGAGACCATTCAGTTACATTCCCTTCTGATCAGAAGGTTATCTATGCCAGCATGAAAGCCGGCAGTGAGCCGGAAATTGCTATGCCATATAATGTTGGCTATGAAGTAGATGCAGAAAATCAACAGGTATCATACTACTATCGTGATGATGATGCATTTGTAGATGGCACCTTAAAGGATATGAAAGTATCTGTTGACGTAAACGGAACAGAGTATCCAATGACATACAATGATACAACAAAGCGTTTTGAGTATGTAAAGAATGGTTTAACAAATGGCAAAACACATTATCGTTACAAAGCAAATGGAAATTATGTTGTAGATGCATTCAATTCAAATAGTGAAAAATATAATGACGCAGATTACTCATATTTTGAATACTATAAATTAAATGCAACAGTTACAGCAGAAGTTATGAATAAGTCATTTAACTACAATGAGAATAATGTAGTTAAGTTTAAGGTTAAACAGGCTGATACAGATACTCAGAAACTTGAAGTTGCAAGTGCAAGTATTGATGTTTCTTCACTTGGTGGAAGTAGTGAGATGCCGATTGAGCCAGAGCTCCAGGCTGTTACAATTTCTGCAACTGTAGATACAACATTAGGTACTAAGACATTACCAATTACTGTAACAGACCAGTATGGTAATAAATTCAGTACTACAGTTGATGTTGAAATTACAGACCGTGTGAAGAAAAATGAAAATGATTTCGACTGGGATGAAGCTGTTGTCTACTTTATGATGACAGACCGATTCTTTGATGGTAATGAATCTAACAATACAGCAAGTGGTACAGATACATACGGAGACAACCCTGGACTGTATCATGGTGGAGATTTTGCCGGTGTAACAGCTAAGTTAGATTACTTACAGGATTTAGGAGTAAATACAATCTGGCTTACACCAATTGTAAAGAATATTGCAGGTGTAACTGTGACAGATGAGGGTAAAGAAGATGTTCCTTATAATGCAGCATACCATGGATACTGGGCAAGTGATTTTACAAAATTGAATCCTACAATGGGTACAACAGAAGAATTTAAAACTATGATTAGCGAAGCACATAAACGTGGTATGCGTATTATGGTTGATATTGTTGTAAACCATGCAGGATATGGTACAGAATCAACATTTGCTGATATGCTTAGGGATAAGAGCGTCAGTGAAGGCGATATTAAATCATGGCAGGCTGGATTGCCGGATTTTGCAACAGAAAAGGCAGATGTCAGGGCAAAATTAGTAGAATGGCAGACATCATGGATGAAGGATTATGGTGTTGACTATTTCCGTGTAGATACTGTAAAGCATGTTGACAGTACAACATGGGCAGCACTTAAAAATTCTACAACAGAAGTAAATCCGTCTTTCAAGATGATTGGAGAATATTATGGTGCAGGATATGCGTCAAATGGTAGTACCTTAGGTAGTGGTCAGATGGATGCAGATCTTGATTTCGATTTTAATGACCAGGCAACAAGCTTTGTAAGTGGCAATATTTCTTCTGTAGAGAAATTCCTTTCTGCAAGAAATTCAGCACTTAATAACGCATACATGACAGGTCAGTTCTTAAGCAGTCATGATGAAGATGGATTTAAGGCTTCCTTAATAAACGGAAAAGGCTATACCGAGGATGAAGCAACATCAGCAGCGTTAGTTGCAGCTACCTTACAGCTTACTGCAAAGGGTATTCCGGTTATCTATTATGGTGAAGAAGTTGGTTTAAGCGGATTAAATAATTATCCATATCAGACTAATAGATATGACATGGATTTCTCTAAGGCAACAAAGGACAATGTCACATATCAGCATTATAAGAATCTGCTTAGCATCCGTAATGCATACACAGATGTATTTGCAAGAGGAAGCAGAACAGTTGTGGCAGGTTCTGATGAGGAAGGCTATGATGTAGTTTCAAGATCCTATGGAGGAACAACCTTATATGTTGGTATGAATATCAAGGATACCGCAAAAGAAGTAAAAGTTCCGGTTAGCTTAGCAGCAGGAACAGAGGTAAAGGATTTATACAGCGGTGCTACATATACTGTAGGAAGTGATAAAACAGTTGCTGTTACAATTCCGGCAGCAAAGGATGGTGGAACAGTCATTCTTACTGAGGTGAAGAAAACAAAAGACCCGGGCAAGACAGATCCAACACCGGAAAAGGTTTCTGCAACATCAATTACTCTTGATAAGAAAACTGCAGGTAAACAGCAGAATGACACTAAAAAAGCAGCTCCAAAGAGTGGCGATGACAATGAAGCAGCTACATATGTATGCTTACTCGGACTTGCAATGGTTGCAATCACAGCAGCTACATATCGCAAGAAGAGAGCTTGCAACTAAAACAGCTTTTAAACTAAACATTTTATAAACCTCTTAGATGCCGCACCTTCGGGTGCGGCATTTACTATAAATTGGGAAAGAAGTTATATTGCTATCATTGCTTTAAATATATTATAATAAAAAGATAACAGCAAAGGCTGTCAAGGAGAATAATATGAAAAGTACAGCGTTTGATATGGCTATGGTGGCATACAGACAAAATGATATGGAGGGCGCATTCCGTCAGTTTCTGTCGTTGGCAGAGGCGCAAGATGCAGATGCCATGAATATGGCAGCAAATATGTTTGAAAGAGGCCAGGGCACATACCGAGATCCCGGGCGCGCAGTGTTTTGGTGGAAGAAAGCGGTGGAGCTTGGAAATGTGGATGCACTTGCCGATTACGGACAGTATCTGGTCACTGTCTTTTTTGATGGCAAGGAGCAGAAGCTTGGTGCAGGGTATCTGGTTACTGCGACGGAGCGTGGCAACAACAGGGCAGGAGAGAGCCTTGTGGAGTTTGCCCTTAAAAATAACGATGCCGGAGCCAAAGTATACAGGACAGCAGCCGAGTACTGCGACCGGGCTATTGACGCTGCGACAGATTCATATCTTCGCACACAGTATGTGCAGAAAAAGGGGTATGCTTAAATATAAGCTCAGACAGCACAGCCTTGGAAACAATTATGTATATCTGGCAGCGGTATTTTCGACAATAGGAGCAGTATTGCTCATAATAGCATCAGTGGATTTGTTTCTTGAGCTGCATATGGAGTATTGCGATATGTTTAAGCTGTTTTCGTATAGTAAAATGATACCATGGGAGGCTGATATAGCTATGTTCTTTGGTGCGATGCTTTTATTTACGCTTGGCAAGGTAACAAATAAGCTCCATGTGGCGAGCTTTTTGCAGCTTCTTGCATCTGTATTTGCGGTGGCAGTTGTTGCCATGCACTTTATCTGTGTGATAAATGATGGCAGGGTGTGGTATGACAAGCTGCTGTGGTATGTGGTGCTTGTTGTCATTCCGCTTATGCTCGGAAAGCTGTTGGGTGAGATACTGAGAAAGATTATCGGTATACAGTAACACTAGGTTTACAGTAATAGTTTCGAGATGACTTAAGCGATGTAAGACATTTAATGTGTAAAATAATATTTCGATATGTAACCGGAGGAGGATGAACATGACTCTGCAACAACTAAAATACGTGGTGACAGTGGCAGAATGCGGCAATATAACAGAGGCTGCAAAGCAGCTTTTTGTCTCGCAGCCCACAGTGACCAGTGCTATACATGATCTGGAAAAAGAGATGCAGATAGTTATTTTCATCAGGACGAACAAGGGAGTGATACTATCAGAAGATGGTGAGAGATTTCTCGGTCATGCCAGACAGGTGCTCGAGCAGGTAGATCTCATAGAGGGGATCTACAAGGATGATGTGGTGAGTAAGCCACACTTTGCGGTATCGTGTCAGCATTATTCCTTTGCGGTGAATGCATTTGTGGATGTAATCAGAGAGTTTGATGCATATCAGTATGATTTTACCATCAGGGAGGAGCAGACTCACGAAATTATTGAGGATGTCACGAATTTAAAGAGTGAGCTGGGAGTCATATATCTAAGCTCCAAGAATACGGAGGTGCTTTCAAAGATGCTAAAGCGTAATGAACTCGAGTTCACAGAGCTTTTTACAGCCACACCGCATGTATTCATATGTGACAGTCACCCGCTTGCTTCAAAAAAGAGCATCACGATGGATGATCTGCAGGACTATCCGTACCTGACGTATGAGCAGGGAGAGTACAATTCACACAGTATTTTTCGGAGGAGTTTGTCAGCACTCTTGACAGCAGAAAGAATATCAGAGTCAGAGACAGAGCTACACTTTTTAATCTGATAATTGGCTTAAATGGCTACACAGTGTGCTCAGGAGTGATTTCCGCTGAGTTGAATGGAAGGAATATTATATCAAAGCCACTTGATGTGGAGGAGTATATGAGGATAGGCATTATCAGCAGAAAGGGTGTGGTACTCTCACGATATGCAAGGGAGTATATCGAAGCATTGAAGGCGCACTGTATGTGACATTGCAATAATATAATATGATTATAGGGTCAAAAGATATCATCGATGCATGCTTGCATGCAATTCGATGTATACCTTAGTGTCCCACAATATATAAGGTCTAAATATATACAAACATTTGGTACAAGGAGCATAGCATGTATGATAGTATAATAATAGGAACAGGTCCTGCCGGACTGTCGGCAGCCCTGAATTTAAAAAACATATAAAAAGGATTTTATTTGGTTTGGTTCGAAGAACCTAAGCGAAAAGGTGCAAAAGGCAGAGAAAATCACAAACTATCCCGGATTTCCACAGATAAGCGGACAGGAGCTGTTTGAACGCTTTGACGCTCATAGGAGAGCTGCGGGAATTGATATAACAGAAAAGACTGTGACCAATATCATGCCTGCAGGAAACGGCTTTATGGTGCTTGCAGACAATGAGATGTATGAGGCAAGGACTCTCATACTTTGCATGGGTGTGATGTCTGCAAAGCAGCTGGACAGGGAGGATGAGCTGCTTGGAAAAAGGCTCAGCTACTGTGCCACCTGTGATGGCATGTTTTACAAGGATAAAGGATAGCTGTCATATGCAATGACAAAAAGTATGAGCATGAGGTGAAATATCTTGCGGATCTTGCGGCAGAGGTATTGTATTTCCCAGCCTATAATGACAGTGAAATAGAGCTTCAAAATGTAAAGATATCAAAGGATGCACCTATAGCATTAATCGGTGACTCATTTGTGGAAGGAATTACGCTTCTGAAGCGGAAAGACTGAGAGCGTAGACGGAGTATTCTGCCTCAGGAACGCCATCGCACCATCAAAGCTTATGCCGCAGCTTGAAATAGAAAACGGACATATATTGGTGGATAGAGCCCAACAGACAAATGTAGCAGGCTGTTTTGCGGCGGGAGACTGCACGGGCAGGCCATACCAGTATACGAAGGCTGTCGGAGAAGGAAATGTGGCAGCACATTCGTGTATACAATATCTTAGTAAATCAGAAAAATAATATGGCAATGGCATAGAGGTCGGTTAAAGCATGTTAAAGGCAATTACAGCCACTTACCATTGAGAAGATATTGATTTCTCTCAGCTCCGACTGAAACAAATTGTATTTCGTGTCTTAGCATGTCCTCAAGGAAGTTTATGTAGCGCTTAGCATTTACAGGCAGCTCATCATATGACCTGCAATTTGATATATCGGTTTTCCACCCCGGCAGCATTTTGACTACCGGGGTATATTTTTCCAGATTTTCGGTAGGGTCAAAGACGTTTGTTACGGCATTTTTATACTGATATCCTGTGATAACAGGAATCTGATCCATGATGCTCAGGACATCTAGCTTAGTCAGTGCGATTTTGTCAGCATGCTGGCATTTTAGACCATAGCGGCTTGCAACGGCATCAAATGGACCCACACGACGTGGTCTTCCAGTGGCAGCACCATATTCGCCCCCATACTTGCGGACCATTTCAGTCCATTCACCGTTCATAGCTTTTTCTGCGACAAATGGTCCGGCTCCAACACAGGTAGAGTATGCCTTTAGTACACCGACCACATGGTCTAATGAGGCACCGGGGATACCGGCACCTATAGGACCGTAAGCTGAGATGGTGGAGGAGCTTGAAGTATATGGGAAAATACCATAGTCTATATCCCTCATTGCACCAAGCTGTGCTTCAAGTACAACACGCTTTCCCTTTGATAGTGCATCCTCAAGGAATGCACCGGTATCTGTGATATAAGGTGCATATTTTGCAGCCTTCTGCCTGCACCATGACAAAAGAGCTGACAGAGACATAGGCTCCTGATGATAGCAGCCTGCAAGCTCAAGGTTTTTAGCTTCAAGCATGGTCTTAAGTCTGGCCTGTACATTCTCTTCGTCTAAGTGGAGTAAATCACCGAGACGGATTGTTTTTTTACGGTATTTATCGCTGTATGCATAGGCAATACCGCGTTTGGTAGAGCCGAAGGCTGCTCCGGACTTTGAAAGGCGCTCTTCCTCAAGCTCATCCTGTATTTTATGCCACGGCATTGAAATTGTGGCTCTTGTTGATAATTTCAGGTTTTTGGTGAAACAGATACATCTTGTGTTCTGATCTGTGCAATTTCATTGGACAGATGGTTTAGGTCAATAACCATTCCGTCACCGAGCACACATACTACATCTGGGTGAAGTATTCCGGATGGAAGCAGATTTAAGACAAATTTTCCCTGTTTATTAACTACTGTGTGTCCTGCATTGTTACCACCCTGATAGCGGACTACGATATCCGCATGTTCTGCGAGAAGGTCGATGACACGACCCTTTCCCTCGTCTCCCCAGTTTATTCCTGTAACTGCTGTAAGCATGATGAATGCCTCCTTGTTTTTTGAGTTTAATATTTGGATGTTGGTGCAGAGCTTGTGCTGTCCGAAATTTGAATGGTATAAAACAAGTCTGCTTATAATGTGTATGATTCTGTTACGTGCAATATCTAAACGTCTTATCAGTTAGTATTCTTGCAAAGATGAGTCCGAGCGGCAGTGCAATGATAATCATGATTGCTGATGCAAACCATGAAACAGCATCCGAAAGTGCCATTATGCCGAAATTGTATATAGCCCGATACAGATAAAGTCCCGGAACCATTATGACTATGGATGGAACAGTAAGGGATATTCTTGGATATCCGTTGTTTTCCTTGATAAATGATGCGAGAAGCCCTGCTGTGAGAGCTCCGGCAAATGCGGCAGCAGGAGCCGGCATACCTGTCAGGTCTACCAGCTCAAGCCGCAGTGAATTTGCTATGGCACCGATAAGAGCAGCTGTTGCAGCCATGGAAGCAGGGCTGTTGAACATGATTGAGAATCCAAACACACCGAAGAAGCTCATTATAAGCCTCAGGATTAGATGTAGTACGGGGCCCAGATCCAAATCTTCAAAGCCCATAGGCTTAAGCTGCAGAAGCAGCGCCATAATCCATGCAAACATCGTGGCTACCATGACTATTATTATTGCATAGGCAAGGCGTTCAAGACCGGAGCGCAGATCCAGCTTTGCCAGGTCGATTCCGCTTGTAATAAACGGAAATCCCGGAATGATAAAGAGCATGGAACAGATGTATCCGGCTTCGTGAATTGATGGTACATTGAAAGCCATCTCTGCTATTTTTTAAAAGTGCCGCATATATGAAGCATGAGGCAGAAATTGATACCGCTATATTAAGGAACAAGGTAAAATGATGCTTTATAAGCTTGGTTCGTATGAGATTTCCGATGCCGGCTGCTATAAATGCCAGCATCATCTCGATAGGGCCTCCGCCGAGCAAAAATGTGAAGGCACAGCATGCTATAGCGGCTGCAAGCCCAAGCCTTGCAGGGGAGTAAATGGCATGAATCTGCTCTATCTCATCGAGTCGACGGTGGATTTCTTCGCCGGTCAGATGAGCTTCCTCGTTAGGAAAATTGTCGACAAACTGCTCCATGCGATAGAGCTTTGAGGTGTTTACACCTGTGTTTGCTATGCTGAGTGACTGCGATATACAGTCAGTGCCGTCAAAACAGTTAAACTCGATTGACATAAGTCCGACATCCACTGTACATGTGACACCAAGCACCTTTGAGAGCCGGTTCATGGAGGTTCTCACACGCCAGGCTCCTGTGCCGCAGGAGAGCATGATGAGTCCGACACGTCCGATTACAGAGGCTTTTTCAATCAGTCCCGCCTTATCTATGAGTATATTTCCATCCTGTCTGGCATAATCATGCCAGGGGATTTCCATATGATTTTTTTCCATGATATCTGTGTAGCTGTTATCTGCCATAAATTATCGCCTCGGCCTTTTGGACATGTTTTTCTAGATTTTTTAGGAAATGAGAGCTTCGCAGGAAAATACCAATTTCATCATACCGTTTGTCATTTTCCACAAGAGAGTCCTGACCGTAAAAAACATATGCCATAGGAAGCTCCTTTTCAATCTGTATCATCAGATCCCATACAGCAGAGTAAGCCTCAGCCTCAGTCTCCTTGAGTTTTACGGTATCGGGAAGCTCTCGTATCAAGAGTATTCCGTCATGCTTTACAATGACCTGCTGCGTGGGAGTCATATGCTCGGAATCATATGTGTGGCTGTAGCGGTAAGCCTGTGCGTAGTAGATATCCTTTTTGTCTGGCATATCGTTATATATTTCGTGAAAATGTATATAGTTCTTGTCGTGAGATATGTGTTTATACTCGGGCAGCGGATTTCCGTGTTCATCGGTCATGATTATCGGATTTTTGGTGTCCGTCGGCATTGAACCTGTACGGTATGATATATGAATTGCGCAGCAAATCAAATACGGTGTTGTTGCACAGACACATAAGCAGTGCGGAAAGATCGCGGTTGGTATATGCATTGAAGAGAGCTTTAGCAAATTTTTCTGCCGGAAGAGATACATCAAATTCATCATTGTAAACCAGATTTTCATTGAAGGTTTCCATAAGCCTGTCACAGGCCCATGGATCATTTAATATCTTCTGAAACAGAATGTCTGCATGATCTTCTCTTGGAAACATTGTCTTTTCACTCATTTGAAACACGTCCTTTTCTTATATATATAATCAATATTTCTCTTTTGAGCATTTATGATTATACAATTATGATTATAATAAGTAAAAAGTATAATTGATATAATTGAAATATCATATTATTATATCATTAGTATCTGTGTATTATCGGAAAAATGACCGGTAAAACGATAATAAAAAAAGGAGGCTTTAAATATGGATATAAATTTTGAGTACTACAAGATATTTTATTATGTTGCAAAATACTGCAATTTCACAAAGGCTGCGAGGGCGCTCGGAAACAGCCAGCCGAATGTAACCCGCGCCATGAACAACTTAGAGCAGCAGATAAACAGCATACTTTTTATCAGAAATAACAGAGGTGTGCAGCTCACACCGGAGGGAGAGCGTCTGTACGCGCATGTATCTGCAGCGATGTCACAGATACTTGCGGCGGAGGAGGAGTTGACAGACAGCACAGGACTGTCACACGGAAGCGTATCGATAGGAGCCAGTGAGACAGCTCTAAACATATATCTGCTTGACAGGCTAAAGACTTTTCACATGGCATATCCGGGTATCAGGCTTAAGATATATAATCACTCCACCCCACAGGCTATAAATGCCGTAAAAAACGGCATGATTGATTTTCAGTGGTATCGACACCGGTTGAGGTGGAGGCCCCTCTTAAGATGATAAAGCTTGGCTCGTTCCAGGAGATTCTCGTGGGTGGTACCACTTTTACTGCGCTCGGAAGTCAGACTCTGTCATTAAATGAGCTGCATAATTATCCGCTTATCGGACTGGGGCGGGAGACCATGACATTTCAGTTTTTTAACAGATTTTTTATGTCACACGGACTTGAATTTGCGCCTGATACAGAGACCGCAACGACAGACCAGATACTGCCGCTTGTGAAAAGTGAGCTTGGTCTTGCCTTTATGCCAAAGCCGATGGCAGAGGCTGCGATAGCAAATCGCGAGATTGTAGAGATAGCTCTGGAGGAGGAGATACCGCAGAGAAATATATGTATGGTATATGATATACATCACCCGATCAGTGCGGCGGCAAGAGAGCTTAAGAAGGTCATAACAGACAGCTCTAAGATCTGATTGGCAACCGGTGGGATACATATAGGTAACTGGCAGGTTATATATTACAGCCGGGATGTTACACATTGGCAGGTTTGTAACTTACATCTCGTTTAATACTTTGTTAAAATATAGTCAGGCAGATAAGTTATAAGAATTTATCGGCAGAGTTTTTTAGGAGTATTTTTAAAATTGGAAGGAGATTTTACACTATGGCTAACAGAATCATGTTAAACGAGACATCTTATCACGGATCAGGTGCAATCCAGGAGATTGCAACAGAGGCAAAAGCGCATGGCTTTAAAAAAGCACTGGTATGCTCTGACCCTGACTTAATCAAATTTGGGGTTACAGCAAAGGTAACAGATATCCTTGATAAGAATGGATTGGAATATGAGCTTTACTCAGAGATTAAGCCAAATCCAACAATCGACAACGTAAAGCATGGCGTAGAGACATTTAAGAAATCAGGAGCTGATTACCTCATTGCAATCGGAGGCGGCTCTTCTATGGATACATCAAAGGCAATCGGTATCATCATCGCAAACCCGGAGTTTGAGGATGTAAGAAGCTTAGAGGGTGTTGCACCTACAAAGAACCCTTGTGTTCCTATCATCGCAGTACCTACAACAGCAGGAACAGCAGCAGAGGTTACAATCAACTATGTCATCACAGATGTAGAGAGAAAGAGAAAGTTTGTATGTGTGGACCCACATGATATGCCAATCATCGCAATCGTAGACCCAGACATGATGTCATCAATGCCAAAGGGACTTACAGCATCAACAGGTATGGACGCACTCACACATGCTATCGAGGGCTACACAACAAAGGCTGCCTGGGAGATGACAGACATGTTCCATCTCAAAGCAATAGAGATTATTGCAAGATCCTTAAGAAGTGCAGTTGCCAATGAAAAAGAGGGACGTGAGGGCATGGCACTTGAGAGTACATTGCCGGAATGGGATTCTCAAATGTAGGTCTTGGAATCGCTCATTCAATGGCTCATACACTTGGAGCTGTTTATGATACACCACACGGAGTAGCATGTGCTATGATGATTCCAATCGTAATGGAGTACAATGCAGACTGCACAGGCGAAAAATATCGTGAAATCGCCCGTGCAATGGGAGTAAAGGGCGTAGATGATATGTCTGTAGAGGAGTACAGAAAGGCTGCAATCGATGCTGTAGCGCAGCTCTCTGTAGATGTAGGAATCCCAACAAAGCTTGAAGCTATTAAGGAGGATGACTTAGACTTTCTCGCAGAGTCTGCTCACGCGGATGCATGTGCACCTGGAAATCCAAAGGATGCAAGTGTTGAGGATTTGAAGGCTCTTTTCCGTAAGATTATGTAATTCTGCAACAGCTTACAGGGATGTAAAAATCCGGGAACTGTCAATTGACAGCATTCCCGGATTTTTAACGCTGATATAACTATTAAGACTACCGTGCACATTTTTAAAAACGCACGATACTTGTTCTAAATGGTTCTGAATATTACCTTGAATTATATCAGGTTTACCTCGCGAAATACGTCGGCAAGCTCCTTTGGCATAGCATCAGCGAGCAGTCCGGCAAGCTCCTGAGGGGTGAAGTTTTTATTGCCAAGCACCCACTGTGTTGTCATAAAGACAGAGCCCTGACAGTACATCTCAAGCTGGAACAATAGCTTGTCGGATATTTTTCGGTGACTTTTTTCCTCAATCTGGTCAATATAAAACTGACGAATCAGCTCAAAATCATGCTCCTTTAGATTGTTCTGCTCATCATTTTTAAAAGCAGCCTTAAAGAAAAGTTGCTCCATCCGGATATATTCAAATTTTTTAACAAGGCTTTCGTATACGGTACTGCCCTCACCCATCTGGTGGAAGGATTCAATCAGTATCTTATCAAAATACCAGTTTATCAGGTCATATTTGTCCTGAAAATTTCTGTAAAAGGTTTGTCTGGTCACACCACATGTATCGCAGATTTCCTTAACCGTAATTTTCTCGACAGGAGAGGAAACCATGCATTCCTTCATGGCATTGGCCAGCTTGTATTTTATATCGTTGTTCATAATGTCTCCGAATTATAATGCAGATATCTAATGAGCCTTAAGCTTTGACATAAGTGCTTCCTGCAGTGTTTTTGAAAAATTAATTCCCTCTTCCTGCGCAGCAGTATTTAGCCAAGCCGGAATGGTAAGGGTTTTTCGGACCGATTTATCGAAATGCTCTTTGGCATATGCCTTAACATCTACTGAAACCATATTGGTAAATGCATCGGTATATGTTCCTGTTATGTCTAATTCGTCAGATAGTCTGTCAATATTGATATCAGATAATTTGGATGCTTTAGGAAATTTTTCATTATCCATCTTAGCCGTATACAGATATCCTGCAAGACAATCAACAGCCATGGCCACAGCATCTTCAAGGGTATCTCCTTGTGTTGCAAGATAATTTAAATCAGGAAAGATTACAGAGTATCCATTATCTTCCTTAAAAAAACATGCCGGATATATTGATAACATGATGAGTATACCTCCTTATGATTATTTGATTCCCGCTTGCTTACGGATAGAATTTTCAGTGATTTTGTTCAGTTCTTTGCCTTTATGAAAAGGAATAGTTACTTTTCCGGGCTTTGAAGGATGAATATAATGCCGATGTGATCCGGTTTGGTTTTTGAAAATCCACCCATCGGCAAGTATTATACGTTCCATTTCAGTTGGTTTGATCGGCATATTTTTATCCACCTTTCTTTAATATATAATATAACATATGATACGTATAAATTCAATGCGTGTAAATATAATATATATAAATTTAATATGTATAATTATTGCGTATATAAACTATATATTGTTGTTTATATTTTAGTATGATCAGAAATGATTATATTACAGATTAAAAAGATTGAATTTTAAAATTTATCTGCTAATATATTGATGAAAATATTTTGAAATATACGAGGATATACATACATGAAAGACCTTACAAAAAGGAAAACCATCAAGACTCATACTGGCATTTGCCATTCCAATATTTATGGCAAATATACTCCAGCTCACATACAGTATAGTTGACACGAGAATAGTCGGATCATATCTGGGAGAAAACTCACTGGCAGCAGTCGGAGCCACCACGACACTCAGCAATCTGATGATAGGCTTTTTGATGGGAATGGCTGTGTCATATATTTTTATTATAATAGCAGGGCTTGTAGCGACATTTTTGTATGATGCATGTGCGGCGGCACTTAGGGCACTGGGCGATACAGTTACGCCGCTTGTATCAAGCTCACTTGAGATGGTAGGAAAGATTGTCATTGCATTCACACTTGTGCCACTGCTTGGCTATACAGGAGTGATAGTGGCAGAGCCACTTGTATGGTTTATCATGGTGATACCGCTTTTGGTGAAGATATACACAATGCCGGTGCTTAGGAAGCAGGGGCATGGGATTTGAAAAAAGAGTGAAGCAGGCTTTACTCCAACACCAGAAGAAGTCCCATCTTGAACCTTTCGTCAGCGGTTACGCTGTGCAGTCCGTTTTTGTCAAAACGGAAATTTTCGCCTGCTGAGATTGTGTAATCTTTGCCCTCGTAGTCTATTACAGCCTTGCCCTCGAGTGCGAAAAATTATTGCATTTCCAGGCGCGCGATGCGGTGTGAGACCGGTGCCCTCATCGAATGCCATAAGCACGAATTTCATTGTGTCGTTGCTTACCACATCAATGTTCGTGATACTGCCATCCTCATATGAGATAAGATCCTTAAGCTTCATGACCTCGCCTGATTTGATAATTTTGTTCATATTGTTGTTCTCCTTTTTTATGATGATTTCGGTGTAAATACAGCCGGTTTCTGTTGTTACTCCGCAGAGTGTTTTCGAAGGGACTACCAGCATATCACCTTCTGATATGGTATGTTTTGCAGCATAAGCTCCGATAAGAAAATCAGGTTATGGGTGTTTTGTCACTTAGCCTTGAATTTCGTGAGATGGTCATCTCCGCGCGGATAGGGCGTAAATCTTCTATTTTGAAAACCTTGTCCATAGGATTTCTTGTCCTTCTTTCTTGAATGTTGATTTCATTATTTATAATACAATATTACTATAATTTTGTCCAAAAAATATGTTGCATATACAACAAAAACAATATAATAAAATACAAACCGCTTGCTATTTCTTTCACATATGTTAAAATATAGTCAAAGCAGTTTTTCTATAGCAACCTGTGCGGTCGTTGGCACATTAATTACAGATATGACTATATGCTCTGTAAATATGTGAGGCATAATAAGATGTCGTCCGGCGATAAGGGCGTGCAGGGTCTTCAATACCTTAATTTTTTTTCATATTCCCTGAAATTCTTGCTTTTAAATGTTTCATTATTTTATTTAAAGCAGGATAAGAGGGCTTTTACTACACAGATATTTCCTGCTTTAGTGTTTTCAAATGAAGGAGGATTTTATATGAGTGGTAACAGAGAGTACAAAAGTGATGTTTTCAGTATGCTGATGCAGGATAAGGAAAGAGCCTTACAGCTGTATAACGCAATGAATGGGTCTAGCTATGACAATCCGGAGGATGTTGAGATAGTGATTCACGATGGCGGCATTTCACTTTCGGTCAGAAATGATGCATCGTTTATCGTGGATGCGAGACTGAGCATATATGAGCATCAGTCCACAGTTTGTCCGAATATGCCGGTGAGAAGTCTTATTTATTTCAGTGTGATATTGTCAGATGTGCTCAGCGACAAGAAAAAAAGGAACAAAAAAGGGCAAGAACATCTATGGCAGAAGACTGGTAAAGATACCGACACCACATTTCGTTGTGTTTTACAATGGTGAGGAGGAACAGCCGGAGGTTCAGGAGCTTAAGCTGTCCGATGCGTTTGAGAAGCCGACCGACGAGCCGAATCTTGAGCTTAAATGTAAGGTGTACAATATAAACGACGGAAAGAACAAGGCTATTATGGAGTCCTGTGGCTGGCTGAATGATTATATGACATTTGTAAATAAGGTCAGAGAGTATCATGCAGACGGGGAATTTGATGATCTTGCTATAGATATTGAGAAGGCTATAGACTATTGTATTGACAATGATATTCTGAAGGAGTTTCTAAAGACTTACAGAAGTGAGGTGACGAAGAGTATGCAGTTAAATTATGAATTTGACAGGCAGCTTGAGCTTGAAAGAGCTGATGCTATCGAGGAAGGAGAAAATAAGATGTTGTTTACTCTGGTAACAAAGGGCAAGCTCGATATTGATACTGCAGCAGAGGAAGCCGGTGTCAGTGTCAGTGAGTTTGAAAAATTAATGAGTGAAGCAGGCTATAAGGTACCTGAGACTGTATAGCTTTAGGCAGGAATAATTTATCAAAATGTAAATAGTAAAAATCCGCTAACCATTGTATTTGGTATAGCGGATTTTTTGTGCCAAAAAGTATCACATCCGACTGTTATCGCATGAAAAACGCTTGCGGTACTCCTTTCCGTCTACAGTATATGTGTATCGGGCAGCCCAGTAGCTGTAAGCGGATTGTGAATTATTGACAACGAGCCTCTTTGCATCCTCCTTCACAATCATGCCTCTCGCCACATGTCCGCGCTCCTTTGCAAGTGCTATCTTGCGCTGTAAACCAATATTTAGTTTGCAGAAAAACTTAAAATCTATGATGTATAGTGGTATTAGTGAAAGCACACCCACATTTACCTGCCACGGGTAGCTTGCGATAGCCTTAAAAACTTCTGAAAAAGTGTCCATTGAAAATCCCCTTTCTTTATATGCTGCATTTGAAAATATGGTATGGGAATATTATAGAAATAAGGAAGGAGATTGGCAATGGAAAATTATTTTTTATTTATATTGTCTTTGATTTTATCATCATCTTTTGTCATTTCAAGGTAAAACTCAGCTAGTTTCATAGCATTTTCAATCTGTTTTTTATCATAGCTATCATAGAGTCTGTTAAATGTCATTTGCAAAGGGTCGCAATTAGGATCATCCCCGAAAACAAGATAATCGAGAGTGACATCTGTGAATTTTGCTATATGGATAAGTAAGTCAAGATTAGGAACTCGCTTTCCAGACTCTATAAGGGCCAGATATGAAGGTGATATGTATAACATATCAGCAAAATAAGATTGTGTTTTATTTCTTTTAAAACGTAGTTTACGTATGCGCTCACCAAGTTCTTTTGGATTTAGAATAATATTGTTCATATAAACCTCCCATATTATAATTTCAATTAGTAAAAATTATTATGACTAATTGTAGCTGAATTATGAAAAATTAAATTACGCACTGAAAATCAGAAATTAACATATGGAAAATTGTGAATATTGAATAAAAAGAACATTGATAGTATATAAAATATCTGTGTCAAAATATTATAAAAATATTAACTATAGGTAAAAGATGTATTGACACATAGTAATGAAAGTGGCAAAATATAGGCAAAAGAGGACTTAAGATGAAGGTGGTTGTGCTATGAAGATTAAGGTTGCATTGCTTGACAAAGATAAAGAGTACTTGGATAGGCTTAAAGGAGTATTTAATACAAAGTATGCTGATAAATTAGAGGTTTATTCATTTACAGATGAAAAAACGCAATAGAATCGGTAAAAAGAATACAGAATAGATGTATTAATAGCTGAAGAAGATTTTAATATTGACAAATCTGAATTCAAGAGAAATTGTGGACTTGCCTATTTTACAGGGACACCCGGTATAGAGTTAATAAAGGATGAAATTGCCATATGCAAGTATCAGCGTGTTGACGTTATATTTAAGCAGATACTTGGGGTATATTCTGATATGGCTGCAAATGTGGCTACTATCAGTGGAGAAAATGATAAGAGCAGTGTGGTTATTTTTACATCACCATGTGGTGGGGTTGGAACATCGACTGTTGCAGCAGCATGTGCGATAGCACATGCGAATATGGGGAAAAAGGGTATTTTATTTAAATTTAGAACAGTGTGGCACAACAGATGTTTTCTTTCAGGCAGAAGGAAATGCCACTATGAGTGATGTTATATATTCGCTTAAGAGCAGAAAGGCAAATCTGTTATTGAAGCTTGAAAGCTGTATAAAGCAAAGCCAGGAAGGAGTGTCATACTTTTCGTCTACAAAGGTGGCACTCGATATATTGGAAATTTCATATGCAGATATTGATACTTTGATAGGCAATATACAGGGAATGGACAATTATGATGAGATTATTGTAGATTTACCATTTTCTTTGGAAATAGAAAAATTAAAGCTCCTCTCAAAGGCTTGGAGAATTATAGTTGTAAATGATGGCAGTCAGCTGTCAAATTATAAATTTATGAGAGCATATGAGTCGGTTGTTTTATTAGAACAAAATGATGATATAAATATTATCCGAAACATGAATATGATATACAACAAGTTTAGTAATAAGAACTCAGAGATGCTATCAAATATTTCTATTAAGACTATTGGTGGAGCACCACGATATGAACATGCTACAGTCCGACAGATAATAGAAGCATTGACCAAGATGGAATTTTTTGAAGAAATCTTGCAATAGAGGGAATGTATATGCAGATTAATGAAGAAGAGTTTGTTGATGACATAAAACGTTTTGTAAGTGAAAATGTATCCTTGAGCAAAATATCAGATGAAGAACTTGCGGAAAGAATAGATCAGATAGTTACAGACAGACTTAAGGATATTTACTGTCCTATTGAGACAAAGGTATCAATATCACAGCAGGTATATAGCTCTATAAGAGGATTTGGCTTATTAGATTCGATTATCAGTGATGATTCGATTACAGAGGTTATGATTAATGGACCTGAAAAGATTTTTATTGAGAAAAAAGGACGACTTACACGCCTTGATAAGAAGTTTGAGAGTCAGAGAAAGCTGGAGGATGTCATACAAAGAATTGTAGGATTGGCAGGACGAGAAGTGAATCAGGCTAATCCCATATGTGATACCAGGCTTCCGGATGGCTCGCGTGTGAATGTGGTATTGCCTCCGATTGCTTTATGTGGCCCGACGATTACTATTCGTAAGTTTTCAAAAGAACCGATGACTATAAATAAGCTTATTGAATATGGCTCTATAACACAGGAAATAGCAGATAAGCTGGAGCTTTTGGTGAAAGCCAAATACAATATTTTTATTAGTGGTGGTACAGGCTCCGGAAAAACAACATTTCTTAATGCTCTTTCCAATTTTATTCCTAAGGATGAAAGAATTATTACAATTGAGGATTCAGCAGAGCTTCAGATTGCAGGAATTGAGAATCTGGTAAGTATGGAGACTAGAAATGCAAATGCTTCAGGTGCCGGGCAGATTACAATAAGAGACTTAATTAAATCATCTCTTCGAATGCGTCCTGAAAGGATAATAGTAGGTGAGTGTCGAGGAGGAGAAGCTCTTGATATGCTTCAGGCTATGAATACAGGACATGATGGTTCGTTGTCTACAGGACATGCCAACTCTACTGAGGATATGCTCAGCCGACTCGAGACAATGGTGCTGCAGGGGGCTGACGGGCTTCCAATTGAGGCAATAAAGCAGCAGATTGCATCGGCAGTTGATATTATAATTCATTTATCAAGACTTAGGGATAAAAGCAGAAAGACCATGGCTATAACAGAAGTAGTTGGCATCAAAAATGGAGAGATAGAGTTAAACCCACTGTATGAGTTTAAAGAGGATGAAAACAGTACAATGGATAAGGTATCAGGAAGACTGGTCAGAACCGGCAATCCATTGAAGAACGACTACAAGCTTAAGCTGTCAGGTATAAAAACAGCCATATAGGTGAATTTATGAAAAAAAAAACAAAGAGAAAAAAGTTCTGGAACCACAATACTATACATCACGGATAAATACAAGTACATATAATTACAAGGTCTATTATATGTCTGTTCCAGAGAAAATTATCAATGTACTTATTGCATTTGTGATAGGAGCGTGCATCGGATATTTATTCTATGGAGGTATAGGAAAAAGATGAATATGGGCAGGCAACTACAGTTACATATTGTTTAAATGTAATTATTCCGGTAATAGTTGGCGTTATAGCTGTTAATTGTATATTCCGGTCAGGATACAGTCTATTATTAAGAAACAGAAAAATCAGCTTAATAAACAGTTTAGAGATATGTTAGAGGCACTTAGTACATCTCTGGGAGCCGGTAAAAATGTTATAGATTCATTCAGAAGTGTGTATGACGATATGAAGATGCAGTATGAGGATGGTGCTTATATTATTAGCGAACTGGAGCTTTTATTGTCAGGTATGGATAATAATATTGATATTGAAGACCTGCTTCTTGATTTTGGAGAAAGAAGCGGCAATGAGGATATAGAGAGTTTCGCCAAGGTTTTTCAGATATGTTATAGGAAGGGCGGAAATATCAAGGATACAGTCAGGTCTACATATGAAATTTTGAATGACAAAATGGAGATAGCAGAGGATATAGAAACCGTTGTTACAGCAAACAAAACAGAGCAGAATGTGATGCTTATCATGCCGATAGGTCTTATTGGAATGATGAAGCTGATGAGTCCGGATTTTGCTGAGAATTTTGTGTCTCCATCAGGTATCATGGCGACAACAGTAGCGGTAATCATATTTGTGGCAGCATATTTTATAGGAAGAAAAGTATTGGAGATAAAGATTTAGTTATGTTTGGAATATTAGATTATATATGCTGGATATTAGGCTTGATATTTACAATTTTTTGGATATTCCTGTTTTGTAAAGGAAAGAAAAATGCCACACTTTTTCAAGGGTTGGATGAGAAAGAATATCCTTTAAAGGATATTTATTTTGTGGGATATGAACTGCTTGAACTCATTAAGTATAATTATCGAACCAAATACGACAGAAGGCTAAGGAAAGAGATATCGGTGCTCAAGGATGGCAAGTATGCTGATTACTATATCAGAGTCACCAGAGCACAGCAGGTTACTTTAGGGTATACATTATTTACCATGTCATTTGCCATGTATGGGCTGGCAGGAAGTATGGCAGCTGTTACGATATTTATAATGTTCGCCTTTGTGGCATTTTACTATTATGGAACATCATCAGCCAGTGACAAGATTAAGAAACGTTCAGAGGAACTGCTGTCCGACTTCTCAAATGTTGTATCAAAGCTTGCCCTTCTGACTAATGCAGGTCTTATCATGAGGGATGCATGGGCAGATGTAGCTTATAATGGCGATACTACATTATATAAAGAAATGCAGATATCAGTTGACGAGATGAAAAATGGAGTCTCTGAGACTGAAGCTATATATCATTTTGGAAACAGATGTATCATACCTGAGATAAAAAAATTTGCATCTACTATCATACAGGGCATCGAAAAGGGAAACAGTGAGCTGACGGCTCTTTTACAGGAGCAGAGTGCAGAAATCTGGAACCTTAAGAGACAGTTGGTAAAAAGAGAGGGAGAGAAGGCATCAAGCAAGCTTCTCATCCCAATGTTTCTTATGTTTATGGGAATCCTGATTATGGTTATTGTCCCGATATTTACAAACATTGGAGCTTAGGTAGAGAATCAGAGTAATCTGATTGTTTATAGATTTCACGAAAGGAGGAAACGTTTATGTGGTTATTAATGAATGATTTAGGACTTAAGGCAAGGCTTGCATTTAGTAAGTTCATGTGCGATGAAGAGGGAGATGTAAATATCGTCTCTATAGTTGTCCTTATCGGAATAGCTGTATTACTTGCTGTATTCTTTAAAGGACAGATTATGGATCTGTTGACAAATCTGTTTGGTACAATAACAGAAAAAGCTAATAGTGCAGTATCTGGAGAATAACAGACAATTAGAAAGCTTTTTTGGGTATATATCTTTTGATATATACCCAAAATAATTCGAATGTGAGTGAAAATTATGAAAAGACTTTTAGATGAAAGAGGAGCATTGATAGTGGAGGCTTCTATTGTGTTTCCGACAATGTTTCTGGCTATATTTTTTATGCTGTTTGTAGGAAATGCATATACGCAGAAATGTAAGGTGGAGGATATAGTGGTATCAGCAGTGCTTGAAGGTGCTGCAAAGTGTGCCGATCCTATGCTTGATGATATTGAGTCTGGCAGCATACCGGATTTTAATTCAGTTAGTCTGAAGCCATATAGATACCTTACAGGCAGTCTCAGAGATACTGAGGGCGACATAGAGAGTGAAATAAATAAAAATGTGGGAAAGATAGGCACCGGATTTTTTACAGGGATGAAGCCGAGTATTTCCATTGACAGACTTAAGTTTGAAAGTAAAGTGATATATTCAAAGGTAAATGTGGATGTATCCTATAAGATAAAAATGCCAATCAGGTTATTGGGACAGGATGAGTTTACCAATATATCGTATGCCACTCATACTGATGTGCCGGTATCTGATGTGCCGGAGTTTATCCGGACTGTAGATTTCGCAGAGGATCTTGTACAGAGATATACAAATCATGATATCTCTGAGCCGGCAGGCAAACTGGCAGATAAGATAACTGAGTGGACGAGTAAATAGGAGTTATGAATATGTATGGATTTAGTAAAAGAGAGCGAGGTGCTGTGTCAGTATTTCTCGTAATCATTCTGGTGCCGTGTATGCTGGTGGCCAGTATATTTGTGGATGTGGGCAGAGTGTACCTGTCCAAGTCTATGGCTGAATCGGCAGCTGATATGGCACTCAATTCACTTATGACACATTATGATGCTGATTTGAATGACTGGTATGGCATGGTAGCTTCCTGCCAGAATATAGATGAATTCTATGATGCTTCAATAAAGTGCTACAAGAATGCACTCAAATCACAGAATTTGTCTAAGGATGAGATGAACACATTGGTAGGAGAGTTCAGCGCTATGATAGGTGCTGATTCAAAAGCCAGTGACTATCTCAGGGTAACGGATGACGGCGATGACTCAACTACTATAAAAGCCGTAGATGGTGCCAATCTGGCTAATGCCACTATGCTTAAATCGCAGATAGTGGACTTCATGAAATACAGAGCACCTATAGCTATCACAGAGACTGCCATCGATAAAATAAAGAATAAGAGTATTCCCGGTATAGAATGTCTTAAAAAGTGATGAGAATAAACCGCTGGTGGAGAAAAAACAGGATTATTGTAAAGCTGACGAGAAGCTGATGCGTGACAGCTACAATACATATAAGTATCTGTTTGACAATTATTCTAGTGGAAATCCACAGCCAAGCAATTCATTGCTCACAGGTACACGTGATGCCATGCAGACAGCCAGAGAACAGTATCGTGAGCTGAATAAGCTGATGATTACCAATCTGTATAACACATCGGGTCTTGTGGTTTTTAACAGGGCACAGGTGCCACTGAATCAGTATAATTACACAAAAAGCTCTACAAAATGCTATAAAGCTAAGTATGATGGCAAGACATATTATGTAAACTGCCATTCAAGAAAAGACGATGATACATATTACATAGATGGCACCGAACTGACAAAACAGTTTGACGATATTTCTAAGAAAATAAAAGCATTTGACAAAGCAAAGAATGATTTCACCAATGCTGTGAACAATAGCATATCGTATTCATCCGGTGTTACAAATGACATACAGTATTGGAAGCATGCTGCAGATGCCTACAGTGTCACGGTAAGTGGCAGTGATGATTATCGAACTAATCTGAATAAGAAAGCAGATGAAATGATAAAGAGCTACTGTGCACTCAATGCCATGATGCAGTGTACTCCGGGAAATGACTTACCTGATGACTATGATACTACATACAAATCATATAAGAAACAGGTGGAGAACAGACAGACAAAATATCTGACAGCAGGGGTGACAAATGGCAGTGACAGCTATCTCGTATTAGTAAACAGGCTTGAGAGTATATCAAGCAATAATATATATAATATAGAAGCAACGTCATTGACATTAAGCGATAGAAGTACTATAATTGTAAATAGAATTGCTGATATATCAACGAATCTGATTGAAAAAAGAAACACTCTGCAGCACTATTCAGATGTATTAAACATAGCGATAAACGGAGATTCGAGTAAGGATATAGAGTCACTTGAGACACTGAAGCATGATGCAGCTGATTATGCCCAAAAACTCAATGATTGGAGTAATCAGGCAGATGGCACTGATTCAGACCTTGCAGAAGGTGACAGAGATGAAATCGCAGGTATTAAGGCTAGCGAAGCAGCCGGAAATATAACTGAACAGTCAATTATAGATTTAGAAAACAGACTTAAGAATATAAAGTCACAGATTGATTCGATGATAGCAGCCATAGATAGCTTCAAATATGGTAATCAGAAGGTCAAGGATATATCTACATATGATCAGTTCAAAAATGCAGGCTCTATGGTTATTACTGAAAGCGAGATAAATAAAAGGACTACGAATTCAGAGCTTTCAAGCTATGCGGATTCTACATTTTCATCATTGTTTTCACCACAGGGAACCGGAACCGAGGGTCTTGCGAGCATAAATAGCAATGATGACCATAATTTACTGCTTGATGTCGCTAACTCAAAGACAGTTGCAATACCTGGTGTGTATCAGTTCTGGCAAGAACAGTTTATGACAGCTAGTGAAGATGAAATAAAGAAATATGATGATGAAAAGGGAAAAGCGACAGGTAGTCAGGAAAAAACAAAAGAAAATGCTAAGAATAGAAAAAATCCACACGAAGATGCAGAGAATATAGCACGGGAGATTGACACAATAAATAAAACATTTGGAAATACAACATTTTTCAATAGCTTTGTCAGTCTATTAAAAAATCTGACAGGTGGAAATTTTGAAAGTATTCGAGATAACTTATATTTGTCTACTTATATAATGGAAATGTTGTCTTACTCTACTATAGATAATGAAGGAAGGTATGACATTTTAAAAGACCAGGGTTTTGATGTGTCCACATTGACAAAAGAAAATATGGATGATAAATATAATTCTGTAAATGATAAGTGGAATAGTGATGAATATAAGGATTACTTTAATAAATCACTTACCAATAAGAGGCTTTGTAAGGAAAACAATGCTGCATATGGTTGTGAATTAGAGTACATTTTGTATGGTCATGAAAATAATAATGAGAATATAAATGATGCATATGGACAGATATATGAGATTAGATATGTGTTGAATCTTATATCAGCCTTTGAACATTTCTGGAATAAAGGAAGTGAAACAGGAAAAGCAATTGGTGCAATTGCATTGGCTATATCAACGGCTACAAGTGGTATTGTTCCAATTGTGGCTATTAAAGCGGTATTGATAGCACTGATAACAGTTTTTGAAACTGCAAATGATATGAATAGATTAGAGGCTGGATTTTCAGTGGAACTATATAAAACAGATGCAAAGATGTGGCAGGTGTCATTAGACTTTGGTGAAGGAACGGAGATTGGTGATAAAAGTATTTCTAGTATGTTAAATGCTATTCAAACTAAATTTGGAAATTTCACTAATTCATGTGAAAATGGATTGCGTTACAGCGATTATTTGTGTATTTTTATAGTGTGTGGTATGCAATCCGACATTGGGGAATCAATGACACTTAGATGTGCAGATGTAATTCAAGCAAACATGAGAAAAATAACGAAGGATAGTGGCTACAAACTGGAAAACTCAAAAACTTATTTTGAACTTGATTCAAAACTGAAAGTAGATCCGTTACTAATTACACTGCCACTATATAGTGATTATACAGATTTGTATGATAGCAGCAGTACTGACTGGTGCACATATAATATAAAAACAATCAGAGGTTATTAAAGGAGAAAGAAATGAAAAAGAGACTATTGATTTTAGGAATGATTTTTACAATGGCTGTGTCATCAGCAGGTTGTGGCAGTTCGTCGTCATCAGACAATGCAGGTAGGACAGACAAACAAACAGCAACAGTTCATGACAGTCAGAAGGATACATCAAGTGACAGTAAGTCCGATAATGATAAGAAAGATACGAAGTATAAATCAGCAGATGAAATCACAATGGATGATTTGATGAGCCATGATGAGACTCCAGCAGAGGATTTTGAGTTAATTGACAACTCAGATGAAATAGTAATACAGAAGTATGTTGGTAAGGATCCAATCGTGGTTATTCCTGATGAAATTGACGGAAAGAAAGTTGTGGATTTTGATAAAACATTTTGGAATAATAAAATTGTTGTTGCGATACGTGTTGGTAATAATGTTACTGAAATAAAGAAAATGGCATTTTCTAATTGTGAGAACTTGAAATATGTTGTTTTAGGAGAGTCGGTTAAATCATTAGGAAGTAATTCATTTGCAAATACTAATATTAAAGAGATTGAATTAAACGATGGATTGCAGAAAATTGGTGAAGATGATACTAATAATACTGTTGACGCACCTGATAGTAATTATGGCATGGATTTAAAAATTCCTGACAGCGTTACAGAAATACATGTAAGAGACTTTAATCTTATTGTTAAGTCGGGTTCTCAGGCTGAACAGTATGCAAAAGATTTTGCAGATAGTAATAATCTTACATACACAGTAGAATAATTTACAATATGTCAATTAATTAAATATTAATACTATCATGTAAAGTCGCAAACTATACTTGGTAATCAAATTTTTTGAGAGTTTGCCAAAGTTTATGAGGGGCAGTTGCGAGGAACTGCCCCTCCTTTTTGAAAATATAAGTTTTTGAAACGTCAAAGATAACGAAGGATGATGGCTACAAGCTGGAAAACTCAAAAACTTATTTTGAGCTTGATTCAAAATTGAAAGTAGATCCGTTACTAATTACACTGCCACTATATAGTGATTATACCGACTTGTATGATAGCAGCAGTACTGACTGGTGCACATATAATATAAAAACAATCAGAGGTTATTAAAGGAGAAAAAAAATGAAAAAGAGACTATTAATTCTAGGAATGATTTTTACAATGGCTGTGTCATCAGCGGGCTGTGGTAGTTCGTCATCAGACAATGCTGGTAAGACAGAACAACCAAAACAAACAGCTACAGTTCAGGACAGTCAGAAGGATACATCAAACGATAGTAAGTCTGATAATGATAAGAAAGATACGAAGTATAAAACAGCAGATGAAATCACAATGGATGATTTGATGAGCCATGATGAGACACCGGCAGAGGATTTTGAGTTCAATGACAATTCAGATGAAATAGTAATAGATAAGTATGTTGGTAAGGATCCAATCGTGGTTATTCCTGATGAAATAGATGGAAAGAAGGTTATTGGATTTAGTTTTATGAATGATAAAAATATTGTAGCAGTTCGAATAGGTGATAATATTAGAGAAATAGACCGATATGCATTTGGAAATGCAGAAAATTTGAAGTATCTTGTGTTAGGAAAATCAGTGAAGAGTATAGATGGAGGAAATTTTTTCGGAACAAACTTAAAGGAATTGATTCTTAATGATGGATTGGAAAAAATAGGTGAAGATGAATTTACATATTATGTAGATCCGCCATTAGATAACAGTGGTATGGATTTAAAAATACCTGAGAGTGTTACAGAACTCCATGTTTCTGATTTTAATCTCATTGGTAAACCGGGTTCATATGCTGAACAATATGCAAAAGAACATGCAGATAGCCGTGTTACCTTCACAGCAGAATAATTTACAATATGTCAATTAATTAAATATTAATACTATCATAGGAAGTCGCCATGCTATATTAGTAGTGTGGTGGCTTTTTTTTTTGTTAAAAAAGAAAATTATTAAATTGTAATGAGTAAATATTATTATTACATTAACAAATAGTAAAGTAATTATTGACAAACAGTAATTGAAGTAGGAAAATAGTATATATGAAAATCTATATTTAAAGGGAGAATATCATGAAAACGTATAAAGGATGAAAGAGGAGCTATTGTTGTTGAGGCAACGATTTCGTTTACTGCCTTTATTTTCCTGTTGTACATCATCTATTCGATAGTTGATATATGCTACATACAGGCAAAGATGAGCATAGCGTTAAACAGTGCGGCGACAGATATCTCGCAGTACTCCTATCTGTATTATAAGTTTGGTATTGATTCGGTGGACAATGCGGCAAGCAATGCGGCTTCAAGCAGTAGGGCATTGGCAAAGCATACATTAAAGGGTATGGATGAGCTAATGACGGGAATATCGGATATGGATAGCAGTTTGTCAGATATAGAGAATGGCTCTTCTGATTTTGAAAGTCTAATGACCGCTTATGATGAGACAAAGGGTGGAGCATCAGATTTGGCTGCCAATATTAATGACTATGGAGATGCTTTGGCAGAAGATCCTATGGGCTTTGTAAAGGGTATGGGTATGCTTGCATTGAATGAGGGTTCGTCTGCAGGCAAGTCATATCTGGCACAGTCTATGGGAAGAGCTTTTTATGAAGAAGAATCTTAAGGATTCAAATGGTGGGGATGTCAACGCTTTTTTGAAACAGTATCATGTAAAGGATGGTCTGGATGGGCTTTCGTTTGCTGGCACGGAGTTCTTGGTATCAACGGATGGCAAATCAAGTAATGCCCTAAGGTTGACTTGCTCATATGATGTGAAGGTTGTCAATCTGCTTAATACAGATATCACCATCAGATTTTGTCAGAGTGCATCAACCGATGTGTGGGGCAAGGGAGTTAGTGCGTGCGAAAAAATAGGTGGATTAGGAATTATGAAAACAAATGATATTTTAATGATACTCATTTCAATTATTCTATGTGGAGTGAGTATCTATATACTGATCAGAAATAAAAAAAAAAAGAGTAAAAAGCTTATTGTCTATTGTATTATAGGTATGTTTCTTGTCATGATAGATGCTTGTATGCTTCAGTTCTTTTATCACGATAATGCAATTTACAAGAATTTTAGGATGATAGCACTTCTTTCAATTATGGCATCTGTTGCATATGTTGATTTCACGGAGCTAAGGATTCCAAATGAATATATTATTACAGGACTTGTATACTGGGTGTTAAGTATATTTGTTGAGCTGATATGTGGCAGTCAGTTTATTGTTGCCAATATCATTTCTTCACTTATTGCAGCGGCAGCCCTGTTTATAGCTTCTTTGCTTTGCAAGATATGTATCAGGGGGTCGATTGGCGCCGGGGATATAAAGCTGTTTGTGGTTATGGGGCTATTGCTTGGACTTGATGGAATATGGAGCGCTATATTTTTATCTCTCGTTTTATCTTTTATCACAGCAATTTATTTTCTTATTACAAAAAGAAAAGGCAAAAAGGATGCAATGGCATTTGGTCCGGCTCTTGCTATAGGAACGTGGTTATCAATATTTTTGACTGGAATGTAGAGGATATACAATGAAGAATTATAAATTTTTAGTACCTATATTGCTTGTAGCATTGTTAGGAGGCTCTGTATATAAAACATACAGTGATAGAGAAAAAATTAATAAACAATATGATAATGATATAACTCAGGCCAGACAGAATAGGAAGCTTGAGGTTTATGTGAATGCAGAGGAGGACTATCTTGATGCCTTAAAGCTTAAAGATTCAGCGAAGCTTCGGGCAGAGCTGGGAGAGATGTATATAGAAGCGGAGGATTTAAGAACAGCTGCCAAATGGGAGAGTCTCTCATAAGTGAATATCCAAAGGAACAGGTGGGATATGAGTTTTTGATTCAGGTGTATTTGGAGCAAAAAAGACTATGCCTCATGTTTCAGGATAAAGGATGAAGCGGATGGATTGAAAATTTCATCAAAGAAGATTGAAGAGATTATTTCAGATATCAAATATGAGTATTATCTCGAAGGTGAATATGCACAGGTAGAGGAGTTCAGTAATGGCTATGCAGCAGTAAAGAAAGAAAAAAAGTGGGGCTATCTGAACAGCAAAGGACATCGTGTAATAGAATCCGAATTTGAAGAGGCGGGAGCGTTTGCTAAAGAGGTTGCACCTGTTATAGATGACAAAGGCAGGGCATTTTATATAGACAACGAGGGCAACAGAAAGATAGTCATTGATTTTGTCGACAATATTGAGAAGCTGGGATATATGTCAATGGATAATATTTTTCCAGTAAATGATGGCAAAAAATGGAGCCTGTACAATTTGGACAGCAAGAAAAAGATAGCTGGTGACTATGATGAGGTTTCAGCCATGGGAAATGGAGTAGCAGCTGTCAAGTCTGATAATAAATGGAGTCTTATTGATACCAAGGGAAAGAAAGTAACAAAAGATAAATATGATTCGGTTGTTATGGACAGTAAAGGAATAGTATGTAGAAACGATAGGGTATTTGCAAAGCAGAATGGATATTATTATTTATTTGATTCTAAAGGCAATAAGGTTGTAAAAACTAAATTTGATGATGCACGGCTATTTGCAGATGATGGATATGCCGCAGTATGTGTGGACGGCAAATGGGGATTTGTTGATAAGGATGGTAAACAGATGATTAAGCCTCAATTTAATGAGGCTCATAGCTTTTCAAACGGATTGGCGGCCGTCAGATTTACAAATGGCTGGGGCTATGTAGATGAAAAGGGTAATAAAGTCATTGCGACAGGATTTGATGATGCGTGCGATTTCAATGAACAGGGCAAGACATTTGTTAAGATGGATGATAACTGGCAGGTTTTGACACTATATTTATACAATCATGAATCATAGAACAAAGGAGACAAAGGCATGAGTTTTACATATGAAAATCAAGGAAACAATACTTATCTGGTATATAAAATAGGAGCTTCGGATAATGTGGATACAATGAGCCTTGGAATGATTACTAATAATAAGATAGATGGAATTGTTCCGACTCTGTTCACACAGTCAGATACTGATAGATTTATTAAATATAATATTTCTGCAAAAGTGTCAGCAAAAGAGTTTTTATCAGGAGTTGTAAATAAGAAGAGATTACTAGGTGTGTTTATCAGCGTATTAAAGGCAAGTAAATCAACAGAGGAATATATGATTGATGCGAGAAGACTGTTGATTGATTTGGAACATATCTATGTTGATGTGTCAAAGTGTGATGCAATGCTTGTATGTCTTCCTTTGGTCAGACAGAATGAGTCTGTTAATATTCCTATGTTTTTTAAGCAGATAATGTTTAGTACACAGTTTGACCAAAATGAGAATTGCGATTATGTTGCACAGATTATTAATTATCTGAATAGTACACCTGTATTTTCTGTGGATGCTTTTGAAAAGCTCCTGATGGATATAGATGCTGATAATTTAAATATTGCAGCTTCAAAGGCTGTTGTTGGTCAGCAAAAACCGGTTCAACCACAGAGCCAGTCACAGAGTCAGCAGCCTAAACCTATGCAGCCTGCTATGAATCAGCTAAAGAATGAACAGGTACAGACAAATATGCCATCTCAGGGGAAAATGCAATCACAGCGTGAAACACAATCAGCAAATAATGTGGTACAGCCTAATCAGGTGAATTTTGCAGTACCTAATATGAATCCACAAAACCAGAATAGAATTAATAATAATGTGCAGATGGGGACGAATATTTCAGGTACATATGTGGAAACAACAAGTGAGAAGCAGATGTCCATGTTTGGACTTTTGACACATTACAGTAAAGAAAATAAGCAGATTTACGAAAGACAAAAAGCCCAAAGAAAGGCTCAAAAGGAAGCAGAAAAAAACGGAGCAGCAATGCCTGGTCAAAATGTGAAGGCATCAAATGCTTCATTTGCCATCCCAGGCCAGCCACAACAGCAGCGTCCACAGTCTGCACAGGCACAGCCACAACCTGTAATGCCACAGCAGCCTCAACAACAATTTGTACAGCCACAGCGACAGTTCACTCAGTCGAATCAGCCGCAGCGTCAGTTTGCACAGCCACAACCGATGCCACAGGCACAGCAAAAGCCGGTGCAACAGGTTCAGCCACAGCCGGTGCAGAATCAAAATACAAATACAGGCATGACCGGAAATCCATCAGTTCCACCACAGATTTTGGAGAACATGACAAAGGCCGGTAATTTTGGAGAGACTACAGTGCTTGGAGTCGGTTCAGAGGCTGGAGAGACCACTGTTTTGGGAACATCACAGGCTCAGATTATTAAGCCTTATCTGCTTAGAATAAAGAATAATGAGAGAATAGAACTCAACAAGCCGGTATTTAGAATAGGAAAAGAAAGAAGCTATGTGGATTATTTTGTGAGTGACAATACAGCGGTCAGCAGAAGCCACGCAAATATCATTAACAAGGACAATGAGTTTTATATTGTTGATACCAATTCAACAAACCATACATATGTGAATGGTTCAATGATTCAGAGCAATGTGGAGACTAAAATCGAGCATGGAACGAAAATCAGACTGGCGAATGAGGATTTTGAATTTTTCATGTACTAATAAAAAATCACAGGATAAATATTACATATATTGAGGAAATGGTATGGATTACGAAATTGCAGCCCAGACAGATGTGGGAACAGTCAAGAAAACAAATCAGGACAGCATAATGATGAAACGTATTTTTACCAATCTTGGGAATATGGTTTTTGCGGTATTGTGTGACGGTATGGGAGGTCTTGCAGAAGGGTGAGCTTGCCAGTGCTACGGTTATAAGAGCATTTGATAAGTGGGTCAATGATGATCTGCAGATGATTTGTCAGAATGGACCCGGATATATTAAGGATTCTGTAATAAGGGCACAGTGGGAGAGTATAGTAGCAAATCAGAATCAAAAAATCAAACAGTATGGAGCAGGTCAGGGCGTTAATCTTGGAACCACTGTAGTAGCGCTTCTTGTCACTGACAGGAGATACTATCTGATGAATGTCGGTGATTCAAGAGCATATCTTGTAAATGATAAGCTCATACAGCTTACAAAGGATCAGACATTTGTAGGTAGAGAGATAGAGCTGGGTCATATGACAATAGAGCAGGCTAAAACAGACCCGCGCAGAAATGTGCTTTTACAGTGTGTGGGTGCTTCTGAGATTGTTAATCCTGACATGTTTTTTGGAGATGTGCAAAGTGGTACGGAGTTTCTGCTTTGTTCGGATGGTTTCAGACACGAGATTACATCCGATGAGATTTATCAGGCAATCAGACCATCATTTATGACAAACAGGGATGTGATGAATAGGCAGCTTCGTTCTCTGATAGAACTCAACATGCAGCGTAGGGAGAGAGACAATATTACAGCAGCACTGATTAAGGTACAGTAGGAGGAAAGTTTATGCTTGAGATTGGTTCTCTTGTTGATGGAAAATACAAGATACTGAATGAAGTGGGCCATGGTGGAATGAGTATCGTCTACCTGGCTATGAACGAAAAAAGCAAATAAGCAGTGGGCTATTAAAGAGGTACGAAAAAAGACGGTGTAAAGGATTTTGAGGTTGTGAAGCAGAGTCTTGTGGCTGAGACAGACATGCTAAAAAAACTTAATCATCCTTATCTGCCGGATATTGTGGACGTCATAGAGGATGACGACAGATTCCTGATTGTCATGGATTACATACAGGGAAATTCACTTAGCAAGGCTATTGAAGAGTATGGCGCATTGCCTCAGGATGATGTGATTCATTGGGCTAAGCAGCTGTGCGATGTACTTGGATATCTGCATTCACAGAATCCACCTATCATATATCGTGACATGAAGCCTGCCAATATCATGCTTAAGCCTGATGGCAATATCACACTTATTGATTTTGGAACAGCAAGAGAGTTTAAAGAAAAAAATCTGGCTGATACGACATGTCTCGGAACTATGGGATATGCAGCTCCGGAGCAGTTTGGAGGAATGGGACAGACGGATGGCAGGACAGATATTTATTGTCTTGGTGCTACACTATATCATCTGGTTACAGGGAAAAACCCATGTGAGCCACCTTATGAAATCAGGCCAATCAGAGAGATAAACCCAAGCCTGTCAGGTGGTCTTGAAAGAATCATTTTAAAGTGTACACAGCCTAATCCGGCTAACAGATATCAGAATGCGGCAGAGCTGATGTATGCTCTTGAGCACTATGATGAGATAGATGATATATATAGAAAAAAAAAAAAAGAAAGCTTGCAGCTTTTATCACTACATCGGTAATTACAGTGATTTTGGGAGCAACCTCTATATGGGGATATGTTTCAGCCGAGAATAAAAATGAAAACTATGATAACATTCTGAAAACGGCAGGTACTTATGAGGACTATTACAATGCAATAATTACAGACCCTACCAGGACAGATGCATATCTGAAGCTGAATGATATGCTTACAAGTGATTTTGTATTGGACAAGGATGAGGCAAACATACTTGCAAAGATACAGGTCGGACTGGATAGAAAAAACAGTGACGGATATTCGCAGACGTATGATGTGCTTTCGGATTTGAAAAAGAAAAATCCTGACGGGTATCAGGAGGTCTGCTACCAGTATGGCGAGAGCTTTCTTTTCTACTATGATATAAATGTGGAAAAGGACAGATATGCCAATGCCGCCAAGTGGTACAAGGATGCTGTGCAGAAATATCCTGTTGCACAGATATATTGTGATATCTCCGATTGTCTGGATCTCATAAGCCAGTATGGTGGAGCAAAGGTTAAGCAGACAGAGAAGATGTATGAAGAGTATGCAAATCTTTGGAAAAAAGTTACAGAGCTGGAAAAGGAATCTGAACAGTTTGACAGTGTGGATTCAAAGCTTCAGGTGTGGAATGAAGTAGATGATATTGTAAACAACAATATTTCTCCTCTTTTGGAGGTGACATCCAAGGATGATGTGATTGCACTTTTGGATGCTATATCAGACAGTTCGACTAAGGTTGACAAATCGGTTATTGCAGACGATATGAAGAAGCTTCAGGACAACATCGAGTCGACAAAGCAGAAGATAAACACGGTAAAGGAGGCTGAGAAAGAATGACATATGATATTTACAGGCTGATTTTTATCGTGGGTTCCATAGCGTGTGCTGTAATGTTTGTGGTTTCAGTGATACTATTTATTACACTTAAAATTCCAAATGTAATTGGTGATTTAACAGGCAGAAATGCAAAAAAAGGCAATTGAAAATATTAGAAAGCAGAATGAAGCCTCCGGTGGAAAAGCTTATAAGGCAAGTGCAGTTAATCTGGAAAGAGGCAGATTGACAGATAAAATGACTCCGTCAGGAAATCTACAAAGACGTGGAATCACAAGTGGTTTTGGGGTTCATACAGAAAAAATCAGCACGATGAAGCTAGAACAGCAGGCGTCTGTTGGAATGGATACAGATAATGAAAGTAATGAGACGATGGTTCTTGAACAGAATTATTCAAATGAGACAACAGTTCTCAGTCAGCAGAATGTTGGGGAAACAACGGTACTTTCATCACATATGCCACAGAATCCAAGCGAGACAACAGTTCTCAATCAGTTTATGGTATTAGAGGATATTACCTTTATACATACAGATGAAATAATTTAAAGCAAAGGAGTGAGTAGCATGAGAAAACGCATGATGGCCTTTTTTTTAATGGCACTACTTATGGTTGTCACCATTTTGCCGGCAAACTTCACGATAGTTGAAGCGAATGACACAAATGGTGCTATCTACCTTAAGGTGACAGGTGCTTCGGACTGGAACAAGGCAGGCGATATCAAGGTAACTGTTACTGACAGTACCGGAAAAGAAGTTGAGCAAAAGTTTGTTAGGACCGAAGTGGTTAAGGCACAAACTGATTCTGGAAATACAAATCCAGATAATACAAATCCAGATAATACCGATTCAGGTAATAACAATCCGGGTAATACTGATACCGGTAAGGATGACGCTGCTGGAAAGGATACTGAAAATACAGGCTCAGAAAGTGGCTCTGACAATTCAAATGAGCCTGTCGGACAGGCAGATGAACAGCAGGATGCTAAGCCTGTAGCATTAAATAGCATAAAAATTGATGTGACAGGTCTTGTCAAGGACAGTAAGTACTCTGTGGATATATCTTCTGATGGATATCTTTTCTGGAAGAAGGAATGCACCGCTGTGGAGGCTTCTAATAGTGCAGCTTATACAAAGGTTGCAATGGTTAAGGACACATATACAGAGTTTGACTTCACCACAGTTTTTAAGGGCTGGAAACTAGATACTAAACCAAAACTTGCTGTCAAAGGTGCAGATAATAATAGTGTTAAATATGCATCTTCAGATCAGGAAACTGCAGCTGTTAATGAAACTACAGGTGTAGTAAATATAAAGAAAGCCGGAAAAGTTTCTTTTACGGCTACACTATCTGTTGGTGATAGTTATAAGACAATCACACAGTCTGATGTAGCAATTGCAAAATTAGACCAGACACTTTCATTTACTGATACAAAAGCAGAGGTTTATGTAGGTGATGAGGTTGCAGCAGCTGCAAGCTCAAGTGCTAGTGATACCCAAGGCAAAATCACTTATAGTGTGGTTAACGGAGAAGAGTACATCACAAAGGATACTGATTTTGCAAACAATGGTAAATGGACTGCAAAGAGCTATAATAACAGTGCCGATGGAGTAGAAGTTACAATCAAGGCTGCTATTGCAGAGGATGACAAATATAACAGTGCAGAGAAAACATATACTACAACAATAAAGCCATATGCTTACAATGATTTTAGAAAATATTGTGAGGTAGTTGGAACATCAAATACTGTTTCAGATGGAAAAATCTGGTATTCAGAAGTGACAGGAATCAAGGCAAAAGATGGTTATAAAATCAAAAATTCTGATGGCAGCTTTGTAGAAGAAATTGCTATAGATGTCAATAATATCACACAGGGCGAAAATCAATTTGCTCTAGTTATTGGACAGGAAAAGAAAAATACAGAAAATGATACTGTGTCTTATATCAATGAGGGAACAGTAAGTGGAGCATACAACTATGATAGTGTAAAACCTACACTTTCCATAGCAAAGGATAATGATGCAGACTGGGTAAACAAAGATGTTAAAATTACAGCTTCACCATCTGATGCTGGTTCAAAGATTGCGGCTGTTAAGTATACAGTGACAGATGAAAAAGATAAGCCGCTTCTTGAAGAAAAAACAGTTAATCCTAATGCTGATGGAAGCTATTTGATTACATTACAGGCAAGTAAATTTGCCAATAAAGAAATCAAGATAAATGTTACAGCATACGATAATGAGGTCTTAGATCTGATACACAGACTCAGATAATCAAATTTGATACAGCACTGCCTAATGCGGAGTCGTCATTGAATAGTAATGAAGGTAAATATTATTTTACTGATGAAATATCTGTAGGTATCAGTGCTACTGATAATTTTTCAGGTATCGCTGGTATAAAATCAGTTTATCTCACAGATGATGTGACAAGTGCTTCTGGATGGGACATTAAGAATATCGATTGGGATGCTGAAAATGTTCAAAATCTTAAAGCTGATGCTAAGAGTGTAACGATATCATTTACAGATACTCTAAATGCAGGAAATGTGTATGTCAAGGTGACGGATAAAGCAGGAAATGAAAAAATCACATCACTTTCTGACGATAAAAAGTTCCACTTTGATCATACTGCACCAACTGTAGGTATTGCATATTCTTCAGCTGATGAAAATACAACTAATGATAATTATTCACAGTTAAAGGATGGGGTAGAATACTACAACCATGACAGATATGCACAGATTACTGTAACAGATGCTTCTTTTAACAAAAATGCTACTCAAATTAAAGTAGCGGTTGATAATAAAAATGCAGTAAATATATTAGATAACAAGGCAGAAGTACAAGGTGCTGCTATTGTAAAAACAGATGATGAAATCTGGACTGACAATAAGGATGGCTCATATACTGCAAAGCTTAAATTTACAGGTAATCATCTTTACAAAATTGAAGCTTCTTCAACGGATTTAGCAGGAAATAAAACGGAAGAAGGCACTGTAGCTGATGGCAAATCAAAGGAATTCTATATTGATGAGCTCGCTCCGGTTGGAAAAGTACAGTTCTCAACAGATAAAACAGATGCTGGAATAATTGGTAACTGGTGGGAAAATATATTAAATCCATTCACTGCAATATCTATTTTTAAACAAAATCAGTTGAATATTGTAGGTAGTGTAACTGACAAAGAAACCGGAAATTCCGGCATATGGACAGTTAGCTATTATGTAAATAAACTGGATACGGATACAGTCTTATCAGAGCCTAAGTTAAATAATTTATCTGCTGATAAATGGAAAGAAATTAAAATAAATAAATCAGATGATGGATACAGTTTTTGTGAGTCGTTAGACAAGTCCTATAATAAATATATAGTATATATAAAGATTGTAGATAACAGTGGAAATGTAAAATATATAAGTACAGAAGGTGCTATAATCGATAACGAAGCACCTAAAATCACAGATGTCAATATAGTAGATAGTGATAATCAGGAAAATAAGCTTGAAGACGAAAATGCAGATTTGTGGAAACAGTCAAGTGTTTGTTTACAATTAAAGGCTACTGATAATCTTTCCGGTATTGACAGATATGAGTATAAGCTTGCAAGGCTGAATGACGATGGAACATATACTGTTTTACCATCTACTACAACTGTCACGTTGCAAGGCTCAGATCTTGGCACCTTGAATTATTCAACAGTGTTTAGTCTTTTAAAGAGTCGTGATTATGCAGCTGATACAAAGGCTCTTAAGGCTACAATAACAGTTTATGACAGGGCTAATAACTCTTCAACAGTTGAAAAAATAATCAATATCGATAAACAGGCTCCAACAGTTACCATCACACGAGATGATGGCAGCTCGACTTTAGATAATAGCAAAGGCTGGAATAACGATACCCTGACTTATACTGTTGTGGCAAAGGATGCAACAAGTGGTATTAAGGCAGAAAATGAAAATCCGGTTATTAATTATTATATTTACCTGAATGGCAAGAAAATGAAAACCGGAAAGGTAAATGTTATTGACAAGAAATTAGATGCTTCCGGAGCTTATACAGAGGTTGTAGGAAATATAACTATTTCAAAAGATAAAGCTTATGATTCCAATAATTTAACTATTGACGTAGATACTGTAGATGTAGCTGGAAATAAGTCTGTGTCATCAGCTGATACAACGGTTACAGCAAAGTATGATTTTACAGCTCCGACTGCAAAATTGGAGTTACAACAGGGCGTTGATGGTGATAAGTGGTTTACCAATGGTGCTACATTCACTGTTACTGCGCAGGACAATACTTCAGGAATTGAAAAAGTAGGCTATACAATTAAAAAAGCAGATGGAACTTATGTTGAGGGAAGTGCTGATGCTCCGGTAGAATTAATAACTGGTGTTGAAAGTGATGCAAAAGAGTATACAGATAGTATTAGCATACCTGATATGGCTGATTATGATACTGATAATTTGACAATCACAACATATACATATGACTTTGCCGGAAATAAGACAGAGTGTAGTCAGACAATTAAGCTTGATACAACAAACCCTACTGCTGATTTGACAGTAAATGCTGGTGCTAACAAGGATGGCTGGTTTAATTCCGGTGCAACACTTAGTGTAAAAGCATCAGATGCGACATCAGGTGTTGATAAAGTAGAATATTTTGTAAAAGCCAGCAAGGATTCAAACGAAAATCTGACAAGTGGTACATTAACTGCAGATACATTGCAAAAATCAGATAATGGTGATTTGACAGGAACAATAACAATTCCGAAAGATGCATATTATGATTCAAAGAATCTTTATGTTGAAACTAAAACGTATGACAAAGCAGGAAATAAGACAGAATGTAGTCAGACAATCAAATTTGATACAACACATCCTACAGCAGGTATAAGCCTTGACAAGAAAATGAAAAACAGCCTTAGTGACAAGGCGGGCTTTGATGGTGCAAAGCATTTCTACAATAGAGATGTGAAGCTTAATGTAACAGCAAATGATGCTACATCAGGAATCAAATCAATTAAGTACTATGTAACTGCTGCAGGAGATGTACCGACAGAGGAGACCTGGGCTGATACAAAAAAAATATAAATGTTAATAGTATTCTCCCGGAAAAACAGTCAGGAACAAATGACAAGCTGAATATTCCGATAACAGTATCGGATGAGTTTGCCAATTCAGCAGATAATCTCGGTGCAATCAATGTCTATGTTCAGGTTATAGACACAGCAGACAATGAGACAGTTGTCAGCCTGAAGGATGATGAGAAAGATGAGACATTCAGGATTGATACAACAAAGCCGGAGATTAATGTAGAGTATGCCTCTGAGAAGGCTGCATACAGTGTAGTTGATAGTGCTGAGTATTACAATACAGAGCGTACAGCTAAAGTATCGGTTAAGGAAAACAGTGTATTCTTTAATCAGAAGCTTGTAAATATCTGGGTATCAGAGGATGGCGGAAAAGAAGTTGATATCAATAATAGTGATAAGCTTCCAGATGGTATCGTAAAGGATAGTGACTGGACTCTTGGAGCCGGAAAAGATGCTGTAAGTACACTTACTATTAAGTTTACCAATGATCATAAGTATACTATCCGTGTAGAAGCACAGGATTTGGCTGAGAATAAAGCTGATGGATACAAAATCAATAAATCTAATACATTTGTTATTGATAAGATAAATCCAACAGGTAACATGAAGTATAATTATCTGTCACAGGGAACTGATACTACATGGACATCCTTTGCAGATTGGAAGAACATCTTAAATGGTGGAAAATACGAGATATCACGTTTCTCTAAAGGGAAAGATGTATGTTTCAGGTAGTGTAAGAGATGAATTCAGCGGAGTAAAAGAAGTAAGCTACAACGTTTCAAACAAGGATGGTGTATTTGCGGATGTGTCAGGAGTTACATCATGGACACCGATGAAATCAACTGGTAAGGATGGCTCATATGCTATCAGTTTACCGGAAAATGACATGAACTATGTTGTCTATCTGAAGATTGTAGATTATTCAGGAAATGTATCATATGTCAGCACAAATGGAGCAGTGATTGATACACAGGCACCGAAGATTAATGTAACACTTCCAACTGATATCAATGGCATCTATGCTTCGAATGTTAATGTTGGCGTGTCAGTATCGGACAATGCAGCAACAGGTGTTGTTTCAGGTATCAGAAGTGTATCATACAAGGTGATAAGCCTGGGTCAGCAGACACAGACAGGAGATTTGTATACACATACACTGCAACAGCAGGAAGTTTGAATGATCTGACTAAGTCAGTATCAAGAAATTTCACAGTTGATGCGGGATTAAACAACAGTAACGATGTACAGATCGAAGTGACAGCTGTTGATAATGCAGGAAACACTTATAAGACAACAAATGTAATCAAGATTGATATCACGGCACCTACGATTGAAGTAAGCTATGATAATAACAGTGGAGATACAACATTTGGAGATGATACTTACTTTAAGGAGTCAAGAACAGCAACAGTTAAGGTTACTGAGCGTAACTTTGACCCTGCAAAGGTAATCCCTGTAATAGAGGCCAGTGCCGGAGGTGCTCCTTCTATATCAGGATGGACTACAGTTAGTGGTTCTGGAAACGGAGATGATACAGTTAATATTGCTACAATATACTATGGAAACGATGCTGATTATACCTTCAATATTTCAGCAGAGGATATCGTAGGAAACAAGAGCGGTGATGTCAATTATGGTAACTCACTTGCACCTACAAAATTTACTGTAGATAAGACTGTTCCGGTGATTTCAGTAGCATATGATAATAATAATGCAGCAGAGGCTGGTTTTTATAAGGAGCAGAGAACTGCTACTGTGACAATTCAGGAGCACAATTTTGAGACAAGCAGAGTTGTCCTAACAATGAATGCGACAGACAATGGAAATCCTGCTTCAGCTCCTACAATAAGTGGCTGGTCAGGAAGCGGTGATACACATACGGCAACAATCAGTTTTGCATCAGACGCTGTTTACACATGGACACTTGCATACACAGATAAGGCTGGTAACAAGGCAACTGACCTTGAGAATCAGAGCTTCTGTGTTGATCTTACAAAGCCTGCTATAACAATAAGTGGAATAAATCCTAATTCAGCAAACAATACTGATGGAAATATTGGTTTTGCTATTGAATGCACAGATACCAACTTTGGCACATTTACTCCGGTACTGACAGCTGTAGTATATGAGAATGGTTCTTTTGCAACAAAAGAAATCGAAGGAAGTGCTTCATCCGTTGGAAATGGAGAGAGAATTGAGTATGGAAACCTCGAGGAGGATGGAATGTACTCACTCAGATGTGCAGCAGTAGACAAGGCTGGAAATGCTTATGATACTGTAAATATTGTTGATGAAGATGGAGTATCTTCAACTGTAAACTTACAGGATGGAGATAATCTCATTGATTTCTCTGTCAACAGAAATGGCTCAACATTTGCATTAAATGATTACTCAATTGATGTAGTTAATGACTATTATGTACAGGAAACTGCAGAGGATATCGTATTCTACGAGACTAATGCTGATGAACTCTTAAACTACAATATCAAGCTTAATGGCAATGCCCTTAAGGAAGGTAACGACTACAAGGTAACAGAGTCAGGAGGAGACGGAAGCTGGTACAGATACGAGTATGCTGTAAATAAATCACTTTTTTTGATGATGAAGGTGAATACAATCTCGTCGTTGAGTCAGAGGACAAAGCCACACAATGGCATATAGTGATTTGAAAAACGTTTCAGCTGATTTTGTAATTGATAAGACAGCTCCAACTTTCACAATCAGTGGAATTGAGGCAGACGGTAATTACAGAGGAACATCACAGAACGTAACTCTTGTTCCTACAGATGATGGAGGAAAGCTTGGACATGTCAAAGTTACAATACTTGACAAGGATGGAAAAGAACAGAAAGTCATTTCTGATATGTCAGGCGATGAACTTACAAAGTACCTGAATGGAAATGATGGAAAGATTAAATGTAAGGTACCGGAGGGTGTAAATCAGCAGGTTGCAATACTTTGTGCAGACTGCTCCATCGGAACAGATGGTGGAACCAATACAACTGATTTTATTTACAAGGGTATAACAGTTTCATCAAACGCTTTCATTCTTTTCTTTGAGAACAAGCCACTGTTTTATGGTGTGCTGGGTGTAGTTGCAGCAGCAATAATCGTACCAACAGGTTTTGTAATCTATAAAAAGAAAAGAAAAAAAAAAAAAAAGAAGCATCAGAACAGTAAATTAATGATCTGAATAGGAGCCGGTCACAAGATCGGCTCTTACTAAATAATTTGAGGGATGGACAAAGTAACACGTATATGCATAATGATAATCAATCACAAGCTTGTTACGACAAGGTATATCACACCAAGCACCCAGCTTGAAAATATGCCGTACAGTATCACAGGACCTGCAATCCTGAATATCTGACAGCCTATGCCAAATACCTGTCCCTCCACCTGAAATTCACATGCGGATGAGCATACTCCGTTTGCAAAGCCTGTTATAGGAACGAGAGCGCCTGCGCCTCCCCAGTTTGCAAGCGGTGCATACAGGTTTAGCGATGTCAGTACGCAGCTTATGAGAATCAAAATCATGCTGCACCAGGCCGAGGCTTCATTGCTGCTTAACCCAAAGTATTGAGTGCAGATATTTACTATGAGCTGTCCAATAGTGCATATGATTCCGCCGAGTATAAATGCCTTTAGCATGTTTGCAGAAAGGCAGTGAGTAGGTGTGACGCGCTTTACATATTTGTTATATTCATCATTTCGTTTTTCTTTTTGGTCAGTAGTCATGTTTTCAGACCTCCTTTTTTTATAGGATGACCGTATTTTTTAAATGTATTCATATATGTGATTTTAGTTATTTGATTTGGGTATAGTTACTTATTAGAATTAAATATGAAGGATATATCAAATAATCCTTGCTACTTTCTGCTTTAAATAGTAGAATTGTAGCAAGGATTATTTTTGCGCGGTAGCGCATCAAAGTAATAAATCACAGCAAAGCATATAATTGCGATAAATAATGCAAGTATTTTGCAATAAAGAAAAGGAGACACATATATGTATACACTTGACGACATCAAGAAAGAAGATCAGGAGATTGCAAGCGCCATCACAGACGAATTTGAGCGCCAGAACAGCCACATCGAGCTTATTGCTTCTGAGAACTGGGTAAGCCCTGCTGTTATGTCAGCTATGGGCATTCTCACCAATAAGTACGCTGAGGGATATCCGGGAAGAAGATACTATGGCGGCTGCGAGTGCGTGGACGAGGTAGAGGAGCTTGCCAGAGAAAGAGCCAAGAAGCTTTTCGGCGCAGAGTATGTAAATGTACAGCCGCACTCAGGTGCTCAGGCCAACATGGCAGTACAGTTCGCCATCTTAAAGCCGGGCGATACCATCATGGGAATGAATCTTGACCACGGCGGACACCTCACACATGGTTCACCGGTCAATTTCTCAGGCTCATATTTCCATGTAGTGCCTTATGGAGTAAATGACGCAGGATTTATCGATTACGACAAGGTAGAGGAGATCGCCCTTGAGTGCAAGCCAAAGATGATTATCGCAGGTGCATCTGCATATGCGAGAACTATAGATTTCAAGCGTTTCAGAGAGATTGCAGACAAGGTAGACGCAGTGCTCATGGTTGATATGGCTCATATCGCAGGACTTGTAGCCGCAGGACTTCATCCAAGCCCAATTCCATATGCACATGTCACCACAACCACTACACACAAGACTCTCCGCGGACCTCGAGGAGGAATGATTCTCTGCAGTCAGGAGATGCAGGATAAGTACAATTTCAACAAGGCTATTTTCCCGGGAATCCAGGGTGGACCTCTCATGCACGTCATTGCGGCGAAGGCAGTCTGCTTCAAGGAGGCATTACAGCCTGAGTTCAAGGAGTATCAGAAGCAGATTGTAAAGAACGCGCAGGCACTTTGCAAGGGTCTTCAGAGTCGTGGCATCAAGATTGTATCAGACGGCACAGACAACCACCTCATGCTCGTAGACTTAACTCCGTTTGGTCTCACAGGAAAGTCTATCGAGAAGCTTCTCGATGCGGCTCATATCACAGCCAACAAGAATACTATTCCTAACGACCCACAGAAGCCATTTGTCACAAGCGGTATCCGTCTCGGAACACCTGCTGCTACATCAAGAGGCTTAAAGGAGGATGATTTTGACAAGGTTGCAGAGGCAATCGCCATGATCATCAAAGAGGGCGAGAGCGCAGTTGAGCCTGCAAAGGCTATCATCAAGACACTTACTGACAAGTATCCTCTTGCATTTTAAGGGTTTTCAGAGTAAAATGTTATAAGTTATAAAAACATAATACTTTGGAGGAATTATGATAGACTTAAAGTTTTTAAGAGAGAATCCGGATCTCGTAAAAGAAAATATTAAAAAGAAATTCCAGGACCACAAGCTTCCACTCGTCGATGAAGTAATCGAGTATGACAAGAAGGCAAGAGAAGCACAGCAGGAGGCTGATGATCTTCGTGCAAAAAGAAGAATCAGGTCTCTAAGCAGATTGGTGCTCTTATGGCACAGGGAAAGAAGGAGGAGGCTGAGGCTGTAAAGGCTGAGGTAGCACAGATTTCAAAGCGTCTCACAGAGCTTGAGCCGCTCGAGAAAGAGTATCAGGACAAGGTGCTTGAGGATATGATGAAGATTCCAAACATCATCGATCCATCAGTTCCAATCGGAAAGGATGATACCTTCAACGTGGAGAACGAGAAGTTTGGTGAGCCTGTTGTTCCTGATTTCGAGATTCCTTATCATACAGATATCATGGAGAGATTTGACGGAATAGACCTCGATGCAGCAGGAAAGGTTGCAGGAAACGGTTTCTATTATCTGATGGGAGATATCGCACGTCTTCACTCAGCCATGACAGCATATGCGCGTGACTTCATGATTGGAAAGGGCTTTACATACTGTATCCCGCCATTCATGATCCGTTCAAATGTTGTAACAGGCGTTATGAGTTTTGCTGAGATGGATTCAATGATGTACAAGATCGAGGGCGAGGACCTCTACCTTATCGGCACATCTGAGCACTCAATGATCGGTAAGTTCATCGATACAATCAACGATGAGTCAAAGCTTCCATACACACTCACAAGCTACTCACCTTGCTTCCGTAAGGAAAAGGGTGCACACGGCATTGAGGAGAGAGGCGTTTACCGTATCCATCAGTTTGAGAAGCAGGAGATGATTGTTGTCTGCAAGCCACAGGATTCAAAGGAATGGTATGAGAAGATGTGGAAGTACACAGTAGAGCTTTTCAGAAGTCTCGATGTGCCTGTCCGTACTCTCGAGTGCTGTTCAGGAGACCTCGCAGATCTCAAGGTTAAATCATGCGACGTGGAGGCATGGTCTCCGAGACAGAAGAAGTATTTCGAGGTTGGAAGCTGCTCAAACCTCGGCGATGCACAGGCAAGACGTCTTAAGATTCGTGTAAAGGGCGAGGATGGCAAGAAATACTTTGCACATACTCTTAACAACACAGTTGTTGCTCCACCACGTATGCTTATCGCATTCCTTGAGAACAACCTGAATGCAGATGGCTCTGTAAATATCCCTAAGGCACTTCAGCCATACATGGGTGGTACAGAGAAGCTTATTCCGAAGCACTAGTTTTTGAAATAAATTAGTTCATGTAGATAATTAATACATGTAAATATAACAGCCGTAGCTGCGATTGAAAAAAAGAAAATCGTGGTTACGGCTGTTTTGTAGTTAATGACCTTATCAATATTTATGTCAGAGATGATAAGCAAATACAGAAGGCTTTTGACAAAAACGGTCATGCAAAATTCTTTTTAATAAACGTCATTGACACCAAATGTGATACCACGTATAATATAGATAGGAGGTATTCAGAATGTCAAAATGGGATAAACTATTAACGAGAACATGTGCTTTATCAAAAGACCTCCGGTTTGATGAATTGCGTAAGGTATTGGAAAGCTATGGTTATGAAATGCATGCGCCAAGAGGCGGCAGCAGCCATTACACGTTTCGCAAACCGGGCTGTCAACCGATCACCATACCGAAGCATGAACCTATCAAAAAAGTGTATGTAGAGATGGTAAAACAGATTGTGGAAAGTGAGGCGGTGAATGATGAAAACGCTGAATGATTATTTTACAATGAATTATCGTATGGAAATTATAGAGGATAAGGATGAGGGTGGTTTTGTGGTTTCATTTCCGGAGCTCCCGGGATGTATTACCTGCGGAGAAACAGTAGAATCCGCTGTCGCAAACGCTTTAGATGCCAAGAAAGCATGGTTAGAAGCTGCTATGGAAGATGGTATTGAAATCCATGAGCCGGACAGCTTAGAGGATTATTCTGGACAGTTTAAACTTAGAATTCCACGAAGTCTTCATCGTTCACTTGCAGAACATTCTAAGAAGGAAGGTATCAGCATGAATCAGTATTGTGTATATCTTCTTTCCAGAAACGATGCAGTTTATTCAAAATTATAGACTAAATGAAATAGGAGGTGTTCTGTTATGTTTTTCTTATAGCGAAGGATAATGAATGGGCTGGATTGCTTAGTAGTCTGGATATGTTTTCTGATGATTTTATGGAAGAAGGACGGATACAGCCTGAAGTACAGGTAAGGGAAGATTTTTAATGAATTTACAGAGAAGAAAATCCCTTACCAAATACTTCACTGGTGCTCATCACAGACATAAAAGCGTGCAGCTTATTCTGATGTATGAAGCTTCTAAGCTCTATGGCCTGCTTCTTTGTGAGAGTGCTGAAAACGATATAGTTTCTCTCACCGGTGTAAGCACCTCGTGCCTCCACATATGTGGCACTTTTCTCCAGCGTGTTAGTAATATAATCGCATATCACATCCTTGTCATCGCAGATAAGCATTATGGATTTTCTGAGCATGATATTTTCGATGATTGCATCAATCATAAATGATTTCACAACAAGTCCGACAAATGAATACAGAGCAGTCTTTATGTCAAATACAAAGCAGGCGATGATAATCATGACGAGGTCGGTGAGAAATAAAGCCATGCCGATATTTTCTACATGTGCATATTTTTTTACAATCATGGCGATGACATCGGTTCCGCCACTTGAAGCCCCTACATAGAAAAGCAGTGCAGATGCGATTGCAGGAAGAGCGATGGCAAAAATCAGCTCAAGCATTGGCTCATTTGAGAGAGGATGAGTGAGCGGGTCAAGTTTTTCAAGTACCAGGAGCTCAACAGATAAAAAGTATTGTGGCATAGGTGGTCTTAATAGCAAAGTCTTTGCCAAGGAAGAAAAAAGCCCACTACAAGCAGAAGCATGTTCACAATAGTAGAAAACATACTCGCTGAGAGCGGTGTTATCTTTGCAAAAACAACTGCGGCACCGGTTACGCCACCGAAGGTGAAGTTGTTTGGGAACTTGAAATAGTATACACCGATTGCCATGATGGTGATACTGAGTGTCATTATCAGAAAATTTTTTATCTGTTTAAGCATTTGTTGTTCTCCTTTATGATTTGACAGCTTGTCAGGTATTTATTGCAGTGCTGTGTATCATAGCTTTCTTTTGTATTATTAATCGTTCAAATCTAAATATTTATTTGCATGGATAGTGTAGGACGATGAATGTCTGATGTCAATATAATCCGTGAAATAAATTATAAGTATTATTTCTATAAAAGATATATTATATTAGTAAAACTAATAAGAATAATTACAATATATAATTGGAAAATTTAGCACTATGAAGGTATACTATAGGTATTGAACGAATTGCAGATTATTAGGAGGAACAATAATGGATTACAAGAATTCAGGTGTTGATATCGAGGCAGGTTACAAGTCAGTAGAGCTTATGAAAAAGCATGTAAAGGAGACTATGAGACCGGAGGTGTTAGGTGGTCTCGGAGGCTTTTCAGGAGCGTTCTCACTTGCTTCCATCAAGGATATGGAGGATCCGGTGCTTTTATCGGGAACAGATGGCTGCGGAACTAAGGTAAAGCTTGCTTTCATCATGGACAAGCATGATACAATCGGAATCGATGCAGTTGCCATGTGCGTAAATGATGTGGCATGTGCAGGCGGTGAGCCATTATTTTTCCTTGATTATATAGCATGTGGAAAGAACTATCCGGAGAAGATTGCTACAATCGTAAGCGGTGTGGCAGAGGGCTGTAAGCAGTCAGGCTGTGCACTCGTTGGTGGTGAGACAGCAGAGCATCCGGGTCTTATGCCTGAGGACGAGTATGACCTTGCAGGCTTTGCAGTTGGTGTGGTTGACAGAAAGGACATCATCACAGGCGAGGGATTAAAGGATGGTGATGTACTTATCGGAATGGCATCAACAGGCGTACACTCAAATGGATTTTCACTTGTCAGAAAGATTTTCAAGATGGACAAGGAGACATTAAATACATATCATGAGGAGCTTGGCACTACACTTGAGAGGCACTTCTTGCCCCTACAAGAATCTATGTAAAGGCTCTTAAGGCTGTAAAGGATGCAGGAGTCACAGTAAAGGCCTGCAGTCATATCACAGGTGGCGGCTTCTATGAGAATATCCCACGTATGCTCATCGATGGCAAACGTGCCGTAGTTGAGAAAAACAGCTACCCTGTTCCACCAATCTTTAAAATGATGGCTAGAGAGGGAAATGTTGAGGAGCAGATGATGTACAATACCTACAACATGGGACTTGGAATGATTGTCGCAGTTGACCCTGCAGACGTGGACAAGACTATGGAGGCTATGAAGTCTGCCGGAGATACACCATACGTAGTCGGAAAGATTATTGACGGCGAGAAGGGTGTAGATCTCGTATAATATCATTATATTGTTAATAACGTATACATCGTTGCGAGGAAAAAGAATGAAAATTGCAGTATGTGTATCGGGTGGCGGCACCAATCTTCAGGCCATCATAGATGCAATAGATAACGGAACAATTACAAACACACAGATAGAGGTTGTTATCAGCAACAACGCAGATGCATATGCACTTGAGAGAGCAAAAAAGCAGGAATAAAGGCAGTATGCATCTCGCCAAAGAGCTATGAAAGCAGAGCTGCCTTCAATGAAGATTTCTTAAAGCAGCTTAACTCATATCATGTGGATTTAGTCGTACTGGCAGGCTTTCTGGTAGTGATTCCACCTGAGATGATAAAGCAGTACAGAAACAGAATCATAAATATCCATCCATCGCTCATACCATCTTTCTGCGGCACAGGCTACTATGGTCTTAAGGTGCATGAGGGAGTGCTTGCACGCGGTGTGAAGGTGACAGGTGCCACCTGCCACTTTGTGGATGAAGGCACAGACACAGGCCCTATTATTTTACAGAAGGCAGTCGAGGTAAAGCAGGGCGACACACCTGAGGTGCTTCAGCGCAGGGTTATGGAGCAGGCTGAGTGGAAAATCATGCCACACGCTATCGACCTGATAGCAAATGGCAGGGTGTCAGTAGAAGACGGACATGTTATTATAGATGGGAAGTAATGACAGTGCTGTAAGTAATTAGTATGTAAACACAGATAGATTATGATTACCGGACAATGAAAAGCTTATATTATAGCTTAGGTATAGGAGGCAAAAATGAAGGTATTAGTAGTAGGAAGTGGCGGAAGAGAGCATGCAATATGCAGGGCTGTTGCAAAGAGCTCACGCGTTGACAAGATATATTGTGCACCGGGCAATGCAGGTATCGCAGCACTTGCAGAGTGTGTGCCAATCGGTGCGATGGAATTTGATAAGCTCGTATCATTTGCAAAGGATAATGCCATTGATTTTACAATCATCGGCATGGATGATCCGCTTGTAGGAGGTATCGTTGATGAGTTTGAAAAGGCAGGGCTCAAGTGCTTCGGACCAAAGAAGAATGCAGCTATTCTTGAGGGCTCAAAGGCATTTTCAAAGGATCTCATGAAAAAGTATAATATCCCTACTGCGGCATATGAGAATTTTACTGATGCCAAAGAGGCACTTAAATATTTAGAGACAGCAAAGTTCCCTATTGTGTTAAAGGCAGACGGACTTGCTCTTGGAAAGGGTGTACTTATCTGTAATACTCTTGAGGAGGCAAAAGAGGGTGTCAGAACCATCATGGAGGACAAGAAGTTCGGAACAGCCGGAAACACCATGGTAGTTGAGGAGTTCATGACGGGCCGTGAGGTTTCAGTGCTTTCATTTGTAGACGGAAAGACTATCAAGATTATGTCATCTGCGCAGGATCATAAGCGTGCAGGCGATGGTGATACAGGCCTTAATACAGGCGGCATGGGTAATTTCTCACCGAGTCCGTTCTATACCAATGAGGTCGATGATTTCTGCAAGAAGTATATTTATCAGGCAACTGTAGATGCTATGGCTAAAGAGGGCAGACCTTTTACAGGAGTTATCTTCTTCGGACTCATGCTCACAGAGGATGGACCAAAGGTGCTTGAGTACAATGCAAGATTCGGAGATCCTGAGGCACAGGTTGTGCTTCCTCGTATGAAGAATGATATCATTGATGTGATGGAGGCCTGTGTAGACGGAACTCTTGACACAATAGATCTTCAGTTCGAGGACAATGCATGCGTATGCGTGGTTCTGGCATCAGACGGATATCCTGTCAAGTATGAGAAGGGCTTTAAGATAACTGGCTTTGAGAAGTTTGACGGCAAAGAGGATTATTACTGCTATCATGCCGGCACCAAATTTGATGATGAAGGAAATATCGTCACAAACGGAGGACGTGTGCTTGGTATTACTGCAACAGGCGCTACACTCAAGGAGACCAGAGCCAAGGCTTACGAGGCAACAGAGTGGGTACAGTTTGATAATAAATACATGAGACATGATATCGGAAAGGCAATAGATGAGGCATAAGGGTATTATTTTTGATATGGATGGCACTCTCTGGGATTCAGCAGAGAATGTGGCAAAATCATGGAATAAGGCCATAGCAGATTATGGCTATGAGAGGGCACCTATCACAAAAAAGAAGATATGTATTCAGTAATGGGAAAGACAATGGATGTACTGGCATCCATTATCTTTCCTAATTGTACTTGCAGAGATGAGTTAATTAATGTATGCTATAGAGAAGAAAACGATTACCTGACCGTTCATGGGGGAGAGCTTTATCCTGATGTTGAAAAGACACTTGATGAGCTGTCAGAAAGATATGACCTTTATATAGTCAGCAATTGCCAGCGTGGTTATATAGAGTCTTTTTTTGCGTACCACGGACTTGGCAGGTATTTTAAGGATACTGAGTGCTACGGCAACAATGAGCTTGAGAAGTCAGAAAACATAAAGCTTATTGTAGAGCGCAATAATATAGATGAGGCAGTGTATGTAGGTGACATACAGGGAGACTACGATTCCAGCAAAAAGGCAGGAGTTAAGTTCATCCATGCAGCATACGGGTTCGGCACAATAGATGACGATGTGCCTGCTATTCGCAAATTCTCTGAGCTGCCGCGGGTGGCTGACAGAGTATTTGAGGAAATTGAAAAGCTCTGATGAGAATTTAGTTTGAAGCAAAGTTTATGAATATGTTGTAGATAATGGGGTTTCCGCATGGAAGATAAGCGTAACAGAGGGAGAAGAATTACAGATAGAATAACAGAGGCTTACTATGAGCTGATGAAGATTGTTGCAGAAAACAATCATGAGCGCATGTTTGAGTACTATGTGGAAGATGATGAGGCATATATTTTCAAAATAGTCAATTCTTCTCCGGCTCAGGAGACAGTATATCCGGTTTTTAAACAAAATATTGACACATACATGTCAGAGTGCCCTGAAGACAGCATCGAATGCTTCAAAACGCAGCTTGATAAATGTCTGCTTCGGCCTATGCGTACTGCATTCCAGCTTAGTTTTATATCAGAGGATGGCAAGAGCAAGCCGGTTGAGATGTACATGATCAGCATACCTGATTTGGATAAAAAGGTATGTATGGTAGTTGGAGTAATGTTTGATATCAGAGATGAAAAGGGACTTTTGGACTCGCTGACAGGCACATACAATCACCTTGCCTTTGAGAATAAATGTACATCACTTATCAGGCAAAAAGGGAACAAAGCTTTTATTTGTGATGCTTGATGTGGATGATTTCAAGATAGTAAATGACACCTTGGGACACAATGTAGGGGATAGGGTATTAAGCCAGACAGGACAGGTGCTTAAGGAAGCAGTTGGAGCCAATGGTATAGTTGGCAGGCTTGGCGGTGATGAGTTTGCAGCGATCGTATTTGGATTAGAGGACAGTGATGCTGTGGACGAGTTCTGCGTAAAGCTGTCAGGCAGACTGAAGAATATTATCTTTGATATGGAGTATTCTGCATCAATCGGCATGACTACCGGCGATGACAGAGAGCTGACCTTTAAGGATCTGTACTATGAGGCGGAACAGGCTATGTATTACTCAAAGAGGCAGGGGAAAGAATCGCATATCGTTTTTCAATTCTATCAGGAAAAATGATATAACCGTTCCGCATAATTCCTGCGCTCCTTCCAATACAGATGTATCCTGCAGGATGTCAGATATGGAGATATTCTCGTATGATGAAATGCCGGACTATATACTTGCAGTAGATGAGGAGAGCCGTAGAATAGTATTTGTCAATAAGGCTATCAGAAATTCAAGCGTTATGACAGCATCTCAGATTGATGAATTTATTTGAAAGCCGTTTGAGGATGGGTTTATTGATTTGTTTTTACGGAAAAAAGAGCAGGGAAACAGAGTATCGGTTTTTTCAGGAAAGGATCATCCCGACAATATAGTTGCAAAGCTTTTAGGCGAAAAGAAGCTCCTAATCAAGCTGAATCATAAGGATTATAATGGCTATAGACTGCTCAAGATGATAGATTTGAGTGATGAGTCAAAGCTGAATGCTGTTATGAGACGGATAATCAGCTACAGGGCGTTTATGCAGAATTTCATTGATGCTGTTAATGATACCACCGAAGGCTTGGGGTATAGGAACTATTTACGGCTGCTTAGAGAGTTTTATAATGCAGATTGTGTGGCTGTCATTTATAATGGAGAGAGTGCGTGGGACACAATTGAGGAGATACATATACCAAGTGCTAAGATTATGGCAAAGGTGGTTAATGAATCTGTTTCAAGAGGTGCAATTACAGATTTTCTCGCTCTGTTTAATGACACCGGCCGTGTGTTTATAAGTGATATTCAGTCAATTGAGGATACAGGGATTTATTCAAGCGTATGGCTGATGTCAGAATATGGTCTACATCTGCTGTTCTTCTAAACAAGGGGGAACAATGCTTTGGTGCCATCGTGGTTATGAATCCAAGAGCCAATTCAGGAAGTCTGGATTTGATTGAAATGATTGGTATTTCAATATCGAATAGTCTGTTTTATGAGAAGGCGAGGGCAGAGTATGAGTACAGGCTCAATTTTGACCAGGTCACAGGCTTAAGAAAGAGAGAAACCTTTAATAATTTGGGAGAGAGCTATGTGGAGTATGACTGCAGCTTTATGGGAGTATTTGCATCAGATATCATAAGGCTTTCAGATATAAATGAAAAATTTGGGTATATGGCAGGAAATGCGCGTCTTAAGATGGTTGCAGATGTGATCAGGGGCGTTTTTACAGGCTATGATATATACAGGTACGAGCAGGATGAGATAGTTGTTTTTTGCAAGGATATTGATAAAAAATCATTTATGGGACTTGTCAGGATAGTAAGGGAAAGCCTTGATGATCTGGATGTCTCAGTATCGACAGGCTTTAGTTGGACGGACAAGCCCGACATAGCAAGGCAGCTCTCAGAGGTTCGCTTAATGTATGATATTGAAAAGGACGCAAAGCTTAAGAGTCTTGACAGTATAATGAGAAATAAGGTATTTAAGGATGTGGTTTCTGAGATTGAAAAGGGAAGCTTCATGGTGTATTATCAGCCGAAGGTTGATTCAAGAACAGGCATCACAGTCGGGGCGGAGGCCCTTATCAGATTTTTTGATGAGGCTCATGGCGTTGTAGGACCAATTCATTTTATCGAGATTTCAGAAGAAAACAGATGCTCGCATCTTATTGATTTATTTGTACTTGATGAGTTATGCAAGGCGCAGAAGCTTCGCTGTATAAGTGACAGGAGAGTGGTTCCGGTATCTGTGAATTTTTCAAAAATACATTGGAATATGCAGACCTCCTGGATCAGGTGAAGGAGATAATGAACAGGTATGATCTCCCGGAGGGGCTTGTTCAGATAGAGATAACAGAGTCTGTTGGTGATATGGATATTGTATTGATAAATAATATCGCGCAGTCGCTGATTTCAATGGGCTTTCGTCTTTCGATGGATGACTTTGGCACGAAGTACTCAAATCTTGAGATGCTCTTTAAGTTTCCGTTCAGCATTGCTAAAATTGACCGTTCCCTGGTCAAGAATCTCGAGAGCAATGAGAAGAGCAGGATCATGTTAAAGCACCTCATATCCATGATTATGGAGCTTGGCATAGAGTGTGTTGCCGAGGGGGCAGAGAATGAGGAGCAGGTAAGGCTATTACAGCAGTTTGGCTGTAATATTATTCAGGGCTATTTCTATTCAAAGCCGGTTACACCTGATGTTTTCACGAGTGAGTTCGTGGAAAAAACAAGGAATCAATTGTGATTCACAATTTTATATACAATGCAGCTATTAACAGGCGCCTGTAGCAGGAAAGCGGATAACAGCTGCAAAAAAAATAAAAGGAAAGGAAGAAAAATGTTAGAAAAAATCTTCAAACTCAAACAAAACAACACAACGGTCAAGACAGAGATTCTTGCCGGTCTGACAACATTCATGACCATGGCATACATCATTGCTCTTAACCCAAACCTCCTCACCGGATTTGGTGCTGAGGGAACAAAAGCACTATGGAACGGAGTGTTCCTGGCAACATGTATTGCTTCGGCAGTCGGTATGTTTGTCATGGCATTTCTTGCCAACAAGCCATTTGCACTGGCTCCGGGTATGGGACTTAACAGCTTCTTTGCTGTAGTAGTTGCCAATATCGTAAGCATCACAGGCCTGTCATATGTTGATTCATTCCAGGCTGCACTGTGTATCATCCTTATTGAGGGTATTTTATTCTTTATACTTTCAATATTCAATATCCGTGACAAGATAGTAGATGCCATTCCTTATGGTGTCCGCATGGGTATTTCACCGGCTATCGGTCTTATGCTTTTAAATATCGGCTTTGGCTCAAATGCCGGTGTTTACTCAAAGGATGGCGGACCATTTTATGTGATGAAGGATTTCTTCGGTGCACTCACACCGGGACTTGCCAAAACAAATATGACAGATGGATATTCTTCAATGGTGCTCACTGTTGTGACTATGTTCATCGGACTTTTTGTTATCATTATTTTAGCTCATAAGGGCGTCAACGGAGCAGTACTTTTTGGTATGCTTGCAGCCTGCGTAGTTTACTGGGTAGGAGAGGCTATATTCTTTGGAACAAATCCTTTTGCATCACTTGCAACAGCTTCATTTGTGCCACAGTTTAAGGATATGGCAGATACAACACTGTTCAAGTTCGATTTCAAGGATTTCATCAGTATTGGATGGTTTACAGCAATTTCACTCATCATCACATTCTGTATCATAGATATGTTTGATACCATCGGAACACTTGTTGGTACTGCATCACGAGCAGGAATGGTTGACAAAGAGGGAAATATGCCAAACATGAAGGAGGCTTTGGTTTCCGATTCAGTTGCCACAGTGGTTGGTGCCGTAACAGGTACATCTACAGTAACAACTTTTGTTGAGTCTGCATCAGGTGTAGAGGCCGGTGGACGAACAGGTCTTACAGCTTTCACAACAGGTATCCTGTTCCTTGCATGCATCTTTATAGCACCGCTTGCAGCAATCATTCCTGCCGCAGCAACATCATCAGCACTTATCTATGTTGGTATCCTGATGCTTGGCGGTCTTAAGAAGGTGGATTTCGAGGATCTCTCACAGGTTGCTCCGGTAGCACTCATGCTTATTGCAATGCCTATCTCCGGATCTATCGGACATGGTATAGGTCTTGGACTTATCACATATACTGTACTCAAGGTCTTTACAGGAAAAGCAAAGGAGGTTTCTATCCTTACTTATGCTATTTCGCTTCTTTTCCTTGTGAAGTTCTTCCTTGTAGTGTAGTGTTTTAAAGCTTAGTGATTCATAGTGGTTATAGTACGAAATGCCACTACAGCACAGTTTAATGCATCCGTAAGCCGGTACTGCGTCACTAAGAGGCTGTAAGAATTATATATTCAGTTTGTTATAGACCATGACACAACCGGCTTTTATGTGCCGTCCATGGCACATAACGCCTTGCCCCGCCATCCTTGGCGGGGCATTGTTGTGTGCGGATATAATTCTAACAGCCACTAAGTGACTGCGTAAGGCTTGCAGATGCATTAAACTGTGCTGTAGTGGCATTTTCTTATGTAGTGACAATAATCCACATACACAAACATATGTTCTTGACAATTGAGCGTAATCAATGTAGAATTGCAGTATGGACAAGCATAATGAAGAGCACATTTATGTGGCAATAGATTTAAAATCATTTTACGCATCAGTAGAGTGCAGAGAGAGGGGAAAGGATGCTCTGACCACTAATCTGGTCGTGGCAGATCCAACCCGCACGGAGAAGACTATCTGTCTTGCAGTATCGCCGGCTCTTAAGGCATATGGCATACCGGGCAGGGCGCGCCTTTTTGAGGTGGTACAGCGTGTGAAGGAGGTAAACAAGCTGCGTCTGTCGAAGCTTATGGCGAGTGGACATGCTGTCGGGACAGTGGAGAGAAGCCGACAAATTGAGGGCGAACAATCTGACAGAAAACAATCAGCAGGTGAACAGCAAAAAAGACTCCAGACTGAGGGCAATCCGGATGAAAGAAAAAAATATGTAACAGAAATTGATATAGCAGAAAATGATATAACAGAAAGCACAAAGGCAGGCTTTGAGTATGCATCATATAATGCGAATCTGCTTGACGCACATCCTGAGTATGAGCTGACATACATTGTTGCACCGCCGCGTATGGCTTTGTATATGGATTACAGTACACGCATATACAATATTTATCTTAAGTATATCGCACCTGAGGATATCAGTGTTTACTCGATAGATGAGGTTTTTATGGATGTGACACACTATCTTCGCACTTATCACATGACGGCAAGGGAGCTTGCGTCTAAGATGATAGACGATGTCCTTAAGGATACCGGTATCACGGCAACCTGCGGCATTGGTACCAATCTGTATCTGTGCAAGATAGCCATGGATATTATGGCAAAGCATGCCATGCCTGATGAGCGAGGAGTGCGTATAGCAGAGCTCAATGAGAATAGCTATAGGCGAAAGCTATGGGACCACAGGCCGATTACCGATTTCTGGAGAGTGGGAGCAGGTTATGCCAAAAAGCTCGAGGCAGCCGGCATGTATACAATGGGAGATGTGGCCAGGTGCTCAACAGGCAGTTCGAATGATTTTTACAATGAGGAAAAGCTGTATAAGATGTTTGGCATCAATGCAGAGCTTCTTATAGACCATGCATGGGGGTATGAGCCTGTTACAATAGCTGATATCAAGGCATACAGACCGCAGACCAACAGCATCAGTTCAGGGCAGGTGCTTCAGGAGCCGTATGATTATGAGAAGACAAAGCTTATTGTGCGTGAGATGACGGACCTTCTTGTGCTTGATCTGGTAGATAAGAGGCTGGTTACAGACCAGATAGTACTCACTATAGGGTATGATATTGCAAATCTGTCTAATAAGGCTGATAGCTGTTTGGGCAATAATTATGACCATGCAGTAAATAATAAAGGCAGAGACAGTATTGGCGGTAAGAAAGGTACACACAGAGATTATACAGGTGAGATTACCATAGACCGATACGGCAGAAAGGTTCCAAAGCATGCACATGGTACAGCAAATTTAGGGCGTTATACGTCATCCACGCGCATCATCATGGATGCGGTGATGGAGCTTTTTATGACCGTATTATAGATCCTTCTCTTCTGACACGAAGGATTACTGTGGTGGCAAACAGGGTCTGTGATGAGAGCAAGGTGCAGGAAAGTGAGCAGTTTGAGCAGCTTGATTTATTTACAGATTATCAGGAGAGGGCTAAGGAAAAGCTAAAAGAGGATGAGGCGCTTTCCAAGGAGAGAAAGCTTCAGGAGGCTATGATTTCCGTCAAGAAGAAATATGGAAAGAATGCCATGCTAAAGGGCATGAATCTTGAGGAGGGTGCCACAACTATTTCAAGGAACAATCAGATTGGCGGACACAAGGCATAGCAGCAACCGCTGTGGTTCTTAATCGGATTTTTTTAGTGGTTTAAAATAGTTACGAAAAAAGTATATAAGGAGCATGGCATGGGAAAATATGATGATATTATAGATTTACCACATCATGTGTCAAAGGTACATCCGCAGATGTCTATATGGGACCGCTCAGCACAGTTTGCACCTTTTGCGGCACTTACAGGTCATGAGGAGGCTATTGCAGAGACAGCGAGGCTAACAAACGAGTGGCATGAGCCTGATGAGGAAAAAAAAGAGAGCTTGATGAGAAAATGAATGAGCTCATGATGCTTTATAGAAAGCGTAATTTCAATTCAGACGGTTTATATGACGAAAATGTCATAAACATCATGGCAGAGAATTATTTTGAGGTGACATATTTTGTGCCGGATGAGCACAAGGAGGGTGGCAGCTATGAGCATGTGACAGGGTATCTTAAAAAGCTTGATAGCATAGGGCACCTGATGATTGTTGTAGATGATAATGGTGCAGAGACGGTAATTGATACCAGAAGAATATATGATATCGATTTGTGATGATTTTGTTAGGAATGAATTACTTGTAGATGTGGTATAGAAAGCAGGAAATTATAAAGATGGACAAGCAGATAGAAAGAGCCGGTGATGACAATAAAAATAATATTGGTGTGTTATATGGCATCGGTGTAGGTCCGGGAGATCCCGAGCTTATGACTTTAAAGGCTATTAATACAATAAAAGCATGTGATATAATTGCAATCCCTGCAGTTTCAAAGAGGAATGCTATGCGTACAGCATAGTGCAGGCTGTTTTACCGGAGATAGAGAAAAAACAGATTATGTGCACTCCGTTTCCAATGATAAAGGACAAGGAAAAGCTTACTATATCACACAATAAGATATACTGTGACATAGTAAGTGAGCTTGAAGCAGGCAAAAATGTGGCAATGCTTACAATAGGAGATCAAGCGTGTATTCGACATATATGTATATCCATAAGCGTGTCATACAGGCAGGTTTTACGGCAGTGATGATAAGCGGTGTGCCGTCGTTTTGTGCAGCTGCAGCGCGGCTTGGCATTTCGCTTGGAGAGATGATGGATGAGATACATATCATACCGGCTTCGTATGATGTGAGGAATACTGTGGGCTATGGTGGAACCTGTGTATACATGAAATCCGGAAAGAAGCTTGCAGAGCTTATAGAGGTGCTTCGCACAGGAGATGCTATCAGAAAAAAGAAAATGACAGTGTATGGTGTGACAAACTGTGGCATGGAGTCTGAGCGTGTGTACAGGGGGCTGGATGAGCTTACCGAAGCAAAAGGATATCTGACAATAGTTATAGTGAAATATAGCTAAAATGAGAGTTTACTTTTTGTGCATAATTGCTATAATAGTATGGTGAACCGAATATATATATATTTGAATATAGAAAAGAGCTGAAATATCACATGAGTATAGTAGATAAATTTGGAGAAAAAGTAGGCGAGATAGCAGAAAACGATCCTGTCAAGGCAAGGAAGCTTTTACTTGCAGGATATAGATTACAGGAAAAAAGATTAGCATTATTTCCGGACAGAAAGCTTCCAATGTCAGGGCAGTATGTGGCAAAGATTGTCATGAATAATATCATACAGGCACTTGCAAAGCCTGAAAATGCCGCCATGGTCAGTATTTTTGTACCGGGTGAGCTTTTGACGGCGGCAGGTCTCACACCATATTCGGTTGAGGCATTATCGTGCTTTATTGCAGGAACTAAATGTGAGCAGGCCTTTCTAAGGCAGACTGAGAAGGAAGGCTTTCCGGAAACTATGTGCTCTTATCACAGGGTTTTTCTGGGTGCAGCATTAAATGGTATAGTGCCAAAGCCAAAGTGCATGGTGTATACAAATCTGGCATGCGATGGCAATATGATGACATTTCCGTATCTCAAGGAGAGATATGAAATACCAAGCTTTTATATAGATGTTCCATATGAGAAGAATTATGACTCTGTTATGTATGTAGCAAAGCAGCTTAGGGAGCTTAAGAATTTTTTACAGGATGTCACCGGAAGAAAAATCACAGAGGAGTCTGTGAAAAAGGCTGTGGACAAGAGTAAAATTGCATCAAATAATTATTACAGGCAGCTTCACCTGAGAAAAGGACATGATATTGCGTCAACTCTCACCAATGAGCTGTATGCGCTTTTCATGTGTCATCTGCTTGCAGGAACTGATGAATCAGTCAGATATACACAGCTTCTGAGAGATGATGTGAGACGTGCACCGGCAGGCGATGGATTTCATGTACTTTGGATGCACACCATGCCGTTTTTGCAGGATGCAGTGAAGGATGTGTTCAATTACAGTGATACAATCCATATCAGTGCAAGCGATTTTATAGCGGATGGTTTCAGAAGCATGGAGTCGGATGACCCATACGAGGCACTTGCCGAAAAAATGGTTTACTGCATTTATAATGGCAGCGTGAACCAGAGAATAGAGGAGGCAAAGGAGCTTGCCGACACAGTTGGAGCAGACGGTGCTGTACTTTTTGCGCACTGGGGCTGTAAGAATACAATTGGTGCATCAAGCCTTATAAAGCGCTCACTCGAGAGGGAAGGGCTTCCAACTATGGTTTTAGACGGAGACGGCTGCAACCCGGCAAATGCCAGTGACGGACAGATTTCCACAAGGCTTCAGGCATTTGTGGAGATGCTTACAGAGCAGGAACGTAATTAGAAATAATACACCGGTTATTGCGTCTGGTGTGTGGATATTTACTATAAACCAATTTCAGAAAGTGGAAAACAGATGATAAATTATGTTTGTAAATATGCTCCGGTAGAGCTGTTTAAGGGCTTTGGACAGGACTGTGCTGTGCTTGAGGAGATGCCGGAGAATTTCGATAAATCAGATAAGATAGCTCATGCGAATCTCTGCGGATTCGGCAAATCAGTCATACAGGCTGTGCTCGAAGGCAAGGTAGAGGAGCTTGTGCTCGTGAACTGCTGTGATTCAATGCGCAGAGTCTATGATATCATAGAGAATACAAAGAAATGCAAATTCCTGTATATGCTTGATCTGCCTCATGAGGATAACGAGTGTGAGAACATAAAATTTGCACAGTCAATTCTTCGTTTGAAGAATGCGTATGAGAGATATTCGCACAGGACATTCGACAGGGAGCTTTTTTATAAAGTCGTTTGCAAAACCTGAATCTGAGCGCAAGCCATACATAGGTCTTATGGGTGTGCATGTGAGCAGTATTCTTGAGAAGACAATACGTGAAAATATGCAGATGGATGTGGAAAATATGACATGCACATCCGGCAGAAATCTCATTATTTTACAGAAGGATCTTAGAAATATGGATGATGAGGCTCTCTTTGTAGCATATGCAGAGAGTCTGCTCGGACAGATGCCATGTGCCAGAATGAACAATAATACAAGAAGAAATCAGCTCTTTTTGGACCCAAGCCTTAAGGGCATCATATATCACACGATAAAGTTCTGCGATTACTATGGCTTTGAGTATGCAAGCATAAAGAATAATATTAAGGTGCCTCTTTTAAAGCTTGAGACGGATTTTACAAGCCAGAGTGCCGGGCAGCTTCTGACAAGAATACAGGCATTTGCAGAGACAATAGAGGGCTCAGATGACATGGACCCTACAAAAGGCATAAGCGAGGAGGCAAGAAGAAGGATGGAATCAGGAGTCTACTATGTAGCAGGAATTGACAGCGGCTCAACAAGCACAGATGTGGTGATGCTGGATCAGGACGGAAAAATTAAATCGACAATGATTATTCCGACAGGTGGCGGTGCTATGATGAGCGCCGAAAAGAGTCTGGAGAAGGCTGTCGAAAAGGCCGGTATATCAAAGGATGATATTGTAAGGATTGTAACAACAGGATATGGTCGTGCATACATCAACAGCGGTGATGACAGCATCACAGAGATTACATGCCATGCAAAGGGCGCGCATTATCTGAATCCCAACGTGCGCACAGTTATTGACATAGGTGGACAGGATATAAAGGCAATCAGTATAGATGAAAATGGTGCGGTCAAAAATTTCCTTATGAACGATAAATGTGCGGCAGGAACCGGACGTTTTCTGGAGATGATGGCAAGGACACTCGGACTTTCACTTGAGGAGATGAGCACCATGGGACTTGAGTGGAAGGAAAACATTGTGATTTCAAGCATGTGTACAGTTTTTGCAGAGTCTGAGGTAGTATCGCTGGTGGCACAGAACAAGGCTGTTTCTGATATTATCCACGGACTAAACATGTCTGTAGCTTCAAAGGTAGGCGCACTTGCAGCAAGGCTTGGGCAGGATAATCCGGGAGAGTATATGATGACCGGCGGAGTGGCAAAGAACAAAGGCATCACAAATGCATTTGAAGAAAAGCTCGGCGCAAGCTGTATATTTGCGATGAGGCACAGCTTTGCGGAGCGCTTGGTGCAGCACTTTTTGCATATGAGAAGTGCAGGGAGGCTTAATAGAGGGGCTATAGCAAACCACCAGTTGAACTGGTGGTTGCTGACTTTACTCCATGATTTTCCCATCAATACTTATTGTTACAACTTGCCATGGTATGAATTTTCCACTAGCTTGAAGAGCTTTTTTGGCCGCAATCTCCAGGCCGCCGCAGCATGGAACTTCCATTCTTACAATCGTCACGCTTTGGATATTGTTATTTTGAATGATCGCAGTTAATTTCTCACTATAATCTACCTGATCTAATTTAGGACAACCAATTAAAGTTACTTTGTTTCGAATAAAATCCTGATGAAAGGCGGCATAAGCGTAAGCAGTACAATCGGCTGCAATCAGAAGTTTTGCACCGTTAAAATATGGTGCATTAACAGGTGCCAGTTTATTCTGTACCGGCCAGTTTTGAAGCTTTGATTCTGAATCTGTGGCTGAAGTGGCTTTTACAGGCTCAGATGTTTCAGTTCGTCTGATCTGCATGATTTTAGATCCCGGACATCCGGAGTGAGATGTCATTGCTCGGTTTTTGGCAGCTATTTTCTTCTGTGCTTCTTTCACAGCTTCTTCATCATATGCAGGTGCGTCTCTCTCCTCAAATGAGATGGCTCCGGTAGGGCATTCAGGGAGACAATCTCCCAATCCATCGCAGAAATGTTCTCTCACCAATTCTGCTTTTCCGTTAATGATATCAATGGCACCTTCGTGGCAGGCAGATGCACAGGCACCGCAGCCGTTACATTTTTCTTTATCAATCTTTATAATCTTTCTTATCATTTTTAACCTCCGTCAATAGTATTTAGCGTTTGTTTATGCTAGAATTATAGTATTATAAATACAACTAGTATGTTTGATTTCCAACAGGGAGGAACTATTTTGCAAAAAAATATTTATCAATCCTAAGAAACAGTCCATTTTTTAAAGGTCTAACTGATAACGAGATTTTATCCATATTGCATTGTGTAAATGCCACAACAGTTTCCCGAAAACGAGATTCTTATATTTTCAGAGCAGGTGATATTACCGAAGTAATGGGGATTGTGGTGTCCGGCTGCGTCCTAATTATTCAAGAAGACATCTGGGGACATCGAAATATTTTGTCAAAATGTCACGCAGGAGATTTTTTTGGTGAGCCGTATGCAGCAAGCCAGAGAGCTGTCTTAAATATCAGTGTGGTAGCAGATGAGGATTGTGAGATTATTCTCTTAAATGTCAAAAGACTTCTGATTACCTGTCCAACTGCGTGTGAGCATCATCAGAAGCTGATTCGTAATCTGGTCAGTGTCCTGGCAAATAAGATACTGATCCTGAACGACAAAATCACACATGTCGGCAAGCGAACGACAAGAGATAAACTGTTGTCTTATTTGTCAGCAGAATCTATCAGACAGTCATCGTTGTCTTTTGACATTCCTTTTGACCGACAGCAATTGGCAGATTATCTTTGTATTGATCGTGCAGCAATGTCTACAGAGATATCAAAGTTACAAAAAGAGGGCTTTATAAAAACAAATCGAAATCATTTTGAATTGCAATTGAGTATAATCAAAAAGAAGAACTATACAATTTAGGTAATGGTTGCATTGTTCGGAACGATAGGAAATAGCAATACAAGTTGTAGGCAGGTGGCTACCCAGGAGCAGATGGACCGATTTTGAAAAACTCTGTATCAATTTTCTTTACAGATAAACTTTGTTCATAGATTTATGGTATAATCAGTTTAAACGCTTAAATAAAGGAGATTATCCGGGAAGAAAATGAGAAGGCGCAGACGGAATGATTCTGTAATTCCGTCACTTCATGAGAGATAAATGTTATAGTGAATAGAGAAACGCGATAGCGTAGTAAGCAATAATTTCAGATGATTCAGGTTTGATCAGAGAGGAGAAGAATATGAACAACTATTGTATGATCCAGAACTCCAAAACGTTTGCATTTTCCGCAGAGAATCCAACCGGTGTACGCGCAGGTGGTTCCCAGGGCGGTGACTGCACCAAGCTTCGTCCGACCGTGACGATTCCTGCAGGGGAAACCGTAACTCTGGTGGATGCTGCAGGACCGGGTGTGATCCAGCATATGTGGTTTACCGGATATGTAGGGCACCATTTTATCATCCGTATGTATTGGGATGATCAGGAATATCCGTCTGTGGAAGCTCCGCTCTCTGCATTCTTCGGATGTGCCTATGATGAAAATTTCGTGGACAGGGATGGCAAATATCCGGTGTTGAATTCTGCCATGATGCTGGTAGCTCCTGGTCGCGGCTATAACAGCTATTTTGAGATGCCGTTCCATAAGAGAGCTCGGATCACGATGGAAAACCGTGGTGACAAGGATGAAAATCTCTATTATATTATCACCGGAGCTTATCAGGAGATTCCGGCGGAGGCTGGTTATTTCCATGCCACCTATCGCCAAGAGCACCCGGTTCAGAAGGATCGTACCTACACAATCGTTGACGGAATCGAAGGCAGGGGACAATTTGTTGGTGTGACTCTGGCAACTGGTATGAATGGCAACAATACCTGTTGGGTAGAAGGCGAAGCCCGCATGTATCTGGACGATGATCCGTATCCGTCTATCCACTATACCGGAACTGAAGACTACTTCGGCGGTTCCTATGGATTTGGAAATGACATCATCATCAAGAGCTATCAGACCTTCAGCGGCTTATATACCGGCATGTATGCAATCTATGGAGACAACCGGGAATTCTATAACGGACAGCAGAGATTCCTGCTGTATCATTTCCATATTGCAGACCCGATCCGTTTTGAGAATAAGTTTCGTATGACACTCGACAACATGGGCTGGACCGGACCGCGTTACCATGAGTACACCAGTGTTGCTTATTGGTATCAGACCCTGCCGTCCGCACCGTTGATGCCACTGCCGACAGATGCAGAGATGTGTATGAGATAATAGAACCAGATTGGATATGTCAGATAGATTGGTTTTAACCTTGCGACACGTCGCATCGGTTATATCGGACTGACATCAGAGATTTGCCGGAAAGGATAGAGGTATTATGTTACTGGAAGAGAAGTTTTTGGAATTTCATCGTTATGCCAGCAGCCACAATCTGCCGCTGGAAGCTATCAGTGTCGGAGATGAGAACAAGGTACTCTGTGAGATGCACTACGCAGCAAATGCACCGAGAAATATTTATTCACACACCAAGAGTTTTACGGTAACAGCAGTTGGACTCGCAATAGAAGAGGGAAAACTAAGCCTGGAAGATCATGTGGCGGAAGTGTTTAAAGATAAACTTCCTTCAAATCCGGATCCAAATCTGGAGAAGATTCAGTTGAAACATCTGCTCTGCATGTCCAGTGGCTTTGGTAAGGCACTTCTGATGAATGCGGACAGACGTCCGGGCGTCGGCGCACCGGATTATGAGAAATATATGATGGCACAGCCGGTTCCTGTGGAGCCAGGCAGTGCATTCTGCTATTCCTCTGCCGACAGTATTCTGGCTGCTCATATGGTAGAACGGGCAGTTGGCAAGCGGATGGGAGAGTATCTGTATGAGAAGGTATTCCAGCCCCTTGATATGGGATGGCCGCTCTGGGAGCATGATCCACAGGGACATCCGAATGGCGGCGGAGGTATGTATCTGACTTGTACCGAGATGATGAAACTGGGACAGCTCTATCTGGCTGAGGGTAACTGGAAGGGCAAGCAGATTGTCAGCAGGGACTGGGTGCAGGAGGTGTCCACCCCAAAATTTACCTTCGAGCCATCTGCAGATCCCTGGCATGTAGGATATGGCTATCAGTTCTGGATCAGTCCATATCCAGGATCCTATCGTGCTGATGGCGCATTCGGACAGATTACAACGATTCTCCCAGAGAAGGGATTGGTTGTTTCCATCCAATGTCCGGAGCGAGGTAATTTCGATCAGGTGAAACGTGCGCTGCATGAACATTTTCTGATGGAATTGTAAGAATAGACTTGCAACAATATGCTATAATTTGCCCAGAAACCGTACTTTTGGCTGCAAAGTAAAAATAGCAGAATATAAGAATAAATTACAATGGGGATGTGATAGAGGGAGAGGATCAGCTGGGCTGGTCCTTTTTCAGTGGAGTTAAACTTGTCTGAGTAATATGCTACAAACAAGTTTGTGGACTGAAAAAACCAAAATAAAAGTGCCGAAAAATACAAGACGCAAAACATTAAGCAAACGCAATAATTAAACGCAAAATATCGAATTGATTTGACTTTTTACGTTTTACTGAGGTATAATTTGCGTAAGATGAGGAATAATATTGCGAATGACAGGAGCTGATATATATATGAAAACTTGTAAAGAAAAGGCTTTAGAGTGGAATGTTTCTCCACGTTCCGTAAATGATATGTGCAAAAAAGGAAGAATACAGGGTGCAATAAAAGAAAAAGGATCTTGGTTAATTCCAGACGACTCTCCAAAGCCAATGGATGGAAGAGTGTCTAATGGAAAATACATCAAGAAAAATATGGTTGCGAAAGCAGAAGTTAAATCATTACCAATCGGCATCTCTGACTATGTTCGTGCGCAGGAAGAATATTACTATGTCGACAAGACGTTATTAATCAAAGAATTCTTGGATCAAAAGCCATTGGTATCTTTGTTTACGAGACCAAGGAGATTCGGAAAGACCTTGAATATGGATATGCTCAGAGTGTTCTTTGAAATATCAGATAAGAATACTAGTAAGTATTTTGCCGATAAAAATATTTGGCAATGTGGAGAAGAGTATCGTTCACATCAAGGAAAATATCCAGTCATATTCTTAACTTTTAAGGATGTTAAATTTGATACTTGGGACGCAACAATAGATAAAATAAGGGGGCGACTTCAAGAAGAGTATGGAAGACATCAAGAGCTACTAAATAGTGATAAGCTCTCACAATATGAGACGGAGTATTTTACAAAGATTATTAGCGCTACAGCTAATGAAGTGGAGCTTACTTCTTCGCTAGAAAGACTATCTAAAATGCTTGCTTCACATTATGATAAGGCTCCAGTAATCATTATTGATGAATATGATACTCCGATTCAAGAGGGATACTCTAAGGATTTCTACAATGAAATTATTGGATTCATGAGAAATTTCTTTTCAGGAGCATTTAAGGATAATAAGAATTTATCCTATGGTTTCCTAACAGGAATTTTGCGTATTGCTCAGGAAAGTATCTTTAGTGGTCTAAATAATTTAACAGTGAACTCCGTAATGGATGAAGAATACGATAGCTTTTTTGGATTTACAGAATCTGAAGTGAAAGCAATGCTCAGTTACTATGGAGTATCAGATAAAGAGGAGGAACTTAAAGACTGGTACGATGGATATTTGTTTGGTAGCGAAGAAATATATAATCCATGGTCTGTAATCAACTATATTTCCAAGGGATGCCTTCCTCAAGCATATTGGGTAAATACAGGAAAAAATGAAATCCTTGATGATGTACTAAGAGTGGCTACAGATGATATTACAGAAAGATTATATGACCTTTTGCAAGGAGAAAGAGTAGTTGCAAGAATTGATCAAAATGTGGTGTATAGATCGCTTGCGGAGGATCCAGCAAATATTTATAGCTTATTGTTGGTTGCTGGCTATTTGAAAACTCCTAAAAAGGAACTGCAAGCAGATGGTTCATATTTATGTGAAGTATCAATTCCAAATAGAGAGATTGCAGCTGTATATAAGAGTGAAATCTTGTCATATTTCTTGCAAACTGGAGCAATTACAAGGACTACAGCAAATAAGATTGCAGAAAGTCTTTATGCCAATGATTACAAGAAGTTGCAGAGCGCTATTGGGGAATATATGGATAAAGCAATTAGCTTCTTCGATGGTGGAGCTGAAGGATTTTATCATGGTTTGATGCTAGGATTAATAGCATTAATGGATAATCAGTATAAGATTAAATCGAACCGAGAATCTGGAGATGGCAGATTTGATGTTTCTTTAATTCCAAGAGAAAAAAGGTATCCTGGTATTATTTTGGAATTAAAGTGGAAAGAAAAAAAATTAAGCGATGTTGAGCTTGAAAAATGGTCTAATGAAGCATTAAAGCAAATTGGTGAGTTGCGATACGATTCTGAAATGAAAGAGGATGGAATTACGGAAATCTTGAAGTTTGGAATTGCTTTTTCGGGGAAGAAAGTATGTGTAAGAACTGAGTAGAACAAGAATTTAGTGTAAAGGAGGCGTGCTTTTGACAAAATGCTATTTTTCTAATCTTCAAGCAATTACTATTTCAGAGTTGAGAATGGCACAAAAAAAATGTGTGCATAGCAGTTGCTTGGATCAATTTCGAAGTATATTACCCTATATTCTCTGAACTGCTCTCACGTGGAGTTAGTGTTCAGATTATTGTAAATGATGATAGTAATAATGCTCGGTATAAATGTCAGATTGATAGTCTAATTTGCTTAGGCGCAAGAGTTATTATGATTAATGCAAGCGGAACGATGCACCATAAATTTTGTGTTATAGATGAGGTGAGGTGTTTATTTGGTTCTTACAATTGGACAATAAATGCAGAATTGAGAAATATAGAAGACTTGAATATTTGTGATGAACCTCAACTTGTTTATAATTATTTACAAGAATTTATTGCATTAAGAGAACTTTCAAAAACAGATCTTAAATTATTAAGAAATCCCGCTAAATGTAATCTTTGTGGGAATCCTAAAATGAATATTCTTATTATTGAACAGGATGGAAATTATCAGACTAAGGTACAAATAATGGAATTGTGTGGTTGTAGATACCACTGGTGTGATCCAGAGTACTATGACATCTCAGTATATAGTAATTATATTGGCATTATTGAAAAATATGAAAATGACATAGAATATTTCAACCAATACAACGATGAAAGATTCTTAGAAGAAATAAAAGCGAAAATGGATTTTGAGATAGCTATGTATTGGTCAACGGTTAGGTATAATAGATTTGGTTTTGTGATTATTCATGCTGTAGGAATGCCAGGCTCTAGGATGTATGGAGGACATGATGAGGAGTACTTTTATCATATGGTTTGGAAGGAGAGAGGAATGGAAAACTTTATTCCGGATGAAATACCAAGAGATGAATATATGTAATCAGATATTGGGACAAGATAATGCTCTGCCATCTAAAAAATGGCAGAAAAAATTCTTAGACCTATCTTGACATACGCTGACGAGGCACATCATGTTCCTGCTGATACATATCAGAAAATTATGAAGCATGACTAATGAATTCCCAGCTGGCTCTGGAAAGAAAACGTATGCTCAGTGTGTATTCATTGAGGAAGATGGAGAGGCTTGAAAGGATAGAAAAAGAAATGAAAAAGTGTGCCAAGTAAGGAAATAAATAGCATAGGGAAAAAGTACTGATGAGTACGAATCGGGTTTATACCTAGATTTGTACTCATTTTACTTACTGAGATATGGTAAAAATATGCGATTTTATGCTAGGATAAGACCATTGGGTTAGATGTCGTGAAAGTGCGATAAAACCTAGGAAAAATAAGGATATACAAGGAAAAACGAAGATATGCAAGATAAAATTAAAGTGCTCATGGTTTGCCACGGCAACATCTGCCGCAGCACCATGGCCCAAAGCATCTTCACCCATCTGGTCCACAGACAGCACCTCGATGCTGTTTTCGAGATAGATTCAGCTGCGACCAGCCGTGAGGAAATAGGCAATCCGCCGCACTACGGCACCAAAAACAAACTATACGAGGAGCATATTCCTCTTATTCCACACCGCGCGAGACAGATGACACGCGATGATTATTTGTACTATGACCTTCTGATTGGAATGGACACTGCAAATATCAGGAATATGACAAGGATTGCAGGTGGCAGTGACAGTCAGCAGAAGATATTTAAGATGCTGTCATTTGCTGATTACGGGACAAATCATAAGCTTACAGCAGCGCGCGATGTTGCAGATCCATGGTATACAGGTGATTTTGATGCGACCTTTGATGATGTAATCAGTGGATGCCGGGGCTTGTTAGAATACATAAAAGAGGTGTATAATCTATAGCTATAGCAATTAAAAGAGAATAATAGCAGCGGTTACGGTGCTGAACACAGCTGCGATAATTAATTTCAGGAGGCACAAATGCAATTACAGAATGGAAGACCGACAGATACCACAGGCAGACTGGATAAAGAAATTCGTACATACGATTTTTTGGACAAACTGGGAATCGAATATCAGAGAATAGACCACGAGGCGGCATTTACGATGGAGGTTTGTGAGGAGATTGACAAGACACTCGGCGCAACAATCTGCAAGAATCTTTTTCTGTGCAACCGCCAGAAAACCGATTTTTACCTGCTCATGATACCGGGAGACAAGACCTTTAAGACAAAAAGAGCTCTCGCATCAGATAGGCAGTGCGAGACTTTCGTTTGCAAGTCCGCAGGATATGGAAAAATCTGGATATCACACCGGGCTCAGTCAGTGTGATGGGACTGATGAACGACCATGACAATGCGGTCAGACTTCTGGTGGATGAGGATGTGCTAAAAGGTGAGTGGGTTGGATGTCATCCATGCATAAATACCTCCAGCCTCAGGATAAAGACAAAGGACATGTTTGGCCCGGTGATAAAGGCCATGCATCATGATATGACAGTGGTAAAATTAACAGGTGAAGCATAGTAAAGCCTGGCAGAACGTAAGGAGAACCAATGATAAAAGCAGTAATATTTGACATGGATGGAACACTCATAGATACGGAGAAATATTATCGTATTTTCTGGCCGATGGCACTTAAGCAATTCGGCTACGAGATGACAGATGAGCAGGCGCTTTCAATGCGAAGCCTCGGGCAGCCGTATGCACCGCAGCATCTTAAGGATATGTTTCATGATCCGGATATGGATTATAATAAAATCAGGGCATATCGGAGAAAAAAAATCATGGAGGAGCATCTGAAAAGGTGGGTATTGAGCTTAAGCCCGGTGCAATCGAGATACTTACATTTCTGAAGGAAAAAGGCATTCACAGAGCGATTTCCACAGCGAATGATATAGAAAGAGCTGAGAAATATCTTAAAAAGATAGGGCTCTACGGATATTTTGACAAGATCATCTGTGCACCTATGGTTGAGCATGGAAAGCCGGCACCTGATGTGTATGAGTTTGCATGCAGCGAGCTTAAGCTGGCACCTGAGGAGTGCATGGCGGTAGAGGATTCGCCAAATGGTGTCAAAAGTGCATATTCTGCAGGCTGTAAGGTTGTCATGGTGCCGGATTTGACACAGCCTGATGAGGAGCTGAAAAAGATGCTTTTTGCCTGTGTTGACAGGATAGATGAGATTAAAAGTATAGTATAATCACAGCATATATAAGTCGTGGAGGCATGATGGGCACAGAAAATGATTTACCGGGAATTTCATTAAAAGACGAGCAGAGACAGCTTCAAAATATCATAGGGATTGCACAGGATAATCTGGACCGTGCAAAGGAATCGGTAAAAAAGCTGACAGATGATTTAGAGGATTTAAGAGATGTCTACGAGGCGCAGGACAAGGAGGGACTTGCCCTGTGGAACAATGCGACAGCGCAGCTTCATGAGAACGAGAGAAATATCGTAAGATGTGAAAAGGCGCGGAAAAAGCCGTATTTTGGTCCGTCGCGCATTGCATTAAAGCCTGAGCAGTTGACAAATAAGGCTGAAAATGAGAAGCTTGATTTATCTGCATTTGTAAAAAAAGACAGGGAAAATCAAACACAATGTACTGCTACAGATATGGCAAATAAAATTAAGATTAAGGAAGTAAGTAAGGCTGCAAAAAGAGTAGCCTCCCTCTAAATCCATCCCCATACGCATACGGCTCAATCCCGGACAACGATATACTTCATGTAAAGGGACATTCAAAGGGCAAGTTTGCGGTAAAATGGCTCAAAAAAGGTAAAGCGCATGTTGAAATCGCCACAGCGGACGGCACACTTTATGTGATACCAATAACACCGGAGATAGTACGCGTAATCTTTGTAAAAGGAATTGGAGTGAAGCCGCACAAAACCTATTGGAAGCAAAAGGCCGATACAGCCTTCAAATGGGTGGCAAAGGAATCCAAATCGCTTATTGAAATTCAAACGGAGAAGCTGATATTAAGGATAGAAAAGAAAAACGGTGCCATACAGTATTTTGATGCCGACAGAAAACTCCTTGTAAGCGAAAATGCCACAGAGCCAAGGCTTTTAAATAATGGCGAGTGCTACACATTTTTTGACTGGGACAAATCGGAAAAGCTCAAACCAAGGGAATACTTGCAACAGACCTTACTGATTTGACAAACAAAGCCAGATATATTTCGTTCGGAGGCAGACAGCAGAGGCTGCCGCTTGTCGTGTCAAACAAGGGATATGGAATCGCTGCTGCATCAAGCCGCACAGCACTCTTTTGCAATATAAAGATGTACGGACAGTATATCTATGCAGACGGTGACACCCAAAGCGACTATTATTTTATAGGTGCAGGCAGTGTAGGCCATACACTTGAGCTGTACGGCACATTATAAAATGCAAGTTGCCCAAAGCAAAATTATCTGATAAAATATCGGCATGAGTATATACGGAGGATAACAGATGAAATTCAGGACAGAAAACGAGTTTACACATTTCAAATCTTCGGATGTGCATGTGAGCGATATCATGATGAGCTTTGGCACCTTCAAAATATGCCTTGACAACGTAATCATAAAGGCAGATAATTCTAAAAACAGAGATATCCGTGATATGAGGACAAACGGCCTTATATTAAAGCTTTCAGATGCAAATATTATTTCATTCATACGCGAGGGCTTTAAGACATATGATGCCGATGGCAACCTAAAGAGCACCACGGCTGACGAGGAGATAGAGGAGACAGATTATATCGATACCTTCAACAATTTTCTTGACGGATACGCATATTTAATCGAAGGAGAATGATAATTATACCTTCGTATTCGATGGAACAGATGAGCGCTCGTACACCTTGATTGTATCGGCATCAAAAGACGAGTGCGAGTGGGACAGATTTATGAATATTGAGGCATAGGGTATGCCATGGTGCATTTTTAGACAAGTCCAAGATGCACCATGGCATTTTTAAGCCCATCCTCTTTGATATCGTCTGTCACTATATCGGCAACGGCCTTGACTTCATCGCTGGAATTGCCCATGGCAACACCGACATTACAGTAGCGCAGCATATCAAAATCATTCTGGCCATCGCCAAAGCCTATTGTATCAGCCTGACTCATGTGAAGAAACTCTACCACATCACGTATGCCTGTTGCCTTGTTGACACCGCGCAATGTAATCTCACCGCTGTAAGGTTCAGGCTCTTTAAAGCTGCTCAGGGTTACTACGAATTCATCGCCGAGGAGCTTTCTTAAATCATCAATGTGGTAGTTGCAATTGCAGTAGATGGTGCTTTCAACATCAGCGTATCGATTAGAAAAGCTTGATAATTCATCATCAATCACGATATCCTTAAATGTCGGGTTGTCCTGTATCACATGCATGTCAAACTGCTTTGAGAATGCTGATATGAATTTGTCGGCCCACTTGTGGTTGGTGATGCTTTTATCCTTTGTCTGGAAGATAAGTCCTGTGTCGTTGTCACCAACAGTGTCAAGAACCTTCTGTAACAGATTCTGCCCATAGACATGATGTGCAATTACCTTATCACCCACAGTGACATAGCCGCCGGCAGCAGCCACCACGCCGTCAAAATCAAAGGCTTTTAATGATGGATAAATCTGATTGTAACTACGTCCTGTGCAAAGAAAAATCATGTGACCGTTTTGTTTTGCGTTTATTAGAGCATCAGCGGTTGATGGGCTCATGGTGCTCTTGCCGAAATCAACGAGAGTGCCGTCTATATCAAAAAATAATAGTTTTTTCATAAGTGTTACCTGCCTTATTATTATTAATTCATATACCAGATATACTCTACAATACGAATTCAATAAAGGCAATAGGGAATAGCCTAAATTTATTTAATAATTGTTGCAAAAGAAGGCTCTGTTATAACCACAATTAAGAAAAACTATAATATATTCCTATACTTTATTTTCTTAAGTTTTGACTATGATTGGTTGAAATAATAAGTTTATTGTGTTATAACGTTAAACAACAAAAAAACAATAAATGCGTTGAAGGAGACTTGGATCACCAGACACCGACAGGAATACAGCGTCACCGACTGAGAGCGCTGTTTGGAAGAGCTGATTGCAGGAACACTACCGGAGCAGATCTGTTGAACGATTGATATGGTTTATTGCATAGATAGGTTTATCGTATGTGAATTAAGCTTTTTATATATCAAAAGTAGGCAGATACGATTCATCCACGTTACGGATAAGAGTGGAGAAACAGGAACAGTACTTTTTTCTCAAAGCGGGTGGTACCGCGGAATATTTTTAGAATTTTCGCCCCGGAGCATTTCATTAATTTGATATGCTCCGGGGCTTTTTTTTTCCGTCCCGCTTAAAAAATCAAAGGAGCACAAAAATATGGAATTCTTAACAGGAGCAGTTCAAAAGGAAGACCTCGGTATCGCAGAAATTCTTGCAGGCGACTACGAGGGCAAAAACATCAAAGTAAAGGGTGCGATCCACACCATAAGAGATATGGGTGAGGTTGCATTCATCGTCTTAAGACGCAGGGACGGACTCGTACAGTGTGTATACGAGCCGGGCAAATCCCAGTTTAGCGTCGATGATCTAAAGGAAGCAGATACCGTGGAGGTATGCGGCACATACAAGAGTGATGACCGTTCTCCAAACGGCTTCGAGCTTCGTCTTGACACTATCACAATTTTATCTGAGCCGGCGGAGCCTATGCCGCTTCAGATCAACAAATGGAAACTGAATACTTCGCTTGAGGCAAAGCTCAATAACAGGGCAGTGGCACTCAGAAATCCAAGAGCGTGCTACGTTCCGTATACAGGAGGGTATCACAAGGGGCTTTAGGGATTTCCTTTATAACAATGGATTTACGGAGATTCATACGCCAAAGCTTGGTGCAAAGTCAGCCGAGGGAGGCGCCAACCTCTTCAAGCTTGAATATTTCCACAGACCGGCTATATTACAGCAGAGCCCGCAGTTTTACAAGCAGATGATGGTAGGTGTCTTTGACAGGGTATTTGAGACTGCACCTGTTTTCAGAGCAGAAAAGCACAATACAAAGAGACATCTGAATGAGTATACATCACTCGATTTCGAGATGGGCTACATTGACGGCTTCGAGGATATCATGGACATGGAGACCGGCTTTTTGCAGTATACCATGGAGCTTTTTAAAGACCTCATACGCCAAGGAGCTTGAGCTTTTAAAGATTAAGCTGCCTGACGTGACAAGCATACCAAGAGTCAGATTTGACGAGGCAAAGCAGCGTGTCGCAGAAAAATATAACAGACAGTTCAGAAACCCATTCGACTTAGAGCCGGAGGAGGAGGTACTTATCGGACAGTACTTCAAGGAAGAGTATGGCAGTGATTTTGTATTTGTCACACATTATCCTTCAAAGAAGAGACCGTTCTATGCCATGGATGATCCGGCAGACGAGACATACACCTTAAGCTTTGACCTGCTTTTCAGAGGTCTTGAAATCACAACAGGCGGCCAGCGAATCCACGACTACAACAAGCTTATGGAAAAAATCGCAAAGCGTGGCATGGAGACAGAGGGTATGGAGAGCTATCTTTCAGCCTTTAAGCACGGCATGCCGCCACATGGAGGTCTTGGAATAGGACTTGAGAGACTTACAATGCAGCTTATCGGAGAGGACAATGTGCGTGAGGCTACGCTGTTTCCTCGTGATCTCAGCAGATTGGAGCCATAGGTCACAGCTTCTGGGGTTGTGGCGGGTGCGCATGCAGGCTGTGTGGTTGCATGTGTGTATATATTTTGTTCAGAAAATTTTTAGCTTGTTCCGACATTTCCTGCGGATAGGTTATTGGCAGGAGGTATGCTGAGAGGTATTACAGGCTGTGAGCGTCGGAACTGTTAAAAATTTGTCTTCGCAATATATATACCCCCATGCGCTGCAGGTTGTTGATGCGCACCCGAGTGCAGGTTTTGGCAGTACTCAATGTAATAGATCTAAGTGTGGCGGGTGCGCATGCAGGCTGAGAGGTTGCATGTGTGAATATATTTTGTTCAGAAAATTTTTAAGCTTGTTCCGACATTTCCTGCGGATAGGTTATTGGCAGGATGTGTGCTGTGAGGTATTACAGGCTGTGAGCGTCGGAACTGTTAAAAATTTGTCTTCACAATATATATGCACCCATGCGCTGCAGGGGGTTGATGCGCACCCGGATGCAAGTTTTGGCAGTCCCCGATATGCAGGATTCAATTATGGCGGGTGCGCTTTAAGGCTGAGAAGTGGCATGTGTGTATAATCCCAAGTAGAAATTAAAATATCAGAAAAGAGAGAAAGGATATCGTATGAATCATATAGGAACAAGAGAAATCGCCACAGAGCGGCTTACTCTTCGAAGATTTGAAATAGAAGATGCCGAGAACATGTTTTACAACTGGGCGAATGACCCGGAAGTGACAAAATATCTTACATGGCCGGCGCATGAGAGTGTTGATACTACAGAGACTATTTTAAAAGAATGGATATCTAAGTATGACGAAAAAGATTTTTATCAGTGGGCTATTGAGCTTAATGATCTCGAGCAGCCTATCGGAACTATAAGTGCAATTAAAACTGATGAGAGAGTTGAGTCGGTTGAAATCGGTTATTGTATCGGAAAGCGTTTCTGGAATAACGGTTATATGACAGAGGCACTCACAGCTATCATCAGATTTTTCATCAATGAGGTCGGTGCAGGACGTGTATGGGCCAGACATGATACTGAAAATCCAAATTCAGGCAAGGTGATGGCTGCGGCAGGCATGGATTATGAGGGTACTCTCCATGCAGGCTTCAACAATCAGGGTATATGCGATGAAGCGGTATATGCAAAGGTCAGAAGTGCAGCACTTGACGAGGAGCCTGAGGATGAGACTCCTGAGCAGCAGGCTGTTACCACAAAGGTGATGGGCGAGGACGGAGTCATGAGAAACGTAATCTCTGATGAGACTATGGAGTATGTCGGAATCCTTGCAAAGCTTGAGCTTTCACCGGAGGAGGCAGAGGCTGCCAAGAAGGATATGGCAGATATGCTTGATTATATCGATAAGCTTGAGGAGCTTGATACTTCGGGAATTGAGCCAATGAGCCACGTATTCCCTGTAAACAATGTATTCAGAGATGATGTTGTCACAAACGGTGACGGAAGTGAAGCAACACTTGCCAATGCACCGGTCAAGAAGGACGGCGGATTCAAGGTACCAAAGACAATCGGCGAATAACGGCAAGGAGGAGAAAAATGGATTTAATGTCTTTAACTGCCGTGGAACTCGGCAAGAAAATACAGGCAAAGGAAGTTACAGTGGAAGAGGCTGTAAAGGCTGCCATTGCTTCTATAAAAGCAAAAGAAGAAAAGATAAACAGCTTCGTCACAATAGACGAAGAGGGTGCGCTAAAAAAAGCAGCAGAGGTTCAGGCAAAAATTGATGCGGGAGAGCTAAAAGGAGCGCTTGCGGGTGTGCCGGTAGCGATCAAGGACAACATGTGTACAGAAGGGCTTCTCACCACATGTTCATCAAAGATACTCTACAATTTCATTCCGACCTACACAGCGGAGGCTGTTAAGCGCCTTGAGGATGCAGGCTGTGTCATCGTTGGAAAAACCAACATGGATGAGTTTGCCATGGGAAGCACCACAGAGACATCAGCATTTGGAGCAACCAAAAACCCATGGAATACAGAGCACGTACCGGGCGGTTCATCAGGCGGAAGCTGTGCAGCAGTTGCAGCAGAGGAGGTACCGTTTGTACTCGGTTCAGATACAGGCGGATCAATCAGACAGCCAAGCTCCTTCTGTGGTGTGACAGGAATCAAGCCAACCTACGGTACAGTTTCACGATATGGACTCATTGCCTATGGCTCATCGCTTGACCAGATTGGACCTATCGCAAAGGATGTCACAGACTGTGCTACAATCCTTGAGGCAATCGCTTCATATGATAAGAAGGACTCGACATCAGTAAACAGAGACGATTTGAAGTTTACAGAGGCGCTTGTCGATGACGTAAAGGGTATGAAAATCGGTATTCCAAAGGATTATCTCGGAGATGGACTTGACCCGGAGGTGAAATCGGCAATCCTTGCAGCGGCAGATGAATTAAAGAAAAAAGGTGCGGTTGTGGAAGAATTTGACCTCGGACTTGTAGAGTATGCCATCCCGGCTTACTATGTAATCGCCTGCGCTGAGGCAAGCTCAAACCTTGCCAGATTCGACGGTGTCAAATACGGATACCGTACAAAGGAGTACACAGACCTTCACAACATGTACAAGAAATCGCGTTCTGAGGGCTTTGGACCTGAGGTAAAGAGAAGAATCATGCTCGGCTCCTTCGTGCTTTCATCAGGATATTATGATGCATATTACTTAAAGGCATTAAGGGTAAAAGCACTTATCAAAAAAGCCTTTGATGATGCCTTTGCCAAATATGATGTAATACTCGGACCGGCAGCACCAACCACAGCTCCAAAGCTTGGAGAGAGCTTAATCGACCCAATCCAGATGTACCTCGGTGATATCTACACTATATCTGTAAACCTTGCAGGTCTTCCGGGAATATCGCTTCCGTGCGGCATGGACAAAAACGGACTTCCAATCGGATTACAGCTCATCGGCGACTGCTTTAAGGAGAAGAATATCATCCGCGCAGCCTACAGCTTTGAAAAAACAAGAGAGCTTAAGCGCAGCGCTATTGCGGAGGAGTACAGTAACAAAAATGCAGCAGACACCAATAAATCTGCCGGTGCACAGTAGGAAGGAGGCAAAAAGGATATGAAAAACTATGAGACAGTCATCGGACTTGAGGTCCATGTAGAGTTAGCTACAAAAACAAAGATCTTTTGCGCCTGCTCCACAGCATTCGGAGGCGCACCAAATACACATACATGTCCTGTCTGCACAGGACAGCCCGGCTCACTTCCGGTTTTAAACAAGCAGGTTGTAGAGTACGCAGTGGCAGTGGGACTTGCCACCAACTGTACCATCACACAGTACAGCAAATTTGACAGAAAGAACTATTTTTATCCGGATAACCCACAGAACTATCAGATATCACAGCTTTATCTGCCAATCTGCCGCAATGGTTCAGTAGAAATTGAGACAGCAAACGGAAAGAAAAACGTCAGAATCCATGAAATCCACATGGAGGAGGATGCCGGAAAGCTCGTACATGACGAGTGGGAGGACGTATCTATCGTAGATTACAACCGTTCCGGAGTACCTCTTATAGAGATAGTATCAGAGCCTGATATGCGCTCCGCTGAGGAGGTTATCGCATACCTTGAGACTCTGCGTCAGACCATCCAGTATCTCGGAGCATCTGACTGTAAATTGAATGAGGGCTCAATGCGTGCCGATGTCAACATCTCAGTAAGAGAGGTGGGCGCAAAGAAGTTTGGTACACGTACTGAGATGAAAAACCTTAACTCCTTCAAGGCTATCGCACATGCCATAGAGGGCGAGCGTGAGCGTCAGATAGAGCTTCTTGAGATGGGCAGAAAGGTGGTACAGGAGACCCGTAGATGGGATGACAACAAGGAATCATCACATGCCATGCGTTCAAAAGAGGATGCACAGGACTACAGATATTTCCCTGAGCCTGACCTTGTGCCAATCGTCGTATCCGATGAATGGATCGCACAGATAAAGGCAAAGCAGCCTGAGCTTCGTCCACAGAAGCTTGCACGCTACAAGAAGGAATACGACATCCCTGAGTATGATGCAAAGATTCTCACAGAGTCAAAGCATATGGCAGACATATTTGAGGCTGCCACAAAGCTCTGGGCAAGCCGAAGAAGGTTTCAAACTGGCTGATGGTTGAGACAATGCGACTGTTAAAGGATAACGATATGGATGCAGATGAGATAAAATTTTCACCTGTAAACCTTGCAAAACTTGTAGATCTGGTAGATGCAGGCACAATCAACTCATCTGTTGCAAAGGAAGTATTTGAGAAAATATTCTCGGATGATATCGATCCTGAGCAGTATGTCGAGGAGAACGGGCTTAAGAACATGAATGATGAGGGTGAGCTTAAAGCCACAATCCAGGCTGTCATCGATGCAAATCCACAGGCAGTGGAGGATTATCACAATGGCAAGAAGAAAGCTATCGGAGCACTCGTAGGTCAGACCATGAAGGCCACAAATGGCAAGGCAAATCCTGCTGTTGTCAATAAGCTTCTTATGGAGCTGTTATAATAGATATTAAGAAAATGGATCCGACAGGTCTTTTGATCTGTCGGTTTTTTTTTTCAAAAGCGCCTCAGCTTGCTTGCACGCATTTATTCAGTAGTGTATAATAGTTAAATGGCTGATAAGGCAGCCAAATGATACAAAGGCGGTAATTCACCTATGAATAATGATGATTTCAAGGAAGTACCTGACAATATTCAGGATAATAATGAAGAAACTACAAATAACATAGATAATACAAACGATAACAAGTCAAACGACTACGAGGATGTCTGCTATATCTGCCGCAGACCGGAGAGCGTGGCAGGCAAGATGATACATATCCAGCCGAACCTGTGCATCTGCAACGATTGTATGCAAAAGACCTTTGACTCCATGAGCAACGGTAATTTTGGCAACCTCGGAAATCTGGGAAATATAAGCAATATGGATTTTGGCAATATGCCCAATATCAGCATGATAAATTTGTCAGATCTGACAGGAGGCATACCAAACAGCCAGAAGCTTAAGAAGAAAAAACCAAAGGAAGAGAAAAAGGTCGAGCCGATTCTTGACATTCACTCAATTCCTGCACCGCATAGGATTAAGGCGAGTCTTGATGATTATGTGGTAGGTCAGGAGCATGCAAAGAAGGTCATGTCGGTTGCAGTATATAACCACTACAAGCGTGTCATGGCAGACAATAAGCATAAGTCAGAGGAAGAAAAGACAACTGCAAAGCAGAGTTCAAAAAGTTTCGATGGTGTGGAGATTGAGAAATCAAATATGCTCATGATCGGACCTACAGGTTCAGGAAAGACATATCTCGTAAAGACTCTTGCAAAGCTTTTTAGATGTGCCACTTGCCATAACAGATGCCACATCACTTACTGAGGCCGGATATATCGGTGACGATATCGAGAGTGTGGTAAGTAAGCTTCTTGCGGCTGCAGATAATGACGTGGAGAGAGCTGAGCACGGTATCATTTTTATAGATGAGATAGACAAGCTTGCAAAGAAGAGAAATGCCAACCAGCGTGATGTGAGCGGAGAGTCAGTGCAGCAGGGTATGCTTAAGCTTTTAGAGGGCTCAGAGGTTGAGGTGCCGGTTGGTGCCAGCAGCAAGAATGCCATGGTTCCGATGACCACAGTTGACACGAGAAATATTCTCTTTATATGCGGAGGTGCTTTCCCGGGACTTGAGGATATCATAAAGGAGCGCCTGAACAAGGAGGCTTCTATAGGCTTCCAGGCGGATCTGAAGGACAAGTATGATGGGGATAAGAACCTGCTCATGCAGGCAACTGTTGATGATATCCGCAAATTCGGAATGATTCCTGAGTTTATCGGACGACTTCCTATCATGTTCTCGCTTGAGGCGCTCACCGAGGATATGCTTGTAAAGATATTGAAGGAGCCAAAGAATGCCATTATCAAGCAGTATCAGAAGCTCCTTGAGATGGATGAGGTAAGGCTTGAGTTCGACGATGATGCGCTTTATGCCATTGCCAAGATGGCAAAGGAAAAGAAGGTCGGAGCCAGAGCTCTTCGTGCGATTATAGAGGATTTCATGCTCGATATCATGTATGAGATACCAAAGGATGACAATATCGGCACGGTTACAATCACTAAGGACTATGTGGAGAAGAAGGGCGGTCCACTCATTCAGATGAGAGGTACACCTGAGCTTGCAGACAGTCAGCACGTTTAATTGTTAAATGATTATGAAATTGTGAATTGGCTGTAATTGATGCAACCAGGCTATGTGTAATGAATCTATGTGTAGTCTGTAATGATTTATAAACGTTCATATATCAAGAGGAATTGGAAAAATGAAAATTATCCACTGTGCAGACCTGCATCTGGATTCGAAGATGACCTCGAATCTGTCAAAGGAGCAGGCAAAAGAGAGAAAAATGGAAATACTGCGTACATATTCAAGGATGATAGAGTACGCCAAAAATAACGATGTAAAGGCGATTATCATAGCAGGCGATTTATTTGACACGAGAAATGTGTCAGCGACTGCCAGAAATCTGGTAAAGGATTCGATTACGTCAAATCCGGATATTGATTTCTATTATCTTAAGGGTAATCACGACTCGGACAATTTCATATCGAAGCTCGATGAAATCCCTGACAACCTTAAGCTTTTTTCTAATCAGTGGACCTCATACAGCTATGGAAATATCACAATAACAGGTCTTGAGATAGACAAGTCTAACCAGGCTGCTATGTACAATTCTCTTGTGCTCGACAATGACAATTACAACGTTGTCACTCTCCACGGACAGCTCGGTGATGAGATTTCCACAGGAGACCTTAAGAATAAGGGCATTGATTATCTCGCGCTCGGTCATGTGCATGAGTATCAGAGCGGACAGCTTGACAACCGTGGCATGTACTGCTACAGTGGCTGCTTAGAGGGAAGAGGCTTTGATGAGTGTGGACAAAAGGGCTTTGTGGTGCTTGATATAGATGATGAGAAGCTCACGGCAGGCTTTAGCTTTGTACCGTTTGCGTACAGGAGCCTCTACACGCTGTATGTGGATGTGACAGGAGCCATGACCACACAGGATGTGGCTGTGAAGATGGAAAAAGCCATTTCGGACAGTGAATATTCATCGAGAAGCATGGTAAAGTTCGTGCTTGTAGGTGAGGTGGACGTGGATTGTGAGATAAACACAGACTTCCTTAAGGATATGTTCGAGGAATATTTCTACTATGAAAAGGTGTATGATGAGACAAGGCTTCTCATCAATTACAGTGAATACGAAAAGGATGCATCACTTAAGGGTGAGTTCATACGGATGGTGCTTGGCTCAGATATGACCGAGGAGCAAAAGTCTGAGGTCATCAGGTGTGGTATATCGGCGCTTAGCGGGGAGGAGATTTAGAAATTGAAATTAATAGCTTGTCACATAAACAACTTCGGAAAGCTGTCCGATCTTAATATCAATTTCAATGATGGAGTCAATGTCATAAACCAGCCAAACGGCTGGGGAAAGAGTACACTTGCGGCTTTTTTGAAGGCTATGCTGTACGGCTTTGATACGAAAAAAGGAGCCGGGCGCCTTTGAGAGGGAAAGAAAGCTCTATAAGCCATGGCAGGGCGGCACTTATGGTGGAGAGCTTGATTTTGAGGCTGATGGAGTGGAGTACAGACTTGTAAGGACATTTGGCCTCACAGAAAAAAGCAGGATGATTTTCATTTGTACAGGCTTGCAACCATGGTTGAGTGTGATGATTTTTCACCACTGCTTGGAGAGGAGCTTTTTGACCTCGACCGCAGCTCGTTCAAGAGAACGATATACATAGCGCAGGCAGACTGCATGTTTTCGTCATCAGACAGCATCAGCGCAAAGCTTGGCAATATGGCGGAAAATACAAATGACATCAACAACTTCTGAGTCGGCGACAGCGGACATTAAGGACATGATGAACAAGATGTCCCCAAACCGTATTACAGGCTCTATCAAAAAGCGTGTAAATACACTCACAGCCTTGGAACAGGAGCTTAAGAAGTATCAGGCAGCGGATGAGGCGGCAGCACAGCTTTCAGAGAAAATAGATGAGAAAACTGCCCAGAAGAAGGAGCTTACCGGTATCAGAGCCGAGTACGGCAGGGCGCTTCAGGTGGCATCTGAGGACAGCAGAAAGCAGGCACTTCGTGAAAACTACGAGCAGCTTTGTGCTGTTGCAAAGGAGAAAGAGAGCATTTACAATGCTGCAATGGCAGTCTTTGGAGACAAAGCACCGGATGAGGCAGAGCTTTTGGAAAAGACAAAGCAGGCCGGAGAGCTAGAAAGCTTAAAGGCTGTAGAAGATAATCTGAGCTTTACGCCTGAGGAGGAGCAGTATTTAGATACACTTTCAGGTATGTTTAAGGATGGTGTGCCATCTGATGATGGTCTTGATGAGATGCAAAAAAGATAGCAAACATCCAGAGCGTCAAGAATGAGTACAGCCACATGGAGCTCAAGCTCTCGCAGATGACCTCACTTGCAAAGATGGCAGATGATGAGGAGGAGCCGGAGACCCCTGAGAAGACTAAGCTTGTACCTGCAGGTATTGTGCTTATGGTTATCGGTCTTTTGGCAGCGGCTGTTGCCACGGTATTCAGTTTGAATGAGAAGTACAATGTGAAGGAAATTATGTTTCTTGTGGTAGGCATAGCTGGAGTCGCTATGGCGCTTTGCGGTGTTGTCATGATGGCCTATGGAATCCGTCTGAACAACAAAAAGCAGAGAGCATACATCAGGCTTATGGCTGAGCGTGAGGAAAATATAAAGCAGAAGGAGATACCGATTCAGGAATTAAAGGAGCAGCTTGAGCAGATTCAAAGCGGCATTACATCAATGGAGCATGAGGTATCGCAGTTTTTTGACAGCTTTTCGATTGAAGCAGATGAATCGCAGTATCAGGAGAAGCTTTATGAGCTTCGAACAAAGGCTCATGACTACAGCCGTTTCAACGAGCAGATAGGAAAGCGCGCCAAGACAAAGGCTGACTATGAGAAGGCAAAGGCTTCGCTTGATGAGTATTTAAGTCTCTATGGATATGACAGTGCTGCAGAATATACACAGGCACTTTCACAGATGAAAAAAGCTCGCAGAGGCCGGCTTTGCAAAGGAAAATATGGACAGTGCTCTTCAGAAGAAAGCGCAGTTTGAGAATGACAACGATATGGACAAGCTTCTTGCACCAAATGAGTGTCCGTATACACTTGATGAGCTCAATGAGATGATTTCAAAGGTTGAGGGCAGCCTCGATGAAATCAGGGCATCTTTAGTGCAGTACGGCAGACAGATGGATGATCTGCAGGAGCAGCTTGATATGAGGGATGAAAAGGAGCAGGAGTATCGCAACTGTAAGCAGATACAGGCTGAGGAAAAGCATAAGTACGAGATACTTGGGCTTACATCAGACTATCTGACCAGAGCAAGGGAGCAGTTTACTGCCAGATACATGGCGCCTATTTCCAATGGCTTCCAGAAGTACTTCGGTATCCTGACAGAAAATACAGACAGAGACTGGCAGGTGGATGCCAATATTTCAATAAGGATGAAGGAGCAGGGACAGCTTCGCGATGTGAGAACCATGTCGGCAGGCTACAAGGACCTGATAGGCATATGTATGCGTTTTGCGCTTGTGGATGCGATGTATCCGGGCGAGAAGCCGTTCCTCATACTTGACGATCCGTTTGTGAATCTGGATGATGAGAAGCTTGCTCGAGGCAGAAGGCTGCTTGCGGTGCTTTCGCAGGATTACCAGGTGATCTATTTTACATGTCATGGAAGCCGCGAGTAAATTTTGGTCGAAGCTTTGTTTATATTAGATAAATATGGTAGCATATTTTTATTTATAGAATATAATTATATGAGGGTCAAAATATCTTTTGACCCTCATATCTAAATATTATATCATATGAGGTAAAATATGCAGTTCATAGTATCAAAAAAGGAGTTCATTCCACCGGTAATAGCTCCTGATATCATAGAGACATTGGGCGATGATTACGAGATATGGACATATGAGGATTACGAAAGACTCCCACCACTTCTGGTGGGAGTTTATTCGTATTCTGCTATTCCAAAGTGTCTGGCTCCTTTATCCACGCAGGGACTTGTAAAGAGCGGTGTGTTCAGGCTTCAAAGGGAGTTTGTTCCGGGACTATACGGAAATGGTGTGTATGTGGTGGTTATTGACACAGGTGTGAATTATGCGCAGGAGGCTTTTATGACACCTGAGGGTAAGACGAAGATTGCAGTGCTCTGGGATCAGAATACGGATACGGTTTATTCTGAGGATGAGATAAATGCTGCTATTTTATCGGAAAATCCATATGAGAGTATACCGGGCGATGAGGATGGGCATGGTACGTTTGTGGCGAGCGTGATATGTGGCAATGACAGACCGCAGGATGATTTTGCAGGTGTGGCACCACAGGCTAAGCTTATTGTCGTGAAGCTGAAAAAAGGGCACCTCAAAAGCTGTATGATTTCTACTTTATTCCGGATCGTAAAATGGTGTACTCGGAGGTTGATGTGATGAGAGCAGTGCATTTTGCAGATGAGTTTGCAGGTCAAAAGGGAGTACCGGCTGTCTTTTTGCATGGCGCTTGGCTGTAATAACGGAAGCCACACGGGAGCTGAGGATCTTTCAGAGTATCTGGACTATATCACGGCAAAAAGAGGCAGGGCTGTGGTTACGGCAGCGGGCAATGAGGCGAACAGCAGGCATCATTATAAAGAGCGCATAACAGATACAGTCGATGATATTGAGATAAAGGTTGAGCAGGATATGGATGGCTTTTATCTGGAATGCTGGGCACTTTCACCTGAGCTATTTACGCTTTCTGTCATATCACCGAGTGGTCAGTCGAATCCGGCAGGGGTACCAATGCGAATAGACAGCGGTGAATACTCATTTCTGCTTGAAGGAACACAGGTGACTATTGACTACAGGCAGACCGGCAGACAGACGAGGGATTTGCTTATATTTATCCGCTTTGAAAAGGTGGTGAAGGGAGTGTGGACCATCAGGGTATTTCCACTTAGTACTATTGGAGGTGTTTTTAATATGTGGCTCCCGATGACAGGACTTCTTGATGCTGATGTGAGCTTTATTGTCTCGGAGCCTGATACCACGCTGACCATGCCTTCGGATGCTAAGCTTGTGATAACGGCGGGAGGCTATAATTCCCTAAATGATGCAATACTTTTAGAGTCGGGAAGGGGCTTTGACGCAGACGGTGGAATAAAGCCGGATCTCGTAGCACCGGCTGTGGATATCACAGGGGCAAATCTAAGAGGAATGTATATAGCACTAAGTGGCACATCGGCGGCTGCTGCAATCACTGCAGCGGTGGCGGCTCTCATCATGGAGTGGATGATAGTGAGAGGCAATGTTTTGCTCGCAAACGGAGTGGATATAAAAAATGTCATGGTAAGAAACTGCCGCAGAAAAGAAAAAAACTGACTACCCAAATAAAATTTTTGGCTACGGATTCATGAATGGGTTTGCCAATTTCTAAGAAAACGGATATAATATATTCTAAAAGATAAAAAAAGGAAGGGTGAATGGATGACAAAAAGCAATAATTTATTAGCGGATTACGCTGCAAAAAAACAGGATATCTGTATTAAAAATGACACAATTTCAGATAGTCTTTTCAGGGAATATGGTGTCAACAGAGGACTTAGGGATGTAAACGGAAAGGGAGTTCTGACAGGTCTTACGAATATTTCGGAGATTGTTTCATTTAAGACGGGCGAGGATGGCAACAGCGTGCCATGTGACGGACAATTGTGGTACAGGGGCTACAATGTAAAGACACTTACGAACAACTTAAGGCCCGGTGAGTTTGGTTTTGAAAAAATTGCTTATCTGCTGCTTTTCGGGCAGCTGCCATCTGAGAGTGAATTGGCTGAGTTTACAGAGGTTTTAGTAAGAAGCAGAACCCTTCCTACCAACTTTACGAGGGATGTCATCATGAAGGCTCCGTCAAAGGATATCATGAATTCCATGACGAGAAGTATACTGACACTGGCTTCATATGATCCTCTTGTAGCAAAGGCGGGCATCGACAACAATATCAGACAGTGCTTCACTTGTTGCAATATTCCCGATGCTTGCAGTTTACGGTTATCATGCGTATAATCATTATGAAAATGATCAGAGCATGTATATTCACAGGCCGGATCCAAAGCTTTCGACAGCTGAAAACTTCCTTAGGATGCTCAGAGCTGACAATCAATATACAGAGCTTGAAGCAAGGGTGCTTGATATGGCACTTATTCTTCATATGGAGCACGGCGGTGGAAACAACTCTACATTTACCACCCGTGTGGTTACATCGGCAGGTACAGATACATACTCTGCTATCGCGGCAGCCATGTCATCCCTTAAGGGACCAAAGCACGGCGGTGCCAATATCAAGGTGATGGAGATGATGCGGGACATCCGTTCGCATGTGAAGCACTGGGATGATGAGGATGAGGTGAGAGCATACCTCAGAAAAATGATGGATGGTGAGGTGTTTGACCACAAGGGACTCATCTATGGAATGGGTCATGCGGTGTATTCACTTTCTGACCCGAGGGAGCGTATATTCAGAGGCTATGTGGAGAAGCTTTCAGTTGCAAAGAAGAGAGATAATGAGATGAACCTCTATAATACAATAGAGAAGGTGGCTCCTGAGATTATCGCTGAAAAGCGCCATATCTTTAAGGGTGTTTCTCCGAATGTCGATTTCTACAGCGGCTTTGTTTATGAGATGCTTGGTATTCCTATGGAGCTTTTTACACACCTCTTTTTGCCATTGCGCGAATCGTTGGCTGGAGTGCCCACAGGCTTGAGGAGATTGTCGGCATGAACAAGATTATCCGTCCGGCTTACAAGAGCGTCATGAAAGAGATAGAGTAACGAGAGGATGTTACAGTCTATCGTTCATATATCAAAAATACGATATGTTGGGGATTAGACATATTTAAAAGAATCGAGGTATTATACAAATGAGTTTTACAAAGGTAAAAAGGGCGTCTGTGCAGCAAAGGGCTTTGTTGCAAACGGATTAAACTGTGGATTAAACAGTGACAAAAACAAAAATGACCTGGCCTTAGTTTATTCAGAAACACAGTGTCAGGCAGCGGCTGTTTACACAACAAACAAGGTGAAGGGCGCGCCTATTCAGGTGACAAAGGCACACCTTGAGGCATCAGGACATACGGCAAAGGCTGTTATTGTCAACAGCAAAAACGCCAACACCTGCAATGCTGACGGAGTAGAGAAGGCTCAGAGAATGTGCGAGCTTGCAGCAGCAGAGCTTTCGATTGATCCAAACGAGGTTATCGTGGCATCTACAGGAGTTATTGGCCAGGTGCTTCCTATTGAGCCTATCGAGAGCCCTATAAAGGAGCTTGCAAAGGGACTTTCGGCAGACGGCAACGACAAGGCTGTAAACGCTATCATGACTACAGATACCGTTCCAAAGCAGTATGCGGTAAAGTTCATGCTTGGAGACTGTGAGTGTACAGTAGGCGGTATGGCAAAGGGAAGCGGCATGATTCACCCGAACATGGCTACTACCTTAAACTTTATCACATCAGATGTTGCCATCTCATCGGAGCTCATCCAGAAGGCCCTGAGCGAGATTGTAAAGGTTACCTACAACTGCTTAAGCATTGACGGCGATACCTCTACCAACGATATGGTAAGCATCATGGCAAACGGCCTTGCAGGAAACACACCTATTACTACAGAGAATGATGATTATCAGACCTTTAAGGATGCACTGTACGAGGTGCTTTCAAATCTTACAAGAATGCTTGCAAAGGATGGAGAGGGTGCTTCAAAGCTTTTAGAGTGCACATGCGCAGGTGCGCCTGATCTTGATACAGCAATTATTGTGGCAAAGAGCGTTATCCGTTCACCACTTTTAAAGTGTGCTATGTTTGGCGAGGATGCCAACTGGGGACGAATCCTTTGTGCTATAGGCTATGCGGAGGCTGATTTTGATATAGACAAGGTGGAGCTTCACCTGCGCTCAACAGCAGGAAGCATCAAGGTGTGCGAGAACGGTGCCGGAGTTGACTTCTCAGAGGAGGAGGCAGCAAAGATACTGCATGAGGATGAGATTTACATCGACATAGATTTACACCAGGGAGATGTGTCAGCCAAGGCATGGGGCTGTGATCTTACATATGATTATGTAAAAATTAACGGAGATTACAGATCTTAATCTTGACAAGTAATATTGATTAATGATATTATTTTTTTTAGAGTAATTAATTAAAAAAGTAAAGCGAACGAGGGCGTTCAGATATTAGGTTATCTGCGCCCTCTTTTTTTTGTTGGAAAAATCACATTTACAAAAGAGAGATTAGGAGGCGGTACATTGACTAAGAATGCATTGGATATGATTGATGAGAAAATAGTAGAGCTGCTGCAGGAAAATGCACGTATAGCGATAAAGGAGATAGCGGCACAGGTGTATTTGGCATCACCGGCTGTAACAGCCAGAATAGAGAGATTGGAGAGCAAGGGAATCATAAAGGGCTATCATGCCGCTGTAGATTCGGTTAATCTGGGCTATAAGATAAAGGCTTTTGTCAATCTGGACCTGGAGCCTGTACAAAAGGAAGAGTTTTATCCGTTTATTGAGAGTGTGGAGAATGTCATAGAGTGCAATTGTGTGACAGGAGAGTATTCTATGCTTATAGAGGTGGAGTTTTTGAATACGGAGGAGCTTGATGACTTTATCAACACTCTGCAGAAATTCGGCAAGACAAGTACACAGATAGTTTTTTTCCACTCCTGTTGAGCACAGAGGCCTGCCTGTACATTCAGGTTTTGATGCATAAGATGATATGAGAGTCAAAAGATATTTTGCATGATTGAATGAAGTGTGTTAAAATAATTTGCAAAAATACTGACTGTTAAACATGATTTTGGATGCTTTGAATAGTCAGATATATTGATTACGGCAGGAGGATAATATGAGTAAGAAATTAGGCTTCATAGGTTGTGGAAACATGGGAAAGGCAATGATACACGGAGTGCTTGCATCAGGCAAGGCACAGGCAAGCGATATTCTTGCATCTGCAAAGACCGAAAGCTCCAGAGAAAAGAATGCAGCAGAGCTTGGAATCAGGCTGACAGCGGACAATAAGAGCGTAGCAGAGTTTGCAGATATTCTGTTTTTAGCAGTAAAGCCACAGTACTATGAGGAGGTTATAGCAGAGATAAAGGACACTGTTAGTGACGATGAAATCATTGTTTCGATTGCACCGGGCAAGTCACTTTCGTGGTTTGACGAGATGTTTGGAAAGAGCTTAAAGGTTATACGTACCATGCCAAATACACCTGCCATGGTTGGTGAGGGCATGATGGGAGTCTGTGCAAATGAAAGAGTATCGCAGGCGGAGCTTGATACAGTGCTTGATTTGTGCTCGGGCTTTTCAAAGGCTGAGATGATAGACGAGAAGCTTATGGATGTAGTGACAGCAGTCAGCGGAAGCTCACCGGCATATGTGTTTATGTTTATCGAGGCTATGGCAGATGCAGCTGTAGCAGGCGGCATGCCAAGGAGCCAGGCATATACATTTGCAGCCCAGGCAGTGCTTGGAAGCGCAAAAATGGTTCTCGAGACAGGAAAGCATCCGGGCGAGCTCAAGGATATGGTGTGTTCACCGGCAGGAACCACTATCCAGGCTGTGCGTGTGCTTGAGGAAAAGGGCATGAGAAGCAGTGTTTTTGAAGCTATGATGAAATGCCTTGATATCTCCCGCAAAATGTAGTAGAATTATTGCATTGAGTTAAAGGAGAAAAGCAATGAGTCAGGCAAAGGTTGATAAATATAAGAATGAAAAGGCAAATCGTAAAAAGACAAATGCCAGAAATAAAGTAAAGCGTGTTATAGCACGAATTGTTGCAGCTGCGGCTGTAGTCGCATTGGTAGGCTGGGGCGGTTACTCCGGATATCAGTACTATGAGAAGAGTCGTCCGGTGAACTGCTATTACGCAGATATCAGTGCAGTCAGCGATTATCTACAGGGATTATCTGCAGACAGTGAGAAGTAGATTATATTTTTGATACATAACATATATTTTACGATTTATATGATTAAGTTAAAATACCTCGCAGGTTACTGCGAGGTATTTTCAGTTTTTGAAGAATCCCCAGGCTCTTTTTGTGATTCAGATACAGTCTTTGCATTTTCTTCGGTATTTGAGCTGTCAGAGTTTTTTGCTTTGGAGAGTGTGTTATCAATTGCGTCGAGCAGCACTTTGGAGGTGTACTGACTTGTGTTTGCGTAGGAAATATTATCGGTGGACTGATTTTGCACAATCTGCGATACGAGCTCGTTTATCGCAGGCTCAACAAGCGGATACATGGTTTCCACCGAATCAGTCATGTTTTCAAGGCTTATGGAGTTAATGTTATTACTGTCCACCGCCACAGACACATCGATAGCTGCCCCACCCAGCGCTACAGATGTATTGTACACACCCGGTGTATACATGCCGGTTTCTTCGACTGCAGGCTTTGGCTCATCACCTGAAAAGAAATATGTAGCAGCGAAAATTATCAGAAGAAGCAGTATGCCAAGGAGAACTCCGGTGAGAATGACATGCTTCATTTTTACAACGACGATTTTTGTTTTTGCACTCATATGCGCCTCCTGTGGTTGTTTTATATATAATATGTGTGGGGACGCAAAAATATGACAGATATTCCTGCCTATAACGAAAAAGAGATATCCATGAAGGATATCTCTTTTATGTTATAAGAGCGATAGACGGGGCTCGAACCCGCGGTCTCGACCTTGGCAAGGTCGCGCGTTACCAACTACGCCACTATCGCATTTGTTATGTTTGTGAGCTCTCTTGTGTCGAGCACGTGTTATATAATACACGATAGAGGAGCATCTGTCAACAGTAATTTTAAATTTTTTTAAAAAAGTTTGACGATACCAGATAAAACGGTTGTATTGATAAATTGTTCTGCACCGCGGGTGAGAGGCTCCGCTACACTCTTATAATGAAAAAGAGATATCCATGAAGGATATCTCTTTATAAAGAGCGATAGACGGGGCTCGAACCCGCGGTCTCGACCTTGGCAAGGTCGCGCGTTACCAACTACGCCACTATCGCATGTATTAAGTTGTGTGCCCTCTTACGCTTGGCACGTGTTATATAATACACGATAGTGGTGTATCTGTCAACCATTATTTTTAATTTTTTGTAATAAGTTTTTCAATTTTGTCCATATATTATTTTGTGAAGATATGAATTTCGCGGTTATTTTCATTGGCATAATTATGCTATAATTATGTCAATGAAAGGAGTGAAGTATCATGCCACTTATTATGCCTATTAAGGATTTACGCAATACAACCGAGATTTCCAATATTGCACATAAGGAACAGGAGCCTATTTTTATCACCAAAAACGGATATAGCGACTTGGCTGTAATGAGCAGTGAACTGTATGATAAATTTGCAAGAATGAATCGCATTGACCAAGCAATCTTCGAATCCGAGCAGGAAATCGCTAACGGAGCAGAAGCCGTTGATGCAGAAATAGTTTTTGCAGAATTGGAGAAAAACATTTTGGATAAATTGTCTCCTGAAAATGCCAAAGGACAAGATGCCCGAATTAAAAAAGCCATTTTAAGCTTAGATACCTTTCCTCAATTCCACCAAGAGCGAAACGAAGGCAGATATGCCTGAAAAGGCTACCGACAGTTAATAATTGATAACTACATGGCTATTTTTCGCATTGATGAACCAAGTAAAATCGTTTATGTAGTAACAATACAGTATCAGGGACGGAATCTATAAAGAAAGCACCAAAATACTGAGGAGAATATCAAGGGAATTCTCGATTATTGTGTCCATGCAGGCATAAAAGGCATCATCTGCTTTAGCATGGGGATACCATGCGTGAGGGCGATAGAGAGTTTTTTTTTATCATGCCTTGGACAAATACTTTCCGGGAATGAAGAATAAGTATATTCGTACCTATGGTAATGCATATGACTGTCACGGTCCTAATAATGAAAGACTGTTAGATTTGTGGAATTTTTACAAGACACAGCCGATAGAATCTGATTTTGATAAGATAGTAAAAGGATTGGCAAAGAAAAAATAATTACTTTTCCGGATTATGTGATTATGATACAATTATGGAAAATAGTGTTTTATGAATCTAACAAATCGTTAAGGAAAGAATCGAAGGTGGTGCAAACGAAAAAGCAGTATTGAGACTTTTCATTAACTGCCCTTTCGTTTGCATCAATTTCGATTTTTTCTGGTTGAACAAAGCGCGTCAACTCTATATGGACTTTTGATTCTGACACTCTATTTATAATAGGATAGCGTGTACACATAGAAACACATAGAATTTATAATTCAGTCCTGTATTATGACACCAGAAATAAGCCTCCCTAAGGAAGCTAAAAAAATATACAGTTATGATACGTTAACAGAGCATATGTGGTTTTGGTTTTATAAAATGTTGTTCTGTAGGCAGAGGAATAATCTTACCACCACAGGAAGAGCACTTGCATATATCTTTATTATAAAGAAGACGGATAATGGCAGGTGCATCCATATCTTTCAGCTTGGAAATATATTTTTTTGCAACCAAGGATGTTTCTGCATAGGGTAATCTTTTTTCTTCTTATTTCTGGATGAAAGAAGACCATAGTGCCTGATACGTACAAAACGTTTTGGAGGAACATGCATTAAAAATCGACGGATAAATTCCTCGCCGGATATGGTGATCTCTTTCCAAAGCCCTTGGTTTTTGTAATCTTTAGCAGAAAATGTAACTGTAGATTCTGTCATGTCTTTGATACGGTAGTTGCTGATAGCAATCCGGTGGGTGTATTTTCCAAGGTATCTGATGACAGATTCGGCACCGTCAAATGGTTTCTTGCAATAAGGAATCCATTCCTTTGCATAGCAGGTATTTAACAATTCCTTGAAAGTATAGTGATTTTTGTAAGGTGCAGCCGATCCATGAAATTCAAGCCTGTCATTTTCCCAGAGCTGCTTAAGTTCAGCCATGTATTTTCCACGAAATGTTTTTGAGATTACCTTAATCGGAAGGAAAAAATCTTTCCCATTGTCTTTCCAATGATTTTTCACATCCAGCCCTCCACCAAGAACAATCGCATGGATATGAGGATGAAAGTTCATGGTACTTCCCCATGTATGGAGGATACAAATATAGCCGATATCAGTCCCAAGATATTTACTGTCAGCAGCAAGTTCACTGAGAGTATCTGAAGCCGCATGATAAAGAGCAGTGTATAAGAATTTCTGGTTGCTGTAGATAATGGGATTAAGTTCTTCTGGAACTGTAAAAACTACATGGAAATAAGGAGCATCTAAGATATCCTCACGCCGTGCATCTACCCATTTTTCTTTTGGAAACTCCTGACACATAGGACAGCATCTGTCACGGCAGGAGTTATAGTGGACTGATATGCAGCCGCAGTCCTCGCATACGCTTACATTCACACCAAAGGCACCGGTTTTGCAATTCATGATGTGATAAGCGGCCTTTCGCTGAGCGGGAGAAATACTATGTGTGGATTAAAGATGAATAAAAACGATGAAAAACATCCTGAATCGTACAATCCTTACTCATGATTCACCACCTTCCGGGTTGTCGAACGGGCTGCGGATACCAAGAAGTGTCTTGTTGCTCACATGAAGGTAAACATCTGTAGAGCGAGGATCAACATGTCCCAGAAGTGACTGGATATATTTTATATCTGTGCCACTTTCGAATAGGTGGCTGGCAAAACTATGACGGCACGCATGAGAGGAAACATGACGGGTAATGCCGGCGAGTTTAGCACTTTTCTTAAAGAACTGGTTAACACTGGCTATATCAAGATATCCACCGGACCAGGAACTTGGAAAAAGGATATCTTTAGGGCGACCACATTTGTACCAATACTCAGTGAGAAGGTCTAAATTTTTTTGAGACAGAATCGTATACCTGTCAATTCTGCCTTTGGTTTCACGAACATGAATTGTCATGTTGGTACGGGAAATGTCATCATAATGGAGATGAACGACCTCCGATACACGTAATCCAGAAGAATACATAGTTGCAATAATCGCTTTATGTTTCAGATTCGGAGTGGCATCAATGATTGCATTTATTTCATCGCGGGACAGAACAGCAGGAAGATTGCGCTCTCTTTTCATAGCTGGAACAGTGTCATCATCCCAGACAGTCTTCAGCACCTTTTTATATAAGAACTTTATTGCAGACCGATAGTGATTGTGAGTTTCAGGAGACCTTCCTTCCAGACGTTTGGCTGTAAGAAAACTTTCCGCATCTTCAAGCGTAAGATCAGAAACGTTTTTTCCAATCCAACGAAGGAAGTAACTGACATCAGAGCAATACAGTTGAATAGTTCTTTCACGCAGGTTACGTTTTTCCGCTTCATTGCGGATAGATTCAAAAATATCTTTATACATAATAAAACCTCCAGAATAAGTAGTGTTAATAATTACATCTACCTATTCGGAGGTGCATTAGCGTCATAATTCCGATTGCGGAAGAGACTGGAAAATGTTATTCTTATCATAGGCAGTGGAGCTTTCTTAGTTCAGTTGTTTCGTGTGGTAACTTAACAATAACGGATTATGAAAAGTAATTCCACTGCTTTTTAATAAAAATAAAACTGCGCCACAGCCTTGGCAGGCCATCGCGCAGCGATTTTGTTCAATCGGAATTTGCTAAAGGAGATGGTAAATATGTGGTGGTCTATTGGTGGTGGAATCATAATCTTTGCGTTAGGTATGTTTATCTTCTTAAAGCCGGGCTTAATATGGAAATTAACAGAAGAATGGAAATCTTATCGTGCAGATGAACCATCTGAGTTTTACTTGAAAACAACAAAAATAGGTGGTATTCTATTTGCCCTATTTGGAATTATTATGATTATGCTTCCGGTTATTTTGGAGTAATAAATTTCAGTTGATATTTCACATATTTTAGGAAATTTAATAACTGTTATATTTAATTATCAAATTCTTCGCAAACCCTTGAAAATACTAAGTTTGTAGCAAGTGTACTTCCCCTTACTCTTTCCCTTGTGTTACATTCTCCCATTAGCTTTCATGAACCTTAATATGGGAAAAATTAAGGGAAAGAAAATTTCATAACACAATATAACAATAACGACATGGTGAACTGATTGAAATGTTTTCGATATTTAACTCTATAACTGATTATCAAAAGAAAATGGAGATAAGATACGATGAGAACAATTTATGCAGAATACAACATAAATCACGATAGTATTGATGTTTACACAAGTGCTGGATATATGCTTCGCATTGACTGCTGGGAAGCTGAAAAAGATTTAAAAACCACATATGGATCAGAATGTGCACTTACTTCATTAGCTGTGGATGAGCCTTTGGAATATGCAAGATTATATCTTGAGGGCAATTTACAGATGTGGGTGGATGCAGAAGATTCATTAGAACTTTATTATTTACCAGACGGAAATGGTTATTAAAAACCATTTTTGATTTATGCCGTCTTATGACCAAGCCAGAGCATCCTGATACAGTAGTTATATTTCTAACTGCCAACGATCAGGAAAGCAATCAGATACGAGGATATG